>Ga0209050_1000008_pt1:0-1140000 | contig 1144179 bp, 1040 predicted proteins | sample Araplavi_mTSA_r2_FD_184276 | JGI IMG/M metagenome (GOLD analysis project Ga0209050, IMG submission 184276) | Arabidopsis root microbial communities from North Carolina, USA - plate scrape MF_Cvi_mTSA_r2 (SPAdes) (version 2) | ecosystem: Host-associated > Plants > Roots > Endosphere... | reverse complement strand
GGCCTGGGCCACGCAATCCACTTCGAGCCGTCGGCCAAAGCCGCCGCCCAGCAAGGTGACGGTGATATGGACGTCTTCAGGCGCGACACGCGCCACCCGTGCCGCGGCAGCCACGGCCATTTGCGGCACCTGGGTGGGCGCCCACAGCCAGACCTTGCCATCCTTGACCTGAGCTGTGCAATTCATGGGCTCCAGCGTGGCGTGGGCCAGGTAGGGCGCGCCATACAGTGCCTGGACTTTCCGGCTGGCGGCGGCTTCGGCCCTGGCCACATCGCCCTTTTCATAAAAAACATGTCCTTCTTCGCGGTCCAGCGCCGCCTCCAGTGCCTTGCCGATCCGGCCGCTGTCCAGCCCGCCGGCGGGGCGCTGCTGCCACTCCACCGGCACCGCCAGGGCCGCCTGTTGCGCGTGCCACCAGGTCTTTCCCACCACGGCAAAGCCGGCGGTGGACCCTGCGTACGCGGGAAGGCGGACAAGCCGCTCCACCCCGGGCGCCGCCAGCGCCACATCAGTACGGATGGCGCCCGCAGAACCGCCCAGCATCGGGCAAAGCCGGATCGCCGCATATAACATGCCCGGCAATCGCACGTCCAGGCCGAAAACAGCCGTGCCATTGACCTTGGCGGGCAGGTCCGAACGCGGGGCATTGCGTCCTATCAGGCGCCAATCCTTGCGATTTTTGAGCCTCACCTCGCCCGGTGGCGTCGCCGCGGCGTACTTGGCCAGCTCCCCATAGTGGGCTGACGGCCCCGAGGGATGGGAAATCACACCTTTGCTGACGCTGAGCTCATCCACCGGCAGCTTCCAATCCAGCGACGCGGCGCCCAGCAGCGAGGCACGGGCGGTTGCCGCGGCCGTGCGCAGCACGTCCCAGGCGTCGGCCACGCTGGAGGACGCCCCCGTGGCGTTGATGCCCAATTCGCGGGCCAGCTTGCCCACCATCCATTCACCCAGGCGGACCTTGCTGGACCGCACCCGGGGCGCGCCTTCAGCTGCATAGTCGTCGACCTCCAGCGGATGGAAGGGCAGGCTGCCGACCAACATGGCGACATTGCCGTAAATCGTGTCGGCGCCGGCCTGCTCCAGGCTGACCCGCGCCAGCGGCACATCCAGCTCCTCAGCCACCAGCATGGCCAATGCGGTATGCACGCCCTGCCCCATTTCGCTGCGCGGCATGGCCAGCACCACACTGCCGTCGGTCCGTATCTTGATCCAGCCGTTGAACACCACACCCGTGAGGTCGGGCTCCGTACCTGCGGGCCAGGGATAGGCCGCGCTGCCCACGCGCGAGCGCGCCGGCAGCATGCCCCAGCCGACCAGCAGCGCGCCGGCCGCGCCCGCGGCGCTGAACAGCCAGGCCCGCCGCTTCATGACCGGGCCTTCTTCATGGCGCCGCCGGGCGCCATGCCCGCCGCCCGTTTGATGGCCGCACGAATGCGCTGGTAGGTGCCGCAGCGGCAGATATTGGTCATGGCCGCGTCGATGTCGGCATCGGTCGGTTTGGGGGTTTTGTCGAGCAGGGCAGCGGCCGCCATCAGCATGCCCGACTGGCAATAACCGCATTGCGGCACTTGCTCGGCGATCCACGCCAGCTGCAGGGGATGGGGCTTGTCCGGCGTACCCAGCGCTTCGATGGTCTGAATCTGCTTGCCCAGCACGGCGGACACCGGTACCACACAGGCGCGCACCGCCTGGCCGTCGACCCGTACGGTGCAGGCCCCGCAGGCCGCCACGCCGCAGCCGAACTTGGTGCCGGTCATATTCAGCACGTCGCGCAGCAGCCACAGCAGGGGCATGCCGGCATCAGCGTCGGCCTGGACGAGCCGGCCGTTGATTTGCAGTTCCACGAAATCTCCCTCCGCGATCGGTCGCCCAAGCCGGCGACTTCAATGACTATATCGGCGAGCCCTGGCAGGCGATAGGGCGGCAACGCCACACCGGCGGGCCCGGCAATCGTAAGAACTTGTATTCGCCAGTCGGACACCCTGCGAACTGAGGCCCTCCACCGGAGTGGCCCACCACCTCATCCGGCCGGCCGGCGCGGGGACGGATAATCCCCCTTCTATATGGCACTTATTACCCTCCTGGACGCCCAACTCGCTTTTGGGCACGTCGCACTGCTGGACCACGCGGATTTTTCCCTTGAAAGCAACCAGCGCATCGGCCTGATAGGCCGCAACGGCACCGGCAAGTCGTCCCTGCTCAAAATCCTCGCCGGCCTCGAAAAGCCCGACGACGGCACGCTGCAACTGCAAAACAACCTTCGCATCGCCTACGTGCCGCAGGAGCCCAGCCTGGATCCGCACGCCACCGTGTTCATCGCGGCCAGCGCCGGCCTGGCGCGCACCCGCCACGTGGTGGAGCAATACCTGGCGGCCGACGAAAACACCGACCTGGACGCCCTGCAGTCAGAAATCGAATCGCTGGACGGCTGGAACTGGGAGCAGCGGGTGGAAGAAACCCTGCACCGCCTGCACCTGGATAAAGACGCCATCGTCGGCTCGCTTTCGGGCGGCACGAAAAAGCGCGTGGCACTGGCCCAGGCCCTGGTGGCCAAACCCGACGTCCTGCTGCTTGACGAACCGACCAACCACCTGGACCTGGATTCCATCGCCTGGCTGGAAGAACTGCTGGTCAATTTCAACGGCAGCATCGTCACCATCACCCATGACCGGGCCTTTCTGGACCAGGTCGCCACCGCCATCGTCGAGCTGGACCGCGGCAAGCTGACCAGCTACCCCGGTAACTTCGCCCAGTACCTGGTGCAAAAAGAAGAGCAGATGGCGCAGGAAGCCGTCATCAACGCCAAGGCCGACAAGCTGCTCGCCCAGGAGGAAATCTGGATCCGCAAGGGCGTGGAAGCGCGCCGCACCCGCAGCGTGGCCCGCATAGGCCGGCTCGAGGCCCTGCGCGCCAGCCGCGCGGCCCGGCGCGAGGCTGTGGGCCGCGTCAACCTGGACATCTCCAGCGGCGAAAGAAGCGGCAAGATCGTCGCCGAACTCAGCAACGTGAGCAAAAGCTTCGGCCACCCCGGCAGCGAAAAAATCATCGTCAACAAATTCAGCGGCACCTTGCTGCGCGGCGACAAGGTCGGCCTGCTGGGCCCCAACGGCGCCGGCAAAAGCACGCTGCTCAAGCTCATCCTGGGCGAGCTGCAGCCCGACGCCACCACGCCGCCCGGCAAGGTGCGCCAGGGCGCCAACCTGCAGGTCGCCTATTTCGACCAGATGCGCGATAGCCTGGACCTGGACGCCACGCTGGAAGACTTCATCAGCCCGGGCAGCGAATGGGTGGAGATCAACGGCACCAAAAAACACGTCAAGAGCTACCTGGCCGACTTTTTGTTCTCGCCCGCGCGCGCCAATTCGCCGGTGCGCACCCTCTCGGGCGGTGAGCGCAACCGGCTGCTGCTGGCGCGCCTCTTCGCGCGCCCGGCCAACGTGCTGGTGCTCGACGAGCCGACCAACGACCTGGACATCGACACGCTGGAGCTGCTGGAAGACCTGCTGCAGAACTACGAGGGCACGGTCTTCCTCGTCAGCCACGACAGGCGCTTCCTCGACAACGTGGTCACCAGCACCATTGCCTATGAAGGCACACCCGAGAACCCGGGCTTCTGGCGCGAGTACGAAGGCGGCGTGACCGACTGGATCACCCAGTCCAAACGCGCCGCGCAGATCACCGGCAACGCCAGGCCGGGCCCGGGCGCCGGCGCCAAGCCCGCCGGCAAAAGCGCCGACCAGCCCCGCAAGGGCGCGGGCACGGGCGAGTCGACCCCCGCCAAAAAGAAGCTCAGCTACAAGGAGCAGCGCGAACTCGACGGCCTGCCGGCGCTGATCCAGCAGCTGGAGTCGCAGCAAAAGGCGATTGAGCAGGAGCTGTACGACGGCACGCTCTACACCACCAATGCCAAGCGGGCGGCCGAACTCAACGCGCGCAGCAGCAAGATTGAAGAAGAGCTGATGGACGCGCTGCAGCGCTGGGAAGCGCTGTCCTCCTGAGCCGTCGGGGCTGACCCGAACAGGCAGGCAACGGCGGCGCTGTCGAGCCGGGCGCCTACAAAAAGTGTGGGCGGAAATGCCGGTTCGGCGGGACGTAAATACACCTGCTTACGCTACAGTGACCAGCATCATGCCGACCGCCCTGACCGCTGCTTCCCCTGCCCGCACCGACCCTTCTTCAGCAGCCTCAGGCTTCGCCGCAGCTTCGCGCTGGCTGGCCCTGCTGTTCGTGAGCTTGTGGATCACCGGCTGCGCTTCCCTGCCCAGCGAAGTCGACAGGCCGGTGTCGACCGCCCTGGCCAACCCTTCTGAAACCCGGCTGGGCGCGCTGGTCGCCGCGCGCGCCGCCAAGGCGGGCACCCGAAACGATTCCGGCTTCGCGCTGGTGGGCGATGCCGAGCTGGCATTCAGCAGCCGCATGACCCTGATCAAGGCCGCGCAGAAAACCCTGGACATCCAGTACTACGCCATCTTTGCCGACGACACGACGGAGCGCATGTTCGAAGCCCTGCGCGAGGCCGCGGGCCGCGGCGTGCGCATACGCATCCTGCTGGACGACTTCAACACCTCGGGCAAGAACGCCCAGGTGCTCAAGCTCGCGTTTGAGAAAAACTTCGAGCTGCGGCTGTTCAACCCCCTGCCCGGCGGGCGCGGTTCCATGGTGATGCGCATCCTGAGCAACCTCAAGGACGCCGCGCGCATGCAGCGGCGCATGCACAACAAGATATTCGTGGCCGACAATGCCGTCGCCATCACCGGCGGGCGCAACCTGGGCGAAACCTACTTCGGCCAGAGCCCAGGTACCAATTTTGTCGACATCGACGTGCTGGCGGCCGGCCGCATCGCGCGCGACCTCTCCGCCAGCTTTGACCAATACTGGAACAACCCGTTGGCCTACCCGGTGCAGTCACTCATGACGGCCGAAGAGATCGAGAGACTCAAACCTCAGCCCGCCGGTGCCAATCCCGGCAAACTCAACCTGGAAGACCCGGCCACGCTGGCCGCCACCACCCAGGCCGCCGTCGCCGCCTCCAATGCCTCGGCCGCGTCTTCCCTGCCCGACTCGGCCGACCTGCGCCTGCTGACCTGGACCTGGGCGCCTTCCGTCCTGCTGGTGGACAAGCCGTCGAAGATCGCGGCCGACGCCGACACCGTCGGCGAATCCCAGGACACCACGGTCGACGGCCTGCTGCAGCTGATGTCGCAGGCCAAAGGCAACCTGCTCATCGTCTCGCCTTATTTCGTGCCCGGCGAACGCATGATGAATCAGTTCTCCGACCTGCGCCGGCGCGGCGTGCGCGTGCGCGTGCTCACCAACTCGCTGGCCTCCAACGACGCCCCCGCCGCCCACGTCGGCTACGCGCGCTACCGCAAGGCGCTGCTGGACATGGGCATAGAGCTGTATGAAATGCGCGCCGAGCAGGAGGGCTCTTTCTCAAGCTTCGGTTCGTCCGCGCTCAGCGGCGGTTCCACAGGCGGCTCCACCAGCGGTTCACGCGCCAGCCTGCATTCCAAGGTGGTGGTGATGGACGACCGCCTGCTGGTCGTCGGCTCCATGAACCTGGACCTGCGCTCGCAGCTGCAGAACAGCGAAGTCGCCATCGTCATCCGAAGCCGCGCCATTTCGGCCGAAGCCACGCGGCTGATCGAGCCAACGCTGGCCAATGGGGCCTATCGCGTGGAGTTGCATGACGGCCAGTTGCTCTGGCGTGCGCCGCAGGGTTCGCAGTTGAAGGACTCTCTGGTTGAGCCTGACGCGAGTTGGGGGTTGAAGTTGATGCTCAAGCTGATTGGGCCGTTTGCACCGGATGAGATGCTTTAGGTTGCGAGCGTTTTGATGGTCGGGGTTTCTGCGGAGTCTGGGAGCGCGCGCAGGCCGGAGCAAGACCCGGCCCCTACTGGTCGACCTTGACGCGGTAAGTCACGACCAGCTGGCCGCCGGAGGCCAGCGAGCCGGTGAAGGTCCACTTCAGCGCCCCTTGCGCATTGACCGCCGGCTGCGTCGTCACCGTGCAGCCGGTGATGCCCGTGGGCAGCGAGCCCGGGCAGGCCGCCGACACGAAGCCGGTGAAGGCCGCAGTCGAATCGCTCACGAACAGCGTGGACAGCGGCTGCGTGCCGTTGTTGACGGCCGTCAGCGTGTACTGCAGCGTGTCGCCGGGATTGGCGTTCACGCTGGTGGCCGCCGGCAGCGCCTGGGTCACGTTGCTCACCAGCTTGGACAGCGACAGGTCGCCGGCCTGGCCCACCGTGGTGACGTCGGTGGCCAGCAAGGTGCTCACGGCCAGCGCCGGGGATGAGTTGGTGTAGGTGAAGGCGGCGCTCAGCGTGACGCTGTTCTGCGCGCCCTGGCCCGCGCCGGCGGGCACAAACTGCTTGACGACCAGGCAGATGGTCTGCCCCGCGGTCACGGTGATGGATGCGGCCGGCTGCGTCTCACCGGACTCCACGGCCGCATTGCAATTGCTGTCCTGGTAGAGCACCTGGTTCCAGGCCGGGCTGGCCGGCGTGGCGGTGTTGGCCATCGAGAAGGCCACCGTCCCGCCGGTGGCGGCTTTGTAGGTGTGGGCGTAGAACACCACGGTGCCGGGCTGGGCGGTCTGCGCGCCGTTCGGGCTCAGGGTGTTGGGCGCGACCATGCCGAAGCTGATGCCGGTGCGGGCCAGACCCGAGCCCGCGGTGTAGCTCACGCTGGGGCGGGTGTAGGTGCCGCCGGTGGTGCCGGCCGAGCCGCCGGTGGCGGTGTAGCCGGCCGGCAGCACGGGCGTGAGGGTCACGGTGCCTGCGGTGGCACCGGGAATCCAGAGGATGAAGCTGCCGTCGGCGGCGGTGGGCTCGCTGTCCAGCGTGCTGGCGCCCTGCGTGGCATTGACGGTGATGCCGGCCAGGCCGGGCTCGCTGCCGGTCTTGGCGCCGTTGTTGGCCGTGGCGCCGCCCGCACCGTTGTCGGCGAACACCGTGCCGCTCAACGTGCTGCCGCTGTACAGGCCGAAGTTCTGCGGTGACGGCGGCGCGCCGCCCACCACCAGCTGGATCACGCCGCTGGGATTTTGCGAGCCCACATAGCCGGCCGGATAGCTTGCGGTGATGTCGCTCAGCGTGCTGTTGCCGTCCAGTATCAGGCAGTAGCTGCCCTGAACCACATTGGCCAGGTTGTAGGCGCCGGTCGTGAGGTTGACCGGCGCGGCCACCGTGGCGGGGCCGGTGCACACCCCGCCGGAGAGCGGCGCCAGCTTGACCCAAAGATTGGTGGCCCCGCCTATGCCAGCCTCGCCCGCGTCCAGGTTGCTGTTGTGGTTGGGGTCGGCATACACCGTGCCCGCCACGGTCTTGGGCACGGGCGTCAGGGTCAGCGTGCAGGTGATGCGGTCGCCCATCTGGGGTGTCAGGGTGAAGCTGGTGCCTGCGCCGCTGGGCAGCACGGTGTTCGTTCCGCCATAAGCGGAGGCACCGGGCCCGCTGTTGCTGCAGGACATGCTGCCGGTGTAGGCGGAGAGCACCGAGGCGCTACCGGCAGCCATGGCCGCGCTCAGCGTGATGTTGTTGGTGCCGATGACCGAGGCCGCGCCGGTGGTGGCGGTGGTGTTGGTGCCGGTGGAGGTGACGCTGGTCACCGCGGCGGCGGGTGTGGTGTAGCCCACCGACGCGGTGAACTGGTCGGCCGGGTACTGACGCCCCGCGATGCTGAGGTTGAAGGTGACCGGCGGCAGCGCGATGGCGAACAGCGCGGCCTCCGACCCCGTCAGCGCGGCGGACACCTGTGTCGGGTTTTGCGTACCCAGCACCACGGAGCCGTTAAAGCTGGTGGAGCCCGAGGTGGGCGCGGTCAGGTTGACGACAGTCGACCCGACACCGGACAGCACAACGGGCGCGCCGGTGTAACTGGTATAGCCGACCACGTTCTCGATCAGGCTCCAGTTCGCCGTGCTCGTATAAACAATTTTCTCGGCGGCCTGGTCGGTGTTTTCACCGTCCGCCGCGAACATCGAGAAGGTGCGGTTGTTGCCCGAGGCGTCCTTCATCGCCAGCGAGGACAGCGTGACCGTGCCCACGCCCGTCTGGCTGAGCCAGTACATCGAGGGCGCCCCGGTGATGCCGTTGTAGGCGCCGTGCCCGAAAGCACCGCCGCCGGTCCAGGCGGGCGAGGCGACAGCGGTCATGGTGGTGGTCCCGGTGCGCTTGACTGCCGTGGTCAGCGTGCCGGCCCCGTTGGGCAGGGTAAAGGTAAAGGCTTGGCCGCCGGCCGTGCCCGCAGTCGTGTTGTCATAGCCGGTGAAATCAAGCCACCAGAGGCTTTGCGCGAAAGTACCCGTGGTGGCGTAAGAGCCTCCGGCAGCCTGTGCCAGCCCCGCCCAGGCGACCAGCAGGGCAGCCGCCAGGGGTGGAAGGATGTTCCGGCAGCGCCGGCGCCGCTGCACCGGAACCGTTGGGAATGACGGGGTGTGCATCATCGGTACAGCCGTTATACGCGACCTTCGGCTACTGGTCGACCTTGACGCGGTAAGTCACGACGAGTTGGCCGCCGGAGGCGAGCGAGCCGGTGAAGGTCCATTTCAGCGCCCCTTGCGCATTGACCGCCGGCTGCGTCGTCACCGTGCAGCCGGTGATGCCCGTGGGCAGCGAGCCTGGGCAGGCCGCCGACACAAAGCCGGTGAAGGCCGCAGTCGAATCGCTCACGAACAGCGTGGACAGCGGCTGCGTGCCGTTGTTGACGGCCGTCAGCGTGTACTGCAGCGTGTCGCCGGGATTGGCGTTCACGCTGGTGGCCGCCGGCAGCGCCTGGGTCACGTTGCTCACCAGCTTGGACAGCGACAGGTCGCCGGCCTGGCCCACCGTGGTGACGTCGGTGGCCAGCAAGGTGCTCACGGCCAGCGCCGGGGATGAGTTGGTGTAGGTGAAGGCGGCGCTCAGCGTGACGCTGTTCTGCGCGCCCTGGCCCGCGCCGGCGGGCACAAACTGCTTGACGACCAGGCAGATGGTCTGCCCCGCGGTCACGGTGATGGATGCGGCCGGCTGCGTCTCACCGGACTCCACGGCCGCATTGCAATTGCTGTCCTGGTAGAGCACCTGGTTCCAGGCCGGGCTGGCCGGCGTGGCGGTGTTGGCCATCGAGAAGGCCACCGTCCCGCCGGTGGCGGCTTTGTAGGTGTGGGCGTAGAACACCACGGTGCCGGGCTGGGCGGTCTGCGCGCCGTTCGGGCTCAGGGTGTTGGGCGCGACCATGCCGAAGCTGATGCCGGTGCGGGCCAGACCCGAGCCCGCGGTGTAGCTCACGCTGGGGCGGGTGTAGGTGCCGCCGGTGGTGCCGGCCGAGCCGCCGGTGGCGGTGTAGCCGGCCGGCAGCACGGGCGTGAGGGTCACGGTGCCTGCGGTGGCACCGGGAATCCAGAGGATGAAGCTGCCGTCGGCGGCGGTGGGCTCGCTGTCCAGCGTGCTGGCGCCCTGCGTGGCATTGACGGTGATGCCGGCCAGGCCGGGCTCGCTGCCGGTCTTGGCGCCGTTGTTGGCCGTGCCCCCGCCCGCACCGTTGTCGGCGAACACCGTGCCGCTCAACGTGCTGCCGCTGTACAGGCCGAAGTTCTGCGGCGACGGCGGCGCGCCAACGATGCTGAACTGGATGATGCCCGTGGGGTTTTGCGTGCCTAGGTAGCCAGTCGGGTAAGCCGCCGTGATGTCGCTCAGCGTGGAATTGCCGTCGAGCACCAGGCAATAGTCGCCCTGCTGGATGTTGGTGAAGCTGTAGGCGCCGGTCGTCAGGTTGACCGAGGCCGCCACCGTGGCGGGGCCGTTGCAGGTGCCGCCCGAGCGCGGCGCCAGCTTGACCCACAGGTTGGTGGCCCCGCCTATGCCGGCCTCGCCCGCGTCCAGGTTGCCGTTGTGGTTGGGATCGCTGTACACGTTGCCGCCGAAGCCCAGGGCCACGGTGCTGACCACGGGTGCGGCGCAACCGGCTGGCGTATTGGCGGCCGTGCAGGTGGTCGGGGTCGGTGGGCTGGTGCCGCCGGCAGGGTCCACCGATGCATAGTTGGTGACCGTGACGTTGCTGGTCGGCCTGGTGGTGATCTGCAGTACCGAAGTGCCGCCGCTCGCGGCAATGGTCCCGGTGAAATCGCAGGTCACCAGCGTGCCGCCGGCATTGGCGGCGGTCGAGCAGGTCCAGCCGGTGCCGCTGCTGCTGACATAAGCCATGTTGGCGGGCAGCTGGTCCACCACACGGGCCACGAAGGCTGGCGTTGTGGTGGTGGTCGCCACCGTGAGGCTGTAGACGCTGTTGATGCCCACCTGCAGGGCTGGGCTGGGCTGGGATTTGGTGACGGTCAGCGTGGGATAGATGGGCGTGATGATCACGGAGCCGTTGCCGCCGTTATTGCCGCTGGCCGGCGCCGTGCCCGTGACCGAGGCGCCGCCCGCGCCGCCCAGTGAAGCGGTCACGCTGAAAGCCGAGATCAGTGTCGTGTCGCGGCAGGAGCCGCCGCCCCCCGCCTGGGCGGTGGTGTTGGTGGCGCTGCTGTCCACCAATTCCGCGCCACCCGCACCAGCCGCGCAGCCGGCGCCACCACCGCCGCCGCCGGAACCGTCGCCGACGCGTGTCGTGCCGGTGCCGCCCGCCGCGCCCGGCAAGGTGCCTATCGCCGTCGTTGCCGCCAGGCCGGCACGGCCCGAGATGTTGAGCGCACCGCCCTGGCCGCCGCCGCCGCCGCCGGCAACAATCAGCCGGGCATTGGCGGACGTGGCCACCACGCTGGCGGCACCGCCGCCGGCGCCGCCGCCGGACCAGCCGCTGCAGCCGGGATTGCCGCCCGAACCGCCAGCCCAGCCGGGGGCGCCGCCTGCCAGGCCACCCGCGCCGGCCGCATTGGAACAGGTGAAAGCGCCCTGCGAGGTGTTGCCGGCGCGACCGCCCTGCCCGACCGCGATGTTGAGGACAGTGCCGGGAGCGACGTAATAGGTGCCAGTGGCCCGCGCGCCCGCGCCGCCGGCGCCGCCCCAGCCGTTGGAGTCATTGCCGCCGCTGCCGCCGCCTGCGCCGAAGGCCTGGATGGTCACCCCGCCAGCGCCTGCCGGCACGGTATAGGTCTGCAAGGCGCCGGTGTAATTGAAGGTGGTCTGCGCCATCGCCCACGGCGCGGCCAGCAGCAAGGCGCCGGCCCATGCGGCGCGCGCCAGGCTGCGCGGAAGGCGTGAAGCGAAAAGTCGAGGAAAAGTCATTATTGGAGGGCCGCGGTGCGGGCAGGAGATGCCGCGGCCGCGGCGGAAGGCTCGCCGAACACGTTCTCGTCAAACTTGAAACGCACGCGCAGGTACAGGCCGCGCTGGGTATAGGCCTCGCCGGCCATGTCCGCGGCCTTGAAGCCCTTGACGTTGTAGCCCACAGAGACCCACATGTTTTTCCAGGCCAGGTAACCAACTTCCACGCCCACGGCGGTTTCGGCGGCACCGTTGCCCCACATGCGATAAGCCTGCAGGCTGAAGTCCCAGCGCTCGCTCAGGTCCCAGGTGGAGCGCCCGCCGATCAGCTGCGTGAAGGAGCGGCTGCTGATGCCGTTGGAGCGGTCGCTGCCCCACTTGGCGGCGTAACGCCCGCTCATGACCCAGTTGCGGTTGGGCTGCACATTGAGGTGGGTGGAGAGGATCAGGCCCGACTCGTCGCGGCTCAGGCCCGGGCCCAGGGTGTTGTCCGAATCCTTTTTGTATTCGATACGGCCCAGTGCGTTCCACACATCGGTATCGACCGGGCGGTAAGCCACGCCGGACTGGGCGGTGATGAGTTCGCGTTTGCCGCCGCCGGCGCCGAGGTTGGACTGTTCGCTGTAAAGGCCGCGGTTGAGCAGCGTCCAGCTGTCGTCCAGCTTGTTGGCGAGCGCGCCGGTGAGCAGCCAGCTGCTAGAGGTGATCGAGGTCTGCCACTGCACTTGGCCCGAAGCCTTCCAGGTGGCGGCGGCCGTGTAGTCGGCGCCGAGCGTCACGGCGCTGGAGTCGTCGACCACCACGCCGGACAGCGGCTTGATGCGCTGCACGCTGGCCGTCAGGCCCACGCCGTTGTCCAGGCGCCAGAGGCGGCGCAGGCCCAGGGCGGCTTCGCTGGTGCGGCCGTTGATGCTGTCGCCCATGCGGTATTCGTTGAACAGCTGCGTGCTGTCGGTCAGTTCGGTGTTGATGCCGGCGACCGTGGTGTACTGCGATGTCGAGGCGTTGAGCGTGTAGATGCTCCTGAGGCTGTTGATGAAGTCGTGGCGTGCATAAAGGCGCGTCGTCGAGTTGATGGCGTAGTTGCCGCCGACACCGACTTCACGGCCGCCGCTGCCGTCGAGGGCGTACTCGGCCAGGCCGTAGACGTCGGCCTGGGGCACGTCGGGCACGGGCACCGTCACCTTGACGCGCGCGGTGGTGGTGCCGACCTCTTCGGCAGAACCCGCCGCCACTGCGGCGGCCGAGGGAACGATCGGGACGGTGGAACCGGGCACGGCCGGGCCGGAAAGTGCCGCGGCCGTGTTGGCAGCGCTGTAGCGCACGCCGACTTCCACCTTGACGTTGCCGCCCATGCTGTGCTCCAGCTTGAGCTCGGCGCCGGTCTGTGACGCGCCGGTCACGCTGTTGGCGGTGCGCAGCGCTTCGCCGACCACACGGTTCTTCTCATCCACCGCATAACCGACCTTGGCGCCGTATTCGGACTGGCCGGCCGACTGTGCGCTGTTGGGGTTGTAAAAACCGGCGCTGGTTTTCGCACCCCAGACGCGCGCCTGCAGCGCCTGGTCTTCATGGCGGAGTTCAGCGCGCTGGCCCGAACCGCTGCCCTGCAGGTCGGTGCTGCTGCGGGCGACTTCGCCGGTCAGCACCGTCTTCTCGCCGAGCTTGGCCGTCACGTTGAGGCCGTCCAGGTTCTGGCGGTTGGCCGGGTCGGTGTCGCGCAGCGTCGAGGCGCCCAGCGTCACGGCCGGCGTGATCTGCACGCGGACATCGGCACCGGCCACCGTGTGCTTGACGCCGCCCGCGTCCACCGAATAGCTCACCCGCACGAAGATGGGGTTGAGGTCGGTGTCCACGCTGGGCACCGGTGCCTTGAGCAGCAACCGGCCGCTCAGGGGCTCGATTTCATAGTCGGTGAACTGCGTGAGCGGCTTGTCGTTGACGATGACCGAAGCCTGGCTGCGGCTGCGCGTGAGGATGTTGACCTGCTGGCTGTTGACCACGCCGTTGAGGTTCAGCACGAAAGGGCCCGAGGTGCCGTTGGCGCGGAACTCCTGCACCAGCTGCGTGGTCGCGGTGCGGCTGGCAAAGCCTTCCACGGTGACCGCGCCTTCCTGGTAGCGGCCCTTCACGCCGTTCAGGGCACGCGAATACTGCGTCAGCTGGCGCGCCTGGTTGTCGGTCTGGGTCGAGTAGTCGCCCAGCAGCGCATAGTTGCTGCCGTTTTGCAGCATCACGTAGAGCTTGCCGGTGGACTGCGCGTCAAAGCCGCGCGCCGATGAGTCGCCGTACACCGGATAGAACTGGTTGGGCTGGATGTCGCGGAACAGCGCGGTGTCCGAAGGCTTGTCCGAATCGTAGGCCAGCGTCAGCAGCGAGGAGCCGAGGACCTTGCCCTTGAGGAACAGCGCGGTGCGCGCGGCGGCGTCACCCTTGCCGCCGGAGAAGCTGCGCGAAGTGCTCTGGATCTGGCGCTCGAACACATCGCCGCTTTGCGCCGGCTGCAGCGCCGAAGGGTTGAGGCTGCGCAGGTTGATCGTGCCTTCCACGATGCCGGCGGCGATCATGGGCCGCAGATTGGGCATGAACTCGATGGGCGAGACCACCTTGACGGTGCCGCTGCTGATGGTGAGCTCGGCCTTGCCGGGCTGGGGTGGCGGCAACAGCAGGAAGCGGCCTTCGCCGCCTTCGACGAACACCTGGGTGCCGGGCTGGCGCGCATCGAGGTCGGGCGTCTGCCACAGGCCCTGGCTGGCCTGCAGGGTGACCTGGGTGCGCACCGCCACGGGCAGGCCTTGCGCATCGCGCAGCGAGATGGTGACGGGCACGGCGGTCGCACCATCGGCGACCAGTTGCGCGGGTGCGGCAACCTCGATTTTGGCCAGCGCGCCGGGCACGCGCACCGTGAGCTGCGCCGTGCCGCGGGCATTGCCGAAACCGTCCAGGGCGCGCACGGCCAGCGTGTTGCGGCCGGGCTTCAAGTCCACGCCGATGTATTCCCAGGCCAGGACCTTGTTCTTCTCCAGGCTGCTCTTCTTGCCGACCTGCGTCGCGGGCACGGGCTGGCCGTTGACCGTGAGTTCAAAACGCGCGCCCAGCGGCCCTTTCACGCGAACCCGGGTCTGGGCGACCGGCAGCAGTTGCTCGTCCACCAGGCCCACAAAACCGGTCTCGGCATTGAGCTCCGGCAACAAGTCTTCCAGCGGCTGCAGCACCTGTTCGGCCGCTGCCGCTTCGGCCCCAGTGGGCGCTGCAGGCAGTGCCGGCTCCACGCTGGCTGGCGTGAAGATGGGCTTGGGCAGGCGGGCATTGGGCGCGGCGGGGCCGCCCGTGTCGCCGGCGGCGCCCACAGTGCCCGGCAGAGGTGCGGCATTGCCTGCGCCGCCGTTTTGCTGGGCGCCCGGCAGCCCCATGGCGCCGGCAGCCGGCAGCGTGCGGCTGTCCGCCGCGGCGCCGCGGTTGGCCTGCAGCAGCGTGCCGGCGGCCTGGGCGATCTCCGCCGGGTTGCCCAGCGCCTTGCGGCGGGCGGCGATCTGTTCGCGAATGGCGGGCGTGCATTCGGCGATGGCGAAGTCGGCCTTGTGCAGTTCACCATTGATAAGGTCCACGAAACGGCTGCCGCCGTCAAAGGCGTTGCGGTTGTTCAGCACAGCCAGCGTGGCGCCGGCGGGCAAGGTGATGTTGTCGACCTTGGCGACGTGGGTGCGCGGCTCCAGGCCGTAGAAGCTGTACTTGCCCTCTTCGTCCGTCACGGCATAGGTGCCGTCTTCCAGGTAGATGCGCACGCCGGGAATGCCCGGCTCGCCGGCGTCCTGCACACCGTCGCGGCTGCAATCGGCGAACACCTTGCCGATGACATAGGCCTTGTTGGAGAACACGCCGCCCACCACCTGCACGCGCACGCTGGAGCTGTTGGAGCGCACCGCGCCGCTGGCGGCCTGGGCCGTGTTGATCCCGTTTCCGCTCTGGCTGCCCGCACCCACACGCACGCGGTAGGTCAGCACGGGTTGCGCGCCGGCGGCGATCGTGCCCACGGTGAACTGGAGGCTGGGGCCGGCACCGCCGGCAGGGTCGGCCAGTGCTGCCCCATTGAGCCGGGCAGTGCCGCGCACGTAGGCAAAGCCAGCCGGCAGGCTGTCACTGACCACGGTGGCGGGCAGCGGCGCGGCCGAGACGTTGTTGAGCTTGATGGAGTAGTCGACGAAATCGCCGACCTCCGCCGTTTTCTTGTTGGCGGTTTTCTGGATGAACAGGCCGCCGGCACCGGCGCCGGGGTCCAGGGGTACGTCGAAATGCACCGCGACACCTGCCACCAGGAAGCTGCCGCCGTAGGAGCCGGGGCTGTCTATCAGCCGGCCGGCCGGTTGCAGCCCGGCGGGAATTTGGGAAGGAAAGTTGAAGCCGGCCGGCGGGGTGACCACCAGGCGGTAGGTGCTGTTCAGGACCAGCGGGAATTCATAAAAGCCGTCGGCCGCCGTCACGACGACGCTGGGCGCCGGGGTAATGCCGTCCATCTGGAAGACCACGGCCGGCCCGCCGGGGCTGCCGCCGTTGCCCGCGCCGGTGACGTCGATGAGCTGCACGGTGGCGCCGGCGACGGGCTGGTTGGTGGCGGAGTTGTAGACGGTGCCCGAGGGGTCAACCAGCAGCGTGGTGGTGGCCGACACCGAGATGCCGCCGCAGGCGGTGATGGTCGCGGTCACGGTGTCGTTGCGCAGCACTTCGAGAATGCCGTCACCCGACGCCACGATGTGCGAAGCCGCGTTCGCCGTGGGCACACTGGGCAGGATGCGGAAAACGCCGGTGTTGGGCCCGGTTTCCACGGCCGTGTAGGTTTCGGAGTCGCCGGTGAGATGGCTCACGATGGTGACGGGTACCGTGCCTATCGTGGTCGGGTCGGCATTGCAGATGGACGCATCGGTCTGCACATACAGCGCATTGCCGGGGACGCTCTGGGTGGCGCGGTTGGTGTAGCTGTTGTTGGTATAGAAGAAGATGCCGGCCGCGTGCACGGGCAGCGGCAGCACCACCGTGTTGCTGGTGGTGGTCAGCGGGGCGGCGGCGTCGGTCCAGTCGGCGTAGGCGGTGCCGGTGATGTTGCCGGCGGCGTTCGAGTTCACCATGACGCTGAACTGGCCCTGGAACAGCCCGCCCTGCGGCAGGTTGGCGATGGCCCAGGCCACGGCGTCCACCACGGCACCACCGGGCACTGTGGTGACATAGCTGCCGGCCGCCGCGCCTGTCAGGTGATACAGGGTCTGCGCGCCGGGGTTGGTGGCGGGCTGGGCCGAGGTGAAGGTGGTGTTCAGCGGTACCGGTGCGCGCAGGATGAACAGGGCGGTGGGCGCGCCGTTGACCGTCACGTTGGCGGGGCTGGCCGCCATATTGCCGTTGTTGATGGCCCTGGCCGTGAAGCTGAGCGCCACACCCTGGGTCGCGGTGGCCGTGCTGGCCGCATAGCTGACCTGCACGGCCGCGCCGTTGGTCAGGTTGATGATGTCCGTGTTGGTGGCTGTGGCACCCTGCAGCTGGCTGGCCGCGCTCAGGCTGATCTGCGCAGTCTGCCCGGGCACCGCGCCGGCCGGGATCTGGCCGGTGATCAGCAGGCCCGCCGTGGCACCGGCGGCCACAGGCACCGTGCCGCCCGAGGGGATCACCGGCTCACCGGCATCGACCACCCCGTTGCCGTTCACGTCCAGCACCACCTGCAGGTTCAGCGGTGTGAAGCCGCCGCCGGATACGCTGGCCGTGACCAGGTAGTTGGTGGCGACGTTGCCGGTATTGACCAGGTTGTGGCTGATGGTGAAGGAGGAACCGACGCCGACCAGCAGGTTCTGGCTGGCATTGAGCGTGAGCGCTTCCAGCGCGGCCACCGTGGTGTTCACGGTGTTGGAGTTGATGCGCACCGACAGGCCCGTGGCGGTATCCACAAAAGTCGCGCTGGCCGTGTTGCTGATCACCGTCCCCGCGGGGGTCGGCGCTGCCTGTGCGGCTGCCCAGAAGAGCAGCAACATGCAGGAGATCAGCAGTTTGCGCAGCGGGCGAAAAAGCATGTGGGCTGGGTGGAGGGTGGATTGCGGCAGGGCGTCGCTTTCCAAAGGGCGCGTTTGCGTGCCCTTGGAAAAGCGGGGAAGCTTTCGCTTCCCGCGCTGGAGGTCAGTCCCGGGTTAGGGGGTGATACGCACACCGAAAGTCACGACAGCCGACTGACCGGGGGTCAGGGTGCCGATCGTCGCGGTGACGGTGCCGGCGGCGCTCACAGCCGGACCGGTCACAGTGCCCACCGTGGTGGCAGGGGCGCTGCTCAGGGTGGTGTAGCTCGGCGTCGCATCGGACACGACGACCGAGGTGGCGTTCGCGGAGCCCACATTGGTCACCGTGATCTGGTACAGCACGCACTGGTTGGGGCGGGCGCTCAGGGTGGCCGCCGCGTAGACCGTGCCGCCGTTGGCGCCGGCGCAGGCCGTGTCCAGCGATTGCGCCTTGGTCAGCGTCAGGTTGCCCGCGATCACCGTGGTGCTGTCAACGGCGGTGGCCACAGCCGGTACCGTCGTCACATAGCTGCCGTTGCTGGTCGTGACCGTGATGGTCGTGGCGTCCACCGCGCCGGGCGTTGCGCCGCTCGGTGCGATCACCTTGTTGAACACGGTGATCGATGCGCCGGGAGCCAGGCCCGCAGGCAGCACGGTTGCCGCACTCAGAGCACCGCTGATTTGCGGGTCGGTCGCGTCGAGCACGCCGTTGGCGTTGGCGTCGTAGTACAGCGCAGAAGTCCAGCCGGCCTGGTTGTCGGCGCCTGCAAGCGTCACGGTACTGACCGTACCGTTGCCTTCCAGCACGTTGCCGGTGTTGGTCAGGGTGTGGCTGTAAACGTAGGAACCGCCGGGGTAGGTCTGGCCTGCGCCGTTAGGCGTCAGGGTGATGGAACGCACGGCGTTCACGACCACCGCGTCATGCAACGTGTCCGAAGCGTTCGAGGTAGGCGACAGCGTACGGAAGTACAGCTGCGTGGTGCCTGCCGCGAAACCAGCCGGGACGCCAACCACCGCGCAGACGACGACGTTGCCGCCGGCGGCCACGGTGCCGGTGTTGGTGATGGTCGCGCCGGTGGTCGAGCAGTTGCCCGCGCCGCCGTCGGCACGGAAGCTGACCGTCCAGCCGGCCGGCAGCGTCACGCTGGCGAAGGTGTTCACCGTGCTGGCGCCCAGGTTGTAGCTGTCGGGCGAGGGGCCGGTGTTGTTGGCCACGATGGTGAAGGTCGTCGATGCGCCGGGGTTCAGCGAGTTGGTGACCTGAGCGGCACCTTCACCGTTGGCGAACACGCCCACGCCGGGAACGCCCACCGCCGTCGGCAGGTTGTTGGTGGCATCAACCGCTGCGTTGGCCACTGCCGTCAGCTGGTCGTTGGCGCTGGCCGTCTTGGTCGGGTCGAACACGGACGTTGCCGTCTTGGCGATGATGAACGGCGCGCCGGTGTTGGTCGCGTTCGGCGGCAGCGTGGCCTTCAGGATCACGTTGTAGGTGGCGCCTGCGGCCAGGGGGCCGGTGTCGACTGTGCCGTCGCTGTTGGTATCGACCAGCGGCGTGACGCCGTCGCTCTTGAACAACTGGAAGGTCGTGCCGGCCGGGAAGTTACCCGAGCTCAGCGTGATGTTGAAGGTGTCGGAGCCGTTGCCGGTGTTGGTCACCGTGTTGGTGAAGCTCACCGTCGAACCGGGTGCGGCCGGGCCGGCCACCGTAGCGCCGGTCAGCGTCACGGCAGCGGTTTGCAGCACCGTGAAGGGCACGGTGTTGGAGCTGCCCGTCACCGTGGCCGCGCCGTTGTTGTAGGACGTCGTCGCCGTGTTGTTGAGCACGCCGGGCGCGGTGCCGCCAGCCACGGTCACGCCGAAGCTGATGGTGCCCGACTGGCCGGCCGTCACCTGATTCAGCGTGACCAGCAGGGTTTTGGTGCCCAGGGTGTAGCTCGAAGTCAGGGTGTTGGGTGCGGAGCCGCTGGAGCCGCCGCTGTCGCTCAATGCGGTAGCACCGGTCACGCTCCAGCGCGCGGAGCCCGCGGTGTAGGTCAGGCCTGCCGGCAGAACGTCGGTGATCGCCACGGCGGTGGCCGTGCTGTTACCGGTGTTCGTATAGGTCAGCGTATAGGTGATGGCCGTGCCGGCCGCGCCGCTGGAAACACTGGCCGACTTGGTCAGCGTCACCACCGCGTTCGTCGTGGCCGTGGTCACGTCGGTGTTGGACTGGGTCTTCGTGTTGTCGAACACGCTGGTGCCGGTCACCGTGATGGTGTTGGTCTGCGTGGCCGTGGCCGTGCCCGGGAGCGTGGCAACCACGATGTACTTGAAGAGCGCGCCTGCGGCCAGGGCGCCGGTCGAGGTGATGGCGGGGCCCGTGGGCGAACCACTGCCGTTGTCGGCGAAGATCTGCACGCTCGCCATCGAGAACGCACCGGTGTTGCTGGTGGTCAGGTTGAAAGTGTCCGTGCCGTTACCCGTGTTGGTCAGGGTATGCGGGTAGTACACCACGCTGCCGGGCGTCGCGTTCTGCGCGCCGTTGGCGGTCAGCGTCAGGCTGGCGATCTGTTGCACCGTGGTCTGCACCACGTTGGAAGTCACCGTGCGCGTGATGCCCGATGCGTCCGAGTACGTGGCCGAGGCCTGGTTGCTGATCGACGTGCCTGCCGGGGGCGGCGCGGCGTGCGCCGCCGTGCCGGACATGACCAGCGCGAAGGCAACGAACAAACCCACTAACCAGTGGGTAAAGAAGTGCGGCAGCCCTAAGGGCCGCGGACTCGAGGGGTTGGCATACATGGGTTTTACTCCTGACTACAAGACAACGGTGGATCTACAGACAACTAACAACAGAAACTGGGGAGGGGGCGCTGCGGATGAATCCGGCCGCCATCAGGGTTTGGCCGCCGAGACGACCGCCGGCGAATCGATGCTCACGCGCAGGCTGACCACCGAAGTGGCGCCGGCGGCCAGGCTGCCGATCTCCCAGCGCAGGGCGCGGTAGTCGGCCAGGGGCACGGCCTCCTTGCGCATGCTGCCGTCGGCCTGCTTGACCATGCGGGTCAGCGGCATGGGAGCGAAAGTGCTGCCGTCCGTGGAGGCTTGGGCCGGGCTGGGTTGCTCGCTGGCCGCGATAAAAGTGGTGCCGTTCGGAACCGGCACGGTGGCCAGCAGCTTGCCTGCGGCGGCGGTGCCGGTATTGCGATAGGTGGCGCTGTACTGCAGCACGTCACCCGGCTTGCCGTCGCCGGCAGGCTTGAGCACCGGCTTGCCGGCCACCATTTCGACACGTTGCGCCAGCAACTGGGAAGTCACCGGCGAGGCTTGCGCCAGGACCGCCTGACCCAGGGCAAGGCCGGCGGCGAAGATACAAAATTTCAGAACTGCTTTCATGGTTCTCATCCTTTTCGTTACAGATCGGCGGGCAACGGCGCCTGTGAGCTGGATTGCAGGACGGGCGCGGCCTGTATGCGTCTACAGGTCTTAGGTAGTAACTTTATGTTACTGACTGCTCTTTTTTTGAGCGACTACTTCACGTTTTGCTTAAAAACAAACCGAAAACTGAGATTTCCGTGAGAAAACTCGCGGAAACGGGCGAATTTAGCCCCCTTCTGTGACTGATTGTAATTTTGCAAACTGCCAACTTACCAGTTGTCACAACTCTGCGGGGGCTGTTTCCGTGAAAAATTCACATAAAACAACAGTACGTCGAGGGGTTGGAGAGCTCGGAGTTGTTACAAGAGCGGGGGAAAAGGTGTTACAGAGCTGGACACCCTCGAGTGATCGCTGGTCTTGCTCCGGCGGGCAACCCCCGGCCAGCCGTCTTCAGCAGAAAACCGAACCAAGGGAAAACCGAGGCAAAAGAAGACGAGCGAGAAAGCCGGAGCAGGACCCGGCAACAGCCGCGCCCGCCATCGCGCAAATGGCTCAAAATACCCCCATGCCCACCCCACCCTTCCCGCGCCACTGGTCCAGCCTCAAAACCCCAGACTTCGCCGGCCTGGACCTGGCCCGCTGCATCGCGGTCCTGCCGGTGGCGGCGACGGAACAGCATGGCCCGCACCTGCCACTGAATGTGGATGCGACCCTGGTCGATGGCGTGGTTGAAGCGGCCCTGCCGCATTTGCCGGCCGCGCAGCCGGTTCTATTCCTGCCGACGCAGGCCGTGGGGTTCAGCCCCGAGCACACCCGCTTTGCCGGCACGCTCACGCTCAAAGCCGAGACGGTGATACGGCTCTGGACCGAGCTCGCCGAGTCGGTCGCGCAGGCGGGTATCAAAAAGCTGGTGCTGCTCAACTCGCACGGCGGCCAGGTAGGGCTGCTCGACGTGGTGGCGCGCGACCTGCGGGCCCGGCTGGGCATGCTGGTCTACAGCGTGAACTGGTTCAACCTGCCGCTCACAGCCGAAGACGGCAGTTCGGTGAACGAGTTGTTCACCGCACAGGAACACCGCTTCGGCATCCATGCCGGCGAGATCGAAACCTCCATGATGCTGGCGCTCAAGCCGGAACAGGTGGCCATGGCCAAGGCGCAGAACTTCCACTCCACCTCACAGGACCGTGCTGAAAAATTCAGCATCCTGGGCGACGGCCGCAGCGCCAAGCTGGCATGGCAGATGCAGGACTACAACCCGCATGGCGCCGTCGGCAACGCAGCTGCCGCCACCGCCGAAAAAGGCCGCGCGCTGCTCAGCGCGGCGGGCCGCAGCTTGGCACGGCTGTTGGGGGAGATCGACCAGCTGCCGGCCGACACCTTGCGCGACCAAACCGCGTTTTAAACCCCATCCACTGAAAAATCAAAGCCCCCAGCGAGCGGTAACTTGCTGGAGGCTTCGTCTTGCCAGACGGACCGGTAAGCCCGCTGCCATGGAAGAAAGTATCGCCTGGGAGCGGCCGAATAATTTGCTTGATTTGCTGGAAAATTTCCCGAATACAGATCAAAAATCTGTAATTTCCAAAAAATCAGATAAATTATCCGGATGGACACTTTAGACCGGAAAATCCTTCAGGTTTTGCAGGCTGATGCGCGCGCCAGCCTGCAGGACATCGGCCAGGCGGTAGGCCTGAGCCCCTCGCCGTGTTGGGGCCGCATCAAGAAGATGGAAGAAGCCGGCGTGATCGAGGGCTATACGGTTCGCCTCAATGCCCAGGCGCTGGGCCTGGGCGACACGGTGCTGGTGCAAGTCACGCTGGACAGCCATTCCGACAACACGCTCGAAAAATTCGGCGAAACCCTGGCAGCCATCCCCGAGGTCATTGAAGCCTGGCTCGTCTCCGGCGAGTACGACTACCTGCTGCGCATCGCAGTGCGCGACACCAAGGACTACGAGCGCCTGCTGCGCGAGCGGCTTTACAAGATCAAGGGCATACGCCACAGCAAGTCCAGCTTTGTGCTGCGCACCTTGAAGAAGGCCGACTTGCCGCTGCTGCCGGGTTGAGGACCGGCGCTGACAGCGCGCTGGGTGCCTTGCCGACAGGTTGAGTTTCACCCCGCGCGCAGAGTGGAGGGGTACCGTGCCGATGCGGTGCGACATCCAGGAGATTTCCATGCGAGCCCCTTTTTCCGTCAAGACATGGCTGGCGCCCGCGCTGTGCGCGGCCATCGTGGGCGGCCTCGTCGCCTGCGGCGACACCGCCCTGCTGCCGCCCGAGGCCGGCATGGGCGCCAACCCCACCTTGCCGCAACCCAAAAAGAGCCTGATCCCCACCGTGAACATCGCGCCGGCCGAGGGCTGGCCCGAAGGCCGCATGCCCACAGCCATGTCCGGCCTGGCAGTGACGCCCCTGGCCACCGGCCTGGACCACCCGCGCTGGGTTTATGTGCTGCCCAACGGCGATGTACTGGTGGCCGAAAGCAATGCGCCGCCCAAGCCCGAGGACGGCAAGGGCATCAAGGGCTGGTTCATGAAAAAGATCATGGGACGGGCCGGCGCCGGCGCGCCAACGGCCAACCGCATCACGCTGCTACGCGATGCCGACGGCGACGGCAAGGCCGAAAGCCGCAGCGTGTTCCTGGAAAACCTCAACTCCCCCTTCGGCATGGTGCTGGTGGGCAACGATTTTTATGTGGCCAACACCGACGCGGTCGTGCGTTTCCCTTATCAGCCAGGCCAGACCAGCATTACGGCCGCGCCCACCAAGGTTGTGGACCTCCCGGCAGGCCCCATCAACCACCACTGGACCAAGAACATCATCGCCAGCCCCGACGGTGGCAGGCTTTACGTGACCGTAGGCTCCAACAGCAATGTCGGCGAACGCGGCATCGAGACCGAAGCCGGCCGTGCCGCCATCTGGGAGGTGGACGCCAAAACCGGCCAGCACCGCGTGTTCGCCTCAGGCCTGCGCAACCCCAACGGCATGGGCTGGGCGCCCGGGACCGGCGCGCTCTGGACGGTGGTCAACGAGCGCGACGAGATCGGCAGCGACCTGGTGCCGGACTACCTGACCTCGGTGCGCGAGGGCATGTTCTACGGATGGCCCTACAGCTATTACGGCAACCACGTGGACGAGCGCATACAGCCGCCGCGGCCCGACCTGGTGGCCAAGGCCTTGCCGCCCGACTATGCGCTGGGCTCGCACGTGGCGCCGCTGGGCATGGCGTTCTCGGAAGGCAAGGCACTGCCGCCCCTGCTGTCCTCCGGTGTGTTCGTGGGCGAGCACGGCTCCTGGAACCGCAGGCCGCACAGCGGCTACAAGGTGGTGTTTGTGCCCTTCGAGAACGGCTTGCCCGCGGGCCTGCCGCTTGACGTGCTAACCGGCTTCCTCAGCCCTGAGGGCCATGCTTACGGCAGGCCTGTGGGCGTGGCGATGGACAAACGCGGCGCCTTGCTCGTCGCCGATGACGTGGGCAATGCGGTCTGGCGCGTCAGCGCTTCCAGATAGGCCTGGCCGTCAAACAGGGGGTAAGACCATGTCGGCCGTACCCGGACACATCCAGCGCGGGTATTCACGCGAAGTATCTATGCAGCCACCCGACTGGTAAACGCCCTTGGGTTCGCGCATGCGCAGCATCAGTTCAAGAATGCGTGCGGTCTCGGCGGGATCGGCACTGGAAGCCTTGACACCGGCCTCGACGATGCTTTCATTGATGCGCAGCTCGCCGGCTTCGTCGGTATAGGTCGCATGCCGCCAGTGGAACAGCTCCAGGCATTTGGCCGTCAGCGTATAGGGCTGCTCGCGCTTCCAGAAATTGGTGAAGAGGCCGCTGCCGATATAAAACACCCAGGAGCCTTCGTAGCCCGAAACATCCGAAGAATGTTCATCGGGGTTGCGGAACCACAGCCGGTCACCGGGCACGTAGTACCTGGGCGGCAGCGGCTCTTCCATGGAGCCGTATTCGCGCAGGAAGACATCGTGGAACTTGCCCGACATGATGGCGCGCCGCTCCCAGCGCTGCTGCAGGCCGGCCAGCAGGGCCGGGTTGCAGGTTTGCAGCTCCTGCGCGATAGCCAGCAGGATCACATACTCGGTCGCGCGGTAGCACGAGAAGGAATACAGCTTGCCGGAGGCTTCCGGCTGCGTGGCTTTTTGCAGGGCGGGAATCAGCGCATGGCCGGGCCGTACGGTGAAGCCGTCGTCCTCGGAATAGGTCCAGCAGTCCTCGGGACGGTTGACTTCGGTGGTGTGGAATTCCAGCGCCGTCTTGCGCGCGGCCACCACGATGTTGCGGCGCACGCGCACCGCGGAAGCCAGCTCTTCGTGGCTGGGAAATTCAAAGGCCACCGGGCTCAGCAGCATGGCCAGCAGGATTTCGCGCTCCAGGTCCTCACTGCTGCCCACCGTGTCCAGCTGAAGCTTTTCCGTCAGCCCAAGGGTGTCGAGCCCAGGCGCCCATTTTTCAGCCAGGCCGGCCCTCAGCCGAAACCGGCGCCCCACATGGGTACCGTCCCCCAAGGGGAGCCCGGATGTTTCCACTGCGTCCTGCAAGCCCAGTTGCTCGAGCTGCACCAGGAAGCGGTAGCTGGAGGCCGCCAGCGCATCGGCCGTGCCGCCATAAAGATGTATGCCCGCGATGGCCAGACTGGGGTTAACGGATTGGGGGCTGGGGACGACGCTCATGGCCAAAGAGTATCTGGGCTTGCCGCGATCCCGGCAATGGTAAAAACACCACGCGGCCTCTTGCGGTCCTTGCGCAAGAGGCGCTTCAGGCGTAGGTGATCCAGCTCGCGTGCTCGGGCGCGTCCAGATGCGGCAGCGTGTTGTAGGTCACCAGCATGTGGCGCTTGGGCGTGAAGGCGAACTCGGTGAGTGAGCAGTTGCGTATGCGCAGGTTGAGCTCTATGGTGGTTTCCGGGCTGGTGCCCAGCACATGGCCGACCGCGGTCGAAATCGGCCCGCCGCTGGAAACCAGCAGCACATTGCCATCATGCGCGCCGCGGATCTGGTCCAGCACGCCGGTGATGCCAGCGACGAATTCCGTGTAGCTGGGCATGCCCCTGGGGCTGACCACGCCGGCCATCCACTGCGCCAGGCCGTCGCGCAGCAGGCGGAAATGGCCGCGGTACTCCTCGGGCGTCGTCGGCTTTTCCAGCTTGTGCGGATAGATCGCGCCTATCACCGCATGGCTGTCGTATTCGTTCAGGCCCGCCGATTGCGTGGCCCGCATCGTGAGCCCCATGCCCTCGCAGATGCCGGCGAAGGTGTTGATCTGGCGCTGCAGGGTGCCGGTGTAGGCCGCGTCAAACGCAATGCCCTTGTACTTGAAGTACTCCCCCAGGCGCACGCTTTGCTGGCGCCCCATGGGGCTGAGCACGTCGTAGTCGTCTTCGCCAAACGAGGCCTGGCCGTGGCGCACGAGGTAGAGGGTTCCCATGGGCGGATTGTGGCGAATCACGGGCCGCCGGCCAGTCGCACGTGCGACCACCGGGATGGGACGTAACAGTCTGGCGCAAATCGTGTTTGTCACGGCAATGCAATACGCGACGCCCATGCTAGTGGCCATCGCCTCTCAAGTTCGCATGATTCCAGGCATTGATCCCGGCTTGCTCACACCTGTCGACGAGCACCACGGCACGCACATCATCAATCCCGGCACGCGGGTTCCGCGGGTTATCCGCGGCGCCGCTTCGCAATGGCCGGCGACGCACCGATGGACGTTCGACTACCTCGCGGAGCTGGGCGGGGACCGGCCCGTGAAACTGGTGGTCGGCAACCGCGAGCGAGGAGCAACCGACTTTCGGCCGTCCACCTTCGGCGCGTGTGTCGGCAGCCTCGTGTCAAACGGGCCAATTTGGGGGAAAGGCGCCGGGACCGCCCACCTCAAGGAATTTGACCTGCTTCGCGAGTTTCCCGAGCTGCGGCGGGACCTGGACACGCACGCTTTGTTTCCTCCGCGTCAGTATGTCGCCAGCAGTGCATGGATAGGGCCGCGAGGCGCCCACACCGGCTTGCACTACGACTTCCTGGACAACCTCGCCGTCCTGCTGCGAGGGAGCAAGAGGTTTTACCTGACGCGGCCGGGCGTCGTCGAATCACAAGGCGCGCTGTCACCAAAGTACGACCGATGGGCGCAGCTGGCCGACATCGGCATTCAGGATCTCGCCGCGCGCAAGCTGCCTGAAGGCTCGCTGTGGGTGGCCGATCTCCATCCCGGCGATGCCATCCACATTCCCAAAGGCTGGTGGCATGAAGTGGTGAATCTGGACCACAGCATTTTGCTCAGCGGGTTTTTCGGGCCCCTGCCGCGTGTCACCGCCCTGTGGCTCTGGACGGGCGCTCGCCAACTCATCCACGACGCCACGCATTCCACCGGCAGGCAATGCACCTGCCACGCCACCATTCCATGAAAGGGACGCATTTTGGCCAAGCCTTCGGCACGAGCACAACGCAGGTTCATGACACGGTTTCTGCGAACGGACGACATCCCTGCGCTGCTGGCGCTTGAGCGCAGGCAGTGGACGGCCGAGCAGGCGGCTAATGCGGACGACTTCCGCGCGAGAATCGACGCGCATCCCGATCTTTGCGGCGGCGCTTTCTGCACGCAAACCGGTGAGCTGCTGGGTTCCGTTTTTGCCAAACCTACCCAGGATGCCGAATGGACTGATCCCGGCAGCTGGGAGCAAAGCGCCAGGCTTGAAAGGCAATCCGGAACAAGCCTGCCGCGGCAAGGGACACGGTGCATCTTCGGCATCAGCCTGACCAGCGTAGACCCCGGCGCGGCCATACAGCTTCTGGCCTTCTATTACCTCTACCTCCTCAAGCGCGGGTACCGCGAAATTTTCCTGGGTTCACCCATGCCCGGGCTCAAGCGCCACCTTGAGCGCCATCCCGGCGCGTGCGTGGAGGCTTATGCGCGGGCCACCAGGTCGGGCGTGCCCGTGGATCCGCAGCTGCGCTACTACCACGGCAAAGGCTGGAAGGAAATCGTCGCGATCCGGCACAACTATTTTCCGCACGAGGCCTCCTGCGATTACGGCGCCATCCTCAAGGCACGGGTGCCGTTCCGGCGCCTGGCCCTGCTGTTCAGGTTTGTGCCGGTTCCGGTGCTGCGCATGGTTTCAAGCCTGGCCCCGCGCCTGGCAATGCCCACCGGCCGGTGACTCACGGGCAAGTGGCTTGCGAGCTTCAGGCTTGCGGCCCGGCCAGCACGCCCGCGAACACCGGCCGGTCCACGTTTCCGCCACTGAGCGAGATACCTACCACCTGGCCCTTGAGCTGAGCACTCTCCTGCATCGCGGCGGCAAAACTCGCGGCGCCCGCGCCTTCAGCCACGTTGTGCGTGTCAGCGTAGAGATCGCGCATGGCTTGGGCCACTTCGTCGTCAGTGACCTTCACGACGCGGTCCAGATGCGGCAGCAAAATATCGAGCGCTTCGGGATCGGCGACACGGCAGGCCATGCCGTCGGCCAGCTGCGTGGCCACCGGCGCTTCCACCACGCGCCCTGCCGCCAGCGAATCGGCATAGGTGGTGGCATGCGCGCTCACCACGCCCACGATGCGCAGCTTACGGCCCAGCGCCAGCTTGGCGGCAATCGCCGAGCAGGCGCCTGATCCCTGGCCTATGGGCACATAGACTACGTCCAGCTGCGGCGCCGCGAGCATGAACTCCCACCAGTAGGTGCTGACACCGCGCAGCAGGTCGGCATGGAAGCTGGGCACCATGTGGGCGCCGCGTTCGGCGGCCAGCTGGATGGCGAACTCGCGGCTTGCCTGGAAGTCATCGCCGTGTTCGATCAAGGTGACGCCGAGCGCGCGCATGGCGGCGTTCTTCTCAGCCGAATTGCCGTGCGGGACCACGATGGTGCAGGCCACGCCATGGGCGCGCGCGGCCCAGCCTATGCTCTGGCCGTGGTTGCCGCGCGTGGCGCTGATGACTTCTTTCGGCATCTCGCCGCGCTGCTTGAGCGCCTCGAAATAGGTGAGCCCGCCGCGCAGCTTGAAGGCGCCGACCGGCGTATGGTTCTCGTGCTTGATCCAGCAATCAGCGCCCAGGCGCTGGCTTGAAAGGCCCCAGCGGTATTGCGGCGTTGCCTGGAATTCGCGGTACACCACGCGGGCCGCGTCCTCGATCTCCCGCAGTGAAGGCAGCATGTTGCCGGCGTTTTCCAGCCCCGGCGAGCGTTCCATAACGGCACTCATGCAGCCGCCCGCTTTTCAGTCAGCAGGCGCAGCGCCAGCAGGCCCAGCACCGTACCCATCACATAGCGCTGCACGCGCATCCAGCTGATGTTGCGGTTCAGGAAGCCGGCAATGGCCGCGGCAAAGCAGATCAGCACGGTGTTCACGCCGGTGCTCACGCTGATCTGCACCGCACCCAGCGTCAGGCTTTGCAGCAGCAGGTCGCCGCGCTCGGGATGCAGGAACTGGGGGAAGAAGGACAGGTAGAACATTGCCACCTTCGGGTTCAGCAGGTTGGTCATAAAGCCCATGAGGAACAGCGTGCGCGGCGGGTCCTGCGGCAGCTCGCGGGTTTCAAAGGGCGCGAGGCCGCCAGGCTTGACGGCCTGCCAGGCCATCCACAGCAAATAGGCCGCGCCCGCCACCTTGATCGCGTCAAAGGCCAGCGGCACAGCCAGCAGCAGTGCCGTGAGCCCGAAGGACGCGGCCAGCAGGTGCACGACAAAACCCAGCGCCACGCCGCTGAGCGAGACCAGGCCGGCGGCGCGGCCCTGGCACAGCGTGCGCGAAATGCAGTAAATCATGTTGGGCCCCGGCGTGATCACCAGCACCAGGGCGGCAAGGGCAAACCAGGCGAGTTCGAGGGGATTCAACATTTCAGGCTCCTTTGGATTCCAGCGTGACAAGGCCGCGCGGCGTTTGCAGCGTGGCGATCAGGCTCGGCGGGCCCTGCGAGAGGCCCACGCCGGCCAGGCCTATGGCCTCATAGGCGGCGCGCAGCGCGTCGGGCCGCGGATGGCTGGCATGCAGCGACTGCAGCGTGACGCCCGAGGGCGCCATGCTTTGGGTGGGATGGGTTTCGCCCCACTGGATCAGCGTGGGCAAGGCACCGTAAAACAGCCGCTGGCCGTCCTCGCGCACGGTGATCTTCCAGGACAGCAGGCCCTGCGGTGTCATACGCGAAGCGTCCAGCACTTCGCCGCGGTCCAGCCCCAGGCGCGACAAGGCGCGTACGCCGCCCTGCACACGGGTGGTGGAGGCCGCGAAGTGGGCGAGCTGCGGGCCGCCTTTGCTCAATTGCAGCTGTAGTTCCAGGTCATCGAGGTCAAACCAGCGCCTGGCAGGCGCCGGCCGCGTGCAGGGCTTGCCCGGCTGGATGGCGATGATTTCAAAGTAAGCCGTGGGAAACGCCGGCGAGGCGATGCTGAAGAGCCGGTTGTGCGTGCCCATCAAAACATGTTCACCGCCCGGCCCAGGCGTGATGCCCAGTACGCGTTCACACCATTGCACGCCCTGCTCCAGGTTGGCCGCAACGACCACCAGGTGATCGACCCGCGAGGCGAGTGGCGGAGATGCGCTGGCGTGCTCCATGGCTTAAAGCTTGACGCTTCCGTTCAGGCAGCTCACCGATTCACCGCCGACCCAGACCTGTCCAGCCGCATCGCGTTCCAGGTGCACCTGGCCCGCACGGCCCAGGCACACGCCCTGCGACGCGGTGTAGCGCTCGGGCGCATGGCCCTCGGCGATCAGCCATTGCGCCAGGCTGGCGTTGAGGCTACCGGTGACCGGGTCTTCGTCGACGCCTACCGGCGAGACAAAAGCGCGCACTTCAAAGTCGGGCGCAAAGGAAGGCGTGGACGCCGCAAAGGCCCTGGCTTCGCGGTTGGCACGCCCTATCAGCGGCGCCGTGTCTTCATGCGGGTAACGCGCGACGACACCGACCTTGATGCCCAGCTTGGCCAACGCCCTGTGGTCAGGCGAAAGGCTCAGCACGGTTTCAGGGCTTTCAAGCAACAGGCCCAGCCAGAGCGGGCCGTTGTCCAGGCATTGCGCGGCCAGCACCTGGCTGGCCTTGAGCCCGAGCGCCGTCGCCACCTGGGCCAGCGTCGTCGGGCTGGGCGCCGAGCGCTTGAGCGCCGGCGCGGCAAAGGCCAGGCGATTCGTCCCGGGCTCGCGGCGGATTTTCACCAGGCCCACTTTGCATTCCTGCACGATGAAATCCTTTGCCCGCGGCTGCCCGCCCGCTTCCAGCCAGCTGTGGCAGCTGCCCAGCGTGGGGTGGCCGGCGAAAGGCAGCTCGCCGCCCGGCGTGAAGATGCGCACGCCGTAGTCGGCCGCGGCGTCCGTGGGCGGCAGCAGGAAAGTCGTTTCCGACAGGTTGGTCCATTTGGCAAAGCGCTGCATCGCGGCATCGTCCAGGCCGCTGCCGTCCAGCACCACAGCCAGGGGGTTGCCGTAGTACGGGGTGGGGGTGAATACGTCGACTTGCTTGAATGCGCGCTGCTTCATGGGGCTTTCGGTTTTCAGGTGGGTGAAGATTTACGACAAGGGGAGGTCCAGTACGCCGCGTGAGGCGGGGCGGCCCAGGAGGTTCTGGTACCAGCGGTCCAGGTGAGGCCTTGCGGGCCGCGGCTGCGGCAGGCCGAACCAGCGGTGCATTTCGCAGCCCAGCGGGATGTCGGCCATGCCGAACTGATCGCCGCCAATGTAGGCATGTTCTGCAAGGTGTGTATCAAGCAGATCCAGCAGCGGTTCGGTGGCGGCCACCGACTGCGCGATAAGCTCAGCCTTGCGCTGCTCCGCGGGCGTGCGTATGAGCTGTATGAAAGCCGCGCGGCCGGCCGGGTTGAAGGTGGTCTGCTGCCAGTCCATCCACTGCTCGGCGGCGAAGCGCTGCGGCAGCGCCGTGGGATAAAAATTGCCCGGCGAATATTTGGCGCAGAGGTAGCGCACGATGACATTCGATTCCCAGATCAGGACCTCGCCGTCTTCCATCAGCGGCACCAGCGCGTTCGGATTCTTGCGCCGGTAAGCGGCCTCGTTGACGATGCCGAACTGCCCGCCGGCGTCGGTGCGTTGCAGGGTCAGGCCCAGTTCCTGGGCGGCCCAGACAACCTTGCGCACATTGATGGAGCTGAGGCGCCCCCAGAGATGAAGCATGTCAGATCCCCCTGGAAGGCCGGTCGAGAAATACGAGCCTGAGCGCGAGCCCGGCCATGGTGAAAGCCAGCAGGCCGCGCTGGAATTTCGCGGCACCGGGCCGCGCCTGCAGGCGGCGCCCTATCTGCCCGCTGAAGGCGCCCAGCACGGTGTTGAAGGCCAGCGCCAACGCCGACAGCAGCACGCCCAGCACCAGCAGCTGCAGGGTCACGTGGCCGCGCGCCGGGTTCACGAACTGCGGCAGGAAGACCATGAAAAACAGCAGCGCTTTCGGGTTCACCAGGTTGTTGAGAAAGGCCATGCGCAGGATGCGCGCAAAGCCGGCGGGCTGGGCCTGCGCATGGTTGCCGCGCGCACCAGCCGGGCGCAGGGCCTGCAAGGCCAGCCACAGCAGGTAGAGCGCGCCGGCATAGCGCAGCACATCGAAGGAGGGCGGCCAGGCGGCGACCAGCGCAGTCACGCCCGTGGCGGCGCACAGGGTGTGCACCAGGTCGGCCGCCGAAATGCCAAGGGCCGCCGCGAAGCCGCCGCGCACGCCATGCGCCAGCCCGTGCGACAGCACAAACGCCATGTTGGGCCCCGGCGAGATGAACAGCGCCAGCACCGCCAGCACGAACAGCGACAGCGTGCCCGTGTCCATCATGCCGCCGCGCGCAGTTCAGGGGCACTCACGGGCATCTGCTCGCGAATGGCCGCGGCCAGCGCGGCGATGCCGATGTTGATCTGCTCGACGCTGGAGGTCACAAAGGACAGGCGCAGCGTGCGGGCGTCGGCATGGTCAGCATAGAACGCCCAGCCGGGCACGAAAGCCACGTTGCGCTCCACGGCCTTGGGCAGCAGGTCGATGGCGTTCATGCCTTCGGGCAGGCGCGCCCACAGGAACATGCCGCCGGCCGGCGTGTTCCAGCTCACGCCATCGGGCATCTCGCGCTGCATGGCGGCGAGCATGGCGTCGCGCTGCGATTTGTAGAGCGCGCGTATGGTCGGCACGTGGCGCTCCAGGAATTTGTCCTTCATGGTCTCCACCACCATGCGCTGGTTGAAGCCGGGCGTGTGCAGGTCGGCGGCCTGCTTGGCCTGCAGCAGCTTGGGGTAGAGCGACTTGGGCGCGACCATGAAGCCCAGCCGCAGGCCAGGCGCCAGGATCTTGGAGAAGGAGCCCATGTAGACACAGCCCTCGGGATTGCGCGCCGTGAGCGGCAGTGGCGGCGGCGTATCGAACCACAGGTCGCCATAGGGGTTGTCCTCGACGATGGGCAGGCCCAGGCGCGCGGCTTCGACGCTCAGCGCGGCGCGGCGCGCTTCGCTCATGGTGCGGCCGGTGGGGTTCTGGAAGTTGGGCAGCACATAAAAGAAACGGGCGCCGGCAGCTTTGGCGGCGAGGTCCTTGATGTCAACGCCTTCCTCGTCGCTGGCCACGCCCACGACCTCGGGTTCCATGGGCGTGAAGGCCTGCAGCGCACCCAGGTAGGTGGGCGTTTCCACCAGCACGCGGCTGCCGGCGTCTATCAGTATCTTGGCGATCAGGTCCAGGCCCTGTTGCGAACCGGTGGTGATCAGCACCTGGGCGGGGTCGATCTTCCAGGGCAGCATGGCGGCCACCATTTCGCGCAAGGGCAGATAGCCTTCGCTGGCCGCGTACTGCAGCGCTGCATGGCCGTCTTCGCGCAACACCTTGTCGCAGGCTTCACGAAAGGCGGCGACCGGAAAGGTCTTGGGCGATGGCAGGCCGCCGGCAAAGCTGATGATGCCGGGTTTTTCGGTGACCTTGAGGATCTCGCGGATCACCGAGGGGTTCATCTTGTGGGCGCGTTGCGCCTGGGTCCATGTCATGTCGCTCATCTCACTCTCCTTGGGGGCCGTGGGCGGCCCGGCTCACACAATGGTTTAACAATTCAAGGCGCCACCGCAGCCACGAAACATGATCGCAGCCTGGCGGTTTTGCGCAAGAGACAGTTCATACGGCACAGCGGCTCAATCCACCACAAACAGGGTGGCGCCCAGCGGCGAAGTGGAGCGGTGTGCCTCGGCCTGGTCGGCGACCTGGTAGCTCATGCCCGGCTCCAGCGTGAAGCTGCGGCCGTCTTCGAGCTCGGTGTGCAACTGCCCCTGCAGGCACAGCAGGATGTGGCCTTTTTTGCACCAGTGGTCGGACACATAGCCCGGCGTGTACTCCACCATGCGCACCCGCAGGTCGCCAAATTTCTGCGTGCGCCAGAAGGCCTTGCCTTCCAGGGCCGAATGTTCGGTGCGGGCCACGGTGGACCAGTCGGTAGTGCCGAAGGGGATATTGCTGATGTTCATGCGGGCTGGCCTCTTTGTTGTGCGCGTTCGTTGGGGGTGATGTGGGTGAAGGCGCCGTCGCCATAGGAGCGCAGCACCTGCGAGATGACGATGTGAAAGCCCTTGTACCACTGGGTGTACTGGCGCTTGGCTTCCAGGTGTTTCGGGTGAGCCGAGAAAGCGCGCAGTGCTTCCTGGTTGTCCCAGAAATAGGTCGCGTTGCTGCGCGCGCCGTCCGGCGAGCGCCATGTCTCCGCGCCGAGGTAGCCCGGCGTGGCATGGGCGGCTTCCTCGATCAGCGCGTCCAGCGCATGGAAACGCTCGTCATAGGTGCCGGGCTCGAAAATAAAAGAGGCGCAGTACATCAGGTCTTCCTCGGGTGCAGTAACGAAGGGGGCGCGGCGTCCGGCTGGCGGACCGGCATTTTCTTGCCGATGAACACGGTGGCGATCACCGCCAGGCCGAAGCCCACGGTCACCGCGTCCAGGCGTTCACCCAGCAGCGGCACCGCGAACAGCATGGACATGAAAGGTTGCAGCAATTGCACCTGGCTCACGCGCACCGTACCGCCCAGCGCCAGGCCGCGGTACCAGGCGAAAAAGCCCAGCCACATCGAAAACACCGCGACATAAGCAAACGCCCACCAGGCAGAAGCTTTAACGGGAACGGCGGGCCAGCTCAGGGCGGCCAGCGGCAAGGTCAGCGGCAGCGACAACAGCAGCGCCCAGCAGATCACGTGCTCGGCCCGCATGCTTTGCGAGAGCTTGGCGCCATAGCCATAACCGACGGCGGCGCACAGCACGGCGGCCAGCAACAGCAGGTCGGCCGGGCTGATCGCCAGGCTGCCGGCGCTGCCCGACCGCAGCATGGCAAAAGCCACGACCAGCGCGCTGCCCAGGGCGGCGCACAGCCAGAAGCCGGCGGACGGGCGCTGGCGGTGCAGCAAAGCGCCCACGGCGGCGGTGGCCAATGGCAAGGCGCCGATGATCACACTGGCGTGCACCGCCTCCACGTGACGCATGGCGACGGAGGTGAACAGCGGAAAACCAAACACCACGCCGCCCGCGGTGGCGGCCAGCGGCCACCAGGCTTCACGCCGGGGAAAGGGCGCGCGCGTGGCCAGCAGGAACACCGCCGACAAGCCCCCGGCCACCACGGCGCGGCCCAGCGCGATGAAGAGGCCGGACATCTGCGGCGCATCCGGCGTGCCCACGGCCAGCCGCGTCATGGGCAGCGTGACCGAGAAGATCACGATGCCCAGCAGGCCCAGCCAGAGCCCTTTGGTGAGTGGTGCGTTCGTGCTCATATAAAGAGCATCCAGATCGCCGTGACCACCAGCACGCCGGCCATCACACAGTTGAACCAGCGCAGCCGCTGGCCGCTGCCGGCCGGTCCCGTGAGCCACTCACGCAGCAGCGAACCGGCCAGGGCATATGCGAGGTTGCTGACAAAGGCATAGGCCAGCATCACCGGCAGCACGACGGCCAGGCGCATGGCGGGCGCTTCGCGGCCGGCGATCCAGCCGCTGACAATGGCCAGCGCCAGCATCCAGGCCTTGATATTGACGAACTGCAGCGCGGCGCCCTGCCAGAAAGTCACGTTCAGGCGCGACGCATCGGCCTCGCTGAGCTGGCGCGACTGCGAAACCTTGAAGGCCAGCCACAGCAGGTAGGCTACGCCGATGATCTTGACAGCCCAGCTCAGCAGCGGCACCGCCAGCACCAGCGCGCCCAGGCCCAGCGCGCACACCAGCAGCAGCGCACCCCAGCCGACCGGCACGGCGCAGACAAAAGGCAACGCGCGGCGCAAGCCGTGGTTGGCGCCCAGCGCGGTGGACAGCGTGGTGTTGGGCCCGGGCGAGAAACTCATCGCCGTGGCCAGCACCAGTAAAGCCGTAAATTCTTGCCAGTTCATGTTTCTCACTTTATAGTTGAAAGCAGTACACCACCAATACAGTTACCGGTACAAATTCCAAAACTGTGTTGGTCAAATAATCAGCACACACACGCTCCCCCCAGGGGCGGTGGAGAGGAAAAAAGGCTGCGCCATGTTGATGAAAGCCGCTTCGCAATCGCTGACCGAACAGCTCTCGGCACGCTTTGCCGAGCGCATCCGCAGCCGGCTGCTGGCGCCGGGCGCGCGCCTGCCCTCGGTGCGGCTGTGCGCCGAACAGCAGGGTGTGAGCGTGTCCACCGTGGTGGCCGCGTATGACCAGCTGCTGGCGCAGGGCCTGGTCGTGGCGCGCAAGAACCGCGGCTTTTTTGTGCGCGATGCCTCGCTCAACGCGGCATTGGCACCCACCCTCAAAACGCCGGCAAAGCACGCAGCAACACAGACGGCCGACCAGGCCGCCGCCATGCTGGCACCGCTGGGCGCCTGGAGCACCGCCAGCTGGATGGCCGCGCGCCAGGCGCCGGTCGACGCCACCGCGCTGATACGCGGCATGTTCCACAAAGTCAGCAACAAGCCCCAGCCCGGCATGGGCGTGTTCCCGCCCGACTGGCTGGAAACCACCTTCATGCCGGCCGCCGTGCGCAAGGTCACCAGCGTCAGCGCACTGCGGGATTTTTCGCTGCAGTACGGCGAACCCATGGGTGACAGCGGCCTGCGCCGCGCACTGTCGCAAAAATTGAGTGCGCTCAATGTGCATGCCGTGCCCGAGCAGATCATCACCGCCGTGGGTGCCACGCACGCCCTGGACATCGTGAGTCGCACGCTGCTGCGCGCCGGCGACTGCGTGATGGTGGAAGAGCCCGGCTGGGCCGTGGAATTCGCCCGGCTCGATGCCCTGGGCATGCGCATCCTCCCGGTGCCGCGCCGCGCCGACGGGCCCGACCTGGAAGTGATGGCGCAGTACTGCGAGATCCACCAGCCCAAGCTGTTTGTCAGCGTCAGCGTGTTCCACAATCCCACCGGCTATTGCCTCACGCCGGGCAGCGCCCACCGCGTGCTGCAGCTGGCGATGCAGCACAACTTCCACATCGTTGAAGACGACACCTACAGCCACCTGGCGCCCGAGCACGCGACACGCCTGTGCTCGCTCGACGGCCTGCAGCGCACGATTTACGTCAGCGGTTTCGCCAAGATCCTCGCGCCGGGCTGGCGCGTCGGCTTCATGGCCGCGCCGCCCGATCTGGTCGAACGCCTGCTGGACACCAAGCTGCTTGCCACGCTAACCACCCCCGCCCTGCTTGAAAAAGCGCTGGCCTGGTGCATAGACCAGGGCCAGCTGCGCCGCCACGCCGAACGCATACGCACCCGGCTCGACGCCGCCCGCGCCCGCAGCGTCAAGCTCGCCATCGCCCACGGCTGCAGCTTCGCCGCCGAACCGGCGGGCCTGTTCGGCTGGGTCGACACCGGTGTCGATACCGATGCGCTGGCGCAGCGCATGCTCGATGAGGGTTATTTGATTGCACCGGGGGCCTTGTTCCATGCGGTGCGGGCGCCGAGTACCTTGATGCGGATCAATTTTGCGACCACGCAGGAGGCGGCGTTCTGGAAGGTGTTTGCGAGATTGAGGGATACGGTGAAGTAGCCGGGTCTTGCGCCGGCCTTCGCGCTCTTCCCCTCTCCCTCCCTTCTGTTCTCTCTTTTACCTCCGTGCCCTCCTCCGAATCCTGCTGGCCGGGGGTTGCCCGGCGGCAAGTAACTTTTCTTTGCTTCGCCAAAGAAAAGTCACCAAAAGAAAGGCGACCCGCAGTCTGGGTCCCCTGCGCTTCGCTCCGGGGCAACCTGCGCTGCTCGACTACGGAGGGGGTCTGGCTAAACTCGCTTCGCTCAGACAACGCCAGCCCTTATCCCTCCTCCGTCTGCGCTGCTCGGCCCAGCCAGGACGGGGCAATCGGGAGCGGGAGCGGGAACCAATACCAACAAGGACTCGCCGTGGCGAGTCCTTGTTTCTTCAGGTATTCGGGGTTCTGTCTTTGGCTGTTTGGTATTTGTATTTGGCTGTTCGGTATTCCGGGTCCCCTTGTGGATGCGCCGAGGAGCGCAGGGCCAGACGGATCAGGGCAAAAACTTGTTTGAGCGAAGCGCAGCGTAGCGAGTTGTTTTTGACCCCGTCTGGACCGAGCACCGCAGGTTGCCCCGTAGCGAAGCGAAGGGACGCAGCAACCAGGGTCGCCTTTTCTTTTGCTTACTTTTCTTTTGGCGAAGCAAAAGAAAAGTAAGTTGCCGCCGGGCAACCCCCGGCCAGCTACCCTTAGAAGAGGGCGCTGAAGGAACAAAGATAGAGAGGGAGAGCGCGCAAAGCCGGCGCAAGACCCAGGCTCAAGCCGCCGCAGCAGCTTTCTGAATCTCTTCCTTATGCCCAGCCATCTGGCCAAGGTGCCTCCCTTGCCGCTCAGCCCGCTGCCGCCCAGCCCGCAGCGGCGCAGCCACAGGCAAGGACGCAAGCACCTCAGCCAGGCACCGCGGCCGCCCACGCGCACCACTGGCGAGGTAGTCGGCCAGCAGGGCCTCGCGCACCTCTTCGGCTGCCAGGCCCCTCACGTCGGTGAGATGCTCAAACAACAAATCCACCAATTTCTCGAGCGCAAATTCATGCGTCTTGCCGGTTGCCCGCCACAGCCAGTCGCTGAAGCGCAAAAAGTTTCCAAAAGCCGAGCCGGACGCCAGCAGCAGCTCTAGCGCCCGGGCAAAGCGGCCTGAATTCGCGACCATTTCCCAGTAGCGTGCAAAGCGCTTGATGCGCTGCATGGTGGCGAAGTCAATCGTGGAGGTTTGCAGAATGGTGTACGGGGTTTGTGGGTCATAGGCCATGGCGAATTCCGCCGTGTGCCTTGTGATGGGTGTGCCGCGCAGCCGCTTCAGGATGCCGAACTGGATTTCGTGCGGCGCGAGTTCGTACAGGCGATCAAAGCCGTCGGCAAAGCTTTCCAGCGTTTCGCCGGGCAGGCCGAAGATCAGGTCGGCGTGCACATGGGCCCGGCTTTCATTCACCAGCCAGCGCAGGTTGTCGGCGGTCTTGCCGTTGTCCTGTTTGCGTGAAATGCGCTGCTGCACCTCGGGATCAAAGCTCTGGATGCCGACTTCAAACTGCAGCGAGCCCGCGGGGAACTGCGCGATCAAGGCCTTGAGCCGCTCGGGCAGGCTGTCGGGCACGACCTCGAAATGCACGAACAGGTCGGGCGCCATGCGGTCCAGGAAGAACTGCAGGATGCGCACCGAGTTTTCCACCTTGAGGTTGAAGGTGCGGTCGACAAACTTGAAGTTGCGCGCGCCGCGGCGGTACAGCGCGTCCATTTCCGCCATGAAGACATCCAGGTCGAACGCCCAGGCGGTCTTGTCCAGCGAGCTCAGGCAGAACTCGCACTTGAAAGGGCAGCCGCGCGACGCCTCGACATACAGCAGGCGTCTGGCCAGGTCCTGCTCTGTGTAGCCGCTGTAGGGCAAAGCCAGCGCTTCCAGTGGCGGCTGCTCGCCGGCAATCACTTTCATGAGCGGCTGCGGGCCATCTAACAGCGCGCGGCACAGCTTCGGAAAACTCACGTCGCCCCAGCCGGTGACCACATGGTCGGCCAGGCGGCAGATTTCCTGTTGCTCGGTCTCGTAGCTGACCTCGGGCCCGCCCAGCACCACCTTGATATCGGGCCGCAAGGCCTTGAGCAGGCGCACCACCTGGGTGGTCTCGACCACATTCCAGATATAGATGCCCAGGCCAATCACCTCGGGCTGCAAGGCGAGTAACCCTTCAACGATCTGCGTGGGCGGCTGCTGGATCACGAATTCGCGCAGCTGCGTGGCTTCGCGCAGGCCGGGCCGGCCGTGCCTGTCCATATTCGCCAGCAGGTAGCGCAGGCCCAGCGAAGCGTGGATGTACTTCGCATTCAAGGTGGCGAGGACAATACGGGGCATGACCCTATTATCGGAGTTGGCTCCGCAATGGGCTGTAGTCAGCTACCGGCGCCGGCTGCCCGAGGAACTAATGCCCCCACCGCCCGCTCACACCCGCACCATGCATTTCAAGCGCCCCCTGTTCGCCGCCCTTTTCGCTACGCTTTTGATAGCTTTTGGCGCAATGCCCACGGCGGCGATCGCCCAGAACGCGCCTTTGAGCCTGCCGGGAAAGAGCAGCCGCGGCGCGGCCGCCAGCGTGGTCACGACGGACCAGGTGCGGGCCGAACTGCTGGCCTGGGCGCCCGAAGGCGTGGAGCCCGGCAAGCCGGTCTGGGTGGGCCTGCAGCTCAAGCACCAGCCCGAATGGCATACCTACTGGAAGAATTCGGGCGATTCCGGCCTGCCTACGCAGCTCGACTGGCAGCTGCCCGCCGGCATCGATGCGGGTGAGATTGCCTGGCCGACACCCAAAAAAATCCCCATCGGCACGCTGGCCAATTACGGCTATGAAAAAACCGTGCTGCTGCCCGTGCCGCTGACGGTGGCGCCCGGCTTTGCCGGCAACCAGCTCGATGTGAAGCTCAAGGCGGCCTGGCTGGTGTGCCGCAAGGAATGCATTCCGCAGGAAGGCGAATTTGGCCTCAGCATTCCGGTGCGCAGCTCCACCGCCGCCAGCGGCCAGCTGTTCAAGGATACATTCGCCGCCACGCCCAAGTCACTGGCGGCCGGCGCCAGCCAGGTGGAAGCCGGCGCCAAGGCCATCAAGGTTTCGCTGGCCGGCCTGCCCGCTGCCCTGCAGGGCAAGACACTGGCGCTGTACCCCGAAACCGCTGGCGTGATCGAGCCCGCCGCGACCTGGCAACAAGCCTGGCAGGGAGCGGTCTGGACAGCCGAGGTGCCCTTGTCCGGGCAGCGCAGCGAAAGCCCAGCCAGCATGCCGCTGGTGGTGGCCCTGGATAACGCCGCCTACCGCATCGACGCACCGGTCAAGGGCAGCTGGCCGGCGCCGGCGGCCGCCGCGGTGGTGCCGCCCGCACTTGAAGCCGCCCTGCGCGCCAATGCCTCGGCCGGCGCCGCGCCCACCCAGGCCGGCTCGGCGCCCCCCGTGGGCCTGATCGCCGCGCTGCTGGGCGCCTTGCTGGGCGGGCTGGTGCTCAACCTCATGCCCTGCGTGTTTCCGGTACTGGCCATCAAGGTCGTGGGTTTTGTGCAGGTGAAAGACCAGGCCACGCGGCTGACGGCCGGGCTGGCCTACACCGTGGGCGTGGTGCTGTCCTTCCTGGCGCTGGGCGCGCTGCTGCTGGGCCTGCGCGCCGCGGGTGAGCAACTGGGCTGGGGTTTCCAGCTGCAGAACCCGGCCGTGGTGGCGCTGCTGACAGCGCTGTTCACCGTGCTGGGCCTGAACCTCGCGGGCCTGTTTGAATTCGGCAATGTGCTGCCCGGCCGGCTCGCCGGCTGGCAAGCCAAGAACCCCACCGTCAATGCATTTTTGTCGGGCGTGCTGGCCACGGCGATTGCCTCGCCCTGCACCGCGCCTTTCATGGGCGCATCGCTGGGTTATGCGGTGGGCCTGCCTGCGCTGCAGGCGCTCTCGGTGTTTGCGGCCATAGGCGTGGGCATGGCCCTTCCCTACCTGGCAGCCAGCGCCATCCCGGCCGTCGCGCGCGCATTGCCGCGCCCCGGCCCCTGGATGGTGACCTTCAAGCAGCTGATGGCCTTCCCCATGTTTGCCACCGTCGCCTGGCTGGTCTGGGTGCTGGGCCAGCAAAGCGGGGTGGACGGCGCGGGCGCGCTGCTGGCCCTGCTGGTGCTGCTGGCGCTGGCGATCTGGGCTTTGACGCTGCGCGGCACGGCGCGCACGCTGCTCGCGGCTTTTTCCATCGCGCTGTGCGCGCTGGGCCTGTGGGCCATAGGCCCCAATATCACGCGGCCAGTGCCGCTGGCCTCGTCCGCGCCCGCAGCCGGCGGCTGGCAGGGCTGGGAACCGGGCCGGGTTGACCAGCTCGCCGCGCAGGGGCAAAGTGTGTTCGTCGACTTCACCGCCGCCTGGTGCGTGACCTGCCAGTACAACAAGAAGACCACGCTCTCCCATCCCGACGTGCTGGCCGACGTGCAAAGTAAAAACGTGGCGCTGCTGCGCGCCGACTGGACGCGGCGCGACCCGGCCGTGACGGCCGCGTTGGCCCAGCTGGGCCGCAGCGGCGTGCCGGTGTATGTGATCTACAAGCCCGGCCGCGCGCCTGTGGTGCTGTCGGAGATTTTGTCGGTCGATGATGTGAGGGCCGAGCTGGCCAAGCTGTAGAGACCGAAGAGACCTGTCCTTGATTTCTTTTGAAGGAGTTCATGCCATGTCGAATTGCACTCCCGCCGCCTCCCCGCTGACGCGCCGCCGTTTTTCCGGCACGCTGGTCGCCACGCCCTGGCTGGCTTCGGCCGCGTTTCCCGCGCGGGCCGCAGGTGCAACCGTCGGCCAGGCTGCCCCTGATTTTTCCGCCGTGGACACCAGCGGCAAGCCCCATCGCCTGAGTGACTACAAAGGCAAACTCGTGGTGCTGGAGTGGACCAACCCCGGCTGCCCCTTTGTGCGCAAGCACTACAGCGGCAATATGCAAAGCCTGCAAAAGGAGTTCACCAGCAAGGGCGTGGTCTGGCTGGCCGTCAACTCCACCGAAGCGGGCAGCAGCGACTACCTGGCACCCGGCAAACTCGCCGGCTGGATGGCCGACAGGCAGGGCCAACCCAGTGCCACGCTGATGGACGAATCGGGGCAGGTCGGCCAGCTCTACGGCGCCAAGACCACGCCGCACATGTACATCATCAGCCCGCAGGGGCAGCTGCTGTATGCGGGCGGCATCGACAGCATTCCCTCGGCCCGCGTCGACGATATCAAGACCGCCACCAACTATGTGCGCCAGGGCCTGACGGAGGCGCTGGGCGGCAGGCCCTTGAGCGTGGCCAGCAGCCGCGCCTACGGCTGCTCGGTGAAGTACAAAGACGCGTAAAACAAGAGCGCATCATCCCTCACGCAAAGGCCCGCCATGACATCACTGCCACCCGCCGAGCGCATGCCCTACATCCTGAACCACTACCGCAACATCGCGGTGGTGGGCCTGTCGCCGCACCCGCACCGCGCCAGCTTCGACGTGGCGCGCTACATGCAGGCCAACGGTTACCGCATCATCCCGGTGAACCCCAACGCCACCGAGGTGCTCGGTGTAAAAGCCTATTCCTCGCTGACCGAGGCCGCGCGCCACGAAAAAATCGAGCTGGTGAACTGCTTTCGCAACAGCCAGGATATTCCGCCCGTGGTCGATGAAGCCATTGCCATAGGCGCCAAGGCGGTATGGATGCAGTTGGGCATCAGCAACCCGGCCGCGGCAGCCAAGGCCGAGGCCGCCGGCCTGCTGGTGGTGCAGGACCACTGCATCAAGATAGACCACCGGGTGCTGCAATCACGCGGCTTGCTCGACACGGCCCGTACGGGCGCGGCGTCGGCCTGAGCGTGTACCGGCCTGCGCGCATGCCCAAGGCCCGGGAAAGCCATGCTTGCGCGGCCGCGCAGCGCCGCTGACAATGCGCCATGCTTTTGCGCACGGCACATTCCAATCCCGCCGCCTCCCCCGCATCGCCTTTCTTTTCTTCTGTCCCCCGTCTTTCCTTGCTGCTGGGTTTTATGGTGCTGGCCGGCTGCGCCAGCAATGCCCCCACGCACAGGGGTGAAGCCCAGGCCGCGCCCATGGCCGCCAGCGAGGTCGGCCAGTCGGACGTGAACCGCATGGCCACGCTGGGCATGCGCGACAACCTTGAAAGCCTGCTGCGCCTGGCCGACAAGCTGTACCGCCGCAACCCCGCCGAGTGGCGCAAGACCAGCGCCGCCGGCCGCGATGCGGCCCTGGCACAGCTGCGTGTGGCCGTCGACACGCGCACGCCCTGGCCGGAGCTGCAGGGCAAGCGCGACATCGCCGCGCTGTCGCTGGCCCTGGGCCCCGACTTCAAGGGCGACCGCGTGGCGGCCTTCATTTATGCCAGCGCCGACATGCTGGTCGCAGCGCACGGCGGCAAGACCTCCTTCTACCTCACCGACAGCCTGGATGCGCAACACATCTACAACGCCGCGCGCAACATCGAGATTGCCGTGTGGATGCTGTCCAACCGCCGCAATGCCGCGGGCCAGCCCCTGCTGCTGGCCGACGAGATCAACGAACGCGAACGCAACCTGAGCTTCGAGCGCGAGTTCGGCAAGGTCATAGGGCGGCTGGACCTGCTCGCCTCGGTGCTGACCGAGAAGTATCGGCGCGCGGTGATTACCTATGTGCAGAACTTGCTGGGCGGGACGTTCCTCCAGTTCCTTCCGGTCCGTTAATGCACACCCCCGTCTCGGCTCACTTCGTGTAGCCGGATCCCCCCTTGCAGGGGGCGGCACCTACGGCCCGGGGAATTAAGTTCCCCCTGTCTCGGCTCACTGCGTGTAGCCGGATCCCCCTCAGGGGGCGACCGCTGTGGCCCGGCAAAGCCGGTTCCACGCGGTCACTTGCCAAGAGTCGGGGGTGAGTCTGCGGGCGGAGACAATAGCTGTGTTTGCCATTTGTTTTTCCGGAAGCCGCCATGCCCGACAATTATTTGCCCGAGGTCAGAAACCAGTACGAAGCCCTGCCCTACCCGCCCTGCAACCCGCAGGATGACCACAAGCGGCTGGTGCTGACCTGGCTGGAAGACCTGCCGATGATCAACCACTACTGCTTTGCCGGGAAGCAGTCCTTCCAGAACGGTTTCCGGGCGCTGGTGGCGGGGGGCGGCACGGGTGATGCGACGATTTTCCTGGCCGAGCAACTGCGCCAGACCGATGCGCAGGTGGTGCACCTGGACATGAGCCAGGCCAGCATCGCGATCGCGCAGGAGCGCGCGCGTATCCGCGGATTGAACAACATCCAGTGGGTGCACGACTCGCTGCTCAACCTGCCGGCGCTGGCCGCGCAGCTGGGCAGCTTTGACTACATCAACTGCAGCGGCGTGCTGCACCACCTGGCCGATCCGGACCTGGGACTGAAGGCGCTGCTCAGCGTGCTCAAGCCGGAGGGCGCCATCGGGCTCATGGTGTATGCCACCACGGGCCGCATCGGCGTCTACCAGATGCAGGCGCTGATGCGCATGGTCAACGGCGATGAGGTGGATGCGCAGCGCAAGATCGCCAACACCCGGGACATTTTGGCCAGCCTGCCGCCGGGCAACTGGTTCAAGCGCAGCGAAGACCTGCACCACGACCACAAGGCCGGCGATGCGGGCATCTACGATCTGCTGCTGCACTCACAGGACCGCTCCTACAGCGTGGGCGAACTCTTCGACTGGCTGGGCGATGGCTCGGTGGATGGCGCGAATGGCAAGAAGGGCCACGGCCTGCACCTGTCTTTCAGCGACGTGCAGCGCGGCCGCTCGCCCTACCTGCCGCACATGGTGCTGGGCAGCAAGCCGCCGGCCATGGCTGCCTCGCTGCGCAGGCAGCCATTGCGGCAGCAATATGAAATGGCCGAGCTGATGGGCGGCAACATCATCACGCATTCGCTCTACCTGACACGCAGCGCGGCCTGCACCGCGCCCTACGGCGACACCGACTACGTGCCTTTTTTCTACCACGAGCCGCTGACCGCCGAGATCGCATCGCAGGTTTTCGGCAACAGTCGCGGCCAGCCCTTCATGCTCAGGCACCAGCATTCGGGTGTTTCGGTCATGGTCAACCCCGGCAAGTACGGCGCGAAAATCCTGGGCCTGATCGACGGCCGGCGCAGCTTCGGCGAGATCTTTGAACAGTTCCGCGCGGCCTGGCAGGGCAAGGCCGCGGCGCCCGACAATGCCGCGCTGTTTGCCGATTTCGCCGAGTCCTATGAAACGCTGAACGCGCTGGAGCGCCTGCTGCTCAAGCACGTGTCGGTGGGCGCGGCGAGCGCCAGCTAAGCCGCGACTTCAGGCGACGGGGCTCCACAAGCCCGAGCCGGCCAACGGCTGCTCCGCCAGCATGTCCACCACCACCACAAGCTCGCCGCCGAAGCGGCCTATGCCCAGGCCGCTCATGAGCTTTTGCTCTTCCTCTTCTGTGGCCATGCGCAGAAAGCACAAGGCCTGCCGCTTGCCCGCATGGGCCGAGGGCAGGATGTTGATCTGCTTGACCGAACCATAGCGGGCACACAAGGTGCCCAAGACGGTTTGCAGGGTGGCGATGTCAGGGCATTTCTGCAACTGGTCGAGTTCGAGAGGGCTCATGGGTCCTTTGCCGGAAAAAAAATACGCGAACCACAAAGAGGCCGCGCCGATAGCGCATGGAAGGTGGTGCAGCATGAAGGGTGCGATGAACAGCCACCGTGCGGCGCTTGCGTTCCACAGCGTAGGACAAAACCGTGCGCGGGTAAGTGACGGAACGTTTTGCAACGCTTTCTCGCCAACACTTGCAAATCACGCCATAAAAACTACGGCGCCATGCGTCAGCATGGTTCATTGATTGCATTGATGGGTTTTAGAAAAAGCAGGTGACTCACCCCGTGTCCGTTTCCGTTCCCAAGCTGGCGCCCGATTTCGCGCTGCATGTACTTCCGCATTCCGGCGCCGACAGGCTCAGCCGGCTGGCGGCCCGCGCCTGCGGCGTACCGATAGCCCTTATCGCCACCCTCAAAAACGGTGAGCCCATGTTCTGCGCGGGCACCGGTTTTTCCGCGCAGGAGCGTGAAGGGCTGCTTGCGCTTTGTGCGGCCACGCTCGAAACACCGCCACGCCAGCCGCTGGTGCCGGCGCGCGGGGCGCCACAGATCAGCTTCTACCGCGGTCTGCCCTTGAGCCGGGAAGACGGCACCCTGCTGGGCGTGCTCGCGGTCATGGACAAGACGGCGCACAGCCTCAGCCCCGCCCAGGAAGAAGACCTGGAAACGCTGGCCGGCCTGGCCGCCACCCAGCTGGACACGCAGCCGAGGCAAACCGCGCTGCAAACGCAGGAAGACGCCCAGCGCCTGGCCACGCGCCTGGGCATCACCCTGGAAAGCATCACCGAGGGTTTCTACACGCTGGATCCGCATTGGCGCTTCAGCTACCTCAACCGCGAGGGCGCGCGCCTGCTGGGCAGGCCTTCCACCGAACTGCTGGGCAAAAGCATCTGGAAGGAGTTTCCGGGCGCCATCAACACCTTGTTTTCCGAGAAGGTGCGCGCGGCGGTGGCGGGCAATTACCAGGTGGAGTTCGAAGCCCTCTACGCGCCGCTGGACAAATGGTTCGAAATTCGCGCCTACCCTTTCCCCGACGGAGTGGCGATTTATTTCCGCGACGTCAGCGAACGGCGCAAGGCCCGCGAGCAGCTCATGCTGCTGGAGACCAGCATCTCGCGGCTCAACGACATCGTGTTGATCGCCGAGGCGATTCCCTCGGGCCGGCCCGGGCTGCGCATCATCTTCGCCAACAAGGCCTTTGAGCAGCACACGGGCTACAGCCTGGCCGAGGCATTGGGCCATTCGCCGCGCCTGCTGTGCGGGCCGCTCACGCAGCGCAGCGAACTTGAACGCATACGCAACGCCTTCCAGAAAGGCGAGCCTGTGCAAGCCGAACTCATTACCTACAAAAAAAACGGCCGCCATTTCTGGATGGAGGTCGACATCGTGCCGGTGGCAGATGACGCCGGTGTTTTTTTCACGCACTGGGTGGCAGTGGGTCGCGACATCACGCGGCGCAAGGTCGCCGAAACCGAAATCAAGCACCTGGCCTTTTACGACCCGCTGACCCAGTTGCCGAACCGCCAGCTGCTGATGGACAGGCTGGACGAGGCGCTGAACCACAACCGCCGACACCCGCGCGAAGGCGCGCTGATGTTCATCGACCTGGACAACTTCAAGACGCTCAACGACACCATGGGCCACCAGAAAGGCGACTTGCTGCTGCAGCAAGTCGCCAAGCGCCTGGCGGCCTGCGTGCGGCCGACCGACACGGTGGCACGCCTGGGCGGTGACGAGTTCGTGGTCATGCTGGAAGACCTGGGCCAGGACCCGCGCGAAGCCGCCGTGAAGGCCGAGACCGTGAGCGGGCAGATCCTGGCCGCGCTGTGCGAGCCCTACAGCCTGGGGGGCTACCAGCACTACAGCACCTGCAGCATTGGCGTGACCGCCTTCAACCAGACCCTGAACAACATCGGCGACCTGCTCAAGCAGGCCGACTTGGCGATGTACCAGGCCAAGATGTCGGGGCGCAACACGGTGTGTTTTTTCAACCCGGCCATGCAGGCCGCCGTCACCGCCAGCGCCGCGCTGCAGTCGGACCTGCGCCAGGGCCTGCGCGAAAAACAATTCCTGCTGTACTACCAGCCGCAGGTGGGCCGCGACGGCCGCATGACGGGTGTGGAGGCCTTGCTGCGCTGGCGCCATGGGGACCGCGGCCTGGTGCCGCCGGCCGAGTTCATCCCGGCGGCCGAGGATGCAGGACTGATACTGCCGCTGGGCCAGTGGGCGCTGGAGACCGCCTGCCGACAGCTTGCGGCCTGGGCGCAGCGCCCCGAAACCGCGGCGCTGAGCATCGCGGTCAACGTCAGCGTGCGGCAGTTCCGCCATCCGGAATTTGTCGACCTGGTGATGGCCGCGCTCAAGGAGACGAAGGTCAGCCCGCACAAGCTCAAGCTCGAACTGACCGAAAGCCTGCTGGCCGAGGACATGGAAATCACCATCAGCAAGATGGCCAGGCTCAAGAAGATGGGCGTGACCCTGTCGCTCGACGATTTCGGCATGGCCTATTCATCGCTCTCCTGCCTCAAGCGCCTGCCGCTGGACCAGCTCAAGATCGACAAGTCCTTTGTGGAAGACATACTGCGCGACCCCAACGACGCGGCCATCGCGCGCACCATCATCGGCCTGGCGCAAAGCCTGGGCCTGGGCGTGGTGGCCGAGGGCGTGGAGACCGAGGCGCAGCGCGACTTCCTGTCGCGCCACGGCTGCGACTGCTACCAGGGCTATCTGTTCTGCAAGCCGCTGCCGATTGACGAGCTCGAGGCTTTCATCACAACGCTGCGCATGTGACGGCGGGCGCCGGCGCGGCCTTGTGGTGTTCCAGCCGGAAGATCACCTCCTTGACGATGCCGTACATGAGGGCACGGTCGCGGTTTGGGTGGTCGGCGAAATGCACATGGGTGGCGCCCAGGGCCGCGCCCTCGCCGTCATGCGCCACACCGATGCCGTAAGCCGCCAGCAGCGGCCCGCAGGCGCGCCAGTCGCGCGTCCACTGCGGCAGGGCCTGGGCGCCGTCCCAGAGTGTGCCCGCGCTTTCATAACATTCCTCGATGTGCGTGTGGCCCAGCAGCTGCGCCAGGTGCCGTTCCTTGGCGATGCAGCTGCGGAAATATTCCTGGTCGTTCATGCGCATGGCAACACTCCTTGGAAGCTGTCCGGGCTTACCGGGCTTACCGGGCTTACAGCGGGCTCTTGCGGCCATGGTAAATCCGAACCCGCCTCAGTGCCAGCGCAAGCACCCAACCCGCCAACAACGCCAGTGTCTATGGACACAAAGCCAACCTGAGACAATCGGTGCATGTTCGCACCTCTCCAAAACGACACCTTTTTGCGCGCCTGCCTGCGCCAGGCCACTCCCCACACCCCCGTCTGGCTGATGCGCCAGGCCGGCCGCTATTTGCCCGAATACCGCGCCACGCGGGCCCAGGCCGGCAGTTTCATGGGCCTGGCCACCAACACCGACTACGCGACCGAAGTCACGCTGCAGCCGCTGGAGCGCTACCCGCTGGACGCCGCCATCCTGTTCAGCGACATCCTGACCGTGCCCGACGCCATGGGCCTGGGCCTGTCCTTCGCGCTGGGCGAAGGCCCACGTTTTGCCACCCCGGTGCGCGACGAGGCCGCCGTGGCCAAACTCGAAGTGCCGGACATGGAGAAGCTGCGCTATGTCTTCAGTGCCGTCACCTCCATCCGCAAGGCCCTGAACGGCCGCGTGCCGTTGATCGGCTTTTCGGGCAGCCCCTGGACGCTGGCCTGCTACATGGTCGAAGGCGCGGGCTCCGACGACTACCGGCTGGTCAAGACCATGCTCTACCAGCGCCCCGACCTGATGCACCAGATGCTGGCCGTCAATGCCGACGCCGTGGCCGCCTACCTGAACGCGCAGATCGAGGCCGGCGCCCAGGCCGTGATGATTTTCGACAGCTGGGGCGGCGTGCTGGCCGACGCGGCCTTCAAGACCTTCAGCCTGGCCTATACGGCCCGCGTGCTGGCCCAGCTCAAGCGCGAGCATGAGGGCGTGAAGATCCCGCGCCTGGTGTTCACCAAGGGCGGCGGCCAGTGGCTGGACGCCATGGCGCAGCTCGATTGCGAGGTGCTGGGCCTGGACTGGACGGTCAACCTGGCCCGGGCGCGCGCCCTGGTCGGCGAGCACGGCCCCCAGGCCAAGGCCCTGCAGGGCAACCTGGACCCGAACGTGCTGTTCGCCAACCCGGCCCAGATCGAGGCCGAGGTGGCCGCCGTGCTGGACAGCTTTGGCGCCCCCCATACCGATGCCAGCCGGCCCGGGCCCACCCATATCTTCAACCTGGGCCACGGCATCAGCCAGCACACGCCCCCGGAGAATGTGGAAGTGCTGGTCAACGCAGTGCACGCTCACTCTCGCAGCATGCGCGCGGCGCGGAGCTGAAACCTTTTAGGTGCACCCGTTTTCGGCCAGCGCACGGCATTTTTGCACCCCGGCTAGCACAAAAACGGGTCTGGCCGGCCGGACTTATGCACAAAAATCTTGTTGCGCCGCCGCAATGGCAGAAGGGTGACGGACCTCGCGCTATCAAAGCAATAGCGAACGTAAGTGCTTGATTTATATAGAGACTTTAAAGTGCTTTTTTTGCGGGCAATTTAAGAAAAGCCTTGATTTACAAGGCTTCGCGACCTTCGCCGACAAGCTGTCAACAAAGTTATCCACAGAAAATCTGGAAATCTGTAAAGTAGCGCCAAATCAACGACTTAGCGCATTTTCTGGATGTATTTCCGAAGAATTAATGACATTTAGTTACTTAGATGAGCTATTGGCTACAAATCGCCGTTGCGGCGCCCGCGCACAGTGCCATCGCCGGGCCTCTGACCTACCAGAGTGAGTCGCCACTCGCGATGGGCTCGCTGGTGCGCGTGCCCCTGGGCAGGCGCGAGGTGCTCGGTGTGGTGTGGGAACTTCTGCCCGACAGCGGCCCCCTGCTGGAAATGCAGACGCGCCCCATCGCCGGCACGCTGGAAGGTTTGCCCCCTTTGTCCGCCACCTGGCGCAAGCTGGTGCAGTTCACCGCGAGCTATTACCAGCGCTCGCTGGGCGAGGTCGCGCTGGCCGCGCTGCCGCCCCAGCTGCGCGACCTCAGCAATGTGCAGCTGGCGCGGCGGCTCAAGCGCCCGGTGGCCGATACCAGCGGCGCGCCTGATGCCGGCGCCCCCTGGGCTCTGAGCGCCCAGCAGGCCGCCGTGCTGGCCGAATTCCATGCCGACAGCCGGCCCGCCCTGCTCTTCGGCGCCACCGGCAGCGGCAAGACTGAGGTCTACCTGCGCGCCGCGGCCCGCGTGCTGGAGCAGGACCCCGCGGCCCAGGTGCTGGTGATGGTGCCCGAGATCAACCTCACGCCGCAGCTGCAGTCGCGCTTCGAGCAGCGCTTTGCCCACCTGGGCAAGGAACGCGTGGTCGCCCTGCACAGCGGCCTGACGCCAGCCCAGCGCCTCAAAAGCTGGCTGGCAGCCCACGCCGGCCATGCGCGCCTGGTGCTGGGCACGCGCATGGCGGTCTTCGCCTCCATGCCCCACCTGCGCCTGATCGTGGTCGATGAGGAGCACGACCCCAGCTACAAGCAGCAGGAAGGCGCGCGTTATTCGGCACGCGACCTGGCGGTCTACCGCGCCAAGGTGGAAACCGAAGACGCCACGCATGGCCATGGCCCCTGCCGTGTGCTGCTGGGCTCGGCCACGCCTTCACTTGAAAGCTGGCAGGCCACGCTGGCCGGGCGCTACCAACGCCTGGTGATGGACGAACGAATCGGCACGGGAATGCCCCCGTCAACCGGCGAGGAAGCAGCCATCTACGCCGCCGGACCGAAAGCCGAGCCCCGCACCCCGCTGCAAGCCCGCGAGCCCGGCGACGCAGGCAGCCTGCCCACGGTCCGGCGCGTGGACATGAACCACCAGCCCAAGCACTGCATCATCGCGCCGCCCTTGCTGGACGCGATCGCCCTGCGCGTGGCGCGCGGCGAACAGTCGCTGATCTTTTTGAACCGGCGCGGCTATGCGCCCGTGCTCGCCTGCCATGACTGCGGCTGGAAAAGCGAATGCCCGCATTGCAGCGCGTTTCGCGTCTTCCACAAGATAGACCGCACCCTGCGCTGCCATCACTGCGGCTTCACCGAACGCGTGCCGCGTGCCTGCCCCAGCTGCGGCAACATCGACATCGCCCCCATGGGCCGAGGCACTGAACGGCTGGAGGAACACCTGGCCGAGCTGCTGGCCGGCGTGAGACGGCCCGACGGCCAGCCCGTGCGCATCGCCCGCATAGACGCCGACAGCACGCGCCTGAAGGGCGCGCTCGAATCACAGCTGGCCAGCGTGCATGCTGGTGAGGTCGACGTGCTGGTCGGCACCCAGATGATCGCCAAGGGCCATGACTTCCGCCACATCACGCTGGTGGCCGCCATCAATCCCGACGGCGCGCTGTTTTCCAGCGACTTCCGCGCGCCCGAGCGCCTCTTCAGCCTGCTGATGCAGGCCGGCGGCCGCGCCGGCCGTGACGCGCGCCACAGCGGCGCCAGCGAGATGTGGGTGCAGACCTTCCACCCCGAACACCCCTTGTTCGCCGCACTCAAGCAGCACGACTACGCGGGTTTTGCCACACAGCAACTGGCCGAACGCGAAGCCGCCGGCATGTCGCCCTTTGGCTTTTCCGCCCTGGTGCGCGCCGAAGCGCGGACGCAGGAGATAGCCCAAGGCTTTCTGAACGCGGCAGCGGCCCAGGCCGAAGCGCTGCAGCTCACCGGCAACGGCCAGGTCACCGCCTACCCGGCCGTGCCCATGACGATCCAGCGCGTGGCCAATATCGAGCGCGCGCAGATGCTGGTAGAAAGCGCTTCACGCGCGGCGCTGCAGCGCTTTCTGGCGGCCTGGCAGCCGGTGCTGTTTGAGACGCGCCAGCAGGCGGAATTCAAGAGCCTGATCCGGTGGGCGATTGATGTGGATCCGATTGCGATTTGAAACCGGGGCGACCCGGATTAAAACTGCATCTGCATCCCCACACTGACCATGCCCTGCCTGGCCCCTCTGCGCACCTCACCCGCCACGCCCAGGTAGGCAAAGGCATTGTCTGCAAGCCTGCGCGTACCGTAGAACCCGGCCTGCACAAAGGCCGAACCGGCGCGGGGTGCGACGATGGTGGTCGATGTCCCGGCCAGCGATGCGTTGAGCACCGGATTGACCAGGCCCGATGAGTCCGCGCCGACTGCTGCGTTGATGCGGTAGGTAGCGGCATCTTTCAGGGGATTCGCAGTCCTTGAGCCTACTGCCAACCCGATCGTCCCGCGTAGGGCACTGCCGCTAAAGCTGCCCACGCTCAGCGCAGCCGCCGACGGGCCTTCGTCAAACGACGACTGCCTGAGTTGTTGCCAGGTCAGGCGCGCGTAGGGCGTCACGCGGGCGGACGCCAGGTCCACGGGACGGCTCAGGCCCGCACTGAGCAAGGCATCGGTGCCCCGTATGTTTTTGGCTTCCAGGCCGGCGGTGTTGCCCGTGGGATCGTTGCGCGAACTGTTCATTGAACTCAGGCCCAAACTCGCCATGCCGTCGAGCGCCCATCCATCCATGGGCAGCTTGCCGTAGAGGAAGACCGATCCCTGCTGGATCTCGCCTGTGCCCTGATCGCCCGTGACATGCGTGTTGGACAGCGTGATCCCGCCACCCGCTTTGGCCCCATGTTCTTCATAGGCATCGATGCCCACCACCAGCTGGTACAGGTCATTCGAGAAGCCGCTTGCGCCGCCGTCGCCTGAGCGCTTGCCGCGCTGGTAGGTGATCTCGCCCCATGCCGGGCCACGGGCCGCGGTGCGGCGGTTCTCGCCATCAAGGGCGCCGATGGGGACATCGGGTCCCGCGCTGGCAACCAGCACCCCTGAGGAGCGGGAGGCACTGAAGCCACCGGCCGCGGGCGTAGTGATCGATCCGTCCAGGTGCGACATCACTGCTTGCTGGGCGCGCAGAGCGGCCTGGGGCAGGGCCGCAAGGCCTGCGCCGTGAACTTCGCCTGCGAGTCCGCGCGTGAAGGCCGGAAGGCTTGCCGCCGTTTGCGCTGATGCGGCGGAGAGCAATTGTGCCTGCGCACTGCTGGCCAAACCGGCCTGGCTCGCCAACACAATCGTGTCGAGAGCGCTTGCAGCCGAGCGGGCATTGGCGTTTTGCGCACCGAGTGTTGCCACATAAGACCTGGGGATCACCACAAGGTCCAGGCTGTTGCTGCCCCCGACGTTGTAGAGCTGGACGAACTGCGTGTCCGCTGCAAGCTCCGCAGGCTGCGTCAGCACCGAGAACCGGCCCGAGATCCCACCATCGGCGCTCACGATGCGGAACCTGTCGCCCAGCACCGGGACGTAAGGCCTGCTGCCAAAGCCGGCTTCGGCCGGCGTGAAGAGGCCCGACAAACGCGGCGTCAGGGTCGCATTCGGCTGGATCACAAACTGGCCGCCGGTGATGTTCAGAAAGGAGTAGTAGCCGGTCGCGCCCACAGGGCTCGCCGCACTGGCTTGCACGGTTCCCGCAATGTCCTGCTGGTAGGTGCTGCCGCCATTCATCGTCACGGTCGAGTTCACCGCGAGGTACCCTGGCGAATTGCCCGGCTTCAAGGTACCGGCCACCGTCACCGGGCCGCGTATGGTTCCCGTCCCCATCAAAGTGCTGCCGGCACCGACAAAGACAGCCCCCGTTCCGAGCGGAGAAGCGCCGCTTATCACCAGGGTGCCCGAGCTGACGGTGGTGCCGCCTGAGTAGCTGTTGGCGCCGGTCAGCACCAAAGTCCCGGCGCCATTGACGGTCAGACCGCCCACCCCTGAAAACACCCCCGTAAGCTGCGCAGAGCCGCCCGTGGGCGCAGTGAGGATGCCGCCCCCGGCATTGAGCGTGAACGCCTGGTTTGAGTTGTCACCCGGCAGCAGCGCCAGCGTTCCACCCGCAAAGACCGGGTTGGCTGTCACACCGACATCACTCAGGCTGTAGGTGCTGCCGGTGTTCATGTTCACGCTCGCGGGGGAAAACACCAGGTCCCAGATCGTGGTACTGCCCGACGCCAGGCCCAGCTGCCAGTTCAGGCCGCCATACGTGCCCGAGGTCGCACCCGTCAGGTTGCCGGCCGTCAGGCCGTTGAGCACGCCCGCATAAGTGCCGACAGCAACCGTGGATGTGCCGTAGATGCCGAAAGTCATGCTGCCGGTGACACCGCTGGCGGTGAGCTTTCCGTAAGTGGTCGGGCTGTTGATGATGATGCGGTAATCGACCGGCAGTGCGCCGGTGTAGGTGAGCGCGCCATTGGCATTGCCGGCGCCTTGTAAATTGTTGAGCGTCGTGAGCACACCCGCGTTGTTGGTGATGGCCGAAAACGGGCCGATGATGGACCCGGTATTCGTCAAGGTCGTGATCGTGCCGCCATTGAGGACCACACCACGCCGCACGCCCGATGAAATCCTTCCGGTGTTGATCAGCGTGGTCAATGTGCCGTTGACGGTGACACCGAACTGCGAGCCGGTGGAAATGATTCCGTTGTTGGTCAGCGACGCGGAAGTCGACGACGCCAGGACCGACACCGGATCGCCATTCCTGCCGCTGGGCGCATCGTTTGAAACTGTTACACCCGCGTTGATGGTGACATTGGCGCCCGTGTCCAATGTCAAAGGTTTGACATTGCCGCCCGCACAGCTGGTGCTCACCACCAGCGTTGAAGTGACGGTGACATTGCCATTGCACGCCGCCCAGGCCTTGCCCTGCGGAAGTGCGGTACAAAGCACTCCAAAAATCGAGAGGGCAAATCGCTTTTGCAAACCAATGTTTGCATCAGTGGGCATGGGTCACCAGACTGTGTTCGAGATGGTTTCAGCATCCCGGATTGATGAGCTTGGCAGGCTCAATCATGCTAGTCCGATTGGCATCGGAGCGCCTTGGTAATTGCGGTATTGACGTGCTGCCACTAGCTGGCACACAGAACGTCCTTACCAGTCTCGCGTCGATTCAGGCGTTGTTTTATGAACCGCGCTGAAATAATTTCGGAGGCCTTGCAACCGGTGCTGTTTTAGACGCGGCAGCAGGCGGAATTCAAAAGCCTGATTCGTTGGGCGATTAATGTGGATCCGATTGCGATTTGATGGAACCGCGGACGGGTTGTTGTGTCCGGTCGATGGATGGGTTAGGCCTGTTTTGGTGAGGCTACAAACAGCTGCCACATATTCACGTCGCACTCGCTACGTCCGCATCCTTTCATTTCAAGGACACGGCCACCGCGGGATTCCGCATCGGTGCAGGCCTCACGCTCCGCTAGACCTCGGCGTCATACACTTCTCGCCCGAGCGCGAGCGTCAGCTTGGCGCAGAGCTTGGTAACCCACCCTCGAAAAAGTACAGGGTCTACGTTTCCGTCTAGAAGAAGGCCGCTGGGCTCAATAGAAGCAGCCAGATATCTGGAGCTGCCTGGCGGGCCAAACCAACATGCAACTGCTTGCCCTGGCACCCAGTCACCCATTGATTCGTAGACAGCTAGGACCTTAGCCCACTCGGAGCCGGCGAGGTCATACGGCAGATTGAGTGTGATTGATTGGTTCATATATATGGACCCGATTGCGATTTGATGGAGGACGGACGAAGTTTTTTGGACATCCAGTTTCAAGTCTAACCACCATGCCTTCGCCTTAGATTCTCAACATGCTCGACATCTGTTTCGCTGGTGATGGCGAGGCGTGCAGTCTCTAGCCGACCCACACAAAATTGCATTCGATTCTGAGACATGACCTCAGTGTTTTGCTTGCAGATGTGATCCACAAACTCCGAAAGGCTGACTACTCCAAAAGGAACTTCCGTCTTGAATTCAGCTTCTCCGGTAAAAACCACGACCGACTTGACGCAATCTGCGGGAAGAAAGTCGAGCAATTCTTGTACTGCTCTGACATGCCGGAGGTTTTGAAAGATCGGATTCTGAAACTGGGACTTTCGATGGAACAAGACCTGAGTCCAGTTTGCCTGCTTGCTGTTAGCGAAGATCCAGCCGTTGTAGTTCTTGGTTTCTATGACGAAGATACCGAAGCGCGAGACAAGGATGTGGTCTACCTGGGTCGTTCCGTCCCGCAACGGCAAGGTGATGTGATTCATCAGGTGATAGTCGGGCCCGACGAAGTGCGCTCGAATCTCGCGGGAAAGGCGCGTCTCTCCGTCATTCTGGAATGAGTACCCAAACGGCCTGATTCTGCAGCCCATTGCAAAACCGACGGCTAATCCAATCAGAATGTAGATGAGGATATTCACGCCTTTTTGTGCGGCCTAACGTCGGAGTTGGCTGGTACGCAGAGGCGTTGCGCTGCGAGACATATGCTCGCCGGCATAACTCTTGGCGCATCCGTGTCGAACGACCTGTTAGAGCTCATTGGCAAGTGCCTTTCCGTGACACCGTTTGTACTTGCTGCCGCTTCCGCATGCGCAGGGATCATTCGCGCGGGCCCCGCTTGAAAGCATATGCCCAATCAGAGTCTGCAACTCTATTAGCGGTTCGATCTCGTGCGCGGGCATCGATATCATGCCGGGTTGAACCGTCATCCCGCTCCGAATTCGAACGCGCACCATTCGTTCTGCGACCTCGATGAAGTGATGAACAAGCAGTTCATCCCGAACTGCGACGCGGACGTTGTCGATCGGCGTTCCGGAGTACGTTCTACGGGGGTCGTGCACGAACAATATGCGCTCGTCGCCATCGTGCTTCGGCGTGATCTCGTGCAACGATCCGTCGGGTGACCGCCAGACCGAATGAAATTCAGCTTCCACGAGAACGTGCGGCCACTCCCACAACTGCCATCCGTACAGAATGCTCCCCCCGTCTGCGGCGACCTTGGCTGCTACGTTGGCAAAGCACTCCCCTGGGATCGCATTCGCTCCAGGCTGCACACTCAAATAGACAGGTTGACCTCCCGGCACAACGCGGGCGATCAGGCGTTTGATGTGCTTGTCGATTGCTGGCGGCGTGCGAGTCTGCATGGTGTTTGGTGAACTCTAACGCTTGTACTGAGACGCCTTGCCGGTGCGTGCTCACTCAAGCGGAGGGTTTGGCCTCAACTCTCGGGCTGCTTTCCTCGATGCCACATGGCAGCGATCACGTTCGCCAGAGCTTTGGAGCCAATCTGGTTCATGCTCTCGTAGCCCTTGGCGCTGTGGAGTTTGATGGACTCCGCGCTCAAATGGTCTGCACCGACAACCTCGCGCCCCACCATAAATACCTGGCCGAAGGCACCTCGCATTGCACGGAGAGAAGACGTCAAATCACTCTTCGCCAAGAGTGCGTCCTCAAAGTCGCGCTGGGCTGCTCTGTAGGCGGTTAGCGTCGAGTACGCAGCTGCTGGAAGTACGAACCCGCCGCGCTGAGTGATTTCTAGTATCTGCGCGTTAAGTGTCTCCCAGGCAATGTCTTCGTCGTTGCCACTCTCGAACTTTGACGTTCCGCTGGCGAAGGATGCGGCTAACTGTTGCATCAGCGTTGCATGAACAACGAACGAGGAGAGGCATTCAACCTGCTGCTTGTACAACTCTTGGCGTAGTGGAGTTCGCTGCGACTTGTGCGTGAAGTAAAAGCCAATACCGCTCGCAGCAACTGTCGAGGCGAGACCTGCAAGGCTGATCCAGACCGTGGCATCCATTGAGACCTAACGTGATGTGCATCGCAAAGTGATGCGATGTAACTTGAGAACTTCAACTACAAAAACTGGCACTAAGGCTTGTTTCATCTGAATCGCTTGTTCCACTAAGTAGCGACAAACCCGGCGCTTGAATGAAGGTTGTGCTCAGAATTCCCAGCGATTCTTGATCAACTCCATGGGTTTGAACATCCTCCATCTGAAGGATGCCGCAGAAATCCTGGTCCGCCCGCGAAGCCTAGCGCCGCCCCGCACGCAATGCGCCCGGCTCAAGCGGCCAAGGTCCGCTGCCCCTCTCGCACAGGCACTGCATCCCCCTCGGTCACCTGCCGCCAACTGTCTTGCCCCATCCACCCGCGCAGCGCCATTACGCCCTTGGGCGTGATCTCCAGCGCGCGCATTCCCTGGCGGCGCGTGAGCCAGCCGCGCTCCAGGCTGTGCGTGCAAATCAGCGTGCCCAGCTGGCCGGCCACATGAAAGCGTCGCTCACTCCAGTCCAGGCACGGGCGGCAGTAAGGACGCTTGGTATAGGTGCCGGGCAAAGACGTCAGATCAATGCCGAGGCGAGCCAGGACAGCACCGGCCTTGTCCGTCGCATGGCCGGCTTCACCGTCAAACACAATCGCGCCGTCGGCGATCAGGTGCTGGGCAATGGCCACGCCCAGCCTCCCGGCGATGTGGTCGTAGCAGCTGCGCGCCATGCGCATGGCGGCATCCTTGGGGCCGGGCACGACGGCGCGGCGCACCGGGGGCGCGTTTTGCGCCGCGAGCTGTGTGATGCCTTCGAGCACCCGGGCCACATCGGCTGAGGCCAGACGGTGGTAGCGGTGCCGGCCGTGTTGCTCGACGCACAGCAGGCCGCCTTCGACCATGAGCGCAAGGTGGCGGCTGGCGGTTTGCGGGGAGACATTGCCGGCGCCGGCCAGTTCATGGGCCGTGAGGGAACGGCCGTCCAGCAGTTCCATCAGCATGGCGGTGCGGGCCGGTTCGCCGACCAGCGAGGCGATGTGGGCGATCTGGTTGGTGTTCATGGTTGAGGCCTTTGTAGCTGCAACCTTAGCAGCATCGCGAAGGCCATGCTTCGCTCCAGGGCGAAGCATTGCGGCCCCTCCTCACCGCACCATAGGAGCCATGAGCTTCAAAGAAAATCCCATGGAACTGCCCATCACCCCCAGCCTCCAACCGCCGGCGCCACGCGCCTTCTTTGGCGCCACCGTGGTGCGCGCCGCCTTTGTGCTGGCCATCTTCGGCTGGGGCATAGGCTTTTACAGCCCGGCGATTTTTCTGCATGCGGTGCTGGCGCGCACAGGCTGGGCCCTGCCGCTGGTGTCGGCTGCGGTGACCTTTCACTTTCTGTTTGGCGCGGGTGTGGTGGCCTGCCTGCCACGCATCCATGCCCGTCTGGGTGTGGCCGCCACCACGGCCATGGGCGCCGCGGCACTGGCGCTGGGCATGATCGGCTGGGCGCTGGCCGCGCAGCCCTGGCAATTGTTTGTGGCCGCTTTGCTGACGGGCGGTGGCTGGGTCACCATGGGTGCGGCAGGCATCAACGCCATCATCTCGCCGTGGTTTGCGCGCGGCCGGCCCATGGCGCTGGCCAAGGCCTACAACGGCGCGAGCCTGGGCGGCGTGATTTTTTCGCCGCTGTGGGGCGCCTTGATTGCCGCGCTGGGCTTTGGCGCCGCCACGGTGCTGGTGGGCGCGGCCATGCTGCTGGTGGTGCTGTGCCTGAGTTTTTACGTGTTCGCGCAAACGCCTGAGCGCCTGGGCCAGCGCCCCGACGGTGATGCGCCGGGCGCACCCTCGCGCAGCCTGACGTCGCCACACGCCAGGCCGCTGCCGGGCCGGCTGCTGTGGCGCGACCGCGGCTTTCGCACGCTGGCCGCCGCCATGGCCCTGAGCATGTTCGCGCAGGCCGGATTGATCACGCATTTGTATTCGCTGCTGGTCTTTGCCCTGGGCGCCCAGGGCGCGGGCCTGGCGATGGCGCTGGCCACCGCCTGCGCGATAGGCGGGCGCACCGTGGTGGGCAAATGCATGCCCCTCGATGCCGACAGGCGGCGGGTCGCCAGCATGAGTTATGCGGTGCAGATCGCCGGCTCGCTGGCACTGGCCTGTGCGGCGGAACACCAGACCGCGCTGATCCTGCTGGGCGTGGTGCTGTTCGGCGTCGGCATCGGCAATGCGACCTCGCTGCCGCCGCTGGTGGCGCAGGTGGAGTTCGTCAAGGAAGATGTCCCTCGCGTGGTGGCCTTGATCGTCGCGATGTCGCAAGGCCTGTGGTCACTGGCGCCGGCGACCTTTGCCCTGCTGCTGGTGATGGGCACTGGCGCCCCGGCGCATCTGGGTACGGGCACAGGTTTTTATTTTGGTGCGACGGTGCTGCTGCAACTGGCGGCCATCGCCTGCATGCTGGGCGGGCGCAAACCTGCGGCCTGAAGCTCAACCCAGGCGCGGCTTGGCGTCCGGTGCGCACGCTGCAGCGCGCGCCAGCAGCAGCTCGCGCTCGCGCAGGTTGCGCGTGAGCGAAGCGGCGCGCTCGAACTCGGCATGGGCTTCGTCAAGGCGGCCCAGCTTGAACAAAAAATCACCGCGCACGCTGGGCAGCAGATGGTAGTTTTTCATCAAGGGCTCGGCCAGCAGCGCATCGGCCACCTCCAGCCCGGTGGCCGGGCCGAAGGCCATGGCCAGGGCCACGGCGCGGTTCAGTTCCACCACCGGCGAGGGCGCGAGCTGCGCCAGCGCATCGTAAAGTGCGGCGATGCGCTGCCAGTCGGTGTCGGCGCCGGTGGGCGCGCGCGCATGGCAGGCGGCGATGGCGGCCTGCAGCGCATACGGCCCCAGCGCGCCGCCCAGTGCTTCGGCGCGCGCCAGCGCGGCTAGGCCGCGGCGTATCAGGATCTGGTCCCACTGCGCGCGGTTTTGGTCCAGCAACAGGATGGGCTCGCCTGAAGGGCCGGTGCGCGCCTTGGCGCGCGAGGCCTGGATTTCCATGAGCGCGACCAGGCCGTGGACTTCGGGCTCCTGCGTGGCCAGCTCGGCCAGCACGCGCCCCAGGCGCAGGGCCTGCTCGCACAGCGCGGGCCGCATCCAGTCGCCGCCCGAGGTGGCTGAATAACCTTCATTGAAGATCAAATAAATGACCTCCAGCACCGAGGCCAGCCGGGCATCGCGCTCCCCGGGGCCGGGTACCTCAAAGGGCACGCGCGCTTCGGCCAGGGTGCGCTTGGCGCGTACGATGCGCTGGGCTACGGTGGGCTCGGGCACCAGGAAGGCGCGCGCGATCTCGTCGGTGCTCAGGCCGCCCAGCAGCCGCAGCGTGAGCGCGATGCGCGCCTCGGTGGACAGCACCGGGTGGCAGGCGGTGAAGATCAGGCGCAGCAGGTCGTCGCCGTAATCGTCGCCGCCGTCGTCCCCGGGGCCGGGCTCGTCTACGTCGGCGAAGGCCATGTCCTGCTCCATCTCAAGCTCGCGGCCCAGCTCTTCGTGCTTGAGCGCGAGCAGCTTGCGCCGCCGCAAATGATCAATGGCGCGGTGCTTGGCGACAGCCATGAGCCAGGCGCCCGGGTTGTCGGGCACGCCTGTCTGCGGCCAGCGCTCCAGCGCGGTGACCAGGGCGTCCTGCGCGATCTCTTCGGCCAGGCCGACTTCCTGCACCATGCGCGCGACCTTGGCGATGACCTTGGCCGATTCGATGCGCCAGACGGCGTCGATGGCGCGGTGGGTTTCATGCGAGGCCATGCAGCGTCAAGCGCCCGTGCTTTTCCCGCTCGGGGCCTGCTGCATTTCAGTGAAGCCGGCGGCGGCTTCCTGCACATCGGTCGGAAAGTCCGTCATCTCCATGACCTGGCGCACTTCGATGGTTTCATTCTCGGCGGCGGGGCAGCGTGAAGCCCAGCGTATGGCCTCTTCGCGCGAAGCCACATTGATCATCCAGAAGCCGCCCAGCACTTCGCGGGCCTCGGCGAAGGGGCCGTCTGTCACCTGCGGCTTGCCGCCGGGAAAGCTCACACGGGCGCCCATGGCCGGCGGGTGCAGGCCTTCGAGCGAGAGCAGCACGCCGGCTTTTTGCAGCTCTTCGTTGTACTTCATCATGGCGGCCACTGCATCGGCGCTGGGCAGGGTGCCGGCGGCGGCGCTTTCGTAGCCTTTGGGGATCATCAGCATCATGAATCGCATTTCAATACTCCTTGGATGGGTGGGTGAGCCGCGCCTGGTGCGTTCGCTGCAATGGCTTGGCTTTACCTGTATGACGAATGGTTTCTGGCGAATCGACGGGAAACCTGCACGATTCGCAAAAAAAACCTGGGCTTATTTTTCGGCCGCGGCCTTGAGGTCGGCCAGGCCGGCTTCAAAGTCCTTGCCCACCATCTTGTCCATGCTGAAGAACACCTGCATGACCTTGGACAGCAAAGGCGCGGGGCCCACCATTTCCCAGCTCACGGTGCTGCCGCCGGCCTGCGGCTGGATGTTGAAGACCACCTTGTTATGGGCTTCAAAGGGTTTGCTGAAGTTCAGGTCTATCCGCACCAGGGATGACGGCACGGATTCGGTGATCAGCATGTCTCCGACACCGACTTCCTTGCTCTCCCAGGCGTAGGCCGAGCCCTTGCCTGCGGCCGGGCCGCTGAAGCTGCGCTTCATGGCCGGGTCCTTTTTCTCCCAGGGCGACCAGGCGCCCCAGTTCTTGTAGTCGTTGATCAGCGGGAAGATTTTTTCGGGCGGCGCCTGGATGCTGGCCTGGCGCTGGACGCGAAAGGTGTCCGGCTTGCCGGAGGCAAGCACCAGCACCGTCACGATGAAAAACACAATGGCGACGGCGGCGATGATGGCAATGGTCTTGAACATATAAATCCCTTTGTTGGTGTTCGTTCACTTCATGGATGGGTGAATGGGCGAGCGCCGGTTGATCGGGCCAATGCGCTGTACGGCCCCTCAAAAAACGTCTGCTCACCGCTACGACGAACGGAAAACGCGAAATCGACATGCCCGGCCGAAAATTTTCAGAAAATTTTTACCGGGGCCCAAACCGCTAGGCGATGCCGAGGTCGGCGGCTTCATACAGCAGCCGGACTTCGACCTCGACCTCCTCGGTGTCGCGGAAAGGGAAGGGATAGGCCAGCGCCCAGTCCACCGCGGCCTGCAGCGAACGCGCCTGGATGATCCAGAAGCCGGCCAGCAATTCCTTGGCTTCGGCAAAGGGCCCGTCCATCACGCTGGCTTTGCCCCGGCTGAATTTCACGCGCGATGCGCTGGCGCTGGGCTTGAGGCCCTCGCCCATCAGCAGCACACCGGCCTTGACGGCTTCGTCATTGCGCCGGGCCATAAGCCCCAGGCCGTCGCCGCCGGGCACGGCGCCGGTCTCGGTCCTGTCGTTGGCCTTGAGCAGGATCATGTAGCGCCGAAAGCCCTCGGGCAGCGCCGGCGCGCCTTCGCCGCTCACACCGCGCAGGCCGCCGGGGCAGCCGCCCTCGCGGACTTCCAGCGAAACGTTGCCGCCGCCGTCTTCCTGCGGCCAGCGCTGGAGCCATTCGATGACCTCTTCGCGCGAGGCGGCTTCCACCATGGTGAAGCCGGCGATCAACTCCTTGGACTCGGTGAAAGGGCCGTCCATCACTGTGGGCTTTCCGCCGGAAAAACGGATGCGCGCGCCCTTGGCGCTCGGCTGCAGCCCCTCGCCTGCCAACAGCATGCCGGCCCTGGCCAGTTCTTCGTTGTAGGCGCCCATGGCGGCCACCAGCGCGGGGCTGGGCATTTCACCGGCCTCGGTGCTCGCATCGGCTTTGCGCAGGATCATGAATTGCATGCGTGGGGTCCTCTCGGGTGGTGCTGGGGTCATCCCCGGGCTGGCGGCAGCGCCGCCGTCCCCGGTTTTTACCTCAAACGCAGGGCCGCTGCGTTTCAGGACTTTGCCCTGGCCTGCGCCTCCACCTGCTGGCGCAGGCGCTCCTCGGCCTCGCGCAGTTCGGGCGTGAATTCAGCGCCGAAGTCCTCGGCGGAGAACACCTGGCGAATTTCGATCTCTGCCTCGCTCTCGGGCGGGAAGGGGCAGCGCTTGACCCATTCAATGGCTTCTTCTTTCGAGGAGACCTGCAGTATCCAGAAGCCCGCCACCAGCTCCTTGGTTTCGGGGAAAGGCCCGTCGATGACCGTGCGCTTGTTGCCGGAGAACTTCACCCGCGCGCCTTTGGCGCTGGGATGCAGGCCTTCGCCCGCCAGCATCACGCCGGCCTTGACCAGCGACTCGTTGAACTTGCCCATGTCGGCCAGCAGTTGTTCGCTGGGCATTTCACCGGCCTCGCTGTGTTTGTCGGCTTTGACCATGACCATGAATTTCATTGGAAACTCCTTTACGTTGTGTTGGGAGCGGGGAGCCCGGACCACCCGGGCGGAAACATCCTGCTCTTACCGGTACGACGAGCGGGGAAGGCCAAATCGACAGCCTGGCGCGGTCTTTTTTTGATTTTTTTGTAACAGCAGCCGGAAATCGAAACCCGGACGCGGCCCCGGGCTGGGCTCAGGCCAGCAAGGCGACCGCCGCCGAGAAGCTGAAGAAGGCCAGCACGGTGGACAACAGGATGATGCGCGCGATGCGCCCGGTGTCGGCGCCGAAGCGCTCGGCCAGCAGCGCCACATTGCTGGCGCTGGGCAGGGCCGCCACCAGCACGATCACGGTGAGCGCGGAGCGCTGCAGCGGCACGCCGATCGCGATGGCGCCCAGCCCGACCAGGCCCACCAGCACCGGGTGCAACACCAGCTTGACCAGGGCCACCGGCACATAGTCCCTGAGCGGCGTGGCCTGCGTGCTGTTCATCTGCGAGCGTGCCAGCACGGCGCCTATGGTGAACAACGCGACCGGCGAGGCCGCGTCGGCCAGCAGGCCCACGGTCTGCATCACCGGCGCCGGCAACGCCAGGCCCAGGCCTGAGGACAAAGCGCCCAGCACGATGGCCCAGGGCATGGGGTTGAGCGCCACACCCTTGAGCGCATTGCGCGCGGCGACTTCTGCACCGTGGATGTCGGCCGAGTCCAGCCGCGACAGCGCGATGCACAGCGAGCTCGTCACCAGCAGGTCGACCAGGATGGTGACGATGGCCGGCCCCGCGGCCTGCGCGCCCAGGAGCGCCACCAGGAGCGGCACGCCCATGAAGCCGGTGTTGGGAAAGGCAGCGACCAGCGCGCCGAAGGAGGCATCGTTCCAGTCCCTGCCGCCCTTGCGCGTGAACGCCACGGTAAAAGCCACTACCCCCAATGCACACAGCAGGTAGACGGCCACCAGGCTGGCGTCCAGCAATTGCGCCACCGGCGTGCCGGCACCAAAGCGGTACAGCATGCAGGGCAGCGCGAAATACAGCACAAAGGTATTGAGGCCGGGAATGGCCAGCTGCGGGAGCAAGGCCTTGCGCGCGGCAATGTAGCCGCACAGGACCAGGGCGAAGAACGGGAAGGTGACAAGAAGAATGCTGAGCACGGCGCCGATTGTCGCCCATGCCCACACCCATGCGAGAGGGCACTGCACGGCTCAGTCCGGCCGCGCAGGCCGGTCCACAGCAAAGACAACTGGCGGCTGGCGCAAACCGGAGGCATCCGGCCTGGGAAGCGCCAGCCGCCGGGCGTATGACCTTCATACGCCCGGCGGCATTGCGGCCGCTTTAGAAGCTGTGCGCGATACCCGCGTAAATCGTGCGTTGCGACTGGTTGGGCGCCGGATTGCCCGAGATCCCGTCCACGCCGAAGTTGGCGCCGCTGGAGTTGCTGACGTTGCCGAATGCCGCGTACAGCAGCGTGCGCTTGGACAGGCTGTAGTCAGCCCCCACCATGCCCAGGGTGGCCTTGCCGGCGACACGGTCGGACTTGACGTGGAAGACCGAGCCGATCAGCGTCAGAGCGGACGTCACGTCGTAGCGAACGCCGACCCAGGCATGCTTGAGCTTGGATGCAACGGCAAGGGTCGCGTTGGGCGCGGTGATGTAGTCGTAAGCGGCATACACCTTGGCCGGACCGAACTTGTAGGTGCCGCCGATGATGGTTTCCTTGGAGGTGTTGAAAACATCGGTGTAGGTGCCGGCGGCGTCATGGCGCTGGCTGTAGATGCCGCGCAACATAAGGTCCTGGTTGGCGTAGGTCAGCGAGAAGCCTTCGCCGCGGTTGGCCTTGCTGTTGCCGGCTTGTTCACCCAGCGAGATTTGCGCGGTGGCGCTGAATCCGCCCATGTTCGGCGTCGAATACTCGACTACGTTGTTAGCGCCGGGCCAGCTGCGGCCCCTGACCAGCGTGGCGCTGCCCACCCATTGCTGGCCGGTGGGGTCCAGGTCCCACACGTCGTTGCTGATGAACAGGTTCTTGCCGAAGCGGAAGCTGCCCCAGCTGTCGTTGGACAGGCCGACATATGCGCGGCGATTGAACAATGCGCCCCCGGTCGAACCGTTCTTCAGGTCAAACCCGCTCTCAACCAGGAAGTTGGCCGCCAGGCCGCCACCCAGGTCTTCCTTGCCCTTCATGCCCCACATGCTGGTGCCCCACTGGTTGCCGGCAACCATGGTTTTAGAGAAGCTGGCATTGGCCACCGGGTCATACACGTGGTCGATATAAGCCAGGCCCGAAACCACACGTCCGTACAAGGTGACGGAGGATTGGGCCGAGGCCATCTGGGGAACCAGCGCGGCCGCGCAGGCGGCGCCCAGGTACATATTACGGAAAGCAGCTTTCATGGTTGTCTCTCTTTTCTGTGGTTAGGTTGAGTCGGTTGAAAAAACCCGGATATGCCCATTCGCCGGCGCGGCTGCCCAGAGCGAACCCGGATCGGGCGGGAAAACTTGGCCGTGTGCATGCCTTTCATCGCGGTCAGCCACGCAGGGCGCGGTCCAGATGCACATAACCGCCATCGGGATGGATCCACTGGCCGGTGGTGTGCGAGGCACGGTCGGACAGCAGGAACACCACTGTGTCTGCAATTTCGCGGTCGGTGGTCATCCGCCGGCCCAGGGGAATGCGGGCCGTGATGTCGGCCAGCGCCGCCGCCGGGTCGGCAAAGGTCTTGAGCCAGCTCTCGTAGAGCGGCGTCATGACTTCGGCCGGCAGCACCGCATTGACCCGCACACCGTGCGGCGCCAGCGCGGCAGCCCACTCGCGCGTGAGCCCCAGTTGGGCCGCCTTGGCCGCAACGTAGCCGCTGGTATTGCCCTGGCCGGTGAGCGCCGTCTTGGAAGAGATGTTGACGATGGCACCGCGCCTGGCCTTGATCTGGTCCAGGCACAGGTGGGCCATCAGGTAGTAATGGGTCAGGTTGGATTCCAGCGACTGCACGAATGCCTCGCGGCCCGCCTCAAGCCCGACGCTGTCGTTGACGCCGGCGTTATTGACCAGCGCATCGATGCCGCCGAACTCGGCCACGGTGCCCTGCACCGCGGTGCGGCAGGCTGCTTCGTTTTCAAGCTGAAGCTGGAAGAACCCGTAGCGCCCGCCGGTTTCCCGCAAGGCCGCGGCAAACTCAGGCAGCAGGGGGCTGCGGCCGAAGATCACCGGCACAGCGCCTTCGCGCGCCAGCTGCAGGCTGATGGCCCCGCCAATTCCGGCGCCGCCGCCGGTGACGATGACTATCTTGTTTTGAAGGTGCAGGTCCATCAGGAAGTTCCGGGCTCGTGTAGTGGCATTGACATTTGTGGTGCTGGCGCTGGCGCTGGTGTTGGTGTTGGTGCTGCCGCCATCAGTCGTACAGGACCGCCGCGACCTTCGGGTCGTTGATGTTGGTCTTGTCGCAGTAGTACGAAGGCGCAGGCGATGGCCAGCACGCCGTTGACGGCCGTCGCCTGCAATATGCCCACCGTGTTGTCGGTTTGCATAAAGCTGGGCGAGGCCGTGCTGAAGAAGAGCAGCAAGCCCAGCGGGCTGGCAAACGCCAGGAGCTTTTGACGGGCATTGCTGTTAAAAGCCGCAGTTTTAACCCCCTGCAGCACCCTGGAGACGGACATGATCGTGAGACTCGTGTCATGGTTAGACGGCCATGGCAGTTGCGCCGGTATGGAACGTGGCAGCCGGGGCTTCGAGCTGGGTGGCCAGCTGCATGATTTTTTCCGGGTCGCATCCCGGGCCGCGAGCGCCCTGTCGATGCGGATCTCGCCCGAATCCTTCTGGTAGACCCCGGCCAGTATCTTCATCAGCGTGGACTTGCCGGCACCGCTCTCCCCCATCAGGGCATGCACTTCACCAGCGGCGACCTCACACTGGGCGTTGTGCAGCGCGCGCACCCCCGGAAAGGATTTGCAGAGATTGCTGATGGCCACAAGAGATGTCATGGGCAGCCTGGGATCACCAGCTTTTCGGGCGTGTTCGCACGGCAGGCATCACGTTGTGAGGCCATATTTACTGATATCAATTTTTTTGCAAACTTAGCCGAATACATAACAAAAACTCTTTGGTAGCCGACAAATAACGAGAACGCTACGGAGAAACCAGTAGTTACAAATGGTTCATTAATGAATAAACCATTCACTTATGGATTGCATGATAGAAATCAGGCGATCTTTTGGCGCTTCGGACTTTCCCTAGGTCAATTTTTGATTTATTGATGAATATTTGATGCAAAAGTAGACCATTTGGGCCACATAAAAGCGAAAATCCCCGCCGATGCTCTGTCTCATACAAAAATCGCTAAAATACATATCTGAATTGCAATAGCATTTCTTGGTTTTCACCCGCCTTCCGCCATGAACTCAAACGCCTCCTTGTCTGAAAATGCCGATCCGAATCCAGACGGCGCCGACGCCGGCACATCCCAGCAACCCGCCGAGGACCGCTACCGCGCTCCGGCGCTGGACAAGGGACTCGACATCCTTGAACTGCTGGCCCGCCAGCCCCAGGGCCTCACGCGCGCGGAGATCGTCAAGAAAATGGACCGCAATGCGAGTGAGATCTACCGCATGCTGGAGCGCCTGGTGGCGCGGCAATATGTGATGCGCTCGCTCTCAGGCGACCGCTATTCGCTGAGCCTGAAGCTCTTCGCGCTGGCGCACATGCACCCGCCGCTCAACCGGCTGGTGAGCCAGGCCATCCCCATCATGGAAGCTTTCGCACGCGAGGCGGAGCAGGCCTGCCACATGGGCGTGTACGACCAGGGCAATGTATTGGTCACCGCGCAGGTCAATGGGCCCGGCACCTGGAGCATGACGATCCGCGTGGGCTCGCATGTCGGGCTGGTCGACACCGCCTCGGGCCGGGTGCTGCTGGCTTTTGCGGATGCCAGCCGGGCCCAGCAGATGCTGGCCCAGCACACCGCTGTCGAGGGCGAGGTGCCGATCGAGCCCGAAGCATTGGCCGCCGCACTCAGCGCCATCCGCAAGCAGGGCTATTTCGAGCGCGACAGTCTGCAGACGTACGGTTTGGCTGACATTTCCTGCCCTATCTTCGGCCCGGACAACAGCGCACTGGCCGCGCTGACCTGCCCCTACGTGCGGCGCATAGACAGCCACGTCGGCCCCGACCAGAAGGCCGTGCGCCTGCTGCTGCAGCAGGCAGCCCGGGCCTTGTCGCTGACGCAGGGCGGATGGGCTCCGCCCAGTCGGCAGGCTTGAAGCTTGCAGACTTGACGCTCTCTATTTGATAGCTTCTTGCCGGCGGCGCAGGCAATGCCTGCTTGAACCGAAGGCTTCGTGCGCGAAATCGGCAAGCGCGGTCCAGGCCGCGACCCGGGCCCGCATGGGCAGCCGCTATGATCTGCCGTTCACCGCCGGCCTCCAAGGCCGGCCCCGCGCATTTTCCCCTCCCGCAAGCGATTCATTTTCATGACCCACGGCCTGAACCCCGCCCAGCTAGAAGCCGTCAACTACCTGCATGGTCCTTGCCTGGTTCTGGCAGGCGCCGGCTCCGGCAAGACGCGGGTCATCACGCACAAGATAGGCCAGCTGATCCAGTCCGGGCTCAAGCCCGAGCAGGTCGCCGCGATCACTTTCACCAACAAGGCCGCCGCGGAAATGCGCGAACGCGCCAAGTCCCTGATCGGCAAGAGCGCCAAGGGCGTGCTGATCTGCACCTTCCACGCGCTGGGCGTGCGCATGCTGCGCCAGGACGGCGAGGCGCTGGGCCTGAAGCCGCAGTTCTCCATCCTCGACAGCGACGACGTGACCAGCATCCTCAAGGATGCCGGTGGCAGCACCGACGCGGCCACCGCACGCCAATGGCAATGGACCATCAGCCTCTGGAAAAACATGGGCCTCAACGCGGCCGGTGCCATGGCGCAGGCCAGCGGCAGCGAGGAGCAGCACATCGCCCGCGTGATGGCGCACTATGAAGAGCGCCTGGCCGCCTACCAGAGCGTGGACTTCGACGACCTCGTGGGCCTGCCGCTCAAGTTGCTGCGCGACCATGAAAGCGTGCGCAGCAAATGGCAGGAATCCCTGGGCCACGTACTGGTGGATGAGTACCAGGACACCAATGCCACGCAGTACGAGATGCTCAAGCTGCTGGTGGGCGCGCGCGGCCGCTTCACGGCGGTGGGCGACGACGACCAGTCGATTTACGGCTGGCGCGGCGCCACGCTGGACAACCTGCGCAAGCTGCCGCAGGACTACCCCAACCTCAAGGTCATCAAGCTGGAGCAGAACTACCGCTCCACCAGCGCCATCCTTCGCGCGGCCAACAACGTGATCGGCCCCAACCCCAAGCTGTTTCCCAAGACGCTGTTCAGTGAACTCGGCGAAGGCGAACCGGTGCGCGTGATCGATTGCGACAGCGAGGAGCATGAGGCCGAACGCGTGGTGGCGCGCATCCAGAGCCTGCGCGCCGAGGGCAGCCTGCAGGCCGAGGGCGGTCAGTACAAGGAGTGGAAGGACTTCTGCGTGCTCTACCGCGCCAACCACCTGGCCAAGCCTTTCGAGAAAGCCTTTCGCCGCGCCAACATCCCCTACAAGGTCTCGGGCGGACAGAGCTTTTTCGACCGCGCCGAGATCAAGGACCTGTGCTGCTGGATGCGGCTGCTGGTCAACAACAACGACGACCCGGCATTCATGCGCGCGGTGACCACGCCCAAGCGCGGCATCGGCCACACCACGCTGGGCGCGCTGGGCACCTTCGCGAGCCAGACCAAGCAAAGCCTGTTCGAGGCGCTGTTCAGCAACTCATTGGGTTCGGTACTGCCGGCCAAGGCGGTCGGTTCGCTGCATGAGTTCGGCCGCTACCTCAACGACCTGGAGTACCGCGCAAAACGCACGGTGGGCGCCGAGGACGCGCGCGCCTTCCTGAACGACTGGCTCAAGGAAATCGACTACGAAAAGCATCTCTACGACGGCGAGGACAGCGAAAAGCTCGCGGCGGCGCGCTGGACCAACGTGATGGACTTCTGCGACTGGGTGGCCCAGCGCTGCGGCGGCCAGATCGAGGATACCTCGGGCGCGGTGGTAGCCGCTGAGACCAAGACCATGCTGGAGGTGGTGCAGACCATCGCGCTGCTCTCCACCATCAGCGAGCGCGAGGGCGACCAGAACGTGGTGACGCTGTCCACCCTGCATGCGGCCAAGGGCCTGGAGTGGCCGCATGTGGTGCTGGCCGGCGTGAACGAAGGCCTGCTGCCCTTCAAGCTTGATGACGATGACGGCAGCAACAGCGACGACATCGCGCTGCGCCTGCAGGAAGAGCGCCGCCTGATGTACGTGGGTATCACTCGCGCTCAGCGCACGCTGGCGGTGAACTGGCTGCGCAAGCGCAAGAAAGGCCGCGACATGATTCCCGGCGCGCCCAGCCGCTTCATCGCCGAGATGGCACTGGACAAGGCCACCGTGAAGGAAGACCCGCGCGAAAAGCTCAAGGCCCTGCGCGCGGAGTTCGCGAAAAAATCCGCCGATGCGGCCGCGGCCGCGGCGGCTTTAGAGACCCGTTAGCGCCGCTTTATTTTGCGGCTGATTAGCGGCAAGCCCCGGCAATTGCAGCAAGGGCTCGCCGCCGGTACGGAGCTTCAGCGTGGCCTCACGCGTTGCAACGGGAATGGAAGGATCAAACGCCCAGCCATTTGCCCAGTTCGAGCAGCTTGCCTTGGTCATACGGGGCAAAGCCCTGCACTGTCAGCGCATCGAGCCGCTTCTTGCCGTCGGCGGATTGATCCAGCCCCACAAAGTAGGCGGTGAGCTGGGCGCGCTCCGCATCGGTCAACTTGCCGCTGGCGATCAGGTGCTTGATGGGCACGGGCTTGCTGGTGGCCAGCACTTTTCCGCCTTTGGCCTGCCAGTCTTTGACCACGGCGCGCGATGCGGTGACGCCCGAGGCCACCATGTTGTTTTCCACCATGAAGGGAACCGCATCCTGCAGTTTTACGTACACGGTTTCCACCGGCTGGGGGCCCAGCGCATCACGCAGGGTGGCGCGCATGATCACCGAAGTGATGGAGTCTTCGCTCGGTGCGCCGACCTTCTGCCCTTTCAGGTCGCCGATGGTCTTAAGTGGGGAATCGCTGCGCACCATGAAGGACGCGCTGTATTCGGTAAAGCCCTTGGTCACTGCAATGAGTTTGTAGCCGTTTTTGGACAGTGCACGGATGGAGTGGTGCGCGGGGTGCACATAGGCGATGTCGTAGCGCTGCTCGGCCAAGCCAGCCGCGAGTTCTTTGTAGTCTGTTACCGGCTGTATCTTGACGGGGCGCTTGAGCAGCTTGCCCAGATCCTCGGACAGGTCGCGAAAACGGTCGACAGTCGCGCCCGGATTGACGCCATAAGTCACACCCTCATTGACGGCGAACACCAGCGGGGCGCCCTGGGCCCAGGCCTCACCGGCCACCAAAGCCAGCATCAGCATACTTACTACATATTGACGGATCTTCATGGTGGACGCCTCTTCAAAAAATAGACACAAATGTAGTATCACTTTTTACAAATGGTTTCAACTCCTAGGTTTGCCTGAGTGGCGCGTCATAGAAGATGGTTTCGTGAGATAGTTCGCAGGCTCAGGGCTGGTGCGTTGCATAAACCCCGCACCTTGCGCCCTGTCTCCTTTCACCGCTGCACCGCAGTCCTGGTTGCCAGGCCTGGGCTTTTGCAGTGTTTTTTGCAGCCTCGTTCTGAACGCCCGAGCCGGCGTTCACCCGTCCATGACCTCGAACACTTTTCGATTTGCTCTTTTATTGATAGCAATTTGCGCAATATCCACCGCGACAATCGCCCAGACCAAGCCTGATAACCCACCCGGCGCCGCATGCCCCGCGGCGGCGGACATGAAGGCCGCACAGCTGTACGGCCTGTGGGCCGTGCGTTTCAGCCACCCGCCCGCCGGCCTGCCGGAGCGCGCCACCATGCTGCTGGAGCGGCACGCCGAGTTCGCCGACAGCCTGGCCGGCATCGTGAGCCGCGACTTGGGCGCGGCCGCCGGCAGCAAAGCGATTGCCGGCCACGCCGCCAAGGCCGCGCTGGCAGGCGACCTCGAGGGAGGCATGCTGTTGCTGGACGAGTCCTCAGACAACATCAGCATCACCGGCACCTGGAACGGCGAAATGGTGGAGGGCTCCTGCGGCAAGACCTTCAAGGGCAATTGGAAGGACACCAGCAGCAGCGCACCTGAGAACGCGCCCAACGTGCCCTTTACGCTGACACGGTTGCCTTGAACCGGCCCCACCGCTTGAATCCGAAGACACCACCGGACCCATTGCCACCATGCGACTGAAACCCCGCACATTTGCCGCGCCCCTGCTGTGGACCAGCCTGCTGGGGCTCTTCGCCACGGCGCAGGCGCAAACCCCTTCACCAGCGGCGCGTCCCGACCCCCTGGGCTGGCAGGCCTGCCAGGGCCTGAAGGCCGACCCCGCCGCGCAACTGGCTTGCTTCCAGCGATGGGCCGACGCGCAAACGCCGGGCAATATGCCGGCCCCCAGCGTCACCATGGCACCGCCCAACCCGGCAACCGGCCAGCCGGCCACGCCGGTGCTACTGCTGCCTTCGCTGAACACCGAAGCGCCCGACGGCAAGCCGATTGGCTGCAAGAACACCAAATACTCCGAACTCTCGCGCTTCTGGGAACTGCAGCGCGGCACCGACTGCGACACCTTCGCGCTGCGTGGCTACCGGCCCATCACGCTGGCGGTGACCACCTCCGACAGCGTGAACATGCAGCCCTCGTCGCCCTCGGCGGGCCATACCGCGCTGACGGCGCAGCCTTACATGCGGACCGAGAACAAGATCCAGCTGTCGGTGCGCACCAAGATCGCCAAGGGACTGCTGAAAAGCGGCCCCGAGGATGACGACGACCATGACTCGCTGTGGTTCGGCTACACGCAGCAAAGCTACTGGCAGCTCTTCAACGGCGCGATCTCGCGGCCCTTTCGCACCACCGACCACGAGCCCGAAGTGCTTTACATCTACCCGCACCAGATCCCGCTGGCCGGCGGCTGGACCTACCGGCTCTCGGGCCTGGGGCTGGTGCACCAGTCCAACGGCCAGTCGCTGCCGCTGTCGCGCAGCTGGAACCGCGTCTACCTGATGGGGGCGGCCGAAAAGACGCTGGGCCCGGACTCTGGCCTGACCCTGCAAGGGCGCGTCTGGGACCGGCTCAAGGAGTCCTCCGGCAACGACGACAATCCCGGCATCGAGAACTACATAGGCCGCGCCGAAGTCACCGGCAGCTGGCAGGTCAACAAGGCCAACACCCTGAGCCTCACGATGCGGCACTCATTGCGCAAAGAGGCCCGCGGCTCGGCGCGCTTCGACTGGATGATGGCACCCGCCTCCTCGCCCAACTACACCGGCCTGCGCTACCACGTGCAGCTTTTCAGCGGCTACGGCGACAGTCTGGTCGACTACAACCGCAAGCGCAATGTCCTGAGCGTGGGCCTGAGCCTGGTGGACTGGTAGCGGCGAGGCCTTCGCCAGCACGAAAACGGCGTGCCGGCTGATACCCCAAAGCGCGGGCCCGCCCTAAGCTGCGGCGATGGCCGAACCCACCACCTTCACCCTCGCCTGCATCGTGGCCGGCGCGCTGCTGATCGCGATGACGCTGGGCGGCTCCTTCATCGCGCGCCTGCCGCTGAGCGCCGCCATGCTTTACCTCGGCGTGGGCGTGGCCATCAGCCCGATGGGGCTGGGCCTGATCAAACTCGATGCGTTGAAAAACGCCGTGCTGCTGGAGCGCCTCACGGAAGTGGCCTTGCTGGTCTCGCTGTTCACCTGCGGCATGAAGCTGGAATATGCCCCCCGGGACGGCCGCTGGCGCATCCCCGTGCAGCTGGCGACGGCGTCCATGCTGCTCACGGTGGCCGCTGTGGCCGCGCTGGGTGTCTACCTGCTGGACCTTCCGCTGGGCGCGGCGGTGCTGCTGGGCGCCATCCTCGCGCCGACCGACCCGGTGCTGGCCTCCGACGTGCAGGTGGCCAATCCCGGTGATCGCGACCGCCTGCGCTTCGGCCTCACGGGGGAAGGCGGGCTCAATGACGGCACGGCCTTTCCCCTCGTCATGCTCGGCCTGGGCCTGCTGGGCCTGCACGAGCTCGGCGAAAACGGCTGGCGCTGGTGGGCCTTCGACGTGCTGTGGGCCGTGGCCGGCGGCCTCGCGCTGGGCTGGCTGCTGGGCACGCTGGTGGGCCGCGCCATCCTTTACCTGCGCATGCGGCATCGCGAGGCGCTGGGTTCGGACGAGTTCATCGCACTGGGGCTGATAGGGCTGACCTACGGCCTGGCGCTGCTCAGCCACACCTACGGCTTCCTCGCGGTGTTCGCGGCGGGGCTGGCGCTGCGCCGTATCGACAAACCCGAGCTGCGACCGAAGGTGCAACCCGCCACACCCGCCGACACGCTGAGCCCCGCGGAGCAGGAAGCCTCGGGCGCCGAGGCGCCGGCCCACATGATGCGTGCGGTGGAGCGCTTCAACAGCCAGCTCGAAAGTTTTGTGGAGGTCGCCATCGTGCTGGCCGTGGGCGTGCTGGTGGCCGGCGCGCGCTTTCGCGCCGAAGTGCTGTGGTTCATCCCCGTGCTGTTCCTCGTGATACGGCCGCTGGCGGTCTACCTCGGCCTGCTGGGCACGCCGGTCAGGGGCACGCAGCGCCGCCTGATGGGCTGGTTCGGCATACGCGGCATAGGCTCGCTCTACTACCTGCTCTATGCCATCAACCACCACATCGAACGCGCGCTGGCGCAGCAGCTGCTGTCGATCACGCTGGCCGTCGTCGTGGCCTCGGTGGTCGCGCATGGCATCTCCGTCACGCCGCTGATGACGCGCTACGAGGCGCGCAAGGCCGGCCGGCGGCGTTCGCCCTGAGCCTCAGCGCAGGGCTCCCGGCACGGGAATGACCCGGCATTCCCATGCCGATGATATTGATAATTATTCGCATTTGTATAATCCCCATTTCGCACCGCATCGCCGCATCGCCGCATCGCGATGTATCGCCACTTATCGCCATTACAGCCATTGGCAAAACCTGGAGCCGCTATGACACCTGCGCTGAAACCCGTCCTGATTGCCACCTTGCTCGCCCTGCTGGCGGCGCCCGCGATGGCACAGCCCGCAAGCGGCGCCACAGCGGCGGCGCCGCTTGCGCAGGCAACGGCAGCCGTCACGCCTCCCGCCGTGGCCCAACATTACACCCAGCTGGTGCAAGCCAGCTATGACGACACCCTGGCCGGTGCGCTCACGCTGCAAAAAGCGGTGCAGTCCTTCACCGCCGCACCCTCCGATGAAGGCCTCAGGGTCGCGCGCAAGGCCTGGCTGGACGCGCGCGAGCTCTATGGCCAGACGGAGGCATTCCGTTTCTACGGCGGCCCCATCGACGACAAGAACGGCCCCGAGGGCCGCATCAATGCCTGGCCCATGGACGAGTCCTATGTCGACTATGTGAAGGACGCGCCCAACGCCGGCATCATCAACAACCGCAAGACAGCCATCAGCAAGAAGCAGCTGGCCAGCCTCAACGAGCGCAACGGCGAAGAAAACATCGCCACCGGCTGGCACGCCATCGAGTTTCTGCTGTGGGGCCAGGACCTGAGCACCACCGGCCCGGGCAACCGTTCGTTCGAAGACTTCGTGGACGGCAAGAAACCCAATGCCGACCGCCGCCGCCAGTACCTGCAGGTGGTGACCGAGCTGCTGGTCGACGACCTGCGCAGCCTCACCAAGGCCTGGGCGCCCACCGCCACGTCCTACCGCGCGAAGTTCGAGCGCGGCGGCATGGAGTCGGTGCGCAAGATGTTTGTCGGCCTGGGCTCGCTCTCGCGTGGTGAACTTGCCGGCGAGCGTCTCGAGGTCGCACTGGCCAGCCAGGACCAGGAAGACGAGCACTCCTGCTTTTCCGACAACACGCACCGCGACGTGGTGAACAACGCCAGGGGCATACAGAACATCTGGCTGGGCGAGTACAAACGCGCCGACGGCAGCACGCTCACGGGTGCGTCGCTGCGCGATCTCGTGGCCGCCAAAAACCCGGCACTGGCCGATCGCACCACCAAACAGATCGCCGCCTCGGTCGCCGCGGCCGAAGGCATACAGGCGCCGTTTGACCGCGAGATCGTCGGCGCCAAGGATGCACCCGGCCGCCTGCGCGTGCAGAAAACCATCGACAGCCTGGTGCAGCAAAGCAAGGACCTGGTCGAAGCGGCCAACGCGGCGGGCATCACCAAGCTGACCCTGGTCAAACCCAAGTGATGCGCGAGGCTTCGCTGCCCCCGGCCACGCGCCGCCAGCGCGCGGGACTCGCCTGGCTGGCCGCGGCCGGCCTCGCGGGCCTGGCCTTCTGGGCCTGCGCCGGCGTTGCGCAGGACAGCGCCGCGCCCGATGACGAGAAAACCGGCGGCGACACCACCGTGTTCGCCGCCGGCCACAACGCGTTTTCCTTCCCGCTGGCCAACCTGGGCGATGAGGAACGCACGCGCTTTGTCATCGGCAATTCATTCTTCAAACGCAACTGGGTGCAGGCGCCCTCCTCCACCACCGCGCGCGACGGCCTGGGTCCGCACTTCATCGCGCGCTCCTGCGGCGGCTGCCATGTGCAGGACGGCCGCGGTGCGCCGCCCGACTTCACGCGCGGCCTGTCCGAGCAGCCGGTCGGCCTGTTGCTGCGCCTCTCGGTTCCGGGCAAGGACGCGCACGGCGGCCCCAAGCCCGACCCGGTGTACGGCGACCAGTTTTCCAACTTCGCGGTCCAGGGCGTGATGCCCGAAGGGCAAATCTCGCTGCGCTACGAAACCGTGCACGGCAAGTTCGCCGACGGCACGGCTTACCAGTTGCAAAAGCCCCGCTACGGCTTCAGCAAGCTCAACTACGGCCCCATGGCCAGGGACGTGATGCTGAGCCCGCGCATCGCGCCGCAGATGGCCGGCGTGGGCCTGCTCGAGGCGATTCCCGAGGCGGAGATTGTGCGCAACGCACAAGAGCAGGCGGCCCTGGGCGGCGCCGTGCGCGGTGTCGTCAACCAGGTGTGGGATGCACCCACGCAGCAAATGCGCGTGGGGCGCTTCGGCTGGAAGGCCAACGTCGCCACGCTGGCGCACCAGACCGGCGGCGCTTTCCTCGGTGACATGGGCATCACCTCATCGTTCTTTCCGGACGAAACCTGCACCCCCACGCAGAAGGACTGCACGGCCGCACCGCGCGGCGCACAAGGCAAAGCCCCCGAGATCGACGAGAAAACCTTGAACGACGTGGTGTTTTACGAAAGCACCCTGGCGCCGGCCGCGCGGCGCAACCCCAAGGACCCACAAGTGGTGCAGGGGCAGAAGCTGTTTGCGCAGGCGCAGTGCGCCGCCTGCCACCGGCCCAGCTATGTCACGGGCGACATTCCCTTCCCACGCTTGGGCAGCAAAGCCGCGCAGGGCCAGACCATCTACCCCTACACCGACCTGCTGCTGCACGACATGGGTGAAGGCCTGGCCGACGGCCGGCCCGACTTTCTGGCCAACGGCCGCCAGTGGCGCACACCACCGCTGTGGGGCCTGGGCCTGGTGCCCGACGTGAACGGCCACAACCGTTTGTTGCATGACGGCCGCGCGCGCGGCGCACTCGAAGCCGTGCTCTGGCATGACGGCGAAGCCCGGGCCAGCAAGGACAAGGTCCTGCAGATGAGTGCCAGGGAACGCGCCGCACTGGTGAAATTCCTCGAGTCGCTGTGACTGCCATGAATACGCTCCGCTCTCCATGGAAACCGGCGCTGCTGGCCCTTGCCGGCGCGGCCCTGTTGACCGGCGGCGCCGCGCGCGCGCAAACCGTCGCACCCAATGTCGCCGTGCCTTTTTACACGGCAGGCGATTTCATGCGAGGCGCCTATCGCTTCTGGTACGCACCGCAAGCCACCGCATTCGCCGAGCAAGCGGGTGGGCTACCCCCGGCAATCTCAGCCGTCTGCGATGCGGACAGCGACGCCGCGGCAGCATCGCTGGAGCAGGCACGCGAACGCTGGAAAGCCAGCGCCCTCGCCTGGGACCGCCTGAGCGGTGTGCAGGTCGGCCCGCTGGTGCAGCGGCGCTCGGCGCGCCAGATCGACTTCACGCCGACGCGGCCCGAACTCATCAAGCGCGCGATCCAGGCCGCGCCGCAGGACGCCACAGCCATGGAAAGCATAGGCACACCCGCGAAGGGCTTGCCCGCGCTCGAGTGGCTGCTGTGGACCCAGCCCATCGCCCCGGCTACACCGGCCTGCCGTTACGCGGTGCAGGTGGCGGCCGACATCCAGCGCGAAGCCGACACGCTCGCCAAGGCCTTCGCTGAACTGGCCGCGCGCCCGCCCGGGCAGGGCGAAGAAAGCCAGAGCCCGGCGATGAGCGAGCTCATCAACCAGTGGACAGGCGCCCTGGAGCGTCTGCGCTGGGCCGAGATGGAAAAGCCCCGCCTTGCCGGCAACGCACAAGGCGGCCGCACGGCACCGGCCTATGCACGCAGCGCCAGCGGCCAGACAGGCGCGCGCTGGGCGGCGCAATGGCAGGCGCTGCGCGCGCTGGGCGCCTCGCAAAGCAATGAAGCGCCCCGGCCCGGCGCGGGCCTGGCGCCGATTGAAACCTATTTGCGCGGCCTGGGCCGCAACGAGCCGGCCGACCTGCTGGCGCAAAGCGTGGGCAAGGCCGACAAGGCGTTGCAAAACCTTTCACCCACGAACAAGGCCGGCATCAGCGCAGCCAGCCGTTCGCTCGCCGACCTCAAGAAACTGGCCGAAGCCGACATCGCGCCCGCGCTGGAAGTGAGCATCGGTTTTTCTGACGCGGACGGCGACTGACATTTCAGCGCCCCGCACTTGCCCGGCCATGCACGAGACGAACATGCCTTTCAGCCCGCGACGCCGCCAGTGGCTGGCCTATGCCGCGTCCCTGGCCGCGCCGCTGGCAACACCGGCGATGGCAGCCCCATCTTCATACACACTCCGCGCGGCAGCTGCTTGGGAGAGCGACACCGGCCACCAGATCGGTGTGCTCGAGCAGAAAGGTAAGGCGCTGGCCGTGAGCGCCAGGCTGGACGTGCCGACGCGCGCCCACGGCATATGGGCCGAAGCCGGCGGCACATTGCTCGCGGTGGCGCGCCGGCCCGGCGACTGGCTGCTGCGCTGGAAGCCCGGCACGGACGGCGGCGGGCAGGCCGCCGCCTGGGGCTGGATCGAGCCCGACCGCGCCTTCAACGGCCATGTCATTGCCAGCCCCGACGGCAAACTTCTGTACACCACCGAAACCAACCTCGAAACAGGCCAGGGCCTGATAGGCCTGCGCGACGCCGCCACGCTGGAGAAGACCGGCGAATGGTCCACCCATGGCATGGACCCGCACGAGCTGCTGCTGGATGCCGACGGCAGTCTTATGGTGGCCAACGGCGGCATTCCCGCTTTGCCTGAAACCGGGCGGCTGAAGATTCACATGGAGCGCATGGATGCCTCGCTGGTACGGCTGGACACGCGCAACGGCGCGCTGCTGGGCCAATGGCGCCTGGCCGACAAACGATTGAGCTTGCGCCACCTCGCCTGGGGCGAACCTGCACCGGGTGGCACGCCCGGGCAACGCCTGCTGGGCATCGCCTTGCAGGCCGAGCATGACGACGCAGCCGCCAAAGCCGCCGCACCCGTGCTCGCCGTGTTTGATGGACATGGCCTGCAAACTCACGGCGCCGTTCCCGGCACGAAGCTCGCCGGTTATGGCGGTGACATTGCCCACACAGCCGGCGGCTTCGCGGTGAGCTGCCCGCGTGCCAACGGCGTGGCCCTGTGGCGCACCGACGGCCGGTGGGCGGGCTTTCTGCCGCTGCAGGAAGCCTGCGCACTGGCAAGCGCACCGGCGCCCGGCGGCAAGCCCAGCCTCTGGGCTGCCGGCCGCCTGGCCGCACTCACGCAGGACAGCCGGGGCACCACGCGCGCCTCGGCCATCCAGGACCTGCGCCTGGACAACCACTGGGCGCCGCTCGGTTAACACTAAACCGTCCCCCAGACGTGCCAACGCCCCGGGACCCAAAGGGCGCGGGGCGTTCAGAAGTGAAGAATGGTGCTTATTGAGCGTTGGTCGTCTTCACCAGTTCAGCAGCGGCCTGGGGAGCTGCACCGGCTTTTTCAGCGCGGGGAGCGGCCAGGTTCTGCTGGGCGGTGACGCCGTTGAAACTGGACGTGGCGTTGGCGTTCTGGGCCTGCACCACTTCGCTCTTGACTTCAGCACGGGTTTTGGTCGAAGGTGCTTGCATCTGGTCCAGCAGGAAAGCGTTCAGGGGCTGGGCGGAGGCGGCCACGGAAGTCAGGGCGGCAACAGCAACAACAGCGGCGGCGACAAAGTTCGATTTCATGATGAATATCCTCTCAAAGTTAAGTGACGTTCCGGGCATGGCGGGCTCATCTCCCCGTCTGTCCAGCCTCGGTGAGTCGCCTTGTAGTGGCTTCGGCTCATCGATGTGTGAACTGTATTCCTGTCAAATCAAACAAAAAATACCAATACCAACAATACATTACTGTTAAATCAGCAACAATAACGGTGTTATATAAGGGTTAACCATGGACAGGCTCCAATCAATGCGGGTGTTCCAGCAAGTCGTGGATGACGGCAGTTTTGCCGCCGCAGCGCGCAAATTCGACATGTCGGCCGCCGTCGTGACCCGCCTGGTCGGCGACCTGGAGGACCACCTGGGCGTGCGCCTGCTGCAGCGCACCACACGCCGCCTGGCGCTGACCGACGCCGGCGAAACCTACCTGGCGCGCGTGCGGCACATCCTGAGCGACATCGACGAAGCGCATGCCGCCGCCCAGGCCCATGCGCAGGAGATGTCCGGCACCATACGCATCATGACGCCGCCGGTGTTTGCCGTGCACGTGCTGGCGCCGCTGGTGGCCGAGTTCGGCCGGCGCTATCCCAAGGTCGTGCTCGACATCCATGTGGATTCGCCGCTGGTGCCACCGGTCGAGGACTACGACCTCACGCTGCTGGGCGCCGGCGACACCTTTGACGCCAACATCATTGCGCGGCCCATTGCCTCATCGGACGGCGTGCTGTGCGCATCGCCCGACTACCTGCGCCGCAACGGCACACCGGCCCGCCCCGAAGACCTGCCGCAGCACCACAACCTGCGCGTCAAGCAGGCCGCCAACCGCCACCGCGTCTGGCGCCTGACCAATCCAGAGGAAGGCAAGCGTGTCATCGAAGTGCAGATAGAACCCAGCATGCTGGTCAACCACAGCGACACGCTGATCCGCGCCTGCGTGGACGGCGCCGGCATCATGAGCCAGTCCATAGACCTGGTGGCCAACCACCTCAACAGCGGTGCGCTGCAGCGCATCCTCTCGCCCTGGATCACCGGCACCAACACCTTGTATGCGGCGCTGCCCAGCCGCAAATTCATCCCGGTGCGCACCAGCGTCTTCCTCGAGTTCATGACCGATTACACGCGCAAGGTGATCAAAAGAATGGAAACGCGGCAGGAATGATGCTTCGGCGCGCGCCAGCATTGATTGTGCACCGCGCTCTTTCATCCCCTCTCCCTCTGGGAGAGGGTTAGGGTGAGGGCCGGCGGCCCTCAAACTCGCACAGGTGCATCAACCGCCGCCGGCCCCCATCCCTGCCTTCCCCCAGCAGGGGAAGGAGCAAAACAAAACCACTGCCGCAATCAAGGGCTGCTTGTGCTCCCGACGCACAGCTTTCAAAAAACTTTCATTCAAAAAAGTTCCGCGACTTCGCGCCCTCATTGTTCCGTTTTCGGGAATGGAATGTTCTGCAAACACGCACTTGTCTATGGCTCTTGCGGAACAAGGTTGGATGCATCGGTGAGCCACATGCATAACGCGACTCAGCGAGGAAGGCCCCTCGGGCAGATAGCCCGTCCGACCGGATTTTTCAAAAAACTGTTCTAAAGGAAATTCATCATGAAATCGAATCTCGCCTCCGCCTCCATTCTTGCCGTCTCCGCATTGGCCTTCTTCGGCTCCGCCAGCAGCTTCGCCGAAGGCCGCGATCCTTTCCCCCAGGAACAGGCCAGCGCCGTGAGCACCAAGACACGCGCCGAAGTCCGCGCCGAACTGTTGCAGGCACAACGTGAAGGCTATTCCGTGAACATCCCCCGGAACTACCAGGCACCTGAATCCACCGCCCCCGTCAGCACCAAGTCGCGCGCTGAAGTGAAAGCAGAAGCCGGCACCACGGTCTCGGCCACCGTCCTGGATCGCGACTACCCTGTCGTCCAGTAAGCGTTTGGCGCTCTGTTGATGCCGGCAGCGCTGCGAAAGCGGCCTCACCGGCAACTTCAGGAAAGGCACAAGGCATCCCGGTGCGCTCTTGGCGCAGCGGGATGCGTTGGTGTGTGAGTTGCGCAGCTATCCGTACAGCGGTGCAACACCGGCATACAGCGAGGCGAAGCGCGCGCCGCGCTCCTTCCATCGCGCCTGCTCCGCGGGCCGGGGCGTGAAGCTGTCCAGCGTCGCGGGCGCCTTCAGCACCTCCTGCACATCCGCCTCGTCCACGCAAAGCCAGGCGAGCCGGGCCGCGCCCAGTGCGGGCCCCACGGCGGAGTCTTCGCGCCTGAGCACTTCCAGCCCGGTCGCATCCGCCAGCATCTGGGCCCAATACCCGCTGCGTGAGCCGCCGCCGATCAGGCTGACCTGCTCAAGCCCCACCCCGGTGGCCTGCAGGGCTGTGATGCCCTGGGCCAGCCCGTGGCACACGCCCTCCAGCGTCGCGTTGACCAGGTCGGCGCGCACCGTGCCCGCGTTCAGGCCAAAGTACACGGCCTCGGCGTGAGGATTGTTGTGCGGGGTGCGCTCCCCGTTCAGGTAGGGCAGGAACAGCGGCGTGGATGAACGCAAGCCGCGTGCCTCAGCCTCGGCCAGCAGCCGCTCCACGTCGGGTTCGCCGAGCAGCGCGGCGGTAAAGTCCAGGCACGAAGCCGCCGACAGCATGACCGACATCAAATGCCAGGTCTGCGGCAGTGCATGGCAGAAGCTGTGCACGGCTTGCGCGGGATTGGCGACGAACTCGCGCGTGGCGACAAACACCACACCCGAAGTGCCCAGCGACAGCATCGCATCACCGGGGCGAAAGACACCCGCACCCAGCGCACCGGCAGCGTTGTCGCTCGCGCCGGCCGCCACCGGGATAGGGCGCAAGCCCCAGTGCTGCGCAAGGTCCGTGCGCAAAGTGCCGGTCGCTTCGAGGCCCTCGTGCAGGGAGGGCATGTGCGCACGCGAAAGATTGCAGGCGGCGAGCAGCTCGTCGCTCCAGTCGCGCCCGGCCACGTCCAGCCACAGCGTGCCCGCCGCGTCCGACATGTCGGTGGCGAACTCACCAGTCAAACGCCAGCGCAACCAGTCCTTGGGCAGCAGCACATGCCGCACACGCTCGAAAATCTTCGGCTCATGGCGCGCCACCCACAGGAGCTTGGGCGCGGTGAAGCCGGGCATCATCATGTTGCCGGTGATCTCGCGCGAGCGCGGCACCTTGCGCTCGAGCACGGCGCATTCGTCGGCGCTGCGCCCATCGTTCCACAGGATGGCGGGCCGCAGGGCCTGGCCCTGCGCATCGAGCAGGGTCGCGCCATGCATCTGGCCGGTCAGGCCAATGCCCGCCACGTCGCCCAGGCTGCGCCCCGTCGCCGCCAGCCCCGCCAGCGCCTGCCGCACGGCCTCATCGCAAGCGTGCCACCAAGCCTGTGGATCCTGCTCGCGCCACAAGGCTTTCGGCTGGTCGACCACGAGCGGCGCCGTGCCGCTGGCCACCACCTGGTGGCCGCGGTCCAGCACCACCGCCTTGACGCTGGATGTGCCGAGATCAATACCGAGGAACATGCGTCAGCGCATCGGCGTCCACTTGGCCTGGCTTGCGGCGGACTCCACCACCTTCTCGATGAAGCGCACGCCGCGCACACCATCGGCCAGGCGCGGATAGTCGGCCTCCAGCGGGTCCGGCACCTGGCCCGCCTGCACCGCGCGTATGTCCGCGGCGACGCCGAGGTACACATTGGCGAAGGCCTCGAGGAAGGCCTCGGGATGGCCGGTAGGCAGGCGTGTGGCACGGCGCGCGGCCTCGCCCAGCCAGGGCGAGCCGCGGGTCAGCACGCGCGCGGGGCCGTCAATGGGCTGATGCACAAGGCGGTTGGGTTCTTCCTGGTGCCACGTCAGCGTGCCTTGCGTGCCGAACACCCGCAGGCGCAAATCGTTCTCGCAACCCACCTCGATCTGCGAGGCGATGAGCACGCCCTTGGCGCCATTGGTGAAACGCAGCAGCACATTGCCGTCGTCGTCCAGGCGGCGCCCGGGCACGAAAGTGGTGAGGTCCGCGCAAATGCTTTCCAGCTCCAGGCCGGTCACTGTGGCCACCAGGTTTTCGGCGTGCGAGCCGATGTCGCCGATGGCACCGGCCAGGCCGCTGCGCGCGGGGTCGGTGCGCCAGTCGGCCTGCTTCTGGCCCGTGGCTTCCAGGTTGGTGGCCAGCCAGCCCTGGTTGTATTCAACGATGACCTTGCGCAGCTCGCCGATCAGCCCCTTGGCCACCAGTTCACGGGCTTCGCGCACCATGGGGTAGCCGGTGTAGTTGTAGGTGACGCCGAAGACACAGCCGCTGCGCTGCGCGGCCCGCTCCAGCGCCCTGGCCTCTTCGCTGCTGTGCACCAGCGGCTTGTCGCAGACCACGTGGATGCCGGCCTCGGCAAAGGCGTGGGCCACCGGGAAATGCACATGGTTGGGCGTGACGATGGACACGAAGTCGATGCGCTCATGCGCCGGCCGCTTGAGTTCGTCCGCCAGCAGGTCCTGCCATCGGCCGTGGCTGCGCCCATCGGCCAGGCCCAGCTCACGCCCCGAGGCCAGTGCACGCTCCGGGTCGGACGAGAGCGCGCCGGCCACCAGCTCCATCTGGCCGTCCAGTGCCATCGCCTTGCGGTGCACCGCGCCGATGAAAGCGCCCTGCCCGCCGCCCACCATGGCATAACGCAGTTTTCGCACAGTCATATAGAAGTCTCCGCCCTTCGGGCTGCGGCGCCATGAACCTTAGCAGCGGCCGTGCGGTTCATGATCCCGCCATCCCGCCCTGCCTGGCCTTGTCGAACACCGCATCGAAGGCGCCGGCCGCCGGCTTGAAGTCCAGGCGCTTGCAGTAGGCCGCGCTTTCGGTGGCGCCGTGCACGCGGTCCATGCGGCTGTCCTCCCACTCCACGCTGAGGGGGCCGGCATAGCCGATGTCGTTCAAGGCGACGATGATGGACTCGAAATCAATGAGGCCCCTCCCCACACTGCGGAAGTCCCAGAAGCGCCGCGCGTCGCCGAAGCTGGTATGGCCGCCGAACACGCCCACCGTGCCGTCGCCCTTGCCCCACCACACGTCTTTCATGTGCACGTGGTAGATGCGGTCGCTGAAGGTGCGCAGGAACTTGACGTAATCCACCCCCTGGTAACCGAGGTGGCTGGGATCGAAATTGAAGCCGAAGCGCTTGTGCCCTTTCACGGCCTCGATGGCGCGCTGGGCCGAAGCGATGTCGAAGGCGATCTCGGTCGGGTGTACTTCCAGGGCGAAGTTCACGCCCACGGATTCGAAGGTATCGAGGATGGGCTTCCATCGATTTGCAAAATCGATGAACCCCTGGTTCCAGTATTCCTGCGTCGTCGGCGGAAAGGCGTACAGCGAATGCCAGATCGCCGAGCCGGTGAACCCGGTGACCGCCTTCACGCCCAGCTTGGCCGCGGCGCGCGCGGTGTCCTGCATTTCGCGCGCGGCGCGCTGGCGCACGCCCTCGGCTTGCCCATCGCCCCACACATGTTCGGGCAGGATGGCTTTGTGGCGCTCGTCGATGAGGTCGCAGACAGCCTGCCCCACCAGGTGGCTGCCGATCGCAAAGCAGCGCAAGCCGTGCTTTTCCAGCAGGTTGCGCTTGTCCTGCAGGTAGCGGTCGCTGGCAAGCGCTTCCTGCACGTTGAAATGGTCGCCCCAGCAGGCCAGCTCGAGCCCGTCGTAGCCCATGCTGCGCGCCAGGGGTGCGAGTTCGGCCAGCGGCAGGTCGGCCCACTGTCCGGTGAAAAGTGTGACGGGTCTGGCCATGGCTGCCTCAGAATGGTGAGTCGGGGAAGTAGTACTGCTTGGCGTTGTCCTTGGTCACCAGCACCGAAGGGATGATGGTGGAGGCCGGCAGCTTCTCGCCCTTGACGCGTGCGGCCGCGGTGAGCTTCATCGCGTCGGCGATCATGCTGGGCGAGTAGGTCACGTCGGCCGTGACCATCTTGTCGCCGTCCATCACCTTCTTGATGTAGTCCTTGGAGCCGGCGCCGCCCAGTACCATCTTGACGTCGCTGCGCTTGGCCTGCTCGATGGCCTTCTGCACACCGACGGCCATGTCGTCGTCCGAGGCCCAGACGGCGTCGATCTGCTTGAAGCGCGTGAGGAAATCCTGCATCACCTTGAAGGCATCGTCGCGGTTCCAATTGCCGTGCTTGGCGTCCAGCACCTTGATGTCGGGATAGTTTTTCATCACCGCCATGAAGGCGTCGACGCGCTGGTTGTCGATCACGGTCGGGATGCCGCGCAGCACGACGACATTGCCCTTGCCGCCCAGGGCCTTGGCCAGGTATTCGCCCGACACCTTGCCGAAGCCGGGGTTGTCGCCCGCCACATAGGCATCCTGCGCGCTCGCATCGGTCAGGCCGCGGTCCACCACGGTGACGTAAACACCCTTGCCCTTGACCTGCGCCACGGGTTGCGTGAGCGGGGCGGACTCGAAGGGAAGAATCACCAGCGTGTCGATCTTGCTGGCCGTCTGCAGGTCCTGCACCTGGTTGGCCTGCTCGGCGGCCGAGCCGGCCGTCTTCACGGTCACCTTCAGGCCGGGGTATTGTTTTTCCAGCTCGGTCTTGGTGCGGTTGGCCCAGTAGACCACCCCACCCGTCCAGCCGTGGGTGGCGGCGGGGATGGACACGCCGATGTGCGGCTTGTTCTGGGCCAGCGCCGACGGCGCGATGCCGAACAAGGCCAGGGCCGCCGCGCCTATCGCAAGCAGTTGGGTAAACGGTTTCATGGTTTGTCTCCTTGGTTTTGCTGAAAAGACGGCTGTGCCGCCGGTGGAAATCCTCGTCATTTACGCCCGCGCTGGAAGAAGGCCACCGCGATGATCACAAAGCCCTGCACCGCGGCGTTCAGGTACACGCTGATGATGCTGGTGAGGTTCAGGATGTTGCTGATCACCGAGAGCAGCACCGCGCCGATCACGGTGCCCGTGACGCTGCCGGCGCCGCCCTTGAGCGCCGTGCCGCCGACGATCACGGCGGCGATGGCTTCGAGCTCCCAGAGCAGGCCGGTGGCCGGCGAGGCCGAACCCAGGCGCGGCACGTAAAGCACGGTGGCGATGCCCACGCAAATACCCAGCAGCATGTAGGTGAGCACTTTCACGCGGTCCACTTCCACGGCCGCATAGCGGGCCACCTGTTCGTTGGAGCCGATGGCCTGCACATAGCGGCCATAGGCAGTTCGGTTCAGGATCAGGCCGCCCAGCAGCGCGACCACGATGAAGACCCACACCGGCACGGGCACACCCAGCCAGCTGCCGTAGTACACCGGGCCGTAGGCGCTGTTGAGCGAGCCGTCCAGCGTGATGGCGCCGCCGTTGGAAAAATAGGTGAGGTAGGCGCGGAAGATGCCCAGTGTGCCCAGGGTCACGATAAAGGGTTCGATGCGTCCCTTGGTGATGAGCAGGCCGTGCGCCAGGCCGAACAACGCGCCCAGCGCGATGGCGCAGGCCATGCCGGCCAGGATGGCGGCCAGCGGCGGCCAGCCGGCGCCCGCGGCGGCATTCATCAGCAGGATCATGGTGCCCGCGATCAGCGCCGCCATGGACCCCACCGACAGGTCGATGCCGCCGGAAATAATCACGAAACACATGCCCACGGCGATGATGCCGATGAAGGCCGTGCGGGTGAGCACGTTCATGGCGTTGTCCAGGCTCGCGAAGTTTTCGTTCAGCATGGCGCCCAGCAGGCACACCAGGACCAGGCCCGCCAGCGGGCCGCCGCCGCGCAGCCCGGCCCAGCGGCGCGTGGTGAGGGGCGCGGCCGCTACGGCGGCCAGGGGTTTAGTGGGTTCCAGTTGCATGGGCGATCAGCAGTTCTTCGGTAAGCTGGTCCTGCGGCAGCTCGGCCGCCAGCCGGCCCTGCCGCATGACAATGACCCGGTGGCAAAGGCCGATGAGCTCGAGCAGCTCGGACGAGACGATGACAATGGCGCGGCCTTCGTCGGCCAGGCGCCGGACCAGGAAATAGATGTCGCGCTTGGCCCCCACGTCCACGCCGCGCGTGGGCTCGTCGAGCACCACGACCTGCGGTTTTGGCTGCAGCACGCGGGCGAGCGCCAGCTTTTGCTGGTTGCCGCCGGACAGCGCAGATGCAGGCACACCGGCCGCCGCGCGTATGCCGAAGGCCTCGCTCGCCTGCTTCAAGGCCGCGCGTTCCGCCGCGGGATCCAGCCAGGGCTGGGCATACTGCTCCAGCGCCATCAGCGTGAGGTTCTCCGGCAGGCCCATGCGCAGGTGCAGGCCGCGGCCCTTGCGGTCTTCACTCAGGTAGGTCAGCCCCAGGCGCGCGGCCGAGCGCGGGCTGCGCCGCGTCCACGGCCGGTCCGCAATCTCCACCGCCGCGCAGGTCGACGGGCGCAGGCCCAGCAGGCCTTCGAACAGTTCAGTGCGCCCGGCGCCGACCAGCCCGGCGAAACCCAGGATCTCGCCGGCACGCACCTCAAAGCTCACGTCCTGCGCCCAGCCGGGTACCTGCAGGTTCTGGACCTTGAGCAATACCGGCGCGCCTTGCTGCACAGGCTGCCTGGGAGGAAACAGGTCGCTCAGCTCGCGTCCCACCATCAGGCTGGCCATCTGCTGCCGGCTTACACCGTCCGTGGGCCGATGCGCCACCAGGCGGCCGTCGCGCATCACGAGCACCTCGTCGGTGATGCGCTCGACCTCATCGAGCTTGTGCGAGATGTAGAGCACCGTGGCGCCCCGGTCGCGCAGCTGCGCGATCAGGGCAAACAGCCGTTCCGTTTCCGAAGGGGTGAGCGTGGCGGTGGGTTCGTCCATCACCAGCACGCGGGCATTGCGGCTCAGCGCCTTGGCGATTTCCACCAGCTGCTTTTCGGCCACGATCAGGTCGCGCACGCGCCGGCCCGGGCTGCAGTTGAGCCCCACGGACTGCATGGCCGCCTCGGCCTGGCGCGCCATGGTCCGCTCATCCAGCAAACCGTGGCGTATGAGTTCGTGCCCGAGGAAGATGTTCTGCGCGATGGTCAGGTCTTCGGCGAGGTTGAACTCCTGGTGGATCATCACGATGCCCTCGGCCTCGGCGTCGCGCGGCCCCCGGAAGCTCACGGCCTGGCCGCCGATTTCCACCGAGCCCTCGCTGGCCGGTTCGTAACCGGCAAGTATTTTCATCAGCGTGGACTTTCCGGCGCCGTTCTCGCCCAGCACCCCGTACACGCGCCCGGGCGCGAAAGCGAAACTCACACCGTGCAGCACCTGCACGGGGCCGAAGCGCTTTGTCACCTGCTGGAAGCCGACGGCCGGGTTCATGGTGTGCGCTCGCTCCTGTGGGGCCTCAGGCAACGGGATCGAAGATCGCGGCGTTCACGCGGTTTTCCAGCCACTCCTGCCGCCCGCTCACCGGCCGCGGATGGATGTCCTGGACAAAGGCGTATTCCGCCACCTCGCTGAGTTTCATGTCCCCGCCCAGGATGCCGCGCCCCAGGTCACCCTCCCAACGCGCGTAGCGCTCGGCGCGAAAGCGCTCGAGTTCACCGGCCTCGATGAGCCGCGCCGCGCTCTTGAGCGCCAGTGCCAGCGCATCGATGGCGCCGACATGCCCGTGCAGGATATCCACCGGGTCCATGCTCTGGCGGCGCACCTTGGCGTCGAAGTTGAAGCCGCCGCTTCCGATGCCCCCTGCGCGCAGGATTTCATACATCGCCAGCGTGAGGTCTTCCACGCTGTTGGGAAACTGGTCGGTGTCCCAGCCGTTTTGGGGGTCGCCGCGGTTGGCATCTATGCTGCCGAAGATGCCCAGCGCGGCGGCCGTGGCGATCTCATGCTGGAAACTGTGGCCCGCCAGTGTGGCGTGGTTGGCCTCGATGTTCAGCTTGATCTCGTGCTCCAGGCCGAAGTCCTTGAGGAAACCGTAAACCGTGGCGCTGTCGTAGTCGTACTGGTGCTTGGTGGGCTCCAGCGGCTTGGGCTCGATCAACAGCTGGCCGCCGAAGCCGATCTTGTGCTTGTGCTCCACCACCATCTGCATGAAGCGGCCGAGTTGGCGCCGCTCGCGGCGCAGGTCGGTGTTGAGCAGGGTATCGTAGCCTTCGCGCCCGCCCCACATCACATAGTTCGCGCCGCCCAGGCGGTGGGTCGCGTTGAGCGCGCTGAAAACCTGCGTCGCGGCATAGGCGAAGACTTCGGGGTCCGGGTTGCTCGCGGCACCGGCGGCGTAGCGCGGGTGGCTGAACAGGTTGGCCGTGCCCCACAGCAACTGGATGCCCGTCTCCTGCTGCTTTTGCGCCAGCACATCCACCATGGCCGACAGGTTGGACCGGTAGTCCGCCAGGCTTGCGCCCTCGGGTGCAACGTCGGTGTCGTGGAATGTGTAGTAGGGCACGCCCAGCCGCGAGATCAGGCCGAAGGCGGCATCGGCCTTTCTGCGCGCCAGCGTCAGGTCGTCGCCGGGCACATGCCAGGGCCGCGCGAAGGTCGGCTGCCCGAACACATCGTTACCCGGCCATACAAACGTATGCCAATAACAAACCGCCAGCCGCAGGTGCTGCTCAAGCGTCTTGCCCAGCACGCGCTCCTTGGCGTCGTAGTGGCGGTACGCCAGCGGATTGGTGGACTGTGGGCCCTCGTAGCGGACCTGGGGAAGGGATTCGAATGAGGTCATGTCTGCGCCGGAACAACCAAAGTGGCGATGCTAGTCCCAGTGGCGCCGCAAAAGTTTGCGAATTTGGCGAGCGCGGCTTGTGAAATTTCTTTCTGCATCGCAGCAATTTGCGCGATGCATAAATCAATACGGGCAAGCCGGGCTAACCGGCCACGCAAGCCGGCAGAACAAGGCTCCGCCGTCGCCTCAGTGGGCCGGTGGCGCGTGCGCTCCCGCACCGGAAATCGCGAGAAAACAGGAATACAGCGAAGTTGTCGCGGTGATAAACAACCTGTTACCGCGTGGGCCACCGAACTCGAGATTGGCCACCGGCTCGGGAACCAGGATCTTGCCGACCAGCTCGCCTTGCGGCGTGAAGCACTGGACGCCGTCGCCGGCGCTGGTCCAGACATTGCCGAGGGCGTCCACGCGCAGGCCGTCCGGAATGCCGGCATCCAGGGTCGCGAATACCTCGCCACCCGCAAGCCTGCTCCCGCTCACTTCGAATGAACGGATATGGCGCGGACCCTTGGGGTCGTGCGAGGCGCCCGAGTCCGCGATATACAGCCGCCTGCCGTCCGGCGAAAAAGCCAGGCCGTTGGGCTGCACGAAATCGGTCACGACCGCATCCACGCGCCCGCTGGCGGGATCGACGCGGAAAACGTAGCGGCCGCCGTATTCCGGCTCGGCCGTGTAACCCTCGTAGTCGGAAAGAATGCCGTAGCTGGGATCGGTGAACCACAGCGCCCCATCGGGGCCGGCCACCAGGTCGTTGGGTGAGTTGAGTTTTTTGCCCTGGAATGCGGACGCAAGCACGGTGCGGCGGCCGTCGTGTTCGGTGCGGCTGACGCAGCGTGTGCCATGCTCGCAGCTGAGCAGCCGGCCCTCGCCGTCGCGCGTGTTGCCATTGGTGAAATTGGAAGGCTTGCGGAACTCCAGCACACATCCCGCCCCGGCACCATCAGGCACCCACCGCAGGATGCGGTTGTTGGGGATGTCGCTGAACAGCAGGAAGTCACCCGCGGGGAAATACACCGGCCCTTCAGCCCAGCGCGCGCCGGTGTAGAGCTTCTCGACAAAGCCGTTGGGAGGCACCAGGCCGCGAAAGCGGGCATCGTGCAGGCGGAAATCCCCGCGAATCCCATAGTGTTCACCCATCGTCATCTCGCTGATAGTCATCCAAGGTCATCTCACTTTGGCCGATCGCCCGTACAGCAGCAGCATGGCCAGGATCAGCGTCCCATAGATGATCTGGCGGCCCGCCTCGGGCATCTGCAACACCGCCAGCATACTCTGCAGCAGCACGATGAACACCACGCCGGCGACCGTGCCCAGATAGCTGCCGCGCCCGCCCAGGATGTTGGTGCCGCCCAGCACCACGGCCGCAATCGCCGGCAAAAGGTAAGGGTCGCCCATGGCCTGGTAGGCGTTGCCTGAATACCCGGCCAGCAACACGCCCGCAAATGCGGCCAGCATGCCGCAGGCGACGAAACAGGCGACCGTCATCCGGGCCGTGCGTACGCCGCTGAGGTAGGCGGCGCGCTCGCTGTTGCCGATCACGTAGACATATCGGCCGGCCACCGTGCGCGTCAGCAGCAGGTACACGAGTAGCGAGACGGCCGCCCAGGCCAGCACCGCGTGGGGCACGCCCAGGGTCCTGCCCACAGCCAGCTCGCGCATCAGCGGGGTGGCGGCGTCCCGGGGCGCATGGCCGCCGGTGTACAGCACCATCAAGCCCTGCAGCACGGCGTTGGCGCCCAGCGTGAAGATCATCGAGGGAATCCTCAGCACCGCCACGCCCAGGCCGTTGACCAGCCCGACCAGCGCTCCGCACAGCAGGCCCGCCGGGATGGCCCAACCGGGCCCCCAGGCAGCCCCCGCTGCCGCCGCCATCATGGCGCCGGCGGTGATGGTCCAGGGCACGGAGAGGTCAATGTGGCCCAGCAGGATGACGGCCATCAGCCCCGCGGCGGCAAGCCCGAGGAAGGCGGCGATCTGCAGTTGCTGCAGCAGGTAGGTGGGCATCAGGAAGTTGCGGTTCACGGCACTGCCGGCCAGCAGCAGCAAAAGGCAGCACAGCCCCACCACCGCGGGCGGGTTCAGCAGCAGGCGCTGCACGGGGCCCTTTGCGGCCCCGGTGGAAGGAGGGGTGGCCGTCAATTCACTGGCACTCATGAAAACAAATCCAGGCGATTACGCACACGCAGCACGCGCAGCGCGCCCATGCACACGGCGGCCAGCAGGATCAGGCCTTCAAAAAGAGGCTGCCAGAGCGCCGGCGCGTTGAAGACAAACAGCAGGTCACCGATGGTGCGCAGCACGAAGGCGCCGAGGATGGAGCCGACCATGCCGCCGGTGCCGCCGTACAGGGAGGTGCCGCCTATCACGACCGCCGCGATTGAATTGAGGGTGTACAAGCCGGCCTGCGGCCCGCTGGCCTCGCCCGACAGCGCGATCAGGGACAGCAGCAGCCCGGCAACGCCCGACAGCAGCCCGGCGACGGTGTAGGCCAGGAACTTGGCGCGATCAGACGGAACGCCGGACAGGTAAGCGGCCTGCTCCGAAGACCCGACCGCATAGCATGCACGGCCGATCACCGTCCGCTTCAGCGGCATCCACCCCAGCACCACAAGCACGGCCAGCAGGACCAGCGTGGTGGGAATCACGCCAAACACCCGGCCGGTCAGTGCGTCCGACAGCCCTTCGCTGACCTCGCCGCCCGGCGCGGGCCGCAGCAGCAGCGCAAAGCCGAAATACACTGCGCCGGTGGCCAGCGTCACGATGATGGGCTGCAGGCGCCCGAACACCACGATGGCGCCGTTGAGAGCACCTGCCGCCGCGCCACAGGCGAGCACCAGCACAACGCCCAGGGCCACCTGCCAGGGCGCCCCATTCACGACCACGGAAGCCAGGCAGCCGGTCAGCACCATCACCATGCCGACGGAAAGGTCGAGCCCGCGGGTGATGACGGGCAGGGTCTGCGCCATGGCCACGATGGCCAGCAGCACCGCCTTGTTGGATGCGGTGGTCACGATGGCCACTGAGATCGAGCGCGGGTGCTCCACCAGGAACAAGGCGAACATCACGATGAACACCGCCAGCGCGGCCAGCGGCCCGCCGTTGCGCCGCAATGCCATGGCCCAGTCGCCGCGCGGGCTCATACGGTGGCGGCCTCCCCGCCGCCCGGGGAAACATTGAGTGAGGATGCCACGATCGCGTGCTCGCTGATGTCGTCGCCCACCAGCGTGCGGGCGATACGGCCCTCATACATGATGAGCACGCGGTCGGCCAGGCCTATGAGTTCTTCGTAATCCGTGGAATACAGCAGCACGGCCACGCCCTGGGCGGCCAGCTCGCGCAGCAGCGCGTACAGCTCCTGTTTGGTGGCCACGTCGATGCCGCGGGTCGGGTCATTGAGCAGCAACACGCGCGGCTGGGCCATGAGCCATTTGGCGATGACCACCTTTTGCTGGTTGCCGCCGGACAGGGTCTGCACCGGGTCTTGCGCGGAGCCTATCTTGATGCGCAGCTGCTCCACCATGCGCGCCACGGCGGAACGCTCCGCCGCCGCGCTGAGGATGCCCAGGCGCCCCAGCGCCGGCAGATGGGCCAGGCTCATGTTCTCCCGGATGCTCATGGGCAGGATCAGCCCTTCGGTCTTGCGGTCTTCCGGGATCAGGGCGATGCCCAGCTCCGGGCCTTTGCAGACGTGCGGCGCCAGGTCGCGGCGCAACTCGCCGAATACCTGCACCTGGCCCTCGACGCCCTTGAGCACGCCGAACAGCGCCAGCAGCAGTTCGCGTTGCCCCTGCCCGTCCAGGCCACCCAGCCCGACAATCTCGCCGGCCTTGATCTCCAGCGAGATGTCGTGCAGCTCGGGGACCCAGCTCAGGCCCTGCACACTGATGGCGGGCTGGGCCCAGGGCGAAGGGCCGGTTTTCGGTGGATAGGTCTTGGCCACGTCGCGGCCTATCATCAGCTGCACCACCTCCGCATCGGAGCGCGTGCCGCCGGCGAAAGTGTCCACGCGCCGGCCGCTGCGAAACACCGAGCAGGTATCGGCCAGCGCCTTGACCTCATGCATGCGGTGCGAGATGAACAGAATGCCGACGCCCCGCGCCCGCAGCTCGAACAGCAGTTTGTAGAGCCGTTCCACATCCTCGCTGCTCAACGCGGATGTAGCCTCATCCAGGATCAGCAGGCGCGGCTGCAGGCTCAGCGCCTTGGCGATCTCGATGAGCTGGCGGCGCGAGAGGGGCAGGTCCCGCACGCGTTCCTTGGGATGGATGTCGCCGCAGCCCAGCATGTCCAGCAGCGCAAGGGCCTGGTCCTGCTGCGCCCGGGCGTCGATCAGCCCGCGCCGGCGCGGCGGCCGCGACAAAAAGATGTTCTCCGCCACCGAGAGGTCCGGCACCAGCGACAGCTCCTGGAACACGCAGGCGATCCCATGGTCGCGTGCTGTGTTGGGCGAGGCCAGGCGCACCTCGGCGCCTTCCATGAGGATGCGGCCCGCGTCGGGCTGCACCACCCCGGCGATGGTCTTGATCAGGGTGGACTTGCCCGCGCCGTTTTCTCCCAGCACGGCGTGGATCTCACCGGCATGGCAGGTGAGGTCCGCGCCGTCCAGCGCACGCACGCCGGCGTAGCGCTTGGAGATTCCCTGCAGGTGCAGCAAAGCGTCGGGCACGGGCACGTTCCTTCAGGTGTTGCCTTCGCTCTGCTTCATGATGTCCGGCGCCGTGATGTTGATGTTGCACGGCGGGAATTCATTGGCCACGTAGAAGGTGTCCGGCAGATCGGGGTAGAAGTTTTTGCCCGGCGCCATGTCCTGATATTCCACGTAGGGAATGGGCACGGAAATGTACTGGGGCAGCTTCTGGCCTTGCAGCGCGGCGACGGCGGCTTTCAGCGCCACCGCCACCAGGCCGGGCGATTGCGCGGCCGATGCGCCTTTGAGCCCGTCCTTGTGGTGCGCATACACCATCTTGCGAAAACCGTTCTCCCCTTCTGCGCCAATCGGCACAAAGGGATGCTTGGCCTCGATGAGCGCGCGGACCGTGCCGTTGGAGCCGGCCTGTGTGTAGATGCCGCTGAAGCGGCCGTGCACGGCGATCGCATCCGCCGCCACTTTTTGGGAAGTGCCGTCATCCCAGTTGCCGACCACCTCGACGATCTGCAGGCCCTTGTGCTTTTCCATGATTTCGCGGAATCCCAGGTGCCGGTCGCGGTCGACGGAGTTTCCGGGCAGGCCGCGGATCTCGAGCACCTTTCCGCTGGTGGCGCCGTTCTTCTCGAGCCACCGCCCCATGAGGCGGCCCATCTCGAACTGGTCTTCGTTGACCTGGATGACCTCGTCGGTGTCCAGCACGTTGTCAAACGGGATCAGCACCACGCCAGCATCCTTGGCGCGCTTGATCACCGGCTTGAAGGACGTGGGCGACACCGCGATGGTGAGGATGGCGTCAAAGCCCGCATTGATGAAGTTGTCGATGGCGCCCAGCTGCGCGGCCACGTCGGTGCCGGTGGAAACCACCTTCAGCTCCTTGATGTGGGGCTTCATGTCGGGCGTCGCCGCATAGGCCTTGAGTGACTTGATCATCTGGATGCGCCAGCTGTTGCCCGCGTAGCCGTTGGCCAGGGCGATGCGGTAAGGCCCTTTCTTCGCCGGATACTGGATGGTCTTGGTGCTGGCGGAAAAAGGCTTGAAGCAGGCGGGCTCATAGGTTTGCGCGCCCGCCGCCCCCGCGATACCGGCCAGTGCTGCGCCCGCGCCGGCGGCAAGAATGTCTCGTCTCGTATGCATGGTTGTCTCCTGTTATGGGATGCCGGCCTGGCGGCACGAATGCGGTCGCGAAACCGCGCGGGTTGATCGTAGTGAGCGGCGACTCCCAGGCCGGTTGCTTTGGTCACCCTACGAATGGCAAAACCGGTTCAAAAATCGTCCGGCGAGTGGCTAGTGGCTAGTACTTGCGGTTGGGGAACTCCTTGGCCGCGACTTCCGCGGGGAACACCCCTTCGATCGACTTGATCCAGCGCGGCAGAGTCTGGCCGGCGGCGGCCTTGGCCGCGGCCTCCATCAGCTGCGGGCCCAGGAGCGGGTTGCACTCCACGCTCACGTTCATCTTGCCGGCCATCATGGCTTCGAAGGCGCCCTTCACGGCATCGACGCCGATGACGAGAACGTCCTTGCCGGGTTTGAGGCCTGCCTCCTCGATCGCCTGGATGGCGCCTATGGCCATATCGTCGTTGTGCGCGTAGAGCACATTGATCTTCTTGCCCTCGGCCTTGAGGAAAGCCTCCATCACTTCCTTGCCCTTGGCGCGCGTGAAGTCGCCGGTCTGGGAACGGATGACCTTGTAGCGCGGGTTGGTCTTGATGACTTCGTCGAAACCCTTCTTGCGGTCTATGGCCGGGTCCGAGCCGACCGTTCCCTGCAATTCGACGATGTTGACGGTCCCCGTGCCGTTCTTGGTGTTGTCCAGAAGCCATTGCGCCGCGCGCCGGCCCTCCTCGACAAAGTCGGAGCCGATGAAGGTGGTCCAGGTGGACGGGTCCTTCACCACCACGTTGCGGCTTTCCAGGATCACCGGAATCTTCGCGGCCTTGGCTTCTTTCAGCACCGTGTCCCAGCCGGTGGTGACCAGCGGTGCGAGGATGATGACGTCCACCTTCTGGGTGATGAAAGAGCGGATCGCCTTGATCTGGTTCTCCTGCTTTTGCTGCGCATCGGAGAACTTCAGTTCGTGCCCGGCCGCCTTGGCCGCGGCCTTGACCGAGTCGGTGTTGGCGGTTCGCCATTCGCTTTCGGCGCCGGTCTGCGCAAACCCGATCACCAGCTTCTTGCCGGCGGATTGGGCATGGGCAAACTGGACGCACGCCAACAAAAGGCCGGCGCCGGCCAAAACCGCCGTGAATGCGCGTCGCTGAAGCTGTCTCATATTCATGTCTTGTCTCCTCAAGTTGATTTTTCCAAGCATGCCGGCACTCGATGCTTCTGTTCTTCTGTTCCTCCCGGTGCGGCGGCGGGTGGAACGGTGCTGCTACCCGGGATACCAGACGACGCGGGGCTCATCTGCGGGGCGCTGGTAAGCCCATGCGGCCTCCACCAGCCGTGCCATGTCGTAGCGCGGGCGCCAGCCCAGGAGAAATTTCGCCTTGCTGTTGTCCAGCCATGTCGAGTGATAGGGTGTGGGCACGGGAACCAGCGGCACACCGCGCGTGCGCGCCAGGTAGTCGCCGAGTTCGCCGTAATCGACCGGCTCGTCCATGCAGATGTTCATCCGCTGATGCCGGGCTTGCGGCGCGTCGATCGCCAGCAGGAGTGCGTCCACCAGGTCGTCCACATGCACGAAATTGCGCTTCACCGGCTTGCCTTGCAGGTCCAGCATGACCGGAACGGCCCCCGAAGCCACATAGTCGCGCGCCCGTGACGGCCCGACCCGCTCGTGCCAGCGGGGACCGCCAAAGACGTCCTCGCCGAAGGACAGGGAATAGCGGAAGTCATCCTTTTCCATGATCCATGGCGCACGCAGGCAGCAGCCGTTAAGCCCATACTGGATCTGGTATTGCTCCAGCATGACTTCCTCCAGCACCTTGGACAGGGCGTAGCAGCCGGGGTAGGCGCTGTGCGGCTGGCTCTCGACGATGGGAACGGTGTGCGGATAATAGAAATGGCCTACCGCGGCATCCCCGCCCACGAGCAGGAACTGCCGCAATGCCTTGCTCGCGCGGCATTCCTCAAGCAGCCAGAACATGCCCTTGACCGCCACGTCCATCACCTCGTCCGGCGTCTCCTTGCTGGTCGCCAGGTGCAGCACATGCGTGGCGCCCTCCAGGGCACGGCGGACGTCGGCGCGATTCTGGATGGAGCCCTGCACCGATTCGACCCGGGGATGCAGGGGCAGGCTTCGCTTGTGGCACAGCGCGCGAACCCCGAAACTGTCATAGCGTTCATCGCCCAGCAGGCGGGCGATGAACGCCCGGCCGACTTTGCCGGTCGCCCCCGTCACCAGGATGAGATCGCGAACCGCCGCGGAGCTCATGTCCAGCCACCGTCAATCACCAGGTCTTGCGCGGTCATCATGCTGCTGTCGTCGGAAGCCAGAAAGAGTACGGCACGCGCGAGGTCCGAGGGCGCCAGTTCGCCGGGCAGGCACTGCGCTTTCGCCAGCTCAATCTTCGCCTGCGGCGTCACCCACAGCCGCACCTGCTTTTCGGTCATGACCCATCCCGGGACCACCGTGTTGACGCGGATGCGATGGGGCCCGAAGTCGCGCGCAAGGCTTCGGGTGAGCCCCTGGACCGCCGACTTGCAGGTGGTGTACACAGGCATGCCGCCCACCTTGACCATCCAGCTCACCGAGCCGAAATTGATGATCGAGCCCCCGCCCAGGGCTTTCATGTCCTTGAAGACTTCCTGCGCGGCGAAAAAGTAGTGCTTCAGATTTACTGCGACGCCTGCGTCCCACGATTCAGGTGTCGTTTCTTCAATCAGATGGCGCTCGTCATTTGCAGCGTTGTTCACCAGGACCTGAATAGGCCCCATGCGCTGGCGAAGGGCCCCGATGGCGCTGCGCAGGCGGGGGGTGTCGGTGACATCGCACTCCTCAAAATGAATGCCGCGCAGCCCTTCACGCTCGAGCCTGGCCTGCAAGGCCCGGGCGCCTTCCGTGTCGATATCCACAAACCCTACCTTGGCGCCCTGCGCGGCAAAGTGCTCCACAAGGGCTGCGCCTATCCCCGTCGCGCCGCCGGAGATAAGCACGCTCTTGCCCTCAAGACTCGGATAGCGGGTTTGCTCAGTCATCGAGTTCCTCGTTGGGTTGCCCAAAAACCGTTTTGTATTTCGCGCGCGCGCAAAGCGGCGTCTTCTTTCGTTGACGCCCGCCATATGCGATTGGCGAAACCATGCGATGGGACCGGGACGGTGTCCGCATCAAGATAAGCCGAGTGGCGATGCTAGCGGGTGCCTGGCCGCCACAGCTTGCGAAATTGCCGAGCGCGGCTTACGAAATTTCTTTCTGCATCGCAGCAATTGCCGCAATGTGCCAAGATCAGCCTTCCATGACCAAAAACCCAACCATGCGACAGCTCAACCGGACAAGCGGCCCCGCAGTTCTGCGCGTGGCACTGCTGTTCCATGCCAGCAAGGTCTACGACCGCGAGATCCTCGTGGGCATCGGCGACTATGTGAAGCAGACGCGCATGGCCTGGGACCTGTTCCTGGAAGAGGACTTTCGTTTTCGCCTGGACGGCATTCACGAGTGGGAGGGCGACGGCATCATCGCGGACTATGACGACCCCGCCGTCGCGCGCGCGCTCACCGGTGCTCATGTCCCGGTCATCGCCATCGGGGGCTCGTACGAGGACCCGGCCTCCTACCCGGGGCAAGTTCCTTATGTGGCCACCGACAACCAGTTGCTGGTCGCGCGCGCGCTCGAGCACCTGATGGAAGCCGGTGTGACGCGGTTCGCGTGCTACAGTCTTCCGGAATCGCCGCTCAACCGCTGGGCTCAGGAACGCGAAAGAGCCTTCTCGGCATGGCTGGCGCGCGACGGCGCTACAGGCGAGATCCACCGCGGCCTGGCCACCAGCGCGCCCACCTGGGGGAGCGCCACCAAGAAGCTGATCGCCTGGCTGGACAGCCTGCCCAAGCCGATCGGTATCGTCGCCGTCACCGACGCGCGCGCGCGCCAGCTGCTGCAGGCCTGCATCGTCGCCAACATCGCGGTGCCCGACGAAGTGGCGATCATCGGCATCGACAACGACACGCTGGGGCAGCACCTCACCCGCATCGAGCTCAGTTCCGTGAGCCAGGGGACGGCCGAGATGGGCCGCCGGGCGGCGCAGCTGCTGCACCAGGCGCTGAGCGGCTCGCCGGTGCGCGGCGCCCGCGTGGTGGTGCCGCCGGCCGAGGTGCACAGCCGTGCGTCGACCGCGCGCGATGTACAGCACAGCCCGCCGGTGATGCGGGCCCTCTACTACATACGCCAGTACGCCTGCCAGGGCATCAAGACCGAGCAGGTGGCCGAAATGATGGGCATGTCACGTTCATCGCTGGAGATGTACTTCCGCCGTGACCTCAAGCGTTCCGTGCACGACCAGATCCTGCAACGCAAGCTGGAGCATTGCTTCGAACTGCTGGCCCACACCGACACCGGCATCGCGGAGATTGCGCTGGCCTCGGGCTTCCGTTCGGTGCAGTACCTGAATGCAGTCTTCCGGCGTGAGGTGGGATCGACACCGGCGTTGTGGCGGGAGGCCAGGCGAGCGGTTGAAAGCCGTTGACCTGCCCCTGTCAGGCAGGGCGCTTGCGGTGACTCAGGCCGCCAGCGCCTTCGGCGCCGCGGACAACACATCCAGCACATTGCGCGCCGCACCCACGCCCATGTTCACGTAGGCGTCAGTGGTGACGCCGCCGATGTGCGGGCTGAGCACCAGCTTGGGTTCGCCGTGGAAGGGGTGCGGTGCGGCCATGGGCTCGACGGCGAAGCTGTCAAGCCCCGCGCCGGCCACCTGGCCGCCGGCCAGGCCCTCCAACAGCGCCGCCTCGTCGACGAGACCGCCGCGCGCCGTGTTCACCAGCAGCACGCCGCGCTTGCAGCGCGCCAGCGTGTCGGCATTGACCAAGCCGCGGTTCTCCGGCGTCAGCGGGCAGTGCAGCGAGATCGCATCGGACTCGCGCCACAAGGTGTCGAGATCGACGCTGCGGATGTACGGCGGCAAGTCCCTGGCGAAGGGATCGAAACCGATGACCTTCATGCCCATGGCATCGCACATGCGCGCGAAGCGGCGGCCGATGGCGCCCAGTCCCACCAAACCTATGGTGCGGCCGTTCAGCTCCATGCTCTTGTGCGTGGCCTTGTCCCAGTGTCCGGCATGCATGCGGGCGTTCAGCGGCACAACCGACTTGGCACAGGCCAGCAACAGGGCAAGCGCATGCTCGGCCACGGCGGCGGCATTCGCGCCGGCAGCGGCGCGCACCTCAATGCCGCGCGCCTGCGCGGCAGCCTTGTCGATGGTGTCGGTGCCGCTGCCGTGCTTGGAGATCACGCGCAGCGACGGCGCCGCGTCCATCACATCGGCGCCCACGGCGCCGTAGCGCACGATGATGGCAACGGGATCATGGACCTTGCACAGGGCTACCAGGTCCGGCGGTGTTGGCGCCTTGCCGGCATAGACGATCTCGAACTCACGCAGCAGCTCCAGCGCCTGCGCGGCGAGGTCGGCTCCTGTGACGACAATGTTGCGCCGGGTCACAGCGTTTCTCCTTCCTTCAGCACACCCGCGGCGCGCAAGGCCCCGGCAAGCCACGAGGCACGGGTGTTGCCCTGCCGGATCTGGGCGATGCGCGCGGCTTCGTCGTCGACCTTCCTGGCTGCCAGCGGCAGCAGGCCGGGCAGGCGCGCGCGCTCAACGGCCACAATGCCGTCGGCATCACCCAGCACAAAGTCACCCGCATGCACCGTCACGCCGCCGCAGCTCACCGCATGGCCGATGCGGCCGCCGATGCTTTTGGTGGGCCCGTTGGGGTTGGTGCCGACCGAGAACACCGGAAAGTCCATCTCGTCGATCTCCAGGCTGTCGCGCACCGCGCCATCGACGATCACGCCGGCAATGCCGAGCTGGCGGCAAGCCGTCATCATGATGGTGCCCATCAGGGCCGAAGTCTGGTCGCCCTTGCCGTCGATGACGAGCACGTCGCCGGGCCGGGCCAGCGCCATGGCGGCGTGGATCATCAGGTTGTCGCCGGGGCGCACTTCCACGGTGAGGGCGGGCCCCGCCACCTTCATGCGCGGGCGCAGCGCGGCGATACGGCCGTGCATGGTGCCGCGCCGGCCGGCGACGTCGGCCAGGATGGCGGCCTGGTAGCTTGCGGCCTGGCGCACCAGATCAGGGGAAACGCGCTCGAAGTCGCGCAGGATGTCAGAGGTCATGGAGAGTCCTTGGTACTGGGATCGGATTCAATCGGCATGGGATGTTTTCGTGATGCATGGCCTCGGCCCAACTCGTCCAGCCCGGCCCAGTTGCGGCGGAGAACGCGAAGGGAAGGATGGCGGGTCCGATCGCAAAGAAGTTCAATCAACCTTGGCGCCCGATTCCTTGACGATCTTTCCCCAGCGGGCGATGTCACCCTGGATCAGCTTGCCGAACTGCTCCGGCGTGCCGCCCTCCACATCAGCGCCTTGCTCACCCAGTTTCTTTTGCAGTTCGGCATCCTTCAGCGCCTTGTTGATGTCCGCGTTGAGCCTGGCAACCATGTCCTTGGGCAACCGGGCCGGGCCGAGGATGCCAAACCAGGTGACGGCGTCAAAACCCTTGTAGCCCGACTCGGCGATGGTGGGCACTTGCGGCAGATAGGCCGCGCGCTTGAGCGAGGTCACCGCGATCGGCCGCATCTTGCCGTTCTTGATGTGCCCCATCAGCGTGGGAATGGAAGAAACGTAGAGCTGCACCTGGCCGCTCATCACGTCGGTGGCACCCTGCGCCGCGCCCTTGTAGGGCACATGCGTCAGCTTGATGCCCGCCACCTTCTGCAGCGATTCGACGGCCAGGTGCGCCACCGTGCCGTTGCCTGACGTGGCGTAGTTGATGAGGCCGGGATTCTCCCTGGCCTGCTTCACCACGTCCGCCAATGTCTTGAAGGGCGAATCGGCGGCGGTGACGATCACCAGCGACGAGTTGGCCACCAGGCTCACCGGCGTGAGGTCTTTCACCGGGTCGTAGGGAAGCTTGCCGTAGAGCGTCGCATTGATCGCGAGATTGCTCGTCTGGCCCATCACCAGCGTGTAGCCGTCGGCCGGTGATTTGGCTGCCATGTCCACGCCGATGTTGCCCCCGGAACCAGGCTTGTTGTCGATGATGAAGGTGTAGCCCGAGGCTGCGGCCTTGTTCGCCAGTTCGCGCGCGATGAGGTCGGTGCCACCGCCGGGCGGGAACGGCACCAGCAGGCGAATGGGCCTGGCGGGCCAGGCCTGGGCGTGGGCGGCGGGGGCGATCAGGACGGCGCCGATGAGGGCGGCCGCCAAACGGCGGAAAGGCTGCATGGGTTTGTCTCCTGGATATCTGTTGCGCGTTTTTGCGTATTTTGTGATGATGTTCCACTCCATACAATGGCGTTTCATACAGCGGACCATGGTGCAAGATGCGAAACCCAGCAGCGAAAGACATGAAAGACACGAAAGAGCCAAACGGCCCGAAGGACGCAAGAGCGGATGCGGCGGCGGGCGACGGCGGCGTCATCGCGGTGACGCGCGCGCTCTCACTCATGGAGTCCTTCCAGGTGGGCGAATCCGCGCTCTCGCTCGCGGAACTGAGCCGGCGCGCCGGCATGCACAAGACCACGGCCTTGAGGCTGGCGCGCACGCTGGCGCTGTCGCAGTACATGGTCCAGACCGAAGACGGCCAGTGGCGCCTGGGCCCCGCGACGGGCTGGCTCGGTGCGCGCTACCAGGCCGGCTTCGATGTCAACAACGTGGTCGAGCCCACACTGCACCAGCTGGTGAAGGAAACCGGCGAAAGCGCGTCGTTCTACGTGCGCGAAGGCGCCATCCGGGCTTGCGTGGCGCGCGTCGAAGGGCCGGCCGCAGTGCGGCACCATGTGCGCATCGGCGAGCGCCTGCCGCTGGACAAGGGCGCACCTGGCCGCGTGATCCTGGCTTTCAGCGGCGCCGGGGGCGAGCCTTATGAAGGCATCCGCAAGCGCGGCTACCACACCTCGCTCGGAGAGCGCGAGCCGGAAGTCTCCAGCGTAGCCGCGCCAGTGTTCGGCCTCAACTGGCGCCTGCTGGGCTCGATGTGCATCTCCGGCCCGAGTTCACGCCTGACCAAGGCCAGGCTCGAGAAACACGCCAAGGCCGTGGTGCGCGCGGCCAACCAGCTGTCGTATGCGCTCGCGGGCGGCCGTACACCGGCAACGCCGGCAGCGGTCTCGCGCTGGCATCCGTAAGGGATTTCGTTGCGCAGGGAGGCCAGCTTCGGCCACAAAAAAGCCCCAAGGCATTGCTGTCCTGGGGCTTTCGATCTAGAAAATGCCTAGATGCATATCTGGTGGCCTGGGGCGGAATCGAACCACCGACACAAGGATTTTCAATCCTCTGCTCTACCGACTGAGCTACCGGGCCTGAGCCTTAGATTATATATCACCCGGGAAGGGCTCCCGGCCGGGCGGCCTGGAAAGGTTAAATGCCGCGTTTGCCGCGCGTGAGGTCAACGCCCAGCTGCTTGAGTTTGCGGTAAAGGTGGGTGCGTTCCAGGCCGGTTTTTTCCGCGACGCGGGTCATGGAACCGCCTTCCTTGGCGAGGTGGAATTCGAAATAGGCTTTTTCGAATTCGTCGCGCGCATCACGCAGCGGTTTTTCGAGCAGAAAGCTCTGCGTGGCCTGGGGGCCCAAGTCGACGGGTGCGGGCAAGGTGCCGCCGGTCATCACGGCTTCCACCGTGAGGTCGGTAAGCGGCAGCGCGGAGTTGCTGTTTACGGCTGAGGGTTTGCGCGGGGCGGTCTTGCTCAGGCCTTGTTCGACCGCCTTGAGCAGCTTTTGCAGGGTGATGGGTTTTTCAAGAAAGGCCATGGCGCCTATCTTGGTGGCCTCGACGGCGGTGTCTATGGTGGCGTGGCCGCTCATCATGATGACGGGCATGCTGAGCAGGCCGCTGGAGGACCATTCCTTGAGCAGCGTCACGCCATCGGTGTCGGGCATCCAGATATCGAGCAGCACCAGGTCGGGCCTGGAACGGGCGCGCGCGGCACGGGCCTGGGCTGCGTTTTCGGCGAGCTCGACCTGATGCCCTTCGTCATTGAGAATTTCTGAGAGAAGGTCGCGTATGCCCAGCTCGTCGTCGACCACCAGAATATTTGCCATGATTGAATTGCTGCCTGCCTGTTGTTGCGATGCGGATCTTGAGATCGATGTGTTACTGAATGTGTTGTTATGCCACAACTGCAAATGATAACGACACTTGCGCCCCCTGCACCACACCGTCCACGACGCGGTTCGAAATATCGATGCGCGCGCCGTGTTCGTCAGCGATTTTCTTGACCACCGCCAAGCCCAGCCCGGTGCCCTTGACCTTGGTGGTGACATAGGGCTCGAAGGCGCGTTTGAGGATGTGCTCGGGGAAGCCGGTGCCCCTGTCGCGCACGCTCAGGCGTACGCGTTTTGAAGCCTCGGAGTATTCGGTCTTTAGGGTGACCCGCGCACCGTCCTTGCCCTCCTGGGCGTCCTGCGCATTTTGCAGCAGGTTGTGGATGACCTGGCGCAGCTGCTGGGCATCACCCTGGACCAGTGGGGCCTTGGGATCGAGCTCGGTGACGACGGGCACGGCTGCGGCGGCATCGCTGCGCCGGCCGCCATGGCCGTCGCTGTGGCTGTCGTGCAGGTAGAGCTGCATCACGTCGTTGACCAGGGCATTGAGGTCCACGGGCTTGAGCTCGGCGGCGGGCAGGCGGGCGTAATCGCGGAACTCATTGACCAGCCGCTTCATCGCATCGACCTGGTCGACGATTGTTTTGACGGATTTGGTGAGCAGTTGCTGTTCTGCATCGCCGACCTTGCCGGCGAGTTTCATTTCGAGGCGCTCGGCGGACAGCTGAATGGGCGTCAGCGGGTTCTTGATTTCATGCGCCAGCCTGCGCGCCACCTCGCCCCAGGCCTGGGCACGCTGGGCTGAAACCATCTCGGAGATGTCGTCGAACACCAGCAGGAACTCCTCGGTGCCGGGCATTTTGGCGCCGCGCGCGATCAGCGTGATGGCATTGTCGGGCGCACCGGGCATGGCGGCGTTGAGCTCGAAGGACTGCTGCCAGTGCTCCAGCCCATGCGGTGCGCCGTCGCTGAGGTAGTCGGCGAACTGGGCCAGCACGTCCTTGGCGAATATGCCAAGGCCCGGCACTTCACCGAGCAACTGGCCGTGGTAGGCCGCCAGCGGCGCCCTGAGGATGCGCGTCGCGCCGGGGTTGCTGGACTGGATGCGGCCGCGCACGTCCAGCACGATGACGCCGGCGGTGAGGTTGTCCAGGATGGTCTGCAGGTTGGCGCGCGCCGCATCCACCTGGCTCATGCTTCGCTGCACTTCCGAGCGGGCATCGGCCAGTTGCTGCGTCATGTCGGCAAAAGAGCGCGTGAGGCCGCCGAGTTCGTCCTTGCCTTGCAGCGCGGCCTTGGGCGTGAGATCGCCCTGGGCCACCTGGCGCACGCCTTCGGCCAGCACCAGCAGCGGCTTGGCCAGCTGGTTGCCCAGCAGCACCGCCAGCAGCACCGCGCCGAACACTGCGAGGAACAGGCTGAGCGTGAGCGTGCCTATGTACATCTTGCGCAGCCCGCCGCGCGCCAGGGCGCGCTCCTGGTATTCGCGGTTGGCCTCCTGCACAGCGACGGCATTGGCCACCAGGCCTTCCGGCAGCAGCTGGGTCACCTGCAGGAAGCGCGCATCGCCCAGCACGTTCACATTGGGGTTGTTGACCACCGCCACGGCCTTGATGCGCGGCGCATTGCCGGCGTTGAGCGGCGGGCCGCTGGCCCCCGCGGTCAGTTCCCCGTTGCCGGCGGTCACGACTTCGTCCAGGCCTTCGATCTGCGTGATGACGCGCTGGGTGCGCGCGCCGCGCAGCTGCTGCACCGAGGGCCGCTCGGGCTTGAGCAGGAAGCGCGAGTCGCCGGCACTGGCAATCACCTGGCCCGAAGAACTCCACAGCACCACATCGCTGGCCTGCAGCTGGTCGCGCAGGCGTTCGAGCGCCAGGCCCGCCATGGCGTCGGGCGTCTCCGCGATCTGCGTGGCGGCCTGGCGCGTCTTGTTGCCCAAGTCGGCGGCCAAGGTGTCCAGTGTGGCGCGGCCCAGGTTCAGGCCCGCGGCCAGGGCGCCTTCGACTTCCACGTCGAACCAGCTTTCAATGGAGCGTGAGACGAACTGGTAGGACACCACATAAATCATCATCCCCGGCGCCAGGCCGACCAGTGCGAAGATGGCCGCGAGCTTGACCAGCAGGCGGCTGCCGAAACGGCCGCGGCGCAGGCGCAGCAACAGGCGCACGACGATCCAGCCGATCACCAGCAACAAGAGGCCGGCCACGGCGATGTTGAGCGCCAGCAGCATCGCATAGTTGCGCTCGTAGAGCTCGCGGTTGCCGGTCGCCAGCGTCAGCAAAAACATCAGCACCAGGCCCAGCGCCACGATGGCGCCTATGCCGACGCCGACCGTCCAGCGAAAAGCCTTGCTGCTCTTGAGGGAGCCGCCACTGACCTGCAGGTTCACTTGTTGCCCTCGGTGCCTGGGTTCGTGGGAGCCGCCGGGGGTGCGGCTGGCTCCAGCCTGAGCCGGTCCTTGATCTGCGCGGAGATATTCCAGTCCCGCTGGCCGGCCACGCCGATCTGGAAAGGCCGCGGCAGCTGGGACAGGTCCAGCCGGAAGTTGAAGTCCAGCTTGTACGAAGCGTCCGGGTCCACATCACCGGCGTCGGCGATTTTCCAGCGGGCAATTCGCTGGATGGCCGACAAGGCATCGGCAAGGGTGTCGTAGTTCTGGTTCAGGGTGGCGCGCAGGCCGGAAGAACTGGTGATCAGCCCCGAAGCGATGTTGACGCGCCAGCGGCGGGTCAGCGGCTGGTAGGCCAGGCGTATGGTGCGGGCGCTGCTGGCCACGCGCGGGTCGGTCCAGTACCAGCGGTCGCGGTAGATATCGGCCTCGGCCACGAAAAACAGCGGAATGCCCTTGAGCAGGGCGTCTTCGACCACAGGCGGAAGGTCAAAGCGGACCAAGGCGGACAGGTGCACACCGTCCTCGCCTCGCTCCACGCGCAACTGGGTGATCTCGGTGGCCGAGGCCGGCATCGGCGCCCAGGCCAGCAGCACGGCAAGGCAGGCCCCGAGCAGCCAGCGCGCAAGCGCACACCCCGGCCATCGACGGGGGTCAGCGGCCGCTTTTTTCAAGGAGTGCGTAATAAAAACCGTCGTGCTCACGCATCAAATTGTCCGGGAAGACCGTCGTTTCCACGCCACTTTGCGGGAGTAAATGCCCAGGGGAGGGCCTTAATAGAGCGTTGGTGTGGTGCGTAAGAAACGTTTGTATCTGCTGATCGCCCTCCGCCTGAAAAACCGAGCAGGTGCAGTACAGCAGATGGCCGCCGGGCTTGAGCAGGGGCCAGAGCGTCTTGAGCAGTTGCGCCTGGGTGGCGGCCAGCTGGGCAATGTCGGTGGGCCGGCGCAGCCAGCGCACGTCGGGGTGGCGCCGCACGATGCCGGAGGCGGTGCAAGGGGCGTCCAGCAGGATGGCGTCATAAAGCCGCCCATCCCACCAGCCATCCGGCCGCCCGGCGTCGCCCACACGGACCTGCGCCTGCAGGCCCAGCCGCCGCAGGTTTTGCCCTACGCGCTCGCAACGGCGGGCATCAATGTCCAGCGCCGTGACTTCGCAATCGGCCAGTTCCAGCAGATGGGCGGTCTTGCCGCCCGGGGCGGCGCAGGCGTCGAGGATATTGAGGCAGGCATCCTGACCACCAGGAACCGCCAGGCCTTCCAGCAGCAGGGGGGCGGCCAGCTGGGCGGCGGCGTCCTGTACCGAAAAATGCCCCTCGGCAAAACCAGGCAGGCTGGTCACCGGGCGCGCCACGGCCAGGACCACGCCGTGGTCTCCCACCGGCGCCGCTTCGATTTGCATCGCTGCCAAGGCCTGCAGGTAGCCGGCCTGCGTGGTTTTGCGTGCATTGACGCGCAGGATCAGCGGCGCGCGGCTGTTGTTGGCCTGCAAAATGGCCTGCCACTGGCCGGGATGGTCCTTGCGCAGCCGGTCTATCCACCACTGCGGATGGTTCCACACCGCCTGCGGGCTTTTTTCAGTGCGGGCCACCAGTTCGTCGCGCTCGCGCAGAAAGCGGCGCAGGCAGCCGTTGATAAAGCTGGCCTGGTGCCGGGTGGCGTCCCAGCGTTTCGCAGCTTCCACCGCCTGGTCAACCAGGGTATGTGAACTGTAAGGCGCGCCCTCCTCCGTCCAGATCAAAGCCAGGGCAACACACAGCAGGGCATCAGCCTCGGGCGGCGGCGGGCGGCGAGCCAGTTGCTGGCGCAGAGCTTCGGCACGGCCCAGCCAGCGCAGGGTGTGAAAACCCAGCGACTGCACGCCGGGCCGCAGCGCGGCCTCGACGCCTTCGAGCGCGGTGGTCATGGAGCGCCCGCCGCGCACGGCCATCAGCAGGGAAGCGGCACCCTGGAGCTGGCGCCACAGGGGGACTTGGGTGGAGTTGTCTTGCATCGAGATCACGGACGCCGCCCGGAATGGACAGCCAGCCCGTATTAGACCAGCCAAAGGATGGCCCCCACGGTCGCTCACTGCGTGTAGCTCCCTGCCCCCCGAGGGGGCCGCCCGCCTGTGGCCCGGCAAAGCCGGTTCCACGGCTCAGGCTTGCAACTCGGAGCGCCCCGAGGAGTCGCCCGGTTAGTCAAGCCAAGCTATCTGCCCAGATATTGTTGGCCCAGTTCAGCGCATAGACGCCTTCAAGCTCTGTGGGCCCGGTGCTGACACCGCCCGAGCCCGCAACGGCCTTGAAGGTTTTCTCGGCCGCCACGTATTCATGCACGCTGGCCACATGGATCACGTTCTTGTTGTCGACAAAGCTGTAGCAGGTGTTGGTGAGCATAGGCGCCGGGTTGATGTCCCAGCCCGAGAGTTCAGCCACGATGGCGGCGGCCGCCACCTTGCCGTGGTTGTTCGCCATGTGGCCGCTCTTGGGCATGGCAGGCGCCACCTGGATGGAGTCGCCGAGCACGTGCACATCCTTGGCGGCGGTGGACTCGAACGTCAGGTAGTTGACGCCGCACCAGCGATTGTTGGCCTGGTTGTTGAGGCCGGCCTGCACGGCGATGGTGCCGGCGCGCATCGCGGGCAGGACGTTGAGCACGTTAGCCTTAACGTCATCCTGCACGTCGAACCTGATGAGGCCGGCCTTGGCATCCACCGCGGTGGCCTTGTGCTGGCCCCGGTATTCGACGATGCCCTTGTACTGCTCGGCCCACACCTTCTTGAACAGCGGCCCCTTGGAGGTGACATCCGGGTTGGCATCGAGGATCAGCACCTTGCTGCGCGGCTTGGCTGCCTTGAAATAGCCGGCGATGACCGAGGCCCGTTCGTACGGTCCGGGCGGGCAGCGGTAAGGCGCTTCGGGAATCGTGATGGCATAAACGCCGCCGTCGGGCATGGCCTCAAGCTGGCGGCGCAGCGCCACGGTCTCCGCGCCGGCCTTCCAGGCCTGCAGCACCTGGCCGGAGGCATTAGCCTCCTTGAGGCCTTCTATGCTGCCGAACATCAGCTCCACACCGGGCGAGACCACCAGCTTGTCATAAGCAATGGTGGCGCCGCGGGCCAGCGTGACGGTTTTCTTCGCGGTGTCGATGGCGCTCGCGTAGTCCTTCACCACGGTGATGCCGTGGGCACTCGACAGGCCCGCGTACGGCGTGGTGATGTCGGCCATCTGCTTGCCGCCGCTGAGCACGAGGTTGGAAATGGGGCAGGAGATGAAAGCGTCCTGGGGCTCTATCAGCACCACGTCGATTTTGTAGTCCGATAGCAGGCGCACATATTTTGCGGCGGTGGCGCCGCCGTAGCCCCCGCCTATCACCACGACCTTGGCCTTGGATGGAGCGGAAGTGCTGGCGCAGCCTGCCAGGCCGAGCAGACCGAGGGCTACTGTGGACTGCAGGAATGAGCGGCGCTTGAAGCCGGCCACGGAAGATTGCGAACTGGAGCGGAGCGGAAGATTCGTTCTCATGATATTTATTCCTCCTTACTTCTTTTGTGCGGCAAAGTAGCCTGCCAACGACTCGATCTGCGCATCGTTGAAACCCTTGCTGATCTGGTGCATCACGGTGGCGGGCCGCGCACCGGTCTTGAAGGCATTCATCTGCGCGATGATGTAGGCCTTGTCCAGGCCGGCCAGGGAGGTGACAGTGGAGCCTTCCACCACCTTGCCGTTGGTACCGTGGCAGTTGGCGCAGGTAGCGGCCAGGCTCCTGGCATAAAGCGCTTCCTTGCTTTGCGCCTGTGCCAGGGGGCTGAGCGCCAGGCAGAGCAGGGGCAGGGTGAGTCTGGCAAGTCGTGGAATCTTCATGGGCGTCTCTTTCCTGCGGGTTCAAACGGTGTTTGTAGTTGGGGCATGTGTCTCGGGCCGGCTGTCTTGAGCTGACAATTTAGCGCGCCGCCCCCGGTGCCCTATAGGGAGTATCCAGTACTTCGCGACGTCGCGCCACGCGAGCATTCGAATCGTTGCTCATGAGCTTGCAACCAGCTCATCAATGGCGGCCGCCAGGATCAAAAAATCGCGTCGGGCCGCGTCGCCAGTTCATCCCGGATGGGCAGTGCCCCCATGGACCTGCCGTAAATCTGGAAGATACGCTCCGCCAGCGGTGGATGGCTGGCGAACCAGCGGCCCCTGTCGCTGGCATCGACCAGCAGCATGTGCTGCACTGCCCGATGCAGGCTTCGTGCGGGTGCCATGCCCTGCTCTTCTTCGCCGGCCACCTTGCGCAGCACGCCGCCCAGCCCTTCGCGGCTGCGCGTGAACTGCACGGCGCGCGCGTCGGCCAGAAACTCGCGCTGGCGCGAGATCGCCGCCTTCAATGCACGCCCCGCCAGCCAGCCCAGCGAGCCGCTGACCAGGATGGGAAAACCGGGCAAAGCCAGAAAAGAACGCTGGCCGTTGTCGTCGGCGGCACACATGCTGCGGCCCAAATTGAAAATCATCTCCAGCCCGAACACCATGCCCGCCAGCCGCATGTTCAGGCGCGTATCGCCCTCACGCAGGTGGCTCAGTTCGTGGGCCACCAGGCCCTGGAGTTCGTCACGCGTGAGCTTGTCCAGCGCGCCCTGCGTGACGGCGATGACGGCGTCGCCCTCATCCCAGCCGGCGGCGAAGGCATTGATGGCGTCCAGGCGCGGAAGCACCATGGCCAGCGGCGGCTTCATGCTGGCGGCAATGGCCAGTTCGTCCACGATATTGCAAAGCTTGCGCTCAGCTTCGCGGCTGGCGGGCCAGGCCTCACGCGCGCCCACACGGCGCGCCAGTGCTTCGCCGCCACTGCTCAGGGCGGAGGTCTCCACCCACCAGCCGCCCAGTACAAACAACAACGTCACCGAAGTGTTGACGGTGAAGAAGTAGGCCGGGTAGCCGCTGAAGCCCGGCGTCACCATCCGCCAGGCCAGTGCCAGCGCACCATTGACGCCCAGCAGCAAGGCGACCAAAGTCAGGCCGAAGAGCAGCAACAGCCGCTGGGTCTGCGCCCTGGCGGTTTCCTGGCGTTCAAAGAAGCGCATCGAGCCCTGCCTGGTCGATAGACCTTGCTACATCTGGATTCGAACGGCCTGGCGCTCGGCCGCATTTTCAGTCGCGCGCAGCATGGCCGACGGGGCAAAGCCAAAGGTGCGGGCAATCAGCACGGCCGGGAATTGCCCTTGCGCGTTGTTGTAATCGAGCACGGCGTCGTTGTAGGCCTGGCGCGCGAAGCCGATCTTGTTCTCGGTGCTCGTGAGTTCTTCGCTGAGCTCGCGAATCGTCTGGTCGCCCTTGAGCTCGGGATAGGCTTCGGCCACCGCGAAGAGCCGGCCCAGGCTGCCTTCCAGTGATTGTTCGGCAGCGGCCAGCGCCGTGACGGCGTCGGCATTGGCCGGCCGGCTGCGAACCGCGTCGCTGGCGCTGCGTGCCTGGTTGCGCGCCAGCGTCACGGCCTCCAGCGTGCTTTGCTCATGCTGCAGGTATTTCTTGGCCGCTTCCACCAGGTTGGGAATCAGGTCATAGCGGCGCTTGAGCTGGACGTCGATCTGGCCAAAGGCATTGGCAATGACGTTCTTGTGCCGCACCAGCCGGTTGTAGGCCCCCACGGACCAGAAAACCAGCAGGGCAAACACCACGATGACAACAAGCGTGCTGAGGGACATGGGACTCCTTGGTGCGAAAAAGACGCCGGGTGCCGGCACCGGCCGATAGCTTGTCGCGAGGTTAACTGCTTTTGGGCCGGATCGGCAAGCCGGCTACCCGCCTATACAGCGGCAGCGTGACAAGCATCCAAAAAAAAGCCCCACATCTCTTGCAAGGTGTGGGGCTGGACGCCTTTTCAGGGCGCCGTGAGCGTCTCGACCGGCTTACTCGGAGGCAGCCTCGCTGTCGCCACCGGTTTCAGCGGCGGCAGGCATCGCGGCTTCCAGTTCGGCGGCCTCGGCTTCGGCGATGGCGCGGCGCTCGGCGTCGTCCATCTGGTCCTTGGCCCGGCGTGCCTCGTGGTAGGCCATGCCGGTACCGGCAGGGATCAGGCGGCCGACGATCACGTTCTCCTTGAGGCCGCGCAGCTCGTCGCGCTTGCCCATGATGGCAGCCTCGGTGAGCACGCGGGTGGTTTCCTGGAAGGAAGCCGCGGAGATGAACGAATCGGTCGACAGCGAGGCCTTGGTGATACCCAGCAGCAAGTTGCTGTAGGTGGCCGGGACCTTGCCTTCGGCGCGCAGGGCGTCGTTGGTGTCCAGCATGGCGGAACGCTCGACCTGTTCACCGGCGATGTAGCTGGAATCACCGACGTTTTCAACGACCACGCGGCGCAGCATCTGGCGAACAATCACTTCGATGTGCTTGTCGTTGATCTTCACGCCCTGCAGGCGGTAAACGTCCTGCACTTCGTCGACGATGTAGCGGGCCAGCTCTTCCATGCCCAGCAGGCGCAGGATGTCTTGCGGATCGGCGGGGCCGTCCACAATCGATTCGCCCTTGTTGACCACCTGGCCTTCGTGCACCAGGATGTTCTTTTCCTTGGGAACCAAGTCTTCCCAGACCTTGCCGTCGGGATCAGTGATCTGCAGGCGAACCTTGCCCTTGGTCTCCTTGCCGAAGGACACGGTACCGGTCATCTCGGCCAGGGTACCCTTGTCTTTCGGCGTACGGGCTTCGAACAGCTCGGCCACGCGCGGCAGACCGCCAGTAATGTCGCGGGTCTTCTGGCCTTCGATCGGGATACGGGCCAGCACTTCGCCGGGGCCCACGTCCTGGCCGTCACGCACCTGGACCAGCGCGCCCACCTGGAAGCCGATGGTCACCGAGTGGTCGGTGCCGGGGATCTTCACTTCGTGGCCGGAGGCGTCGATCAGCTTGACCTGCGGACGGATCACCTTGGTGGCGCCGCGGCGTTTCGGGTCGATCACCACCAGGGTGGACAAGCCCGTCACATCGTCAACCTGCTTGGCCACCGTCACGCCTTCTTCCACATTCTCGAAAGCCACCTTGCCGGCGAACTCGGTAATGATAGGGCGGGTCAGCGGATCCCAGTTGGCCAGGATGGTACCGGCCTTGATGGTCTGGTCGGCCTTGACGGTCAGGGTCGCGCCGTAAGGCACCTTGTGGCGCTCGCGCTCGCGGCCGTGCTCGTCATGGATGACGATCTCGCCCGAGCGGGCAATCACGACCAGCTCGCCCTTGCTGTTGGTCACATAGCGCATGGGCGCGTTGAAACCGATCACGCCGTTGGACTTGGCTTCGACGCTGGACGCGATGGCCGCGCGCGATGCCGCACCACCGATGTGGAAGGTCCGCATCGTCAGCTGGGTGCCGGGTTCGCCGATCGACTGGGCGGCGATGATACCGACCGCTTCGCCGATGTTGATCAGGCCGCCGCGGCCCAGGTCGCGGCCGTAGCACTTGGAGCACAGGCCGAAGCGGGTTTCGCAGGTCAGCGCAGTGCGCACCCTGACTTCGTCCACGCCGGCTGCCTCGAGGTCCTCGATCAGGTCTTCGTCCAGCATGACGCCGGCCTTGACCAGCACCGAGCGGTTCTCGGGGTGCAGCACGTCTTCGACCGAGGTGCGGCCGAGGATTCGGTCGCGCAGCGATTCGATGACTTCACCACCCTCGACGATGGCGCGCATGAGCGAGCCTTCCTGGGTGCCGCAGTCTTCTTCGGTCACGACCAGGTCCTGCACGACGTCGCACAGGCGGCGCGTGAGGTAGCCGGAGTTGGCGGTTTTCAGCGCCGTGTCGGCCAGGCCCTTACGGGCACCGTGGGTGGAGATGAAGTACTCCAGCACGTTCAGGCCTTCGCGGAAGTTGGCGGTGATCGGCGTTTCAATGATGGAGCCGTCCGGCTTGGCCATCAGGCCACGCATACCGGCCACCTGGCGAATCTGCGCTGCGGAACCGCGGGCACCCGAGTCGGCCATCATGTAGATGGAGTTGAAGGATTCCTGCTCGACTTCCTTGCCGTTGCGGTCGATGACCTTCTCTTTCGAGAGCTGGGACATCATCACCTTGGACACTTCGTCGCCGGACTTGCCCCAGATGTCCACCACCTTGTTGTAACGCTCGCCGGAGGTCACCAGGCCCGAGACATACTGCTGCTCGATCTCTTTGACTTCCTTCTGGGCGCGCGCAATGATGGCGGGCTTTTCCTTGGGGATCAGCATGTCGTCGATGCAGATCGAGATGCCGGCCTTGGTCGCCAGGCGGAAGCCCGATTGCAACAGCTTGTCGGCGAACACCACGGTCTCTTTCAGGCCGCACTTGCGGAAGGACACGTTGATCAGCTTGGAGATTTCCTTCTTCTTCAACGCCTTGTTGATGTTGGAGAAAGGCAGGCCCTTGGGCAGAATCTCGGAGAGCAGCGCGCGGCCGCCGGTGGTTTCCCACAGCTTGGTCGACGGTACGAACTCGCCGGTGGCCTTGTCCTTGGTGTACTCGGTCAGGCGCACGCTGATGCGGGCGTTCAGGTCGAGCTCACCCGCGTCGAACGCGCGGCGGACTTCACCGGTGTCGGAGAACACCAGGCCTTCGCCCTTGCCGTTGGTGCGGTCGCGGGTCGTGTAGTACAGGCCCAGCACCACGTCCTGCGAAGGAACGATGGAGGGCTCGCCGTTGGCGGGGAACAGGATGTTGTTCGAAGCCAGCATCAGGGTGCGGGCTTCCATCTGCGCTTCCACCGACAGCGGCACGTGGACGGCCATCTGGTCGCCGTCGAAGTCGGCGTTGAAGGCCGAGCAGACGAGCGGGTGCAGCTGGATGGCCTTGCCTTCGATCAGGATGGGTTCAAAGGCCTGGATGCCGAGGCGGTGCAGCGTGGGCGCACGGTTCAGCATCACGGGGTGTTCCTTGATGACCTCTTCCAGGATGTCCCACACCACCGGCGTGCCGGATTCGACTTCCTTCTTCGCCGCCTTGATGGTCGTGGCGATGCCGCGCGACTCGAGCTGCGCGAAGATGAAAGGCTTGAACAGTTCCAGCGCCATCAGCTTGGGCAAGCCGCACTGGTGCAGCTTGAGCGTCGGGCCCACGGTGATCACGGAACGGCCGGAGTAGTCGACGCGCTTGCCCAGCAAGTTTTGGCGGAAACGGCCCGACTTGCCCTTGATCATGTCGGCCAGCGACTTCAGCGCGCGCTTGTTGGCGCCCGTCATGGCCTTGCCGCGGCGGCCGTTGTCCAGCAGCGAGTCGACGGCTTCCTGCAGCATGCGCTTTTCGTTGCGCGCGATGATTTCAGGGGCCTTCAGCTCCAGCAGGCGGCGCAGGCGGGAATTGCGGTTGATGACGCGGCGGTACAGGTCATTCAGGTCGGAGGTCGCAAAGCGGCCGCCGTCCAGCGGCACCAGCGGACGCAGGTCCGGCGGCAGCACGGGCAGCACGTCGAGCACCATCCAGCCCGGCTTGATACCGGACTTCTTGAACGCTTCCATCAATTTCAAGCGCTTGGCGTTTTTCTTGATCTTGATCTCGGAGCCGGTCAGGTCGTTGCGCAGCTTCTCGATCTCGATGTCCAGGTCCAGCCCTTCGAGCAGGTCCTTGATACCTTCAGCGCCCATCTTGGCGATGAATTCATCGCCGTATTCCTTGCGCTTGGCGTCGTAGTCGTCTTCCGACATGATGCTGAACTTCTTCAGCGGGGTCATGCCGGGGTCGGTCACCACATATGCTTCGAAGTACAGCACGCGCTCGATGTCGCGCAGCGTCATGTCGAGCACCAGGCCCAGGCGCGAAGGCAGCGACTTCAGGAACCAGATGTGCGCGCAGGGAGCGGCCAGGTCGATGTGACCCATGCGCTCACGGCGGACCTTGGTCTGCGTGACTTCAACGCCGCACTTCTCGCAGATGACACCGCGGTGCTTGAGGCGCTTGTACTTGCCGCACAGGCACTCGTAGTCCTTGATCGGGCCAAAGATCTTGGCGCAGAACAGGCCGTCGCGCTCAGGCTTGAAGGTGCGGTAGTTGATGGTTTCAGGCTTCTTGACTTCGCCGAAAGACCACGAACGGATCTTTTCGGGCGAGGCCATGCCGATCTTGATGGCATCGAAATGCTCATCCGGCGTGAATTGCTTGAACAGGTCGAGTAATGATTTCATGAGTTAAATCCTTTTCTTTCCTGTTGAATTAGCTGCGTTCCAGCTCGATGTCGATACCGAGCGAACGAATTTCCTTGACCAGCACGTTGAACGACTCGGGCATACCCGCCGCGATCGCGTGCTCGCCCTTGACGATGCTTTCGTACACCTTGGTACGGCCTTGCACGTCGTCGGACTTGACGGTGAGCATTTCCTGCAGCGTGTAGGAGGCGCCATAGGCTTCCAGCGCCCAGACCTCCATCTCGCCGAAACGCTGTCCACCGAACTGCGCCTTGCCGCCCAGGGGCTGCTGCGTGACCAGGCTGTAGGGGCCGGTCGAGCGGGCGTGCATCTTGTCGTCCACCAAGTGGTGGAGCTTCAGGACGTGCATGTAACCCACCGTCGTGGTGCGCTCGAACTGGTCGCCCGTGCGGCCGTCGTACAGCTGGGCCTGGGTGCGCGTCGCCGTCAGGCCCTTGGCCTTGGCGATCTCGTCCGGGTAAGCCAGCTTGAGCATGCTCATGATGTCTTCTTCCGAAGCGCCGTCGAACACCGGCGTCGCGAAAGGCACGCCGCTGGCCAGGTTGCCGGCCATCTCGAGCAGGTCGGAATCCGACAGTTTGGACAGGTCTTCACTGCGGCCCGACTTGTTGTACAGCGTTTCCATGAACTTGCGCAGCTCGGCCACCTTGGCTTCGGCCTGCAGCATGTCGCCGATACGCTGGCCCAGGCCCTTGGCGGCCCAGCCCAGGTGGACTTCCAGCACCTGGCCCACGTTCATGCGCGAAGGCACACCCAGCGGGTTCAGCACGATGTCGCACGGCGTGCCGTCGGCCATGTAGGGCATGTCTTCGACCGGAACGATCTTGGACACCACACCCTTGTTGCCGTGGCGGCCGGCCATCTTGTCGCCGGGTTGCAGGCGGCGCTTGACGGCCAGGTAAACCTTGACCATCTTGAGCACGCCGGCCGGCAGTTCGTCGCCTTGTGTGAGCTTCTTGCGCTTTTCTTCAAAAGCCAGGTCGAAGCTGTGGCGCGTCTGCTCCATGGCATTCTTGACGCTTTCCAGTTGGGAAGCCACTTCGTCGTCCGCCGGGCGGATGTCAAACCAGTGGTACTTCTCGACGTCGGCCAGGTAGGCCTTGTCGATCTTGCTGCCCTTGGCGAGCTTCTTCGGGCCGCCGTTGGCGACCTTGCCGACGAGCAGCTTCTCGATACGGTCAAAGGCGTCGGCCTCGACGATGCGCAGCTGGTCGTTCAGGTCCAGGCGGAAGCGCTTGAGTTCGTCGTCGATGATCTGCTGGGCGCGCTTGTCACGCACGATGCCTTCACGGGTGAAGACCTGCACGTCGATCACGGTGCCCTGCGAGCCCTGGCTCACGCGCAGCGAGGTGTCTTTCACGTCGCTGGCTTTTTCGCCGAAGATGGCGCGCAGCAGTTTTTCTTCCGGCGTCAGCGTGGTCTCGCCCTTGGGCGTGACCTTGCCGACCAGCGTGTCGCCCGGCTGGACTTCGGCGCCGACATAAATAATGCCGGACTCGTCGAGGCGGTTCAGTTGCTGCTCGGACAGGTTCGGAATGTCGCGCGTGATTTCTTCGGAGCCCAGCTTGGTGTCGCGGGCCATCACGACGAGTTCTTCGATGTGAATCGAGGTATAGCGGTCTTCGGCCACCACACGCTCGGAGATCAGGATCGAATCCTCGAAGTTGTAGCCGTTCCAGGGCATGAAAGCCACCAGCATGTTCTGGCCCAGGGCCAGCTCGCCGATGTCCGTCGATGCGCCGTCGGCGATCACGTCACCCTTGGCCAGCTTGTCGCCCATCTTGACGATGGGGCGCTGGTGGATGTTGGTGTTCTGGTTGGAGCGCTGGTACTTGATCAGGTTGTAGATGTCCACGCCGACTTCGCCGGCCAGGGCTTCCGCATCATTGACGCGCACCACGATGCGGGTGGCATCGACGTAGTCGACCACGCCGCCGCGATTGGCCGTCACGACGGTGCCGGAGTCGACCGCGGAAACGCGCTCGATGCCGGTGCCGACGAAGGCTTTTTCAGGGCGCAGCACAGGCACGGCCTGACGCTGCATGTTGGCGCCCATCAGTGCGCGGTTGGCGTCATCGTGCTCGAGGAAGGGCACCAGCGATGCTGCCACCGAGACGATCTGCGCGGGCGACACGTCCATGTACTGGATGCGCTCGGCACCGACCAGCACGGATTCGCCGTTTTCACGGGCGGACACCAGGTCACCGGTCAGCTTGCCGGACTCGTCCAGCGCCGCGTTGGCCTGGGCGATCACGTATTTGCCTTCTTCGATGGCCGACAAGTAGTCGATCTGGTCGGTGATCTTGCTGTCCACCACACGGCGGTACGGGGTTTCGATGAAACCGTACTCGTTGAGGCGGGCATACAGGGCCAGCGAGTTGATCAGGCCGATGTTCGGGCCTTCAGGCGTTTCAATCGGGCAGACGCGGCCGTAGTGCGTGACGTGCACGTCGCGCACTTCGAAGCCGGCGCGTTCGCGGGTCAAACCGCCCGGGCCAAGGGCCGATACACGGCGCTTGTGGGTGATCTCGGACAGCGGGTTGGTCTGGTCCATGAACTGCGACAGCTGCGATGCGCCGAAGAATTCCTTCAGGGCGGCGGAGATCGGCTTGCTGTTGATCAGGTCGTGCGGCATCAGCGGCTCTTGCTCGGCCTGGCCCAGACGCTCTTTCACGGCCTTTTCGATACGTGCCAGGCCGGTGCGGTACTGGTTCTCGGCCAGCTCACCCACGCAGCGCACGCGGCGATTGCCGAGGTGGTCGATGTCATCCACCTCGCCATTGCCGTTGCGCAGATCGACCAGGATCTTGACCACGGCGAGGATGTCCTCGTTGGTCATGACCATGGGGCCGCTGGAGGAGTCACGGCCCACGCGGGCGTTGAACTTCATGCGGCCCACGCGCGACAGGTCGTAGGTATCCGGGTTGTAGAACAGGCGCTGGAACAGGGCCTGCACCGCGTCTTCTGTCGGCGGCTCGCCGGGGCGCATCATGCGGTAGATCGCCACGCGCGCGGCGAACTCGTCAGCCGTTTCATCAGCACGCAGGGTTTGCGAGATATACGCGCCCTGGTCGAGTTCGTTGGTGTACAGCACCTGCAGGTCCTGCACGCCGGCCGCGCGCAGCTTCTTGAGCAGCACTTCGGTCAGCTCGTCATTGGCCTTGGCGATGATTTCACCGGTTTCGGCGTCAACAATATTCTTGGCGACCACGCGGCCGACCAGGAAGTCTTCCGGCACGCTGATGGTGGTGGTGCCGCTTTGCTCCAGCTCGCGGGTGTGGCGGACGGTGATGCGCTTGTCCTTGGCGACCACGACCTTGCCGTTCTTGTCGGTGATGTCGAAGCGAGCCACTTCACCGCGCATGCGCTCGGCGACGAATTCCATCTGCGCGCCGCTGTCCATCAAGCGGAAGTTGTCGAACACGAAGAAGTTCGCAAGGATGGATTCCGGGTTCAGGCCGATGGCCTTGAGCAGGATGGTGACCGGCATCTTGCGGCGGCGGTCGACGCGGAAGTACAGCACGTCCTTCGGGTCGAATTCGAAGTCGAGCCAGGAGCCGCGGTAGGGAATGATGCGGGCCGAGAACAGCAGCTTGCCCGAGCTGTGGGTTTTGCCCTTGTCGTGCTCGAAGAAAACGCCGGGAGAGCGATGCAGCTGGGACACGATCACGCGTTCGGTCCCGTTGATCACGAAAGAACCCTTGTCGGTCATCAGGGGCACTTCGCCCATATAGACTTCCTGCTCTTTCACTTCCTTGACCACCTTGGACTGCGACGTGGAAGATTCGCGGTCGTAAATGATCAGCTGCACCTTGGCGCGCACGGCCGAGGCGAAGGTGAGTCCACGGGTCTGGCACTCGCGCACGTCGAAGGCGGGCTTGGCCAGGTTGTACTCGATGAATTTCATCTCGACAAAACCATTGTGCGAGACGATGGGGAATGCGTTGTCAAATGCCGCCTGCAGGCCTTCAATGGTCCGCTTTTGGGGCGCGACGTCGGCTTGCAGGAACGCTGTGTACGCGTCTTTCTGCATTTGCAGCAAATAGGGAACAGTCAACACGCTTTCGCGGTTGCCGAAGCTTTTGCGGATGCGTTTACGTTCGGTGTAGGAATAGGCCATGAGTTCTCCGCGTTGATGGGCTCTGGCGACTCTCGTGCCCGGATACACCACGTATCCAGGCAGCTTGGTGGTTGGCCACTACCAACCATGGCGGACGGCGACGCATTGCACGTCACCCGAACCAAGGCGCTTTCTGCAGTCGGGGTCAGAAAGCACTGGAAAAAGGACTGGTCTCAATCATTTTTCCGGTGTTTCTACCAAACACTGGGCGGGCTGCAGACCCGCCGGGAGTTCGAAGAACACTTGGAAGCCGGCGGTTTGAGCCTGCTTTCAGTGTGTTCCTTGAAACACGAAAGGCTGGAAGCCCAACTACGGTCTTCCAGCCTTCTCGAACACCAAGAATTACTTGAGTTCGACTTTCGCGCCGGCTTCTTCGAGCTTCTTCTTCGCAGCTTCTGCGTCGGCCTTGGGAGCGGCTTCCTTGACGTTCTTCGGAGCGCCGTCCACCAGGTCCTTGGCTTCTTTCAGGCCCAGGCCGGTGATTTCGCGCACGGCCTTGATGACCGACACCTTGTTCGCGCCTGCGTCGAGCAGCACGACGTTGAAGTCGGTCTTCTCTTCAGCAGCTGCGGCACCGCCGCCAGCACCGCCGCCGGCAGCGGGAGCAGCCATGGCGGCTGCGCTCACGCCAAATTTCTCTTCGATGGCTTTCACCAGGTCGTTGAGTTCGAGGACCGTCATGCTATCCAGCGCGGTCAGAAATGCGTCTTTATCGAATGCCATTTTGATTTCCTAAAAAAGTTGGGTACAAGTTACGCCGATGCTTAAGCTGCTGCGGGGGCGTCGCCACCCTTTTTCGCCGCCAGGGCGCCCAGCACAACGGCTGTACGCGACATGGGCGACATCAGCAAGCCACACAACTGGGCCAGCAACACTTCCTTGGAAGGAATGTTGGCCAGTTGCTTCACGCCGTTCACGTCCAGGGATTTGCCACCGAATGCGCCACCGCGAATCACCAGCTTGTCGTTGGTTTTCGCGAAGTCAGCCACTACTTTCGCAGCAGCCACAGCATCCGTGGAAAAGCCGTAGATCAGCGGGCCGGTCATCTGGTCGGACACGACTTCGAATGCACTGCCTGCCACTGCGCGGCGAGCCAGGGTGTTCTTCAGAACACTCAGGTTCACGCCTTTGTCGCGGGCTTGGCTGCGCAGACGGGTCATGTCAGCGACCGTGATGCCACGGTATTCCGCTATCACGAGCGTTTGAGCTTTAGCGGCGAGGCCGGTCACTTCATCAATGACGGCTTGTTTCTCACTGCGGTTGAGACTCAAGGTCTACTCCTTAAAAATGTGCCGTCGGGTTCCGGCCGGCTTGCGCCGCCTTCAGCCCTTCAACACGCTCATGTTCAGCGACCAACTGTTTTCAGATTCTTTGCAAAACCATTCAAGCAGCGGGACCGCCATCTGCGTTGGCCGTCTTTCGATTAAGCGGCGAGCCCAAAAGCCTGCCGCGCCAACGGTCTTGGATGACCTGCCGGAGCGAACCCCGACAGCCCACCACATCGGACAGCCCTTGCGGGGCCGCCCAAATTTTCGCGATTACGCTGCGATGGTTTGCGTGTCGACGCGAACGCCCACACCCATCGTTGACGAAACCGCAACCTTCTTCAAATACACGCCCTTGCTCGAGGCCGGCTTGGCTTTTTGCAGCGCGTCGATCAGCGCGGCCAGGTTGCCCTGCAGCTTGGCCGTGTCGAACGAGCGGCGGCCGATGCTGCCGTGCACGATGCCGGCCTTGTCGACGCGGAACTGAACCTGGCCAGCCTTCGCGTTCTTGACGGCGGTCGCGACGTCCGGCGTCACGGTGCCGACCTTGGGATTGGGCATCAGGCCACGGGGGCCGAGCACCTGGCCCAGGGTACCGACGATGCGCATCGCATCGGGGGAAGCGATCACGACGTCGAAGTCCATCTTGCCGGCCTTGATTTCGGCGGCCAGGTCATCCATGCCGACGATGTCGGCGCCGGCGGCCTTGGCTTCTTCAGCCTTGGCGCCTTGTGCGAACACAGCCACGCGCTTGGTCTTGCCTGTGCCGTTGGGCAGCACCACGGCGCCGCGAACAACCTGGTCGGACTTCTTGGCGTCGATGCCGAGCTGCACAGCCACATCGATGGACTCATCGAACTTGGCGACGGCGAACTCTTTCACAAGGCCCAGGGCCTCGGGCAGCGCATACAGCTTGTTGCTGTCGATTTTGTCGCCGATGGTTTTTTGGCGTTTGGTCAGCTTGCTCATACAACACCCTCCACCGACACGCCCATGGAACGGGCCGTACCGGCAATCGTACGAACTGCAGCGTCGAGGTCAGCAGCCGTCATGTCTTTCATCTTGGTCTTGGCGATTTCTTCGAGCTGTGCGCGGGAAATCTTGCCGACCTTCACCGTGTGCGGCGTAGACGAGCCCTTGTCGAGCTTGATGGCCTTCTTGATCAGGACGCCTGCGGGAGGGGTCTTGATGACAAAGGTGAAGCTCTTGTCGGCGAATGCCGTGATCACCACAGGCAGTGGCAGGCCCGGCTCAACACCCTGGGTCTGGGCATTGAATGCCTTGCAGAATTCCATGATGTTCAGGCCGCGCTGACCGAGCGCGGGGCCGATCGGGGGGGATGGATTAGCCTTACCAGCTGGCACTTGCAGCTTGATAAAGCCGACGATTTTTTTCGCCATACTTTTCTCCTTGCGGGTCATAGCGCCTGGGCACCGCCACAAAGGCAGGCCCGGGCTCCCCGGGGGTTACACAACTCAAAAACAGCCCTTGAGGGCCGTTTCGCGCCGAGTTGCAAAGCGCGAAATAACTTGCCGACCGAAATTACGTTTTTTCGATCTGGCTGAATTCCAGTTCCACCGGCGTGGCGCGGCCGAAAATCGTGACCGATACACGCACCTTGTTTTTGTCGTAGTTGACTTCTTCCACCGTACCGTTGAAGTCGGTGAAGGGGCCGTCCTTGACGCGAACGTATTCGCCCGCCTCGAACTCCACCTTGTGGCGCGGCTTCTCGGTGCCGACCTGCATCTGGCTGACGATCTTCTGGACGTCGTCCTCGGAGATGGGGGCCGGACGGTTCTTGGCACCGCCGACAAAGCCGGTCACCTTGTTGGTGTGCTTCACCAGGTGCCAGGTTTCATCGTCCATCACCATTTCGACCAGGACGTAACCCGGGAAGAAGCGACGCTCCGTCGTTTTCTTCTGGCCGTTCTTGATTTCGACCACTTCTTCGGTGGGCACCAGGAAACGGCCGAATTTGGACTGCATGCCCGCGCGGTTGATGCGCTCGACGATGTTGCGCTCGACCGCTTTTTCCATGCCGGAATAGGCATGGACGACATACCACTGCATGCCTGGCGTCGGCGTGAGGGACGTGCCCGCCGCCACTTCGCTGACTACCGTGCCATTCAGATCGCTCATTATCGTTTCCATCCCAGGATCAGGTCGTAAAACACCCACTCGAGCGTCTTGTCCGTAAACCACAAAAACAAGGCCATGATCACCACAAAACCAAACACATAGGCCGTCATCTGGATGGCTTCCCTACGGGCCGGCCAGACGACCTTCCTGACTTCGCGCCAGGAGTCACGGCCAAAGGCCACGAACTGCTTGCCCGGTTCGGACGTCATAAAAATCACAACCGCCGCCACCAGACCGGCGATCAGGGCACCCCACTGGGCGACCTGGCCTTGCTTGCCGAGCAGGTAAAAACCCGCCAGCGAAGCCAGTACCAGGGCGACAGCCAGCGCCAACTTCGCCTTGTCGGCATTGGTACTGACGGTTTCAACTTGAGAAGTGGCCATGGTTGGCGGATTTCCTGTTCAATCTTCGGGCGCCTTTTCAGACGCTTAAGCCCACCTGGAGTTTTTGACTCCGGCGGGCTTGCTTTTAACTTTTCAAACCACCCTCAGTGCCGATACGCACCAACCATCAGGTGGCAGGGGCAGTAGGAATCGAACCTACAACCTTCGGTTTTGGAGACCGACGCTCTGCCAATTGAGCTATACCCCTCCATCAAACCTTCAAAATCAGGCGATGATCTTTGCCACGACGCCGGCGCCGACGGTCTTGCCGCCTTCACGGATGGCGAAGCGCAGGCCTTCTTCCATGGCGATCGGGTTGATCAGCTTGACGGTGATCGACACGTTGTCGCCGGGCATGACCATTTCCTTGCCTTCTGGCAACTCGATCGCGCCGGTCACGTCCGTCGTGCGGAAGTAGAACTGGGGACGGTAGTTGTTGAAGAAAGGCGTGTGGCGGCCGCCCTCGTCCTTGCTCAGCACGTAGATCTCGCCGGTGAAGTGCGTGTGCGGCTTGATGGAGCCGGGCTTGCACAGCACCTGGCCGCGCTCGACTTCTTCACGCTTGGTGCCGCGCAGCAGGATACCCACGTTGTCGCCAGCCTGGCCCTGGTCCAGCAGCTTGCGGAACATTTCCACGCCGGTGCAGGTGGTCTTTTGCGTGTCCTTGATACCGACGATCTCGATTTCCTCGCCGACCTTGATCACACCGCGCTCGACACGGCCGGTCACGACGGTGCCGCGGCCGGAGATGGAGAACACGTCTTCCACGGGCATCAGGAACGCACCGTCAACAGCGCGCTCTGGCAGGGGGATGTAGGTGTCCAGGGCTTCTGCGAGCTTGAAGATCGCGCCTTCGCCCAGGTCGCCCTTGTCGCCTTCCATGGCGAGCTTGGCCGAGCCGTGGATGATGGGGGTCTTGTCGCCGGGGAAGTCGTACTTGTCCAGCAGTTCGCGCACCTCCATTTCGACGAGCTCGAGCAGTTCGGCGTCGTCAACCATGTCGCACTTGTTCAGGAACACGATGATGTAAGGAACACCCACCTGGCGAGCCAGCAGGATGTGCTCACGGGTCTGGGGCATGGGGCCGTCAGCGGCCGAGCACACCAGAATGGCGCCGTCCATCTGGGCGGCACCGGTGATCATGTTTTTCACATAGTCGGCGTGGCCTGGGCAGTCCACGTGGGCGTAGTGGCGGGTAGCCGTTTCGTATTCGACGTGAGCGGTGTTGATGGTGATACCGCGCGCTTTTTCTTCGGGCGCCGCGTCAATCTGGTCGTAACCCTTGGCTTCGCCGCCGAACTTGGCCGCCAACACCGTGGTGATCGCCGCCGTCAGGGTCGTCTTGCCATGGTCCACGTGGCCGATCGTGCCAACGTTGACGTGCGGCTTGGTCCGCTCAAATTTGCCTTTTGCCATTTTTCAACTCCAGAAATTTATAAAGAGTTACAAACCAATTAACGAACTACAGCCAGCGGCAGCGCCCTCAGCGCCGCGCCGGCTCAAAAATATGGTGCCCTTTGCGGGAATCGGACCCGCGACCTCTCCCTTACCAAGGGAGTGCTCTACCACTGAGCCAAAAGGGCTTTTTAAATCCCAGAGATCAAGAAGACCTCAAAAACTCTCACTGCAATCCAACACAAATCAACCGACAGGGCCCGCAAACGCCGCAAAACACAGCCTCTGGAGCGGGAGACGGGAATCGAACCCGCGTCATTAGCTTGGAAGGCTAGGGTTCTACCATTGAACTACTCCCGCGCAGCTCTGCCAATTCAACTCACATCAAACCACGCAACCCAAGGCCCGCTTTACGCGACCGCCTTGCACTGCCCGCTTGCCAAAAATCAACAAAATCTGGTGGATGAGGCTGGATTCGAACCAGCGTAGGCGTAAGCCAACAGATTTACAGTCTGCCCCCTTTAGCCACTCGGGCACCCATCCTTCAAGCGAACCTCGGATTATGCCACGGTTTTATGTCGGACGGAATCCTCGGTACCGCAAAAAGCACTAAAAAGTGCAGGCACGGAGCTTCCAGGCCGGCCGGCTGCTGGTCGGCGTCGCCGAAAAGCCTTGCAGGAGGTCTTGGGACGCAATGCCCCTCAAGGCAGCCAACGCCTTCGGGCATGATGGTGCCACGACCCGAACCGCAGCGCCGGGGTATGGATTTGCGCTGTCTCTTACTCGAATATCCATGAGCATCCCAGCCACCATCTCTCTGCCGCCAGACCCCTCTTCCCGGCGCCGGGTCAACCTGGCCCTGCAAGGCGGGGGTTCGCACGGTGCCTTTACCTGGGGGGTCCTGGACGCCTTGCTGGAGGACGAGCGTATCGAGTTCGACGGCATCAGCGGCGCCAGCGCGGGCGCGGTCAATGCCGTGGCGCTGGCCCACGGATTTGCCGTCGCCGCGCACAAGGACAGCGGAACGCCCAATCCCCGGGAGGCCGCCAGGGCCTCGCTGGCCCGCATCTGGCAAGGCGTGGCCGCCATGGGCAGCCTCGGTTCCATGGCCGACGGCATCAGCAGGATGCTCTTAGGTGGTTGGCCCTCCGACAAAGTGGGCGCTAACTTTTTCAACAATGCGATGAGCCAATGGCTGTCGCCCTACCAAGCCAATCCGCTGGACATCAACCCCCTGCGCAAGCTGCTTCAGGCCGAAATCGACTTTCCGGCCATCGCCGCCCTGCAGCTACCAAAGGCTTTTGTGTCCGCAACCCACGTGAATACAGGTCAGGCCGAGATCTTTTCGGGCAAACGCCTGACATTGCAGGCGGTGATGGCCTCCACCTGCCTGCCCACGCTGTTCCAGGCGGTGGAAATCGGCGGCCAGTCCTATTGGGACGGCGGATTTTCCAGTAACCCCTCGCTGCTGCCCCTGATCAGCGAATGCAGCAGCCGCGACATCATCGTGGTGCAGATCAATCCGCTGAGGCGCCCCGAGGTGCCCCATACGCCTCACGACATCATGGACCGGGTGAACGAACTGACCTTCAACGCCAGCCTGCTGGCCCAGATGCGCACCATCGACTTCATCAACCGCCTGCTGGCCGATGGGCGCCTGCAGGAAGGGGCAAAGTACAAAAGCCTCCTGCTGCACCGCATAGACGGTGGCGAAGCCCTCGAGAACCTGCCTTCGTCGAGCAAGATGTCGGCCGACGGGGCGATGATCGAGAAGCTGTTTGAAATGGGCCAGGGCGCGGCCAAGCGCTGGTTGCGCCGCCACTTTGAGGCGCTGGGCCTGCAAAGCACGGTCAATATCCGGCGTGACTACGTGGGCAGCCTGCCGCAGGAGTTTTAGGCGGGGCACTACCCTTTCGGGTGCGCATCGCGCCATTCGCGCGCCTGCGAAAAATGGCCGCAGCCGATAAAAGGCAGCGGCGGCCGCAGCGCCGACAGCGGTGAGGGATGGTTGGCCACCAGCACCTTGTGTCGCTTCACGTCAATCAAGGCCCGCTTGCTCTGCGCGTGGGAGCCCCAAAGCATAAAGACCACGGGGTGGTCGCCATCGGACACCTGGCGGATCAGCGTGTCGGTCAGCACTTCCCAGCCCTTGCCGGAATGGCTGGCCGGCAGGCCTTCCTCCACAGTGAGGCAGGTGTTGAGCAGCAGCACGCCGTGCGTGGCCCATTTCACCAGGCTGCCGCCGGGCACAGGAAATTTCGGGGGCGGCGTGCCGAGGTCGCGCTGCAGTTCCTTGAAGATGTTGCGCAGCGAGGGCGGCAAGGCCACGCCGGGCGCGACTGAAAAAGCCAGCCCTTCTGCCTGGCCCCGGCCGTGGTAGGGGTCCTGGCCCAGGATGACCACGCGCACTTCTTTGGGCGGCGTGAGCTCGAGCGCGCGCAACGGCTGGGGCGGGAAGATCACCGCGCCTTGGGCGAGCCGGCTTTGCAGGAAATCCAGCAGCTTGCGGCCAGTCGGGCTCGCGAAGAAGTCCTCGGTGGTATGGCGCCAGCCGGGCGCCACGGGCCAGTCCGCAGGGTCCGCGCTGGCCAGTTGGTCCGGACGATTCATAGACGCCGCCTCTCTTTGATTTTTGTGACTACTTGCCGCTGAACAACTGCGCCAGCGCCAGGCCCGGCTCTTCGGCGCGCATAAAGGCCTCGCCGACCAGGAAGGCATTGACACCAGCGTCTCGCAGGCGCTTCACGTCGGCTGGGGTGGCGATGCCGGATTCGGTGACCAGCAGCCGATCCGCCGGCACCTGGGCCAGCATATCCAGGGTGGTATCCAGCGAAACTTCGAAGGTCTTGAGGTTGCGGTTGTTGATGCCGACCAGCGGCGTCCTGAGCTTGAGCGCGCGCTCGAGTTCGGCCTTGTCGTGCACCTCGACCAGCACCGCCATGTCCAGCGACATGGCCAGCGCCTCCAGCGACTTCATCTGCGCGTCGTCCAGGCAGGCCGCGATCAGCAAAATGCAGTCGGCGCCCATGACACGTGCTTCATAGACCTGGTAGGGGTCAACCATGAAGTCCTTGCGCAGTACCGGCAGGCTGCAAGAGGCGCGGGCCTGCTTGAGGTAGTCGACGCTGCCCTGGAAGAATTGCCTGTCGGTCAACACTGAAAGGCAGGCCGCGCTGAGCGTGCCGTCGCCTTCGGCATAGCTTTGCGCGATGTCGGCCGGAATGAAATCGGCACGCAGCACGCCCTTGGACGGGCTGGCCTTTTTAACCTCGGCGATCACCGCGGGCTGGCCTTTCGCGATCTTGGCGCGCAGCGCGCCTACGAAGTCGCGCGTCAGCACGCGCGATTCGGCGTCTTCGCGCATCACTGCAAGGGGTTTCTTGCGAATCGCCTCGGCGATTTCCTGCCGCTTGACCGCGATGATTTTGTCGAGAATATCTGCCATGGTGTTCAGGCCGCCAGTTGTTGGGTGGTGGAGACCAGTTGCTGCAGCCGGGCCTTGGCCGCCCCCGAGGCCAGTGCCTCACGAGCCAGGCCTATGCCGGTCTTGATCGAATCGGCCACATTGGCGGCATACAGCGCCGCGCCGGCATTGAGGACCACGATGTCGCGCGCCGCGCCGGGCTGGTTGTCCAGAACGCCCAACAGCATGGCCTTGGATTGCTCCGGCGTTTCCACGCGCAGCGCACGGTTGCTGGCCATGGGCATGTCAAAGTCCTCGGGATGGATTTCGTATTCGGTGATCTCGCCGTTTTTGAGCTCGCCGACCACCGTGGCCGCACCCAGGCTGACTTCGTCCATGCCGTCTTTGCCATAGACCACCACCGCATGTTCAGCGCCCAGGCGCTGCAGGGCACGCACCTGTATGCCCACGAGGTCAGGGTGGAACACGCCCATGAGGATGTTGGGCGCGCCGGCCGGGTTGGTCAGCGGGCCCAGGATGTTGAAGATGGTGCGCACACCCAGTTCCTTGCGGATGGGTGCGACGTTCTTCATCGCCGGGTGATGGTTGGGCGCGAACATGAAACCCACGCCGACCTGCTCTATGCACTGCGCAATCGCCTCGGGCTTCAGGTTGATGTGGACACCCAGCGACTCGACCACGTCGGCGCTGCCGGACTTGCTGCTCACGCTGCGGCCGCCGTGCTTGCTGACCTTGGCGCCGGCCGCCGCCGCCACAAACATGGAGCAGGTTGAGATGTTGAAGGTGAGCGAGCCGTCGCCGCCGGTGCCAACGATGTCGACCAGGTGGGTCTTGTCGGCCACATGGACCTTGGTGGAGAACTCGCGCATCACCTGCGCGGCGGCGGTGATCTCGCCTATGGTTTCTTTTTTGACGCGCAAGCCGGTGATCAGCGCAGCCATCATCACGGGCGACATCTCGCCGCTCATGATCAGCCGCATGATGTGCAGCATCTCGTCGTGGAAAATCTCACGGTGCTCAATGGTCCGCTGCAGCGCTTCCTGCGGCGTGATTTTGTGGGTATGTGGCATGGCGCGTCTCGCTTGTCTTTGTCTTGTTCCTGGACCCAAAAGGCGGTTCAGTTCGACGGATTATCGGTAAAGGCCAGCTTGAGGCCAAATGCGATGAACATGGCACCGGCGGCGCGATCCAGCCAGTGCATGCCGCGCTGCACGGCGTCACGCCGCGCCATCCACGCGGCGGCCAATGCCCAACCCGAGTTGACCGGAATGGCGTTCAGGTTGAACAGCACGCCCAGCAGCACAAAGGCCAGGGCCTTGTTGTCGGTGCCCGGTGCAATGAACTGCGGCACAAAAGCCAGAAAGAAAATCGCCACCTTGGGATTGAGCACGTTGGTCCAGAAGCCGCCCATGAAAATGGCCTTGAGGGGCTTGGGCGCTTCTGCCGCGGCGACTGCGGCGAGGTCGGTCGTGGCCTGGGGAGCCCTGGACAGCAGGATCTTCGCGCCTATCCACAGCAGGTAAGCCGCGCCCATCCACTTGAGCACGCTGAAGGCGATGGCCGAGGTGGCCAGCAAGGCCCCCACGCCCACCGCCGCCGCAAAGATATGGACAAAGCAGCCGGCCGTGATGCCCAGGCCGGCCACAATGCCGGCGCGCGCGCCCGAACGCAGCGAGTTGGTCACGATGTACAGCACGTCGGGCCCCGGCGTCAGGTTCAGCAACCAGCCGGCCGCGATAAACAGCAACAGGTGTTGGAAATCAGGCATGGTGGCTCCCTAGTCTTAGCAATGGAAAAATTCCCGGATGGCGGCCACCGCGCGATCAACGCCTGCCGTATCCACATCCAGATGGGTCACAAAACGCAGGCGGTACAGGCCCGTGGCCTGTATGCCCCTGCCAGCCAGGTGCTTGAGCAGGTCCACGGACTGCTCACGCGCCGCGCCCGTCAGGTCGACAAACACGATGTTGGTTTGCGGTGCTTCAACCTGCAAGCCCTCTATGCCGGCCAAGCCCTCCGCCAGGTGTTTGGCCAGCGCGTGGTCCTGGGCCAGGCGGCCGACATGGTGGTCCAGCGCATGCGAGGCCGCGGCCGCCAGCATGCCGGCCTGGCGCATGCCGCCGCCCGCCATCTTGCGGAGGCGGTGCGCACGCGCGATGAACTCGCGCGATCCGCACAGTGCCGAGCCGACAGGCGCGCCCAGGCCCTTGCTGAAGCAGACGGAGACGCTGTCAAAACATCCGGCAATGCGCCTGGCCTCGACCAGCGGGTTGCTGCCGGTCTGCGCGGCCTGTGCCACGGCAGCGTTGAACAAGCGCGCGCCGTCGAGATGCCGGGCCAGGCCGTGCTTTTTCGCGAGTGCGCTGGCCTGCTCCACATAGCCAAAAGGCAGCAGCTTGCCGCCCAGGGTGTTTTCCAGCGCCAGCAGCCGGGTGCGCGCGAAATGCGCGTCATCGGGCTTGATGGACGCCTCGATCTCGGCCAGGGCCAGGGTGCCGTCGGCCTGGTGGTTCAGCGGCTGCGGCTGCACGCTGCCGAACACGGCCGCACCGCCGCCTTCCCAGCGGTAGCAATGCGCCATCTGGCCGACGATGTATTCGTCGCCGCGCTGGCAGTGGCTCAGGATGGCGCAGAGGTTGCTCTGCGTGCCGGTGGGCACAAACAGCGCGGCCTCAAAACCCAGCAGGCCGGCGATTTTTTCCTGCAGCGCGTTGACCGCCGGGTCGTCCCCGAACACGTCGTCACCCAGCGGCGCGGCCAGCATGGCCTCGCGCATGGCGGCGGTCGGCCGGGTCACGGTGTCGCTGCGCAGGTCCACGGGGGCTTGGCTCATGCGCTTTGCTCCAGGAAATTTTTCAGCATGGCGTGGCCGTGTTCGGTGAGGATTGATTCAGGATGGAACTGCACGCCCTGGATGGGCAGTTCCTTGTGCCGCACGCCCATGATCTCACCGTCGTCCGTCCAGGCCGTCACTGTCAGCGCCTTGGGGCAGGACGATTTCTCGATCGCCAGCGAGTGGTAGCGGTTGACGACGAACTGCTCAGGCAGGTTGGCAAACACACCCTCTTGCGTGGTGGTGATCACGCTGGTCTTGCCGTGCATGAGTTGCTGGGCGCGGATGATCTTGCCGCCGAAGGCCGCGCCAATGCTCTGGTGGCCGAGGCAGACGCCCAGGATCGGCAGCTTGCCGGCAAAGTGCTCGATCGCCGCGACGGAGATGCCGGCCTCGGCCGGCGAGCATGGCCCGGGTGAGACCACCAGCAGATCCGGCTTGCGCGCGGCGATGTCGGCGACGCTGATTTCGTCGTTACGAAACACTTCGACCTCGGCACCCAGCTCGCCAAAGTACTGGACGATGTTGTAGGTGAAGCTGTCGTAGTTGTCGATCATCAGGAGTTTGTTGCGCTTCATGATTCAGGCCTCCACACGCAGGCGTTGGAATTCGCCGCGCTCAAAGTCAATGGATGCGGCAATCATGGCGCGGTAAGCCGCCTCCAGGACGGCCTCGGGGGCGCCGGCCGCGCGGGCCTGGGCACGCACGCGATCGATGATGAATTCGATGCGGGCGTTGTCAACGATCTCGCTGGCGCTTTGCTTGATGCGGGCCGCCTGCGCGACGTACGCGCTGCGCTCGGCCACCAGCGCCACGATGCGGTCGTCGAGCGCATCGATGTTACGGCGCACGTCAACCATGGTGAGGCAATGCTCGACGGAGGATTGGGCGGCGGCACTCATTCCAGGCCCTCCTCGACGAGTTCGGAGGCCCGCAGCAGCGCGCGTGCCTTGGCTTCGGTTTCCTTCCATTCGAGTTCAGCCACCGAATCGGCCACCACACCGGCCGCCGCCTGCACATACAGCGTCTGGTCCTTGATGATGCCGGTGCGTATGGCAATCGCCACGTCCATGTCCCCCGCATAGCTGAGGTAGCCGCAGGCGCCGCCGTAGAGGCCGCGCTTGGTGGGCTCGAGCTGGTCGATCAGCTCCATGGCATGGACCTTGGGCGCGCCGGTCAGCGTACCGGCCGGGAAGGTGGCCTTCAGCACGTCCATGCTGGTCATGCCGTCCAGCAGCACGCCCTCGACATTGCTCACGATGTGCATCACATGGCTGTAGCGCTCGACCGCGAAGGCCTCGGTGACTTTCACCGTTCCGGTTTTGGCGATGCGGCCTATGTCGTTGCGCGCCAGGTCTATCAGCATCACATGCTCGGCACGCTCCTTGGGGTCGTTGACCAGCTCCTGCTCGACGGCCTTGTCGGCCTCGGGTGACGAAGCGCGCGGGCGTGTGCCGGCCAGAGGCCTGATGGTGATCTTCTGCTCAAACTGGGCCCCCACGCTCGCCACTGGCGTGTGCTCGCTGCCCCCCGAGGGGGCGTTCGCGTCTTGGGGCGGCCCGGCGACGCGAGTCACCTGCTCCTGCCGCACCAGGATCTCGGGCGAAGCGCCCACCACGTGGAAGTCCCCAAAGTGGTAGTAATACATGTAGGGGCTGGGATTGAGCGAACGCAATGCGCGGTACAGGCTCAGCGGCGACTCGGTGTAACGCTTCTTGATACGCTGGCCGACCTGCACCTGCATGAAGTCGCCGGCCTCTATGAGGCGCTTGGCTTTTTCCACGGCGGCAATGTAGTCGGCCTTGGCGAAGTCGCGCTCGGCCGGATAGCTTTGCGAGGGCTTGACCACCGGGGCACTGACCGAGTACTTGAGTTTTTCCCTGAGTTCGCGCAGGCGCTTCTTGGCGTTGGCGTAGGCCTCGGGCTGGGCCGGGTCGGCATAGACGATCAGGTAGAGCTTGCCCGAGAGGTTGTCGATCACCGCCAGCTCTTCGCACTGCAGCAGCAGGATGTCGGGACAGCCCAGGGTGTCGGGCGGACAGCTGGCTTCGAGTTTTTTCTCGATGTGGCGCACCGCGTCGTAGCCGAAGTAGCCCGCCAGACCGCCGCAGAAGCGTGGCAGGCCCGGCCGCAGCGCGACCTTGAAGCGCTTCTGGTAATCGGCGATAAAGTCCAGCGGGTTGGCCGTTGAGGTTTCCACCACGCGGCCATCCGTCACCACCTCGGTGACCCGGCCGGCGCCGAAGCCCGAGGCCTGCACCAGCGTGCGGGCCGGCAAGCCGATAAAGCTGTAGCGGCCGAATCGCTCGCCGCCGACGACGGATTCCAGCAGAAAGCTGTATTTGCCGCCGTCCTTGGAGTGGGCAAGCTTGAGGTACAGGGAAAGCGGCGTTTCAAGGTCGGCAAACGCTTCCGCCATCAGGGGAATGCGGTTGTAGCCCTGGCCGGCCAGGCTTTTAAATTCGAGTTCAGTGATCACAGTAAATCCTTCGCTGGGGACGAAGCGCAAAAAAGCGCCGCCGCCTGTCATTCAAAACGCCCCGAAGACCGGGGCCGGGATGCACCGCGCGGGACTGCGGGGCATCAATGGGGAAGGGGGGTGTCGCAGAGCCTGCGGCAGTTGCACGGGCCGAAGGCAGCGCTGTCGAAGCGTGCCGGCCCGCATGCGCCTCATGCGTGCGAGAAATGACAGGTACGCCAGGGCCAGGCTCCCCGGTCGCCACAACCTGTTTGAATGATGCGATGAATGAACATGTAGGCGAAGTGTAGCAAAGACCAAAGGCGGGCTGATTCCGCGCTACGAATGCTCGCAAACCCTCTTGCGAGGGCCCGTCCGGGAACTCGACAATGAAGAGATAAAAACGAACGCTCGTTCTATTTCAACCCTTCTTTGGAGACAGCCCATGACTTTGACAACGCGATGCATTGCGGGCCTGGCTGGCCTGGTGCTCTCATTCGGCATCTTTGCCGCACCGATGGAAGTGGCCGGCGTCAAGCTTGACGATCCGGTGGAAGTCCACGGCACCAAGCTCCAGCTCAATGGTGCGGGCATTCGCTACAAGGCTGTGTTCAAGGTTTATGTGGCCGGCATGTACCTGCCCAAAAAAGCATCAACACCGGAAGAGGTCTACACCATGACCGGCCCCAAGCGCATCAGCATCACCCTGTTGCGCGAGATTGATTCCAACGAGCTCGGCAAGAGCTTTACCACGGCCTTCACCGAAAACGCGCCCAAGGCGGAGATGTCCAAGCTGATCCCCGGCCTGATCAGGATGGGCCAGCTCTTTGCCGACCAGAAAAAGCTGGTCGCCGGTGAAGGTTTCACCATCGACTGGATTCCCGGCACCGGCACGGTGATTTCCGTCAAGGGCAAACCGCAAGGTGAGCCTTTCAAGGAAGCCGAGTTCTTCAACGCCCTGGTGCGCATCTGGCTGGGTCCGCAACCTGCTGACTGGAAACTCAAGGACGCGATGCTGGGCAAAACCAGCTGAGACACTGTTTACGTTCTAAACGGGGAAAACGGGGCGCAAGCCCCGTTGCCGTTTTTGCGTATCGCGTTACCGCATCATTTATGAAAGCGCAACTCGGCCAGTGAATCGGCAAAGCCGTCGGCATCGACTTCGCGCACCGGCTCGCCGTGGTTATAGCCGTAGGTCACCAGCAACACCGGGCAACCCGCCGCCCGCGCGGCCCGCGCGTCGTTGCTGGAGTCGCCGATCATCAGGGTACGCACGGGCGCCGTGCCCAGCGCCTCGCAGGTCTTGAGTAGGGGTAAGGGATCGGGCTTCTTGCGTTCGAAGGAGTCACCGCCAAAGACCTCGCTGAAAAACCCGTCCAGGCCTTTGAGCCTGAGCAGCTGGCGCGCCATGGCCAGCGGCTTGTTGGTCAGGCAGGCCAGTTTGAGCCCGGCCTGCTGCAGTGTGCGCAAGCCCTCCCATCCTCCGGGATACACGGTGGAATGCAGGCCATTGATGGCGGCGTAGTGGCGCTGGTAGCTCGCAAAGGCTTCGGCATAACGCGCCGGGAAGTCTCCACCAGTATGTGTCAATACGGCCCTCACCAGGTTTTCCGAACCCTTCCCGATCATGCGGCCAACGGTCGCCGCATCCAGTTGCCGCAGCTCTTCGCCCGGCTGCCGCAGCCCAGCCAGCATGGCGTTCACGGTAGCGACAAAATCGCCTAAGGTGTCCACCAATGTGCCGTCCAGGTCCACCATAGCGGCATCGAAATCGGCTCGGGTCAAGGCGGGAGGATTCATACGAAACAGCGAGAGAAGGTGCAGCGGAACGGCGATCATGCCAGAACCCGCTCACAGCCCTCATTCGCATGCCGGGGCAGCTGCGTCAGCATCAACAAGGAGATGCTTGACCTCTGAACGGCACCTAGGACGCGCTTTGCCTGGCGCGGCGCCTGGCTTGTATGGCGCGGTCCAGGCTGTCGAGCAGGCGCTGCTCATCGAGGGGTTTTTCCAGCCAGCCCGACACCCCCAGCGTCTGGCCGCCGGCATGCTGGCGCGCCTCCGCGGCAGCGACCGACAACACCAGCACCGGCAGGCGCGCGGTGCGCTTGTTGGCCCGCAGTTCGCGTATCAGTGAAAAGCCGTCCTCGTAGGGCGCCCTGATGTCCACCGTCATGGCCGCATACGACTCCATCTTGAGATAGTCGCGGGCCTGCTCGGTGGTGTGCGCCATGTCCGCGTCATAGCCGCCGTTGTCCAGCATCAAGCCGATAAGCTGGGCCACGTCAGGATCGTCCTCGTACACCAGCACGCGCGGGCGCGTGACGCCATCGAGCCCCATAGGCGCCGTGACCGGCGGCGCTTCCCGCCATATGGGCAGCTCAAAAAAGAAGGTCGTGCCGGCGCCGGTTTCCGTGGTGAAACCTATGCTTCCGTCCATGCGCTCGATGATGGCCTTGGAAATGCTCAGACCCAGGCCGGTCCCGCCCTTCTGGCGCGTATCCGAAGAATCAGCCTGCGAAAATTTCTGGAAGATGCGCTGGCGGAATTCATCCGGAATGCCGGGCCCGTTGTCGGTGATTTCAACACGCACGCGCGCCGCGCCTGTGCGCATGCTGACCTGCACGGCGCCGCCCGGCGGCGAGAACTTGATGGCATTGGACAGCAGGTTGGTCACCACCTGGATCAACCGGTCGCTGTCGACGCAAACCTGCACGGGCGCCTCGCCCCTGCCCTGCACCAGTTTCACACCGTGCTGCTCCGCGAAGCCCTCATTGGCGACCAGTGCCTGCTCCAGCAAGGGCTCCAGCTCCACGGGCCGCAGTTCAAAACCCATCTTGCCGGATTCGATTTTTTCGCTGTCGAGGATATCGTTGATGAGCCGGATCAAGCGCTCGCAATTGCTCTTGGCGATGCCCACGAGGTTCTTGGCCTGCGCGGGCAGCTCGCCTGTCACGCCGCCCCAGACCAGCCCGAGCGACCCGCGTATCGAAGTCAGCGGCGTGCGCAGTTCGTGGCTGACGGTGGAAACGAACTCGCTCTTCATGCGGTCTATGCGCTTGAGCTCGGTCACATCGTTGCCCAGCGAGGAAAAACCGATGACCGTCCCCTGCTCACTCCCTTCGCCATAGCGCGGAAAGTAGCTCATGACGTATTCGCGCCGCTCGCCGCCCAGCGGTGCCAGCGCGCATTCATAACGCACGGAATAGCCTTCCAGCGCCTCCTGCACATGGCTTTTGACCTGCTCGTACAGCTGCGGCCCCATGACTTCGAGCATGGTGCGGTTCTGTATCTGTTCACTCTTGAGGCCAAAGGCCTCCTCGTAGGCCCGGTTGTGGAACCGGAAGCGCTCTTCCCGGTCGACATAGGCGATCAGGGCCGGTACGGCGTCGGTCAGTTCGCGCAGCTGGGCTTCGCTGTCGCGCAAGGCCTCGCTGATCCGGTTGCTTTCGGTGATGTCGTGGATGATGGCGGTAAACAGCCGGCGGCCGCCAACGTTGACATCGCCGAACGATGCGTTCACCGGGAACTCGGTGCCGTCATGGCGCAGGCCGAGCACCTTGACATCCCATTCGCGGAAACCCCGCTGGCGGCTACCCAGGCTTGCAAAAAAAGCCTGGAACCCCATGCGATAGCGCGCGGGCAGCAGCATGGTCACCTCACGGCCCACCAGGTCGTCGAGCCGGTAGCCAAAGAGATGCCGGGCAGCGCTGTTGGCATTGACGATGATGCCTTCCTGGGTTGCCGTCACCAACCCTTCGGCCATGCTCTCGGTCACGGCCCGGCTCATGGCCTCGCTGTCGGAAAGCCTGGCCTCGATGCGCCGGCGCTTTTCCTGCGCCCGGACAATCATCTGGATGGCCCAGCCGAACACGCTCAGGCACAGCAAGCCGCCCAGCAGGATCAGCTGCTTAACGGTCTGCGCGGTCTGCCGCGTCTCTTCTTTTGAATGTTCCAGGTCCTGGGTTTCGGCCGCCTTGATTCGAGCCACCAGCGCTTCCATCTCGTCGTGGAGCCGGCGGTTGGGCGCGCTGCCGACGATGGCGGCCGCGGCCTCCAGCCCGGTTTGCTGCCGGACGGCAATGGCCTGCTCCATTGAGTCGAAGCGCTGGGCCATGGACTCACCCAGGGCGCGCCAGTCCCGGCTCGTGCTGGCCTGCGCATGCACCCGCTCCAGGGCCTGCTGACTCAGCATGCGGGCCTGCTGGTAAGCAGCGAGGTCACCGGGAGTATTGGTCAGCAGGTAGCGCCGCTGGGAAGACTCCGCCGCCTTGAATTCTGAGACTACCTGCTCCAGCAGCAGCACCGTTTCGCGGGTCTCGGCCTCGCTCTGCGTGCCGCTGATCAGCGAATTGATGGTGAAGTAGGAAGCCGCCGTGCTCAGGACGATCAGGAGCATCCCTATGCACAGGGCGACATTGACGGTCGCGCGAAAAGGCAGCTTCATGGCGTCTGAGCCGGCAGGCCTGGTGTGCCAGAAAGGCGGCTCATCCAGCCAGGCCCGCGCGCTACTGCGAGCCCAGCACGGTGCGAACCGCCTGGATCAGCGACTCGGTCTCCACGGGCTTGGTGACATAGCCGTCAGCGCCGCTGGCCAAGCCCTTGAGCACTGCCTCGCGGGTCGCTTTAGCCGTAAGCATGATCACAGGAATGTCCTTGAGCTGCGGGTGTGCACGGATGCGCAGCAGGATGTCAAACCCGTCGGCGTCAGGCAACATGACGTCCAGCAGCACCAGGTCGGGGATCGGCGGCTTGCGGAACTCTGCCACCACCTCAGCACGGGCACCCGCCACTCGCACATCGAAGCCCTCGAAGGTCAGGTAATGGTTCAGGAACTTCGCCATGTGCTCATCGTCGTCCACGATGATGGCCGACTGGCGCTCGCCCGGCGCGCGCTGGCGCGCCTGCCCGCGTTTGCGGGCGATGCGAACGTAGTAATTGGATTTCTTGAGCGTGGCCGCGCAGAAATCGGCCTCGGCACCGGCTTCCGTGAGTGCCGCCGGGCTCAGCTGGAACTGCAGCGATGCTGCGAACGGATCCGGCGGGACCAGACTCACCAGCCCCTTGAGTAACAGCTGCTGCATGGTGCTGTCGAGCGTCGCGCCGGCAGCCTCTCCGACACTCTGGCGAATCTGGGCCATGGACAGGATGCCGTCAAGACGCACCAGCAACTCCACCTCGGACGGCGAAATGGTGGTGGCGGCGCCGCGCAGCTCCTGCTGGCCCTTGGGCGTCACTGCGTAGATATCGTTGTAGTGCACGGTGTAGCTCCTCTCTGTGGGTAAGGGGCATGACATGCGCCGAGGCGCCTGCCTGATTTTAAGGGTCCAGGGCCCGCTCGAATGGCGTGCGCCCACAGCAGGAAGATACACCAAGCGGGCCGGCATGTGTGTTCATGGCGCTTCCACCGGAGGCTGCGGCAACGCGGCGCGCAAAGCCTCCATCAGTTCGGAGAGCGAGTCCTCCATGCGCAGCAGCAACTCGTCGATGCTGTCGCGCGGTGCACTGTCGCGCAGCGCCTGCTCCAACGCCTCGGCATCCTGCGGCAATTGTGTGGCGCCTATCTGCGCTGAGACGCCGCGCAGCGAGTGGCTGAGCAATTCCGCCGCCTTCAGGTCGCCCGCCGCAAGCGCCTCGCGTATACGAACCGGCGTATCCGCGCGGCCGTCCATGAAGCGGCGCAGCATCGAAATGTAAAACCCCTTCATGTTCATTGCCCGGCTCAGTCCCACCGTCAGATTGATCCCGGCAATGCTGTCCGGCAGCGCCTCTTCCCCGGAATCCGCTGCATCCGCCGCCTGCACGGCGGCGAGCCGGGAGGCAGCCGTGCCGGTTTCGGCAACGGGTGGTGGCGCGGCAGGAGCCGCAACGGCCTGCGGCGCGGGCTCCAGGCTGTCCAACGCCCTGCGCAGCTCGGCAGCAGCCTCCGAGCGCTGCGCGGGCGTCAGGCGGCCGGGATCCAGTTCCAGGCGCAGGCCGGGCCGATCGCACTGGATTACCCCGGCTGCAATGGCTGGCGGCAACGGTGTTTTGCGGACCGCGTAGACCGTGATGGGTTCCACAAAGCCCTTGGCGATTACCGGCTCGCGTTCCTCGACCTCGATCTCGCCCTGCACCAGGTCATGGGTGTCCCGGGAAATCAGGATGCCGCCGGGCTCAGCCGCCTGCTCCAGCCGGGCCGCGAGGTTTACCTCCCGGCCGATGATGGTGTAGTCCATGCGCAGGTTGCTGCCGAAATTCCCGACGTCGCAAAAACCCGAGTTGATGCCTATGCGTATTTCAAAGGCTTTGGGAATGCCCATCGCCTTCCAGCGCTGTCGCAGCTCGGCCATGCGTTGCTGCATGGCGATGGCCATCTTGACGCACTGCACCGCGTCCTGCCGGGGGCCCAGGCTGTGGGGGTCGCCAAAGAAGATGACGATGGCGTCGCCTATGAATTTGTCCAGCGTCGCGCCGTATTCGGCGGCGATCTGGGACATTTCCTCGAAGTAACTGTTGAGCAAAAAAGTAACTTCCTCAGGCTGCCACTGCGCCGTGGAGGCCGTGAAGTTCTTGATGTCGGAGAAAAACACCGTGAGCCGCTTGCGCTGGGTCTGGATTTCGGCCTGGCGCGAACCGTCGAAGAGCGACTGGTAGACCTGAGGCGCGAGATAGCGCGACAGCTGTTCGGACAGCGTCTTCAGGCGCTTGGCATTGGCGCTGCGCTCCAGGTGCAGCCTCACGCGCGCCAGCAGCACGGGCGGGCTGATCGGCTTGGTGATGTAGTCGGTGGCGCCCAGGTCCAGCCCGAACTGCTCTTCTTCCACGCTGCTGAGCGCCGTAAGGAAGATGACGGGAATGTCAGCGGTGCGCGGATCGCGCGCCAGCCGCCGCATGACCTCGTAGCCGTCCATGCCGGGCATCATCACATCCAGCAGGATGATCTCGGGGCGCCTGTCGGACATTGCGGCCGCCAGGCCCTCTTCACCCGACTCCGCGGCCTCCACGTCATAGCCGTCCTGCAGCAGGGCGACGAGGAAATACCGGACATCCGCCGTGTCGTCCACCACCAGGATGCGGGCACGGCGCGTTGGGCGCGGCGCGTCTTGCTCGCTTACGGCTTCAGTCATGCGGCTCCTCCATGATGACGGGGGACAGGCCTCCGGCCTGGCCGGTTACCGGGGTTGGCGCGCGCGGGGGCGCATGGCCGCGCGCCAGCTTATTTCACCAGTTCTGCCCGCATGGCGTCAATCACCGCCTTGTAATCGGGTTTTCCGAAGATGGCGCTGCCGGCCACAAAGGTGTCGGCGCCCGCGGCCGCCACGCGCGCGATGTTGTCGGCCTTGATGCCGCCGTCGACCTCAAGGCGGATGTCCTTGCCCGAAGCCTCGATGCGCTTGCGCGCCTGTTCTATCTTGCGAAGCGCCGAATCGATGAAGCTCTGTCCCCCGAAGCCGGGGTTGACGCTCATGATGAGGATCAGGTCGATGTCCTCAATGACCCAGTCGAGCACATCCAGCGGCGTGGCCGGGTTGAACACCACTCCTGCCTTGCAACCCTTGGCCTTGATGGCCTGCACGCTGCGGTGAACATGGCCGGAAGCCTCGGGATGAAAGCTGATCAGGTCGGCACCTGCTTCAGCAAAGGCCGCGGCCAGCGCGTCAACAGGTTGCACCATCAGGTGCACATCAACCGGCACTGGCGTGCCATCGGCTTTTTTGGCGTGCGGCTTGAGGGCCTGGCAGATCATGGGCCCGAAGGTCAGGTTGGGCACATAGTGGTTGTCCATCACGTCGAAGTGAATCCAGTCGGCGCCGGCGGCGATGACGGTCTTGATCTCCTCGCCCAGGCGGGCGAAATCGGCGGACAGGATGGAGGGGGCAATCCGGTAGGTAGGCGGCTGGTTTTTAGGCATGGCAGGATTGTCGCAGCAAGCCGCGGCTCCCGCCTGCCTGCGGCACCGCCCGCTCTTTCGCCCGGCTGCCAGCACCCGCCACAGCAGGCGGTTAACATGGTGGAGAAGCTGTTCACCGTCCATACGGAGCCCTGCTTAGGCCGTGAACGGGCTCCACTATCTTCAGCCATGCCCAAATACCAGTTCTCCTGCGAAGCCGTCCCCCAGTACCTGCCCGAGCAATCGGCGCCGGAAGACCACGTCTACGGGTTTTCCTATACCGTCACGGTCACCAATACCGGCGAAGTGACGGCTCAGCTGATTTCACGCCACTGGATCATCAGCGACGCCAACGGCCATAACGAAGAAGTCAAGGGCCTGGGCGTGGTGGGCCACCAGCCGCTGCTCAAGCCCGGTGAGTCTTTCCAGTACACCAGCGGCTCGCGCCTGCGCACGCCCAGCGGCACCATGCACGGCAGCTATTTTTGCGTGGCCGAGGATGGCGAACGCTTCGAGGTGGCCATCCCCATGTTCGTGCTGGAAGCGCATGGCGGCAACGGCAATGGCAGCGCCCCGCCCGGCCGCGTGCTGCACTGAACCCACGGCCCCGACCGCCGATGAAAGACCTGGCTTCCCTGCTCAAGGCGCTGGATCCGGACGCCGACCTGGCCCAACGCCACGTCTGGCTGATCAAGCTTTTCGAATGGATACGCGGCGACCAGACCTCCGTGGCGGCCGCGGTGTCGCGGGTGCAGGCCCTGGTGGATGCCGTCGAGATGCAGCCCGAAGTGCGGGCACGCCTGCGGGCCTGGTGGCAAACACTCATACAGACGGTCGACATCACCACCTTGCTGGCCGATTTCGGCTTCGCGCCACGCACGGCGTTTGTCAGCGAGCTGGCCGAGCGCCTGCGCCGCAAGCTGCTGCCCGGCACGCCTGAAACCGTTGATGCCTCCGAGCTGTTTCCCCTGGTGGCCCCCACCCGTTTCGACGCGCAGTGGATGGGCGCGCTTGAAGAACCGCAGATTGCCCGGCTGACCCAGCTGCTCTCGGCCAGTCCTGAAATGGACACGCTGCACTGGCATTACAGCCTGATGGATGCGCTGACCTACTGCACAGCGCAAATACGCGCTACCGGCTTCGCGCCCGAACTGCGCCTGCGCATGAACCGCGCCACACCGCATGCGCGCGCATTCCATGCCTTGCCGGCCGATATCGACTTGCTGCGCACCGCCTTCTTCAAGCCCGAGCGCGACGAAGCACAGTTGCAGGCCGCGATCGCGCAATACCGCGAGCGGCTGGATGCCTGCCGCCAGGCCGTCAACAGCATTTATGCGCACCTGGAGGACAACGGCATCTCGGTCGGCATGGTGTTTCGCCTGCGCCAGTTGCGCGAACGCATGCTGCGGGTACGTGAGTTGCTCGACAGCCTGGTATCACCCAAGCCCGCCATGGCCGCCATCAAGCTGCTGGGGCGCCGCGTCATCACCGCGCAAGAGGGAAAAAGCATAGGCGCGCTGATCAGCGCCAACTCCACGCTGCTGTCGGCCAAGGTGGCCGAGCGCAGCGCCGAAACCGGCGAGACCTACATCACGCGCACACGCGGCGAATACCGCCAGATGCTGGGCAAGGCCATGGGCGGCGGCGCCGTCACGGCCTTCACTACGCTGCTCAAGTTCATGATCGTGGCGGTGGGGCTGTCGGCGTTCTGGGGCGGCTTCTGGTCCGGCCTCATGTACGCCGCCAGTTTCATCGTGATCCAGCTGCTGCACTTCACCCTGGCCACCAAGCAGCCCGCCATGACGGCACCGGCCATGGCGGCCAAGCTCAAGGACCTCGGCTCGGCCGATTCGGCCGGCACCATCGAAGCCTTTGTCGACGAGGTCACGCACCTGGTGCGCTCGCAGGTGGCGGCGGTCTTCGGCAATGTGTTCATGGTGGTGCCCGCGGTGCTGCTGGTCAACACGGTGGTGCAACTCTTGTTGGGCCGGCCCATGATCAGCCACGCCGAGGCCGAGCACGTACTGGGCACGCTGACGCTGCTGGGCCCCACGCTGATGTGGGCGGGCTTTACCGGCGGCATCCTGTTCGCGGCCAGCATGATCGCCGGCTGGACCGAAAACTGGTTTGTGCTGCACCGCCTGGATTCGGCCATGCGCCACAACCCGCGCATTACCGCCGTGCTGGGCAGCGAACGCGCGGCGCGCTGGTCCGGCTTCATGCGCGACAACATCTCGGGTTTCGCCTCCAACATCGCGCTGGGTTTCATGCTGGGCTTGATCCCGGCCTTCACCGGTTTCTTCGGTGTGGAACTGCAAGCGCGCCACGTCACGCTGTCCACCGGCCAATTGGCCGCGGCCGGCGTCTCGCTGGGCCTGGAGGCCTTCAAACACCCCACCATCTGGTGGTGCGTCGCGGCGATTCCGCTGATAGGCGCGCTCAACCTCGGCGTGAGTTTCTACCTCGCCTTCCGCCTCGCCCTGCAGGCCCACAACGTGAGCAATGTGGACCGCGCCCGCATTCGCGCCGCCATCTGGGCGCGCTGGCGCAGCCACCCTCGCAGCTTCTTCATGCCTGAATAGCGCCCACCCCTGTCCACGCTCACTGCGTGTAGCCTGTTCTCCCCTCGAGGGGACGGCGCCTGGGGACGGCGAAGCCGGACCCTCGGCCCCCACTGGCAAATACCCATACCCAGGGCCCTAGCTTCCGATGTTGTCCTACAGGCCACTGTGCAGAGCGCCTGTAAATTAATGCAACAAGTTTCGTTTCGCGCAAACCCACCGGGCTTCAGGCTGCAAGGCCGGCCGACCAACGTGCAACATGCTGCCTTCAAGAGCCTGTCTGCAGAAGTTCCAATCAGAGTGGAGACCCATCCCCCATGAATGAAATCCTGGCCATCTGGGCCGAATGGATCAAACCTTCGGCAGGCTTGCCGACCGTGCAGTGGTCCATATTGCTCGCGCTGGCCGCCGCGACGGGCCATCTGCTGAACCGTTACACCGGCATGCCCAAGGTGGTCGGCTATTCCCTGGTCGGCGGCCTCGCCGGCCTTGCCGGTTTCAGCGGCGCGGCCTGGCCGCTGCAAGGCACGGGACTGTTCCTGCTGGAGCTGGGCGTGGCCGTCGTGCTGTTCGAGGCGGGTGGGCGCATTCCACTGCGCTGGTTCCGCCACAACCCCATGGTGCTGGTGCAAAGCCTGGCCGAATCCGCGCTGACCTTCATCCTTGTGCACTGGGCCCTGAGCGCCATGAGCGTGCGCGTGGCCGTGGCCGAACCGCTCGCCCTGCTGGCCATGGCCGCCTCGCCGGCCGTGCTGTCGCGTGTGGCCATCGACACGCGGGCAGCAGGCCCCGTCACCGAGCGCGCGCTGGTGCTGTCCACGCTGGGTACGCTCTATGCCCTCACACTGTGCAGCGCCCGCGCCGGCATGATGCACCGCCCGGAATCGGGGACGATCAGCGTGCTCAGCACGCTTTACCCGGTGCTGGTGGTGCTGGGCCTTTCAGTGGTGGTGGGCGCGGCGCTGGCCCTCACGCTGCGCACCGCGCTGCGCGTGATGAGCCCCACCAGCGAGAACACCGCCATCCTGCTGCTGGCGCTGATCGCCGCCGGCGCCGCGCTGGCGGCGCACTTCGGCGGCTCGGCGCCGCTGGCGGCTCTGCTGGGCGGCATGCTGCTCAAGCAGCTCAACCCACGCCCCTGGTCATGGCCGCGGCAGATGGGCACGGCCTCGTCCATGCTCACCATGCTGATGTTTGTGCTGGTCTCTGTGGTGGCGGCGCAGGCCGACTGGAGCGGCCCGGTGGCCGGCCTGGTCATCACCATGGTCGTCGCGCGCATGGCAGCCAAGATCATCGGCGTGGCCATCGGCAACGTGGGCAGCGGTGCCAGCTGGAAGCAGGCCTTGTGGGTGGGCTGCGCCATGTCGCCCATGTCCTCGGTCGCGCTGCTGCTGGTGTCGCAGTTCGCGGCTGCCTCGGGCGCCCTGGGCCGCCAGATCGCCAGCGTGGCCCTGCCCGCCATCCTGCTGATGGAGGTGCTGGGCGCGGTGCTGGCCACGGTGGCCATCTACCGCGCCGGCGAAAGCTCCAAACCCTGGGCGCCGCTCACGCGCGGCCCCGTATCCGGACCCGTCCATGAGCCTTGAACCTTTTCACAAATCGGCCGCGCTGTCGCTGGGCGTGGAGCTTGAGCTGCAGCTGGTGAACACGCACGACTACGACCTCGCGCCCTATGCCGAGGACATGCTGCGCCTCATGTCCAAAATCTCCCTGCCCGGCGCCGTGGTGCCCGAGATGACCTCGAGCATGATCGAGGTCTCGACCGGCGTATGCCACAACGCGTCCGAGGTGCTGGGCCAGCTTTCACAGATTCGCGACGCGCTGGTCAAAAGCGCCGACAAGCTCAACATCGCTGTGGTCGGCGGCGGCACCCACCCCTTCCAGCAGTGGCATGAGCGCCGCATTTACGACAAGCCCCGCTTTCGCGAGCTGTCCGAGCTGTACGGCTATCTTTCCAAGCAGTTCACGATCTTCGGCCAGCATGTGCACGTGGGCTGCCCCGACGCCGACAGCGCCCTGCTCACGCTGCACCGCATGTCGCGCTACATCCCGCACTTCATCGCGCTGTCGGCCTCTTCGCCCTACGTGCAGGCCCAGGACACGGCCTTCGACTCGGCACGGCTCAACTCGGTGTTTGCCTTTCCGCTGTCGGGCCGCGCGCCCTTCGCGCTGACCTGGGACGACTTCACCGTGTACTTCGACAAGATGACGCGCACCGGCGTGGTCAAGAGCATGAAGGACTTTTACTGGGACATTCGCCCCAAGCCGGAATTCGGCACCATCGAGATCCGCGTGTTCGACACGCCGCTCACGGTGGAGCGCGCCACCGCGCTGGCCGGCTTCGTGCAGTCGCTGGCCTCGTGGTTCATGCACGAACAGCCCTTCATACCCGTGGAGGACGACTACCTGGTCTACACCTACAACCGCTTCCAGGCCTGCCGCTTCGGCCTGGACGCGGTCTATGTGGACCCGGCCACTGGCGGCCACATGCCGCTGCGCGAGCACATCCTGCAGACCATGGCGCAGATCGAACGCCATGCCACCGCCATGGGTGCGGGCGCCTCGCTGCACCTGCTGCGCAACAGCGTGGAGCGCGGCGACAACGACGCCCGCTGGCTGCGCGAAAGGCAGGGCGAGGAGCACCTGCTCGCCGAAGTCATACGCCAGGCGGCGGAACGTTTTCGCGGCGGCGTCTCGCACCAGCAGAATTCCTAGGGTTCTGTGCACGAGGCGCATGGGCAGCCTGTATGCTCTGCGCCATGGGTGAATTTGACCTGATCGCGCGCTACTTCACGCGCCCCGCCACACGCGCCGTGCTCGGCGTGGGCGACGACTGCGCCTTGCTGCAGCCCGCGCCCGGCACGCAGCTGGCAATCTCGAGCGACATGCTGGTCGAGGGCCGGCACTTCTTCGCGGACGTGGACCCTTTCACGCTGGGCCACAAGGCGCTGGCCGTCAACCTCAGCGACCTGGCCGCCTGCGGCGCCAAGCCCCAGGCCTTCACGTTGGCGCTGGCCTTGCCGCGCGTTGACGAAGCCTGGCTCGCCGCATTTTCGAAAGGCCTGCTGACGCTGGCCGACGCGCACGGCTGCGAACTGGTGGGCGGTGACACCACGCACGGGCCGCTCAATATCTGCATCACCGTGTTCGGCGAAGTGCCGGTGGTACAGGGCAAAAGCCAGGCACTGCTGCGTTCGGGTGCCAGGCCCGGCGACGATGTGTATGTCAGCGGCGCGGTGGGTGACGCAAGGCTGGCGCTGGAAGCCTTGCGCGGCGCCGCGGCCCTGCCGCCCGATTTGCTGGCCCAGGCCAGGCGCCGGCTGGAACAGCCAACGCCGCGAGTGGCACTGGGCCAGGCCTTGCGCGGGATTGCCTCTTCAGCCATCGACGTGAGCGACGGGCTGCTGGGCGACCTGGGCCACATCCTGCGGGCGTCGGGCGTGGGTGCCACCCTCGAGGCCGCGTCCGTTATGAATTTGATGACTTCCAGCGCTCATCCAGAGTGGGCCGTGGCCGGAGTGAATGCTGAAAGGCAAATGGAGTTCACGCTGGCGGGCGGTGACGACTATGAGCTCGCCTTCACCGCACCGGCGTCGGCCCGCGGCGCCGTGGAGGCGGCGGCGAGGCAGGCACAAACAGCTGTCAACCGTATCGGCCGTATCGACGCGCTCCCCGGCCTGCGACTGCTGGATGCAGCCGGGAAGCCGCTGCAGCAGCACTACGCCTCCTTCGATCACTTCGCCTGAGGGCGGGCAGCGGCGCCTGGCCGCCCACGGTGCAACAGGCTGCGCGCGAGACGGCCGGCCGTGCTGCTCGCCCAGCGGCCAGCCGCCGCCCAAAACTCAGCGGGCGCCAAAGCGCGCAGATGACGGGCCTCGGCCATCGCAGCAGTGGCCAGGCGGTTTTCTTCCGATGCGGTGTAAGTGGAGTTCATGAGAGCGTCCTTTCGGTGTTGAGGCATGGCTCCACTGTGCGCAAAACCGCCGCCGCCGGAAACCATCCGCAGTGCAAATGCGTCTTGCATCCGGCGCAAAACACCGCGGCGATGGGTAACATGGCCGGCATGCGGAACCTGAACTTTGATGACATGCACCTGTTCGCGCGCGTGGCCGAACTGGGCAGCTTCTCGGCCGTGGCCCGCGCACGGGGCGTTCCCGTCAGCCAGGTGTCGCGCGCCATCGCCCGCATTGAGAAAACCTGCAATGCGCGCCTGGTGCAACGCAGCACGCACGCGCTGACCCTCACGCCCGAGGGGGAAACTTTTCTCGGCTACTGCCGGCGCATGACCCATACGCTGGACGACCTGGAAGGCGAATTCGCCAGCCAGAGCGGCGAAGCCAGCGGCTGGGTTCGCGTGGCGGCCAGTACCGTGATGGCCGAGTACCTGCTGGTGCCCAGCCTCGAAGGGCTGAACCAGCACCACCCGCGTGTCCACGTGGAGCTGAAGGTGGACGACAGGCTGGTCGACATGGTGCGCGACGGCGTCGACATCGCGATCCGCAGCGGCACGCACACGAATGAGAACACGGTAGTACGCCAGATCGGCACGCATGGGCGCAGGCTCTACGCCACGCCGGGCTACCTGAAGGCCCATGGCACGCCCGAGCATCCCGACGACCTGGGCCGACACCGCCTGATCAGCAACAGCGGCGCGACCCAACTCAATCGCTGGCCCTTCATCATCGACGGCCAGCCCGTGGTGATCACGGCGGACGGTTGCTGGCGCGCCGACTCCACCGGCACCACCAGCCAGCTGGCCCTGCAGGGCCTGGGCATCGCGCGATTCGCCATGCTGGCGGCAGAGCCCCTGGTGCGGCGCGGCCTGCTGGTGCCGGTACTACCGGGCTTTGTGGATGAACAGCCGGTTCCCATCCACGCCGTGACACTGGGCGGGCGGCACCGCCTGCCGAAGATCCGCGCCTGCATCGACTACTGGGCCGAGTGGTTCAGCCGCGAAGGGGACTTGATCCGCTGAGCGCCCGCAGGTGGACCGGCAGCCTGTGAAAACCACTGTGACAAAATCAGGCTCTGCCCTGGGCATTCGTCGCCCGCCACGCCACACATGACCGACACCACGCCGCCGCCCGCCTTCCGGCCCACCGCGAAGTTCCTGCTTTCGCACCCCGCGCACTTCATGGCCCTGGGCTTCGGCGCCGGCCTGAGCCCGGTCGCCCCCGGCACGGCCGGCACGCTATGGGCCTGGCTGGCCTACCTGGTGCTGCAGCAGTGGCTCACAGCGGCCGAAATGGGTTTGCTGATTGCCGCCTCCACGGTGGCCGGCTGGTGGGCCTGCACCGTGACGGCCAAGGCCATGAATGTGCTGGACCCGGGCAGCATCGTCTGGGACGAAGTGATCGCTTTTTGGCTGGTGCTGTGGCTGGTGATGCCCGCCGACTTCGGGGCCCAGCTGGCCGCGTTTGTGCTGTTCCGCTTTTTTGATGCCGTCAAGCCCGGCCCCGTGGCCTGGGCCGACCAGGCCTTCAAGGGCTTTGACTGGCGCGGCGGCTTCGGCATCCTGTTTGACGACATCGTCGCGGCCTTTTGCACGCTGTTGGTGATCGCGCTCTGGAGGTTCTGGTGAGCCGTGCAACAGCCGAACGGCTTGCCGCGCTGCTGCAAGCCCAGGGCCGCATGCTGGCCACGGCCGAAAGCTGCACCGGCGGCATGATCTCGGCGGCCTGCACCGACCTGGCCGGCTCCAGCAACTGGTTTGAGCGCGGCTTTGTCACTTATTCCAACGAGGCCAAAACGGAATTGCTGGGCGTGGACGCCGCGCTGATCGCCCGCCACGGCGCGGTCAGCGAGGAAGTGGCCCGCGCCATGGCCGCCGGCGCACTGGCGCATTCGCGCGCACAAGTCTCGGTGGCCGTGACGGGCGTGGCCGGCCCGACGGGCGGTAGCGCCGCCAAGCCCGTGGGTACGGTATGGTTTGGCTTCGCGCTGCCGGGGCGGCTGGTATCGGAAAACAGGCGCTTTGAAGGCGACCGGGCCGCGGTGCGCAAGGCCACGGTGGAGCATGCGCTTGGGCGGCTGCTCGAACTGCTGGATCAAGCAGGTGACGCCTGAGTGACGCCCGGCCCGCGCTGGGCGCTATAGAGTTCGCGGACCCGACCGCCCATAACATCCCCGACCAGGAGACAGCATGCACCCTAACCAGGCCACCCTCGAGAAGTTCTACGCCGCGTTTTCCCGCCTCGACTCCGACACCATGGCGAGCTGCTATGCGCCCGACGCCCAGTTCGACGATGAGGCGTTTTCGCTGCGCGGCCACAAGGAGGTCACCGGCATGTGGCACATGCTCTGCGATGTGACAAAGGCCAAGGGCGCCGATGTGTGGAAGCTGGCCTATAGCGGCATCGAAGCCGATGCGCGCGGCGGCAAATCACACTGGGAGGCCGACTACCGCTTCAGCGCCACCGGGCGCATGGTGCACAACGTGATCGACGGCGAGTTCGAATTCAATGAGCAGGGGCTGATACTCCGCCACCGCGACCGCTTTAACTTCTGGGCCTGGTCGCGCCAGGCGCTGGGCACACCCGGCCTGCTGCTGGGCTGGACGCCTTTCCTGCGCGCCAAGGTGCGCGCCACGGCGGCCGCTAATCTGCAAAAATACCTGGCATCACGTCAGTAAGCAAGACTTGAATCCCAACGGGAGTTGCCTATGCCCTGGTTTGACGGCTTTGAATCGCGCAGTTTCGAGGTCAACGGCGCCTCCATCCACGCGCGCGTCTCCAAAACCACGCTGGGCGAGCCGCTGCGCCCGGCACTGTTGCTGCTGCACGGCTTCCCGCAGTCGCATGTGATGTGGCACCGCGTGGCTCAGCGCCTGGCCCGGGATTACTTTCTCGTGATGCCCGACCTGCGCGGCTACGGCGACTCCTCCAAGACGGCGGGCCTGCCCGACCACAGCAATTACAGCAAGCGCAACATGGCGCACGACATGACCGGTGTCATGGACGCGCTGGGCGTCAAGCGCTTCTTCCTCTGCGGCCATGACCGCGGCGGGCGTGTAGCCCACCGGCTGGCGCTGGACCACGCGGAGCGCGTGCTCAAGCTCTGCGTCATCGACATCGCGCCTACGCTGGACATGTACGAGGGCCGCAGCATGACCGAGCCCTACATGGCCTTCGCGCGGGCCTACTATCACTGGTTCCACATGCTGCAGCCCGCGCCGCTGCCCGAAATCATGATGGGCGCCAACCACCCCGAGACCGCAAAAGCCTACCTGCACGCCAAGCTGGGCGGCTGGGGCAGCGCGGGGCTGGACTACATAGAGCCGCAGGCCCTGGCCGAGTACGAGCGCAGTTTTTGCAACGCTGAGGCATTGCACGCCGCCTGCGAGGATTACCGCGCCAGCGCCGGCATAGACCTGGAGCACGATCGCGAGGGGCGCGCGCTGGGCCTGAAGCTGGCCTGCGACCTGCTGGTGCTGTGGGGCGAGCGCGGTGTGGTGCGGCGCCTGTTCGACCCGTTGGCGCTCTGGCGGGCACAGTGCGGCGGCGAAGTCACCGGCCAGGCCATGCCAGCCGGGCATTTCATTCCCGAGGAGCAGCCCGAGGCCACCGCGCAGGCGCTGCGGAATTTCTTCACCTGACCCATCCCTACCGCCGAAACATGTCGCACTACACCGCTGAAACCTTGTGGGAACGCAAGGACGCCGATTTCCTGGACAACCGCTACAGCCGCCGCCACCTATTGCGCTTTGACGGCGGGCTGGAGGTGCCGGGCTCTTCCTCGCCCAGCGTCGTGCCGGTGCCCATGTCCGACGCGTCGGCACTGGACCCGGAAGAAGCGTTTGTGTCCTCGCTGTCGAGCTGCCACATGCTGTGGTTCCTGACCATGGCGGTCAAGCGCAAGTTCCGCGTGGACCGTTACCGCGATCTGGCGACCGGCGTCATGGAAAAGAACGCGGAGGGCAAGGTGGCCATGACCGTCGTGACGCTGCATCCCGAGGTGACGTTTTCGGGGGAACACCAACCCAGCCGCGAGGAACTGGCCAAGCTGCACCACGACGCGCACAAGGCCTGCTTCATCGCCAATTCGGTGAAAACCGAGGTGCGCTGCGAGCCGGTGTACGGCGACGCGTGACCGGCCGCCGGTGCCGCGCCGCTATTTGAGCCAGCCGCGCTTCCTGAAGTACCACATGGGCACCAGGGCGCTGGCCACCATCAGCACGATGGCGTAGGGATAGCCCAGGGACCAGTCGAGCTCGGGCATGCCCTTGAAGTTCATGCCGTAGACGCTGGCGATCAGCGTGGGCGGCAGCAGCGCGACGCTGGCCACCGAGAAAATCTTGATGATCTTGTTCTGGTTGATGTTGATGAAGCCGACCGTGGCGTCCATCAGGAAGTTGATCTTGTCAAACAGGAAGGCGGTGTGCGAATCCAGCGAATCGATGTCGCGCAGGATCTGCCTCGCCTCCTCGAACTGCTCGGCATTGAGCATCTTGCTGCGCATCATGAAGCTGACGGCGCGCCGCGTGTCCATCACGTTGCGGCGTATGCGGCCGTTCAAGTCCTCGTGGCGGGCGATGGCCCCCAGCACCTCGCCGGCCAGCGCGTCGGTCACGTCGCCCGACAACACCTGGGTGCTGACTTTTTCGAGCTCGACGTAAATGCCCTCCAGCGTGTCGGCCGAATATTCGGCGTCGGCGTCGAACAGCTTGAGCAGCACTTCCTTGGCGTCCTCGATCAGGCCGGGAGCGCGGCGGGCGCGCATGCGCAGCAGCCGGAACACCGGTACGTCCTCGTCGTGGATGGAAAACAGCACGCCCTTGCTCTTGAGGTCGTCGTTGACCAGGTTCAGGATGAAGGCCACGCGCACGGTGCGCGGTTCGGCGTCGTCGGCGATCAGGAAGTCGGAGCGTATGTGCAGCTCGCCGTTGTCTTCTTCGTAGAAGCGCGCCGACTCCTCGATGTCCTCGTCCATCGCGTCTTCCGGGATGGACAGGCCGTAGTACTGCTTGATCCAGCGTTTTTCTTCGAGGGTGGGGGACTCCAGGTCCACCCAGATGGGCTGGAACCTCGAGAGTTCTTCCAGGGATTCGATTTCTTCCTGGAAAAGCCGGCCATTGGCGAGCGTGAAAATATTGAGCATGACTGACTGCCTATCGGTTCAAGAGGCTGCACACAAGGCCTACGCTCGGGCCTTGGCGAAAGCGGGGAAAAAGGGCGGTGGGATGGTGGCATCGCTTTCAACCCCCTTTTGAGCATGAGCCTTTTCAAGCCCGCGTCAGTCTGCGGTGTTGAAAGCTAGCGACTAGGGCTGCTTTCCAAGGATTTCTCCGTTATTGAAACAGCGGCGATTATGGCACTTCAAACCCGCCTTATCCACCCTACATAAAGAAGGCCAGGAGCTCGTCCTTGCGCGCATAGGCGTCACGCTCGCCCAGCGCCATCAGCGCCTTGATAAAGCCCGGCTCGAACAACAGATAGCTGGCCAGCGCGGCACCGCCGGGGCTGCCCTTGGCGCCCAGCGCGCCCAGGCCGGCCAGGGCGTTATAGGTGGCTGCGGGCAGCTCGGCCGCATGGGCCTGTGCCAGCGCGTCCAGTGATTGCGAGGGCGCGATCGCGAGGATGTCCACCGGGCGGTAGGGCATGATGGCCGCGATCTCCCGCGGCATCTGGCGTACGGTCTTGCTGACGCGCTGCGCCTGCTCCACGTCGGCCTGCAGCGTATCCTGGAAGACGCTTGCCATGGCATGGCCGGCAATGGCGCCCAGCGAGGGCCGGCCGCTCACGCTGGCGTTGCCGCCACCCACAAAGCCGGCGCGCTCGGGCTGCCCGACGCCTATCACGAGCACCTTGCCGGCGCCCAGGTGCAGCGCAGGCGACAGCGGCGAGCTCTGGCGCATGGAGCCGTCGCCGAAGAACTCGGGATGGCCGTCCACCCACAGCGGCGTGGCCGGAAACAGGAAGGGAATGGCGCTGGAAGCCATCAGGTGCTCGATGGTGATGGGCTGGAACTCGGCACGGCGGCCGGGCCGGCTCCACAGTTCGGCCTGCCGGCCCGCCGCCATCTGGCAAAACGTCCAGTGCACGCCGCTGCTGTAGCTGGAGGCCGTGACGGCCACGGCGCGCAGCGTCCTGTCCTGCAGGGCCTGCTCGATGCGGCCCAGCGAGATGACGCGGTGCAGGGTGTCCACCAGCGGTGTGTTGTCCAGCAGCGCCTGCTGCGCCCGCACCTGCTGCGACAGGAACAGCGCCGCCGCGATGCGGTTAGAGCGTATCCAGGCCGGCACTTTGAGTTTGTAGACCTGCGAGGACCGCAGGGTCGTCCAGAAGGCGGCCAGTTGGGCAAAGGCCTGCATGCCTTCGCTCGCGCGGCTGGCCAGGAAGGTGGCATTGAGCGCACCGGCCGAGGTGCCCACCAGGATGTTGAACGGGAATCGCTCGCCGGCCGACCCGCCCTGCAGGCTCAGCATGGTCGACAGCGCATGCAGCACGCCCGCCTGGTAGGCGGTGCGCGCCCCGCCCCCCATAAGCACCAGCGCATTGCGGTCCTCGTCGGGCCGGGTCAGGGCCGAGGAAATAATGGTTTCAAGCGACATGGCCGGCCCCGATCCGCGGCGCAGGGGAAAAGAACAACAGGCGGTGCATGATCCTGAATAGGCTGTTTTGTTATGGTTTTCCTGCCGGCCGTGACATGCCTACCGCGCCTTTAAGGGCCCTTGCTACGGCCCTGGGCAGCAAGCGAAGCGGTGCTTGCATGATGCCGCCCGGGCGGATTTCGTGCAAGCCCGGCATCCATCCGCTCGTTGCATCGGCCGCAAAAATCCAGCGAAATCAAATGCTTGCGCAAGCGCAGCGACGGTGCCCGGGCGGACTCGCGAGGCGATGGCCATCAAAGGGTCAATAGCTTTTTCAGAAGGTTTCATTATTTATTGCAAGCCCGGTTGCAATTGATGGGCTTCGGGCGCATAGTGAATCCAAGAGCGTTGTTTCCGTCTGCCGCCCTCCTTCACGGGTCGGGTGGTGTTTTCAACCCCAGCTCCAGTTTTGGAAAAGGAGTCTCTTTATGAACTTGACGATCAGCGGTCACCATCTTGAAGTCACGCCCGCACTGCGCGGTTATGTGACGAGCAAGCTGGATCGGATTACCCGGCATTTCGACCAGGTAGTGGACGTAAAAGTCCTGTTGACAGTGGACAACATGAAAGAGAAGGAAAGACGCCAGCGGGCCGAGTGCAATGTGCACGTCAAGGGCCGCGACCTGTTCGCCGAGAGTTCCCATGCTGATCTTTACGCCGCCGTTGACGAGTTGACCGACAAGCTGGACCGCCAGGTCGGACGTTACAAAACCAGAACCCAGGATCACCACCACATTGCCGCCAAGCGACAGGCCTGAAAGGCCTTCCCGTTTTTTGACCCAGCCGTTGCGCCGCCCCGCCAGGCATGCGCATACCTGCCGACGCGGCCCGGCGAGAAATTTCGCCTCGCTGCCTCGGTATCAGGCTGCACAAGTCGCCTGAAAAAAGCCGCTTGAGGCTTCAAGCGGCTTTTTTATGCCTCTTTTTCCAGCAAACCCGCTGCAAAGTGCATAATTCGGCGACTAAAAGATTGTTATGAACCGTCTTTCGCAAATCCTGCCCCCCTCCCAAGTGCTCGTCAGCGTTGAGGCGACCAGCAAAAAGCGCGCTTTCGAAGAAGCCGGCTTGCTGTTCGAGAACCAGCACGGCCTGAACCGCGCGCTGATCACCGACAGCCTGTTCGCCCGTGAACGCCTGGGCTCGACCGGCCTGGGCCATGGCGTGGCGATTCCGCACGGCCGCATCAAAGGCCTCAAGGCGCCCATGGCGGCGGTTTTCCTGCTGCAGTCGCCTATCGGCTTCGACGCACCGGACGAGCAGGCCGTGGCGCTGCTCATCTTCCTGCTGGTGCCCGAAGCCGCCACACAGAAACACCTCGAGATCCTCTCGGAAATCGCCGAACTGCTCAGCGACAGCACCTTGCGCGAGCAGCTCAAGACCAGCACCGACGCTGCCGCCCTGCACCACCTGATCGCTTCCTGGCATTCCGTCCACGAAGTCAGCTCCTAAGCCGGGCTTTTTCCGCACCACAGGCCGGCATGAAGCCCACCGTTGTCAGCGCCGACGTTTTATTTGAAGACCACCGCGCTTCCCTGAAGTGGGAATGGGTCGCGGGCCTGGGCGCTTCCGAGCGGCGCTTTGACGAGGTGGCCGTGCGGGCCGCACGATCCGGCGCCGACCTGGTCGGCTACCTCAACTACATCCATCCCTACCGCGTGCAGATCCTGGGCGAGCGCGAGGTGGCCTACCTGACCAACGCCAGCCCCGAGGATTGCGGCCGCCGCATTTCCCGCATCATCACGCTGGAACCGCCGGTGCTGGTCGTGGCCGACGGCCAGGTGGCGCCCGACACGCTGCTGTCCATGTGCGAGCGCGCGCAGCTGCCGATGTTCGCCACGCCGGAGTCGGCCGCTTTCGTGATCGACGTGCTCAGGGCTTACCTGTCCAAGCATTTCGCCGACCGCACCTCCATGCATGGCGTATTCATGGACATCCTGGGCATGGGCGTGATGATCACGGGCGAGTCCGGCCTGGGCAAAAGCGAACTGGGCCTGGAGCTGATTTCGCGCGGCCACGGCCTGGTGGCCGACGACGCGGTGGACCTGTACCGCATCAACCAGACCACGATCGAAGGCCGCTGCCCCGAATTGCTGCAAAACCTGCTCGAGGTGCGCGGCATAGGCCTGCTCGACATCAAGGCGATTTTTGGCGAGACGGCGGTGCGCCGCAAGATGCGGCTCAAGCTGATCGTGCACCTGGTACGCCGCGAGACGCTGGAGCGCGACTACGAACGCATTCCCTATGAACCGCTGATGCAGGACGTGCTGGGCATTCCGGTGCGCAAGGTCATCATCCAGGTGGAGGCCGGCCGCAACATCGCCGTGCTGGTGGAAGCCGCGGTGCGCAACGCCATCCTGCAGCTGCGCGGCATCAATACCTACCAGGAGTTCGTGGAAAGACATCGCCGAGCCATGGAACAGGATGATTAGGCCCCCACGCTTCTCACTGCGCCTTCGGCTTCGTGTAGTGCGCTGCCCCCCGAGGGGGCGCTGCGCCTGCGGCCCGGCAAAGCCGGTTCCGCGGCCCCGGCTGGTACAGAGCACTTAGCAATCTTCCGGTTCCGGTCCTCGACACAACCTCGAACCGCTCGCTACGGTTTCTTCCGCCTTCTAGGCGCACCGCTTATCCCAACTTGCCTGAACTATCAGGAGTGATGGTGCCTGACCGGCGTACCGCCGCTGCGATTCGGGCATTTGTCCTTGGTGCAGTTGGCATAGATCGACAGGGAGTGGTCGGCGATGGCGAAGCCTTTGGACTTGGCGACGGACTGCTGGCGCTTTTCGATTTCGGCATCGTAGAACTCTTCGACCTTGCCGCAGTCCAGGCACACCAGGTGGTCGTGGTGCTGGCCTTCATTGATCTCATAAACCGCCTTGCCGGATTCGAAATTGCTGCGGTTGAGCAGGCCGGCCTGCTCGAACTGGGTCAGCACGCGGTAGACGGTGGCCAGGCCGATGTCCGAACGCTCTTCGAGCAGCACCCGGAACACGTCTTCGGCCGTCATATGGCGCTGTTTGCCCGCCTGAAAAATCTCCAGTATCTTCAGGCGCGGCAAGGTTGCCTTCAGGCCGGTATTTTTGAGTTCGTCGATATTGCTCATGGGAAGACTCTCTGGGTGAAACCGGTATTGACTCGGCGGTTGTGACCCTTCTGGGCAGGTGCCGGCCGGGAGCCCCAGGCCGCTACAATGAACAATCATATCGCTACACCCCCTTACTATGTCAGCCACGCCTGCAAATCCTCGTTACAGCGCCCGAACCGCCCTCCTGCTCCTGGCTTGCACGGCGCTGGCGTCCTGCAGCAGCCTGAGCGGCATCAGCAACAGCGGCGCCAACCCGATCAACTGGATCACTCCTTACAAGGTCGACGTGATCCAGGGCAACTTCGTATCCAAGGAGCAGGTCGAGCAACTCAAGGTCGGCATGACGCGCGAGCAGGTCAAGGCCACACTGGGCACCCCGCTGATGGCCAGCCTGTTCCACGCCGATCGCTGGGACTATGTTTTCACCCTGAAGCGCCAGGGCGTGGAACCCCAGTCCTACAAGTACACCGTTTTCTTCAAGAACGACCAGCTGGAACGTTTTGAAGGCGACGCCATGCCGAGCGAGACCGAATTCATCGCCAAGCTGGGCAACCGGCGCAAACTGGGCGATGTGCCCGTGCTCGAAGCGACTGAAGAGCAACTGAACAAGGCCGCCGAAAAATCCAAGCCCGGCTCGGCCAGCGCCTCGGCCCCCGCCAGCGTGCCTGCCGGCGCGCCGGCCGCCAGCTACCCTCCCCTCGAAAGCCCGAAGCAGTGAGCGGGGCGGCCCTTAACCAGGCCCGCCACCACCGGGTCGCGGTGGCGGGTGCCAGCGGCCGCATGGGCCAAATGCTGATCGAGGCGATAGGCGCCAGCAGCGACTGCCAGCTGACAGGCGCACTTGACCAGCCTTCCAGCCCGGCCATAGGCAGCGACGCGTCCGCGTTCACCGGCCGCACCAGCGGCGTGACCATCAACGCCGACATCCGCCAGGGCTTGAAAGACTCGCGTGTGCTGATCGACTTCACCCGCCCCGAGGGCACACTGGCACACTTGGCGGCCTGCCGCGAGATGGGTGTCAAGCTGGTCATAGGCACTACCGGTTTTTCCGATGCGCAGAAGGCCGAGATCGCCGCCGCCGCCAAGGACATCGCCATCGTCATGGCGCCCAATATGAGCGTGGGCGTCAACGTCACGTTCAAGCTGCTCGAGATGGCGGCACAGGCCCTGTCGACGGGCTACGACATCGAAATCGTCGAGGCCCACCACCGCCACAAGATCGACGCCCCCTCCGGCACCGCGCTGAAGATGGGAGAAGTCATCGCCGGCGCGCTGGGCCGCGACCTCAAGGATTGCGGCGTCTATGCCCGCGAAGGCATCACGGGCGAGCGCAACCCGTTGTCCATCGGCTTTTCCGCGGTGCGCGGCGGCGACGTGGTGGGCGACCACACCGTGATGTTCCTGGGCACCGGCGAGCGCATCGAGATCAGCCACAAGTCGTCCAGCCGCGCCAACTATGCCCAGGGCAGCCTGCGTGCCGCCCGCTTCCTGGATGCGCATGCGGCCGGCCTTTTCGACATGTTCGACGTGCTGGGCCTGAAAAAATAAGCGCGGCGCAGGCTGCGGCAACTCAAAGGTGTGAACCCCATGGATTTCCTCAGCCTCATGACCCAGGGCGGCATCGTCAGCCAGTTGGTGGCCATCCTGCTGCTGGCCATGTCGGTGGCAAGCTGGGTCGTGATCTTCTGGAAAACCTGGCTGCTTCACCGTGCCGCGGGGGACGTGGCTCGCAGCACCGCCGCCTTCTGGCAGTCAGCCTCTCTGGAACAAGCCCGTGAAAAAATCGCCGCCTTCGACCGCGAAGCGCTGGTGCTGCCCTTGATCGCCGCCACCGCGCTGCCGGCCGGCGGCACACTGGCCACGGCGGGCGACAAATCCCAGCAACTGACCCGCGTGCTGCGCGATGCCCTGCACGCCGTGCTGCACAAGCTGCAGTTTGGCCAGGTGCTGCTGGCCACCGTCGGCTCCACCGCGCCTTTCGTGGGGCTGCTGGGCACGGTCTGGGGCATTTACCACGCGCTGGTCGGCATTGCCTCGGCCGGCCAGATCACCATCGACAAGGTCTCGGGCCCCGTCGGTGAGGCCCTGATCATGACGGCCGCCGGCCTGGCAGTGGCCATCCCGGCCGTGCTGGCCTACAACATCTTCGGCCGCTCCATAGGCCGCATCGAGGCCGACCTTGAAGGCTTCGCGCGCGACCTGCGCGAGCTCCTGGCGCATAAAGGCTAACCATGGCTTTTGGCCGCCTTGAACGCACCCCCGGGCCGCAGCCCATGAGCGACATCAATGTCACGCCGCTGGTGGACGTGATGCTGGTGCTGGTGGTCATCTTCATCATCACCGCGCCCCTGCTGGCCAGCAGCATACGGCTGGACCTGCCCAAGACCGACGCCGCCAAACCGGCCGACGCCCCGAAATTCATCACGCTGGTGGTCGACAAATCCGGCCAGGCCTTTCTCAATGACAAGCCCCTCAATGCCGACGAACTCGCCGGCCAGCTGCGTGAGACCGCCGCCCAGAACCCGGATACCGAGGTGCAATTGCGGGCCGACGAAGGCGTGCCCTATGGCAAGGTGGTGCAGGTGATGGGGCTGGCGCAAAAAGCCGGGCTTAACCGCATCGGCTTTGTGGCCGACAACCCCTCGGTGCCCGGCTCCGGGCGTTGAAACAGCCCAGCCCCTAAAATCGGGGATTCACGGCAATGGCCGCGCGGCCCGTGCCGCCCCGCCTTTTTGCCTGTTTCCTGTTCCGCTTCCGCTTTTCCGCCTTTCGGTTCCCCATGCAAGACAAATACAACCATCTCGACGTTGAGCGCGACGCTCAAGCCCATTGGACCGCCGCCGACGCCTACCGCGTGACGGAGGATGCCGGCCGCAAGAAATACTACGCCTGCTCCATGCTGCCCTACCCCAGCGGCAAGCTGCACATGGGCCATGTGCGCAACTACACCATCAACGACATGCTCACGCGCCACCTGCGCATGAAGGGCTACAACGTGTTGATGCCCATGGGCTGGGATGCCTTCGGCCTGCCGGCCGAAAACGCTGCCATGAAAAACGGCGTGCCGCCGGCCGCATGGACCTACGACAACATCGCCTACATGAAAAAGCAGATGCAGGCGATGGGACTGGCCATCGACTGGAGCCGCGAGGTCGCCACCTGCGACCCCAGCTACTACAAGTGGAACCAGTGGCTGTTCCTCAAGATGCTGGAAAAAGGCATTGCCTACCGCAAGACCCAGGTCGTGAACTGGGACCCGGTCGACCAGACAGTGCTGGCCAACGAACAGGTCATTGATGGCAAGGGCTGGCGCACCGGCGCCACTGTGGAAAAGCGCGAAATCCCCGGCTACTACCTCAAGATCACCGACTACGCCGAAGAGCTGCTCGACAGCGTGAGCCACAAGTTGCCCGGCTGGCCCGAGCGCGTCAAGCTCATGCAGGAAAACTGGATAGGCAAGAGCGAAGGCGTGCGCTTTGCCTTTACGCACGATATTCAGGATGCCTCCGGCACGTTGATAGGCGGCGGGAAGATGTATGTCTTCACCACGCGCGCCGACACCATCATGGGCGTGACTTTTTGCGCGGTGGCGCCCGAGCACCCGCTGGCCCTGCATGCGGCCGCATCCAGCCCCAAGGTCGCAACATTCATCGAAGAAAGCAAGGCCGGCGGCACCACCGAAGCCGAACTCGCCACGCAAGAAAAGAAAGGCGTGCCCACGGGCCTCTTCGTCACCCACCCCCTCACCGGCGGCAAGGTCGAAGTCTGGGTCGGCAACTATGTGCTCATGAGCTACGGCGACGGCGCCGTCATGGGCGTGCCGGCACATGACGAGCGTGATTTTGAGTTCGCCAAAAAATACGGCCTGCCCATCAAGCAGGTGGTCGATGTCAAAGGCCAGGCCTACAGCCTGGACGCCTGGGCCGACTGGTACGGCGACAGGCAGCAGGGCGTTGTCATCAACTCCGGCAAGTACGACGGCCTGGCTTTCAAGGCCGCCGTCGATGCCGTCGCGGCCGACCTGGCCGCCAAGGGCCTGGGCGAGAAAAAAACCACCTGGCGCCTGCGCGACTGGGGCGTGAGCCGCCAGCGTTATTGGGGCACGCCGATTCCCATCATCCATTGCGAGGAGCACGGCGCCGTGCCGGTGCCGGAAAAAGACCTGCCCGTGGTGCTGCCGCAGGACTGCGTGCCGGATGGCTCGGGCAACCCGCTGCACAAGCACGCGGGCTTTCATGCCGGCGTGGTCTGCCCCGTCTGCGGCAAACCCGCCCGCCGCGAGACCGACACCATGGATACCTTTGTCGACTCGTCCTGGTATTTCATGCGCTACTGCGATCCCAAGAACGCCGAAAAGATGGTGGCCGAAGGCGCCAATTACTGGATGCCCATGGACCAGTACATCGGCGGCATCGAGCACGCCATCCTGCACCTGCTCTATGCGCGTTTCTGGACCAAAGTGATGCGCGACCTCGGCATGGTGAAGGTCGACGAGCCCTTCACCAAGCTGCTCACGCAGGGCATGGTGCTCAACGAGGCCTTCGCGCGCACCACCACCGGCAAGCAGTACTTCTGGGCGCATGAGCTCGACATCGTGCGCGATGAGCACGCCAAGGTGATCTCCGCCACCGCCAAGGCCGACGGCCTGCCGGTGCCCTACGAGGGCTGGACCACCATGTCCAAGTCCAAGAACAACGGCGTGGACCCGCAGGACCTGATCGAAAAGTACGGCGCGGACACCGCCCGGCTCTACACCATGTTCACCGCGCCGCCCGACACCACGCTGGAGTGGAACGACGCCGCGCTCGAAGGCTCCTACCGCTTCCTGCGCCGTGTCTGGAATTTCGGCGTAAAGCTCGGCGCTGGCCAGCGGCCCGAAAGCGGCGCGCCCGCGTTCGACAAAGACACCAAAGCCTTGCGCCTGGAAATCCACACGGTGCTCAAGCAAATCGACTATGACTACCAGCGCATGCAGTACAACACGGTGGTGTCGGGCAACATGAAGCTGCTCAATGCACTGGAAGACTTCAAGGGTGCGCCCTCCCCCGGTGCGGACGCCGCCCTGCGCGAAGGCTTCGGCATCCTGCTGCGTTGCCTCTACCCGGCAACACCGCACCTGGCGCACGCACTCTGGTCGCAGCTTGGCTATGCCGCCCAGCTGGGCGACCTGCTCGACGCCCCCTGGCCCGAAGTGGATGCCAGTGCCCTGCAGCAGGACGAAATCGAGCTCGTGCTGCAGATCAACGGCAAGCTGCGCGGCGCCGTCACGGTACCGGCCGGCGCCGACAAGGCTGCCATCGAGGCGGCAGCGCTGGCGTCGGAGGCTTTCACCAAGCAGGCCGCAGGCGCGCCCGCCAAAAAGGTGATCGTGGTGCCGGGCCGCCTGGTCAACATCGTCGTCTGAGACCGTTTCAACGAAAAGAAGGCAAGCCCATGCAGCGTCGCGCATTCCTTTCCCTGTCGGCCACCGCCGCCGCCCTCACGCTGAGCGGTTGCGGCTTCGCCCTGCGCAAGGCGCCCAACTTCGCCTTCACCACGCTCTTCTCTTCGCTGGGCGAAAGTTCGCCGCTTGGCGTGGAACTCAGGCGCTCACTCCAATCCACTCGCAAGGTGGAAGTGATCTCCGATCCCCGCCGCATCAACGAGGCGCAGGTAGTGCTCGACGTTCTGAGCGACCAGCGCGAGAAGGTGGTGCTCAGCACCAATGCCTCCGGCCAGGTGCGCGAGTTCCAGTTGCGGCTGCGCTTTCGCTTCCGGTTGCGCACACTGGCAGGCAAGGAATTGATTCCCGACACCGAGATCCTGCAGCAACGCGACATCAGCTTCAACGAATCCGCCGTGCTGGCCAAGGAAGCCGAGGAAGCCCTGCTGTACCGCGACATGCAGAGCGACGTGGTGCAGCAGATCATGCGCCGCCTTGCGGCCGTGACGGAGCTGTAAGCCGACCGCGGGCCTCAGGCCCGCATCAGCGTGCTCTTGCCGAACAGGCTCTCGATCAGGTCCACCGCGACCTCGGCCGTGCCGTTGCGCACGTCCAGCGCCGGGTTGAGCTCCATCACGTCCAGCGAGCCCAGCAGCCCGGTGTCCGCAATCATTTCCATGCACAGCTGCGCCTCGCGGTAGGTCGGCCCGCCCTTGATGGCGGTATCCACGCCGGGCGCGATGGATGGGTCCAAGAAGTCCACGTCAAAGCTCACATGCAAATGGGTATCGGCATCCATGCCGGCCAGCGCTTTTTCCATCGTGTGGCGCATGCCCATCTCGTCGATGTAGCGCATGTCGAACACTTCCAGCCCCTGCTGGCGCACAAAGCGTTTCTCGCCTTCATCCACGCTGCGGATGCCGATCTGCCGTATCGCCGAGGGACTCATGGCCGGCGTGGCGCCGCCTATGCCGGTGAGTTCGGCCGGGCCATGGCCGCACAGAACAGCCACCGGCATGCCATGCACATTGCCGGTGGGCGTCAGGGCGTTGGTGTTGAAGTCGGTGTGCGCGTCCAGCCACAGCACACGCAGTTTTTTGCCGATGGCGCGGCAGTGGCGCGCCACCGCGCTGATGGAGCCTATGCCCAGGCAGTGGTCGCCACCCAGCAGGATGGGCAGGCGGCCCGCGGCCAGGCTCTGGTACATGGCCTCATGCACCGCCTGGTTCCATTCCACCACTTGCTCGAGGTGGCGGTAGCCGTCGGCAGGCGGCAGCCAGGGGTTGGTCGGGCCGGCCAGATTGCCGGTGTCGGCCACGTCCAGTCCGCGCCTCTGCAGCGCTTCGCGGATACCCGCTACGCGCAGGGCCTCGGGGCCCATGGAGGCGCCGCGGCTGCCCGCGCCTATGTCGGTGGGCGCGCCTATCAGGTCAACGGGGATGGTCATCAAAGGCCATTTCGGGGGTGGTGGGCGGGCGGGAAGCCTTCACTGTACGGGCTGCGGCCGGCGCCAGCAAGCCGAACAGGTCCTTGGGGTTGTCCAGGTGCGGCACCAGGTCGATCTGCCGGCGGCCGGCCGCGTCGGCCAGCTGCAGCTTGTGCAGGTAGCGCAGGGCCGAATAGTCCTCCAGGGCAAAGCCGACTGAATCGAAAATCGTGACCTCTTCGGGCGATGCCCGCCCGCTTGCCGCGCCCTTGAGCACATCGGCGAATTCGGCGACCTTGAAATCTTCCGGCATCTGCTGGATCTCGCCCTCTATGCGCGACTGCGGCTCGAACTCAACCACCACGCGGGCATCGGAACGCAACAGGATATCGGCATGCAGCTCGGTCTTGCCGGGGCAATCGCCGCCCACGGCGTTCAGGTGCATGCCGGGCCGGACCATCTCCGGCGTCAGGATGACGGCGTTGCGCTTGTCGGCGGTGATGGTGGTCACGATATCGGCGCCTTGCACGGCTTCCGCGGTGGACCGGCAAACCGCCACGCGCAGGCCCGGCAAGGCCATCGCGTGCAGGTTGCGCGCCAGCTTCTCGCTGGCCGCGGCGTCGATGTCAAAGAGGCGCATCTCGCGTATGCCCAGCATGTGGTGAAAGGCGATGGCCTGGAACTCGCTTTGCGCGCCGTTGCCGATGATGGCCATGACGCGGCTGTCGGGCCGGGCCATCCATTTCGCGGCCAGGGCCGAGGTAGCGGCGGTGCGCAGCGCGGTGGTGATGGTCAGCTCGGACAAGAGCAGCGGGTAGCCGGTATCCACGTCGGCCAGTACGCCGAAGGCGGTGACCGTCAGCAGGCCCAGCTCGGTGTTCTTGGGGTGGCCGTTGACGTACTTGAAGGAATACTGGTGGCCGTCGCTGGTCGGCATCAGCTCGATCACGCCGTCGTGCGAATGGATGGCGTGGCGCGCCGATTTGTCGAAATCGTTCCAGCGCCGGTAGTCATGCTCGATCTCGCCGGCCAGGCCTTCTATAAAGGCGGCGGCGCCGCGCTGGCGCACGATTTTCTGGATGCTTTCAATGCCAATGTAGTCAACCATCATGGGGCTCCCGGTCTTTGCGTTGCAGGCGGGGGCCGGCAGGCTCCCCCCTTGTTGATATTCATTGTCCGGAGGGCTTGTGCCAAATAAAAGTCAGTAAATTGATCAAATCCATGGCTTGTTTGAGCAAATCGCCAATCTCAATTGGCGTTATGCCAATAAAATGGACGTATGGACGACACCGACCGCCAACTCCTGTCCCTGCTGCGCGATGACGCCCGGGCTTCCGTCGCTTCGCTGGCCAAGGTGCTTCGGGTCTCGCGCGGCACGGTGCAAAACCGGTTGGCCCGGCTGAAAGCCGACGGCACCATCACCGGCTACACGGTGCGCCTCAAGCCCCAGGTCGAGGGCCACCGCATACGCGCCTTCATGACGGTGGCGGTCGAGGGCAATCGCACGGCGGCGGTGCTCGCGGCGCTGCGCGGCGACCCTGCCGTGAGCGCGCTGCACACCACCAACGGCCGCTGGGACATGGTGGCCGAGCTGCAGGCCGACAGCCTGGAGGCTTTTGACCGCGTGCTGAGCCGCATACGCCTGCTCGAAGGCATTGCCAACACCGAAACCAGCCTGCTGCTGTCGACCACCAAGCTCTAGGCACCTCGTACGCCTAACGGTCTACACTCCCCGTCATGAATCTGGCCCCCGCCCAACTCCAGGAACACCTCAAGCGCGGCTTGAAGAGCCTTTACACCCTGCACGGCGACGAGCCCCTGCTGGTGCAGGAGTTCGCCGACGCGCTGCGCGCCGCGGCACGCGCGCAGGGGTACACCGAGCGCACGGTGCACACCGTGGCCGGCGCCCATTTCGACTGGAGCGAGGTGCTGGCCAGCGGCGGCTCGCTGAGCCTGTTCGCCGACAAGCAGATCGTCGAGATCCGCATCCCCAGCGGCAAGCCCGGCAAGGACGGCTCGGTGGCGCTGCAGCAGATCGCCGAGCGCGCGCAGGGCGACGACAGCACGCTGACCCTGGTCATGCTGCCGCGGCTGGACAGCATGACAACCAAAGGCGCCTGGTTCGGCGCGCTCGAAAGCTACGGCATCACCGTGAAGTTCGACCCCATCGACAGGCGCACCCTGCCGCAGTGGATCGCCCAGCGCCTGCAGCAGCAGGGCCAGCGCGTGGCCGCCGGCGAGGAAGGCCAGCGCACGCTGCAGTTCTTCGCCGACCGGGTCGAGGGCAACCTGCTGGCGGCGCACCAGGAAATCCAGAAACTGGGCCTGCTCTACCCGGCCCAGTCGGGCGGCAGCGACGGCATCCTGAGCTTTGACCAGGTCGAGAATGCCGTGCTCAATGTGGCGCGCTACGACGTCTTCAAGCTCTCCGAAGCCGTGCTGGGCGGCCAGACGGTGCGTGTGGCGCGCATGCTGGACGGCCTGCAGTCCGAAGGCGAATCCGAAGTGCTGGTGCACTGGGCGTTGGCCGAGGACATCCGCAGCATGAAGCGCGTCAAAGACGCGATCCAGGCCGGCCGGCCCATGCCCATGGCGCTGCGCGAAAACCGCGTCTGGGGCGTCAAGGAAAAGCTGTTCGAGCGCGTGCTGCCCCACATCGGCGACACCACCCTGGCCAACCTGCTGCACGCCGCCCACAAGGTCGATGGCATCGTCAAGGGCCTGAAGCAGCCCGACTGGCCCGCCGACGGCTGGCAGGCGCTGCACCGGCTGGCTGGGATGGTGTGCGAGCAATGCGCGGCGCCGGGCCGTCCCAGGCAGGCATAGGCCCTCATCGCCGTGAGCACCTGCCGGGAAGCCTAAAATAAGCGGGATGAACGCGCCCGACTCCCACAAAGCCCTTTCCTCTTCCAGCGACCTCGCCGGTGATGTCCCTGGCCTGATGGAATTGTTGGGATCCCGGGCCAAAACTGCCTCGGCGGAAATCGCGCGCGCACCGGCTGCAGCCAAAAACAAGGCCTTGCTGAACCTGGCCAAGGCACTGCGCAAGAACACGGCGGCCCTTGAGGCCGCCAACCAGCGCGACCTGGAGCGCGCCCAGGCCGCAGGCCTGGCAGGCCCGCTGCTGGACCGGCTCAAGCTCACCCCCAAGATCATCGACACCGTGGCCCAGGGCTGCGAACAGCTGGCGGCTATGGCCGACGTGATCGGCGACATCATCGGCATGAAGGAGCAGCCCAGCGGTATACGTGTGGGCCAGATGCGCGTGCCCATCGGCGTGTTCGGCATGATTTACGAAAGCCGGCCCAATGTGACGATCGAGGCTGCATCGCTGGCGATCAAGAGCGGCAACGCCTGCATATTGCGCGGCGGCTCCGAAGCCATCGAATCGAACAAGGCGCTGGCAGCACTGGTGCAACAGGCCCTGGCCGACGCCGGCCTGCCGCCCGACGCCGTGCTGCTGGTGCCCACCACCGACCGCGAAGCCGTGGGCCACTTGATCGCCATGCCGCAGTATGTGGACGTCATCATTCCGCGCGGCGGCAAAAGCCTGATTGAACGCATCAGCCGCGAGGCCAAGGTTCCGGTCATCAAGCACCTGGACGGCAATTGCCATGTGTATGTGGACGACCCTTGCGACATCGACATGGCGGTCAAGGTGGCCGACAACGCCAAGACGCAAAAGTACAGTCCCTGCAATGCCAGCGAAGGCCTGCTGGTGGCACGCGGCGTGGCAGCCGCCTTTTTGCCGAGAATCGGCGCGGTGTATGCCGCCAAGGGCGTGGAAATGCGCTGCGACCCGGAGGCGCTGGCCATCCTGTCAGGCGTGAAGGATGCCAACACCGCGGCCGCCACCGAACAGGACTGGTACGAGGAATACCTGGCGCCCATCATCAGCATCAAGGTGGTGGACGGCATTGACGAGGCGATTGCCCACATCAACCACTATTCCAGCCACCACACCGACGCCATCCTCACGCGCGACCACATGCATGCCCAGCGCTTTCTGCGCGAAGTGGATTCGGCGAGCGTGATGGTGAATGCGAGCACCCGCTTCGCCGATGGCTTCGAGTTTGGACTGGGCGCCGAAATCGGCATCAGCACGGACAAGTTCCATGCGCGCGGGCCGGTGGGCATTGAGGGGCTGACCTCCCTCAAATATGTGGTGCTGGGGCAGGGCGAAGTCCGGTCCTGAAGACATGCCGGGCCGCGAAGCCGGTCCACGGATTTTTGGATGGTTTGCGTTGGCGTTACCCCTTGTAACCCGGGCATCCGATCCCAATATCGCGAGGGGTAGACCCTAAAATTCGGTCAGCTATAGCCGAAGCAAATAACAGAATCACCTATCGAAAGTGGCCGAATGGTTCCGCACCTCATCACCGCCCTGAACGGCCCCATCAACGAACTCGAGCAACGCGTCCTGGACTCCACCCCCGCCATTGAGCGCTGGTTCCGGCTGGAGTGGATGGAGCACACGCCGCCGTTTTACAGTTCGGTCGACATCCGCAACGCGGGCTTCAAGCTGGCGCCGGTGGACACCAACCTCTATCCCGGCGGCTGGAACAACCTGACGCCCGAAATGCTGCCGCTGGCGGTGCAGGCCGCCATGGCCGCGATCGAGAAAATCTGCCCTGAAGCGCGCAACCTGCTGGTCGTCCCCGAGAACCACACGCGCAACAGCTTTTACCTGTCCAACGTGCTGCAGCTCAAGCGCATCTTCCACCAGGCGGGCCTGAACGTGCGCTTTGGCTCGCTGAGCCCCGAGATCAAGGCGCCGACCACCCTCAACCTGCCGACGGGCGAGACCATCACCATCGAGCCCCTGATTCGCAACGACAGGCGACTGGGCCTGAAGGACTTCGACCCCTGCACCATCCTGCTGAACAACGACCTGTCGGCCGGCATTCCCGGCATCCTGGAAGACGTCAACGAGCAATACCTGCTACCGCCGCTGCACGCGGGCTGGTCGGTGCGCCGCAAGTCGCACCACTTCAAGGCTTATGAAGAAATTTCCAAGCGCTTCGGCAAGCTGCTGGGCATAGACCCCTGGCTCATCAACCCCATGTTCGCCCAGTGCGGCGAGGTCAACTTCGCCGAAGAAACCGGCATGGATTGCCTCACCACCAACGTCGATGCGCTGCTGACCAAGATCAAGCGTAAGTACAAGGAATACGGCATCAACGAAAAACCTTTTGTCGTCGTCAAGGCCGACAACGGCACCTACGGCATGGGCATCATGACGGTGCGCGATGTGAAGGACCTGGAAACGCTGAACCGCAAGACCAAGAACAAGATGAGCACCACCAAGGACGGCCAGGCGCTGTCCGAAGTGATCATCCAGGAAGGCGTGCTGACCAACGAGCGCGTGAACGACGCGGTGGCCGAGCCTGTGGTCTACATGATGGACCGCTATGTGGTCGGCGGCTTTTATCGCGTGCATGCCGAACGCGGCGTGGACGAAAACCTCAACGCGCCCGGCGCCAGCTTTGTGCCGCTGGCCTTCGCCGACAGCGGCCGCCTGCCGCAGCCCGGCGAAAAGCCTGGCTCCAGCAACCCCAATCGTTTCTATATGTATGGGGTGATCGCCCGCCTGGCCATGCTGGCCGCGAGCTACGAACTCGAGGCGACCGACCCGGACGCCGAGGTTTACGACTGAAAAAGCCCCGCAAGGGGCTTTTTTTCGGCCGCTTCGTGCGCCAGCACGGTGCCTCAGGCATGCCCGCTCTTAAATAAATAGCATTAATTACCGAAGACGGGACACGGGCTCCCGCCGCCCATCAAGCCTGTCTTTGTTACAAGTTGCTGCAGTGCAACAAAACCAGAATTAGTTGGGTTTAGGGGCGTCCGCCGACTTGCAAGCCCGGCCCCTGGGCGCAAAATAGCGTTCCCAAAGGTAACCATTCCCGCCCGCCGGGCCCGCTGACAGGGGCCTGGCGCAAAGACGGGAAGTTTTTGTGTCCAGTCAAAAATCATCCCTCGCGGCGCTCACTTTAGGCGCCATAGGCGTCGTCTACGGCGACATCGGAACCAGCGTCCTCTATGCCGTCAAGGAAGTTTTCGGTTCCGGGCATGTTCCCTTCACCCCCGATAACGTTTACGGCATCCTGTCCATCTTCTTCTGGACGCTGACCGTCATCGTTTCCATCAAGTACGTGGCGCTGGTGCTACGCGCCGACAACAACGGCGAAGGCGGGCTGATCGCCATGCTGGCGCTGGCCTCCACCGCGGTGAAGGACAAGCCTCAGCTGCGCAAGACTTTGCTGATCGTCGGCATTTTCGGCACCTCGCTGTTTTACGGCGACGGTGTCATCACCCCTGCGATCTCGGTGCTGTCGGCGGTCGAAGGCCTGGAAGTCGTCTCGCCAGCCTTCAAGCAGGGCGTGATCCCGATCACACTGGTCATCCTGTGCGCCCTGTTCGCCGTGCAAAAACACGGCACCTCCGGCATAGGACGGTTTTTCGGCCCCATCACGCTGATCTGGTTCGCCGTCCTCGCGCTGCTGGGCATTTCCCAAATCGCGACCAACCCCGGCATCCTGGTGGCGCTGAGCCCGCATTACGCCGTGATGTTCATGTGGGCCAACCCCGGCACCACCTTCATCATCCTGGGGGCCGTGGTGCTGTGCGTGACCGGCGCCGAGGCGCTGTATGCCGACCTCGGCCACTTCGGCAAGAAACCGATACGCCTGGCCTGGTTCTCGGTGGTCATGCCCTCGCTGGCGCTCAATTACTTCGGCCAGGGCGCCCTGCTGATCGCCAACCCCGCCGCCGTGAAGAACCCGTTCTACCTGATGGCGCCCGAGTGGGCACTGCTGCCGCTGGTGGGCCTGGCCACCATGGCCACGGTGATTGCCTCACAGGCCCTGATCACCGGCGCCTTCAGCGTGACCAAGCAAGCCATCCAGATGGGTTATCTGCCGCGCCTCAATATCCAGCACACCAGCGTGCGCGACACCGGCCAGATCTACATGCCATTCGTGAACTGGGGCCTCTTCATCACCATCGTGCTCGCGGTGGTCATGTTCCGCTCGTCCAGCAACCTGGCGGCCGCCTACGGCATCGCGGTCTGCACCGACATGCTGATCACCACCATCCTGACCTTCTATGTGATCCGCTACGGCTGGAAGTACCCGCTGAGCCTGTGCATCGCGGCCACCGGCGTCTTCTTTCTTGTCGATTTCGCCTTCTTCGCCTCCAACCTCATGAAGCTGTTCGCCGGCGGCTGGTTCCCGCTGATGATTGGCGGCGCCGTTTTCACGCTGATGATCACCTGGAAGGAAGGCCGCCACCTGCTCAATGAAAAATTGCGCGCCGACGCCATCGACCTGCCCAGCTTCCTGGACGCCGTTTTTGTCAGCCCGCCGGCCCGGGTCGAAGGCACGGCCGTGTTCCTGACCGCCGAACCCGGCAGCGTGCCCAACGCGCTGCTGCACAACCTCAAGCACAACAAGGTGCTGCACCAGCAAAACCTGTTCGTGACGGTACGCAACCACGAGATTCCATGGATAGGCATGAACAAGCGCCTGGAAATCCAGGCACTGGGCCACGATTGCTGGCAGGTCAACGTGCACTACGGCTTCAAGAACGACCTGGACCTGCCCAAGGCCCTGCAGCAGATCAAGGGCCGGGGTTGCGAGCTGGAGTCCATGACCACCAGCTACTTCCTGTCGCGCGACACCGTGATCCCAACCATTGGCAGCGGCATGGCGCCCTGGCGCGAGAAGCTGTTTGCGCAGATGCACCATAACGCGAGCGGGGCGGCGGATTTTCTGAATTTGCCTAATAACTCTGTTGTGGAGTTGGGTAGCAAGATTGAAATTTGAGTTTGCCTTTTGCCGGGACGGGCTTGAATTGAGTGGTTGCTATCTCTGCTGAATCCTGCTTGCCGGGAGTGGCCCGGCCAGCTACCCTTCAAAGAGGGCGGAGAAGAAACCGAGGCAGAGAGGGAGCGCGCGAAGGCCGGAGCAAGGCCCGGCCTCAAGCCCCTCCAGCCAGGAGCGCGGCATTCCCCCCGGCCGCGGTGGTATTCACCGTCACCGTCTGCTCAGCACAAAACCGGTACAGGTAATGCGGCCCACCCGCCTTGGGCCCGGTGCCGGAGAGCCCCTCCCCGCCAAAGGGCTGCACCCCCACCACCGCGCCAATCATGTTGCGGTTCACATAGATGTTGCCGACATGGGCATTCGCGGCAAGTGCCTGCGCGCGTGAATCAATGCGGGTCTGTATGCCCAGGGTCAGGCCGTAGCCCAGCGCGTTGATCTGCGCGATCACGGCTTGCGGGTCCTTGAGTTCGCCGCTGCCCCAGCGCACGACCTGCAGCACCGGGCCGAAGATCTCGTCTTTCACTTCGGCCAGGCTGCGCACTTCAAAAGCCGCGGGCGGGATCAGGTTGGCCACGGGGGATGTGGGCCGCGCCGGGACAACCAGCGCCTTGGCGCCGGAGCCCAGGCGCTGCAGGTGCTTCTGGATGTTGTCGAAGGCTTCGCGGTCTATCACCGGGCCGACGTCGGTGGCGAGGTCGGCCGTCTCGCCGGCCACCAGCTCCTGGGCCGCGCCTTTGATCATGTCGATCACATGGTCGGCGATGCTTTCATGCACGCACAGCAGGCGCAGCGCCGAGCAGCGCTGGCCGGCGGAGCGGAACGCGCTTTGCACCACGGCGTCGGCGACCTGCTCGGGCAGGGCCGTGCTGTCGACCAGCATGGCGTTGATGCCGCCGGTCTCGGCGATCAGCGGGACGATGGGGCCGTCCTTGGCGGCGAGCGCGCGGTTGATGATTTTCGCGACCTGGGTAGAGCCGGTGAACACCACGCCCGCCACCTGTGGCGCGGCGACCAGCGCCGCGCCCACGGTCTCGCCGGGGCCGTGGGCGAGCTGCAGCGCGCCTTCGGGCACACCGGCGTCATGCAGCAGCTTGACCGCTTCCCAGGCCACGCCCGGCGTCTGTTCGGCGGGCTTGGCCAGCACGGCGTTGCCGGTGGCCAGTGCGGCCGCGACCTGGCCGGTGAAAATCGCAAGAGGAAAGTTCCAGGGGCTGATGCAGACCCAGACGCCACGCGCCGTGAGGCGCAGTTCGTTGGTCTCGCCAGTGGGGCCGGGCAGGGTCAAGGGCCGCATGATGCGCTCGGCCTCATTGGCGTAATAGCGCAAAAAGTCCACTGCCTCACGCACTTCCGAGACGGCATCGCCCCAGGTCTTAAAGGCCTCCTTCACCAGCAAGGCGCAGAACTTCGGCATCTGCCCTTCCATCGCGTCAGCGGCGCGGCGCAGGATGGCCGCACGCTCGGCCACCTCCACCTTGCTCCAGTGCCGGTAGGCATGGGCGCCCTTCTCAAGCAAGCCGGTGGCCCGCCGGGGGTCACACTCCGGCACCACAGGCACGGCGGTGGTGTCCAGCGCGGCCAGCAGCGGCGCGCGCATGCTTTCGACGGTGAGGTCCAGGCCCAGGCTGTTGGGACGGCTCGGGCCGTAGAGCGCAGGCGGCAGCGGCAGCGAAGATTCGGGCTCCAGCCGCAGTGGCGAGGTCAGCAGTTCCCCCATGCCGACCGACTCGTCGGCGAGCTGGTGCACAAAAGAAGAATTCGCGCCGTTCTCCAGCAGGCGGCGCACCAGGTAGGCCAGCAGGTCGCGGTGCGCGCCCACGGGCGCGTAGACGCGGCAGCTGATCAGCGGGTTCTTCAGCACCTCGCGGAACACGCCTTCGCCCATGCCGTGCAGGCGTTGCAGCTCAAAAGGCACGGCGTTACGCGAGGCCATCTGCAGAATCGCTGCGATGGTCGCGGCGTTGTGGCCGGCGAACTGCGGGTAGATGGCATCAGGTGCGTCCAGCAAGGCCTGCGCGCAAGCCAGATAAGAGACATCGGTGTGGTGCTTGTGTGTGAACACCGGGTAGTGCGGCAGGCCCATTTCCTGCGCGCGCTTGATTTCCGAATCCCAGTACGCCCCTTTCACGAGCCGGCACATCAGGCGCAGCTTGTATTTGCGGCCGATGGCGGCGATGTGGTGGATCAGGTCCAGTGCGCGCGTCTGGTAGGCCTGCATGGCCAGGCCGAAACCCTGCCACTGCGGATGGTGCTTGGCCACCAGGGCGGCCAGCGCTTCAAACACATCGAGCGAGAGCTCAAGGCGATCAACTTCTTCGGCGTCTATGGTCAGGTTGATGTTGGCCCGGGCCGACAGCTCGCACAGGCCCCAGACGCGCGGCACCAGCTCGGCCATCACACGCTCGCGCTGCGCGTCCTCATAGCGCGGGTGCAGCGCGCTGAGCTTGATGGAGATGCCGTCGTTTTTCTCCGTCGGGCCCGCGGCATTTGCGCCAACAGCGATAGCCTGGATGGCATTCGTGTAGCTCGCCAGGTAGCGCAGCGCGTCGGCGTCGGTGCGCGCGCCCTCGCCCAGCATGTCGTAGCTGAAGCGCAAATTCGGGATTTTTTTGCGGCTGTCGCCGGCCTCGCCCATGGCCTCGGCAATCGTCTGGCCCAGCACGAACTGCCTGCCCAACAGCTGCACGGCGCGCAAGGTGGCGGCCACGACGGTGCGCGCGCCCAGCTTGCTCATGAGGTTGGGCCCTGAATCCGTTCGCCCTGAGCCTGTCGAAGGGTCAGGCAGGAACATCTTGGACATCGAAATCGCGGAAGCCGACAGGCGCGCCATCACGCCATCGCCGGCACCGTCGAAGTCGGCGCGCCCCAGCTGGTCGGCCGTCAGCGCAATCGCGGTTTCAGCGTCCGGCACGCGCAACAGGGCCTCGGCCAGGCGCATCAGGGCCAGGCCCTCAGCGCTGGAGATCGGGTATTCCTTGAGCAGGCTTTCCATGGCCCAGAAAGGCGGCGGGTTGTCGCGCACGGCCTGCACCCAGGGCTGGGCGGAATGCGCGGCCGCCGCCCAGTCCAGCGCGCCGGCCAGGCCGCGCAACTGGCTGGCCACGATTTCAGCTTCTGGACGATAGGGAAAAGGCAGGCGCGGGGAGGCGAACATCGGGGGCTCCAGGGTGGATTTCACGGTTTAAAGGCACTCATCGAGTGAATGCAGCGATGTTCCATTGAACAACACCGAATTTCCAGCTAAATTTCAATGATTTGCCGAATAATTCACTACCCATGCTGGAAACCTCCGCAGACATTGACCGCATAGACCTCAAAATCCTGAATGTTTTGCAGCAGGATGGCCGGATTTCCAACCTCAAGCTGGCCGAGGCAGTTGCCCTCTCGCCGACGGCCGTGCTGGCCCGGGTCCAGCGCCTGAGCCGGGACGGCTACATCCTGGGCTATGAGGCCCTGCTCAACCCCCTCAAGCTTGGCGCCGGCATGATGGTGTTTGTGGAGGTGCTGCTGGACCGCACCACGCCCAATGTGTTCGAGGCCTTCAAGGCGGCCGTGCAAGTGCACCCTGAAATCACCGAGTGCCACATGGTGGCCGGTGGGTTTGACTACCTGCTCAAGACCCGCATGGCCGACATGGCGGCCTACCGCTCCTTCGCCGGCACAGTGCTGTGGCAACTGCCGGGCGTGCGCGAAACCCGCACTTATGCGGTGATGGAAGAGGTCAAAAACACCACCCGGCTGCCGCTGGGCGTTTAATCCTCCTCAAGGTCCCTAGGTGCGCAATTCAAGGATTTTGCGGCATTTTTGCCGCTTTTGAAGTGCTAAAACTGCAAGAGAAGGGGCTAACGGCGTTGCCAAGCCGACGGGCTTAGGCTACCTTGGCGGCACAACACCTAGGTGATGCTTTGCATAGGCCGCCGTAGCCGGACTTCCGGCGGCGGACAACTTCGGAGGGCTTCCTGATGAACATCCAGCCATGGTCCCGATTCGGCGCACTGCTGCTGGCGCTGGCCGCCAGCGCCGCGCCCGCTGCGGAAATTGGTGTCAGCGACACCGAAATCCTGGTCGGGCAGTTCGCCGCCCAGACCGGCCCCGCCGCCGAGCTGGGCAAGCGCATGCAGCTGGGCATACTTGCCCACTTCAACGCGGTCAACGCGGCGGGCGGCATCAACGGCCGCAGCCTCAAGCTGGTCTCGCGCGACGACGGCTACGAACCCGAGAAAGCCGCCGCGGCGGCCAAGGCCCTGATCGACGAGGACAAGGTCTTCGCGCTGCTCGGCTCGGTCGGCACGCCCACTACGCTGGCCGCCGTGCCGGCCATTAACGCGGCCGGCATTCCGCTGGTCGGCCCCTTCACCGGTGCGCAGGCGCTGCGTGAGCCTTTCAATCGCAACATCTTTCACGTCCGCGCCAGTTACTTCGACGAGACCGAGCGCATCGTGCAGCACCTGAGCACTGTCGGCATCACCAGGATCGCGGTCTTCTACCAGAACGACTCCTACGGCAAGGCCGGTCTGGAGGGTGTGACGCGGGCGCTGGCCAAACGCAAGCTCAAACCGGCGGCCAGCGTCACCGTGGAGCGCAACAGCGTGGACGTGGCCGCGCCGCTGGCGGAAATCCTCAAGACAGCGCCCGAGGCGGTGATACAGATCAGCGCCTACAAATCCTGCGCCGCGCTGATCAAGCAGGCCCGTGCCAAAGCCTATGGCGGCCAGTTCTTCAACGTGAGTTTCGTGGGCTCCAAGGCCCTGGCCGAGGAGCTGGGCGATGCCGGCGCCGGCGTGACCATTTCGCAGGTCGTGCCCTTTCCCTACACGCCCTCCTCCGCCGTCGTGCGTGAATACCAGCAGCGCATGACGGAAACCGGCCACAAGGATTTTGATTTCTCCAGCATGGAAGGCTTTCTCGCGGCCAAGGTGTTCACCGAGGGCCTTCGCCGCGCCGGCGGCAAGACCCTGACCCGTGAAAGCTTCATGACGGCGCTCGAATCGATGCGTGACCACAACCTGGGCGGCTTCACCGTGAACTACACGCCCCAAAGCCATGAAGGTTCGCGCTTCACCGACCTGACCATCATCGGGCGGGGCGGCAAGTTCATGCGCTGAGGCACCCGCCTTGGCCATAATGCGAGCTCAGACCATCCCCGCCAGTCCGACCCCACAGGAGCGCCCATGAAAACAAACCCTTTCCTGCTCGCCGCCGCCACACTGGCGCTCGCCGCCGGAGCGAATGCACAAACCACCAAGCCCGGTTTGTGGGAAATCACCAACAAAATGCAGTCGAGTTCCGGCGAGATGGAAAAAGCCATGGCCAACATGGAAAAGCAGATGGCCAGCATGCCGCCCGAGCAACGCAAGCAGATGCAGGACATGATGGCCAAACAGGGCATGTCCATGGCGCCGGGTGGCGGCGGCGGCATGAGCATGAAGGTGTGCATCACCAAGGAAATGGCTGAGCGCAATGAGCTGCCCCAGCAGCAGCAAGGCGACTGCAAGACCACCCGATCGCCGGCCAGCGGCAACACCATGAAGTTCTCTTACGCCTGCACCCAGCCGCCCTCCAGCGGCGAAGGCGTCATGACCTTCACCGGCGATACCGGCTACACCATGAAGATGAACACCACGACCACGGTTAAGGGCAAGCCCGAGAAGATGACCATGGACGCCACGGGCAAATGGCTGTCGGCGGATTGCGGCAACATCAAGCCCATCACACCGCGGAAATAGGGCCCCCACGCTTTTCACTTCGCCTTCGGCTCCGTGTAATGCGCTGCCCCCAAGGGGGCGCTGCGCCTGCGGCCCGGCCCTTCGACAGGCTCAGGACAGGCCGAGGCCGGTTCCGCGGCCCCTGCTTGCCTTACTCCCTCTCCCTCTGGGAGAGGGTTAGGGGTGAGGGCCGACGGCGCTTGAAAGCCAGTCCGCCATGTCTCGGCTCAGCGGCTTCCGAAGATGGCGGTGCCCACCCGAACCATGGTGCTGCCGGCATGAATCGCCGCCTCCAGGTCCGCCGTCATGCCCATCGACAAGGTATCCATGGGTACCGGCAGGACACCCGAGGCGTTGACCGCGTCGAACAAGGCCTTGGTCCTGGCATGCACCTCGCAGGCCGCGTCGAAATCGGCGGCAGGCTCGGGAATCGCCATCAGGCCGCGCAACACCAGGCGAGGTAGCTGGGCGACCTCCTGCGCCAGGGCCTGGACATCGGCCGGTGCCAGGCCCGACTTGTTGGCCCCGCCGTCTATATTGACCTGCAGGCAGACCTGAAGCGGCGGCAGGCCTGGGGGCCGCTGCTCGTTCAGGCGCTGCGCGATCTTGAGCCGGTCGACCGACTGCACCCAGTCAAAATGCTCGGCGACCAGGCGGGTTTTGTTGCTTTGCACCGGGCCTATGCAGTGCCACTCAAGGTCCTTGCCACCCGGCTGGCCGCGCAGCGCGAGAATTTTCTCCACACCCTCGGCAATGTAGTTCTCGCCGAAGGCGCGCTGGCCGTCGGAAGCGGCCTCGGCGACGGCCTCGGCCCCGAAGGTTTTGGACACGGCCAGCAGCCGCACAGTGGCCGGATCCCGCCCGGCGGCAAAGCAGGCCGTGGTGATACGGTCACGGACAAGCTGGAGATTGCGCACAATCGTGGTCATAATCGAACTGTAAACTTTAGTTGAAAACCATTTTTTAGAGGGTCCCGGGATGGATATCACGCAGTTGCTGGCCTTTAGCGTCAAGAACAAGGCGTCCGACTTGCATTTATCGGCTGGCTTGCCCCCCATGATCCGGGTTCACGGTGACGTGCGGCGCATCAACATCGATCCGCTGGACCACAAGCAGGTGCATTCCATGGTGTACGACATCATGAACGACACCCAGCGCAAAACCTACGAGGAATTCCTGGAAGTCGACTTCTCTTTCGAGATCGACGGGCTGGCCCGCTTCCGGGTCAATGCCTTCAACCAGAACCGCGGCGCCGGCGCCGTGCTGCGGACCATTCCCTCCAAGATCCTGACGCTGGAGCAGCTCAACGCGCCCAAGATTTTCGGCGACCTGGCGCTCAAGCCGCGCGGCATGGTGCTGGTCACGGGGCCCACGGGTTCGGGCAAGTCGACCACGCTGGCCGCCATGGTCAACTTCCTGAACGAAACCGAGTACGGCCACATCCTCACGGTGGAAGACCCGATCGAGTTCGTGCATGAATCCAAGAAATGCCTGATCAACCAGCGCGAGGTCGGCCCGCATACCCTGAGCTTCAACGCCGCGCTGAAATCCGCACTGCGCGAAGACCCGGACGCCATTCTCGTGGGTGAAATGCGCGACCTGGAAACCATTCGACTGGCCATGTCGGCCGCTGAAACCGGCCACCTGGTCTTCGGCACGCTGCACACCTCCAGCGCCGCCAAGACGATTGACCGGATCATCGACGTGTTCCCGGCCGAGGAAAAGGAAATGATCCGTGCCATGCTGTCAGAGTCGCTGCAGGCCGTGATTTCACAAACGCTGTGCAAAACCAAGGACGGCGCGGGCCGTGTGGCCGCGCACGAGATCATGCTGGGCACCAGCGCCATCCGCAACCTGATCCGCGAAGCCAAGGTCGCGCAAATGTATTCCGCCATCCAGACCGGCAACAGCGCGGGCATGCAGACACTGGACCAGAACCTGACCGACCTGGTCAAGCGCAACGTCATCTCCCCGGCGGAAGCGCGCAGCAAGGCCAAGATCCCGGAAAACTTCCCAGGCTAGAGAGATATGGCCCCCACGCTTGTCACTTCGCCTTCGGCTTCGTGTACTGCGCTGCCCCCCAAGGGGGCGTGTTTTTCCTTGGGGCGGCCCGGCGGAAAAACCTTGGCCCCCACGCTTTTCACTTCGCCTTCGGCGACAACAGCATCTGTTTGAAAGGAGTCGCAAATGGAACGCGACCAGGCCAGTAAATTCATCAATGACTTGCTCAAACTCATGGTCAGCCGCAATGGCAGCGACTTGTTCATCACGGGTGACTTTCCGCCGGCCATGAAGGTCGACGGCAAGGTGACCAAGGTTTCGCCGCAGCCGCTCAACGCCAGTCACACGCTGGCGCTGGCGCGTTCCATCATGAACGACAAGCAGGCCGCCGAGTTCGAGCGCACCAAGGAGTGCAACTTCGCGATCTCGCCGCCCGGCGTGGGGCGCTTTCGCGTGAACGCCTTTATCCAGCAGGGCAAGGTCGGCATGGTGATGCGGACCATCCCCGCGGCGCTGCCCACCATCGACGGGCTGGGTGTGCCCCAGGTGCTCAAGGAAGTGGTGATGGCCAAGCGCGGCCTGACCATCCTGGTCGGTGCTACCGGCTCGGGCAAATCCACCACGCTGGCCGCCATGGTCGACTGGCGCAATGAACAGTCTTACGGCCACATCATCACGATTGAAGACCCGGTGGAATTTGTCCACGCGCACAAGAACTGCGTGATCACGCAGCGCGAAGTGGGCCTGGACACCGACAGCTGGGAGGCCGCGCTGAAGAACACGCTGCGCCAGGCACCCGATGTGATCCTGATGGGCGAGATCCGCGACCGCGAAACCATGGAACACGCCATCGCCTTCGCCGAAACCGGCCACCTGTGCCTTGCCACGCTGCACGCCAACAGCGCCAACCAGGCATTGGACCGTGTGATCAACTTCTTCCCCGAAGAGCGCCGCGCCCAGCTGCTGATGGACCTGTCGCTCAACCTCAAGGCCATGATCTCGCAGCGCCTGGTGCCCAAGCAGGACGGCAAGGGTCGTTTCGCCGCGGTGGAGGTCATGCTCAATTCGCCGCTGATCTCCGACCTGATCTTCAAGGGCGAAGTCTCCGAAATCAAGGAGATCATGAAGAAGAGCCGCAACCTGGGCATGCAGACCTTCGACCAGGCCTTGTACGACGCCTTCGAAAGCCACTACATCACCTATGAAGACGCACTGCGCAACGCCGACTCGGTGAACGACCTGCGCCTGCAAATCAAGCTCAACTCGCAGCGCGCCAAGTCCACAGACCTGTCGGCCGGCACCGAAAACTTCGCCATCGTTTAAACCGCTGAACTGCCGGTTTTGTCGTGACTGGGTGCCACGCCTGAAGAGGTGAAAGCCCCGAAGCAAGCCTGAAGGTAATCGATGGTGGCACGAATTTTGGGAGCCCGATGGCGCTCGGCCAGGATCACCGCATCAATTGAATAGACGCCGCTTACCGAATACCGGGCCAGCACCGGCCTGAGCCTGCCCTGCGCCACCAGCGTTCGGCCGACAACATCGTTGATGCGGGCGATGCCCGCTCCCGCCAATGCCAGCGAAACCACCGCCGCGCTGCTATTGACGCGCAACTGCCCCTGAACCGCAAGTGTGCTGGCAGCCGCACCCTCTGCGAAGTCCCATTGGTTGTGGGTGATCGAAGCGGTATTTGATATCAGACTGTGCGATTGAAGATCCGCCGGTGTGCGGGGGACACCGTGCTTCCTGAGATACCCGGGTGAGGCATACAGGGCACGCCCATGGCTCCCCAGGTTTCTGGCAATGGCTGTCTGTGGAGGTGCGACACCCGCCCGCACAACAATATCGACCGCCTCATCGGCCATGCTGACCAGGCGATCATCAAGGTGCAGGTCCAGTTTCAACTCCGGATGCAGGGCACGCAATTTGCCCAGTCCCGGGATCAGCACATATTCGGCAAGAAGCTGGCTGATGCTCAAACGCACCGTACCCGCCACCGACCGGCTGCGGCTGGCAAAACTGTTTTGTAATTGCCTGTGCTCGGCAAGAATGCGCTGGGCATATTCAAGAAAAACCTCGCCTTCGTCGGTAAGGGAAAGGCTATGGGTGGTCCGGTGCATCAGCCGCAGGCCGCATTGGGCCTCCATGCGCGCCAGCGAACGCGACATGTGGCTGGCCGCGACATTGCGCTCCCTCGCCACCGTCGAGAGCGACTGCGCGGATGCAAGCCGCGAAAACAGCGCGAAATCATCCAGGCTGAGGTTCTTCATGCTTGTGCAGATTTGACACAAGCATTATGCATTCGAAGACGTTTCCGGCTGGAGGCATTCTGGGCACAGTTCACACCGCACGGACATATTGCGCCGTCAACCACCAAAGGATTTTTATGCCCATTTCCATCCAGTTATCCCGGGGACTTTTAACCGCCGCAGGCGAACGTGAGGTTTTCTCCAGGGTCTCGGGCGCCTTGCTGCAGGTACACGGCCTTAGCGGAAACGCGTTCCTGGCCCCTACAGTCATCGGGCATGTCGATATTTACCCTGAGGAACACAGTTACGCCGGCGGCAAACCGCAGTCGCTCGCGGTCATAGAGGTGAAGGTTCCCTCCGCCACGTTCCCCGACCAGTCAGTGAAAAGCCGCTTCATCAAGGCGGCCACGGACATCATTGACGAGCTCAAGGCGGGCCAACACCCGAGAGACCGTACTTTCGTCAACGTGACCTATGCCGTTGACGGCGCCTGGGGAATTGCCGGCAAAGCCTATACCAACGCCGACCTGGGGCAGGCCATCGGAGCAGCTGCAGGCTAGGCAAGCCGGTGGGCCACCCGCGTCCGCCTCTTAGCGCCGCAACATGCAAGCCAATCCATCGAAAGGACCCCCATGCCACTCGTGCGAATCGACCTTCCCGAGACCACACCGGACAAAGAGTGCTCAGCAGTCTCCAACCTGGTACATCAGGCCCTGGCAGACACCTTCAATGTGCCGATGCCGGATCGCTTCCAGATACTCACGCGGCGGGCGCCGCACGAACTTATTTGCACCGAGGAGTTCCTCGGTGTCAGGCACTCCGCGCATGTGGCCTTCATTCAAATATTCTGCGCACCCGGCCGCTCACTGGAGATGAAGAAAGCGCTATTTTCTGAAATTGCGCGGCAAATTTCTTCGCAATGCAGTTTCAGCGCGGCAGACGTCATCATCAACCTGGTTGAAACGCCCCGGGAAAACTGGTCTTTTGGAAACGGCTTGATGCAGTACAGCCCATGAGAAGAGTTGGGCTGTGTGTTGTGGGCCCGCCGCAGGAGCGCATGCAATAAGAGGCGGGATCTCTTTCTCGCCGAAAGTGGAGATTGCCCGCAACAAACACGCAACCAAGCCATAATCATTGCTGGTCAACCCCTAACCGACGGACCCGGAGAGATTTCACTGTGCCATCAACCAACCCGAAAACCTACGAACCCTCTTCCGCCCGCCAGGTCGCCTTCCTGGGCCTGGGCGTCATGGGCTATCCCATGGCCGGCCACCTGGCCCTGGCCGGCCACAGCGTCACGGTCTACAACCGCAGCGCGGCCAAGGCCGCGGCATGGGTCGCCGAATTCGCCGCGACCACCAAGCCGGCGCAAGCCGCCCTGCCACGCCTGGCGGTGGCCGGTGCCGACATTGTGTTCTGCTGCGTCGGCAATGACGACGACCTGCGTTCCGTCACCCTGGGCGCGGATGGCGCCTTCGCGGGCATGAAACCGGGCGCTATTTTTGTCGACCACACCACGGCCTCGGCCGACGTGGCACGCGAACTCTACGCGGCCGCGGCCAAGCTCGGCCTGCACTTCATCGACGCCCCGGTCTCGGGCGGCCAGGCCGGCGCACAGAACGGCGCGCTCACCGTGATGTGCGGCGGGGACAAGGCGGCATTCGACACCGTGAAACCCGTCGGCATGGCGTTTTCCAAGGCCTTCACCTTGATGGGCGCCAGCGGCGCAGGCCAGCTCACCAAGATGGTCAACCAGATCTGCATCGCCGGCCTAGTCCAGGGCCTGAGCGAAGCCGTCGCCTTCGGCCAGAAAGCCGGCCTCGACGTGAACCAGGTGCTGGAAGTGATCGGCAAAGGCGCGGCGCAAAGCTGGCAGCTCGACAACCGCGGCAAGACCATGGTCGCCGACAAGTTTGATTTTGGCTTTGCCGTCGACTGGATGCGCAAGGACCTGGGCCTGGTGCTGGACGAAGCCAAGCGCAACGGCGCCCGCCTGCCCGTCACCGCCCTGGTGGACCAGTTCTACGCGGACGTGCAGGCCATGGGCGGCCAGCGCTGGGATACTTCGAGCCTGATCAAGCGCCTGCGCTGAATCCGCCCTCGATCCAGACGCGCCGAGCAAAAAAAGCGGCCGCTCCGGACAACCGGTGCGGCCGCTTTGCTTTTTATGGCCGGCTTCAGCCGCCCGCGGGCTTGCTGCTTTGGGCCGGCGGCGCGGCGGGCTTGGACGGCAGCATGCGCGCCAGCTCTTCCTCGCTAATGACTTCAAAAATCCGGATAACCTTCTGCACGCCGGGCGTTGACCGCACCACCTCAGTGGCACGGTCGGCCTCACGCTGCGTCACCCGTCCCATCAGGTAGGTCGTGCCGCGCTCCGTCACCACCTTGAAGGCATTGGAGGACAGGTCGCGCGCATCGACCAGCATGGCCTTGACGCGTCCGGTGACCAGGGCGTCGGAAGAGCGCTGCGTCAGGGTCGAGTTGCCCATGATGGCCAGTTCATTGACCACGGAGCTCACGTTCTCCACACGCGCGACGATCTGCTCGACGAGTTGCTTGTCCTGCGCATTGGGCACTTCACCCGTGAGCAGCACCTGCCGGTTGTAGCTGGTCAGGTTAACGTGCACGCGCTCGCCGACATTGCTGCGGATACGGCTGGTGGCACGCAGCTCTATGCCTTCATCCTCGAGCTGCGCGCCGGAGGTGCGGCGATCGGTCGCCACCATCGCGCCGCCTGCGACGCCGCCCACCACCAGCGGGAAGCAGCCCGTCAGGCTGGTGCCGAGCAAGCCGGCGCTAACAATGGCCAAAGTCAGCCGTTTCAACGGAACACGTTTCATACAGAGGTCTCCTGGTCGCCAAGTAACTGGGTGTCCACGCCATCGCAAATGCAATGCAGGACGAGAAGGTGCACTTCCTGGATACGCGCGGTCCGCTCATGCGGCACGCAGATATGCACATCGGTTTCACGCAGGGCATGGGTGATCTTGCCGCCGCCGCGGCCCGTCAGGGCCACCACGGTCATCTCACGCTCGTGGGCGGCCTCGATGGCCGCCAGCACATTGGCCGAGTTGCCGCTGGTGCTCATCGCCAGCAGGACATCGCCGGCGCCGCCCAGCGCACGAACCTGTTTCGAGAAAATCACTGAAAAATCGTAGTCGTTGGCGATCGCGGTGAGGATGGAGCTGTCCGTCGTCAAGGCGATCGCGGCGAGCTCGGGCCTTTCGCGTTCATAGCGGCCGACGAACTCGGCGGCGAAATGCTGGGCGTCGGCGGCCGATCCGCCGTTGCCGCAAGCCAGCACCTTGCCACCGCTGGTGACGCTGGCCAATATGGCCTGCACCGCCGCCGCGATCGGCTTGGACAGAACCTGGGCGGCCTGGTACTTGAGGTCGGCGCTGTCGATAAACTGCTGTTCAATGCGTTGTTCAAGCATGCGCCAATGATAGCGGGTCATCGTTGGCCTTCGCATCCAGCCCGGCTCGTCGTGGCCACCGGCTCTTCGCGAGGGGTTAAAAACACAGAGGGCGCAAAACCGGAACTAGTTCCCGGAACTATGTCCGGTTCGTCCTGAAATAGCGCGCCCCGGCTACCACGCGGTGACGGTTTGGGCCATCATCGATACACACAGTTACCACGTCTCTCCGCCCAAATGACAAGTCCCGTCTTTGATTCCGAGGTCGTCAGGAATGTGACCACAGCCTTCGTGCAGGCAACGGCCGCGAGATGGTCGTTCCCGAGCGTGGAACTCCAGGACCGCGGCACCTTCATGCTGATACGCGTGGACCTGCCGACCTCGGACGAACGCGAAATCGACCTGCCGATCCGGCAGTCCATCGCCCTGGCCCTCAACGAAGCCGTACCCGTGCACTTCACGCAGAAGTTTGGCCACTGGATCGTCGCCTTCCTGCGCGACAACAAGATGGTCGAGACTGTGCATCCCAGCGAGTTCCAGGAACTCTAGCGAGCCCCTGTTCACGAAGCGTCGAACGCGGCAGGCAACCATTCGATGGCGGCGCCTGCCTTAGCCCCCAGCGCGCCATTGACCAGCACCACGTCAAACCGGCAGGGCGGCGGGCTCGCAAACCGCATCAGGTAGTGGCGCGCCGCCAGCACGATGCGTTGCTGTTTGGCGCCGCTGATGCTGGCCGCCGCGCCGCCATGCGAATCGTCCGCGCGCTGGCGCACCTCCACAAACACCAGGGTACCGTCTGGTGCGCGCATCACCAGGTCGATCTCGCCGCCGCCGCGGCCCGGCGTGCGGTAATTGGCCTCCACAAAGCGCAGGCCGGCGCGCAGCAGGTAGGCCCGCGCGGCGGACTCGGCGGCATCGCCGCGCGACTTGGTGGTAACCTGACCGGACAATGGCCGCGCGCCGGCAGCCGCGGCCACCGGCGGCACCTTGAAAACCTGTTTTCTGGAAAACCACATTGAATGCTTCTTTCGACCTGGCACTGGATGCCGCGCGCGCCGCGGCGGGCATGCAGCATTATCCGGAAAGCGCGCTGTATGTCGTGGCGACACCCATCGGCAATCTGGCCGACATCAGCCTGCGCGCCTTGCAGGTGCTGCAGCTGGTGGATGCGATTGCGTGCGAGGACAAGCGCCATTCGCAACCCCTGCTGCGCCAGTACGGCATCGACAAACCGCTGCTCGCGGTGCACGAGCACAACGAGGCCGAGGCCGCCGGCCTGGTGATTGAGCGCCTGCAGCGCGGCGAGCGCGTGGCCTACGTCAGCGATGCCGGCACGCCGGCCGTGAGCGACCCGGGCGCGCGGCTGGTCGCGGCGGTGCGCGCGGCCGGGCTCAATGTCATGCCCCTGCCGGGAGCCAGCAGCGTGACCACCGTACTGAGCGTGGCCGGGCTTGGCAGCCCTGGCGGCGAGACAGGTTTTGTGTTTGCCGGATTCCTGCCCAGCAAGGCCGGCGAGCGCGACCAGGCCATTGCGGCGCTGCAGGCAGAGGTGCGGGCCGTGGTGATCCTGGAGGCGCCGCATCGCATCGAAGCGCTGGCACGCGCCATGGCGGTGCTGGGTGAACGCCCCGTCACGGTCGGCCGCGAGCTGACCAAGCAGTTCGAGGAAATCGCGACCGTGCCCGCGCAAGACTTCGCGGCCTGGCTGGCCGAGGGGCCGCAGCGCACGCGCGGCGAGTTCGCCCTGGTGCTGCATCCATCCGCCGCATCCGAAAGCGCTGAGGACGGCACACGCGTGCTGCAACTGCTGCTGGCCGAGCTGCCGCTGAAGACCGCCGTGAAGATCGCCGCCGACATCACCGGCCTGGGACGCAACGAACTCTACGAAACCGCCCTCAAACTCAAGAACACATGAACCCCAATGCCGACCAGCTCTGGCGCGCGCCGCGCTGGACACTCGCCGCCCTGCTGGCCGTCCTCGGCATGCTGGGGCCGTTTTCCATCGACACCTACATCCCGGCGTTTTCAGGCATCGCGCAGTCGCTAGGCGCATCGCCGGTGGAAATGCAGCAGACGCTGTCGGCCTACCTGTTCGGCTTTGCCTTCATGAACCTGTTCCACGGCGCGCTGGCCGACAGCTTCGGCCGCCGGCCCGTGGTGCTCTGGGGCATCGCGCTGTTCACGCTGGCATCGGCGGGCTGCGCGCTCTCGCAAAGCATAGGCCAGCTGGTTTTCTTTCGTGCCATGCAGGGCCTGTCGACGGGCGCGGGCATCGTGGTCTCGCGCGCCGTGATACGCGACATGTATCCACCGGCCCAGGCCCAGCAGGTCATGAGCCAGGTCACGATTTATTTCGGCGTAGCGCCTGCGCTGGCGCCCATCGTTGGCGGCTGGCTGTTTGTGCACCTGGGCTGGCACAGCATCTTCTGGTTTCTCACCGGCGTGGGCGTGGTGCTTTGGGCGACCAACTTCCGCTTCCTGCCCGAAACCCTGCCGCCGCTGGACCGCCAGCCCTTTGAAGTGCGGCACCTGATGCGCGGCTACTGGCAGCTGGGCTCCAGCCCGCGCTTCCTGCTGCTGGCGCTGGCCAGCGGCGTGCCCTTCAATGGCATGTTTTTGTACGTGCTGTCGGCGCCGGCCTTCCTGGGTGAGCACCTGGCGCTGCAACCCACCGAGTTCTTCTGGTTTTTTGTGCTCACCATCTCCGGCATCATGTCCGGCGCCTGGTTGAGCGGCCGCCTGGCGGGCAAGATCGCGCCCAAGCAGCAGATACGCCACGGCTTTGTCGTCATGCTGGTGGTTTCGGTGCTCAACCTGGCCGCCAACCTGCTCTTCACGCCGCATGCCTCGTGGGCACTGTTCCCCATCGCGATATTCGCCTTCGGCTGGGCGTTGATGGTGCCCGTGGTCACGCTGCTGGTGCTGGACCTCTACCCCGAGCGGCGCGGCATGGCGTCTTCGCTGCAGGCCTTTATCGGCTCGACCGCCAACGGCATCGTGGCCGGTGTCATCGCTCCGCTGGTGATGCATTCCACGCCCGCACTGGCCGGGATGTCGCTGGGCCTGATGTGCATAGGTCTGATGGCCTGGATGTACTTGCACCACCGCTGGCCGGAGATTGGTCGGCTCGCCTCGCGGGATTGATGCCTTGCCCGCGTAAATCTGCGTAATCTGCGGACAGGAAATTCATCCACAGATTTCGCAGATTTACGCAGATTGAAAACAAGACCCGGACTGCATGAATGTATTGCACTGCCCAGAGGTCCGGCAATTCAACTGATGTTTAGCTCCTTCTCCCAGAGAGAGAGAGGGTGCGAGCGATTGCTCTTTTTACCAGCGGTCGTTCACCCTGACCGGGAACTCCATGCCCTGGCCGACACGCTGCACCACGTTGCCCGCATCCAGGTAGACAAAGAAAAACATGTCCTGGACGCCGTCTCGCCAGCGGTAGGTCATGATGTCGCCCGGCCAGGAGGCCACACCATCCACCTTCGCGGGATGCCCGAACTCGCGCTCCACGTCCGCGCGCGTCCATTTGCCGACCTCAATCCTGGAGAAATCCTGGATATTCAGGACCTGCCGCGCGCTCACCACTTTGCCCGCGGCGTCAAGGTCCACCATGATGGCCGTCTGCCCCGCAGGCTGGGTGGAGTACTGCAGGCGCGTGCCCGACGCCAGCGGCACCGTGCGCGTCGGCGTGCCGTAGCTCGCGAGGACCTGCTCGCGCGACATGCCGGGCTGCACGGCGATATTGGCACAGCCCGCGACCAGCAGGGCGGCTAGTGCCGCAGCGGAAACAGTTTGAAAGATATTCATGAAGCAGTCCTGGATTTCGTCTCTGAATCAGTCAGACAACGCCGGCGCGCGAATGTTCCCGTCGTGGCGGAGCCGCTAACCGTTGAGCTGGGCCCAGCCCGGGGTGCCCGCGCGGCCGGAGTAGCGGCTGGCCGCGTCATAGCGTTCCCAGGCCAGCCGCGCGGCGCGGCCACCGTAGACCTGTTTCTGCAGCCATTCGCATTCAGCCTGCAGCGCCTCGTCGCCACCCAGCCGCGTGTGCCAGACCTTGCCGGTGTTGTCCCAGCGGTAGCCGCGGTTCTTGAGCAGGTCCTTGGCCGCGAAAGGAGCGCCTGTGGCCTGGAGGCGGTAGCTGGGCTCGCGGGACGTGGACAGCAGGTGCGCCAGGCCGTTCATGCCCAGTCCAGGCAGTTCGGCCATCAGCACCGTGAGCAGGGCATGGCAATCCATCTCGGCGCGGTGCGCATCGTAAAACCAGCCGAGCTCGGAAGCCAGCGCGCTGAGCTTGGCCGAGCCGCGGCCGGCCGCCGTCCAGTCGATGTCGGCGAAAGAGCAGGCCCAGTTCAAGGCCTGAGCCGATGGAATCAGGCCTTCCACAAAGGGTCGGTCAAATCCCGCGTTGTGCGCGATGACAAGATCCGCACCCTCCAGCAGCGCATCGACACGCCCCATGTCCAGTTGCCGGCCCGCCAGCATCTCATCGGTGATGCCGGTGATCTCGCGCGCGATTTTCGGCACCGGCATGCCCGGGTCGCGCAGCCCGTCGTAGACCTGCACTGGCCCTGTCGCCAGGCCCGTGTGCGTGTCGACCTGGATGCGCAGCAGCGCAAGCTCCATGATCTGGTCGCGGGATGCATCGAGCCCCGTGGTCTCCGTGTCCAGGATCACAACATGGGCGACCGGCCCCTGCGGCACATGGGCAAACGCCGTGGCCGGCACCAGCCGCCTGAGCACGCGATAGTCGGGATGGCGTTCCAGCGCCAGGGCCATGGCTTCCGGGCTGCCGGCGGTCGCGGCGGGGGGCGCCGCATGAACCGGGGCCGCAGGTTTGGGTGCCCTGGGCTTGCGCAGCCTGGCGGCGGCCGCCTCAGCGGCCATCGCGAGTAGGCCTTCGTCAAAACCAAAACCCAGTTGCCCGCCCGCCTTCATGTGCGTACACAGGCGCGAAGCCCTTCAGGGTGGATACCGTCTTGCATGCTTGCTCCTGGGTCTGTTTGAAATAAAGCACGCTATCTTCGCAGATAGCCGACCCAGGCAGAAGCGCCTCATTCCCCCATCACAAAGCCCTCACGCCGGGGATCGGCGCCGCCGACCAGCCCCTGGGGCGTCACCACAATCCCTTGCAGGCCGCTGGTGAATTCGATGGCCTGCACCTCATGGCCCATCGCCTTCAAGGGGCCCGCGAGTTTTTCGAGTTCAGTGCCCAGCTCGACCTCGGTGGCGCGGTTGCGGCTTCCCATATTGGGCAGCGAAATCGCCTGCTGCACATCCAGGCCCCAGTCCAGCACGCCGACCAAAGTCTTGGTCACGTAGTTGATGATGGCGCTGCCGCCGGGCGAGCCCACCGTCATCTTGAGCTTGCCGTCGGCGTCGAACACCAGCGTGGGCGACATGGTGCTGCGCGGGCGTTTGCCGCCCTCGATACGATTGGCCACAGGCAGGCCGTTTTCCTCGGGCGCGAGCGCGAAGTCCGTCATCTGGTTGTTCAGCAAAAAGCCTCGCACCATGATGCGGCTGCCGAACACCGCTTCAATCGTCGTCGTCATGGACACCGCGTTGCCGGCGGCATCGATCACCGAGATATGGCTGGTCGCGGGTATCTCGGAATCCTCATCGGGTGCCCAGGCCATCTTGACGCCGGCCGGCACGCCGGGCGAGGCGCGCTTCATGCTGGCATCGGTGCGTATCAGCGCGCTGCGGCTCTTGAGGTACTCGGGGGAGACCAGCGCCGTGGCCGGCACGTTCACGAAATCCGGGTCGCCTACGTAGTAGTCGCGGTCGGCATAGGCCAGCCGGCCGGCTTCGGAAAACAGGTGCACGGCCTCCGTCGAGTTCGGCCGCACGCTGGACATCGGAAAGCGCTCCAGCGCACCCAGCATGGCCAGCACCGCGATGCCGCCCGACGACGGCGGCGGCATGCCGCAGACCTTGTAGGCACGATAAGCGCCGCACAACACCGAGCGCTCCCTGGCCTGGTAGCCGGCGATGTCCTGCACCGTCATGTCGCCGGGCTGGGCCTGGCTGTTCACGGCGTTGGAGATGTCGCGGGCGACCTCGCCTTTGTAGAAAGCGTCCGGGCCTTCCTTGGCAACGCGCCTGAGCACCGCCGCAAAGGCCGGGTTCTTCAGTATGGCGCCCACGGCCAGCGGTTCGCCGGCCGCGTCGTAAAAATAGGCGCGCGCGTTCGCGTTGGTACCCAGGGTCTTGTCGAGCTTGATCACCGCATGCAGGCGCTCGGACACCGCGAAGCCGTTTTCGGCCAGGCGGATGGTGGGCTCAAACAATTTCGCCCAAGGCAGCTTGCCGTGCTTCTGGTGCGCGAGTTCCATCACGCGCAGCAGGCCGGGCACGCCCACGGACTTGCCGGAGTTGATGGCGTCCTTGAGCGCCAGCGGCTTGCCCTTGGCGTCAAGGAAGCGGTCGCCCTTGGCCGAGGCCGGCGCTTTTTCGCGGCCGTCATAGGCATTGAGCGCTTTCTGCGATGCGTCGTAACTCACGATGAAGGCACCACCGCCTATGCCCGACGACTGCGGCTCGGTCAGGTTCAGCATGAGGGCGGCGGCGATGGCCGCATCCACCGCGCTGCCGCCGGCCTTGAGCATTTCCTGTCCGGCGCGCGTCGCGTGCGGGTTGGCCGTGGCGATCATGAATTTCTTCGCCGTGACAGCCTTCTTCTCGGTGTAGCCCGAGGAAGGCTCGGGCGCGACGTCCTGCGCCGGCACCGGCTGCAGCTGGGCATGCGCCGCCTGCGACATGAAGACCAAGAAACCCAGCCGCGCCATGGTGCGGGCTGCTGTGTGTAAGCGCATTGTTTTTCCTTGTGAAGAGTTGGGAGTGTTTGGGGGTTTGGTTATCTGGATATCCGGGAAAAGCCGCTCACTGGGCCGGCAGGTGTTTGGCGAAAAATTCGCGAATCCTGGCGTGCGCGGCAACGCGCGCCGCGGGGTTGCCGCCCACATGCACGGCCTTGCCGCTTCGCACCACGTCTTCGCGGACCTTGACGGGGCTCAGCTCATCAAAGCCGTGATACGAGTCGGGGTAGACCTCGATGTCCACGGGCTGCCCGCGCTCCTTGCTGCGCTCCGCCAGCTTCTGGCAGTAGCGCGCCGGCGTCCAGTCGTCGAGCTCGCCGGCCAGGATGAGCAGCGGCGCATACGCCACATAGTCGGGCCTGGCCGCCAGCGTGGATGCGCAGCCGGGGTACATGGCGACCGCGGCGGCAAAGCCGAGTGCGCCCTGCCGCTTTACCGGCAGTTCGGCATTCATCACCTGCACGGCCGCCGTGCCGCCGTGCGAGAAACCGATGGCGCCTATCTTGCCGGGCACCACGTCGGCACGTGTGTTCAGGTATTCGATCGCACCATAGGCATCGAGCCAGCGCTGCTCTTCCTGGATGGCCCTGGCCTTGGGCGTGACGGTGCAGATCTGCCGCTCGCCGCGTGGGTTGAAGCTGTCCACCAGCAGCACGCCGTAGCCCATGCCGTTGAGCAGTTTCGCGGTGTCGCGAAAACGCTGCGTGATGGCGCCGTTTTTTCCCACGGCGCCGGCGCAGCCGTGGAACATCACCAGCGCGACAAAGCGGCCTTCGGTCGCGGGCTTGTACAGATAGCCGTCCAGCACCAGGCGCTCGCTGCCCTGCCAGCGGTCCAGGCTGGGAAACTGCACTTTTTCCTGCGCCAGGCAAGGCAGGGCCAGGGCACAGGCCAATGCCGCCAACGCGGCAAGAGCCCAGGGTTTACGGCGTTTCATCAAAGCCCTCCACTTTCAGCAGATTGGGCTCTTCTTCACGCAAGGCCAGCGTGCTGCTGCGCGCCTCATGGGCCGCCGCCGAGTCGGGCGCTTCGCCCTGGGTCGAGGCGACGATGGCGGCCTGCTGGCGCGCCGCGTCGTTGGAGCGCGCCGGCAGCACCATGGGCGAAGAGAAGGAGGGCGGCCGCACATCGATGGCGCCGGAGAGCATATTGCCCACGCGTACGGAAGAAAAGCCGCTGCCGGCCTGGCCGATCTCCGCGCCGTTCCAGTTGAGCTGGCCGGTCGCGTCCTCGCCTATGCCTATGGTGGTGCCTGGCGTCAGCTGCTCGATGCCGAGCACACCACCGGCGCTGGCGATGCGGACCGAGCCGGTGCCGGTGGACGTCGGCGTGCTGTCATAGCTGTCAGTCTTGAAAGTGATGTTGCCGGCGCCGCTGGCTTCAATCGTTGCCACGTCGGTGCTGGGCCGGATGGCAATGCCGGTGCCCGAACCCGAAGCGATGCCGGACAGCGTGATGTTGCCGGCCTGCGTGAGCCAGCTGTTCTTGCCGCTGGCCATGTTGATGCCGTCGCCGCTGCCCATTGCCGTGCCGGTGGCCGACAGCTCACCGCTCGCGCTGCGAACGGTATTCGTGCCGCCGGCCGCCAGCGAGATGCCGTTGCCGGACCCGAGGGCCTTGCCGGCCAGCAGGACTTGCCCGTTGCCGGTGGATTCGACCAGGTTGGTGCCCGAGCCCAGCGCCAGCGCACTGCTGGTGCCGGCCGATTGCGCATTGACGGTCAGCGTACCGTCCGCCGTGCGCAAGGTGTTGGTGCCGCCGGTGCCCATGCCCAGGCCCGAACCGGATCCCGTGGCATCCGACTGCGCGTTGACAGCAAGACTGCCCTGCCCGCCGGCCTGTACCAGGTTGGTGCCGGTGGCCATGGACACGCCGACGCCGCGTGTGCTGTTGCCGCTCAGGCTGATGTTCCCGCCCTGCGACAGCACGGAATTGCTCAGCGAACCGAAGGTGATGCCGTCGCCGCCGTTGGTGCTGCTGCCCGACATCGTGAGGCTGCCGCTGGCGGTCTTGACCTGGTTGGTGCCGCCGGCCAGGGAGATGCCGTTGCCCGACCCCGTGGCCGCGCCGGCCAGCACCACCTGCCCGGCGCCGGCCGCTTCGAGGGTGTTGCTGCCTGAGCCCAGGGCCAGCGCGCTGCTGCTGCCGGCGGAGCGCGCATTGATGGACAGCGTGCCGTCGGCCGTGCGGATGGCGTTGGTGCCGCCGCTGCCCATGGTCAGGCCCGAGCCGGAACCCGCATTGCTGGACTGCACGTCGAGCGTGACGTTGCCCGAGCCGGAGGCCGCGACCAGGTTGTTGCCCGAGCCCATCAGCAAGGCGCTGCCGCCGGTGTTGGTAGCCGTCAGCGTGATGCCGCCGGCGCCCGAGGTCTGGATTCTGCTGCCGCCGGTGAGCGCGATGCCTTGCGTGGCGCCAGCCCCTGTGCCCGATACCGAGATGTTGCCGCCCGCGGAGCTGAGCGTCGCCAGGTTCATCGCGACCGGCCTGTTGGCCGTGAGCGTGATGTTGCCCGCGCCGGTTGATTCCACCTTGGCCTGGGCGGCGCCGTCGCCCAGCACAATCGCGCTGCCTGTGCCCGTGGCCGTTCCGCTGATGCTGATGTCCCCGCCCGCGGTGCGCATCAGGTTGGTGCCGGTGATCATGGACACGGCATTGCCTGAGCCGCTGGAGTTGCCGGCAAGAACCAGGCTGCCGCTGCCGGTGGCCTGCAGGGTGTTGGTGCCCGAGCCTACGGCCAGCGCGCTGCTGGAACCGGTGGACTTGGCGTTGATGCTGAGCACGCCGTCCGCCACGCGAATCGTGTTGTTGCCGCTGGAGCCCATGGTCATGCCCAGCGCGTTGCCGGTGGACTCGGCGCTGATGGTGATGTTGCCCGTGCCCGTGGACTGGATGATGTTGGTGCCGCTGTTCATGCCGAAGGCCGTGGCATCGGCGTTGCGCGCGTTGATGGTGATGTTGCCGCTGGTGGTCTGTATGGTGTTGGCGCTGGTGCCCATGGAAAAAGCCTGGCCCGTCGCGCCCTTGGCGTTGATCAGGATGTTGCCCGCGCCGCTGCTCAGCAGGCTGCCGCCGCCCACCATGCGAAAGCCTAGAGTGGTCACGCCGCCGCCGGTGGCGTAACCGGTGCTGGGGTCGGCGCCACCCCCTATGGTGATGTTGCCGCCGTTGCTCACGATCTGCGCGCCCGAGCCCAGGGACACCGAGCCGACGGTGGCGCCGCCCGCGGAGGCAGAGTTCAGCACCACGTTGAGCCTGGCCGTGCCGGAGGTGATGTTGGCGTTGACGTTGACGTCGCGGTTGGCCAGCAAAGTCAGGGTGCGGTCTGTCGCGCCGTTGTAGGCGATGGCGTTGCTGACGGTGATGTCGCCCACCGACGTGCCAGCGCTGGCCGTGCTCACGGTCACATTGGCCGTGCCCAGCTGGTTCACCAGCGTGGTGGTGTTGAGGATGGACGCGGCGCCCGAACCGGTGAAGGTGTTGCTGCCGTTCCAGGTCGCGCTGTTGGCGCCCGTGGAGATGGTGATGTTGGTCGGGTCCAGCAGCAGCGAGCCCGCGCTGCCGTGGGCCGCCGTGAGGTCGGCCGTGCCGGCGTAGTCCAGGAAGTTGACGCCCGACACCTCGGCCTTGCCGCCCTCGCCGCCGGCGGCGCCGCCCCTGGCGCTGATGCTGCCGTAGTAGCGTGTGCTTTCATCCGACCAGGCGACCACCTTGCCGCCGTTGCCGGTGTTCACGGCATCGGCCTTGATGCTCGCGTCGGCGTCGATGAAAGTGGCCCGCGCGCGCTGCTCACTGCCCGAGCCTTGCCAGTTGCCGCCCAACAGTGCCGTGCCGCCGCCCGTATCGCCCGAGGCATCGACCCGCGCGCCGGCAAACAGCCCGACCTTGTCGCCCAGCACCTTGACCGTGCCGCCGGTCTGGCCGGCGCCGTAGCCCGAGGCGTCCAGCGTGCCGCTGACGGCGACCACGCCCTTGTCGCCCCCTTCCAGGCGTATCACGCCGTTGCGGTTGGAAAGGCTTCGGGCCTGCACCGTGCCGCTGTTGTTGAGCACCGTGGCCAGCGGGTCACCGCCGGAACGTGCGGCCAGCACGACCAGCCCGCCGTCGGCCTGGATGGCCCCGCTGTTGGAGGCCAGCGCCGCCAGCGCGGCGCCGTCCACCTGCAGGTTGAGCAGGCCGTCGCCGTGCATGTCCAGCATGACGCTGTTGCCCGCGCCCAGGGCCACCGTACCGCGCTGCGCGTTGATGACACCTTCATTGCCGACCTGCGGGCCGACGAGCGCGATGTAGCCGCCCTCGCTGGCCGTGAGTGTGCCCTGGTTCAGCACCTGGCCGGATGCGCCGCTACCGTTACCAAAGCGCATATTGCCCGCCGCGAAATCGGCATTGGAAATGTCCAGCGTGCTCGCGACAAGCCCGCCCACATTGATGCTGGAGCCCGGCGCGAACAAAATGCCCGCGGCATTGACCAGGAAGACCTGGCCGTTGGCGTTGAGCTGGCCGTAGATGCGCGAAGCCTCGTTCGACATCACGCGGTTCAGCGCGATGGACGAGCGCGAAGGCTGCACAAAGTTCACCTTGGCCGCGGCGCCGATGTTGAAAGTGTCCCACTGCGCCGTGAGCTTGTCGCTGAGCTGGTTGACGGTCAGCACATTGCCCGAGGAGGCGATGCTGCCCGCGCCGGCGACCACCTGGCCGTTGGTGGGCAAGGCATTGCCCGGCAACGCGTCGGCCATCACCCGGCCGGCCTGCAGGGCCAGCACAGCCAGCATGACGGAACTCAGGAGAGGGCGGAAGTTGCGCGGGGCACGAGGAGCACGAGGGGAAAGGTGGTGGGCGGCATGCATGCGTGACTCTCTTTCTCAGAAGCTTTCAATCTTCAGAACCTGTACTTGAAACCCAGGCCGTAGCCGGTAACGTCGGCGCCCACGCCCGGCGAGTTGCCGGCCGAGGCGAACACCGCGCCGGTGCGGAAGTTGTAGTTCGCCGAACCGTCGTTGCGGATGCGCGAGTAGGTGCCGTAGACGCTGAGGTTTTTGCTGATGGTGCGGTTGAAGCCGAGGGCGACCATGTTCGCCCCCAGGCCCGCGGTCGAGCAGGCGCGCAGCGCGGGGTCGTTGGAGATCACGTCGCAGCTGCCGGGCGAGGCACGGCCGGCACTGGCGCGCAGCTCCCAGGCGCCCAGTGTGTGGGTCACGCCGAACAGCCTGCCGCGGCGGCGGTAGCTTTGCAGGTCCAGCACCGTGTTGCCGGGAATCACGTCCGACTCGGCATAGGAGAGCTTGTCCAGCAGCATGGAAAAAGTCGTGGTGCCCACCGTGTAGCTGGCGCCGAAACTCGCGGCCCAGTCGCGCGAGGAGGTCCCCTGCGTCACCGCCGTGGCCGAGGAACCCACGCCGCGGTTGTTGCGGCCCAGGCTGGCGATGCCGAAGTACTGGTTGTGCTGCTCGTAAGCCAGGCCCAGCTTGAGCGGGCCGTTCACATAGGAAGCACTGAAACCCCAGACTGAGCCCGCGCCCAGGTCGGGCGCCGGCCGGCGTCCGTTGTTGGAATAAGCGACGCGCGCCGACAGGCCCCTCCATTCCGGCGTGGCGTATTGCCACACGCCGGGCTGCCGGCGTATGAAGGCCGCGTCGTCGTTGTTGGCGTCGCCCACCTCGGTGAGCGGGCCGGCCGAGCTGGACGAGCCCACGGCCAGGCCCGGCGAACCGATGATGCCGCCCGCGCCGCCTATGCCGTAGTCGTTAAAGGGATCGAACTTGGCCGTCATGTCGCGAAACGGCATGGTCCACTGGCCGTAGCGCACGGCCCCCCACTCGGGGCTGCGCAGGCCCACGCCAGCGTCCTGCAGGCTGGTGGCCGCGTTGGATTCGGGGCGCTCGGAGCTGGGCCCGGTCTTGGGCACGTACTTGTAGGCCACACCGGCCTCCACCTGCCAGAAAGCCTCCAGCCCGCCGCCCAGGCCCAGCGCACCGCGCACGCCTATCGACGAAGAGGGGTCGCTGATGCGCAGGTAGGAAGGCAGCTGCCTGCCCGTCGGTGAGGCCGATTGCGTGGCGCCGCGCGGGCCCGCATCGGTTGCGCCGTCGCGCGCGACCTGCTCGAACTCCAGGCCGAAGCCGCCGTAGATTTCAAACTTGTCCGAGCTCAGTTCCGCATCGTCCGACAGCGAAGAGCCCAGCCCCGCGAAGGCTTGCGGCGCGCCGCTGAGCTGCAGCCACAGGGTCGGGCTGTGCGAAGCTTCCACGGTGCTCGGCGTGCTGGTGGGCTTGAAGGCCACGCCGACGCTGACGGTCAGCGCCTTGGGACGCGTGAAGACCAGGCCGAGCCCGGCGCCCTGCAGGCTCTTGTGGTTGCTCACTTGCGCGGGGTCCCAGGGATTTTTGTCGATGCGCACGCGGCCCGCGTCGTAAAAGAGAAAGCCCTCCACGCCGAAGCCACCGAGCCGGCCCAGGCCGTGCCGCAGCTCCAGCCGCGACAGCCAGCCCTCGTCGCCCGCGCCCTCGCCTTGCGGATAGGCGCGCACGCCGTTGGGGCCGCCCAGGAAAAACTCTTCGGAGGAGTCGAGGTTTTTCGAAGCCTGCTGGCCCGAGAGCGCGGCATGCAGCGTGAAGCCGCCCGGCAAGGCCTGCAGGCGCGAGAGCGACCAGTTGATCTTGCTGAAGCGGCCGTTGGTCATGGCCGAGCGGGCGTCAAAGGCCGCATCGGCCATGGTCTCGCGGCTCAGGCGGCCGCGCGTCAGGCCGAGGGAATAGCTGGTCAGCGCGGGGTTGCCCGTCACGCCGTCGCGCCAGTCGCCGTAGATGTCCAGCCGGGCCAGGGTGGACGACTTCTTGACGTCCAGGCCGGCCTGGTTGACGCGGTCGATGTAGTTCTTCTGCTCCAGCGAGAGTTGGCCGGTGAGGTTGGCCTGCCGGCCGCGCATGAAGGGGTAGGCCACAAAGCCGCTGAGGCTTTCGCCCTCGCCGCTGGCATCCAGGGGTGCGAAGTCGCGGCCTATCTTGTAGAGCAGGTTGGTGTAGGCCAGGCCGGCGCGCAGGCCGGAGCCGCCCAGGGGCGCCGAAACACCCAGGGTCTGTGCCGTCAGCCCTTCGAAGCTGGTGATGCCCTTGGCGCTCCAGGCCTCGCCCAGGCCCAGCCAGTCGTTGGCCGAGAGTTCCACTGTCAGGCGGTTGCGGCCGGTGTAGCTGTTGCCCTGGTTGTCGAAACCGAAGCGGGCCTGCGCCATCGGGCTTTCGCTGACCCGCACCACGAGGTCGGCGGTGCCGGGCTGCGCACCCGCGCGCAACACCGAGCGCACCGTAATGCCGGGAAGGTCCGTCAGCAACAGCAGTGCGCGCTCAAGCTCGGCTTCGCGTATCACCGCGCCCGGGACCAGGCCGGCGATGAAACGCTGCGCCACGCCCGGGTCCAGGCGCAGATTTTTGGCGGGCTCCACGGTGACCGCGCCCAGCCGGCCTTCCTGGATTTCGAGCCTGACGGTGCCGCCGGCGATGTCCTGTGCGGGCAGGTTGGCGCGTGCCACGAGGAAGCCGCGTTCGCGGTAAAGGCGTGTGATGCGCGCGGCGGCTTCGGCCAGCGCATCGAAGCCGATCTCGCGGCCGGTAAAGCCGCTGAGCTCGGCTGCGAGTGCCTGGCTGTCGATCGAGTCGTTGCCGCTGAAGGCAAACTGCGTCACCAGCACCCGCGCGCCGGTGCCGGAGGACGGCGCGCGGCTTTCTTCCGCGGGCTTCTCAATCACGGCCGGTGTGTCCGCCGGCGCGGGGTTGCTCAGGCCGGGCGTGCGTTCACGGATGGACTCCAGCATGCGGCCCGCATCGGGCGCTTGCGCAAACGCACCATAACCATAAAGCGCCAGCAAACCACCGATCACGCTGGGTTTGAAAGGCCGGCTTCCGTATCTTCTCTTCACATGGATTGCTTGCATCTGTCGTTCTCAAAAGCCCTCTGCCGGACCGGCGCCGTGCATGAAAGCTGATCTCTCTCCCCGATGGCTATTTGACTTGTATTTATCTTTGAGGGCCAGTTCGAAATACCCGCCCATATCCATAACTCCAGGTTATTGATCCCCTCAAAAAGGTGTTCCATCGAGGCCGCGCCTTCCCTGTTCACCGGACGATCGCCGTCCGGGCCTGTACCCGCCTGACCAGCCGGGACAGGCCGAAGCACAACAGGAAATAGACCAGTGCGACAAAGAGGTACATCTCGACCATCCGGCCGTCGCGCTGGGCGACCTTGGTCGCGGCCCCGACAAAATCGGTGATGGACAGGACGTAGACCATGGAGACGTCCTGGAACAACACGATGGTCTGCGTCAGCAGCACGGGCGCCATGTTGCGAAAAGCCTGGGGCAGCACCACATGGGCCATCACCTGCCGGTAATTGAGGCCCATGGCATAGCCGGCCTGGACCTGCCCCCTGGGGATGGACTGGATGCCGGCCCGCATGATTTCGCAGAAGTAGCAGGCCTCGAACATGATGAAGGTGATGAGGCAGGAGGCGAAGGCCCCCACGCTGACAGGCTCGCTCGCGCCTATGAGCCACGCGCCCACATAGGGGACGAGAAAGTAAAACCAGAAGATCACCAGCACCAGCGGGATGGAACGCACCACACTCACATACACGCCGGCCGGCACGGACAGCAGCCGCAGGTGCGAGAGCCGGCACAGGGCCAGCAGCGTGCCGGCCGCGATACCGCCCATCATGGCCAGCACCGCGAGCTTGAGCGTGAAGGCCATGCCCGTCAGGAACAGGTAGCTCCATGAGCGCTCGATGACATTGAAATCAAAGCCGGCCAGCATGTGGACCCTCTTTCAGCGGCGGCCCGCCGTGCCCGCCATACCCGGTAGTGCGACCTTGCGCTCCAGCGCCTGCATCAGCTGGATCACCGTGACGTTCACCAGCAGGTACACCACGGTGGCGGCCGACAGGGCTTCGAACACCTGGAAGGAAAACTCCTGCATGGCACGCGCCCGCGAGGTGAGTTCCATCAGGCCGATGGTGAGGGCGACCGCGCTGTTCTTGATGATGTTGAGGAATTCGGAAGTGAGCGGCGGCAGGATGATGCGCAAGGCCTGCGGCAGCACGATGAGGCGCAGGCTTTGCGGCAAGGTCAGCCCCAGCGCCATGGCAGCCATGGCCTGCCCGCGCGGCAGCGAGGCGATGCCGGCCCTCACCTGCTCGGCGATGCGCGCGGAGGTGAAAAACCCCAGGCAGACCACGGCCGTCAGGAAAGACGCGTTTGGCAACTGCTTGATGCCGTCGCCCAGTGCCTTGGGCAAGAGCTCAGGCGCCACGAAATACCAGAGGAACATCTGCACCAGCAGCGGAACATTGCGAAAGAGCTCCACATAGGCATTGCCCAGCCGGGTGGCTGCCGCGGCCGGCAAGGTGCGCAGTATCCCGACCGCCACACCCAGCACCAGCGCCATGCACCAGGCGGTGAGTGCCGTCGCCAGCGTCCAGCCCAGGCCCGAGGCCAGCGTGGACAGGTAGGAACCCGCGCCCTCCGGCGAGGTTTCCCAGAAGATCTTCCAGTTCCAGTGGTAGTTCATGCCTGGGCCCAGCAACGCTGCAACACGGCCCGGTCCACATTGCCGCCCGAGAGCACCACCAGCGCATGGCCTCCCTCAAGGGCCACGCGGCCGCACAGCAGCGCGGCCAGGGCCACGGCGCCGCCGGGCTCCACCAGCAGGTGCAACTCATCCAGCGCGAAGTTCATCGCCGCCATGACCTCCTCGTCGCTGACCGCCACCGCGCGCGACACATAATGGCGGTTGATTTCAAAGGGCAGCTGCGCGGGCGTGGAAGCCTGCAAGGCATCGCACAGGCTGGTGGCGCCGGGCGGGTTGCTCTCGCGCCGCCCGCTTTGCAACGAGCGCACCGTGTCGTCAAAGCTTTCGGGCTCCACCGCGACCAGGCGGGTTTCGGGGGACAGCACGTCAAACACCAGGCCGCAACCGGCGATCAGCCCGCCCCCGCCGCATGGCGCGGCCATCCATTCGAGACGGCCGCGCGCGGCGTCGGGCAGGTCGGCCAGGGCCTCGAGCGCGACGGTCGCCTGCCCGGCGATCACCGCCGCATCGTCGCCCGGCGGGATCAGCGTGCCGCCGGTTTCGGCAAGCAGGCGCATGCCGATCACTTCGCGGCTCTGCGTGCGGCGGTCATAGTGCTCGACGCGCGCCCCCTGCGAGAGCGCCTTCTCCACCTTGACCCGCGGCGCATCCGCCGGCATGACGATGGTCGCGGGCACGCCCAGCCGCCTGGCGGCCCAGGCGATGGCCTGGCCGTGGTTGCCGGTGGAATACGCGACCACGCCGCGCTCCCGTTGCTGCGGCGCCAGGCCCAGCATGGCGTTGAAGGCGCCACGTATCTTGAAGGAGCCGGTCACCTGCAGGTTCTCGGCCTTCAGCCAGACCGGCCCGCCCGCGATCTCGTCCAGCCTGGCCGAGCGCAGCAGCGGCGTGCGCTGCACGTGCTCGCGGATGCGGCCGGCCGCTTCCAGCACGTCGGCATAAGCGGGCACACGCAGTTCACCCAGCAGCTCGTGTTCAATAAAACCTTCCGGGCGCAAGCGACCCGGCGCGGGATGGATGGCATGGTGCGGCATGTCGGCTCCCGGCTTCACTGGTAAGCCGCGGGGTCGCCCGAGTCGGTGGGTTTGGCGATGGCCTTCCTGAGCGCCTCGCTCATGGGCACGCCGAGGTTGACGCCCTTGGGCGGTATCGCCGACTGGAACCATTTCGCGTAGAGCCGGTTGATCTCGCCGCTGCGGAACACTTCGCCGAGGGCTTCATCGACCAGCTTCTTGAACGCGGGGTCGTCCTTGCGCAGCATGATGCCGTAGGGCTCCACCGACAGAGGCTCGTTCGATACCGTGTAGTCGCCCGGCGCCTTGGAATGGGCGGCAAGGCTGTACAGGATGATGTCGTCCATCGCATAGGCGGCGATGCGGCCGGAATCCAGCATGGCCATGCCCTCGCCGTGGTCGACCACCGGCATGACATTCATGCCCAGGCCCTTCTGGCTGTTCAAGGTCACCATCAGCTTGAGGTTGGACGAACCCGTGGTGGACGACACGCCCTTGCCCTTCAGGTCGGCCACCGAGGCGATGCCCGATGCCTTCTTGCTCAAGAGGCGCGTCGCGGTCACGAAAGTGGTGGGCGCGAAGGCCACCTGCGCCTGGCGCTCGAGGTTGTTGGTGGTGTTGCCGCACTCCAGGTCAATCGTGCCGTTGGCCATCAGCGGGATGCGCGTGGCCGAGGCCACCGGCTGCATCTTCACGGCCAGCTGGGGCATGCCCAGTTTCTTGCGGGCGGTATCGACGATCTTCATGCACAGGTCGATGTGGTAGCCCACGTACTGCTGTTTGTCGTCAAGGTAGGAAAACGGAATGGACGTGTCGCACACGCCCAGCACGATGGTGCCGCTGGTGCGTACTTTCTTGAGCGTCCCTGTCAGTTCCTGGGCGCCGGCGCCGCCGGCCGCGCCCATCGTGAAAAGGGACAACGCGGCCAGGGCCAGCAGGCATCGGGTCTTCATGAAGGGGATCCTTGTCGTGATGAATGGAGGGCCGAGGCTCTCGCCAGGGGCTTGAAACCAAATGTTATTTCAACAATATTCATCTATACTTGAAACTATCTCGCACAAAAGATGAATAACCTTCATACATCGCCATGATCCGTTACCTCAACACCTTCATGGCCGTGGCGCAGCACGGCACCTTCGCGGCGGCGGGAGACCGCGTCGGCCTGACCCAGTCGGCCGTCAGCGTGCAGATGCGAAAACTCGAGGAGGCGCTGGGCCTCACGCTGTTCGACCGCAGCGGGCGCACCGCCGTGCTGAACGAGGCCGGCCGCAGGGCGCTGGCCCACGCCGACCAGATCATCCTGCTCTACCGGCAGATGGCCGACGGCGTCGCCGATGCCGAACTCACCGGCACCTTGCGCGCCGGCGCCATCATGACCAGCCTGCTCGGCGACGTGGTCGACAGCATGGCGCGCTTTCGCAAGCGCTTTCCCAAGGTGGAGGTCCAGCTCACGCCGGGCAGCTCGATGGAGCTGCTGAACATGGTGGAAAAGCAGCGCCTGGACTGCGCGCTCATCGTCAAGCCCGCCTACCCCATCGAGGGTGTGCTGAACTGGCGCAGCCTGCGCCGCGAACCCTTTGTCATGCTGACGGGCGTGAATGAAAAGTCCAGCGACGTGGCCGCACTGCTTGCCGGCAAACCCTTTATCCGCTACTACCGCCATTCCCACGGCGGCAACCTGGTCGAGCGCTTTCTCAAGCGCAAGAAATACCAGGTCACCGACGCCATGGAAACCGACTCGGTGGAAGCCATCGCGCTGCTGGTCTCGCGCGGCACGGGCGTGTCCATTGTTCCGCGCACGCCCGCGCTGGATGTGCTGGGCATCAAGGTGCGCGAGCTCAGCCTGGGTGAAGACACCTTCTACCGGGAGCTCGGCCTGGTGGAGCGCACCGACGGCGCAAGCTCCCACCTCAACAACGATTTCTGGCGCGCGCTGACGGCAAAGAAGCCGGCGCGCTGAACACTCCGGCCCAGCCCGGGCCGTGAAGAAGCCTCAGCGGATGAACTGCCCGAAGAAAGCCTGCGCGCGCTTTTTGCTGTCTTCCGCGGCCAGCTTGTTGGCCTCCACCGATTCGCGCTTTTTGGTCGGCGTGTCGTAGGAGTGTTCCACGCCGGGGTAGAGCACGAATTCCCAGTCGCTGCCGTTGCGTTTGGCGATCTCGGAGATCTTCGCGCAGCGCTCGGGCTTGACCTCCTCGTCGTCGGTGCCTATCAGCAGCAGCAGCGGCGCATAGGCCTTGTACGAATCGGTGAAGTGCTGGATGACCTGCGTGCAGGCCGGGTACATGCTCAGGAAGGCACGAAAGCCCGTCGCGGGGCTGGGCTCGGAGATGCCGGGTGCGCGCGTCGATGCCGCCGACAGCGTGGTGCTGCCGCCGTTGGACCAGCCCTGCAGGAACACCTGGTCCTTGATGACGTCCTGGCGCGCGCGCAGGAATTTCAGCGCGCCGTAGGCATCCAGCGGCCTGACCGTGATTTCATTGACACTGGCCGGCCGCCTGCCGTCGTTGGTGCCGGCCTCAAAGCCGCGCGCATAACCCCGCGGGCCGAAAGAATCCACTAGCAGCCCCACATAACCGCGCTCGGCCCAGAACTTGCCCCACATGGCGTGGCGCGAGGAAAGCGAATCGCCGTCGAAGGTCTGCTTCAGCGTGGTGTAGAGGCCGCCGCGGCCGTGCAGCATCACCACGGCGGGATGCGGCCCCGGCGTGGATGGCTTGTAGAGGTAGGCCACCAGCGTGGTCTTGCCGTCCTCGCTGGGGAAATTCACGGTCTCGTTCTCCTGCGCCCAGGCCGGCAGCGTGAAGGCCAGCAGGGCCAGCAACGCCGGCATGCGCGCGCAGGCGGCAAAAACGCGAGGAAGGGCACGGGGAAGGAAAGCGGAAAAGAAGGAAATTTTCATGGTGCGGCTTTCAGGAAATCGGGTTGATCCATGCAGGCGATTTGCGGACGGCATCAGGCGGGCTCCCAGTGCATGTCGGGGTCCAGCGGGAATATCGGCCTTGGCATGCGCTGCCACGCGACATTGGCCAGCACCGGTGTGGTGAGGCCCGGCACGTCGACCTCCACCACCTGGTCGTTGCCGAAAAATTCATCGAAGGCGGCGCGAAAATGGCCGCGCGACTTGACCACCAGCGCGCGCACCCGCGACAGGTCTATGCCCAGCATCTCGAACTGCACGGCATCACGCGCCTGGTCGCGCCGGCTCACCACGACGACCTGGACGCCGCCTATGCGCAGCAGGGCTGTCGGGCCGTTGCTGATGGTGTTGCCGGCCGAGATGCCGCGGCGCGCGACATAGCGTCCGTGATGCAGGCGCTCCACCACCGCGTCGGCGGCAAAACGGCCGGACAGCGGATGGTCTTCATCGCGATTGAAGTGGGCGAAGAAGCCCGCCCCCTCGCTGTGGCGGTGCGCCTCGGCGGCCAGCGCGGGATCGAACACCGGCCCTATGACCGCGCCGCTCACGCCGGCCTTCACAAAACTCTGCAGTATCCAGACGGTGTTGCCGCGCGCGCCGCCGCCGGGGTTGTCGGCCACATCGGCGAACACCAGCGCCGGCCTTTCCGCATCCCGGCCGCAGGCCAGGGCCATGGCCGTGGCATCCGCCAGGCTGGTCAGCCGCGGAATGTAGCGGTGCCGCTGGGCCCAGGCAAAACGGGCGATGTCGCGCGCCGCAGCCTGCGCCTTGCCCGTGCCGGCCCGCGCGGTCACCACCACGGACATGCCGTTCTTGGGCGTGTCGCCCAGCGTGAAGCCGGACAGGATGGATACGTTGACCAGGTCCTTGCCGATCTGCCGCTGCCCGTATTCAATCAGGTCGTGGTAGGGGCCCTCATGCGTGTTCTGCGTCACCGAAGGCGGCACGAAGGGCAGTTTCACGAAACCTTTTTCCGTGCGCATGCCGGCCAGCATTTCGCGCAGGATGGCGGCGCACTCGGCGCCGCGCTCGCGCATGTCCACATGCGGGTTGGTGCGGTAGGCCACCAGCGCATCCGCGTTGTCGACCATGCGCTCGGCGACGTTGGCATGCAGGTCCAGCGTGGACAGCACCGGCACGCCGGGGCCGACGATGGCGCGCACGGCCTCCAGCAGCGTGCCGTCCGGGTCGTGGTCGCCGGTGGCGATGGCCGCGCCATGAAGCGCGAGGAAGACGCCGTCCACCGGAAGCGCCGCGCGCAGGCGCTCACGCAGGTCGTTCAGCACTTCGTCGAAGTAGGCCTGCTCCACCGCGCCGCTGGCGTTGGCCTGCGCGTGCAGCAGGGGCAGCGGCTGCCACGGGCCGGTCTCGTTCATGCCGGCGATGAATCCCTTGAGCGTGGTCGACGAGGTCGGGCTCGGGCTGGCGAGGTCGTCCGCCAGTGCCTGGCCGCGCAGGTCGCAGACCGAGGTGAATTCGGCGCGCGTGGCCACCGGCGAATGGGAATTGCTTTCGAGCATGAAGCCGCCCAGTGCGATGCGGGGCACGCGGGCCTGGCTGGAGGTGATGGAGTTCATGGTAGGAATCAAAGTGGATGGGCTCGCTTCAGGCAACGCCTTGCGAGTCGTGGAGGTGGCAGGCCGACCAGCGCCGCGGCGCGATCTCGCGCAGCAGCGGCTGCTCGACGGCGCAGCGCGGGCCGGCATGCGGGCAGCGCGGGTGGAAGTGGCAGCCGCCGGGCGGGCGCAGCGGTGAGGGAATCTCGCCGCTGATCGGGGTGTAGTCCAGCCGGCGCCTGTCCAGGCGGGGGATCTCCGCGAGCAGGGCCTGGGTGTAAGGGTGGCTGGGCCGGCTGTAGAGCTCCTCGACCTCGCCGCTTTCCACCACGCGGCCCAGGTACATGATGACCACCCTGTCGGCAAGATGGCGCACCACGCCCAGGTCGTGGCTGATGAACAGGTAGGTGAGCCCCAGGGACTCGCGCAGGTCCATGAACAGGTTGAGCACCTGCGCCTGTATGGAAACATCCAGCGCCGCCACGGCTTCATCGCAGACCAGGAAGCCGGGCTTGACGGCCAGCGCGCGCGCAATGCCGATGCGGGCGCGCTGCCCGCCGGAGAACTGGTGCGGGAAACGCGTCGCGCACACCGGGTCCAGCCCCACCTGCTCCAGCAGGCCGGCCACATAGTCCGCGGCGCCGCTGCGCGGCACCAGGCCGTGAGCCACGGCGGCTTCGGCCACCGCATCGCCCACGCGCATGCGCGGGTTGAGCGAGGCGAAGGGATCCTGGAAGATCATCTGCAGCTCGGGCCGCCGCGAGGCGCTCACCTGGACGGGCCGACCGTCCAGGAAGACGCCGCCCTCCGTCGGTTCTTGAAGTCCGCAGACCAGCCGGCCCAACGTGGATTTGCCGCAGCCGGATTCGCCCACCAGGCCGACCACCTCGCCGCGATGTACCTCGAAGCTGACGCGGTCGACGGCGTGCACCGTCTGCTCGCGAATGGAAGCGCCCAGCCTGGCGCCGAGTTTTTCGAAGGCATCAAGCCGGGTCACGAACCGCTTGGAGACATTGCGGATCTCAAGCGCTGATTGAAAGCTCATGCGAGAACTCCAGGGGCAATGGGATGCACGCAGCGAACCTGCCGCGCGCCTGCCACGTCACGCAGGGCCACCGGCGCCGCGCACTGCGGCGACGCAGCGGCGCAACGCCCGGCGAAGGCGCAGCCCGGCGGCAGCTTCAGCAGGGAAGGCGTGAGGCCCGGGATCTGCCGCAAACGGCTGCCGCGCGCGTTGGCGGCGGGCACGGAGCCCAGCAAGCCCAGGGTGTAGGGATGCATGGGCGAGTCCAACACTTCGGCCACCGGGCCCTGCTCGACGATGCGGCCCGCGTACATCACGGCCACACGGTCGGCCAGGCCCGCCACCACCGCGAGGTCGTGCGTGATCCAGATCAGCGAGGTGCCGGCTTCGCGCACCAGCTTCTGCATCTCATGCAGTATCTGCCCCTGCACCGTGACGTCCAGCGCGGTGGTGGGCTCGTCGGCAATGATCAGCGCGGGGCGGTTCAGCAGCGCGATCGCGATCGCCACACGCTGGCGCATGCCGCCCGAGAACTGGTGCGGGTACTGCAGCAGGCGCTCCTCGGCGGAAGCAATGCCCACGCGCGTCAGCACCTCGGCGGCCCGGCCGCGCGCCGCCTTCGCCGACACGCGCTCATGCGCACGGATGGTTTCCACCATCTGCGTGTCGATGCGCAGCACCGGGTTCAGCGTCATCATCGGGTCCTGGAAGATCATCGCCATGCGGTTGCCGCGCAGGCGGCGCAGCTCCTCGGCCGGCGCGCCCACCAGTTCCCGGCCCTCAAAGCGCACGCTGCCGCCGGTGATGCGCCCCGGCTTGTCGACCAGCCCCATCAAGGAAAAACCGGTGACGGATTTTCCGGAACCGGACTCCCCGACCAGGCCCAGCACCTCACCCTGGCCCAGGGTGAACGACACCCCGTTGACCGCGCGCGCCATGCCCTCGCGCAGCGTGAATTCGGTCACCAGGTCCCTGACCTCAAGCAATGCCGGTGCGCTCATGACGCCAGCCTCGGGTTGAGCACGTCGCGCAGCTGGTCGCCCACCAGGTTGATGGAGAGGATGGTGAACAGCAGCGCGATGCCCGGGTACACCGATATCCAGTACTTGCCGGACAGCAGCGATTCGTAGCCGTTGGCGATCAAGAGGCCCAGCGAAGGCTCGGTGGCGGGCAGCCCCAGCCCCAGGAAGGAGAGCGTGGCCTCCAGCGAAATCGCATGCGCGATCTGCACGGTCGCCACCACGATCATGGGCGGCAGCGTGTTGGGCAGCAGGTGGCGCAGCACCATGCGCGGGCCCGACAGGCCCAGGCCGCGCGCGGCCTCCATGTAGTCCTTGTGGCGCTCCACCAGCGCGGCCGAACGCGCGGTGCGGGCGTAGTAGGCCCATTGCACGGTGACCAGCGCGAAGATCACCTTGTCGACGCCCTTGCCCAGCGTGGCGATCAGCACCAGCGCCACCAGGATGGACGGAAAGCCCAGCTGGATGTCGACCAAGCGCATCAGCACCTGCTCGAAGCGCCCGCCGAGGTAGGCGGCCAGCACACCCAGGCTGAGCCCGAGGCTGAGCGCGATCACGCCGCTGGAGACGCCGACCACCAGCGACACGCGCAGGCCGTACAGGATGGCCGACCACATGTCGCGGCCCTGCCCGTCCGTGCCCAGCAGGTAGCGGAAGTCACCCGACTCGCCGCCCAGCGAGCCGGGCGGAAGGCGTGAATCCATGATGTCGAGCTTGCCCAGGTCATAGGGGTTTTGCGGCGCCACCCAGGGCGCGAAGAGCGCGAGCAGCAGCACCGCAATCAGCATGGCCAGGCCCAGCAGGGCCAGTCTCGACTGGGCGTAGCGGCGCACCAGGCGGCGCCAGGGCGTTTCGTCGCCGGCCACGCCGGATACCAGGGGCGCGCTCATGGTTGGGCCGCCCGCAAGCGCATGCGCGGGTCCAGCACCGTGTACAGCAGGTCCACGGCGAGGTTGATCAGGATGAACATCAGCACGGTCATCATCAGGTAAGCCACCACGACCGGGCGGTCCAGCTGGAAGATGGACTCCACCACCAGCTTGCCCATGCCCGGCCAGGCAAAAATGGATTCGGTGACCACCGCGAACGCGATGACCGAGCCGAACTCCAGGCCTATCACGGTGACCAGCGGGATCATGATGTTCTTCAGCAGGTGCACGACCAGCACGCGCGCGCGGGGCAGCCCCTTGGCGCGGGCGAATTTGATGTAGTCCAGCAGGACGTTCTCGCGCACCTGGGCACGCGTCAGGCGGATGATCAGCGAGAGCTTGAACAGCGCCAGGTTCAGCGCCGGCAGCAGGGCATGGCGCAGGCCTTCCCAATGCAGCACCGAGAGCTTCAGGCCCCAGTAGTCCACCACCGGCCCGCGGCCCGTCGACGGCAGCCAGCCCAGTTGCACCGCGAACAGCATGATCAGCAACAGGCCCACCCAGAAGCCCGGCAGCGAAAAGCCGACGATGGACACCGCCATGACGGCCTTTGCGCCCAGGCTGTCGGGCTTGAGCCCGGCGTACATGCCCAGCGGAATGCCCAGCGAGACCGCGATGAGCATCGCCAGCAGGGCCAGTTCCAGCGTGGCCGGCATGCGCTCCAGGATCAGCTCCAGCGCTTGGCGGCCATGGACGAAACTCACGCCCAGTTCGCCGTGCGCGGCATTGCGCAGGAAGCGCCCGTACTGCACCAGCATGGGCTGGTCCAGGCCCAGGGCGGCGCGTGCCCGGTCTTTTTCCACCTGGTCGGCCTGGGGGCTGACCAGCAACTCCACCGGATCGCCCACCAGGAAAATGGCGGAAAACACCAGCAGCGACGTGAGCAGCATCACGACCACGGTCTGGCTCAGCCTGCGCAGGATGTACACCAGCACCTTATTTCCCCGGCTTGATCATGAGCGCATTGAAGCGGCGCTGCGGGCGGTGGCTCACGACCAGGCCTTTGCGGGCCGCATAGTCGAACATCGGGTGGAACACCGCGATCAAGCCCTCGTCGGCCATATAGGCTTCGGTGACGCGGGCCAGCGCGGCACTGCGCTGCGCCGGGTCCATGAGCAGCAGCGCCGCCGACAGCTGCCGGTCCAGCGCGGGATTGCTGTAGCGCGTGCGGTTGGCCGAGCCCGAACCCGTCTCCGGGTCCACCGTGCCCAGCAGCGAGCGCAGGCCGCTGCCGACATCGTCCGAGCCGTACTGCGCGGTGAAGGCCGAGAACTCCTGCCTGGCCGCCTTGCCGAAGAACACGGCGCCCGGCATGGTTTCCACTTTCACATCCAGGCCCACGCGCGTCCAGCTGGAGGCGATGGCCTGCGCGATGGCGGCGTCGTTGGGATAGCGGTCCACCGTCGAATGCAGGGTGAGCCGGAAGCCCGAGGCATAGCCTGCCTCGGCGAGCAGGGCCTTGGCGCGCGCCGCGTCAAAAGGGTCGGGCTTGAGCTGGCGGCTGGTGCCGGCGAAGTTGGAAGGCAGCAGCTGCGAGGCCGGCAGCGCGCTGCCCTCCATCAGGCGCTCGCTCAGCAGCGCACGGTTGAGCGCCAGCGACAGGGCCTTGCGCACACGCGCATCGCGCAGCGGGTTCTGCGGCAGCGGCGAGCCGTCCTTGGCCGTCACGTAGGGTGAGCTGTCGCGGGCGGAATCCAGCGCGATGTACTGGACCAGGGCCGCCGGGCCGCTGAACAGCGAAAAGCGCGGGTCGGCCTTGAGCCGCGACAGGTCGGCGATCGGCACCAGGTCGATCGCATCCACCTGGCCGGAAAGCAGCGCGGCCAGTCGCGAAGCATCCTTGACGATGACGCGCTCGGTCACGCGCTGCCAGGGCGCCTTGCCGGCCCAGTGGCCGTCAAAGCGCTCCACCACCAGCCGCTCGCCGCTGGTCCACTCAACCAGGCGGTAGGGGCCGGTTCCAATGGCGCGCTTGCCGCTGTTGTAGTCGGCGGTGGTCGCGCCTTTGCCGTTTTTTTCCGACACGATGAAGACGGTCGACATCTCCAGCGGCAGGGCCGGATTGGGCTGCTTTGTCCTGATGCGCAGCAGCAGCGGATTGAGCACCTCGATCTTCTCGATGTTGCGCGTGTACTGCGCGAAGGAATTGGGGCTGTTGGGCACGGTCGGCACGCGCTCCATCGTGAACACCACGTCGGCCGCCGTGAAAGGCGTGCCGTCATGGAACTTCACGCCGCTGCGCAAAGTGAACTCCCAGGTCAGGTCGTCGATGAGCTTCCACCGTGTCGCCAGCTGGGGAACGATGGCGCCGTTGGCGTCCTGGAAGGTCAGCTTTTCATACAGCAGCTCATGGGAGGAGCCCGCCGGGAAGGAGGCAAAAAAATGCGGGTCCAGCGTGCTCAGCTCGAGCTTGGTGGCGATGGTCAGCGCCTGCGCGCGCGCCTGGCCGGCCGCGCCCAGCAAGGCTGCCAGGCACAGAGGCGCGAGAACCGCACAGCGGCGCAACCAGGAATAAAAACGTTTCATCATGATGTTTTCCTCGGGCTCATCCGGGGCGCCGCACAAAGGCCTGCCCGCGGTTGAATGTGACAACGATATCAACAAGCATTCATCAATGGGTGAATAGATTTCGCAAAAAACATGAAATACCTTTGAGTATTGCCATGGCCGCACCCTCCCAAGGCCATGCATTTTTCGCGCCGCCTTCGCGGCCCATCCACCTTCGCTCGCACGCCATCGCACTTCACCGCGCTTCATCGTTCGCCTGCTTTCGCTTCAGTTCGCCGCGATGCATGAAGAACTTTTATCGTTAGCGGCAAGAACTTGCGTTTTTCACGAATAACTCCGTGCCTATCATGCGTCGACGCCCGCCCTGCGCGTCCACGGCCGCATGGCGACGCCCTTTCCACACAGCAACTCACACAAGGATGTTCATGAATTTTGACAACCGGCTGCAGGCCCCTGAAATCACTCCCTCGCCCCGCGTCAGCGCATTGCGCCTGCCGGGCCGCGTCAAAGGCAGCGCGCGCCAGGCCGACCGCGACCTGCTCGCGCAAGCACCCAAGGATTTCCTGGACACCACCCACTTCGACACCGTGCGCTTCGCGCCGCCGGACTGGGCCGTCGAGGCTTTTGCGCGCGCCGCGCGCGACGGCTCTCTGGCCTACACCGGCTACCGCGGCCATCCCGATGTGCTATCCAGCGTGTCGGAGAACGTCAACCGCGTCTTCGGCCTGCGCTTTGACCCCTCGCGCGAACTGATACTCACGCCGGGCACGCAGGCCGGCCTGTTCGGCTCGCTCGCTTCCCTGGTCGGGCAAGGCGACGAAGTCCTGCTGGTCGATCCCGACTACCTGTTCAGCGAGCGCATCCTGCAATTCCTGGGCGCCAAGGTCACCCACATCCCGCTGACGCCGGGCCCTCGGCCGCACCCCAACCTCAATGCGCTGGAAGACGCGCTCAAGCGCGGCAAGCCCAAGCTGCTGCTGTTCTCGCATCCCAACAATCCCACGGGCGCGGTGTACTCCCCTGAAGTGATCGCTTCGATCGCCAGCCTCGCCAACCGCCACAACATCCTGGTGCTGGTGGACGAGCTCTACGCGCGCCTGACCTACGACAACACGCCCTTCGTCCACCTGGCCGCACTGCCCGGCATGAAGGAGCGCACCATCACGCTGCTGGGCCCCAGCAAGACCGAATCGCTGAGCGGCTACCGGCTCGGCGTCGTGGCCGCGCCGGCCGAGGTGATCCAGGGTATCGAAGACATCCAGTCCATCACCTCCCTGCGCGCGCCGGCCTATGCGCAGCATGTGCTGACGCCCTGGCTGCGCGACGACGGCGCCTGGCTGGCCGGCCGCCTCGTCGAGTTCAAGGCATTGCGCGAGATGACCGTGAAAGCCTTCGCCCGCCTGCCCTGGCTCAAGATGGACATACAGAACGGCACGGCCTACGCCTGGCCCGACGTGAGCGCCCTCAAGCTGCCCGACACCCTGGTCTGCGGCTCGCTGATGCGCGACGCGCACGTGCTCGTCAGCCCCGGCTACCAGTTCGGTCCCACCGGCGCGGGGCATTTCCGCGTCTGCTATGCGCGCGACGAGGCACAGTGGAAAGACGCGCTGGACCGCATGGTGGGCGTGCTGGACACGCTGGCGGTGCAAGCCGGCCTGCCGGGGCGCACGGCATGAGCGTCACTGCCTTTCACACCGACGCCGCGCCCGCGCCGGCGGGCACTTACAGCCAGGGCATGCAGGCGGGCCAGTTCGTCTTCCTGGCTGGGCAGACGCCGCGCGACCGCCACGGCGTGCGCTGGGGCGGCAGCCCCTTCGACACGCAGGTGCGCGTGGTGCTGGACAACCTGCAGGCCATCGCGCAGGCGGCCGGGCTGTCGCTGCGCGATGCGGTCAAGGTCAATGTCTTCCTGCGCGACACCACGCTGTCGGCCCAGTTTGACGCCATCTACGCGACCTATGTGGGCACGGTGCCGCCGGCGCGCACCTTGACCCAGTCCAGCCTCAATGGCTTCGACGTGGAAGTCGACGCCATCCTCATGCGCCCCACGCCATGAAGGAGCCGGCCTGATGCGCATCGTCCTGTGCTGCCCGAACATGGACGCCGCGCCCTGGCTGGAGGGCCTGCGCGCGGCGCTGCCGCAAGCCGTGCTCACACAGTGGCAGCCCGGCGATGCCGCGCATCCGGGCGCCGACTGCGCACTCGTGTGGAATCCGCCGCAAGCCTTCATGGATGCACACCCCGGGCTGCGCCTGGTCGTCAACATGGGCGCCGGGGTTGATGCGCTGATGCGGCTGCGCCTTCCACAAGGCGCCGCCGTACTGCGCATCACCGACGGCGGCATGGCGGTGCAGATGGCCGAATACGCATGCCATGCGGTGCTGCGGCATTTCCGCGAGTTCGGCCGCTATGAAACCGAGATGGCGCAAGGGCAATGGCGGCTGTATCCGCCGCGCCGGCATGCCGACTTTCCGGTCGGCGTGATGGGGCTGGGCGCATTGGGCGAACGTGTGGCCGCCACGCTGGCGCATTTTGATTTCCCGGTGAACGGCTGGAGCCGCTCAGCCAGATCGGTGGACGGCGTGCGCTGCTTTTCCGGAGAAGCCGGGCTTGCCGGCTTCCTCGCCGCCACCCGCATCCTGGTCTGCCTGCTGCCGCTGACCCCCGCGACGCGGGACATCCTGCGGCGCGACACGCTGCTGCGCCTGCAGCCCGGCGCCTACCTCGTCAACATGGCGCGAGGCGAGCACCTGGTGGAGGACGACCTCATAGAGCTGCTGGCCGACGGCCACATGGCCGGCGCCACGCTGGACGTGTTTCGCACCGAGCCCTTGCCCGCGCAGCACCCTTTTCGCGGCCACCCGCTCATCACCCTCACGCCCCACGCCTCCGCCCGCACACTGCCCGAGGAAAGCATCGCGCAGATCGCGGCCAAATTGCGGGCGCTGGAACAGGGGATTCCGGTCCAGGGCCTGGTCGACCTGGGGCGGGGCTATTGAGGCCCGGCCATAACCCGTTGTTATGACTTGCGCAGATATGTGATGGTCAGATGCCGCCCCACCCCCTTAGGATGGCTGTTCCCGGCCGTTCCTGTTTCAACAGCTTGAAAGCGTTCCATGATCCATACCTACACCGATGAAGAAATTGGCCGCACGGTCGGCTGGCGCGAAGTCCTGCGGGACCTGCCCCTGGCCTTTGAATCACTGCGCAGCGGCGACGCGGCCATACAGGCGCGCCAGCGCATTGACTGCGGCCGCTGGAAACTCAGCGGCATGGGCGCGCTGTGGGAAAGCCGCGGTGTCGCCGCGTACAAAACCTATACCAGCCTCAACGGCCAGTTCGATTTCCTGGTCAACCTCTTCGACCTGGCACGGCAGCAGCACCATGTGATGCCGGCAGCGGAAATCACGCGCGCCCGCACCGCGGCCATGACGGCCTGGGCGGCACGAAGAATCACCCGGCTGGGCGCAAGGAAAATGGCGCTGTTCGGCCTGGGCATCCAGGGCCGCACGCACCTGGAGGCCCTGCAGGAGACCATAGGCTTTACGGAGATTGCCGTCGTGGATACAGCCGATGTCTCGCAGGCCTGCAAGGCATTTTCCGCGCGCTACGGCATCGCAGTGCGGCAGGTTTCACCACAAGAGGCTGTAACGGGCGCGGACCTCATCGTCACCGTGACGCGTTCCAAGCAGCCGCTCTTCGACGGCGCCTGGCTGCAGCGCGGCGCGGCCATCTGCGCGGTGGGCACCAGCCTGCCCACAGGCACCGAGATCGACCAGGTCACCCGCGCGCGCAGCGACCGCGTCATCGTCGAGTGGAAACCGCAAAGCCTGGTGGAGGCCGGTGAGATCGTCATCGGGCTGGCCGACAAAAGCCTGGACATGTCGCAGATCAGCGACCTGCCCGAACTTCTGGGCAGCCAGGACCCGTGGCGCCGCTCGCCCGAAGAAATCATCCTGTTCAAGGCGGTGGGCGTGGGCCTGAGCGACCTGGTCGCCGCAAGATGCGCGGTGGAAGGCCTGCGCGAGCAAGCCACGGCGAATGAAGCCGTGGCCGCCAGCCAGTACTAGCGACTGACGGACTAGCGCTCGCTCCCCAGCCCTTGCACCCCTGGCCTCAGGCCCGGGGTTGCCAGGTGGCTTCCTGCACCTTCTTGAGTTCGTCGCCTATGCAGTGCGTGAGCGTGTGCATGACGTCGGTGACGGCCGCCGCCTTGAGGTACATCGCGCAAACCGGGAACTCGGCGCGCGGCTCCAGCGGAAGCACCTTGAGCTTGTCGGAAAAGAAATTCGCGCTGGCCGAATCCACGATCGCCACGCCCTGGTCCAGTTCGGCCAGCCGCACCGCCATCTGGTAGGTGCGCACCGCGGTCTTGCTCTGCTGCCAGTTGAATCGGTTGGCGTAACGCGAATAGATGCGGCCCAGCGGGTCCTTGCCCGAGAGCTCTATCAGCTCCATGGTCGCCAGCGCCTCGGCCGAGATGGATTTGTTGCGCGCGTACTTGCCCAGCCGCCCCGGCAGGCTGGCCGCGACGAGTTGCAGGTGGCCTATCTCCACGCAGTCCAGCGAGGGGTGCAGCGGCGGGTCGAAGGCGATGCCCATGTCCACCTCGTGCATGAGCAGTTTCTGCATCATGTCCTCGGTGTGGCCCGTGTTGAGCTCGCTGCGCATCTTGGGGAACAGCTTGCGGGCCGCGAGCAGCGCGTGCGGCAGCACGCTGTTGGCGAGCGACGCGACGGCCGCGATGCGCACCGCCTTGTCGGCGCCCAGCTTGAGGTTGCGCGCCAGTTCGCGCACGGCATCGAGGCCGCCGGTGGCCTGCTCCACGACGGGTGCCAGTGCATGCGTTTCCTTGGTGGCCACCAGCCGCTTTCCTTCGCGATTGAAGAGGGCGAAACCGACGGTCGCCTCGGCATGCTGCAAGGCCTTGGTGACGGCAGGCTGGGACACATGCAGCAGGCGCGCCGCCCCGCTGATGGTGCCGGTGCGCAGGATGGCCTGCAGGACTTCAATGTGGCGGGTTCTCATGGCGGCGACTGTGTGGTTTCTGGCGCGCCGGGCACGGGATGAAAGCCCCGTCAAGGCACCGGCTCATTTTGCACTGAAACCGCCGCTCGCCGATGTGCCAATGTGCCGATGTGCCAATGTGCCGATGTACCCCAGGCGCGCGCGCAAGCGAGCAACGGGCACCAAGCAGTGCACACCTGTCGCCGGCCGCCTAGTCTTCGGCTTTGTATTGCAGCGCCAGGGCCTTGGCCAGGTCCAGGAAGTTCTTTTCAGCCGGCGAGTTGCCGTCTTGCCGGCTCACCAGGGTGATAGGTGCCATCAGGGCGGGCCTGGCATTGCGGATGCGGCAATACACCACGCTCTGCCGGTGAAAGTCCTTCATCGACGCGGGCACGACCGAAACACCCGCGCCGGCCGCAACCAGGCTGATGTTGGTCAGCATACGTTCGACTTCCGAGGCGATCTTGAGGGTGAAGCCCGCCTTTTCGCAGGCTTCGATCAGGTTTGAATACATGCCCGGCGCGCCGTGCCTGCGCACCAGGATGAACTCCTCATCGGCCAGGGACTTCAGGTCGATGACGGGCATCTTGCCTTTGTGGGCACCCGCTACCAGCGCATGGCCCACAGGCAGGATCAGCAGCATCTCTTCTTCCAGCAAGGAGAAAAAGCTCACGCCGCGCGGATGGCTGACGGGCGTGCGCAGGATCGCGACATTGACCTTGCCCCTGTCAATGCCCTCGGTCAGCTCGGCCGCATTGGCCTCCCGCAGATCCAGGTGGACATTCGGATAGGCATCACGGTAGGCGCGGATCACACCCGGGATCAAGGGATGGGCCGCGGCTGAACTGGTAAAGCCGATGGCCAGCGTGCCTTCAAAGCCTTGCGCAGCGCGCGCGGCCCGGGCCGAGGCCTGCTCGACACCGCGCAATATGGCCTGGGCCTCCTTCACAAACACGGCGCCGCCTGCCGTCAGTGCCGCGCCTTTGGGGTGGCGGCGAAACAGTTCGAAACCCAGTTCTTCCTCCAGCAGGCGGATCTGGTGGCTCAGGGGCGGCTGCTGCATGTTGAGCCGCTCGGCGGCACGCGTGAAGTGCTGCTCCTCGGCAACCATCAGGAAGTAGCGCAGGTGTCTCAGCTCCATCGCGTCAACCCATCTTTTTTTCGTATCGAAAATGCTCTTCGGGGATTTTAGGTATATGCCCTCGGCGCGGGGTGACGCCTTGGCGTCTTTACACTTGCCGTCCATCCGCGAAAAACAACCGTATGGCGCGGCTCTCCGGGCCCCGAAGGATGATCGCCCGTAGACTGGGCTCTCGATGACAAGACTAAGAACAACGCTTCGGCATCCCATCTCGCTGATGGCGATGGCCTTTACCGCCGGCATGTTGCTGGGGCATTTCTTCCCCTCGGCCGGCGCGCAGATGAAACCCCTGAGCGACGCCTTCCTGCGCCTGGTCGGCATGCTGATCGGCGTGCTGATCTTCTGCCTGGTGGTGTCCGGCACTGCCGGCATGCGAAACAGGCTGCAGGCTACCAAGGTGGGCATCAAGGCCATCGTCTACTTCGAGGCCATGACCCTGGTCTCGCTGGCGGTGGGGATTCTGGGCGCCACGCTGCTGGCGCCCGGCAAGGGTTTCCAGCCGCTTTTCAGCGCCGATGCCGCACAGCGTGCGGCACCCGCCCCGGCCGCTGAAAGCACTGCCCAGTTTTTTCTCGACATCATTCCCTCGACATTTGCCGGCGCCTTCACCGGCAACAGCAGCCTGCAGGTCCTGCTGCTGGCCCTGTTGTCGGGCATCGCGCTGGGGCATGTCGGCGAGCGCGGCCGCGGCCTGCTGGAACTTGTCGAGTCGGTGCAGCAGGTGTTGCAGGGCATGGTCACCATGGTGCTGAAGCTGGCGCCGCTGGCGGCCTTCGGCGCCATGGCTTTCATGATCGGCCGCTACGGAATTTCCTCCATGCTGCCGCTGCTGCATTTTGTCGCCGCGATCTACCTTGTCAGCATCCTGTTTGTCTGCATCATGCTGGGCCTGCTTGCGCGCGCCGCAGGCTGCAACATCTTCCGGTTCATCGCCTATGTGAAGGAGGAGCTGATGCTGGTCTTCTTCACCAGCTCATCGATCGCCGCCCTGCCGGGCCTGGTCACCAAGCTGGAAAAAATGGGTTGCACCAAACCGGTGGTGCGCCTGATGCTGCCCACGGGCTACAGCTTCAACCTGAACGGCAGCAATATCTACATTGCGATGGCGGCGGTGTTCCTGGCACAGATATCGCATGTCGAGCTGGGCTTCTGGCCGCTGCTCTCGCTGCTGGGCATCGCGATGCTCACCTCCAAGAGCGCCGCGAGCATTGCCGGTTCGGCCTTTGTGGCCCTGACCGCGACACTGGCCAGCCTGAACCTGATTCCGATGACGGGCGTCGTGCTGCTGCTGGGCATTGAGCGGCTGATGAAATGCCGCTCACTCACCAACGTGATCGGCAACTGCGTGGGCTGCATCGTCGTCTGCGCCTGGGAAAAGGCGCTGGACCGCGATGCCATGCATCAGGCACTGGCAGGCAAGGCCTTCTCGCCTGCCGCCGACCAGATCTGATACAGGCGGTCGCCCAGGCATTCCGCGCGGCCCTGGAACAGGATGTCCAGGCACTCGGGCTTTTCCAGCCGGCTGTAGAGTTCGGCGCGCTCGGCGTAGCTGTCGGCCATGCGGATGGCGGCGGCGATGTAGTCCTCCACGCTGGCGGCAATGCTCCAGCCGGGCAGGCCCAGGCGCCGGAACAGGGCTTCGTCGATGTGCTCGAACACCTCGGGCCCCGTCTTGCACACACCGGGCAGGCCGACCGTCACCGCGTCAGTGATGCCGTTGGTGTTGCCGAAGGGAAAGGGACTGAGGAACATGTCGCAGCGGCTGAAGATGGCAAGGTAATCCGGGTATGGCTGGTGCGCGTAGACCTCGGCCTCAGGCAGGTAGCGGCGTATCACCCTGCGCACCTGCGGATAGATCAGGCCGGTCGCCTGCCCGATCAAAAAATGAAAGCGCACCTGCCTGCGTGAACCCGCGCGTATCTTCTGGCAGGCCAGCAGGAACTTCGGGTTGAGCTTCATGGTGGTCGCGGCGATGGCGATGTTGACCAGATCCGACTTCCGTCGCTCGGGCCTGGCCAGCGAGACCTGGATGGCGGAAGGCCGGTAAGGCTGCCCATCCTTGGGCAGGCGCAGCAGGGTTTCGCTAAAGCAGGCGGGGTCGCCAACAAAATCGTCTTCCACGCTGATGTAGTCGATGCGGTCCGAATGCGTGGTGGCCGGATGGCCGAGCGCCGCCACCTGCACCGGCGCCAGCCGTTGGTTGGCCGCGAACATGGTGATGGGAAACATGCCGACGCTGGGCATGTAGAACACCGCGGGCTTGAGCGCGCAGGCCAGCATGTGCAGCTGGCGCAGGCAGGCGATGATGTCGTTGGGCGCCTTGAAATCCACGACTTCGTCGAACACCGCCCGGCCCAGCTCATCGATATTGCCCGGGTAGGCGACGGCAATCACATTGAAGTGCCGGCGCGCCGCCTCCAGGGTTCGTGAATGCGTGCGGTAAATCGAATGCCCGCCGGAAAACCATTCGAGCAGCACCAGCATGACGGGCTTGTCCGTGCTGGCCCGGGCCAGGGTGGGCGGCACGCGGCTCAGGCCCAGCGCGTCGAGTTTCTTGCGGATCAGCCGGTTGATGGGACGCTTGATGTCGTGGCGGCCGGGCTGGTCGGCATAGCTGCAGTGCATGTACACGTCGTGCAGGATGCCCAGCGGCAGCAGGTCCAGTGTCTCGATCTCCTCGAGGTGGCCGGGCAGCCACGCCAACAGCGCTTCGCGTTTTGAATGCGCGGCGGGGGAGCCGAGAAAGCGCGGCGACAGCAGGGCCGTGAACAGCGCAGCGGCCAGCTTTTTGTTCTGCCGCCAGAGCAGTTCCGCGTCCAGCGGGATTTCCGATTCGGGCGAATACAGGATGCAGAACTTCACCAGGTCCTGCTCGCTCACATGGAACTCCGGCGCGCCTGGGCCCAGGAAGTTGAGCGACTTCAGGATATGGTCGCAGTTGACGAAAGGGCTGGCGGCGAACAGCGCCGAGAGCCAGCGCTGGAAGTTGATGAACTGCCCGAAGCCGCCGGGCGTGACGTGAAAGCTCGGGTCGGAAAAAAGGGCCGAGATGGCGCTGGTGATGCGGGTCAGGCCGTGCGCGTCGCGCTCCTGCACGCCAATGGCCGCCGACAGGCTGAGGGCGAAATTGCCGTCCAGGTTGCCGTAATTCCTGTCGATGAGCAGCAGCAGCTTGACCAGCTCGCGCGCGGCCGGCTCCTGCTGCCGCGAATAGCAGAGGTACTCAAAGTTCTCCAGCGAAAAAATATCCTCAGCCATGGCACCCCTCCCTCAGCAGCCACTCAGGCCCGCAACGCCAGTATCACCGCTGCCATCCTGAATGTCGTGAATCTCACTGGAGCAGCCCGGAAAAAGTACGGTCCAGCTTGTCCTGGGCACGCGCAAGCTTGTCCTGCTGCGTTCTGAGCCAGGCGGCATCCTGTTCCAGCCGGCCCTTCTCGGCCGCCAGCATCCTCACGGTCTCGGCGCGCTGCGGGCCGCCCAGGCCCTTGCTGGAGGCCAGCATGTTCTGCGCGGTCAGCGAGGCCTGGTAGCGCTCCTGCGTCAGCGGAAATTCCGTCTTCGGGAAATCAAAGGCCTTCACCGCTTCGGCGTACAGCTGCCTGGCCACCTCAAAAGGAATCTCGGCGGGCCTGAGCTTGTGGCTGCGCCCGTAGCTGACCAGCTCCGAGGCGAAATGGTGGCCGACGCGGAAAGGCACGTCGGCCTCACGCTGCAGGATGTCGGCCAGTTCGGTGGTGGTGGAGTAGTCGGCGTCGACTTCCTGCAGCGCACGGTTGCGGTCGATGACCAGGTTGTTCATCAGGTCGGCCAGTTTCACGAAGGCATTGGCCGTGAGGTCCAGGGTTTTTTCGACCTGGTCGCGCTTGTAGTCGGGCATGCCGGGCGTGACGTTGTGCGCTTCCAGCTGGTAGGTGAAGGCGCTGCCCACCACCTCGCTGGCCTGCAGCCGCAGCACGTTGAGGGCGTAAGGGTTGCGCTTTTGCGGCATGATGCTGCTGGTGCCTGTGAGCCGCCCTTCCTGGATGGTGATCCAGGGAGCGGTCTGGTGGTATTGCGTGTGCATGTCCTGCACCAGCACGCCAATGGCCAGCGCCGCGTTGCTGCACAGGCCCACCAGTTCCACACCCTGATCCAGCGCACCCAACTGGGCCGCATCGTAGGAATTTTCCACCGCGCCATCAAAACCCAGCAGCTCGGCCAGGCGCTGGCGATTCACAGGAAAGCTGGATGTGCCCAGCGCGCCCGCGCCCAGCGGGCTCATATTGAGGCGCGCATAAGCCTGCCTGAGGCGCTCGCTGTCGCGCCCGAAGACCGAGGCAAAGGCCAGCAGGTAGTGCGCATAGGTGGTGGGCTGGGCCTGCACGCCGTTGGTGTAGGCCGGTACGATGGTGTCCAGGTGCTTCTCGGCGACGGACAGCAACTGTGCCTTCGACCGGATCATCGCGTCCATCAGCGCCAGCGTGCGTTCGCGCTGCATCAGGCGCCGCGTGGTGGACAGCATGTCCTGTCGGCTGCGGCCGGAATGCATGCGCGAACCGTCGGGGCCGGCCAGCGCCAGGACCAAAGGCTCATACTGCAGATAGTCTCCCGGCCGCCTGGCGCCGGGCTGGTTGCCGTCCTTGATCACCTGGTCCACAGCGCGCGCGATTTTTTTACCGAGCTCGGGCGGGACGATTTTGGCTTCCACCACCATCATGGTGGAAGCCTTGTTCATCTCCCCGAGGAAATGGAAGTTGTCGTGCTCGGCCTTTGCGGCTTTCTGGTCCGCGGCAAAGGCTGCCCCGGACAAGAACACCAGCAGCAAAAAACCCAGCACAAACCGGACGTGGCATGGCGGCATCAAGGAGATGGACCTTGGTTGAAGCTCAGGGCGTTGCATCGTCTTTGCCTGCGGTGGACGCATTGAGGTTGGTGTCGGATGACAGTACGGAAATGGTGAGCCTGTCCGTGTTGTTGCCCGAAGCCGGCGGTGAGCTGTCGCCGGCCAAAGGAGCCATCCAGTCGCTGCCGGCCATTTCAGTCTGCAACGCGGCCGTGGCGGCGGCGGAGTCCGCACTGGTCAGGCTGCTGACCATTTTGCCGCCGAGGTTACGCAGCACGGTACCGGAGCCGGTGGCAGCAATTGTCGTGACATCCGAGGACTGGTTGAATGCTTGGCCGTTCTGCGCGCTGGCGTTGATGAACAAAAGGCCGTTTTCCACCTGCAGCCGGTTCGTGCCGCCGTCTATGCGCATGCCGTGGCTGCCGCCGGAAGCCGCAACGCGCAGGCTGCCGCTGCCGCCCGTGCTGATGGTATTGAAGGCATTGGTATTGCTGCCGACGATGGAAAGCCCCTCGCCGGAACCCGCGGTCGTCGCCTGGATGTCGATGTCGCCACTGCCCGAGGTGATGCTCACGCCGTTGGTAGGCCCCGAGGCCGCCGTGCGCAGCAACACCGCCGGCGCGGCCGATGCCGCGCTGCTGTTGCCGGTGATCGCGATCTTGCCCGAAACCGTGGAGATGGCGGCGGAGCTGGTGCCCGTCGAGGGATAGATGGTGACGCCGCTGCCGTAGGTGGAACTGCCCGTCACGCTGACCGAACCGCCGCCGGTGGCGCGTATGACGTTGTTGCCGGTCAGCACGCCCACGCCGTCGCCATAGACGCTGCTGCCGGTGATGGCCAGTGCGCCGTTCTCGACGCTGACCAAAGCCTTGCCGCCGCCGTAGATGCTGACGCCGTTGCCCTGGTCGGCGGCATTGCCGATCAGCGTGACATTGCCGGAACCGGTGGTCTGGATGCGGTTGGAAACGTTCTGGATGGCGATGCCGTGGTCCAGCTCCCCGACGTTGGGCGAGTGGAAGTTGCCGATCAGCGTGATATTGCCGCCCTGCGAGGCGATGTTGTTCACCGAGTTGGTGCTGGTGGCGCTGCCGCCCAGGGAGATGGCGTCCGAGGTGCCTATGGAATCGCCCCGGAAGGTGATGTCGCCGCTCACGGTGGTGACGTTGACGCCGTTGGAGTTGCCGGTGGAATTGAGGAAGATGCCGTAGCCACCGAAGCTGCTGGTGCTGTTGCCGTTGACGGCGATGGCGCCGCTGGTGGTGCCGATGTTGATCGCCGCATTGGCGCCCGAGGGCGCGATGTCCACGCCGCGGCCCGAGTAGCTGGTGCCGTCCAGCATCAGCGCGCCCGACTGCGTGCCCAGGTTGATGCTGGCGTAGGCACCGCTGGCGTCCAGCGACACGGCCTTGAAGGAGCCCGTGGCGGCATTGACCACGCTGTTGTTGGCCTGCAGCTTGAGCGCGCCCGCCGTGGTGTTGATATTGATCTGCGAGGCGGTGGCCGCGCTTGCGCCGCTGCCCGAGCTCAGCAGCCCCAGTGCCGGTGTAGTGCCGCCCGAGGTATTGCCGGTGACCGTGATATTGCCGGTGGTGGAGATGTTGATGGACGAGCCCGAGCCGGTCGAATTGAGCACGGTGCCGTAGCTGCCGGTGCTGCTGCCGCCCACGGTGATGGCGCCACCGGCCGTGGCATTGAGCACCACGCCGCCATTGCCCGAGGCCGCCAGGTAGGTGCCGCGGCCCGAGCCGGCAAAGCCGTTGGTGTTGGACTGCACCGTCAGGTTGCCGCTGCCCACGCTGAGATTCTGGCTGGAGGTGCTGGCGGTCGAGCAGATCAGCACGCCGAAGCCGGACGTCGCGTTGCCGCTGACCGTGAGGTTGCCGGTGCCGCTGGCGGCCATGGTGTTGTTGGTGCTGAAAATGCGTGTGCCATTGCCGCTGCCCAGGTTAGTGCTGTCCACGCTGATGGAACCGGCGCCGCTGGTCAGGACATTGCTGCCGCCGGTGAGCACAAAGGCATCGCCGGTCGCGCTGGCGCTGCCGATGTTGGCCACGATGGTGATGTTGCCGCCGCCGGCGTTGAGCGTGGAGGCGCCGGAGATGTTCACCGCGCTGCTGCTGGAACTGATCGAGGTGGGCGCGACGGCGCCGCGTATCGTGATGCTGCCGCCGCTGGTGCTCAAGGTGGTGCCGCTGATCGCCACGCCGGAGGTGCCGCTCAGGTTGGTGCTGGCATAACCCGTCAGCGGGTTGGCGCCGCCCCCGCCGATGACGATGGAGCCGCCATTGGTGGTGATGGTGCTGCCCGTCAATGCCACCGAGCCGTTGCCGTTGTTGGCGAAGTTGGAAGACAGCGTGACATTGAGGCTCTTGCCGGTGCCGTTGGAGATACTGCGGCCGGCGCCCATGATGATGTTGCGGTGCGCCTGCAGAGTCAGGGAGGCATTGCCCACGCCCTTGACGTTGTCCAGCACATTGATGTCGCCCGAGGTGCCGCCGACGGCGGAAGTCTGGACCACCACGTTCGCGCCTTCGGACAGCGAGGCGTTGAGCACGGCCGAGCTCAGGTTGGAACTGGCGGCGCCGCTGGAGGTGAACGGCGAGCTCCCGGTCGCGCCGCCGGCGCTGCCCGGAGCGGTGATGTTGATGTTGTAAGGGTCGATCAGCCAGGTGCCGCCCTTGCCGGAGGCCGCGCTGATGTCCACCGAGCCCGTCACATCCAGCTGGTGGCCGGATGTCTCGACCAGGCCGCCGCTGCCGGCCTGCCCTCCGCCCAGCACGGTGATGCCGCCATGGAACTGCGTGCTGCCGGTGGACCACAGGACGACCTTGCCGCCGTCACCGCTGTTCAGCGCGTCGGCATTGATGCGGGCGTCTTCGCCCATATAGGTGCCGGCCGCCTGGCGCTCGGTGCCGCTGCCCTGGTAATTGCCGCCCACCAGCACGGTGCCGCCGCCGGCATCGCCCGACGCATCGATGCGAGCGCGGTCGAACACGCCGACGTACTGGCCCAGGGCCTTGAAGCTGCCACCGGTGTCGCCGGCACCACGGCCCGAAACATCGACACGGCCGCTCACGGCGACAACACCCGCGCCGCCGCCGTCGAGCAGCACAACGCCATTGCGCCGCTGCAGGCTGGTGGCCTCGATCACTCCCTCGTTGTTGACCACATTGGACATCAGCGCGTCGCCGGATCGTGCCGACATGACGACCACACCGCCGTTGGCCTTGAGCAGGCCCTGGTTCACCACGCTGGCGCCCAGCGAAGGGTCGCTGACCTGCATGTTGATGAGCCCGTCGCCGTTGAAATCCAGCGTGACTTTCTCGCCGGCGCCCAGCATCACGCTGCCCAGGCGGGCGGTAATGCTGCCTTCGTTACGGACCTGCGCGCCCAGCAATGCCACGTAGCCGCCGTCGGCCGCGACGATGCTGCCCTGGTTGATCACCGCACCGCCCGTGCCACCCGCGCCGCCGGTTTCAAAGTTCTTGTTGCCCGCCATGAAGTTGGCGTCGGAGATATTCAGCGAACTGGCCACCAGGCCGCCGACGTTGACGGCCGAGCCCTGGCCGAACAGGATGCCCGAAGGGTTGATCAGGTAGACCTGCCCGTTGGCATTGAGCCGGCCCATGATCTGCGAGGCATCGCTGGAGGTGACGCGGTTGAGCGCCACCGACGAGGCTGAGGGCTGCGCGAAATTGACCGTGGCCGCGCTGCCAATGTTGAAGGTGTTCCAGGTGGCGGCCATGCGGTCACTGCCCTGCGCCACATTCATGACGTTGCCGCTCTGGCTGATGCTGCCGCTGCCGGCCGTGATCTGGCCGTTGGTCGGCAAGGTGCCGGGGTCCAGCGCATACACCCGCACCGGGTAGATGCTGCAGAGTGCCGACAGGATGGCGGCGGTCAGCGGCGCCAACGTCGGGCGATTTTTGCGCGGGAAGGCCGGAGAAGATTGGTATGTCATGGCGAGTCCCTTCAGAATGTGTAGTTGATGCCGACACCGATGGCGCGGATCGTGGTACCCGCGCCGGCGGAGCCGAACACACCGGCGACCGCATAGTTGTAGCTGGCCAGCGGCTGGTTGCGCAGCACCACGTAGTGGCCGAAGATGCGAACCTGCTTGCTCCAGTTGTAGGAAAAGCCGATGGCCTGCGAGGTCGCGCCCATGCCGTCGGTCGAGCAGTTCACGCCGTTGCCGGAGATCATGGTGCAGTCGCCAGCGAAAGCCTTGGCATGGCTGGCGCGCAGCTGCCAGGCGCCGATCTTGTGTGAGATGCCGACCAGGTAGGCGCGGCGGCGGTAGCTGGAAAGGTCACTGGAGGTGGTGCTGGTGTTGACGACGCCGGACTCGGCATAACTCAGCTCGTCGGCGATCAGCGAGACCTTGGTGTCGCCGAAGTCGTAGGCCAGGCCCACGCGCACACTGTAGTCGCTGGACGAAGTGCCCTGCGTGACATGGGTGCTGGTGCCCACGCCGCGCGCATTGCGGCCCAGGCTGGCGATGCCGAAGTAGTTCACATGCTGCTCGGCCGCCAGCACGGCGGAGAAGCCGCCCTTCTCATACGACAGGCTGCCGCCGTAGAGGTAGCCGGTGTCCACGTCCGGCGCCGACTTCATGCCGTTGTTCGAATACGCCAGCTTGAGCTGGAAGCCACCCATCTTGGGCGTCCAGTAGCCGTACATGCCGGCCTGGCGGCGGTTGAAGGCGGCATCGTCGTTGTTGTCCACCGCCGCCGTGCCCACAGGCCCCGAGTTGCGCGTGATGCTGGTGGAAAAACCCGGCGAGCCGATGATGTTGTAGTGGGCTGCGCTGGTCAGGCCGCCGAAGGGGTCGAAGGAGGATGTGCTTTCCTTGAGCGGCATGTCCCAGTTGCCGTACATCGCGGTGCCCGCATCGGGGTGGGCGACGGCCACGCCGGTGTTGCGCAGCTCCTGCCTGTGCGTCCAATTCGGTGTGGCGTCCACGCCCGCGGCGCCCGCACTCAGCGACAGGCCCAGCTCCAGCTGCCAGAGCAGCTTCCACTGATCGTAAATCGGGATGCCGCCGCGCGCGCCCACATACGAGACGTTGTCGCGCGCACGCCAGAAGCCCGACATCTCGCGCCCGTTGGGCGTGGCCAGCCGGCTCTGGTCGGCGGGCGCCGCGGGTGTCGCGCCCGAACGGCTCACGTATTCAGGGATGATGCCCAGCGAGCCGTACAGCAGCATGCCGTCTTCGGCTTCCTCGAAATCCTCGCCTTTGCTGTTGCTGCCGGAAGCCAGGCCGGTGAAGGCCTGGGGCGAACCCGAGACCGACAGCCACAGGCGGCGCGCGCTTTTCGGTTCGCTGGTCGGGTTGACACCGGGCGACACCGCGACGCTGGCATTGAACACCAGGTCCTTGTTGTAGACGTTCAGGCCGATGCCGTAGCCGTAACGGCTGGCGTGGTTCTCACTGGCGTCCCAGGGCTTTTTGTTGATGGTCACGCGCCCGGCGTCGGCGAACAGCGCTCCTTCCACGACGGAGTTGCCGACCATGCCCAGAGTCTTGCGCAGCTCCAGCCGGGCCAGCACACCCTGGTCGCCCGCGGCCTCGCCGGCCGGGTAGGCGCGCACGCCGTTGAAGCCGCCCAGGCTCATTTTTTCCGACGCATCCAGGTTCTTGTCGGCGTATTGCGCGCTGACCGAGCCGAGCAGCGAGAAGCCGCCGCCGAGCTGCTGCAGGCGGCTGAAAGACAGGTTGAGTTTTTTGTAGTCGCCGGCCGCGTTGGCCGTGAAGCGGTCCAGCGCCGCGTCGTTGGGCGTCTCCTTTTTCAGGTGGCCCATGCCCACGCGCGCATTCCAGCTGTTGTTGGCCTGTACGCCGGTCCAGTCGTCACGCCAGTCGCCCGACGCGCCCGCGCTCAGGACCGTCGCAGACTTGTCGACAGTCGTGCCGCCCGTGGTGTCCTGGAAATGCCGGTACTCGGCCGCCAGCGACAGGTTGACGTTGGCGCGCCGGCTGCGCAGCACCGCGGCGTTCAGGAACAGCGTGCTGACGCGCGCCTCGCCGCTGGCCTGGACCTCCTTGAGGTTTTTGCCGATGTTGTATTGCAGCCCCGCGAAGTTCGCGCCCACCGTGAGGCCCGTGGTGCCCAGGGGCTGCTGGTAGCCGATACCGGCGATGCGCAGGCCTTCAAAGGTTTGCTGCGTATTCAGGCTGAAGCTTTCGCCCATGCCCAGCGCGTCGTTGAGGCTCAGGCTGGCGGAGAGGCGGTTGGCACCGGTGTAGAAGCTGCCGGTGTTGTCTATGCTCACGCGCGCGGTGATGGCACTCATCTCGCTGACCTTGACGACGATGTCGGTGGCGCCCGGCTGGGCCGACGGGCGCAGCACCGCCTTGACCGTCACGCCGGCAATGTCGGACAGCCGCAGCAGCGTGTTCTCCAGGTCAAGCTCCTGGATCACCTCGCCCGGCCGCAGCCCCGCGAGGTGGCGGTCCAGCAGTTCCGGGTCCAGGCGCACATTGGCATCAGGCTCGGCCACCACGCGGCCGATAACGCCTTCACGGATGCCCAGGGTCACCACACCGCCCTGGATTTCCTGGGCAGGTAAATAGGCGCGCGCCACCAGGTAGCCCTGGGCGCGGTAATAGGCCGTGATCTTGGCGGCGGCTTTGCCCAGCCCCGCGAAGTCCAGCTCACGTCCGACAAACTCCTGCAGCTCGCCCTGCAGCGTGGCGGCGGGCAGGGAGCGGTTGCCCTCCAGCACAAAGCCGGTCACCTGGATGACTGGCCCGCCGCCGGCAAGGCCCTGGCCCTCATCGCTGCCCTCCACCTCTTTCTCGATGCGCGCGGGGCGCTGCACCGCCGCTGGCGCGCCGCTGCTTTCCGCGGGCGAGAGCTGCTGCCGGTTGGCGTCAAACAGGGTGCCGGCGCTGGGCGGCGTCTGCGCCTGTACGGCAAAAGGCGCGGCGGCCAATATCGCGCAGATCTGCGATGCGAGGATTTTTCGCCGGGGCGCGGCAAGGCGTGAGGAGTTCATATGGTTTTGTCTTCTGTCTTTTTGTTGTTCGCGCCTGTCGTGCTTCTTTTGTTATTGCTTGCTTCGGCGTATCCCTGTGGTCCCTGCTGCCCTGTTTGTCGTTGCTGCCGGCTAGTTGGCCGCGCCCTGGAAGATCTTTGCGGCGACGTCGCGCGATTCAAAAATCTCGGCCGCCTCATGGCCCGCTTTGGGCACCACCATGGTCGCGCGCGTCACGGGTGTTTGCCATTTCCGGGCCAGGAATTGCTCATAGCGCACGTAGTTCCGGTGCCGGTCCAGCCGGTCCGTGCCCTGCGTGGCCGCGCCGCAGGACTTGTCGAGTGATTCGTAGGTCGGGTCGTTGTCTTCCGCACCCACCAGGTAGAGGACTTCACGCGCCGCGTAGCGCTTGAACAGCTGTTCACCGTCCATGCCCAGCCCGTAAGGGACCATGTTGGCCAGGCCGTAGCGGAAGTTGTTGTAGCCGGGGCACAGGATGCTGTTCATCGGCTTGAAGCTCTCCCCTTCGGGACGGTTGGGGTCCAGGTACAGATAGGAGGATGGGCTGGAGATCACATAGCGCACACGTATGCCCGCCCTGCGCAGCGACTCCTCGCTGTTGTTCAGCACGGCATAACGCTGCATCAGCTGACCGCCTGCCGAGTGGCCGATGAAGAAGATCTCCTTGAGCACCGGGAACCGCTTGCCCGCGACCAGGTAGCGGGCGATGTCGTCCAGCACGCCGCAGGAATTGATGGCTTCCTTGCCGCGCGAAGGCTGGCACTGCATCCAGTTGCCGCCGCGCCAGAGCGGGATGTTCGGGTCGGGCGACGCATCCGACGCCGTCAGGAAATGGGGTACCAGCAGCACCGTGCTGGAAGCATCGAGCCGCGCCGCCTGCAGCAACCCCAGGCCCACGCCAAAGTAACGGTCGGCATCGCGCTGCACGCCGTGCACAAAAACCACCGCCCGCTGGATGCCTGCATCCGGGTGGCGCAAGTCGATGTTGGAATAAACCGCAAACGGGTAAACCGCGCCCGTGGCCTCCAGGTCAATCACCTGCTCCTTGGGCATGTCGACCTTGTCGGCTGCAGCAAAAAGACGCACACAGAAAAAGGCAAGGCCCATGGCCACGAGGACTTGTAACCACCTATTGCGAATGCACATCATGCTGAACTCCGCCTCATCAAAAACAGGTGCGTCGAAAAGGCCTGCCATCTCGTGCCCGAATGCCGGCGCGCCGATAAACGCACACAAATGAAGTACAAATCCCACGCCTCTTTCCCACCTCTCACTGGCTACCGGGAAGCGGCAAGCTGTAACAACTTGCAAATCCCAGCGCTGTTTTCGGCGATTCTAGGAACGCATGTGCCGCATGTAAAATATCTTGATTCGCGAGAGTTGATACTTTCAAAGTATTCAAAGCAAGCTCCGACAGGCTTGGCGAACGCATGAATCTCTCAGCGGTTGGCAATTACCGCCGCACCGGCCCTCCCCTTCAAACGGTTTGCGTCAAGGTCACTGCAGCAAAAAAAGAGCACCTTCGGCGCTCCTTTTTCCGTCAGGCCTCAGCTCGTGAGATACAGAACCTCGTGCGCCTCCCACGGCATGGGGATTTCCCACCGGTGCAGCATGCGCGCCAGATCCTTGTTGCCGAGGGTCGTATCGCGCTTGTCGTTACGCGAGAACACCACCGGCTCAGAGGCCTCAAGATAGACAAGCTTCACACTCGCGTTGTACGCGTAGAGCAGGTCCAGGGTCCGCGTCCGCATCTCCAGCGACAGGTATGTGGCATTCCAGACGAAGGGGGATCGCCTGCGCAGCAATTCCTTGGCCTTGTCCACGGCGTAATGCGCGGCCTTTCCATCGTTCTGCCCATGCTTGAGGCCGAGCTCAGCCTTCGCGTCATCAAACGACACGACCGGCAGTCCCCTGGCGTTGTTGCGCACCCAGGTGTCTTTACCGGAAGCCGGCATGCCGCACATCACGATGACCTCGCTGCCCGCCTCTTTGTGGAGAGAAAAGCTCGGGTCGATCTTCTTTCCCCTGGCATACAGCAGGCGCGTGTGGGCGTCCGCCGCCTCCCAGGGACGATCCCAGCAGCCTTGCTCGCGCGCGAGCTCCTCGAAAAGCTCGATGTTGGCAAGATGGTTTTCCTGGTCTTCGCAGATCCGGCCGCGCATATCGGCCCGGGCCACGCAAGTGAGCTCGGACACATCAAGCTCCCAGGACAGCCGGCGCACGATGAACTCGGGAGTGTCCGCGCGCCGGCTGTCGAATGCCCAGAAGGGCACCTGGTGAACAACAATGATGCGGCAGGCTGCCTCACGAAGCTCGAAGGGCATCTCCGCTTTCCACAACAGAATCCGGGCGTCAACAGCGCCTCTTTTGGAGTGGCCGGGCTGGCCAATGGCACCCGTCACCGGATCGACGACGGTGGTGTCCGGCTTCGCGATGTCATGCAGCAGTGCGGCAATGAACATCACTTGCCGGCGAGGCTCCGCAGCGTTCTGCCACGCCGGGTCGGCCAGCAACGCGTCAAGAACCAGCCGGGTGTGAATCCCGACGTTTCCTTCGGCATGGTGGCGCGCATCCTGCAGGGTGCGCTCGAGCGCAACAAGCCCCGGGATCAACTCACAGAGCAATTGCCAGTCGTAGGTGCTGCCCGGCTGGGGGATCAGCGTTCTTAAATCTTTCCAGTTCATGATTGTTCTCCTTGCAGCACAGCGTGCCGGCTCAGTTCCAGGTACGACGGCCGCGTCACGGCATCGCGTCAACAAAGGCTTTCGGGTCAAACTCGCGCAGCTCTTCGGGGGACGTGATGGTTTTCAACCCCAGCTGTTCCCAGCCGACAACCGGTACCGGCGCATAAAGATCGGCACCTTCTGCCAGCAGGTTCGGCAGCACCGGCCTTGCAAAATGATGCGATCCCGAGTCAAGAATGGTCTGGGTGAAACCTGGCCTCACAAACTTGTAGCGAGCTTCGACGAAATCGCCGTTCTCTACTTTCAGGTACAGGCCCTCCGACTCGTCCTGCTGGTTCGTCTGCTTCCATGTCAACTCAAGAGGCAGCCCTTCGCGCAGCACCTGCCGCTCGAAGTTCTCACGCCAGTTGCGGCTCTTTGCCAGTGACCTGTAGATCAGCTTTTTCAGCTGCTCGAGGTCGGCAGGCATCACACCCGCGTAGAGCACGGGTACCGATACGATCGGCAGTTCTCCAAGCATTTCGTGCCGCCGTTTCGTCGACAGGAACTTTCGGGAGCGCCGGTCAAACAGGTCGAATTCAAGAAGCAAATGCGGCAGCCTGTCATACCAGACAGAGTGCTTGGCATGCATGGCCTCACCGTACAGCACCCAGCGGTCTTCAAGCCGGGACAGAAGTGCATCAGCATGGGCGCGAGCCCAAGGCTTGAGCCAGTTGAACTGGCGCTCGCTCCAGCCGCCCACCAGGTAGTGGCCGCGGGATTGCAGAAGCAGCTCGCCACCTTCGCTGAACGAGATGCCGCAATTCGCCGCATCCATCTTCTCTTCGATGACAACTTTCTTTCCAGCCAGCGCCGCAAGCGGGATCTGCTCCGATCCGTCGTCGCCCTCTTGCAGGCGCGATCCCTCAAGGTGCGCAGTACGTGGGTATTTCGCCAATTCGAGCGATTGAATGTGTTCCATGGTCGTCTCCATGCGGCAGGCCACCGGCAACGCAGTCAAATGCGAGCAGGAATGGCAAAGCCGCGGTTCAATGATGTGAACCGACGACGGGAATGAGAGTAGGACGCTTGTACGTCTCAGCCGATCATGGCGCTTAGGCGCCATGTTGCTCAGTGTGTCTCGCCCGGAGTGCGAACCGTTTCAACTTCCCACAGGTGCATGGCGTGCCTTGTGGAACGGTGAGGGTTCGCGTCTGGTAAAGACGCGGTCGTCGGTTAGAGGATGACGGGGGCGCGGGACACGTTGAGCTCCAAGCCTCAGGGGCATAGGTGAATGAAGGCCGTGATCATAGCGCTTGCTCTGGAAAAAGCAGGCCATGATTTCGCAATCTGTGTCTAACTTGCCACATGCGATGCCAAAGACCACCTTGATGGGGCGTGCGCTGCGAGGAGGCTTCAAGTCCCCAGCAACACGCTTGCGTGATGACTACCCAGCTGCAAGCCCCTCAATCCAGCATCTGGTTGCCGCAAGCGCCGCGCGCACTGAAAGCCTACGGCACTCAGCAATCTTCAGCAGCTTGACCTACATCAAATCTTTCCCGGTATGCCGCTCGCATAGTGGAAGGGCCAAACAGGCATAAGAACCAAGGAAAGTCCATGAAACGCATCCTCTTGCCCAGCGCCGTCGCAACCGCCATCTGCATGCTCACTGCCGCAATGCCCGCCTACGCCCAACCTGCAGCGCATCCGGCGCACACCGCTACTGCCGGTACCGTGGCTACAAGCGCGGCGGTCAAACGCTATGAACTGCACACCAACATCGTCGACGGCAAGATGGTGTTCGTCGACAACAAGGGCCAGGTAAATCCTGTCCTCGCGGCAAACACCGGCGACACGATCGAGGTCGTGCTTGAGAGCGGTGAAGGCGCCGAGCACGACATGGTGATTCCTGAACTGAACGTGGCGTCGGCCAAGTTCAGCGGTGCAAGCGGCAAGACGACTTTGCGCTTCACGGTTTCGCGCTCCGGCACTTTCACTTACTACTGCTCCATTCCCGGTCACCGGCAGATCGGCATGGAAGGCCGGTTGCAGGTCAGCGGCCCGGCCAGCGCCCGGGCCGACGCAGCGGCTGCAGGCAAGGACTCCAGCCAGGCCGCGCTCGCGCTTTACACCCCGGCCCCCGTCCCGCAGCGCCCGGCCGACCCTTCGGCCGTCAGCGTGGCGGCGAACCCCGCCGCTGTGCCGGCCGCGATTGGAGCGCGCGCACCCAAAACGCTGAAGTACCGCATGGAAACCGTTGAGCTGCCCGGCAAGCTTGATGACGGCACCAGCTTTACCTACTGGACTTTCGACCGCCAGGTGCCGGGGCCCATGCTCCGCGCCCGCGTGGGCGACACCATCGAACTCACGCTGGCCAATGCGCGCGACAGCAAGATGATCCATTCGATCGACCTGCACGCGGTGACCGGAGGCCATGGCGGGGGCGAACATACGCAGGTCGCGCCCGGCCAGGAAAAGGCCATCACCTTCAAGGCGCTCAACCCGGGCTTGTATGTTTACCACTGCGCCACGCCGCTGGTGCCTCAGCACATCGCCGCGGGCATGTACGGCATGATCCTGGTCGAGCCCGAGGGCGGCCTGGCCAAGGTGGACCGCGAGTACTACGTCATGCAGGGCGAGATGTACACAGGCCGGCCGCACGGCGCCAAGGTGCACCAGGAGGCCGACCTTGAGAAGATGGCCAATGAACTGCCCGACTATTACGTGTTCAACGGCGAGGTCGGCGCATTGAGTAAAACCCACAAGCTGCAGGCCAAGGTCGGGGAGACCGTACGCATCTACTTCGGCGTTGGCGGCCCCAACAAGATTTCATCCTTCCACGTGATTGGGGAAATCTTCGACAAGGTCTACAGCGAAGGTTCCTTCACCGGCCTGAAAAATGACGTGCAGACGACGCTGGTGGCTCCCGGCGGCGCGACCATCGTTGAGCTCAAGGTCCAGCACCCCGGCAACTACCTGCTGGTGGACCACGCACTGTCGCGTGCCGGCAAGGGTGCGGTAGGCCTGCTCGAAGTTACCGGCGAACCGGTGCCGGGGGTTTACAAGGCCGGCAGCTTGTAGTTCCGCCCCGGCGGCGGCTTACTCGGCATCCGGCTGCCGCGCGGGCGCGGCAGCCGCGAATGCGGGCAGGGCCTGGCAATTGGCAAACACCTTCAGCACCAGCGGGCAGGACGACAGGTCGACGTTGAAACGCTGCGCACTGAAGACCTGGGGCACCAGGCAGCAGTCGGCCATGGTGGGCGTGTCGCTGAAGCAGAAGGTGGAGGCGGGGCGGCGCGCCAGCTCCGCTTCCACGGCCTGCAGGCCCACGGTGATCCAGTTCGCGATCCAGGCCGACTTGGCCTCCTCGCTCGCGCCCAGTGTGCCGGTGAGGTACTTGAGCACGCGCAGGTTGTTGAGTGGGTGGATGTCGCAGGCGATGCCCAGGGACAGCTGGCGCACAAAGGCGCGGTCGCCCGGCGCCTTGGGCAACAGCGGCACCTCGGGATAAGCCTCTTCAAGGTACTCCATGATGGCCAGCGACTGGCTCAGCTGCAGGTCGCCGTCGATCAGCACCGGCACCAGACCCTGCGGATTGAGCGCGCGAAAGGCATCGGCGAACTGCTCACCGCCGTTGCGCGTCAGGTGCACAAACACCTGCTCGGCAGCCAGGCCCTTGAGGTTCATGGCGATGCGCACGCGGTAGGCCGCCGAACTGCGGAAGTAGGTGTGAAGAATGCGGGTCATGGTGGGAAGCCTTGTGGTGGGATGTGTTGCTGCTGGATGTGTTCAGACGCCCATGTACTGGTGGACGATACCCGGGTTTGCCTGCAGCTCCGCGGAACTCCCCTGCCATACCACGCGGCCCTTCTCGATGACGACGTGGCGGTCGGCCAGGCCCAGCAAGGCCTTGACGTTCTTGTCGATGACGATTTGCGAGAGGCCGTCGCCCCTGAGCTGCGCCAGTGCGCGCCAGATCTCCTGGCGAATCACCGGCGCCAGGCCTTCGGTCGCCTCGTCGAGCACCAGCAGGCGCGGGTTGGTCATCAGCGCTCGGCCTATGGCCAGCATCTGCTGCTCGCCGCCGGAGAGCTGCGAGCCGAGGTTGCCGCGCCGCTCTTTCAGGCGCGGGAAAAAAGCATAGACGCGATCCAGGTCCCAGGACCTGCCACGCCCTTTTTTATCGTCGCGTGCCGTGGCGATAAGGTTTTCTTCCACGGTGAGGTTGGGAAACACCTGCCGCCCTTCGGGTACCAGGGCCAGGCCCTGGCGCGCGATGCGGTGCGAAGGCAGTTTGTCGACGCGCGCGCCGTTGATGGCAATGCTGCCAGCGCCCACAGGCAGCATGCCGAACAGGCACTTCACCGTGGTCGAGCGGCCCATGCCGTTGCGGCCCAGCAAGGTGATCACCTCGCCGGCTGCCACCTCAAAGGAAATATCGAACAGCGCCTGCGCATGGCCGTAAGACGCCTGCAGGCCGTTGACGGACAGGAAGGCGCTCATGCGGGTACTCCATGTTGGGCGGCCGGCGGCTGTGCGGCGAATTCTTCTTCCTCGCCGAGGTAGACGGCACGCACCTCGGGGTGGTTACGGATCTCGTCAGGCGTGCCGGTGAACAGGATTTTGCCGTAGACCAGCACGCTGATGCGGTCGGCCAGCGCGAAGACGGCCTCCATGTCGTGCTCGACCAGCAGGATGGTGTATTTGCGCTTCAGGCGCTGCAGCAGTGCGATGACGGATGCGGACTCCTGCACGCTCATGCCGGCCATGGGCTCGTCGAGCAGCAAAAACTCGGGTCCGGCGGCCAGGCTCATCGCCAGCTCCAGCTGCCGGCGTTCGCCATAGCCGAGGTCGCCCGCCGGCACGTCCAGCCGGTGCGTGAGGCCGGTGGCCTCCAGTGCTTCTTCGGCAAAGCCGCGCGCGACCTTGTTGCCGAGCAGCGGTGCCCAGAAACCAAACGCGTGGCCGCGCGAGCCGAGGGCGGCGAAGGTGGCGTTCTCGCGCACGGTGAAGTCTTCGAAGATGGAAGTGATCTGGTAGGAGCGCAGAAGGCCGCGCCGCGCGCGCTCATGGATGGGCAGCCGGGACACATCCTGCCCCTTGAACCAGACGCTGCCGCTGTGGGGCTGCAGCTCGCCCGAGAGCTGGTTGATCAGGGTGGTCTTGCCGGCGCCGTTGGGGCCGATGATGGCGTGCAGCTCGCCCTCGCCGATGTCCAGCGACACCGCGTCGGTGACCAGCAGCGCGCCATAGCGCTTGGTAAGTGCGTCGGTGCGAAGTACGCTGGCCATCATGCGGCTCCTTCGGAGATCGCGTGGACCGGCGCCGCGGCAGGCGTCGGCGTGGCAGGGGCTGCCGCGGCCGGCCGCGCGTCGAAACGCTGCAGCAGGCCGATGATGCCGCGCTTGCCGAGCAGCGCGACGATGACGATGAGGGGGCCGAAAACCACCATCCAGTGTTCCGTCACGCCCTTGAGGAGTTCTTCCAGCCCCAGGAAGACCAGCGCGCCCATGAGCGGGCCGAACACGGTCCCCAGGCCGCCGATGACGACGATGACGATCAGCTCGCCCGACACCGACCAGGCCAGCGTGCTGGGCGAAGCGAAGGCATTGAGGTTGGCCAGCAGCAGGCCAGCCAAGCCGCAAAGCATGCCCGAGATGACGTAGGCCAGCAGCTGGTAGCGCAGCACCGGAATGCCGGCTGCGCTAACACGCCGCGCATTCTCCTTCGCGCCGCGAATCACCATGCCGAAGGGCGCCACGCGCAGGCGCGCCAGCCACGCGATGGACAGCACCAGCAGCACAAAGGCCGTGACGTAAACATGGGTCGCCGAGGAGAGGTCGACCGGGCCGAAACGGCTGGTGAGCGAGATGGACATGCCGTCGTCGCCGCCATAGTTCTTCAGGCTCACGAAAAGGAAATAGCCCATCTGCGCGAACGCCAGCGTGATCATGATGAAGGCGATGCCGCTGGTGCGCAGGCTGATGGCGCCGGTGACAAGCGCCACCAGGCCGCACACCGCCAGGCACAGCGCCAGATGCACCCAGCCGCTGCCGACACCGTGAAAGGACGCCAGGCCGACCGCATAGGCGCCCAGGCCCAGGAACAGCGAGTGCCCAAAGCTCACCAGGCCGCCATAGCCGAGTGCGACATTGAGGGCGCAGGCCGCGATCGCATAAATGATGATGCGCGCGAAAAACGCCACATAGAAGGACTTGCCCGTCACCTCGGCCACAAAGGGCACGGACGCGAGCAGCAGCAATACCAGCAAGGGCACCCATTGGCTGGGCCGGGACAAAATGGATTTCATGCGCTCACCTCAGCTGTTCGCGGGAAAAAGCCCTTGCGGGCGCCAGGCCAGCACCACCGCCATCAGCAGGTAGACCAGCATGGAGGCCAGCGCGGGGCCGGCGGCATCGGCGAAGGACCGCTCAGCCACCTGCCGCAGCATGAAGGGCAGGAACACGCGGCCCATGGTGTCGACAATGCCGACGATGAGCGCGGCGTAGAACGCACCCGTGACGGAGCCTATGCCGCCGATGACGATGACCACCAGCGTGGTGATCAGCACCGACTCGCCCATGCCCGACTGCACCGAAAGGATGGGCCCGGCCATCGCACCGGCCAGGCCCGCCAGCATGGCACCCACCGCGAACAGCATGGCGTTGAGCAGGCGGATGTTGACGCCCAGAGCCGCCACCATGGACGGGTTCACCGCGCCGGCGCGTATCAGCATGCCGATGCGGGTCTTGTTGATCAGCAGCCAGGAACCCAGCGCCACTGCCAGGCCCACCACGATGATGGCGAAGCGGTAGGCGGGATAGGTGAAGCCGAAGATGTCGATGGCGCCGCCCAGGAACTCGGGCACCTGCAGGAACACCGGCTGCGATCCCCAGACCATGCGCACCAGTTCGTTGAAGAACAGCACCAGCCCGAAGGTGGCGAGCACGTGGTCCAGGTGGTCGCGCCGGTAGAGCCGCGCCACCGCGATGAACTCCAGCGCCAGGCCGAGCAGCAGCGAGCCGCCCATGGCCGCGGCCACGGCCAGGCCGAAGGAGTTGGTATAGGCAAATGCGCTGGCCGCGAAGTAGGCGCCCATCATGTAGAGCGAGCCGTGCGCCAGGTTGACGAAGCTCATGATGCCGAAGACGAGCGTCAGCCCCGCCGCCAGCAGGAACAGCAGCACGCCGTACTGCAGCCCGTTGAGCAGTTGCGCGAAGACGATGGTGCTGCTCATGGCGTCACTTCAGCGCGCACTGCGTGTGGTAGGCGTCGACCTGTTTCGTGAGCGGCGTGGCGACCAGCTTGCCGGCGACCGTGCCGCCGGACTTGACGGTCTCGAAAGCGTAGTAGTTCTGGATGGGCAGGTTGTTGTTGTTGAACGCGAAGGGGCCGCGCACCGATTTCACCTCGCTGCCGGCGGCCTTGACGGCGGCGGCCAGGGCCTTGTTGTCGCCGGGCTTGGCCTTGGCCAGCGCGATGTTCAGCACCTGGGCCGCGTCGTAGGCGGTGGCGGCGTATTCGCTGGGCGTGCGCTTGTACTTCGCTTCAAACGCGGCGACGAATTTTTTGTTCTCCGGCGTGTCCAGCGCCGCGTCCCACATGGCGCCGCTGACGCTGCCCACGGCCGCATCGCGCAGGGCGGGCAAGGTCGTGCCATCCACCGTGAAGACCGAATACAGCGGGATGGATTTCATCAGCCCGGCCTGCGCCATCTGCTTGACGAAATTCACGCCCATGCCGCCGGGGTAGAACACGAAGAGCGCATCGGGCTTGGCCGCCTGCAGCTGGGCGAGTTCGGCAGCGTAGTCGGGCTGGTTGACCTGGGTGTAGACCTCGTCGACGACCTGGCCCTTGAAGTAGCGCTTGAAGCCGGCCATCATGTCCTTGCCGGCCTGGTAGTTGGGCGCCATCAGGTAGACCTTCTTCACGCCCTTGTCCTGCGCGAACTTGCCCATGGCTTCGGCGGCGCCGTCGTTCTGCCAGGCGGTGGAGAACACATTGGCCTTGCAGCCGGCGCCGGCCACCGGCGAGGGGCCGGCATTGGTGGCGATGGCCACGGTGCCGGACTCGGCGATGCGCGGCATGCTGGCCATGAGCACATTCGAAAAGCTCAAGCCCACGATGGCGTCGACCTTGTCCTTGTCGATGAACTTGCGCACGATCTGGCCGCCGATCTCCGGCTTGAGCTGGTCGTCTTCCTTCAGCACGGTCGCCGGCTGGCCGCCGAGCTTACCGCCCAGCTGTTCAAGCGCGAGCATGAAGCCGTCGACCTGGTCCTGGCCGACCACGGCCACGGGGCCGGACAGCGGCGCCATGATGCCTATGGTGGCTGCCGAGGCGGTGGAACTTGCCACCGCGGCGGCGGCAAGCACGGTGGCGGCGAAGGTGCCGCGGCGCAGGGAGGTCGTGGTGTGTGTCATGGCTTGTCTCGTTTTAATGAAGGGTTGGCGGGATTGCCGGGGTACTGTGGATCGAACAGGAGCATCACCACGCCACTAGCTCGGCGGGATGTGCGTGACGGATAAAAATGAGAAGCGGATGGCGCCGGGCTTACTCGCGCAGCTGCAGGTAGACGCGCCCGCCCTCGATGCGGACCGGGTAGCTGCGCAGGTCTTCCGTGACGGGCGCGCAGCTGGCGCGGCCGTCGCGCACGTCGAACTTGCCCTGGTGCAGCGGGCACTCGATCTCAAAGCCGTCGAGGAATCCGTCGCACAGGCGCGCATGGCCGTGGGTGCAGATGTTGTCGGTGGCGTAGACGCTGCCTTCGACCTTGTAGAGGGCAATGTCGCGCCCGGCGACCTGCAGGCCGATGACGTCGTCCTCGGGAACGCCGTCTTCGGCGGCGGCATCAATCCAATCGTTGGGGGTGTCGCTCATGGTGGTGTTATCCGTAGTGTTCAGATCGGGTAGATGATGGAGTTCGGGATCATTTCGCTGTCGTACACGCAATAGCGTGATGCGAACCTGAGCCCCTCGGGCGTGCGCACGACGACGTCCAGGTAGCGGCCGACGTTGAACACGGTCGATTCCTGCGACAGCTTGGTGCGGAACACCGCGTAGTTCGCCTCGACTTCGAAGCGGCCGGCCTCGGCCTTGTGCACCAACGGTGCGCCGACGACATGGCGCTGGTAATACGGGTCGTGGAACAGGGTTTCGCGAATGCCGTACACGCGGTCTTTCAGCATGCCCTTGCTCTCGAAGAGCAGCGTGGCCAGCGGAAAGCCGCGCTCGTGGTTCTCGCGCGGGATCAGCTTGTAGACGCAGTCCTCGATGAAGAACTCGGGCCAGAGGTCCCAGTGGCCTGAGTCGACGGCCTGCGCATACGCGGCGTAAAGCTGTGACAGCTCCAGGTAGTCGGCAAAACTGATATCGGCTGGGGGCGCCGTATTCATGAGGCGCTGGGGTTTGTGGTCGTCACTCATGCTTCGGCCTCCATCACCCTGCGCCAGTACCCGTACATGCCGCGTATCAGCGTTTCGGTGACCATGTGGTCGGTGTCCTCGGCGGTGCGCCCGCCCAGTTCGGCCAGCGTGCGGTGCGAGGGCTTCTGCTCAAAACCCATTTGCGACAGTTCGATCACCTCGCCGTCGTCGGCCGAGACGAAGCCGGCCGGGCCGAACAGGTTGGCCTGGCGCAGGCGGCGCTGGGTCATTTCCTCGGTGTCGTCCTCGAAGCCGAAATGCGTCCAGACAAAGTCGAAGGAGCCATGGCCGTCGGGCTGGATATGGCGCGTCGAGACGCTGTTGACCTGCTGCTGCAGGATGACACTGGGAAACAGCGTCATCATCACGGCGGTCGGCCCGCCCCACCACGGCTCGGGCACGATGTCCAGGAAGCGCGGGTCGTTGAGTTCCATGCTCTCCTTGAAGCTGGAGACCTGCGTGACCTGCTCAGCCTTGCCGGACTGGCCACGCGTGGAAATCATCGCGGCATGGCGGTGCAAGGCGTCCATCTTCAGTTCGCTCTTGTTGTCGGCGCGCCAGAGGCCGAAGGTGACGAACCAGGTGTGAAGCAGGCCGGGGTGGTACGGGTCCTTGATGTTTTCCTGCATCAGCTTCCAGTTGCCGGGAATGCGCTGGCGGTTGTAGCCGAGGATCCTGAGCTTGCGGCCGTCGAAGAGGCGGTCAAAGTAGCCGAGGATGACGGGGCCGAGGAAGTCCTCGAGGGATTCGACGGTGTGGTCGAAGCTGGCGAAGACCACCCCGCCGCGCGTGGCGACCTTGAGCTTGTTCAGGCCATGGTCGGCGGTCTTGAAGTCGGCCGGCATGCCGCCGTTAACCTTGCCGTCCTGCTTGACGCCGCGGCGAAAGGGCACGCCCTGCAGGTCGCCCTTGAGCGTGTAGCTCCACTGGTGGTAGGGGCAGACGAACTCTTTTTTGTTGCCGTGCCGTTCGCGGCAGAACTGCATGCCGCGGTGGGCGCAGACGTTCTCGACCACGCTGATGCCGCCGTCCGCGTCGCGCACCATGATGACCGAGCGCTCGCCCACGACCGTGCGCTTGAAGTCCCCGGCGTTGGGGATCTCGGCCTCCAGCCCCACGTAGTTCCAGTGCTTGTTGTAGAAGAAGCGCTCCAGCTCCTTCTTGTGCTGGTCCGCATCCGTGTAGGCCATGAAGGGGATCCGGCTTGTGCCTTCGGATTCCCACTGCAGCTTGATGGGGAAGGTGGGCGGATTCGCTTGCACGGCGGCGGTGCCGGTGTTTGGCGTGTCGCTGGCTGTCGTCATCGCATGTCTCCTTTTTTTGAAAGGGCCGGGCCGATGCCTCAGGCTCGCACGGTCACCGTGATGCCGGCCAGGCCGGCGATGTCGCCCTGCATCACATCACCGGCGACGACCGCGTTCACGCCTTCGGGCGTGCCGGTCATGATGAGGTCGCCCGGCTCCAGGGCTTCATACTCGCTGAGGTAGGCGATGCACTCAGGAACCGACCAGATCAGCTTGGCCACGTCTGAGGACTGGCGCGGGCCGCCGTTGACGGTGACGCTGATGGCCCCTTCGCTCACATGGCCGGCCTCGGTGACGCGGGAAATCGCGCCGACCGGCGCCGACAGGGCAAAGGACTTTCCGAACTCCCAGGGCCGGCCCTTGTCGCGCGCATCGAGTTGCAGGTCGCGGCGCGTCATGTCCAGGCCGGTGGCGTAGCCGTACACATGGCTCAGCGCGTCGCCCACGGCGATGTCCTTGCCGCCCTTGCCGATGGCCACCACGAGTTCGATCTCATGATGGAAGTTGGCCGTCTTGGGCGGGTAGGGAATGCTCACGGGAGCCGACGCATCAACGGCCGCATTGGCCGGCTTCATGAAGAAAAACGGCGGGTCCCGGTCGGGGTCCTTGCCCATCTCGCGGGCATGGGCGGCGTAGTTGCGGCCCACGCAGAAGATGCGGTTGACGGGGAAACGTTCGGTGGTGCCCGCCACGGCGAGCGAGGTGACGGCGGCGGGGGCGATGGCGTAGTTCATGGGCTTGTGAATTTTTCGGTTGCTGGAGAGCTGGGGACGTCAAAGGATCAGGCGCGATGTTCGCGCCACAGGCCCAGGGCCTGTTGCACGGGGCGGTCGGAATAGCTGAAAAGCACGGTCTCCGGGCCCGCACGGAACTGCAGGCTGTGCCAGGAAGGAACCACCATCACGTCGTTTTCCTGCAGCTTGTAGCTGCGGCCCTCGACGTTGGCTTCGGCGCTGCCGGCCAGGCAGACATAGACCGTGCCGTCGGTGCAGCGGTAGGGGCGGGTTTCAAAACCCGCGGGAATGAGCTGCGAAAAAGCGGCCATGGTCGGCATGGGCGAGCGGCCGGTGGCGGGATTGACATAACGCTGCTTGTGGCCGAAGTGCGGGTCGGGCTTGCCGGCGGCAATCGCCTTGAGCGAGGCAATGGTGCGCGCCCAGGGGTAGACAAACACCTTGGTCGGCTCGGCCGGCTCCTGGTAAAAATCCACAGGGACCATGTTGGCGCCGTAGCGCGCGAGCGCATCGCCTTCGGGCCGACTGACGGCCTGGTACTCGTCTTCGCCTTTCTCGGCAAAGCCCGCGTCCAGGAAACGCACCAGCGGAATGTCCAGGCCGTCCAGCCACACCACCGGTTCGCCGCCGAGGTTGCCGTGGTCGTGCCAGGTCCATGCCGGGGTAATGATGAAGTCGCCGCGGCGCATGGTGGTGCGCTCGCCATCCACGGCGGTGTAAGCGCCCTCGCCGTCCAGCACCAGCCGCAACGCGGTCTGGGTGTGGCGGTGCGCCGGCGCGACTTCGCCCGGCATGATGAGCTGCAGCCCCGCATACATCGACTGCGTGATGCAGGACTGGCCGCGCAGGGCGGGGTTCTCGAGGATGAGCACCCGGCGCTCGGCCTCGGCCGCGCTGATCAGCGAGCCCGCCTCCATGACGCTGGCGCGCACATCGGCGTATTTCCAGTGGTGCGGCAAGGCGGGCGAGCGCGGCTGCGGGGGCACCAGCGCGCCCAGCACCTCCCACAGCGGCGTCATGCTGTCGGCGCCGATGCGGTCGTAGTAGTCCTTGCGCAGCCGCGATACGGTTTCGGGTGTCCTGGCGTTCATGGTGTTTTGTTTCCTGTGGGGTTCCTGCGGGGTTCCTGCGGGGTTCAGGTGCCGCTCGCGTAGAACGCGTCGGCATAGATTTGCTCGGGCAGCACGCCCATCTGGCGCACCAGCAGTGTGGTGGCCTCGACCATGGGCGGCGCGCCGCACAGGTAGGCGCGAAAGCCCTCCAGGCTTTTCCAGTCGTGTGCGATGGCTTCGGTCACCAGGCCGGTGCGGCAGCCTTGCGCCGTGCCGGAGGTAAGCGCGATGTGCACCTGCAGCTGCGGATGCAAGCGCTGCAGCTCGGCCAGCCATTCGCGGCCGTAGATGTCGCGCTCTGAGCGCACGCCGAAGTAAAGGTGTATGGGGTTGTCCATGCCCTCGGCGATCACGCCGCGGATGATGGAGAGGATGGGCGCCAGGCCGGTGCCGCCGGCCACGCAGAGCATGGGGCCTTCATGCTTGCGCCGCAGGTAGGCCGAGCCCAGCGGGCCGCTGATACGCACCGCGTCGCCGACCTTGAGCGTGTCGGCGATATAGCCCGTCACCCGCCCGCCGGCCACCAGCCGCACATGGAACTCCATCTCGCCGTCGCCATGCAGGCCGGCCATCGAATAGGGGCGGATGTGGTCGGGCGTGAATTGCAGCTGCGCATACTGCCCGGGTGAGAACTCCAGGGGCTTGGCGGGCTTCAGGCGCAGGCGCTTGATGTCGTGGGTCTGGTCCTCGATGGCCGTGACAGTAGCCTTGATGATTTTCGCGGTGTGCACCACCACCTCGTCCGGCTCCGGGATTTCAACCGCGCAGGATTCGGTGAGAAAAGTCTGGCAGGCCAGCACATACTGCTCCGCGCCGGCGCCGGGGCGTTGCGCCTCACGGCCGGATTCCAGCACCTCGCCTTCGAGCACCTTGCAGCGGCAGGTGCCGCAGCGCCCCGCCAGGCAGCTGTAGGACACCGGCACATCGTTGGCACGCAGTGCTTCCAGCAGGTTGACGCCGGCCGCAACGCTGAGCGTACGCTGAAGGGGCTGCACAAGGATTTCCATCTTGCTCTGTATGACTTGTTTCGTGGGGGGCCTGGGCCACCATCGCGGGAAACGCCGCACCCGGTAGCCATGAGGCGATGATGGTCCGCGCCCCAAAATCAGTCAATACAATGGGGTCAATGTGATACATCACTCAAATCAATAGTAGTCACATCGCCCAGTGCACCCTTTTTTGGAGCGCCGCCATGGAACTGAAAGACATAGACCTCAACCTGCTAGTGATCTTCAACCAGCTGCTGACGGAGAAAAAAGTTTCCAGGGTCGCGGAGAACCTGGGCCTGGGCCAGCCGGCTGTCAGCAACGCGCTGGCGCGCCTGCGCAAGCAGTTTGGTGATGAATTGTTTTTGCGCACGTCCGCCGGCATGGTGCCGACGCCTTATGCGGAGCAGCTCGCCGAGTCCATCGGCTATGCGCTGAGCATGATCCACGGCGCCGTCAACGCCCGCAACGCCTTCGAGCCGGCCAGCGCGAAACGCAGCTTCACCATCGGTATGACGGACATCGGCGAGATCTACTTTCTTCCCGCCCTCATGAAGCGGCTGCAGAAGGATGCGCCGCAGGTCACCATCAGCACGGTGCGCAACACCGCCATCAACCTCAAGGATGCGATGGAAGCGGGGCAGATCGACCTGGCCATCGGTTTGCTGCCGCAGCTGAAGGCCGGGTTTTTCCAGCAGCGGCTCTTCACGCAGCAATACGTCTGCATGTTCCGCAAGGGCCATCCGCTGGACAAGAAGAAGATGCTGCCCTCGGAATTTTTCGCCGCGCAGCATGCGGCCATCATCTCCGCCGGCACCGGCCACGGCCATGTGGATGAAATCCTGGACGCGTCCTCACCGCGCCGGCAGGTCCAGCTCACGGTGCCGCACTTTGTGGCGGTCGGCCACATCCTGCAGTCCACCGACCTCATCGCCACCGTGCCCGAGCGCCTGGCCGAGCGCATGGCCAAGCCCTTCGGCCTGCACCATGTACCGCACCCCGTGAAACTCCCGTCGATCGCCATCAATCTTTTCTGGCACGCCAAGTTCCACAAGGACCCGGCGAACCAGTGGCTGCGCGGCATGCTGTTTGAGCTGCATGCGGACGCGCGGCGGGCTGGTGCGGCGGCGGGTGGGTGAGGACGGGACCATACTGTCCGCCTAGAATCAATTTGCGGTGTTTGACCCCCTTTTTATCGACCTAACGAAACTCAAACGGACAACAAATCTTGGCAAGGCCCGAGCTTATCTACAGGCGAGAGCGAGACAATCTTGGTAGTACTCTCGTGCTTGCCGCCATTTACAATTTCGGTTGCCTATTCTTTGCCCCCTACCTAGGAGTGTCGGGTACGGTTATCGCCATCTTCTTGGTGACTGGTGGCTGGGTGTACCTGAGGTGGTTGGCCGGCTTTTATGTGGTCTTGTATGAACCGGAGACGAAAGAATTGATCCTGGAGTGGCGAGGACTTCTCTTCGGACTGGGGCGGAAGGTATTCCAGGCAAGCCGATTCGGATCTGTTGTTTCATCTTACTCATGGGGTAAGGGCTCTATGAATGTCGTCCATTTGTTGGAACACTCAGGCGAGCCAGGCTTGCAGGTGGCGGGATTCCCTTTGAACTACCAGTACAAATCATTTTGGGATCTTCGCCCGAAGATTGTCGAATCAGAAGGTGCGCGAGAACTTCGCGTCCGATTAGTTGCTCTGGTCGGCGTCAAAGACGAGGGCTTCGTCGGCATGCGCGCATCCCCAAAGAGAACCGAATGAACGTGCGGTCTAACCTGTCGTTCGACACGGAAACGCGCGGGCAGTATGGCGCATTGCCAGCGCGTGCCGGTCAACTTCGACATTAAGGGAAACGACATGCCGATTCTTCTGGCCATCCCATACCTCGTTGCCCTTGCGTTGGCGGCGCTACTCATCAAGGGCAGTATCAAAGCATTGAAGTGGGGAATGATTCGCAATTCAGAGGAACAGCTTCAGCCAATGCAACTGCTGGGTGGCGCGCTTGTTGCAACGCTCTTACTAATGCCCATTGGATATCCGTTCGTGCGAGACGCGTATCGCAACATTCTTTGTGAGCGAGATGGTGGTGCAAAGCTTTTTACCAGTGCGGCGGAATGGCGTGCTCAGCACGAAGCGGAACTGGCCTCAATACAAACTGTTGCGCCAGAGAAAGCATACAGCGCGATCGGAAAGCATCAATCCGCCACCCGCCTAAATTCCAGATTCACTGAGGAAGTGAGATTCGTTGAGGCCGGTATTGGTGTCACTGTGCATGACTATCGCTTGGTCGATGCCATCACGGGTGCTGTGTTAGCAAAATGGGTGCGCTATTACACGGGAAGCTGGGGGCGCGAATTGATCTCTATCGGAATACCAATGTCGAATACGTGCTTTGTAGGCGGGCGCGAATTTCTTGAACTGCGCAGTCAGCTCGCAGACATCAAGGGCAAGCGATGAGGGAGCGTCTTAACTGGCCTCCCAAGACGGATGCCTACGGCCCCGCTTGCGCCGCCTCTCATGTCAAACGTTAAGCACCATGGAACTCAACCGCATCCGGTTCACCGTCGATGACATCCGAGCGATTCCGGATGCGGAGCGGCCCCTGTTGATTGCATTGGCATTCGCCCTCAATGAAATAACCGTTCTCAACAAGCTGGTAGCTATCGGCTCGCACATCTCGCCCGGACCACACTACGTCGTGCAAGCTGAGCTTGCGCAAGCGCTGATCCTCGCTAGAACCCTGTTTGGCAAGCTGAGCGAGTTTTGGGCTCTCGTTCAGAAGGGATATCTGAAGTCCACCCTTTTCGCAAAGTACGGTAACGCGCTTCCGGAAGCGGCGCGCAACGCGCTGGCATCTCTCAAACAGCACTTCGGCAGAAAGAGCCTAACAAACACGATCCGAAACACTATGGCTTTCCACTTCTCTCTCGAGCACGCGGGTGCTGACGTACCTGATGGATTGCCCGGCGAGGAACTCTCGATTTATCTACACCCAACCATAGGCAATTCACTCTACCAGTTCGCGGAGCTGCTGATGAATATCTCTCTGTACGAGAAGATCGCACCTTCCGATCCCGAGAAAGCGGCGGCGGCGGTCTTCGACGAACTGTCGAAGGTCGTGGGCGATGTGACTGAGTTTGGGCAATGGCTGGTCGTAGAGATCCTCGCGCAGAACCTGGGGGACGCGCGTCTTCAAGCGCTTATGGATGTCGTCGGAGTACCGGATCCGCCCCGCTATGAGAGCTTGTCGCTTCCATTCTTTGTTGAGATGCCCGCGCACCCGCTGCCTCGTGGCGCGTAGCCCTCCTTTTCACTTAGAGACGCGCCAAAAGCTCGGCTTTCTTGGGTTCAAATTCGGCAGCGGTAAGAATGCCGGCGTCCTTCAGTTCACCCAGCTTGCGAAGCATGTCCAATGGGTCGGGGCTTCTGGTGTGATTGCTACCGGTGCTGGCGCACTGCGTCCCGCTTCAATCGATTGAACTAACGTTTCAAGTTCTTCCTTCTTAAACGACTTGAAGGCAAGGTCGTCATGTGAAGTGTGCAGTCTCGGAGTGTTGAGCCCCAAGACGGTCTCCTATAAATGGAGGAGAAAAGTATGCGCAACATAACTCAATGCAAATGCCATACTCGTGCTACTCTTTTGAAACCAGCATCATCAACTTGCTATTTAGGAGGACTCCATGACCATCGACGAGTACAACACCATGATCACAGCTGTATTCGAGGAGCTTCAGGGAATTTCTGAGGCAACAGCCAATCAGGCATGGGCACAAGTCGGGGATGCATCGAATCCCGCATTCAGGTCCGCAATGGCTCGGCACGCGCAACTTACAAAGATTGCGGCGGAGCTCAACGATCGGATGCTGACACAGATGGGCATCAAACCCTAGTCAGGAGACCGCAGTGTCTGAAGCACACGAGCAATACAGGTTCAGCGTAACTCTGCAAACACATGATGCTGCGGCTCTCCATTGCCTTCGAGCACTCTGCCAACACCACGCAGGCGGAAAGTACCCCCAGATTGGCTGGGGAGGCACGAAGCAAAGCGAATGGAAAGCCCAAGACGGAAAATTTGTTGTTCGTTTCACGTCCATTGTCGGCCGCGATGCGTTCTTCAAAGACGCCAAACGTCTGCTGGCCAGTCACTGGAGCGAGGTGGCACGCAGCGACAATGACCCAGCCACTCCTCAGCGATAGAAGTGACGCCTAACCCTTCCATCGAGAGGACGTTTCCCGGCAAGCCGGGCCAAGTCTCTTATGTCAAACGTTAGGTCTTAGGAGCGCGTCTGTGGGGAACACGAGGCAACTGCCCTGGACGGCACAGTGAACATCAGCGCGGCCCACGAGCAAGTCGGCACCAGAGCTTATAAAGCTACAGCGAATTCGTCAAAATCGCCAATCATGTACTAGATTCTCAATTACGACTACAAGGCGCAAACATGCTTGATCACGATGCAATCTTGCCGGGGTTAGAGTTGATTCCAGATGATGTCGCGAGCAATGCGAATGCGGCAATTGTTGTTGGCCCTGACACGACTTTGAATATCGAAGGGGGACGGACCTATTCGCTTGACTCCCTCACCGTTCACTCTGGTGGGACTGTTCGAGTTAATTTTCTGCCAAATAGGACAAATAAATGGACTTGCATAAGAGTTTCAGGCGATGTCGTCCTGTTAGGTGTCTTGAATTGCCTAAATGCACCCAGCGCCTCAGATCTGTCAACGTCGACGGTTGTACGATCAATTGCCCCTGATGGAACTGAACTCATTCACACATATGCATATAAACGAGGAGCTCGTGGAGGTCGAGGTGGTGGTTGGGCCTTCGGCCCTGGTGGTACTGGAGGAGAGGGGGACTGGCAATGCGGCGGCGGCGGCGGCGGTGGGACAACACATAACGGAGAAAGACGCCCGGCGTTGCGCTGGAAAGCAGGTATGGCAGCAAATGGATCAGTTGGCGGCACTGCTCTGTATGACTACCGACAGTGGGGCGGCAAAGGTGGTGATGGCGCATTCCCGCAATATTCAGCAGATGGTGGCCTTTTGTATCTGAGAGTTGAAGGTAAGCTCTACGGCGCCGGCGGGACTATAGATGTACGCGGCGCACCGGGTGTTGCTGGCCAAGCCGGCCAATCCGGTGCCGGCGGTGGCGGAGGAGGTGGTGGCGGTGGCCCAGGCTATCCAGGTGGCGCACTTTACTTGGCTTGTTCCAGCATTGAGTCATCACCCCATATTCCCCTCAATGAGGCCTCGGGCGGCGGCGCAGGCTTAGGTGCACGAAGTCTCAATACCTTTCCCGGCAACAATGGGCAAGAAAATGGCCTGAACGGCGGGGGCGGTGAAAACGGAAATGCGCCTGTTTTTAAGTTAATTTTGCCTCCTTGGTAAGACGCATTTAGCATGACAATCGACGCGGACGTCCTATCGGTTGGCGACCGCCCGCCTACTATCCGCCGGTCATTTCTACGTTAAGCACCATGAAACTCAACCGCATCCGGTTCATCGTCGATGACATCCGAGTGATTCCGGATGCGGAGCGGCCCCTGTTGATTGCATTGGCATTCGCTCTCAACGAAATCACCGTTCTCAACAAGCTGGTAGGCGCCATGAGCTCGCATGCCAGAGGCACAGCAGACTACTGAGTGGATATGACGAACGAGTTCTGTGAAGACTGCAAGTCGAAGTCGGAAGACATTTCCGCCGGGAACGTCCTGTCGCTGAACTTCATGGGCCGGGCTTTCCTGGGTTCATCTAATCGCTGTTCCCATTGCGGCTCAACAGAGCGCAAACTCTTCTTCTTTATGCTTGTCCCTCTCATTCCTTTGGGGACGTGGAAGGTCAAAGAAGCTGGCAGAGGGCAAATCTTTACTCGCAAGCTGTCAGCAGACGGCATTGCCGACTTTGACACCCATACGATATACACACCAGAGCAGCAGCGCAGGTGGCATAAGCGCTTGATCATTGGCTTCGTCATCTTCTTCGTCGTGGTCAATGTCGTAATCCGCGTATTCAAATAAAGGACGCACCTAGCCAGGTGATGACACTTCATATGCGACCTGGAGCGCACAATATGCGCTGGAATAAGAATGGGATAACAAAACATGGTCACACGCAAACCAACACCGCCCCCAGCGCAAGCAAATTTAACCCTAGATCAGATGCGTAAGGGGATCTCGCGCTTGGAACGAGTCATTGAGGAAATTGAAGTATTCGATGCAACCCAATTGACCAAGCGGTGGAGTGCAGAGCAAAAGGCACTTGAAGCGACCATTGAAGGTACGCTTACGTCAGTCTTTGGCCATGAGACAGTGGAATATCGACGCTACTCCCGGGCGACAAGCCTTGACCACGGTGGTGTCACTATGAGCTTTGGTGGGGCGCCACGCGATAACAGCGCAGAAGCACGCCGATATGTGGCGGAAGGCAAAGCCGAAGCCATCCAAATTTTGCGATCTGCGATCAAGTGGCTACATGATGAGATCGGGGATGCAGCCGAGGCAACCCCCGCTGGGAAGCAAAGCCAGACGACAGTCGTTCAATCTCAGAAAATCTTCGTCGTCCACGGACATGACGAAGGCGCCCGTCAGACCGTTGCACGGTTCATTGAGCGCATCGGTTTTGAGGCAATCATCCTGAGCGAGCAGGCCAATCAAGGACGCACAATCATCGAGAAGATCGAGGCGCATGGCGATGTCGGTTTTGCTGTCGTTCTATTGACTCCAGATGATGTGGGCGGTAAAGCAGCTGAATCGCTGCGCCCGCGCGCTCGTCAGAACGTGTTACTGGAACTGGGCTATTTCATCGCCAAGCTTGGACGTGAGCGAGTATGTACCTTGAGCAAAGGCGACCTGGAAATTCCTACGGATTTCGCCGGGGTAGTGTGGGAACCATTGGACGATGGCGGGGCCTGGAAGACCGCCTTGGCCCGCGAACTGAAGGCCTCGGGCTACCTTATCGACTGGAATAAGGTAATGGGGTAACCGTCAAGACTTCCGCTCTTTAGCGCGGCGGGCTGGGCGATTCACGTGTGTCCCTGGAACCATAAGCGTGCCGCATGCACCGATAACCGTGCCGCTTTTTCGCACTACTTTTGCCATCTGGAGCCGCAACTGCGCCGGAATGAAGCACTTCGGGCTATAGAAAACCATTTTTTTGTCAATAAATCGGATGGAAGCATAACCGTGTCGCCCCAGAAATGAAGCATAGGCGTGCCGAAGCGGCGCGGTTATGCTTCCAGGACAGGCCTTGATATCTCGCGGAGGAGCGATTGGTGCGGCTGGCGGGGATCGAACCCACGACCCTTGGCTTCGGAGGCCAATACTCTATCCACTGAGCTACAGCCGCAACGCTGGAAACGGTTTGCGCGGAATTCGCGGCCGTAGGGCGCGAATTCAGGGCAATTTGCGCTGCGGCGGCGATTCACGACGCGCAGCGTGTCCGATTCTACCAGCCGGCCGCGGCGCCCCCAGGCGCCGCAAGAGCCCCAGTTATAATGCGAGGTTGCTGAGCAAGCGCTGTCCAGGCGCGCCACCAACACGCGATAGCCCCCCGATTTTTAGTTTTTTGAGGACGCCATGAGCGCAAACGACCACACTACGGCCCACGAAGAAGCCCATACTGGCCCGATCAAGACGCCCCAGCAACTGCTGGCAGCGGTTTTTTTCTCTTTTGTCGTCCCCGTTTTCGCCATCATCGGCCTGGTTTACTACGTCGCCTCGGCCAACAAACCGGCCGCCGGCGCCAGTGAAGACGCGAAAAGCGTCGCGCAGCGTATCCAGAAAATCGGCTCGGTTGAGATTCGCGACGCGAACCGTCCCCTCAAGTCCGGCGAAGAAGTCTACAAAGCCCAGTGCGTGACCTGCCACGGCACGGGCGCCGCCGGCGCACCGAAATTCGGCGACGCGGGCGCCTGGGCCGCCCGCATCAAGACCGGCTACGACGCCCTGCTGCATTCGGCCCTCAAGGGCAAAGGCGCCATGGGCGCGCAGGGCGGCGGCGATTTTGACGACCTCGAAGTGGGCCGCGCCGTGGTCTACATGACGACCGCAGCAGGCGGCAAGTTCCCCGAACCCAAGGCATCGGCCGCGGCAGCCCCGGCTACAGCCGATGCAGCGCCCGCCGCAGCCCCTTCCGCTGATGTTGTGGCCGCCCTGGCCGCCGCCAACAAAGGTGCCGCTCCAGCAGCAGCCCCTGCCGCTGCCGGTGGCGCCGTCCCCGCGCTGTACGGCCAGGTGTGCGCCACCTGCCATGCGACCGGCGTGGCCAACGCCCCCAAGCTGGGCGACAAGGCCGCCTGGGGCCCACGCGTGGCCGCAGGCGTCGACGGCCTGACCGCCAGCGCCATCAAGGGCAAGGGCGCGATGCCTCCCAAGGGCGGCTCCTCGGCTTCCGACAGCGAGATCAAGGCCGTGGTGCAGTACATGGTGGGCGCGGTCAAGTAAGCAAACCGCTCCCCCATAAAGAAAGCCGGTCATCGACCGGCTTTTTTCTTTGCAGCTGCTTTATTCGGGGCAGCGGATGGCGCCTACTGTTTTGGCTGCGCCTGCGGGCTGCGCACATAGCCGAAGCGCGCCGGCAAGTCGCGCACGGCATGCTCCTCGGGCACCCACAGGCCCTGCTCCACCGCATCGGCGGCATGCATCATGTCCTGGGTATGGACCAGGCCGAAGCCCAGGTCGGTCTCCAGGTAGAGCCGCCCGGCCTCATCCAGAATGCAGCGCTGCGCGCGGGCGGGCACGCCGGTGTGCGCGGTGACCGCAAACGACGGGGCCGGGCCGATGCGCCAGACCAGGGGCGTGGCCTCCAGCTCCACATACACGCGCTGCGGGCCGTTCTGGAAAAACCAGCGGCCGGCGGCGTCGCTTTCGTAGTTGCGCTGGATGAAGTCGATCAGTTTCTCGTGCTTGAGCAGCGAGCCCTTGGCTGCCTTGTTGCGCGCCGGGTCGGCGCCGGCGACACCGCTGAAGGGCCCTGCCGCCTGGGCCCTGTCGTCGCGCATATACCAGTTGCCGCGCGCGTCCAGCCCGAGCCAGCCGTAGCAGTCGGGCACGTTGGGCCATTTGGCGATGGCTTGCCGAACGATGTCATCCATGGGTTTATTGTGCGCCGCGGGCTATAACTGCGCGGCCAGAAAGGCGGTGACGGCATCAGGCATGGCACGCACATGGCCGGGGAAGGGTGGCGAGGGAAAGCCCACGTGACCTCCGTGCGCCGGCTGCCACAGTGTGACGTGCGGGCCGGCTTCGGAGGCTTGGGGCAGGCTGGACGCGGGCACAAAAGGATCGTTGAGCGCGTTCAGGGCCAGCGCGGGCACGGCGATGCGGTGCAGGTGCGGCTTGGCCGAAGCCCGCGACCAGTAGTCGTCGGCATCCTTGAAGCCATGAAGGGGCGCGGTAAAAATATTGTCGAAGGCATACAGGTCGCGCGCGGCCAGCAAGCGCTCGCGGTCGAACAGGCCGGGGTGCTGCTCGAGCTTTTGCAAAGCCTTGGGTACCATGGTCTTGAGGAACATACGGGTGTAGACCAGGCGGTTGAAGCCCCGGCCTATAGCCCAGCCGGCGGCCGCAAGATCCAGCGGCGAGCACACCGATGCAACGCCGGCCACGACCTGCCGCGCCTCGGCGCCCATCTCGCCGGCCCAGCGCATCAGCGCATTGCCGCCCAAAGAGATGCCGACGGCCATCACCGGCCCGGTGCGCTGGGCCGCGAAACGCCTCAGTATCCAGTCGATCTCGGCGAAGTCGCCCGAATGGTAGGCACGCGGCGCGAGGTTGATCTCGCCGGAGCAGCCGCGGAAGTGCGGGATCGCGCAAGCCCAGCCGCGCTCGCGGGCGGCATCGGCAAGCGCTTCGGCGTAGTGGCTCGCCGATGAACCCTCAAGACCGTGGAACACGACGAGCAATGGCCTGGACGTGTCGGGCGAGGGCGCTGCGTCGCCGGCCGCATCACCCGTAACCAGCCAGTCGACATCGACAAAGTCCTCGTCGGGTGTCGTCCACCGCTCACGGCGAAACACCGGCTGCGGGCCGAGGAAGCGGCGCGATTGCAGGGCGGCCCAGATGGTCTGCAGGTTGCCGCCCGGGAGCCACCAGGGCGCGGCGTAGTTCATGACGGGTTCCACGCGAGCCGGTGTCAATGCAAAACAGTGGGCGTTTCCGACACTTCCTGCATTTCGCGCGGCGTGCCGGGGCTGGCATGGTGGGCCACCATGCGCCAGCCCTGCGCGGTCTTGTGGTACACGTTGGTGGCGATGACGTAGGCGTGGCGCGGGCCTTCGCCGGTGAGCACCTCGATGCGCTCGAGCACGCTGTGCACGCTGGCGCTCATGGTTTCCACCTTGCGCACCTTGATGGGCTGCGCGCGTATGGTGCCGTTGGCGAACATCGCGTCGAAGGTCGCGCGTATGGCCGCCGGCCCCACCAGCCGGGCGCCGCCCGGGTGCACGCAGACGATGTCGTCCTCGTCGCCCCAGCAGGCCATGAGTTTTTCAATGTCGCCGCTTTGCAGCGCGTCGTAGAAGGCCGCCTCGATGTCGTCGGCGTTGCCGGTGCTGGCGGGCGGGACTTTGGGTTTGGGCATAGAGGCAATCAGAGGAGTTCGGGCAAGGGGGATGGCATCAGTCCGGCCTGGCGTTTGGTGCTGAATTCTGCGCGGGATCGCGCGCCGCAGCAAGCCAGGCCTGGACCACGCTATGCATCCCAACGCCCCGACCGCCGCTTTGGTTGGCCTGCCACAGCAACTCGGGCGCGGCTACATGGGTGCCGGGCGGCAGCACCCGCAGCGCGGCATCGACAAACTCGGCGAGCTTGGCGGGCCGCACCGGCTGCTCGGCCTGGGGAATCATGAATTTGAGCGTGGACAGCATCCAGGCCGCGACCCTCTCCGGGAAGTTTTTTCCCGCCGCGTCCGGCGCCTTGCGGGCCGAGCGCACCAGCAGCAGGCGCTCAAAGCCCAGGGCGGCAACGGCCTGCTCGTCGAGGTTCGCCAGGCCGCGCTTGAGCGCATCGGGCAGCCGCCCGGTGGAATGCGGCACCACCACGACCAGGGTTTGCACGCCGCAGCGCTTGAGCCATTGCGCCAGCGCGGGCAGCTCTGAAGGCGTCGGCGTCCAGAGCGTGCGCTCACGTCCGTAGAACATGCGTGGCGGTTCGAACATGACCAGCCCGGTATGCACCGGCAGCGGCCGCAGTGCCCACCGCTCAATGGGTTCGGGCACACCCGCCGGCGCGATGCCGACACCGGAAAGGCCGGTGGCCATGGGCTCGGTGGCCAGCACTTCGGTGTGCGCATAGCGGCCGCTGCCGGCCAGGCGGCGCAACACCTCGTTACCCAGCACGCCGGTGGCGCCGGCCACCAGCAGGCGCGGCTTGGCTGCGGCCTGCGGCGGCGGGCGCAGGGCGGACTGCAGGGCCTGCAGCGGCCCGCTGGAGGCGGGCAATGCGGAAGACAAGGACAGCTCTGCCATTCGACTATGTTAGTGTTGCAGCTTGCATTTTCGGAGGCCTTGCCATGACGATATCCCGCTTTTTGACATTCAGCTTCGCGGCCCTGCTGGCCTTGCTGCTCACGGGTTGCGGTTACAACGATTTCCAGCGCCTGGACGAGCAGAGCAAATCGGCCTGGTCCGAGGTGCTGAACCAGTACCAGCGCCGCGCCGACCTGGTGCCCAACATCGTGGCCACGGTCAAGGGCGAAGCCGCTTTCGAGCAGGATACGCTGACCAAGGTGGTGGAGGCGCGTGCCAAGGCCACCTCCATACAGGTGACGCCCGAAACCCTGAATGACCCGGCCGCCTTCAGCAAGTTCCAGGCCGCGCAGGGCGAACTCGGCAGCGCGCTGAGCCGCCTCATGGTGGTCAGCGAGCGCTACCCGGACCTGAAGGCCAACCAGGGCTTTCGCGACCTGCGCGTGCAGCTGGAAGGCACCGAGAACCGCATCACCGTGGCACGCAACCGCTACATCCAGACCGTGCAGGAATACAACGTGCTCGCGCGCAGCTTTCCGAGCAACCTGACGGCCATGGTCTTCGGTTACCAGGTCAAGCCCAACTTCTCGGTACAGAACGAGGCGCAGATCTCCACGCCGCCGGTGGTGGACTTCAACAAGAAATAACACGCGGCGGACTTGCCCGTGCTGCGCCCCGTGCCCTCCATCCGCCACAGTGCCTGGCTGGCATTGGGCCTGATGCTGGCCCTGCTGCTGGCTGCCTGGATGCCGCCGGCGGCCCGGGCGCAGGGCGGCGTGCTGCCTGTGCCGGCGCTGACGGCGCACGTCATGGACAACACCGGCACGCTGGATTCCGCACAGCGCGATGCGCTCGAAGCCAAGCTCGCGGCCTTTGAGCAAAGCCGCGGCGCCCAGGTGGTGATGCTGCTGGTGCCCACCACGCAGCCGGAAGACATCGCCGCCTATGCGCAGCGCGTGGGCGATACCTGGAAGATAGGCCGCAAGGGCGTGGGCGACGGCCTCCTGCTGGTGGTGGCCAAGAACGACCGCAAGGTGCGCATAGAAACCACCAAGGCGCTCGAAGGCGCGATTCCCGACCTCGCGGCACGCCAGGTCATAGACACGGCCATCACGCCGCGTTTCAAGCAGGGCGACTTCGCCGGCGGGCTGGATGCTGCGGCCGACCAGCTGATCGCACTGATCAGCGGCGAGAACCTGCCCCAGCCCGAACACAGCGGCAGTGGTGGCAGCCGCAACAACGACGGCTTTGAATGGACGGACCTGGCGGTCTTCCTGTTTTTCGCGGTGCCGATTGCCGGGCGGATCGCGGCCGGCATCCTGGGGCGCAAGTTCGGCTCGCTGGCCACCGGCGGCGTGGTCGGCGTGCTGGCCTGGATTTTCACCAGCAGCCTCATTGTGGCCGGCCTGGCTGTTCTTGTGGGCACGGTGTTCGCATTGATCGCCAGCCTGGGCGCGCTGGGCCGCGGCGGCCGTTCTTCCGGCGGCTGGACCAGCGGCGGTTTCAGCGGCGGCGGGGGCGGCTGGAGCAGCGGAAGCGGCAGCAGTGACGGCGGCGGCTTCAGCAGCGGCGGCGGTGGCGACTTTGGCGGCGGCGGCGCCTCTGGAGACTGGTAAGCATCATGCTCAGCAAGTTCAAGACCATTCTCAAGCACCTCTGGCTGGACGCCTCCGATACCCGGCGCGCGATTCCACCCGACATGCTGCAGCGGCTCGCGCGGCGCGTGGCGGCCAGCGAGCGGCGCCACAGCGGCGAAATCCGCATCTGCGTGGAGGCTTCACTGCCCCTGAGCTATTTGCGGCGGCTGGGCAAACACAATCCCATTGCCGCGCTCACGCGCCAGCGCGCGCTCACGATGTTCGGCAAGTTGCGGGTCTGGGATACGGAGCACAACAACGGCGTGCTGATTTATGTGCTGCTGGCCGAGCATGCGATAGAGATCGTCGCCGACCGCGGCGTGGCGCGGCATGTGAGCGCCGAGCAATGGCAGGCCATGGTGTCGCGCATGGCGGCGGCTTTTCGAGAGGAGCGCTACGAAGACGGGCTGACGCAGGCGCTGGAAGAAAGTTCGGCGGTGCTTATGGAGCACTTCGCGGTGGATGCCTCTGGTGAGGACGCCGGGACGGATGGCAATGAGCTGCCTGATGCGCCACTGCTTCAGTAAGTCGCAGCTCAAATACTTGGCGTGATCAGGACGACAGAAGTACGCCCAGGACGAAAAGCCCCGTCAACACCACCAGCACACGGTGTATCCAGGTCTTGAGCGTGCGTCGTCCCTTGCGGTGCCCCGAGAGTTCGTCGTCCCATGTCAGACTGTCCAGCGCGCTGTCCATAGCCTCACCTCGTCAGTTCGGTTGAAATCCTTGCTATGACGATACGGCAGCGGCGCATTTGCTGCTTGTGATTTAGCGTTTCCAGTTGTTTATGTGCGGCGTTTGCGCCACAGTGCTCTTCAGTGAACGCCGTCCACCCGGCCCGACGTGCACCTTTTCAATCGCTGGATTGGTGGCGTCAATACGAAAGACTTATCGGGTTGCCAATTCAGCTCAGTCATCCCGTTCAGGCAATTGCCAGACCCTGTTGTCACCCACCGGGTAGCGCCTGCGTCCCGGCTGCCGCGCCACACTCCAGCCGCCGGTGAATTCACCAAAAGCCGGTAGCACCAGCAAACCCGCCTCCATGTAAAAACACGGCAGGCGCAGGCTGTCGCGGCCAGTGCCGTACAGGCTTAATGCCGGGTGCAAATGGCCGGCGATTACGCCGAGGGTTTCATGGTGCTGCGGATGATGGCAGGCAGCAAACGGGCCCAGCACGAAGGGCTCATCGACCACGCGTATGCCCAACGAATCCGGCGGATCACCGGCGCGGCTGTCGTGGTTGCCTCGCACCAGCACGCAGTCGAGAGCGGCAAAACTTTCGCGCCAAGCGGCCAGGCCGTCCAGCACCGAAGGCGTGCGTGCCTGGGCCGCGTGCAGCAGATCACCAAGGAACACCAGTTGCCTCGGCTGGTAATGCAACAGCAATGCGCTGAGTCGTGCCAGGTTTTCGCGCGTGGTGCCTGCGGGCACGGGTTGGCCCAGCGCACGGTAGGCGGCAGCTTTGCCCAGGTGCAGGTCGGCCACAAACATGGCGCGGCCGGCAGGCCACCACAGCGCGCGCTCGGGCAGCAGCCAGACGCTGCTGCCCGCGAAGTCCACAGGCAGCGGTGGACCGGGGGGCATGCGCTCTTCTTGCGTCATCACAGCAATGGTAGCGGCCTGGAGGGTTTGCGTTCACGGCGCGGGCTGCTGCCTTTGCCATCGCCGGGCACACTCTCCTGCCCAAATGCCAGCGTGCTTTTGATATCTTCAACACTGCCTACCGCGACCGAGCCACCAGCGGCTTTCTCCAGCTGTGCCAGCATGCGGGCGATGCGGTCGGCCAGGTTTTCGTTGCTGAGTTTTTCGCGAAAGAGCTCCACCATGAGTGGAAACGAAAAAGGCGTGGGCCGCTCCAGCGTTTGCAGCACCAGCTGCTGTGTGCCCATGCGTGCCAGGCTGGCGCGCAGCCGGTTGATTTCAAGTTCCTGCGCGAGCAACTCCCGCTCGGCCTGCATGAGCAGGCGATTGGCCGGGTCGTATTTGCGGAACACTTCCCAGAACAGCGAAGACGAAGCCTGCAGTTGCTTGTTGCTGCGCTTTTCGCCGGGGTAACCCTGGAAGATCAGGCCGGAGACACGCGCGATCTCGCGAAAGCGGCGCTGCGCAAGTTCACTCGCGTTCAGGCTTTGCAGCACCTCATGCAGCAGAGTCTCATCGGGGCCGGCCTTCAGCACCTGCGGCAGCAGCGTGGGCCAATCGACCTCGGTCGCGCTGAGCAATTCAAAGCCGTAGTCATTGACCGCGATGGAGAAGGTGCGCGGCGCATGCTGGGCGACACGCCAGGCGATGAGGTTGGCCAGGCCCAGGTGCACATGTCGGCCCGCGAAGGGATAAAGGAAGAGATGCCAGCCCTCGCGCGTCTTCAGCGACTCGGCCAGCAGCGTTTGCGGCGTGGGCAGCGCCGACCATTGTTGCTGGATGTCGAGCAGCGGACGCACACACTGCAGTTCCGGCGTGTCGTAATGCCCCTGCCCGGCCAGCGCAAGCTGCCCGACCACCGCATCGGCAAGTGTGGTCGACAGCGGCATGCGGCCACCGTTCCAGCGCGGCACGGCCGGCCGCTTGCCGCTGGCACGCCGCACCCAGGCCGTCATGTCGTGGATGCGCACCAGCTCCAGCAACCGGCCACCAAAAAGAAAACAGTCACCGGGCTTGAGCCGCGCGGCGAAGCTTTCCTCGACGCTGCCGATGCGGCCGCCGCCCAGGTATTGCACCGACATGCTGGCATCGCTGACGATGGTGCCGATGTTCATGCGGTGGCGGCGCGCCAGGCGCGCATCGGGCACACGCCAGACGCCCTCTTCATCCGGCACGGCGCGGCGATAGTCCGGGTAGGCTGACAGCGAAGGCCCGCCCTGGCGCACAAAGGACAGGCACCACTCCCAGTTCTCGCGCGAGAGCCCTGCATAGGCGGCTGTGCCCCGCACTTCCTCATACAGCGCATCAGGCACAAAGCCGCCGCCCAGCGCCACCGTGACCAGGTGCTGCACCAGCACGTCCAGCGGCTGCTCGGGCGAAGTGCGCGATTCGATATGGCCGGCCGCGATGGCGGCGCGTGCGGCAGCGCCTTCCACAATCTCGATGCTGTGCGTGGGCACCAGCGTGATGCGTGAAGGCCGCCCCGGCGCATGGCCGGACCGGCCGGCGCGCTGCAGCAGCCGCGCCACGCCCTTCGGAGAGCCTATCTGCAGCACGCGCTCGACGGGCAGGAAGTCCACGCCCAGGTCCAGGCTGGAGGTGCAGACCACGGCGCGCAGCTCGCCTTTCTTGAGGCCGGCTTCCACCCACTCGCGCACCTCGCGGTCCAGCGAGCCGTGGTGCAGCGCGATCAGGCCGGCCCATTCGGGCTTGGCGTCGAGCAGGGCCTGGTACCAGATCTCGGATTGCGAGCGTGTATTGGTAAAAACCAGTGTGGTGCTGCTGCCGGCGATCTCTTCAATCACCTGGGGCAGCATGGTCAGGCCCAGGTGGCCGCCCCAGGGAAAGCGTTCGGCGCGGCCGGGCAGCAGCGAATCGATGACCAGCTTCTTGGGTACCTGGCCCTGCACCAGCGTGCCGTGACCATGGCCCAGCAGGGTACGCAGGGCTTCCAACAGGTTACCCAGCGTTGCGGACATCCCCCACACGCAGAGCGAGGGGTTCCAAAGACGGAGCCTGGCCAAAGCAAGCTGCACCTGCACGCCGCGCTTGTTGCCGAGCAGCTCATGCCACTCGTCAACCACCACCATGCGCACACTGCCGAGCACGGCCGGGGCATCGGCACGCGCAAGCAGCAGCGAAAGGCTTTCGGGCGTGGTGACCAGCACGGTAGGCAGGCGCTGGTTCTGCGCACTGCGCTCCGCGGCCGCGGTATCGCCGCTGCGGGCGCCGGCGCTCCAGGGGACTCCCGCATGTTCACTCTGGAGGACTTCCAGCGGCTGCTGCAGCGCGCGCAGTGTGTCCGCGGCGAGCGCGCGCATGGGAGTGATCCACAGTACGGTCAGTGCACTTGCCGGTGCGGCCTTGCCCGCTGCCTTCTGCACGCGCGGCTCAGGCGCTTTGGCCATGAAGGCCATGAGCGCGCCCAGCCACACCGCATAGGTCTTGCCCGCACCGGTGGTCGCGTGCAGCAGGCCGGACTGCCCTTGCGCAATCGCCTTCCAGACCTCGCGCTGGAACTTGAAGGGCTTCCAGCCGCGCGCGGCAAACCAGTCGGCCAGCACTTTTTTGGCGCCGGCATTCTGGCTCATGCGGGAAGTAACGCAGCCAGCGTTTCCAGGGTGTCGGCCTCTTCGACGGGCTTGTCTTCACGCCAGCGCAGCATGCGCGGAAAGCGCACTGCGATGCCGCTCTTGTGGCGGCTGCTACGCGCGATGCCTTCAAAGCCGAGTTCGAACACCAGCGTGGGCTTGACGCTGCGCACCGGCCCGAAGCTTTCGACCGTGGTCTTGCGGATGATCGCGTCGACGCGGCCCATCTCTTCGTCGGTCAGGCCCGAGTAGGCTTTGGCGAAGGGCACCAGCTTGCGGTCGGGCGCGCCCGGTGCCGCATCCCAGACGGCGAAGGTGTAGTCGCTGTAGAGGCTGGCGCGCCGGCCGTGGCCGCGCTGCGCGTAGATCAGCACGGCGTCCACGCTGAGCGGGTCTATCTTCCACTTCCACCAGGTGCCGACATCCTTGGTGCGGCCTACGCCGTAGGCGGATTGCCGCTGCTTGAGCATCATGCCTTCGACACCCATCTCGCGCGCGGCTTCGCGTTGCCGTGCGAGGTCCTGCCAGCTCTCGCCGCCCAGCATGGGGCTGGCAATCAGTTGCGGGTGCTGCAGCTGCGTGACGAGGTCGTCCATGAGCGCGCGGCGCTCCGCCAGCGGCAAGGGGCGCAGGTCGCGCCCCTGCCATTCGAGCAGGTCATAGGCCAGCAGCACCACTGGAATGTCGCGCAGCAACCTGGGGCTGAGCGTCTTGCGGCCTATGCGTTTTTGCAGTTCGGCAAAAGGTCTGACCTTGTCTTCGCGCCAGACGGCGATCTCGCCGTCGAGCACCGTGCCGTCGGGCAGCGCTTCACCCATGGTGGCGAGTTCGGGGAAGCGCTCGGTCACCAGTTCCTCGCCGCGCGACCACAACCAGACCTGGCCCGCGCGCTTGACCAGCTGCGCGCGTATGCCGTCCCACTTCCATTCGACAAGCCAGTCCGCGGGCGGGCCCAGCAGCGCCTCGAACTGGTCGATGCCGATATTGAAGGGATGGGCCAGAAAGAAAGGATAGGGCTGGCCGCTGGTCTTCTGGTCCAGCTCGCCGCGGCTTTCCGCGGCGACCAGCGCGGCGTAGTCGGCGGCCGTGGGCTGGCCGCTGATGTGCGTGTAGCCCATGAGGCGCTGGGCCACGCGCTTGGCATCGACACCGGCCACGGCGGCCAGCGCCAGCGTGACCTGCAGGCGCGACACGCCCACGCGAAAGCTGCCGGTCATGAGCTTGAAGTACACCAGCCGTTCCTCAGGTGCCAGGCGCCGCCATTGCGCGCGCAGCATGTCGGGCAACGCGGCCGGGTTGGTTTTGCCGGCCATGCGCAGCGGCAGCAGGTGCTGTTCCACCCAGGCGGCCAGGCCCAGCTCATGTTGTTCCGTGGGTGGCGGCAGCAGCAGCGAGATTGTCTCGGCAAGGTCACCGACGGCTTCGTAGCTTTCGTCGAACAGCCATTCGGGCAGGCCGGCGGCTTCCTGCGCAAGCAGGCGCAGCAGCTTGGTCGGCACCAGCTGGCGCGGCTTGCCGCCGGCGAGAAAGTAGACGACCCAGGCTGCGTCGGCGGGTGCGGCCTCCTGCAGGTAGCGCTGCAGCGCGGCCTGCTTGGCCAGGCTGGAGGTGGTTGCATCGAGTTCGCGGTACAGCGCGGCGAAGGCTTTCATGCGCCGGCCTCGTCAACGTTGCCGGTGGGATCGGCTTCGGTTTGCGCGGCGGCATCAGGCGCCGGTTGGTCGGCCACGTCTTCATCGCCGTACTCGGTCTTGAAAGCTTCGGCCTGCAGGCCGCTCTCACGAAGCCAGCGCACCATGACCTCGACGCTTCCGTGCGTGACCATCACACGGCTGGCGCCGGTGCCGGCAATGGCGTTCTGCAGGCCCGGCCAATCTGCATGGTCCGACATCACAAAGCCGCGGTCCACGCCGCGCCGCCGCCGTGTACCGCGCACCTGCATCCAGCCGCTGGCGAAGGCATCCGAGTAGTTGCCGAAGCGCCGCATCCAGGGTGTTCCCTGGGCCGAAGGTGGCGCAAGAACCAGCGCGCGCTTGAGCATGGCCGGCGTGACGCCGGGATCGGTCACGCGCAGGGTGGGCGGCAAGGCGACGCCGGCCGCACGGTAAACCGCGTTGAGCGGCTCGACCGCGCCATGCACGATGAGCGGGCCTATGGCCGCATCCACGCCGTGCAGGATGCGCTGCGCCTTGCCGAAGGCATAACAGAACAGCACCGACGCGCGGCCTTCGTCCGCGTTGCCTTGCCACCAAGCGTTGATCTCCGCGAACAGTGCCTGCTGTGTGGGCCAGCGGTAGATCGGCAGGCCGAAGGTGGACTCAGTGATGAAGGTGTCGCAAGGCACGGGCTCAAAGGGCGCGCAGGTTCCGTCAGCGTCGAGTTTGTAGTCGCCCGAGGCCACCCACACTTCGCCGCGGTGTTCGACCCTGACTTGGGCCGAGCCGAGCACGTGGCCGGCGGGATGCAGGGATAGCTTCACGCCCTTGTGCTCCAGCGTTTGTCCGTAAGCCAGGGTTTGCAGCGTGATTTCGCCAAGCCGCGTGCGCAGCGTGCCTTCGCTGTCGGTGTGCGCGAGGTAGTGGCCGTGCCCGATGCGCGCGTGGTCCGAATGGGCATGCGTGATCACGGCATGGCCGACCGGCCGCCAGGGGTCGATGTAAAAATCGCCCGCTGCGCAATACAGGCCTTCAGGCCTTGCCACGATCAGGTCCATGCTTGCGGTCGCTCCAGGCCAGCGGTGGATGAAGGCGGGGCCGCCACGCAACGGGTATGAGGCTGGGTATCCGGCACCGGTCAGGCAAGCATCCTAGCCCTGCCGGCGATAGCAAGCTGAACGGCGCAAGGTGTTTGTGCTGTCAGCAGGGGCTTACATCGCCTGGCCTCCCCCGGCCCAGGCATAAAAAAAGCCCCTGGCTTTCGGCAGGGGCTTTTTGTTCATTCCGGCGGAACCGGAAAGGCTTGTCTTTATTTCTTCTGGCGGTATTTGCGCAGGGCAGCGATCTGCGCGGCCATGACGGCGAGTTCAGACTGGGCCATGGCGATGTCGATGTCGCTCTTGGCGTTCTTCAGCGCTTCCTCGGCCGCAGCCTTGGCTTCGCTGGCCTTGGTCTCGTCCAGGTCCTTGCCGCGAATGGCGGTGTCGCTTAACACCGTCACGCAGTTGGGCTGCACTTCGAGCAGGCCGCCGGCCACGAAGACGAACTCTTCCGTGCCGTCGGCTTTCTCAATGCGCACGGCACCCGGCTTGATGCGGGTAATCAGCGGCGTGTGGCGCGGGTAAATGCCCAGCTCGCCTGCCTCGCCGGGCAATGCCACGAACTTGGCTTCGCCCGAGAAGATGGACTCTTCTGCGGATACGACGTCGACGTGAATGGTGCTCATCTTTTTACTCCTTGGAAAAAGTCGGGCTAAAGCAAGTAAGCGGCTGTCTGGCTAGGCGGCGCGCGGAAATGTGCAAGTGCACATTGAGCACGCCAACAACGCCAGGCGGCCGGTTACGCCGCTTTAGGCGACTTTTTTGGCTTTTTCGAAGGCTTCGTCGATCGTCCCGACCATGTAGAAAGCCTGTTCCGGCAGGTGATCGCACTCGCCGGACACAATCATCTTGAAGCCGCGAATCGTTTCAGCCAGGCTGACGTACTTGCCGGGGGAGCCGGTGAACACTTCAGCAACGTGGAAAGGCTGCGACAGGAAACGCTGGATCTTGCGGGCGCGGGCCACGGCCAGCTTGTCTTCAGGGGCCAGTTCGTCCATGCCCAGAATCGCGATGATGTCGCGCAGTTCCTTGTAGCGCTGCAGCGTGCCCTGCACGGCGCGGGCCGTGTTGTAGTGGTCTTCGCCGACGACGTTCGGGTCCAGCTGGCGGCTGGTGGAGTCCAGCGGATCGACCGCGGGGTAGATACCCAGCGAAGCGATGTCACGCGAGAGCACCACGGTGGAGTCCAGGTGGGCGAAGGTGGTGGCAGGGGACGGGTCGGTCAAGTCATCGGCAGGGACGTAAACGGCCTGGATGGAGGTGATGGAGCCGACCTTGGTGGAGGTAATACGCTCTTGCAGGCGGCCCATTTCTTCGGCCAGCGTGGGCTGGTAACCCACGGCGGAAGGCATACGGCCCAGCAGTGCGGACACTTCGGTACCGGCCAGCGTGTAGCGGTAGATGTTGTCCACGAAGAACAGCACGTCACGGCCTTCGTCACGGAAGGATTCGGCGATGGTCAGGCCGGTCAGCGCCACGCGCAGGCGGTTTCCTGGGGGCTCGTTCATCTGGCCGTAGACCATGGCTACCTTGGATTCGCCGAGGTTCTCGAGGTTCACGACGCCGGAGTCGGCCATCTCGTGGTAGAAGTCGTTGCCTTCGCGGGTACGCTCACCCACACCTGCGAACACGGACAAGCCAGAGTGCGCCTTGGCGATGTTGTTGATGAGTTCCATCATGTTCACGGTCTTGCCGACGCCGGCGCCGCCGAACAGGCCCACCTTGCCGCCCTTGGCGAAGGGGCAGACCAGGTCGATCACCTTGATGCCGGTTTCCAGCAGTTCCTGCGACGGCGACAGTTCGTCGTACGCGGGCGCCTTGCGGTGGATGGGGGCGGTCAGGGTCTGGTCGACCGGGCCGCGCTCGTCGATGGGCGTGCCCAGCACGTCCATGATGCGGCCCAGCGTGGCCTTGCCCACGGGAACCGTGATGTTGGCGTTGGTGTTGTACACCACGTTGCCGCGGCGCAGGCCGTCGGACGAGCCCAGCGCGATGGTGCGCACGATGCCGTCGCCCAACTGCTGCTGGACTTCCAGCGTCAGCGCGGAGCCTTCCATCTTGAGCGCGTCATAAATCTTGGGCATCTGGTCGCGCGCGAATTCCACGTCAACCACCGCACCAATACACTGAACAATCTTGCCTTGAGCCTGAGCCATGATTGAATCCTCTTTCCGTTTCTTAAATCTTTAAATCGGGTGTGGCGGTCGAACCACCGTCAGACCGCTGCGGCACCTGCAACGATTTCCGAAAGTTCTTTCGTGATCGCCGCTTGACGCGTCTTGTTGTAAACCAGCTTGAGTTCACCGATCACGCTGCCGGCGTTGTCGGTCGCGGCCTTCATGGCCACCATGCGGGCGGACTGCTCGGACGCCATGTTTTCGGCGACCGCCTGGTACACCAGCGCTTCCACATAGCGGACCAGCAGGTCGTCAATCACGGTCTGCGCGTCTGGCTCGTAGATGTAGTCCCAGCCGTGCTGGTCCTTGTCGGCCTGCAGGCGCGCCGCGGTCAGCGGCAGCAGTTGCTCAACCACCGGCTCCTGGCGCATGGTGTTGATGAACTTGGTGTAAGACAAGTACACCGCGTTGATCTTGCCTTCAGCGTAGGCGTCGAGCAGCACCTTGACGGGGCCGATCAGTTTTTCCAGGTGCGGCTTGTCGCCGAGCTGGGTCGCGTGCGACACCACCTTGGCGCCCACTCGGTTGAGAAAACCGAGGCCCTTGTTGCCGATGGCCACCGCCTGCGCGTCATGGCCGGCGGCCTGCACTTCCTTGAGCTTGGCCGTTACCGCGCGCAGCACGTTGGTGTTCATGCCGCCGCACAGGCCCTTGTCAGTCGTCACCACGATGAAGCCGGCGGCCTTGGCGTCGTTGGACTCCATGAACGCGTGGGTGTACTCGGGGTTGGCCTGGCTCAGGTTGGCCGTGATATTGCGGATCTTGTCGCTGTAAGGACGGGCAGCGCGCATCCGCTCCTGCGCCTTGCGCATCTTGGAGGCGGCCACCATCTCCATGGCCTTGGTGATCTTCTTGGTGTTTTCCACCGATTTGATCTTGCCGCGTATTTCCTTGCCTGCTGCCATATGGATTCCTAAGGGGTTCCTGAGGGTTGCTTAATTACTTGCTTGACGATGAGGTCAGGCGAGATCAGGCAAACGACTTCTTGAACTCGGCCACGGCCGCGTTCAGTTCAGCCTCAGCGTCCTTGTCCATGGCCTTGTTGGCTTCGAGCTTGGCCATCAGGGCCGCGTTCTTGTCCTTCAGGTAGGCGTGCAGGCCGTGCTCGAAAGCCAGGACCTTCTTGACCTCGATGTCGTCCATGAAGCCCTTGTTCACGGCGAACAGCGTGGCGGCCATGTTGGAGATCGACAGGGGCGAGTACTGGGCCTGCTTGAGCAGTTCGGTCACGCGTGCACCGCGGTCCAGCTGCTTGCGGGTGGCTTCGTCCAGGTCGGAAGCGAACTGCGCGAAAGCGGCCAGTTCACGGTACTGGGCCAGGTCGGTACGGATACCGCCGGACAGGTTCTTGACCAGCTTGGTCTGGGCGGCGCCGCCGACGCGCGACACCGAGATACCGGCGTTGATGGCGGGGCGGATGCCGGCGTTGAACAGGCTGGTTTCCAGGAAGATCTGGCCGTCGGTGATCGAGATCACGTTGGTTGGCACGAAAGCGGACACGTCGCCGGCCTGCGTTTCGATGATGGGCAGTGCGGTCAGCGAACCGGTCTTGCCTTTGACGGCACCCTTGGTGAACTCTTCCACATAGGTTTCGTTCACGCGGGCTGCGCGCTCGAGCAGGCGGCTGTGCAGGTAGAACACGTCGCCGGGGTAGGCTTCGCGGCCTGGCGGACGGCGCAGCAGCAGGGAAACCTGGCGGTAGGCCACGGCCTGCTTGGACAGGTCGTCATACACGATCAGGGCGTCTTCGCCGCGGTCGCGGAAGTACTCGCCCATGGTGCAGCCGGAGTAGGCGCTGACGTATTGCATGGCGGCGGACTCGGAAGCCGCGGCAGCCACGACGATGGTGTATTCCATCGCGCCGGCTTGTTCCAGTGCGCGCACCACGTTCTTGATCGAGGAAGCCTTCTGGCCGATCGCGACGTAGACGCAGGAAACGCCCTTGCCCTTCTGGTTGATGATGGCGTCGATGGCCACGGCGGTTTTGCCGGTCTGGCGGTCGCCGATGATCAGTTCGCGCTGGCCGCGGCCGACGGGCACCATGGAGTCGATGGACTTCAGGCCGGTCTGCAGGGGCTGGTCGACGGATTTACGGGCGATCACGCCGGGCGCGACCTTCTCGATCACGTCGGTCATCTTGGCGTTGACCGGACCCTTGCCGTCGATGGGCTGGCCCAGGGCGTTCACCACGCGGCCGAGCAGCTCGGGGCCGACAGGCACTTCCAGGATGCGGCCCGTGCACTTGACGGTGTCGCCTTCGGCGATGTGTTCGTATTCACCCAGGATCACGGCGCCGACCGAGTCGCGCTCGAGGTTCAGTGCCAGGCCATAGGTGGCGGCGCCGTCGGCGGTTGCGGGGAACTCCAGCATTTCGCCCTGCATCACGTCGGACAGGCCGTGGATGCGGACGATACCGTCGGTCACGGAGACCACGGTGCCCTGGTTGCGGACGTCGCTGCTGCCGGTCAGGCCTTCGATGCGGCTCTTGATCAGTTCAGAAATTTCTGCGGGATTGAGTTGCATGACTCTTTCCTTCTTTCAGTATGTTGTTGGCTAAAACCTGCGGATAGCGCCTGGGCACCGGGCTCAGGAGATCAGCGCCGCTTTCATTTGCTCTAAACGGGCTTTCACCGAGGTGTCCAGCACCTCGTCACCCACCACGACTCGCACACCCCCGATCAGGGCCGGCTCCAGCTCAACCTGCAGGTTGAGCTTCTTGCCGAAGCGCTTTTCCAGCGTTGCCGACAGGCCCGCCAGCGCCGCGCCGTCGAGCGCGAAAGCGCTGTAGACGGTCGCATCGGACGAGCCGCTCTGCGCATTTTTCAGGACGCGGAACTGCGCGGCAATTTCCGGCAGGACGCTGAGGCGGCCGTTCTCGATCACCGTGCGCAGGAAGTTTTTCGCGGCGTCCGGCAGCTTGGTCTTGGCAACGCCCGCGATCACGTCGAACGCCTGCGCCGAAGTGACGCTGGGGTTGCCGGCGTACTGCTGCAGCTGCGCGTTCGCGGCGATGACGGCCAGCTCGTCGAGCCAGACGGCGGTGCCGCCCAGGTCGGAGCCGGAGGCCTTGAACAGCGCTTCAGCGTAGGGACGGGCAATGGTGGCTAGTTCGGCCATGTTGATGCTCGCTTAGAGTTCGGTCTTCAGGCGGCCCAGCAAGTCAGCATGCACACCGGCATTGACTTCCTTGCGCAGAATCTGCTCGGCGCCCTTGACGGCCAGCGCCGCCACCTGCTCGCGCAGGGCTTCACGGGCCTTGACGGCCTGCTGCTCGGCTTCGGCCTTGGCAGCGGCAATGATCTTGCCGCCTTCTTCGGTGGCCTTGGCCTTGGCTTCTTCGATCAGGGCTTGGCCACGGCGCTCGGCTTCTGCCAGGCGCACGGCCGCTTCATTGCGCGACTTGGCCAGCTCTTCTTCCACGCGCTTGTTGGCGACGGAGAGTTCGGATTTGGCTTTGTCGGCAGCAGCAAGGCCGTCAGCGATTTTTTGCGCGCGCGCGTCCAGGGCCGCCGCGATGGGTGGCCAGACAAACTTCATCGTGAACCCGACCAAAATCAGGAAAACGATCAGCTGGACAATAAGGGTACCGGTAATGCTCACTGCTCATCCTTTCCCTTGGGGCCCAGCCAGCGGCCAGCCCTAAGGAATGACATTCTTGGGACTTCGATGACTGCTTACTTGGGTGCGACTTGCGAGATTTGCGCCAGGAAGGGGTTGGCGGTGGCGAACCACAGTGCAATACCCGTACCGATAATGAAAGCAGCGTCGATCAGGCCGGCCAGCAGGAACATCTTGGTCTGCAGTTCGCCCATCAGCTCAGGCTGGCGTGCAGCTGCTTCGAGGTATTTGCTGCCCATGATGCCGATGCCGATACAGGCGCCGACAGCACCGAGGCCAATGATGAGGCCAGCGGCCAGAGCGACAAAACTAATAACTTCCATGATGACTCCTTAGGACTTTGGTTACGAGAGAAAAAAGAAAAACGGAAACGGGAACAACTGAACTGATTAGTGATGATCGTGCGCCTGGCCGATATAGACCAGCGTCAGCATCATGAACACGAAGGCTTGCAGCGTGATGATCAGGATGTGGAAAATCGCCCAGGCCGAGCCGGCGATGATGTGGCCAATGGCCAGCGCGATGCCGGTACCCAGGCCGACGGAGGCGAAAGCGCCACCCATCAGGGCGATCAGCAGGAAAATCAGTTCGCCGGCATACATGTTGCCGAACAGTCGCATGCCATGCGAGACCGTCTTGGCGACGAACTCGATGATCTGCATCATGAAGTTGAAAGGGTACAGCGCCCAGTGGTTGCCGAAGGGTGCGGTGAAGAGTTCGTGGATCCAGCCGCCCACGCCCTTGATCTTGACGTTATAGACCAGGCAGGTGATCAGCACGCCCAGGGACAGGCCCATGGTGATGGACAGGTCGGCGGTGGGCACCGAGCGCATGTAGGCGTGGTGCGGATCATGGCCGGCGGCGCCGTAAATCCAGGACCAGACCACCGGCAGCAGGTCGACCGGCAGTAAGTCCATGGCGTTCAGCAGGAAGATCCAGACAAACACGGTGAGGGCCAGCGGCGCGACCAGCTTGCGGCTTTCGGCGTTGTGCACGATGCCCTTGGCTTGCGCGTCGACCATTTCGACGAGGATTTCAACCGCGGCCTGGAAGCGGCCCGGAACGCCCGAGGTGGCCTTGCGGGCGGCTTTCCAGAGCAGGAAGCAGCCGATCACGCCCAGCAAAATGGTGAAAACCGTGGAATCCAGGTTGATGACGCTCATATCGAACGGACCAACAAGTTCCTTGTTACGCCAGTGCGTCAGGTGGTGAATGATGTATTCACCGGCGGTTGGACCGCCATGTCCAGCAGCATTCTCAGCAGCCATTTATTGCTCGCCTCAAAGTTTGTTTTTCCTGGCCGCGAACCACAGCGCAAGCCAGGACGTTTTCATTGTCACCACCAGGCCGGCCAGCATGGCCGGCCAACTCAGCATCGAAACCAGCCTTGGCGCGGCAAACAGCATTGCCACCGTCAAGGCGATCTTGACCATTTCCCACAAAAAGAATCCAACCACCGCGGTGCCTGGATTCATGGACCATACTTTTCCGGTCAAGCCGCGCGCAAACAGCGCGGCCGGAACCACCACCGCCAGCGCCCCGTAGAGCGCCGACCAGCCGGCGGACCGCTGGCCGGTCAATGCCCAGGCGGCACATGCCACCAGGACGCCAACCACCAATTGCCCCGCCAATACCGACCAGGGGGAGATCGACGGACCCGCTTCACGAAGCTTTTGGGCTTCTTCGCGCGTCAGGGGCTTGAAACCCTCATCGTCCGCCTCAAGCTCATATGTAACTGCCCGGGGGACCGGGTCCGTCGCCGAATTCACCGAATTTGTCATTCTGGAACCTACAAATTACGGGAAAGTTACAGGGGCCGCTATTAGCAAAGCCCTTGATTATACGTAGAAACCCCTGGCCTCCCAGAAAAACCCCGGCGACCCGTTGAATTAGGGGCTCTCAAGCATGCGCTGGGCCCGGCGCCGGTGCCTGGTTCACAATCCCTGGACCGGCACAGCCCCACCGAAAGTTCTCCATGCACGCCTTGATGAAATTCCTGCACATCGCCGCCGCCATCGCCTGGCTGGGCGGGATTTCCTTCATGCTGTTCACCCTTCGCCCCGCCGCCGGGCAGCTGGCGCCGCCGCAACGCCTGCCCCTGGTCGCGGAGGTCATGCGGCGCTTTTTTATCGGTGTATGGCTGGCCGTCGCGGTGCTCCTGCTGACAGGCTTGGCCATGCTGCTGGCCGTCGGCATGAAGAGCGCACCCACCGGCTGGCACCTGATGTTCGGCCTGGGCCTGCTGATGTTCGCCCTGTTCGGCCATCTGTATTTCGGCCCCTTCCGCCGTCTCAAACAGGCCGTGGCCGCGTCCGACTGGCCCGAGGGCGGACGCCGCGTGGGGCAGATCGCCGCCCTGGCCATGGCAAACCTCGTACTGGGCGCGCTGGCCATCGCCGCCGTCATTTTTATCGCGTGAAGGCACGGCCCAAGACCCGACAAAAAACCGGCTGGCTGGAACGCCTGAAGGCGTCGGTGCCGACCCGCGAGGCGCTGGCCGCCCACCCCTGGCTCAAGCCCGTGGCGCACCGCGTGCTGGATCCGCAGCTGTGGCGGCTGCAGCATGAAGCCGTGGCGCGCGGCGTGGCCATCGGCATCTTCTGGGCTTTCGCGCTGCCCTTCGCGCAAATCGTCGCGGCCGCGGCCCACAGCATCTGGTGGCGCGCCAACATCCCGGTTGCGGCCGGCATCACCTTCATCACCAATCCCTTCACCGTGGGCTTCTGGCTCTGGCTGGCCTACCAGGCCGGCAGCCTGGTGCTTGATGCACCACCGCCGGTACGGCTTTCCGACGGCACGGGCATCGTCGCCTGGCTGGCCTCCTTCGGCGGGCCGGCCATACTGGGCATGGGCATGTTCGCCGTGCTGGGCTCGGTGGCGGGCTATCTGCTGGTCAAACTGGCCTGGCGGCTGCGCATCTGGTTCAAGCGCCACCACAAACGCCGCCAGGGCTAAGCGCAGACGCGGGACAATCGGGTATTTACGCTTTCTCTTTTTTTCTTCTTCTCCTTTTCCCTCCCTCAGCTCAACATGACCACGCCTTCCAGCCTTCCCGACACGCCCTGCTACCTCAACGGCGAATACACCCCGCTTAAAGACGCCAAGATCAGCGTGATGGACCGCGGCTTCATCTTCGGCGACGGCGTGTACGAAGTGGTGCCGGCCTATGGCGGCCGGCTGTTCCGCCTTGAGCAGCACATGGCCCGCCTGGAGCGCAGCCTGGCCGAGCTGCGCATTCCCAACCCGATGACGCGCGACGAATGGCGCGCCGTGGCCCTGAAGCTGATCGCGGCCCATGCGCAATCCACCGGCGCGCCGGCCGACAGCGGCAGCCAGCTGGTCTACATCCAGGTCAGCCGCGGCGTCGCCATGCGCGACCACCCCATGCTGCCCGGCCTCACGCCCACCGTGTTCATGATGGCCAACGCCATGAAACTGCCCAGCGCACAGCAGCGCGAAACCGGCGTGGCCTGCGTGACGGCCGACGACTTCCGCTGGGAAAAAGCCCACATCAAGAGCACCAGCCTGCTGGGCGCGGTGTTCGCGCGCCAGATCAGCGTCGACGCCGGCGCGGTGGAAACCGTGATGTTCCGCGGCGAACACCTCAGCGAAGCCGCTTCCAGCAACGTCTGGATCGTCAAGGACGGCAAGCTGATGGGCCCGCCCAAGGACAACCTGGTGCTCGAAGGCATACGCTTCGGCCTGATCGAGGAAATCTGCCACGCCGCCGGCATCCCCTTTGAGCTGCGCCGCATCACGCGCGCCGAAGTGCTGGCGGCCGATGAAGTCCTGCTGTCCTCGGCCACCAAGGAAGTGCTGCCGGTCACCCTGCTCGACGGGCAGCCCGTGGGCCACGGGCTGGAAAAGGGCAAGCCCGGCCCCATCTATGCCAAGCTGTACGCCCAGTACCAGCGCGCCAAACAGGCCTGAAAGGACGCCCCGCATGACATCTCCCGACACCCCGAACATCATCGGTGCTCCCGGCTCCGGGCCCTCGCGCCAGGAGTCGCTGATCGAATACCCCTCGCAGTTCCCCATCAAGGTCATGGGCCACAAGGTCGACGGGCTGGTCGCCGCCATCACCTCGGTGGCGCACCAGTTCGACCCGGCGTTTGACGCCTCCACCATCGAGCTGCGCGAAAGCAAGGGCGGCAAGTACCTGGGCGTGACCATCACCGTCACCGCGACCAGCCGCGAACAGCTCGACGAGCTCTATCGCACGCTGTCGACGCATCCCATGGTCAAGGTAGTTCTTTAAACCAGCTTGATCAAAGCCGTCAATGCAGGTTGAAACACGCCACCTGGGCCGGGTCGACTACCTGCCCACCTACGAAGCCATGCAGGCTTTCACGGCCGCCCGCCATACGAGCGAAGGTGAGGGGAAAGGCGAGCCCGACCAGCTGTGGATCTGCGAACACCCGCCGGTCTATACCCAGGGGCTGGCGGGCAAAAGCGACCATGTGCTCAACCCCGGCGCCATCCCGGTGGTGCAGACCAACCGTGGCGGCCAGGTGACCTACCACGGCCCCGGCCAGGTCGTGGCCTATCCCCTGTTGGACCTCAAGCGCGCCGGCTACTACGTCAAGGAATACGTCTACCGCATCGAAGAGTCCGTCATCAGGACCCTGGCGCACTTCGGCGTCACCGGCCACCGCGTTACCGGCTCGCCCGGCATTTATGTGCGCCTGAGCAACCCCGGCTCGCACGCCGCGCTGACCGGCCCGCTGGACCCGGCCGACCCGTTTCGCGGCCTCGGCAAGATCGCCGCGCTGGGCATCAAGGTCAGCCGGCATTGCACCTATCACGGCGTGGCGCTCAATGTGTCCATGGACCTGGAACCCTTCTCGCGCATCAACCCTTGCGGCTATGTGGGACTGCAAACCACAGACCTCCGTACAATTGGCGTATCCGTCACGTGGCAGGAGGCCGCGGACGTTCTGGGGCGGAAACTCGCGACGTATCTGGCACCCTGATCTTTTTTTCCGTTCGGGCTGAGCCTGTCCAAGCCCCCGGCAATTGCACTTTGCATCTGGCCGGCAATGAGCGGATTTCCAGCCCTTCGACAGGCTCAGGGCGAACGGCATTGACCCATGAGCACACCTGAGATCGTCAACACGGCTACAACGCCCTCCTCCAACCCCGTGGTCCGCGACGTTCAGGACCTGGAAGGCTACAACCCGCTGGCCAAGCAAAAGGCCGCGGCCAAGCTCTCGCGCATTCCCGTCAAGGTGGTGCAGGGCGAAATGCTCAAGAAGCCCGACTGGATTCGCGTCAAAGCCGGCAGCCCGACCACGCGCTTTTACGAGATCAAGCAGATCCTGCGCGAGAACAAGCTCAACACGGTCTGCGAGGAAGCCAGTTGCCCCAACATCGGCGAATGCTTCGGCAAGGGCACGGCCACCTTCATGATCATGGGCGACAAGTGCACGCGCCGTTGCCCCTTCTGCGACGTGGGCCACGGCCGGCCCGATCCGCTCGACGTGAACGAGCCGCTGAACCTGGCCAAGACCATCGCGGCGCTGAAGCTCAAATACGTGGTGATCACCAGCGTGGACCGCGACGACCTGCGCGACGGTGGCAGCGGCCATTTTGTCGAATGCATCCAGAAAATCCGCGAACTCTCGCCCGCCACCACGATTGAAATCCTGGTGCCCGACTTCCGCGGCCGCGACGACCGCGCGCTTGAAATCCTCAAGGCCGCGCCGCCCGACGTGATGAACCACAACCTCGAAACCGCGCCGCGCCTCTACAAAGAAGCGCGCCCCGGCAGCGACTACGCCTTCAGCCTGAACCTGCTCAAGAAGTTCAAGGCCCTGCACCCCGATGTGCCGACCAAGAGCGGCATCATGGTGGGCCTGGGCGAGACCGACGAGGAAATCCTGCAGGTCATGCGCGACATGCGCGCCCACAACATCGACATGCTGACCATAGGCCAGTACCTCGCGCCCTCGACCAGCCACCTGCCGGTGCGCCGCTATGTGCACCCCGACACCTTCAAGATGTTCGAGGAAGAGGCCTACAAGATGGGCTTTACCCACGCCGCCGTGGGCGCCATGGTGCGCAGCAGCTACCACGCCGACCAGCAGGCCCACGCGGCGGGTGTGGCCGACAAGGCCGACGCGGCCATCGCCTCGCTCTAAACCACGCCATGAACGCGCCGCAAGGCTCCCTGTCGCTGCGCCACTACGGCGCGTCGCACGGCAGCCATGCGCACCAGCACTTCCAGGTCCTGCTGGGCCTGAACGGCGTGCTTGAGCTGGAAGTACAAGGGCGCGGGCGCCGCGTCGCACCCGGCCAAGGCTGCGTGATCGCGCCCGGTGATCACCACGATTTCGAATCGCGCGAAGGCAGCCGCTGCATCGTGCTGGACACCACACATGCCGGCTGGGTGCGTTGCGCCGCCGACCCGGCCCACAGCGGGCAAGCCCTGGCGCTCGGCCACTACCTGGCCCAGGCATTGCAGCAGCGCGGCAGCCTCGCGCAGCACTATGGCCCGGCCTTGCTGCTGGAATCCTGGCAGCCGCTGGCACCGATCACCACAAGCCAGCGCTACCGCCGCCGCATCGATTGGGAACAGCTGGCCACCTGGACACAACAGCGCCTGCACGAACCACTCAGCGTGGCGCAGATGGCCGCGCAGGTGTTTTTAAGCCCCACGCAGTTCGCCACACGCTGCCGCCGCGAAACCGGCCTCAGCGTGATGCACTGGCTGCGCCGGCAACGCCTGGACCTGGCCCTGCAGCTGCGTGAGCGCGGCATGAGCGTGGCCGACACCGCACTGCACTGCGGCTACCAGTCGCCCTCGGCACTGACCGCCGCGCTCAGGCGGCGCTCGCAGCTTCAATAGCGGTAGGGATTGTTGGGCCGGCGGTCGTAGCGGTCGGCGACGCCATCGCCGTCACGGTCATAACGCGAGCCATAGCCGGGGCCGCCGCGGTAATGCGGCCCGTTGTCGTAAGCCACGGGATAGGCCACACAGCCCGACAGGGCCGCGAAGCCCACGAGCGAGAGCAAAAGGATGGAAAGCTTTTTCATGAGGGTCTCCTTGAGGCTGTGGGCCCCGGTGTGTTGTCAGAACATCTGCACCCTTATTCAACGCGCCACCCTTGCCCAGGAGGTGTCCGGCACACGCCCGCCAGGTGAAACTGGTTACCGAATGTAGGGATGGCTGTAGGACCGAACCCCTCCTGAACCCGCTTACGCGACGGCAAACCGTCTTTGCGCGACGATGGCGAGCCTCGCGGCTTTTATGCTCGCCGCATGCCTGCCAATCTTTATGCACTGGGCGCCATCGCCCTCTGGGCCCTGCTTGCCTCGCTGGGCGTGTCGCTCAAGCACCTGCCGCCTTTTTTGCTGACCGGTATCTCGCTGCTGATCGGCAGCACGCTGGCCCTGCCCTTTGTGCTGCGTGACCGCGCGCAATGGAAGATTCCCGCCGCCACGCTGGCCCTGGGCGTTTACGGCCTGTTCGGTTTTCACTTCCTGCTCTTCATCGCGCTGCGCCACGCGCCCGCCGTCGAGGCCAACCTGGTCAATTACCTGTGGCCGCTGTTCATGGTGGTGCTGGCGCCGCTGTTCCTGCGCGGCGTGCAATTGCGCACCGTGCATGTGGCTGCGGCCCTGCTGGGCTTTGCCGGCGCGGCCGTTGCCATCCTGGGCGCGACCAACGGAACTTCCGCGGGCGGCTGGTCCTGGGGCTACTTGCTGGCGCTGGGTTCGGCTTTTATCTGGGCCAGTTACTCGCTGCTCACGAAGCGCGTGCCGGCTTTCCCGACGGCGGCCATAGGCCTGTTCGGCCTGGTGTCCGGCGTACTTTCGCTGCTGTGCCACTGGACGCTGGAGCCGGCGGCCGCGCTGTCCGCACAGGACTGGCTGCTGCTGGCCGTGATGGGCCTGGGCCCGCTGGGCGCGGCCTTCTTCCTCTGGGACAAGGCGCTCAAGCTGGGCGATGCGCGGCAGATCGGCATCCTGAGCTACCTCACGCCGCTGGGCTCCACCGCGCTGCTCATGCTGGTGAGCGGCCGCGCGCTGAGCTGGAGCATAGGCCTGGCGGCCGCGATGATCATAGGCGCGGCGGTGCTGGGCACGCGGGCACGCTAGGCCTCGCCGCGAATGCGCGGCTTGCCAGCGCCATGGCCAGCGCGGCGGCAGCCAGCACGGACGCGACCGCGAAGGTGACGCGCATGCCTGTAGCCACCGCAGCCGGATCCGCCGCCGTGATGTCGCTGGCCGACGAGGCAAACGCGAACACCGCGCCCATGACCGAAGCGCCGGTGATCAAGCCCAGGTTGCGCGACAGGTTAAGCAGGCCTGAAACCAGGCCGCGCCGGTCCGCCTGCACATCCGCCATGACGGCCGTGTTGTTGGCGGCCTGGAACAGCTGGTAGCCTGGCGTCAGCACAGCGATGGCGGCAAGGTAACCCGCCAGGCCGAACAGCGCTGGCAGCAGCGAAAGCGCCACGGCCCCCGCCACCATGGCGGCGAGCCCGAAAACCACCATGGCAGGCGCGCCGAGGCGATCCACCATGCGACCAGCCACCACGCCGCTGAGTGCGGAGATGACCGGTCCAGCCGACAGCACCAATCCCACCATGGCCGCGCCCAGCCCCAGCGCGCGCGACAGGTAAAAAGGCCCCACCACCAGCGTCGCCATCATCACGGTAGCGACCAGCACATTCATCACAAGGCTGGCAGCCAGCACGGGTTCGCGAAACATCGCCAGGCGCACCAGCGGTGAGGCGACGCGCGACTCGGCCAACACAAAGAGTCCCACGCCCAGAGCCGCCACCAGCAACAGCGTTACGTTCAGCCCGCCGAAACTGCCGCGCCCCAGGGTGACGGCCAGCGCGTAGGCCGCCAGCGTAAGCGCCAGCAGCAGCGTGCCCACGGCATCGAAACGCGGCTTGCCGGCAACTTGCCGATCAGACGGCAGGTGGCGCCAGGCCAGCAGCAGCGCGAGCAGGCCCAGCGGCACATTGGCGGCAAAGAGCGCCCGCCAGCCAAAGCCGGCAATCAGCACGCCGCCCAGCGAGGGGCCCAGCGCGGTGCCCACGGCCGACATGGTGCCCAGCAAACCCATGGCGCTGCCGGTCCTGGCCTTGGGCACCGTCTCGGCGACAAAGGCCATGGTCAGCGCCATCATCACGGCGGCGCCCAGGCCTTGTACCGCGCGCGCCGCGACCAGCAGCCAGAGCGTGGGCGCGGCGGCGCACAACACCGAAGCCGCGGTGAACAGGCCGATGCCGGCCAGCAGCAGGCGCCGCCGCCCGACGATGTCGCCCAGCCGCCCGGCGCCCACGATCAGCGTGGTGATGGCCAGCAGGTAGGCCAGCACGATCCACTGCACCTGCTGGAAGCTGGCGTTGAAAGCCTGCGCCAAGGTGGGCAGGCCCACATTGGCAATGCTGGTGCCCAGCGAGGACAGCAGCATGGACAGCGAAAGGCTGGCCAGCGCCCAGCGTACGGCTGGCGGCATAGGCACGGCGTCATGGGACGGTGCAGGATTTGGCTTCGACATGGATTCCGCTTTCTTTCTTGTGACAAGGCCCAAAACAGGCTTGTCCCAAGCGTAGGTTTTTGCGTGGCATAGCGGAAGACGCAGCATTTGCACTTTATTCGTGCGTGTGACGCCATGCCAGACCCAAATGCGCTATGGTGAGGGTATGTCCACGCCTGATTTCAACCTGCTCACCGTGCTTGATGTGCTGCTCACCGAGGGCAGCGTGGCCGGCGCGGCCAGGCGCTTGCGGCTCAGCCCCTCGGCCATGAGCCGGGCCTTGGCCCGCCTGCGCGAGACCACGGGCGACCCGCTGCTGGTCCGGGCCGGGCGCGGCCTGGTTCCCACGCCCCGGGCCGTGGCCCTGCGCGAGCAGGTCGGCCGGCTTGTGCAAGACGCGGAGGCCATGCTGCGCCCCGCTGAAAAGCTGGATCTCGCACAACTGGCGCGCACCTTCACGCTGCGCACCCGCGAAGGTTTTGTCGAGAACTTCGGGCCGGCGCTGGTTGCGCGCGTGGCCCAGGAGGCGCCCGGTGCGCGCCTCAGCTTTGTGCAAAAACTCGACAAGGACAGCACGCCGCTGCGCGACGGCAACGTCGACCTGGAAACCGGTGTGATCGGCAAGGCGACAGCGCCCGAGCTTCGCGTGCAGGCCCTGTTCCGCGACCGCTTCATAGGCGCCGTGCGCAAGGGCCACCCGCTGGGCCAGGGCGAGATCACGCCCGCGCGCTACGCGGCCGCCAGGCACATCGCCGTCTCGCGCCGCGGCCTGGGCGCCGAGCCGGTGGACGAAGCCCTGGCGGCGCTGGGTTTGCAAAGAGAAGTCGCCGCCATTGTCGGCAGCTTCTCGGCCGCGCTGGCCTTGGCCGACGCTTCCGACCTGGTCGCCTGCGTGCCCGAACGCCACACCGGCAAGCTGCGCGCCGGCATGCTGAGCTTTGCCTTGCCCGTGCCCACGCCGGAGTTCACCGTGTCATTGCTGTGGCACCCGCGGCTGGATGCCGACCCGGCGCACCGCTGGCTGCGTGCTTGCGTGCGCGAGGTTTGTGCCGCGCAAGCCGATGGCGTGACAGCCGTGGCCTAGGACGACCGCCACAGGACCTGCACCGCCAGCCCCGGCTCCGCATTGCGCACCTCCAGCTGTGTGCCGTGCGCCTGCGCCACGAGCCGGCACAGATACATGCCCAGGCCCACGCCGCCGGTGGCGCGCTGGCGTGCGCCGTCGGTGCGGAAAAAGGGCTCGGTCAGATGCGCCAGCTGCTCCGGGTCCACGCCGGGGCCGAAGTCGCGCACCTCCAGCAGTACACCGCCTTCCCCCGACTGCAGCGACACGCGCGGCGGGCTGGCCGCGCCGGCGCTGTAGCGCAGCGCGTTGTCCAGCAGGTTGCGCAGCAGCAGGCGCGCGCGCATGCGGTCCAGCTGCAGCGGCGGCAGCTCCGGCGCCAGGTCCAGCTCCACGGCCGCTGCCTGCGGCATGTCGGCCGCCACCTCGCGCACCAGCGCGGCCAGGTCCACGGTCTCGCGCTGCAGGGCGGCATGCGGGCTGGCCAGGCGCTCGCTTTCCAGCAGGTCGCTGATCAGGTCGCGCATTTCGCCGAGGTCGCGCAGCAGCGCCTCGCGCTCGCGCGGCGCGCTGCCCTCGCCCGCCACCGGCAGCAGCTCGGCATTGAGGCGCGCGCGCGTCAGCGGCGAACGCAGCTCGTGGCTGAGCGCCAGCAGCAGGCCGCGCTTGGCGTCCAGCATGGCCTTGATGTCGTGGGCCATGGTGTTGATGCGCGCGGCCAGGTCGCCGAGCTCGTCACGCCGGCGCAGCGGGATGGGCGTGTCGAAAACGCCGCGGCCGAAGCGCTCGGCGCCGGCGCGTATGTCGTCCAATGGGCGCAGCAAACGCCGCACATAGGCGTAGGCGCCTATCAGCAGGCCGAGCAACAGGCACAGCGTGATCCAGCCGAACATGCCGTGCGAAGGAATGGTGCCGGGGCCGAAGGTCACCTTGTGGCCATCGGCCGTAGTGCGGCTGAGCCACTCGCCGGCGCGGCCGCCGAAAAGTTCGCGGCCGGGGTGCGACTGCCAGTTCACCTGCGGCCCTTCGATGCGGATCGAAATCGGCAAGCGCGCCGCCAGCGCCTGCGCGCGGCCCAGGTCGGGCGGCGAGCCCAGGTCGGCCACCAGCCTGTCCATGTAGTCGCTGACCAGCGGCCTGGCCGCATCGCGCCAGCCGCTGGAAAACGCCCGCTGCATGCCGCCCATGAAGACCGCGCCCATGGCCAGCGCCAGCAGCAGGAACACGGTGATCAAGCGCAGCCGCAGCGAATGGCCCCAGCGGCGGCGCCAGCGCTCGGGGCGCGAGGGGCGCCTGCAGTGTTTGTGGCGCCTCATGGCGCGCCCGCCTTGCCCACCGCCAGCGTGTAGCCGGCGTTGCGCAGGGTCTTGATGCAATCCAGCGGTTCGAGCTTTTTTCGCAGCCGGCTCACCACGATGTCGACGGCGCGCGTGTAGAGCTCGGCCTCGTGGCCGCGCAGGCGGTTGAGGATGTCGTCGCGGTTGAACACCTTGCCGGGCTCGGCCGCCAGCAGCGCCAGCAGCTCGAACTCGGTGCCGGTCAGCTCGACCTTCTCGCCCAGGCGCAGCACTTCGCGCGTTTCGAGGTTGATCGCCAGGCCGTCAAACACGCGGCGCTGGCCCGCCTGAGGCACGGCCCGCTGGCGCCGCAGGATGGTCTGCAGGCGCGCCACCAGCTCGCGCGGCTCAAAGGGCTTGGGCAGGTAGTCGTCGGCACCCAGCTCCAGGCCCACCACGCGGTCCATCACGTCGCCGCGCGCGGTCAGCATGATGACCGGGAGGTCGCTTTCCTTGCGGATCTCGCGGCACAGCGCGAAGCCGTCCATCTCGGGCAGCATCACATCCAGGATGGCCGCGTCGTAAGCGCCGCCGCGCAGTTTGGCCAGGCCTTCACCGGGGCGAAGGGCGCTGTCGAGCACAAAGTCAAAACGGGCGAAGTACGCGGCCAATGGCGCGGCCAGGTGTTCGTCGTCGTCAATCAGGAGGATGCGGGGCATAGGATTGGCTACATTCACTTCGGAAAACTCGCATCGACCTGGAGTTGCTCCTGAAAAAACATCAATGCATCGCGGTTCACATTGTCATGCACAGCAGCTCGATTGACGCCTTCTGGATCCGTACACAGAGCGGGCGCGACGCCGCGCATCTCTGACGTGCACGGCGCGAGAAACACGAAGTGGTCGGCCGCGGGAACCTCGGTGTATCGGACCAATGAGGGGAGCAGTTCCTTCACTTTGATCGCATTCTCCTTGGTCGGAAGCACAGAATCAGCGCCGGCCGCGTATAGATTCACCGGCCTCGAAACCTGCGACAGGCTTTCGCGGTCAAAGAAGGCTCCCGGCGGGCTCATGACAAATGCGGCGCGGATGCGGTCGTCGGTCTTCGCGATCAGCGGGGGAGACGACAGGGAAACCTTTTCGCCACCGGCACATAGAACACTTGTCGGCAAGGCTTTGCAATAAGCACTCAGCAGCTCGAACTTCGGTTTAGCGCCCATCAGCAAGAGGGCGGAATAGCCGCCTGCCGAAAAACCCGCGACGCCCACTCGCCGGGAATCGATCAGGCCCGCAGAGGCCGGAGCCTGCAACAGGAAATCCAGCAGTGCGGAAAGTTGCAGCGCTCTTCCAATCAGTACCCGATCTGTGCCGACCCCGCTGCCGTCGCGAAAATTGTCGCCCGGGTGCTCAATTGCGGCCACCACGTAGCCATGACGCGCGAGGAATGTCGCTGTATCGTGGTGACTGAACCGGCTGGCACCATTGCCGTGCGAGAGCAGCACCAGAGGATGGCGCACACCCATCGGCGCCGCATCCTTCACGGCAGACACAACGACAGCCCCCATCCTGGTTGTTTCAGACGTGGGTGATGCCGGATAGAAAACCGCCGCCTGCATCGGTTGCTGCGTGACAGGATCGGGAAGCCAAATCAGATGAAGGCCGGCTCCGCCGGAAGGTTCAGTGGCGCCCACCGCGCCGGCGATCAACGCCAAAGCAACAAACATGCTGCAAGTTAGCGATTTCAACATCGGACTCCTTTGAAGCGGAGAAAGGCGCTGTTTACCACGGATCGGGCCGTCCGATGCGCCCGAGGTGCGTCTGGCCAAAACCCGCCGCGTACTTGAGTCCGTAGCCCAGCGCACGATCAAAGCCGATGTGCGCGCACCAGACCAGCGCCGCCGCCAGCAGCATCGGCGAAGCACCCAGCACGCCCACGGCCAGCAGGCCCACGGCGCCCAGGTAGGAATGCGCCGCGTTGTAGGCCAGTGCGCCCCAGCGCGGCCCGGCGAGGTAGGCCAGGAAAGACAGGTCGGGCAGCAGGAACAGCGCCGCGAACCAGCCCCAGCCCGCGCCGAACTGGCCGTAAGCTGCCACCGCGGCGGCCAGCACGATGAAGCCTTCGGCACGCAGCAGCAGGCGCACGCCGCCGCTGGCGCTGCCCGGCACAGCCACCTCGCGACGCACGGGCCGCGCCATGCGGGCGGGCAGAAGCACCAGCGCCTCAGCCACGGTAGCCCCAGCGGCGGCCGCGCTCCATGAAGTCGCGTACTTTCTGTTGCTGCTCGGGACGCAGGTTGTCAAAGAAATCTGCCGCGGCGGCGATCACTTCGGGGCTGCCGGCCTGCACGGCCGCGGTTTTTTCGTCGATCAGCTTTTTGGCGCCGGCCTGGTCCAGCTTGTTGCCGGCGAAGAGGCCGCGAAAGGCCTCGCGCGGCTCGGTGGCGCCGCGCAGGGCGGTGCGCTGGGCCTGCAGCTTGTCGGCCAGCACGGCGAGCTTTTGTTTTTGCGCGGTATCAAGGTCCAGGCGCGAACCGATTTTCTCGACCATGCGGGCGCGCGCTTCCGGCGAACCCGGGTCACCATGCCAGCCATGGCCGCCGTGCGAGCAGGCGCCCAGGCTGCCGACAATGAGCGCCCCGCCAAACAGGCCGAGCAGGAGTTTTTTAACGCGGTGTTTCATGAAGAGCCTTGCGAGAGGTTGGAAGGTCTTCATGGTGCCCGCGCCCGGCGCGGCGATGTTTTCTTGCCGGTTGCGGCATGTTTCGCTTTGTTTCGGCTTCGGCCGGGCGCACCATCCCCTAAGATGGCGAAACAAGGGCCGGGAGCCCGAGGAGGGATACAACACATGGACCGCAGACGATTCCTGCAATGCGCCGCCGCGCCGGCCGCCGCCCTGGCCACGCTGGCCCTGCCCGCGCTTTCACAGCCGCTGCCCGCCGGTGGCGCCGACCCGGCCGCGCGCGCTGCATCCATTGAAGCCTGGCGGCAGCGGCTGCAGGGCATGCTCGACAAGGGGCGGCTGCCTATCATCGACATGGAAGCGACCTATGTAGCCAACACCACCCACATCCCCCAGATCATGGCCTGGATGGACGAGATCGACATCGCGCAGATCGCCTTCGCGCCGGCCTTCTCGCCGGACTCCGCGCCCTCGCTGGAGCTGCACCGCCAATATCCCGGCTACTTCATCCCTACCACCAGCAGCGGCGAGTTCCCGCGCTGGTGGAACAACCCCGACGCCTTTGTCAGCAAGGTGGCCGGCGACCTGAAGACCGGCTTCTACCACACCATGGGGGAATACGAGTTCCGCCACTACCCCTCGCCCGAACAGGTCGAAGCCCGCAACTTCGCCCGCGACATCACCGTGCCGCTGGACAGCCCCGCGGGCCACGCACTCTTCAAGCTCAGCGAGGAAACCGGGACCGCCTTCCAGATCCACTATGAAGCCGAGGACGTACTGCTGCCGGTGCTGGAAACCATGCTGGCGCGCTATCCCAAGGCACAGGTCATCTGGTGCCACCTGGGCCTGGTCCGCTACCCGGAGCGCAACAAGACCTACGGCCCCGCTTACGTGGCGTCATTGATCACGCGTTTCCCGGGCCTGCATTTCGACCTGGCGGTGCCCCGCCCCGAAAGCATTTACCGCCCCTCGGGCGCGCGTGATTCCACCCTGTTCCAGGGCGGCCGGCTGGGCGACGAATGGAAGGCTTTGCTGGAGAAATTCCCCGAGCGCTTTCTGGCGGCCAGCGACTACCGGCCGCCGGTCGAGTCCATGTACCGGACCAACATGGGCCGGCAGCGCAACCTGATCCTGGCGCCCCTGAACGAGGCCGCCCGCCACAAGATCGCCTATGGCAACGCCTGGCGCCTGGTGACCGGGAAAGACTGGGGCGCCTGAGAACTTGTTCTAAGCACTCAGCCCTGCAGCAGCGCCGCCGGGTCTTCGCTGGCCAGCACCTGCTCGGCCCAGGGCTGCAGCTTGGCGGCATCGGCGCGCAGAATCTGCTGCTTGACCGCGAGGATTTGCGAAGGGTGCATGGAAAAGCTGCGCAGGCCCAGGCCCAGCAGCAGCCGCGTCATGCCCACGTCGCCGGCCATCTCGCCGCAGACGCTCACGCCCTTGCCCTGGGCATGGCATTCGGCAATGGTGTCGGCGATCAGGCGCAGCACCGCCGGGTGGCAGGGGTCGTACAGGTGCGAGACCGCCTCGTCGGCGCGGTCTATGGCCAGCGTGTACTGGATCAGGTCGTTGGTGCCTATCGACAAAAAATCGAAGTACTTCAGGAACAGTTTGAGCGTGAGTGCCGCCGCCGGGATTTCGATCATCGCGCCCAGGCGCACCGGGCCATAGGGTATGCCTGCGTTGTCCAGCGTCGCGCGCGCATGGTCGATCAGCGACATGGTCTGGCGGATTTCGCTGGCGTGCGCCAGCATGGGCACCAGCAGGTTGACCTGGCCATGCGCCGCCGCGCGCAGGATGGCGCGCAGCTGCGTGAGGAACATGGGCGGGTCGGCCAGGCTCCAGCGTATGGCGCGCAGGCCAAGGGCCGGGTTCAGGTGGGTGTCCTGCGCCTTGGCGTGCCGGTCCAGCGGCTTGTCGGAGCCTATGTCCACCGTGCGTATGGTGACCGGCAGGCCGTGCATGCCTTCAATCGCCTTGCGGTAGGCCTGGTACTGCTCTTCCTCGTCGGGCAGCTTGCCGCTGCGCCCCATGAAGAGGAACTCGCTGCGGAACAGCCCCACGCCCACCGCGCCGGCCGTCACCGCACCCAGGGTGTCCTCAGGCATTTCGATATTCGCCAGCAGCTCCACGCGCTGCCCGTCGATCGTCAGTGAGGGCGTGTTCTTGAGCCGGTTCAGGCGCTGGCGCTCCAGCTCGCCCTGGCGCTGCTTGAAGCCGTACTCGGCCAGGATGATGGGCGAAGGGTCGACGATCAGCACGCCGGCATCGCCGTCGATGATGACCCAGTCGTCCTGCTCGATCAGCTGGCTGGCGCTGCGCGCGCCCACCACGGCCGGGATGTCCATGCTGCGCGCCACGATGGCCGTGTGCGAGGTCTTGCCGCCCACGTCGGTGGCAAAGCCGGCGAACAGGCTTTGCTTGAACTGCAGCATGTCGGCCGGCGACAGGTCGTGCGCCACCAGCACCAGCGGCACGTCGGTGGTGTCGTCCAGCAACAAGTCCTGTTGCGACAGCTTGCGGCCCGCGCCCGCCTGCGCGGCCGGCTGCACCGGCGAAGCCACGCCCTTCATGTGGCGCAGGATGCGCTCCACCACCTGCTCCAGGTCGGCCTTGCGCTCGCGCAGGTACTCGTCCTCCATCTCGTCGAACTGGCGCGCGATGATCTCGTACTGCGTGGTCAGCGCCCACTCGGCGTTGTAGTGGCGGTCGGTGATCCAGTGCTTGACGCCGCTGATCAGCTGCTCGTCCTGCAGCAGCATCAGGTGCACATCGAGCAGCGCGGCCAGCTCATGCGGCGCGTCCTTGGGCAGGTCCTGCTGCAGGCGCGTGATTTCCTCCATCACCGCGTTGCGCGCGACCCGCACCCGGGTGATCTCGTCGGCCGTCTTCGCGTCTTCAATGAAGTAGTGCGCCACGTCGGCGCGGCTGGACGCCACGAGCACGGCACGGCCTATCGCGATGCCGCGCGAAACCGCAAGACCGTGGACAGAAAAAGTCAAAGTGCGTCCTTCAAATCAAACCGCGAGGCGAAGCGAGCCGGACAACGCCAGTCCGAGACGCGGAACCGGCTTTGCCGGGCCGCAGGCGGGGCGGCCCCCTCGGGGGGCAGGGAGTTACGCGAAGCGAACGACCGTGGGGGCATCATTCACTCACCTTCTCCAAATTTATCAGCGATCAAGGCAAGGATCGCGTCCATCGCGGCCTGCTCGTCGGTGCCGTTTGTCTCGACCTCGACGGTGCTGCCCAGGCCGGCGGCCAGCATCATGACGCCCATGATGCTTTTGGCATTGACGCGGCGCTCGCCCTTGCTCATGAAGACCTCGCAGCTGTAGCTGCCCGCGAGTTTGGTGAGCTTGGCGGAGGCGCGGGCGTGCAGGCCCAGCTTATTGCTGATGTTCGTGCTGGTCTTGATCATGGTTTCTGCGCACCTGGTTTTGCGGTGCGGTAATGGCCACCTGCATCACGCCCTGCGTGGCCCCTATGAGGGCGCGCGCCACCAGGGCGTCGAGCGACTCGTGCCGGTAGGACACGGTGCGCAACAGCATGGGCAGGTTGATGCCGGTGATGAGTTTGGAATGAACGCCGTCGACGAGCTTTTGCGCCACGTTGCAGGGCGTGGCCCCGAAGACGTCGGCCAGCACCAGCGCATGCGAGGTACCCAGCTGGGCCAGCATGATGCGGGCCTGGGCCAAAGTTTCCTCGGGCGGCATGTTGGGCTGCACGTCCAGCGCGGCGACGCCGGGCGCGTTGTCGGGAAACACATGGAGCACGCACTGGCGCAGGGCGGAGGCCAGGGGAGCGTGGGCGATGATGAAAATGCCGTTCATGGGTTTTCGGGTTCCAGTGAATTATCGGCGCGCACACTGAGGAAATACCCATATGAGGCGATACAACAACACAATAACACCGCCATGGCCGCCTGGAAACTCGCCACCGTGCCCAGCCCCAGGGCGGTAAACACATCGATCAGCAGGCCTATGCCCCATTGCACGGCGAACACGCCGGCAAAAATCATCAGGTTGTAGGCCGACAGCGCCCGGCCCGCCAGCGAAGGCTTGAAAGCCATGCCCACCGCGGGTTGCGCCAGGCCCATAGTGCTGCAGCTCATGCAAAACAGCGCCCAGCCCAGCCAGCCCGTGGCCGCGCCGGCCGCGATGTTGAAGGCCAGCACCGCGATGCTCAAGGGCACGCCCCAGGTGATCAGTCGGGTGGCCGACCAGCCCTGGCGCGCCAGCCAGGGGTTGACCATGCCCCAGCCCCAGAAGGTCACCAGCATGGTGGCGTTGATATAAAAAAGCCCCGTGGCCGCCTGCAGCGGCGTGTAGCCCGCCACCTTGAGCATCCACGGGCCGGCCCACAAGGTCTGCACCGCCACCAGCCCGCCGTAATTGAAGAACGCCATGGGCGTCATCCTGCGGAAATAGCGGCTGCGCCAGATGGGGGCATAACCCGCCTCCTCCACTGGTACCGGCCGCAGCGAAGGGCCGCCCCGAGCAAGGCCAGCCCCTTCTTTCTGGTCAAGGGGCAGCGAATCGCCGAAGGCTCGCGAAGCGACAAGCGTGGGGGCTAGTTTCCAGGTTGGCGCCACCCAGGCGATGGCCGCCATGGACAGCACAATCATCGCCGCCAGAATCCAGAACAGCGGCCGCCAGCCCGTGACCGGCATCAGCCACTGCACCGGCAGTGTGGAAGCCAGCATGCCCAGCGAGCCTGTCATCAGCATCCACGAATTCGCGCGCAGCACCGTGCCCGGCTCAAACCAGCGGCGGTAACCCGTGAGCGGCGCCATCAGGCAGGCGCTCACGCCCATGCCCACCAGCACGCGCGCCGCCAGCAGCCAGGCAAAACTGGTCGCCAGCGAAAACGCCAGGCAGCCCAGCACCGCCACGCTTAAAAAACTCAGGATCACGCGCTTGGGGCCGTGGCGGTCCAGCCAGGCGCCCAGCGGCAGCTGCGTGACGGCAAAGCCTAAAAAATAGCCGCCCGCCAGCAATCCCAGATCGCGCGCGTGCAGCGAAAAATCCTGCGTCAGCACCGGCGACAGCGTGGCTGTGATGGCCCGCACCAGCGCCGAGCAGAAATAGGCCGCGGCGAAAGCCAGGAACACAAAGGCACCGGTCCAGGCGTCCAGCCGGCCGGCCCCGGCGGTGCCGAATGAAGCATCGCGCGTGGAAGCGGGCAAAGCGCCGTCGGCCGCCGTGGTCATGGTTCGAACTTGAGGCTGGAGAAAAAGGTTTCGGCCACCTCGGGCGCGATGCGGTCGGCATACAGCACCACCTGGAAGGCCTGCGAGCCTTGGGCGAAATAGGCCGCCTGCCCCTGCACCACCGCACCATCGGCGCGACGGCCCTCGGCCTTCACCAGCACGGCTTCGGCAGCGCCCGGAATCTTGAGCGGCGCCACTTGTGCCGGCCCGGCCTTCATGTTCGCCAGCGTCAGGCTTTGCCATTGCGCCAACACAGGCGCGGCCTGGGCCGCATCACCGAGCTGCGCCACTGCCACGGCAAAGGTCGCGCCGCCCGCATCACAGCCCAGCATGGACAGCGGCGTCGCCGGCCCGCCCAGCGGCACGGTTTTTTGCGCCTTGTCGGGCTTGCAGGGCAGCAGCAGCGCCAGGCGCGTGCCCTCGGGCCGCACCTCGCGCCAGTTCAGCGTAGGGCTGCATGCCACCAGCATGGCGACGGCTGCCAAATAAAAAGAAGCGGCGGCGGGGCGGACGGCCTGCCCGCAAATCGTAAGCATGCCTTGGACTTTACAGGGGATTACAGGGGATTCATGCACCGGCTTGGCCCCCATGCGGCGCTTTACGGGGTTTTTGCACCGGCTTGGCGCGCGCGACACCTGCGGGCCGGCACAAACCGGGGCATGGCGCTTGCTAATGGGACACGTCCCCACTTTTCAAGAACCAGGAGCTTCACCATGAACCGCAACGACATCACCGAAAAAATCATCGCCACCAAAGTCAGCAAAGGCATCACCTGGGAATCCGTCGCCAAAAAGGTAGGCCTCAGCAAGGAATGGACAACGGCCGGCTGCCTGGGCCAGATGACTTTTGACGCCAAGCAGGCCAAGGTGATCGGCAAGATTTTTGGATTGACCGCTGAAGAACAAAAATGGCTGCAGGTCGTGCCCTACAAAGGCTCGCTGCCCACGCCCGTGCCCACCGACCCGCTGATCTACCGCTGGTATGAAATCGTCAGCGTCTACGGCACCACCATCAAGGAACTGATCCACGAAGAATTCGGCGACGGCATCATGAGCGCGATCGACTTCAGCATGGACATCGTGCGGCAGCCTGATCCCAAGGGGGACCGCGTGAATGTGGTGTTGTCGGGGAAGTTTTTGCCGTACAAGACTTACTGATACGGCGGTGAGAGGAGAGCTTGGCCCTCGGTACCCTTAGATCACCGCAAATCCAGTAGGTAATCGGCAAAAATTAACGATTGAAATGCTTAACGTACATACCGCCATCAACCACCTCAACCGGATCACATTACAGCCTTAAAGCCGATCTGTTTCAGCTCTTCTAAAGGGACCTGATCAAGATCAGCCAGAAAATCCGGTTTTTTGACCAGTGCGATGATCCTATCCAAATCTTTGCCTAGAAAGCCGCCGGGGAGATAGGCTTCCAATGCACCCCGTTTCAGCACAAAAATAGACTGCGTACGAAGCGCATCGATGTTGGCATTGATTTTCTCCTGATCATCTTCCGACATCGGTTTATAAAAGGCTACTCTCCTAGCAGCGACATACCCCCAAACGGGAGCTAACTTCGTAATATCTGCCGACTCAACGGCAAGCTGAATTGCATCCACGAGACTTCTACCATCTTTATTGCCCACCATCTCCTCGTCCAAACACTCTTTTACGGCCTTAGCATTCATGGTCAAAAGAGCCTTCACACCGTCGGAGCCGACTTGCTTTAGGAAATCTTGATCCGCCACTATTGCGAAGGGCAACTTACATGCCTCGAGAAGTGCCTTGTATATGGGGAAATTCCCTTTTCCACCAACTTGGACAATCTCGATATCTTTCCCTCGGAGTAAGTCGAGCGCATCAAATAACGCGCCAAAGAAGACCGCATCTGACGGTCCTTCAACAAGGATCACCTTTTCAGCAAAGAAAATTTTTTCATTGTTAAGGGCATTGATGAGGTCAAATGCGCGCTTTCCATCCGGTATACCCTTAGGATCGATCTGCGTCACTACATGTCGCCCATGAGCAATCGCAACGCGGCTTACATGAGGGATTGACTCCGGGGTTACGAATATCGGCGAGTGAGTTGCAAAAACGAATTGATTGCTAGTTTTTGCCCTTAAATGCTGAAATAAGCTCAAAAGCTGACGCTGAGATTTTGGATGAAGATGAAGCTCCGGCTCATCGATCACAACCAAAGTGTCTCTTATGTCTAAAAGCGTGATGCTCACTGCGTAGTAGAGTATTTCTTTCTCTCCCGTTGACGCATCTCCGACATGGAAAGGCTTGCCCGCTTTTTGGAAACTCATGTCCCATAAGTGCTGTCGAGGGTTTGTGCACACAAAATCCCACGAGTAACCGAATCGAGCCAGTATGTCGGTAAGTAGGCTCGGTCCAGGCTCATCTTTGAGCGCGCCTAGGGAAGTCAGCCCGCCTTGCATGACTAAATTCATACCTCTCTCTGCAAGCACTTGGATCGCAAGCTCCATAAGACCCGGATTGCCATTGCGAGCGCTCGAGTGCTGACTGGCGCGCCGAACATCCCAAAAACCTGACTGAGCAAGATTTGCTCTGGTAGAGATACCCTGGGTTCTTACCGCCGGAATGTATGCAATGGGGAGAGAAAGCGGTGCAAACCGATACGCACGCCGAATTTCACGATGAACATCGTAGGCATTGAGATAGGAAATAAACAGTTCAGCACCCTTCTCCAAGCGTTGCAATTGGTGGTCGCGGATTTCATATCGGAAAATCGCACCCGAAGTGATTTCATCGAGATCCCAATGATCAACAGCCCCGATGGGATGCATCCCTATTTGTTGTGGCGAACGTTTAGCCAACTCTGGGACGTACTCCTTTATTGTTCGAATGTTTTCCACATCGGAATCGGTGACTTGCAGTTCGATTTCAATCACCTGTGGCACAGTGTCTGCGCCTCTGTGCTTACTCGGAAAGTAGTTATGCAGGTCAGAGTTCTGCCAGGTGCCGAATTCCGGCGCATCTGCGCTACCAGTTTCGGGGGCAAATTTTCCCACTACAAAATACTTTCTGAGCACATTGACTGCAGTGTCAATGAAGGTAGTTTTCCCACCCCCATTCGGACCTATCAAGATGGTCATGTCGCCGTCAAGAGTGATCTCCTGTCGATCTAGAAAGCAACCGACGTTTGTCAATGCAATTTTTCTTAGTTTCATCTATCCCCCGCTACTAGTCATCATTACTACAAATTCGGTCACACAAGTTAATGTAGCGATGACATAAGGTTCCATCAAATCGCAGCGGGGCAGCCTGTGTGAGCGCTAGAACCGGTTTTAGCCAACACATGGGCAAAATACCCCCATGAACTCTTTAGACGGCATCCGCATCCTCGACCTCTCCCGCGTACTCGCAGGCCCCTGGTGCACCCAGACCCTGGCCGACCTGGGAGCCGACGTGATCAAGATTGAACGCCCCGGCACGGGCGACGACACGCGGACCTGGGGGCCGCCGTTTTTGAAGGATGAACAAGGCGCGGACACCGAGGCGGCCTACTACCTGGGCACCAACCGCAACAAGCGATCCGTGACCTGTGACATTGCCCAGCCGGCGGGCCAGGCCCTGATTCGCGAACTGGCGAAGCATTGCGATGTGTTTGTCGAGAACTTCAAGGTGGGCGACATGGCGCGCTATGGCTTGGATTACGCCTCGCTCAAGGCCATCAACCCTCGTCTCGTCTACTGCTCGGTCACCGGCTTTGGGCAGAACGGGCCTTATGCCGACCGCGCGGGTTACGACTATGCAATCCAGGGCATGGGCGGGCTGATGAGCGTGACGGGCGAGCGTGACGACCTGGGCGGCGGGCCGCAAAAAGTGGGCGTGGCGGTGGCTGATTTGATGACGGGCATGTATGCGACGGTGGCCATACTCGCCGCGCTGCGCCATGCCGAGAAAACCGGCGAGGGCCAGCAGGTGGACATGGCGCTCCTGGATACGCAGGTGGCCATGCTGGCCAACCTGGGCGCCAACTACCTGGTGAGCGGCAAGGCGCCGGGCCGGGCGGGCAATGCGCACCAGAACATCGTGCCCTACCAGGTGTTTGAAGTGGCGCCTGCCGCCGACGGAAGCAAGGACCATCTGATCCTGGCGGTCGGCAATGACAGCCAGTATGCGAAGTTCTGCCAGGTGGCGAATATTCCTGAGCTCGCGACCAACCCGCTGTTTGCCAAGAACCGCGACCGCGTGCTAAACCGTGCCAAGCTGGTGCCGATTCTGGAAGCGGTGATGAAGACGCGCGCCAAGGCCGACTGGCTGGCGGCGCTGGAGGCGGCGAAAGTGCCTTGCGGCGCCATCAACAACCTGGCCGAGGTGTTTGCCGACCCGCAGATAGCAGCGCGCGGCATGGTGACGGAGTGGCGGCATCCGGTGAAGCACGATTTGAAGCTGGTCTCCAGCCCGATACGCCTGAGCGCGACGCCGGTGCGCGCCGATCTGCCGCCGCCGCTGCTGGGCCAGCACACCGATGAAGTGCTGCGCGAACTGCTGAACTATTCCGATGCCCAGTTGTCTGAACTCAAGGGCGGCAAGACGATTTAACCCGGCGGGCGAGCTGCCCCGTATTCATATCCCCAAAGAAAAGCCCCTCGCATGATGATTCGACGCCGCATGATCAAAGCCATGTTGGGCCTGCCCTTGGCCGCCGCCCTTCCCGGCGTGGGCCATGCCCAGGGCATGCCGGACTTCGGCGTGCTGAAGGCCGGCTATGCGCAGCGCCTGAAAAAAATCCTGGCGGCGGGGGAGTTGCCCTATGTGGATATCGAAAGCTCCTGCAATGCCGGGCGGCTTGATATCGACTTCGTGGCGAAAAACATGGACAGGCTAAACATCGGCCTGATGGCGCTGTCGGCAGACATCGGTCAGGGCGAATTCAAAAAGGGCGTGCGCTTCAATAACCTGTCGGAGAAACTGGTGGCGGCCTATCCGGACCGGTTTATCCCTGTGGGCAATGGCGGGCAGCCGCCGGCGCTGACGGAGGCGCCCGACGAGTTCATGGATGCGCAGGAAGCCGCGATCACGAAGCGGCAGATCATGTGCCTGGGCGAGTATGAGTTTCGCCACTACCCTTCGCCGCGCCAGGTGAAGCATGGGTCGGCGGAGGACCGCGACGTCAACGTACCGATTGACGGCTCGACCGGGCACCGGGTTTTCAGCCTGAGCGAAAAAACCGGGATGGCCTTCCAGATCCACTATGAGATTGAGGACGCGCTGCTGCCGCCGCTCGAGAAAATGCTGGCGCAGTACCCCAAGGCCAGGGTGGTCTGGTGCCACATTGCGCAGGTTCGTTACATCGAGCGGGCCACGCGCTACAACGCGGCCTATGTGGCCGGACTGATAGGGCGCTTTCCCAATCTGCAATTTGACACGGCCTTCGGCGATTCCACCTCGGTCTACCCCTTGAGCAACCAGCGCCATGCGCGCGTCTGGGCGGGCGATGGCGGGCTGGTGCCTGAATGGCGCGACCTGATCGTGGCCCACCCCCAGCGATTTTTGTCGGCGCTGGACCTGGGTGGGGACCGGATGGACCGCATGGGTTCTTACGACCAGAAGCACCGCTACTTCCTGCAGCAGCTGCCGGAAGCGGTGAGGCACCAGGTGGCTTACCGCAATGCTTGGTCGCTGCTGTTCGGCGAGGAGTTCGCCTGAAGCCCGAGCATCAACCACGAGAGGTGACGCGATGAAACACAATTTTGTTCTGGTGCACGGCGCATGGCATGGCGGCTGGTGCTGGCGGCGCGTGGCGCAGGTGCTGCAGCTGGACCACCACAAGGCCTTTGCGGTCACGCTGACGGGCCTGGGTGAGCGGGCCCACCTGCTGTCGCCGGCCATCAACCTCGACACGCACATCAATGACGTGATGAATGTGATCGAAGCCGAGGAGCTGCACGAGGTGACGCTGGCGGTGCATTCCTATGCCGGCATGATAGGCACCGCGGTGGCCGACCGCATGGGTGGGCGCCTCAAGCACCTGGTGTATGTGGATGCGGTGGTGCCGCAGCCGGGCGAGAGCTGGAGCAGCACGCACGACGCGGCCACGCAGCAGAAACGCATGGCGGGTGCGCAGGCCACAGCGAATTTCAGCTTTGCGCCGCCCGATCCTGAGATCTTCGGCGTGCATGGCGCCGACCACGACTGGGTGCAGCGCCGGCAGACACCGCACCCGGGCAACACCTATCAGGCGCCGCTGGATTTTGATGTGAAGCGCGTGGCGGCGGTGCCGCGCACCTTTGTGAGCTGCACCGCGCCGGCGCTGGCGACCATCACGCCGAGCCGGCTGCGCGCGCGTGACCCGAATTTCTGGGGCGGCGCGTGGCTGCCGAACTCGCGCTTCGTGGAACTGGCGACCGGCCACGACCCCATGGTGACCGAGCCGGCGGCGCTGGCGCGCATTCTGCTGGAGTGCGCCGAATGAAGGCGCTGGGGCGGCGCGGCTTCACGGCGGCGCTGGCGGGCAGCCTGGCCTGGCCGCTGCAGGGTCATGCCAAGGACAGCGCCCTGCCGGTGCCGGCCTCGCTGCCCGAGGTGGCCGGGCGGGCCGCGGTGCGCAGCGAGCCGCTGGTGTTGCTGATCACCCTGCCCGGCTGCCCCTATTGCGAGCTGGTGCGGCGCAACTACCTGCTGCCGGCGCGCAAGGAAAGCGGGCTGGAAGCCTGGCAGATCGACGTGACCGACAGCCGCACGCCGCTGACGGGTTTTGACGGCAAGCCCACCACGGCGGCCGTCCAAGCCAAGGCCTGGAAGGCGACTTTCACGCCGACGGTGCTGTTCCTGGGCCCGCAGGGGCAGGCGTTGGCCGAGCCGCTGGTGGGTGCGGCCGTGCCGGATTTTTACGGCGCCTACCTCGACGAGCGGCTGGTGCTGGCGCGGCGGGCTGTGGTGGCGCTGCGTTGACAAACAAGGCCCGGACATCATGACGGAAGAAGAATCGCTGCAAGCTGCCATCAACGAGCCTGTGGTGCTGCGGGCCTATGACCCGCACTGGCCCTCAATGTTCGAGGCCGAGCGCGAGCGGCTGCAGTCGCTGTTCCCCCATGACTTCATCGCCATCGAGCACATGGGCAGCACGGCCGTGCCGGGGCTGGCGGCCAAGCCGGTGATCGACATCCTGGCCGGCGTGGCCTCGATGGAAGCGGCCAGGACCTTGGTGGCGCCCCTGTGCAAGCAGGGCTACACAACGTCGGCCGAGTTCAATGCCACGCTGGCGGACCGCCAGTGGCTGATGCGCTGGGCCGACGGGCGCCGCACCCACCACCTGCACCTGGTGGTGCACGGCGGCCCGGTGTGGGCGCAGCGCCTGCGCTTTCGCGATGCGCTGCGTGCGGACCCGGCGCTGGCCTGGAACTATGCCGCGCTCAAGACCGAGCTGGCCGCGAAGCACCCCACCGACCGCGAGGCCTATACCGAGGCCAAGGCGGCGTTTGTGCGGGCGGTGTGCGAGGGTTGAACCCCAGAACCCAGCCCTACTATTAAGCCGCCAAATCACCCCGCTGGACCTGTACTACTGCCTCCCGCGCGCCGGGCAAATGAGCCTTCGGTGGTAAATTCAAACCGTTCAAGCAGGAGAGCGCTGCCGCCAGGCAGCCACCGAAGGCGCAAACTTCCATAATCGCTCAGGTCCCGTACTGCCCGGAACACACAGCCGTCTGGAGAGACGCCGCATGCAATGTGCGGCGCACCGAAGGAGCAAGGCCGATGCGCAAGCAAGGCCGAATCTCTCAGGTAACAAGGACAGTGGAAGCGGCCGCAAGCCTGTGATGGCCTGGCGGTTGCCATGATTCTCTTTTGATTCGAGCACCACCGGGCATCGCGCTTGCGCAACTGCCATTTGCAATGTTCTGCTTGAGAAAAGGAATCGCCATGAAAGTCATGGTTTTGGGTGCGGGTGTCACGGGGGTCACGACGGCCTGGTATCTGGCGCAGCGTGGGCATGAGGTCACGGTTGTCGAACGGCGCGGCGCGGCCGCGATGGAAACCAGTTTTGCCAACGGCGGGCAAATTTCCGTCAGCCATGCGGAGCCCTGGGCCAACCCGGGTGCGCCGCTCAAGGTGCTGAAGTGGCTGGCGCGGGAAGACGCCCCGCTGCTGTTCCGGCTGCGTGCCGATGTGAACCAGTGGCTGTGGGGCCTGGAGTTTTTGCGCAACTGCACGCCGGCGCGCACCGCGCAAAACATCCGGCAGATCGTCAACCTGGGCATGTACAGCCGCGGCGCATTGCAGAAGCTGCGCGCGGAACTAGGCCTTGAGTACGACGCGAAGACCCAGGGCATCCTGCACTTCTACACCAGCCAGGCCGAGTACGACGCGGCGCAGGAGCCGGCGCGCATCATGCGCGAGCACGGCTGCGAGCTCGACATGAAAACCGCGGACGAATGCGTGGCCATAGAACCCGCACTGGCGCAGTGCCGCGGCAGCATCGTGGGCGGCAGCATGACGCCCAGCGACGAGTCGGGCGATGCCCAGGCTTTCACCGCCGCGCTGGCGGCGCGCTGCGAGCAGGCGGGCGTGAAGTTTCTCTACAACACCCATGTCCTCGACGTGCTGGCCGGCGGCGGGCGCGTCAACGAGGTGCTGGTGGCCAGGGGCACCGGCGAGGCGGGCGGGCGTGTGGAAACACTGAAGGCCGACGCCTACGTGATGTGCCTGGGCGCCTTCAGCGCGCCCTGGGCCCAACGGCTGGGGCAAAGCCTGCGCATCTACCCGGCCAAGGGTTATTCGGTGACGCTGCCGGTGATCAACGAGGCGGCCTCCTACCAGGTGAGCCTGACGGATGATGAATACAAGCTGGTGTTCTCGCGCCTGGGCAATCGCCTGCGCATCGCGGGCACGGCGGAGCTCAACGGCTACAACAGCGAGCTGAACCTGGTGCGCTGCCAGGCCATCGTGCGCCGCGTAAAGCAGCTCTTCCCGGAGATGACGGATGGCGAAGGCGCCCAGTTCTGGACCGGGCTGCGACCGGCGACGCCCAGCAACGTGCCCTACATCGGCAAGAGCAAAACGGCAAACCTCTTCCTCAACACGGGCCATGGCACGCTGGGCTGGACGCATGCCTGCGGATCGGGTGCGGCGATTGCCGACATCGTGAGCGGTCGCGTGCCTGAGCTGGATTTTGCGTTTACCGGCATGCCGGCACCGGGCCGCGCGATGGCCTTGCCGGGCATGGCGCGCGCCTGAAAAGGGGCGGGCGTGCAGCAAAGAAGCGGACACGGTAATATCGCCCTCCCTTCGTTCACACGCCCTTGCCCGCCATGACATCAGCCGCAACCACGCCGCCTGACGGCCTTCCCACTTACCGCCTGCTCACGGGCCCGGATGACGCGAGTTTTTGCCGCCGGGTCAGCGAGGCCCTCGCGTTGGGTTACGAGCTTTACGGCTCGCCGGCGGTGACCTTCAATGGCGAGAACGTGATCGCGGCGCAGGCGCTGCTATGGCCTTCGGTGAAGCGAGGCGGCTGATGGGCGCACCTGCGCCGCTGAACGCCGCAACGCTGCGGGCGATGGCGGATTTCCCGGACCAGCTCGAGCAGTTTTACGCTGCCATTCCTGAAAGCCACCGCAACTGGACGCCGCCGTCCTGGGAGGGCATTCCGAGCGAGACCTTCCCGGCGCTGGGCCAGGTCTGCCATGTGCGGGACATCGAGATCGATGGCTACCACGTGCGCATCCAGCGCACGCTTGCGGAGGTAAACCCGGTGCTGGCCTCGCTGGACGGCTATGCGCTGGAGCGGGAACGCGGCTACGCAACAGCGGACGCACAGGAAGCCCTGGCGGCATTCCGCGCGGCGCGCGCCAAAACCATGGCGATGCTCGCGGGTCTCACGCCCGAGGCACTGGAGCGCACAGCCGAGTTCGAAGGCTACGGAGCGCTGACACTGCGCAGCCTGGTGCACTACCTGTGCAGCCACGACCAGCAGCACCTGGCCGGGCTGCAGTGGCTGTTGGGCAAGATCGATGCGTCGCGCACCGCGCCTGCCGGGGCCTGATTTGTAACAGCGCGCTAGCAGGAAAGCCGTTTTACGCGCTACCTTGCCCGCGCGTTATTCAATTAAAAAACAACGGATCGGCGCGGGTATTCCCCAAATATTCGTGTTTTATGTCCCTTTAGAGTCAGCGGACTTGTAAGTAAACGTTAGTTCGGACGCACACTTGTCCTGACGGGCTTCGCGCTGTGCATTCCGCAGCTGCGACTCTTTTTACTGACTGATGACAAGGGTGATCAACATGATGATTTATTTGCGCAATGTCGCGGTGCTGTCGGGCGTGGCACTGGCTATGGTTTCTGCTGTGGCACAAACCGAAACGCCTCCCCCCAAGAAAACCAAGGCCGCATCGGCGGCGCCGGTTGAAAAATTCACCGGCCCCCGCGAGAAAATGGTGGTGGCCATGCCCAAGACCTACGGCAAGACCGAGACCATGGCCTTGTGGGGCGACTACTTCAGCCACCTGTCGCGCTGCGCCAATGTGGAACTGCAGAACAGCCAGGGCGACTCGCTGGAACGCACCAGCAACGTCGACATCCTGGGCGAGAAGGAGCTGATCGAAGCCCTCTCCACCGGCAAGGCGCAGATCGGGCAAGTGAACCCGGGCCTGGCCGCGCAGATGGTGACGGCCGGGCAGCAGGCGCCTTTTGCGGTGCCGGGCAACAAGGCCACGGGCCAGCGCAATTCCTACAAGCTGATCCTGATCACGCGCGTCGACAGCCCCTATAAGGAACCCAAGGACCTGATCGGCAAGAAGATCGCCCACACCACACCGACGTCCAACTCGGGCAACCTGGCGCCGCGCGCGCTGTTCCCGGCGCTGGGCCTGACGCCGGACAAGGATTACGAGGTAGTGTTCTCCAACGGGCATGAGCGCTCGGTGACGGGCGTGATGCACGGCTTCTTCCCGGCCGCGGCCGTGGCCAGCGACCTGTACCAGCGCATGATCGTCAAGGGCGACGTGAAGGGCTCGAGCATTCGCACGATCTGGGAAAGCCCGCCCTTCATGACGGAAACCTGGACCATGAGCAAGGACGTATCGCCCGAGCTGCAGGCCCGGGTCAAGAAATGCTCGTTCAGCTACAGCTTCTCGCCCAACCTGAAGAAGCAGCTGCCGGGCAACGACACCTTCCTGCCGATCAATTTTGACCGCGACTTCGCCACGGTGATGGAGGTGTACAAAAAGACCTTGGCTGCTCAGGCGGCTGCACCCAAGAAGTAGGCCCCCACGCTCCCCCACTTCGTGTGGGTCGCTGCCCCCGAGGGGGCCGCCCGCCAGCGGCCCGGCAAAGCCGGTTCCGCGGCTCATGCTGGCCTTTGGTGGGCTCGCTTCGCATCGCCTCGTGTGGCTACCGGGCTGTCCACGCCAGCAGGGGCCGCGGAACCGGCTTTGCCGGGCCGCTGGCGCCGCCCCCTGAGGGGGGAGCAGGCTACACGAAGTGAGCCTGAACGGGGGGGGGGAGCTAGGACAGCCTGTTCGGCGACTGGCTCTCCACACTCAAAGGCGGGTGCACCGTGCCCCACAGGCTTTCGTCGAGCACGCGCTGCAAGGTGCGCAGCAGCTGGTCATTGGAGGTATAAGCCTTCACGAGCACGGCTTCCACACGATCGCTGTCCCTGGCCACCGCATCGCTCGCGGAGAACACGACCACCGGCGGCGCGGGGTTCAGCGCCTCTATGGTGTCCAGCAGTTCCCAGCCCGAGCCGTCTTTCAGCGTGAGGTCGAGCAGCACCAGGTCGTAGTGGTGCTTGTCCAGCTGTTCGCGCGCCTCGTGCAGGGTGGCGGCGAATTCAAAGGTGGCGAAGTCCTGGGCGATGGTGGCGGCGATGCGCTGGATGTCCAGGTCGTCCTCGACATGCAAAATGCGCGGCCGGCCTTCGGCCATGCTGGCGATGGCGCGCTGCAGGCTGAGGATGAGCTTGTTTTCGTCGATGGGTTTTTCGAGCCAGGTCGAGACCTTGAGCGGCTGGTTGTTGAACTCCAGCTCGCCGGCTTCGGCATTGGCCGAGACCACCACGATGGGCAGGTCGCGCGTGCGCTCTTCGCGGCGCAGCGAGCGGATCAGGCTGATGCCGTCCAGGTCAGGCAGGCCCAGGTCGATGGTCATGGCCGCGTAAGGGCGGCGCACCACCTGCTCCATGGCCTGCGCGGCGCGGTAGACCAGGTCCGAATCGAATCCGCCCTTCTCGAGCATCAGCTTGATCAAATGGGCGATGTCCTGGTCATCCTCACAGACCAGGATCAAGGGCCTTGCCGGCCCGTTGTGCCTGGCCTTGCTTTCGCCGTTGCTCGCCTCCGCCGCTGGCGGTGCGGCCGCTTCGGGCAGCTCAAAATAGAAAACCGTCCCCACGCCGGTCTGCGAGGTGAAACCCACGTTGCCGCCCATGCGCTCCACGATGGCGCGCGAGATGTTCAGTCCCAGGCCCGTGCCGCCCTTTTGCCGGGTGTCGGAAGTATCGGCCTGCGAAAACTTCTGGAAGATGCGCTTGCGGAATTCCTCGGGAATACCGGGGCCGCTGTCGGCGACCTCGACCCTGACCCGCCTGTCGCTGCACAGCAACCGGATATAGACAAAGGAGTCCGCCGGTGAAAACTTCACCGCGTTGGAGATCAGGTTGGTGGCCGCCTGGGTCAGCCGGTCGCTGTCGACGCTGACCCTGACCCCTTGGGCCTGTATGTCCAAGGCCAGTTTGACCTTGTGCTGGTCCGCGAAGCCCTCATTGGCCACCAGTATTTGAGCCAGCAAGGGCGCCAGTTCCACGGTCTGCATGTCAAAGCGCATCTTGCCGGATTCGATTTTTTCGCTGTCGAGGATGTCGTTGATGAGCCGGATGAGCCGCTCGCAGTTGCTGGTGGCGATGCCGACCAGGTTCTTGGCCATGGGCGGCAACTCCCCGGCCACCCCGCCGACGATCAGGCCCAGCGAACCGCGTATGGAAGTCAAGGGCGTGCGCAGCTCGTGGCTGACGGTGGAGACAAACTCGCTCTTCATGCGATCGACGCGCTTGAGCGCGGTCACGTCGGTGCCCAGCGAGTAAAAGCCGAGCACCTTGCCTTCGTCCTCGTCTTCGCCATAACGCGGAAAGTACTGCATGACATAGTCGTGCATCTGGCCGTCTGCGGTTGGCTGGATACGGTCATACTCGGCCGCATAGCCGGCCAGGGCCTCCTCGATCTTGGCGCGCTCTTTTTCATAGAGCTCCTTGCCCATCATCTCGCGCATGGTCTTGCCGTGGATCTCCCCGGGCTTGAGGCCGAAGCGCTCTTCATAGGCCAGGTTGTGGAACTGGAAGCGCTGGTCGGCGTCGATGTAGGCAATCAGGGCCGGCACCGTGTCGGTGATCTGGTGCAGCTGCGTCTCGCTGGCATGCAGCGCGAGGGTGCGCTCATGCACGCGCTGCTCCAGGGTCTCGTTGGCGCCCTTGAGCTCCTCGTTGACGCGCTGTATGGTGGTGTGGCTGCCGATGAGGTCGATCGCCGCATACAGCAGCAGCGCCACCAGCACCGCCGAGAAGATCAGCAGGTAGCGGTGGTAGCGCTCGCCGTCCAGGCCGCTGTTCTGCTGCTCGAGCGTTGCCGCGTCGCTGATCTCATCTATCAGCTTTCCGGTCGGCGCGGCGGCAATGCCGGCGAGGAGCTCGTTCACGATTTTCTGCTCGCGAAGAATGGTCTGGATATGCGCGCGGAAGATCTCCAGTCGGTCCCGGATATCCGGTGGGACATGGCGCAAGCCGGCTTCAAGCTCACTCAGCCCGGCCTGGATCTCAAGGCCCCTGTCGTCGGTCGGGCTTTGGCTGTAGAGCATGCTCGCAAGCAGCAGCTTGTTGACGCTGGCTGAAATGCCTTGAGATGCCGGGTGCGCGGCACCACGTCCCGTCCCGAAGGACTGCTGGATGTCCTGTGCCGCGGTGGGCAGGAAGGTCAGTGAGTTGCGCAGCACCGAGTTGTTCGATTTGAATTGCTCGATCAGGACGGCCTTGTCCTGGACGGCACGCTGCAGCACCGCCAGCCTCGCCCCATGGGCGGATGCATCGTGTTGGTGGGTGCCCGCCTCCGACTGGAGCTGCTCCATGAGCCGGGCCATTTCACCCTGGTTGTCGGCCAGCGCGTCGTAGTGCCTGTTGATGCCTATCCTGGACTTGAGCACGTCCAGTTCCCATTGCGCGTCGAGCTGCTTCAGATGGCGCAGCGCGGCGATATCCTCAAAGTAGTCCGAGCTGTCGAAACTCTGGCTTTTGGCGTACAGAAAGACCAGGATGGACAGCAACACGGCGGTAACCGCCACCATGGGCACCCAGGCCAGTCGGTTCGGCTTTTTCACGGCTTGGCGTCCTTGAGGTCCAGTTCACCGGTGAGCGTATTGAGGAAACGGATGATGGCTTCCTTGTCTTCCTTGGACGCGACACGGCCGAGCTGGTAGCGGAACATGACGTCGACGGCCTCGTCCAGGGTTTTTGCCGAGGCATCGTGAAAGTAAGGCGCGGTGAGCGCGATGTTGCGCAGGCTGGGCACCTTGAAGACGTGCTTGTCGCTTTCCACCTTGGTGACGAGGTAGCGGCCGAGGTCGGCCTCCGTCGGATTGCCGCGTTTGGCGAAGTAGTCACCCATGACGCCGAACTTCTGGAACATATTGCCGCCCACGTTCACGCCCTGGTGGCAGGCAACACAGCCGTACTGCTTGAACTTCGCGTAGCCGGCTTTTTCGGCCGGCGTGATCGCGTTGGCATCGCCGCGCAGGTACTTGTCAAAGCGCGAGTTGGGCGTGATCAGGGTGCGCTCGAAAGTGGCGATGGCGTTCTGGATATTCGCCTTGGTGACGCCGTCCTTGTAGGCGGCGGCGAAAGCGCTCTTGTACTTGGGGTCCTGCGACACCTTCTGGACAACCTCTTCCCACTTCGAGCCCATCTCGACCGGGTTTTGCATGACGTGGTCGGCTTGAGCCTCCAGCGACTCGGCGCGGCCGTTCCAGAACTGCTTGAAGTTGAGCGCGGCATTCAGCACCGTCGGGGCGTTGACGCTGGTGAGCCCGCCATGAAGTCCCACCGAACGGTCCCGACCGTCGCCGCCGCCCTTGCTGAGGTCGTGGCAGCTGGCACAGGAGATGCGGCCGTTGCCCGAGAGGCGCGTATCGCGAAACAGCTCGCGCCCGATCTCCGCGCGGGCCGGGTCCTGCTTCAGCGTCAGGGGGACTGGCTGTATGGGCTCATCCAGCAAGGGGGCCGCTGTTGCGCTGCAGCATGCCCAGGCGGCGATGGCCGCCAGAACCAGAGCAGCAAGGCGCGGTGCGGCGAGGTGCGCGCTGGCATTTACAGAGAGCGCGCCTTGCCAGCTCCCAGGGACATCCGCTGACACCGACATTGTTCTTTGCACGGCTGCTGTCCTCCTGATCGTTAACTGCAACCAGTCCCAATCAGATCACGTTTATCAGCCGTGCCGCAAGGGCATTTCCCGTGTGGGCATATTTACCAACACTATGTAAGGAATTGCTTCACCTCCTCCAAATAGAGGACGGCGCGAAGCGCAGTTGCCCTCAGTCTCTGCCGTTGCCCCGCCGTTAGAACTTTTTATTTCATCGAGCCGAACACCTTCTTGAGGATGGCGCTACCCGTGCCCACCGGGTCCTGGCGGATCTTCTTTTCTTCCTCGCCGATGATGAGGTAGAGGCCGTCCAGCGACTTGCCGGTGACGTATTGCTGGATGTTGGCGTCTTCTTTCTTGACCAGGCCGAAGCCAGCGGCCTTGCCGGCGAATTCGTTGTATTTGTTGGCCAGGCCGACCTTTTCGGTGGCCTTGGTCACCACCGGCAGGAATTTGACGCCCAGCGGTGCGCGGGTTTTTTCGGCGAAGAAGGTGGTGACCGAAGTTTCGCCGCCGGTCAGGATGTTCTTGGCGTCGGTCACGCTCATGGTGCGCACCGCGTTAACCAGCAAATCCTTGCCCATGGGCACGGCGGCCTCGGCGGCGCGGTTGATGGAGGTGACCAGTTCGTCGATGCGCTTGCCCTGGCCGAGGTTTTTCAGCAGTTTGGAGGCATCTTCCAGGTAACCGGGCAAAGGAATGCGAACTTTTGGGTTTCCGAGGAATCCATCCGTCTTGCCCAGCAGGGCGACGGCCGCAACGGCGCCCTTTTCAAGGGCGGTTTTCAGGCCGGCGCTGGCGTCGGCGTTGCTGATGCCGGACAGGTCTCCCAGCGAGAACGCGTGAGCCTGGTGGTAGGTAGCCCATATCAGTGCACCCAGCGCGCTGACGCCGGCCCGATTAAAATTGCGACGTTGCATGATGAGGTCCTTCCCATGAAATTGACATCGAGCCAGACAGTATGCCGCATGGCGCTGGCCGGCATTTTGGCGCTGTCGGCCCTGGCCGCCCTGCCCGGATGCACCGGCGCGCAGGCCGCGCCGGAATCGACCTTCGTGCTGCTGGACGGCAGCAAGAAAACCACGGCCGACCTGAAGGGCAAGGTCACCCTCGTCAACTTCTGGGCCACCAGCTGCGTGACCTGCGTGGCCGAAATGCCCAAGGTGATTTCCACCTACAACAAATACCAGGGCCAGGGCTATGACACGCTGGCCGTGGCCATGAGCTACGACCCGCCCAGCTACGTCGTCAATTACACCGAGACGCGCAAGCTGCCGTTCAAGGTAGCCATCGACAACACCGGCGCCGTCGCCAAGGCCTGGGGCGACGTGCAGCTCACGCCCACCACCTACCTCGTGAACAAGCGCGGAGAGATCGTCAAGCAATACGTCGGCGAGCCGGACTTTGCGGCGCTGCACCAGCTGATTGAAAAGCTCCTGGCTGAGACCTGAAACGTTTCGCGTCCCCAACAAAAAAGCCGGTTCAAACGAACCGGCTTTTTTGTTGCTTGCCTTCTAGCGGGGGCCGCGATCCGGCTTTGCCGGTCGCAAGGCGCCTGTCCCCCTGAGGGGGAGAGGAAGCTACACGAAGTGAGCTTCAACAGGGGGCTTATTGAGCTCTGTAGGCGTCGTGGCAAGCTTTGCAGGTGCCGGCCGTCGAGGTGAACGCGGCTTTCAGCGTGTCGAGGTTGCCGGTTTTGGCAGCAGCGGCCAACTTGGCGGTTTCGGCGACCAGCTTTTCGTGGCCTTCCTTGAACTTGGCCTGCTCGGTCCAGATTTCGGGTTTGGCTTTGGTGTTGCCGCCCTTGTCGGTTCCGGGGGCGAAGCCGGCCCACGGGAGCTTGGCCATATCGGCCACGATCTCGGCATTTTCAGCCGCGACTTTGGCATCGAAGGGAACACGGCCGTTGGCCATGGCGCCGACGCGGCCGAAGTGCTGGCCCATGACAAACAGCGCGCTCTGGCGGTATTTGATGGCGTCTTCGGGTTTGGCAAACTGCGCGGAGGCCGGGGCGGCCATGGCTGCCAGGGTGGCGGCCGCTGCGATGCTGGCGAAAAGTTTCATGGTTTTCCTCGTGAGGTTTTTTTAGGATATGGTCAGTACCAAGCAATGGCAGTAGGCTGGGCTCGCTGCCATGTGGCTGAGTTTAGCCAAGCTTGATAAGTTCCGCTGGAACTTAGGCACTACGGGAAAGCACCAAGAGTCAAACGCGTCAAACGAGACGGCCGGGGGCAATCAATCTCCCGGTATAAAGCAACCCACATGAACGAGGAGTGAGCATGTACACCAATAAAAATCTGCACAAAGTGCGCGTGTGGGACCTGCCCACCCGGTTTTTCCACTGGGCGCTGGTGGCCTGCGTGATCGGCCTGGCGATCACCGGCACCGTGGGCGGGAACGCCATGGTCTGGCACTTCCGGTTTGGCTACACGGTGCTGGCCTTGCTGCTGTTTCGCATCATCTGGGGGCTGGTGGGCGGGCGCTGGTCCCGCTTCGGTGCGTTCATCTACGCACCGCAGAGCGTCATCAATTACCTCAAGGGCCAGGGCAAGCCCGAGCACGGCGTCGGCCACAGCCCCATAGGCGCCGGGTCGGTGTTCGCCATGCTCGGCTTCCTGCTGGCGCAGGTCGGCACGGGCTTGTTCAGCGACGATGAGATCGCCTTCGCCGGTCCGCTGACGCGCTTTGTCTCCAACGCCGTCGTCAGCCTGAGCACTAACTACCACAAGAACATCGGCAAGTGGGTGCTGCTGGCGTTGGTGGTGCTACACATCGCCGCGATCATTTACTACCTGAGCCGCAAGCACAACCTGGTGGGCGCCATGCTGCATGGCGACAAGGAGCTGGTGGTGCAAGCGCCGCACTCGCGCGACGACACGGTCTCGCGCGTGGCCGCGGTGCTGATCCTGGCGATTTGCGGCGGGGTCGCTTACTGGGTTTCCACGCTGGCGGCGCCGGCTTTCTGACGCGCCGCCGGGAACGAAAGGCCTGCGCCCGGCCGGAGGAAGCCCGGCGGTAAACACGTTAAACTGGTTGTCGACTTTTCACCGCCGTCGCCGTGCAGCGCCCCTCCATCCAGTTCATCACACCCGACTCGCCGGAGCAATTGGCCGCCACGCGGCTGATCTTTCGCGAGTATGCAGAGCAGCTGGGCGTGGATCTGTGCTTCCAGAATTTCGAGGCCGAGCTGGCCGGGCTGCCCGGTGACTACGATGCCCCCGAGGGCGCGCTGTTGCTGGCGCTAGTGGATGGTGAAGTTGCCGGTTGCTGCGCATTGCGCGCGCTGGACTCGGTCGATTACCCCAACGCTTGCGAGATGAAGCGCCTTTATGTGCGCAAGCCTTTCCGGCGCCTCGGCCTGGGGCGCCAGCTGGCGGAAGCCGTCCTGGATGCGGCGCGCGTGGCGGGCTACCACTCGGTCTTGCTGGACACGCTGGACGACATGGAATCGGCGCGTGCGCTGTATGCCGAGCTCGGCTTTGTGGATATTCCACCCTACTATCACAACCCCATCGCGGGAGCGCATTACCTGAAGGTGGACCTTTAGCCAAGCCACAAAAAAGCCACCGGGCTTGCGCGCGGTGGCTTCGTGGCGAAAGCTTCGCTTCTCTGGTTTTAGCCCTTGGCTTGCGCCAGCAGCGTTGCCGCATCGCTGACTTCAAACTTGCCGGGGCCTTCCACGTTGAGGCTGGCGACCTTGCCGTCCTTGACCAGCATGGAGTAGCGGTTGCTGCGCAGGCCCATGCCGCGCGCGGTCAGGTCCAGCGTCAGGCCGGTGGCTTTCGCGAAGTCCGCGCTGCCGTCAGCCAGCATGCGCACCTTGTCGCCTGTCTTCTGGTCACGCGCCCAGGCGCCCATGACGAAGGCGTCGTTGACGCTGAGGCACCAGATCTCGTCGACGCCGGCAGCCTTGAACTCGGCGAACTTTTCGACGTAGCCTGGCACGTGCTTGGCCGAGCAGGTGGGCGTGAACGCACCGGGCAGGGCAAACAGGGCAATCGTCTTGCCGGCGGCGGCCTTGGCCACATCAACCGGATTGGGGCCGATGCTGCAGCCATTGCCTTCGACTTCGGAAAATTCCATCAGCGTGGTGGCCGGAAGGGTGTCGCCTACTTTGATCATGGTGTGCTCCTCTAGGAATAATGAACAGGTTGGAAATCAACCCTCGCAGTGTAGTGCGGAGATGGCAAGCGTGCGCTCACTGTGTAAAAGCCGCCTTGTCCGTGAAGGTCATGATGGCCGTCACGACCCGTTCAGCGAACCCCGGCACAAACAAAAACGGCCCACCAAGGTGAGCCGTTTTTAAGAGTGACTTGACGCCAGCCCCAGGTAAACCGGGACTTAAACGATCGCAGCCTTTTCAACCAGACGGGTAACAACCCAGTTCTTGGTCTTGGAGATCGGGCGGCTTTCAGTGATCTCGATCACGTCGCCCATGTGGTACTCGCCCTTTTCATCATGGGCGTGGTACTTGCTGGACAGGGACACGATCTTGCCGTAGAGCTCGTGCTTCACACGGCGCTCAACCAGGACCGTCACGGTCTTGGCGCGCTTGTCGCTCACCACCTTGCCGATCAAGGTGCGCTTGAGGGATTTTTTAGCTTCCGTCATTTTTTGGCTCCTTGCTTGACGAGGGTTTCGGCCAGTATGGTCTTGGCGCGAGCGATGCTGCGACGCGTGGAACGCAGCGTGGAAGTGTTGGTCAGTTGCTGCGTGGCTTTTTGCATGCGCAGGCCAAAGTGGGCTTTTTGCAGCTCTTTGACTTCAGCCTTCAGGCCGGCAACGTCTTTTTGGCGCAGTTCAGTAGATTTGGTCATTGTCATTTCCCCTTACTGGCCGATCATGCGGCTGACGAAGGTGGTGCGCAGCGGCAGCTTGGCGGATGCCAGGCGGAACGCTTCGCGGGCCAGCTCTTCAGGCACGCCGACGATTTCAAAGACGATCTTGCCGGGCTGGATTTCAGCCACGTAGTACTCCGGGTTACCTTTACCGTTACCCATACGCACTTCAGCAGGCTTTTGGGAGATCGGCTTGTCCGGGAAGACACGGATCCAGATACGGCCGCCACGTTTGACGTGACGGGAAATCGCACGGCGTGCGGCTTCAATTTGACGAGCGGTCAGGCGACCACGGTCGGTGCATTTGAGACCGAAGTCACCGAACGCAACCGAGGAACCCCGGGTTGCGACGCCGGTGTTACGGCCTTTTTGCTCTTTGCGATATTTTCTGCGAGCGGGTTGCAGCATTTTGATTCTCCGTTAATAGACCGATTACTCGGTCTTGGCACCGTCAGCTGCTGCAGCTGGCGCGGCTTTGCGGACGCGCTTAACGGTGGTTTTCGGGGCTTCGCTACCAGGAGTAGCTTCAGCCGGCTTGTCGCTTCCATCGGCCGGAGCGGTGTTGGTCGCGCCGCGCGGTGCACGGGCACCACGTGGAGCGGGACGGTCGGTACCCGGGCGTGCATCACGGCGTGGGCCGCGCGGCTTGCGCTCTTCGTCCGCCGGTGCTTCCACCATCTTGGCGCCTGGCGCGTCGTTGCGGCCCAGCGTGTCGCCCTTGTAGACCCAGACCTTGACGCCGATCACACCGTAGGTGGTCTTGGCTTCAGAGGTGCCGTAGTCGATGTCGGCGCGCAGGGTGTGGAGGGGCACGCGGCCTTCGCGGTACCACTCGCAACGGGCGATTTCGATGCCGTTGAGGCGGCCGGACGACATGATCTTGATGCCCAGGGCACCCAGACGCATGGCGTTTTGCATGGCACGCTTCATCGCACGGCGGAACATGATGCGCTTTTCAAGCTGCTGCGTGATGCTGTCGGCGATGAGCTTGGCATCAATTTCAGGCTTGCGAACTTCTTCGATGTTCACGGCGACCGGCACGCCCAGTTGGCGGCTCAGTTCCTTCTTGAGGTTCTCGATGTCCTCGCCCTTCTTGCCGATCACGACGCCCGGACGTGCCGAGAAAATCGTGATGCGGGCGTTCTTGGCGGGGCGCTCGATCAGAACGCGCGAAACTGCGGCGTTCTTGAGCTTGCCCTTGAGGTATTCACGGACCTTGATGTCTTCAGCCAGCATGCCGGCGAAGTCACGGTTGCTTGCGTACCAGCGGCTGGCCCAGTTGCGGCTAACTGCAAGGCGAAACCCGGTTGGGTTGATTTTTTGTCCCATATCCTGCTGCCTTTAGTTGCCAACCACCACGTACACATGGCACGTAGGCTTGCTGATGCTGTTGCCGCGGCCTTTTGCGCGCGCGGAGAAACGCTTGAGCGTGGCGCCCTGCTCGACGTAGATGGTTTTCACCTTCAGTTCGTCGATATCGGCACCGTCGTTGTGCTCAGCGTTGGCGATGGCGGACTCAACAACCTTCTTGATGATTCCAGCAGCTTTCTTCTGCGTGAAATTCAGGATGTTGAGGGCTTGATCCACTTTCTTGCCGCGGATCAGGTCAGCGACCAGACGGCCCTTGTCGACCGACAGACGAACGCCCCGGAGGGTTGCACGTGTTTCCATGGTCTTTCCTTATTTCTTCACAACTTTTTTATCAGCTGGATGGCCCTTGAAAGTCCGGGTGAGTGCGAACTCGCCCAGCTTGTGGCCAACCATCTGATCGGTGATGTAGACAGGCACGTGCTGCTTGCCGTTGTGGACGGCGATGGTCAGGCCGATGAACTCGGGCAGGATCATGGAGCGACGCGACCAGGTCTTGATCGGCTTTTTGTCCTTGTTGGTAACGGCCTTGTCGGCTTTGGCTACCAAATGATGGTCGACAAACGGACCTTTTTTGAGTGAACGTGTCATGGGTTAGCCTTACTTCTTGCGACGCGAAACAATCATCACTTGCGTGCGCTTGTTGTTGCGGGTGCGGTAGCCCTTGGTCAGGTTGCCCCATGGGTCGACAGGATGGCGGCCTTCGCCGGTCTTGCCTTCACCACCGCCGTGCGGGTGGTCGACCGGGTTCATCACCACGCCGCGAACGGTCGGGCGAATACCCATCCAGCGCTTCACACCGGCCTTGCCGAGGCGGCGCAGGCTGTGTTCTTCGTTGGCGACTTCACCGATGGTGGCGCGGCACTCGATGTGGATCTTGCGAACTTCACCGGAGCGCATACGCACTTGGGCGTAGGTGCCTTCGCGGGCCAGCAGCGTTGCCGAGGTGCCGGCGGAACGGGCGATTTGCGCGCCCTTGCCGATTTGCATCTCGATGCAATGGATGGTGGAACCCACGGGAATGTTGCGGATAGGCAGCGTGTTGCCGGCGCGGATCGGCGCTTCGGAACCGCTCACCAGCGTGGCGCCGACTTCAAGGCCGCGGGGGGCGATGATGTAGGTGCGCTCGCCGTCGGCGTAGCAAAGCAGGGCAATGTGGGCCGAACGGTTGGGGTCGTACTCGATGCGTTCGACCTTGGCCGGAATGCCGTCCTTGTTGCGCTTGAAGTCCACCACACGGTAGTGGTGCTTGTGACCACCGCCTTTGTGGCGCGTCGTGATGTGCCCGTTGTTGTTACGGCCGGCCTTCTGGAATTGCGGCTCCAGCAGCGGGGCGTAAGGCTCACCCTTGTACAGGTGATCCCGGGAGATCTTCACCATCCCGCGCATGCCGGGAGAGGTGGGTTTCATTTTAATGACAGCCATTACGCAGTCTCCCCGCCGAGGTTGAGCTCTTGACCGGGCTTGAGCGTCACATAGGCCTTGCGAACGTTGTCGCGGCGGCCGACGGACTTGCCAAAGCGCTTGGTCTTGCCTTTGATGTTGAGAACGGCGACCGACTGGACATCCACCTTGAACATCAGCTGCACGGCAGCCTTGATTTCATACTTGGTGGCGTCCTGCAGCACCTTGAAGGTCACGGCATTGGTCTTGTCGGCAATCATGGTGGCCTTTTCGGACACGATGGGCGCGACCAGGACCTGCATCAGACGGCCTTCGTCGAATTTGGTTTTGGAGTTCACGGCGCTCATGCGAACATCTCCTTGAGTTGGTCCATGGCGGCCTTGGTGACCAGAACCTTCTTGTAGTGGACCAGCGACACCGGATCGGCGTAACGGGGCTCAACCACGAGGATGTTCACCAGGTTGCGGGAAGCCAGGTACAGGTTTTCATCGACTTCATGAGCGATGACCAGTACCGAGTTGAGGTTCATGGCCTTGAACTTGTCGGCCAGGACCTTGGTCTTGGGCGAGTCCACGGTCAGGGAGTCAACCACAGCCAGGCGGCCTTCACGGGCCAGCTGCGAGAGGATGGACGCCATGCCGGCGCGATACATCTTCTTGTTGATCTTCTGCGTGAAGTTTTCATCAGGCATGTTCGGGAAGATACGACCGCCGCCGCGCCACAGGGGCGAGGAGGTCATACCAGCACGTGCGCGACCCGTACCCTTTTGCTTGAAAGGCTTCTTGGTGGAGTGGCGGACCTGCTCACGGTCTTTCTGGGCACGGGTACCTTGGCGGGCGTTGGCCTGGAAGGCCACGACCACCTGGTGGACCAGGCTTTCGTTGTATTCGCGACCAAACACGGTATCGGGCACGTCCACCTTGGACGAGGCCAGACCTTGGTCATTCAGGAGTTCGACCTGCATCAGTTCGCTCCTTTAGCAGCGTTGGCGGGCTTGGCCTTGATCGCGGCGCGAACCGTGACAAAACCACCTTTGGAACCAGGCACAGCGCCGCGGATCATGAGCAGCTGACGGGCTTCGTCGATGCGCACGATGTTCAGGTTTTGCGTGGTCACGGTGACGTCGCCCAGATGGCCCGTCATGCGTTTGCCGGGGAACACGCGGCCGGGATCCTGCGCCATACCGATGGAGCCGGGAACGTTGTGCGAACGGCTGTTACCGTGCGACGCGCGCTGCGAGCTCATGTTGTGGCGCTTGATGGTGCCGGCGTAGCCTTTACCGATGGAGGTGCCCTGCACGTCCACCAGCTGGCCCACGGCAAACACGTCGGCTGCGGGCACAACGGTACCGGCAGCGTATTTGCCTGCGACGTCTGGCGTCACGCGGAATTCTTTCAGGATTTCACCAGCTTCAACGCCTGCTTTCGCAAGGTGGCCGGCGGCCGGCTTGGTCACGCGCGATGCTTTGCGCGAGCCAAATGCCACTTGGAGGGCATCGTAGCCGTCATTTGCTTCGGTTTTAACCTGGGTCACGCGGTTGTTCGATACATCCACCACGGTGACAGGAACGGTGTCCCCATCATCCGTGAACAGACGCATCATGCCAACTTTGCGGCCCAGCAACCCGAGGGAGTTGCTCAGACTCATGATGTGTTCTTTCGTAACTTTCACCGCTGCGACTTCAATTGGCCGCAGACGTTTTGATGTGAAAGACAGTTAATAAAACCGCCCAACCCATATCGGCACGAAGCCAATATGCAATGGGCAGCCCAAGAGTATAGCCCAGGCCGCCAAAAATGGCAAACCCGGGCTAAAACCTGTCGATTTGGGGCCCGGCTTGTGGCCGAAACCCCGATTTTTCGCTTACTGCAGCTTGATTTCGACGTCCACGCCGGCCGGCAGGTCGAGCTTCATCAGGGCGTCCACGGTTTTGTCCGTGGGGTCCACGATGTCCATCAGACGCTGGTGGGTGCGGATTTCCAGCTGGTCGCGGCTCGTCTTGTTGACGTGGGGCGAACGCAGGATGTCGAAACGCTTCATGCGGGTTGGCAGGGGCACGGGGCCCTTGACAATCGCGCCGGTGCGCTTGGCGGTGTCAACGATTTCAGCTGCCGACTGGTCGATCAGCTTGTAATCAAACGCCTTCAGGCGGATGCGGATTTTTTGCTTGGTGGCCATGGTAATTCCTTGGTGTTTGCAGAATTACGCGATGATCTTTGCCACGACGCCGGCGCCGACGGTCTTGCCGCCTTCACGGATGGCGAAGCGCAGGCCTTCTTCCATGGCGATCGGGTTGATCAGCTTGACGGTGATCGACACGTTGTCGCCGGGCATGACCATTTCCTTGCCTTCTGGCAACTCGATCGCGCCGGTCACGTCCGTCGTGCGGAAGTAGAACTGGGGACGGTAGTTGTTGAAGAAAGGCGTGTGGCGGCCGCCCTCGTCCTTGCTCAGCACGTAGATCTCGCCGGTGAAGTGCGTGTGCGGCTTGATGGAGCCGGGCTTGCACAGCACCTGGCCGCGCTCGACTTCTTCACGCTTGGTGCCGCGCAGCAGGATACCCACGTTGTCGCCAGCCTGGCCCTGGTCCAGCAGCTTGCGGAACATTTCCACGCCGGTGCAGGTGGTCTTTTGCGTGTCCTTGATACCGACGATCTCGATTTCCTCGCCGACCTTGATCACACCGCGCTCGACACGGCCGGTCACGACGGTGCCGCGGCCGGAGATGGAGAACACGTCTTCCACGGGCATCAGGAACGCACCGTCAACAGCGCGCTCTGGCAGGGGGATGTAGGTGTCCAGGGCTTCTGCGAGCTTGAAGATCGCGCCTTCGCCCAGGTCGCCCTTGTCGCCTTCCATGGCGAGCTTGGCCGAGCCGTGGATGATGGGGGTCTTGTCGCCGGGGAAGTCGTACTTGTCCAGCAGTTCGCGCACCTCCATTTCGACGAGCTCGAGCAGTTCGGCGTCGTCAACCATGTCGCACTTGTTCAGGAACACGATGATGTAAGGAACACCCACCTGGCGAGCCAGCAGGATGTGCTCACGGGTCTGGGGCATGGGGCCGTCAGCGGCCGAGCACACCAGAATGGCGCCGTCCATCTGGGCGGCACCGGTGATCATGTTTTTCACATAGTCGGCGTGGCCTGGGCAGTCCACGTGGGCGTAGTGGCGGGTAGCCGTTTCGTATTCGACGTGAGCGGTGTTGATGGTGATACCGCGCGCTTTTTCTTCGGGCGCCGCGTCAATCTGGTCGTAACCCTTGGCTTCGCCGCCGAACTTGGCCGCCAACACCGTGGTGATCGCCGCCGTCAGGGTCGTCTTGCCATGGTCCACGTGGCCGATCGTGCCAACGTTGACGTGCGGCTTGGTCCGCTCAAATTTGCCTTTTGCCATTTTTCTCTCCAGATAAAGAACATGCCCGTGAGTGTTTAACGTCTCCAGCAGAGGCCTCGCCACGGGCAGCGGGCCAACCACATGATGTGGCGCCAAAGACAAAAATCTTTACCAGCAACCGCCACGGAACCGGCTTTGCCGGGCCGTAGGCGGTGCCCCCTTGAGGGGGAGGCGGCAAAGCCGCCCCGGGGGTGTACTAATTACTTCGCGCGGGCGGCCATGATGGCTTCCGACACGTTGCGCGGGGCTTCAGAGTAGTGCTTGAACTCCATGGAGTACGTTGCACGGCCCTGCGACATCGAACGCAGCGTGGTCGAATAACCGAACATTTCCGACAGCGGCACTTCGGCCTTGATGGCCTTGCCGCCACCGACCATGTCTTCCATGCCCTGCACCATGCCGCGGCGTGAGGACAAGTCGCCCATCACGTTGCCGGCGTAGTCTTCTGGCGTTTCGACTTCCACAGCCATCATTGGCTCCAGAATCACCGGGCCGGCCTTCTTGCAGCCTTCCTTGAAGCCAAAGATGGCGGCCATCTTGAAGGCCAGTTCGTTCGAGTCCACGTCGTGGTACGAACCGAAGTGCAGCGTGACCTTGACGTCGACCACGGGGTAGCCGGCCAGCACGCCGGACGTGACGGCTTCGTTGATACCCTTTTCCACCGCGGGGATGAATTCACGGGGAACCACACCGCCCTTGATGGCATCGACGAACTCGATGCCCTTGCCGGCTTCGTTGGGTTCGATCTTGAGCACAACGTGGCCGTACTGGCCCTTACCGCCGGACTGGCGCACAAACTTGCCTTCGGCATCTTCCACCGTCTTGCGAATGGTTTCGCGATAGGCCACTTGCGGCTTGCCCACGTTGGCTTCCACGCCGAATTCGCGCTTCATGCGGTCGACAATGATTTCCAGGTGCAGCTCGCCCATACCGGCGATGATGGTCTGCCCGGATTCTTCGTCGGTCTTGACGCGGAAAGAAGGATCTTCCTGCGCCAGGCGCTGCAGGGCGATGCCCATTTTTTCCTGGTCGGCCTTGGTCTTGGGTTCCACGGCCTGCGCGATCACGGGCTCGGGGAACACCATGCGCTCGAGCATGACGATGGCATCGGGATCGCACAACGTTTCGCCGGTGGTCACGTCTTTGAGGCCCACGCAGGCGGCGATGTCGCCGGCGCGGATTTCGCTGACTTCTTCACGGTTATTGGCGTGCATCTGCACGATACGGCCGATACGCTCTTTCTTGCCCTTGACGGGGTTGTAAACGCTGTCGCCCTTCTTCAGGACGCCGGAATACACGCGCACAAAGGTCAGTTGGCCCACGAACGGATCGGTCATCAGCTTGAAGGCCAGTGCGGAAAACTTCTCTTCGTCGTCGGCCTTGCGAACCACGGGTGCTTCGTCTTCGTCCGTGCCGCTCACAGGCGGAATGTCCACCGGCGAGGGCATGAATTCGATCACGGCGTCCAGCATGCGCTGCACACCCTTGTTCTTGAACGCCGAGCCGCAATACATCGGCTGGATTTCGCTGGCGATGGTACGCGTGCGGATACCCAGCTTGATCTCTTCTTCGCTCAAGTCACCTTCTTCGAGGTACTTGTTCATGAATTCTTCAGAGGCTTCAGCGGCAGCTTCAACCATCTTCTCGCGCCATTCCTTGGCGGTCGCAACCAGTTCAGCGGGGATGTCGCTGTAGGTGAACTTCATACCCTGGGACGCTTCGTCCCAGATGATGGCCTTCATCTTGATGAGGTCGACCACGCCGGTGAAGTTTTCTTCGGCACCGATGGGGATCACCATGGGCACGGGGCTGGCCTTCAGGCGCAGCTTCATCTGCTCGACGACCTTGAAGAAGTTCGCGCCGGTGCGGTCCATCTTGTTGACGAACGCAAGGCGTGGGACTTTGTACTTGTTGGCCTGGCGCCAGACGGTTTCGGATTGGGGCTGAACGCCGCCCACGGCGCAGTACACCATGCAGGCACCGTCAAGCACGCGCATGGAACGCTCCACCTCGATGGTGAAGTCCACGTGGCCGGGGGTGTCGATGATGTTGATGCGGTGCTCGGGCAGGGACGTGTCCATGCCGCGCCAGAAGCAGGTGGTGGCGGCGGAGGTAATCGTGATGCCACGCTCCTGCTCCTGCTCCATCCAGTCCATGGTCGCTGCGCCGTCGTGCACTTCACCAATCTTGTGGTTCACGCCGGTGTAAAAAAGGATCCGCTCGGTGGTGGTGGTCTTGCCGGCGTCGATGTGCGCGGAGATACCAATGTTGCGGTAGTTTTGAATGGGGGTAGCGCGGGACATAAATTACTTTCAGTTCGGGGTTACGAACAAAGACTCGTTGAAAGACTGCCCGGGACCCGGGCATCCTTCTTTTCTTCTACGCGTCTGCCTGCCGGAAATCACGTTGTGCATGACATCGGCTGGCAGAAATTGGGGCTGAACCAACGGCAATCAAGGTGACTCGCACCCCAACATTGCCCGGCAACCCCTCAACTTTGCGCAGCAAACGCCGCGCCCAAAGATCAGAAGCGGAAGTGGCTGAACGCCTTGTTGGCTTCTGCCATGCGGTGAACTTCGTCACGCTTTTTCATGGCGCCGCCGCGGCCTTCGGTTGCTTCCATCAGCTCATTGGCCAGACGCAGGGACATGGACTTCTCGCCGCGCTTCTTGGCGGCTTCCTTGAGCCAACGCATGGCCAGAGCCATACGGCGGACGGGACGCACTTCAACCGGCACCTGGTAGTTGGCACCGCCGACGCGGCGGGACTTCACTTCAACCATGGGCTTGATGTTGCCGATGGCCATGTGGAAAGCCTCGAGCGGATCTTTGCCGGGGTTCTTTTTCTCGATAAAGTCGAGCGCACCGTAAATGATGCGCTCTGCGACGGCCTTTTTGCCGCCTTGCATGATCACGTTCATGAACTTGGCGAGATCAACATCGCCAAATTTCGGATCAGGAAGAATTTCACGTTTAGGGACTTCGCGACGACGTGGCATTTTTTCACCTCTTTGCTTCAGTTGGCATTGCACAGACACCCTGTCTTTGCAACACCGCGAGAGTTATCAAACCCTCACTTACTCGACCGGTGCAACCATTTGCACTTGGGTCACTACGTTTCAAACACCTGCCAGGGCGAATGAAACACCTGTTTCGAAGGAACTATCACAGGCTTCTGTGACAACTCTTCTGGCACGAGCTCTCAAATTACAGAGACAACCCGAGCCGCGCGGCTTATTTGGCCTTTGGCTTCTTCGCACCGTACTTGGAGCGCGCCTGCTTGCGGTCTTTCACGCCTTGCAAGTCGAGCGAACCGCGGACGATGTGGTAACGCACACCGGGCAAGTCCTTGACACGACCGCCGCGAACCAGCACGACGCTGTGTTCCTGCAGGTTGTGGCCTTCGCCGCCGATGTAGGAGATAACTTCAAAACCGTTGGTCAGGCGCACCTTGGCGACCTTACGCAGAGCGGAGTTGGGCTTTTTAGGCGTCGTGGTGTAGACACGGGTGCACACACCGCGGCGCTGCGGGGAATTTTCCATCGCAGGGCTTTTGGACTTGGTCTTCTCGACCTCGCGCCCCTGACGGACTAACTGGTTAATGGTTGGCATTGAAAACGTCCCTAAACGTCTGAAAAACTAATTGACCGTGTTGATACGGCCGCAAAAATTTCCCGCCGTGAAAGCGGAAAAGCCTTCTAGTATAAACCGGTTAGGGAAATCGCTCAAGCAAAAGGCGGGGCGACCCGCCATGGCTGCTGGCAGGCCCAGGATTTTCACGGGATTTGGACTGCCACGAGGTCCCGGCAGTCATTGGATGTTAGCGCACACTCCCGAAATGCGCGCCAGACCCGCTTACTTGATCCAGAGCCGGATCGCATCCCAGGCACGGCCCAGAATGCCCGCCTCTTCCACTGTCTCCAGCGCCACCAGCGGGACTTCGGCCACCGGCGCCGGGTTGTCGCCCAGCGTGACCTTGAGCGTGCCGACCGCCTGCCCCTTGGTAAAAGGAGCAACCAGTGGATCCGGCCGGGCAACCTGGGTCTTGACCTTGGGAGCGCTGCCGGCGGCAACGGCCACGACGATGGCCTGGGGACGGCCCAGCTTCACGCTGGACGACTTACCCTTCCAGACGGAAGGCGTGACCACGGCTTGGCCGGCGTCAAACAGCTTCACGGCTTCATAGGCGGTGTAGCCCCAGTTGAGCAACTTCTGCGATTCATTGGCGCGGGCGCTGTCGCTGGTTGTTCCCAGCACGATGGCCAGCAGGCGCCGGCCGCCCGACGCGCCGGCCGCGCCCAGGTTGGGGAAATCGCGCTTGGCCGTGGCGATCATGCAATAGCCTGCGGCGTCGGTATGGCCGGTTTTGAGGCCGTCCACGGTCGGGTCGCGGAACAACAGGGTGTTACGGTTGGTATCGTTGGCGGCCGGTGTGCCGGGGTAGCGGTATTTCTTGATGGCCGAATAGCCGATGTAGTCAGGGAAATCGGTCATCAGCCGCGTGGCCAGAATGCTCAGGTCGCGCGCCGTGGTGGTGTGGCCGGCTTCGGTCAGGCCCTCGGGATTACGGTAGGACGTCGACTTCATGCCCAGGGCCTTGGCCTGCTCGTTCATGAGCTGCACGAAATGCTCGGCCGTACCGCCCACGCCCTCGGCCAGCGCCATGGTCGCGTCATTGCCCGACTGCACCACCATGCCTTTGATGAGGTCCTCCACGGGCACCTGCATTTTCGGGTCGATGAACATGCGCGAACCCGGCATTTTCCAGGCGCGTTCGCTGACGCCGAAGGTCTGCTTCAGGTCTATCTTCTTGGACTTGAGCGCATCGAACACCAGGTATTCGGTCATCAGCTTGGTCAGCGAAGCCGGCTCGACCGGGGAGTCAATGTCCTTGGCGGCCAGGATCTGGTTGGCGGTGACGTCCAGCAGCAAATAAGAACGCGCGGCGATTTCAGGTGCTTGCGGCACCTGGGCATGTGCCAGGGGCAGCGCGGTGGAAAAAGCCAGGAAGGCTGCCGCGGCGAAGGCGCGCAGGCCATGGGCTGGGCGGGAGGCCGTGAATGAAACTTGCATTGGGGATATCGCTGAAAGTAGGAATAAAACGAAAAGCCCGGCGGCGCGGGTCAGGCTGATGGCGAAGACAGGTGCCGAACCACCAAGTTTTTCAACAGGGGCAATTGTCCATGAAAGAAATGTCCGCCCCCCGGCACAACCGTAACAGGCAATGCTTGAGGACGCGCCCAGTCCAGAACAGCCGACAGCAGCACGGTGTCGTCCTGCTCGCCATGCACCACCAGGGTTTTGAGGTGCGCGGCCCCGTCGATGGGGGCGGCCGGCGCGCGGCTCACGCTGGTGCCGATCAGCACCAGTTTCTCAACGTTGCGGCTGGCGCCCAGGCGCTGGAAAGCATGCGTGGTCACAAAAGCGCCGAAGGAAAACCCGGCAAGCGCCAGCGGTTGCGCCGCGCTCGCGGGTGCGGCATGTTCCACCACGGCCAGCAGGTCCTCGAGCTCGCCCCGGCCTTCGTCGTGGCTGCCGGCGCTGCCGCCCACACCGCGGAAGTTGAAGCGCACCGCCGTCCATCCGCAGTGCACAAAGGCCCGGGCCAGCGTCTGCACCACCTTGTTGTCCATGGTGCCGGCAAACAGCGGATGCGGGTGCGCAATGACCGCCACGCCGCGCGAATCGCCGGCGGGAAGGTCCAGTGCGATTTCAAGCGCGCCCGCCGGGCCCTGGATGATGGATTTTTGGGTTTGTGAATTCACGGATGGGCTTTCGGTACAGGCCTAGCGCCCCAGGTGCGCGGGCGTGAGCAGCCGCTCGACGACCTTGCCGTTCTTGAGGTGCGATTCGACGATTTCATCGATGTCGCTGGCATCCACATAGGTGTACCAGACGGCTTCCGGGTACACCACGGCCACCGGGCCGGCGGCGCAGCGGTCCAGGCAGCCGGCCTTGTTGACCCGCACCTTGCCGGGTCCGGAAAGGCCGGCGGCCTTGACCTGCGACTTGCAGCGGTCAAAGCCTTCCTGCGCGCGGTGGTCCGAGCAGCAGTCTTCACCGTTGGCACGCTGGTTCAGGCAAAAAAAGATGTGGCGTTCGTAATAAGAGTTCTGTTCAGGCATGTCGTGACTTTAGAGGATGTGATGCTCGATATGTTCCGCAGGCTCAGGCGGCTTCGACGACAAAAGCCGTCGCCTTCCTCACCAGGGGCAGGACCACCAGCGAGACGGGGAAGGCAATGGCCCAGGAAACGGCCCAGGCGCCCAGCCAGGTGCGCAGGACGCCGGGCGCCATGCCCACGCCCTTGAGCGTGCTGATAAGCGAGACGATGCAGGTCATGAAAAGCGACAGTAGCAAGGGCGTGACCCAGCGCGCGCTGCGTGCGGGGAGCTTGGCAAAACCGAAAAGGGTGCGCGATGAAGATTTCGAAGAGTTCATACATGTTTCCGTAAGCCGTCCAGTCAAGGCGCCTTTCCCGCAGCCGGCAGGCTGCGAGGAAACACACGCCCGGCATGGCCGGCGGTGGTAGGCGCGTTGATTGACGTAAACGCTTACGGCAACTCTTGAGGGGAGATCGCCTGGCGATGGTAGCAGAAGGCGGTGCAGCAGCGCCAGCTAAGCTCTTGGTTCGCGGCCCGACACCCGCACCAGCACATACAGCAGCGCCGCGTACGGCCAGAGCCAGCCCAGCCACTGCACCACGCCGTGAAAGCGGATGAAACGGCCCTGCTCCCAGGTCTGCAGCGTCTGCGCGAAGTAGGGGTCGGCGGGCGCCTGGTTGAGCAGCCCCAGATGAATCGCCAGCGCCAGCAGCGCAAGTGCCGCCGCGGCGCGCCTCGGTACGGGCAGCAGCAGCAGGGCCAGCACGGCCGCCAGGCCTATGCCCGCCTGCACCGGTATGTCCAGCCAGGCCCAGGCGTGGTCGGGGCCGTAACTCAGGGCCGCGGACAGGGCCGACGCGCCGATGCCGGTTGCCACCACCGCCGCTGAAAACGCCGTCCGCTGCCAGAGCGTGCGGATCACGCAATAACCCAGCAGGCAGGGAATCAGCGCACCCAGCGCCACACAGATCAGCTCGGCGAGAGGCACCAGGGGCTGCAGTTCCATATCGCGCATGGGCATCCATTGCAGGAAGGGCGTGTCAACCAGCGCATCGGCCAGCGCCGCCTCCAGCCGCTCGAAGACCTGCCCCAGCCCCATGGGCACGGAGGCCGGGAACAGCAGGGCCACGGGCCAGAGCAGCAGCAACACCAGCGCACCCCGCGCGTCGTAGGCAAACCAGCGCGCCCGAAAACGGCTCCAGCGGTCCACCACGCCGGTTTTTTCCAGCGCCCAGGCAAAGCAGGCGCCCAGCCAGGCGCCCAGCGTGTTGAGTAGCAGGTCGACGTTGGAGGGAATGCGCACCGGCAGGTAGCTTTGCAGCGTCTCCATCGCCAGTGACAACAGGCCAGAGGCCAGCACCGCCACCGTGACAGCCCATGACAGGCGCCGGCTGCGCAGGGCCGACAACGCCAGCAGAAATCCCAGCGGCGCATAGCCCAGCAGGTTGGCGCCCACGTCAAAACCGGTCCAGTACTGCGGCAGCGGGGCGGTCAGGAAGCGAAAAGGCGAAATGCCCTGGTCGCGCCAGTCCGAGAAGGGATAAAGGCTGGCGTAAACAATCAGGCAGATGGCGGCCAGTGCGAGGGGCCATGCGGTGGTCTTATGCACACCCCTATCGTTCTCACTACGCTTCGCTCCGTGTAGTGCCTTTTCCCCTTGCAGGGGACGACGCGAGGCGCCCGGCGAAGCCGGTTCGCCCGCGTCTGCTGGACTGGGAGGGGGCTTGTTCACAGCTATGCCCTGTGACGGTCCTAAAAAGGCTTGACCACGACCAGGATGACTACGGCCAGCAGCAGAAGTACCGGCACTTCATTGAACCAGCGGAACCACTTGTGGCTGCGCGTATTCTGGTTGGCGACGAACTTCGCGAGCAGGCGGCCACAGGCATGGTGGTAGCCGATCACCAACACCACCACGGCCAGCTTGGCGTGCATCCAGCCATTGCCCGGCCCTCGGCCTATGCCGTAACCCAGGTACAGCCAGAGGCCGAAACCCAGCGCCGGCACGGCCAGGATGGTGGTGAAGCGCATCAGCTTGCGCGCCATCAGCACCAGCCGCTCGCGCTCGGCCACACTTTCCGGCGGCACCATGGCCAGGTTCACAAAAATGCGCGGCAGGTAAAAAAGCCCGGCAAACCAGCTGGCGATGAAAACGATGTGGAGTGATTTGGCCCAGAGCATCAGGGTAGTTTAGTCCGCGCCTGCCCCTGCGTTACCCGAGTGAGGGCACTGCGGCCGCGCATTCAGAAATTCGCTTGCCGGGATGAAGCGCAAGGCGCCCGGAGCGCAGGACACCGGAATGGACTTAGGTCCATGAGGATTCCGAGCACCGCGCAACGCAGCGATTCGCCCGGCAAGCGGATTTATGAATGCGCGGGGGCAAAAAAATGCCCGGGGGCACGAAGCCACCGGGCTGGTAAGCCTTTTTGCTGTCACACGCAAAGGCCCCGCTCAGGGAGGAAAAGCGGGATGCAGCCACCAATTGGTAACCACACGTATCAATTCTAACCATGGCCGTCAGATCTTGGCAATGTCTTTCTAAGTAAGCTAAGAAACTTTCATGTAAAGCACGCAAGCATTCGCCACTGAGCATTTGCACCGCCGGGGCTCACCTGTGCTCGCGGCCGCCCGCCAAATACTTCCGGCCAATCCGAAAGCTTTGGCACAATTTGCGCATGACCTTTCATGCCTCCAACTTCGCCCCCTTTCCGGCGGGCCGCCCGCGCCGCCTGCGCCGCGACGCTTTTACCCGCAACCTGGTACGCGAGCACACACTTACCGCCAATGATCTGATTTATCCGGTATTTGTGGTGGACGGCAAACAGCAGCGCCAGCCGGTGGCCTCCATGCCCGGCGTTGAAAGGCTGAGCCTGGACCTGCTGCTGCCGGTGGCGGAGGAATGCGTGAAGCTCGGTATCCCGGTGATGGCGCTGTTCCCGGTGGTCGACGCCTCGCTCAAAACCTATGACGGCGTCGAGGCCACCAATCCCGACGGCCTGATTCCGCGCGTAGTGCGTGAGCTCAAAAAGAATTTCCCCGCCCTGGGCGTGATGACCGACGTCGCGCTGGACCCCTTCACCACCCACGGCCAGGACGGCCTGCCCGACGACAACGGTTACATCCTGAATGAAGAGACGGTGGCGATGCTGGTCCGGCAGGCGATGTGCCAGGCCGAGGCCGGTGTGGACATGGTCGCGCCCAGCGACATGATGGACGGCCGCATAGGCGCCATCCGCCAGGCGCTGGAAGCCAAAAGGCTGATCCACACCCGCATCATGGCCTACAGCGCCAAATACGCGAGCGCCTTTTACGGCCCCTTCCGTGACGCGGTCGGCTCGGCCGGCAACCTCGGCAAGGCCGACAAAAAGGTCTACCAGATGGACCCCGGCAACAGTGACGAAGCGCTGCGCGAAGTGGCCATGGACATCGCCGAAGGTGCCGACATGGTGATGGTCAAGCCCGGCATGCCTTACCTGGACGTGGTGCGCCGCGTGAAGGATGAATTCAAGGTGCCGACCTTCGCCTACCAGGTCAGCGGCGAATACGCCATGATGAAGGCGGCCGCACAGAACGGCTGGCTGGACCACGACGCGGTCATGATGGAAAGCCTGCTGGCCTTCAAGCGCGCCGGCGCCGACGGCGTGCTGACCTATTTCGCCATCGACGCCGCCCGAAAGCTGCGCCAGGCCTGAGCGGTGCGCGTTTTCACCATCACCTCCGGCAGCCAGGGAGTCGTCGAAACCGACGCCCTGCCGACCCAGCTGCCCGCACAGGGCTTTGTCTGGATCGCCTGCGCCCGGCGTGAGTTCGAGGTGCTGCAAGCCCAGATCCAGGCCAGCCTGCAGCTGCTGTGCGGCACACAGCTGGTGGACCTGCATGTCTCCGACCTGCTGAACAACCAGCTGCCCTCGCACTACGACTACACCTCGCAGTACGACATCCTGGTGTTCCGCCGCCTGGCCGCCAGCCAGACGGAAACCGACCTCAGCCAGCCCGGCCAGCCGCTACAGGCGCCCCTGAAACGCAGCGGGCCGCCGGTGCTCAAGCGCATAGACACCAGCCCCGTCGGTTTCGCGGTGTTCGACCAGCTGCTGCTGACGGTGCACCCGGCCGATTGCGCGGTGCGCGACGCCTATGCATCCCGGCTGCTGAACGCCACCACCGCCGAGTCGCGCTCCAGCGGCGTCAAGCTGCCCGCCAGCCCCGCCGACATGATGCTGCGCATCGTCAACCAGATCGTCGACGGCTACCTGGAGCTGCGCCGCGAACTCACGCGCCAGCTCGACCACTGGCAGTCCGAGCTGCTCAGGCCCGGTACGCGCTTTACCAACTGGAGTTCGGTGCTCGACGCGCGGCTGGCCATGCACCAGCTGGATGAAATCTGCGAGGACCAGCGCTCGGCCGTGCAGGACTGGATCGATTCCGTGGAGACCTGGCCCGAAGGCGGCACGCCGGCCCTGGTGCGCGAACGCGAGCTGCTCAAGGTGCGCTCGCGCGACGTGCTGGAGCACATAGAGCGCGTGGTCCACCATGTGCGCCGCATGGAGCAAAGCGCCGAAACCGCGGTGCAGATGCACTTCTCGGCGCAGAGCAACCGCACCAACGACATCATGCGCACACTCACGGCGCTGACTGCCATCTTCCTGCCGCTGAACCTGATCACCGGCTTCTTCGGCATGAATTTCGAGTTCATGCCCTTTCTTCACACCAGCACCGGCTTCTGGTGGACCGCCGGTTTGATGGTCCTGATCGTCGCCGTGGTCGGCACTGTTTTCTGGCGCAAACAATACATCGCCCGGACCCGCGGTTAGGGCCGCAAAATTTCCTACCCATTCGAAGGAGACCCAGCCCATGCCCGAAGCCCCGACCCACTCCATCAGCGGCGCCACCCGTACTTTGCGGGCCTGGCCGGTCCTGATGGCCGTCTCGGCGCTGCTGGCCGGCTGCGAAAGCCTGAGCCCCGCCGAGTGCGCCACCGCCGACTGGCAGCAGCTGGGCGTGCAGGACGGCAGCCGCGGCCGCGCCGATCGCGCTGCCAGTTATTACGAGTCCTGTGCCAAAGCCGGCATCGCGGTGAACGTGGCCGTCTACCGCGCCGGCCGCAACCAGGGCCTGCAAAGCTACTGCCAGCCGGCCAACGCGCTGAACGAAGGCCTGGCCGGCAACAGCTACGAAGGCGTCTGCCCCGCGCCCATGGACCAGAATTTCCGCAACATCCACGGCATCGCCTGGCGCGACCAGGACGCCCGCAAGACCCTGGCGCGTCTGCTGCGCGAACAGGACCAGATGCAGGCGGAACTGCGTGACAGCAAAACCACCGATGACCGTAAGCGCACGCTGCGCGAACAGCTCGCGCGCTCCGACCGCCGTATTGAAGAAGCCCGCTACGTGGTGCGCGATGCCGCCTACCAGCTGGATCGCCTGCGCAGCGACATGCGCCAGCGCGGCCAGTATTGACACAGCGCTGACGAACAGGCCGCCATGCAGCCCGGCACCCACCCCAGCGAATTCGCGGGCGTGCGAGTGGGCTGCGCGGGCTGGAGCCTTCCGCGCGAAACCTGGCCGGAATTCCCCGCCGACGGCAGCCACCTGCAACGCTATGCCGCGCGCTTTAACGCGGTGGAGATCAACTCCTCCTTTTACCGCCCGCACCAGCCCGCCACCTATGAGCGATGGGCCGCCAGCGTGCCGACGGATTTCCGCTTTTCAGTCAAGCTGCCCAAAACCCTCACCCACGAACATCGCCTCAAGGGCGGCGAAGACCTGCTGGACACCTTTCTCGCGCAAGCCAGCTGCCTCGGTGAAAAACTCGGTTGCCTGCTGGTGCAACTGCCGCCCAGCCTGGCTTTCGACGCGGCCTCGGCCGGAAGCTTTCTGGCCGGGCTGCGCCAGCGCCATGCCGGCGGGGTCGCGCTGGAGCCTCGCCATGCAAGCTGGTTCACGGCGCCGGCCGATGGCCTGCTCAAGGAATTAAAAATCGCCCGCGTGCTGGCCGATCCCGTGCTGTTCGACGCGGGCCGCACGCCCGGCGGCGACTCCTCCCTGGTCTATGTGCGGCTGCACGGCTCGCCGCGCATGTACTACTCGGCCTATGCGCCAGCGGTGCTGGATGCGCTGCTTGTCCGGCTCAAAAGCGCGGCGGCGTCTGACGCCGTTGTCTGGTGCGTCTTCGACAATACAGCCAGCGGCGCCGCGGTGCCTGACGCGCTTTACCTTGCAAGAGGCCTGGCGCAACGCTGATCCTGCCGGCCCGTGTCGCCTGCGAAAGGAAGACACATGAAAAACCGCTTTAGCGGGCATAGCGCGCCCAAGGTGTGCGCGGACGACCTCACACGCGAAAATGTGCAATCCATGCGGCGCGTGGAGGAAACGGCCATGGCCAACCGCAGCCGCGCCGACCGCATGGCCGCCTTCATCGCCGGATTTTGCGGCTCCATGCCTTTTGTCTGGCTGCACGCGGCCGCGTTCGCCTGCTGGATAGGGTTCAACACCTGGCCCGGGGTGGCGCATTGGGATCCCTATCCCTTTACCTTCCTCACACTGGTGGTCTCGCTTGAAGCGATTTTTCTCGCATCCTTCATCCTGATCAGCCAGAACTACGAGCTGCGCATCAGCGACAGGCGCAACCAGCTGGATTTGCAGATCAACCTGCTGACCGAGCAGGAAAACACCAAGATGATCCAGATGCTGGAACGCATCGCCGAGAAAGTCGGTGCCGACATTGCCGACCCGGAGGTCCGCATCCTCGAGGAAAACACCGACCCGGAAAAGCTGGTCGCCCAGATCGAGCAGGCGCAAAGCGAGGAGACGCAGCCGCCGGAGGCTGCGAAAAAGCGTTAGCGCTTCAAACCCAGGGTTGGGCCAGCCCCTCCTCCTGGAAGGCCTTGATCACTGCGGGGCGCGCCAGTGCGCGCTTCAGGTAAGCGCCCAGGTGAACACGGTCACGCGCGGGTTTGGATGCGAAGTTGCGCGTCCAGCGGCACAGCGTCAGCGTGTAGATATCCACCGCCGAATACTTCCCGCCCAGCAGCCAGGGCTGTGCATGCGTTTTCTCAAGCTTGGCCAATTCCGCGTCCAGCTGGTCCAGCATCAGGCCGACCTTGGCCTCGGCGTGCGACTTCAGCTCGGCCACGCCCGCGCTGTTGCCCGCATCCATCCAGCGGTCGGTGTAGAAATAAATGATCAGGGTGGACTGCACCGTGTTGGTCAGCCAGACCAGCCACTTGTAGAAATGCGCGCGCTCCGGGGTGCCCACCGGCGGGGCCAGGCCGGCCTCAGGGTGCATGTCGCACAAGTGCATGCAGATCGCGGCGGTTTCATACAGCACCAGCTCGCCATCGACCAGCGTGGGAATCAGGCCGTTGGGATTGAGCTTGCGATAGGCCTCCGAGCGATGCGCGCCCGTGCTGGTATCGACCAGGATTTTTTCAAAAGGCACGCCCAGCTCCTGGAGCAGGATATGGGGAGCCATGGCGGCGGAACTTGGGGAGAAGTGCAGTTGGTACATCAAGCTATTGTGCCCTCACGAAGCACCTCTTCCGTTCGCCCTGAGGTATCGAAGGGCCGCTCGCTACGGGGAAGGGCTTCGATACCTCAGCCCGAACGGACAAGAGGGTGGAGGGAAGGTCAACCAGAGTGCCGCAGGCGCCCCCGAAGCGGAAACTCCGCGAAGTGCGTCTGTAAGGGTAGGCTTTACAGACCAAAGATCCCTGCCGCATTGCCCCATGCAATCTTGCGGGCCGTGTCGGCGGGCAGATCGCCCAGCCAGGCGCGGTAGCCCTTCATGAGCTCGTCGTAATACAGCCAGCGCTGGTTGACCCAGGTGTCGGAGCCGATCATAAAGCGGCCGGGGTGCTTGAGCAGCAGGGCGCGCCACTCAGGGCACAGCTTTCCTTCCTCGCAAGTCAGGCCGGGGCGATACGAGAGCTCACCCATGAGCTGCGGGTATTTGCCGAGCAATGCGTCAACCCTTGCCACAGGCGCGCCGCCTATGCCGGTATGCGCCCAGACCAGGCGCGCATCGGGCGCGTGGGCCATCAACAGGTCAATCGCCGTGTCGTCCACATGCGCGAGCACAGCGAGCTTGTTCTTCGCGGCGAACTGCATGAGCTTTTTGGCCACCGGGCCGTTGGCATTGGCGCTGTCGTAGAGGTGGAACTCGCCTATGCCCTTGTACGGCCCGGCCTGGTCGCCGGCCACGCCGCGGGCGAATTCAACCAGCACCATCTCGTAGATGGACTCGTCGCGAAACCAGTTGTCGTAGTCGGCGCGGTTGCGGTACAGGCGGATAAAGGGAACCACCGTGACACCGGCCTTGCGCGTCTCAGGCATGGCGGCCAGCGACTTGGTGCCGTCGTTGGGCCGCGAATTGGCGACGATGGCTTTCACGCCGTTGCGCTGCATGCGCGCCAGCACGTCGGCCGGCGGATGGGGACCGCTGTTTCCGTTCCACGCCTCCTCGTTGTAATGCAGGTGCGTGTCAAACAGCGGCCCGGTGTAGTCGGCCGCGAAGCCCGGCATGCTGCACGCCGCCAGAATCAGGGCTGCCCACGCGCCGCGCATGCTCAGGCCAGCTTGGCGGCAAAAAAGGCCAGCGAGCGCTCGCGCGCCAGCTTGGCCGCCTCCTCGTTATAAGAGCCGCGCTGGTCGCAGTTAAAGCCGTGGTTGGCCGGGTACACGTGTACCTCGACCTCGGGATGTGCCTTGGTGAAGGCTTCTATGCCTTCCATGGGAATCCAGTGGTCCTGGTCGCCGAAATGGGCCATGACGGGGCACTTGGGCTGGCGCTCGATTTCTTCCTCGGCCGTGATGCCGCCGCCGTAATAGGGAATCGCCGCAGAGAGGCCGTCCAGCAGGCAGGCCGCGCGCCAGGTCAGCAGGCCGCCCCAGCAAAAGCCGATGATGCCGACCTTGCCGCCGCTGGCCTGGGCCGCGTGGTTGATCGCCGCCTGCAGGTCCTGTAGCACGCCGGCGCCGGGCAAGGCGCTGACGGCGGTCTTGAGTTCGAAGCCGGCTTTCATGTCTTCTTCGCTGTAGCCCATTTCAACACCGGGCTTGACGCGCTCAAACGTGGCGGGCGCCACCGCGAGGTAACCCTGCGCGGCGAAGCGGTCGGTGACGGCACGTATGTGCGAGTTGACGCCGAAGATTTCCTGCACCACCACGACGCCGCCGCGCGGCTTGCCTTCGGGTTTTGCGACGTAAGCCGGCACGGTAAAGCCGTCGGCGGCGGTGAGGTTGATGAATTGGCCCATGGTGCGATGCTCCTTCAAAAATGGGTGTGAAATGAATGACGATCAACCCGGCGAGGCGTTTATGCGCGCGCCTGGAGCTTGCGCTCGACAAAATCCAGCCGGTCCTGTCCCCAGAACAGTTCACCGTCAACGACATAGCTGGGCGCGCCGAACACGCCGGCATCGATCGCCTGCTGGGTGTTGGCCTCATAGCGTTCCTGCACCGCCTGGCTGAAGGACTGCTCCAGCCGCTCCGGGGGCAGGCCGCATTCGGCGAGCAGTTCGCCCAGCACCTTTTCATCGGCGATGTGGCGCTCGCGCACCCAGACGGCACTGAAGATGGCGCCGCCGATTTTCATCGCGGCTTCGCTGCCTTCGTGCATGTCCACGGCAATGATGAGGCGCGCCGCGTCGTCACCGGAGACCGGGAAATATTTGGGTTTGAGGTTCAGCGGCGCGTGCAGGTAGTCCGAGTAGCGCCGCAGCTCCAGCAGCCGGTAGGCCTGCCGCTGCGGCGCCCGCTGGCCCAGCGGCAGCCCGCCCGAAACCGGGAAGACCTTGCCGCCCAGGTCTATGGGCAACACCCGCACGGTGGCGCCTGCGGCCCGGGCGATTTGCGCGAAACGCTCGTGCCCGAGGTAGGTCCAGGGGCTTTGCGGCGTGAAGTAGTAGTCCACAGTGGTGCTCAAGAGGGTCTCCTACAGCTTGGTTGGATGGTGGGATACAGGCACTTGCCATGGCCAGGATGGCGCAGCTTAAGGTACATTGATCCGCCCGGGGTAATTAACGCAATCTACGCAAATACGAATGGGGTGAAAAATGGCGCCAATCAAGGCGCACGACGACGCCCAGACTAAGCGTCTGGGCTAGGAGCGCAACGCCGAGTGGCGCCTTTTTTCACCCCATTCGCCCCGTTTTTACCCGGGATTGCCATTTTCTGCAGGAGGCCGGTTTGTCAAAAGTTGTTCTCATCACGGGCGGCTCGCGCGGCATAGGCGCGGCATCGGCCCTGCTGGCGGCGCGCCAGGGCTGGGCGGTGGCCGTCAACTATGCAAGCAACTCGCTGGCGGCCGACGAGGTGGTGCGGCAGGTCCGTCAGGCCGGCGGCCAGGCCATCACGGTGCAGGCCGACGTGGCCGATGAGGCACAGGTGCTGGCCATGTTCGCGAAAATCGACGCCAAATTCGGCCGTCTGGACGGCCTGGTCAACAATGCCGGCGTGGTGGACCGCACCACCCGCGTCGAAGCCATGACCCTGGAGCGGATCCGGCGCATGTTCGAGATCAATGTGTTCGGCTCATTTCTCTGTGCGCGCGAAGCCGTCAAGCGCATGAGCACCCGCCACGGCGGCGCGGGCGGCGCCATCGTCAATGTGTCCAGCGCCGCGGCGCGGCTGGGCGGCCCCGGCCAATATGTCGATTACGCGTCCGCCAAGGGCGCCATCGACACCTTCACCGTCGGGCTGGCCAAGGAAGTCGCAACCGAAGGCATACGCGTGAATGGTGTGCGCCCCGGCATCATTGACACCGATATCCATGCCTCGGGCGGCCTGCCAGACCGCGCCCGCGAGCTCGCGCCGCAGGTGCCCATGCAGCGGGCGGGCACGGCGGAGGAAGTGGCGGAGGCTATTGTCTGGCTGCTCAGCGACAGCGCAAGCTACACCACGGGCGCACTGCTCGACGTTGCGGGAGGCAGGTAGATGGATTTCAAACCGCTCATCACGCTGCTGGCCATTGTCAATCCGCTGGCCATCGTGCCCTTCTTCATCCACTACACGCAGGGCTTTTCCGACGAGCAGCGCCGCCGCACCATCCTGGTGGCGTCCTTCGCGGCCTTTGTCGTCATTGCCATCAGCGCGTTGCTGGGCCTGCAGATCCTGGACTTCTTCAGCATCTCGCTGGCAAGCTTCCAGGTCGGCGGCGGCATGCTGCTGCTGATCAGCGCCATGAACATGCTGAACGCCCAGCCGGCCGAAGCCAAGCCCCTTACCAACGAGATGGAAGACGGCGCCGAAAAAGCCGCGCGCGGCGCCAGCATCGCCGTGGTGCCCCTGACCATCCCGCTGCTGACCGGGCCGGCCACCATGTCCACCGTGGTGATCTATGCCGAAAAGGCCCAGACCATCCTGCAGATGGCGGCGCTGGTCGGCTACGGTGTGGTGATCGCGCTGATCACCGCCATCAGTTTTTCACTGGCTGAACCGATTGCCCGCGTGCTGGGCAAAACCGGCATCAACGTGATGACGCGGCTGATGGGCCTGATCCTCGCCGCGCTGGCGGTGGAAGTGATGGCCGGTGGCCTCGGCAAGCTCTTTCCCATACTTCATTCCTGAACACAGATGGCCGGTGCACGCATCCTGCTGGTTGAAGACGACCCGGCGATCGCCCGATCCATTATTTACACGCTGGAGCGTGACGGCCTCAGCGTGACGCACAGCCTGCTGCTGGGCGATGCACGCGCCCAGATCAGCCGGCAACCGCCCGACGCCGTGATCCTCGACGTCGGCCTGCCCGACGGCAGCGGCCTGGATTTATGCCGCGAACTGCGCACCGCCGGCAGCCTGCCGGTGCTGATGCTCAGCGCCCAGGGCGAGGAGATCGACCGCGTGCTGGGCCTGGAGCTGGGCGCCGACGATTACGTGAGCAAGCCCTTCAGCCCGCGCGAGTTGCTGGCGCGCGTGCGCAGCCTGCTGCGGCGCGCGCGCATGCCCACCCCCGCGCCGGCGCTCGCGACCAACCCTTTCGAGATCGATACCGCCGGCCAGCGCGTGAGCCTGCACGGCCGCGCCCTGAACTTGACGCGCCGCGAGTTCGGCCTGCTGGCCGACCTGCTGCGCCACCGCGGCCGCATACGCTCGCGGGACGAATTACTGAACGCCGTCTGGGGCGCCGGCACGGACAGCACCGACCGCACGGTGGATACCCACATCAAGACCTTGCGCGCCAAGCTGCAGGAGGGCGCGCCGGGAAGCGACTGCATCACCACACACCGCGGCATGGGTTACTCCCTCGACATAGACCGCATCAAGGGCGGCTGAAATGCGCCTGGGCATACGCCTGCTGTTCGGCTTTTTCCTGGTCACCGGGCTGGCGGCGGTCTTCACGTTGCGCGTCTTCGTGGCGGAAGTGAAGCCCAGCGTGCGCGAAGTCATGGAAGACATGATGGTGGACACCGCCAACATCCTGGCCGAGCTGGCCGGCGATGACCTGGCGGCCGGCGCCATGGCGAACGGCCGTTTTGCCAGCCATGTGCGCAACTATGCCCGGCGCCCCATAGACGCGAAGATCTGGGGCCTGGCCAAGCAGTCGCTGGATTTCCGTGTCTACGTCACCGATGCGGGCGGCAAGGTGGTGTTCGATTCGGAGAATGCGGCGACCGGCCAGGACTACTCGCAATGGCGCGACGTGGCCCGCACCCTGCGCGGCGAATACGGCGCGCGCGCCACCCGCGAAGTACAGCAGGACGACCGCAGCGCGGTGATGTATGTGGCCGCGCCGGTGCAGCGTGACGGAAAAATCATCGGCGTGCTGACCGTCGCCAAGCCGATCTCCACCATCCAGGCCTTCATCGACCGGGCCGAACGCAAGATCCTGCTAAGCGGCGCGCTGCTGCTGGTGCTGTCGCTGGCCATAGGCGTGGCGGTGACGCTGTGGGTGGTATGGAGCATTCGCAAGCTGCGCCGCTATGCCAACGCCGTCGGCCAGGGTGAAAAACCCGCGGTTCCGCAGATACCGGGTGAGCTTGGCGAGCTGGCCATGGCAGTCGATGCCATGCGCCTGAAGCTCGAGGGCCACGAGTACATAGAAGATTACGTGCGCGCCCTGACGCATGAGCTCAAAAGCCCGCTCGCCGCGATCCGCGGCGCGGGCGAGTTGCTGCAGGACGAGCTCCCCGAAGACGCGCGCCGCGAGTTTTCGGGGCAGGTACTGGCCCAGTCCGCCCGCATGCAGGCGCTGGTGGACCGCATGCTCGAACTGACGAAGCTGGAGCAGCGCCATGCACAGGTAGAGCGCGAGCGCCTTCCTTGGGCCGGCGTCCTCCAGCCTTTTGAGGCGGCAGCCGGCGGCAGGGCCCAGCATGCGGTCAAAATCATAGTCAGCCCGGAACATGCCGACGTGCATGCGGAGCCCGGCCTGCTGGGCCTGGCGCTGAGCAACCTGCTCGAAAACGCGCGCTCGTTCGCGCCCCAGGGCTCGACCATCACGCTGGAGGCAGGGCCGGACCGCATCGCGGTACAGGACAGCGGCCCGGGGGTTCCCGACTACGCCCTGCCCCGCCTGGGCGAACGCTTTTTCTCGACCGTGCGCCCCGACGGCCACAGCAAGGGCTCCGGCCTGGGGCTGGCCATCGTGCGCCAGATCATGCTGCTGCATGGCGGGCGCATGGTGGTACGCAACACCCAGCCTGGGTTGCGGGTCGAGCTGTACTTCTAGGCCCAGGCGCGCAGGCGTGCCCATCAACCGGCCGCCTTCACGGCTTCAGGCTGCCTGAAGCGCGCATACCAGTCAACGCGGCGCGTCAGCATCATGATGGCGGCCAGCACCGCGAACAAGGCTACGGCGCCCAGCAGCAAGGCTGTCTGTTCCATGCTGAGCAGCACGAACAGCATGCCGTATAGCGTGGCGATGCCCAGGCCGAAAGGCAGGCCGCGCGACCAGTGGCCCAGCATGTGGCTGGCGTAATACGCCAGCAACAACACGCAGGCGGCCGAAGCGACGGCGTAAGCGCTTTCAAAAGGCATGTGCTCGGACAGGCTCACCAGCAACAGGAAGAACATGCTCATCGCGGCGCCGACCAGCAGGTACTGGATGGGGTGCACGCGCAGCGACTTCATGAATTCGAACATGCCCACCGCCAGGAAAGTCAGGCCTATGAAGAGCAGGCCGTATTTGGTGGCCCGGTCGCTGAGGGCATAGGTGTTGGAGGGATCGACAAAGGTCACGCTGAGGGTCTCCACGCAGGGGTTGTTGACGGAGCCTTCATAGGGTGGGCAGGTAGCCTTGCGTTTGGCCGCCTCCCCCTGGGTCACATCCTGCTGTGCGGTACTGGCCAGGGAACTCACGCGCCAGCTGGCTTCAAAGCCTTCGGCCGTGACCTTGCGGTCCACCGGCAGGAACTGCCCGCTGAAGCTGGGGTGCGGCCAGTTGGAGGTGAGTTGCACCCGGGTGTCGCCGCCCAGCGGCACCACAGAGATGCTCTCGGTGCCCATCAGTTCAAGCTCCAGCTGTGCCTGTAGCGGAGCGGCTTGCAGCAGGGCCGGCGACAGCGGCGCATGCACGCCTCGGGGATAGCTGCCGTAAAAAGTGCCGGGCTTGAGCGCCAGCAGCTGCTCGCCGATTTTCACGCTGGCGTGGCGTATGCCGCGCGCATCGAACACCGCCATCATGAGCAGCGGTTGCCCGCAATTCATGCGCGAGCCGGCATGTTCCGCTTTGGGTTTGAGCGCCTCCAGGTCAGTCCATTCGGCCGTCAGGCTGGCTTTCAGGTTGAACACCTGGGTGGCGTGCAGGCCGCGCGCACGCGGCTCCAGCTTGCTGCCGCCCTGCAGCGTGAGCGAAGCCGGCGCAGCGGCCAGCACGAATTCGCGGCGCTCGCTGCGTACTTCCTTGCTGGCATTGGTGATGTCCCACTCTTCGGTGCACGCACGGTGGATGAGCGGGCCGGTCAGCGTCTGCGAACCCGCCAGGCTTTGAGCAATGCTCTGGATGGCGATCTGGCGGTAGTTCTGGCGGTCGTGCACCACGTCGCTGATCTTCATCAGTGCAACGACCAGCAGCACGATCACCAGCGCGAGGGCGGCGATTTTCTGTTTCATGACTTCCTTTCGTTTTGACAACGAAGGGGAGTGTGCAAACGGCGTGTGAGGTCAGGATGAGCTGCGGGGCACCTGTGTGAACTCTGTGTGAAGTGGAGCCCAATTTCCTCCCCTTCGCCCTGAGATATCGAAGGGCCGGTGGTACTACGGGGATGGGCTTCGATACCTCAGCCCGAACGGATAGGAGTTCAGCCCAAACGCAAAAAAGTTCAGCGGCGTATCCAGCAGGGTCTTCGCCAGTGGGGGCCGTGGAACCGGCTTTGCCGGACCGCAGGCGCCGCCCCCTCGAGGGGGAGCGGGCTACACGAAGTGAGCGCCTGTACAAGGGTGGCTTATTTCCTTCTGAGTAGTTTCACGAGCTGATTGCTGGTGTTCCGCAGGCGCTGCGCCATCATCTGCGTGATCTTGACCAGCAGCTTGGCGCCCACGCCGGGATGGTCGCGGATCAGCAGGGCGATTTCATGGCGGCCCCAGACGCCGGCTTCGACCGCATCGATGGCGGTACAGGTGGCATAGCGCGGTTCGCTGTCGAGCATGGACATGTCGCCCACCGCCGCGCCGCTGCGCACCACCGCCACGCGCGATACCGCTGGTTCGGCGTCGGGGTCAGCCTCTTTGGCATCCGCCGGTGCTTCCAGGCGCTTGGTGACGTCCACCGTGCCTTTGAGGACCAGCATCATCCAGTCGCCGAACTCCCCCTCGCGGATCATCACCTGGCCGGGCTCGGCGCGCACCAGCAGCATGGACGCGCCCAGGATGTCCGCCTCGGCGGGAGTGAAATCCTGCAGCAGCTGCGAGGTCTGCAGCAAATCCGGGCCGTAGGCGCTCAGGCGTTCGCAGCAGCCGAACACCTGCAAGCCCGCAGTATCCAGTTGCTCCTGCAGCGTCTTCATGGCGTGGTGTGCCTTAGCGCGCGGGCGTTTGCTGCAGCCATTGGTCGATCTCGGCGATGGCCGCGTCGGTGGCAGCCGTCAAGGCCTGCACGCCGCCGGGCGCATCGCCGCTGGGTGCGGGCCGCTGCACGATGATGTTGCGTTGGCCGACCAGCTTCTCGCCCGCCGGCGTGATTTCAAGCAGCGTGGCGCGCAGGCGGATCAAGCCCACGCTGTCTGCCGGCGAGGTAAACAGGTGGCTGAATTCCTCAAGGTCCAGGCGCAGCAGCAAGGGCAGCACCGCGTTCTGGCTGCGGTTCAGCGCCACGCTGGCCCCGGCGTTGAACACGGCCCGGCGCTGCCCCAGCTGTTCGCGCACCCGCTGGCGCACCAGTTGCGCGGGAGGCATGCTCCAGCGCGCCTGCGCGTAGGGGCGCAGTTGCTGCACGTCGGCATAGCCCAGGCGGTACAGCACCGCCTGGTGATCCAGCGCGCCACCCGACGTGGAAATGTCGTCCAGCGCCAACGGCGGCAGCGGCGCCAGCCGCGTCGTGGGCGAAGTGGCAAGCGGGCCGGGGCCGAAGTCGTACATGGTGGCGCGTGTGGGCTTGTCGGGCAGGCCGGAGCAGCCGGCCAGCGCCAGCGCGGCCAACAATGCGCATGCAATGCTCCCGATCCGCAAGGGAGTTTGGAAGAAAGAAGTCGTCATTTTTTCACTCCAGAGGCGGAAAAACCGGGCTCGCCAGGACCGGGCACAGGCGGGCCGTTGCCGAAGATCAGTGACTGCGGGTTGTCGTCGACGGCGCTCACGGTGCGGCGCAGCTGGCGCATGGTGCGTGTGGTTTCGTCGGCGACTTCGTTGAGCTTGGGCAGCGTAGCGGCGCTGAAGGTTTCCACGCCCGAAGCCAGCGCGGTACCACCTTCGGAGAGTTTGTCCAGGGGCCCGCCCCTTTCATTGAGCCGGGTGGCCGCCGTGCTGATGTCATCCGCAGCGGCCTTGACGGATTTCAGCGTGGCCGTGGTGTCGCGCGAGAGAGCCGGCAAGGACGCCACCGTGGGCTCCAGGCCCTTGGCAACACGGTTGATGCTGCCGGCGGCATCGCCGAGCTGCTTGACGGCCGCCGTAACGGCTTGCTGGTTCTCGTCCGACAGCAGCTTGTTCAGCCGGGTGCTGGCTTCCTCGACTTGGTTGAAGATCACCTCGCTTTGTTTAAGCAGCTTGTCCAGGCCGCCGGGCTTGAGCGGGATGCGCGGCGGGTCATCGTCATTGACGGCCAGGCGCTCGGCCGACTTGCCGTCGTCATCAAGCTGGATGAAGCCCAGGCCGGTGACGCCCTGTGAGGCGACCGTTGCGAAGGTCGATTTGGTAATGGGCGCGCTGTGGTCTATCGAGACACGGATCAGCACATTGCCCTTGACCTTGGTGTCAAAGCCAATGAGCTCGATCTTGCCCACCGGCACGCCGCGAAACCGCACCGCCGCCTGCGGCTGCAGGCCGGACACCGTCTCGCTGGTACTCATGTCGTAGAGGTCACGCTGGGTGTTGTCGCGGGTAAGCCAGATCGCCAGCAGGGCCAGCAGGGCGGTGACCACCAGTACAAACGCGCCGGCGGCCATGGCATGGGCTTTGTTTTCCATATCGAAGCCTTTCTAGACTGTAAAAGGGTATTCGCGCAACAACTCCATGGCGCGCTGCCCCCTTTCACCGAGGAAAAATTCGTGGATGAAGGGATGGGAAAATGCCACCACTTCCTTGGGCACATCGTTGACGATGACCTTCTGCTCAGCCAGCACCGCGATGCGGGTGCTGAGTTCGAACAGCGTGTCCAAGTCGTGCGTCACCATCACCACCGTGAGCTCCATGTCGCGGTGCAGCGCGCGCAGCAGCGAGACGAAGCTGTCAGAGCTTTCCGGATCCAGCCCGGCCGTGGGTTCGTCGAGCAGCAGCAGCGGCGGGTCCATGATGAGGGCGCGCGCCAGCGCCACGCGCTTGATCATGCCGCCCGAAAGGTCGGCGGGCATTTTGTCGGCCGCATCGGGGCCCAGCCCCACCATCTGCAGCTTGACCATGGCCGCCTCGTAGACCAGCGCGCGCGGCAAGGTCCTGAGTTCGCGCAGCGGAAAGGCGATGTTCTCCAGCACGGTGAAGGCCGAGAACAGCGCCCCCTGCTGGAACAGCATGCCGACGCGGCTGGCCGCGCCCTGCTTGCCGAGCTCGGCCGCCGGCCGGCCCAGCACGGTGATCTCGCCCTGCGTGGGTTTTTCCAGGCCCAATATCTGGCGCAGCAACACCGTCTTGCCGGTGCCCGAACCGCCGACCAGGGACAACACCTCGCCGCGCTCCACGCTGAGGTCCAGGTCCTTGTGCACCACGGCCTTTTTGTCGCCGTTGGGGAACACGGTCCAGAGCTTTTTGATGTCGACGATGGGATCGTTCATATGCCCACGCTTTTAAAGAGAACGGCGAACAAGGCATCCACAAGAATCACCACCGTGATCGACGTCACCACGGAGGCTGTTGTCCCCTGCCCCAGGCTTTCGGTGTTGGGCTTTACGCGCAGGCCGTAATGGCAACCGACCAGCGCGATCAGCACGCCGAAGACCACCGACTTGCCCGTGGCCAGCGAGAGGTTGGCCACGTCCACCGCGGCCGGCAGCGAATTGACGAAGTAGGACGGCGAGACGTCCATGGAAATGTCGGCGGCCAGCATGCCGCCCAGCAAGGCGGCGATGGTTGTCCAGACGCTGATCAGCGGCATCACCACGGCCAGCGCCAGCGCGCGCGGCATCACCAGGCGAAAGCCGCGCGGGATGCCCATGACGCGCATGGCGTCGAGCTCTTCGGTGACGCGCATCACGCCGATCTGCGCGGTGATGGCCGAGCCGCTGCGCCCGGCGATCAGGATGGCCGCCAACACCGGCCCGAGTTCACGAATCAGCGAAATGCCCAGGATGTTGACGATGAAGGCATCGGCGCCGAACTGGCGCAGCTGCTGCGAAATCAGGTAGGCCAACACCACACCGATCAGGAAGCCCACCAGCGCGGTGATGGGTAGCGCGGTGGCGCCGATGTGGAACAAATGGCCCGACAGGTCGCGCCAGGGGCCTTCCTGCGGACGCCTGACTAGGCGGATGACGTCCAGCAGCAGCTGGCCGATCAGGCGCACCAGGCCCTTGAGATGGTCCAGCAGCCGCAGCACGCGAGTGCCCAGGAGGATAAATGGCTCGCTCCAGTCGGGCTTGCGGCGCTTGGGCGGCTCGGTGCTGAATTTGGCGACGGTTTCGAGTACCGCGCGCTGGTTCGGCTCAAGCTGCAGCTGGGCAGGCCAGTCGCGGCCCCAATGGTTCCACAGCACCTGCGCGCCGAGGTGGTCGAGCTTGCCCACCTGTTCAAGATTCCAGCCCGCCGGGGAAGACGAGCCCTCTTTCAGGCCCTGGAGCTGCGCGGTCAGGGCGGTCCAGACCGCCTCGCCGGTAAGGCCGGCGGCCGTCCACGCACCCTGCACGACAAACAGGCGGCCTTGCGGCGTGTCCTGCTGTTCGATGCGGGGGATGGAGTCTTCCATAAGCATTCATTCAGGCCAGGCGCAAGCCGGCAGTTTGCAATGTACGAAACACAAAGTTGCATGGTAACTGCTGAAAACACCCTTGCCGCACACCCGCTACGGCTATCGCCTTGGTCCTACACCGGGATTCGGTGACCATCCGTACGTCTCTCTTTCCCTCCCCCACTGGGGGAGGGAGGGGTGGGGGCTAGCGGCCCCAAATCCCGCCAGCACAGGTTCAGGCACCGTCAGCCCCCATCCCAACCTTCCCCCAGCGGGGGAAGGAGCAAACTGCCAAGCCGCCCGGGGTTTGCCACAATCGGCACTGAAGTAGCGGTCAGCCTCGCGTTAGGCTGGACTGGCACGATGGCCCACGCAGCCTGTCCAGGCAGCTGCGCAACCCGGTTCTCCGGCAACATCCTCCAAGAACGACGAGACAAAGGCATCCATGCAAGACGAGAGCCAGGTTTTTGACTACATCATCATCGGCGCGGGCACCGCGGGCTGCCTGCTGGCCAATCGCCTGAGCGCCGACGCGACCAAGCGCGTGCTGCTGATTGAGGCGGGCCGCAAGGACGATTACCACTGGATCCACATCCCGGTGGGCTACCTGTACTGCATCGGCAACCCGCGCACCGACTGGCTTTACAACACCGAACCGGACGCCGGCCTCAACGGCCGGGCGCTGCGTTACCCACGCGGCAAGACCCTGGGCGGCTGCTCCAGCATCAACGGCATGATTTACATGCGCGGCCAGGCCCGCGACTACGACCAGTGGGCCCAGCTGACCGGCGACATGGCCTGGCGCTGGGAAAATTCGCTGCCGCATTTCAAGCTGCATGAGGATCACTACAAGGGGGCCGACGCCATGCACGGCGCGCGCGGCACAGCGCCCGAGCTGATGCAGGACAAAAGCCAGCCTTACCAGAAGGTGCTGCGCCATCGCAATGCCGGCGGCGAATGGCGGGTTGAAAAGCAGCGCCTGCGCTGGGACATCCTGGACGCTTTTGCCGAGGCCGCGCAGCAGGCCGGCATACCGGCCAGCAGCGACTTCAACCGGGGCGACAACGAAGGCGTGGGTTACTTCGAAGTCAACCAGAAGAACGGCTGGCGCTGGAACACCGCCAAGGCTTTTCTGCGGCCGGCCTGCTACGCACGCCCCAACTTTGAGTTATGGAACAACGCCCAGGTGTGCAAGCTGGTGATAGAGGCGCAGCCGGACGGCGGCCAGCGTTGCACCGGCGTGGAGGTATGGGCCGGCACGGAGCGCGTCACGGCGCGCGCCACGCGCGACTCCGGCCCCATGGGCGAGGTCATTCTGTGCGCCGGCAGCATAGGCTCGCCGCAGATCCTTCAGCTCTCTGGCATAGGGCCGGCCGCCCTGTTGCAGCAGCATGGCATTCCCGTGCTGCAGGATCTGCCCGGCGTCGGCGCCAACCTGCAGGACCACCTGCAGATCCGCTCGGTCTACAAGGTGCAGGGAGACAAGCGCTGGGGCCTGTCGCTCAATACCATGGCCAATTCGTTCTGGGGCAAGGCCCGCATCGGCCTGGAATACGCGCTGCGCCAGACCGGCCCCATGAGCATGGCGCCTTCGCAGCTGGGCGCATTCACGCGCAGCTCGCCCGACCAGCCCTACCCCAACATCGAGTACCACGTGCAGCCGCTGTCGCTGGATGCTTTCGGCGAGCCGCTGCACGGCTTCAATGCCTTCACCGCCAGCGTCTGCAACCTCAACCCGACCAGCCGGGGCACGGTGCACATCAAAAGCGGCCGATTCGAGGACGCGCCGGCCATTGCGCCCAACTACCTGAGCACGGCGGAGGACCGCAAGGTGGCGGCCGATTCGCTGCGCGTGACGCGCAGGATCGTGAGCCAGGGCGCGCTGGCCAAATACCGGCCCGAGGAGTTCAAGCCGGGCGTGCAGTTCCAGACGGATGAGGAACTCACGCGGCTGGCGGGCGATATCGCCACCACCATCTTCCACCCGGTGGGCACGACCAAGATGGGGCGTGACGATGATCCCATGGCGGTGGTCGATTCGCACCTGCGGGTGCGCGGCATTCGCGGCCTGCGTGTGGTCGATGCCGGCGTGATGCCGCTGATCACCAGCGGCAACACCAATTCGCCCACGCTGATGATCGCGGAGAAGGCGGCCGCCTGGATCCAGGCAGGGATCTGATGAGGAAGAGGCGACGGCCGCAAGCCGCGCGCTTCATCGGTAAATTTTTTGCAGAAGCCGCATCAGCGTCTTCTTTTCCGCAGCGGTCAACCGCTGGGTCGCCTCGGTTTCAAGGTCGACGGCGGTGCCCTCCGCATCGCGCATCAGGGCTTTGCCTTCGTCAGTGAGGTAAAGCCCGACGGCGCGGCCATCCTGCGGGTGCGGCTTGCGGTGCACCAGCTTGCGTTTTTCCAGGGTGACGATTTTCCCGACGAGGTTGGGCGGCAGGATGCTGAGCGCGCCGCACAGCTGGCGCGAGGTGATGCCGGGGTTGTGCGTGATCAGCGACAGGATGGAGAAATCCACATGCCGCAGGTCGTAGACCGCCATGCGTTTGCTGAACAGTTCAATGACCTTGAGGGAAGCGCGTGTGGCGTTGTAGCCCATCAAGGTTTCGAGATAGGAGGTATCAACCTCCTCTACCGCAGGGGCGGGGGCGGATTTGGGCGACGCGGGCATAGGGGATCAGGGCGCTTTCATGGCTGGCAACGCTGCTGGCGCAGGCTGCGGCCAGTCGAGCTCCGATTATGCCAACGCGACCAGACAGCCTGGGCCGGCCCTCTGCCGAGGCATCAGGACTCCGCGGTGAAGCCGACTTGCTTGATCAACGGCCCCCAGCGGTCGAACTCGCGCTTCTGGCTGAACGCCATGTCGTCCGCGGTACCGCCGTAAGGAATCAGGCCCACCACCGTGAGCGAGTCGATGACCGATTTATCCTTGATGGCGGCATTGATGGCGGCATTGGCCGCGGTGATCATGGCGGCGGGTGTTTTCGCGGGCGCATAGAAACCAAACCACTCTTCCACGGTCAGGTCGGCATAGCCCTGTTCAGCGAAAGTCGGCACTTCGGGCACGAAGGGCGAGCGCTGCTTGCCGGAAGTAGCCAGGATGCGCAGCTTGCCGGCCTTGTGGTTGGGAATGAAGTCGCCGTGCGGCGTCACCATCGCGGCGAGCTGGCCGCCGACCACATCGGTCACGCCGGGCACCGAGCCGCGGTAAGGCACATGCTTGAGTTCCACATGGTTGTTCAGGCCCAGCAGGGCGCCGATGAAGTGCGGCGTCGACCCTGCCGCGGGCGAGCCATAGCTGGCGTCCTTCGGATTGGCCTTGGCCCAGGCGAGAAAGTCCTGCACGGTCTTGACCGAGGCCGGCACCAGCGGCCCGACGGCCAGCCCGTGATGGATCATGGAGGCGGTGCCCACCGTGACGAAATCCGCGAACGGGTCGTAAGACAGTTTTTTGTAGATGTGAGGGTACAGCGACGCGCACGAAAACGGCGACATCGCCAGCACCGATCCGTCCGCCGGCGAGCCTTTGAGCACTTCCAGCGCAATGCGGCCGCCTGCACCGGTCTTGGTGTCCACGATAGCGTTGTTCTTGGTATAGGCGGTGCCGCCGAGCCGGTCCCCCACGCGGCGCGCGCAGATGTCGCCCGCGCTGCCGGCCGGAAAGCCGTAGAGGATCTTGACTTGCTCCAGCGCCGCGGCCAGGGCCGGGAAAGGCGCGAGGGCGGCAGCGGAAAGCGCCGCTGCGCTCTGCACAAAATGACGACGTGTTTGCATGAGATGTCTCCTTGTAGTTAAGTCCACGGGTCGAAAAGCAAAATCCGCAAAGCGCCGGCCACCCTGGTCGCATCAGTTATCAGTGGTCAGCTGGGCCCGTTCAACTGCATTGGCGGCGGATATCCTCGGGCACGGCAATAGCTTTCATTCGGTCGGGTTTGTCGGGGTGGCGTATGCAGAAGGCGCGGGTTTCCCGGCCTTCGCAGATCAGGTCCTCTCCGCGCAGGATCACGTGCCTCTGGATAAACACCTTGTCCCGCCACTCCTCTACGCTGGTGTGGATGCGCAGGGTCTCGCCATAGGTGGCGGGCTGGCTGAATTTGGTATTGATCTCCAGCAGGGGCGTGCCGACGATGCCGGTGGTCTTGACCAGCTCACGCCAGGGCGGCACGCCGCAGGCCATGAAAAAGTTCAGCGACGCGGCATCCATCCAGCGCGAGAAGTTGGGGAAAAAAACGATCCCCGCGGGGTCGCAGTCGCCGAACGCGACCTTCACTTCATAAACAATGGTTTTTTCCATGCGGGTCACCTCGGCGCCATGCGCAGCGCACCATCCAGGCGTATGACTTCGCCGTTCAGGTGGTCATTGCTCACGATGTGCGCGGCCAGCTGCGCGAACTCCTCGGGCTTGCCCAGGCGCGGCGGAAAGGGAATGCTGGCGGCCAGCGAAGCCTGGACCGCTTCTGGCAGCTGCGCCATCAGCGGCGTGGCGAAGAGGCCCGGCGCCACCGTGCAGACGCGAATGCCGTGCTGCGCAAGATCGCGCGCCATCGGCAACGTCATGCCGGCCAGGCCGGCCTTGGAGGCGCTGTAGGCCTGCTGCCCCACCTGGCCGTCGAAGGCGGCCACTGAGGCGGTGAACATCATGACGCCGCGCTGGCCGTCTTCCAGCGGCGCCAGCCTGGCGCAGGCGGCCGCGAAGAGGCGGCTCACGTTGTAGCTGCCGACCAGGTTGATGTTGACCACCTTGGCGAAGTCTTCCAGCGGCGCCGGCGAACCGTCCTTGGCGACGATGCGCTTGGCCGTGCCTATGCCGGCGATGTTCATCAGGACGCGGGCCGGGCCGTGCGCGGCGGCGGCCTTGTCCAGCGCGGCCTGCACGCTGGCGCTGTCGGTGATGTCGCAGTGGCAGGCCAGCGCGGCACCCGGATGGGCGGCGTTGATGTCGGCGGCAACTTTCTCGGCATTGGCCAGGTTGATGTCCAGCACGGCGACCTTGGCGCCCAGGCGGGCCAGCTCACGGGCCGTGGCTTCGCCCAGGCCCGAACCGCCGCCGGTGACCAGTGCCGCGAGTCCCTGGATGTTCATGCCGATGCCCCTTGCGGGTTTTCAAGCAGCAGGGCAATGCCCTGGCCGCCGCCCACACAGGCCGAGGCGATGCCGTAGCGCACGCCGGCCCTTTGCATTTCCCGCGCGACGGTGACCGTCAGGCGCACGCCGGTCACTGCCAGGGGATGGCCCATGGCGATGGCGCCGCCGTTGACGTTGAGCTTGCGCAGGTCCAGGTCCAGCTCGCGGGCAACCGCCAGCGTCTGCGCGCCTTGCGCTTCATTGATTTCAAAGCGGCCGATCTGGTCCAGCTTGAGGCCGCAGCGCTCGAGCAGCAGGCGGATTGCAGGCGCAGGGCCGATGCCCATGATCTCCGGCGGCACGCCGACCACCGCGGCAGCCACCACACGCGCCAGCGGTTTCTCCTGCCGGGCTTTCGCATAGACGCCGGAGGCCACCACGGCGGCCGCGGCTGCGTCCACCAGCGCCGCACTGTTGCCGCCGGTTTGAACGCCACCAGCATGGACCACCCTGAGCTTGGCCAGCACCTCGACAGGCGACAGCCGGGCATGGGTGTCCTGCGCCACCTCCGTGAGCTTGCCCTGCAGGCTGATGCCGCGCGTGGCATAGCCGGGAATTTCAAATTTCTCATTGACCACCGGCACGATTTCACCCGCATGGAAGCCGGCCTCCCGCGCGGCCACGGCCTTGGCGAAGGAGCTCGAAGCGAACTCGTCGACCGCTTCGCGCGTGATGCCGTATTTCTTCGCGAGGTTTTCGGCCGTCTGGATCATGTCGATGCCCACGGCCGAGTCCCTGAGGGCCTCCCACATGAAATCCTTGAAGCCGACCGGCGCGCCCAGCTTGAAGCCGGTGCGGTGCTCGAAGGCGGCGATCGGGTTGCGCGTCATGCTTTCGGCACCGACGACCAGCGCCACGTTGGCCGCGCCGCTCTGGATCTGCTCACCGGCCTGGCGGAACAGCTCAAAGCCCGTGCCGCAGATGCGTTGCACCATGATGGCGGGCACCTCCACGGGCACCCCGGCATACAGGCCAATGTGGCGGGGCAGCATGAATTGCTCAAAATCGCCGGGAGCCATGTTGCCGGCGATCACCGAGTCGACATCACCGGCGCTGACGCCTGAGCGCTGCAGCACGGCGCGCGCGGCCTTGATGCCGAGATCGGTGGGCGAGATATGGCCGAGGGCGCCGCAGTAGTCGACCATGGGGGTTCGCAGGCCGTCGAGTATCCAGATGTCCTGGAAGGCGGAGAAAAATCCTTTGTGGGGCATGATGGCTGGGTTCGTGTTTTAGCGGGCGGCGGGTTTCAGGATGGGGTGCGCGGTGTCCTCGTGCAGGGCCACCACCAGCGTCTGGCGGTGCGTGAGCACGGCGCGCTGGTTGATGGAGCCTTTGTCGGTGACCTCGCCCTTGTCGAATGAAGGCGGCTCATGCATCAGCAGCATGCGGCCTATGCAGCTCGCGCTGCCGGTGGCGTTTTGCGCGAGCTGGTTCAGCACATCCTGGAAATGTGCGATCACCTGTTCGCATTCGAGCACCTCGCGCAATGTTGCCTCTGGCGCAAGCCTCGACAGGGAGCGCACCGCGGGTGTCGGGAAAACCAGCGCCCCCACCTCCTTGAGGTTGATGCCCGTCAGGACCACATCCTGCACATAAGGCGCTCCCGCCGCGATGATTTTTGCGCGCAGCGGGCCCACGCTGACAAAGGTGCCCGTCGCGAGCTTGAAGTCTTCAGCGATCCGTCCGTCGAACTTGAGCCCGAGATGGACGTTGCCGTCGTCAATCCACTGGACGGCGTCCCCGGTGCGAAAGAAGCCTTCCTCGTCAAAGGCCTCGGCCGTATCCTGGGGCGCGCGCCAATAGCCGGGGGTGATGTTGGGGCCTTTGTAGCGGACCTCGGTCTTTCCCTCCACGTCGACCAGCTTGAGTTCCAGGCCAGGCGTGGGAACGCCCAGGTCGCCGGCTTTGATGTGAGGATTGGTGACGAAAATCGCGAAGGGCGCAGACTCGGTCATGCCCAGGCCTGTGGCCATGACGATGCGCTCGCCCACTTCTTTTTCCTCGGATTCATAGAGGCTGTCCCAGACGGGCTGGGCCAGCGCGGCGCCGGCATAAAAGAACATCTTCACGCGCGACAGCAGGTTGCGCCGCAGTTGCGCGTCGGTCTTCATGGCGTTGGCGATCGCCTCAAAGCCGGTCGGCACGTTGAAGTAGACCGTGGGGGCGATTTCACGCAGGTTACGCAGGGTTTCGTGCATCAGCGCGGGCGTGGGCTTTCCGTCGTCGATGTACAGCGTTCCGCCGTGGAAGAGCACCATGCCGAAGTTGTGGTTGCCGCCAAAGGTGTGGTTCCAGGGCAGCCAGTCGACCAGCACCAGCGGCTCCTCCCCCAGCACCGGCATGGACTGGACCATCTGCTGCTGGTTGGCGCACCACATGCGCTGCGTGTTGATCACCGCCTTGGGCATCTTGGTCGAGCCGCTGGTGAACAGGAACTTCACGATGGTGTCCGGGCCTGTGGCTTGCATGGCGCGATCCACCGCAGTCGTGGCCGGTGTTGCTGCCAAGTCCACAAAGCGGGTGCTGGCGCGCCCCTGCATCTCCCCCGCGGCCAGCACCACTTCGATCCCGGGTTCCAGCGTGGCCTGGATGGCCCTGCCATAACGTTCGGCGTCGGCGGCAAACACCAGGCCGGGCGTCACGGTCTCAATCACATGGCGCAGCTTGTCGTAGTCCTGGCTGACCAGCGAGTACGGCGGCGAAACCGGCACAAAGGGCACGCCGGCCACCAGGCAGCCCAGGGCCAGCTGCGCGTGCTCCAGGCCGTTCTCGGAAAGTATCACCACGGGCCGCTCGGTGCTGAGGCCGCGGTCCAGCAATCCCTGCGCAATGCTGCGGGCCGCGGCCCAGGCCTGCGCATAGCTGAGATGGCGCCACTCCCCTGTCGTTCCATCCGCGCGCTTTTCGCGGCGGGCCATGAAGGTGCGCTCAGGCGCGGTTTGCGCCCAATGCCGCAGCCGGTCGGTGATGCGCTCGGGATAGCCTTTCAGGTCCTGGTCGGCACGCAGGTAACGGACACCGGGCTGGCCTTCGCGCAGGACGGCACGGGTCACGCCAAAGCGCATGGGGCGGAATTTGGGGGCGCTCATGATGGTTGTCTGTCTCTTGTCTCTGTCTTTTGTCTTTTCTGTTTTCCGGTCTGTCGTCTCTGTCACCGGCCTTGCTGTATCCGCCCGCCACGGGATCAGGTTTTCTTCACCTTGGCGGCCCTGCCGTCCAGAAAGTCTTTCACACGATTCTTGGCCTCGGGCGCGCTTTGCGCCACCGCTGCCATCAGGGCCTCGGTGAGGAAGCCCTGGTCCGCGGGCTGTTCGGCGATGCGCGGCAAGGCATGCATCAGGGCATAGTTGGTCAGCGGGGCGTTTTTCGCCACCTGGGCGGCCAGCTCCATGGCCTTGTCGAAGGCCTGGCCCTGCGGCACGAGGTATTGCGCCAGGCCTATGCGTTCGCCGTCCTGGGCGTTGTAGACGCGGCCTGTCAGCATCATGTCCGTCATGCGGGCGGTGCCTATCAGGCGCGGGATGCGCACCGCGCCGCCGCCGCCCACAAAAATCCCTCGCGAACCCTCCGGCAAGGCGAAGAAGGCGCTCTCGTCGGCAACCCGGATGTGGCAGGCGCTCGCCAGTTCCAGGCCGCCGCCGACCACCGCGCCATGCAGGGCGGCGATCACGGGCACAGGGCCGTACTGCAGGCGGTCCAGCGCGGCGTGCCACATGCGCGAATGGTGCAGGCCCTGGCTGGCGTCGCGTTCCTGCAGTTCGCTGAGGTCGAGGCCGGCACAGAAGTGCTCGCCCTCGCCATGGAGAACCGCAGCCCGGGCGGTGGCCGGCAGGTTTTCAAACAGGTCGCGCAGGGCCAGCACGAGGGCATCGCCCAGGGCATTGCGCTTGGCGGGGCGCGCCAGGCGGATCACGGCGATCTCGCCGCGCATTTCAAGTTGGAGGTGTTTTGGGGTCATTGGGAATTCTTCAGTAAGGCCAATTATGATTATGACTCATAACTATTACAACGAGGCTGGCCGGCTTTTTGGGCAGTGAAAACCCTAGGAGGGGCCGGAACGGTGAAGCGGGCCGCAGCGGCGCCAAGGGGCGCGCGCAGACAGCCCGGGTGGCGAAACGCAACCCAGGCGGTGCAACCCGGTCAGGCCGGGTTGTTAAACCAGAATCAGATATTGAGCCACTTGAGCAGCTCGCGCATGCGAGGCTCGGACGTGGTGTCGAACTGCTCCACGCCTATGCGCTTGAGCACATCCTTGCCGGCGTCGCTGGCGGGAAGGGCCAGCAGTTCTTCCTGGATGGCCTTGAGCTGCTCGGGCTTGATGCGTTTGTGGGCCACCATCGGAAAGTAGGGCTGGGACACGCTTTTGTGGATGATGCGGCCGCCATCCTTTTCCCACTTCTTGGCGATACCTGAGTAGGAAGCCACACCGCCCACGTCGGCGAACTTGTTGTCCAGGTAGAAGCCGACAGCAGCCTGCTCACGCACGAACTGCACGCTTTCCTTGTCCACCAGGATGCCCTTGTCGCGCAGTTCCGCGGCGCAAAAGCGCGACATGTAGGCGATCTGCTCGGGCAGGGCGATGCGCTTGCCCTTGACCTCGTCGATCGTCTTGAGGGCCGAGCCTTTGGGAACGATCACGAAGCACTGGCCGTCGGGCTTGGTGCTGGCGATGTAGCTGTAACCGTAGTCGCGCATGCCGCGGGCAGGGTAGTCGCTGGGGCGTGCCATCACGAAGTCGAAGCGGCCGGTCTGCATGCCTTCTTCGAGTTGCTTGAATTCGCGGGCGAACACCACGCTGACCTTGGCCTTGATGGCCCGGCCTATCACCTCGGCCAGGCCCTGGTATTTGGCGATCACCTGGGCATGGTCCAGGCCGCCCGATGTGCCTTCGCTGATGCCTAGCACCAGCTGCTGGCCTTGTGCCTGGGCCTGGGCTTGTGCGGGACCGGCCAAGAGCAGTCCGGCCGCCGATGCAAATGCCAATGTCAATGCCATGAAAGCGCGCAACATAAGCTCCTCCTTATATGGAGACCGCATGCTAAAGCCGGCCTTCGCGGCTGGCTAGCAATGATTACCCTAGGCCACGCCCGCACTGTGAGTCGCGGTGGGCGCCCACTTGCGGCGCTGCGGCGACGACACAATGCGGCGCATGAAGTACCTGTCGTTCCCCCACCCAGCTCAGCGCAGGCCCTTCACATAGCGCGGCGCGTCCGGGTCGCGGTGCTTGCGTTCACGATGGCCCTCTTCGCCAAAAACCGCGCCGAAGGTGGACTCGATGAAGCCCGATTCCGGGTAGACCTCTTCCTCAGTGTCTATGGAGCGCGCGCTCTGGCGGTCGGACTGGGGCAGCGCAGCCACCACAGGCGCGCCGCGCTCCTTCACGGCTTCGGACACCATCTCGACCAGCGGCCGGCGCGGTTTGGGATCTGGCACGGCCATGATTTCCTCGAGCCTGTCAGCCCAGACGGCCAGATCGGGGTGGCCATCCTCGGCCGCCCTTTCGCGCGCAAAGCGCGCGATCTCGGCCGCATATTCGTTGTTGCCGGCCATCCACTCGGTGTCGGTCACCCGGCCGGTCTTGCGGCGCAGGAGCACGTGCAGATGGGCCGCGATGGCGATTTTTTCGCTGGAAGGCATGGCGTGTGTCCTTCAAAGTGTTGTGATGCCGCCGAATCAGGCGCCCAGGCGTTCAGCATGCTGGGTGATGTCCAGGCCGTCGCTCTCCGAGGCCTCGCTGACGCGCAGGCTGACGACCAAAGAGGTGAACCACAAAGCCAGCGCCGTCATGAACAGGCTGTACAGCATGACCGAGCCCGCGCCTATGGCTTGCGTCAGCACGCTGCCTTCCGCGCCGGAGATGGCCTTGCTGGCAAACACACCCGTGAGCAGCGAACCCACAATGCCACCCACTCCGTGCACACCAAATACATCCAGCGAGTCGTCGGCATCGAGCAGGCGCTTCAGGCCGGTGGCACCCCAATAGCATGCCAACCCTGCGGCTACGCCGAAGACCAGGGCCGCGCGCGGCGAGACAAACCCGGCCGCCGGTGTGATGGCGACCAGGCCAGCCACCAGGCCCGAGCACAAACCCAGCAGTGAGGGGCGCCCGCGCACCGCCCATTCGGCGGCCATCCACGACAGCGCGCCGGCCGCGGCGGCGATATGGGTGACCGCCATGGCCAGGCCGGCCCGGCCATCGGAAGCTACGGCGGAGCCGGCGTTGAAACCGAACCAGCCCACCCACAGCATGCCGGCGCCCGCCATGGTCAGGCCCAGGTTGAAAGGCGTGAAAGGCTCGCGGCCGTAGCCCCGGCGCGGGCCGAGCACGTAGGCGCAGACCAGCCCGGCGATGCCGGCATTGATGTGCACCACCGAACCACCGGCAAAATCCAGTGCGCCCATGCGGGCCAGCCAGCCGTTGGGTTCCCACACCCAGTGGGCGATGGGGGCATAGACCATGACCGTCCACAGCGAGATGAAAATGAGCATGGCGGAAAAGCGCATGCGCTCGACGAAAGAGCCGACGACCAGGGCCGCCGTGATGATGGCGAATGTCAGCTGGAACATCGCGTACACCGACTCAGGGATGTTGGGCGCGACATGGCTGACAGCAACCTTCTGCGCGTCCTTCACATAGTCCAGCCCCGCGAACCAGAAACGCTCGGTTCCACCCAGGTAATGGCCCCAGGTGCCGTTGCCGGGTGTGAACGCAAGCGAATACCCCACCGTAAACCACAAGAGGCTCACAGAGGCGCAGATGGCCACGACGCAGGCCATGACGTTGAGCACGCTCTTGCGGCGTACCATGCCGCCGTAAAAAAGGGCAATGCCCGGAAGCGTCATCAGCAGTACCAGCGCGGTGGAGGTCATCATCCAGGCGGTATCGGCACCATTGAGCGTCTCCGCGCCTGCGAGGCCGGGTTGCGTCAGCGGGGCGGGCGGCGGAGCCGATGCCGGCGCGGCCACCGGCGGTGCCGGTGGTGGTGGCGCGGGAGCGGCGACGGGGGCCGGGGCCTCAGGGACGGCGCTGGCCGCTAAAGCCGCCGAAACAGCGCCAGACGCGGCGGGGGCTTGCGCCATGGCCGGATGCCATCCCATGCAGACCCAGACCGACAAGCCCCATGCCACAAAGCACTTCACACGCATACATGCCCGCCTTTCGTGCAATCACCCAACAATTCGTAACATCCGAAGGCCGAAGGCATAAGTCATGCCACGGGCCAACAGCGGGGTTTTCAGGCGGTTTTGAATACCATTTCAATACAAATGAGTGCGCGCGGTGCGTGCAGGAGGTGCCGTGCACAGCACGCCGCACCACGACCGCAAGCGGCCTCCGCAGAATCCCGGGGGCGGGAAACCCCCAATGCACTATGTCAGTGCGCAGGCTACATTGAACGCCTTGCCGACGAGCCCTGCTGCTCGCAACGCGAGGAGCCGAGGAGACACGAAAGAGAGCCATTAGAAGTACATAGGTGGCAAGGCATTCCAAAAGATGTCCTGCCGCAAAAAGCGCTGGTAACCCCAGCGCTTTTTTTATGCCCTTTTTGTATCTTTTCCATGACGGTACGCCCTTATACCGGGGAGCCGCGGCGCACGGCCGGGGGTCAACGCCTGGCAACCGAGGCGGGGGATTGCGAGGTAGCGCTTTGGCCCGCCACCGGTGTCAGGGCCAGCACTGCCGGCTTCCCGGCCGCATCGGCGACGCCGGTCGCCTCCGATACCGGCACCGTGCCGCCACCGGGCAATAGCGCGGCTATGTCAGCGACGCGGCGCGGCTTGCCCATGGGAGCGCCGGCCTGCCCTTTTTGCACCGCCGCCATGTCTTCCTCGCTGGGGTATTGGCCCATCAGCATGAAGTCAAACACCCGGCGCGCGATGGGCGCGGCGGCACCCGCACCCCAGCCGGCGTTTTCCACGATCACGGCCAGGGCGATCTTGGGGTCTTCCGCCGGTGCCATGGCGATGTAAAGCGAATGGTCGCGCTGGTGCTCCTCCATCTTGGCGCTGTTGTATTTGCCCTTGGCGGCCATCGTCACGGCCTGCGCCGTGCCGGTCTTGCCGCCACTCGTGTACCCGGCGCCGGCAAACACCCTGGCCGAGGTACCGCCCTGGGTCACGCCAAGCAGCCCCTTGCGCACGATGGCGACGTTCTCCGGCTTGTAGCCCAGGTCTTCGGCGGGCGCCAGCGGCTGCGGGGTGAGCACGCGTGTCATGGAGTCCTGCGTGGCGATCACCAGCCGCGGTTTGTGCTTGATGCCGTTGTTGACCAGCGTCGCCGTGGCCTGCGCCAGCTGCAGCATGGTGAAGCTGTTGTAGCCCTGGCCGATGCCCAGCGAGATGGTTTCACCGGGGAACCATTTTTGCTGTTCCGGCCGCTTGAAGTACCCGCGCTTCCAGGCCTGGCTGGGCAGGATGCCGCGGACCTCGCCGTTGATGTCAATGCCGGTGATCTGGCCGAAGCCCAGGGGTTTCATGAAGTCGTGAATGGCGTCCACGCCCATCTCGTTGGCCAGCGAATAAAAATACACGTTGCTGGACTCCACGATGGCGCGATTCATGTCCATGGGACCGCCACGCTCGTTCTCGGGGCTGCCGAAGCGGCGGCCGCCAAACATGTAAAAGCCGGGATCGTTGATGATGGTCTTGGGGTCACGGGCGCCGGTCTGCAGCGCGGCCATGGCCATGAAGGGCTTGTAGGTCGAGCCTGGCGGGTAGGTGCCGCGCAGCGCGCGGTTGAGCAGGGGCTTGTCGATGGACTCATTGAGCGCCTGCCAGCTCTCGGCGTCTATGCCGTCGACGAACAGGTTGGGGTCAAAGGTCGGCTTGCTGACAAAGGCCAGCACGTCGCCGGTCTTCGGGTCCAGCGCCACAAGGGCACCGCGCCGCTCGCCGAACATGTCTTCCACCAGCTTTTGCAGCCGGATGTCGAGCGAGAGCATCACGGTATGGCCTGGTGTGGCCGGATTGGTCGCCAGCTTGCGCACGGCACGGCCGCCGGCCGAGGTCTCCACCTGCTCGACGCCGGTGGTGCCGTGCAGCTGCTGCTCGAAGCTTTGCTCGATGCCGAGCTTGCCGATGTAGTCGGTGCCGCGGTAGTTGCCTTCGTCGTCGCCGCTTTCGATGATTTCCTTTTCCGCCTGGTTGATGCGGCCTATATAGCCCACCACATGGCTGCCCAGTTCCCCATAGGGATAGCTGCGGAACAGCCGCGCCTTGATGTCAACGCCGGGAAAGCGAAAACGCTGCGCCGCAAAACGCGCCACCTCCTCATCGGTCAGCCGCGTGCGTATCGGCAGCGATTCAAAGTTCTTGGCCTCTTCGCGCAGCCGCTTGAAGCGCCGCTTGTCGCGCAGCTGGATGTCAATCACCTTTTCCAGCGCGGCGATGGTCTCCTCAAGGTTCTCGACCTTGGACGGCGTGATCTCCAGCGTATAGGCCGAATAGTTCGTCGCCAGCACAATGCCGTTGCGGTCCAGGATCAGGCCGCGATTCGGCACGATGGGCACGATGGCCGTGCGGTTGCTCTCTGCCTGCTCGTTCAGGTCGGCATGGCGGTACACCTGCAGGTACACCAGCCGCGCCGCCAGCAAGCCGAACGCGCACAACACCACAAAACTCGCCACCAGCACCCGCGCGCGAAAACGCGACAAGTCGGCTTCAACGTTACGAAGTTCAGTCATGGCGATCCGACTCTACAACCACCGAAAAGTGCTTACAAGCCCGACCCTTTTCGCTCAGGACGCAGAGGCGAGGCGAAGCGAGCCGAAAAAGGCCAGCAGGAGCCGCGGAACCGGCTTTGCCGGGCCGCAGGCGCAGCGCCCCCTCGGGGGGCAGCGTATTACACGCAGCCGAAGGCGGAGTGAAAAGCGTGGGGGCCATCTAGAGCGGCCGATTCTCATCCCGGTCCGGCGCCCGGCGCTGCGGCACCAGCAGCAGCACGCTCACGACAGGCCACAGCAAGGCCTCGATCAGGGGCGCCAGCAGCATGTTCCAGCCCGGGAAAATGCCGCCGCCGATCATGCGGATCACGAGTTCCACGCCGTGCGCCACGGCGAACAGCGGCAGCACCTGCAATGCCTGCGAAGGCACGGTGAACCAGAGCAGGCGGCGATGGATCATGGTGGCGAAAAAACTCAGCGCCGTGTACGACAGCGCGTGCTGTCCCAGCAGCGACGCCTGGTGCACGTCCACGGCCAGGCCGAACATGAAGGCCACGCCAATGCCCACGCGCAGCGGCTGGTGCACATTCCAGAACACCAGCACCAGTGCAAGGAAATCCGGCATCCAGGGCACACGCCCCAGGGGCAGCATGTCCAGCAGCAGCGCCACGATCAGGCTGCTCCAGATGAAGACCGGGTTGGCGGGCAGCAGCAGCTGCTGGCCTGAGCGCATGATCATTTGGCCGTCCCTTTCTCTTTCTTCTTGGGCGCGGCTTCCGGCGCGGCGGCCTCGGGCCGCGGCGGGATCAGCCCGGTGCCGGGCTTGACCACCATGACGTGCCGCGCGCCCGTAACCAGCGCCTGCGGCGTGCAGAAGATTTTGGCAAAGGCCGATTCGGCGCGCCGCTCGATGCGGCTGATTTTGGCCACCGGCAGGCCCGGCGGGTACACGCCGTCCACGCCGCTGGTGGTCAGCAGATCGCCCTGCTGCACGTCCGAGTTGCTGCCCATGAAGCGCAGCTCCAGGCCGCTGCCGGAGGCCGCCGGGTCGCCGTAAGCCACGCTGCGCGCGCCGGTGCGCACATTGAGCACGGGGATGGCCAGGTCGCGGTCGACCAGCAGGGTGACCTCACTCACCAGCGGGTGCACGCGCGTGACCTGGCCGAGCACGCCGGACTCGTCCAGCACGGGGGAGCCCAGGTCCACGCCCTGGGCCAGGCCCTTGTCGATGATCACCTTGCGGGTGTAGGGATCGGCCGCGTCGTAAAGCACTTCAGCCGCCATGACCGGCGTGCCGAGCTGCTCCCGCAGGCCCAGCAGCTTGCGCAGGCGGTTGTTTTCCTGGGTGAGCTGCTCGACCTGGCCGGCGCGCAACGACTGCTGCGCCAGTTTGCGGCTGGCCTCCTCACTGGCCAGCTTGGCCTGGCTCAGGGCGGTGAAATATTCGCCGCTGCCGCGGATGGCACGCACCGGCTGCAGCGCAACCCACTGCACCGGGTACAGCGCGGTGGCAAGCACAGCCCGCACCGGCTGCGTGATGCGAAAACGGGTGTCGGCCACCATCAGGAACAGCGACAAGGCGCTGAAGAACATCAGCTTGGACAGCGCCGACGGCCCCTGCTTGAAAAAAGGCGGCGGGGATCGGTCAAGGGTTCCTAAGGGCATGGTTCGCTGTCAAGCTGGCCCCGTTTCATGCCGGCGCGCGGCATGAGATACGGCGTTGCGCTTATTCCGAAGTGAAGATGGAGCCCAGGCGGTCCATGCGCTCCAGGGCGATACCACAGCCGCGCACCACGCAGGTCAATGGGTCTTCGGCCACCAGTACCGGCAGGCCGGTTTCCTCGGCCAGCAGGCGGTCCAGGTCGCGCAGCAGTGCGCCGCCGCCGGTCAGCATCATGCCGCGTTCGGCGATGTCGGCGCCCAGTTCGGGAGGTGTCTGCTCCAGTGCGTTCTTCACGGCACTGACGATGTTGTTGAGCGGGTCGGTCAGCGCCTCGAGGATTTCGTTGCTGGAGATCGTGAAGCTGCGCGGCACGCCTTCGGAGAGGTTGCGGCCCTTGACTTCCATTTCCTTGACTTCGGAGCCGGGAAAGGCCGAGCCGATGCTCTTCTTGATGGCTTCGGCCGTGGGCTCGCCGATCAGCATGCCGTAGTTGCGGCGGATGTAGTTGATGATGGCTTCGTCGAAACGATCGCCGCCGACGCGCACGCTGCCCTTGTAGACCATGCCGCCCAGCGAGATCACGCCGACCTCGGTGGTACCGCCGCCGATGTCGACGACCATGGAGCCGCTGGCTTCGGACACCGGCAGGCCGGCGCCGATGGCTGCTGCCATGGGTTCTTCAATCAGGTATACGTCGCTGGCGCCGGCGCCCAGGGCGCTTTCGCGAATGGCGCGGCGCTCGACCTGGGTGGAGCCGCAGGGCACGCAGATGATGATGCGCGGGCTGGGCTTGAGCAGGCTGCGCGGGTGCACCATCTTGATGAACTGCTTGAGCATCTGCTCGGTCACGGTGAAGTCCGCGATCACGCCGTCCTTCATCGGGCGTATGGCCTCGATATTGCCGGGCACCTTGCCGAGCATGGCCTTGGCTTCGTGGCCTACGGCCTGTATGGTCTTCTTGCCTTGGGGGCCGCCCTCGTGGCGGATGGCGACGACGGAAGGCTCATCCAGCACAATGCCGCGGTCGCGTACAAAAATCAGGGTGTTGGCAGTGCCGAGGTCGATGGCCAGGTCGGTGGAAAAATACCGACGAAATGCTTCAAACATATGCAAGAGTCCAGTTGGGGCATGGGCATACTTCGTTGCGCCATCACCTTTTTATTGATTAAGCCATTATCGGGAAAGTCGGGCGAGAAGCGCTGGAAACCTGCTTCGGGCGCCTAAAAAACGCCTAAAGAGCCCATCCGGCCCTGATTTCACACCAAAGGCGGGATAATACCGCATCCCCTATAGATCAATAGGCTTAAGAGGGCCGTTTTTTTAGCTTTACACCTCGTTTCACGCCCTCATTTTTTCGCCATTTTCTCCTGCCTTTTCGCACGAATTTCGCTGTATTTTCTTCACACTACCCATGGCATTGACATCCCAAGACATCGCCCGCGTCGCCAACCTGGCGCGGTTGGAACTGCGCCCCGATGAAACCGAGCACACGCTGAGCCAGATCAACGGCTTTTTCGCGTTGGTGGAACAGATGAAGGCCGTCAACACCGAAGGGGTGGAGCCGCTGGCCCACCCGGCGGCGGTGATCGGAGAAGTCGCCCTGCGCCTGCGCGAGGACATCGCCAGCGAACCCAACCAGCGCGAAGCCAGCCAGGTGAGCGCGCCCGCCGTGGAACACGGCCTGTTTCTCGTCCCCAAGGTGATCGAATGAGCGCCGGTACCCTGAGCAACACCAACGCCGCGCTGCACGAACTGGGTGTTGCGCAACTGGCGGCCAAACTGGCGGCGCGCGAGGTCTCCAGCGTTGAAGCCACGCAGCATTTCCTGGCCCGCATCCAGCAGGAGCAACTCGGCGCCTTCCTCGCCACCGACGCTGAAGTGTCGCTAGCCCAGGCCAGGGCCGCCGATGCGCGGCTGGCCGCCGGTGAGCGCACGCCACTTCTGGGCGTACCGCTGGCGCACAAGGACGTGTTCGTCACACGCGACTTCCCCACCACGGCCGGCTCGAAAATTCTGGAGAACTACCGCAGCCCGTTCGACGCCACAGTGGTGAAAAACCTGGGAGAGGGCGCCGGCATGGTCACGCTGGGCAAGCTCAACTGCGACGAGTTCGCCATGGGCTCGGGCAACGACAACAGCGCCTACAAACCCGTGAAAAACCCCTGGGACACCAGCCGCATTCCGGGCGGCTCCTCCGGCGGCTCGGCCGCTGCCGTGGCCGCGCGCCTGGTGCCCGCCGCCACAGGCACCGACACCGGCGGCTCGATACGCCAGCCGGCCTCGCTGACCGGCATCACCGGCATCAAGCCCACTTACGGCCGGTGCTCGCGCTACGGCATGGTGGCCTTCGCTTCCAGCCTGGACCAGGCCGGCCCGATGGCGCGCAGCGCGCTCGACTGCGCCCTGCTGCTGTCGGCCATGGCCGGGCCCGATCCCGACCGTGACTCAACCTCGCTGGACATGCCCGCCGCCGACTACGCGGCGGACCTGCTCGCCGCGCGCCCCGCCGGCGCCGGCGACAAGCCGCTCAAGGGCCTGCGCATAGGCCTGCCCACGCAGTTCTTCGGCGCCGGCTGCGCGCCCGACGTGCTGGCCGCCGTGCGCGGCGCACTGGCCGACTATGAAAAGCTGGGCGCCACGCTGGTGGACGTGAGCCTGCCGCTGACCGAGTTGTCGATCCCGGTCTACTACGTCATCGCGCCGGCCGAAGCCAGCAGCAACCTGAGCCGCTTTGACGGCGTGCGCTACGGCCACCGCGCCGCGCAGTACACCGACCTCAACGACATGTACAAGAAGTCGCGCTCCGAGGGCTTCGGCGACGAGGCCACGCGCCGCATCATGATCGGCACCTATGTGCTCTCGCACGGCTACTACGACGCCTACTACCTCAAGGCGCAAAAAATCCGCCGCCTGATCGCGCAGGATTTCCAGACCGCCTTCACGCAGTGCGACATCATCGCCGGCCCGGTATCGCCCACCGTCGCGTGGAAGATCGGCGAAAAATCCGATGACCCGGTCGCCAACTACCTGGCCGACATCTACACCCTGTCGTCCAGCCTCGCCGGCCTGCCCGGCATGAGCGTGCCGGCGGGCTTTGGCGCCGGCGGCATGCCCGTGGGCCTGCAGCTGATCGGCAACTACTTCAAGGAAGCGCAGCTGCTGGGCGCGGCCCACCAGTTCCAGCTGGCAACCGACTGGCACCTGCGCCAGCCCCCAAGCCTTTGAGTGATTCGACATGAGCCAGACCCAACCCACCGTTAACCCTTTCGCCGAAATGCAGGCCGGCCGCCCCACCGGGCCGCTGGTGCAGGGCTACGAAGTCATCATCGGCTTTGAGACCCACACGCAGCTCACCACGCAATCGAAAATCTTCAGCCGTGCCTCCACGGCCTTTGGCGCCGAGCCGAACACGCAGGCCTGCGCCGTGGACTTCGCCCTGCCCGGCGCCTTGCCGGTGATGAACAAGGGCGCGGTGCAGCGCGCCATCGAATTCGGCCTGGCCGTCAATGCGCATGTCGCCGAGCGCAGCGTGTTTGCGCGCAAGAATTATTTCTATCCCGACCTGCCCAAGGGCTATCAGATCAGCCAGTTTGAAATTCCCGTGGTGCAGGGCGGCAGCGTCGAGTTTTTCCTTGATGGCGAGAAACGCTCAGTGCGCCTGGTACGCGCCCACCTGGAGGAAGACGCGGGCAAGTCGCTGCACGAAGACTTCATCGGCATGAGCGGCATAGACTTGAACCGCGCCGGCACACCCCTGCTTGAGATCGTGACCGAGCCGGACATGCGTTCCTCAGCCGAGGCCGTGGCCTATGCGAAAGAGCTGCACAAGATCGTCACCTGGATCGGCATCTGCGACGGCAACATGCAGGAAGGCAGCTTCCGCTGCGACGCCAACGTGTCGGTGCGCAAGCCGGGCGAGCCGCTGGGCACGCGCCGCGAGATCAAGAACCTCAACAGCTTCAAGTTCATGCAGCAGGCGATCGACTACGAGGTGCGCTGGCAAATCGAGGAGATTGAAAGCGGCAGGCCCATCCAGCAGGCCACCGTGCTGTTCGACCCCGACACGGGCGAGACGCGCAGCATGCGCACCAAGGAAGACGCGGCCGATTACCGCTATTTCCCCGATCCCGACCTGCCGCCGCTTGTGATCTCGCGCGAGTGGGTGGAGAAAACACGTTCTGAAATGTCCGAGCTGCCGCGCGTGATGGCGGCACGCTTCGTGAAGGACTACGGGCTGCCCGAATACGACGCCGGCCAGCTCACGCAAAGCAAGGCAACGGCCGCGTTTTTCGAGGCGGTGGCTGAAGCCAGCCAGCAAGCCAAGCTGGCCAGCAACTGGGTCATGGGCGAGCTGTCGCGGCGCCTCAACATGGAGGAAAAGCCGATTGAGGCTTCCGCAGTCAGCACCGCGCAACTGGCGGCCCTGATCACCCGCATCGCCGACGGCACGATCTCCAATAACGCCGCCAAGCAGGTGTTCGACGCGCTGTGGACCGGCGAAGGCTCGGAAGTCGACGCCGTCATCGAGGCCAAGGGCCTCAAGCAGATGAGCGATACCAGCGAGCTCGAGAAAATCATCGACGAGGTGCTGGCCGCCAACGCAAAGAACGTGGAAGAGGTCAAAGCCGGCAACGCCAAGGCCATGAACGCACTGGTCGGCCAGGCCATGAAAGCCACCAAGGGCAAGGCCAACCCGGCGCAGGTCAACGAACTGCTGAAGAAAAAGCTGGGCGCTTGAAGCAAGCCGGGCAAGTGGCCCGGCCGCTCAGTTTTTGGCGGTGGGCGCCGGCGTTGGGGCCCCTTCCCTCAAGGCCCACAGCTGCTTGAGTTTGACCAGCTCTTCGTCAAAGCGCTGGTTGACGCGCTTTTTCTCCTGCTCCTGGTCCTGGACAAATTTTTTCTGCACCGCCGAACTGGCCTCGTTCTCCTCAAGCTTGCGCTTGAGCGCGGGGGGAGCCTTGCCGGGATCTTTCGCGTAGAACTCGAATTCGGCCTGGATGGCCTTGCGCTGCTCGGCCAGCTCGCCCGTGCGCCTGTTGGAAGCCTTGATGACCTCGTCGATCTGGCCCAGGGCGATCACGCGTTCCTGGTCATGCACGGCCCGGGTGGGGTAACGCTGCAACAGGGCCCGGTCCCGGCGTTTGTCTTCAGCTTCACGCGCGCGCGCCTCGGCGGCGGCCTTGTCCTTTTCCTCTTGCGCCGCGCGTTCCTGCGCCGTCAACGAGGGCCCTACCTGGCGTTTCACCGTGCCTGAACTGTTCAGCTCCTGCTGGGTGCGGTCGATGCACTCAACGATCGGCCGGTCGGCCGTGATCTTGCGGCCTTTGCCGTCCACGCAGGTATAGATGTTTTGGGCCGCGGCCTGACTCGCCGCGAAGGTGATCGACACCCCGATGAACGTAAGCGCTGTTCGCAAGAGCAAATCGACTCCTTAATCCACGCCGTAGCGTTCCCGGTAGGCCAGCACGGCCTGGTAGTGCGTCTTCAGGGACGGTGCATCGGGGCCTCCGGCCGCCGGCGCATCACTCTGTGTCGAAAGATATTGCAGCAAGTCGGTCAGTCGCGCAATCGCGCAAACCTGAAGGCCCAGCTGTTTCGTAACATATTGCACCGCGCTGTGGTCCACGTCCACGCCGTTTTCGGTGGCTTTCTCCTGGCGGTCCAGCGCAAGCGCCACCGCATGGGGAACGGCGCCTGCTGCCTGGATGATGGCGATGGATTCACGCGCGGCCGTGCCGGCGGACATCACGTCGTCAATGATGAGCACACGACCCTTGACGGGCGCACCGACCAGCGTGCCGCCTTCGCCGTGGTCCTTGGCTTCCTTGCGGTTGTAGGCGAACGGGTAGTTTCGCCCCAGCCGGGCCAACTCGATGGCCACCGCCGCCGCCAGCGGAATGCCTTTGTAGGCGGGCCCGAAAATCATGTCGAAGGCCAGGCCCGTGCGCTTTTCCTCGGCCAGCAGGTGGCGCGCATAGAATTGCGCCAGCCGTCCGAGCTTGGCCCCGTCGTCAAACAGGCCGGCGTTGAAAAAATACGGGCTCATGCGCCCGGCCTTGGTCTTGAATTGCCCGAAACGCAGCACGCCCGCTTCGACGGCAAACTGCACGAATTCCTGTGCCAGCGCGCCGTCCGCGGAAGTTGCCCCGCCCTTGTTGTCCTGTTGTTGCCCTGCCGTGCTCATTGAAAAAGTCCCATGTTTAAATTGACCAGCCTCAACCTCAACGGTATCCGATCCGCGGCCAGCAAAGGCCTGCTGGAGTGGGTTGCGCAATACAAGCCGGATTGTATTTGCGTGCAGGAGCTCAAGGCCCAGGCGGCCGACGTGAGCGGCCGCTTCGAGGAGATAGCCGGCCTCAAGGGCTACTTCCACTTCGCCGAGAAAAAAGGCTACTCCGGCGTGGGCGTGTACACGCGCCACGAACCCAGCGACGTCATCGTGGGCTACGGATCGACCGAATTCGACGCTGAAGGGCGCTATGTGGAGCTGCGCTTTGACAGGCCGGGGCGCAAGCAGAGCCCCAAGCTCTCCATCATCAGCTGCTATTTCCCCAGCGGCTCCTCGGGCGAGGAACGCCAGGCCGCCAAGTTCCGCTTCCTGGCCGAGTTTTACCCGCGCCTGCTGGCGCTGAAGGAGACGCGCGACTTCGTACTCTGCGGCGACGTCAATATCGCGCACCAGGAAATCGACCTGAAGAATTTCAAAGGCAACCGCAAGAACAGCGGCTTCCTGCCCGAAGAGCGCGCCTGGATGACGGAACTGCTGCGTGACGCCGAGCTGGTGAATGAAGCGGCCGAGGAGCTGACCCAGCGCACCAGCCCTTCGGTTCGCGGCGGCGGCATGGTCGACGTTTACCGCAAGCTGCAGCCCACGGCGACCGACGCGGCCTACACCTGGTGGAGCAACCGCGGCCAAGCCTATGCCAAGAACGTAGGCTGGCGCCTGGACTACCACCTGGCCACACCCGCCTTCGCGGCACTGGCCCGCAGCGAGCACATCTACAAGGAACAGCGCTTTTCAGACCACGCGCCCATGAGCGTGGACTATCAATTTGAACTTTGACCCCCGCCCAGGCTCACTGCGTGTAGCCTGTCCCCCCTTCCAGGGGGCGGTGAAATTAGCCCACCCCTGTCCGGGCTCACCTCGTGTAGCCCGTTCCCCCTCTAGGGGGCGGCGCCTGGGGCCGGCAAAGCTGGACCCTCGGCCCCCGCTGGTGAAGCCCCCAGCACTGGTTAAGCCATGAACGCGCCAGCATGAGCCGCGGGACTGGCTTTGCCAGACCGCAGGCGGGCGGCCCCCTCGGGGGGCAGGGAGCTACACGCAGTGAGCGACCGTGGGGGCCACATCCAGCGTGGGGGCTTAATTATTTTCAGCCCAGATCCGCTGAATCTGGGTGGAGAGTTCCATGGGGTCAAAGGGTTTGGGAATCACCTCCATCGCGCCCAGGCCCTTGTAGACCGCGACTTCGGCGGCCTGGACCTTGGCGGTCATGAAGATCACCGGCGTGCTGGCGGTGGCCGGCAGTTCGCGCAGGCCCTTGAGCGTGGTGGGGCCGTCCATGCCGGGCATCATGACGTCCAGCAGCAACAGGTCGGCCCCCGCGCCGGGCGCGGCGTCCAGCGCCTCCTGGCCGGAGGCGCAGGCGATCACGGTGAAACCACCGACAGCTTGCAACGCCATTTGCGCCACCAGGCGGATATCGGGCTCGTCTTCAACATAGAGAATGCGGTTCAGTGGTTTGGTCATGATGGTTCAACTCAAGGCTTGGGGACGGGGTGGGCCGGATCGCCGGGAATCTGCAGGACTCTCTGGATTGTATTGAGCAGTTCGATGTTGGAAGTATGGGCTTTGACCAGGACGGCGTCGGCATGCCGGCCGTCCGACGGCTCCACATCGCCGGCCGAAAACACGATCACCGGCGGCCGCGGGTCCAGCGCGTCGATGTCCTCGAACAGGTCCCAACCCGAATGGCTGCCCAGCGCCAGGTCCAGCAGCACCAGGTCAAAGGGATGCTCGCGCAGGCGGTCACGGGCTTCGTCCAGCGTGGCGGCGAATTCGAATGTGGCGAATTCCTGGGCAATGGCGGCTGTGATGCGCTGGATGTCCAGGTCATCCTCGACATGCAGGATGCGCGGCTTGCCCGAATTCAGGGTGGAGACGGCGCGGCGCAGGCTGTGGACCAGCTGGTGTTCGTCTATGGGTTTTTTCAGCCAATCCGACACCGTGTGCGGCTTGCGGCTGAACTGCAGCTCGCCCTGCTCGGCCATGGCCGAAATGACCACGACAGGCAGGTTGCGCGTCCTCTCGTCCTCGCGCAGCTGGCCGATGAAGGAAACGCCGTTCTGGCCGGGCAACTTGAGGTCCACCGTCACCGCATCGTAGGTATTGGAGGCCAGGCTGGCCAGCGCCTCCTCGGCGCTATAAGTCATGTCGGAATCAAAGCCCGCCTTGCTCAGCATCATGCTGATCAGCCTGGCCACGTCGGGGTCCGCCTCGCAGATCAGGATGCGCGGGCGCATGGAGACCGAGGGCGGCCGCAGGGGCTTGAGCAGGGGCACCGGATTGGTCCACTCGGGCATTTCAAAAAAGAAAGTGGTGCCTATGCCCGCCTTGCTGGAAAAGCCGATGGTGCCGCCCATTTTTTCGACCAGGGCGCGGGAGATATTCAGGCCCAGGCCGGTTCCGCCCTTCTGGCGGGTGTCGGAGGAATCGGCCTGCGAGAATTTCTGGAAGATGCGGGCGCTGAACTCTTCGGGGATGCCGGGACCGACATCCACCACCTCTGCCCGCACCTTGTCCGCTACGCGGGAGAGCCTGACCTCCACCGGGCTGCCCTGGGGCGAAAACTTCACCGCGTTGGACAGCAGGTTGGTCAGCACCTGGGTCATGCGGTCGCTGTCCACGCGCACGTGCAGCGCAGTCTCGGGCGCCTGCATCACCAGCTTCACGCCGTGCTGGGCGGCAAAGCCTTCATTGGCAACCAGCGTCTGCTCCACCAGTTGCCTGAGGTCCACCACCTGCATGTCCAGGCGCAGCTTGCCGGACTCGATCTTCTCGCTATCCAGGATGTCGTTGATCAGCCGGATCAGGCGCTCGCAGTTGTTTTTTGCGATGCCCACCAGGTTCTTGACGGCCTCGGGCAGCTCGCCGGCCACCCCGCCCGAGATCAGGCCCAGAGATCCCCGTATCGAGGTAAGCGGCGTGCGCAGCTCATGGCTGACGGTGGAAACGAATTCGGTCTTCATGCGGTCTATGCGCTTGAGCTCGGTGATGTCGGTGCCCAGCGAGAAAAAGCCGATCACCTTGTCAGATGCCGAGCCTTCACCGTAGCGCGGGAAATACTGCATCGCGTAGTGCCTGCGCTCACCCTGGGGCGTGACCTGGGTCCGCTCGTAGCGCACCGTATGCCCGCTCAGGACTTCGTCGACCTTATCCCGCACTGTTTCATAGACCTGGGGGCCCAGCACGTCGGCCAGCGGTTTTCCGTCGATCTGGTCGTAGCTCAGGCCGAAGCTGTCTTCATAGGCCCGGTTGTGAAAGCGAAAGCGCTGCTCGGTGTCCAGGTAGGCGATCAGGGCCGGCACCGTGTCGGTGACCTGGCGCAGCTGCGACTCGCTGGCCCGCAAGGCCTTGGTGATGCGCTTGCTTTCGGTGATGTCGTGCATCAGGGCGGTGAACACGCGGCGCCCGCCCACCTGCACGTCGCTGAAGGATACGCTGACCGGGAACTCGGTGCCGTCCTTGCGCAAGGCGAGCACCTCGCGCCCGGAAATCCGGAAGGCCCCGGGCCGCGCATGCATCATCGAGGTGAATTCCTTGTACTGGCTGCGCAGGCGCTCGGGCACAAGATCCGAGACGTCGCGCCCTATCAGGTCGCTGCGCTCGTAGCCGAAGAGCTGCAGCGCGGCGCCATTGGCCTCCAGCACGATGTCCTGGTCGGTCGTGGTGATCACGGCTTCCACCATGCCCTCGGTAATGCTGCGGCTCATGGCCTCGCTGTCGCGCAGCTGGGCTTCGCCGCTTTTTCGCACCTGCTCGTAGTGCTTGACCACATAGATCACCCAGCCCAGCATGAGGAAAAACAAGGCGCTGGCGGCGACGATGAGCGCCAGTGCCCATTGGGCGCTACGCTCGGCGACCGCCTGCGCATCGCGCCACTTGTAGGACTCACGGTTGCGCGCGCCTTCAAGCAAGCCATTGGTACGCAGCCGCAACTGCCGGCTGGCATCGCTGCCCAAGACGGCCGCAGCCGCCTCCGCCCCACCGGCCTTGCGCGCCGCGATGGCCTGGTTCGCGACCAGGCCGCGCTCATTGATTAGATCGTCAAAATCCGCCGCCTCCTCCAGCACCTTGGCGCTGCGTATGCGGGCCCTGAGGGTACGCAACTCAACCCGCGCCTCCTGGAAGGCCGCCAGGTCGTCCTCCCGGCCGCTCAGCAGGTACTGCCGCAAGGTGGACTCCGCCATTCGAAGGCTGGCATCCACGCGCTCCAGCATCACCAGCGTGTCTTCGGTGCGCACGCGGGACTGCGCCGTTTCCAGCAGGCGGTTGATGGCCACGTAAGACGCCGAGCCCACCACGGCCATCAGCACCACACCGCCTGCCAGCGCGATCTTGATCTTTTTCAGGAAAAGGGCGGAGGCGGGCATGGGCTTTCCGTTCGCAAGTCTCAGGCCGCGCTGTGAAAGCGCTGCTGCAGTTCTTCAACGGCCTGGCCCACTTCTGCCTGGACCTCAGGCGCCAGCGGCTGCTCCGTGCCGACATGCGGGCTCAAGGCCAGCTCCAGCACCTGGGCGGCCAGCCCGAGTTCGGCCCAGCCGAAAGTGGCTGAGGAACCCGCCAGGCTGTGCGCATGGCGCTCCAGGGTCGGCAGCGCATTGGCCAAGTCTTCACCCCGCAGGATTTGTTGCCAGAGCAGCCCGACCTGTTCCAGGCGGCGCGGCAGGGAACGGGTGAAATCGGCGCGCTGCTGCTCCAGGAATGCGATCAGGGCCGGATCGGTTCGCGTCATGGCGTCGGGACAGAAGGTGCCCGCCGTGCGTCCGTGAAACCCTGCCGCCGCAAGAAAAAAGCAGCTTGTCCTGAACGAAGGGAAAGGCTCATGCGACCCATCTTAAGGCGCAAGTATCAAAAAGCAGCGTAGGACAAGTACGAGTGGTCGGGGCCACTTGCGCGCTTTCAACAGGGGCACGCCACGGCCCAGGCCAGGTGCGGACAAATTCGCTAAGCCTTATGGTTTTATGAAAGCCAAATTGCGGCAAAAAGCGCATTCAAAATGAATACGTTTGGCCTCATTCAAAATACAAATCTCCGCCGATCAGGTTGCCGGATCGGCGGCCCTTCCGAGCGCGGCAACCAGATCCGACTGGGTAATAATGCCGACCAGTCGCTCGCCCTCGCCAATGATGGGGATGTGGTGGTGGCCGGTGCTGCCGAACAGCGGCACCAGTTCCACCAGCCGGCGTTGCCGGCCCGCCACACGCACATTGCGGGTCATGATCTGCCCCACGACCTCGGGCTTGTCTGAATACACGCTGCGCGTGCTGCGCACCAGCTGCCTGAGCTTGGCGTCAAAACCCTCATACAAGTCCAGGTCGGCGGCGCGCATGAAGTCCGCCATGGTGATGATGCCGGCGATGCGAAAACTGCGGTCCACCACCGGCAGCGCCTTGATGCGGCGCTCCCGCAGCAAGGCCCAGGCCTCCTGCAGCGGTGTGCCGAATTCCACCGTCACCAAGTCGCGGGACATGATGTCTTCGCAGCGCACCTCGGCCAGCTTGCGGTCGTAAGCGCGCAGCCGGGTTTCGGCCAGCAGGGCCTTGAGGTCGTCGCGGCTCACGTCCAGCACCTGGTTGTAGCGTGCCAGCACGGCGTCCAGGTCGGCGTCGAGCTGCCGGTCTTCGGCCGAGGGCGCCGCGTCCCGCGGCGGCAGTTGCGTGTGCGGGTAGGCTCGCCGCGTCGCGTTGTTATAGAGGATGCCCATGAGCACCAGCAATACCGAGTTGAGCATCACCGGATAAAAAGCGAACACCGGGCTGGAGATGCCGCCCAGCACCATCATGAGCGCGGTGGCGCCGCCCGGCGGGTGCAGGCAGCGCAGCGCCAGCATCAACGCGATGGCGGTCGCCACTGCCAGGGCTGCGGCCAGCTCGGGCGAACCGAGCAGGTGCACGCCGTGCACCCCGGCGATGCCGGCCAGTGCCGACAGCGTGTTGCCGCCCACCACCGGCCAGGGCTGCGCCATGGGGCTTGCCGGCACCGCGAAGATCAGCACCGCGCTGGCGCCCAGCGGCGCTACCAGCCAGGGCAGGCCGGGCACCACCCAGCCGGCCAAGTGGCACAGCAGCCCCGTCACAAAAATACCCAGCAGTGAGCCCGCCACCAGGCGCAAGCGCTCGCGCGTGTTGATGCGGGTGCGCGCGGGGCGAAAAGCGCGCCACCAGTCGCGCGAGAAGAGAGCAGAAGGATGCGCGCGAAGCTCAGGGAAGGTGTCGCGCGGGGAAGGAGGGGTCATGAATACGCCGTAAACAGGGAATCTGGAAATGGCCTTTGCGCTGAGCTGCGCCAAAAGCCCGTCTGGCTAGGCGTGCCGCCGCAGACAGTGCTAAAGCACGGCAAGGCGGCGACAACAACGCCAGGCGGGCTTTTGGCGCAGCTCAGCCGCGGGCGCGCTGGTAGAGGCCCTGCACCTTCGGCACGTTGGCCTGGAGCTGCTGGATGCGCTCAGGGCCGGAAGGGTGCGTCGAAAGAAAGCTTGGACCGGAAGAGCCGCCGCCGGCCTGTCCCATTTTTTCCCACAGGCTCACCGCCGCTTGCGGGTTGTAGCCGCCGCGTGCGGCCAGCTCCAGGCCCACCAGGTCGGCATCGGTTTCGTCTTCGCGGCTGAAGCGCAGCGTCAACAGCTGCGTGCCTATGCTGGCGGCCAGGTCGCCGACCTGGCCCCAGCCCAGCAACTGCGCACCCAGCGACAGCAGGGTGCCCGTACCCTGGCTTTTGGCGATGCGCGCGCGGGCATGCTCGCGCAGGGCGTGGGCCATCTCGTGGCCCATGATCATGGCCGCCTCGTCGTCGGTCAGCTTGAGCTGGTCGAGGATGCCGGTATAGAAGGCAATCTTGCCGCCCGGCATGCAGAAGGCGTTGATCTGCTTGCTGCCCAGCAGGTTGACCTCCCAGCGCCACTGCCTGGCGCGGTCGTTCCACTGGGCGGTCTGCGGCACCAGCTTCGCGGCGATGGCGCGCAGCCGCAGCAGCTGCGGGTGGTTCTGGGGCGCCAGCGCGCCCTTGGCGCGGGCCTCGGCCAGCAGCTTGCTGTATTCCTGGGTGGCGGCGCTTTCGATCTCATCGGCCGGCACCAGGTTGCGCAACTGGGATGCGGGCCCGACATCCACCTGGGCGCGCAGCGGCGTGGTCGCCGCCGTGGCCGCGGTGCCGGCGGCCGCCAGCAGAAAGGCCCGGCGGCCGGGCCAGGCGGAATGTTTGGCGTCGCATAAAAAGCACATGGGTGAATAATAGTCACAAATCGAAATGCCCATGTCAGACAAAACCCCCTCCGCCGAGCCCTCCTCTTCCCTTCCCAAGAACTCCTGGCGCGATGTCTGGCACGTGTATGCCGAGGCCGCCACGCTGCGCATGCTGTTCCTGGGTTTTTCCGCAGGGCTGCCGCTGCTGCTGGTGTTCGGCACGCTGAGTTTCTGGCTGCGCGAAGCCGGCATAGACCGCACCACGATCGGCTACCTGAGCTGGGTGGGCCTGGCCTACGGTTTCAAATGGGTCTGGGCTCCGCTGGTAGACCGCCTGCCGATTCCGCTGCTGACGCGGCTGCTCGGCCGCCGGCGCAGCTGGCTGCTGCTGTCGCAGCTGGTCATCGCGGCGGCGCTCACCGGCATGGCCCTGACCGACCCCAAAGCGGCGCTGCTGCCCGTGGTGTGGTGCGCGCTGGCCGTGGCTTTCGGCTCGGCCACCCAGGACATCGCGCTGGACGCCTTTCGCATCGAGTCGGCCGACACGCAGCGCCAGGCCGCCCTGGCGGCGGCCTACCAGACCGGTTACCGCATCGCAATGATCTGGGCTGGCGCCGGCGCGCTGTGGATTGCCGCGCGCGCCGAAGTCAGCGATGCGGCGACCTACCAGCACGGTGCCTGGCAGGTCGCCTACCTGGCCATGGCCGCGTCCATGCTGCTGGGCATGGCGACCGTGCTGCTCTCGCCCGAGCCGGCCGCCCGCGCCCTGCCCCCCTCACGCAACCTCGGCGAATGGCTCAAGAGCGCCCTGGTCGACCCCTTTGCCGACTTCCTGCGCCGCTACGGCAAGCAGGCGCTGCTGATCCTGGCGCTCATCGCCATCTACCGCATCAGCGATGTGGTCATGGGCATCATGGCCAACCCTTTTTACGTGGACATGGGCTACACCAAGGACGAGGTGGCGGCGGTGACCAAGATCTACGGTGTGGTGATGACGCTGGTCGGCGCCTTTGTGGGCGGCGCGCTGGCCATGCGCTTCGGCGTGATGCGCGTGCTGATGCTGGGCGCAGTGCTGAGCGCCGGCAGCAACCTGCTGTTCGCCTGGCTGGGCACGCGCGGCCATGACGTCACGGCGCTGATCTTCGTAATCTCGGCCGACAACCTTTCCAGCGGCATTGCGTCGGCCGCCTTCATCGCCTACCTCTCCAGCCTGACCAACGTGAATTACTCGGCCACCCAGTACGCCCTGTTCAGCTCCATGATGCTGCTGCTGCCGAAATTCCTGGCCGGCTATTCGGGCAAGTATGTGGACGCTTTCGGTTACACCAACTTCTTCACCGCGACCGCCCTTCTGGGCCTTCCGGTGCTGCTGCTGGTGGCCCTGGCCTCGCGCTTGCAGCCCCCCAAATTCCAATAGTGGTGAACCCTTTCAGCTATTAAATCAGTAGCTGCAAAACAGTCGGCAGACCAGCGCGCAGCGGAGTATGCTGGTGGGCTGCCGCCCGGTTTACCGTAACTTTACGATGGCTTCAAGCGCGATTGTTGCGTGCGGCGCAGCATGAACGCATCGTGATCCACCCTGGGGGAACCCTGGGGAGACACCCCGCAACCGAGGACTCTTTCATGACCCAACAACTCCTGATGATCGAAGACGATGCCCGCCTGGCCACCATGGTGGGCGAGTACCTGCGCCAGTCAGGCTATGGCTTCACCCACGCGGCCGACGGCGCGAGCGGACTTGCCGCGCTGGAAGGCGGCGCGCCTGACCTGGTGATCCTGGACCTGATGCTGCCCGACATGGACGGCCTGGAAGTCTGCCGGCGCATCAAGGGCCAGGGCAGCGAGACGGCCAACACCGCCGTGCTCATGCTCACTGCCAAGGGCGATCCCATGGACCGCATCGTCGGCCTGGAGATCGGCGCCGACGACTACCTGCCCAAGCCCTTCGAGCCGCGCGAACTGCTGGCCCGCATACGCGCCGTGCTGCGCCGCGGCAGCGACAGCGCCGCCGCCACGGCCAACGGCGGCCACAAGGTCATGCGCTTCGGCTCGCTCGAGATCGACCGTGATGCGCGCACCGTCTCCGTGTCGGGCAAGGTTTGCGAGCTCACTTCCTACCAGTTCGACCTGCTGGTGGCGCTGGCTGAGCGCGCCGGCCGCGTGCTGAGCCGCGACCAGATCATGGAAGCCGTGCGCGGCCGCGAACTCGAAGCCTTCGACCGCTCCATCGATGTGCACATGGGCCGCATCCGCAGCGCCATCGAGGCCGATGCCAAGGACCCCAAACGCATACTCACCGTGCGCGGCGTGGGCTATGTGTTTGCCAAGCAGCAGGACTAGGCTTTATGTGGGCTAGGTTTACGTCCCATCTATACATACGCATCTGGCTGGCCGTGGTCGCCACCGTGGTGGTGTTGACTTTTCTGGTTGGTGCGGCCTGGCGCCTGAGCGCCGACCCGCCGCTGCTGCCCATACGCGAGGTGCTGGTGCACAACGACAAGGGCGAAGTCATAGGCACGGCGCAGACCCGGCCCGACCGCAAGCTCGGCGACGACCTGGAATTTGATGTCACGACCAAAGATGGCCAGACCCTGAACCTGTTGCTGCCCAGGCCCAAGCGCCCGCCGGGCAACCCCTGGATGCGCCCGCCTTTTGGTTTTGGCTTCGGCTGGATGCTGGGCCTGGTCGGACTGGCCGTGGCCGTTGGTGCCTACCCCGTCATGCGCCGCCTCACGCAGCGGCTCGAAGCCCTGCAGCGCGGCGTGGAGCGCTGGGGCGCCGGCGATCTGTCGGCCCGCGTCAATGCCGACGGCAAGGACGAGGTCGCCTTTCTGGCCGGCCGCTTCAACCACGCGGCCGAACGCATTGAAAGCCTGATGGAATCGCACAAGTCGCTGCTGGCCAATGCCTCGCACGAGCTGCGCTCACCCCTGGCCCGCATCCGCATGGGGCTGGAACTGATGGGCACCGATACCAACTCGCCCCAGCGCAAAGAAATCTCGCGCAGCATCAACGAGCTCGACCAGCTGATTGACGAAATTCTGCTGGCCAGCCGCCTGGACGCCAAGCAGGCCGATGCCGAGCCCTTTGAAACCCTTGACCTCACGGGCCTGGCGGCGGAAGAGTGCGCGCGCGTCAACGCCGAACTCAGCGCCGAACTCGACAACCCGCCGGGCACCGCCGGCCTGGGGCTGGACGCCGCAAGCCACAGCCTGACCGTGCAGGGCTCGCCACGCCTGCTGCGCCGGCTGATCCGCAACCTGCTGGAAAACGCCAGGCGCTACAGCACCGGCGAGATCAACCTCGAACTCGCACAAATCCGCGTCGGCGCCAAGCAGCTGGCAGTCGTCAAAGTGCATGACCGCGGCCCCGGTGTTCCGGCCGGCCAGCGCGAACGCATCTTCGAACCCTTTTACCGACTGCCCGGCGCCAGCGAGCGCGAAGGCGGTGTGGGCCTGGGCCTGGCCTTGGTCAAGTCCATCAGCCAGCGCCACGGCGGCAGCGTGCGCTGCGAAGCACGGCCTGGCGGCGGCGCGTCCTTCATCGTGGAATTGCCCGTGGCTCACACCATGGCCCACGCGGCCGCGTGAAATAAATCACGAAATCGCGCAGCATCTCCGGGAAATTTCGCGGCCCTCCTCTATTTGGAGAATGGTCAAAGCGCGCGCAATCGTCGACAGTGGCAGGCGTTGCTGTCACAACACCCGCAATTCGGCGAAACAAGGGAAAGACACCAAACGTCGAAAACAACTATTTGATCTCCCAACGACGTTCTCCCTCCAGGAGAACTTTCAACAGGCCACCGCAAGGTGGCCTTTTTTTGCCCCGGCACCGGACAGCATGGGCTTGCTACCTTTGATACCCTAAGGCCTGTTCGCGCAACCCACCCACAGGACCCCAGCCATGAGCACCACCCCCCCGCCGCAACCCGCCAACATTCCCCAAGGCTTTTTCCCCTCCGCCACGGACCGCATGCCGCTGATGCCGCGAGATGCCATGTCACCGGCGCAGCGCGAGGCCGCCGATACCCTCATCGCCGGGCCGCGCAAGGCCGTGTTCGGCCCCTTCATTCCGCTGTTGCGCAGCCCGCAGCTCATGGGCCGCATCGGCGACGTGGGGGCTTACCTGCGCTTTGAGAGCACGCTGGATGCGCGCATCCGCGAGCTGGCGACCTGCGTCGCGGCACGCCACACCGCCAACCAGTTCGAGTGGCTGATGCATGCCCCCCTGGCGGTGGCTGCAGGCGTGGCCCAGACCACCGTGGATGCGATCGCCGAAGGCCGGCAGCCCCGGGGCATGGCCGACGACGAAGCCGTCGCGCTGGACCTGAGCTTTGAAGTGCTGCGCAATCATGGCTGCAGCGACGCCACCTATGCCGCGGCCGTCAAGACCTTCGGCGAACAGGGCGTGGTCGAGCTGGTGAGCCTGGTCGGCTACTTCGTGATGGTGTGCTGGGTCATGAATGTGGCGCGCACGCCGACGCAGGACAAACCGGGCTTCACGCCCCTGTCGGCCTTTCCCGCCTAGGGAGCGGAAGCCAGCGCGGCCAGCACGCGATCAGGCGCTATGTCGTTGAGGCAGCGCGTATGGCCCAGCGGGCATTCACGCTCAAAACAGGGCGCACAGTCGAGCGGCGGCTGGTAGCTGGCGTCGGCCTTGAGCCAGAGCACGGTTGCCTTGTCGCTCAGCGGCGGTGTGTGCAGCGGGCTGGAAGAACCGAAAATCGCCACCTGCGGCACGCCGAAAGCCGCGGCCACATGCATCAGGCCAGAGTCGTTGCTGATGGTGGATTTGCAGGCCGCAATCAGGCACAGCGCCTGCACCAGCGAAGTCTTGCCCGCGAAGTTCAGGCATTTGCCGGGCTGGGCCGCATTCACGGGCGCGGCGATCTCCTCGCACAGCGCCGCCTCCTTGCCCGAGCCGAGCAGCACCACCGGCAGATCCAGCGCTGCGGCCAGCTCCGAAAAATGGCGGGCCGGCCAGCGCTTGGCGGGACCGTATTCGGCGCCGGGCGCGAACACATGAAAGCCGCCCCGTTGCAAGCCCAGTTCGGCCAAAGCCTGGTCGATGTCAGCTGGGGGCATCCGCAACTGCGGTTTGTCCTTGTCGAGGTCAGCGCCACCGCTCAAGGCTGAATAAAACGCCACCATGGGCGGCTTGTTTTTGGGATTTTTGAGCCGATGCGTGAGCAGGCCCACACGCGCTTCGCCGAAGTAACCGATACGCTCCGGAATGCTGGCCAGGAAAGGCAGCAACGCACTCTTCAGCGAATTGGGCAGCACATAGGCCTTGTCGAAACGGCCTTGAATCCGTTTGGCGATCGCCCGGCGTTCGCGAAACTGCAGGCCGCCGTGCGCAAAAGGAAATTCAATGACTTCGGCTACCTGCGGCATGGCGCGGTAGACCGGTGCCACCCAGGGCAAGGCGCCCACCGTGAGGCGCTCGCCCCGCGCCTGTAGCCGACGCAACAAAGGCTCCGTCATCACCGCATCACCTATCCACTGCGGCGCGATGACGAGAGCGTTTTTAGTGGCTTCCGCCAAAGTGTTCGCCCGCCTTGAGCTGATACACCGTGCCGCAATACGGGCATTTGGCCTGGCCGGTACGCGCCACATCCAGGTAGACCTTGGGGTGGCTGTTCCAGATTTTCATGTCAGCTTTGGGGCTGGGGCAGTAGACGCCGCCCTGGGCGTTCAGGTCGGAAGCCAGCAGTTCAACGGCCCCTTGGGTTGTATTTTGGATCACTGGATATCTCCGGTAACGACGTTCTACAGGACTTTGCGAGGGCCATCGCGGAACCGGCTTTGCCGGGCCGCAGGTGGCGCCCCCTTGAGGGGGAGGCGGCCGCAGGCCGCTTCGGGGGTGTTATACCTTCGCCAACCAGTGGGCGTACTTGGGGTTGCGGCCGTTGACGATGTCAAAGAAGGCGCTCTGGATTTTTTCGGTGATGGGGCCGCGCGAGCCGGCGCCGATTTCAATGCGGTCGAGTTCGCGGATCGGCGTGACTTCGGCGGCCGTGCCGGTGAAGAAAGCTTCGTCGCAGATATAGACCTCGTCGCGCGTGATGCGTTTTTGCACCAGCTCCAGGCCCAGGTCCTTGCAGATGTGCAGGATGGTGTTGCGCGTGATGCCGTTGAGCGCGCCGGCCGACAGGTCAGGCGTGTAGACCACGCCGCCCTTGACCACAAAGATGTTCTCGCCCGCGCCTTCGCTCACGAAGCCCGAGGCGTCGAGCAGCAGCGCCTCGTCGTAGCCGTCGTCCAGCGCTTCCATGTTGGCCAGGATGGAGTTGGTGTAGTTGCTGACCGCCTTGGCCTGCGTCATGGTGATGTTGACGTGGTGGCGCGTGTAGCTCGAAGTCTTGACGCGGATGCCGCGCTTCATGCCCTCTTCACCGAGGTAGGCGCCCCAGGCCCAGGCCGCGACCATCAGGTGGATCTGGTTGCCCTTGGGGCTGACGCCGAGTTTTTGCGAGCCTATCCAGGTCAGCGGGCGCAAGTAGCCGCCTTCGAGCTTGTTTTCGCGCACCACGGCTTTTTGCGCTTCGTTGACTTCTTCCTTGCTGAAAGGAATCTTCATGCGCAGGATCTTGGCGCTGTTGAAAAGGCGCTCGGTGTGCTCTTCGAGCCGGAAAATCGCCGTGCCGCCGCCGTCCTGCTTGTAGGCACGAACGCCCTCAAAAGCACCGCAGCCGTAATGCAGGGTGTGGCTGAGCACGTGGATCTTGGCGTCGCGCCAGTCGACCATCTGGCCGTCCATCCAGATTTTGCCGTCGCGGTCTGCCATGGAGGGTACTACTGGGGACATGGTGGGAATCCTGTTCTATATGGGTGATGCGGGTTGCCAGGCCGGCGGGCGCGCATGGGATGCCGCCCGGAAAACCTGAATGACGGATTTTACGGGGCGGGCGCCGCCGCGTCCGGCGCCGGCCTGAAAAGCTCATGGTGGGCCAGTTTGCCGCCCACGAAGGTGCAGGTGACCCTGGATTCGCCGGCGTCGGCCCAGCGGAAGATTTCGGGCTGCTCGTCCTTGGCGGACACCCGCTCTCCCAGCGCCCGTGTCATGGCCACCACGTGCAGCAGCGTCATGCCGGGCTTGAGCTTGGCATTGAGCATGACCGCGCTGTCGACATAGCCGATGGGCCGGTTGGCCGCGCGCTTGAGGACCTGCATCATGCGGGTGAAATGCAGCAGCACCCACATGATCAGGCCGCCGGCGACCGCGGCCACGCCGCCCCAGCCGTAGAAGCGGTAGCCAAGCACAACGGCCAAGACGCCGGCCACGGGAACAATGATTTTCTGGAAGTTCATGGCGCCATTTTCGCAGGCCGGCCGCCCCGGCCCCTGAGGACAACGCGTAGCGCCGCTGCCCCGTCCTATCCAGCCGCCGCGCGCCCCTGCGCCAGCGGAATCGATGCGTCCGGGCGCTCATAAGTGCCTATCAGGCATCCGCTGGCCAATGCGCGATCGCGTATCGCTTCCATGACCGCATCCCGGCCCGGCTTGCCGCTGAAAGCCTCGCCGGGCAGCAGCGCAAAAACCTGGAAGGCATACCGGTGCGCGCCATGCCCGGGAGGCGGATCGGGCGGCAGCCAGCCGGACATCAAATAGGAGTTGCGCCCCACGTGGACCTGGCTTTCACCGGGCTCGCCGTTCAGCGCGCCTTCGGCCAGGGCATCCTCCGAGGCGGGGATATCCACTGCGATGGCATGCACCAGCGGGCGCGGTGTGGGGGCATCGGCATCCTCCACGATCAGCACCAGGGAAGCCGCAGCGGTGGGCACGCTCCGCCATTGCAAAGGCGGGGACAGGCCGTCCCCATCAGCCGTGTAGCGCGCCGGTATGGTCGCGTGGTCTGCAAAAGCGATGCTGCTGACTTCGATGGCAGCCATGCCGGCGCGCAGGCCGGACATAGTGAACGCGAGCTTGTCGAGCCCGGCCCGCCGGCCGCGCAAGGCGTGGCCCAGGGCATCAGGTAGTTTTTCAAGCATGGGAGTGGCCTTGGTAAAGCGAAACGCGAAACCTTACAACGACAAGCCCAAGTTAAACCGCTGCCAACAGCCGCTGTGTAGGAAAAGGCCTCAGCAGGGCTGAGGCGGGCGCCGCGGCCCTTGCCGCCACGGCGCTCAGGTGGCGGCTGTACGCCGCGCCCAGCCGGTGGCCAGCGCATGCGCCCAGTCGGCGCGCCCGCGGCCGGCTGCCACGCGCGCTTGCGCCAGATGGTCGTATGGCACGGCACGCAGCTCGACCCGCCAGCCCGCGCCGGTTTTTTCGGCAATGGCGTAGCGTGCATGCGGCGCGCCGTTTTCCACCACGTGCGGATGCGGGTGTTCGTCATCATAGGCCTGCAGGCCGACGCTGCCGGGGTTGACGATAAGCACATCGCCGCACCGCGCCATGCGCGGCACATGCGTGTGGCCGCACAGGGCCAGCGAGTGCCCGGCCTGCGCCGCGGCGCCCAGGCGCTCGCGCACCTCATCGGCCGTGGCCGGCCGTATGCCGGTGGCGTGGCCCGTGCCTTCACCGGTAAAACCGGGCACCGTGGTTTCCAGCCAGTAGATGAGGTCGCTGGCGGGCGTGCCGTGGCATAGCAGGATGTCGCCGCCGTCCAGCACCAGGCTTTCGGGCAGCGAACGAATCCACGCCAGGTGCGCCGAGTCCAGCTGGCCCGCCGTGTAGCCGTCGGTGCTGAGCGGGTCAAGGTACTGGCCCTGGTCGATCAGCGCCAGCACTTGCCGCTCGTGGTTGCCGCGAATCGTGGTGAAGTTGCGCGCCATCAGCAGCTCGGCCGTTTCGGCCGGCTGCAGCGGGCTGCTCAGGATGTCGCCGAGGTTCACGACCAGGTCCACGCCCTGCCGTTCAATATCGGCCAGCACGGCCTGCAGCGCCGGCAGGTTGCCGTGGATGTCGGAGATGGCGGCGAGCTTCATGAAACGGATTGTGCAACGCCTCAGCCCAGGCTGCGCACCACGTTCATCGCCTCTTCGACCCGCTCGACGGCATGGATGGTCAATCCCTCGATGGCTTTTTTGGGCGCATTGGCCTTGGGCACCACGGCCACGCTGAAACCGAGCTTGGCCGCTTCCTTCAAACGCTCCTGGCCGCGCGGCGCCGGGCGCACCTCGCCGGCCAGGCCGACTTCGCCGAAGGCGATAAAACCTTTGGGCAAGGGCTTGCCGCGCAGGGACGAGGTGATGGCCAGCATCACGGACAAATCGGCGGCCGGCTCGCTGATGCGCACACCGCCGACGGCGTTGACGAACACGTCCTGGTCCATGCAGGCCACGCCTGCATGGCGGTGCAGCACGGCCAGCAGCATGGCCAGGCGGTCCCGGTCCAGGCCCACCGAGAGGCGCCGCGGGCTGGGCCCGCCGTTGTCGACCAGCGCCTGGATTTCCACCAGCATCGGACGCGTGCCCTCCAGCGTCACCAGCACGCAGCTGCCGGGCACGGGCTCGCTGTGCTGGCTCAGAAAAATCGCGCTCGGGTTGGCCACGCCCTTGAGGCCTTTTTCCGTCATCGCGAACACGCCGATCTCGTTGACGGCACCAAAGCGGTTTTTGATGGCACGCACCAGGCGAAAACTCGAGTGCGTGTCGCCCTCAAAGTAGAGCACGGTGTCCACCATGTGCTCCAGCACGCGCGGGCCGGCCAGCGCGCCCTCTTTGGTCACATGGCCCACGAGCACGATGCACACGCCGCTGGCCTTGGCCGCGCGCGTGAGGTGCGCGGCGCACTCGCGCACCTGGGCGACCGAGCCGGGCGCGGAGGTCAGCTGGTCGGAATACACGGTCTGGATGGAGTCGATCACCGCGATCGCCGGCTGGGTGGCTTCGAGCGTGGCGAGGATTTTTTCCAGCTGGGTTTCTGCCAGCACCTTCACCTGCGAACCATCCAGGCCCAGCCTGCGCGAGCGCAGCGCGACCTGCGCGCCGCTTTCTTCGCCGGTCACGTAGAGCGTGCTCTGGCCGGCTCGCTGCAGGGAATCGAGCGCCTGCAGCAGCAGCGTGGACTTGCCGATGCCCGGGTCGCCGCCTATCAGCACCACGCCGCCTTCAACGATGCCACCGCCCAGCACACGGTCCAGCTCTTCATGGCCGGTGGGCGTGCGCGCCATGTCGGTGGCCTCGATGTCGGACAAGGTTGTCAGCTCGGAAGGCTTGGCCAGCGACTGGAACTGGCTGCTGTAGCGATTCTTTGCCGGCGCGCCGCTGTCGGCGGCCGACTCGACCAGCGTGTTCCAGGCATTGCAATGCGGGCACTTGCCCAGCCACTTGGGGCTGCTGCCGCCGCACTCGCTGCAGGTGTAAATCGTTTTGTCTTTGGCCATGCGTGATGTTACTGTACAAATAACCAGGGTTTGGATTCTGGTCATGATGCGGGCTGCTTCAACCCGGCATCCCGCAGCTTGCCATGGCGCGGCCGGATTCGCCCGTTATGCAGGAATATGCGCTTGCACAGACAATAGCTTTTCGCATTTGCGGCCCTCCAGGCCCCATCCCTTTCTTGAGGACACAGTACATGAACATTTCCCGCCGCCAGCTCATCCAGTCTTCCAGTGCCGCCGCCCTGCTCGCCAGCGTAGGCCGACAGGCCTGGGCCCAGGCCATTGACAGCACCAAGGTCATCGCCGGCTTCGCGCCCGGCGGCACCGCCGACATCGTTTCGCGCCGCGTGGCTGACAAGCTGCATCCCGGTTATGCCAAAACCGCGGTGGTCGAGAACAAGACCGGCGCGGGCGGGCAGATCGCCGTGCAGTTCGTCAAGACGGCCGTGCCCGACGGCGCGACGGTACTGCTCACCCCCATGTCCATGCTGGGCATCTATCCCCATACTTATAAAAAGCTGCCTTATGACCCGGTGGCCGACCTGACCCCGGTCTCGGCCGCGGCGATTTTTGACTACGGCTTTGCGGTTGGCCCGCTGGTGCCGGCCAGCGTCAAAACCGTGCCCGACTTCCTCGCCTGGTGCAAGGCCAATCCCGGGCAGGCGAACTTCGGCTCGCCGGCGGCCGGCTCCTCGCCGCACTTCATCGGCGCGCTGCTGGGCCGCGCCGCCAATGTGGACCTGCGCCACGTCGCCTTCCGCGGCACCCAGCCCGCGGTGCTGGACATGGTGGGCGGGCAGATCGCCGCCGTGTCCGGCCCCACCGGCGAATTCACCCAGCATGTGGCCGCCGGCAAGTGCCGTTTGCTCGCCACCAGCGGCCCCAAGCGCAGCAAGTTCACGCCCAATACACCCACGCTGGTGGAGCAGGGCTTCAAGGACATGGCATTCACCGAATGGTTCGGCTTTTTCCTGCCGGCCAAGGCGCCGCAGGACGTGGTGCAGCGCCTGAACGCCGGCATACGCAGCGCGCTGGCCTCGCAGGATGTGATTGATGGGTTGGCTGTGTCTTTCCTGGAACCGGCGCCGACTTCACCGGCGCAACTGGCCGCGATGCTCAAAGCGGACACGGAACTTTGGGGCCCCTTGGTGAAAGCAGTGGGTTTCACGCCAGAGGGTTAAAAACCATTTGCCACCAAATCAGGGGGTGTTTCTTCATGCACTGCATGGCGACAGCCCAATTTTGTTTAGAAACCGTAGTTATCCAGTCGTCCCGCCGTTCGGGCTGAGCCTGTCAAAGCCTTGCCTCTTACGAGCAAGCCCTTCGACAGGCTCAGGGCGAACGGTTTGCAGGGTGGCTGGGTAGTTACTCAAAACAGAACGGCAACAAATGAAGGTGTGTATTTACGGCGCGGGCGCCATAGGCGGCTGGATAGGCATGGGGCTGGCGCATGCGGGGTGCAACGTCAGCGTGGTGGCGCGCGGCGGCACGCTGGAGGCATTGCAATTGCACGGCCTCCGGTTGAACCAGGGTGGCAAGGTCAGCTCGCAGGCCGTGGCGTCGAGTGCCGTGCCGGCCGAGCTTGGCATGCAGGACATGGTGGTGCTGGCCGTCAAGGCGCCTTCGCTGCCCGAGGTCGCTCGCCATATCGCGCCGCTGCTGGGCCCGGACACCATCGTGCTGACCGCCATGAACGGCGTGCCCTGGTGGTTTCTGCAGGGCTTTGGCGGCACATTGGCCGGCAAGCGCCTGAGCTCCGTGGACCCGACGGGCGAGATCGCCGAAGCGATTCCCGCCCAGCACATCGTCGGCTGCGTGGTGCATGCGAGCTGCTCGCTCGACGAGCCCGGCCGGGTGCACCATCACTTCGGCAACAAGCTCATCATCGGCGAGCCTTCCGGCGAGAAAACTGCCCGGGTGCAAAAGCTCGCAGTCCTTCTCGAAAAAGCCGGCTTCGAAGCCCCGGTGTCGGAGCAGATCCAGAAGGACATCTGGTTCAAGCTCTGGGGCAATATGACCGCCAACCCCATCAGCGCTCTGACCGGCGCGACCATGGACCGCGTCCTCGACGACGAGCTGGTGACCGCCTTCACCCACAGCATCATGCTGGAGGCCAAGGAAATCGGCGCGCGCATAGGCATCCCCATCAACCAGACGCCCGAGGAGCGGCACGTCATCACCCGCAAGCTGGGCGCCTTCAAGACCTCCATGCTGCAGGACGTGGAAGCCGGCAAACCCGTCGAGCTCGACGCGCTGGTGACGGCCGTGCGAGAGCTGGGCCAGTTGACGGCCGTGCCCACGCCCTCTACCGACGCCCTGCTGGGCCTGGCGCGCTTGCAGGCGCGGGTCAAGGGCCTGTACTGATCTCTCTTCTTCATCCCTTTCAGCAACGCTTTTTTCAGGAGACAGCATGAAACACATTGGCGTCATAGGCGCATCGGGCATGATGGGCCACGGCATCGCGCGCAACCTGCTGGCCAAGGGGTTCACCCTCAGCCTGACCGTTCACCGCAACCGGGAGCGCGTGGCCGACCTGCTGGCCGCGGGTGCCAAACAGGCGTTCGGCCACGCCGAACTCGGCACCTGCGACGCCGTCGTGATTTGCGTGACCGGCTCGCCGCAGGTGGAAGAAGCCCTGCTGGGCCCCAACGGCGTGCTGTCCAAGGCCAGGGCCGGCCTGATCGTGATCGACACCTCGACCAGCGAGCCCGAATCCACCCGCCGGCTGGCCGCTTTGTGCACGCAGCATGGCGCCACGCTGGTCGACGCGCCGCTGGCGCGCACGCCGGTGGAGGCCGAACTCGGCAAGCTCAACACCATGGTGGGCGCCGAGCAGGCGGTGTTCGACAAAATCCGCCCAGTGCTGGCGGCCTATTGCGAAAACATCTTCCACGTAGGCGGCCCCAGCGCCGGCCATGTCGTCAAGCTGCTCAACAACTTCATCGGCCAGGCCATCTGCACGGCCACCGCCGAAGCCTTCGCCGTGGGCGCGCTGGCGGGCATTGAGCCGCAAAAGCTGGTCGATGTGGTGTCGGCCGGTGCGGTGAACTCGGGCCTCTTCCAGGCCATGGGCAAGACTCTGGGCGGCGATTTTGCCGGCCTCAAGTTTGAACTCGACAACGCGCGCAAGGACCTGCGCTACTACACCCACCTGGCCGAACTCGTGAAAGTGCCGTCTCTCGTCGGCGAGGCCGTGCACCAGAGCCTGGTGACGGCCAGTGCGCTGGGCTACGGCAAGGAGTTTGTCCCGGCGCTGGTGAAGGCGCAGGAAAAACTGACGGGCGCGAAAGTCGCACCGCAGTAAGCGGCGGGGCGGCCTCAACCGCCCTTGCTGGCACCCATCATCACGACGACAGTGATCCGCGGCCGGCCGTCATCGCCGATGCGCATGACATAGGTCGAGGCTTCCGAGTCCGGCCGCGCCTGGCCCTGCGCGTCCAGGTAAGGCCAACGCACCTGCACCGAAGCCAGCCTGTCCGTCAACCAGGTGACCGACTGGATCTCCGGCCGCGTGCCGGTGATGCCCATGTCGTTGTACTGTTTGGCGGCGCCGCCGTAGAAATCTTCAACTTCCCCCAGCGTCGCGACGGCCTTGGAGCCCTGGTCCGTGACGATCAGCGCGGGAACTTCCCAACAAACCGCAGCTGCTTTGCCGTCGCCTTGGGTAAAGGCCTTGGCGAAGGCTCCGAGCATGGACTGCAGGCCCTGCTCTTTGCCGGTATCAGACTGGCCCATGGGCACTCCTTGGCGCCGGCATCAAGGGACGGCTGCGAAGCTTCACCGGCATGGCGCCGCAGCGGGCCGGCACGGATCCAGCCGGCCCTGATTGAAAGCTAGCGAATGCCGGGCCCGGGCCGCGTCCGCCAAAGCCGACACGGCGTGTGGGCCAACGCGAAGTGAATGAACAGGGGGCGCTACAGCGCCTTGGCGTAAACCACAAAGCCGGATTTCTCGGCCACCTGGTCGTACAGCCGCATGGCGGTGGTGTTGGTTTCGTGGGTTTGCCAATAAACCCGGTCGCAGCCCGCCGTTTTAGCTTGTCTGTAAACAGCTTCGATCAAGGCCTTGCCGACACCACGGCCGCGCACCGATTCGGCGGTGAACAAGTCTTGCAGGTAGCAGACCGGCACGATGCGGGTGCTGCTGCGGTGATACAAGTAATGCGTGAGCCCGACAAGCTCGCCATCCGCCGATTCGGCGACCAGCGCATGCACCGGCTCATAGGCATCGAAAAAGCGCGACCAGGTCATGGCGGTGATCTCATCGGCCAGCGCGGTCGGGCCGAAACGGCCATAGAAACGGTTGTAGCCCGCCCAGAGCGGAAGCCAGGCGGCGAAGTCCCATTTCGCGACGGAGCGGACGGTCACTGGAGATGAGGATGTCATGGGCGGTTCACTCAGCTCTCAGCCATTGAATTCCACGGGCCGGGTCGTACCGGATTTTTTGCGCACCACCACCGTGCCGGCCATCTTGTCATGCCAGCCCTGCTTGCGCGAATCAAACGCCACCCAGAAAATGCCCAGGCCCATCGGGATGCAGGAGGCAAAGTAGCCGAGGTAGCGGATCAGCAACTGGCCGGTGCTGGGGTTGTTGCCGGTTCCGGCATCCACAATGCGCGCGGCAATCGCCATCTTTCCGGGCGTGGCCTGCCGGCTCATCCAGAACAGCACCACCACGACAGCGGGCAGCACCCAGGAGATCAGGAAATCCATGGGGCCATGGATGAAGTCCGTGCCGCTCCAGTAGGCGTCGCCATAGATCGCCGTCAGCAGCGGATACACCACGATGCCCAGCAAAAGCGTGTCGATGATGGACGCCCAGACGCGAATCCAGAAGCCCGCGTATTCCAGTTCTTCCGATGCCATGCAACCCCCTTTTACTTAAAAAGAATCCCCACCCTTTTTCAGCAGCGCCAGTTGGACAGGTTCTTCATTCGACCTGCACGGGCACGCGCTGCGCGAGCGCGCACATCAATTCATAGCCCACCGTGCCGCCGGCGTGCGCCACTTCGTCAATCGGCAGCTCCGCGCTTTTGGCCGAGCGGCCCCACAGGATCACTTCGCTGCCGATGCCCGCGCCGGGCACGGGAGAGAGGTCCACCGTGATCATGTCCATGCTGACGCGGCCCACCATGCGGGTGCGCACGCCGTCCACCAGCATGGGCGTGCCGGTGCTGCAGTGGCGCGGGTAGCCGTCGGCATAGCCGCAGGCGACGATGCCTATGCGCAGCGGGCCGTCGGCGGTGAAGCTGGAGCCGTAGCCCACGGTGTCGCCGGCCTTGAGTTCCTGCACGCCGATGATCTTCGACGCCAGCGTCATGGTGGGCTGCAGGCCCCATCCGGCCGCGCTGTGTTCGGGGAAATCGGGCGCACTGCCATACACCAGGATGCCGGGCCGCACCCAGTCGGAGCGCCCTGCCAGCACGTCGCCGTGGCGCAGTGTGGCGGCGCTGTTGCTCAGCGTGCGCTCGCCGGGCAGGTCGTGCGTGACGGCGTCAAAGGCCTCAAGCGCCGCACCGATGCCCTTGGGGCCGTCGGCGTCGGAGAAGTGCGTCATCAGCGTGATCTCCTCAACCTGCGGCAAGGCATTGAGGCGCGTCCACGCTGCGCGGTAGCGCTCGGGCGGAAAGCCCAGGCGGTTCATGCCCGAGTTCATCTTGAGGAACACACGGTGCGGCAGCTGCGTCTTGTGGGCAGCCAGCATGTCGATCTGTTCATTGCAGTGGATGGAGTGCCACAGGCCCAGGCGCGAGCACAGCTCCAGGTCGCGCGCGTCGAAGCAGCCTTCGAGCAGCAGGATGGGGCCGCGCCAGTCCAGCGCCCGCAGGCGCTGCGCCTCGGCCAGGTCCAGCAGCGCAAAGCCGTCGGCGCTGCGCAGGGGATCGAAAACACGCTCGATGCCGTGGCCGTAGGCGTTGGCCTTGACGACGGCCCAGACCTTGGCGTCGGGCGCGGCGGCGCGGGCGCGGGCGAGGTTGTGGGAGAGCGCGGCAGTGTGGATGGTGGCAAGAATGGGGCGTGGCATGGCGCGGAGAAGGTGTTGGTGTGGGGACAATGGGCTCAGCAGCCCCGTCCGGACCGTGAACGGCTTCCGGGGTCTCTAGAACCTGCTCACGACCTAAATGGGGCCGCGCAAGCATCTTCTCGGGCGGTCTCATTTAGACCGTGAACAGGTTCTTGTGCATTCTGACACCGCCCCCCATGCTATAAACCGGAATCGTCTGGAGACATTCACCCTTATCTTGCAGCATCAGATCGGCTGATGCAGTGCCGCAATGATCACAACAGTTTAATGAAGCGCGGTTTCTACACCATCATGGCGGCCCAGTTTTTCAGCTCGCTGGCTGATAACGCGCTGTTTGTGGCCGCCGTGGAGCTGCTCAAGACCAGTGGGGCGCCGAAGTGGCAGCCAGCGGCGCTGGTACCCATGTTTGCCTTGTTCTATGTGGTATTGGCGCCTTTTGTGGGCGCTTTCGCCGACGCGCGGCCCAAGGGCAACGTCATGTTCGTGAGCAACGCCATCAAGGTGATCGGTTGCCTCATGATGCTGTTCGGCTCGCACCCGCTGCTGGCCTATGCCATCGTCGGGCTGGGCGCCGCCGCTTATTCGCCCGCCAAATACGGCATCCTCACCGAGCTGTTGCCGGCCTCGCAACTCGTCAAGGCCAACGGCTGGATCGAGGGGCTGACGATTTCCTCCATCATCCTGGGCGTGCTGCTGGGCGGCCAGCTGGTCGGCCATACGGTGTCCACCCTGCTGCTGTCGTTTGACTTCCCGATTTTCGAGACCGGCATAGACACCGCGCCCGAAGCGGCCATCGCCGTGCTGATCCTGCTCTATGTCATCGCTGCCTGGTTCAACACGCGCATCCCCGACACCGGCGTCGAGATGCGGCCCATGCCGCGCAACAAGCTGGAGCTGCTGCCCGACTTCTGGAACTGCAATTCGGCGCTCTGGCGTGACAAGCTAGGCCAGATTTCGCTGGGCACCACCACCCTGTTCTGGGGCGTTTCCGGCAACCTGCGCTACATCGTGCTGGCCTGGAGCGCCGCGGCCCTGGGTTACAGCACCTCGCAGGCCTCCTCGCTGGTCGGCGTGGTGGCCATTGGCACGGCGGTGGGCGCCGTGCTGGCCTCCATGCGCATGCGGCTGGACCAGGCCACCAGCGTGATGCCGCTGGGCATCGCCATGGGCCTGCTGGTCGTGTTGATGAACTTCATCAGCAGCGTCTGGGTGGCCGCGCCCTTCCTGATCCTGCTGGGCGGCCTAGGCGGCTTCCTGGTCGTGCCCATGAATGCGCTGCTCCAGCACCGCGGCCACAACCTCATGGGCGCCGGCCGCTCCATCGCAGTACAGAATTTCAACGAGCAGGCCTGCATCCTGAGCCTGGGCGCCTTCTACAGCCTGTCCACCGGCCTGGGGCTGTCGGCCTTTGGCGCGATCACCGCCTTCGGCATCGTGGTGGCCGGCTTCATGTGGCTGATCCAGCGCTGGCACAAACACAACTGCGTCAAGTACAAAGAGCAGGTCGACCACCTGCTGGGCATCGCGCGCAGCGACAAGTCGCATTGATGCAGCCTGGCGAGAAGGCAAAAGAGGCCGGGCGATTACCGGCACCTCGCGCCGGCGCCACGGCAGCCGCCGCGGCATTGGTCCTCAACGCCTTTATCTGGGGCTGTTCCTGGTGGCCGTTCCGCCAGCTGCAAGGCCATGGCCTGCATCCCTTGTGGGCCACCGCCCTGGTTTACCTGATCGTCGTGATCGGCCTGACGCTGGTCAGGCCCGGGGCCTGGCGCGGTTTTTTTGCACATCCCGAGTTGTGGTTCCTGGCGGCGGCCTCGGGCCTGACCAACGTCGGCTTCAACTGGGCCGTGACGGTCGGCGACGTGGTACGCGTGGTGCTGCTGTTTTACCTGATGCCCGCCTGGGCGGTGCTGGTGGCCTGGGTGATGCTGGGCGAGAAGCCGACGGCGGCCTCCCTGCTGCGCCTGCTGCTGGCCATGGCCGGCGTGCTGATCGTGCTGAAATCGTCGGACTCACCCTGGCCCCTGCCCCAGGGTTGGGCCGACTGGCTGGCCATCATGGGCGGTTTCAGCTTCGCCGTCACCAACGCCGTACTGCGCAAATACCGGCACACGCCCAGCGAGTCCCGCATGCTGGCCATGTTCGGCGGCAGCGGCTTGATGGCGGCCGGCGCAGCACTGGCCGGCATGTCCCAGATGCTGGTACCCGCGCCCGCGCTGGCTGCGGCGGGCATCCCCATGGTGCTGGCGCTCAGCATGGCCTTCATGGCCAGCAATGCCGGCCTGCAATATGGCGCCGCGCGCCTGCCCGGCAGCACGACCTCCATCGTCATGCTCACCGAAATCCTGTTTGCTAGCCTGTCGGCGGCCTTGCTGGGCGCGGCGGACATCACGCCGCGCATCCTGCTGGGCGGCGGCCTGATCGTGCTGGCCGCCGTGCTGGCGGCCACTGCGCCCGCCCCGGGGCCGGAAGGCGCAAAATCCCATTGAGGACCCATCACTTCAACAGGAGACAGGCATGAGCGATAAAACTGTTTACGACTTCAAAGCACGCCAGATCGACGGCAAAGACATTTCACTGGACAGCTTTAAAGGCAAGGTCATGCTGATCGTCAACACCGCCAGCAAGTGCGGCTTCACGCCGCAGTTCGGCGGCCTGGAAGAACTGCACAAGCAGTACGCCGGCAAGGGCCTGGCCGTGCTGGGCTTTCCCTGCAACCAGTTCGGCTCGCAGGACCCGGGCGCCGACGGCGAGATCGAATCCTTTTGTCAGGTCAACTACGGCGTGAGTTTCCCCATGATGTCCAAGATCGACGTCAACGGCCCGGCCGCGCACCCGCTCTACAAATGGCTGTCGGCCGAAGCGCCCGGCCTGCTGGGCAGCAAGTCCATCAAATGGAACTTCACCAAGTTCCTGGTCGGCAAGGACGGCCAGGTGATCCGTCGCTACGCCCCCACCGACAAACCTGCCGACCTGGCCAAGGACATCGAAGCCGCGCTCGCGGCTTGATCTTCAGCCCGGCTTGGCCTGGGACTTCACCGATCGCAAGTAATCGGCCAGCGTGCGTCCGGCCTCGTGGCCCACGCGCTCCTCCAGCACCTCAATCGCGGCCATTCGATCCACACGGAAGCTGCGAAAGTCCTGCCGGGATTCGCACCAGGCGCCCAATGTCCAGACGCTGCCCCAGTAAAAGCAGCCCAGTGGCCACAGCACGCGCCGGCTCTCGCTGCCCGATGCGTCCCGGTAACGCACCTTCACCTTGCATCGCGCATGCACCGCCTCGCGCAGCCGCTGCAGGCTGCGCTGCGTCGCCTCATCGGGATTGATCACCACCGCATACAGCGGCACGCCCTCGGCCGCCGTGCGCGCGGTAGGCGGCAGCACCGAGAAAATCTTGCTCCAGGCCGCCTCTGCATCCCCCGCCATGGCCGGGTCCAGCCAGGCCTGGGCCAGGCGCACCGAAGCGGCCAGTGCATTGGCTTCCTTCTGCGAGAACATCAGCGGCGGCAGGTCAAAACCCGCACCCAACCGGTAACCGACGCCGGCCTCGCCTTCGATGGGCACCCCCTGGTGCTGCAGGTCGGCCACGTCGCGGTAAATCGTGCGCTCCGACACCTCAAGCCGCTTGGCGAGAAATTCCGCCGTGCTCAGGCGGCGGCCGCGGATCAGCTGGACGAGATGGAAGAGGCGGTCGGCGCGGCGCATGTGTATGACGGAAGATTCGAATGACAGGAGCTTACCCGCTCAAGCCCCCATCTCATCATCAACTGTAGCTATAGTGCTGGCAGGGAGCGTTAAGCATGACAACATCTACCTACTTGGTCAGGAGGATGCAATGGGTAATTTTCTTCTGCTGCACATCCTCTGCACACGCTGCATGGGAACCTGTTGAAGGACTAATTGAGGGAACGCTGCTCTGGTCGGGCCGACCCGTCGCGGGAGCACTAATTACCTCTTGCGCGGATTACCGCGTGTTATTTTTAGCAAGAAAGCCCTGCGTGGCCCCCATCGAAACACGAACTGACGCTCGTGGTCGCTTCTCTTTCCGCCAGATAACGGGGGTTACGCCTCCGACACGCGACGAAATAACCAAATCTCCAGCTCTTGCGATCGCCGACCCAGGCTGGAGTTACGGGTTTCGCGTGGATTTTGAAGGCATTGCGGCACTCTCGTTCGATCAGGGACTGGGCTACGGCCGCACTCACGTCCAATTTGAATGCGATTTGGGAGCTTTTGCAGCAACAATGAAAAAAGAAGGTATCCGACCAGTGGCGGACCCGGACAACATGCCCTTCATTGCATGTGCTCGCAACGAGACGAAACTCACACCACGCGTAGACTGAATTCACACCAGCTGGCTCCCAGCCCCATGAAGCTCACCGACCTGCCCCTCACACCCGAGCGCGGGCCTGATCTTGAAGTGCTGACGGCCGCGGAACAGCAGGACGAGGTGGGTCAGGCAGCAGTTACGTTGTACCAGTTCGCAACGCTCTGGGAAAGTCCGTGCCTCTGCCGACCGACATCTGCAAGCGCTTCGGCTACGACCTTGAATTCGACGACGACGCCAGGTACGACATGACGCTAGAACACAAGTGATGAAAACAAGCTGTCCAAACTGCCAGAGCCGCTCGCTCGGCCCCGTATCCCATCTAAGAGTCTGGTGGACGCGGCCGGTTACCTGTCCTCGCTGCGCGGCTTTGTTGATCCCTGTCCCGTCGGCTTGGCGCTGGGGTTTGTGCGGGCTGTTAGTCTTCGCACCATCGACGATTCAGGATATTCTTTCTCTTCACAGCTCTCTCGGCACGGCCATTGTTTTTGGAGTTGCATTTGGCTTTCTCTACTTGCTTCTCGCTTCATGGCCGCTCCAGACGACGTCAACCGAACTTGTCTTGCGCAATCGGCGAATCGCGCTTGCCATCGTTGTCGTCGTCTTTCTGTTGGCACTTTTTGGGCACACGTTTTAAGGGACGCGACAAGCACCGCAACTCACTCAACTGGATGCAATACACATGCCCTTGGCAGGAGACTTAAGGTGTTTAGCAATGTCAAACTGAAAGCGGTCGTCCTCGGAGCATTGGGCGGTTTTATTCTTCCTTACTTTGTTTCGTTCTGGTTCAAAGTATCTTTTTTGGGGGATGTCAAACACCCCCACATCGATTCACCGGAGCTTGACTACACGGCGGCATACATCTTTTTGTTTGTGTTGGGGCCGTTGGCCGGCGGTGCCATCGCGGCGCATGTCTCAAAGCATCAGCCCATTCTTCACGCCGTTCTGGCCGCACTCGTCGGGTGGGTTTTCTATGCCTGGCTGGGGTCAGGTCTCCTGCTCGGCATTTGGTTCGTAACCATCGGGGCAGCTGGGGCATTTGGCTGGAAGAAAATACATGCCTGACCCGTCCAGCCCCCGTGAAGCTCACCGTCCTGCCCCTCACACCCGAGCGCTGGCCTGATCTTGAAGCGCTGTTCAATGCCAAAGGTTGTTCGGTGGCGCGTGGCTGCTGGTGCATGTATTACCGGCGCAGCGGCGCCCGCGGGCCGCTGCCTTCGGGCACCACGGCGGCCCAGGCCAATCGTGCGGGTCTTCAAAAACTCACCCATGGGGATACCCCGCCAGGCCTGATCGGCTATCGCGGTAAGGTGCCGGTGGGTTGGGTGTCGCTGGGGCCGCGCGAAGGCTATGCCAAGCTCCAGCGCTCTCCGGTGATGAAGCCGGTGGACGAGCTGCCCGTCTGGTCCATCATCTGCTTTGTCGTGCCCTCTGAGCACCGCGGCCAGGGTGTCGCGCGCGCATTGCTGGATGGGGCCATCGCTTACGCCAAAAAGCAGGGTGCCACGCTGCTGGAGGCCTACCCCGTGGACAAGGCCGGCCGCTCCCATGACGACGCCATGTGGTTCGGCGCCAAGTCCATGTATGACGATGCCGGCTTCGAGGAGGTCGCGCGCCGCAAGCCGCAGCGGCCTGTGGTTCGTTTAAAGCCTGGCTGAATCTCCACGTTGGGGCTGGACATGAATTCTAACATGATGGAAAATAAATTCCATCATGACGGAACCCTCTTTAGCCCTTAACCAGCGCATCGCCGAACGCGTGCGCGAGCTGCGCGCCGCCAAAGGCCTGTCGCTGGAGGCGCTGGCCGCCAAAAGCGGCGTGAGCCGCTCCATGATTTCGCTGGTCGAGCGCGGCGAGAGCAGCCCCACCGCCGTGGTGCTGGAAAGGCTGGCCACCGGCCTGGGCGTAATGCTGGCGTCACTGTTTGACACACCCGCCGCGCAGGCACCGGCCAACCCGGTGGCGCGCCATGCCGACCAGTTGCAATGGCAAGACCCGGCTTCGGGCTATCTGCGGCGCAACATCTCGCCGCCCGGTGTGCCCCAGCCCATACAGATTGTCGAAGTGCATTTCCCGCCGGGCGGGCGCGTAGCCTTTGAGACCGGCGCGCGCGATGCGCGCGTGCACCAGCAGGTCTGGGTGCTCGAAGGCGCGATTGACATCACGGTGGGCGACACGCGCCACGCCCTGCGCCAGGGAGACTGCCTGGCGATGCAGCTGGACCAGCCCACCATGTTCTACAACCCCACGCGAAAGCCCGCGCGCTATGCGGTGGTGATCGCAACCGAAGCGGTCTGAACAAGATGACGGACACAAGCGCCTCCCCCTGGTCGCTGCGGCGCCTCAATTCCATCAGCGAAGCGCAGGTCACCGGACTCGCCGACGTGCTGATTGACTGCGTGGAAGGTGACGCCTCCGTGAGTTTCATGCACCCGCTTTCGCGCGAACGCGCTGAAGCCTTCTGGCGCAATGTGGCCGAGGGCGTGGCGGCGGGCGAGCGCGCGCTGCTGGTGGCCGAAGACGCGCATGGCATTTGCGGCACGGTGCAGCTGGTACTGGCACAGCCCGAAAACCAGCCGCACCGCGCCGACCTGGCCAAGATGCTGGTGCACCGCCGCAGCCGCCGCCAGGGCTTGGGCGAAGCCTTGATGCGCGCGGCGGAAAGCATGGCGCGTGATTGCGGCAAGACCTTGCTGGTGCTGGACACGGTGACCGGCGACAACGGAGAGCGCCTGTACCAGCGCCTGGGCTGGCAGCGTGTGGGTGTGATTCCCGGCTACGCGCTGCTGCCGCGCGGCGGGCTGGTGGGCACGACGGTGTTCTACCGCGAACTGGCCTGATCGGAACTGCCGGGGCAGGCGTTATTTCGGCGCTTGCTGGCGAACCCGGTTGACGACCATGCGCTCATGCAGGCGCGTGATGATGCTGCTGCCCGTCTTGACAAAAAAGAAGGGGAAAAGGCCGTGGATAAATGCGGCGATGGCGGCCGAGAGTAATGGCACGGCAAAGGAAAAGGACGCGGACATGTGCTCGAAATAGCTCTCCCCGACGGAGTCAGGGTGGTCCTTGAAGAGATGAAGAATTTTTTCCATGGCCGTATCCGTGTGGTGTGTTTGCAGTGCCTGCCTGCACCAATGTCTGCCAGGAATCATAGGCCCGCGGGCCGGAAAATAACTTGCAAATAGAGCCGTAAATTTGCTCATAATTAGAATTAATTTCTAATATTTTTGCTATATGGACAAGAAAGACGTTCGAATTCTGGATCTGTTGCAAAAGGATGCCTCGATCGGACTCAATGAGCTGGCGCAGGAAGTCGGCCTTTCACCCACGCCCTGCTGGCGGCGAATCCAGAAGCTGCGAGACGAGGGCGTCATCAAGCAGCAGGTCACCTTGTGCGACCCGGTCAAGCTCAACCTGGGCCTGACCGCCTTTGTGAGCATCCGCGCGAGCCAGCACAACGACGCATGGACCCAGCGCTTCCTCAAGGGAATCGTCGCCATCCGCGAGGTGGTGGAGGTCCACCGAATGACGGGGGATATCGACTACCTGCTCAAGGTGGTGGTGCCCGACATCGCCGGCTACGACAGCGTGTACAAGCGCCTGATCAAGGTCGCCGAGCTGCAGGACGTGAGTTCGGGTTTTGTGATGGAGGTGGTCAAGCACACCACCGCGCTCCCGACCGACTACGCGCTGGGAAGCTGAGAATGAGCCCGGCAACCGGCCCGGAGGCCGGGTGTGTCAAAGCCCCAGCGCCGCTTCGTCCGCCTGCATGGCATGCGCAATCAGCCGCATGTCGTGGTCGCTGACCTCGAACAACCCAAAGCGGAACTTGTAGCCCCAGCGCTGGCGGTCCTCCACAAACTCGAAATCATCGAGCAGCGGCAGGATGGACGCCTCGCGCGCAGCCACATAGGCCACGTCGCGCCGGAAGGGCACAAAGCCGCCGCCCATGTCGAAGGCATAGGGCTCGCCATCCCGCACCAGCCCCACAGAGACAAAGCGCTGGAGCTTGTCCTTGCCGCCCATGGTCAGTGCGGGCGAGTAGTAAGCGACCCTGTCCCCGGGAGACATGCGCTTGAGCGGCGCGCACTTGCCGTGGCACACCTGCATATACCCCAGCCCCACGCTTTTCACTTCGTGTAATACGCGAGGCCTTGCAGGCCGCGGCTCGCGAGACGCTTCGCCTCTGTCGCCTGTCCAAAGCTGCTCAAGCAGCTTTGGAGCCGCAGGCTCCAGCCCCTCGGGGGCCGTGTTTTCCTTGGGGCGGCCCGGCGGAAAACCTCCGCCGTCCTGTGCGCAGCCCCGCCGCGCATGCTCGGCGCTGGCGACGGCGATCCAGTTCTTGCGGCTCATCGCGGTTCAGGCCGCTGCATGCAGGCCGACGCGGTTGCCGTCCAGGTCGGTGATGTGCGCGAAAAAGCCCAGGCCGGGCGGCAGTGCCTGGCGCGGCAAGGCAACCTTGCCGCCGGCCTTGGCGGCGCGCGCCAGGGCGGCGTCGAGCGAGGGCGAGGCATCGAGGTAAACCAGCGTACCGCCCGATGCCAGGCCCGGTGCGGTGGGGCCTGCCATCAAGGCGCCGCCCACACCCTCTTGCGCTTCATAGGGAAACACCGCGCCTTCCGACGGCCCCATGGGCTCACGGCGCATCTTGCATTCGAGCACGGCTTCGTAAAAAGCCTGGGCCCTGTTCAGGTCGGTGGCGGGGATTTCAAACCAGCTGATGGCGTTTTTCATGGGAAGCTCCTTTGTTGAAGAAGCCTTGATGATGCGGACCTGCTACTGACAACGTCATGTCAGTAGCCTTGCCGGCGGCTAGCGGGCCAGCGCGTCGTCCAGCACCTCCACCCAATGCCGCACCGGCGTGGCCGTGCCGCTTTGCAGATGCGTGATGCAGCCGATATTGGCCGAGATGATGGTTTCAGGCGCCGAGGCCTGCAGGTTGCCCAGCTTGCGGTCGCGCAGCTGGTAGGCGATGCCGGGATTGAGCACCGAGTAGGTGCCAGCCGAGCCGCAGCACAGGTGCGATTCAGTGGCGGCCAGCGTGACCTTGAAGCCCAGCGCGCCCAGCAGCGTCTCCACCCCGCCGCGCAACTGCTGGCCGTGCTGCAGCGTGCAGGGCGGGTGGAACACCAATGCGCCCGCATCGGCCTTCACCTTGCCTTGCAATTCGCCCACCAATTCGGGCATCAACTCGCTGAGGTCGCGCGTGAGCTCGCTGATGCGCGCGGCCTTGGCCGCATAGGCCGGGTCGTCCTTGAGGATGTGGCCGTAGTCCTTGACGGTGACGCCGCAGCCCGAGGCGTTCATGACAATGGCTTCCACGCCGCCGCCTTCCACATACGGCCACCAGGCATCGATGTTGCGCCGCATCTGGTCCTTGGCGCCGTCCTGGTCGTTAAGGTGGAATTTGACCGCACCGCAGCAGCCCGCTTTGGGAGGGGCAACAACCTGTATGCCGGCCGCGTCCAGCACGCGTGCCGTCGCGGCATTGATGCCCGGCATCATGGCCGGCTGTACGCAGCCTTCGAGCATGAGCATCTTGCGCGCATGCGTGCGCCGCGGCCATGCCCCCGCGTCCTGCTTTGTCGGCACCTTGTTTTTGAGCGCCTCGGGCAGCAAACCGCGCAGGACCTGGCCGACCTTCATCGCGGGGGCAAACAGCGGTGAAGGCAGGCCCTCCTTGAGCACCCAGCGCATCGCCTTCTCACCGGCGGGACGCGACACGCGCTCATCGACCAGCTTGCGGCCTATGTCGACCAAGTGGCCGTACTCCACCCCGCTGGGGCAGGTGCTTTCGCAGTTGCGGCAGGTCAGGCAGCGGTCCAGGTGCAGCTGGGTCTTGCGTGTGGGGGCTTCACCTTCAAGCACCTGCTTGATCAGGTAGATGCGGCCGCGCGGGCCGTCGAGCTCGTCGCCCAGCAGCTGGTAGGTCGGGCAGGTCGCGGTGCAAAAGCCGCAATGCACGCATTTGCGCAGAATCGCTTCGGCTTCCTTGCCTTCGGCGGTGTCCTTGAATTCGGGGGCGAGATGGGTTTGCATGGTGTCCTAGGCAAGGGCCTTGCGCCGGGCAGTGCGCCGGAAATCGGAGTACAGGGGCGGCAGGGACAGCACCAGCAGCATGAGCGCCAGCGGCACGACCCAGATAAAGCCGACGTACTTAAACCCGGCCGCACCGGCCACACCGCCGGCCACAAACATGCCCAGCAAGGTACCGAACAGCCGCAGCTTGATGCGGTTGGCGCGCACGCGCGACTCGGGCGGGCTGGCCGTGCGGTTCCAGTAAAACATCTTGCCGAATTCAATGCCGAGGTCGGTGATCACCCCGGTCATATGGGTGGTGCGAATCTGCGAGGATGAGATTTTGCTGACCACCGCGTTTTGCAAGCCCATGGTAAAGGCCAGCACCAGCACGGTCAGCGGCACGGCGAAAGGGGTCTGGCGATTCAGCGTCGCGCCCAGCAGCCCGAAAAGCAGCATGAGCAGGGCTTCCAGCAGCAGGGGCAAGGCGTATTCGCTGCGCAAATGGTTTTGCCGTGCCCAGTTCACCAGCACGGCCGTGACGGCAGCACCAGTGATAAAAGCCAGCAGCGCGCCAATTGCACCCAGCACCAGCGCCATATGGCCCAGGACCAGGTTGTCGGCCAGCAAGGACGCGAAGCCCGTCATGTGCGAGGTGTACATGCCGACCACCAGGAACCCGCCTGCATTGATGGCGCCTGCATTAAAGGCCAGCAGCCCGCCGAGCAGGCGGTTCATATACGGTGTCCGGTGCTGCCCGGTGAGATGGCGAAGGCGTCGCATGTCTCTCCTTAGAAGTCCGCGTACATGCGGCCGGGATTGAACACACCGGCCGGGTCGAACTGCTTTTTGAGTTCGCGATGGATGCGGTCCAGCGGCGGCTTGGGTGCGGTGAACACTGGCACGGTCTTGGCTGCCGAACGGAAGAGCGTCGCATGGCCGCTGGCGCGGGCCGCCGCCTCGCGCACCAGCGGCGCATCGGCGTCGGGCCGCTTGATCCATCGCTGCGCGCCGCCCCATTCCAGCAGGGTTTCTCCGAGACCGAGCGGCGCCGCGGTATCGGGCACGCCAAGCCGCCACAGCGATTCGCCGTCCTTCAAGCTGAAGAAGGGCTCGGTCTGCTCGCGCAGCGCAGCCCAGAGGCCGGCTGCTTCCTCGCCCATGGTTTCGCCGCCCATGGATGTTTGCGCCGCAGCAACCGCCGCTTTCGCACCACGCAAGCGCACCCAGAGCCGCCCCCCCCTCCAGCAGGAAGCGTTGACGGGCAGCGGCATGGCAGCCCAGCGATTGAGTTGCAGCAGGGCTGCAGCTTCATCAAGTTCAAAGACCAGCGTGGCCTCTTGCGGCGCCACAGGCAACACCTTGAGCGACACCTCGAGCAGTACGCCCAGGGTGCCGAGCGAACCGGCCATCAGGCGCGAGACGTCGTAGCCGGCCACGTTCTTCATGACCTGGCCGCCAAAGACCAGGCGCTCTCCCTTGCCGTTGAGGAGCACCACGCCCAGCATGTAGTCGCGCACGGCACCGACCCCCGCGCGGGCCGGGCCGCTGAGGCCGCTGGCGACCATGCCGCCCACGGTGGCCTGGCTGCCGGCCCCTGCAAAATGCGGTGGCTCAAACGGCAGACACTGGCCTTGCGCGGCCAGCAGCGCTTCAAGCTCGGCCAGCGGCGTGCCGGCGCGCGCGGTCACCACCAATTCACTGGGCTCGTAGCTCGTGACGCCGCTGTGCGGACGGATGTCAAGGACGTCGCCCGCAAGGGCTTGCCCGTAGAAGTCCTTGCTGCCGCCTCCGCGCAGGCGCAGGGGCGTGCGCGCGGCTGCTGCGGCACGCACGCGCTCGGCCAGCTCGGCGCTGATGTCGGTATCTGTAGCCATGGCCAGCATGGTAAGCGGCGGCTGCGGGTGCCGGTTTGATTTTTTTGAACGCGGCTTGTTCGGTTTTTTTCGAACCGCCAACCGGACCGCCGGCCGCCCGCTCAGTCCTGGAAGAAATTCACCGGCAGGCCGGGGACATCCATCTGCATGGAGAACACGCAGCCCGAATCGGGGAAGTCCCGCAGTTCCTGCGCGGGCCGGTTGTAGCGCGCGGTCGTGAGGTAGAGGGTTTTCAGGTCGTCGCCACCAAAGCAGGGCATGGTGGGGCAGCGCGCCGGCACGGCAAACTCGGCCAGCAGCGCGCCGGCGGGCGAGAGCTTGAGCATGCGCCCGCCTTCGAACATGGCGACGTAGTAGTTGCCCTCCACATCCACCGCCGCACCGTCGGGCCGGCCGCCATAGCCTGCCATGCCGGGCTGCCAGCCTTCGGGCTTGCCGGGCCATTGGGCAAACACGCGGGGCTGGGTCATGGCGTTGCTCTCGCTGTCCCAGTTCCAGGCGCGGATGATGTGGCGCGGCGTGTCGGTCCAGTAAACCGTGGCGGCATCGGGCGACCAGGCCAGGCCGTTGGCGATGATGGCATCGCCGGCCTTGCGCTCCACCACGGGCGCGCGGCCGCCGCGGCAGTCGAGCGAGAAAAGCTGGGCCGTGGACTTGTCGCGCGGCTCGTACATGGTGCCGGCCCAGAAGCGTCCCAGCGGATCGGCCTTGCCGTCGTTGAAACGCGTGGTAGCCGTGTTGTGGTCGGCTTGCATCAGCTGCCGCAGCTCGCCGCCCCATTCCCTGGCGCGGTAAATGCCGTCGCGCAGCGCGATCACGAGCCCTCCGCTACGGGCCGGCGCGATGCTGCCAGGCTCGGAAGGCATGGCCCAGCTCTCAACCGTACCCATGAAAACATTGCAGCGGTGCAGCTGCCGGCCCGGGATGTCTATCCAGTACAGCATCTGCTCGTCGGGATGCCAGAACGGGGATTCGCCCAGTCCACTGGGCGGTGCAGCAAGGGTTTGCCAGGTCATGACGGTGCCTTCGTGTTGATGTGAACAGTCGCCACTGTAACGCCCAAAAAAAACAGCCCACCGGCTTGCGCCGGCGGGCTGAACATCCAAAGGAGACTCTCTATAAATATCAGGAAGGACAGAACCGCCCCATGGACGGCTCCGCCCACCGCATCAGCGGTTGTAAGCCGTTTCGCCGTGGGACGTGATGTCCAGGCCTTCGCGCTCGTCTTCTTCGCTGACACGCAGGCCGATGGTCAGGTCCACCACCTTGTAGGCGATGAAGGAGACCACGCCGGACCACACGATGGTGATCAGCACGGCCTTGGCCTGGATCCACAGCTGGCTGGCGATGGAGTAGGCCTCGGGCGCCACGGTCGCAGCGGTGACCCAGTCGCCCACGGCGCTTGGGCCGCCGAGGGCTGGCGAGTTGAAGACACCGGTGAGCAGCGCGCCCAGGATACCGCCCACGCCGTGCACGCCGAACACGTCCAGCGAATCGTCGGCGCCCAGCAGTTTCTTCAGGCCGTTCACACCCCAGAGACAGGCGAAACCGGCGACCAGGCCGATGATCAGGCCGCCGCCGATGCCGACGTTGCCGGCGGCGGGGGTGATGGCCACCAGGCCGGCGACGGCGCCGGATGCAGCACCCAGCATGGAAGCCTTGCCGCGCATCAGCGCTTCACCGACGCACCAGGCCAGCACGGCAGCTGCGGTAGCACCCAGCGTGTTGATGAAAGCCAGGGCAGCGAAGCCGTTGGCTTCCAGGGCGGAGCCGGCGTTGAAGCCGAACCAGCCCACCCACAGCAGCGCAGAGCCGACCATGGTCAGGGTCAGGCTGTGAGGCGCCATGGCTTCCTTGCCGTAGCCGACGCGCTTGCCGATGCAGAAAGCACCCACCAGGCCGGCAACGGCAGCGTTGATGTGCACCACGGTACCGCCCGCGAAGTCCAGGGCGCCCATTTGCCAGATATAGCCGGCCTTGCCGTTCATGGCATCGACCACTTCCTTACCGGTATAGGCGTCAGGGCCCATCCAGAACCAGACCATGTGCGCGATGGGCGCATAGCTGAAGGTGAACCAGATCGCCATGAACAGCAGCACTGCGGAGAACTTGATGCGTTCAGCAAACGCGCCGACGATCAGCGCGCAGGTGATGCCCGCGAAGGTGGCCTGGAAGGCGGCGAACACGATCTCGGGAATCACGACGCCCTTGCTGAAGGTCGCGCCGTTGGCGAAGGTGCCCGCGACGTTGTCCCAGATGCCCTTCATGAAGAGCCGGTCGAAACCGCCGAAGAAGGCGTTGCCCTCAGTGAAAGCCAGGCTGTAGCCATAGATGAACCACAGCACGACGATCATCGAGAAGGTCACCATAACCTGCATCAGCACCGACAGCATGTTCTTGCTGCGGACCAGGCCGCCGTAGAACAGCGCCAGGCCGGGCACGGTCATCATGATGACCAGCAAGGTGGACAGCATCATCCAGGCGGTGTCGCCCTTGTTGGGAACGGGTGCGGGTGCAGCCGATGCCGCGGCAGCAGGTGCGGGAGCCGCTGCGGCGGCGGCCGGGGCGGCAGCCGATGCTGCGGGAGCAGCCGCTTCAGCCGGCTTGGCTTCGGCGGCGGACGCTGCGGGCGCGGCAGCCGGGGCTTGCGCCATCACGGCGCCTGTCGTCAGCAGGCTCAGTCCCAGTACAAGGGAAGCGAGTATTTTTTTCATGTCGATGTTCTCTTTATGTGGCTATTGGATAGGGAGCGCCTTACAGCGCCTCCTTGCCTGTTTCACCGGTGCGGATACGCACGACCTGTTCGAGGTTGTAGACAAAGACCTTGCCGTCGCCGATCTTGCCGGTGCGGGCGGCACCCTCCACCGCTTCGATCACGCGGTCCACGAGGTCGTCGGACACCGCCGCCTCGATCTTGACCTTGGGCAGGAAGTCAACGACATATTCCGCGCCGCGGTACAGCTCGGTGTGGCCTTTCTGGCGGCCGAAGCCCTTGACTTCAGTGACGGTGATGCCTTGCACGCCAATACCGGACAGCGCTTCCCGCACTTCGTCCAGCTTGAACGGTTTGATGATGGCCGTTACGAGTTTCATGTTCAGGTTCCTCAAGGATGAATAAAGAAGCGGCCCTTCGGCGCACCGCTCCAGCTGCTCTACGGGTTTTTGTGAACGCTGGGGTCAGCGCTCCAGTTCTCGGACTTCGACGACTGCGGAAAAGGGGCCTATTCCTAGATCCCACAAAGTCTCGGTAGCACGTACCGTGCCAAAAGCAGGCACCTCGACAGACGGCGGTCCACCCGCCTGGCGCCTGACACGTTGAACCTTAGAATTCAAAAAAACACGATAAGCACCAGATTGGGGCGTCAAGCACGCACAACTTTGGAGCATCACCAGGGAGTTAGTTCATGAGCCTGTCTTTAGTGCACAGCCGCGCCTTGCTGGGGCTGGAAGCACGGCCCGTTTGCGTCGAAGTCCACCTGGCCAACGGCCTGCCCAGTTTCACACTGGTCGGGCTGGCCGAAACCGAGGTCAAGGAGGCCCGGGAGCGCGTGCGCTCGGCCATCCAGAACACCGGGCTCGAATTCCCGGCCAATAAAAGAATCACCGTCAACCTCGCCCCGGCCGACCTGCCCAAGGATTCCGGCCGCTTCGACCTGCCGATTGCCCTGGGCATCCTGGCGGCCAGCGGCCAGGTCGACGCGCGCAAGCTCGAAGGCTATGAGTTCGCGGGCGAGCTCTCCCTGGGCGGGGACCTGCGGCCGGTGCGCGGCGCGCTGGCCATGAGCCTGGCGCTGGCTCGCCCGGAACGCGGCACCGACAAAAAGCTGCCCAAATTGGTGCTGCCCGAGGCCAGCGCCCAGGAGGCCGCCCTGGTGCCGGGCGCGGAGATATTCAAGGCGCTGCACCTGCTCGACGTGGTCAGGCAGTTTCTTCCGGGGGATGCGCCCGTCGAGGCACTGGACGGCTGGTCGCGGCTCGAGTCCGCGGCAACGCCGCCGCAACCGGCCTACCCGGACCTGGCCGACGTGAAAGGCCAGGCCGCCGCCCGGCGCGCGCTGGAAATCGCGGCCGCCGGCGGCCACAGCGTGCTGATGATGGGCGCACCCGGTTCCGGCAAATCCATGCTGGCGCAGCGTTTTGCCGGCCTGCTGCCAGCCATGACCACCGAGGAAGCCCTGGAAAGCGCGGCGGTGGCCTCGCTGGGCGGCCGCTTCTCGCTCGATAAGTGGGCCATGCGCCCCACCTGCGCGCCGCACCATACCGCCAGCGCCGTGGCCCTGGTGGGCGGCGGCTCGCCGCCGCGACCCGGCGAAATCTCGCTGGCGCACCGGGGTGTGCTGTTCCTCGACGAATTGCCCGAGTTCCCGCGCGCGGCGCTGGAGGCACTGCGCGAGCCGCTGGAGTCGGGCAGCATCACCATCTCGCGGGCCGCCCAGCGCGCCGAATTCCCGGCCCGCTTCCAGCTGGTTGCGGCCATGAACCCCTGCCCCTGCGGCTACCTGGGCTCCAGCCTGCGCGCCTGCCGCTGCTCGCCCGAACAGGTCTCACGCTACCAGGGCAAACTCAGCGGCCCACTGCTGGACCGCATCGACCTGCACGTGGAAGTCGGCGCCCTGGCGGCCGAAGAACTGGTAAATGCGCCGCCCGGCGAAGCCACGGCGGACATACGGCAGCGCGTGGTTGCGGCGCGCGACCGTGCGCTGGCCCGCCAGGGCAGCACCAACCAGGCGCTGGCAGGCCAAGCCATAGACGCGCAATGCCGGCTCGACGATGCGGCCGCGAAGTTCCTCAACACCGCGGCCGCCCGCCTGGGCTGGTCGGGGCGCAGCATCCATCGCTGCCTGAAAGTAGCCAGGACGGTCGCCGACCTGGCGGACGCGCAGGTGGTGCAGACGGTTCACGTCGCGGAGGCGGTGCAGTACCGCCGGGCGCTCAAGGCCGCGCAGTGAGGGCCTGATTTCTCAGTGCGCGCGCGGCCTGCGCGCCTTGCGCGTTTTCCACCAGCGCGAAAGGTGCACCTTCAGGTCGTGGCGCGGGTGGGTGATGCGCCTGACGGCGCTCACGTAGTCGAGCGCCAGCCCCGGCGTCCAGGCCATGGCTTCGGCGCGCACCCGGGCGCTGCCGGCCATCCACATGTCGGGATGCAGCGCCAGCCGCAGCAGGGTGCGCCAGAACGGCTTGTCCGCGAAGACGCCTTCCAGGGCCGCATCCACGGCCTGCGTCACCACGACGGAGCAGTTGCGGCTGGTGAGGTTGTAGGTATCGTCCTGGCAATAGACGTCCCAGAACGCCTGCAGATAGCTGCGGTTGTAAACGCGGAAATGCAGCTGGTGCGTGGAGGGCCGGGTCGCCGCGGCCTCTTCCGCGTAGGCAGGCAGCCAGACGCCGGGATGGTCGTTGCCCGAGGTGGCGCGCAAGTGTTCGACCAGGTTGGCCTGCGTGATGGCCAGGCGGACCTGCGGGTGGTGGCTGATGTACAGGCCGTCCTCGCATTCAAGCGCCACATGGCCCGTGGACACACGGCCTTTGCGGGTCATGGAAGCGATGTAGCGCTCAATCAGCGGAAGGCGTATGCGGTCCTTGTCGTCGTCCACCGCGTCCACCGCCGTCCAGACATGCACGATCATGTGCCCGGCGGCGGCATTGGCGGCCTGCATTTCCGCTGTGGCCGGCGCGGCCTCGGGCTGCAGCACGCGGGTGCCGCTGTAAAGCTCGACGGCCGCCAGCCGGGAGCCGCGCGGCAGGCGCCTGAGCCGCCAGGCGCCGCGCATCAGGATGTAGCCGCCGGCAATAAGCGCCAGGCCGGTGCATAGCGACACGTTCATGCTCGAAGGCACCGGCCAATCCGTCAGCAGCAACAGCGCCATGAGCAGGTAGCCCCAGCCTATCAGGTTGGACTTGCGCCAGCTCGGGTAGCGGATCAGCCAGCTGGAAGCGATGCGGATCAGGCCGTTGAAGGTGAAGGCGGCGCCGAACAGGATGCCGGCGGCGATGGAGTTGTCCCAGGGAAAATCCAGCACCAGGCAGGCGAACACCACCATGGCGGCGCCGCGCAGCATCTCAAAACGGCGCCGCTCGCGCGCGTGGGTGGCGCCCACGACCAGCTCGACAACGCCCTGGGCGAGCAACACCGCGCCCAGCACCCAGGTGGCGACGTCGGCCACGCCATCCACCAGGTCGACAAGAAGCACGGCGCCCAGAAGGGCCGCCAGCGCGCCCGCCGCCATGAAAATTTTCCAGCGCTTGACCAGCGCATCGCCACCAAAAAGAATCAACGCAAGTCTGAACATATTCTTCTGCTGTGCCCTCCCCGCACGCCGGCGCCCCAAAGCGGCCGGTGAGCCGGGGCTCAGTTCAAGGCCGGGAAATCCACCACGTAGGCATCCATGGGCAAGGCCCCGCGCTGCGAGCCCTGCTGGGATAGCGGCTTCACGATCACTTTGCCCTGCTCCGTCACGTCGACAGCGACACCCTTCACGACAAAGGCGTCAATGAGGTAGGGCAAGCCCTGTGACGACAGCGGGCCCATGCCATCAGACACATGGAAGTGCAGGTGCGGCGCCGTGGTGTTGCCCGAGTTGCCCACCAGCGCCAGCACCTGGCCCCGCTTGACGCGATCACCCACGCGCACCTTGAGCGAACCCGGCTGCAGGTGGGCGTAGAAGGCGTAGTAGCCGCGGCCCAGGTCCAGGATCACATGGTTCCCGGTGACATTCTGCATGGTGGTGTCGGGGGGCAAGGCATTGGGCACGCGCTCGGGCAGGCCGTCGAGCACGGAGACCACCTTGGCGTCCGCCACGGCGATGGCTTTTTGCCCATAGGTCGGCCAGTTTTCATTCTTGTCGCTGTCGCCGTTGCTCTGCTGCGAGTTCGCATCGACCTTGACCCAGTCGATGGCGAAGCGCTGGCTCACATACAGCACGCCGTTGACGGGAATGCCGGCGCGCCGGTGCGGAACCTCTTTGCAACAGCCGTTGAAAGCGACCCAGCCCGTGCCTTCCAGTGGAGGGCCGATCAGCGGCGCCGGCCGTGTGCTGAGGGCCACGTTGCCGCCGGTTTGCGTGGTCTGGACCATGCCCTCGCTCGCGGGTTTGACGGCGGCCGTGAGCCTGACCTCCGCGCCTGCCGTCACCACGCGGTGCGACAGCGCTTTCGGCAACGGCTGGCCGGGCTCCAGCACCACGTCGATCCAGAAGAAGCCGGCCTGCGCCGCGTCCAGGCTGTCGGTGGCGGCGCCGCCCAGCAAGGAGAAGATGCGGGCGATGTCAGCGCCGGATACAGTGGCCAGCGCCTTGCCGGAGGCGGCATCCAGCACTTCCATCGACACCAGCCTGGCCGGCACGGCACGCGCGTTGATCACCTGCAGTTCGTAGTCGATATGCACGCGCCCGTCGGCGCCGCGAAACGGCACGGGATGCGAGGCGACGCTGAGCAGCACGGGGGTGTTCTGGTCTTGCGCCCCGGCGAACTCCAGCGGGTCCATGCCGGACTTGGACCCAGCCGCCATCGCCTGAAAACTGCCGGCAAACATGAGCGGAGCCAGCAGGAGCATGAAAAAGCGCCGCATGCGATCCTCCTTGTGATGGGCCGGGCCATCATAGCGCCAAGCCCCCAAGGGCTGCAGGCGAAAAAAAGCCCCGCAACACAGCGTTGCGAGGCGTTTTTTGGCCGCCGGGGAATCAGCGGCTGTAGTAGGGAGCAGGCTCGGCGGGCTGCGCGGCTACGGGGGCGGGCGGCGGCTTGGGCCCATAGACTGCGCCGTCATTGGTGCGAATCACATTGCCCTCCACCGTCACGCGGCTGCCCACGCTGGGCGCGCGCGCCACTTCCACCACGCGCTGCGAGCCGTCTTCCATGCGCACGCCGACCTGGTAGACGGTTTCCTTGCGCATATGGCCTTCAATCGCGTTGCCGGCAAAGCCGCCGCCCACCGCGCCCAGGATGGTGGCCGCGGTGCGGCCGCCGCCGTGGCCGATCTGGTTGCCGAGCACGGCGCCCAGCACGCCACCGGCGACGGCGCCCGCGCCGACACCGGCGGGCTTGGTGGAGCGTTCTACGGGTGTGACCGATTCAACCGCGCCGCACACATGGCAGACCGCCGGAGCGACGGCCACCGGGGCGGGCGTGGGGCCGGGAGCGGGCGAAATGCCGGCATAACTCGGCGCGGGGGCTGGTTTGGGTGTGGGCTTGGCCACCTTCTTGGCAGGCACGGGGGCGGGCTTGGCGGGGGCCGCGGCCGGTTTTTCGGCAAGGTCGTCCGCCGCGCTGGCGCTGCTGCTGGCTGCGGCCAGGGGCGCTGCCACTTGGGACGTTGCCTGCGGGGTCGCCATGGCCACCGGCGGCGTGGCGCCGACCGGGTTGCGCATCTGGTAAATCATGGTGCCGCCCATGGCCAGGACGGCGGCGCCCAGGATGCCGACGGCGGCCCACAGGGGCTTGTTGGCCGACGAGGCCTGCTGGCCGGGCTGGAGGTTTTCGGTGGAAGTGTTCATGGAATTCCCTCAGGTGAAATCAAAGCGCTTGCTCAGATACAGGTGCCGAGCCTGTGTAACGTTTCCCATGCCGTGAAGGTAAACAGGCTTTGGCAAGCAGCCGTGTATTTTTGTAAACGCCGCTTATTCTGCGGCAAAGCCGTTGTAAACGCGAATGGTGACGGAATCCTGAAGGCCTTGCAGGATCCGCGCCTTGGTGAAGCAGAGAGGCGGGGAAAGCTGCCTTCAGAGATTCGGCGCCAGAAGGCGCTGTAGCTCATCGGCCTTGAGGCCGCGCCGCTGCGCCAGGTCCTGCAGCTGGTCGTCGCCAATCTTGCCGACGTTGAAGTAGGTGCTTTGCGGGTGGCTCAGGTAAAAGCCGCTGACGCTGGCCGCCGGTGTCATGGCCAGGCTTTCGGTCAGACCCATGCCGATGTCGTCAGCCTTGAGCAGCTCGAACATCTCTTTCTTGACGCTGTGGTCCGGGCAGGCCGGGTAACCCGGCGCCGGGCGTATGCCCTGGTATTTTTCGGCGATCAGCGCCTCGCCGTCCAGCGATTCTCCGGGCACATAGCCCCACAAGTCCTTGCGCACGCGCTCATGCAGGCTTTCGGCAAAAGCCTCGGCCAGGCGGTCGGCCAGCGCCTTGAGCATGATGGACGAGTAGTCGTCGTGGTCGTCGAGGAAGTATTTTTCCTTCTTCTCGGCGCCTATGCCGGCGGTCACGGCGAAGAGGCCGATGTAGTCGGCAACGCCCTTGGGCGCGACGAAGTCGGCCAGGCAGCGGCTGGGCCGCATCACGCCATCGATCGCGGTTTTTTCGGTCTGCTGGCGCAGGCCGTACCAGGTCATGGCCACCTCGCTGCGCGTCTCGTCGGTGTAGATCTCAATGTCGTCGCCCACGCTGTTGGCCGGGTACAGCGCCATCACGCCGTTGGCGGTAAGCCAGCGGCCTTCGATCAGGCGCTTGAGCATGCGCTGGGCGTCGCTGTAGACGCGCACGGCCTCGGCACCCACCACCTCGTCTTTCAAAATGGCCGGGAAGGGGCCGGCCAGGTCCCAGGTCTGGAAGAAGGGACCCCAGTCGATGTATTGCGCGAGTTCGGCCAGGTCGAAGTTCTTGAACACGCGCCGGCCGATGAATTTGGGCACGGGCGGCGTGTAGCCAACCCAGTCCAGGGGCGTGGCATTGGCGCGCGCCTTGGCCAGCGGCCACATCGGCACCTGCTTTTTGTTGGCGTGCTGGGTGCGCACCTTGTCGTAGTCGGCGTAGAGCTCATCGATGTATTTGGCGGCCTGGTCGGACAGCAGGCTTTGCGCCACACTGACGCTGCGGGAAGCGTCAGGCACATAGACCACCGGGCCTTCGTAATGCGGCGAGATCTTGACGGCCGTGTGCACCCGGCTGGTGGTGGCGCCGCCTATCAGCAGCGGGATTTTCTTGACGCGGAAATGGTCGTCCTTCTGCATCTCGGCGGCCACGTACTGCATTTCCTCCAGGCTGGGCGTGATCAGGCCGGACAGCCCGACAATGTCGGCGCCCTCGACCTTGGCACGCGCCAGGATCTCATGGCAGGGCACCATCACGCCCATGTTGACGACCTCGAAGTTGTTGCACTGCAGGACCACCGTCACGATGTTCTTGCCGATGTCGTGCACGTCGCCCTTGACCGTGGCGATGATGATCTTGCCCTTGGTCCTGACGTCGCCGCCGGCGGCTTCCAGCTGCAGCTTTTCGGCCTCGATATAGGGCAGCAGGTGCGCCACGGCCTGCTTCATCACCCGGGCGCTTTTAACCACCTGGGGCAGGAACATCTTGCCCTGGCCGAACAGGTCGCCGACCACGTTCATGCCGTCCATCAGCGGGCCTTCGATGACGTGCAGCGGCCGTCCACCCCCGGCCAGGATCTCGCGGTACATCTCTTCGGTGTCTTCGGTGATGAATTCATTCATGCCGTGGACCAGCGCATGCGACAGGCGCTGGCGCACCGGCAGGGCGCGCCATTCATTCTTCTTGCTGTCGTCCTTGGCGCCGCTTTTCGCGGTTTCGGCCACTTCGATCAGGCGCTCGCTGGGCGTGAGTTCGGGCTCGCCCGGCTTGTAGGCGGGCCGGCGGTTGAGCACCACGTCTTCCACACGTTCGCGCAGCACCGGGTCCAGGTCGTCGTAGACGCCGACCATGCCGGCGTTGACGATGCCCATGTCCATGCCGGCCTGGATCGCGTGGTAGAGGAACACGGTGTGGATGGCTTCGCGCACCGGGTCGTTGCCGCGGAAGCTGAAGGACACGTTGGACACGCCGCCCGAGACCTTGGCGCCCGGCAGGTTCTGCTTGATCCAGCGCGTGGCGTTGATGAAGTCGACCGCGTAGTTGTTGTGCTCCTCGATGCCGGTGGCGATCGCGAAGATGTTGGGGTCGAAGATGATGTCTTCGGGCGGGAAGTCCAGTTCGTCGACCAGCACGCGGTACGCGCGCTCGCAAATCTCGATCTTGCGTTCATAGGTATCGGCCTGGCCAGTTTCGTCGAAGGCCATGACCACGGCCGCCGCGCCGTAGCGCTTGAGCAGCTTGGCCTGCTGCTTGAAGGGCTCCAGGCCCTCCTTCATGGAGATGGAGTTGACGATGCCCTTGCCCTGGATGCAGCGCAGGCCGGCCTCGATGACGCTCCACTTGGAGCTGTCGATCATGATGGGCACCCGGGCGATGTCGGGCTCGCTGGCGATCAGGTTCAGGAAGCGCACCATGGCGGCCTGGCTGTCCAGCATGGCCTCGTCCATGTTGACGTCGATGATCTGCGCGCCGTTTTCCACCTGCTGGCGGGCCACCGCCAGTGCCTGCTCGTATTCGCCGTTGAGGATCATGCGGGCAAAGGCCTTGGAGCCCGTGACGTTGGTGCGCTCGCCGATGTTGACGAACAGGGTGCCCGCGCCTATGTCGACCGGCTCCAGGCCGGAGAGCTTCATGGGGGGGACAGCAATGGAATTTTCGGTTTCGGACACGGACTCACCTTGGGGCTAAGGTGAGCGTCGTTGCAAAAGGCCGCGGTGGGCGGCTTGTCACCCAAGCCTGACGGACGCTGAGGTCCGCTGCAACGCTCCTTGGGTAGCCGGTATTTTAAGCGCTGACGCCCTGCTGTGCCATTTCCCGGCGCGAATGCCCCGGGAAATGAGGTGTCTGCTTAATCCAGCTTGATCTTGGCCACTTTGATGAGGCGCCCATAGTCGGCATGCTCCTTCATCACCATGTAGGCGAAGTCGGCCGAGGTCATGGGGCTGGGCGTGGCGCTCATGCGCGCGAACTTTTCGGCTGTATCAGGCGTGTTGAGCGCCGCGGCAAAGGCCTTTTGCAGCTGGTCCGTCGTGGCCTTGGGCAGGTTGGCCGGGCCGAAGATGCCGAACCAGGTGCTGATGTGGAAACCGGGCAGCACGTCGTTGATGGTGGGGATCTCGGTGAAGCTGCTGGAGCGGTTGATGGTGGTCACGCCGAAAGCCACCAGCTTGCCCGACTTGATGTTGGCGCTGGCCGACGCCAGGTTGTCGAACATCAGGTCGGACTGGCCGGAAAGCAGGCCGGTCTGCGCCTGGGCCGAGCCGGCGGAAGGCAGGTGCACCACGCTGATTTTGGCCAGGCTCTTGAACAGCTCACCGGCCAGGTGGCCGGCGCTGCCGTTGCCGCCCGAAGCATAGGTCAGCCGGCCGGGATTCTTGCGTGCGTAGGCGATCAGATCCTTGGTGTCCTTGATGTTGAGCCGCTTGGCCGTCTCGGCATTCATGACCAGCACATTGGGCACGCGGGCCACCAGGGTGATGGGCGTGAAGTCCTTGAGCGCGTCATAGGGCATGTTGGGATACAGCCAGGGATTGATGGCATGGGTGGCCACCGCGCCCATCACCAGGGTATGGCCGTCGGCCGGCGCCTTGGCGACCAGCGCGGCACCCACATTGCCGCCCGAGCCGGGGCGGTTGTCGACCAGCACTTCGGTCTTGAGCAGGGGGCGCAGCTTGTCGGCCAGGATGTGCGCGGCATTGTCCAGCGGGCCGCCGGCGGGATAGGGTACGACGATGGTGACGGGTTTTTGCGGCGCCAGTTGCGCCTGGGCGGTCAGGGTTGCGGCAGCCACGGCGAATGCCGCGGCGATCTTGAAGAGTGAACGCACGTTCAGGGTTTCCTTTGTGATGATGCGTGTGTCCGGCCGCGGGCGGCTGCGGGGCGCAGCGCCGGGTGATTTAAAGGCGGGGCCTGACAAACGGGCCCCGACTATAGCCGCTAAACATGACGCGCCGTGGGCACGTCCGCTGGACTGCTTTTAACGGCGGTAATGGCCGCTCAACTCGCTCAGGCGGCTTCCTTGTAGAAGGAGCCGCGCTGCAGCGAGCGTGCGGCAACCGGGGCGACGGCGTGCGCGATGGCGCCTATGTGGTCCGGCGTGGTGCCGCAGCAGCCGCCCACGATGTTGACCAGGCCTTCATCGGCGAACTCGCGCAGCAGGCGCGAGGTGACGTCGGGCGTCTCGTCAAAGCCGGTGTCGCTCATGGGGTTGGGCAGGCCGGCATTCGGGTGGCAGCTGATGAAGGTGTCGCCGGCCACGCGGGCCAGTTCCTGGATGTAGGGGCGCATCAGGGTGGCGCCCAGCGCGCAATTGAGGCCTACGGCCAGCGGCGCGGCATGGCGCACGCTGTGCCAGAAGGCGGTCACGGTCTGCCCGCTCAGGATGCGGCCCGACGCGTCGGTCACGGTGCCGCTGATGATCAGGGGCAGGCGTTCGCCGGAGTTGTCGAAGTATTCGTCGATGGCGAACAGCGCAGCCTTGGCATTGAGCGTGTCGAAGACGGTCTCGACCAGCAGCACATCGCTGCCGCCCTTGACCAGGGCCTCGGTCTGCTCGTAATAAGCCTTGCGCAACTCTTCAAAGCCGATGTTGCGGGCGCCGGGATCGTTGACGTCAGGGCTGATGCTGGCCGTCTTGGGCGTGGGGCCCAGGGCACCGATCACAAATCGCGGCTTGTCGGGGGTGGAAAACTTGTCGCAGGCGGCGCGCGCGATGCGGGCCGACTCGTAATTCATCTCGACGGCCAGGTCGGCCATATCGTAGTCGGCCTGCGCTACCGTGGTCGCGCCGAAGGTGTTGGTTTCGATCATGTCCGCGCCGGCGGCCAGGTAACTCTCGTGGATGTCCCGGATCACGTCGGGGCGCGTGAGGCTCAGCAGCTCGCTGTTGCCTTTGACGTCCTTGTGGAAGCCCTTGAAGCGCTCGCCGCGGTACTGGGCTTCGCTGAGCTTGAAGCGCTGGATCATGGTGCCCATGGCGCCGTCAAGGATGGCGATGCGCTGCGCCAGGATGGCCGGCAACTGCTGGCCGCGGGTGTAGGTGATGGGCTTCATGCCTCTGATTTTAAGGTGGGCTCCGTTTTGCGGTGGACTTTCCCCGACAATAGGGTTATTGCGCTGACTATGAAAAACTTTCAACCCAAAGAAGCCTGGACCTGGCTACAAGCCCATCCCGACGCCCTGTTCGTGGACGTGCGCATGGAGATCGAGTCGCTGTACGTGGGCCGCCCGCCGGGCGTGGTCAACGTGCCCTGGTACGAGTACCCCGACCTGCAGCCCGACCCGGTGAAATTCGCCGAAGCCGTGGCGCGCGAAGCCAGCGGCAAGGCGCAGCCGGTGCTGCTGATCTGCCGCTCGGGCAAGCGCACGCTGGACGCGGGCCAGGCGCTGGAGGCGGCCGGCTTTACCGACGTGCAGCATGTGGTGCACGGTTTCGAGGGCGAGCTCGACGAGCGCTTCCAGCGCTCCACGCTCTCGGGCTGGCGCTTTGACGGCCTGCCCTGGGAGCAGATGTAGCTCTTTTGCCGCCGTTCTCCCGGCCAATCCCGGCATCCGCGCAACCGGTTTCACTCCCCTTCCGACCTTGTCCTCACTCCCCGTCTCTTCCCTTCCCACCCCGCTGCACGTGCTGGCGGAAGTGTTCGGCTATGACAGCTTCCGCGGGCCGCAGGCAGCCATCGTGGACCATGTGGTGCGCGGGGGCGACGCGCTGGTGCTGATGCCTACGGGCGGCGGTAAGTCGCTGTGCTACCAGATCCCGGCCATCGTCCGGCAGCAGGCGGGCCACGGCGTGACGGTGGTGATCTCGCCGCTGATCGCGCTGATGCACGACCAGGTCGGCGCGCTGCACGAGGCCGGCGTGTCCGCGGCCTTCCTCAATTCGACGCAAAGCTATGACGAAAGCAGCCAGCTTGAAAAGCAGCTGCTGCGCAACGAGCTGACGCTGCTCTACGCCGCGCCTGAACGCATCAACACGCCGCGCATGAAGGGCCTGCTGGCCTCGCTGCATGAGCGCGGGCTGTTGAGCCTGTTCGCCATCGACGAGGCGCACTGCGTGAGCCAGTGGGGCCACGACTTCCGGCCCGAGTACCGCTCGCTGAGCCTGCTGCACGAGACCTTTCCCGATGTGCCGCGCATCGCGCTGACGGCCACGGCCGATGCGCTGACGCGCCAGGACATGATCGAGCGCCTCAAGCTCGAGGACGCGCGCCAGTTCGTCAGCAGCTTTGACCGCCCCAACATCCGCTACACCATCGTTGAGAAGACCGACCCGATGCGGCAACTGCTGCGCTTCATCGAGACCGAACACGAAGGCGAGGCCGGCATCGTCTACTGCCAGTCGCGCAAACGCGTGGAGGAAGTCGCCGGGCAGCTTCAGGATGCGGGGCTGAAGGCGCTGGCCTACCACGCGGGCCTTGACGCAGTCCTGCGCCAGCAGCGACAGGACCGGTTCCTGCGCGAGGACGGCATTGTCATGGTGGCGACGATCGCCTTCGGCATGGGCATCGACAAGCCCGATGTGCGTTTTGTCGCCCACCTGGACATGCCCAAGAACATCGAAGGCTATTACCAGGAGACCGGCCGCGCGGGCCGCGACGGCCAGAGCGCCGATGCCTGGATGGTCTACGGCCTGCAAGACGTGGTGAACCAGCGCCGCATGATAGATACCAGCGAGGCCGCCAGCGAGGAGTTCAAGCAGGTGATGCGCGGCAAGCTCGATGCGCTGCTGACGCTGGCCGAGGACACGCGCTGCCGCCGTGTCAGCCTGCTGGGCTACTTCGGTGAAGAAAGCCAGCCTTGCGGCAACTGCGACAACTGCCTGAACCCGCCCGCGGTGTGGGATGCCACCGAGGCCGCGCGCAAGATGCTCAGCTGCATCTACCGCGTGCAGCAGGCCAGCGGCATCAGCTTCGGCGCCGGCCACATCATGGACATCCTGCGCGGCAAGATGACCGAAAAAATGACCCAGTACGGGCACGACAAGCTCAGCACCTTCGGCATAGGCGCCGACCTGGCCGAGCCGCAGTGGCGCGGCGTGCTGCGCCAGCTGATCGCGCGCAACATGGTTCGTGTGGATGCCGAGGCCTTCAGCACCTTGCAGCTTTTGCCCGACGCGCGCCAGGTGCTCAGGGGCGAGGTCAGCGTGGTGCTGCGTGAACAAGTGGCGGGCACCAAGGCCGGCCGCGGCAAGCGCGTGACCAAAACCTCGGTCAAAGGCCTGGCCGAGGCCGCGCTCAACGCCGGTGCGCTGGAACGCCTGACACGCCTGAAAGCCTGGCGCGCCGAAGTCGCCCGCGAGCACAACCTGCCGGCCTTCGTGATCTTCCACGATGCAACGCTGCGCGCCATCGCCGAGCGGGCGCCGCAAAGCCTGGACGACCTGGACGGCATCAGCGGCATAGGCGTGAAAAAACGCGAGGCCTACGGCGCCGAGGTACTCAGGGTGTGCGCCGCGGCGAGCTAAGCGCTTTTACCACCCATCAGGGTTATCCCTTGTTGGCCGAGGGGCCGCCTGGATTTGCGCGCATGGCAGTTTCCGGGGCATAGCTCGCCCGGTTTTGGGGCAAGCAAGCCCGGAGCGCCATGCCACGGCGCAAGAAATTCTCTGCTCGCTGCCCACGCCATGCCGGGCCTGCATACCAACCCATCGTTAAGCTCATGACGGATTTTTCGCAAGGGTTTATCCCGAGCGAATAGGCCCTCGCACCCGCTTGGCGCGCGCAATGCTTGGAGTAGCATTTCGGCGCTGGCACGCATCGTGCTGGACCTCATAAGTTTTATAAGTTTTACTGACTGGAGAACCCCCGTGATCAAACTCGCCAAAAAACATGGACTTGCCACGCTGGCTGCCGCCGGCCTCACCCTCGCAGCGATGGCGCCCGCCCACGCCGGCAAGACACTGGACACCATCAAGTCGCGCGGCCAGGTGATTTGCGGCGTCAACGTCGGCCTGGCGGGGTTTTCCTCCGCTGACAGCAATGGCGCCTGGACCGGCCTGGACGTGGACACCTGCAAGGCCATCGCCGCCAGCGTGCTGGGCGACGCCAACAAGGTCAAATGGGTTCCCCTGAACGCGCAGCAGCGTTTCACCGCGCTGCAGTCCGGCGAAGTCGACGTGCTCGCGCGCAACACCACCTTCTCGCTGACCCGCGACGCTTCGCTGGGCCTGCACATGACGGCCGTGACCTACTATGACGGCCAGGGTTTCATGGTTCCCGTGAAGAGCAAGGTCAAGAGCGCCAAGGCACTAAAGAACGCCACGGTCTGCGTGCAGTCCGGCACCACGACCGAGAAAAACCTGACCGACTTCTCCAAGGCCAACAACCTGAACATGAAGCCGGTGGTGTTTGAAAAGCAGGAGGCCGTCAACGCCGCCTACTTCTCGGGCCGCTGCCAGGCCTACACCACGGACGCCTCGGGCCTGGCCTCCGTGCGCAACAAGGAAGCCAAGGTCCCGGCCGACCACCTGATCCTGCCCGAGCTGATCTCCAAGGAGCCGCTGGGCCCCATGGTGCGCCGCGGTGATGACGAATGGTTCGCCATCGTCAAGTGGGTGGTGTACGGCCTGATCGAAGCCGAAGAGTACGGCGTGACCCAGGCCAACGTCGACGCCATGACCAAGGACAGCAAGGACCCCGTGGTCATGCGCCTGACCGGCAGCGGCGAGGACACCGGCAAGCTGCTGGGCCTGGACAAGGAATGGCTGGTGCGCGCCGTCAAGGCCGTCGGCAACTACGGCGAAATCTTCGAGCGCAACGTCGGTCCCAAGACACCCCTGGCGCTGCCGCGCGGCCAGAACAACCAATGGAACAAGGGCGGCCAGATGTACGCCATGCCGGTGCGCTGATCGCCTTTTGATCAGCTGATTCCGATGCGTTGAACGCAAGCGGGCCGCTCGCAACTCTCCGTTGTCGAGCGGCCCGCTTTTTTTGGGTACACCGTTTATGTCCGAGCATTCCCTGATCCCACCGCGCCCGGCGCCCGCCCAGCGGCGCAAGGGCTTTTCCTGGCGCAGCAAACAGGCGCGCGCCCTCGTCTACCAGGTGCTGGCCGTCAGCCTGATTGTCTTCCTGGTCTGGCTGCTGGTGAGCAACACCATGGCCAACATGAAGACCCGAGGCATCCAGAGCGGCTTCGACTTCCTGATGCAGCCGGCGGGCTTCGACATCGGCGAAGGCTGGCTCAGCTACGATTCCATAGACCCGTACTGGAAGGCCTTCCTGGTCGGCCTGGTCAACACGCTGCGGGTGGCGGTGGTCGGCATCGTGCTGACCACCATCCTCGGCACCTTGTTGGGCGTGGGGCGCTTTTCGCGCAACGCGCTGGTGCGGGCGCTGTGCTACGGCTATGTCGAGACCTTCCGCAACATCCCGGTGCTGCTGCAGCTCTTGATGTGGTATCTGCTGTTCACCGAATACCTGCCGGCCGTGGACCAGGCCCTGCACATCGGCAAATGGGTGTATGTCAGCAAGAACGGCATCTCCTACCCTTCGCCGGTATGGGGATTGGGCCAGACGCTGGCGCTCGCCGGCGCGCTGGTGGGTGTGGTGGCCAGCGTGCTGTACGCGAAGCGCGCGCGCCGGCAGTTTGACCTGAGCGGCAAACCGCGGCCGGTGCTCTGGATATCGCTGGCGCTGATCATTGGCGGCGCGTTGCTCGGCTGGCTCGCGGGCGGCGCACCCAACGAATGGAATATGCCGCTACTGACCGAATCGCAGGTGGAAGGCGGCGGCGCGCTGTCGCCGGAATACCTCGCCGTGCTGCTGGGCCTGGTGCTCTACACCTCCGCCTTTGTGGCCGAGGTGGTTCGCGCCGGCATCGCCTCGGTGTCGCTGGGCCAGCATGAGGCCAGCGCCTCGCTGGGCTTGTCGCGCGCCCACTCGATGCGGCTGGTGGTGTTGCCGCAGGCGCTGCGGGTCATCATCCCGCCGCTGACCAACCAGTACCTCAACCTCACCAAGAACTCCTCGCTGGCCGTGGCCGTGGGCTACCCCGACCTGGTCTCGATTGCCAACACCTCGCTGAACCAGACCGGCCGGGCAGTGGAGTGCATCGCCATCATCATGCTGATCTACCTGAGCACCTCGCTGGCGACGTCCGGCCTGATGAACTGGTTCAACAGCCGAGCCGCGATCAAGGAGCGCTGAGCCATGAGCAAAACCTTTGTTCCCATCGCAGCCCGCCCCGCCCCCGTCAAGATGGAGGGCTTCATCCCCTGGCTGCGCAACAACCTGTTCTCCAGCATCGGCAATTCGCTGGTGTCCCTCCTCGTGCTGGTTCTGCTGGTGTGGGCCGCCTCCGGCATCGCGCAGTGGGGCATCATCCATGCCGTCACCGCGGCGGACCCGGACGCCTGCCAGGCCGCGCGCGGCCTGGGCGCCTGCTGGGGCGTGGTCCGTGAAAAGGGCCGCATCATCCTGCTGGGCCGCTACCCGCAGCCCGAGCACTGGCGCGCCGAGCTCGCCACGCTGCTGCTGCTGGGCCTGGTGGTGGCCAGCTGTATACGCTGGTTCTGGAAGCCCTGGCTGGCGCTGCTGTGGGTGGTGGTGCTGGCCGCCTTCTTCACACTGATGAGCGGCGGCATCCTGGGCCTGACCAAGGTGACGACCGACCAGTGGGGCGGCCTGCCACTGACCGTGATGCTCACGGTGATCTCCATGACCATTGCTTTTCCCATCGCGGTGGTGGTGGCGCTGGGGCGCCGCGCCAACATGCCGGCTATACGCACGCTGTGCGTCATCTACGTGGAGCTGATACGCGGCGTGCCGCTGATCTCCGTGCTGTTCATGGCCAGCTTCATGTTCCCGCTGTTCATGCCCATAGGGCAGTCGCCCGATGTGCTGGTGCGCGTCATCGTGGGCATCACCTTGTTTGCCGCGGCCTACATGGCGGAAATCGTGCGTGGCGGTCTGCAGTCCCTTTCCAAGGGCCAGACCGAGGCGGCCGCCAGCCTGGGGCTGGGCTACTGGCAGACACAGATCAAGATCGTGTTGCCGCAGGCCCTGGGCACGGTGGTGCCGAGCATCATGAACAACTTCATCTCGCTCTTCAAGGACACCTCGCTGGTGACCATCGTCTCGCTGTACGAACTCACCGGCGCGCTGTCGCTGGCCGTGGGCTCGGACCCGAACTGGCGGCCTTTCAAGATCGAAGCCTATATTTTCATCGCCGCTATTTATTTCACCTGCTGCTTCGCCATGTCGCGCTACTGCCTGTGGATTGAACGCCGTATCGCCGTGGGCAAAGCCCGTTGAACAGGAATACAAAAATGAGTGAACCCACCATCCAATTCGACAAGGTCAACAAGTGGTATGGCAACAACTTCCATGTGTTGCGCGATATCGACCTCCAGGTCAAGCCGGGCGAACGCCTGGTGATCTGCGGGCCTTCGGGCTCGGGCAAATCCACCATGATCCGCTGCATCAATGCGCTGGAAGACTACCAGGAAGGCAAGCTCACCGTCGCGGGCTCGGTGCTGGGCGACGACATCAAGGCGATTGACGCGGTGCGCCGCCAGGTCGGCATGGTGTTCCAGCAGTTCAACCTGTTCCCCCACCTGACGGTGCTGGAGAACCTCACGCTCTCGCCGACCTGGGTGGCGGGCCTCTCCAAAAGGGATGCGATCGAGCGCGCCATGCACCAGCTCGAGCGCGTTCGCATCGCCGAGCAGGCGCAGAAATACCCGCTGCAGCTCTCGGGCGGGCAGCAGCAACGCGTGGCGATTGCCCGGGCGCTGTGCCTGACGCCCAAGATCATGCTGTTCGACGAACCCACCTCGGCGCTGGACCCGGAAATGATCAAGGAAGTGTTGGACGTGATGATGGAGCTGGCCAACCAGGGCATGACCATGCTGTGCGTGACGCACGAAATGGGCTTTGCCAAGGCGGTGGCCGACCGCGTGATCTTCATGGACCAGGGCCAGATCGTCGAGGAGAACACGCCCACCGAGTTCTTCAACCACCCGCAGACCGACCGGGCCAAGGACTTCCTGTCCAAAATTCTGGGGCATTAAACTACCCCCATGTGCCAGCTCCTGGGAATGAATTCAGCGAAGCCGGCGGACCTTCGGTTCTCGCTGACCGGGTTCGCCGCGCGCGGCGGCCTCACGGACCATCACGCGGACGGTTTCGGCATCGGTTTTTTTGAAGACAAGGCCTGCCGCCTGTTTGTGGACGCCCAGCCGGCTGCCACCTCGCCGGTCGCCGAAATGCTCAAGCACTACGCGATCAAGTCGCGCAACGTGGTCTCGCATATCCGCAAAGCCACGCAGGGTGACCCCATGCGGCTGGAGAACTGCCATCCCTTCACCCGCGAGCTCTGGGGCCGGCACTGGCTGTTCGCGCACAACGGCGACCTGATCGACTACCGGCCGGACTGCGCCGGCAACTACCAGCCGGTGGGCACTACCGACAGCGAGCGGGCCTTCTGCGCGCTGATGGAAGAACTCAAGCGCATCAGCCCGCGCGAGCCCTGCTCGGCCGACATCGTGTTCGAGACACTGTGCGCCATGAGCGAGCGCACGGCCGAGTTCGGTGTTTTCAACTACCTGCTGTCCAACGGCCAGTCGCTGTACGCGCACTGCTCGACCCGGCTGTGGTACCTGGTGCGCGAATGGCCTTTCTCGAATGCGAGCCTGGTGGATGCCGACCTCAGCATGGATTTCGCGCAGACCAACAACCCGGAAGACCGCCTCTGCGTGGTCGCGACCCAGCCACTGACGCGCAATGAAAACTGGCAGCAGATGCAGCCGGGGCAGTTGCTGTGGATGGAAGAAGGCCGCATCGTGCGGCAGGCGCAGCTTGAGGTCAGCGAGGCCATCAAGCAGAAACACGCGGCCAGCCTGGCCTGCGTTTAATCTCACGCAACGGCTTCCGCAGCCGCCTGCAGAAATTACTGCAGGAAGCCCATGTTGCGCCCTTCGCGCACCTCGGGCTTGATGCGGTGCTCGGCCTCCAGCTGCGCCAGGAATTCCTCGGCTGAAAACTCGGCGGCCAGGATATCCACCTGTCGCTTGACCGCCGCGAAATCCCCAGGGCACAGCTGGGCAAGTCTGCCCAGGCGCTCGCGCAGTTCACCGCCCAGCAGGGCCGCATCCCCGGCCAATGCCTCGACCACAAACATGGCCTCGCGCTGTTCGCGGGTCAGCGGCATGAAGCGGATCTTGAAGGTGAAGCGGCGCAGCGCCGCCTGGTCCAGGCTGTCGAACAGGTTGGTGGTGCAGATGAAGATGCCGGCATGGCGCTCCATGCCCTGCAGCATTTCATTGACCTCGGTCACCTCGTAGGTGCGCTGGGCGCCGCGCCTGTCCTGCAGAAAGCTGTCGGCCTCGTCAAGCAGCAGCACGGCTTTTTCGGACTCGGCCTCGCGGAACATGGCGGCCATGTTCTGCTCGGTCTCGCCGACGTACTTGCTCATGAGGTCGCTGGCCTGCTTGATGATCAAGGGCAGGTCCAACGCCCTGGCGATGTGTTCGGCCAGCGCCGTCTTGCCGGTGCCGGGCGGGCCGTAGAAGCACAGGCTGCCGTGGCCGCGGCTCTTGAGCGCCTCGACGATGCGCGGCACTTCAAACCGCGACTCGACATTGAGCATGGACAAGTCATAGGTGGTGACGCTGCGGCGGGCGGCGGTTTCCGATTTGTTGCCCAGCGCGACATCGGCGTTCCTGAGCTGCCGCTCGATCAGCGACTCCATCAGCAGCGGCCGGCCGCCGGCCAGTATGGCCTGCATGCCCTGGCCATCGACCTGCGCATCCATTTTTTCCTCGGGTGCGCTGGCCAGGCGGGCAAAACGAACGGCGGTGCGTATCTGCGCGGGCGTGAGCCCCTTGCGCGCGGTGAGCTTGGCCACAAAGGCATCGCTGACCTGCACGCCTTCCAGCGTCTTGCGCACCACGACCTCGCGCGCGCCGGGCGGCGGCGAGCGCAACTCCAGGTGATAGGCAAAACGGCGGCGGAAGGCCGGGTCTATCTGCTCAATGCGGTTGGTGACCCACAGCGTGGGTACGGTGTTGGACTCCAGGATCTGGTTGACCCAGGCCTTGCCGCTGACCGAGCCGCTGGCTGGTACCGGCAGTTGCTCGGAGCGCGCCATCAGCTGCGCGGCTTCATTGGAAATGGGCGGGAACACGTCTTCGACTTCATCGAACAGCAAGGCCGAGTGCGTGCTGCCCTTGAGGAAGACCTGCGCGATCTGCAGCGAGCGGTAGCGGTCACGCCCGCTCAGCGAATTGCCGTCGCGGTCGGCGTATTCGACCTCGAACAGGTCCAGCCCCGCGGCCCGCGTGACGACCTTGGCCAGCTCGGTCTTGCCGGTGCCTGGCGGGCCGTAGAGCAGCACGTTGACGCCCTGCTCCTTGGTGGCCACGGCATTGCGCAGCAGGGCGACCAACACCTGCGCGTCCTCCTGCACAAAGGCGAAATCGGCCAGGCCCAGGCTGCTGTGCGCGGCGGGCCGCGTGAAGACGGCCATGAGCTCATTCTGGTCGCGGTACTCGCGCATCAGCACGGGCGGCAATTTCTCGCTGACCTTCATGAGGTCGGCAAGATCGGTGATGTTGTGTTCGGAGATGAGGTTCTCGACCATGCCGATGCGTTCAAGCCGTGAGCCCGCACGCAACGCCTCGGCGACTTCGGGCGCCTTGACGCCTGCCACGTCGGCGATGGCGGCATAGGCTTCGGGGGCGTTGTTGACCTTGAACTCGACCAGCAGGGAGCGCAGGTCGCGCTGGTAGCGCGCGAGCGTGCCGTAAAGCAGCAGCGCGCGTTCGGCCCGGTTGAGCTGCAGCAGGTTGGCGAGCGCGTCGATGTTCTTCTCGACCAGGGTGGATTGTTTCTTGAGCGCGTGCGTGAGCCATTCACCGGTGGCGGCCAGCACCGAGAGCAAATCCTTGGGCTGGTCCTTGGCGTGCTCGTCGAGGTAGAAGAACAGCGTGCCCTCTTCATAGGGGCCGCGCCAGACACCGTGGCGCGCCATGAATTCGGCGTCACTCAGGCTCTCATGGCCGCGCCAGAATTCGTTGTCCTTGCAGCGGCGCACCAGAAATTCACGCAGGCGCTGCAGCGCGGGCAGCGGCCAGACCAGGTGCCGGCCCGAAAGCGATAGCAGGCTGTTGAGGTCGCGCCTGACGTTGAACTTGGCGCCCTGGCGGGCCGCCAGCGTCAGCACGAAGTGCGAACACATCAGGTCCAGCACCGGCGCTTCTTTCAGCCCGGGGGACAACAGCCACTGCTGCTCGCTAACGGAACGCCTGCCCATGGACAAACCTCCCTATTGCTATTGCAACTACACCGCTGGTTGACATGCCTGTGGACCTTGCGACTTGCCTCATTGACTGGATGACCCTGGACACTGAACCCCTTATGAGCGCCCGGGCGCCGCAGGGTTCAACGAGACTCCACCATAACGCAGCTTGAAGCATCATGGAAGACGCTACTTGTACGCTCCCGTGTGAAATGCGCCACAGAAACGCCAACGATCGCACGGAAAATGTAGCGGCACAATCTGACCATTGCCACCGAGAGAAGCTACAGAGGAAATCATGCTCAGCCTTACAGACATTCAACAGGCCGCCCAGCGCCTGCAGGGCCAATTGCTGGATACACCCTGCGTGGAATCCAAGACGCTGTCACAGCTGACGGGCGCGCAGATTTTCCTGAAGTTCGAAAACCTCCAGTACACCGCTTCTTTCAAGGAGCGTGGCGCTTGTAACAAGCTCGCGCAACTGTCAGCCGACGAACGGCGCCGCGGCGTGATCGCCATGAGCGCGGGTAACCATGCCCAGGGTGTGGCCTACCATGCGCAGCGCCTGGGCCTGCGCGCGGTGATCGTGATGCCGCGCTTCACGCCCGGCGTCAAGATTGAGCGTACGCGCGGCTTCGGCGCCGAAGTGGTGCTGCACGGCGACACGCTGGACGAGGCGCGCACCCATGCCCTGATGCTGGCCGAGCGCGAAGGCCTGGTCTTTGTGCACCCCTATGACGACGAAGCCATCGTCGCGGGCCAGGGCACCACCGGGATCGAGATGTTGCATGCCGTGCCCGAGCTGGACACCCTGGTCATCGCCGTGGGCGGCGGAGGCCTGATCGCCGGCATGGCGACGGCGGCCAAGGCCCTCAAGCCCGGCATCGAGATCGTCGGCGTGCAGACCTCCCGCTTCCCCGGCATGGTCAATGCGATCAAGGGCACCAGGCACCCGCAGGGCACCAGCACCATCGCCGAGGGCATCGCCGTCGGCACGCCGGGCGTCATCCCGCAAGCCATCATCGCCAAACTGGTGGACGACCTGGTGCTGGTGGATGAAGGCGACATCGAACAGGCCATGGTCATGCTGCTGGAGATCGAAAAAACCCTGGTGGAGGGCGCGGGCGCGGCCGGGCTGGCGGCGCTGCTCAAATACCCGGAGCGCTTTGCCGGCAAGAAGGTCGGCCTGGTGCTGTGCGGCGGCAACATCGATCCGCTGCTGCTGGCCGCCATCATCGAGCGCGGCATGGTGCGCGCCGGGCGCCTGGCGCAGATCAAGGTCAGCGTGCGCGACATCCCGGGCTCACTGGCGAAGATCACCGCCACCGTGGCCGATGCCGGGGCCAATATCGATGAGGTACATCACCAGCGCGCCTTCACCATGCTCTCGGCCCAGAATGTGGAGATCGAACTGGTGATACAGACGCGCGGGCGCGACCACATCCAGCAAGTGCTGGCGGCGCTCAACGCGGCCGGTTATGAAGCTTCAGAGCAGCACTGAGCCCAGGCGCCGGGCGGCTCAGTTCCAGCCTATCACCTCAAAACCGCGCTCGCTGAGGCAGCGCTGCACAAAGCTGCGGTAGGTGCTGTTGGGTTTGTCGTTGTGAAACGCGCCCGACACCGCACCCGCCGAGCCGCCCACGGCCGCACCCGCGGCGCCCGCACGCAACACGCCCTCGCCACCGCGCCCGGTGATCAAGGCCCCGACGGCCGAGGCCACGCCGCCAACGGCCGCGCCTTCACCGGCCCGGCGGCCCACTTCATTGCCGCTTTGCGACGGGCTCAGCCCAGCCGCCGAAGCGCGCGACATGCAGGCATTGACCTCCGCCTGGCCCTGCGCATCGCCCACGCGGTTGAGCGTGGCATTGGGATACAGCACCGGCCTGGCCGAGGCGCTGTTGGGCCCGCCGGTGGCGCAGGCTGTCAGCGCCAGTGTGAACACAAGGGCCGGAACAAATCGAAAGTGGGTGGAAGATTTCATGGGTAAAGGGTAGCGCAACTGGGGCGTTGGGGTTCCAGTACGGCTTTCTGGCCTCCCTCCGCGGCATGCAGGTAAAATCCGCGCTGACTTTCAAGCAACTCAGGAACCCCCATGTCCAGTTCAGCCAGCCACACCACCAATGCCGCCCACGACAGCGCCACGCCCGCCCAGGAGCAGGAAGCCGTTGACGCCATCGTCCCTGTGATCCCCATTGTCCTGCCCGTGGTCGGCGGCGTGCTGATGTTCCTGCTGGCCTTTATCGCCATCTACATGGCCTGAGCATCCTACGCTCCCCTGAAAAGTCCGCAGCCCGCGGACTTTTTTGTTTCCGGCCCCAGCGCCAATCCCCAGTGCTTTCCCCAGCCCCTTTCGCCGCAAGCGCCGCGAAACTGCGGCCCAAACGCCCCCTGAGCGGCATTCCGTACCCCCATGTCATGGCTGCCCGAACCCTGGCATTATCTATGCATAACCTCATGCAAGTTCTGCATAACTTTTGGTGGTAACCACAAGGTAACCCACGACTATCTTCTTAAAATGAATTCTCTGGCCGACCCGTGGAAGGCTTAAAAGCAGCCCTTCCGGGTGCTTTTTGACCTCGTGCAACAGCCTCTGCAGGCCTGCTGCTTCCACCCGCCGACCGGGACCTGGTTGATGCGTGAGCTGCCCTGTTTCTGGCCTTGAAAGGCCCGCTTCCGGAAGGCCCCAAGCCTTATTTCGACAAACGTCCCGATGCCCCAGCCACCCGGCTTGCCGCGCGACGCTTCTCGAAATAACGCTTTTTAACTTTGGAGTTTTTTCGATGAACCAACCCGTGATGCAAGGCCTCAAGCTCAACACACCCAGCTACGTCAAGAACGCGAAACTGATCGCCTGGGTCGCCGACATGGTGGCCTTGTGCAAACCCGACAACGTCTACTGGTGCGACGGCAGCGAGGCCGAATACCAGCGCCTGTGCCAGCAGCTGGTCGACGCCGGCACATTCAAGAAACTCAACGAAGCCAAGCGCCCCAACAGCTTCCTGGCCCAGAGCGACCCCACCGACGTGGCCCGCGTGGAAGATCGCACCTATATCTGCTCCGCCAGGAAGGAAGACGCCGGCCCGACCAACAACTGGATGGCTCCCGCTGAAATGCGCGCCACGCTGCAGCCCCTGTTCGACGGCTGCATGAAGGGCCGCACCATGTATGTGGTGCCTTTCAGCATGGGCCCGCTGGGCTCGCCGATCGCGCACATCGGCATCGAGCTGTCCGACAGCCCCTATGTGGCCGTCAACATGAAGATCATGACGCGCATGGGCCAGGCCGTGTTCAACGTGCTGGGCGTGGACGGCGACTTTGTGCCCTGCGTGCACACCGTGGGCGCCCCCCTCGCCGAAGGCCAGAAGGACGTGAAGTGGCCCTGCAACAAGACCAAGTACATCGTGCACTACCCCGAGACGCGCGAAATCTGGTCCTACGGCTCCGGCTACGGCGGCAATGCGCTGCTGGGCAAGAAGTGCTTCGCGCTGCGCATCGCCTCCAACATGGGCCGCGACGAGGGCTGGCTGGCCGAGCACATGCTGATCCTCGGCGTGACCAGCCCCGAGGGCAAGAAGTACCACGTGGCGGCTGCTTTCCCCAGCGCCTGCGGCAAGACCAACTTCTCCATGCTGGTGCCGCCCGCCGGCTTTGACGGCTGGAAGGTCACCACCATCGGCGACGACATCGCCTGGATCAAGCCCAGCGCCGACGGCAAGCTCTACGCCATCAACCCCGAAGCCGGTTACTTCGGCGTGGCACCGGGCACCAACTTCCATACCAACCCGAACTGCATGGCGAGCCTGGACAAGAACGTGATCTTCACGAACGTGGCCCTCACCGATGACGGCGACGTGTGGTGGGAAGGCATGGAAAAGGACACCGGCGGCCAGCCCGCCCACCTGATCGACTGGCAAGGCAAGGACTGGACGCCGCAGATCGCCAAGGAGACCGGCGCCAAGGCCGCCCATCCCAACGCGCGCTTCACCGTGGCCGCCACCAACAACCCGGCACTCGACAGCGCCTGGGACGACCCCAAGGGCGTCGCGATCGACGCCTTCATCTTCGGCGGCCGCCGCTCCACCACCGTGCCCCTGGTCACCGAGGCGCGCAACTGGGTCGAAGGCGTGTACATGGCCGCGACCATGGGCTCGGAAACCACCGCAGCCGCCACCGGCCAGGCCGGCGTGGTGCGCCGCGACCCCTTCGCCATGCTGCCCTTCATGGGCTACAACATGAGCGACTACTTCCAGCACTGGCTCAACGTGGGCAAAAAGCTCGAAGCCAGCGGCGCGAAGATTCCCAGGATCTACACCACCAACTGGTTCCGCAAGGGTGAAGACGGCAAGTTCGTCTGGCCCGGCTACGGCGAGAACATGCGCGTGCTCAAGTGGATGATCGACCGCATCGAAGGCACGGGCAAGGGCTCGGAGCACATCACCGGCATCAGCCCCGCCTACGAAGACCTGAACTGGACCGGCCTGGACTTCAGCGCCGAGCAGTTCAAGACCGTGACCAGCATCGACAAGGCCGCCTGGCTCAAGGAGCTGGAGCTGCACGCCGAACTGTTCAAGCAACTCGAACATCACCTGCCGAAAGAGCTGGGGGAGACCAAAGCCGCGATTGAGCGCCGCCTGGCAGCCTGACCGGCAAACCAGCGTGCCCCGGAGCCATCCAGCACCGGGGCAAAAAAAAGCCACCCGACAAGGTGGCTTTTTTTATGGGCCGCCGCGTTGGGCGGCCGGCATCCGCAAGGACGCTTAGATGTAGCTGCGATGGTAAGCGCGCAGCACGGTGGCGCCGACGGCGGGCTCGGCACGCTCTGCCTTGACGACGGCGGGAGCAACAACGGCTTCCTCAGCATCGGCCGCGCGTTGCAGGGCCATTTGCAGGTCGGCCATCACACGCGGGTCATTCTTGGCGGCTTGCCAGAGGCGTTGGTCGGCACGGGCTTCAGCCAGACTGCGCGACCAGGCGTCCAGGCCGGCCTTGACGCGGGCGGCGAGGTTGCGTGCGGTGCCGGCGAACAAGGCCAGGACGGCGAAAGCGACAGCCCACAGCGCGATCCACATCACCAGCAGATGGCCTTCGGTGACGCTGTCCATCACCTGGTAAGCCACCACCATGATGGCGGCCGCGACGGCGGACAGCAGCAGCGTGGCCAGGCCGCGCGTGCCGGAGAATGCCTGCCCCAGCTGGCGTACGGCACCAAAGGCCGACTCAGCGCGGACAACGCCGGGGTGCTGTGTGGAATATTTGATATTGACGAAGCTGGTCATGAGGAACTCCCGTTATTGGTAATCCCCACCGGGACAAGATATCTCAGCGGGTACAGGGATATTAGGGTTATCACTGATGTTATTCAACTTTATCTTTATGATGTGATTCATTCATAACAGTGATAACTTACACCCAAACTCCCGACCCAACCCTTGGATACCCTCAATTTCCGCACCCTGGACCTGAACCTGCTTCGCGTGTTCGACGAGGTCATGGCCGAGCGCAGCCTGACGCGGGCGGCGCGCAACCTGTCGCTGACCCAGCCCGCCGTCAGCAATGCCTTGCGCCGCCTGCGCGAAACCCTGGGCGACGAACTGGTGCAGCGCAGCGGCCAGGGCATGGCCCCCACGCCGCGCGCCGTTGCCATCTGGCCGGCCGTGCGCGAGGCGCTGCGGCAACTGCAGGAGTCGCTGGTCCCCAACGAATTTGTGCCTGGCGAAGCCAACACCACCTTTGTGCTGGCCATGGCCGATGCAACCGCCGCCGAGCTGATGCCGGGCCTGGTCGAAACGCTGGAGCAGGAAGCGCCCAGTGTGTTTATCCGGGTGGTGCCGCTCACCACCCGTGACCCGCGCCGCCTGCTGGATGAAGAGACCTGCGACCTCGCCGTCGGCTACTTTCCCTCGCTGCTGGCCGACCTGACCGCGCACGCGCAGAGCGGTGAGCCGCTGCCGTTTCAGCACCAGCGGCTTTATGACGGCGAATACGTCTGCGTGATGCGCAAGGACCATCCGCTGGCCACAGGCCCCTTCACGCTCAACCGCTTCTGCGCCGCACGCCACATGCTGGTAAGTTTTTCGGGCCGGCCCTATGGCTTTGTGGACGAAGCACTGGCTTCGCTGGGCCGCGAGCGCCAGGTGGTGCTGACGGTGAACCAGTTCTTCACCGCCGGCCGCGTGGTGGCCAATTCGAACCTGCTGACCGTGCTGCCGCGCCACTTTGTGCGCGTCACCGGGATTGCCGAGCAACTGGTGCTGCGCCCCTTGCCTTTTGACGTTTCACCGGTGCATGTGGATGCGGTGTGGCACCGCCGCTCGCAGCAGCGCAGCGCCCACATGTGGCTGCGGCATGCCGTGGCGCGCGCCGCCGACAAGGCGTTTTCGGCCTGAACGGCTTGTATTACAGATGACATGGTGAAGCGGTTGCGCGCCCGGCGACACATCAGCTAAGCTGGCAGCGCCCCGCCTCGTTAGCAGACCGGGACCACAACAACCATGCCAGCCCGAGGGACCGCTTCCTTGAAAACACACCTCCATTTCACCCTGCGCCCACTGAGCGCGTCCCTGGTCCTGGCCGGTTTGCTCGCGGCACCCGCCGGCAGCTTTGCCCAAAGCACAGACTGGAACGGCGGCGCCGGCGATTGGAGCATCGGCGGCAACTGGACCAGCGGCGTGCCCACCGGGGCGACCACCGCGCGGCTGACCAATGCCGCCGACCAGGCCACCCTGAGCGGCGCAGGCACCGCGCAGGCACTGGAAGTGATGGGCACCGGTGAACTCATCGTCACAACAGGCGGGTCGCTGGTCGTTGGCGACATCATCAACCTCGGGACGATTGCCGGCGCCGGGGCCGCCAGGCTCACGATACAGGGAGGCGGCACGGTGAGCGCGGCCCACCTTTTCGCGGGTGATGCGCCCCGGCAAGGCATCGTCACGGTCACCGGCGCAGGCTCCAGCCTGACGCTCGCGCCTGTCGGCCTGGGCCAGGCGCAGCGCTTCGAGATCGGGGGCAACGGCGCGGGCGAGCTGCACATCGACGCTGGAGGGAACGTCACCGTGCACGGCACACGCACGCTTCATGTGGGCGATACGGCCAACGGCACGCTCTTTATCGGCAACGGCGCGGGAGCGGGCACGCTCACGGCCGACAGCGTGATCCTGGGCACGGCGGGCTCGTCCGTGCAGTTCAACCACACAGGCGCCACAACGTTTTCGGCGGCCGTCTCCGGTACCGGTTCCCTGGCCAAGACAGGGGCCGGCACCACCATCCTATCGGGCGCCAACACCTACACCGGCGGCACCACCGTCAATGCAGGAACGCTGCAGGGCGACACCACCAGCTTGCAGGGCAACATCAGCAACAACGCCGCCGTCAACTTTGACCAGGCGGCCAATGGTGCCTACAGCGGCGCCATGAGCGGCACCGGGTCCCTGACCAAGACCGGTGCCGGCAAGCTGGTGCTCACCGGCGTCAACAGCTACAGCGACGCAACAGCCGTCAATGCCGGCACGCTGGCGGTCAATGGCAGCATCGCCAACTCGGCCGTCACCGTCAACAACGGCGGCACGCTGGGCGGCAGCGGCACGGTCGGAAGCACCGTCGTCACCGCGGGTGGTGTGCTCGCGCCGGGCAATTCCATAGGCACGCTGACGGTCAACGGCAATGTGACGTTTGCGGCGGGCTCCATCTACCGCGTTGAAGTCGACCCGGCCGGCAACAATGACCGCATCAATGCCACGGGCACGGCCACGCTGAGCGGCGGCACGGTCGATGTCCAGGCCGGCGGAGGCAGCTATTCGCTGAGCACCCGGTACACCATCCTCAATGCCGCGGGCGGCCGCACGGGGGCCTTCTCGGGCGTTACCTCCAGCCTGGCATTTCTCACGCCGTCGCTGGCCTATGACGCCAACAACGTCTTCCTGACCCTGGCGCGCAACAACGTCAGCTACACCAGCATCGGCGTCACACCCAACCAGATCGCCACGGGCACGGCCCTGCAAAATGCGGTAGCCGGCGCCGGGAGTGACATGGCGACCGTACTGGCCGCGGTCGACAGCCTGTCCGCGCCGCAGGCACGCGCCGCATTTGACGCCGCCAGCGGCGCCGGCATCGTGGAACTGCGCCGCGCTTTCGCCGGTTTCGCCGCGAACTTCGGCAACCAGCTGCAGGCGCGCCTGGCCGCCATGCAACGCGGCGCGGGCACGCTGGCAAATTCCTTTGCCGATCGACCGCTCCTGCTGGCCGCCAACGGCACGCTGTCCGACCTGATGGCACCGGTGTCCGACATGCCCCAGCAGAAGTTCTCGCTTGCCGGCGATGCGCCGGCGTTGCCCACCACTTCGGATGCGGGCCGGGGCCTCTGGGCACGCGGCTATGGCAGCCATGGCAACACCGACGGCGACGGCAACGCAGCCGCCAGCCGCCTGCGCGGCTCGGGGCTGAGCATTGGCTTTGACACGGAAGTCAAGGAAGGCTTGCGCACAGGCGTGGCCCTGAGCACCGGCACGTCCCGCATATCCACCGACAACAACGAGAGCGGCAAGACGCGCTCCACGGCGGTCGCGGTCTACGGCAGCTATGCCAGCGGCGCGTGGAACTTCAGCGGCTCCGCAAGCCTGGGTTGGGGCAGCAACCACATGGACCGCGGCATCGCCTTCGGCAGCATCAACCGCATCGCCGGCGGTGACTTTGACAGCGACACGCTTTCAGCCTATGGAGAGGCCAGGTATACGGTGCCCATGGACGGCTGGGTGCTACGGCCGCTGGCCGGGCTGTCCCTGAGCCGCAGCAGGTCTGGCGCCTACACCGAAACCGGAGCGGGTGCGCTCAACCTTCAGGTCGCAGGGCAAACACTCAACGCCAGCAAGTCCTTGCTGGGCGCGACGGCCAGCTTCGACGCGGGCCGCATCCGTTTTGAGCCACGAGTGATCTGGGCGCACGAGTTCGGTGATCTCAACAAACCCATGACGGCACAACTTCAAGGCGCGGCCGCGGCTTTTCCTTTCGAGATCAGCGGTGCGACCCTCAAGCGCGACACGCTGATCCTGGGCCTGGGCGCGAGCGGCAGCATTGCCAAGGGGATTGACCTCTTCGCGGATGTACAGGCGGAGTACAACGCCGCACAACGCAACCTTGCCATGCTGGTGGGACTGCGCAGCCGCTGGTAGGGCCTGGAGGCATGGTTTTTGCAGACAGTGCGCTCACCACCAACACTGTCCGCAGGAGCGCCTCATGTCCCACCCGGCCCTATTCCCTTCCCTCCAGCGCCGAAGCGCGCTCAAACTGCTCACCGGCGGTGCAGCCGCCATAGCCCTGCCCGCCTTCGCGGCCTGGCCCGACAAACCCATCAAGATCGTCGTGACCTTCCCGGCCGGGGGTGCCAGCGACATCGTGGCGCGTGTGATGGCCGAGCAGCTGGCCAGGAAGCTGGGGCAGGCGGTGGTGGTGGACAACCGTCCCGGTGCGGGCGGCAGTGTGGGCGGGCTGGTGGTGGCGCAGGCGCCGGCGGACGGCTACACGCTGATGCTCAGCAATTCGACGCCGGTGTCCATAGGCCCTTTCGCGCTGGAAAAGCAGCCCTACGACCCGGTCGAGGGCTTTACCCACATCGCGCTGATCGGCAATGCACCCTGCGTGGTCATGGCCAACCCGCAGGCGCCCATCAAGACCATCACCGACGTCGAAGCACAGGCTCGCAAGACCGGGCGGCTGGACTTCGGCTCCGGTGGGCCGGCGTCCATAGGCCATATTTACGGCGAGCTGATGAAAAAAGCCATGGGCGTGAACCTGCAGCACATTCCCTACCGCGGCGGCGCGCCCATGACGACCGACCTGATCGCCGGCGTGGTCCCTGTCGGCATTGATGTGCTGACGGCGTTTGTGCCGTATTTCAAAACCGGGCAGCTGGTGCCGCTGGCAGTGACCTCGGCGGCACGCTCGCCGCTGGTGCCCGACGTACCCAGCGTGGTGGAGTTCGGCTACCGCAAGCTGGTGCTGGACAACTTCTTCGGGCTGAGCGGGCCGCCGCACATGCCGGCGGATATGGTGGCCAAGCTGAACACCGCGTGCAACGAAATTCTCGCCACCGCGGAAGTCAAAAAGAAAATGCTGGAGTTGGGCATTACCACCCAGGCCATGAGCCCGGCCGCGTTTGGCGGCTTCGTCAAGGACCAGGTGGCGATGCTGGCGCCCGCCGTGAAGGGGGCGGGGGTGAAACTCTGAGCGGCATGCGCCGCCAGGCTTCAGCGCACCACGCTGAGGTAAGCGTAGGCAGCCGTGCGCAGTTCCTGGGCCTGCTGCGGATTGCGGCCAGCGCGGGCTTCGGCGCGCTCCATCAGGTTGCGGGCCACGCCTTGGGTGGGCGCCACGCGGGAAGCCGAGGGCAGGAAGCGGGCGATTTGGGCAAACAGGGTGTACATCTCAAAAGTCACCCCCGGTCGGGGTGAAAAGTTACGGTGAATCAAGAATAAGGGTTTTCCCTAGGGTTTCAAGCCTAAGATGGACCCAAATCCATGCAAAGCATGCATACTTTGATCCGCCAACCCCTGTAGGCGGGGTTTTACGGGAGGAGTTCACACTCCCGATACCGCTATGCTCATCGCATGTACGCCCCTTCGCCCGCATCGACAACGGCCGTGACGCCTGGTTCGCTGCCGGGTGAGGAACTGCTGCGGCAGATCGCCGCCAATATTGACGCCATGCTCTGGTCCTGGGACCCGGCGGGCGGCCGCATCACCTATACCAACCCGGCTTTCGACATGTTCTGGGGACTGTCGGCTGAAACGCTGGCGGGAGCCCCCTTGCAATGGCTGGAGCAGGTCGACCCGGCGGACCGCGAGCGCGTGCGGCAGATGCAGCTGGCCACCGCCAAGCGCGCCGAGGAATACCGCGTGCGCAGGCCCAACGGCGACACGGCCCGGCTGAGCCAGCGCGCGTTGCCCATCCACAGCCCGTCGGGGCAGTTGCTGCGCGTCATCCACCTGGCCAACAACATCACCTGGCAGCTCGACACCTCCAAGCAGCTGCGCGTGGAAATCGGCCGGCGCACCGATTCCGAGGCCAAATACCGCGCGGTGGTCGAGAACGTGAGCGAGGGCATCCTGGTCACGGCCGCCGGGCGCATCCTCTATGCCAACCCCAGGGCGCTCAAGCTGACCGGCCTGGACGAGGCCACCGCCAAATCGCGGCCCTTCATCGAGTTCATCCATCCGGACGACCGCGAACGGGTACTGGGCAACCACATGAAGCGCCTGCGCGGCGAGGCGGTTGAAAACCACTACCAGTTCCGCGTGCAGCACAGCCAGAGCGTGACGCGCTGGCTGGAAATCAGCGCGGTGATGTTTGAATGGGAAGGCACGCCGGCCACGCTGAACTTCCTGACCGACGTGACGCTCAAGCGCCAGGCCGAGGAAGACATGCTCAAGGCGCTGGCGCACGAGCGCGAGCTGTCGGAACTCAAGTCGCGCTTTGTAGCCGTCGCCTCGCATGAATTCCGCACGCCGCTGGCCGCCATCCTGTCGTCGGTGGAGCTGCTGGACGCATACGGCGCGAGCTTTCCGGCCGAGGAGCGCCGCGAGCTGCTGGGCCAGATCAAAACCGCCGTGGCCCGCATGAGCAATATGGTGGAGCAGGTGCTGCTCACCAGCCGCCTTGAACTGGGCAAGTTCAGGTTTGAACCCGCGCCGCTGGCGGTGCCCGACTGGCTGGTGCAGGTGATGGCCGAGCTCGAGCGCGGCAACCCGCAGGCCGCGCGTGTATCCGTCACCTGCGACGGGCTGGACGCGCCACGTATCGCCGATCCGCAGCTGCTGCGCCACGTGGTGATCAACCTGCTGGGCAATGCCCTCAAGTATTCAGACCCTGACACGACCGTGCGGTTTGCGGTGCGCGGCGTGGATGAGCAAATACACCTGCGCATCAGCGACCAGGGCATAGGCATTCCAGAGTCCGACCTGCCGCGCCTGTTCGGCAGCTTTCATCGCGGCACGAATGTCGGCAATATTTCCGGCACCGGTATAGGCCTGCACATCGTCAAGGAGTGCGTGGACCTGCACCAGGGCGAGATCGAAGTCAGCAGCCAGCCGGGCCAGGGCACCAGCTTCATCGTGCGCCTGCCGGCGCCGCTGGCCTGACAGACCCTCTCCGTACCGATGGCAGCGGTTCGCAAACGGGCAGCGGCTACCTGTTCGGCATCGGCTACGAAGCCCCGCTTTCCGGCAACCTGAGCGGCCGCATCGGCTTTGCCCGCTACCCGAAGGGGCCGGCGAAGGCGATGCCAACATCAATGCCGTCTACGTGGGCCTCAAGTACAACTTCCAGGCTTTTCAGGTTTTCCTTCCTTTCCCACCTTCGCGCGGGATGCCGTCTTGCGGTGGTAAGTCAGCGCCGCCTGGATGCAGAAAGACAAGGCATCCAGCGGCGGGGCCTGGCCGGCATCGAGCACGATGGCGCGATTGCCTTCGTAACGAAGCTCCACCGGAAACAGCGTGCGGAAAGTGTCCACCAGCGTGGTCTTGCAATTGAAGTAAAGGGCGTACTCTGAGGGATTGGATTTGACCGGCCCCAGGCGAATGGTGCTGCCGCTTTTGCTGGCCGAGGTCAGGTAGGCCGGCTCACCCCACTTCAGCGTTTCCTCAATCTCTCCGACACCGGGCGTGGCGGCCGCGGTGTCCAGGACCAGTGCGCGCAGGGCCAGCAGGCGGCGGCGCAGATCCGGCGGATAAGCGGCAAAGGTGCGCGCGACAGCGGCGTTTTTGATCTGCTTCACAAGCGGCTCCTTGGCTACTGTTCTTCCCTTGAGGCCGCACTGAATCTAGCGCACGGATGCGCGCCGCCGCAAGCGAAATCCCGCCGCCCCGGGCACAAGCCTTCTTCCCGCACAATCAGCGGGTGAACATCCAGCTGCTGTCCGACCTCCACCTCGAGTCCAACCCCGACTTCAGTGCCCAGCCTGTGCCCGGCGCCGACCTGCTGGTGCTGGCCGGCGACATCGGCTCCTACCAGCACGGCTCGCTGCTCAGCGAGCGCGGCGTCGCCGACTTCGGCCTGGCGAGGTTCTCGCCCTTGCCGCCGTCCGAGGGTGGCGCGGGCTGGCCGACGCCGGTGTTCTTCTTGCCGGGCAACCATGAATACGACGGCCTGGACTTCGATGCCACCCATGCCCGGCTGCGAGAAACCTGTGAACGGCTGGGCATGGTCTGGCTGGAGCAGCAAACCGTGGTGCTGCAAGGCGTGCGCTTTGTGGGCAGCACACTGTGGACCGACTTCGACGCCCTGAGCGCGGCCCAGGCCCAGGCCGGGGACATCACGCTGGGCGAGCAGCTCAAGGCACGCGAGAAAGCCTTTCGCGCCGCCAATTTCTACCTCAGCAAGAACCACGCGTTCCGCGGCGGCCAACCCCTGTTGGCGGCCGACGTGCGGGAACAGGGCCTCAAAAGCCAGGCCTGGCTGCGGCAGGCGCTGGCCGCGCCTTTTGACGGCCCCACGGTCGCCATCACCCACTTCGCGCCCAGCCTGCTGAGCGCCGACCCGCGCTACGGCCTGGCGCCCGGGACCGCGGGCTTTTGCAATGCACTCGATGAACTGTTGCCGCTGGCCGACGTGTGGCTGCACGGCCACCTGCACTGCGCCATCGATTACACCAGCCGCGGTTGCCGCGTGGTGGCCAACCCGCTGGGCTATGCGCGCAAGGGCGAGCAGGAGGGCTTTTTGCCCGAACTGTTGATCCACATCGGTCGATAGCATTCCTAAGGGCCTGCGGCCGGCGCACCCGTGCTGACTAAAGTCGTAAGCGCGGCGGCCCAAAGGTGCTGCCGCTTTTTCTTCGGAACTTCCCGCCCGGCGCGCAACCTAACTGCGATCAGCAAGGCGAACAACAGCGTGTCAAGCGGTGATAACACTTTGTTCCAATTGTTGGTTTGCGCGCCGTCCAGCTAGCAGGTATCTTGCTTGAAGGGTTCTTGCAGGGTTTCCTGTACTGAACCCGAACAGGGGAGAACAACATGAAAAGCAACGTGTCCTATCTTGGGGCCTGGCTTGCCGCCGCCGGGCTGGCCTTTGCATTCGCGTTCGCGGCGCCCAATGATGAAAGCGTGATGGGCCGCCTGCCGGCTTTCATGGCGCAAACCCTGTTGCGCCAGCCGGTCACCGTGCCCGAGGGCCTGCCCTCGGATCGCACCCTGGCCCTGATCACCTTCAAGCGCGGCCAGCGGGCCGAAGTCGAGAGCTGGATCCAGGGGATGAACCTGAGGAACGACCCCTCGATTGCCTGGATGCGCATGCCCGTGCTCAACGACCCGGGCACGCTGATGGGCCGCAGCGCGGTTGAAGACCGGCTGCTGCAGCACTATACGGCCGATACCGAGCGGGCCAAGATGGTGCCGGTGTTCACCGACCGCGCCAGTTTTGTGCGCTCCGCAGGCCTGGCCAGCACCGACCAGGTCTACGCTGTGGTGGTCAACCGCCAGGGCGATGTGTTGGCACGGGTCGAGGGGCAGTTTGATGCCGACAAGGCTCAGGCGCTGCGCGAAACGCTGCAGCAAAAGTCCTTTTAGCTCCCCTGCCCCAAAAGGCCGCCCGCCTGCGACTCCCGCCTTGCGGGAGAGTCCGTGGCCTGACCCAGCCGGGTGTACTCACGCGGGGGCCGCAGGCTGCACGCAGTGAGCCTGGACGGGGGCGTCACACAGTCCTGGGCCCCAGCGTGAAGTAAAACGTGGCGCCGTGCCCCGGCTCGGATGTGGCCCATATCCTGCCGCCGTGCCGCGCGATGATGCGCTGCACCGTGGCCAGGCCGATGCCGGTGCCGGCGAATTCCGAGGGCGTGTGCAGGCGCTGGAAGGCGCCGAACAGCTTCTCGGCATGGGCCATGTCAAAGCCGGCCCCCTGGTCCCGCACAAAGTACACCGTCTCGCCGGCCTCTCCGGTTTCACGGCCGAAGCTGATCTCGGTGCATGCCTCTTTGGCGCTGAACTTCCAGGCGTTGCCCAGCAAGTTGTCCAGCACCTGCTTGAGCAGCCGCGGATCGCCCGCCCCAATCACGCCGGGCTCGACATGAAGCTTCGCTTCACGGCCCGGATCGCGCTCGCGGTAACCAGCCATCAGGGCCTCGACAAGCGCGCTGAGGTCAACATGCTCCCAGCGCAGGCTGGAGCGCGACACCTGCGCCAGCGTGAGCATGGCGTCGATCAGCTCACTCATCTGTGACACGCCCGCGCGTATGCGCGCCAGGTAATGCAGGCTGCGCTCGGTCAGGGGGGTGGCCTCGGCCTTGGCCAAGGTCCGCTGCAGCAGATCGCTGAACCCATCCACCGCGCTCAGCGGGCTGCGCAGGTCGTGCGACACCGAATAAGAGAAAGTCTCCAGCTCCTTGTTGGCGAATTCGAGCTCGGCGGTGCGCTGCTGCACCCGCTCCTCGAGGTTGGCATTGAGCCGCAGGATTTCCTCGCGCGCGCGCTTGCGCTCACGGATGTTGGTGTTGATGCCCAGCACCCCGTTGACCTTCCCTTGCTCGTCACGCACCACGGTCCAGCGCGCTTCGATGCACACCACGGAGCCGTCGCGTGCGCGCTGCTCGAGCTCCCCAGTCCAGTCACCGTCGTTGGCCAGGGTCTTGGCCATGCTGTCCAGCAACACCTGCGGGTCGGGATACATGAGCTCCGCCATGGTCTTGCCGAGCACTTCCTCGGCCGTCCAGCCATAGAGGCGCTCTGCGCCCTTGTTCCAGAAGCGTATGGTCCGGTCGAGGTTGCGCACCATGATGGCGTCCTGCGCCCGGTCCAGCAGCGAGGCCTGCTCGCGCACCTTGATGACCGCCTGCCGCTCGGCTTCCTGGCTGCGCTGGCGCTCCAGCCGCGCGCGCAGGCTGAGGATGCCGAAGGCCAGGTTGTCGGCAAGCTCCTGCAGCAGCTTGACTTCATCGGGGCTGAAGGTCTGGGCCTGGCCCGCATACAGGCACAACACACCGAAGTTGCGCGGCCCGTCGCGCAGCGGCAGGCAGATCGCGCTATGAAAGCCCCGCTTGAGCGCGTCCGCGAACCAGTAAAAGCGGTTGTCTGCCCGGGCGATGTCACCGGTCTGCTGGGCCTGCCCCTTGCGCAAGGCTTGGCCCGCAGGGCCCTGGCTGGTGATGTCGCCTTCGCCCCAGCTCAGGTGAATCTCTCCGAGGTAGCCGGTTTCCTGGCCCGCATGGGCCATGGGCAGGATGCTGCGCTCAGTGTCGTCCTGCGCATACCCCACCCAGGCCATGCGGTAACCGCCCACCTCGACGGCCACGCGGCACACCTCGGCCAGCAGCCCGGCTTCTTCTTCCACGCGGTTGATGGCGACGCTGGAGCGGCTCAGCATCTGCAAGGCCCGGTTGGTGCTGGCCAGTTCCAGGTCGGCCAGCTTGCGGTCGGTGATGTCGCGCGCCGTGCCCACCACACGCTCCAGTTCGCCCGCGTCATTGATGACCGGGTAGGCATGGTCGCGTATCCAGCGAATCTTGCCGTCCGTGGAGAGGATGCGGTATTCGGTGTCCGAGGGTTGCCCCATACGGTTGTGCTTCCTGGCCTCCTTGAGCAGATGCCTGTCCTCGGGCAGCGCGGCTTCGGCATAGCCGAGAGGGTCGGCATACAGGCTTTCCCGGCTGCGGCCCCAGACCTTTTCGTAGCCGGGGCTCACGTACAGCAGGCGGCCGGTGCGCGGGTCCACGTTGTAGAAAACGTCGTCGATGTTTTCGGCCAGTTCGCGAAAGCGCGCCTCGCTGCTGACCAGTGCCGCCTCGGCGCGCGCCCGCGCCAGCGCGATGCCGGCCAGCCGCGCCGCAGTGTTGATCAGCTCGAGTTCCTCGGCCTTGGGCCGGCACGGATAAGCGCGGTAGATCGCAAACGTCGCGAGCACCTCACCGTCGGTGGACACCACCGGCATGGACCAACAGGCGCGCAGGCCGTGTTCGCGCATCAGCTCGCGGTAGTCCTGCATCAGGGGGTCGCTCTGCGTATCTTCCACCACCACCAGTTGGTGGCGGAAAGCGGCGGTGCCGCAGGCACCAACACCCTCGCCGACGGCCAGGCCTTCGATGGCCCGGTTGTAGCGGTCGGGCAGGCTGGGCGCGGCGCCCAGGTGCAGCTGCTCGCCCTCGACCAGCAGGATGGAGCACAGGCTGTCCGGCGAGCTGTCTTCGATCAGGCGCACAACGGCTTCCAGCGATTGCGCCAGCGGCGCGCCACCGGCGATCAGCGCCAGAATCTGCTCCTGCGCGTGGGTGAAATTTTCCGCCGCCTTCAGGGCGGTGATGTCGTTGAACACCGTGACACCTCCCATCACCGAACCGCCGGCATCGCGCAGCGGACGGGTGCTCAGACGCAACACCCGGTCTTCCGAGCCCGGCCGGCGGAACACCACATCCCAGTTGTCGATGCTGATGCCGCGCGAGGCCTGCGACAGCGGCCGCTCCGACGCGGGATAGGGTGTCTTGCCGTCCAGCATCAGCAACTGGTGGCGCTGGCGCCAGTCGTCCAGCCGTGTAGCGGGGCCCGGCGTGTCAAACAAAGTACGTGCCGTGGCGTTGAACAGCAGGAAGCGGCCCTCCGTGTCCGCGGCGATCACACCTTCGTTCATGCTGTTGAGGATGAGGTCGAGCAGGGCGCGCTCCTTGTCCACGCGGTCCAGCATGGCATCAAGTTCCCGCTGCCGCGCCTGCAGGGATTCGGCCATGCGATTGAAGGTGAGCCCGATCTCGCCGAGCTCGCCTTGGTACAAGGGGCCCAGCCTGACGCGCGCTTGGAGATTGCCCCGGGCCACCTCGTTGGCCTCTTTCAAGATGGCCTTGGCGGGATCGACGATCACCCGGTTGCCCGTCCACCAGGCGCAAGCTATGCCGAACAGCACCACGGCCAGCAACGCCAGCAGTTCGACAGCGAGGTCCTGGTGGCTGGAGGCCGCGATCACTGTTTGCGGAACACTGATCGTCGCGAACAGGCCCTCCGCACCGCCTCCAGGCACGGGTGCAGTGGCATAGACCCGCTGCGCGCCCTGCGCGTCCGCCGCCTGCTGCACACCTTGCCGGCGCTCGCGCACAGCCTGCTGCACGACCGGATCCGGATGCGGCTGCCCCAGCCACGACGGCGCCGGCGGGGAGATGGCCAGCACCGTGCCGTCGCGGTCCAGCACGGCCAGGCGCGCGCCCGGCATGGAAGATGCAGCCCCCAAAGACTCCGCCAGGGCGGGCAGGCCCAACACCCCGAAGGCCACGCCGCTGATCACCCCAGCCTCGTTGCGCACAGGCACCGCGAAGCCCACGCCGGGACGCCCGCTGGCGCGGCCGATGGCATGGCGGCCCACCGCGAAGCGCTGGCCCGCCATGACCTGCCGGAAGAAGGCCCGGTCATCAATGCGCAGGTTTTTGGTGAGGCCGAGCGCATCGCACACCAGTCTTCCGTCAGTCGCAGCCAAGCCCAGGTTGGTGAACTCGGGGTGCTCCGCATGGAGGTTTTTCAGGTGCTGGTCGCACAGGCCGGGCAAGGGGTTCTTGATGTGCGGCCCGCTGGCGATGCCGGTCAGCAGGTCGCGCACCGTGTCCACTGTGCGTTGCTCCCGGGCAGAAAGCACCAGGACGTCCGACAGCAGGTCGGATTGGGCCAGCCGCAGCGCGGCCCGGTGGTTTTGTTCGGCGAAGTAGACAAGCAGGCCGAAGACCGGGAGCAGCGCGAGCAGCACCAACAGAACCAGACGCGTACGCAGCCCCAGCCATCCCAGCATTCGGGTACCTATGCCTTTCACTGCCACGCCGCACTGCGCCGTGCCGCCCCCGCATGGCTTTTTTACAGTGTGCGCACCTGCAGAGCTTTTGTAAATGGGAATAGTCCCTGGACTGAGGCCATAAGTCCCTATCTCCGGCCTTGTCCTACAGGATTCACACCCGCGCGGGCTACAGGAATTGATACCAAGGGCTTGTTTTCCGCCGGGGCGGCTACTCGCGGAATCAGGGCACCAGCGACTGGGCCGCCGTGAGCTTGAGTGCGGCTGTCAGGGCGTCCAGGACCTCGGATTCGAGGTTCCAGCAATGCCAGTACAGCTGGATGGGCAGGGTGTAATGCGGCGCCACATTGACAAGCTGGCCCTGGTCGATGAGGCCCTGCGCCAGCAGGCGCGGCACCACACTGACGCCCCAGCCCGCCAGCACGGCCCTCACCATGCCTTCGGAGGACGGCACAAACAGCTGGTTCAGCGTGACGCGCTTGAGCCCGAAGGCCTTGCTCACAAACTCCACCGGCAGTTCGTCCTTGCGGTTGAAGGCGATGAAAGGCAGTTCGCGAAAGTTGTATTGCGTGAGCGTAGGCGCGGCCTGTCCGTCGCCGCCGTCGCGCCGGCCCAGCCGGCTTTGCACGAAAGCGGGCGCGGCCACCGCGATGTACTGCATCGCGCCCAGCGGCTCCACCTTGCAGCCGCGCAGCGCCTGCTTGAGCGTGGTCACGCAGCCCAGCACCTGGCCTTCGCGCAGCCATTCATGGGTGAAGTTCTGGTCGTCGTGGATGATCTCCATGGGCAGGCCCTGCTGCACCAGTTCCGTCAGCGCAGGCAAGGCCCAGGTGGCGATGCTGTCGGCGTTGATGGCAATGGAAATGCGCTCTTCCTCGCGCGCCCCGCCCAGCGAGCTCGGCGCGAGTTCTTTCAGGTCACGCTCCAGGTCGGCGCGCAGGAGCCGCAGCATCTTGGTGTGTTTGAGCAGGAGCTGGCCGGCCGAGGTCGGCTTGAGCGGCCGGCTGCGCACGATCAGCACGGTGCCGACCTGGGCTTCCAGCGCCCGCAGGCGCTGCGACACCGCCGATTGTGTGATGGACAGGCGCTGGGCCGCGCGTTCAAAACCGCCCTCTTCCACGATGGCCGCCAGACACTCAAGTGCATCAGGGTCAAAAGTACTCATCCCGCATCCCCTCAGTTTCTGTTTGCCTTACCGGTTGTGCCAGTTGTGCCGGCTGCCGGTGCCTTTCCTTTTAGTCTTAGCTTTATTAGCCAGTCTGATGTTTTCACTGAGAGTTTAATTTTTCTTTTAATTGAAAGCAACATCCCTCACACTTGAATGTTGCAAAGGGGTTCGTGATGAAAGTTGTAGTTTTGGGGGCCGGCATCATTGGCGTGAGCACCGCCTGGCACCTGCTGGAGCGCGGCCATGAAGTCACGGTGGTGGACCGCCAGCCCGACGCGGCGCTGGAAACCAGCTTCGGCAACGCGGCGCAGATTTCCGTCAGCTACTGCGAGCCCTGGGCCAATAAAGACGCGCCGCTGAAGGCGCTGAAATGGATGTTCCGGGACGACGCGCCGCTGCTGTTCCGCCCGCAGCTGCCCTTCGGCGAGGGCTGGCAGCAATGGCGCTGGGGCTTGCAATTTCTGGCGCAATGCAACGATGCCGCCTTCGAGCGCAACGTGCAGCAGCTGGTGGCGCTTGGGGCCTACAGCCATGCCGCACTCAAGGAGGTTGTGGCCGCCACCGGCATCGAATACAACCGGCTCGAGCGCGGTATCGCGCACTACTACACCGACCAGAAAACCTTTGACACGGCCGGGGAGGCCGCGGCCCTGATGCGCAAATACGGCGTGGCGCGCCGCGTGGTCAGCACGGCCGAGCTGCTGGCCATAGAGCCGGCCTTCAAGTCCTTCGCGCACCGCATCGTCGGCGGCACCTACACGGCCAGCGACGAAAGCGGCGACGCCCGCGTCTTCACCCAGGCGCTGGCGCAGCGCTGCGCCGCCCGCGGCGCGCGTTTCCTCTACGGCCACGACATTGAACGCCTGGAAAAAGCCGGCGGCGCCGTCGAGTCCGTCGCGGTGCGGCCGCGCACGATACGCGGTGAAAACGAAGAACTGGTCCGGCTCAAGGCCGATGAAATCGTGGTGGCCTGCGGCTCGCACACGGCACCGCTGCTTCGCACGGTGGGCGTTGATTTGCCCATCTACCCCGGCAAGGGCTACAGCGCCACCTTCAAGCTGCTCAAGCCGGAGCTCGCACCTTTTGTCAGCACCATCGACGACGAAGTCAAATGCGCGATGAGCCGGCTCGGCGGCTATCTGCGCGTAGCCGGCACCATCGAGGTCGGTGGCTACGGCCTTTCTCTGGACACGCCGCTGGCCAAGGCCCGCTGCAAGATGCTGGCCGACCGTATCGAGGAAGTGCTGCCCGGCGTGTGCGACACCCGGCTTGAAGAGCAGGGCGGCACGCCGAACTTCTGGACCGGCCTGCGCCCCGCCACGCCCACCAACATCCCCTACATCGGCAAGACCAGGGTCGGCCGCCTCTGGGTCAACGCCGGCCACGGTACGCTGGGCTGGACGCACGGCGCGGGCTCGGGCAAGGCCATCGCCGAACTGATCAGCGGCGAAGTGCCGGCCATGAATTTCGGCTTTTACGGCCAGGACCGCGCGGCAAGCCGGCTGCAAGCCAAGCCCGCCTGATCATCGCCCCGCTGTTCAGGCGGCGTGCTGCGCCAAGGTGCGCGCGGCATGCTCACGCAGCGCCACGCGCAATTCAGCAGGCTCCTGCACATCGAAAGAAAAAGACAGGCACATCAGCTGGCGTGCGAACCAGCCGAGGTGGTCGGTCTGGCTGTGCAGCAGTACGCCCTCCTCGCTGGGCTGGAACACGCCCACGCTGTCGGGCAATTCCCTCTGCGCGGTCTCCAGGTCGGTGTGCAGCAGCAGCCGCACGGTGTTGCTGCGCGGCATGGTCGCCAGGCCCAGCGCCAGGTGCTGCACCGCGTCGAAATCGGCCGGCGGCGTGAACACCACATTGAGGGCGCGCACCTCGCGCACCCGGTCCAGCCGGAATGAGCGCAGCGCCCCGCGCAGGTGGCACCAGCCCGCCGCATACCAGCGGCCTTTGCGAAACACCAGGCCGTAGGCGTCGAACTCACGCTCGGTGACCTCGCCCTCGGCCGACTGGTAAGCCATGCGCACCCGCTGCCAGCCGTGCGCGGCGGCGCTCAGCGCCAGCAAGGCGGTGTTGTCGCCAGGCGCGTCAGCGCGGCGCAAATCCAGCGTCACGGTCTCACCCAGCCCGCGTATGCGGTTCTTCAGGGTGTGCGGCATCACGCGTTCGAGCTTGGCCTGCGCGCTTTGCGCGGCGGGCGCAGCCTCGGCCAGCCCCAGGCTGCGCGCAGCCAGCAGGCCCAGCGACAGCGCCAGGGCCTCGTCGTCGGTGAACATCATGGGCGGCAGCTTGAAGCCCGCGATCAGGCTGTAGCAACCATAGCGGCCGCGCTCTGCGACGACGGGGATGCCCAGGTCTTCCAGCTTGGCGATATAGCGGCGCAGCGTGCGGCCATCCACCTCCAGCCGGCGCGCCAGTTCGGCGCCACTCATGCGCCCGTGCGACTGCAGCAGTTCCAGCACGGTCAACACACGGGTGGTCGGGGAATACATGGCGAAAAGTCTAGCGCCGAAATAGGGCTGGAAGCGCCCTATTACATCCATAGACTGGGTTTTTTCACAGGTACAACCCCGCTACAGGGCGCCACAAGCGCTTTTCAAACCATGGCCACCTCCACCCTGCCCAATCCCCTGGACCCGTCCCAGCTGAACGACGGCCGGCATGATTTCAACTTCATCGCGGGGCGCTGGCTGGTCGGCAACAAACGGCTCAAAAAATGCCTCGCGGGCTGCACCGACTGGGAACGGTTCGAGGCCGTGCAGGACGGCGCGCTGCTGCTGGGCGGCCTGGGCAATATGAACGACCTGATCGCCGACGGCAACCGCAGCCTGGGCATGGCGCTGCGCTTTTTCAGCCCGCAGACCCGGCTCTGGAGCCTGTACTGGGTGAGCCACAGCGACGGCCTGATGCAAGCGCCGCTGGTGGGCGCCTTCGCGGACGGCATTGGCCGCTTCGAGGGCGAGGGCAGCCATGAAGGCAGGACGGTGCGGGTGCGCTTTACCTGGTCGGGCATCACGCCTCTGCGCGCCCACGGGGAACAGGCTTTTTCCGAAGACAGCGGCCGCCACTGGGAAACCAACTGGGTGATGGAGTTGACGCGCCCGGCTTACTCCGCGTTGCGTTGAAAAGGAAGAAATCTCCATGGAGCACTTCACGCACCTCTGGCTGTTTTTCCTGATGGTGCTGGGCATCATCATCCTGCCCGGCATGGACATGGCTTTTGTGATGGCCAGCTCGCTGACCGGCGGGCGCCGCGCCGGCCTGTTCGCGGTCGGCGGCATCGTGGCCGGCGGCGTCTGCCACGTCGTGGCCGGCGCGTTGGGCCTGGGCATTGTGCTGAAGCTGGTGCCGGGCATGGTCAATGTGATGCTTGTCGCGGGCAGCCTCTACATCGCCTGGATAGGCTGGTCGCTGATGCGCAGCACCTCTGTTTTCGGCGCCCTGCCGGATATCGAGCCGCCTTCCCCATGGCGCACCTTCCGGCAGGCCGCGGCCACCTGCCTGCTCAACCCCAAGGCTTACCTGTTCATGCTGGCGATCTTTCCGCAGTTCCTGCGGCTCGAATACGGCTCGCTATGGATACAGGCCGTGGCACTGGGCCTCATCATCGCGCTGACCCAGGCCGGCGTGTATGGCTCGCTGGCGCTGGCCGCCGGTGGCGCGCGCCAGTGGCTGGCCGACCGGCCGGGCGCCAGCGTACTGATGGCGCGGACCGTGGGCGCTGTGCTGATCGTGTGCGCAGGCTTCACGGCCTGGCAGGGTTGGCGGCAGTTTTAGGCTAAGGCTGTCCGAGGCTGCTGTCAGGCCAGGGCGGCCCTTTCAATTCCACGGTATTGCCTTCGGGATCGCTGAGGTAGATCGACGGCCCTTCACCCTCGGCGCCGTAACGCGACTCCACCTCGCCCGGCTCCACGCCGTGGGCCGCGAGGTGGCGGCGAATCACGTCGGAATCAAAGGGCTCGACACGAAAGCAGACATGGTCGACGTTGTGGCCTTCCTTGCCCGGCGCCGCCCCGCCGGCCCGGCCCAGCGGGCCGTCCACCGGCACCAGGTCCACCAGCGAGCGGCCGGCGCGCAACTGCACCAGGCCGATGGCGTCCTGCCGGCGTTCCAGGCTGCAGCCCAGCACCTGCTGGTAAAAGCGCAGCATGCCCATGAGGTCCCTGACCCGCAGGACAACATGGTCGATATCGCGAATACGGATCATGGCAAGAGCGCTCCGGTAAATGGGGTGCCGCATTCTGGCATGCGGGCGCCAACCCCGCCCAAGCAAGGGCCTGCGGCAGCCGCTACCATGGCCGCCATGAGTTCCAAGCCCCAATTCCTTTTTCTGACCACCTCCACGCGCGAACCCGGTGCGCTGGGCAACACCGAATGGCTGGCGCGCCAGGCCGCCGCCGCCCTGCCGGCCGATACGCCCCAGGCCTGGCACCACCTGTCACGCATGCGGATGCCGATGTTTGTGGACCAGCGCCACACCACGGGCCAGTACCCCATGCCCGAAGGCGACATGAAGACCCTGCTGGACGCGACCCTGGCCGCCACCGACATCGTGTTCGTGGCCCCGGTCTACTGGTACAGCATTCCCGCGCCGCTCAAGATTTACCTGGACCACTGGAGCGCCTGGATGCGTGTGCCCGGCCTGCTCTTCAAGGAAGAGATGGCGAAGAAGACACTGCGGCTGATCACCACCAGCGGCGACCGCGCCAAGGCGCAGCCCATGGTCGAGTCGATCCGCCTGTGCGCGCAATTCCTGGGCATGAAATACGGCGGCGAACTGTGGGGCAAGGGCGGGCCGCCCGACGCCGTCAAGGCCGACACGGCGGCCGTCGCACAGGCTGCGACTTTCCTGGCGGCTTGACGGCCTTCAGGTAAGCCATGGCCTTTTCCTACAGGCCCTGGTTTGGCGGGCTGACAGCCCGGCACGGCCTACCGTTGCACAGTCAAGGCATGAACTCCTCCCAACGCGGCAACCCCGATCCAGGCACCCCCGGCGACCCGCCCGCCGGCAAAGGCATGCCGGCCAAAGAACCGCGTGCCCAGCGCTCACGGCCCGGCAAACAGAACACCCTGAAAGACGGCGCCGTCGAGGCCAGCCTGGAGCTGCCGCATGATCGCGACCAGGCGGTCGACATGACTGATGGCAAGCCCAATCCCGCCATCGAGCAAGCCGGGCGCGATGTACGCAAGGGCCTGAAAGACACCAGCAAGGCGCCTGAAATGGACCGCGCCTATAAAAAGCTCGGGTCCTGACGCTCGCCTGCTTTTACTTGCTTCTAGGGTCGCACGGGTCCTCGCCGCCAGCCCCGCTGACCGATAGCCACGCCATCTGCGCGTAGCTCAGCGCACCCAGCTCCGACCCGTTTTCTGCCCCCCAGGCCATCGCCCTGCAAATGCACGCAGGGTCGAACTGGATTGGAAATGATCAAAAATTTCGCTATGATGAATTAGTTTGTAAATTTATATACATTCAATTCAGCTCACCCCTGGCGGCATTGATGGCAACATTTCCCGGCAACCCTTCGATGGCGCAGCGCATTGGGCGCTTGTTGCCCACGCTGACGCGCTCCCACCGGCAGATGGCCGACTATGTGCTGGCCCATCCCCTGCAGGCGGCCACCATGCCGATTGACGAGCTGGCCGCGACACTGGGCGTTTCGGTGGCCACCGCCAACCGTTTCGCCCGGGCGCTGGAATTTGATGGCTACCCGCAGTTCCGCGCCGCGCTGGTGCTGGGCTTTGAAACCACGCTGGCCCCCGTCGAAAAGCTGCGCAACAAGCTGGAGCACTCCGCCACGGTGGCCGACGTCTTCGCATCCGCCTTGTCGCAAACCCAGCGCAACATCGAGTTGACGCGGCAATCGCTGGACGCCCAGAGCTGCGAGCAGGCGGTGGCGGCCATCCTGAAAGCGCGGCGCATCTACATTGCAGGCTTTGGCAGCAGCAGCTGGCTGGGCGGCCTGCTGCAGCGCTCGCTGGACCCTTATTGCGACAACGTCCAGCTGCTGGCCAGCGTGGAAAGCTCCGCCTACGGCGCGCGCCTGCTGGCGCGCCTCAAGCCCGAGGACCTGCTGATCGCCATCGCCTACCCGCGCTATTTCAGCGACACGATCCTGCTGGCGCGCCGCGCGCACGACGCCGGCGTGCCCGTGCTGGCGCTGACCGACCGCGTGACCTCGCCGCTGGCGCCGCTGGCCAGCGTGGCGCTCTACGCCCATACCGAGAGCCAGTATTTCGCCAACTCCGAAGCCACCGTGCTGGCCCTGATCGAAGCGCTGTGCAGCGCCGTCGCCCACAGCGCCAAGGACTCGCTCAAGGCGGCGACCCAGCTGGCCGAGTCGGTGCTGCCCTGGCTGCACGGCAACCACGCCGGCCGGCTGCGCGCCGATGCCGACACCGCGGCGCCCGCCCCGCGCAAAACCCGCACCCCACCCAAACCGCCAAAGGCTTCCAAGTGACACGGCCCCAGCCCCTTCCCCTTATCGCCATCCACGGCGGCGCCGGCACCATGAGCCGCAGCCACATCAGCGCCGAGCAAAACGCGGCCTACCACGCCGCCCTGCAAGGCATACTGCGGCCCGCGCAGCAACTGCTGGCCGATGGCGGCAGCGCGCTCGATGCCGTCAGCCTGGCAGTGGAGCTGCTGGAGGACTGCCCGCTCTTCAATGCCGGGCACGGCGCCGTCTTTACCCACGATGAAACCCATGAACTCGACGCGGCCGTGATGGACGGCGCCACCTTGCGCGCCGGTGCGGTGGCCTGCGTGAACCATGTGCGCCGTCCCGTGCGCGCGGCACGCGCGGTGATGGAGCACAGCCCGCACGTGCTGCTGGTAGGCGCGGGCGCCGAGGCCTTCGCCAAGGAGCAAGGTCTGGAACTGGTCTCGCCCGATTACTTTTCCACCGAGGCCCGCCGCGAGCAGCTGCGGCGCGCGCTTGCCACCGACGCGGCCGTGCTGGACCACGACGGCGCGGCCCTGGTGTTCCGCACCCCCGCTGCCGGCGCCGCGCCGCTGGACGAAGGCAAAAAATTCGGCACCGTGGGCGCCGTCGCCCTGGATGCGCAAGGCAACCTGGCCGCCGCCACCTCCACCGGCGGCATGACCAACAAGCGCGCCGGCCGCGTGGGCGACACGCCCGTGATTGGCGCCGGCACCTATGCCGACAACCGCACGGCCGCGATTTCCTGCACCGGCACGGGCGAAATGTTCATGCGCACCGCGGCCGCCTACGACATCTGCGCCCGCATGGCCTACGCCGGCATGGCGCTGGATACGGCCGCGCGGGAAGTGGTCATGAAGGTGCTGCCCGCCATCGGCGGGCGCGGCGGCCTGATTGCCGTCGACGCGCAAGGCAATTTGAGCCTGCCCTTCAACACCGAAGGCATGTACCGCGGCTGGGCCCGCGTGGGCGAAGCGCCGGTGAGCGCCATCTACGCCGATGACACCAACGACGCCGAAGGACGCGCCGCATGAGTGCCATGCCCGAACTTCTGGACAAAACGCAGGGCTTGCCCACGGCGGGCCGCCAGCGCGTGATCGAGGTCAGCGACCTCAGCGTGAGCTTTGCCGGCGAACAACGCACCGTGCACGCGGTGCGCCAGCTCAGCTTTCACGTCGATGCCGGTGAAACGCTGGCCATCGTGGGCGAATCCGGCTCCGGCAAATCGGTGTCCTCGCTGGCCCTCATGCGCCTGGTGGAGCAAGGCGGCGGCCGCCTGGGCAGCGGCAGCATGTGGCTGACGCGCCGCAACGGCGAGCGCCTGGACCTGGCGCGCGCTTCGCAGTCGCAGATGCGCAGCCTGCGCGGGGCCGACCTCGCCATGGTGTTCCAGGAGCCCATGACTTCGCTGAACCCGGTGTTCACCGTGGGCGAGCAGATCGCCGAATCGATACGCCTGCACCAGGGGCTGTCGCGCCAGGCGGCGCTGGCCGAAGCGCTGCGCATGCTGGACCTGGTCCGCATTCCCGAAGCCAAAAACGTGCTGGGGCGCCATCCACACCAGCTGTCGGGCGGCATGCGCCAGCGCGTGGTGATTGCCATGGCGCTGGCCTGCAAGCCCACGCTGCTGATCGCCGACGAGCCGACCACCGCACTCGACGTCACCATCCAGGCGCAGATCCTCGCGCTTATCCAGCAGCTGCAGCGCGAACTGGCGATGGCGGTGATCTTCATCACCCACGACATGGGCGTGGTGGCCGAGATTGCCGACCGCGTGCTCGTGATGTACCGCGGCGACAAGGTGGAGGAAGGCGACTGCGCCAGCCTGTTCGCCAGGCCGCAACAACCCTACACCCAGGCGCTGCTCGCGGCGGTGCCCCGGCTGGGCGCGATGCACGGGCAGGACCTGCCGGCGCGCTTCGCGGTGCCGGGCGCGCCGCAACCCGAAGGTGGCGAAGACGCCGCCGCCGACACCGTGCGCCACGACCTGCCGCCGGTGCTCAAGGTGCAGGACCTGGTCACGCGCTTTCCGCTGGCGAGCGGTCTGCTCGGGCGTGTGCGCAAACAGGTCTACGCGGTGGAGCGGCTCAGCTTTGAGCTCAAGGCCGGCGAAACCCTGTCGCTGGTGGGCGAATCCGGTTGCGGAAAATCCACCACCGGCCGCTCGCTGGCACGGCTGCTGGAGTTCAGCGGCGGGCAAGTGCAGGTCGCGGGCCGCGACATCTCTTCGCTCAAGGGCCGGGCCCTGCAGGCGCTGCGCCGCGATATCCAGTTCGTGTTCCAGGATCCCTTCGCCTCGCTCGACCCGCGGCTGACCATCGGCTATTCGGTCATGGAGCCCATGCTGATCCACAAGCTTGCGTCGCCCGCCGAGGCCCAGGAGCGTGTGCGCTGGCTGCTGGGCAAGGTGGGCCTGCCGGCCGATGCGGCGCACCGTTACCCGCACGAGTTCTCCGGCGGGCAGCGCCAGCGCGTGGCGATTGCGCGGGCACTGGCGCTCAACCCCAAGGTGGTGATCGCCGACGAAGCGGTGTCGGCGCTGGACGTGTCGATCCGCGCGCAGATCATCAACCTGATGCTGGACCTGCAGCAGGAATTCGGCGTCGCTTTTCTCTTCATCTCGCACGACATGGCGGTGGTGGAACGCATCAGCCACCGCGTGGCCGTGATGTACCTGGGCCAGATCGTGGAAATCGGCCCGCGCCGGGCGGTGTTCGAAAACCCGCAGCATGCGTACACCAAACGCCTGCTGGCGGCCGTGCCGGTGGCCGACCCGGCCCGCCGCAGCGCCGTGCGCGAGCTCATGGCCGATGAGATCCCCAGCCCCATACGCGCGGTGGGCGACCCGCCGCAGGTGGCGCCGTTGCACGAAGTGGCGCCCGGGCACTTCGTGGCGCGGCATCCGGTGGGAGGTCCCTATTGATCCCACCCTTTGCAGCTTGCACGCCGCACATCCCTTCCGTTTTGTCTTTACGTCTTTCGCTTTCGCTTAGCCCTCGTTTTCCTTCAAGGAGTTTTTCATGAACAAGCGTCTTTCCACCCTCACCGCCGCGCTGGCCGGCCTGATCGGCCTGGCAGGCCTTGCCGCGCCGGCCCACGCCGCCAAGGACGTGGTCGTGGCCGTGCAGTCCAACTTCACGACGACCGATCCCTACGACGCCAACGACACGCTGTCGCAGGCCGTGGCCAAATCCTTCTACCAGGGCCTCTACGGTTTCGACAAGGACCTGAAGATGGTGCCGGTGCTGGCCGAGAGCCACACCGTGAGCAAGGACGGCCTGGTCTACACCTTCAAGCTCAAGTCGGGCATCAAGTTCCACGACGGCACGCCTTTCAACGCCGAGGCCGTGAAAGCCAATTTCGACCGCGTCACCAACCCCGACAACAAGCTCAAGCGCTACAACCTCTACAAGAACATCGCCAAGACCGAGGCGGTGGACGCCACCACCGTGCGCGTGACGCTCAAGGAGCCCTTCTCGCCCTTCATCAACACGCTGGCGCACCCCTCGGGCGTGATGATTTCGCCCACGGCGCTGGCCAAGTACGGCAGCAAGGGCATCGCACAGAACCCCGTGGGCACTGGGCCCTTCAAGTTCGTTGAATGGAAGGCCACCGACTACCTCAAGGTCGCCAAGTGGGAGGGCTACTGGAAGAAGGGCTATCCCAAGGTGGACAGCATCACCTGGCGACCGGTGGTGGACAACAACACGCGCGCGGCCATGATGCAGACCAACGAGGCCCACTTCGCCTTCCCCATGCCGCCCGAAACGGTAGAGAGCCTGTCGAAGAAGCCCAGCCTGGAGGTGACGAGCGCACCGTCCATCATCCATCGCTACCTCTCGATGAACACGCTGCAAAAACCTTTCGACAACCCGAAGGTGCGTGAGGCCATCAACTATGCGATCAACAAGGACGCGCTGGTCAAGGTGGCGTTCTCGGGCTACGCGGTTCCCGCCGAAGGCGTGGTGCCCCATGGCGTGGAATACGCCGCCAAGCTGGGCCCCTGGCCCTACAACCCGGCCAAGGCGCGCGAGCTGCTGAAGGAAGCCGGCTATCCCAACGGTTTCGAAAGCACCTTGTGGTCGGCCTACAACTACACCACCGCGCAGAAGGTGATCCAGTTCGTGCAGCAGCAGCTGGCCCAGGTCGGCGTCAAGGTGCAGGTGCAGGCGCTCGAAGCCGGCCAGCGCGTGGAGCGTGTGGAGAGCGCGCAGGACCCGGCAACGGCGCCGGTTCGCATGTACTACGTGGGCTGGTCCTCGTCCACCGGCGAAGCCGACTGGGCGCTGCGCCCGCTGCTGGCCTCCGAGTCGCTGCCGCCCAAGATGTTCAACACCGCCTACTACAAGAACCCTGAAGTGGACGCCGACATCGCCAAGGCGCTGGTCACCACCAACGCCGCTGAAAAAGCCAAGCTCTACACCGACGCCCAGCAACGCATCTGGAAGGACGCGCCCTGGGCCTTCCTGGTGACCGAGCGGCTGCTGTCGGTGCGCGCGCGCAACCTGGCCGGCTTTTACGTGATCCCGGACGGTAGCTTCAATTTCGAAGAAGTCGAACTCAAGTAAGCCGGGCCGCGACAGCCCTTCCAGCTTTGACCCGACCTTGACCCACTGAAGAAACCGGCTCCCGCATGACCTCCTACCTTCTCAAGCGCCTGCTGGGCCTGCTGCCGACGCTGCTGATCGTGGCCGTGCTGGTGTTCCTGTTCGTGCACCTGCTGCCCGGCGACCCGGCGCGCCTGGCCGCCGGGCCCGACGCGGACCCCGAAACCGTGGAACTGGTGCGCCGCGACCTGGGGCTGGACCTGCCCATGCACCAGCAGTTCGTGCGCTTTTTCAGCCACGCGCTGCAGGGCGACTTCGGCCTGTCCATACGCACCAAGCGGCCCGTCGCCACGGAGATCGCGGAGCGCTTCGCCCCCACTTTCTGGCTCACGGTCGCGGCCATGGGCTGGTCGGTGCTGCTGGGGCTGGTGCTGGGCATGGTCTCGGCCGTGTGGCGCAACCGCTGGCCCGACCGGCTGGGCATGTCGCTGGCAGTGTCGGGCATTTCCTTTCCCTCGTTCGCGCTGGGCATGCTGCTGATGCAGTTCTTCTCGGTGCAGCTGGGCTGGCTGCCCACCGTCGGGGCCGATTCCTGGCGGCACTACATCCTGCCCTCGCTCACGCTGGGCGCGGGTGTGGCGGCCGTGATGGCGCGCTTCACGCGCAGCTCCTTCATCGACATCCTCAAGGAAGACTTTGTGCGCACCGCGCGCGCCAAGGGCCTCTCCGAAACCGTGGTGGTGGTCAAGCACGCGCTGCGCAATGCGCTGATTCCCGTCGTCACCATGATGGGCCTGCAGTTCGGTTTCCTGCTGGGCGGCTCCATCGTGGTGGAGGTCGTCTTCAACTGGCCCGGCATGGGCCGGCTGCTGGTCGACGCGGTGGAGATGCGGGACTATCCCGTGATCCAGGCGCTGGTGCTTTTGTTCTCGCTCGAATTCATCCTGATCAACCTGGTGGTGGACCTGCTCTACGCCATCATCAACCCGACCATCCGCTTCAAGTGACCACCACCGAAACCCCTCTCGCCGAAACCGCCGCGCCCCCGGCCGATCTCGCCGTGCGCACGCCGGCGGCCGAGTTCTGGCGAAAATTCAAGAAGCAGCGCATCGCCCTGGTCGCCGGCGGCTTTGTGCTGCTGCTGGTGCTGGTGGCGGTGTTCGCGCCCTGGCTGGCACCTTTTGATGCGGAGAACTTCTTCGACTACGACGCCCTGAACGCGCCGCCCTCGGCCAAGCACTGGTTCGGCGTGGACGCGCTGGGGCGCGACATCTTCAGCCGCATCCTGCTGGGCGCACGCATCTCGCTGGCCGCGGGCCTGATCTCGGTGGCCGTGGGTGCCGTGATCGGCACACTGCTGGGCCTGCTCGCGGGCTATTACGAAGGCTGGTGGGACCGCATCGTGATGCGCATGTCCGACGTGCTGTTCGCCTTCCCCGGCATTTTGCTGGCCATCGGCATCGTCGCCATCCTGGGCAACGGCATGGTCAACGTGATCATGGCCGTGGCCGTGTTCAGCGTGCCGGCCTTCGCGCGCCTGGTGCGCGGCAATGTGCTGTCGCTCAAGCACCAGACCTACATCGAGGCGGTGCGCTCCATAGGCGCACCCGACTCGGTCATCATGCTGCGCCACCTGCTGCCGGGCACGGTGTCCTCGGTGGTGGTGTACCTGACCATGCGCATAGGCACCTCCATCATCACGGCGGCCAGCCTCTCCTTCCTGGGCCTGGGCGCGCAGCCGCCCACACCGGAGTGGGGCGCCATGCTCAATGAGGCGCGCGCCGACATGCTCAATGCGCCGCACATCGCGCTGTTTCCCAGCCTGGCGATTTTCCTGACCGTGCTGGCGTTCAACCTGCTGGGCGACGGCCTGCGCGATGCACTGGACCCCAAACTTGACCGCCAGTAAGCGGGGTAAGGCCCCGTGATACCGCGCGATTCGCTGCCTCACATCGGCAGGCTGGCCCGCGGGCCCCGCAACGCCATCACCGACGTCCCCGGCGTGACCGTAGGCCACTGCACGCTGGATGCGAACGAGGTGCAGACCGGCGTGACGGTCGTACGCCCCCATGGCGGCGACCTGTTCCGCGACCGGGTGCCGGCCGCAGCCGTCGTGCTCAACGGCTTCGGCAAAAGTGTGGGCCTGCTGCAGGTCGAGGAGCTCGGTGTGCTGGAAACGCCGATCGCGCTCACCAATACTTTTTCGGTCGCCGCCGTGGCCACGGCGCAGATCCGGCAATGCATGGCCGCCAACCCCGAGACAGGACGCGGCCTGCCCACCGTCAACCCGCTGGTGTTTGAGTGCAACGACGGTTTCCTCAACGACATCCAGCGCATGGCCGTCACCGGCCAGCATTACCTGCAGGCCTGCGAGCAGGCCGGGGTGGAGGTGGCGGAAGGTTCGGTCGGCGCCGGGCGCGGCATGTCCAGCTTCGGGCTCAAGGGCGGCGTGGGCACGGCTTCGCGCCGCGTGCGGGCACCGGGCGGCGGCGAGTACGCCGTTGGCACGCTGGTGCTGGCCAACTACGGCCGGTTGCCGCAACTGGTCCTGGCCGGCCAGGACCTGGGCACCCGGCTGGCTGCGCAGCTCGGCGCCTCGCCGGCGCATCACGAAGCCGAGCCCGAAAAAGGCTCCATCATCCTGCTGGTCGCCACCGACGCGCCGCTGGACGCGCGCCAGCTGCGCCGGCTGGCCTTGCGCGCCGGCGCCGGGCTGGCCCGCACCGGCTCGGTGTTCGGCCACGGCAGCGGCGACATCGCTCTGGCGTTTTCCACCGCCTACACCGTGCCGCAACAAAGCATCAGGCCCATGCCGGCGGTGGCGATGCTGCACGAGGGCCTGATCGACCCGCTGTTCCAGGCCGTGGCCGACGGCACCGAGCAGGCCATCCTCCATGCCCTGTGGCAGGCTCGCGCCGTGACAGGCCGCGACGGCCACCATCGCCCCGCGCTGGCCGAGTTGCTGCAGGGCTGGCCCGCTACTCCATCTTCATTTCCACTGCCATTTCCACCTTCAGCAGGTTCCCCATGAAAGTCCTGATCTCCACCGACATCGAAGGCGTCGCCGGCGTTTTCCACCACGAACAGGTGCGGGCCGGCAACCCCGAGTACGAACGCGCCCGCCTGCTGATGACGCACGAAGCCAATGCCGCCATTGCCGGCGCCTTCGACGCGGGCGCCACCGAGGTGCTGGTCAACGATTCACACGGGGGGTTTCGCAACATGCCGGCCGAGCTGCTGGATGCGCGCGCCCAGGCCGTCATGGGCAAGCCGCGCTACCTGAGCATGATGGCCGGCGTCGACGAGGGTGTGGATGCCGTCTGCATGGTCGGCTACCACTCTCGCGCGCAGGGCCGCGGCATCCTGGCGCACACCATCAACAGCTTTGCCTTTGCGCGTGTGTACTTCAACGGCCTGGAGCTGGGCGAAGCCGGCATCTACGGCGCGCTGGCCGGCGAGCACGGCGTGCCGGTGGTCATGGCCAGCGGCGACGATGTGTTCATCGAGGAACACCGGCCGCTGTTTCCGCATGCCACCTTTGTGCAGACCAAGCGGGCCACCGGCCAGACCAGCGGCATCAGCCTGTCGCCGTCCCAGGCCTGCGCCGCCATCCGCGCCGGCGTGGCCGCCGGACTGGCACAGCGCGGCTCGGCCCGGCCCTATGTGCTGACAGGCCCCATCGCGGTACGCATCCAGACCCAGTCGCCGGCGCTGGCTGACCTGTTCTGCCAATGGCCGGCACTGCGGCGGCTGGAGGGGGATGAGATCGGCTTTGACGCGCCCTCGGTGCAGGACGCGGTACGTATGGTCAACAGCCTCTCGGCCATGTCGAGCATGCTGCGTTAAAGCCTTTCGGAGGCTAGGGAGTGCGAGGCGGGTGTTCCGCCGTCTGCCCTACCCCCCGCTCGCTCATCCAGCGCAGCAGATCCAGCCACATCTGGCGCATCTCGGCATCGAGCGGCGTGCGCGTGGAGTTGGGCAGTTCGATGGTCACCACCGGCACGCCTTTGTGGATGCCGCCGTAGTTGCCCAGCGAGCCCGGGAAGATGCCAACCTGGTCCAGGTAAAGCCGCCCCAGGCGCGAAGGCGGAACTGAAGGCCCGTCGAAGTCGAGCACGCCGTAAGGCGCGTGGATGCTGACGATGAGCTGGGGCTTGAAGCTCTGCATCTGGTCGTGCAGGAAACGCGACTCGGGTTCGGACAGCGGCTTGGGGCCGGGCCAGCGGCGCGGGTCCTTGCCGGTGCGTTTTTCCCAATAAACCTTGGCGTCGCGCTCCCAGTTGGGCGTGGGGAAGTTGCGGTTCAGGTCCACCCCATGGGCATTGACACGGCGCGGCGGGCTGGACAGCACGCCGTCGGGATTGAGCACCGGCACAAAACGCCAGTGGACCACCTGGGGCGCATCCTGCGGCGGCTGCATGGCCAGCCTGATCCAGTGCAGGGCCACCGCGCCCGAGGACAGCTCGTCGCCGTGGATGGCGCCCACCACCAGCACGCGCAGGCTGGCGTTGTCGGGCTTGATGTCGCGCACCCAGAGCGCCTGCCCGTTGACCGAGCGCACGCCCGAGGGCTGCAGCTGCGCCGCCTCGCAGAGGTCGCGCTTGACGTTCGGCAGCCTGGCCGCGTAGTCGGCGCAGGGCGAGTCGGCCCGGGCCCCATTCGCTATGAAATAGGTAGCAAGCAGGCAAAAGGCAAAGCGGTGAAACGGCATGCCCGCGAGTTTAACCGGCGCGTTCGCAGCCGCGGCCGCGCCGATACCTAAACCCTGGTGCGAGTGGGCCGGGGCCGCATCAGTTAAATTAGCCGTCTATGCCGACTCCCGCCATTCCTCGCCAAGCGAGCAGCCCCAGTTTCTCGCAGCGGGAGTTCCGGGCATCGCTGGCGATGTTCGCCACCGGCGTCACCATCGTCACCGCGCGCACGCCGGCCGGCGTGCTGGTGGGCCTGACCGCCAACTCCTTCAATTCGGTGTCGCTGCAGCCGCCGCTGGTGCTCTGGAGCCTGTCGCAGGCGGCCGGCTCCATGGCCGCGCTCAGCACCGGCTCGCACTATGCGATCAACATCCTCGCGGCCGACCAGAAAGAACTGGCAGAACGCTTCGCCAGCGGGCGCGCGGACCGCTGGGACGGCGTGGCCTACAGCGAGGGCGCCAGCGGCGCGCCCCTGCTGGACGGCGCGGCCGCGCATTTTGAATGCTTTAACCGCAGCCGCTATGAAGAAGGCGACCACGTGATCTTCGTGGGCGAGGTCGAGCGCTGCGGCCACCGCGTTGGCGCTTCGCCGCTGCTGTTCCACGGCGGCAGGTTTTATACCGAGCACCCGCTGTAGCCCAAGCACCGGTTACCCCGCCCTTTTCGCAGAGCCCCCATCCCCACCTTCCCCCAGAGGGGGAAGGAGCAATACCGGGTTTTGTCCCCTCCCCGCTGGGGGAGGGTTAGGGTGGGGGCCGACGGCGTTCGATAACTTCAATACTTTCAACCGTAGCACCAACGTTCCAATTGCCCACAACTCACGAATGACACGCAAGACCCATCTCGACACCCTCGCCATGTCCCTGCTGCTAGGCTGCTGCCTGTTCTGGGGCCTGCAGCAGGTGCTGATCAAGGCCACCATCAGCGAGATCCCGCCCATGTTCCAGGCCTCGTTGCGCCTGGTGGGCGCCACGGCATTGCTGTGGCTGTGGTGCCTGTGGCGCGGGATTCCGCTGTTCAGCCGCGACGGCTCGCTCAAGGCCGGCTTGCTAGCCGGCGCACCGTTCGGCGCGGAGTTCGCCTGCATCTACGTGGGCCTGCAATACACCAGCGCTTCCCGCCTCACGGTGTTTTTGTACACCTCGCCCTTCTGGGTCGCGGCGCTGGTGCCGCTGTGGGTCAGGTCCGAAAGGCTGCGCGGCCTGCAGTGGCTGGGCCTGCTGTGCGCCTTCGCCGCCGTGGTGTTCGCGCTGCGCGAAGGTTTCACCGGCGAGCACGCCTCGACGGCGCGCGGCGACCTGCTGGCGCTGGCCGCCGGCATGTTGTGGGGGCTGACCACGGTGGTGATACGGGCGACCAAACTGGTCAGCATCTCCGCCGAGAAGTTGCTGTTCTACCAGCTGGCCGTCAGCGCGGCCGTGTTCCCCTTGCTGTCGTTGTACCTGGGCGAGCAATGGTCGTGGCGCTTCAGTCCCTTTGCCATCACCTCGCTGTTGCTGCAGACGGTGATAGGCGCCTTCGCGAGCTACCTGGCCTGGATGTGGATGCTGGGGCGCTACCCGGCTACCAAGATTTCGGTGTTTGTGTTTTTTACGCCGCTGTTCGCGCTGCTGTTCGGCGCGCTGTGGCTCAAGGAAAGCGTGACCCCCGGCCTGCTGGTGGCGCTGGCCACCGTGGCGGTGGGCATTGTGCTGGTCAACCGCAAGCCCGCGGGCGCATGAAGGGGCGTTAAGCCTATTGCGAGGCGGTGATGCCCCCGTCCAGGTACAGCACCTGCCCCGTGACAAAGCGCGACGCGGGCGCCGCAAAAAACACCGCCGCGCCGGCCACGTCCTGCGGGTCGGCCACGCGGCCCAGGGGAATGCGTTCCAGCACCTGCTTGCGTGTCTCGGGGTTTTCCAGCCAGTGGCGCGCCATCTCGGTCTGCACCACCGTGGGCGCGATGCCGTTGACGGTGATGCCATGCGGCGCGAGTTCGCTCGCATGCTGGCGTATCAGCATAACCAGGCCGCCCTTGCTGCTGCTGTAGGCCGAATAACCCCGGCCGCGCAAACCGAGTTGCGCGCGCACCGAGAGCAGGTGCACCTGCGCGCCGCCCCTGCCGCCTGCAATCTGTTGCTTGGCGGCCGCCTGCGCCAGAAACATCGCAGCCTTGAGGTTGACCTGCAGCACTTCGTCAAACGCCTCTTCGGTCACCTCCAGCAAGGGCTGCTCGCGCTGCATGCCGACACAGTTCACCAGGATGTCGAGACCGCCCCATTGCTGCGCCACCGCATCGACGGAGGCCTGCATCTGCGGCACCGAATGCGCGTCCATGGCCAGGCCCATGGCTTCGTGCCCCGCCGCGCGCAGGTCCGACGCCACAGCCAGCGCCTTGGCCTCGTCGCGACCCGACACGGCCACGCGCGCGCCGGCCATCGCCAGGCCCCAGGCAATCGCCTCGCCAATGCCGCCGTAGCCGCCGGGCACATAGGCGGTTTTGCCGCGCAGGTCGAACAGGCCGGAAAGCGACTGCGTAAAGTCAATGGACGGTGTGATGTTCATGGATGCGAGTGTGGGCGCAAAGCGCAATGGCGGCGAAAGGGCTTTCCCTCAGTTCATCTGTTCATTAGTCCATCAGCAAACCGCCATTGAGGTCGATGATCTCGCCGGTGATAAAGCCCGACAGCGGCGAGGCCAGGAAGCGCACCACATGGGCAAACTCCTCCGGCTCGCAGAAGCGCCCGACCGGGATGTCCTTGAGCAGCTTCTGCCGCTGCTCTTCGTTGAGCTGTTCGGTGATCATGGGCGTCTTGACATAGGCCGGCGCGACAGCGTTGGCGGTGACGCCAAAGGGCGCGAGTTCGCGCGCCAGCGAAAAGGTCAGCGAACTCATCGCGCCCTTGGACACCGAGTAGGCCGTGCCCGCCGTCAACCCGCCGGTCTTGGCCGCCAGCGAACTGGTGTTGATGATGCGGCCGAAGCGCCGCGCCTTCATGGCCGGCACCACCTGCTGCGCGAGGTAAAACGCGCCGTCAAGATTCGCCCCCAGCACGCGCCGCCATTCAGAAGCTTCGGTCGCTTCGACCTTGTTGTTGGAGAGAATGCCGGCGTTGTTGACCAGGATGTCGACAGGCCCGAGGGACTTCACGATGCGCGCATGGCCGTCGCTCACGGCGGTGGGGTCGCTGATGTCAAACGAGAACGCCTGGGCGCGCGGGCCTAGCTCATCGGCCAGCGCGCGGTTGCGCTCAGTGCTCACATCGACCATCGCGACCTTGCAGCCGTCTTCGAGCAAGGCCTTGACGACGGCCAGGCCCATGGTGCCGGCCGCGCCTGTGACCAGCGCGACTTTGTTTTCAAGCGATTTCATTCAAATTACTTTCTGCGATAACTATTGAGATTCACATAAATCACGACAAATTCTCACTACCGTTCGCCCTGAGCCTGTCGAAGGGCTTCGACAAGCTCAGCCCGAACGGTTCGGTGTCCTGAGTTACGAAAATATGAATAGTGGAGAAGGATCAGACGTCCAGGATGCTCTTTTTCCCAAACAACCCTCTCGAGCGGAAGGTCACAACAGCAATAAACAGCAAGTACATGGACATCAAGGACCATTCCGACGCATAAGAGCCCGTCAACCCCACCACCATGCCGACCATCAGCCCGGCGATCACCGCGCCCCACAAGGAACCGACACCGCCCAGCACAATGATCAGGAAGGCCGGCACCACCGCATCGACACCCACATGCGGGCGTATGCCCCAGATCGGCGCCATGACCACACCCGCAATCGCCGCCAGCGCCACGCCCAGGCCGAACACAAAGAGGCGCAGGCGCGAGAGGTTGATGCCCAGCGCGCGCACCATTTCGCTGTCGTGCGCGCCGGCCTTGATGATGGCGCCGTAGGGCGTCTTCTGCAGAAACACCCAGAGCAGCCCGATCATGAGGATGGCAAAGCCGCTGGCAAAAAAGCGGTACTTCGAATACACCAGGTCGCCCATCAGGAAGGCGCCGGAGATGACCTCAGGCAGCATCAGCTGCTTTTCAGACGAGCCCCAGATGACGCGTATGCCTTCTTCAATCACCAATGCCGCGCCGAAAGTCAGCAAGAGACCGTAGAGCGGGTCGCGGCCGTAGGTGCGCCGCATGCACAGCTCCAGCAGCATGCCGAAGATGCCGACAAAAATCGGCGCGAAGACCAGGGCCACGCCGTAGCGCGTGCCCAGCGGCAGGCTCATGTACCAGGCCTGCAGGCTGGGAAACATGCCCAGCTGCGGCGCAACCAGGAACAGCGCGAAGTACATGCCCAGCGCGAACAGCGAGCCGTGCGCGAGGTTGATGGTCTCCATCACCCCCACGATCAGCATGAAGCCCAGCGCAATCAGCGCGAACAGCAGGCCCAGCGAGATGCCGTTGACGAGGTGCGGAATAAGCTGAAACAGGAAATCCATGTCGGTCTTTAAAAGTTGGAGGCGGGTCGGTCAGGGTTCGTAGCTCGGCGTGGCGGCATAGGACTCGAGCTTGCATTGCTGCACGCTGTCCTTGTCTTCCACCTCGTCCGGTCTTAAACGACCAAGGATGCGGAAGATGTCGTCCGGCTGCTTGGGGTAGGAGTTGTAGGACGCCATGTAAATGTTCTGCTGCAGCTGGTGCGTCAGCGGGTTCATGTAAGCGTCTTCATGCTGCATGCGTTGCGCCGCCGGGATGCGCAGGTTCTCAAGTTCGCGGATGACCTTGAGGTTGTGGGTACTGCCGGCCCGCTCTATCGCGCGAAACAATTCATGCGTGGCCATGTAGCCGTTGTAAAACACATTGCCGGGCACCTTGATGCGGTAGTCCGCGTTGGCCTTGCGGTAGCGCGCGACAAACTCCGCCACGCCCGGCAGCCCCAGGCCCCAGTACCAGGTGGTGCCGAAGATGCCGAACATGGCCTCGCGGCCCAGGCCGTACACATCCGGCCAGTCGGCCTGGTTGTTGATCCAGCCGAAGCTGCGGTCCAGGCCGGCGCTGCGCACCTGGTCGCGCAGGTACTTGAGGTCTTCACCGCCCACGGCCGTGGCGATGACACCGGGCTTGAGCTTCTGGATTTTTTGCAGCTGGGCTGAAAAATCCCGCGTGTTCTGCGGCACCAGCAGCTCTTCCACAATCTTGCCGCCGTTGCTTTCAACAATGCCGCGAATGGCTTTGGCCGTGTTGTGGCCCCACAGGTAGTCGCTCGTCAGCAGCAGCCAGTTGCGGCCGAAACCCGTCATGGCGCCTTTGACCACCGAGGTCGAAAAGTTGGTGCCGTTGCCGTCCCAGACAAATTTGGTGCGGTGGCAGTCCTTGCCGGCTTCGGTGGGCGAGCTCGAGTTGGTGTTGAAGTAAATGCAGCCGGCCTTTTGCGCGACCTGCGAGATCGCATTGGCCGCGCCCGAATGCACGCCCCCCAGCATGAAGGCGACCTCACCCTCGCCCAGCATGCGCTGCGCCACGGCCGAAGCTTTCGCCGCATCGCCGCCGGTGTCGGCATGCACGGTTTCCAGCCGGCGGCCCAACACCCCGCCGCGCTCGTTGACCTCCTGGATGGCCATCACAATGCCGCGCCGCTCGTCCTGGCCGCTGGCCGCGTACTGGCCGGTGTCGTCGGTGGTCAGGCCTATCAGCAAAGGCTTTTTGCTTTTGGCCTGGGCCCAGGCGTGGTGCAGCGTCCAGGGGCCGAAAAAGCCCATGGCGGCCGCACCGGCCCCGCGTATCAGTTGCCGCCGCCCGCGGCTGGGCCGCGCGCCGGCGGCTGTGCAATCGGAGTCCATGAAAGGCGTGCCGGTTTCAGACTTCGTAGCTGGGCGTGGCGTCGTAGCTCTCGAGCTTGCAGGCGCCGGGTGCGTCCTTATCCATCACGTCCTTGGGATCGGCCTGCGTGAGGATCTTGAAGATGTCGTCTTTCTCGGCGGGCTGGTCGTTGTAGCTCGCCATGTAAATCGTCTGCTGGCACTGGTGGGTGACCGGGTCCATCCACGCGTCATAGTGCTGCAGGCGATCGGCCGCGCTCATCTTGCGGCCTTCGAGTTTTTTGATGACCGCGATGTTATTGGTGGTGCCGGCTTCCTCGATGCAGCGCAACAATTCGCGCGTGGCCATATAGGCGTTGTGGTACACATTGCCCGGCACGCGGATTGCCATGCCCGGGTACTGCTTCTGGTAGGCCGCGACGAATTCCTTCACGCCGGGCAGGCCCAGGCGCCAGTACCAGGTGGTGCCGAAGACGCCGAAAATGGCCTCGGGGCCCAGGCCGTAAACGTCGGGCCAGTCCTGCTGGTTGTTGATCCAGGCCATGGTCTGGTTCATCTTGAGCTGCACCACCTGCTGGCGCAGCGCCTTGATGTCGTCGCCGCCCACGGCCGTGGCCACCACATTGGGTTTGAGCTGCTGCAGCTTGAGCAGGTAGGACGAAAAATCGCGGGTGTTCTGCGGCACCAGCAGTTCCTCCACGATCTTTCCGCCGTTGGCTTCAACAATGGCGCGCGTGGCCTTGGAGGTGGTGTGGCCCCACACATAGTCGTTGGTCAGCAGCACCCAGTTTCGGCCGCTGGCCTTGATAGCGTTCTTCACGATGGCGTTCGAGAAATTGGTGCCGTTGCCGTCCCAGACGAACTTGGTGCGGTGGCAGTCCTTGCCGGCCTCGGTCGGGCTGCTGGAGTTGGTGTTGAAAAACACTGTGCCGTATTTCTGCGCCACTTGCGAGATGGCATTGGACACGCCCGAATGCACCGCCCCGATCAGGAAGGCCGCCTCGTTGCGCGTGATCATGCGCTCGGCCACGCGCGAGCCCGTGGCCGGCGTGGTTTCGGTGTCGATGTGGATGGCTTCAATACGCCGGCCCAGCACACCGCCCTTGTCGTTGAACTCCTTGATGGCCATCATCGCGCCCAGCCGCTCCATGCCACCAGAAGCGGCGTACAGGCCCGAGGCGTCCATGGTGAGGCCAATGGTCAGCGGCTTTTTCTGGCCGGTCTGCGCCCAGGCGTGGTTGTGCTTCCAGGGGCCCATAAAGGGCGCCGCGCCGTACAGGCCCGCGCCCACCAGCGCGAGGCTGGAGTGCTTGAGGAGCGCGCGGCGCGAGGTGGCCGTGGCGTCGGGTTTCGATTCGGGGCTTGTATCGTTTTTGTTGATGTCGCTCATGGTTTTGTCTCCTGCTTGTTTGTTAACAGTGAATGGCTCGACTAACTCGGGTTCAAACGGGTCGGCTTAACGGGGAACGATCTTGACGTCGTTGAGTTTTTCCTGCGCTTCAAAAAGGGAGGCGATCAGCTTGTCGCCGAAGCCGGCGTTGCTGGCTTGTATGAGGCTCTGGTGCGTGGCCTCGCCCATGAAGCTGCTGACGGGCAGCATCTCGGCCAGGTGGGTGTAGTAGCGCAGGTCTTTCTGCGCATTGGCGATGCCGAACTTGAAACCGGTGACGTCGCCTTCCTTGAGCGTCCTGGTCGCCATCATCTGGAAGATGCCGCAATTCACGCCGCCAGCCGAGATCACGTCATACAGGCGGTTCAGGTCCAACCCGCTTTTGGCCGCGACCGCGAAGGCCTCGGCAATCGAGGCCGCGAAGCTCATGGCCATCATGTTGTTGACCAGCTTGAGCACATGGCCGTGGCCGGGCGGGCCGACGTGGAAGATGTTTTCGCAAAAGGCCTTAAGCACCGGCTCCAGCGTCCTGAAGTCTTCGGGCTCGGCGCCCACCATGGTGTTGAGCCGGCCTTCCTCGGCCTCCTTGGGCGTGCGCGCCAGCGGCGCGTCCACCAGCTTGATGCCCTTGGCCGCCAGGTCATTGCGGATGCGCGTGCTGGAGGCCGGCTCGGCCGTGGAGGTGTCGACCACGATCAGGCCCTCGCGGCCGCTGTCCAGCAGGCCGTCCTTGCCGTAGACGATGTCTTCCACCTGGGGCGAGCCCGTGACGCAGATGAACACGATGTCGCTGGCCTGCGCGCATCCGGCGTTGGTGGTGGCCTCCTTAGCGCCGGCGGCGATGAGGTCGGCGAGGTTGTCGCGGTTGCGGTTGACCTTGAAAGTCAGGGGATAGCCTTTGGCCAGCAGGTTCTTGGCCATGCCATGGCCCATCATGCCAATGCCGATAAATCCGATTCGGGGTGTCATGTCTTGTCTCCGTTGTGTTTCTTTGTTTGCTTGTTTTTTGCTGCTGCTCAGTTCACAGCTTCTGTTGCACCGGCTGAAGCGCCGGCTCGTTGGCCAGTCCTGGCCTGGTCCCACAGCGCGATCAACCGCGCGTAACGCTCGGCAATGTCCTTGACGACCGCCGCGTCGTCCATGGCGCCCGAGAACCAGCCGGCCGCGGCCTCGGCAAAAATCGAGCGCCCGACGGCAAAGCCGCGGCAGACGGCATGCGGCGCCGCGATGCGAAAGCTCTGGTCCAGCTTTTCCTCGCTGGCTTCCAGGCCCAGCACCAGAACGCCGCGGCAGTGTGGGTCGTTCTGATGAACCACCGCGGCAATCTTTTCCCAGCCGGCCGCGCTGGCGGCGGGCGGCAGCTTCCACCAGTCGGGAAAGATGCCGGCCTGGTAGATCTGTTCAAGCGCTTGTGGCACGGTGTCGTCATTGGCCGGCATGTCCTTGGGTGGGATGACCTCGATGAGAAATTCGTGAAAGCTGTCCACGCTGGCGCGCTGCAGCTCGGCCAGTTTTGCCAGTTGGCTTTCGCGCAGGGCGGGTTCGTCATGCGGGTGGTAATACACCAGGCATTTGGCGACGTGTTCGCCGGGCCAGGTCCGCATGGCGGCGCCCAGGCCGGCGCCGGCTTCGAACTGCAGCGGTCGCGAGCCGGGCAGCTCAACGGGCCGCGCTACCCACCAGCCCTTGCCGGTCACCGTCGGGAGCACGTCTTCACCGAAGCGGCCGTCGACGATCACGCCCACACCGCTGCGCCCTCCGGCGCCACGCCGCGCACCTTCGGCAATCAGCGACTTGAACAACGGGATGCGTTCGCTACCCGCGCCATGGCGCGCAGCCAGTTCTTCCAGCTGCATGCGGTGGTCGAAGGCCAGGATGACCAGTTCTTCCCAGCGCCGCGTGCGTGTGCTGGCGCGGTGCAGGTGTTCGAGCCGCGCGTCTTCGCGAAGCCGGCGTGTGGCCGAGCCGTGGGCCAGGAAAAACTGCAGCTCTTCCCAGCTCGCCATGGCCGGCGCGCAGCCGTGGCGCGACACCACCAGTGCGCCGCAAGCGTTGGCGTAAGCGCAGCAGCGCTCAATCGGCTCACCCGGAATCCAGCCGCGCAAAAAGCCCGACATAAAGGCATCGCCGGCGCCCAGCACGTTGTAAACGTCGACCGGAAAGCCCTGCCCCTGCAGGCCTTTTTCAAGCGAATCGGGAATCGCGCCGTCGAACACCACGCAGCCCATGGGCCCGCGTTTGACGACCAGCGTGCTGGCCGTGAGCTCGCGCAGGCGGCGCAGGGCGGTCAGTGTGTCGGTGCTGCCGCCGGCAATGTGGATTTCTTCTTCGGTGCCGACCACCAGGTCGCAGCGTCCTATGACGGTTTGCAGGTGCGCGCTGACTTCGCCCGAAGGCACAAAGCGCTGCTCGCCCATGCCGGGGCTGGTCAGGCCCCAGAGCACGGGGCGGTAGTCGATGTCGAGCACCACGCGTGTGCCGGCGGCCTTGGCCATGGTCATCGCACGCGTGCAGCTTTCATAGGTGAGCGGCTGCGACAGGTGCGTGCCCGAAATCAGCAGCGCCTTGGACGAGGCGATGAAGGCCGCGTCGAAATCGTCCGGGCTGATGGCCATGTCGGCGCAGTTGTCGCGGTAAAAAACCAGCGGAAAGGTGTCGCGGTCCTGGATGCCGAGGAACACCAGCGCCGTGAGGCGCTTGGGGTCGGTCGCCACATGGCTCACGTCCACGCCCTCGGCCGCCAGGGTTTCGCGCACAAAGCGGCCGTTGTGCTCGTCGCCCACGCGGGTCAGCATGGCGGGCTTGAGGCCCAGGCGCGCCACGCCGACGGCGGTGTTGGCGGGCGAGCCGCCCAGGTACTTGCTGAAGCTCTGCATGTCTTCCAGGCGGCCGCCAATCTGCTCGCCGTATAAATCGACGGCAGCGCGGCCCACGCAGATCAGGTCGAGCGGGCGATTCATGCGCCCCCCTTGCGCGCAGGCTTGGCGGCGGCCTTGCCCTTGCTTTTGCTTTTGGCAACGCCCTGCTCGGCCAGCTGGTGGCCGGTGCTGACGACCAGCGCCTGCGCCAGGCACAGCGGCGCGACCAGCGAGCGGAAGGGCTTGGACGAATCGTCGGCCAACTCGAGGCACACCTCGGCATGGGCCTTGAGCGGCGAGAGCGGGCCGTCGGTGATGGCGATCACCGAAGCGCCCAGCTTGGCGGCGGTGGCCGCGGCCTCGATCACGTCGGGCGAATAATTGCGAAAGCTCGCGGCGATCAGCACGTCACCCGGCGCGATGGAACGCAGGCTTTCGCGCAGCATGCCGCCGGTACCGTCAAGCAGGTGGGTGCGCAGCTCCAGCTGGCTCAGCGCATAAGCGAGGTAACCGGCCACCGGGAAGGCGCGGCGCTGGGCCAGCACATGGATGCGCGGGGCCGAGGCCATGAGCTTGACGGCGGCCTTCAGGTCGGCCTGGGCGATGGTTTCTTCGAGGTGGCCGAGTTCGGCCACCGATTCACCCACCAGCTGGTGCAGCACGCCGGCCGGCGCGCGCTCGCCGTTGAGCTGCTTGCGGCGCAGCTGGTCGATGCGTTCGCGATAGCTGTCGGAGCGCTCCAGCAGGTGGCCGCGAAACACCTGCTGCATTTCGGAGAAGCCGCCGTAGCCCAGCGCATTGGCAAAGCGGATCATGGCCGAGGGCTGCACCTCGGTGGCTTCGGCCACCGTCGCCACCGTGCCCAGGGCCAGTTCGTTGGGCTGCTCCAGCGCGAAGCGTGCGATGCGCTGCAGCTGTTTGGACATGTCCGGGTAAGTCCGGGCAATCAGCGCCTTGAGTTCTTCGTAATTGCTTGCAGAGTCCATGTGTGGTCGTCGCCTCGGAGGAAATGTGAGATGTGAAATGCAAGGGGCCGGGCCGGCTTGCATCGCATCAATTTAGAATAAATGTTCTTGCTTATTTAAATATTAGAACGTATATTCTGTTTTGTCCAGCTTTCTTTTCAGTACCTTTTACGTTCACCAGAAAAACCAAGAGACAAGATCCCATGCAACTCGCTCCCGGCCGCGCGCCGCTGATCCCTTTACCGATGCTCGCCACCCTGCTGGTGCTGCTGTCCACGCCGCTGTGGGTGGGCCGCGTCGGGCTGTACCAATACCTGGCCCTGGAAATCATGATCTGGGTGCTGTTCGCGCTGGGCTACAACCTGCTGCTGGGTTTCACCGGCCTGCCGTCCTTCGGGCATGGCGCGTTTTTCGGCGCGGGCGCCTATGCCTTCGGCCTGCTGCAGCTCAGGGTCTGGCCCAACCTGTGGTTCGACCTGGCCGGCGCGGTGCTGGTCACGGCGGCGCTGGGCGCGCTGGTGGCGCTGTTCATCTCGCACCGGCGCGGCATTTATTACGCGCTGCTCACCATTGCCTTCGGCCAGGTGTTCTGGTTTGTCGCCAACAAATGGCACACCGTCACCGGCGGTGAAGACGGCCTGCTCAACATCAAGCGCCTGCCGGCCGACTTTGGTTTTGTGTCCTTCAACCTGAGCGGCAACAACGCCCTCTTCTTCTTTTGCCTGGCGCTGTTCGCGCTGGTGCTGTTGGGGCTGTGGCGGCTGATCCATTCGCCGCTGGGCCGCATCTTCAGCGCCATCAAGCAGAACGAAATGCGCGCGGCCTTTGTGGGCTACAACGTGTGGCTCTATAAATGGCTGGCCTTCACGATCTCCACCGCGGTGGCGGGCCTGGCCGGCGCGCTGTTCGCCATGGCGCAGCAGTCGGCCTACCCCAACGTCATGAGCCTGCACAACTCGGGCTTTGTCGTGATGATGGTGCTCATCGGCGGCGGCCTCGTGAGCTTCTGGGGGCCCATCATCGGCGCCACTTTCTTCATCCTCGCGCGCGACCTGTTGGGCGCGTACACCGAGACCTGGCTGCTCTGGTACGGCTTGGTGTTCATGGCCATGGTGCTGTTCAAGCCCGAAGGCATTGCCGGCGCCTGGCAGGCCTGGAAGGCCAGGCCGCGACGCGCGGTCGCCACCAAAACAGCTCCAGCGGGAGGTGCGCTATGAAGCTCTTTGAGGCCAGCGGCCTGTCCAAACGCTTCGGCGCCCAGGTGGTGCTGCAAGACATCACGCTCAGCTTCAACGAAGGCGAACTCAACGGCATCATGGGGCCCAACGGCGCGGGCAAAACCACCTGCTTCAACGTGCTGACGGGCCGCTACAAACCCGACCGCGGCCGCGTGACCTTTGCCGGCGAAGACATCACCGGCTTGTCGCCGCGCGAGATCGCGCGCAAGGGCGTGTCGCGCTCCTTCCAGATCATGAACCTGTTCGACAGCTACACCGCGCTCGACAACGTTCTGGTGGCGACGCCGCATGTGCGCCGGCAGGGCTTCAACCCCTGGCGCGACCTGGGCGCTGACAGCACGGCGCAGCAGCTGGCCGCCGCGATCCTCGAGCGCGTGGGCCTCAAGGGCAAGGAGCGCACGCTGGCCAGCAGCCTGTCCTACGGCGAGCGCCGGGCGCTGGAGATCGGCGTGGCGCTGGCGGCCGAGCCGCGCATGCTCTTCCTGGACGAGCCCACCGCCGGCCTGGGCGCCGAAGGCACGGCGCGCCTGATGGAGCTGGTCAAGGAGCTCAAGCGCCAGCTCACCATTGTGATCATCGAACACGACATGAACTTCCTCTTCAAACTCGCCGACCAGATCTCGGTCATCCACTGGGGACAGGTCATCACCCAGGGCACACCCGACGCGTTGAAACAAAACGAATGGGTGCGCCGCTCCAACCTGGGGGCGCTGGCATGAGCGCGGTCCTGCAATCCGCCATCCAGGCCGTTTCGCAGCCGCACTCCATGCTGGCCGTGGACCGCATAGACACCTTTTACGGCGAAACGCAGGTGCTGTTCGACGTGTCGCTCAAGGTCAGCGCCGGCGAAGTCGTGGCGCTGCTGGGGCCCAACGGCGCGGGCAAGACCACACTGCTGCGCTCCATCCTGGGCCTGACGCCGCCGCGCAAGGGCAGCATTGCCTTCGACACGCGCGACATCACGCGCATGCCCACACACGAGATCGCCAAGGCCGGCATGGGCTGGGTGCCCGACGACAGGCGCATCTTCCCGACGCTGACGGTGGCGCGCAACCTGGCCATCGCGCGCAAGGCCACGCGCTTTCGCGCCTGGCACGAGAAAGAGTGCTTTGAAATTTTCAGCGCGCTCGAATACCTGATGCACCGCGAATGCGAAAACCTCTCGGGCGGCGAGATGCAGATGGTGGCGATCTCTCGCGCGCTGCTGGGCTCGCCCGGCCTGGTGCTGTTCGACGAGCCCAGCCAGGGCCTGGCGCCCAAGGTGGTGCAGGACGTGATGAAAACCATCAGCCGGCTCAAGGCCGAGGGCATCGCGGTGTTGGTGGTCGAGCAGAACGTGCAAAGCGCGCTGCAGGTGGCCGACCGCGCCTATGTGATGAACCAGGGCGTGATCGTCCACGAGGGCCCCGCGGCCGAATTGCGCAACGATGCCGCCCTGTGCCGGCAGCTTTTGGGAGTCTGACCCGCATGAGCCATCCACTCCATCCACTGCTACGCGTCGAGAACGTCGCCAAGCAATACCAGCGTGGCGTGTTTCGCAAGACCACCACGTTTTCACTCAATGCCGACTTCGAGGTGCACAAACCTTGCGTGGTCGGCGTCATGGGCCCCAACGGCTCCGGCAAGACCACGCTGTTCGAGCTGATCACCGGCAGCAACCTGCCGAGCGCGGGCCGCGTGCTCGTCAACGGCCAGGACATCCACCAGGTGCGCACACGCGAGCGCGACCGGCTCGCCATCCACTACCACCAGTCCTACCAGGTGCGCTCTTTCCAGAAGACCAAACCCGACTTCATGCTGGCGCATGCGCAAAGCGATTCGCCACTCGTGCATTTGTTCGACGAGCCGCAGTTCAACACGCAGGACGGCTACATCGGTTTCATGCTGGACTTCTTCGCCAGGCTCAAGGCCAACGGCCGGCTGGTGTTTTTATGCCTGCACCCCAACGAGCCCTACCACGTGGACATCCTGCGCCAGTGCTGCGAGCGTTTCATCTTTGTGCAAAAGGGCGCGATCAGCGAGGCGCCCGACTTTGACACGCTGGCGCGTGATGAGAAAGTGCGGGCCTATCTGGGTGCGCTGGCGCCGGCGGTGGCCTAGAACCTGCCTGTTCCTAGATCAGGCTGTGCTTCCTGGCCCGATAAGCCAGCTTCGCCCGCGTCGTGCCCAGCCGCCGCGCGGCGGCCGAGAGGTTGCCCTGGCAGGCCGAGATGGCGCGTTCCAGCATGTCGCGTTCGGTTTGTTCGAGGGACTGCGGCGAGGCTGCGGCGCCCGCCAGCACGGGAGAGGAACAGACCGGCGCCCCATCGAAATTCAAGGTGCCTGAGCTGCCCTGCATCCTCAGCGTCATGACCTCGGTGCTCAAAGTCTCACCGCCGGTGAACAGGTGGTGCACGTCGATCAGCCCGTCGGCATCAGCCATGATCACGGCGCGCTCGACCAGGTTTTGCAGTTCGCGGATGTTGCCGGGAAAGTCGTAGTTCAGCAGGGTGCGCACCGAGGCTTGCGTGAAGCCGCCGGTGCTGCAGCCGTGCTTGCGCCGGTAGTGGTTCAGGAAATGGTTCATCAGCAGGGGGATGTCGTCGCGCCGCTCGCGTAGCGGCGGCAAGTGGATGGGAAACACATTGAGCCGGAAGAACAGGTCTTCGCGGAAGCGGCCTTCGCGCACGGCTTGGCGCAAGTCCTCGTTGGTGGCGGCCACCACGCGCACGTCCACCGCGATGCCGCGAGTGCCGCCCACGCGCTCGACCTCGCCCTCCTGCAGGGCGCGCAGCAGCTTGCCCTGGGCGACAAAACTCAGCATGCCGATTTCGTCGAGGAACAAGGTGCCGCCGCTGGCCCGCTCAAAACGGCCGGGCCGCGAATGGCTGGCGCCGGTGTAGGCGCCGCGCTCCACGCCGAACAATTCGGATTCGATCAGTGTCTCGGGGATGGCCGCGCAGTTCACGGCGATGAAGGGCTGGTCCTTGCGTGGGCTGATCCTGTGCAGCATGCTGGCGAATTTTTCCTTGCCCACGCCGGACTCACCGGTGAACAGCACGGTGGCCGTGGTGCGCGCCACGCGGCTCAGCTGGTGGCAGGCCGCGTTAAAGGCCGATGAGGCACCCACCATCGCGTCGCCGGCCTGCGCCTCGCTGGCCTGCAGGTCGGCCGGGCCGGCTTCGCTGCGCGCATAAGCCGCGGTGTCGACAAACTCCCTGGCGTTCAGGTAGCGCATGTCTTCTTCGATGTTGTCCCACTTGTCGGCGGACTTGCCGACCACGCGGCACTGCGCCTGGCCCATGGAGCGGCACATGGTTTCACGGAACACGATGAGCCGGCCGAACAGCGTGCTGACATAACCCGTGGCGTAGCCCACCTGCATCCAGCAGGCCGGGGAGCCGCCTATGCCGTAGGCGGCGATGTGTTCGTCGTCTTCGCTGGAGTTGTGCCAGATGAATTCGCCTTCATAGCCGCTGGTGTCGGGGTCGTAGGTCACGCTGACCAGTTCCACCTTCACCACGCCCTCAAGCGCATGCAGGCGCGTGCCGGCCATGGCGGCCGCCGGCGGATCGGCGTCGGGCCAGTGCTTGCGCACCAGCTGGGCATCGCGTGCGCCGCTGACGTAACCGGCGCGCGTGAACAAACCCCGCGCCTTCTCGATGCCCAGGCTGTCGACCATCTCGCGGCGCATGGAACCCAGCGCCTCGGTGTGCAGCAGCACCATGCGCTGGTCCTGCAGCCAGATGCGGCCATCGCCGGGCGAAAAGAACAGGCATTCGCTGATGTCCGCGATGGTCGGGTGCGTGTCGCCGCCTATGTGCGTGCTGGCGAAGCCGCCCATGGCCTTGGCGACCGACGCACTGTCGAAGCTGCCCAGCGCGACACCGGTGGCACGGGCCACCTCGGCCAGGGAAATGCGATCGGATGCGCGCATGGCGTTTGTCCTTGATTGATCAATTGGTTAAAAAAGCGCAAGAAATTAGTTTTACTTTATAACCATTTGATCAAAAAACCCTCAGTGGTTTCCATGTGCTGCGCCGCAGCAATCGACCCTAGGGTATGTCCCGGTGTTCCCAATGAAAAGCCACCCGGTGCGATGCGGCAGGCGGGCCCTGGCACGCCGCGTTGGTACATGCATTGCGATACAGCCGCACAACGCGCCGATGTGGCGAGCTGATCAAACAACCGTAAGGACAAAAAGCAAATGGGTGTATCCGACGCGATGGCATTTCTGGATCTTTCCGCGCTGGCGCGCGCGCCGCTGGGCGGCGGGAAGCGCGACGTGGTCGAACCCGCGACCGGCAAGGTGATGTGCAACGTGGGCATCGCCAACGCGGCGGACGTGGCCGCGGCCACGCGGGCGGCGGCGAATGCGCAAAAGCCCTGGGCCGCCCTGCCCCCGCGCGAAAAGGCCGACGTCTTTCGCCGTGCCGGCGCACTGTTCCAACAGCACTTCGACGAACTCGCGATGTATGCCACACGCGAGACGGGCGGCATCCTGCCCAAGGGCCAGCATGAAATCCGCGAGGCCATCACCATCTGCCACCTGGCCGCCGCCATGCCGCTGCAGCCGCAAGGCCATGTGCTGCCCAGCGTGCCCGGGCGCACCAGCATCGCGCGGCGCGTGCCGCACGGCGTGGTGGGCGTCATCTCGCCTTTCAACTTTCCGCTGATCCTCACGCTGCGCGCCGTGGCGCCGGCGCTGGCCGCGGGCAATGCCGTGGTGATCAAGCCCGACACCCGCACGCCGGTGACCGGCGGCCTGATGATCGCTCGCATCTTCGCCGAGGCAGGCTTGCCGAAAGACCTGCTGCAGGTGCTGCCAGGCGACGCCGAAGCCGGCGAGGCCCTGGTGACAGACCCGCTGGTGCCCATGATCGCCTTCACCGGCTCGCCCGCGGTGGGCCGGCGCATCGGCGAGCTCGCGGGCAAGCACCTCAAGAAGGTGTCGCTGGAACTGGGCGGCGCGAACTCGCTGGTCATCCTGGACGACGCCGACCTGGACATCGCCGCGAGCAACGCCGCCTGGGCTGCCTACCTGCACCAGGGCCAGATCTGCATGGCGGCCAACCGCATCCTGGTGCACGAAAGCATCGCAGCGCCTTTTCTGCAGCGCCTGGTCGCCAAGGCCACGCACCTGCCGGTCGGTGACGGCGCCACCGGCCAGGTCGCGCTGGGCCCGCTGATCGACGCGCGCCAGCGCGACCGCGTGCATGCCATCGTGCAGGACAGCATCAAGGCCGGCGCGAAGCTGGAAGCCGGCGGCACCCACGACGGCCTGTTCTACAAGCCGACGGTGCTCTCAGGCGTGAAGCCCGGCATGCGCGTGTTCGACGAAGAAACCTTCGGCCCGGTGGCCAGCATCGTCACCTTCGGCAGCGACGAAGAAGCCGTCGCGCTGGCCAACAACAACACCGGCAGCCTGGCCTGCGCCGTGATCTCGCGCTCGGTGGGCCGCGCCATGGCGGTGGGGCAGCAGCTCAAGGCCGGCATGGTCCACATCAACGACCAGACCGTCAACGACGACTGCGTCAACCCATTCGGCGGCCCCGGCATCGCGGGCAACGGCACCAGCGTGGGCGGCCCCGCCGACTGGGAGGAATACACGCAGTGGCAGTGGATGACCGTCAAGGACACCGCGCCCATGTTCCCGTTCTGAACCCGACGACACCAAGGAGACTTTCATGAGCCTGCAAGGCAAAACCATTGTCATCACCGGCACCTCGTCGGGCATAGGCGCCGAAACGGCGAGGCTGGCGCGCTTCCAGGGCGCCCGCGTCATCGGCATGGACCGCAACGATCCCAGCCTGACGCTGGACGGCTTCATCAAGGCCGACCTCGGCACGGCGGAGGCCATCAATGCCGCCGTGGCCCAGCTGCCGGCCCAGGTCGATGCACTGTGCAACATCGCCGGGGTGCCGGGCACGGCCGACGGCGAGCTGGTGGCGCGTGTGAACTACCTGGGTCTCAGGCACCTGACCGAAAAAGTGCTGGCGCGCATGCCGCGCGGCGGCAGCATCGTCAACGTGGCCTCCATCCTGGGCGCCGAGTGGCCGCAGCGCCTGGCGCTGCACAAGGAACTCGCGGCAGCGAAAGGCTTTGAAGCCGGCGCGGCATGGCTGCGTGCCCACCCGGTGCCGCAAGCGACCTGCTACCAGTACTTCAAGGAAGCGCTGATCGTCTGGAACGCCGTGCAGTCGCAGGAGTGGTTCCTGGGCAAAGGCGTGCGCATGAACTGCGTGGCGCCCGGCCCGGTGTTCACGCCCATCCTGGGCGACTTCGTGGCCATGCTGGGCCAGGAGCGCGTGCAGGCCGATGCCCACCGCATGCTGCGCCCCGGCTTTGCCGACGAGATCGCGCCGGTGGTGGCCTGGCTGTGCAGCGATGCCCCGCGCTGGATCAGCGGCGCCAACATTCCCGTCGATGGCGGCCTGGCCTCGACCTACGTCTAGCGACATCCAGCACCCGTCCACCCAACACCACGGATGCGAGGGCATCCATCCCTATCCCACGACAACACGATAACCACGACACATCAACGAGGAGACAAAATCATGACGACCAAGAGATTCAAACCCTTCAGGCTCAGCACGCTGGCCCTGAGCTGCGGCCTGGCCTGCGCACTGCCGGCCCATGCCTTCGAGCTGGACTCGGGCGACCCGGACACCAAGATCCGCCTGGACTTCACGCCCAAGTACAGCCTGGCCTGGCGGCTGAAAGACCCGTCGCCGCTGCTGACCTCGCCGGCCGCCCGCGGCGACGGCGGCGTGACCAACGAGAACGACGGCGACCTCAACTTCAAGAAGGGCCTGGTCTCCAACCGCGCCGACCTGTTGACAGAGTTCGACTACAGCCGCAGCAACTGGGGCCTGCGCATCAGCCACTCGGCCTGGTACGACTCAGAGTATCTGCGCGCCAATGCCAACGATGGCACGGCCGGCGTCAGCAACTTCGCGGGCCAGGCCGCCAACCAGTTCGTGCCCGCCACCCGCGACCAGCACGGCCGCGGCGATGAGTTCCTCGATGCCTTCGTCTGGGGCAAGGGCTCCATCGGCAGCATGCCGGCCTCGATACGCGTCGGCAAGCACGCGCTGCAATATGGCGAGAGCGTGTTCTTCGGCCAGAACGGCATTGCCAACGCGCAGGGCCCGGTGGACATCGCCAAGATCGTCTCGGTGCCGAACTGGCAGTTCAAGGAAGTGCTGCTGCCGGTGGAGCAGATCTCAGGCACGCTGCAAGTGGCTGAAGGCGTGACGCTGGGCGGCTACTACCAGCTCAAGTGGCGGCCCAGCAAGATCCCGGGCGTCGGCAGCTATTTCTCGAACCAGGACTACATCGGCGGCGGCCGCGTCTACCTGGGCGGGCCGGTGCTGCCCACCGACACCAGCCGCGACCAGAAGCCGGGCGACAGCGGCCAGTTCGGCGCGCAGCTGCGCTGGGCGCCGGCCGGCAGCAACTACGAGTTCGGCCTGTACGCCGCGCGCTACAACGACAAGACCCCGGCCGTGCCGGTGTTCGACCTGATCAACGGCAATGTGCACAACGTCTATGCCAAGGGCATCAAGACCCTAGGCGCCAGCGTCACCTCGTCAATCGGCCAGCTCAACTGGGCGCTGGAAGGCTCGGTGCGCAGCAACGCGCCGCTGGCCAGCGACCCGGCCGTGCTGGGCGGCGCGCCCTTCATGCCGCCGGCCAACTGCGACGGCTCGCCCGCCAACCCCTGCTATGCCACCGGCCGGACGGCGCACATCAATCTCTCGGGCATTTATGTGCTCAACAAGTCCAGCCTGTGGGACGGCGGCGCGCTGGTGGCGGAACTGGCCTGGAACCGGCTGCTGAGCGTGACGAAAAACCCGAGCGCCGTCGGCTTCGGCGGGCTGGACCCGAACACCACACGCGACGCGGCGGCCTTTCGGATGATTTTTGAACCGCAGTACTTCCAGGTGCTGCCCGGCCTGGACCTGTCGATTCCGCTGGGCCTGGGCTACAACTTCGGCGGCCGTTCCGCGGCCGTCATCAACTTTGCCGGGGGCGCCAGCAAGGCGGGCGACGTGAGCATAGGCATCAAGGGCAAGTACCAGAACGTCTGGAACTTCGCGCTCAACTACACAGCCTTCTTCGGCAAGGAAAACACCTTGACCGTGACGGACCCGAGCACCCCCACTCGCATGCTGTCCTTCGGCCAGACCCTGAAAGACCGCAACTACGTTTCCTTCACCGCTTCCCGCACCTTCTGAAAAACATTACAGAGACAACCATCATGATGCAGACCGCAAAACACTCCTTGCTCATGGCCGCCCTGCTGGCCGGCGCCGTGTCCGCCCAGGCCGCCGTCACCGCGGAGGAAGCCGCCAAGCTCAAGTCCACCCTGACGCCCATGGGCGCCGAAAAAGCCGGCAACAAGGAAGGCACCATCCCGCCGTGGGAAGGGGGCCTGGCCAAGGCCACGCCGGGCTACAAGAACGGCGACGCGCGGCCCGACCTCTACCCCAACGAAAAGCCCATCCTGTCGATCAACGCCAAGAACATGGCGCAGCATGCCGACAAGCTGACCGACGGCGTGCAGGCGCTGATGAAGAAGTACCCCGACTTCCGCATCGACGTCTACCCCACGCACCGCACGGCGGCGGCGCCGCAGTCGGTGTACGACAACACCTTCAAGAACGCCACCCGGGCCAAGACCATCGAAGGCGGCTACGGCATGGAGGGCGCGTTCGGCGGCACGCCCTTCCCCATCCCCAAGGACGGCTATGAAGCCATGTGGAACCAGCGCACGGCCTGGCGCGGCGGCAACTTCGCGATGCCCATGCGGGTCTGGGTGGTGACGTCCGACGGCAAGCGCACCATGGCCTCGGGCGGCACGCAGACCATACGCCAGGCCTTCTACGACAAGGACGGCAGCGCCGAGAAATTCGACGGCTACTACCAGTACGGCAAGCTGGTGGTGAACGCGCCGGGCTCCAAGGCCGGTGAGGCCATCCTGGCGCTGGACGGTGTCTCGGAAGCGGCGCCGCGCGGCCTGTGGCAATACCTGGTGGGCCAGCGCCGCGTGCGCAAGGCGCCTTCCGTGGCCTACGACACGCCCGACTCGGTGACCTCCGGCATCGGCCTGTTCGACGAAGCCTTCACCTTGTTCGGCCCCATCGACAAGCACGAGCTCAAGCTGGTCGGCAAGAAGGAGATCTACATCCCCTACAACAACAACCGCGCCGCCTCGGCCAGGATCGAGGACCTGGTGACGCCCAATACGCTGAACCCCGCGCAAGTGCGCTGGGAACTGCACCGCGTGTGGGAGGTCGAGGCCACGCTGGCGGCCGGCAAGCGGCACGTGGTGCCCAAGCGCAAGTACTACATCGACGAGGACTCCTGGCAGATCGCGCTGTTTGACGGCTGGGATGCCAAGGGCCAGCTCTGGCGCACCAACTACGCGCTGATGCTGACCGCGCCTGACGTGCCGGCCGTGACCAACATCGTGCTGTGGGGCGGCTATGACATGCAGACCGGCGCCTACTACCTGAACATGGCCTCCAACGAACTGCCCAAACAGTACGAAGTGCAGCCGCCGATTCCGCGCTCCTTCTTCAGCGCCGAGTCCCTGGCCAGCGAAGGCGCGCGCTGATGGCCGAAGTCACTGCCGGAGTGACGCGGCGGCAGGCGGCCCTGGCCGGGCTGCTCGGCTGGAGCGCCACGCTCCCCGCGTGGGCGGCCAACGTGCCGGCCGTGCTGTCGCAGCCGGCGTTGCTCACCCCCAAGGCACTGGGCGCGGCCACGCTGGCCGTGGCGCGGGCCGGCGACCGGCTGGTGGCCGTCGGCGAGCGCGGCACGGTGCTGCTGTCGGACGACCACGGCGCAAGCTGGCGGCAGGCACAGGTGCCGGTGCAGGCCAGCCTGACGGCCGTGTGTTTTGCCGACGCGCGCACGGGCTGGGCTGCCGGCCACCTCGGTGTCATCCTGCACAGCGTGGACGGCGGCGCCACCTGGCAAAAGCAGCTCGACGGTGTGCAGGCGGCGGAACTGGTGAAACAGGCCGCGCAGCGCACCGGCAATGCCGACGCCGTGGCGCAAGCGCAGCGCCTGGTCGAAGAAGGCGCGGACAAACCGTTTTTTGACCTGGAATTCATCGACGCGCAGCGCGGCTTTGCCGTCGGCGCCTACAACCTGATGTTCGCCACCACGGACGGCGGCAAGACCTGGGAAGCCCTGGGGCCGCGGTTGCCGAACACCAAGAGCCTGCACCTCTACGGCGTGCGCGCACGCGGCCGCACGCTGGTGGTAGCCGGTGAGCAAGGCCTGCTGCTGCGCTCCAACGATGGCGGCGCCAGTTTCAGCGCTTTGGCTTCGCCCTACAAGGGCAGTTTTTTCGGCCTGCTGCAGACACGCGGCGGTGCATTGGTGGCTTACGGCTTGCGCGGCACGGCCTACCGCTCCATCGATGAAGGGCAGCACTGGGACAAGCTGGACACCGGCCTGCCTATGGCCATCGGGGCCGGCATGGCCTTGCCAAACGGCGGCTTTGTGCTGCTGAGCCAGGCGGGTGACGCGCTGGTGGGTGCGGCCGACGGGCCCGCGCTAAAGCGCATCCCGGCGCGTGAACCGGTTCCGGTGTCCGGCGCTGTGCTGGCTGCCGACGGCCACCTGGTGCTGGCGAGCCTGCGCGGCATGCGGCGCCTGGAACTGCCGGCCCACTGACAAAGAGAAAAACAAGAACCACCCGGGACCACCGCGACTAATTTATGCACGCCGATTCCTCTTCCTCTCCTGATCTCCAGCCCGTTGTCGCGCGGCTGGAGAATTTCGACACGCGCTCGGGCACGCTGCTCGAGCGCGTTTTTTTCAACCACCGGCCTTGGGTCATGGCCGTCTGCGTGCTGCTGACTTTGCTGCTGGGCTGGCAGGCCACGAAGCTGCGGCTGAACGCGAGTTTTGAAAAGACCATCCCCACGGGCCACCCCTACATCGTCAACTACCTGGCCCACAAGGCCGACCTGGGCGGCCAGGCCAATGCGCTGCGCCTGGTGGTAGAGGCGCGCCAGGGCACCATCTTCGACAAGGCCTATCTCGACGCGCTGCAAAAAATCAATGACGAGATTTTTTTGCTGTCCGGCGTGGACCGGCCTTTCATGAAGTCGCTGTGGACCTCCAACACGCGCTGGGTCGCGGTGACCGAGGAAGGCCTGGACGGCGGGCCGGTGATTCCCGATGCCTACGACGGCTCGCCCGCCAGCTTGGCCGGGCTGCGCGCCAACGTCGAGCGCTCGGGCGAGATCGGCCAGCTGGTGGCGGGCGACTTCAAGTCCAGCATCGTGTTTGTCCCGCTGCTGGACCGCAACCCCGAGACCGGCCAGGCACTCGACTACGGTGAGCTGTCGCGGCAGATCGAAACCCTGCGCACCAAATACGGCAACGATGCATTGCAGATTCGCGTGACGGGCTTCGCCAAGGTGGTGGGCGACCTGATCGAAGGCCTGCACCAGGTACTGATGTTCTTCCTGCTGGCGCTGGCCATCACCACGGTGGTGCTGTACAGCTACACCCGCTGCAAGCGCAGCACGGCGCTGGTGGTGGCCTGCTCGCTGGTGGCGGTGGTGTGGCAGTTCGGCCTGCTGGCGCTGCTGGGCTACGAGCTCGACCCCTATTCGGTGCTGGTGCCCTTCCTGGTGTTTGCCATCGGCATGAGCCACGGCGCGCAGAAGATGAACGGCATCATGCAGGACATAGGCCGCGGCACGCACCGGGTGGTGGCCGCGCGCTACACCTTCCGGCGCCTGTTCGCCGCGGGCCTGACCGCGCTGCTCTGCGATGCCGTAGGCTTCGCCGTGCTGGTCATCATCCAGATCAAGGTCATCCAGGACCTGGCGCTGATCGCCAGCATTGGCGTGGCGGTGCTGATCTTCACCAACCTGGTGTTGCTGCCCGTGCTGCTGTCCTATGTTGGCGTGGCGCCGGCCGCAGCGGCGCGCAGCCTGCGCGAGGAAACCGAACATCAAGGTCAGCAAGGACAGCGCGCATGGCTGTGGGCCCTGCTCGACCATTTCACGCAGAAACGCTGGGCCACCGCGGCGGTGGCCGTCGCGGCCCTGATGGCTGCGGGCGGCTATGCCGCCAGCCTGCACCTCAAGATCGGCGACCTGGACCCAGGCGCTTCGGAGCTGCGGCCGAGCTCGCGCTACAACCAGGACAACGCCTACCAAATCGCGCACTACGCGGCCAGCGCCGACATCCTGACCGTGATGGTGACCACGCCGGCGGACAAATGCACGGCCTATGACACCCTGGCCAAGGTGGACGCCCTGGCCTGGCGGCTGGAGCAATTGCCGGGCGTGGAATCCACCAACTCCATGGCCGCGCTGTCCAAGCTGGCCATGGTGGGCTACAACGAAGGCAACTTCAAATGGTTTGAGCTGTTGCCCAACGAAGGCGCTTTGGGCGGCGTGCAGACGCGTGCACCGCGCGAGCTGTTCAACCAGAGTTGTTCCTTCCTGGCCCTTTATGTTTACCTGAAGGACCACAAGGCCGAAACGCTGGCCGGCGTGGTGGCCGACGTGGAACGCTTCGCGGCCGTCAACGACACGCCCGAACTCAGCTTCAAGCTCGCGGCGGGCAGCGCCGGCATCGCCGCGGCCACCAACATCGTGGTGGGCAAGGCCATGCGCGAAATGCTGTTGTGGGTGTATGCGGCGGTGGTGATCCTGTGCTGGATCACCTTCCGCTCCTGGCGTGCGGTCGTGGTGGCGGTGCTGCCACTGGTGTTGACGTCCATTTTGTGTGAGGCGCTGATGGTGGGCCTGGGCATGGGTGTCAAGGTCGCCACGCTGCCGGTTATCGCGCTGGGCGTGGGCATAGGCGTGGACTACGCGCTCTATGTGCTCAGCATCACGCTGGCGCGCATGCGCGAGGGCGCCAGCCTTTCCGAGGCTTACCACCACGCGCTGCAGTTCACCGGCCGCGTGGTGCTGCTGACCGGCATCACGCTGGCCCTGGCCGTGGGCACCTGGGCGTTTTCGCCGATCAAGTTCCAGGCCGACATGGGCATATTGCTGGCCTTTATGTTTGTGTGGAACATGGTGGGGGCGCTGGTGCTGCTGCCCGCGCTGGCGTATTTCCTGCTGCGGCCGGCCATGCCGGTGGCACTGTCCCAACCGGCCGGCAAGCGCGTACTGGTATGAGCAGGCTCACCCACATGCGCGGCCAGCGTGCGCGCAGTTTCCTGATCGCGGCGGTGCTGCTGTGTGCGGGCGCCGTGGGCCATGCCGTGCCCGAGCCCATCGTCATCGGGCAATCGCTGCCGCTCACCGGCGCGGGCTTTCCGGTGGCCAACCGCGTGCTGGCCGGCGCCCGCGCGCATGTGGAGCGCGTCAACGCTTCGGGCGGCATCCTGGGCCGTCCGGTGGAGCTGGTGACGCTGGACGACGGCGGCGACCCCGCGCGCGTGGCAGCCAACCTGCGCACCCTGGTGCGCCAGCACAAGGCGGCCCTCATCGTCAATTGCCTGGGCGAGCGGGCCTGCCTCGAAGCAGCCCAGGCCACGCGTGAACTTCGCGTGCCGCTGGTCGGCCCGATGTCGGGCGCGTCGGTGCTGCGCACGCCCGACGTCCGCCATGTTTTCAGCTTGCGTCCCGACGATGCCAAGGAGGCCGATGCACTGGCGCGCCAACTGGGCTCCATCGGCGTCTCAAAGGTCACCGTGCTGGCCGATGACTCGGAGCCGGCACGCACCGCGGCGCTGGTGGCCGCCCTGCAGCGCAGCGGCCAGCAGGTCACCCGCTTCACGGCCGACGCGCGCCTTGAGTCGATTGAAGCCGCGTTCCGCGAGGTTGCCAAGGCGGCGCCGCAAGCCCTGGTCCTGAACCTGGGCAACGAGGTGCTGGATGCACTGGGCAGGCTTCCCCCCACGGTTTACGACAACATGCCGTCCACCGTCGCCACCCTGTCGACGTCGGGGCTCACGCAGCTGACGCGCCTGTTCCGCAACCGGCTGGTGGGCTACACCAGCGTGGTGCCGAATCCCGAGGTGGCGCGCCTGCCCATCGTGCGCGAGCTTGAACGCGACGCCGATGCCTTCATCGGCCCCGAGGCCCTGACCTTCGAAGGCCTGGAGTCTTACCTGAACCTGCGTGTCTGCACCGAGGCTTTGCGCCGTGCCGGCCCGCGCGCCGACGGCCCGCGCCTGGGCGAAGCGATTGAAAGCCTGGGCGCGCTGGACCTGGGCGGCTTCAGGCTCTCATTCGCGCGCGAGCGGCACCAGGCATCGGACCACGTCGAGATCGGCATGCGCTCGCGCGACGGAAAGCTGTTGCTTAGATGATTCCCCCCCGAAGCGCCTGCGGCGCTCCCCCCTCAAGGGGGCGCCACCAGCGGCCCGGCAAAGCCGGTTCCGCGGTGGCCCCCGCATGGCAACCGAGACCCACCGAAAGACTGTGATGACCACAAACGCTATCACCCCCGGACTCAAATCGGCCGCAATGGACCCCGCCCTGGCCGGGTTTCTGGCGCAAGCCGCCGCGCAGGGTAATCCGCCGCTGGAAAGCCTGCCCCCTGCCATCGCACGGCAGGTGTACCGCGAGCTGGCCGGCACATTGGGCCTGCCCGCCCCGGCCATCGCAAAGGTGGAAGACACCAGCATCCCCGGGCCGGGCGGCCCGCTGCCACTGCGCGTGTACAGCCCCGGCACCGCCGGCCCCTGGCCTGTGCTGCTGTATGTGCACGGCGGCGGTTTTGTGATCGGCGACCTCGAAACCCACGACAAGGTCTGCCGAACCCTGTGCTACCACGCCGGCATGCTGGTGGTGGCGGTCGACTACCGCCTGGCGCCCGAGAATCCCTTCCCCGCCGCGCCGGACGACGTTGAAGCCACCTTGCGCTGGGTGCTCGCGAACGCCGCCGCGCTGGGCGGTGACGCCGAACGCATCGCGGTGGCCGGCGACAGCGCCGGCGCGCAGCTGGCGCTGGTGGCAGCACGCCGCGTGAAGGCCGATATGGTCCGTGCCCTGGGTTTGATCTACCCCGTGGCGCAACACCCCAGCCGGCCCAGTGCCTCCTACCAGGAGAACGAGGGCAAGTTCCTCAGCATGAGCGTGATGCAATGGTTTATGGCCAGCTACCTGGGCGGGAGCGCCGATGCAGAGAAGCACCCCGACTACGCCTTGCTCGATTCAGGCAGCCTGGCCAGCCTTCCCGCCACCTGGGTAGCCACCATGGGCCACGACCCGCTGCGCGATGAGGGGCACGCGCTCGCGCTGCGCATAGCCTCCACGGGCGTGGCGGTGATGCATCGGCACTATCCCGAGGCGATTCATGCCTGCATCCATTTCACGGCGGTGTCGCCTGTCGGCCAGCGGATCATGGTCGAGCTGGCGCAGTGGTTGCGCGCGCGGGTGTGAGGGCCGACCTGTTTATTCGCGCAGACCGGCCCCGGCGCGCTTTTGCGCGAAGGCCACATACCAGTCCAGGCAAGCCGGGTTGGCCATCGCATCGCGGTTCACCACTTTCTCGAGCGGTTGGCCCAGCAGCAGCTTCTTGATCGGCAGCTCCTGCTTCTTGCCCGAGAGTGTGCGCGGAATCTCGGGCACGGCGAAGATCTCGTTGGGCACAAAGCGCGGCGATAGCGCGGTCTTGACGGCGTGGTTCAGGCGGGCCTTCATGGCCTCATCGAGTTCATGGCCGGGGCGCAGCACGACGAAGAGCGGCATGTAACTCTCGCGGCCCAGGTACTCGAGGTCGACCACCATGGAGTCCAGCACCTCGGGCAGTGCCTCGATGGCGCTGTAGAGCTCGCTGGTGCCCATGCGCAGGCCGTGGCGGTTGATGGTGGCGTCGCTGCGGCCGTAAATGATGCAGCCGCCCGAGCGCGTGACCTTCAGCCAGTCGCCGTGCCGCCAGACGCCGGGGTAGGTGTCGAAGTAGCTGGCGAGGTAGCGTTGATTGTCTTTGTCGCCGACGAAGTAGAGCGGCATGGAAGGCAGCGGCTGCGTGCACACCAGTTCGCCGACTTCATCAACAACAGGCTCGCCCTTGTCGTTCCACGCTTCGACGGCGCAGCCGAGGATGCGGCATTGCATTTCGCCGGGGATGACGGGTAGTTCACGGTTGCCGCCTATGAAGGCGCCTGCGAAGTCCGTGCCGCCAGAGATGTTGCACCACCAGATATTTGGATTCCCGATCTTGGCGAACTGCGCCGTCCCCCAACGCTGTGTGTCCTCACTGAGCGGTGAGCCCGTCGTGCCGAGTGTGCGCAGGCGGCTCAGATCTCCGCATTGCGCGATGTCAACACCGGCCTTCATGCAGTTGGCAAAGAATGCCGCACCCGCGCCAAAGAAAGTCGCGCCCGTGTTGGCAACAAAGCGCCACAGCGTGGTCCAGTCGGGCTTCTCCTTATTCGTGCCGGCTGGGTTGCCGTCGTAGATGCAGCAGGTGGTGCCGTTGAGCAGGCTGGCGGCCTGCACGTTCCACATGATCCAGCCGGTGGAGCTGTACCAGTGAAAGCGTTCGGGATTCGCGGGGTCCGCATGGCTGGGCGCCAGGTCGTTGTGCAGGCGCAGCAGCGCCAGCCCCACCAGCGCGACACCGCCATGGCCGTGGACGATGGGCTTGGGCAGGCCGGTGGTGCCGCTGGAGTAGACGATCCACAAGGGATGGTCGAAGGGCAGCCAGAGCGGCTCATAGGCGGCGGTCTGCGCGTCATCGCGCGCGACGGCCTGCGCAAAGTTCGCATGGCCAATGGACTGGCCCGAGGCCGGAAGAATCTCATGGACGAGCACATGGGTGACGCTGGGCAGGGCCGCGGCCAGCTCGGCCACGGCCTCATCACGCGCCATGTCACGCCCGCCATAGTGCACGCCGTTGCAGGCGATCAGCACCTTGGGTTCAATCTGGCGAAAGCGGTCCAGCACGGCGGGCGTGCCCATGTCGGGCGCGCAGACACTCCACACTGCGCCTATGCTGACCGTCGCGAGGAAGGCGACCATGGTCTCGGGCGTGTTGGGCAGGTAGGCGGCCACGCGGTCGCCAGGCTGAACGCCTTGCGCCTTCAGGTGCAGGGCCAGCGAGGCCGACTGCCGGCGCAGTTCGGCCCAACCCAGTTCGCGCGCCGCCTCGCCCTTCGCGAGGCTGGCCTCGCCGTGGCTGAGGATGGCGGGCACACCGGCCGCTTCGGCCGCCGCCGCGTGGCGAAACACCTGCTGCGCGTAGTTGCCCTGAGCGCCGGGAAACCACTCAGCGCCCGGCATGCTGCGCCGGCCCAGCACGGCCGTGTGCGACGTGGGCGACTGGACCTCGAAGTAATCCCAGATGCTTTGCCAGAAAGCATCGAGGTCGCTGACCGACCAGCGCCACAGCGCCTCATAGTTGTCGAAAGACAGGCCGCGTGTGGCCTGCAGCCAGTTCTGGTAGTGGCGTATCTGGAACATGGGTGCAACCATAAACCAAGTCGGGCGGCTGCGCCGAGCCGCGCCACTGCCGTAGCGTATATTGCCCAAGGCGCTATAGCACCGCCCAACTGAAGGTATTGATTGAGCGACGAAGTCTGGATGATTCATTGCGATGGAAGCGCCGTGCCCAATCCGGGCCGCATGGGCCTGGGCGCAGTTCTCGTGGAACCCGGCGGTACGCGCCACCCGATGTCCGCTCTGGCGGAGGGCCGGGGCTGCAACAACGAAGCCGAGCTGCGCGCACTGATGGCAGCGCTCCATGAAGCCAGGCGACATGGGGCGACCGCGCTGGTGATCCACTGCGACAACAGCGTAGTGGTGCAGCACCTGGCCGGTACCGCTACCGAACCTTTTCTTCGCTTGGCCCCGCTGTTCGACGAGGTACGAGTTATGCTGCGGTCTTTCCCCGCCGCGCGGGTGGTCTGGATACCGCGCCACCGCAACCGCGAGGCCGACGCCTTGGCCAGGGCGGCCGTGGGCTTGCCGCCCAAGACCCCGGCGGGCGCGGGCAAGCGCAGGGCTTGAGCCTCTCAGGCCAAAACCAGTCCCTCAACAGGGGATTGTCTTTTCGCACAATCGTGCTAATATTCGCGCCGTGGACGCCAAAACCCAGAAAAGCGAAATGACCCGCGCCGCCATCATTGGCGCGGGCATTGACCTGGCCGCCGCGGAGGGCCTAGAGGCCATCACGCTGCAGGCCGTGGCGGACCGCATCGGGATTTCCAAGAGCGGCGTGTTCTCGCGCATAGGCTCGCGCGAGGCTTTGCAGAAAGCCGTGATCGAGGAGTTCGGCCGGCGCTTTATTGCCGACGTGTTCGTGCCCGCCATGCAGCAGCCCAAGGGCCTGCCGCGGCTGGACACCATCGTGCAGCGCTGGATCGTGCGCATGCGCGACGTGGAGATCGAGTCGGGCTGCATCTACACCGCGGGCGCTTTCGAGCTGGATGACCGCGAGGGTGAGCTGCGCGACACCCTGTTCGGTGAAATCACCCGCTGGCGTGCCGCCTTGCGGCGCACGGTGCTGCAGGCTGTGGACGCCGGCCACCTGCGCGCCGACACCGACCCCGAACAACTGGTGTCCGAGATTTACGCCCTCTCCGTGGGCTTGTTGCACGACGCCCGTTTCCTGCGCGACAGCCGCGCGGCCGAACGGGCCCAGGCATCCTGGAAGCGCCTGCTGCGAAGCTACCAGACCGAAGCGAGCAACCCACAATAAGAGACGACTAGAAAAGCGCGGAGAGAGGCAGCCATGCCGTTTCCGGTGTGTCAGTAACGTTTAATTTCGCACGGTTGTGCGAAGAAATGAGGAAATCATGTTGATCTTGATCATTGCCGTAGGCGTATTTCTTGGCGCCCGCGCCGTGAAGGCGGCCCTGGCCTCGTTGCGCGGCCTGCCGCGCAGCAACGAAGACTGGGTCTGGTACTGAGAGCCCGGAGAGCCCACGCCATGACACGCACCTCCCTGCAGGCCACCATGGCCTTTTACAACGCCATCCCCCTGACGCGCATCTTCCGCTGGGGCCTGGGCGCTTCGCAGCAGCTGTGGCCGGCGCTGGCCGTGCGCGCGGCCTACCGGCTTTTCGGCACGCCGCTGCCGCCGAAGTGGATCAGCCGGCGCCGCGGCTGGAGCCCTGACTGGCATATCGAGCAATGGCCGTTCGAGGACGCCAGCCTGACGCTGTATTCGCGCCCCGCCGCGCCGCATGGCCCGGTGGTGCTGCTGGTGCACGGCTGGGGCGGCCATGCGGGGCAGATGCTGGCGCTGGCCAACCGGCTCGGTGAGCAGGGCCTGCGCCCGGTGATGGTCGAGATGCCGGCGCACGGCCGCAGCGGCGGCTCGGCCAGCAACCTGCCGCAGTTCGCGCGCGTGCTGGAATATGTGACGGCGCGGTTGCAGCAGCAGGGCCACACGCTGCGCGCGGTGGTCGCGCATTCACTCGCGGCCAATGCCAGTGCCTACGCGGCCAGCCGCGGGCTGGCGGCCGGCCGCCTGGTGCTGCTGGCGCCGCCGGCCTCGCCGCTGGAATACACACGGCTGTTCGCCCACGTGTTCGGCCTGAGCGAAGCGACGCGCGCGGCCATGCAGCGGCGCATCGAGGCGCGCGAAGGCATCCTGATGCCGCAGTTCGAGCCCGCCGCCGTGGGTCCGCGCATCGCCCTGCCCACGCTGGTGGTGCATGACCGCCACGACAGCATCAACCGCTTCGCCGACGGCGTGGCCTACAGCGAGGCGATTGCCGGTGCGCGCCTGGTGGCGACCGAGGGCCTGGGCCACCGCAAGATCCTCAAGGACGAAGAGGTGCTGCGCGAGGTGGCGGCCTTTTTGTCCTGAGGTCGGATGCCGATACCCGGCCGGTCTTCAACGGTTTTACCCCTTCTCCCTCTGGGAGAAGGTGGGGATGAGGGCTGGCAGCGCCTGCGCCGCTCCCGCGTATTTGGGCCGGCGGCCCTCACCCTAACCCTCTCCCAGGGGGAGAGGGAATAAGCGTCTGTTCAATGCCTAAACGGGGCCCCGTTTAGGCATTGAACAGGCTCTAAGAAGGGCAGCCTTGTGCACATGCGCCATTGCCCCTAGCATTGCCTCACTTAACAACCGAGGGAATGCCATGGGAATGCTGGACTGGACGGAAAAAAGCAGCGCGGTGTTGCAGCAAGGCGGGGTCATCAGCCCCGATGAACGCCTGCCCTGGCCGCAGACCGCCGTCATGGGCGTGCAGCACGTCATCGCGATGTTCGGCGCCACGGTGCTGGCGCCCATCCTGATGGGTTTCGATCCCAACATCGCCATCCTGATGAGCGGCATAGGCACGCTGATCTTCTTTCTCATCACCGGCGGCAAGGTGCCCAGCTACCTGGGTTCCAGCTTTGCCTTCATCGGCGTGGTGATCGCCGCCACGGCTTACGCGGGCAAGGGCCCCAACACCAACCTGGGCGTGGCGCTGGGCGGCATCATCGCCTGCGGCGCGCTCTACACGCTGATCGGCGTGGTCGTGCAGTCCATAGGCACGGGCTGGATTGAACGCTTCATGCCGCCGGTGGTCACGGGCGCAGTGGTGGCGGTGATAGGCCTGAACCTGGCCGGCATTCCCGTCAAGAACATGGCGGCCGGCAATTTTGATGCGTGGATGCAACTGGTGACTTTTGTCAGCGTGGCCCTGGTGGCGGTGATGACGCGGGGCATGGTGCAGCGCCTGCTGATTCTGGTCGGCCTGATCCTGGCCAGCGTGATCTACGCGGTGCTGACCAACGGCCTGGGCCTGGGCAAGCCGATCGACCTTTCGGGCATCGCCAACGCGGCCTGGGTCGGTCTGCCGGGCTTTACCACGCCGGTGTTTGACGCCGGCACCATGCTGCTGATCGCACCGGTGGCCATCATCCTGGTGGCGGAAAACCTGGGCCACATCAAGGCGGTGACAGCCATGACCGGCAAGAACCTGGACGTCTACATGGGCCGGGCCTTTATCGGCGACGGCGTGGCCACCATGGTATCGGGCAGCGCGGGCGGCACCGGTGTGACGACCTACGCCGAAAACATCGGAGTGATGGCCGCGACCAAGATCTACTCGACCACCGTGTTTGTGGTGGCGGCGCTGATCGCCGTGCTGCTGGGCTTCAGCCCCAAGTTCGGCGCGCTGATCCAGGCGATTCCGCTGCCGGTGATGGGCGGCGTGAGCATCGTGGTGTTCGGCCTGATCGCCGTGGCCGGCGCCAAGATCTGGGTCGACAACAAGGTGGATTTTTCGGACAACAAGAATCTCATCGTCGCGGCCATCACCCTGGTGCTGGGCACGGGCGACTTCACGCTGCGCTTCGGCCAGTTCGCGCTGGGCGGCATCGGCACGGCCACCTTCGGCGCCATCCTGTTGTACGCGCTGCTCAATCGCAAGCGCTGAGGGTGCCCCTGAAATAACAAAAGCCCCGGCGGGTCACGAACCCGCCGGGGCTTTTTCTATGGGCGCGGGAATACCCGGGATCAGCCCAGGAAGCGCCCACCGGCGCCGAGCACGCCGAGCTCCACAAACTTCGAGCCCGCGAACGGCGGCGCGGCGTAGTCGACGCTGAAGCCGCCGAGGTCGAACTTCTGCAAACCGGCCAATGCGGTGCGCAGCTTGGCGCGCGTGAGGTCGCGGCCGGCGCGCTCCAGGCCGGCAGCCATCACGTGGGTGTTGATGTAGCTCTCCAGGCTGCCCAGCGAAAACTCCTGCTGGCCGATGGCGCGCATGGCGGCCTGGTACTCACGCACCACCTCGGTCTTGGCGCGATGCGGGTCGGGGAACACCATGGTCAAGGCCAGGCCGGTGCCGGCCGCGCCCAGCGCCTTGATGCCTTCGCCCGAGAGCGTCACGCTCAGCCCCGCGATGGGCAGCAGGGGCGACATTTTTTTCAGCCCGGTGATCAGGCCCACCGATACCGACCCGGCAGTGCCCAGCAGTACGGCGCTGGGTTTGCCGGCGACGACCTGGTTCACGACCTCATTGAGGTTCTTGCCGTCAACGGCCAGCCCCACCGACGTTGCCGGCTTGGCACCCTGCGCCTGCAGCGCGCGATTGACGTCGAGCAGCACTTCCTTGCCGTAGTCGTTGTCCAGGTACACGACCGTCAGGTCCTTCATGCCCATGCTGACGAGACGCTGCACCAGGCGCTGGGTTTCGTCGGTGAAGCTGGCGCGCACGTGGAACACGTTGCGCATGCCGGGCTTGCGCAGCGACGAAGCGCCCGAACGCGGGCCGACGTAAGGCAGGTTGGACTCTTCAATCAGCGGCACGATGGCGGCGTTGTTGGGCGTGCCGACGCAAGACATCAGCGCAAAAATGCTGCCGTCGCCGATCATCTTCTTGACGTTGTCGGCGCTGCGCTGCGGCACATAGCCGTCGTCCAGCATCTGGAACTGCAGCATGCGGCCGTTCACGCCGCCCTTGGCGTTGATTTCGCCCATGGCGGCATCGACACCCAGCTTGAGCTCGGCGCCCACACCGGCCAGCGGCCCGGTGGTGGCACCGGTGCTGCCGATGGTGATGGCCTTGGCGGTCAGGCCGTCCTGGGCATAGGCATTGCGCACAAAAGCGGGGGCGGCGGCAAGGGCAGCCATTTGAGGGGCGAGCGAAAGGAAGCGGCGGCGAAACATCGCGAATCTCCAAAAGGGGGTGGCCGTGAAGCCGAAAGAACCAGGCCGTGCGGCCGTGGGGGGGTGAACAACTAGGCGCCGCCCGGCGCAAAACGCTCAGGCCGGCAGCGAAGCACCGGAGTGTAACTGATAGTAGGTGTTAACCCTGATAAACCGTTCGACCGAAAGCGGTCAGGGCTGGGCGAACCCTTGCTTATTTGGCGGAGGAGCGCCCTGTCGCCTTGGCCAGGGCGGCCTTGGTGGCCCTGAGTTCGCGCTCCAGGTCGGCGCGCTCATCGATTTGCTGCTCCAGCACCTCGTTGACCTGGGCCAGGTCTTCTGCGGATTCCTGGATGCGGGTTTCCAGCGCATCGGTTTTCTCCAGCGCCTGGGCCACCTCGCCGGTCTGCACCTCCGGCGGGATTTCCTGTTTGAGCACCGTGTTGATGACCATCAATTCGGCGGCCGATTGTTCCACCGTGTCTTTCACGGACTCGTTCTGGTCGAGCGCCCGCTTGAGCGGCGTGGGTGCGGGTGACAGCGGCTGGATCATGTCAAGGTCCTTTGTAGAGAGTAGAGGACCGTTGCCGCCAGTACGCCCGCGCAAAAGCGAGGGCTCACAAACGGCGCGCGGGATTCGCGAATGATTCTACGCCCTAGCTGTCGCCGCGGGGGCGGTGAAAGGTAAGGCGCGGGCCCGGATATACACCTGGCAGCGGTTGACGGCCTCATGGCGTTTTGGCCGGCCTGGCGGCGCGCGGCGGCGGCGCGGAAGCGGGCGCCGCCGGACCTGGGCTGAAGATTTTTCCCAGCGTGCTGCCTATGCGGGCGCCTATGGCCGTGCCCACACCCGGCAGCACCGCCGTGCCCACCACGGCGCCCGCGATGGCACTGTTGGGCACGGAGAATTTGACGTTGTCGAGCGGGCCGCTGACGCTGAGCGGGACACCCACAACGCCATCCACGATGTCGACCGCGAACTCGGCCTCGATCTGGCGATTGGCAATCTTGGCCTGGCCGGATGCGCTCAGCGAGCCGGATGTTGCCTTGAGGTTGGTATAACTGACCACCATGCCCTGCGGCGTGTTCTGCGTGTCGAGCTGGCCGGTGACTGAATCGAGCGGCGTCTGGCCGGCGTGCTCCTTGCCGGCGGTGCGCACGGCCTTGTCCAGGTCAAAGCGCAGCAAGGTGGATTTGCCGATGGTGAAGGGCGTGCGCGTGTGCAGCGAGCGCGCCAGCTCGGCCACCGTGTCGCCGTTGGCCGACAGTGTGGTTTCGCCCGAGGCCTTGCCGGCAATGACCGAGCGGCGGTTGAAGGCGGCCAGCATGCTTTCCACTTCAACCCCCTGGGGCCGCAGTTCGCCTTCCAGGCGCATGCGGCCATTGGGGCGCTGCTCCAGCCGGATCTCGCCGTCCGCCGTCCCCCCACCCACATGGATGCGCGCGGCCCAGCGGTCCTCCTGGCCCTGGCGCGTCAGGGCCAGGTCTGTGGCGGGCTTGAAGCCGGGCCGGCGCAGTTCGGCCTTGCGCGGGCGCCAGCCCGGGTCGAAGTCGACTTCGCCGTCGTAGACCACCGGGATGCCGCGCCGTGAAATCCAGGTCACATCACGAAACACCAAACGCGCCAGCGGCAACTCGTCGGCCTGCGCTTCGTCTTTCTCGCGCTCCCGGCCCAGGCCGTGCAAGGACAGCTGGGGTACCACCGCGCCCTCCACATCGGCGCGGTCCACCTTGATGCGGCGCTGCCATAGCGCGAACACGTCGGGATAGGCGGTGAGTTTTTTGATCACGATGGGCTGGGGCTGGTCGGTGGCGGCGTCTTCCATGACCACCGCCGGCGAGGGCAGCAGCCGCCAGTGCAGCGCGCCCACGCGCACCTTGATTCCCAGCTGGGCCTCCAGCTCCACCGAGGCGCGGCGGGCCAATTCTTCGTCGGAAGGCAGCCAGTGGAGCAGCGCGAGCCAAGCCGCGCCCAGCAGCAACAGCAGCACGCCAAAACCCAGCAGCCATTTGCGCGCACGTGTCATGAAAGCATGTCCCTCATGCCCGCCAGCATAGGCCGCGCCGGGCCCCCCAGCGGGGCGACAAGCGGCCCACCTGATGTAGGCCGCAACCGCAGCAAGGCCGCGCCGGCCGGGGCCAATTCCATATTTATTTTGTATTGGGAGGGTGATCAAATCGTATTTGATCTTATGACTCCGCATCCGTATTGTTCGGCCAAAAGAGGCGGAAAGGTAACAAATGGACACGAAGTACGTAAAACTATGGGCCGCAACGCTGCTTGCCGCGGCTTTGTGCGGCAAGGGGCATACACAAATCCTGATCGGCCAGACAGCAGGTTTCACGGGCCCCGTGGCGGCGGGCGTCAAGGAGAACACCGACGGCGCGCGCCTGTGGCTGGACGCGGTGAATGCCCGCGGCGGTATCGCCGGCCAGCAGCTGGAGCTGGTGTCGCTGGACGACAAGTTCGATCCCAAGCTCGCTGCCGAGAACGCGCGGAAGCTGGCCGACCGTGGCGCCATTGCCCTGTTCCTGACGCGCGGCACGCCCCCAACCGAAGCCGTGCTGCCGGTGCTGGAGGCCAGCCGCATGCCGCTGGTTGGGCCCTCCACGGGTGCGATGGTGCTGCACCAACCCGTGCTTCGTTATGTCTTCAATGTGCGCGCGACCTACCAACGCGAGGCCCAGAAAGCCATCGAGCACCTGAATACGCTGGGGATCATGCGCATTGCCGTGGTGCATGCCGACGATTCCTTCGGCCGTGACGGCTTGGAGGGCGCCAACAGGGGCTTTGCCCAGGTCAAGCTGAAACCCACAAATGTCCTGAAAGCAGACCGCAGCAAGCCCGACTACAGCGTGCTCGTGCCGCCCATTGTGGCCAGCGACGCGCAGGCCGTGTTGTGGATAGGCTCAAGCAGCGCCGTGGCCGAAGGTGTGAAAGCCCTGCGCACAGCCAAATCGTCCATCCGCGTGGTCACCCTGTCAAACAACGCATCGGCGGGCTTCGTCAAGGCGCTGGGGGAGTACTCACGCGGCGTCATCGTCACGCAGGTTTACCCGTCCGAACGCTCCTATGCCTACACGATGGTGCAGGAAGCCATGGAGCTCGCCAAGGCCAAAAAGCTCGATCTGTCACCCGCCGTGCTGGAAGGCTACGCCGCCGCCAAGGTGCTGGTCGAAGGCCTGCGGCGTGCGGGCAAAAACCCCACGCGGGAGACGCTGCAGGCAGGGCTTGAAGGCATGAAACGCTTTGACCTGGGCGGGCTGGAGGTGAGCTTCAGCCACGACGACCACACCGGCCTGGAATTCGCGGACCTCTCCATCGTGGACCTCGAAGGCCGCTTTGTGCGCTGACGCCCGGCCTTCCGTTTTGACGACCTCGGCCGCACCGCATCCATCCGCAGGGAAAAACCGCCATGGCATGGAAAAAGTCGCTGCACAGCTGGCTGTACGAAAGCTCCACGCAGATACCGAAGGCGCAACTGGAAGAGCTGCGGATTCAGCTCCAGGAAGCGCTGCAGCAATGCGACGGACCGATGTGCGAACGCCTGCATTGGCGCATCGACGCGGCGTGCACCGCACAGCACCTCTGGCTGCTGCGCGGGGAGATATTTCAGCTGGTGTCCCGCCAGTTCTGCCAGGAGGAAGCGGCGCGGCGCATCAATGCGCTATTGCCCGCTTTCTCGGGCCGCTTGCCCAAGCGCATGCTGACGAGGGTTTAAGAACCAAGCCTCTCAAGGTCTTTCCCCCTCTCCCTTTGGGAGAGGGAGCAAGACGAAGACCTTGAAAGGGGTGGTTCTAAGGCCTTTCTTATTCAGTCGCAGCGCGTGCCATGCGCTCGCTCTTCCAGTACACATCGTCGCCGCCGTTCATGCGGTTGAGCACGCGCGACAGCACGAAGAGCAGGTCGCTCAGGCGGTTGAGGTATTGGCGCGGCGCATCCTTCAGGGGCTCGGCCGTGCCGAGCGCCACCACGGCGCGTTCGGCGCGGCGCGCCACGGTGCGGCACACATGGGCCAGCGAGGCGGCTCGTGACCCGGCCGGCAATATGAATTCGGCCAGGCGCGGCAGCGCCGCGTTGTGTTCGGCCAGCGCCTCGTCGAGCAAGGCCACGGCCTCGGGCTTGAGCAACTCAAAGCCGGGGATGGACAGCTCGCCGCCGAGGTTGAAGAGCTGGTGCTGCACCTCCACCAGCAGTTCGCGCACGCCGGGCGGCAGCTCTTCGCACAGCAGCACGCCGATGTGCGAGTTGAGTTCGTCGACATCGCCCATGGCGTGAACACGCAGGCTGTCCTTGGACACGCGCGTGTTGTCGCCCAGCCCGGTGGTGCCGTTGTCGCCGGTGCGGGTTGCGATCTGTGAAAGTCTGTTGGCCATGGTGCAAGCGCGATGAAGCGCGGTAAGAGAAGTCAATGAAGCAAAGGGACTAAAGCAAGCTTTACGCGCGGCAAGAAAATGTGTCGTCGTCCGCCCTCATGTGAGTGAGGCAACACCCTGAAAAACTGCTGGCCGCGAGGAGCCGGCTGGGTTGCAATGGCCGCTTGTCCACTCTTTGAAAGACTGATCGCATGACCATGCACACGGCGGCAATCTCCTCCGCAAAACATCCAAAACATTCTATTCCCGGCTTTGAGTTGCGCAGCGTGTTGCTGATAGCCGCACTGGCCGCGGGCGCCGTCGGCGCCGCGCGGGCACAGACAGCACCGGCAAGCCCCAACAGCCCGCCCTCCCAGATGGAAGCCCCGGCGGCCGTCCCGCAGAACCGCACCACCACCAAGGACGTCGAAGCCGCTTTCAGCCGCGCCGACGCCAACAAGGACGGCAAGCTGGACCGCCAGGAGGCCGAACACCTGCCGGCCGTGGCACAGCGCTTTGACCAGATCGACGCCAACCACGACTCCTTTATCTCGCTGGCCGAGCTGACCAAGGCCGCCATGGGGTCCTGATAGCGGCTTTGTCTCCCGTTCCCGCGACTGAGCGCGCGGGTCTCCGCTCAGGTGGCAGAAAGTACGTACACGTCGTAAACTGTGCCACCGACCCGGAGACACCATGAACGCCCCCCTTCCCCAACACCTGCTCCCTGAAATTCACCAGCGTGAAACGCCTGCCGCGCTGATCGACGCGCTGAAGGCGCGCTTCGCCGAGCGCTGTTCCACCGCCCTGGTGGTGCGCGAGCAGCACGGCCGCGATGAATCTTCCTTCGCCGCGCCCCCGCCTTCGGCCGTGGTGTTCGCCGAGAGCACGCAGGACGTGGCCGATGCGGTGAAGCTGGCCGCCGAGCACAACGTGCCTGTCATCCCGTTCGGCGTGGGCACCTCGCTCGAAGGCCACCTGCTGGCCGTGCAGGGCGGCATCAGCATCGACGTGAGCCGTATGAACAAGGTGCTGTCCATCAACGCCGAGGACCTGACCGTCACCGTCCAGCCGGGCGTGACGCGCAAGCAGCTCAATGAGGAAGTCAAAAGCACTGGCCTGTTCTTCCCGATAGACCCGGGCGCCGACGCGACCCTGGGCGGCATGAGCGCCACGCGCGCCAGCGGCACCAACGCCGTGCGCTACGGCACCATGCGCGAAAACGTGCTGGCGCTGGAAGTCGTCACCGCCGACGGCAGCGTCATACGCACCGGCACGCGCGCCAAGAAATCATCCGCCGGCTACGACCTCACCCGCCTCATGGTGGGCAGCGAAGGCACGCTGGGCGTGATCACCGAAGTCACCGTCAGGCTCTACCCGCTGCCCGAGGCGATCTCGGCCGCGGTGTGTTCCTTCCCCAGCATTGAAGCCGCCGTGCGCACCACGATCGAAGTGATACAGCTGGGCGTGCCGATCGCGCGCGTGGAGCTGATCGACCACAACACCGTGCGCATGGTGAACGCGCATTCCAAGCTCACCCTGCGCGAAGAGCCCATGCTGCTGATGGAATTCCACGGCACCCCCACCAGCGTGAAGGAACAGGCCGAGCTGGTGCAGGAACTCGCCAGCGGCCACGGCGGCAATGCCTTTGAATGGGCCAGCACGCCGGAAGAACGCACGCGCCTGTGGACGGCGCGGCACAACGCCTACTTCGCGGCCATCCAGTCACGGCCCGGTTGCCGCGCGATCTCCACCGACACCTGCGTGCCGATCTCGCGCCTGGCCGACTGCTTGCTCGAGTCGGTCGCCGAAGTCGACGCCAGCGGCATCCCCTACTTTCTCGTCGGCCACGTCGGCGACGGCAACTTCCACTTCGGCTACCTGATAGACCCGACGATTCCAAAGGAACGCGAAGTCGCCGAGGCGCTGAACCACAAGCTGGTGGCCCGCGCGCTGGCGCTGGAAGGCACCTGCACCGGCGAGCACGGCGTGGGCTTGCACAAGATGGATTTTCTGGTGACTGAAACCGGTGATGGTGCGGTGGAGATGATGCGCACCATCAAGCGGGCGCTGGATCCGAAGAACATCATGAATCCGGGGAAGATTTTTTCGCTTTCCTAACGTGGTGAGGGCCGGGTCTTGCTCCGGCCTTCGCGCTCTTCCCTCTCTTCCTCTGCTTCGTCTGTTTACTCTTCTGAGTTTTGCTGGCCGGGGCGAAACCCGGCCAGCAGAGTCAAGCAGAGGAAGGGGGGAGTGGAGTGAGAGAGGGGAGCCCCCTCAATCCTGCCCCTCCCCATTACTGGCCCGGCTACTCCGCCAGATAGCCCTCACCAACCACACACCGCCGGCCATGGCGCCGGTAAAACCCAGGAAGCCGAAGGCGGGCAGACCGAACAGCGTGGGGCCGCCCTTGACGGTCATGACGATGGATGAGCCGATGATGAGCGCGGCGATTACCAGGGCCATGGCCAGGCGGTTGGCGGCGCGATCCAGCTGGTCGCCCACGCGTTTGAGGTGGGCCAGCTCTATCGCCACCTGCACTCGGCCGCGGCGCGCGTTGCGCAGCAGGCGCGACAGGTCGTGCGGCAGCTGGCCGGCCAGCGCCAGGGCGCGGCTCAGCGTCTGCCAGCTGCGGGTGGCCAGGGCCTTGGGCCGGTAGCGCGCGCGCACCACCTGCCGCAGCAACGGCGCAGCCTCGGTGGTCATGTGAAAGTCCGGGTCCAGCCCGCGGCCCATGCCTTCGAGCGAGATGAAGGCCTTGATCAACAGCGCCAAGTCGGAGGGCAGGCCCAGGTGGTGCTCGCGCAGGATGGTCGTGACGTCGGACAGCATTTGCCCCAGGCTGAGCTGGGCCAGGGGCGTGCCGTGGTACTGGTCGACAAAGGATTCGATTTCGGCCTCGAGCTGAGACAGGTTGGCGCCGTGTTCGTCGCCGGTCCAGTCGAGCAGAACGTCGGCCACCGCCTGCGGCTGGCGCTCGACCAGACCCAGCAGCAGTTGCAGCAGCTCTTCGCGCCGCCGCTCGGTCAGGCGCCCGACCATGCCGAAGTCGATGAAAGCGATGCGGTTGCCGGGCACGTAAAACACGTTGCCGGGGTGCGGGTCAGCGTGGAAGATGCCGTCCTCCACAATCATTTTCAGCACAGCGCGGGCACCGCGCCGGGCGAGTTCGCCGCGGTCGTAACCGGCCTCGGGTGTGAGCCTGTCCAGCGCGCTGCCGGGCACGCCGTCGACCAGGTCCTGCACGTTGACGCGCGGGCCGGTGTGGGCCCAGTGCACGCGCGGGATCACGATGTAGGGCAGGGGCGCCATGTTGGCGGCGATGCGTTCGGCGTGGCGGCACTCGGCGGCGAGGTCGAGTTCGCGGCGCAGCGACTTGGCGAGCTCGCGCACCAGTTGCTTGAGGCGGTAGGGCTTGAGGGCGGGCAGCTCGGCCTCGGCCAGCGCGGCCAGGCGCTCCATCAGGCGTAGGTCGGCTTCTATGACCTCGGTGATGCCGGGGCGGCGGATCTTGACGACGACCCGCGTGCCGTCATGGAGCTGCGCGGCGTGCACCTGGGCGATGGAGGCGGCGGCCAGCGGCGTGGTGTCGAAGCGGGCAAAGACGGTTTCGGGCTCGCCGCCCAGGTCTTCGCGCAGCTGGGGACGCAGCAGCGCCAGGGGCACGGGCGGCACCTGGCTATGCAGCTTCTCGAATTCGGTGATCCATTCGGGGCCGAAAAGGTCGGCACGGCCGGCAAGCACCTGACCGAGCTTGACGAAGGTGGGGCCCAGCTCTTCCATGGCCATGCGCACCTGTTCGGGCGGGCCGATGCGGGCGAGGTCGGCCACATTGCTCCAGTGCAGCGCATGGCCCGCGCGCTCCAGCATGTCAGCCAGGCCGAGCCGCCGCACACTGTCGCCAAAGCCGTGGCGGATCAGCACACCGGTGATTTCCGCCAGGCGCGCCATGTCGCGCGCGGCACCCAGGGTTTCGATGAACATCCGCGGATGATAGCCCCGGGCTTTCCGGCGGGACTTGGGATTTGTCAAACAGGATGCGGGTGACGGCCGGCGCGCCCTTGCGCCGGGCGCCGCGCCGGCTCTAGGCCGCCACCAGCCTCAAGGCGGTGATCTCGGAAGGCGCCCCAAACCGCTTGGGCGGGCCCCAGTAGCCCGTCCCCCGGCTCGTGTAAACCCAGAGGTTCTGCAGCTTGTGCAAGCCCGCCGTGAAGGGCTGCTGGAAGCGCACGAACAGGTTCCACGGGTAGAACTGCCCGCCGTGCGTATGGCCCGAGAGCTGCAAGTCAAAGCCGGCCTTGGCGGCCGCAGGGGCGCTGCGGGGCTGGTGGGCCAGCAGCACGCGCACGGCGGCATTCATCGGCGCGCCCTGCAATGCCGCTTCGGGGTCGCTGCGGTGGGCCGGGTCGAAATGGCCGGCGCTGTAGTCGGTCACGCCGGCCAGCACCAGGGGCGTGCCGTCCTGGGCCGGCGCCGTGCCGGACGGCGAAGAAATCACCACATGCTGGTTCATCAGCACCGTCAGGCCCAGGCGGCGCAGTTCGTCCACCCAGGCGTGGGCGCCCGAGTAGTACTCGTGGTTGCCGGTCACCACATAGGTGCCGTGGCGCGACTTCAAATCGGCCAGTGGTGCAACGTGGTCCGCGAGTTCGCTGACCTTGCCGTCCACCAGGTCGCCGGTGATGGCCACCACATCGGCGTCCAGCGCATTGACCTTGTCGACGATGCGGCGCAAATACTGGCGCTTGATGGTCGGCCCCACGTGGATGTCGCTGAGCTGCGCCAGGGTAAAGCCCTGCAGCGCCGGCGGCAGGTTCTTGATGGGCACGTCCACCTTCACCACGGCCGCGGTACGTCGCGCATTCAAAAAACCCAGCAAGGTCACGAGCACGCCCAGCAGGGGCACGGCTTCGGCGGAGGCGACGCGTAGCCAGGCCAGCGGCAGGCGGCCCGGCAGCGCCAGGTCGGCCAGCCACAGCAGCAGCAGGCCGGCGTCACGCGCCAATGTCAGCACCAGCATGGACGAGAACAAGCCCATGAACAGCAGGCCCACCCAGGTCAGCACATCGGCCAGTGGCTGTTTGACAATGCGGCCGGCCAGCAGGCCCATGGGCATCAGCAGCGCGGAGAGCACAAGGCCGATGACGAGCAGCCATTGGACGAGGGGAAGGGCCTCCAGCCCGGGGACGAGGCGTGCACCGATGTAAACATGGAGCAGCGCGGTTACAAGCGCCAGCGGCAGGAAGTTCATGAAGAGGGTCCGGTAATAAGCCTCGCATATGGGTGCAGGCCGCATGCATTCAATGCCGCCGCGATTTTTGCGCTGGCCGGTGGCGATGCACCAAGGCCGTGCGCAGGGCCTGCAGGCGTTTCACCCGCTCACAAGTGCGACAAAGCGTGCGCCGGAATCCGCCGCCCGGCAGGCTACCCTCGGCCATCTTTTTTCTTTGCCGTTTTTTGCCGCTCACCGGCCGGCCTTCCCCGACCATGCGCCTATGACCGTTGCCCTCCAGGCCACCACTCCCGTTACCTTTGAAATCAAGAGCGCCAACCTGCCCCTGGTGGCCCTGCTGCTCAAGTCCACCGACCTTGTCGCCCTGGCGCGCGAACTCGACGCCCGGTTCGGCGACATTCCCGATTTCTTCGACCAGGACGCGCTGATGATCGACCTCGCGCCGCTGCCGCAGGCGGCGGGCGAGATCGACTTCCCGGCCCTGATCAGCCTGCTGGGCAGCTACCAGTTGGTGCCTATCGCGGTGAAAGGCGGCAACCCCACGCAGATGGCGGCAGCGCTACAGGCCGGGCTGTTGCCTGTGCCCGACGCGCACCTGGTGGCGCCACGGCCCACCGTATCCGCACCTACCGCACCGGCACCCCCGGCGCCCGCCGCATTTCCCACCGCACCCCCGGCGCCCATGGGCGCGCTGGTCGTCGACAAGCCCCTGCGCTCCGGCCAGCAGGTGTATGCGCGCGGCCGCGACCTGGTGGTGCTGTCCATGGTCAACCCCGGCGCCGAGGTCATTGCCGACGGTCACATCCATGTCTATGCGCCGCTGCGCGGCAAGGCCATGGCCGGTGCGCGCGGCAACACCGAGGCGCGCATCTTCTCGCTCGCGCTGGAGGCCCAGCTGCTGTCGATCGCCGGCGTCTACCGCACCAGCGAACACCCGCTGCCGGCCGGCATGGCCGGCAAGCCCACGCAGGTGCGGCTGGTACCCGGTGATGAAGGCGACAAGCTCGTGATGAATGTGATGTCAGCATGAACAGGGTTTCCACGCTTTTCACTTCGCCTTTGACTTTCTCTCTTTATCCGTTCGCCCTGAGCCTGTCGAAGGGCCCTTCGACAGGCTCAGGGCGAACGGAGATGACACCGGGACTTCAGATCCCCAACCCGTCTCCGGGCCTGTCCCAACCCTGACCCCTCCCCGTTTCCAAGGAAATTCAAGCATGGCAAAAATCATTGTGGTCACCTCCGGCAAGGGTGGCGTGGGCAAAACCACCACCAGCGCCAGCTTTGCCACCGGCCTGGCGCTGCGCGGCCATAAAACCGCGGTCATCGACTTTGACGTGGGCCTGCGCAACCTGGACCTCATCATGGGCTGCGAACGCCGCGTGGTGTACGACCTCATCAACGTGATCCAGGGCGAGGCCACGCTGAACCAGGCACTGATCAAGGACAAGCAGTGCCACAACCTTTACGTGCTGGCCGCCTCGCAGACCCGCGACAAGGACGCACTGACCAAAACCGGCGTCGAGAAAGTGCTCAAGGACCTCGGCGAGATGGACTTTGAGTACATCGTGTGCGACTCCCCCGCCGGCATAGAGACCGGCGCCCTGATGGCCATGCACTTCGCCGATGAAGCCCTGGTGGTGACGAACCCGGAAGTCTCATCGGTGCGTGACTCGGACCGCATCCTGGGAATACTGTCGAGCAAAACCCAGCGCGCAATTGCTGGCGGCGACCCGATCAAGGAACACCTGCTCATCACCCGCTACAACCCCGGCCGTGTCGACCAGGGCCAGATGCTTTCGCTCGAGGACATCCAGGATATTTTGCGGATCAAGCTCATAGGCGTCATTCCCGAATCCGAGTCGGTGCTGCAGGCCTCCAACCAGGGCGTGCCGGCCGTGCACATGAACGGCAGCGATGTCTCTGAAGCCTACAAGGACGTGGTCGACCGCTTTCTCGGCGACAAGGACAAGCCCATGCGGTTTATCGACGCGCAAAAGCCCGGGCTCTTCAAGCGCTGGTTCGGAGGGAAGTAAACGATGGCGTCCTTCCTGTCCTTCCTGCTCGGCGAAAAGAAAAAAACCGCGAGCGTCGCCAAGGAGCGGCTGCAGATCATCCTGGCGCATGAGCGTACCGGCCGGGGACATGAGCCCGACTACCTGCCGGCGCTGCAGCGCGACCTGATTGCCGTGATCGCGAAGTACGTGCGGATCAATCCCAACGACATCAAGTTGCAGCTGGAGCGGCAGGATAATTTGGATGTGTTGGAGGTGAAGATTGAGTTGCCGGAGAAGAAGTGAGGCCGGGTCTTGCGCCGGCCTGCGCGCTGGCCCCTCTCTCGCCCCGTCCTCTTTCTTACCTCTGTTTCTCTTCTGAATTCTGCTGGCCGGGGGTTGCCCGGCGGCAAGTAACTTTCTTTTGCTTCGCCAAAAGAAAGTCACCAAAGAAAAGGCGACCCGCAGTCTGGGTCCCTTCGCTTCGCTACGGGCAACCTGCGGTGCTCGAGCCAAGCGGGGTCTCGCTAAACTCGCTCCGTTTCACTGCGCTCAAACAACGCGATCCCTGATCCGCTTGTCTCTGCGCTCCTCGGCCCAGCCAGGACGGGGAAGTCCGCAATACCAAAAACCAAATACAAGAAAACCGAATACCAATACCGAGCCTCAATGCAAACAAGGACACGCCATGGCGTGTCCTTGTGGGTTTCGGTATTCGGGTTTGTCTTCGGCTGTCTGGTATTTGGCTGTTCGGTATTCCGGGTCCCCTTGTGGATGCGCCGAGGAGCGCAGGGCCAGACGGATCAGGGATCGCGTTGTTTGAGCGAAGCGCAGCGTAGCGAGTTTAGCGAGACCCCGTCTGGACCGAGCACCGCAGGTTGCCCGTAGCGAAGCGGAGGGACGCAGCAACCAGGGTCGCCTTTTCTTTTGCTTACTTTTCTTTTGGCGAAGCAAAAGAAAAGTGAGTTGCCGCCGGGCAACCTCCGGCCAGCAGAACGAAGAAGAGAGCACAGAAGAAACAGAGGTAGAGAGGGAACAGCGCGAAGGCCGGGCAAGACCCGGCCTCAGATTCGGGTTCACCTGGCGGCTAGATCGACAGCGCCTGCCCACCGGCGCGCCCAGGGCTCAGCACCTTGCCAACGTGCGCCTTGCGGCCACCAGCAAGACCACGCCCTTTCCGACGCCGCTGCACCACAACCTGCTGTTGCAGCAAGCGCCGCCTTGCCAGGCGCGCAGGATGGAAAACCTGCTCATAGTACGCAAGCCAGTGCTGTTCGCCCGCATCCAGCGCGGGTGCGCATTCGGGGTCAGCGCCAGGCCCGAAGCGCAGCGCGGCCAGGCCATCGCTGGCCGAGTCGGCCATGAAGTCCTGCGGCCCCAGGTAATCGGATTCGACGCTGCCCTCGGGCGTGAGGATGGCCCAGCGCATCAGGGAAAAGCGCTTGGCGAAAGACGGGGCCACGGCCTCGACGATATGGTGCTCGGGCTGGTAGCTGGCGACATGCAGCGGCCCGCCCTGGGGCCTGGCCCTGAAGGTGTCGTCCTGCACCGAGCGAAAGCGCAGCTGGGCTTTCATCTTGCGAATGTCTTCGCGCACCTCGTCGGCCATGCGGCGGGCTTGCTCCATGTCGGGGTCCTGCGGAGTGTGGCGCAGTTCGGGCTCGTGCACCAGGCGCCACAGCAGGCGGTAGAGCAGCTGGAAGCGTTGCGGGTCGCGGTGCATGACCACGGACTGGCACAGCGCGAGGAATTCGGACGGCACGCTGACGGCAGGGGCATCGCTGAAGGCCGGGCTGTGCGCGCTGCCGGCGGCTTGCGGACCTTGCAGCGGTGCATCGTCGCAGTGCCAGCTGAGCTGCCCGGGCAGGATGTTTTGCGCCAGCAGGCCGCGCGCGGCACGGCGAAACCCTTCGAAGTCGGCCTGGCCGCGCAGCGCGACGGGCAGCACGGCCTGGGGAAAGAGATCGGTCGTCAGCAGGTCATTCATCACGCCCATGCGGAAAATCCTTTCTGTTTGTGGCTCAGACTTCATGGTGCGGCGCTGGGTTCAAACGCCGCTGTAGGCAAAGAAGCCGAATTCCTGGGTGCGGGCGGCGCATCGCCAGGACAGACAAATCAAAACACTGTATCAATATACAGTACTTTGGGTTCATGAGCACAGTGCCTGACACCAAAACCCTTGTGCCTTGTGGTTTTGGCGCCTGAACCCGGCGGAAAGCGCCTGGATGCCGGCTTCGGGCGGCCTAGCGTGTTGCGGGCCGGGCGTTTCGCGGGGGTTGGGTTGCTTTGGCCGCCCTGGCGACCCGGGCCAGCTTGCGGGCATGGGCCTCCATCGCCGCGTAGACCGCCGTGGCGATACCCAGCGGCGCCAGATAGTAGATGACGCGGTAGGCCACCAGGGCCGCGAGCAGTTCGGCCTGCGGCATGAGATGCGACAGCAGGGCGACAAACACTGCCTCCAGCACGCCCAGGCCGGCCGGGATGTGGGTGATGACACCGGCCACGGCCGCCAGCAGCAGCACGCTGACGACGGCGGAAAACTCGATGCGGTGCTGCAGCAGGATGTACAGGATGCCCGACATGGTGAGCCAGTTGCCGGCACCCATGAGTAGCTGCAGCACGGCCAGCCGCGGCGACGGCAGCTCTATGGTGTGGCCGCGCAGCACGTAGTGGCGCCGGCGCGTGAAGGTGCAGGTGGCCAGGTAGGCCGCGGCCACGGCGAGCAGCGCAAGGCCGGCCAGCCGCAGGTGGCCGGCGTGGACGGGCCAGTCCACCGGCAGGGTCGGCGGGTGCAGGCTGAACACCAGGCCGGCCAGCAGCACATAGCCCATCCAGTTGGCCAGCATGCTGATGGACATGATGCGCGTGATGGCGCCGGGCCTGAGGCCCAGGCGCGAATACAGGCGAAAACGAAAGGCCACGCCGCCCACCAGCGATCCGAGGTTGAGGTTGAAAGCGTAGCTGGTGAAAGTCACCAGCATCACGGTGGAAGCGCGCAGCGCATGGCGTGTGTAATGCCGGCCCAGCAAGTCAAAGCAGCTGTACAGCGTGAAGCTGCACACGGCAAGGCCCACGGCGCCCCAAGCGGCGGTGAGAGGATAGTCTTCGAGCGAGGTGAGAACCTCGCTCCATTGGATGGTGCGCGCCTGTGACACCAGCAGCCAGCCCACCAGCAGGAAGAAAAGGGTGGTCGCGCCGCGCCTGAGCCAGGGCCACCAGGGCCGGCTGCGCAAGGCACCGCGTGTGGAGGGCTGGCTGGAGCTGGCCATCAGGCGCTCACACGGGTTTGGCCTGGCTCACCGGTTCGGGGTCGCGGCCGGTGGGCCCGGCGGGAGTGGGAAGGACGGCAGGCGTGATGCGGGGCGTGTGCGCGGGCAGCCAGCCGGCCCAGGCCGGGTAGCGGCGCAGCAGGTGAAAGACAAAGTAGCTGCGCACGGTGCGCCACCAGGTTGGCTCCACGAGGTTTTCGTGGGTCACCTGCTTGCAGCTGTTGCGGATCAGGGCATCGAGGCGCGCGCCCAGTTCCTGGTTGAACGCACGGTCGCGGATGACGACGTTGGCCTCCAGGTTCAGCGAGAGGCTGAGCGGGTCGAGGTTGCTGGAGCCCACGGTGGCCCACTCGTCGTCGATCACGGCCACCTTGCCGTGCAACGGCCGCTCACAATATTCGTAGATGTGCACACCCGCATCCAGCAGGTGGTGGTAGAGCATGCTGGCGGCGGTCTTGACGATGGCCATGTCAGGCTCGCCCTGCAGGATGAGCCGCACGTCCACGCCGCGCCGCGCCGCATGGCGCATCTCCCTGAGCAGCCGGTAGCCGGGAAAGAAGTAGGCGTTGGCGATCACGACGCGTTTGCGCGCCGTGCGTATGGCTGCGCGGTAGTGGCGCTCGATGTCGTTGGTGTGCTTGCGGTTGTCGCGCGTGACGAAGAGCGCGGAGGCCTCGCCTGCCGGGGCGGGAATGCTGTCGGCACGCCAGGCGCCGGCCAGCGAACGCGCGCGGGTGGAAAAGCGTTCACGCAGGCCTGCGGGCGGCTCGGCGCCGGCATTGCGTTGGCCGGCGGCCAGTGCGCGCCGCACAAAGCTGTGGATGTCGGCGACGATGGGGCCTTCGATCTCAACGGCGTAGTCCTGCTTGGCCAGCGGCCCGAAGTCGGCAAGGTGGTCGGCCGAATAGTTGATGCCGCCCACAAAAGCGCGCTCGCCGTCGACCACCACGATCTTGCGGTGCATGCGGCGAAACAGGTTGGTGCGCCAGCCCCAGAGCTTGGGGCCGGGGTCGAACACATGCACACGCACACCGGCGCGCGTGAGAGTGGAGATGAATTCAGGCGACAGGTCGGGCGATCCGTAGCCGTCGATGGTCACGTCGACCTGCACGCCGCGCCGCGCCGCCTGGTGCAGGGCCGCATGCAGCGCCTCGCCGACCTTGTCCTCAAACAGGATGAAGGTTTCCAGCACCACCTCGCGTTTGGCGGCGGCGATGCATTCAAACACGCGCGGAAAAAACTCCTCGCCGTTTTCCAGCAGGCGGAACTGGTTGCCGCTGACCCAACGACTCATGCAGCCCCCACGCTTTTCACTTCGTGTAATACGCTGCCCCCCGAGGGGGCTAATTTTCCTTGGGGCGGCCCGGCGGAAAATTGTGTGGTCAGCGTATCAACGTTGGTCGAGGAAATCACAGTTCAATCTCCGCCGCGAGCGGCGCATGGTCGGAGAGATGCGACCAGGGCCGCAAAGGCAGCACCACGGGTGCATGGCCTATGGCGTTGCGCACATAGATGCGGTCCAGGCGCAGCAGGGGCAGGCGCGCGGGAAAGGTCCTGGCGGCCTTGCCGTTGGCCTGCACAAAGACCTCATGCAGTTCCGCGCCCTTTTCAAGCCGTGCATGGGCGCGGTGGCGCCAGTCGTTGAAGTCGCCGGCAACGACCACGGGGGCATGCGCCGGGATGTCCTTGCGCACCAGGTCGCAAAGCATGTCCATCTGCTGCTCGCGGTGCGCTTCCATGAGGCCCAGGTGCACGCAGATGGCGTGCACGTTGACGCTGCGGCCGGGAATCTGCAGCTCGCAGTGCAGCAGGCCGCGGCGCTCGGGGCCGCTGATGGAAACGTCGCGGTTTTCAAAACGCACGATGGGAAATTTCGACAGCACCGCATTGCCGTGATGGCCGTTGGTGTAGACGGCATTGCGGCCGTAGGCGAACTGCGGCCAGATGGTGTCGGCCAGGAACTCGTAGTGCGGCGTCTCGGGGTAGTTGTCGAACTTGTCGGCGTGCTTGACGTGGTTGCCGGTCACTTCCTGCAGGAACACCACGTCGGCGCCCACGCTGCGCACCGCCTCGCGCAACTCGGGCAGGATGAACTTGCGGTTGAAGAAGGTGAAGCCCTTGTGGATGTTGACTGTAAGCACCTTGAAGGAAAACGAGGACTGCGGGCTCACCGCCGCCAGCGCAGTCTGGGTGTCGGCCTCCACGGCGGCCATGTCCACCTGTGTGCCAGCCTTGGGCGGCGTGACGGGCACGGCGACGGACAGCGCATCGGGAGCGCGGCGGCGGGAGGAATCGGGTGACGGATTTTGCATAAGAAAAAGCGGGAAACGCGACGGCGAAGCCAACAACACAACCGAACAACGGAACACAGAAGCGGGCAAGCGGCCATCCGCAAGTCATTGTGGCCCCGCGCGTCTTTTTCCAGATGTAGGACAGAAACTTATTTGTACACGAGCGCGGCGTACCTTGTAGCGTGAACAGGTTCACGGAGCAAGCCGCAACCACACGCCGCGGGCGCAGTGTCCTACACGGCGCGGCGGGCCTCTCCGGCACATCCGCCCCGGCCTTGGCCCCTAAATTGAAAACAGCCCCGTAACCATATCAGGGCATGTTGATTCACACGCCTTATTGGCTAACCGAAGAGGAAATGACGATGAAGAAGTTTTCGATGAAATCCATTCCCGCCGCGGCCGCAGTGGTTTCCGCCTTGTTGCTGGGCGCACAGGTGCAGGCACAGACAGATACCACGACACCGCCCGGCTCCACCAAGCCCAAGGATCAGAACGCGGCCGCTCCCGCCACCAAGAGCGCAGCCCGCGCAGGCGCCGAAGCCGGCAACAGCTCAGGCAACCCGGTGGCCAACAGCGCTACGCAGATCGGCGGCACCACCAAATCGAAGGACGCCGTGAATCCCGCACCCTCGGGTGGCGTGGCCAAGGATGCCGATGCACGCACAGCCGCCAAGGCCGACCGTGCGGCAGCCAAGGCCGCCAAGCGCGAGAAACGCGCGGCCAAGCGCGCCCAGAACGCCGCCGCGCGTGATGCGGCTGCCACCTCCACCGGCGGCAAGCAAGGTCCCGACGTGGGCGGTACCAAGTAAGCAGCCAGCCCGCGCTGTAGAAGAGTCCCGGCCGTGAGATGCCATTCCTGGCTTTGCACGGCAAGGGGGAGTCGCAGCGTACCGCTGCGGCCCTGCCTGGCGGGCGTTCCTGACCAAAGGCCCGCTCTTTTTCAAGGAGATTGAAATGTCCAAGTTCCTGATTCGTTCGATTCCCGGCGCTGTGGCGCTGACTCTGGCAGCCGCGCTGGCCGCCCCGGGCGCTTCTGCGCAAGGCCTGGGGGTTGGGGTAGGCGTGGGTGCAGGCGCAGGCGCCGGTGTATCCGGAGCCGGCGGCAACGCAGGCGCAGGCCTGGGTGTGAACCTGGGCGTCAATGCCGGCCAGAACACCAACATTGACGCCGCCACCCGCGCGAACGCGACGGCTGCCGGTGGCGACAGCGGCACCGGTACGGCCACCGGGCGCGTGGGTGCCGGTGCGGGCGTTGGCGTAGGCGCCAATGCTTCGGGTGCCGGCTCCCTGGGTGCGCAAACCGCGGGCGCGGTGGACGACACCGCCCGCGCCACAGGCCGGGCTGCTGCCCGCACGGGCCATGCCGTGAAAAGCGGCGCCCGGCGCACCTACAACGGCGTGAGCAATGGCATCGGCAATGCCGCCGGCAGCATCCAGGGTGGTGTGCAGGGCAGTGTGCAAGGTGGTGCCGGCGTCAGCGGCGGCGCGCATTAAGCCCGATTAAGCCCAAGGGCTGAAGCAAGGCCGGGCGCGGGCCTGTCCCGCGGCCGGCCTTTTGCCGCCGCTATTTGGGCCGCGGCTGCTGTAGCTCTTGGTCGGGCTGCGGCAACCCGCCCTCGCGCAGCAGTTTGACCGCGCCGGCCACCGCATTCGCGACATTGCGCACCTCGGCCAGCACGGCCTTGTCCGCATCCAGTGCGTCATGGCTGGTGGCATAGGGCTCGTAATAGCCGATGTAGCGGTCAAGCCGGGCCAGGCTGCCGGCATCCACCAGGCCCATCCAGTCCAGCCAGTCGCTGAGGCCGCGCCGCGTGCCCTCAATACCGGCGACATCGCCATGCACCACCAGGCCGTAGGTACGGCCGGCCAGGTGTTTGGGATAGTCCCAGCCTTTCAGCTCGAGCGCCTTGGCTTCCTCGGGCTTTTTGCCGTGGGTGCTGGTGGGGTCGGCGTTGCCGCCGTCGGCGCAGACCAGGCGGTCCATCATGAGCTTGAGCGGGCTGGGCGATTGGTACCAGTACACCGGTGTGAGCAGGATGACGCCATGCGCCGCCGTCCAGCGCTCATAAATCTCGGCCATCCAGTCGCTGGTCTGCCCGAGCGAATGGTTGGGGTAGCAACTGCAGGGCCAGTGGCACAGCGGCATGGCGGTGGAAACGCAGCCCTTGCAGGGGTGGATGTGCAGGTGGTAGCTGGAAGTGAGCAGGCTCAGGTCCAGCACGTCGGCCTTCATGCCCGCGCCTTCCAGCGTGGTTTTGGCGGTGTTCAGCAGGCGCCAGCTCTTGGAGATTTCACCGGGGCAGGTGCCGTCGTTGCGGGCTGAGCCGCAGACCAGCAGCACGCGGGACGGCGTGGCCGGGTTTTTCCAGTCCGCTTGTGCCTGCTGCAGCCGGGCGCGAGTTTCCAGCCACTCGGTCGACAGGTGGTAGTCGGGGTCGGCAAAGCCTTCGCCGGCCTTGCGCGTGTGCGGTGCCTTGCGGCCTTCCTTGTAGGCATCCCAGGCCAATGCCTCAATGCGCGCAAGGGCCGGGTCTTCGGCGCGAAAGGCCGGATCCACAAAAGACTGCATGAAACGCTCACGGAAAGCTTGGCGCGACAGAACGGGCGGCGCCTGGCCCTTTCGGACGGCTGGGACTGAAGTCATCGACCCAGTTTAGTGAGGCCGCGAGGCGCAAAAGCAGGCATTCGATGCCGTCCTACGCGGGCTGGGGGCGGCGTCCGTCGGCTTTGGAGCGTGCACAAAAAAGCCCGCACCGGGCTGCGGTGCGGGCTTGGGGGTGACCCCCGAATCCGGCTTAACCTTTTGGTGCGGCAGGGCCGCCGTGCTCGCGGTGGCCGCCGCGCGGGCCGTGCTTCTTGTGCTCGGCATCAAAGGTTTTTTGCTGCTCGGGGCTCAGCACGGCGTAGAAGGCCTTGGTGGCCTCACCGCGCTTGTCCATCGCCGCGTTCATTTCGGCCATGCGCTGGGTGCGCATTTCCTTCATCTTGTCGATGCGCTGGGGCGTGGTCAGCTTGTCGAACTCGGCGCGCTGCTCGGGCGTGGGGCGGGCGTGGGCGGGCGGCTGCATGGCGGCCGTGTAGCTGTTCCATGCGCCTTCCTGGGCCGGGGTGATCTTGAGCTTGGCCTTGAGCTCGGCCTGGTGCTTGGCGATCATGGCCTGCATCTTGGCGGGGTCATGGTTGCCCATGCGCTCGCCACGGGGGGCTGCGGGGGGTGCGGGAGGGGTTTGCGCCATGGCGCCGGCGCCCACCGTGGCCAGCAGGCCGGCCAGGACGAGGCTGTTGAGCGAAGCGGAGGGCTTGAATGCGAATTTCATGGGGACTTCCTTTCAGGGGGAGAAGATGCCTGAAAAATCCGCTGCCGTGACATACGGCTTTTGGCTTCAGGTTGAATGCAAGTGTGGTGACGCTCTGTATCCCCGCCGTTGCACGGGCAATGACGGCTTGTAAAGTTTGGTGAACATGCAAACCCCTATCGGCACTCACTTCGTGTAGTGCCTTTTCCCCTTGCAGGGGACGGCGCCTGCGGCCTGGCAAAGCCAGTTCCGCGGCCCCTGCTTGACCGTGGTCATTTGCCATGCAGCCTGGTGATGCCTACAATGGCCCCAGCTTGTCGGGGTGCCAAGGATGTTCCACCAGGAATGCCAAGGCTGAGATCGCAGTGTGCGAGACCCGCTGAACCTGATCGGGATTATCCCCGCGTAGGGAACAACGCAATCGGCTCCGGTATTCCGCAGCGGCACCGCCAGACGCCGCCCTGGACTCCCCGGCTCCCCAGCAGGCACCCCACCTCCTGGAGAACCACATGGCCAAAACCCGACTCACCGTAGACACCCAAGACCTCACGGGCCGCATCACGCGCACACCGTTCCCGGGGTCCGCCAAGATTTACCTCGAGGGCTCGCGCCCCGACATCCGCGTGCCGTTTCGTGAGGTCACGCTGACCGACACGCTGGTGCACGAAGGCGCCGGTGAGCCGCGCCGTGAAGCCAACCCTCCCCTGCGCCTGTACGACGCCTCGGGTGTGTACACCGACCCGGCCGTGTCGATCGACGTCACGCGCGGCCTGGCACCGCTGCGCGGCGCCTGGATCAACGAGCGCCAGGACACCGAAGCCCTGCCCGGCATCAGCAGCGCCTATGGCCGCCAGCGCCTGAACGACCCGGCCCTGGCCGCGCTGCGCATGGCGCATGCACCGGTGCCGCGCCGCGCCAAGGCGGGCGCCAATGTTTCGCAGATGCATTACGCGCGCAAAGGCATCATCACCCCCGAGATGGAATACATCGCGGTGCGCGAAAACCTGGTGCGCGCGCAGCTGGCCGAGCGCCTGGCCACCGAGCGCATGCCGAAGAAGGCGCATTCCTTCAACGCCGCGATCCCGCAGCAGATCACCGCCGAATTCGTGCGCGACGAAGTGGCGCGCGGCCGCGCCGTGATTCCGAACAACATCAACCACCCCGAGAGCGAGCCGATGATCATCGGCCGCAACTTCCTGGTGAAGGTCAACGCCAACATCGGCAACTCGGCGGTCACCTCGAGCATTGAAGAGGAAGTGGACAAGCTGGTGTGGGCCATCCGCTGGGGCGCCGACACCGTGATGGACCTCTCGACCGGCGAGAACATCCACGAAACCCGCGAATGGATTTTGCGCAACTCGCCGGTGCCCATCGGCACGGTGCCGATCTACCAGGCACTGGAGAAAGTCAACGGCAAGGCCGAAGACCTGACCTGGGAAATCTTCCGCGACACGCTGATCGAGCAGGCGGAGCAGGGCGTGGACTACTTCACCATCCACGCCGGCGTGCGCCTGGCCTATGTGCCGCTCACGGCGAACCGCCTGACGGGCATTGTTTCGCGCGGTGGCTCCATCATGGCCAAGTGGTGCCTGTCGCACCACAAGGAAAGCTTTCTGTACGAGCGCTTCGACGAGATCTGCGAGATCATGAAGGCCTATGACGTGTGCTTCTCGCTGGGCGACGGCCTGCGCCCAGGCTCGATCGCCGACGCCAACGACGAAGCGCAGTTCGCCGAGCTGCACACGCTGGGCGAGCTCACGCAGATCGCCTGGAAGCATGACGTGCAGGTGATGATCGAAGGCCCAGGCCACGTGCCGCTGCAGCTGGTGAAGGAAAACGTCGACAAGCAGCTGGAGGCCTGCTTCGAGGCGCCGTTCTATACGCTGGGCCCGCTGATCACCGACATCTCGCCGGGCTACGACCACATCTCTTCGGCCATGGGCGCGGCCAACATCGGCTGGTACGGCACGGCCATGCTGTGCTACGTGACGCCCAAGGAGCACCTGGGCCTGCCCAACCGCGATGACGTGAAGCAGGGCCTGATCGCCTACAAGATCGCCGCGCACGCGGGCGACCTGGCCAAGGGCTACCCGGGCGCGCAAATGTGGGACAACGCGGTGTCCAAGGCACGCTTCGAGTTCCGCTGGGAAGACCAGTTCCGCCTGGCCATCGACCCCGACACCGCCATGGCCTACCATGATGAAACGCTGCCCAAGGAGAACGCCAAGGTCGCGCATTTCTGCTCGATGTGCGGGCCGAAGTTCTGCTCGATGAAAATCTCGCAGGAGGTGCGCGAGTTCGCACGGGTGAACCCGGCGAGCACCACGCTGGCACCGGCCGCGGGCACGATCCCGATCAAGCAAATCCACAGCGGCTTTGAGGAAAAGGCGAAAGAGTTCCGCGAAGGCGGCAGCGAGATTTATTCTTGAGACTGTGCTTCTTTGGTCCCCTCCCTCTTCCATTCCCTCTCCCTCTGGGAGAGGGCTAGGGTGAGGGGTCCCCGAATTCAATGAACTCCTTTTATTCATACGCCGCTGGCCCTCACCCCCGCCCTCTCCCAAAGGGAGAGGGAGTAAGGCCGTGAGCACACTCCACATCGGCATCGCGGGCGCTGGCCTGGCCGGCCGCACGCTGGCCTGGCGCCTGCTGCGCGCCGGTTGCCGCGTGAGCCTGTTTGATGCGCGGGCGCGCGGCGACCTGGCCACGGCGTCCATGACGGCGGCGGCCATGCTCTCGCCGCTGGCCGAGCTGGCGGTGTCCGACGAAACCGTGTTCGCGCTGGGCCAGCGCTCCATGCAGCTGTGGCCGCAATGGATCGGCGAACTGGCCGACCGGGGACTGCCGGTGTACTTCCGGCGCGAAGGAACACTGGTCGTCGCGCACGCACCCGACCAGAGCTCGCTCGCGCATTTCACGGGCCTGCTGCTGCACAAGCTGCCCGAAGCCGCACGCACGCAGGTACAGGCCCTGGACGCGGCCGCGCTGGCCCGTGCCGAGCCGGCGCTGGCCGGCCGCTTCGACAAGGGGCTGCTGCTGGACGGCGAAGGCCAGCTCGCCAATGACCAATGGATGGCCGCGCTCGCGATGGAGATAGACCGGCTGGGCGGCCACTGGATTGAAGGCCGGGCCGTCGATGCGGTCGAAGACGGCCGCATCGCATGCGGTGGGCAGGCCTACGACGTGGATATGGCCGTGGATGCACGCGGTGTGGGCGCCAAGGCCGCATGGCCCCAGCTGCGCGGCGTGCGCGGCGAGGTGCTCACGGTGGAGTGCGAGGGCGTGAGCCTGCAGCGCCCGGTGCGCCTGATGCACCCGCGCTACCAGCTCTATGTGGCGCCGCGCCCGAACCACCGTTTTGTCGTCGGCGCGACCGAGCTTGAATCGGAAGACACGGGCCCGGTGACCTTGCGTTCCACACTGGAGCTGGGCAGCGCGCTGCACAGCCTGCACCCGGCTTTTGGCGAGGCGCGCGTCCTGCGCCTGGCAGCAGCCCTGCGCCCCGCGCTCGACGACCACCGGCCCACGGTGCAGCGGCGCGCCGGCGTGTGGCATATCAACGGCCTTTACCGTCACGGCTACCTGTGCGCGCCGGCGCTGGTGGAAGACCTGGTCCATCAACTCGTGGGGACAACAGCATGAATGACATGACGACGCTCAACATTTCGCTGAACGGCGAACGCATAGCAACCGACGCAGCCAATCTGCAGGCCTTGTTGCTGGCGCTCGGCTACGAACTCAAAGGCGCATTCGCCTGCGCCGTCAACAACAGCTTTGTTCCGCGGCAACAGTGGCCCGAACGAGCCATACAGAATGGCGACCGCATAGATATCGTCACCCCCATAACCGGAGGCTGAATGGACACCACCACCACTTCTACTTCCTCATCCCCCATCGCCCACGGCGCACCCTGGACCGTCGCGGGCCTTACCCTGTCCAGCCGTTTCTTCCTGGGCACCTCGCATTACCCCTCGCCGCAGGTGCTGGGCGATGCGGTGCGCGCCAGCGGCACCGAGGTGCTGACGGTGGGCCTGCGCCGGCTGCAGCCCGAGAGCGGCGGCGGCAACAGCTTCTGGCAGCGCGTGCAGGCCATGAACTGCCGCATCCTGCCCAACACCGCGGGCTGCCATAACGCCGAGGAGGCGATCACGCTGGCGCAGATGGCGCGCGAGATTTTCGGCACGCCCTGGATCAAGCTGGAAGTCATAGGCGACGACTACACGCTGCAGCCCGACACCGTGGCCACGCTGGAAGCCGCGACCACGCTGGTGAAAGAGGGCTTTGCCGTGTTTGCCTACACCACCGACGACCTGGTGATGGCGCAGCGCCTGCATGCGGCCGGCTGCGCGGCCGTGATGCCCTGGGCCGCGCCCATAGGCACAGGCCGCGGGCCGCTTAACCCCTACGCACTCGAAACCATGCGCCGGCGTTTGCCCGATGCGGTGCTGGTGGTCGACGCCGGCCTGGGCCGGCCCTCGCATGCGGCGGCCGTGATGGAGCTGGGCTTTGATGCCGTGCTGCTGAACACCGCCGTGGCGCAGGCCGGCGACCCGGTGCGCATGGCGCGCGCCTTTGCCGACGGCGTGGCGGCGGGCCGCGCGGCCTACGAATCCACCCCCATGCCCGAGCGCGCAGCGGCGCAGGCCTCCACCCCGACTGTCGGTGTGCCGTTCTGGCACGCACCTTGATGCTCATGCGACCTCCTGGTTTCCGCTCCCTTCCCCTCTGGGGGAGGGCAGGGGTGGGGGCCAACACGGCAAGCGCGCCTCAAACGCTTCAGCTTCCCGATCGCAGAGCCCCCATCCCAACCTTCCCCCAGCGGGGGAAGGAGTAACAACCGGAATGACTTTTATGAATCCAGCCTCCTTTGCCCCGCTTACCGGCCCCATCGGTTTTTACCCGGTGGTTCCCGACGCCGCCTGGGTAAGGCGCCTGCTGTCCTGGGGTGTGCGCACCATCCAGCTGCGCATCAAGGCGGCGGACCATGATGCGGACGAGATTGCGTGGGAAGTGCGCACCGCGGTGGCCGCCGGACGCGAGGTGCCGGGCGCGCAGGTCTTCATCAACGACCACTGGCAGCTGGCGCTCGAGGCCGGCGCCTACGGCGTGCACCTGGGCCAGGAAGACCTGGACACGGCCGACATCAAAGCCTTGCGCGAAGCAGGCATACGGCTGGGCCTGAGCACGCACACGCCGGCCGAGCTGGCGCGGGCCAAGGCCGTGCAGCCTTCCTACCTCGCGATCGGCCCCATCTATCCGACCACGCTCAAGGTCATGCCTTATGAACCCGTGGGCCTGGAGCGCCTGGCGCTATGGGCGAAGGACGCCGCGCCCTACCCCGTGGTGGCCATAGGCGGCATTTCGCTGACGCTGATGCCGGGCGTGCTGGCCTGCGGCGTGGACGGCGTGGCGGTGGTCAGCGCAGTGACGCAGGCGGCCGACCCGCGCGAGGCCGCCCTGGCCGGTGTGCGCCTGGCCGCCTCCTGAAGAAATAAAACTCAAGGCGCGGCGGCCGGCGCCGGCCATGCCAGCTGCTCCACTTCTTCCGCGAGCCGGCTGCGCTGCTTGCGCGGCATGGGGCGCATCGCCATCAGCACCCACTGTGTGCGCGCCACATTGATGTGGCCGGTCTCGGCCCAGCGCCGGGTCTCCAGCCCGGGGTTGTGCAACATGGCGGCCAGCCAGGCGGCTTGTGTCGGACTGAGCTCATGGGCCGGGCGGCCGAAATAGCGCCTCGATGCTGCCTCGGCACCGCAAATGCCTGGGCCCCAGGGCGCGTGCGCCATGTAGAGCTGCAGGATGCGCGGCTTGCCGAGCGTGCGCTCCATCTCGACCGCATAAAGCAACTCGCGCAGTTTTCGCACCGGGCTGCGCTCGTCGCCGGTGACCAGCATTTTGGCCAGCTGTTGCGACAGCGTGCTGCCGCCGCGCTCGATGCGGCCCTGCACGCCATCGCGCTGGTTACGGGCCAGCGCGGCGCTGAACTCAGCCAGGTCAAAGCCGCTGTGCTCAAAAAAGCGCTGGTCTTCGGCGGCCACCACGGCACGCGCCAGCCAGCTGCTGGTGGTGAGGCGGCTGGCGGCTTTACTGCAGCCCGAGCGGGCCGTGGCGAACGCTTCAGTGCCCAGTCCGCTGACCTGCAGGCCTTCGACTTGCGGCACGATATTCAAGCCGCCCTCGGGCAGGACCAGCGTGGCCTGCAGCGCGAAGCGGCCTTCGATATGGGCGCGTGCGGTTTCAGGAATCGCCGCGCCGAACAGGGCGTAGCCGTCGGCCGCCGGGGTCATGGGCAGCTGCAGGTTCAGCCGCAACTGGCCGTGCGACAAATCCCCGTGCCACAGGGCGCGCACCTTGCCCGACGACAGCTCGCCGTCGAGCTGCCCACCGCGCCGGCGCACGGTGAGCTGCACCTCATCGAAGCTGAGGGGCTCGCTGCCGAGCCCCGGTGCCCGAAGCTTGCACGGCGCACAGCGCACAGCCAGCACCTGGCTGTGGGGCAGCCACGCCATATGGACCGGCCCGGCACTGGTGGACAGGGTCCTTCCATGCAACAAGGGCCCAACCCAGGGCGCCGTGGCCAGGCGGATCAGGGAGGGCACACCAGCCTGCAGCCGCACCGGGCCCACGCGCAGCGGTATCGCCCACTCGCCGGGAAGCGGTGCGAGCACCGCCCTTGCCGTGAAGTAAAGCGCCAAGAGCACCGATGCCAGCAGGGCCAGCACGCCCAGAGGCACGCCGATCCACAGGGCTGCGCGGCGCGGCTTCATAGCGGCCTTGCAACCGTGAGGGCCTGCCACGGGCCTTGCGACTGGCCCAGTGCGGCGGCCCAGTACCAGGCCGAGGTGTCGGTGAAGCCCTGGCCTTTTACGTCGACGATGCGCTCGCACACCCGCAGGCGCTGGCCGCTGCCGGCTTGCCCGCGCGTGGCTTCAAAGCAGCGCCAGAGCTGCCGCTGGCGGTCAAGCTCCAGCTGCTGGGCCGCGATGCGGTAGCCCAGGCCCCGGTAGCAGTCGGCCGCGGGATGCAGCATGCGGGTGGGCTTGTCCACACCGCGCTGCACCAGTACCTGCCAGCCCCCCGCGGCGATGGATTCAGCAGCGGCGGCGCTTTCAAGGGGCGCTGCTTCGGCAGGCTGCGGCTCGATGGCAAAGCGCGCCAGCGTGCCCGGAAAATTCCGCGCAAAACGCTCCTCGACCTCACTGAGCGCCAGGGGCCGCAGCTGCGATCCTTGCCACTGCGCGGGAAGCTCGCGGCTTTCGGATAGCCGCTGCGGCATGCCTGCCGGACGCGTAAGCACGGCAACAACGTTCCACAGCATGCAGGCCGGCAACAGCAGGACCCACAGCGTCTTGTGCAACACCCGGTTGACGAAACTGTTTTCAAACATGGCGCATCCTTTCGGGGCGGCTCATCACCCAGGCAATGGCGCTGCACACCGCCGCCAGCACCAGCAGGCCCACGCCTTCATGGGCCCAGCCGGGCACGTGCCGGCCCGAGGCCTCGGCCGCCACCAGAAGGGTGTTGCGCACGATGTTGCCGCCCAGCACGAGCATGCTGACGGCGGGCAGGCGGGTGAGAAAGGCACGGTTGCCGCGTGCCAGGTAGAGCGTGACGGCGCAGGCGGTGAAGTAGCCGAACCAGGCCATCTGCACGCCCGAACACGGCGCATCGACGATGACGAGGTGGCCGTCCACGCGCAGGCTGGCGCCGCTGCGCTCGACCACATGGCCCGCCATCAGCAGCCAGCGGCTGGCTTCAGCGGTGATCACGCGCAGTGGAAAGCCGGCGTAAAACTGCAGCGAAGCCAGCAGCGGCAGCGCCAGCACCGACAGGCCGAACATGGGCGCGGTCGCCACGGCGGGCGGCAGGTAAGCCGCCAGGCCCGCGGCCATGGCCAGCAAGGCCAGCAGCGACACGGCCAGCGCAGGCAGCACGCCTTGCGCGGCGCTGGCCAGCACAGCCCCCGCCAGCGCCAGCGCGAGCCAGCCCAGCGGTGGCGCGGCGCGCAGCCTGTGGCGATGCTGCCAGGCCAGGGCGCCCAATGCGGCCAGCGCCAGCAGGCCGAGCGGGTCGTCCGAGCGGTCCAGCATGCGCCGACCCATCCATAGCCAGGTCGGCCAGAGGGCGGCGGCCAGCAGCGCCAGCCAGACCCCGGCCGGCGCGGTGTCGACGCGAATGCCCCAGCGCACAAAGGCGGGCACGCCGAGCAGCCGGTGCAGGCGGAGTACGCGGGGCATACGTGGAAAGCGAAGCAGATGCGCAAGTGCCATGGCGGTTCTCAAGCGGTGAAGCGCACGCTGTCCCGGCGGCTGTCATTGCACCGCTGGTGCCCGCGCGCCAGCAGGGCCAGCACCGACAGCAGCACGATCACGGCGCCCCAGGTGGCGGGTTCGGGCGTGCCGGGCACCTCGGCGCCTATCGCCAGGTTGCTCACGCCTTGCGGCATGGGCGAGGGCTGGTTGACGGTGCCGGCATCCTGGGGCTGGGTGTTGCGCACCACCTGGTCCACCGCCAGGAAGCTGGTGTACTGCGTGAGCAGGTTGTACTGCAGGCCGAGTTGGGTGATGCGCTCGCGCAGGGCGTCGCCGCCTTCCAGCGACTCCTGGTCCGACAGGCCGGCGATGCGGTGGCGGGCCCACAGGTAGCGCAAGGCGGCCGTGTCCTGCCCTGCGGCGCCGGTGCCGGCGACGGGCACGGCATTGCGGTAAGGGCCTTCGGCGCCGCGGCCTTCAATGACCACCTGGCTACCCGCCTTCAAAGTGCCGCGCCATTTGCCGAACACCACGACCGGGCGCTCGCCGAGCACGTCGGGCAGTTGTGCGGGCTCCACGTCATAGGCATCGATGCTTTCAAAACGGGCCTTCACGCTGGTGAGCACAGGCGACTCGATCATCCGGCGAAAGCGTTTGGCTTCGCCCTGGGCCTCGGACGGCTGCGTGATGATGAAGGGCTCGCCCATGCCGGCGCGGGCCAGGCCTTCCATCAGGTGGCGGTTGACTGAGGAGCCTATGCCGAAAGAAAAGAGGTTGGCCTGCGACAGGTTGCGGCGCACCAGTTCGAAGGCCTCGCGTTCCACGCTGACGTAGCCGTCGGTGACCACCACCACAGTGCGCGAGATGTCGGCGGCCTTGGGCTCGGCATAGACGCGCTTGAGCGCGGGAATCAGCTCGGTGCTCCCGCCGCCGCCCATTTCGTTGATGGTGCGTATTGCCTGCTCGATATTGGCCTGGGTGGCCGGTACCGACCTGGGGCTGAGGAAGCGGTTGCTGCCGGAAAACAGCAGCACGTTGAAGGTGTCGCTGGGGCGCAGGTTGCCGATCAACTCGCGCAGCAGCACCTTGGCGGTGTCCAGCGGAAAGCCGTGCATGGAGCCCGAGATGTCGACCACGAAGATGTAGTCGCGCGGGCTGATGGCCTGGGCATTGACCTGCTTGGGCGGCTCGACCATGGCCAGGAAGAAGTTTTCGCCGCCGCCCTTGTCGCCCTGGTAAAGCATCACGCCCGACTCGATGCGCTCGCCGGCCAGCCGGTAGTCGAGGATGAAGTCGCGGTTGTCGTCGCGGCCCTTCTCGAGCCCGGAGCGCAGCGATACGGTGGCATGGCGGTCGCCCTCCCCGTCCTTTTTCACGTCAACTGTGTGGGAGGTGGAGCGCACGTCCTTCAGGCCGATGGGCGTGGCGATCCGCACCTTGATATCAAAGGCGCTGGCGGAAGCCTGGCCGGCCGGCAGGTAGGGCTTGCTGATCCACTGGGCCTGGGCCTGTTCCGACTGCGGGCTGTTGTAGCGCGGGCCCACCACGGTGGGAAAGACGAACTGGTAGTTGCCCGACTGCGGCACCAGCAACTCGGTGTAGCGCAGCTCGACCTTGACGTCGTCGCCGGGCAGGATGTTGGCGACATTCATCTGGAACACATTGGGCAGGTGCTGCTCCAGCAGCGCGGCTGTTTTGCCTTCTTTTTTGGCGCTGTCGTATTCGATGCGGGCCTGCTGCTTTTCGCGGATGTTGGCAGTGATCAGCCGGTCGGCCAGGCGCACATTCATGCCGTAGACGGCGGCGCGGGTCGAGCCCGGGAAAACATAGCGTGCCTCGATGGCGCGCCGGCCTTCGTTTTTGTAGTGCTGGGTGACGGTGACGTCGGCGATAACACCGGAAATCCGCACGTCCACCTGGGTGGATTTAAGCGGCAGCTGGTCCAGGCCGGGGTCATCGCTTTTAACGAAGAAATAGGGGCTCTCGGTTTTTTGCCGGGGGGCCGTGGCGTCCCGGCCCTCCTGGGCATGGACCGGGTGTGCCGCGACGAGAGTGATGAAGCAGGCGGCCGCGACGGTGGCGGTGGCGGCCCACAGCCAGCGCGCCGCGGCGGCATGGCGTGACAGGGTTGAGTCCATAAGAAGTTCCTTGGCGGGCGTGCGACAGTGCACGGCGCCAAGCATCGGCGGCAGGCGGGAAGCCGGTTTGAAGCTTTTGGGAAGCCTGTGTGAAATCCGCGTGAAAACCTCGCAAGGCCCGCCGGGGTTCCATGGCCCCCAAGCCCGCGCGGGCCGCGCGGCCGCGCCTACAGCGCCACGCGCGGCAGCGAGAGCGTGGCCAGCGCCCCGCCGCCCGGTGCATTGGCCAGCTCTATGCGGCCGTGGTGCAGCGAGGCAATTTCCTTGACGAAGGCCAGGCCCAAGCCGGTGCTTTTCTTGCGCGAGTGGGGCCGGGCCAGGGAGTAGAACTTTTCAAAGACCTTGTCCTGCGCGTATTCGGGAATGCCGGGCCCGCGGTCACGCACCCGGATATGCACGACGCGGGCATCAACCCGCAGCGAGAGTTCAACCTCGCCGCCCTGGGGCGAGAAGTCGACCGCGTTGTCGAGCAGGTTGCTGACGGCGCGCCGCAGCAGGAAGGCATCGCCTTCCACCGCAGCGTCCATGGACGCATCGACGGTGATGCGGATACCGCGCGGCGCGGCGGCGTCCTGCGCGGCGCCGGCCAGTTCCTCCAGCAGCGGCTTGAGCGCCACGGGCGCCACGCTGTCCAGCGAACGGCGCGTTTCCAGCGCGGTGAGCTCCATCATGCGGTCCACCATTTCCTGGATGCGGCCGGCTTCGCGGGTGATGTTGGCCAGGAAGCGCTGGCGCTCGGCCTGCGGCATGCCCGGCTCCTGCAAGAGCTCGGCCGCGCCGCGAATCGCCGACAGGGGGCTTTTGACTTCGTGTGTCAGCGTCTGCACATAGTCGGCCACGTAGTTGCGCCCGGCCAGCGCGTCGCGCATCTCGTCGTAAGCCGCGCCGATCACGCCAAGCGCGCGCCGGCCCAGCCGGGGCAGGTTCAGCGAACGCTGGGCCCGCACATAGTCGGCAATCAGGCCGAAGGGCCGCACCAGCCAGACCGAAACAATGACAGCCAGCAGCAGCACCGCGAGCACCGACACCAGGCCGACGTAAAGCGTTTTTTCACGCGCCGCGGTGACGAACTGGCCGAAGCTGGTCACCGGCTTCCCCACCGTGGCGACGCCGATGATTTCATTGTTCCAGCGGATGGGCGCGCCCACGTACATCACCGAGCTGAGCGGGTCGTCCTCCACATCGGGCGTCGTACGCGCGCCGTATTCGCCGCGCAGCGTGTAGCCCACGTCGCGCCATTGCGAATAGTCGGCCCCCGGCCGCTGCCCCAGCGAATCGAACAGCACCCGGCCCGACCGGTCGGTGACATAGGCGCGCAATTCAACGCGGGTCTTGGTGACCGAATAGATCTGGGAGAGAAACTGCCGCGCGTAGAGCGACTTGAACAGCGGCTCCAGCCGGGCGGTGTCGATCGCGCCCGCGCGCACGTCCTGCTCAACCAGGCTGGCCAGCAGGTGGGAGGTTTCAACCAGCGACTCCTCGGCCGACTCGCGGTAGCGCGGGTCCAGCTCCGCCACAAGGCGGTAGAGCATGAAGGCGATGCCAACCGCATAGATCAGCAGGATGCCGATGAAAATGCGGTTTCTCTTCGTCACGGCGATGGAAGCTCTTCACTCAGCGCATAACCCGAGCCGCGCGATGTGCGTATCGGCTCGGTATGCGGCGCCACGGCCTTGAGCTTGGCGCGCAGCATCTTGATGTGGGCGTCCACGGTGCGGTCAAAGCTGCCGCTGCCGTCTTCCCAGACCCTGGCCAGCAGCTCGTCCCGCGTGTACACGCGGCCGGGCTTGAGCACCAGCAGGCGCAGGATGCCATACTCATAGCGCGAGAGTTCCAGGGTGCGGCCGTAAAAGCGGATCTGGCGGCGCTCTTCGTCGAGCAGGAACGGCGTCGCGGGCGCGGCAGGTCCCGCCGGCAGCGGGCCAGGGGGCTGCGCACGCTCACTGCGGCGCAGGATGCCGCGCACCCTGGCCACCAGTTCACGCGGCGAGAAAGGCTTGGCGATGTAGTCGTCGGCGCCAAGCTCCAGGCCGACCACCCGGTCGATCTCATCGCTGCGCGCCGTGAGGAACAACATGGGCACCAGGCCGCCCCCAGGTAAGGCCTGGAGGCGCTTGAACAGCTCAAAGCCGTTGAGGTCGGGCAGGCCCACGTCCAGGATGACCAGCGCCGGCACCTCGGCGGCAAACTCCTGCAAGGCCTGCTGTGCGTTGCTGCACCACACCGGCGCAAACCCGTCGGTGGCCAGCACATACTGGATCGTGTCGGCGATGCCGGACTCGTCTTCGACCACAAGAATGCGCGGCTTGTTGAGCATGGGCGCTATGGTAGCGCTTGCGCGCCGAGCGCCGGGCTCCACGGCGCGCAGAAAAAAAGGCCGCACGGCGACACCCGTGCGGCCTTTGGGGCGTCGTATACCCGGGGCAGCGTCAGGCCGACAGCGCCGGGTAATCGGTATAGCCTTTTTCGCCGCCGCCGTAAAAGGTGTTCTTGTCGGGCGTGTTCAGCGGCGCCCTGGCGCGCAGGCGCTCCACCAGGTCGGGGTTGGCGATATAGGGCTTGCCAAAGGCCACCAGGTCGGCGCCGTCGGCCACGGCTTTTTCAGCCAGCGCCAAGTCATAGCCGTTGTTCACCATCCAGGCGCCCTTGCCGCCGGCCTTGCGGTAGGCGGCTTTGAGCGCCGGGTAGTCGAACGGCCGGTCATCAATTTCACGCGGGCCGCCCGTGGCGCCTTCGATGACGTGGACGTAAGCCAGGTTCAGGCTGGCCAGCTGCTTCACCACGTATTCAAACAGGGCTTGCGGTTTGCTGTCATGCACGTCGTTGGCGGGCGTGACAGGCGACAGGCGAATGCCGGTGCGGCCGCCACCGACCGCGTCGGTCACGGCGCGCGTGACCTCGAGCAGCAGGCGGGCGCGGTTCTCGATGCTGCCGCCGTAGTCGTCGCGGCGCTGGTTGCTGCCGTCTTTCAGGAACTGGTCCAGCAGGTAGCCGTTGGCGCCATGGATCTCGACGCCGTCAAAACCGGCCGTCTCCACCGCATTGCGTGCCGCCGCCGCGAAGGTATGCACGATGCCCGGGATTTCGTCCAGCTCCAGCGCGCGCGGCTCCGAGGTTTCGACAAACGTCGGCACACCGTTCTCGATCAGCACCGTCTTGGTCTTGGCCGTGATGGCCGAGGGCGCAACCGGCTTGCCGCCGCCCGGCTGCAGCTTGTTGTGCGAGACACGGCCCACATGCCACAACTGCACCACGATCTTGCCGCCCTTGTCATGCACGGCATGGGTGACTTTTTTCCAGCTGTCGAGCTGCTCGCTGCCGTACAGGCCCGGCACGTCTGAATAACCCTGCCCCTGGTGGCTGATGGCCGTAGCCTCGGTGATCAGCAGCCCGGCACTGGCACGCTGGGCGTAATAGGTGCGGGCCATGGCCGGCGGCACGGCATTGGGCGAACGGTTGCGCGTGAGCGGCGCCATGACGATGCGATTGGCAAGGACGAGGTCACCAGCTTTGTTGGTATCGAATAAGGTGGGCATAAAAAGTCCTGAAGTACAGAAATAAAAACAGGGCCAGTTTGGCCCTGAATCGATTGGCTTGCCCAACACGGGTTGCTAGATTCGTGCTATTAAAGGGCCGCACAAGGGCACACCACGACGCGCCCATGTTTCTTCAGGTATTGGTTTTCGGCTGTTCGGTATTCCGGGTCCCCTTGTGGATGCGCCGAGGAGCGCAGGGCCAGACGGATCAGGGCAAAAACTTGTTTGAGCGAAGCGCAGCGTAGCGAGTTGTTTTTGACCCCGTCTGGACCGAGCACCACAGGCTGCCCGTAGCGAAGCGAAGGGACGCAGCAACTAGGGTCGCCTTTTCTTTTGCTTACTTTTCTTTTGGCGAAGCAAAAGAAAAGTGAGTTGCTGCCGGGCAACCCCCGGCCAGCAGAACCCGAACCAACATCAATCTCCGAAACGCGAATTACTTCAGCAAACCTTCATGCTTCATAGCCGCCTGCACAGAAGGCCGAGCCGCAACGCGTTCCCGGAAAGCAGCGATATTAGAAAACCCCGAAATATCCACCCCAACCCGAGGCGCCCAATTGGTTACCGTAAACAGGTAAGCATCGGCCACGGTAAAGGTATCCCCCATCAGGAACTGCTTGCCCGCAAGCTGCCCATCCACCCACTTCAGCCGCGACATCAGTTTGTCGATGACGATGGTCTTGTACTCGGCCGGCGTGGCGGCATTGAACAGCGGTGTGAACCCGCGGTGCAACTCCATGCCGATGAAGGTCAGCCAGGACTGCAGTTTGTAGCGATCCAGCGTGCCGTTGGCGGGCGCGAGTTTTTTCGCGGGCACCTGGTCGGCGATGTACTGCAGGATAGCCTGGCATTCGGCCAGCCGTGTGCCGTCGTCAAGCTCGAGCAGGGGCACATAGCCCAGCGGGTTGATGGTGTAGTAGTCGGTGCCGTCTTCGAGCTGGTGGGTCTTGGTGGGCGCCAGCACATGCTCGAATTTCAGGCCCGACTCATGCAGCGCGATGTGGGGTGCCATTGAGCAGGCGCCGGAAGAGTAATAAAGCTTCATGGTGTCTTGTCCTCCTTGCGTGGGTGGGTGGTGAACTGGCTGTGGCGTGAATGTCGCACAGCCCTTCATGCTAGCCGGATCGGCGGATTCTTGCTGCCGGCGCGCGCCTTGGACAAGCCACAATAGCCGCATGGCAAAAGTTTTCAAATGGGTGGTGTTCCTGGCTTTGGGTTTGATGGTGCTGCTGGCCGTGGTGGCCTTCACGCTGCACCGCTGGGTGAGCACCGATGATTTCCGCCAGCGCGTGGAGCGTGAAGCCTCGGCCGCGCTGGGCGTGCCGGTGGCGCTGGACCACGTGGCAGTGGACGTCTGGCCTTTGCCGGCGGTGGCGCTTAGCGGCATCGCGGTTAAAAGCAAGCCGCCCATCACGCTGGAGCGCCTGGAAGTGCGGCCGCAATGGCAGCCGTTGCTGACGGGCCGGCTTGCGGTGGCGACCCTGCTGGTGCGCAAGGCGGTGCTGCCGCAGCAGGGCATTGATGCCGTGATGCTGCTGCTGCAGAAAAAAAAGGCCGCGGCCCCCGCGGCTGCCGCATCTCCCGCGCAGGCCGGCAAGCCAGGCGAGGCATCCATGGACTGGCTGCCGCGCCGCACGGTGCTGGACGAAGTCACCTGGATCAGCGCAGCCGGCGCGCACACCACGGTGAACGCCGAGGCCGCGCTGGGCCCTGACGGCCTGCCGGACAAGGTCTCTCTGAAGCTCATCAAGGGCAACCTGCAGGGCCTGGAAGCCAAACTGCAGCGCGAGGAGCCCAAGGCTGGTGTGGCCGGCGATGAATGGGACTTGCGCGTGGACGTGGGCGGCGGCAAGGTCGAGGGCAAGCTGGGCCTGAAGAAAGTCCCGGTGGCGGCCACGCGGGAAGAACTGGAACTGCAAGGCAAGCTGCAGACCAAAGACGTCGAGGTGTCGGCGCTGACCGCGCCCAGCAAGTCGCTGACAGGCCGGCTGGAGGCATCGACCACGCTGCATGCGCGGGCCGCGACCACCGGCGGGCTGGCGGAGGCGCTGCAAAGCCAGACCACCTTCACTGTGCGCAACGCGGTGCTTAACGGGCTGGACCTGGCCAAGGCTGTCAAGACGATAGGCCTGAGCCGCGGCGGCCAGACGCCGCTGGACACCCTGGCCGGGCAGGTCAACACCCAGGGCAAGGCGGCGCAGCTGACCAACCTGGTGGCGAGCTCGGGCGCGCTGAGCGCGACCGGCAATGTCGCCATCTCGCCGGCCAAGGCGCTGAGCGGCCGCGTGAGCGTGAACGTAGCCGGCGACAGCAAGCTGGGCAGTGCCATCGGCGGCGCAGTGGGTGTGCCCCTCACGGTGGGCGGCACGCTGGACAACCCCGAAGTCACGCTGTCGCGCTCTGCCCTGCTGGGCGCGGCCATTGGTACGGCCCTGCTGCCCGGCGTGGGCACCGGCGCCGGCGCCAACCTTGGCGACCGCGTGGGCGAGGGTTTCCGCAGCCTTTTCGGCAAATAGCCGCGGGGCGCGCCGCCCTGGGCTGTTTCGCTACCAAAAACATAGCGCACTGAGGGCTCTGCGCCTTTGTCCTACAGAGGCAAGCGGGCGCTGCTGATGGGGACCGTTCGCGCCGGCTTTTAGCATGAAGACTCGCTGCGGTGCTTCATCGCGGCGCATAGCTCCGGCCCCCGGCTGGCATGCCGCCTCGCGCATGACCCGGGCCGCCCCTACCTTCCACAGGAGGCCAACATGCTCAAGTACGCGATTATTTTTGCGCTGATTTCACTGATTGCCGGGGCCTTGGGCTTTGGCGGCGTGGCGGCGGGCGCCGCCGGCATCGCCAAGATCCTGTTCGGCCTGTTCCTGATCCTGGCGGTCATCTTTGTGGTGCTCGCCGCCCTGGGTGTGGGCGCGGCGAACAAGGTGCTGAAGTAGATGGCGCCGCCAGCTTCCATGGCGGCGCGTTTAAGGCAGCGCCTGTTCCACCCCTGGTCGGGGCCGCATGCCCCGGCGCAGCCCGGCACGCCCACGGCGAAACGCAAGATCAGCTTCCAGGCCAGTATTGCCGAGTTCCTGCTGGTGAACCGGTTGCGCGCGCGCCGCCGCGCCCAGCCTTCGAAAGATGTGCTGGAGCGCGCCGAACGCATTGTGTTCGTGACCTGCCAGAACTGGTTCGCCAGGCCGGGCCGCAGCAGCCCCGACCACCGCACCCGGCTCTGACGGCACTCGCGCCCGCCCATGCACACCGCCCTGATCGAGTCCCTCCTGGAATACCAGGTTGAGAGTCCTGCGCACTTTCTGTTCAATATCGAGACGGCCTTCCACGAAGGCCACCATGTGGTCGAGGAACGCCTGACCATCACGCCGAGCGTGAAGGTGCGGAATTTCTGCGACGAACGCAGCGGCAACCGCTTCATTCGCCTTGACGCGCCCCGGGGCTTGCTGTCCGTCAACTACCGCACACGCGTGGAGTTGCACCCCGCGCCCGTGCCTCTGCATCTGGACGAAACGCCGGTGACCGGCGTGCCCGACGACGTGCTGCGCTACCTGATGCCCAGCCGCTATTGCGAATCCGACGTGATGAGCCGCGCGGCGCTGCAGCTGTTCGGCCAGCTGCCGCCCGGCATAGGCCGGGTGCGCGCCATCGACAGCTGGATTCACGAGAGCATCAGCTACGTTCCCGGCTTCACTGATTCAACAACGACCGCACAGGAAGTGTTTGTGCAGCGCGCGGGCGTGTGCCGCGACTTCGCCCACCTGGGCATCACCATGTGCCGTGCGCTCAACATTCCGGCGCGGCTGGTCGTGGGCTATGTGCACTTCGAGGAGCCGCCGCAGGATTTTCACGCGGTGTTCGAAGCCTGGCTTGAGGGCCGCTGGGTGATCTTCGACCCCACGCGCATGGCGCCCACGGACCGGCTGGTGCGCGTGGGCACCGGGCGCGACGCCAAGGACGTGGCCTTTGCCACCATCTTTGGCGACGTGCGCATGACGCGCAAGGAACTCACGGTGGACGAGGGCGACATGCCGCCCCGCCCGCCGGGCGCCTCACAGGCGCCGCCGCCCCAGCTGACCGTGGTGAATGCCTAGCCCGGCGCCAACAAGACCTTCACTGCGCCTGCGCGGCCACCACCGGCCTGCCCTGCCGCCTGAGCACCAGCAACCCGAACAGCGTGGCCGTGACATACATGCTGAACGAGTAGATGGCCGCGGGCAGGGCCAGCTGGAAGTTGTTCAGCACGGCCAGCGCAATGAAGATCGCCAGCGTCGCGTTGTGGATGCCGATCTCGTAGCTGATGGCGGTGGAGATGGGCTTGTCCAGGCCCGTCGCGCGCGACACGTAATACCCCGCCAGCAGGCTCACCAGGTTGAACGCCAGCACGGCCGGGCCTATGGCCGCGAAGCCGCCGCTGAGCGCCTGCCATTCCTTGGCGACCGCGCCCACCGCCACCACGACCAGCACGATGATGCTGAAGACCTTGGTCGGGTTCTCGCTGCGCGCAGCCCAGCCGGGCCGGACGGTGCGCAGCCACATGCCGACGGCCACCGGCACCAGCACGATGACGATGACCTCCACCACCTTGCCGAACTGCAGCGGCACGACCTGGCCGGTTTTGGCGAAGGTGTTGATGGCCCAGTTGGCGATCAGCGGCATGGTGACGATGGACAGCAGGGTGTTGATGGCGGTCAGCGAGATGTTCATTGCGACGTTGCCACCGAACAAATGGCTGAACAGGTTGGCCGAGATGCCGCCCGGCGAAGCCGCCAGCAGCATCAGCCCCACCGCGAAGAGCGGCGGCACATTGAGCAGCAGGATGATGGCGTAGCAGGCGGCCGGCAGCACGACGACCTGCAGCACCAGCGCCACCCCCACCGCCTTGGGGTATTTGAGCAGGCGGGTGAAGTCCTCGACCTTGAGCGTCAGCCCCAGGCCCAGCATGACCAGCGCCAGGGCCGCCACCAGCAGCTGCGCGACGATGGGAGAGCCGCTCATGACTTGTAGCTGTCGTCGAGTTTGTCGAGCTTGCGGATCAAGGCGGGCCAGACGAACGCCCCGCCCAGGCCGCCGGTCTGCACACGCATGGCTTCGGCCACGCCCTTCACGATCAGCGGGTTCACTTCCGTCAGCGATCCGCCGGCCTGTGCGTCCAGCTGGATGCGGCAGGTGTTCTCGAAGGTGTACATGCTGAGGAAGGCATCGGCGATCGTCTTGCCCACGACCAGCAGGCCGTGGTTGCGCAGCATCAGGAAGTTGGCATGGCCCAGGTCGGCCTGCAGGCGCGGCTTTTCCTCGTCGCGAAAGGCCACGCCCTCGTAGGCGTGATAGGCCAGCGAGGCCAGCACAAAGGTGGACTGCTGGCTGATGGGCAGCACGCCGCACTGCTGGGCACTCACGGCCACGCCGGCGCGCGTGTGGGTGTGCAGCACGCAGCCGGCATCGGCGCGCGCCTCATGCACCGCGCTGTGGATCACAAAGCCGGCCGGGTTGACCGGAAAGGGTGAATCGATGACCTTGTTGCATTGGCCGTCGACCTTGACCAGGCTGGACGCCGTGATCTCATCAAACATCAGGCCGTAGGGGTTGATCAGGAAATGGTGCTTGCCGGCGCCCGACACCGACTCAGGCAGCTTGGCGCTGATGTGGGTGAACACCAGGTCGCTCCAGCCATAGAGCGCGACCAGGCGGTAGCAGGCGGCCAGGTCGCAGCGCAATTGCCATTCTTCGGCGCTGACGACTTCCTTAAGGGAGGGGATATGCATGGGATTTGTCTCCATTCAGTGATTGGGCAGGGGTTGAACCAGGTGCTCTGCGGCACATGCTGCCCACGATACGTGGCTGCTTGACCGGGAACTGTCAAAAATTTGACAATTGCCCGCATGCCTATCGTTCCGGCGACACCTTCACCCCCGCCCTCGCCCTCTTCGCTGATGGCGCGCATGTCGGCCAACCCCTGGTTTGGCGCCCTGCCCCTGGCCGACCGGGAGGCGCTGCTGGGCTCGGCCGAGTTGCTGCGCCTGCGGCCCGGCGAAATGCTGTTCCGCCAGGGCGATGCGCCCGGCGGTTTTTACGGGTTGCTGGGCGGGTCGCTCAAAATCTCCTCGCTGCGCGAAGACGGGCGCGAGGCCATCCTGGTGGTGCTGGAGGCGGGCAACTGGATAGGCGAAATCTCGCTGATGGACGGCGAGCCGCGCACCCACGATGCGACGGCGCTGTCGGCCGCCGAGGTGCTGGTCGTGCCGCAGCCGGCCTTTGCCGCGCTGATGGAAGGCGCGCCCTTTGCGCGGGCGGTGGCCGGGCTGCTGGCCGCGCGCGTGCGTTCGCTCTACGGCATGGTGGAAGACGCCGCGCTGCGCTCGACCCGCGCGCGCGTGGCGCGCCGCCTGCTGCTGCTGGCGCGCGGCGACGCCACCATGGCGCTCAAGGCCAGGCCTGTGGTGCCGGTGTCGCAGGAGGCGCTGGCCATGATGCTGGGCATCTCGCGGCAGACACTGTCGGTGGAGCTCAAGGCCATGGTGGCGCAAGGCGCCATCGCGCTGCGCTACCGGCGCATCGAGATCGTCTCGCCCGCGCGGTTGAAGTCGATCAGCGATGCTTCGGGGTGAGGTGAATTCGAAAACAGCCCGGTTGTCTCCAAATATTCAAGCATCGCTACCAATTGTTGGGCACGGGATTTTCGCCGCTCTCAAGAATAAGTCTTTCCTTTTCGACGCGGTAAATCGCTCGTTGTCTGACGGTCTTTGTTGGAAGACGCTTGCCTTCAGAATCTAAATCCGTGCGATGTCCTAGAAAGTTCACGACAAGACGGTCGCCCTGAATTTTCCAGATGCCCTTTACGTCGAAACATTGGTGGGCGTCATCGCTGATAACTGCAGAACCTGGGCTGGACCCGCACTCTTCATGAGCACCAGTATTCTCCGCTGAGAGTATCAAGTCAGGTGCATACGGTATCGCCCGATCAGGCTGCAAACTCAATAGCGTCAACCATTGACCACAGTATCCCTGCCAGCAACTGCCCCACTCTGCCGAGAACAGGAATCCGTTTTCCCCGACGCGAACGATTTTGGTTTCACCCAGGGTACCTTCAAGTCCGACGGCGGTGATTGCATCCTGTCGCGCGGTCAGTCGCCAACCGGCGGGGTAACGGGTGAACGAGTACGCGCCAACATATCCCGGGCAGGCGTGACAGGTAAACGGCTCTCCGCCGTTGTCAACCGGGAATGTTTGAGTGAGCATCACAGCATGAGACTCACTTAATTTCACCACGTAAAGAGGAAGAATTTCCGCTTTGGTTTTGGATTCGGCTAGGGCTTGCTCGCTGCCGCTGTTCATGGGCAGCTGAACCGTCTGAACAGCCCTGCCGTCGGATCCCTCCTGGTTCGGAAATACGATCGCCATGAGCGCTGTCCGATCCAACGTTGTCGCGTGCGGAATTTCTGCCTGTTTGCTGCAGCTGGTTAGACTCACCAAACCAACCATTGCCAAACAGAAGACAGTTTTTGTGAACAGAGCGTTGACCATGGTGTCGGGGAGTAAGGGGTTTTATGGCGAGGGCGTTAGCAGGCGCCATCTTCGGGTGTTTTAGGGGTCGCGCCCTCAACAAGACAGGGCACTTTTAATTGGCCTGTCCTTCAACGAATAGTTGGCGGCGCGGTAGCCCACTCCAGCCGCGTCAGCCAGACCATCGCCGCGCCCGCATCGGCGCCGCACATCTCGGCCGAGGGCATGAGCTGGCCGCACACCGCGGGCCGTTCGGGCCGGCCGAAGATCAGGCAGCGGTTGGCCTCATCCAGTTGCACGCAGCGCACGCCGGCCGGCTTGCCTTGCGGCATGCCGGGGATGGCGGAGCTGATGGAGGGTGCGATGCAGCAGGCGCCGCAGCCGGGGCGGCAGTTCATGCACAGGCCTTCCCGCCGATGCGCTTTTGCATGAACACACTGAGAGGGTCATCCGTGTACTTGCCGAAAGGGCCGCGGCGTTCATAGCCGCTTCGCGCATAGAAGCCGAGCGCCTCGGGTTGAAAAGGGCCGGTCTCGAGTTTGAGCAGCCTGCAGCCGGATTTGCCGGCCTCGGACTCGAGCATGGCGAGGACTGCCTTGGCGACGCCCTGGCCTCGATGAGAGGGATCAACATACATGCGCTTGAGCTCGCCAAACTCGGGGCCGAGGACGACGGCGCCGCAGCCAACGGCGCGCGCCGCGGAGTCTCTCGCGACTGCAAACAGGACGTTGGCCTGCTTCAGCGAGGCGAGGTCCAGCGCATGCCTGCTCTCCGGTGGGTAGAGAGAGTCCTGGTAGGCATCGAGGCTGGCAATGAGTGCCATGACTTCGGGTTGATCCGGTGATTCGAGTGCGACATGCATGGCTGTGGATGCTGCGCGGCTGGGTTAACCGGTTGCAGCAGCTAATCAATCAGGCTTGATTTTCGCCCGAGCGGCCACCTGCTTCCAGCGCGCCTGTTCGCTCTTGATGAAAGCGCCGTATTGCGCGGGCGTATCGCCCACCGGCTGGGCCGTGTCGCCGCGCAGGCGCTCGGTGGCCTGGGGGTTGCGCATGGCCTTGTTGCAGGCTTCGGCGATGCGGTCTATGTTGGCCTGCGGCATGTTGGCAGGCGCATTGAGGCCGTACCACTGGGTCATCTCAAAACCGGGGTAGCCGCTCTCGGCCACCGTGGGCACATCGGGCAGCTGGGGCAGGCGCTCCTTGGTGCCGGCGGCGATGCAGCGCAGCTTGCCCGACTTGATATGCGCCAGGATGGCGGGCGCGCCCACGCTGGCGGCATCGAGCCGGCCGGCCAGCAGGTCGGTGAGCTGCGGGCCGGTGCCGCGATAAGGCACGTGCAGCACAAAAATCCCGGTGGCCATCTTCAGGTATTCAAAGGCCAGGTGGCCGGCACTGCCGTTGCCGGCCGAGCCGTAGTTGAGCTGGCCGGGCTTGGACTTGGCCAGTGCGATGAACTCTTTCAGGTTGTTGGCGGGCACGTTGGCGTTGATCACATACAGGCTGGGCACCTTGGCCAGCAGGGAGATCGGCTTGAAGTCCTTGTTGGTGTCGAAGGGCAGCTTGTCGAAGATGAAGGGGTTCACCGCCATGGTGCCGATGTGGCCCAGGATGATGGTGTGGCCATCGGTGGAGGCCGCGCATTCCTGCATCGCGATATTGCCGCTGGCGCCGGGCTTGTTATCCACGAACACGTTCTGGCCCAGGCTCTTGCCGAGTTCATTGGCGGCCGAGCGCGCGACGATTTCCGAACTGCCGCCCGGCGCAAAGGGGACCAGCAGGCGAATCGGTTTGCTGGGCCAGGCGGCCTGCGCATGCAGCAAGCCGGGAAAGGCCGAGGCTGCGGCAATGGCGCCGCCGGCCTTGAGGCCGAACTGCAATGCGCCGCGGCGCGTGGTGTGTTGTTTCATGTGCTTGTCTCCTGATCGTTGAATCGTTGCCCTGGGGCCAATATAGGACGGTACGCGCCTTGCCCGGTTACGTGATTCCGCTGATGAGGCTAACCCTAGGGCCGCCACGCGCCAGTTCGCCAGCTTGCTAGGTAAAGGATGCGTCGAAACGTTCGCGCGCGGCCTTGAGCTGCGGGTGGTTGCGCTCGGCCCAGTTGTCCAGCGGGATCAGTGTTTCGCTGAGCGACTGGCCTAGCGCGCTGAGCTGGTACTCCACATGCGGCGGCACGCTCTGGCGGTCCAGGCGCAGCACGAGGCCGTTGCGCACCAGCTCCTTCAAGGTTTGCGTCAGCATTTTTTGCGAGATGCCTTCGATCTTGCGCATCAGCTCGTTGTTGCGCACCGGACCTTCGGCCAGCGCCGGGATCACCAGCAATGCCCATTTGCTGGCGACCAGCTCCAGCGCCTGGCGCGAGGGGCAGGCCTGGCTAAACACAGTGGAGGAATCGGCGCTGCCGCCGTCGGGAATTGTCATGGTTACCAAAAGGTGCGTACTTGCCTGCGGGTAATCGTAAACCTAAGCTGGCGGCTCTTCAATCTTCATCAACTTACTCAAAGAAAGAACCCTATGGCCTGGCTCTATTTACTCGCCGCAAGCATTGTCGAAATCGCGATGGCCCTGCTCCTCAAATCCTCCCAGGGCTGGACGCGCCTGTGGCCCAGCGTGCTGGGCGTCGCCGCAGCGGGCGCCAGCATTTTCTTTTTGACGCATGCCGTCAAGACCTTGCCGGTGGGCACGTCCTACGCGATCTGGACCGGCATAGGCTCGGTCGGCGTGACCGTCATCGGCATTCTCTGGATGGGCGAAAGTGCCTCGCCGCTGCGCCTGCTGTGCGTGGCGCTGGTGGTGGCCGGCATGGTGGGCCTGCGCCTGCTGGACGGTGCGGCCTGACGTATTCAGGCCGCCAGCCGGGCGCTGGCGAACAGCACCTGGTCGATCACAGCCTGCACGTTCTTGACGCTGGCTTCGCTCAGCAGTTGCCCCTCGGTGTCAAAGGCATCGCCGGCGCGGCCCAGGGCGAAAGCCTTGGGCGCGACCCAGCACTGCGCGTTCAGCAGCAACGGTACCAGGTGGCTTTGTGAGCGCAGGCCGCCCAGCGCGCCGGGCGAGGCGCTGAGCACCCCCACCACCTTGCCGCTGAAGGACTTGAAACCTTCGTGCCAGGCCGGGTCGCTCTTGACCGGGCTGGACACCCAGTCGATGGTGTTCTTGAGCAACGCGGTGTAGCTGCCGTTGTATTCGGGCGAGCAGATGATCCAGGCCGGGTGCTCGAACATGATCTGCTTGAGCTTCATGACGTCGGCCGGTGTGCCGGTGGCTTCGAGGTCGGCGTTGTACATCGGGATGTCGAAATCCGCCAGTTCAAGATGGGTGACTTCGGCGCCGCCGGCGCGCGCCAGGGCGGCGGCGACATGGGCCAGCTTGCGGTTGTAGGAGTTCTGGCGGGTGCTGCCGGCGAAGACGAGGAGTTTTTGGGGGGCGTTCATGCGCCCGATTTCACCACAGGCCGCAGGGTGAAAAACTGCGTGCCCAGTGCCTTGCAAGCAGGAACCCGCTAAAATGTACAAAACATTCCATTTTGTACAAAATGCATACGATAGCCCTGAGTGAGTTTCGCGCCAATGCCTCGGCCATGATTGACCTGGTCGAGCAGGGCGAAACCGTCCGCATACTCCGGCACGGCAAGCCGGTGGCCGAGCTTGTGCCCCTGAAGGCCGAAGAAGACGCCGCCAAAGTCCCGAGCTGGAAAAAGCCGTTTGAACCCGTGGTCCTGCCGCCCGGCGTGTCGCTGTCGCAGGCGGTGCTGGACGAGCGGAATGAATCGCCATGGTGAGGAAGGCACAGGCGGCGTATGCGCCGCAGGCCGCCACCGCCACCCGGCTGGTGGCGCGCGACGGCGAAGCGCGGCTGATGTTCGACGCCTCGGCGCTGACCAAGCGCTATGCCAGCGAAGCCGGGCGCGACCGGGTGCTGATGTTGTTCGAAGCCGCCAGCGAGTTGCTGGTGGCTGCGCATTGCAAGACCGAGGTGGCTTCCGCCCTGCTCAGGCGGCGGCGCGACGGCAGCCTGCCTGCCCCGGAATTTGACCGGGCCTGGGCGGCGGCGCAGCGCGACGTGGCCGACATGACACTGGTGCCGCTGGACACGCACGTCGAGCGCTTTGCCTTTGCCGCGATGGAGCAAGGCCCCCTGCGCGGCATGGACGCCCTCCATGTGGGCAGCGCGCTGGCCAGCCGGGTGGACCTGTTCGTTACGGCCGACCGGCGCCAGGCGCAGGTGGCGCGAGGCATGGGCCTGGCCACGGAATTGATAGAGAGTTGAAGGTTGCATATGTTTTACCCCCAAGAATTTGACGTGATCGTGGTCGGCGGCGGCCATGCCGGCACCGAGGCCGCCCTGGCTTCGGCCCGCATGGGCTGCAAGACTTTGCTGCTCTCGCACAACATCGAGACGCTCGGCCAGATGAGCTGCAACCCCTCCATAGGCGGCATCGGCAAGGGCCACCTGGTCAAGGAAGTGGATGCCCTGGGCGGCGCGATGGCGCTGGCCACCGACGAAGGCGGCATCCAGTTCCGCATCCTGAACAGTTCCAAGGGCCCGGCCGTGCGTGCCACCCGGGCGCAGGCCGACCGCATCCTGTACAAGGCGGCCATCCGCCGCCGGCTCGAGAACCAGCCCAATCTCTGGCTGTTCCAGCAGGCCGTCGACGACCTGATGGTGGAAGGCGACCGCGTGGTCGGCGCCGTCACCCAGGTCGGCATCAAATTCCGCGCGCGCGCCGTGGTGCTGACGGCCGGGACTTTCCTGGACGGCAAGATCCATGTGGGCCTGAACAACTACTCGGGCGGCCGGGCGGGCGACCCGCCGGCGGTCTCCCTTTCGGCGCGGCTCAAGGAACTCAAGCTGCCGCAAGGCCGGCTCAAGACCGGCACGCCGCCGCGCATCGACGGCCGCACGATCGACTTCAGCAAGTGCATCGAACAACCCGGCGACGGCATGCCCGGCGGCATCGAAGGCCCGGTCCCGGTGTTCAGCTTCATGGGCGGCGGCATCGCCCACCCGCGCCAGGTGTCCTGCTGGATCACCCACACCAACGAACGCACCCACGAAATCATCCGCTCCGGTTTTGACCGCAGCCCCATGTTCACCGGCAAGATCGACGGCGTCGGCCCGCGCTACTGCCCCAGCGTGGAAGACAAGATCAACCGCTTCGCCGACAAGGACAGCCACCAGATCTTCCTGGAGCCCGAGGGCCTCACCACCCATGAGATCTACCCCAACGGCATCTCGACCAGCCTGCCTTTTGACATCCAGTACGAGCTGGTGCGCTCCATGGCCGGCATGGAAAACGCCCACATCCTGCGGCCCGGCTACGCCATCGAGTACGACTACTTCGACCCGCGGGCGCTGAAATCCAGCTTTGAAACCCGGGCTATCGGGGGGCTGTTCTTCGCCGGCCAGATCAATGGCACCACCGGTTATGAAGAGGCCGCCGCCCAGGGCTTGTTCGCCGGGATCAACGCCGCCCTGCAATGCCAGGGCAAAGAGGCCTGGCTGCCCAAGCGCGACGAAGCCTACCTGGGCGTGCTGGTCGACGACCTGATCACCAAGGGAGTGACCGAACCCTACCGCATGTTCACCAGCCGGGCGGAGTTCCGCCTGATGCTGCGCGAGGACAACGCCGACATGCGCCTGACCGAAAAAGGCCGGGAGCTGGGCCTGGTGGACGACGCCCGCTGGGACGCCTTCAACCGGAAACGCGACACGGTTTCACGTGAAACAGCCCGGCTCCGGGCGATCTGGGTCAACCCCAACAACCTGCCGGCGGCCGAGGCCGAACGGGTGCTGGGCAAGTCCATCGAACGCGAGTACAACCTGCTCGACCTGCTGCGCCGCCCGGACGTGAACTACGCCGGCCTGATGTCGCTGGAGGAAGGCAAATACGCCAACCCCGAACTCGCGGCGGAGGCCGCCGCCAGCGATGACCTCGCCAAAAGCGTGATCGAACAGATCGAAATCACCGCCAAATACGCCGGCTACATCGACCTGCAGAAGACCGAAGTCGAGCGCGCTGCCTACTATGAAACCCTCAAGCTCCCGGCCGACCTGGACTACCTGCAGGTTTCCGCCCTGAGTTTTGAGGCGCGCCAGACCCTGGCCAAGCACCGGCCCGAAACCCTGGGCATGGCCTCGCGCATCTCGGGCATCACGCCGGCCACCGTGTCCCTGCTGCTGGTGCACCTGAAAAAGAACCTCTGGAAAAACACGGTTCCGCTCCAGGCCACCGGCGCTGCCGCCAACGAAAAAGCCCAAGCCTGATGCGGGCCGGTGAACAGGATTTGCGCGCCGGCCTGAAGGCGCTGCAACTGGACCTGGCCGACGCCCAGGTCGCCCAGCTGCTGGACTACCAGGCGCTGATCGGCAAATGGACCAAGGTCTACAACCTGACGGCCGTGCGCGACCCGGCCGAAATGCTGACCCACCACCTGCTCGACAGCCTGGCCGCCGTGCTGCCCCTGCGCCGCCACCTGCAAAAAGCCGGGCTGGCGCCGGGCGCCAAGCTGCTGGACGTGGGTTCGGGCGCCGGCCTTCCGGGCGTGGTCATCGCCATCTGTTGCCCCGAAGTCGCCGTCACCTGCGTGGACACGGTCGCCAAAAAAGCCGCTTTTATCAAGCAGGCGGCGCTCGCACTCAAGCTGCCCAACCTGGCCGGACTCCACGCCCGGGTCGAAACCATCAGCACCCCGTTTGAGGTGATCTGCTCCCGCGCCTTTGCCTCGCTGGCCGATTTCACCAATTGGTCGGTAGACGCCCTGGCGCACCAGGGTGCCTGGATGGCGCTCAAAGGCAAACACCCGGCCGACGAAATCGCCGCCCTGCCGGCAGGGGTCGAGGTGTTTCACGTGGAACAGCTGCAGGTGCCGGGCTTGAACGCCGAGCGCTGCATTGTCTGGATGCGGCCGAAGTCGCCTTAAGCCTGGCCTGAAGTCCGGCCCGGGGCCGGGCCGCCGCGGCCAGGTTTCCCGGCCGGTCCGTTGTTCAGCCGCCAAAAGAAGCCCTTTCGGGCACTGAATCAGCGCCGATCCTCTGCTCCAGCATTTCGGCGGCACACCCCTGTCGTAAACTCAGGGCCTCCTCCCCTCTCTACTTCTGGAGAACCTCCATGTTGGGCTCATTCGTCGGCATTGCCGACTACGGCGCTTTTGTCGTCGCCATCATTGTGTTTTTGCTGATTCCCGGCCCGGGCAACCTGGCGCTGATCACCTCGACCAGCAAGGGTGGCATCGCCGGCGGCCTGGGTGCGACCTTTGGCGTGATCGCCGGCGACCAGGTTTTGCTCTGGGCGGCGGTGGCCGGTGTGTCGGCCATCATGGCGGCCTACCCCACGGCTTTCCACATCGTCCAGTGGGCCGGCGCCATTTACCTGGCCTGGCTGGGCATCAAGATGCTGGTGGCCAAGCCCGGCGATGCGCCCCTGCTGAACATCAAACCGCGCCACTATTTCAAGCAAGCGCTGCTGATCACCTTGCTGAACCCCAAGGCGATTGTTTTCTACATGGCTTTCTTCCCGCTGTTTGTCGACCCAGCCCAGCACCAGGGCCTGAAGACCTTCGCCGTGATGGCCGCCACGATCGCCGCCCTCACCTTTCTGTACGGCCTGTGCTCGGTGATGATCACCTACCACCTGGCCGAGCGCATACGCGCCAACCCGAAAATCACGGCCGTGCTCAACAAGCTGGCCGGTGTCTTCCTGATCGGCTTCGGCCTCAAGCTCGCGGTTTCCAAATGAAGAATAACAACCTCAAAAACGACAAATCGCAATTTTTCGACGGGCCGCCCCTAGAAAAATTAGCCCCCTCGGGGGGCAGCGCCTTACACGCAGTGAAAAGCGTGGGGGCTCGCTGATGGCCAAAATATTCTGCGTTGCCAACCAAAAGGGCGGGGTCGGCAAAACCACCACCACAGTGAACCTGGCAGCGGGGCTGGCCAAAGTTGGCCAGCGGGTGTTGATGATCGACCTGGACCCGCAGGGCAATGCCACCATGGGTTCCGGCGTGGACAAGCGCCAGCTTGAAATGACGGTCTACGACGTGCTGCTCGAATCCGCCTCGGTGGCCGAGGCACGGGTGCGCAGCGAGAAATGCGGCTATGACGTGCTGGGCGCGAATCGCGAACTGGCCGGCGCCGAAGTGGAGCTGGTCGATGTCGAGCGCCGCGAAAAGCGCCTCAAGCTCGCGCTGGCCGAAGTCGACAGCCAGTACGACTTCGTGCTCATCGACTGCCCGCCCTCCCTCAGCATGCTCACGCTCAACGGCCTGTGCTGCGCCCACGGCGTGATCGTGCCCATGCAGTGCGAGTACTTCGCGCTCGAGGGCCTGACCGACCTGGTCAACACCATCAAGCAGGTGCACGCCAACCTCAACAAGGATTTGCAGATCATCGGCCTCTTGCGCGTGATGTTCGACCCGCGCATCACCCTGCAGCAGCAGGTCAGCGACCAGCTCAAGGAACACTTCGCCGACAAGGTCTTCAACACCGTGATCCCGCGCAATGTGCGCCTGGCCGAAGCCCCCAGCTATGGCCTGCCCGGCGTGGTGTTTGACCCGGCGTCCCGCGGTGCGCAGGCCTTCATCACCTTCGCCGAAGAGATGGTGGAGCGCATCAAGGCCATGTAAACCCCGGATCGCCTGGATTCCTTATCGACAGGCACCCATTTGCTATCAATACAGTAGCAACCAATCCCCGCGCAGCATGAACTCCCGCAATGTCCTGATACTCCCCGGCTGGCAGAACAGCGGCCCCGGCCACTGGCAAAGCCGCTGGGAAGCCGCGCACGGCTACACCCGCGTCGAGCAGCACGACTGGATGCGCCCGTTGCGTGGCGACTGGAGCGCGCGGCTCGAGGAAGTGCTGCTGTCCTGCGACGAGCCGGCCGTGCTGGTCGCCCACAGCCTGGGCTGCATGCTTACCGCTGCCTGGGCCTCGCACTCGCGCAACACCCATCGCGTCAAGGCCGCACTGCTGGTCGCGCCGCCCGATGTCGAGCGCGACGACGTGCGCCAGATGCTGCCCGGCTGGGCGCCCGTGCCGCGGGGCAAACTGCCATTTCCCGCCGTGGTCTATTGCAGCAGCGACGACCCTTTCTGCGCACCCGAACGCGCGCGTGAATTCGCCACCGCCTGGGGCGCAAAGCTTATCGATGCCGGGCCGCGCGGCCACCTCAATGCCGACAGCGGCCTGGGCGACTGGCCCGAGGCCTTTGAAGAATTGCGCCGCCTGCAGGCATTGCCCGCGTCTTCCCAACACAGCCCTTCCTGAATAAGAACATGTATTCATCCCGCTCACGCTTCACCTCCGCCGCGTTGGCTGCTGTCGCCCTCGCCACTTCGCTCGCCGGCACCGCGCTGCATGCCGAGCCCGACGAAGAGCTGCTCGGCAAATCGCAGGGCTACCCGCTGGGCAACGTCAGCACCTGGTACAACAACCCCTACCGCGTCGGCTCCTGGTCGGCCATGGACAAGGTGCCTGGCGTGCGCGTTCGCGCGGTTGAGCGCCCCACTGAAGCCAGCCCGCTGCCGCGCGCAACCAGCCCGGCGCCTATCAGCTACCGCTACAAAAACAGCAACTACACCCTGGCCGACTACCTGGACCGCCAGCGCGCCACCGGCCTGCTCGTCCTGAAAAACGGCGAGATCGTCACCGAGCACTACCGCTACGGCCGCAAGGACGACGCGCGCTTTCTGTCCTTCTCCATGGCCAAGAGCGTCACCTCGCTGCTGGTCGGCAAGGCGCTCTCCCTGGGGCTGATCGCCTCGCTCGACGACCCGGCCGAAAAATACGCCAAGGAATTCACCGGCACCCCCTACGGCGCCACCACCGTGCGCCAGCTGCTGCGCATGAGCTCGGGCCTCACCTTCACCGAACGCTATGACGGCAAGGACGACGTCGCCCGCCTCACGCGCGCCGGCTCGGGTGCGCCCGGCGCGGGCAAACCGATGGACGTGCTGAAGTCCATCACCGAACGGCATTCCCCACCCGGCGAAAAATTTGTCTACGCCAGCGGCGAAACCGACGTGCTGGGCCGCGTGGTGGTGGGCGCCACCGGCAAGAGCATGGCCGAGCTCACCACCGAATGGATCTGGAAACCCATGGGCGCCGAGCACGACGCCTTCTGGCGCGTCTTTGCCGACGGGCAGGAGCAAGCCTACGGCGGCTTCAACGCCAGCCTGCGCGACTGGGCACGCCTAGGCCAGCTGCTGGCCAATGACGGCCGCGCCATTGACAAAACCACCGGCAAGCCCGGCGCGCTGCAGGTCCTGCCGCTGGACTACCTGCTGGACGCCACCGATGCCACGCGTCAACCGCCGGCCTTCAGGCCGCGCACGGCCACGCCCTACTTCGGCTACGGCTACCAGTTCTGGCTCCTGCCGATGCGCGCGCGCACCTTTGCCATGCAGGGCGTCCACGGCCAGACGGTGTATGTGCAGCCCTCCACCGGCATCGTGATGGTGCTCACCTCGGTCTGGGAATACGCCGGCGGCAAGCCGGACCCGCAAGCTTATGAAGAGCGCGACGCCCTGTGGCGCGGCGTGCTGCAGTCCCTGGGCGGCAGCCTCACACCCCAATAAACAAACACTGACGGATTGAAAGAAAGAAACAACATGGTCACCAAAAAACCCAAGGGCCTGGGCCGCGGGCTTGAAGCACTGCTGGGCCCCAAGGTCAGCGAAAGCGCCACCGATGCGGGCGATGCCGGCAGCAACAGCAGCAACCCGGGGCAACCGGCCTCGCTGCGGCTGGAAGACATGGTCGCCGGCCAATACCAGCCGCGCACACGCATGGATGAAGGCGCGCTCTATGAGCTCGCCGAATCCATCAAGGTCCAGGGCATCATGCAGCCCATCCTCGTGCGGCGCCTGACATCCGGCGCCAATGACGGCAAGTACGAAATCATCGCCGGCGAACGGCGCTTCCGCGCGGCCAAACTCGCCGGCCTGGACAGCGTGCCCGTGCTGGTGCGCGACGTACCCGACGAGTCGGCCGCCGCCATGGCGCTGATCGAAAACATCCAGCGCGAAGACCTCAATCCCCTCGAAGAAGCCCAGGGCCTGCAGCGCCTGGTCCGGGAATTCGGCCTCACCCACGAACTCGCCGCGCAGGCCGTCGGCCGCTCACGCAGCGCCGCCTCCAACCTGCTGCGTTTGCTCAACCTGGCCGACCCGGTGCAGACCATGCTGATGGCCGGCGACCTCGACATGGGCCACGCCCGCGCCCTGCTCGCCCTGGACCGCGCCACGCAGATCACCGCGGCCAACCAGATCTCCGCCAAGAAAATGTCGGTGCGCGAGGCCGAAAGCCTAGTCAAGAAACTCAGCGCCGAGTTTTCCCTCAAGCCGCAAAAAGCCGCCAAGGAAAAATCACGCGACACCCGCCGTGTTGAAGAGGAACTGGCCGACCTGCTGATGGCCGACGTGGAAGTGCGCGTCAAGAAACAGGTCAAGCGCAACGGCAAGCGCGAAGACATGGGCGAGGTTGCCATCCAGTTCGCCTCCATGGACGAACTCAACGGCCTCATCGAACGCCTGCGCGGCGGCAAGTAAGGGCCGGGCCGGCAAACGGCAGCGCGCCCTCTTGAACAAGACCCGCTGACGCATTACCCTGCTCCCATGCCCGACACCCTGGTCCTGCGCCTGAACCCCGGCGACGATCTCCGCGCCGCACTCGTCAAGGCATTCGCAGGCCTGCAATCCAGCCAGAACACCACCGCGGCCTGCGTCATCTCCGCCGTGGGCAGCCTGTCGCGCGCGGTGCTCCGCTATGCCGGCGAGCCCGGGGGAACGCAGCTCGACGAGCCCCTGGAACTGATCACACTGTCGGGCACACTCAGCCCCGACGGCGTTCACCTGCACGCCAGCGTGGCCACCGCACGCGGAGAGATGCGGGGCGGCCATGTCATGCCCGGCTGCACCGTGCGCACCACCGCCGAGATCGTGCTCGCGCCCTTGCCAGGCTGGGCCTTCAGCCGCCGGCACGACGCCGCCACCGGTTACCAAGAGCTGGTGGCCACCGCCATCCCCGTGCCGCCTAACCCGTAGCCCCACAGCCCCGTAGTTCTTTATTCCTATAATCCTGTGTAGTCTTCTTCGTACAACCGCGTGGGCCTTCCTGCGGCAACGCGCATGCGGCCCCGGGCGTACAGTGGGTGTATCTCACGCCTCTTTGTGCAGGAGTCCCTTATGAAAGCCCTTCATCCCCGTCAATCCCATCGTCCGCATTCACGCCTTGCCTGCCTGCCCGCCCTGCTCGCGGCCGCATTGAGCCTGCCACCGGCCATCGCGCAAACCGGCGGGACAGTTGGTGCAACCGGTACCGGCGGCACCGCCATCAATGGCAACAGCACGGGTACCACCATCAGCAATAGCAACACCGGTACGGGCACGGGCGGTACCAATATCAACGGCAACAACACAGGCACCGGTGTCACCGCCACCAACCCTGGCACGGGCACCCTAGGCACCACGACGGGCAACGCCAACGGCACTGGCACGACCACCAGCAACACCAACACCGGGACCGGCACAGGCGGCACCAACATCAACGGCACCACCACCGGAACGACGGGCAGCACCAGCACAGGAAGCGGCACCAGCGCAGCCAAGCCCCCGCCCAATCCGCTGAACCGCAACCCCGCGCGCCGCGCAATGCCCGCTGCACCGGCTCAACCCATGGAAGCCGATCCGCGCAACTCCACCGTACGGCCAGCCGTAGACCCGGCGCTGCCCGCAGCGTCGGACCCGCGCAACAGCACGCGCTAAGTTGTCAAACAGAGCCGGGCAAGCCCGGCAAGGCCGCAGCCGCAATTACAGCTTGAGCTGCGCGGGAAGGTACTTGGCCATCAAGTCCTCGTAATAGGGCTTGAGCTCCGCCAGCACGGGCGGCCTGTCGTTCTTGGAATACAGGTCGTAAGGGTTGAACTTGCGCACCCACTCCAGATGCGCCGCATCCTGCGCGTCCGTCAGGTGCCCATACTGCCCCTCGCGGTGCCAAGCATAAAACGAGTGATAGCGGATCATGTACAGCGCCGGCAGCGGCAGGTGCGGCTTCATGAGCTGGTACAGGTATTCGTCATGGCCCCATGACAGGTGCACCGCGTCCAGCCCGCAGCCGGGCGTGTAGATGCCGTTCTCGGTGTTGTAGCGCGCGTCCGCGCTGTCCGGGTTCAGCACGAAATACTCCGGGTACACAATCCGCTCCGAAAACCGGCAGCCCACCGGGAAGGTATCGCCCACCACCGCCCACTGCGGCTCGCCGAACAGGCACAGCACCTTGCCCAGGTCGTGGATGAAACCCGTCAGCACAAACCAGTCGGGGTGGCCGTCGGCGCGTATGGCTTCGGCCGTCTGCAGCAGGTGGCTGATCTGCGGCAGCTCGATGTCCGGGTCCGACTCGTCCACCAGCGTGTTCAAAAATTCCAGCGCCGCCCAGGGCGTCATCTCGCGCTGGTTAAAGCCCAGCCACTGCGTCTTCTTGGCCCGCACAAAATCCAGCGTCTGGTGCTGGTGGTTGTTGCGGTAAAAGCTGCGCACCCGGTCCATGCCCGGCTGCTCGTAGTCGCGGTAGGCGGCGCGTTCGGTTTCGCTGGCGAGCAGGGCGGTGTGCTGTTGGGGCGTGACGGCGTTCATCAGGCCATTGTAGGAAGCGCCGCCACTGCGTGCAAACCCGGCTGCCCCGCCCCGGCGCAGCCGCTATATTGGCGGCACCCACCCCTCGATGAAAGCCCCCATGCCCCGCAGACCTTTCCGCCGCACCCTGATGCGCACCCTCACCGCCGGCCTGCTGCTGGCCTCGGCCTTCCTCGGCGGCGCCCCCGCCATCGCCCAGGCCCCGCCCAAGATCGGCGTGCTCATGCTGCACGGCAAAAGCCCCGGCAGCAACAGCGACCCCCACATGAGCCGCCTCAAGCCCGTGCTCGAAGGCGCCGGCATGCTGGTCCTCTACCCCGACATGCCCTGGTCGCGCAACCGCTACCTCGACGGCAACTTCGACCTGGCCATGGCCGAAATCGCCACGCACGTCAAAACCCTGCGCAGCCAGGGCGCCACCGCCATCGTGGTCGCCGGCCACAGCATGGGCGCACCCGCCGCCATGGGCTTTGCCGCGCGCGGCGGCGACGTGCAGGCCCTGGTGCTGCTGGCCCCCGGCCACGTGCCCGCGCGCTACTACAGCTTCCAGCAAAACACCTCGGTGCGCCAAAGCGTCGACGAAGCCCGCAAGCTGGTCGCCGACGGCAAGGGCGACACCCGCGAGCGCTTCTACGACATCAACCAGGGCAAGCAACAGCCCGTGACCGCCACCGCCAAAGACTACCTGAGCTACTTCGACCCAAACTCCGACGCCGACATGGGTGTCAGCGCACCGCGCGTACCCGCCACCACGCCCGTGCTCACCGTCGTGGGCGACGAAGACGGCATCAGCAAATACGCCCGCGCCTACTTTGTCGACAAGCTGCCCGCCAACCCCAAGAGCCAGTACCTCGAAATCAAGGCCACCCACCTCACCACCCCCGTCGTCGCCGGCGAGGCCGTGGTGCAGTGGATCAAGGCCGCCCTGAATCCCTGAAGACCCCATAGACACGCAAGGAGAAGCCGCATGACCCGCCCGTCCCTCACCCGCTGCCTGTGGGTGCTGCTGGGCCTGTGCGCCGCACTGGCCGGCCCGGCCGCCCTCGCGCAAAGCGCAGCAGCGCCCCGCGTGGTCGACATCCCCACCCGCCCCGGCGTCACCCAGCGCTTTGTCTACCTCGCGCCCGCCGGCGCGCCCAAGGCCTCCGTCATCCTGCTGGCCGGCGGCCATGGCGGCCTGCAGATTTATGAGGGCGGCAGCTTCGGCTGGGGCGGCGGCAATTTCGTGGTGCGCACACGCCAGCAGTTTGCCGACGCCGGCCTGGCCGTCGCCGTCATCGACGCGCCCTCCGACAAACAGTCGCCACCCTACCTCTCGGGCAACCGGCAAACGCCCGAACACGTGGCCGACGTGCGGGCCGTCATCGCCTGGCTCAAGCAACAGGCGCCGGCACCCGTGTGGCTTATCGGCACCAGCCGCGGCACGCAATCGGCCGCCTACATCGCCACCGAAGCCGGCCCCGCGCAGGGCGGGCCCGACGGCCTGGTGCTCACCTCCACCATACTCACCGACCCCAAGGGCCGCGCCGTGCCCATGATGCCGCTCGAGAAACTAAGCATTCCCGTCCTCGTGGTCCACCATGAAAACGACGGCTGCAAACTCTGCGCCATCAGCGACATGCCCGCCATGATGGACAAGCTCGCCAAGACACCCAAGGCCGAGCTCATCAAAGTCGGCGGCGGCCAAAACCGCGGCGACCCCTGCGAGGCCATGGCCTACCACGGCTTCAACGGGATCGAGGCCGACGTGGTCGGCCAGATCAGCCGTTGGGTGATTGCGGCCAAGCCCTAGCTCCGAAGCGGCACTTATTGATATTTACGTAACTCAGGACACCGAACCGTTCGGGCTGAGCTTGTCGAAGCCCTTCGCCCTTCGGCGAGCTCAAGACAGGTCAGGCGTCTCGCGGATCCTCGCTGGCATCCACCATGCCGTCATCCGCCGCCGCCTGCTGGAAGGGCAGCGTCACGCCCGCGCGCTTCTGCACAGGGTCCATGGCATCCGGGTCCGGCGCCACACCCCAGGCCATGGCGGTGGTCAGCACCACCAGCGAAGGGATGGCGCGCAAATAACGCGGGCGGAACAAAAACTCGGCAAGCTTCTTCATGGCATTTACCTCGGCAACAACAAACCACACAACATCAACAACAACGAAGACCTGATGCTGCGCCGCCAGCCTTAGGCCTGTGCGTCTGCCACGTTGCGGTTTGTAAGGAAATGCCTCAGCGGCAGGTAAAGACACCGGCCGGGTGAATGATTGGGCCGGAATGCGTGAACAAGCGAGCGCGCCACGCCCGCTTTATTCCAGAAACCGGTTCACGCTTGCCATCACCAGCTCGGCCTGGTCCTTATGCACCTCGTGCCCCGCAAACGGAATGTTCAGCAGCTTCGCACCCGGCACCTGCTCCACCAGCTCAAATATGCTGGCGCGCGATACCAGGTGGTCCTCATCGCCGCGAACCGCCAGCAAGGGGCAGCGGATGCGCCTGACGCTCTCACCCGGGTAGCCAGCGTCGCTGTCATCCAGCCACATTGGCACGATGGCCGCGACCAGCGCCGCGAACGCCGGCTGCGGGTTGAGCGATTGGGCGCCACCGACTCGGGGAATTTTTTGGCCCAGCTTTCCGCCGTCACGCTGCCTAGCAGCTTGCGCACCGGGTCGTCGGGTTTGAGCATCTTGTCGGCGCCAATGGCCACCAGTTTGTCGATGCGTGAACCAGCCTCAGCCGCCATGCGCAACGCCGTGATGCCGCCGTCGCTGAAGCCCACCACGCTGCAGCGCTCAACACCCAGGTGCCGCAGCACCCCGGTCGCATCCAGCGCAAGCCGCTGATAGCTCAAACCCGCCGTGCCCAGGGTCGACTTGCCGTGGCCCCGGCTGTCGATGCCGATCAGCCTGAAGCGCTTTTTCAACAGCGGCAAGACTCCGTTGAAATCCCGCATGGTACCCAGCCCGCCGTGCAGGAACAGCAGCGGCGGCCCAGCGTTGTCGCCATGGACCTCAAAGTAAATCTTCGCGCTGTCCAGCGTCAGATGCTCGCCGCCGCGATGGGTAAAACTGTCCACACTCAGTCAGCGCCCAGTCGAGCCGCGGCGCGCCTGCAGCTGGTTGCTGCCGCCCACATGCGACTCCCTGTCGCTGCGGCTGTTGGCCGTGCGCTGGCCTTCGTTGCGCTGCGTGGGTTTTTGCTCGCCCATCTGGTTGAAATCGTTTTCCACCTTGCCGCCGTGGCCGGCGGCTTTAGGTGTGTCGTCCTGGCGGGTGCCGTCCTGCCCGGCGTTCGGGTCCGCGGCCGTGCCGCTGATGCCCTCGTTGCTCTCGATGCGCTGTATGCGCTGGATATTCGGTTTGCCTGGTTTGTTGGCCATCGTGTGCCTCCTTGTGAAGGGTGAAAAGATGAAAGGGTCAAGGGGTTAAACATGTTCCGCCGGCACCGCCGTGCCCGGCTCGGCGATCTTGCGGTGCTGCTCGGCCGACACCTGCGAGGGCGTAACCTTCGCCATCGCCACCTGCAGCTTGTTCTTCAGGCCCGCCACCACGTCCGCCTCGCCGTTCCGCATGGCCTTGAAGCCGATCTGCGCCACCTCGGCCGGGTCCATCTTGTTGTCTTCGTCGGTGGCCACCTTGGTGTCCAGCATGCCCGCCCGCGCAAAAAAGCCGGTATCCGTCGGGCCCGGCATCAGGCACGTCACCGTGATGCCCGTGTCCTTGAGCTCATTGCGCAGCGCCGCCGCGAAGGAATCAATAAACGCCTTGGTCCCGTTGTAAACCGCCTGGAAGCTGCCCGGCATAAAACCCGCGATAGAGCCCGTCAGCAAAATGCGCCCCCGCCCCTGCTGGCGCATCGCCTGCCCCACCTTTTGCACCAGGTAAATCGTGCCCGAGATGTTGGTGTTCACCACATGCAGCACCTCCGCGAAATCCTGGTCCAGGAAGCCCCGCCCCAGGCCATGGCCCGCATTGGCCAGCAGCGCGTCCACCGTGCGGCCCTTCACCGCCGCCAGCAGGGCCTCCAGGCCCTCTCGCGTGGCCAGATCGGCCTGCACCGCATCCACCTGCGCGCCCAGCGTGCGAAAGTCAGACGCCGCCGCGTCCAGCGGCTGGTCCGCCGCGATCACCAGGTCATAACCATCACGCGCCGCACACTGCGCCAGGTGGTAACCAATGCCCGAAGAAGCGCCCGTGACAATCGCCAGCGGGCGAAGCGAAGTAGATTCCATGATCGTCTCCAGAAAGAGAGAGGGTTGAACACGCGCGCCGGCGCAAAGCCGGCCACTGTTCAACCCATTCTGGAAACCGCGTCAATGCGCCCGTGTCAGACAGCGCCCCGTACCCAGGCGCGACAAGGCGAAGGGGAAATATAAAGAGAGCGAGAGGGAAAAGAATTGAAACAAAACGAGAGGCCCGCCAGGCTCCCCAGCGGCCCTCACCCTGCGGCTTCATCCCAAAACATCGCCTCAATCTTGTGCCCATCCAGGTCCCGCACAAAAGCCCCGTAATACTGCGGCCCATACAGCTCACGCGGCCCCGGCGCACCATCACTCTGGCCACCCATCTCCAGCGCCTTGGCATAAAAGGCATCCACCTGCGCCTTGAAAACGGCCAGAAAACCAAAGTGCGAGCCATTGCCCACCTGCGCCCGGCCCCCGTCATGCGGCACACCCACCCAGAATTCCGGAAACGCCCGGCCAAAGGCAATCGCGCCCGGGTGCTCCATGATCACCTTGATCTGCAGCGTGGCCAGCACGGCCGTATAGAAGGCCTTGGCGCGCGGGAAGTCGTTGGTGCCCACGGAGACGTGGGACATGATGCTGGGGGGGAGGTTGGAGGTGTCCGTCATTGCTTATTCCTTGTTGATTGGGAGGGAAAAGCTTAGACAGCCAAATCAGCTCTGGCAATGAAGACCCCAGTTCCGCGAAGTTTATTGATGCGGTATCGTCCACTACAAATATCAAGCGGGAGGAGAAAGCTGTGGACCATGATTTCTTGAGGGGCGAGAACCGTGAACGGCCCTTCACGCCGCCTCCTGAGCAATCGCTTCTGCGCTGGCTTATTGCCCTGCTTATCCTTCTTGCTCTCGCCTATGCAGGGAACCGGATCTTTCAACAGTTGAGCCATGATCCCCCAGCTGCCGTCATCAAGCCGGCGGCCGTTGCTCGAAGCCCAGCTACAGCACAAGCACCGCTGCAAATCCCTTCACCTTCAATTACCGAGCCAAAAGCTGGAAGCCCGGTAGTCACCAAATGCTTGTCGAATGGCAGAACGACCTATAGCGACGGGAGCTGTCCTGCAGGTGCAAAAACTAGCCAGGTAATAACAAAAGAAAATCTCAATTTAATGGATTCCATTCGCATACCAATGGCGCCTCCGGCAACAGAACTACCGGTCAAATCAGCGGCGATAACACAAAGCAAGCCGAATCCCGACTACACGGCAATGAAAGCTGAATGCGCCGCATGGGACGAACGCATCAAATATCTGGATGCCATGGCACGTCAACCACTCGACGGAACAACTCAGGATTGGATACGCGGTGAGCGCAAGAATGCACGCGACAGGCAAGCCCGTATCCCATGCCGATAGCGAAGCTGTGCAGCGGCGTTCTGCTCAGGTTGTTGGTGCAAAGAAAAACACCATGAAGTTCACCTGCTGTAAGCGCACTTCATGGTGTTGATCAAAGGCCTGTACGCCGGCGAAAGTATCGACTCGGCGAGGCGTTCTTCTTTGTCGTTGCCTATTTGTAGAACGCTTCCACCCGCCCCTTGAGCTTGATCATCAGCGGGTTGCCTTTGCGGTCCACCTTGTTGCCGACGGGCACCTTGATCCAGCCTTCGCTGATGCAGTATTCGGCGACGTCAAAGCGTTCCTTGTCGTTAAAGCGGATACCGACGTCGTGCTCAAAAATCGCTCTCACGAAATGCGCGCTGCGCTCGTCGGTGGAGAGGTGGTCGGGCAGCGCCGGGCGTTCTGCTGCCACTGCTGTCGTTGTGGTTTCGGTCATAGTCGTTTCTTTTGCTGATCAATATTTCAATTACTGGCCTGATGCTTTGCCTCGCACAGCCTCCAGGGCTTCAAGGTCAGCCAAGTCTTTATGGCGTCCAACGGCCTTTTTGTTTGTCTTAAAGTCTTCCAGTGCGATAAACCCGAGAGGCAAGCCATCCACTTCAACAATCATCCGCCGCTTGTAGCACTCTGCAAAACTCACACCGTCGATGCTGGTCAGCAAATCAATGCGCGCTGGTGGAAATCCCATCTGGATGACTTGGTTAGATGACGTTAAGTCTTCTTTTTTTATGCCAAGGCTCCCAAAGCCAAACTCAGCCAGTGCTTTAAGCACGCGATCCGCATTTTCCTCCTCGGTGCCGATCCAGAAATCAAGGTCACCGGTATACCGGGGATGCCCATAAGCGGCGAGCGCGTAACCCCCGACTACAAGGTATTTAACCCCGTTTGAGTTGAGTAACGCGGCAAACTCTTTGAAGTCGGGTGTCAACATGAGGCTGTCCTTGACTGTGTTGAAAACGTAGAGTTTCCACGGCATCAATACGCGCTTGCACAGGCTGAGCAAGCCAATAGGCGAGATCATTTGTCACTTGTGACTGGTGCAAGCTGGTTTTAACAACCGTTCTCTGCATGACGACACTCCTACTAAGCAAAACCTGATCAAACGTCGATATTGGCAGCGCGCAAGGCGTTCTGCTCAATGAACTCGCGGCGGGGCTCCACCTCGTCACCCATCAGCATGGTGAACACACGGTCGGCTTCGATGGCGTCGTCGATCTGCACTTTGAGCAGGCGGCGCACCTGTGGATCCATGGTGGTTTCCCACAGCTGTTCGGGGTTCATCTCGCCCAGGCCTTTGTAGCGCTGGCGAGAGGTGGCGTTTTCTGCCTGGCCTATGAGCCAGGCCATGGCCTGGCGGAAGTCGCTGATTTTTTCTTCTTTTCTCTTTTCGCCTTCGCCACGCATGGCTTTCGCGCCTTCGCTGATGAGGCCCTTGAAGGTGGCGGCGGCTTCGGCCAGGGTGGCGTAGTCGGCGCCGTGCACAAAGTCCTGGGTGATGACGCTGCTCTTGACGTTGCCGTGGTGGCGGCGGCTGATGCGCAAAATGGGTTTGTCGTTGCGGGTGTCAAACTCGCCGGCCACTTCGGCGGGCGTCCCGGCGGTGTTGAGCTCGCGCAGCTTGGCCTGCAGGGCGATGGCCGAGGCTTCGGCGTCGGCCACGGTGTCCAGGTTCAGGTGCACGCCGTCGGCAATGGCGCGCAGGGCTTCGGCATCCATAAAGGCGCTCAGGCGGGCAATGACGGACTCGGCCAGCTGGTGCTTGCGCGCGAGCTCGGCCAGGGTGTCGCCGCTGAGGATGGATTTTTCATCAGGGCCGGTCTGCACGCTGGCATCCTTGAGGGCGATGCGCAGCAGGAAGCCGTCCAGGGCGGCCGTGTCCTTGAGGTACTGCTCTTCCTTGCCGGCCTTGACTTTGTAGAGCGGCGGCTGGGCGATGTAGATGTGGCCGCGCTCGACGAGCTCGGGCATCTGGCGGTAAAAGAAGGTCAGCAAAAGCGTGCGGATGTGGGCGCCGTCAACGTCGGCGTCGGTCATGATGATGATGCGGTGGTAGCGCAGCTTGGCGACGTTGAAGTCATCAGTACCACCCGCGCCGCCGGCCTTGCCAATGCCGGTGCCCAGGGCGGTGATCAGCGTGAGGATTTCATTGCTGGTCAGCAGCTTCTCATAGCGGGCTTTTTCGACGTTGAGGATCTTGCCGCGCAGGGGCAGGATGGCCTGGAATTTGCGGTCACGGCCCTGCTTGGCGGAGCCACCGGCGGAGTCACCCTCGACCAGGTAGATTTCGCAGCCGGCGGGGTCTTTTTCCTGGCAATCGGCGAGCTTGCCGGGCAGGCCCATGCCGTCGAGTACGCCTTTGCGGCGCGTCATGTCGCGGGCCTTGCGGGCGGCCTCGCGGGCACGCGCGGCTTCGATGATCTTGCCGACGATGATTTTTGCGTCGTTGGGGCGTTCCTGCAGGTAGTCGTTCAGCAGGCGGCTCACGATGTCTTCCACCGGGCCACGCACTTCGCTGGAAACCAGCTTGTCTTTGGTCTGGCTGCTGAACTTGGGCTCCGGCACCTTGACGCTGAGCACGCAGCACAGGCCTTCGCGCATGTCGTCGCCGGTGACTTCCACCTTGGCCTTCTTGGCCATTTCGCTGTCGTCGATGTATTTGTTGATGACGCGGGTCATGGCGGCGCGCAGGCCTGTCAGGTGGGTGCCACCATCGCGCTGGGGAATGTTGTTGGTGAAGCAGAGCACCTGTTCGCTGTAGCCGCTGTTCCACTGCATGGCGACTTCAACACCGATGTTGGTGCCCTGGTCGCTCTGGCGGTCGCCCATGGCGGAGAATACATTGGGGTGCAGAACCGTCTTGCCCTTGTTGATGAACTCGACAAAACCCTTGACGCCGCCGGCGCCGGCGAAGTCGTCTTCCTTGCCGCTGCGCTCGTCCTTGAGGCGGATGCGCACGCCGTTATTGAGGAAGCTGAGCTCGCGCAGGCGCTTGCTCAAAATCTCATAGTGGAAGTCGTTGTTCTCTTTGAAGATCTCGGTGTCGGGCAGGAAGTGGACTTCGGTGCCGCGCTTGTCGGTGTCGTCCATCACCTTCATGGGCGACACGTCAACGCCGTCGATGGTTTCAACAATGCGGTTTTGCACAAAGCCGCGCGAGAACTCCATGACATGGACCTTGCCGTCACGGCGAATGGTCAGGCGCAGCATCTTGCTGAGCGCGTTGACGCAGCTCACGCCGACGCCGTGCAGGCCACCGGAGACCTTGTAGCTGTTCTGGTTGAACTTGCCGCCGGCGTGCAGTTCGGTCAGGGCGATTTCAGCGGCCGAGCGCTTGGGCTCGTGCTTGTCGTCCATCTTGATGCCGGTAGGGATGCCGCGGCCGTTGTCGGTGACGCTGACGGAGTTATCGGTGTGGATGGTGACGACGATGTCGTCGCAGTGGCCGGCCAGGGCTTCGTCGATGGAGTTGTCGACGACCTCGAAGACCAGGTGGTGCAGGCCGGTGCCGTCGGAGGTGTCGCCGATGTACATGCCGGGGCGCTTGCGCACGGCTTCCAGGCCTTCGAGGATCTGGATGGAGCCTTCACCATAGGCGTCGGACGCGCCGGCCTGGTTGGTGTCGATCTTGGGCTGGAAGTTGGAGCTTTCCTCACCGGCCGCGCCTTCGGACACATGCACCTGCATCTGCTCGGCTTCGTTCACTTTGTTTTCTTCAGTCATATCCGGCTTCTTTTCCGATCTTTTTCACGATCTTTTCAAGATCTGGGTCGATCTGTCTCGACCAATTTCTCGATTTCTTCAATCTCTTGAATGACCAAACCCGCGGGGAGTCGCGGGTCTGGGTGGGTTCTGGAGGTGTTCAGTGCGCTAGATGCGCATGGGCATCACCACGTATTTAAAGGCCGAATCGTCGGGGATGGTCAGCAGCGCGGAGCTGTTGGAATCGGCCAGTTCGATCTTGACCATGTCCTGGTCCATATTGGCCAGGGCGTCGATCAGGTAGGTGACGTTGAAGCCGATTTCGATGGCATCGCCGCCGTAGTCGATATCGAGCTCGTCGACAGCTTCTTCCTGCTCGGCGTTGTTGGAGGCCACGCGCAGGGTGCCTGGCTCGATGTTCAGGCGCACGCCCTTGAACTTCTCGCTGGTCAGGATGGCAGTGCGCTGCAGGCTGGCCAGCAGGGGCACACGGCCCAGGGTGACGATGTTCTTGTGGTTCTTGGGGATCACGCGGTTGTAGTCGGGGAACTTGCCTTCGACCAGCTTGGTGACGAATTCCATGCCTTCAAAGCTGAACTTGGCCTGGTTGCCGGCGAACTGCATCTCGATGGCGCCTTCCTTGTCGCTGAGCAGGCGCTGCATTTCGAGCACCGTCTTGCGCGGCAGGATCACTTCCTGCTTGGGCACTTCGACGTCGAGCATGGCGGAAGAAAAGGCCAGGCGGTGGCCGTCGGTGGCGACCAGGCTCAGTTGCTTGCCTTCGGCGACGAAGAGGATGCCGTTGAGGTAGTAGCGGATGTCGTGCACGGCCATGGCGAAGGAGACCTGGTTGAGCAGCTCCTTGAGCACCTTTTGCGGCACGGAGAAGCTGGGGCCGAAGTTGGCGGCTTCCTGGACCAGGGGGAAGTCTTCAGCGGGCAGGGTCTGCAGCGTGAAGCGACTCTTGCCGCCCTTGAGGATCAGCTTGTTCTGCGAGGACTCGAGCGAGACGGTCTGGTCGCTGGGCATGGAACGCAGGATGTCGATGAGCTTGCGGGCGCCCACGGTGGTGGTGAAGTTGCCGCTGTCGCCTTCAAGGTCGGCCGTGGTGCGGATCTGGATTTCAAGATCGCTGGTGGTCAGCTGCACCTGTGCGCCCGTCTTGCGGATCAGCACGTTGGCCAGAATCGGCAAGGTGTGCCTGCGCTCCACGATGCCGGCCACCGATTGCAGTACCGACAAAACTTTATCCTGGGTTGCTTTCAGAACGATCATGAGTTCCTCTGTATTTATCTTTAATTCTTTAATTCAAATTAGTAGTAGTAGATAAGGGTGGCGCCCTTCTGTGGACATTGCCATTTTCCCCTTTTTGATCAACCACTTGGCGTTTGTTTAACCATGTGCCCAGATGCCCCGCAAGCCCGTTTCCGGATATGAACAACTTTCCATTGTCATCTGCTTCTGTGGATAAATAGGCGGTTGTTCAAAAGTTGTCCCCAAACTTATTGCGAAGGCGCCGGGGCCGGGGGAAAGGCCTGAAAACTGAGCGCTAAAGCATTCATTTAAGGGGTGATTCGAAGGGTGTTCAGGCTGCTGGGAATGTCGAGGCATTTGCGGTGTTTCAGCCTTTCAGGGTCTGTTCCAGCACGTGCAGCTGCTGATTGAGTTCGGTCATCTGCTGGCGCTCCGCGGACATTTTGCGCACGGCGTGCAGCACGGTGGTGTGGTCGCGCCCGCCGAAGAGCTCGCCGATCTCGGGCAGGCTCTTCTGGGTCAGCTCCTTGGCCAGGTACATGGCGATCTGGCGCGGCCGGGCGATGCTGGCGGGCCGCTTCTTCGAATACATGTCGGCGACCTTGATCTTGTAATAGTCGGCGACGGTCTTCTGGATGTTCTCCACGCTGATCTGCCGGTTCTGGATGGACAGCAGGTCGCGCAAGGCCTCGCGGGCCAGCTGGATGGAGATTTCCTTGAGGTTGAAGCGCGAATAGGCCAGGATCTTGCGCAGGGCGCCTTCGAGCTCGCGCACGTTGGAGCGCACGTTCTTGGCGACGAAGAAGGCGACTTCCTCGGGCATGAAGGCGCCTTCGGCCTCGGCCTTGCGGATCAGGATGGCCACGCGCATTTCGAGCTCGGGCGGCTCGATCGCGACCGTGAGGCCGGAATCGAAACGGGAGACCAGGCGTTCGTGGATGTCCGTCAGGCCCTTGGGATAAGTGTCGCTGGTCATGACGATGTGCGACTTTTTGGTCAGCAAGGCCTCGAAAGCGTTGAAGAACTCTTCCTGGGTGCGGTCCTTGTTGGCAAAAAACTGGACGTCGTCGATCAGCAACAGATCCAGGGAGTGGTAGCGCTCCTTGAATTCATCAAAAGTCTTGCGCTGGTAAGCTTTAACCACATCTGAAACAAACTGTTCAGCGTGGATGTAGAGAACTTTGGCGACGGGGTTGTCCACCAGCAGTTTGTTGCCGATGGCGTGCATCAAGTGGGTCTTGCCCAGGCCGACGCCGCCGTAGATAAAAAGCGGGTTGTAAAGCTGGCCCAAGCTGCTGGAAACATGCAGCGCGGCGGCACGGCCCATGCGGTTGGCCGTGCCTTCGATCAGGTTGTCGAAGGTCAGCGCGCTGTTGAGCCGGTTCTTGAAAGGCGCGCCGGCGGCTTCCTCGGGAGCGCCCAGCCCAATCGGCTCGGGGATGTTGGAGCCGTCAAAGCTGCGGACCAAAGGCGTGGATTTTACGGGGACTTCACGCGGAGCAAGCGCTAACTCAAGCGTGATGTTCTGGCCGGAAATTTTCTCGAGCAGGGCCGAAATACGGCCGGCGTACTGGGCACGTACCCAGTCCAGCTTGAAGCGGTTGCCCACCAGGACGGTGACTTTGGAAAGGTCGGCCGCGACGTCAACCACCAGGGGACGGATCCAGGTGTTGAACTGCTGCTCGGGTAATTCCTGCGCCAGGTGGTCGACGCAGTTTTGCCACAAGTCCTGGCTCAGGTTTTGGACGGATGCCTCACTCATGGGGTTTTTTTGCCGGGTTGCCGGCCCGGCGAAAGCGGCCGGGCGATGTGTCGCTGCTTGTGGATATTGTTAATTTTGAGCACCGGCAATTGTAGTCCGGGCGGGGAGTTATCCACAAAAAAATTCCTTCGGGTTTCACCTATTTCGGGCCGGCCCGGCCGGGTGTTGGCGGCGTTGCGGCGGCCCTGCCCCGGGGCCGGGGGCGGCGCCCCGGGGGCCGGGTGGGCGCTTCTCAGCCTTTACCCCCAATGAGCGGGCTAACTTGTTGCCAGCGTTGGGAAATCTGCGATAATCATGGGCTTTCCCTGATTCGCAGCGGGTTCAACGCCTGTTTGCAGACTTGCAGAGTTGGTTGTGTTGTACGGCCACCAAGATCATTCGAATCACCCAAGGGAGCTTGTGCTGGACCGGGCTGACCGGCCCACAGGATTAAGGACTCATCATGAAACGCACATACCAACCCTCCAAAGTCAAACGCGCACGTACGCACGGCTTCCTGACGCGCATGAAAACGCGCGGCGGCCGCGCCGTCATCGCAGCACGCCGCGCCAAGGGCCGCAAACGCCTGGCTGTCTAAGCCTGTCGGTTTTTGCTGGCCATCCGCAGTTTTCTGAACTGAGGCCTGGCGCTCGTGCAACGGCTTCAAACCCGTTCCCAGTTCCAGGCGGTTCTTGCCGGCGCCCTTGTCGCCAAGACAGCGCATTTCGCATTGCACCGCAATGCCCTGGATGCGAGGCCCGTGCAAGCCGAAACCGGCGGCCCTGCTGAAGTCCTTGCGGCAAGGCCGCTGTTCCCCGTCCAGGACGTCTGGTTCGGGGCCATGGTTCCAAAACGCTGGGCCAAACGGGCTGTCACGCGCAACGCCATCAAACGCCAGATCTACACCGTGAGCGCTGATTTTTCGCATCAGTACCCCCAGGCCGCTTATGTGGTCCGCTTGCGGCGTGATTTTTCGCGCAAGGAATTCATCAGCGCGAGCTCCGAACCCCTCAAGCAAGCTGTGCGCGCCGAAGTGCAGGCCTTGATGCAGGCCGGGGCCAAGGCGCCATGAGCCTGCACCCTGTTCTGGCCGCCATCGGCCGCCTGCCGCAAACGCTGTTGATAGGCCTGGTCAAAGGCTATCGCCTGCTGCTCAGTCCCTGGCTGGGCTCGGCCTGCCGCTTTGAGCCCACCTGCTCCGCCTATTCACTGCAAGCGCTGCAACAACACGGTGCGGCCGCCGGCAGCTACCTGACCCTGCGCCGCCTGGTCCGCTGCCACCCCTGGTGTGAAGGCGGGCACGACCCTGTGCCGGCCGCCTCCGCGGCGGGCCGCTTCTCTCTCTTTTCCCGCCTGGCCACGCCCGTGGCCCCTACCCCTTCTAAAAAGACGCCGTCATGAACGACATCCGCCGCACCATCTTGTGGGTGATATTTGGTTTCTCCATGGTCCTTTTGTGGGACCAGTGGCAGGTTTATAACGGCCACAAGGCGACCTTCTTCCCGTCCACCACGCAGTCCGCCAAGGCGCCCGCCGCCGGCGCGGCTGCTTCCGCTCCTGCTGCAGCCACCGGCGCCTCCTCCGTGCCCACGGCGCAGGCCGCCAGCGCAACGCCCGGCACGCCCGGTGCCGTGCCCGCTGGCGTGCCGTCGATCGCACCTGCGGCCGCCAAGGAACGCGTGGTGGTGAGCACCGATGTGCTCACGCTGACCTTTGACAGCGAAGGCGGCACCCTGGTGCACTCGGCCTTTGCCAAGTACATGGACCAGACGCACAAGGACCAGGGTTTTGTGCTGCTGGATGAAAGCGCCAACCGGGTTTACGTGGCCCAGACCGGCCTGATCGGTGGCGGCTTCCCCACCCACAAGACCTTGATGAAGCTGGTGCCCGGCGAGCGTTCGCTGAAAGAGGGCATCAACGAACTTGAAGTCAAGTTCGAATCCGCCGACCTTGGCGGCCTCAAGCTGGTCAAGACCTATACCCTGAAGCGCGGTGCCTACGACATCGCCGTGCGCCATGACGTCGTGAACACCGGCACGGCCCCGGTGTCGCCACAGCTCTACCTGCAGCTGGTGCGCGACGGCAACAAGCCGCCCGGAGAATCTTCGTTCTATTCCACCTTCACCGGCCCGGCGATCTATACCGATGCCAAGAAATACCAGAAGGTTGAATTCAAGGACATCGAGAACAACAAGGTCGACGTCGAGAAGCAGGCAAGCAACGGCTACGCCGCCATGGTGCAGCACTATTTCGCCTCTGCCTGGATTCTGGGCGACGGCATCAAGCGCGACCTGTTCTTCCGCAAGGTGGACACCAACCTCTACGCCGTCGGCATGATCACGCCGCTGGACATGATCGCCCCCGGCGCGACCAAGACCATCGATGCGAAATTCTTTGTCGGCCCGCAGGAAGAAAAAACCCTGGAAGCCATCTCTCCCGGCCTGGAGCTGGTGAAGGACTACGGCTGGCTCACCATCCTGGCCAAGCCGCTGTACTGGCTGCTCGACAAGCTGCATGGCTTCATCCACAACTGGGGCTGGTCCATCGTGGCCCTGGTGCTGCTGCTGAAGATCGCCTTCTACTGGCTCAATGCCAAGGCCTACGCCAGCATGGCCAAGATGAAGGCCATCAACCCCAAGATCATGGAAATGCGCGAGCGCCTGAAGGACAAGCCGCAGGAAATGCAGCAGGCCATGATGAAGATCTACCGCGAGGAAAAGGTCAACCCCATGGGCGGCTGCTTCCCCATCATGATCCAGATCCCGGTGTTCATCGCGCTGTACTGGGTGCTGCTGTCCAGCGTTGAAATGCGCAACGCGCCCTGGATCGGCTGGATCCATGACCTCTCGGCGCCGGATCCTTTCTTCATCCTGCCCATCATGATGACGCTCACGACCATGCTGCAGACCGCGCTCAACCCCGCGCCGCCGGACCCCATGCAGGCCAAGCTGATGTGGTTCATGCCGCTGATCTTCAGCGTGATGTTCTTCTTCTTCCCGTCCGGCCTGGTGCTGTACTGGATTACCAACAATATCCTGTCGATTGCCCAGCAGTGGATCATCAACACCCGCATGGGCGTGCCGCCGCAGTTCAACCTGCCTAAATTCAAATAAGGCGGGTGGAAAAATAAAAACGGGGCCGCTTCGCGGCCCTTTTTCTTTGGAAGCCTGCGAAGGCCTCGCCGCCACACCCGGCCAGGTTCCGCCGGCCATTTGCCCCTTAATATCTGACACCATGCTGGCCCGCCACCACGACCCCATTGTTGCCATCGCCACCGCACCCGGCCGCGGCGCCGTGGGCATTGTGCGCGTGTCGGGCAAGCACATCGCACCTGTGATGCAAGCGGTGTGCGGCCGTGCGCTGCAGCCGCGCCAGGCAAGCTACCTGCCCTTCAGGGATGCGCAGGGTGCGGCCATCGACCAGGGGCTGGCGCTCTACTTCCCCGCGCCTCATTCCTATACCGGCGAAGACGTGCTGGAGCTGCAGGCCCATGGCGGCCCTGTGGTGCTGCAATTGCTGCTGGCGCGCTGCCTGGAAGCCGGCGCCGCGCTGGACCCCGCAAGCGGCCAGCCCGCCCTGCCCCACCTGCGCGTGGCGCAGCCCGGTGAATTCACCGAGCGCGCCTTCCTCAATGACAAGATCGACCTGGCCCAGGCCGAGGCCATCGCGGACCTGATTGACGCCAGTACCGAGACTGCCGCGCGTTCGGCCGCGCGGTCCATGTCCGGCGAGTTTTCCTCAGCGGTCAATACATTGCTCGAGCAGCTGATCCACCTGCGCATGCTGGTGGAAGCCACGCTGGACTTCCCGGAGGAAGACATCGACTTCCTGCAGAAGGCCGATGCGCAGGGCCAGCTCAGCCGGCTGCAGGAAACGCTGGCCGGTGTGATGCAGCGTGCCGTGCAGGGCGCCCTGCTGCGCGAAGGCATCAAGGTGGTGATCGCGGGCCAGCCCAATGCGGGCAAAAGCTCGCTGCTCAACGCGCTGGCCGGCGCCGAGCTCGCCATCGTCACGCCGATCGCCGGCACCACGCGCGACAAGGTGTCGCAACTCATACAAATAGAAGGCGTGCCGCTGCACGTGGTGGACACCGCCGGCCTGCGCGACACGCTGGATGAGGTGGAAAAAATCGGCGTCGAGCGTGCATGGGCGGAAATCGCCAGTGCCGATGCCGTGCTCTTCCTGCACGACCTGACGCGACACACCACCGACTACCTGGCGGCCGACGCGCAGATCGCGCAGGTGCTGGAGCGCGAGCTGCCGCGCAACACGCCCATCATTGATGTGTGGAACAAGTCCGATGCCGCCAATGCCGAGGTACTTGGCGCCATCCATGGCGGAGTGCGAATCTCCGCCAAGACCGGCACAGGCCTTCAGGACCTGCGCGGCCAGCTGCTGCAGGTCGCGGGCTGGCAGGCTGTGCCTGAAGGCGTGTTCATGGCCCGTGAGCGCCATGTGCGCGCGTTGCGCCAGGTGGAGGAGCAACTTGATAGAGCCGGGCAGCAATTGCACGCATCGCAACCGGCCCTGGACCTGCTCGCCGAAGACCTGCGCCAGGCCCAGCTGCACCTGGGGGAGATCACCGGGACCTTCACGCCGGACGACTTGCTGGGCGAGATTTTCTCGAGATTCTGTATCGGAAAGTAGCCAACCGGCGACAGGCGGCAAGCGAGTGGGGACCAGCGGTCGCGAATCTCTTCAAAGGGTCAAAATGCCCCGCTGTCGAGGGGAAATTACAAATCGAACGCGTGCTGTATCAGGTGTAAGTGGGCGTTAAGAGCCCTTGCTGGCCCTGTAATGCAAAGGTATCTTCCGTTGCACTATGAACGCTCCACTCCCCGCCGCCATCCGTTTTGACATCCAGGGCCTGGCCCAGGCCATCCTGCATTGCCATGCCAGCGATGCCTTGCGTTGCCAATTCAACCAGCCGCATTGGGACATCCTGGCCAGCTACCTGCAGCCGTTTGCGCTGAACAGCGGCCAGGTGTTGATGGAGCAAGGCGCGCTGGATCGCACGCTGTATTTCGTCGAAAGCGGCACGCTGAGCGTTCACTACGAAGATGAAAAAGCGCGTGTGCGCATGGCGCTTGTCGGCGCGGGCACCGTGCTCGGCGAAGGCGCATTCTTCTCGCACATGCCGCGCAGTGCCACCGTGCATGCGTCCACACCATGCAAGCTCTGGTGCCTCACACCGATGCGCTTCCTGGAGCTCGCCACCCGCCACAGCCCGATCGCCCTGGAACTCACCATGGCCATGGGTTCGGTCATGGCCAAGCGCCTGTACAACCGGCCCAAACGCGTCGCAGTCACCTGAAACTGAAAAGACTGAAGGTCGGTAAAGCACGCCGCACGCAGTTGTCACAGAGTCATCCGACAACCTTTTTCCTGCAAAGTGAATTGCAAACTAAAGGTTTGTTTGATGGATGACAAAGCTGTTACAGCCGTGATTTTTTACCGTGCAGTGATGTGGGCGATTCGATAAAGTGATCGTTAAATCCAAACAACAGCAAGCGTGGTTTGTGGGGATTGCTTACAGACTCCACCGCTTGGGTTGACGGAAAATCACCCTACATCACAAGAACACCGAACATGTCTTTCCTACACTGGTTCTCCAGCAAGCCGCAGCAGGCCAAACCTTCCCTCTCTGCGGAAGAACTCCGGCGTGCAGCCGCGCGCGACAAATCGCCGCTTTCCGTTCCGAGCCGCTTGGCGCCTGAAACGGTGATGCCCGGCGACGGCGCCAAGCTCAAGCGCCATGCGCGGCGTGAGCAGCTGTATGTCGCGATTCGCGAATCCATGACACGTGCCGGCGTGCTGTCGGCCAGCTACAAATTCAAGGTGCTTTCGCTGGACCAGCGCGGCAATGAGTTCCTCGTGATGATGGACGTGGCCAAATCCTTCGGCCGCCCGTCGGAGCAGCTCAGCGAAATTGAAACCCTGATTACCCAGAACGCCAAGGCGCGGTTCGAAATCACGGTGCCAGCCGTGTACTGGCGCATTGATGAAACCGTGATCGTGGCCAAGCCGCGCCCCGCTGGCCAGGATGCACCGCAAAGCGCCGTGGCCCCGGCCCCGGTAACGCCGGCCCCAGCCCCGGTCACTGCTCCTGCCGCCAACGATGCGGCGGCCAAGCCCGCCAGGCCGGCCGCCCCACGTTACGAACCCATCCAGGCTGACGAAGTGGCCGCGTTCAAGCAGGCCTTGCAGGCCGCTTCCGCACAAGGGCCGGCCGCAGCGGCAGAAAACAATGCCAAGGAAAGCGTCAAGGACGTCAAAGAGGTCAGAGACAGCGCCAAAGACAAGGCCAAGGACAGCACTGCCAAAGTCAAGAAAAGCGGCCCGCGCTCCTATGCCTTGCTGACGGGATTTGAAGACACGGAGATGCCGGATTCGCCGTCCTCTCCCGCGCTCAGCAGCACGCAATACGGCGACCTGATCTAAGGCGCCGCTCGCCATTCACGGGGAGCCGGCGCCGTCGGCTCAGTGCCCGGCGAAATCAACCAGGGTGAACAAAGGCAGGCCCGCGGCCTGCAGCTTCACCGACCCGCCCAGTTCGGGCAGATCCACAATCGCCGCGCCTTCGGTCACGGTGGCGCCCAACTTCTCAAGCAGTTTCTTGCCGGCCATCATGGTGCCGCCGGTGGCGATCAAATCATCGATCAACAGCACCCGGTCGCCCTGCTTGACGGCGTCGGTATGCAGCTCCACCGTGGCGCTGCCGTATTCCAGTTCATAGGTTTCCTGCACCGTCGTGAATGGCAGCTTGCCCTTCTTGCGAATGGGCACAAAGCCGACGTTGAGCTCATACGCCACCACCGCGCCCAGGATGAAGCCGCGCGCATCCAGGCCGGCGACGACGTCGGGGCGCAGCGCCGGGTCCATGTAGCGGTGCACGAAGGCGTCGATGAGGACACGAAACACCTTGGGGTTTTGCAGCAGCGGCGTGATGTCGCGAAACTGGACTCCCGGCGCGGGCCAGTCCGGCACCGTGCGGATATGGTTGCGCAGGTATTGGCTGACGGACTGGTGCTGGAGGCTGTGGAGGTCGGGCATGGCGATGGCCGCTTGTAAGGCGTGTGAGGCTTGTGGGGCTGGGGTGCGTATTGTGCGCCTCGCGGGGCGCGAAAACCGTCAGCCCGGCACGCCGGCGGGGCTGGCCTTGGCCGGCCGGCCGCGCAGCAGTTTTTCCTCGGCCATGGCCAGCGCCTCGGGCTTGCCTGACAGCACCAGCGTGTCGCCGCCTTCCAGCAGGGTTTCCGCCTGTGCCGCCACCGTCTTGCCGTTGCCGCGGCGCAGGCTCACCACGCGCACTCCGCCGGCTTCCAGCGCCATCGAACCCAGGGGCTTGCCCAGCGACTTGATGCCCAAGGGCAGTGTGACATTGGACAGGCGCTCCTGCTCGAGCTCGTTGACGGTGTCGTCGTCGGCCCCGCGGAAATAGCCGCGCAGCAGGTTGTAGCGCGCATCGCGCTGGTCCTGCACCACGCGGATCACGCGGCGCATGGGCACGCCCACCAGCGCCAGCGCATGGCTGGCAAGCATCAGGCTGCCCTCGATGGCCTCAGGCACGACCTCGGTGGCGCCAGCGGCCTGCAACTTTTCGAGGTCGTGGTCGTCGACCGTGCGCACGATCACCGGCACGGTGGGCGCATGGGCGCGCGTGTTGGCCAGCACCTTGAGGGCGCTGGCCGTGTCCAGGTAGGTGATGACCACCGCGCTGGCGCGCGCCAGGCCGGCGGCCATCAGGGCTTGCAGGCGCACGGCGTCGCCGAACACCACGGAGTCGCCGGCCGCGGCGGCCTGCCGCACGCGGTCGGGGTCCAGGTCCAGCGCCATGTACTGGATGCCTTCGCGCTCCAGCATGTGGCCCAGGTTCTGGCCGCAGCGGCCATAGCCGCAGATGATGACGTGCTTGTTGGCGTTGATGGACTTGCGTGCGATGGTGGTCATCTGCAGCGACTGTTGCAGCCATTCGCTGGAGACCAGCTTCATCACGATACGGTTGCTGTACATGATGATGAAAGGCGTGGCCAGCATGGACAGCACCATGCTGGCCAGGATGGGGTTCAGCAGGGCCGGCGGCACCAGGCGGTTCTGCTGGGCCAGCGTGAGCAGCACAAAGCCGAACTCGCCGGCCTGGGCCAGGTACAGGCCGGTGCGCAGTGAAACGCCGGCGGTTGCGCCCAGCGAGCGGGCCAGCGCGGTGACCAGCACCAGCTTGAAGATGACGGGCAGCGTCATCAGCAGCAGCACCAGCGGCCAGCGCTCCAGCACCAGGCGCCAGTCCAGCAGCATGCCGATGCTGATGAAGAACAGGCCCAGCAGCACGTCGTGGAAAGGCCGGATGTCGGTCTCCACCTGGTGCTTGTATTCGGTTTCCGAGATCAGCATGCCGGCGATGAAGGCGCCCAGCGCCAGGCTCAGGCCCGCGCGTTCCGTCAGCCAGGCCAGCGCCAGCGTGACCAGCAGCAGGTTGAGCACGAAGAGCTCTTCGCTCTTGCGCCGTGCCACGAGGGTGAGCCACCAGCGCATGATGCGTTGCCCACCGGTCAGCAACAGCCCCACCAGGATGGCCGCTTTCAGCCCGGCGACGGCGAGCGCCATGAGGAGCGCATCGGCGGGCGCGCCCAGCGCGGGGATCAGCACCAGCAGCGGCACCACGGCCAGATCCTGGAACAGCAGCACGCCCATGACGCGTTTGCCGTGTTCGGACTCCAGCTCGAGCCGCTCCGACAACAGCTTGACCACGATAGCGGTGCTGCTCATGGCGATCGCGCCGGACAGCGCCAGCGCGGTCTGCCAGCCCATGGTCCAGAGGCTGGGCGCCATGCTGGCAAGAAACAGCGAGCCCACGGTGGCCAGCACGATGGTGAGCGCCACCTGCAGCAGCCCCAGGCCGAACACGTGGCGCCGCATGGAGCGCAGCTTGGGCAGGTTGAACTCCAGCCCGATCACGAACATCAGGAATACCACGCCGAATTCGCCCAGGTGCCGGATGCCGTCCGAGTTCTGCGCCAGCGCCAGCGCGTTGGGGCCTATGAGCACGCCCACGGCCAGGTAGCCCAGCATGGGCGGCAGCTTGAGCGAGCGGCAGGCGACCACTCCCAGCACCGCGGCCAGCAGGTACAGCAGGGTCAGTTCAAGCGCGCTCATGCGCCGATGGTAGCCGAGGAAACCGGGCCGCCGTGGGCCTTTGTACGCCTCTATAGAATGCAGCCATGAACCCGGACCCCGTGAAATTGAATGCCGAGCAGGTGCTGGACCTGGCCCGCAAGACCTTTGAGATTGAAGCCGCCGCCGTGCTGGGTCTGGCAAAGCGTCTGGGCGGCGAATTCGCCCAGGCGGTGGGACTGATACTGGCCTGCCGCGGCCGGGTGGTGGTCATGGGCATGGGTAAAAGCGGCCACATAGGCCGCAAGATCGCAGCCACGCTGGCCTCCACCGGCACCCCCGCCATGTTTGTGCACCCGGCCGAAGCCAGCCACGGCGACCTGGGCATGATCACCGCGCAGGACGTGGTCCTGGCCATTTCCAACAGCGGCGAAAGCGAAGAACTCACGGTGATCCTGCCGGTGCTGAGCCGCCAGGGCGTGCCCATGATCGCCATCACCGGCGGCGCCCAGTCGGCCCTGGCGCGCCATGCACGTGTCACGCTGGACAGCAGCGTCGCGCTGGAGGCCTGCCCTCTGAACCTGGCGCCCACCGCCAGCACCACCGCGCAGCTTGCCATGGGGGATGCGCTGGCCGTCGCGCTGCTCGATGTGCGCGGCTTTCGTGAAGAAGACTTTGCCCGCTCGCACCCGGGCGGCGCGCTGGGGCGCAAGCTGCTCACGCACGTCAGCGACGTGATGCGCAGCGGCGATGCGGTGCCGCAGGTGCGGCTCGATACCAGCTTCAGCGACCTGATGCGCGAGATGAGCGCCAAGGGCCTGGGCGCCTCCGCCGTCGTCGACGGCGAGCGTCGCGTACTTGGAATCTTTACCGACGGCGATTTGCGCCGCCTGGTCGAAAAGGGCACAGACCTGCGCAGCAGCAAGGCCGGCGACGTGATGCATGCGAACCCGCGGACCGTGCGGGCCGACTCGCTGGCGGTTGAAGCCGCCGCGCTGATGGAGCAGCATCGCATCACCAGCGTGCTGGTGGTCGACGAAGCCGGCGCGCTGTGCGGCGCGCTTAACTCGAACGACCTGATGCGCGCGAAAGTCATCTGATGGCTGTGACGCCTGCCCTGAACTTTGCCCCCGAGCTGCTGCTGCGCGCCCAGGGCGTCAAGGTCGTGTTCTTCGACGTGGACGGCGTGTTGACCGACGGTGGCCTGTATTTTTCGGAATATCCGGAAGGCCATGCCCTGGCACAAGCCGGCGGCGGTTATCGCGCCTCCGGCGAGATCATCAAGCGCTTCAACACCCTGGACGGCCACGGGCTCAAGCTGCTGCAGCGCGCCGGCATTACCCCGGTGGTGATCACCGGGCGGGACAGCGATGTGCTGCGCGCCCGGCTGCAGGCACTGGGCGTCACGCACGCGCATTTCGGCACGGAAGACAAGCGCCCCGCGGCCGAGGCTACCTTGCAGGCGCTGGGCCTGCAGTGGTCGGAGGCGGGCGCCATGGGCGATGACTGGCCGGACCTGCCGGTGATGTCCCGTGTCGCGATCAGCTGCGCACCCTCCAACGCGCATGTGGAAGTGCTGGCGCAGGCCCACCACATCACGCGGGTACCGGGCGGCCATGGCGCGGCGCGCGAGTTTTGCGACCTGCTGCTGGTGGCGAGCGGACGCTACGCCGGGCTTCTTGAGGAATACCGCCAATGAGCACGGCAGCAACGCAGGGCCAGGGCACGCGCCGCGCAGGCAAGCCCCCCGGGCTGCTCAGGAAGGGCTGGCGCGGCGTTCTACGCGTATGGGACAGCATGGCCATCTACATGCCGCTCTTGATGATGGGCGCGCTGGCGCTCGGGACTTACTGGCTGGTGCGCAACACGCCGATTTTCAGCGCGCCGGAAGCGGCCCGCGAAGCCAGCCACGACATCGACTATTTCATGCGCAAGTTCACCGTCAAGACCTTTGACGAGAAGGGCCAGCTCAAGAGCGAGATCTACGGCATAGAGGCCCGGCATTTCCCCGACACCGATATTCTGGAGATCGACCAGGCGCGTATACGCAGCATCCGACCGGACGGCCGCGTCACCATCGCCACGGCCAACCGCGCCTATTCCAATGGCGACGGCTCGGAAGTGCAGCTGACCGGCAATGCGCGTGTGGTCCGGGAGGCCAGCAAGGATGCCAGCGGCAAGGAAACGCCGCGCATGGAGTTTCGCGGCGAGTTCCTGCATGCCTTTCTGAACGATGAGCGCGTGAAGTCCCACAAGCCCGTGCTGCTGATCCGCGGCACCGACCAGTTCGTCGGCGATACCTTCGCCTATGACAACCTGGACCAGGTGGCAGACCTCAAGGGCCGTGTCCACGGCATTCTGGTGCCCCGCTCAGCGGCCAGCGAGGCCGGCCTTCCCACCTTGACCTTGCCGGCGGCGCCGGCGAGCCCCGCCAAACCGGCCGCGCCCTAGCGCCGGCTTTCTGAACGGCTACCCATGTCCAGACTCGTATTCATCACCGGCGCATCCAGCGGCATAGGCCAGGCGCTGGCCATGCGGTTTTATTCGGCGGGTTACCGGCTGGCACTGGCGGCGCGCCGCACCGCCGAGGTCCAGGCCTGGGCCGAGGCCAACGCCCTCAGCGCGGGGCGCTACCAGGTCTACAGCGCCGATGTGGCCGATACCGACAGCATCGTCGCGGCCGGCCAGGCCTGCATTGCCGCCCAGGGAGTGCCCTATGTGGTGATCGCCAACGCCGGCATCAGCATAGGCATGGACACCGCCGAGCGATCGGACCTGGATGTGATGGCGCGGACCTTCGCGACCAACAACATCGGCGTGGCCGCCACCTTCCACCCTTTTCTGGCCGGCATGGTGGCGCGCGGTACCGGCACGCTTGTGGGCATAGGCAGCGTGGCCGGCATACGCGGCCTGCCCGGCCACGGCGCGTATTGCGCCAGCAAGGCGGCCGTCATTGCCTACTGCGAAAGCCTGCGCGGCGAACTGCGCCCCAGCGGCGTGAAGGTGGTGACCATCTGCCCCGGGTACATCGACACGCCCTTGACCCGTGAAAACCGCTACCCCATGCCCTTCCTGATGAAGGCCGAAGTTTTCGCCGACAAGGCCTTCGCGACCATCCATGCGGGGCACAGCTACCGCGTGATTCCCTGGCAGATGGGTGTGGTGGCCAAGCTGCTTCGCCTGTTGCCAAACGCGCTGTTTGACAAGGCCCTGGCCGGGCGCGCGCGCAAGCACCGCCAGGGTGAGCGCTGACCGTCCTTCCTTGACCGTTTAGGGCCGGAAAAGCAAAAAGGCTTCAAAACCGAAGTCTTGAAGCCTTTTTTGCGTCTTCAGCCGTGGCTGAAGAGCGGGTTCAGCAGGGCTTAGTAGCCGCCGCGTCCACCACCGCCGCCGCCGGAACGGCCACCGCCGCTACCGCCGCCGCCGTAGGGGCTGCGGAAACCGCCGTCGCCGCCGCCGCCGGAGCGACCACCGCCGCCGTAGCCGCCGCCACCACCACCACCGCCATAGCCGCCACCGCCGCCGAAGCCACCGCTACGGGGAGGACGTGCTTCCATCGGGCGTGCTTCGTTCACGACGACGCTGCGGCCGCCCAGAGGCTGGCCGTTCATGCCGTTGATGGCTGCTTGGGCTTCTGCATCGCTGCCCATTTCGACAAAACCAAAGCCCTTGGAGCGGCCGGTGTCGCGCTCCATCATGACCTTAGCGCTGGTGACAGCGCCGAATTGGCTGAAAGACTGTTGCAGGTCTTCGTCGCGCACCGAGTAAGGCAGGTTGCCGACGTATAGTTTGTTGCCCATGAAGGGACTCCTCTAAAACACAAAGAAAAAGCGATGGGGTCCCGAAAGCACAACAAATCTTGATACGTACCGCTGTAGCGCGCGAAACTGACCGATCACTAACGTGTGCGAATGCTGGCACTCGCACCGGCATATTATGCTTCAGTTATCCAAAACACAATCCACTAGCGTTAGTACCTAGGCTTCGCCGGCCCGCATGAACAGGCGCTTTTCCGGCCTCATCGGGAAATGGCCGGGGCAGGGTTTTCGCGACGCGGGCCACGTGTTCACCACGCGCAATGCATGCCGCCGGCGTTTCCGTGGCGCGAGAAAATGAAGCATAAAGACTTCCATATCTCCGCCAGCGCCGCCACAGCGGTATTTCCCCGGGTGGGCCCTGAAAATCAAGTGGAAATTGATCTTCCAGCTAAGTTAGCACCCACATTGAAAACTGAGGTGTTATAAAACCCCCGCGCATCGTGTTTTGGAACGCCAGCTGGGCTGATCGGAATCCGCAAGCATTGGGAAGCAGAGCATGAGGGCTACCCGACTTCAAGGAATGCAATCGCCTGTGATGCGCCTTGTTCCAAATTCGCGGAAATAGTTACACAAAATTGCATTCACGAAAAGCGCGCTTCGTGCTTTTTTGGGGGTGGGAATGGTTCGTCACACGGGCTGGAATGGGCTCAAAGCCCTGCTTCACGGGCTCGTCCGCTTGCCCTGAGTGGTCTATTCAGCGCCGCCCGAATAGTGCCGCCACCGTTTCATCGCGGCACGCATGGTCAGGATCTGGTTTTCAAATTTGGGGCAGGCTTCGCAGGCCATCAGGTGCAGCTTCAGCGCGACATGGTCGGGCAGGCTGAGCGCGCGATCTTCGCGCGCGATCAGCAGTGCTGCGGCTTCCCGGCAGGTACGTCTTAACGGGTTGATCTTGGGTTTCATGTCAGGGAGCGAGGAACATCAGGCGCTGGGGCTCAGGTGCTGGGTTTGCCGAACCAGTGGATGTTCAGGCATTCCTGCAAGCGCAGGCGGGCCCGGTGCAACTGGACATACAGGTTGGTCGGCGTTAACGAGAGTTCCTTACAGACTTCCTGCGAGGAAAGCTCCAGCCATTCGCGCATCAAAAACAGCCGGCCCAGCGCGGGCGGCAGGCGCTCCATGCAGGCGTCCAGCACCTGGAAGAACTGCGCCTGCTGCAAGGTCTGGTCGGGGTTGCCCCAGTCGTTGGGCGTCTCGGTGAAGTGGCCGTCGGCCTTGAAGGACAGCCGGTCGAGCTCGTCTCCCTCTTCGTCGGCCTGCGCATCGGGCACGGCCACAAGGCGGGCATTGCTGCGGATCAGGTCGATGACCTTGTGCTTGAGGATGCCGACCAGCCAGGTCTTGAGCTGCGAACGGTTGCCGAAGGACTGCGGCTTGGACAGCGCCGCGAGCAGGGTTTCCGACACCGCGTCTTCCGCCCATTCGTCATTGCGCAGCTGCAGCCGCGCAAAGCGCAGGAGGTAAAGCCGGTGCTCGACCAGCTGCTCTTCAAAAGTAGGCATGGCCAGGAGTCTAGCGGCATGGCGCAGCGCCGCAATAAAAATTTGGAGGAAATGCGTAAGGACCGAGGCCGGATTGCGACTACTGCCAGATACATCACTACCAAGGACATCATCATGGGCCCCACTGAATACACACCGGTGCAACAAACCGCCTATCACCAACCCAACGCGTTTTATCGGCGGGCCCTGCTGCTGTCATGCGCTGCCTTGATGTCAGCAGCATCGGTCCTCGCGCAAACCGCGGCCGCACCAGCGGCAACCCCTGTCATGACGCCGCAGATCGAGGGCAAAACAATTGATGGAGCGTCCTTCAAGCTGTCTTCCCTCAAAGGCAAGGTGGTGCTGGTGATGTTCTGGTCAACCGGCTGCGCGGTGTGCCGCGACAAGATGCCGGAGCTGCGAAACAACTATGAGGGCTGGGCCGGCAAGCCCTTTGAGCTGGTCGCCGTCAACACAGACGTACGCATGCAGGACCTCATGGAGTATGAGCGCATCATTTCCCGCACGGTCCCTTTGAAGCAGCGCTTTGTGCAGCTCTGGACGGGAGAAGGCGGCTACAAGGACAACATAGGCAAGTCTGCGCAGTTGCCGGCTGCTTTCCTCGTCGACAAGAGCGGCAAAGTGGTCGAGCGTTACGTCGGACGCATTCCCCCTGAAGCCTGGGACCGCATCGCCGACTTGCTGTAGCAGGCAAGTGTGGATGCGGGTCCCGGTCACGCGGGCAAAAATTATTTTGAAGGCAGCGTAAGAAAAACAAAGCGCCCCAGACTAATTCGCAACCACACGGAAAAACCTCTGCGGTGGTTGTTATTCAACTTTCACAATTCACGAATCAACAGGAGTCTTCACCATGAACCAACGCGCCATGATCGCCGCCGCAGCAGCATCGCTGCTGTCCACCATGCTGGTTGCCACGCCCGCCGTCGCCCAGGAAAAAGAAAAATGCTACGGCATCACCACCGCCGGCCAGAACGACTGCGCCAACCTGAGCGGCACGCACTCGTGCGCCGGCCAGTCCAAGGTCAGCGCCGATGCCAACGAATGGAAGTATGTGGCCAAAGGCACCTGCGCCAGCATGAAGGGCATGACCGCGGAACAGGCCAAGATGAAGGCCATGGAAAAGAAGGGCTGAGCAGGCACTTTCTTTTAGCTTGAAAGAAGTGGGGATGCGCCGGGAGGCGGCCCCACTTTTCAAAAACTTCAACGCCACGCCACATCCACCATGTCCCTCTTACACCACGCGGATCACGTTCCCTGCGGCATTGGCTGGCGGCATCCCCACTACGGCGAATTGCTGGAGTCATTGCCAGGCCTTGATTTCATCGAGGTCCATTCCGAGAATTTTTTTGCCGAAGGCGGCGCCGGGTTGGCCGTTCTGGGCCAGGCTCGCGAACACTATCCCGTCAGCCTGCATGGTGTGGGACTGGGGCTGGGTTCGGCCTGCGGCATCGACACCTGGCACCTGGACCAGCTGGCCCGCCTTGTCGAGCGCGTCGAGCCGGTTCGTGTTTCCGACCATGCCTGCTTTGCGCGAGGCACGGCGGCGGGCCGCCAGATCCACGCCGCGGACCTGCTGCCCATTGCATTCAACGGCGCCACACTGGATGTGATGTGCGCCAACGTGCAGCGCGTCCAGGACAGGCTGAAGCGGCAGCTGCTGGTGGAGAACCTGTCGGCCTGTCTTTGCTTCAACAGTTCAGACCGCGACGAAACCACATTCCTGCGCGAACTCGTGCAGCGCACGGGCTGTGGCTTGCTGGTCGATGTGAACAATATCTATGTCAACGCGCTCAACGCACGCCTTGCCGGCAGCATGGCCGATCCGCTGGCCGCCTGCCTTGAATGGCTTGACCGGATTGCACAGGGCAGCGTGGGCGAGCTTCACCTGGCCGGCCACCGCGACAACGGGGACATCGTGATTGACGACCATGGCAGCCATGTGTGTGCCGAGGTCTGGGAGATTTACCGCCACGCGCAGCGGCGCTTTGGCGGCGTGGCGGCACTGGTGGAATGGGACACAGAGATTCCGCCGCTGGCCGTTTTGCTCGAGGAAGCCGCCCGCGCGCGAAATATCGCAACCCACGTTTCCCAGGCAGTGGCCGCATGAGCACCGCCGCGATGCTGGCGCAGGAACAGCAAGCGCTGCTGCGCGCCCTGACTGGCGGGCACGACGACAGCGATCTTTGGCCCCGCCTGCAATTTGCCGGTGGGCAGGCGGCCATCGCCCGCCGCGGCCTGCAGGCGTATCAGGCCAACGGGCTCGGGCTGGCGGAGCGTGCGCTGGGCGCCGCCTACCCTGTGCTGGCGCAGCTGATCGGTGACGAAAGTTTTGCCCCGCTCGCGCGATATTTCTGGCGGCACCATCCGCCTTGCCGCGGGGACATCGCGTACTGGGGAGATGGCCTTGCAGCTTTCCTGGAAGCATCACCGCAGCTTGCGGACGAACCTTACCTGGGCGATGTCGCCCGCATTGAATGGGCGCTACACCAAGCCGCTACGGCGGCTGATGCGCGGCCTGACCCGCACTCTTTCGCCCTGCTTTCAACAGGCGACCCTGGGGAAGTCACGCTGACGTTGGGCGCCGGGGTTTTTTTGCTGGAAAGCCTCCATCCGGCGGCCAGCATCGTCAATGCCCACCTGCGAGGCGAGCCCTCGCTGGCAGATACGGCCGCCTTGCTGCGCGATGGCGTGGCGGAACATGCGCTGGTCTGGCGGCAAGGCTTCAGGCCGCGCGTTCGCGCCATCACCGCGGCCGAGTATGCATTTCTGGCCGCGCTACAGAACGCAAACTCACTGGAGGCTGCCCTGGGGCTCGCATTGGAATGCGCGAACAGCGGAACAGCTGAACCCGCAGCCGCATTCAGCTTCGACCAATGGCTGGGGCGCGCCGTTCAGGACGGCCTTGTCACGGGCGCGTGCCTGTTGAACGCCACAGCCTTTGAGGCGGCACCTGCGGCCGAACCCAACGCTTCCCTCCTTCAAGATCACCCGGAGAAACAACCATGAACACCATCCACACCGTACACGCAAATCCGCCGGGGCTCTGGCAACGCGGCCATGACCTCTGGTGCCTCTTGACCCGCTCGCTGGATTCGCTTCAGCCTCTGGCTGCCCTGCTCGCCCGGCTTTACATCGCCCAGGTGTTCTTTCTCTCGGGTTTGACCAAGCTGCGCGATTGGGAGACCACCGTGGCCCTTTTCACGGACGAATACAAGGTGCCCTTGTTGCCTCCCGCCCTGGCTGCGGCGATGGGCACCGCCGGCGAGGTCGCCCTGCCGGTGCTGCTGGTGCTGGGCCTGGGCGGGCGCTTCTCGCCCCTGGGCCTTTTCGTGGTGAACACCGTGGCGGTCATTTCGCTTGGCGAGATAGCGCCGGCTGCCCTGCAGCAGCACGTGTTTTGGGGCTCACTGATCGCGGGGCTGGCCATCTACGGCCTGGGCCCGTGGTCGCTGGACCGGTGGCTGGCGCCGCGCCTGCGGCAGCTTTTCTGACACCTACCAATTCACTTCGCGGTCCGGCGTTGCGCCGATGCGGTGAACCGACAGGTCGGCGCCTTCAAACTCTTCTTCCTGGCTCAGGCGCAAGCCCATGGCGGCCTTAAGGGTGCCGTAAACGGCAAAGCCCCCGAGCAGTGCCCAAGCTACGCCCATGACGCTGCCGATCAGCTGTGCAACCAAGCTCACACCACCCAGCCCGCCCAGCGCGTGGCTGCCGAAAATACCGGCCGCGATGCCGCCCCACAGGCCGCACAGGCCGTGCAGCGGCCAGACGCCCAGCACGTCGTCAATCTTCCATTTGTTTTGCGTCAGCGTGAACATCACCACAAAGACGCCGCCGGCCACTCCGCCCGTCACCAGGGCGCCCAACGGATGCATCAGGTCCGAGCCCGCGCACACCGCGACCAGGCCGGCCAGCGGGCCGTTGTGTACAAAGCCCGGGTCGTTCTTGCCGAAGGCCAGCGCCGCCAGCGTGCCGCCCACCATGGCCATCAGCGAATTGACGGCAACCAGGCCGGAGATCTTGTCGATGGTCTGCGCGCTCATCACGTTGAAGCCGAACCAGCCGACGGTGAGGATCCAGGCGCCCAGCGCGAGAAACGGGATGTTGGACGGCGGATGGGCCGACACCGCGCCATCCTTGCGGTAGCGGTTGCTGCGCGCGCCCAGCAGTATCACCGCCGGCAATGCGAGCCAGCCGCCCACCGCGTGGACCACGATGGAGCCCGCAAAATCATGGAACTCCGCGCCGGTCAGCGACTTGATCCAGACTTGCACGCCGAAATGCTGGTTCCAGGCAATGCCCTCGAAGAAGGGGTAAACAAGACCAACGATCACGGCGGTGGCGATCAGCTGCGGGTAAAAGCGCGCGCGTTCGGCGATGCCGCCCGAGATGATCGCCGGGATGGCCGCCGCAAACGTCAGCAGGAAAAAGAACTTGACCAGCTCATAGCCGTTTTTGGCGGCCAGCTGCTCGGCACCCACAAAGAAATGCGTGCCGTAGGCCACGCCATAGCCCACCACAAAATAGACCACAGTGGACACCGAGAAGTCCACCAGGATCTTGACCAGTGCATTGACCTGGTTCTTTTTGCGGACCGTGCCCAGTTCCAGAAAGGCAAAACCGGCATGCATGGCGAGCACCATGATGCCGCCCAGCAGGATGAACAAGGCGTCCGAGCCCTGTTTTAGTGCTTCCATATGTCCCTCTTCAGATGAAATGTGGTCTAAATGCGATTTGTTGGTGCGTAATTCCGCAAAATTCAGGAATCGCACCAAATACAAGCAAGAAATGCGCCGCAATCGTGCAACTGATGCGCGCACGCACCAATTTCTGCACTCGGAGGGGTTTTGGGAGCGCCGGCTACAATGCAGGCTGTCATTGGGGAGTAGCCAGCCTTTCAATCCTGAAAGGGGCTTGCGTCAACAGACTTGTCCCTGGAACCTGTTTCCGGACATGGCGCAAGCGGTCTTCGGATCACGCGAGACCTTTGACTGCACAGCCTCCGCTTCAGGCCGGGGATGCCGTGCAGTCATGGGTTTTCGTCCGGCCGGAGTCTTTTTGAAATGGAAGCTTTCCTCGTCTCCACGGGCATCGTCGCCCTCGCCGAAATGGGCGACAAGACGCAACTCCTCGCCCTCATACTCGCCGCGCGCTTTAAAAAGCCCTGGCCCATCGTCGCCGGCATCCTGGTCGCGACCCTGGCCAACCACGCCCTGGCCGGCGCCGCCGGCGCCTGGGTTTCCACACTGATCAGCCCCCAAACGCTGCGCTGGATTCTGGGGGCGTCCTTTCTCGCCATGGCGGCCTGGATGCTGGTGCCCGACAAGGTGGAGGCGGACGAAGACGGCAAGTCGCCGCGCCACGGCGTGTTCCTCACCACGGTGCTGGTGTTCTTCCTGGCCGAGATGGGCGACAAGACGCAGATCGCCACCGTGATGCTGGCTGCCCGTTACGACGCCATTGTGGGTGTGGTGGCTGGGACCACGCTGGGCATGATGCTGGCCAACGCGCCCGCCGTCTGGCTCGGCGAGCGTGTCACGCGCCTGGTGCCGCTGCGCGCCGTGCATATCGTCTCGGCGATCATCTTTGGCGCGCTCGGCCTTCTGGCGCTGTTGACCAAGGCTTGAGCAAACTCCCCGAATTCACCAGCATGAGCCGCGGAACTGGCTTTGCCAGGCCGCAGGCGGGCGGCCCCCTCGGGGGGCAAGGAGTTACACGCAGTGAACGACTGTGGGGGTTGCAAGTCTGAGCCGCGGAACTGGCTTTGCCAGGCCGCAGGCGGGCGGCCCCCTCGGGGGGCAGGGAGTTACGCGAAGCGAACGACCGTGGGGGCTACATCATCGGGGTATACTCCCCTTCAGCGCCGATTTGCTCAGCTTGCGGGCGCTTAAAAAGTACAGCTAAAGACGAACTCCAAGGACCCGGACTCGCTTTAGCGACGCCGGGTTTTTTGTTTTCTGCAGGTGATTTTTTGACACTCGTTGCCACCCCGCTCAGCATGCATTTCGAAAATGCCCTGCCCTTGCAGAGCGGCGCGTCGATACGCGCCTATGACCTGAGCTATGAAACCTACGGCGAACTCAACGCCGACAAATCCAATGCCGTACTGATCTGCCACGCGCTCAATGCCTCGCACCATGTGGCGGGCGTTTACCTCGACGCGCAGGGCCAGCCCATAGAAAAATCCGAAGGCTGGTGGGACACCATGATCGGCCCCGGCAAGCCGGTCGACACCAACCGCTTTTTTGTGATCGGCATCAACAACCTGGGTTCCTGCTTCGGCTCCACCGGTCCCATGCAGCCCAACCCTGACACGCAGGAACTCTACGGCGCCGACTTCCCCGTCGTCACAGTCCAGGACTGGGTCAGCGCGCAAGCCCGCCTGCTGGACCGCCTGGGCATACAGACCCTGGCGGCCGTGATGGGCGGCAGCCTGGGCGGCATGCAGGCCTTGGCCTGGACGCTGCAATACCCCGACCGCGTGCGCCACGCCGTGGTGGTGGCCAGCGCGCCCAACCTCACCGCCGAGAACATCGCCTTCAACGAAGTCGCCCGCCGCGCCATCGTGACCGACCCCGACTTCCACGGCGGCCATTTTTACCGCCACGGCGTGTTGCCCAAGCGCGGCCTGCGCATCGCCCGCATGATCGGCCACATCACCTACCTGAGCGACGATGTGATGAACGAAAAATTCGGCCGCCAGCTGCGCCAGGCCGTTGCGGAAACTGCCAGCTCCGACGCGCCCTACAAATACACCACGCAGGACATCGAATTCGAAATCGAAAGCTATCTGCGCTACCAGGGCGACAAGTTCAGCGAATACTTCGACGCCAACACCTACCTGCTGATCACACGCGCGCTCGACTACTTCGACCCGGCCCGGGCTTATGGCGGCAGCCTCACCCAGGCGCTGGCCCAGGTCAAGGCCAAGTTCCTGCTCGTGAGCTTCACTACCGACTGGCGCTTCTCCCCGGCACGCAGCCGAGAAATCGTCAAGGCCCTGCTCGACAACCAGCGCGACGTGAGCTACGCCGAGATCGACGCGCCGCACGGCCACGACGCCTTCCTGCTGGAAGACGAGCGTTATCTCAGCGTCGTGCGTTCCTACTTCCAGAGTAAGGTGGCCGCATGAACGCGCCTGTGACTGTCGACCTCAACGTGCAGCCCTCGGCGGATCTGCTCTCCATCGCCCGCCTGGTGCCGCAAGGTTCCCGCGTGCTCGACCTGGGCTGCGGCACCGGCGAATTGCTGGACTACCTGATCCGCGAGCGCGGCTGTTCGGGCTACGGCGTGGAGATCAACGATGCCAATGTGCAGGCCTGCGTGGCGCGCGGCGTCAATGTGATCCAGCTCAACCTCGAGGAAGGCCTGGCGCTGTTCGGCGACAACTCCTTTGACGTGGTGCTGCAGATAGACACCCTGCAGCACCTGCGCAACGCCGAAACCATGCTGCGCGAAACCGCGCGCGTGGGCCGCGCCGGCATCGTCGTGTTTCCCAACTTCGGCCATTGGCCGAATCGCCTGGCCGTGGCGCGCGGCCGCATGCCGGTGACCAAGGTGCTGCCCTACCAGTGGTACGACACACCCAACATCCGTGTTGGCACGCTGCAGGATTTTGAGGCCCTGGCGTTGCAGAACCGGCTGCAGATCCTGGATTCCTTCGGCTTGCAGGATGGCCGCGAAGTGCGGTTCTGGCCGAATGCCCGTGCCAGCCGGGCGGTGTTCAAGTTCCAGCACGGCTAGGAAACTGTTCCTGGCCGCCAAGGAGTGCTAGTATTCACACATCGGGATTTCAGCCTCCCGAATCTTCACAGATAGACGGTGTCCCGTCCAAGCGCTGGCAACTCATTGGAGTATTCCGTGGACACCTCTACTCTTTCCGTTCCTTCCATCTCCCCGCAAGATTTAGCTGCCCGCATGGGCCGTGCGGACATGCCGTTGCTGCTCGATGTGCGGCGCGAAGCCAAATTCAATGAGAGCCCGCGCCTGCTGGCCGGTGCCCGCTACTGCCGGCCGGAAGACGTGGCCGCCTTTGCGGCGTCGCAGCCGCCGCGCAAGGTGGTGGTGTATTGCGTCTACGGCCACAACGTGAGCGCCGATGCCGTCGCGCAATTGCGGGCCGCGGGCTGGGATGCCCATGCGCTGGCCGGCGGTATCGAAGGCGGCGAAGACAGTGTGGATACGGCGCAAGACATCGTCCAATGGCGCGCGCAACGCCCGCCCATGATGGCTAAACGGCCCGACTGGGGTGTCAGCGGTGAGCAGGCCTCACGCTGGATCACGCGCGAGCGGCCCAAGATTGACCGCATTGCCTGTCCCTGGCTGGTACGGCGCTTCATCGACCCTCGCGCCGAATTCTTCTATGTACCGACTTCAGAGGTGCTCGCCGAGGCAAAGCGCCTGGGGGCGGTGGCCTACGACATCCCGGGCGCACCCGTCTCGCATGAGGGCGAGTTGTGCAGCTTTGACAGCCTGCTCAAAGCTTTCACGCTGGAGTATCCCGCGCTGCAAGTGCTGGCGCGCATCGTGCGCGGCGCCGACACCGACCACCTGGATCTCGCGCCGCAATCGGCCGGGCTGCTGGCCTTCTCGCTGGGCCTGTCGCGCCTGCACGCAGACGACGACCACGCCATGCTGGAAGCCGCCATGCCGCTGTATGACGCGCTCTACGCCTGGTGCCGCGAGGCGCAGGGCGAGCCGCATAGCTGGAAACCGGAAACCATGACAGGAGTTGCGACGTGAGTGCCGCTTTGCCGACTTCCCTTCCCTTGCCCCACGAACGGCCGGTAGCTGTCTCCTTTGGCGACGCGCTCAAGTTCTGGCTCAAGCTCGGCTTTATCAGCTTTGGCGGGCCGGCCGGGCAGATCGCCATCATGCACCGCGAACTCGTCGAGCAAAAGCGCTGGATCAGCGAACGGCGCTTTCTGCACGCGCTCAACTACTGCATGCTGCTGCCCGGCCCCGAGGCCCAGCAGCTGGCCACCTACATAGGCTGGTTGATGCACCGCACCTGGGGCGGCGTGGTGGCTGGCGCGCTGTTCGTACTGCCTTCGCTGTTTATCCTGGTCGCGCTGAGCTGGGTGTATGTGGCATTTGGCGACGTGCCGTTGGTCGCGGGCCTGTTCTACGGCATCAAGCCGGCGGTGGCCGCCATCGTGCTTCAGGCGGTGCACCGCATCGGCTCGCGTTCGCTCAAGACGCCGTCGCAAGCGCCCATGCTGTGGGCGATCGCGTTGGGCAGCTTTGTCGCGATCTACGTGCTGAAGCTGCCGTTTCCCTTCATCGTGCTAGGCGCTGCTGTGGTCGGCTGGCTGGGCGCGCGCTTTGCACCCTCGCAGTTCGCCGGCGGCGCCGGACATGGCGCCGCGCAAAAAGGCTACGGCCCGGCGCTGATCGACGACGACACGCCGACGCCCGCGCATGCGCGCTTCAAGCCTTCGCGCCTGGCCGCCGTGCTGGCGGCGGGTGCCGCCCTCTGGCTGCTGCCCGTGGGCGCCTTGCTGGCCCTGCAGGGCTGGGACGCCACGCTCACGCAGATGAGCTGGTTCTTCACCAAGGCGGCGCTGCTGACCTTCGGCGGCGCCTACGCGGTGCTGCCTTATGTCTACCAGGGTGCGGTTGAGCACTTTCACTGGTTGACCGGCCCGCAGATGATTGACGGGCTGGCACTCGGTGAAACCACACCCGGGCCCTTGATCATGGTCGTGGCCTTTGTCGGCTTCATGGGCGGCTGGGCCAAGCAGGTGCTGGGGCCGGACATGCTGTTCCTGGGCGCCGCGCTGGCGGCCACGGTGGTGACCTGGTTTACTTTTTTGCCCTCTTTCTTGTTCATCCTGGCGGGCGGGCCGCTGGTGGAGTCCACGCACGGCAAGCTGCAATTTACCGCGCCGCTCACCGCCGTCACCGCGGCGGTGGTCGGCGTGATTGCCAGCCTCGCGCTGTTCTTCCTCGCGCACATCGCCCTGCGGCCGGACACAGGCGGCCCCTGGTGGGTGCGGGTGGACTTCTACGCGCTGGCCATCACGCTGGGCGCGGCGGTCGCCTTGATCCGGTACAAGCGGGGCGTGATCCAGGTCATCTTCGCTTCTGCCTTGGCCGGGCTGCTGCTGCGTCTGTCCGGCCTGGCCTGATCGTTCCCAGGGGCGCCGGGCGCGGTATGCTCAAGCCCTCGTGATGCAACCCTCAGCCGCCCACGCCCCCCGGTCTTCCGCGCCGCTCCTGGAACGCCTGTTCGGCGACTGGGTGCGCGAAGTGTCGCCCGCCATCGTGCGGGCCGACGCGATGGCAGGCCTGCTGGGCGCGGTGCTGGTGCTGCCGCAAGGCATTGCCTTCGCGATGCTGGCCGGCCTGCCGCCGGCCTACGGGCTTTACACCGCGGTCATTCCCTGCATCATCGCCGCCCTGTTCGGCTCCAGCCGGCACGTCATGTCGGGGCCGACCAACGCCAACTCCCTGGCCCTGTTCGCCATGCTGTCGCCGCTGGCCATGGCCTTCAGCCCGCTGTACATCCAGCTCGCGCTGGCCGTCACCGTGATGGTCGGCATCATGCAGTGGCTGATTGGCGCGCTGCGCCTGGGCGTGCTGGCCAACTTCATCTCGCCGGCCGTGCTTTTCGGCTTTACTTCGGGCGCCGCGTTGCTGATCGCCGTTCACGCATTGCCCGACCTGCTGGGCCTGGCGCCCGCGCCCGAACACAGTACGGCGGCGGTGCTGGGGTATGTGCTCACGCACCTGGGCTCGGCCCAGCCGCTGGCGCTGGGGGTGGCCGGCATCACGCTGGGCGTGGCCTTGCTGCTGCGCCACCTGCGCCGCAACTGGCCCTATATGCTGATCGGGTTGGTGGTGGCGACCTTGCTGGCCTGGGTGTGGAGCCGCTGGCTGCATCCCGATACCACGCCCTCGGCTTCGCTGCGCACCGTAGGGGAGATTCCCGTGCCCTGGCCGCGCTTTGAGGTGCCGCGCATCAGCTGGGCGCAGGCGGCCGATCTTGTTGGCCTGGCGTTTGCGCTGACCATCGTCGCGCTGGGCCAGGCGATCTCGATCGCCAAAACGGTGGCGCTGCGATCCGGCCAGCGCATAGACGCCAACCGCGAGTTTCGCGGCCAGGGCCTGTCCAACATCGTCGGCGGTTTTTTCTCGAGCTATGTCTCCTGCGGCTCCATGAACCGCTCCATCCCTAACCTGGAGGCCGGCGCGCGCACGCCGCTGGCTTCGGTGTTTTCGGCGCTGCTGTTGCTGGCCCTGGTGGCCGTGAGCGCACCGCTGCTCGCGCAGATTCCCATGGCCGCGCTGGCCGCCCTGCTGGTGCTGGTGACCCTCGCGCTGCTCGATATCGCACGCTGGCGGCAGCTGTTCACGCTCAGCCGCAGCGACTTCGGCGTGGCCTTGGCGACCATGGTCGCCACCGTGACCATACGGCTGGAAACCGCGATCCTGCTGGGCATGATTTTGTCGCTGATGTCCTTTCTCTACCGCACCTCCAAGCCCGCGATGCGCACCATGGGCTTTGACAGCCGGGGGCTGGACCGCCAGTTTGTGGTGATAGACAACTCGCCCGATGCGGGGCTGGAGGCCAAAAAGAATCCGGGTCCCGATGGGCCCGAAGAAGCCCAACGCCAAGTGCTCCCAGAATGCCCGCAACTGAAATTGCTGCGCATGGAGGGCGAGGTCTATTTCGGCGCGACCCAGCACGTGGCCGATATCCTGCACGCGCTGCGCACCCAGCCGCAGCCGCAAAAACACCTGCTGGTCATGGGCAAAAGCATGAACTTCATCGATCTGGCCGGTGCCGAATTGTGGGAAGCTGAACTCGCCGCGCGGCGTGCCATGGGCGGCGACCTGTACTTCCACCGGCCGCGCCCCGAAGTGATTCGCATGTGGCGCAAAACCGGTTTTACGAGCGTGCTGGGGCCCGAACACCAGTTCCCCGACAAGTTCACCGCGATTTCCACCATCTTCAACAAGCTGGACCCGGAGATTTGCCGACACTGCACGGCGCGCATATTCTGGGAATGCAAAACCGCGCCCGGCCCCGATAACCTTGACGGCTCCGCCGCTTGAAGCCCATGCCCCAATTCGCCGCCAACCTCAGCTGGCTGTACACCGAGCTTCCGATGGCCGAACGCTTCGCCGCCGCCGCGCGCGACGGCTTCACGGCGGTGGAGATCCTCTCACCCTACGCCTGGACGCCGCAGGAACTCAAGGCCATCCTGCGGCAGCACGGCCAGCAGCTGGTGCTGTTCAACGCGCCGCCAGGCGGCGTGGATGCGGCGAGTATTGAAAAGGCCTGGGCGTCCTCACAAAAAGGCACGGCCTGCCTCCCTGGCCGTGAAGCCGAGTTCCGCGCCGGCATCGTGTTGGCGCTGGAATACGCGCAAGCCCTGGGTTGCCCACGCATCCACGTGATGGCCGGCCTGGTGCCTGCCGGCATGGAGCGCGAAACGGTGCAGCCCACCTACGTCAACAACCTGCGCGAGGCGGCCGCGATGGCCGCCAAGGTTGGCGTGGACCTTTTGATTGAGCCCATCAACACGCGCGACATTCCGCGCTTCTTCCTGAACCGGCAGGACCACGCGCACGAAATCATCCGTGAAGTGGGCGCGGCCAATGTCAAGGTGCAGATGGACCTCTACCACTGCCAGATCGTCGAAGGCGACCTGGCCATGAAGCTGCGCAAATACCTGCCCACGGGCCATGTCGGCCACCTGCAGATCGCCGGGGCGCCGGGCCGTAACGAACCCGATGTCGGCGAGATCAACTATCCTTACCTGTTCGCGCTGCTGGATGAGCTTGGCTACAGCGGCTGGGTGGGTTGCGAATACAGGCCGCTACGTGGCACGCAAGCCGGCGCCACGACGGACGGGCTAGGCTGGTTGAAAAACCTTCGTTAGCCTGCGCGGCGGAAGGTCAGGTTGATGCGCTGCCTGCCAAGGCGCGCATGCTCGCCTTCCGCCAGCGGCGCCACGCCGTGGTACGCCAGTCGCGACGGCCCGCCCCACACCGCCACGTCGCCGTGCAGCAGGCGGTAGCGCGCGGGCTTGTCGCTGCGCCTCGAGCCGCCGAACAAAAACACAGCCGGCAGGCCCAGCGACACCGACACGATGGGCGCATCCATACTGCCCTCGTCTTTGTCCTGGTGCAGCGAAAGCCGCGCACCGGGTTCATAGCGGTTGATCAGGCAGGCGTCGGGGCGGAAATTTTCAAAGCCTGCTTCCGCCGCGGTGCGCAGCGCGAGTTCGGCGAAACAGTCCGGCATGGGCGGCCAGGGCCTGCCTGAGAGCGGGTCCTTCGCGTCATAGCGATAGCCGCTGCGGTCGGACACCCAGCCCAGCGTGCCGCAGTTGCTCATCGCCACCGACATGGTGTAGCCGCCCGGCGTGACCAGGTGGCGCAGCGGTGCCTCCGCGGTGACGGCTTCCACGGCGCGCAGCAGGGCTTCATCCACCTCCAGGGCAAAGCCGCGCAGCAGCGCCGCGCCCGGTGCTATCGCCTCGGGCGCGGCATAGGGCGCCGGCGCATCATCGTCAAAAAGCCCCAGGGTCAAAACCATCTCCTTTGCTGCGCGAGCGGCAGGTTCAGCGCGTTACTGCGCGTCATGAAAAATAATCCCCAGCGTATGGCGCTGCCCACTGCGCACCGTGCTCACGCCGTGCCGCATATTGACCCGGTAAAAGCCCCGGCTGCCCTGCACCGGGCGGTGGTGCACGGCAAACACCACGGCATCGCCCTGCTGGAGCGGGACCACTTCGGGCCGCGACTGCATGCGTGGGCGCTGCTCGGTCAGCACGAACTCGGCGCCAGTGAAGTCCTCACCCGGCCGCGACAGCAACACCGCAACCTGGAGGGGAAACACATGCTCGCCATACAGGTCCTGGTGCAGGCAGTTGTAGTCGCCGGGCCCATATTGCAAGAGCAGCGGCGTGGGCCGCTGCTGGCCGGCCTGGTGGCAGCGCGCCAGGAAATCGGCATGGGCGGCCGGATAGCGCACGTCAATGCCCATGGCTTCATTCCAGGCATTGGCCACGCCGACCAGGCGCGGGTAAAGCGTGGCGCGCAGCCGCGCAACGATGTCCGGCAGCGGGTAGCTGAAATACTGGTATTCGCCCTGGCCGAAGCCGTGGCGCTGCATCACCACGCGGCTGCGGAAATGACGCGCGTCGGCATACAGCGCGGTGACACCCTGGCACTCCTGCGTGCTTAGCAGTTGCGGCAGCACGGCGCTGCCGTGGCCGTTCAGTGTGGCGGTGGCCAGGGCCCAGGGGCCCGCTCCGTCATCGGCGGAAGCGGGCAGCAAGGCGGGTTGGTGGGAAACAAGCGTGAGAGGCATGCGGCCAGGATAAGTCCGGCCGCCGGTTTTTGCTCGCCGGAACCGGACATTCCATTCAGGCCTCAACAGGTCTCAGGCGGCCAGCTCGGTCAGGATGGGACAGTCGGGCCGGCTGTTGCCCTGGCAGCAATGCGCCAGGTGGCCCAGGGTCTGCTTCATCGCTTCCATCTCGGCGATGCGGCGTTCCAGGTCGGCCACATGGGCCAGCGCGATGCGCTTGACGTCCGCGCTGGCGCGGCGCTTGTTTTGCCACAGCTTGAGCAACTCGGCGATCTCGGCCATGCTGAAGCCCAGGTCGCGGGCGCGGCGTATGAAGCGCAGGGTATGCACCTCTTTCTCACCGTACTGGCGGTAACCCGCGTCGGTGCGGTGTACCGCGGGCAGCAGGCCCAGCGATTCGTAGTGGCGAATCATCTTGGCCGACACACCGGATTGCGCGGCGGCCTGGCCGATGTTGAGCGGCCCGGTGTTCAGGGTGTCAGTCATGGGTGTTTCCTTTCCAGCGGTGCAGCAGCAAGGCATTCATCACCACGCTGGCGCTGCTGAGCGCCATGGCGGCGCCGGCAATCACGGGGCTCAGAAAGCCCAACGCGGCCAGCGGGATGCCCACCACGTTGTAGACAAAAGCCCAGAACAGGTTCTGGCGAATCTTCGCGTAGGTGCGGCGCGAAATGTCGACCGCGCCGGCTACCAGCGCCGGGTCGCCGCGCATCAGCGTGATGCCGGCCGCGTGCATGGCCACGTCGGTGCCGGTAGACATGGCGATGCCCACGTCAGCCGCGGCCAGCGCGGGCGCGTCGTTGATGCCGTCGCCGACCATAGCCACGCGCCCGCCTTGCGCCTGCACACCGGTTTTGAGCTGCCCGACGATGGCCGCCTTGTCCTGCGGCAGCACCTGGCTGTGCACCAGGTCTATGCCGAGTTGCTGCGCCACGGCGTCGGCGCTGCCGCGGTTGTCGCCGGTCACCAGGGCGGTCTGTATGCCCAGGGCATGCAGCCGGGCCATGGCTGGCGCCGCGCTGTTTTTCAGCGTGTCACCAAAGGCCAGCAACCCGAGCAGCTGCGGGGTGGCTGACACATCGGCGAGCCAGGACACGGTGCGGCCCCTGGCTTCCAGTTCTTTGGCGCGCGCATCCAGCGCCGTGAAGCTGCGCAGGTCCAGGCCAAGTTCCTGCATGAAGCGCGGGCTTCCGAGCCGGAGCTCCCGGCCCGCCACCACGGCGGCCATGCCGCGCCCTGCGACAGCGCGCAACTGCGTCGCCGTGGGGATCTCAAGCGGCTGTTCCGCCGCGCGCCGCATGACGGCACGGGCCAGCGGGTGTTCGCTGCCCGACTGGATGGCCGCGGCCCAGGCCAGCAGTTCCTGGTCGGTGATGCCCTGGGGCTGCAGCGCCACCAGCTCCGGCTTGCCTTCGGTCAGGGTGCCGGTCTTGTCGAAGGCCACGACCTTGACGCTGTGCGCTACCTCCAATGCCTCGGCGTCCTTGATCAGGATGCCCTGGCGGGCTGCGGCCCCTGTGCCCACCATGATGGCGGTGGGCGTGGCCAGGCCCAGCGCGCAGGGGCAGGCGATCACCAGCACGGCGACGGCGTTCAGGATGGCGGCTTCCCAGTCCTGCGTTGCCAGGCCCCAGCCCAGCAGGGTCACCAAGGCAATGACTATCACCACCGGTACGAACACGGCACTGACCTGGTCCACCAGCCGCTGTATGGGTGCTTTTTTGGCTTGCGCCGACTCCACCATGCGCACGATGCGCGCCAGCGTGGACTCCGCGCCTATGGCCGTGGTGCGCACCACGATCAGGCCTTCGGCGTTGACCGCGCCGCCCGTTACGTGTTCGCCCGCGTGCTTGGCCACGGGCAGGCTTTCACCGGTGATCAGCGATTCGTCCACCTGGGTGGCGCCTTCCACGATCTCGCCGTCCACCGCGATGCGCTCACCGGGCCGCACCACCACCAGGTCGCCCAGTTGGATCTCCCGCAGGGGAACATCCTCATCCTTTGCATCCCGCCGCCGGCGCGCGGTGTCGGGCCGCAGCGCCTGCAGCGCGCGGATGGCGGCCGTGGTCTGGTGCTTGGCGCGCGCCTCCATCCATTTGCCCAGCAGCACCAGGGTGATGACGACGGCCGAGGCCTCGAAATACAGGTGGGCCATGCCGTGGCCGCTGTGCCGCCATAGCTGGTAGATGCTCAGGCCATAGGCCGCCGAGGTGCCCAGGGCCACCAGCAGGTCCATATTGCCGGTGCCGGCGCGCAGGGCCTTCCAGCCCGCGCGGTAAAACCGCGCGCCCAGCCAGAACTGCACAGGCGTGGCAAGCAGCCATTGCAGCCAGCCGGCCAGCATCCAGTCCTTTCCGATCAGTTCTCCCACCATGGGCACGGCCAGCGGCGCCGACAACACCGCGGCCAGCGCGACAGGCCACCAGGGGGCCGGCGGTTTGTTCGTGGGGGTATCGCCCGAGGCGGGGATTTCACGCGCCTGATAGCCGGCTTTGGCCACGGCCGCCATCAGGGCAGGCAGCATGGCGCCGCCGCCGACCACACCGACTTCGGCGGTTTCGGTCGCGAGGTTGACGCTGGCCGAGAGCACACCCGGCACCTGCTTGAGCGCTTTCTCCACGCGCGAGACGCAGGAGGCGCAGGTCATGCCTTCTATCGCGAGTTTGAAATTCTGTTCGGCCACGCTGTAACCGGCTTTCGCGACGGCGGCCTTCAGGGTGTCCATGTTGACATCGCCGCTGGCCTTCACGCTGGCCTGCTCGGTCGCAAAATTGACGCTAACGTCCTGGACGCCGGGCACATTGGCCAGCGAGCGCTCCACGCGCGCCACGCAGGATGCGCAGCTCATGCCCTGGATGGGGAGCTGCCACTCAGCCAGCGCGGCCGGTGTTTTCAGGGAGGATGTGATGGTGTTCATGAAGGCAGTCTGAACCTTACCACCATGGGAGGGTCAAGTCCCAAGGACAATAGCCACGACTGCGAGGAGGGTTTGGCCGGCCCCGGCTTGACCCTGCCCCCATGGGAAGGTTCAGACTTCTGTCCAAGCCCTCAACAACTCCCAAGGACTCCCAAGGAATCACTATGGAATTCAATATCCCCGCCATGAGCTGCGGCCACTGCGTCAGCGCCGTTACCCAGGCCGTCAAGGCCTTGGACCCAGCTGCACAGGTCGACGTGGACCTGGCGTCCAAAAAAGTCGTGGTTGAGACCTCGCAAGACCGGCAGGCCGTGGCGGCGGCGCTTGCGGATGCGGGTTATCCCACACGGTAAGCCGTCTCTGTACGACGGCGAGGCGGGTGGGCGTCGATAGAATGACTCTTCCTCCACCTTTCAAGCCGCCTAGTGTCCGACCGATTCGCCGTCCTCCCCCAATACCTGTTTCCCAAGCAGGCGCTGACTTCCTTTGCCGGCTTCGTGGCTTCGCGCGAGCGCGGCTGGGTCACCACGGAAATCATCCGCCGCTTTGTCGGCAAGTACCAGGTCAACATGGACGAGGCGCTCAATTCGGACATCGCCAGCTACCCCACGTTCAACGACTTCTTCACACGCGCGCTCAAGCCCGGCGCGCGCCCGCTTGCGGCCAGCGACCTGGTGTCGCCGGTGGACGGCGCGATCAGCCAATTCGGCTTGATCGAGAAGGACCAGATCTTCCAGGCCAAGGGCCATAGCTATTCCACCACCGCGCTGGTGGGCGGCGATGCGGCGCTGGCGGCGCACTACCAGGACGGCCATTTCGCCACGCTTTACCTGAGCCCCAGGGACTACCACCGCATCCATATGCCTTGCGACGGCCGGCTGGTGCGCATGGTTTACGTGCCGGGAGACCTGTTTTCGGTCAACCCCGTCACCGCGCGCGGCGTGCCGGGCCTGTTCGCGCGCAACGAACGCGTGGTCTGCGTCTTCGAATCGGCGCGCGGGCCTTTTGTGCTGGTGCTGGTCGGCGCGACCATCGTCGGCAGCATGGCCACTGTGTGGCACGGCGTGGTCAACCCGCCGCGCGGCAAGCTCGTGCGGCAATGGGACTATCCCGACGAGCCGACCTCCGCGATTCGCCTCAGGCAGGGCGAGGAAATGGGCCGCTTCCTGCTGGGCTCGACCGTCGTCATGCTGTTTCCCAAGGGGCCGCTGCGCTTCAATCCCGAATGGGCACCCGGCCGCGAGATACGGCTCGGTGAAGCCATGGCTTCCTACGCTTGATCTGCGGGCGTAAAGCCGAGGCGGCTTAAAAACGCCATGGCCGCGGCCGGCGCCCTTTCCTTGGCGCCGTTGATGAAATACACAAACACGTCGCGCGGCTTGCTTTGCGCCGGGGCTTCTTCCAGCGTGGGCAGATCGGCCGGCGCACCGCCCGCCGCCCATTGGCGCGCGCGCTCCGCCCAGGCGTCCAGCGCGCCGTCCTCGTAGCCGGTTTCCAGTTCAGCCTGGCTCATCATCAGCCGGGCATAGGCAAAGTCGCCCGTGAGGTCGGCGAAGGACGGGAACTTGTCAGCGTCGGTAAATACCGTGGCGACCTTGTAACGGCGCGCCAGTGCGAGGAACTCGGGCGACATAAAGCTTTCATGGCGCACGTCGACCACGTGGCGCAGAGCCCGGCCGTCTACCTGTTTGGGCAGCAGCGCCAGGAAGGCTTCGAAATCCCCGGCTTCAAACACCTTGCCGGGCATGAACTGCCAGACGATGGGGCCCAGTTTTTTGTCCAGTTCGCTGATGCCGCTTTCCGTGAATCGCTGGATGGATTCGCCCGCCTCGGCCAGCACACGGCGGTTGGTCGCGTAGCGCGACGCCTTGAGGGAAAACACGAAGTTGTCCGGTGTCTCGTCATGCCACTTTTTGAAGCTGGCCGGTTTGAGCGTGCCGTAGTAGGTGCCGTTGACCTCGATGGCGCTCAGTTGGCGGCTCGCGTATTCAAGCTCGCGGCTGTGCGGCAGGCCGGGCGGAAAGAAGTTGCTGCGCCAGGGCTCAAAGGTCCACCCGCCCACGCCCGCGCGTATGCGGGTGGCGGAAGATGTGGGTTGTGCGCGGCTTGCTGGTGTCATGGCGGCTCCGTGGCATGGTTTGCTGTCGCGTTGGTGTCTTCTCGTCCAAATAGAGGAGAGAGAGGGGATTCCAAATGGAGAAGCTATCTTTGTCCCCGCCGGCCCCGGTCACTGTAGGCTGAATTCCCCAATTGCGGGTCTTCCCCCGGCGGGTGGCGCGGTCTGTGTCGGAAGCGTACAGTAGCAGGTGCCGCAGCAAAACGCTGTCCTAAAAGCCGACATTTTTCTCCCGGAGCCTTTCAATGAACGCCCCATTGCACCGCGAAATCCCCGCCAGCATCCTCAACGCCGCCCAGGCCCTGTCCCAGGTCACGGCCCAGTGGGACGGCGACATCGTCAAACAGATCACCGACTACATCTCCATCCCCGCCAAGTCCCCCACTTTCGACAGCGACTGGGCGCAGCACGGTTATATCGACACCGTCATGCGCAATGCGGCGGCCTGGGTTGAGGCGCAGAAGGTCGAAGGCCTCACGCTGGAAATCGTGCGCCTCGAAGGCCGCACCCCGGTGCTGTTTTTTGAAATCCCGGCCACGCGGGCCGACTCGACGCAAACCGTGCTGATGTACGGCCACCTCGACAAGCAGCCCGAGTTCACCGGCTGGCGCAACGATTTGAGCCCGTGGACGGCCAAGTACGAAGACGGCAAGCTCTACGGCCGCGGCGCCGCCGATGACGGCTACGCGGTGTATGCCAGCATCGCCGCGGTGCAGGCGCTCAAAGCGCAGAACGTGCCGCACCCGCGCATCGTCGGCCTGATCGAAACCTGCGAGGAAAGCGGCTCCTACGATTTGCTGCCCTACGTCGACGCGTTGCGCGGGCGCCTGGGCGACGTCGCGCTGGTGGTGTGCCTGGATTCCGGCGCCGGCAACTACGACCAGCTGTGGCTGACCACCAGCCTGCGCGGCAACGCGGCGGGCGTGCTCAAGGTGGAGGTGCTCACCGAAGGCGTGCACTCCGGCGACGCCAGCGGGCTGGTGCCCTCGAGCTTTCGCATCATGCGCCAGGTGCTGGACCGCCTTGAAGACAGCAAGACCGGGCGCCTGCTGCCGCAGAGCTTTCACTGCGAGATCCCGGCCGACCGCCTGGCCCAGGCGCAGGCCACCGCGAAAATCCTCGGCGACGAAATCTACAAGCGCTTTCCATGGGCGCACTATGACTGCGAAGGCTCCAGCACCTTCGCGCTGCCCACCACCACCGACCCGGTCGAAGCCCTGCTCAACCGGACCTGGCGTCCCACGCTGAGCGTGACCGGCGCCGAGGGCTTCCCGTCGCTCCGGGACGCGGGCAATGTGCTGCGTCCCTACACGGCCTTCAAGCTGTCGCTGCGTTTCCCGCCGCTGATCGACGCCGGCGCGGCGGTGCAGGAACTCAAGGCCCTGCTGGAGGACAACGCGCCCTACCAGGCCAAGGTGACCTTTGAAAGCAACGGCGGCGCGACCGGATGGAACGCGCCCAGCACCGTGCCGTGGTTTGAGAACGCGCTCAACGATGCGTCGCAAAGCTTTTTCGGCGCGCCCTGCGGCACCATAGGCCAGGGCGGCACCATTCCGCTGATGAGCATGCTGAGCAAGGGCTTTCCCAAGGCCCAGATGATGGTCTGCGGTGTGCTGGGCCCCAAGAGCAACGCCCACGGCCCCAACGAATTCCTCAACGTGCCCTATGCCAAGAAGCTGACCGCCGCGGTCGCGCACGTGATGGCCCGCGTCCCCGGTTGACTCGGGTGCGCCCTTCTTTATCCCTGCACCGCGACCCGCCGGGCGTGCTCGCCCGGCGCCAAGCTTTTGCCGCCGCATGCATTCGACGGTCCTAGCGCCCTTCACCGCCCGCGACGGCGAAAACCTGGCCCTCTACGAATGGCCGCTGGACGCCTGGGCGGAAGAAATGGGGCGCTATGCGCCGCCGCCGCGCGCCGTCGTGGTGCTGGTGCACGGCCTCGGCGAACACGCCATGCGTTATGAGCATGTGGCCAGCCGCCTCATGGAATGGGGTTTTGCCGTCCGCGCCTACGACCAGCGCGGCCACGGTGAGTCCGGCGGCCCGCGCGGCGTGCTGCCCCATGACAACACCTTGCTCGACGATCTGGCCGAGGTGGTCGACGATACGCGGCTGCGCTGCATTCGCCTGCTGCAGGACTCCGTATCCCATCGTGCGGGGCCGGAGTCCGACCAAATCCCGATGGTGCTGCTCGGCCACAGCCTGGGCGGCCTGGTGGTGAGCCGGTTTGTCTCGCTGGGCATACGCCCGGTGGAGGGCCTGGTGATGTCCTCCCCGGCGCTGGACCCCCGCCTCGGTGCCCTGCAGAAGCTTTTGCTGTCCTTCATGCCCAGGCTGGCTCCCGACTTCTGCGTGGGCAACGGCCTGAACCCGCATTACCTCTCGCACGATCCGGAGGTGGTCAGGAAATACATGGCCGACCGGCTGGTGCACGATCGCATCTCCCCGCGCCTGGGCAAGTTCATCGCGACGGCCGGCCCGGCAACCATCGCGGCTGCCGCCCAATGGCGCACGCCCACGCTGCTGATGTATGCGGGCGCCGACCGCCTCGTCGACCCGGCGGGCAGCTGCGCTTTTGCGGAAAGCGCGGCGAACTCGCGGGCCGTCATGCCTGGCACGGTGACTGCGCGCTGCTTTGAAGACCTCTATCACGAGATATTCAACGAGGTGGACTCAGCGCCTGTGTTTGAAACGCTCAAGGCCTGGCTGGACGCGCGCTTCTAGCCGGCGCTGGCGGCCGGCTTGCGGCCCAGTGCAAGCCAGGCCAGCGCTGCGCCTGTGAGGCCCAAGGGCAGCAGTGAGCCGAGGTTCAGCAAAGTCCAGCCCTGCGTGGTGACCAGCACGCCCGACGCGAGTGAGGAAACCGCCAGCACCGCAAAAATGCAGAAATTAAGTGCGCCCTGCGCCTTGTCTTTTTCTTCGGGGCGATAGGCCGTGAGCGCCAGCGTGGTGGCGCCGGTGAACAGGAAATTCCAGCCCAGGCCCAACAGGAAAAGTGCCGCCAGGAACTGCGTCAGGTCCACGCCGGAAAGCGCGATCAGCACGCACAGCACGTTCAGGCCCAGGCCCGCCGCCATGATGGGCAGGGTGCCGAAGCGGCGTATCAGGTGGCCGGTGAAAAATCCGGGCGCGAACATGCCGATCACATGCCACTCCAGCACCAGCGCGACGCTGGAAAACGGCAGGCCGCAGACCTGCATGGCGATCGGTGTGGCGGCCATCAGCAGATTCATCACGCCGAAGCCCAGGGCGCCCGCCGCCGCGGCCACGATGAACACCGGCTGGCGCATGATCTCGCCCAGCGGCCTGCCGCCGCGGGCCGCATGGGCCTCCGGCGGCGGCGGAAAGCGGATGAAGGCCAGCAGCGCCATGGACAGCAGCGCCACACCGGCCAGCGCCAGGTAGGCGCCGGCAAAAGGCACGGCTGTCAGCTCCCGCGTACGGGCCGCGAGGTTGGGGCCGGCGACGGCGCCCAGCAGGCCGCCGGCCATCACCAGTGAAATGGCTTTCTCGCGAAAGGCCGGCAGGGCCAGCTCGGCTGCGGCAAAGCGGTAGAGCTGCGCATTGGCGCTGTAATAGCCGGCCACCACCGTAGCCGCCACCAGCAGCCAGAAGTTGCGGCTGTAGGCCGCGTAGCAGCACAGCAGCGCCGAAACCACAGCCACCAGCAGGCCGAGCTGGAAGGAAGTCTTGCGCCCGAAGCGCGACTGCGTGCGCGCCACCACCGGGGTCGACAGCGCCCCGCCCACCACATAACCCATGACGGGCAAAGTCGCCATCCAGCCCAGCGGCGCCAGGTTCAGCCCGACCAGGCCGTTGATGGCGATGAAGGTGACGTTGTTGGTCAGGAACAGGCCCTGGCAGATGGCCAGCAGCCAGAGGTTGCGGTTCACGCGGCGCCTCCTAGCGTCAGCAGCGACAGGCAGGCCAGCGGCGCGGTTTCCGCGCGCAGCACGCGCGAGCCCAGCGTGACGGCGGCAAAGCCGCCGGCGATGGCGGCGGCTTCCTCGGCGGGGCTGAGGCCACCCTCGGGGCCGCTCAAAAAGGTCACGGGACCGCTGCCTGATACTGCGTCGGCCAACGGGCGGCTTCCCTCGCGCAGCGACAGCAGCACACGGCTTCCGCCCGGGGCGGTGTCTCCCGCGTCCTTGAGCCAGTCGGCCAGGCTGGCGACTTCGTGGATCAGCGGCACGCGGTTGCGGCCGCATTGTTCGCAGGCGGCTACGGCCACGCCGCGCCAATGCGAAATTTTTTTGTCGGCTCGCTCGCCCTTGATGCGCAGCACACTGCGCTCGCTCATCAGCGGCTGTATGCTCGCCGCGCCCAGCTCGGCGGCTTTTTCCACCAGCCAGTCCATGCGCTCGTTGGCGGGCATGCCGACGGCCAGGTGGATGGCCCGGCCGGCCTCGCGTGCCGTGGCGGTGTAGGCGCCGACGACAACTTCGACATCGCTGCGGCCCATGCGTGCCACCGTGGCCTCAAACTCCCCTTCACTGCCCGGCCTGCCGTCGCCCAGGCCGTTGAACAGCGAAAGCGTGTCTCCGGGCTGCAGCCGCAGCACCTGGACATGGCGGGCGGCTGCCGGCGGCAACAGGACCGTCGTGCCCGGCACCAGCGCCATGTCAGCGTAGAAACGGGCGCTCACTGTATGGACTCAGAAGGTGTAGCCCACGCGGGTTTCATCGCCTTCGATCTCGTCGAGCAGCACCATCAACGGGCCGAGCTGCCGGTAGCGCGCGGCCGTGTTGCGGGCGTATTTGATGAAGCGCGGGGTGTCGGCCAGGTATTTGGGCTTGCCGTCGCGCAGCGTCAGGCGCGCGAAGATGCCCAGCACCTTGAGGTGGCGCTGCAGCCCCATCCATTCCACGGCGCGGTAGAACTCGCCGAAGTCGTCACCGACCGGAAGGCCCGCCTTGCGGGCTTTCTGCCAATAGCGCACGGTGATGTCGAGCACGAAATCCTCTTCCCAGCTCAGAAACGCATCGCGCATCAGGCTGGCGATGTCGTAGGTGATGGGGCCGTAGACCGCATCCTGGAAGTCGAGCACGCCCAGTGGCGGCGCATCCCCGTGAGCGCTCGATGATCCATTGGGAATCATCAGGTTTCTGGGCATGAAGTCACGGTGTACAAACACGCGCGCGCCGTCGAGCGAATTGAGGTTGCTGGCTTTGATCTGCGTGAACAGGGCGTCGAGTTTGTCTTGCAGCCCGGTGTCCAGCGCCAGCCCACGGTGTTTGGCGACGTACCAGTCGGGAAAGAGCGAGAGCTCGCGCGACAGCAGCGCATCGTCATAAGGAGGAAGCACGTCGGGCCGCGAGGCAAGTTGCCAGCGCACCAAGGCGTCCACCGCGTCCATGTAAAGCTCGTAGTGGGCCGGCGTCGGGCTGGCAATGGCATCGACCGCGATTGGTGGGGCGATCACCTCCATCATGGTCCGGGCGCCCAGGTCGCTCAGCAGCATGAAGCCTAGCGGTTCGTCCCATGCCAGGACGCGGGGCGCGTTCAGGCCGGCATCCGCCATCAGGCCCGCGACTTTGACGAAGGGCCTGCAGTCCTCCTGCTCGGCCGGCGCGTCCATGATGATGAAACTGCCCGCGCCCGATGCGGCGTCTACCCTGAAATAGCGGCGAAAACTCGCGTCGGCGGAGGCCAGCCTCAGGGTGTCAGCCTGCAATTGGTGCTGGTGGGCTGTGGTTGCAAGCCACTGGCTGAAGGCGGCTGCGCGTGCCGGATCGGTCCAGGCGATGGATGGCGCGCTCATGCTTGCGAAGCCTTCGCCGGGCGCGCGGCCGGGCCAGGGTTCGGCATGGTGGGGAGGGGATGGAGGGTCATGGATAATCAGGCCTGATTTTACAAACGGGTTTATCTCACATAAACGATGCGCCACGCATCCCGCTCGCCTTTTATTCTTTCCCCGGTCGCTCTTGCTGTTTCCAGGCTGGCCGTGTTCTGCGCCACGCTGGGGATGGCTGCCGCGGGGACGGCTCACGCCCAGGCGGTGCTTGAGGCGCCGGCGAGCGCGCCGGCCGCACCGGCGGAGACTGGCGGCGGGCTCAAGCTCAAGCCTACGCCCAAGTTGGCCGAGGAAGTCTCCAGCGATCCGCAGAACCGGGGGCCGACCTTTGTCTTTGGCGATCGCGTCTCGGGTCGCCCGGACCTTGAAACGGTGATCGACGGCAATGCGGAATTGCGCCGGGGAGCCACCTCCATCCGCGCGGATCGCATCGAGTATTACCAGCCCGACGACCAGCTCAAAAGCCGCGGCAATGTCCGCATCAACCGGGCCGGCAACCGCTTTGAGGGCCCGGAGCTGGAGCTTAAGCTGGACCGCTTCGAAGGTTTCTTCACCACGCCCGGCTACCGCTTCCTGAGCAACGGCGGCAATGGCCGGGCGGATCGGGTCGACTTCCTGGATGAAAACCACCTGACGGCCGAGCGCGCCAGCTACACCACCTGCGAGCGCGACGATGAAGCCAGTTGGGAGCCCGCATGGGTGCTGCGCGCCAAGAGCTTCGAGTTCGACTTAGAGTCCGAAGTGGGTGTGGCCCGCAATGCCGAGGTCCGTTTCAAGGACGTGCCTATCCTGGCCTTTCCCAAGGTCAGTTTTCCGCTGAGCGACAAGCGCAAGTCGGGCCTGTTGCCGCCTAGCATCAGCATGGGCTCTACCGACGGTTTTGAATTCCGCCAGCCCTATTACTTCAACATCGCACCCAACCGGGACGCAACCTTCTCCCCTGCGATCATGACCAAGCGTGGGGTAGACCTGGCCGGCGAATTCCGTTACCTGGAACCCACCTACCAAGGTCAGTTGCGCGCCAATTACCTGCCGAATGACAAATTGCGCGACCGGGATCGATGGTCCTATGGCCTGCAGCACACCGGAACTCTTAACACCGGCCTAAAAGCTATCGGCGGCTTAGGTGTTAGCCTCAATTTGAACCGCGCCAGCGACAACGACTTTTGGAAGGATTTTCCAGTTGCTACGCCGTCAAGCTCTCAGCGCTTGCTTGCCAATGACGCGAACTTATCCTGGAGCAGAGGGTTTTTTTCGGCGGCAGTACGTACTCTCAAGTGGCAAACGCTACAGGACGTGACTTCGCCCATTACGCCTCCTTATGACCGCTTGCCGCAGCTCACGGCCAATTACACCCGAGTGGATGCACCGCTGCTTGGGCTGGGTAGTGGTTACGACTGGTCTATTGAGGGCGACTACACCCGGTTCTCTGCAGATCGAACCCTGACGAACCAGCCCAATAGCAATAGGGCCTACACCAAGCTGCAGGTCAGCCACCCTTGGCTGTCATCAGCCGGCTTCATCACGCCCAAGATGCAGCTGCACGCCACCAGCTACCAGTTCGATGCGCCGCTATTCGACGGCTCGCGCTCGGCCTCGCGTGTGGTCCCGACCTTCAGCCTGGACAGTGGCCTGCAGTTTGAGCGCCAGACCAATTTCTTGGGCCGGGACTTTACTCAGACCCTTGAGCCGCGCGCCCTTTATGTGCGCACGCCCTTTCGCGACCAGAGCCGCCTACCCAATTACGACTCCGGCCTCAACGACTTCAATTTCGCGACGGTATTCACCGAGAACGCTTTCGTCGGCAATGACCGCATTTCAGATGCCAACCTGCTGACGCTGGGCGTGACCTCGCGCCTGCTGGATCCGGCGACCGGCGCCGAAGCCGTGCGCGTGGGCATTGCACAGCGCCTGCGCTTTGAAGACCAGCGCGTGACGCTGCCCGGCGGGCTGCCCGTCACCGACCGCATCAGCGACATATTGGTCGGCGCGTCGGTCAACTGGGTGCCGCAGTGGTCTTTCGACAGCACGGTGCAGTACAACCCCAAGACCAGGCAGTCCGAGCGAGCCTCTTTCGGCGTGCGCTACAACCCGAGCAACTACCGCGTCATCAGCGCCGCATTCCGGCGCCAGCGCAATGTCAGCGAGCAGATCGACATAGGCTGGCAATGGCCCATCAACGACCTGTGGGGCGACAAGGGCAAGGACCTGGGCGCCGGGCAGGGCCAGGGCGGTGGCCGCTACTACGCGGTCGGCCGGCTCAATTACAGCGTGCTGGACAAGCGGCTCGTCGACTCCATCATCGGCGTCGAATACGATGGCTGCTGCTGGATAGGCCGCGTGGTGTTGCAACGGTCGCAGACCGGCACCGGCACTTCGGACACCCGGATCATGTTCCAGCTGGAGCTGGTGGGCTTCTCCCGCCTGGGCGCCAACCCCCTGGAAACCCTCAAGTCAAATGTTCCGCGCTATCAATACCTGCGTGAGAAAATCGAGGCTCCAAGCCGTTTTACCACTTATGACTAATCACCGCTTTGTTCCAGAATCTCTCTCGGGCCTGCCGCGCCTCGCCGGGGTAGCGCTCGCGCTTTCGATCTCGATGTTGGCGGCACAGGCGCAAGCCCAGGGGCTCAAGCCGTCCAATCCCCTGCGCCTATCCTCTGAGCCAACCGCCGCACGGGCTCCTGCCCAGGGCGGGCAGCGCCAAGCCGATTACATCGTCGCGGTGGTGAACTCCGAGCCCATCACCAACAGCGAAGTCCGTTTGAAGCTGCTGCGCACCGAGCAGCAAATCCTGCAGCAGGGCACGGCACTTCCGCCGCGCAGCGAGCTGGTGGTGCAGGTCCTGGAGCGCATGATCAGCGACAAGGCGCAACTGCAGCTCGCCCGCAGCTCCGGTGTGCGCATCGATGAAAACGCGATCAATGCGGCGGTCCAGACCGTGGCCAGCCAGAACCAGATCTCGGTGGACGAGTTGCGCAGCCGCCTGAAAGCCGACGGTATCGACTACACGCAATTCCGTTCCGAAGTGCGCGACGAACTCCTGGTGGGCCGGCTGCGCCAGCGTGAACTGGAGTCGCGCGTCACCGTGACCGAGCAGGAAATCGACCAATTCCTGCGCGACCAGGAAGGCGGCGGCGCCGATGCTTCGGCAGTGGCCCTCAACCTGGGTGAAATCCTGGTGGCGGTGCCCGAGAATGCCACGGCCGACCAGGTGGCCGCCCTGCAGGCCCGGGCCCAGCAGGTGCTCGACCGGGCCCGTGCGGGTGGCGACTTTGCCGCGCTCGCCGCCGAGTTTTCCGCCTCAGGCACCCGCTCGACCGGTGGGCAGATGGGAATGCGGGCCGCGGACCGCTATCCCCCCCTCTTTGTCGAGGCAACCAAAAACCTGCAGGTCGGCGGGCTGGCAGGCCCTGTGCGAAGCGGCGCGGGCTTTCACATCCTCAAGGTGATTGAAAAGCAAAAGGGCGGCATGCCCAGCGCGACAGTAACGCAAACCCATGCCCGGCACATCCTGCTGCGGCTCAATCCCAAGATGACGGAAGCCGCCGCGATCGAAAAACTCACCGAGTTCAAAAAGCGCATCCAGGCAGGGGTTGATTTCGCCGCCATTGCCCGCGAGAACAGTGATGACGGTTCCGCCAAGGAAGGCGGCGACCTGGGCTGGGCCAGCCCCGGCATGTTTGTGCCCGAGTTCGAGAAAGTCATGAACAGCCTGGCCCCAGGCCAGGTTTCCGATCCCCTGGTAACCCGTTTCGGCGTGCACATCATCCAGGTGCTGGAGCGCCGCGACACCCAGCTCTCACAGCGCGACCAGCGCGAGATCGCACGCAACGTGCTGCGCGAGAAAAAGCAGGGCGAGGCCTACGCGCTGTGGGCCCAGGAGGTCCGTGGCCGCGCCTATGTGGAGTACCGTGAGCCGCCGCAGTGAATGTGGCCCCCACGCTCCCCCACTTCGTGTGGGTCGCTGCCCCCCGAGGGGGCCGCTGCGCCTGCGGCCCGGCAAAGCCGGTTCCGCGGCCCCTGCTGGATTAAGGTGTGGGTAAGGCAGCGATCTCGTGAAACACATCCCGCGCAAACGCTTTGGCCAGCATTTCCTGACTGACCAGGGCATCATCGAAGAGATCGTCCAGGCGATCGCGCCGCGGCCCGGCCAGGTTGTGGTGGAAATTGGCCCCGGGCTTGCGGCCTTGACGCAGCCGCTGGTGGAGCGTTTGGGCAAGCTCACGGTGATTGAGCTGGACCGCGACCTGGCCCGGCAGCTGCGCGAGCATCCCCAGCTCAGCGTGGTCGAATCCGACATCCTCAAGGTGGACATCCACGGGCTGGCGCGCGATACCTGCGCCCAGGGGCAAAAACTTCGGGTCGTCGGTAACCTTCCCTACAACATCTCGACGCCCATCCTGTTCCACCTGCTGGGCGCTGTGGACGTCATTGAAGACCAGCACTTCATGCTGCAAAAAGAGGTGATAGACCGCATGGTGGCCGCGCCAGCGACCAGCGACTACGGCCGGCTCAGCGTGATGCTGCAGTGGCGCTATGCCATGGAAAACGTGCTGTTCGTGCCGCCGCAGAGTTTCGATCCGCCGCCACGCGTGGACAGCGCGGTGGTGCGCATGGTGCCGCATGCGGAGCCGGTGGAGCTGGATGCCAGGTTGCTCAGCGAGATGGTGCAGGTGGCTTTCAGCCAGCGCCGCAAGCTGCTGCGCCACACGCTGGGGCAGTGGCTGGCCGCGCGCGGCTTTGGCGGCACCTTTGACGTGCAGCGCCGGGCCGAGGAAGTGCCGGTGGCCGAGTACGTGGCGCTTGTGCGGGCACTGCAAACCTGACGCCCGGCGTCAACCCATAAAACTCGCCATAAAAAAAGCCCGTCATCGACGGGCTTTTTTGCGGGCACCTGCGGCACCCTATGTGGTTTGCTTCAAGCAGCGGCGAGCCAGTAACCCGCGTTAAACGGGCTGCTCATGCGCAATGCCAGAGGTGACACGTCCACCAGTTTGTCGGTGGGCATGACTTCTTCACCTTCTGCAACTGCTTGCTGGGCCTCATTCGCCCGATCCCCTTGGCCAATGTCTGGGGAGCGGGCTACAGAAAAGAATAGAAGCATCTGAACGGTATCTTGCGATCCGCCCAGTAGTCCGAGGCATCCCGGAAGATGTCGAGCAGCTGCTCGCGTGCTTCCTTGTCGAATTTGGCGTTGGCCGGAATCTGCTCGAGCACGACGATGAAGCCGGGCTGCGGGCCGGACTTGTGAACCAGGTCCGTCATGCAGTCATACAGCGCGTCGAAATTCTTGCCGAAGTGCGCAGGGAAGGTGTACTGCGCCGCAATCATGTCCAGCACGTCCTGCTTGCTCTGGGCATTGCCCAGGTTGGCGTACAGGAAATGCTGGTTCAGCTGCGTCGCGGCGTCCTGCAGGTCCTGCACCCGGAAGGCGCGTATGGATTGAACGATATTGGGCCGTACGCCGCGCAAGGGCGTTTCACCGTCCTTGCGCACCGGCGTTTCGTTGTCCCGACGAAGTGGTGTATCCATCTCCGCTACTCTTTCTCTGAAGTCAAAAACTCTTAATAACAACCACAGTTCATTTACTGAACGATTTTGCGAAAGCTCGCATAGTGGTCGTCGGTGTAATAACAGGCATCCGGGGCGGTAGGTTTCAAGCCGCCACAAACAATGCGCCGGGCACCCCGGCTGCGTTCATTGGGTGTTCGGACGGTGTATTCGCGGTAGTAACCGCGACGGTTGGCCGGAAGAAGTCGCTCCCGGTTGCCAAACACCACGCCGTCCTTGTCATGCCTGAACGGCCCACCCTGGTAAATCAGCGTCATCATGTCGCGCCCTTGCGGGGGCAATTGGGCCGCAGCGATTGTGCCGACCGGCGCCGGTGAATCCGCGCCCTTGGCCTGCACCACGCTGGGGATCAGCCCGCTCAGGCTGGTTGCCAAGACCAGCAGGCCCGCCATCCTGGCCACCTGCCGACGTCCCCACCCATTGCGCAACATGAAAAAGAAGCCTTTCCTGAACCTGGGGCTCGCCCGCCGATTTCGGGTTAACCCTTAAATTTCAAGTCAGGTAGTTTGCCGCATGTGGCTGGAAAACGCAAGTGGCTGCTGAAAATTTAGGCAGTAAAGACCGGGGTTACTGCCTAAAAAAGTTAGTACTGGCTATCTAGAAAGGGCTTATCGGGCCGCATTTGCGTCTGCCACCGTGAGGGCCGTCATGTTGACGATGCGGCGCACCGTGGCGGTGGCGGTCAGGATGTGCATGGGTTTGTTCGCGCCCAGCAGCACCGGGCCGATGGCGATGTTGCCGCCGGCCGCCGTTTTGAGCAGGTTGTACGAGATATTGGCCGCATCAATATTGGGCAGCACCAGCAGGTTGGCCTCGCCGGCCAGCGTGCTGTTGGGCATGATCAGGCCGCGCGCGTCTTCGTCCAGCGCCATGTCGCCGTGCATTTCGCCATCGACTTCCAGCCAGGGGGCTTTCTCGCGCAGCAGCTCCAGCGTGCGGCGCATTTTGAGGGCGCTGGGCAGGTTGGAGGTGCCGAAGTTCGAATGCGACAGCAGGGCTGCCTTGGGCTTGATGCCGAAGCGCATCATTTCCTCGGCGGCCATGGTGGTGATCTCGGCGAGCTGTTCGGCCGTCGGGTCGGCGTTGACGTGGGTGTCGAGCAGGAACACCTGGCGGTTCGGCAGCAGCAGGCCGTTCATGCAGGCATAGGTGTTCACGCCCTCGCGTTTGCCGATGACCTGGTCCAGGTAGTCCAGGTGGTGAGAGGTCGTTCCCCAGGTGCCGCAAATCAGGCCGTCCACATCGCCCTTGTGCAGCAGCATGCCGCCGATCAGCGTGAGCCGGCGGCGCATTTCGATCTTGGCGATCTGGACGGTGACGCCGCGGCGCTCCATCATGCGGTGGTAGGTCTGCCAGAAGTCGCGGTAGCGGTGATCCTGCTCGACGTTGACCACGTCGTAATCAAGCTCTTCCTTCAGGCGCAAGCCGAATTTTTCGATGCGCTTGGCGATGATGGCCGGGCGGCCGATCAGCGTCGGCCGTGCCAGGCCTTCGTCCACCACGATCTGGCAGGCGCGCAGCACGCGTTCTTCCTCGCCCTCGGCGTAGGCCACGCGCTTGCGGGTGGCGGCCTTGGCGGCCGCGAAGATCGGCTTCATGACCGTGCCCGAAGCGTAGACAAAGCTCTGCAGCCTGTCGCGGTAGGCATTCATGTCCTGGATGGGCCGCAGGGCCACGCCGCTGTCGGCCGCCGCCTGCGCCACCGCGGGCGCGATCTTCATCATGAGGCGCGGGTCGAAAGGCTTGGGAATCAGGTATTCCGGGCCGAAGGCAAGCTTCTCGCCCACGTAGGCGGCCGCCACGACTTCACTCTGCTCGGCCTGAGCAAGTTCAGCGATCGCATGCACGGCCGCGATTTCCATCTCGATGGTGATGGTGGAGGCGCCGGCATCCAGCGCACCGCGGAAGATATAGGGAAAGCACAGGACGTTGTTGACCTGGTTGGGGTAGTCGGTGCGGCCGGTCGCCATGATGGCGTCGTCGCGTACGGACTTGACGTCCTCGGGCGTGATTTCGGGATTGGGGTTGGCCAGCGCCAGGATGATGGGCTTGGCGGCCATTTTGGCGACCATGTCCTTCTTGAGCACGCCGCCGGCCGACAGGCCCAGGAAGATGTCTGCGCCCGCGATCACGTCGCTCAGGGTGCGCGCATCGGTCTTCTGCGCGAACTGGATCTTGTCCTCGTCCATCAGCTCGGTGCGGCCTTCATAGACCACGCCGGCCAGGTCGGTCACGAACACGTTTTCGCGCTGGATGCCCAGCTTGAGCAGCAGGTTCAGGCAGGCCAGCGCCGCCGCGCCCGCGCCGGAAGTCACGAGCTTGACCTGGCCGGGGCCCTTGCCCACCACCTTGAGCGCATTCAGCACCGCCGCACCCACGGTGATGGCCGTGCCGTGCTGGTCGTCGTGGAACACCGGAATCTTCATGCGCTTGCGCAGCTCGCGCTCCACATAGAAGCAGTCGGGCGCCTTGATGTCTTCCAGGTTGATGGCGCCGAAGGTCGGCTCCAGCGAGGCGATGATGTCGACCAGCTTGGCCGGGTCTTTTTCGTCGATCTCGATGTCGAACACATCCACGCCGGCGAACTTCTTGAACAGCACGCCCTTGCCTTCCATGACCGGCTTGGAAGCCAGCGGGCCGATGTCGCCCAGGCCCAGCACGGCGGTGCCGTTGGTCACCACGGCCACCAGGTTGCCGCGGCTGGTGTACTTGAAGGCGTTGTTCGGGTCCTTGACGATTTCCTCGCAGGGCGCGGCGACGCCGGGGGAATAGGCCAGGGCCAGGTCGCGCTGGTTGGTCAGCTGCTTGGTTGCGGCGATGGCCACCTTGCCGGGGGTTGGAAACTCGTGGTATTCAAGGGCGGCGCGGCGCAGTTCGGCGCGTTTTTCTTCACGGTCAGCAGGCGTCGCGGCGGGTGTTGTCGGCATCAGCAAGGTCTCCAGCGGGAACGGTCGGGCGACCGTCAATTTCTTGTAAGGGTCTGCGATTGTAGGCCGTTGGACGGGAAAACCCTAGTAAGTGAATTTACGCAAAAAGGTGCTTCGCCTTTGACTTTTCGGTACGGAAAGCCATGTTGACGTGAATCTTGTTAACGATGGCGGCACATAGACGCCTTTTGGCCGCTTTAAGTGCGAAATGTCGATGCACCCAGGCCCGTCACCGGTCGCCTACCGCGCCACGCCCAGCAACTGGTTCAGGCGCTCAGGCTGCTCACGCAGCGCCTGGGCCGTTCCCGTGTGCACCACCATGCCCCGGTCCAGCACCACGGCGCTGTCGGAAATCGCCAGGATGGCCTGGGGGTGCTGCTCCACGATGATGGCGCTCAGCCCTTCCTCGCGCGTGATGCGGCGTATGGCGCGCAGCAGCTCCTCCACGATGATGGGCGCCAGGCCCTCCAGCGGTTCGTCTAGCAGCAGCAGCTTGGGGTTGAGCACCAGCGCCCGGCCCACGGCCAGCATTTGCTGCTCACCGCCCGACAGCTGCGTGCCCAGGTTGCTTTTGCGTTCGGCCAGGCGCGGGAACATGGCGTACACGCCGTCGGGCGTCCACTTGCCCGGCCGCGCCACCGCCGTCAGGTTTTCATGCACCGTCAGCGACTTGAAGATGTTGCGCTCCTGCGGCACCCAGCCTATGCCGGCCGCCGCGCGTTCGTGCGAGGGCAGCCGGTGCAGGGCCACCATGGCCGGGCCGGCACCGAATGCGATGGCGCCGCCGTGCTGCCGCGTTGCACCCGCCAGGGTGTTGATGAGCGTGGTCTTGCCGGTGCCGTTGCGGCCCAGCAGTGCCAGCGTCTGGCCCTCGCCGAGCGTGAACGAGACCTCATGCAGCACCACCGCCTCGCCGTAGCCGGCGCGCAGCTTGTCGACCTTGAGCAGTTCAGCCATGGGCTGCCCCCTCCCCATGTTCCTCGCCATGGCCCAGGTAAACGGCCTTGACCTGCGGGTCGGCCGCGATCTGTTCGGGCGTGCCTTCCGTCAGCAGCGTGCCGTTGACCAGCACTGTCATGGTGGTGGCGAAACTGAAAACCAGGTCCATATCGTGTTCAATCAGCAGCACCGACACGTCGGCGGGCAGCGCGGCCACGGTTTGCAGCAGCTCTTCGCGCTCGCCGGCCGGAACGCCCGCCACGGGCTCATCCAGCAACAGCACGCGCGGTTCGCAGGCCAGGGCCACGGCGATCTCCAGCAAGCGGCGTTTGCCGTAAGCCAGCACGCGGGTCGGCTGGTCCATCACCTCAGCCAGGTGAAACTGTTCCAGCAAGTGCTCGCAGCGTTGGGCCACGGCGCGGTTGCGGCCTAGCGCCTGCCACCACTTCGCGCCCAGGCCCGATTGCTGCGACACGGTGAGCGCCAATGTCTGCAGCGGCGTGAGCGAGTCAAACAGCTGGTTGATCTGGAAGGTGCGCACCATGCCGCGCCTGACGCGCTGGTGCGGCGCCAGTTTCGTGATGTCCTGGCCTTCCAGGACGATGCGGCCCTCGGTGGGCTGCAACACGCCCGTCAGCAGGTTGACCAGCGTGGTCTTGCCCGCGCCGTTGGGGCCTATCAGCGCATGGCGCGCGCCGCGCCGCAGGTTTAGGCTCACGTTGTTGGTGGCGGTGATGCCGCCGAAGCGCATCACCAGGCCTTGCGCGGACAACACCGCGTCCTGTGTTGGCGCGTTCATGGCCGGTCTCCGCGCGTGGGTATCCAGGTCCAGGGCCGGACCAGGCGCTCGCGCCCAACCAGCACCAGCACCACGAGGAACAGGCCTATCCAGAAAGTCCAGTACTGCGGCGTGATGGAGGAGAGCGCGTCCTGCATGAGCTTGAACACAATCGCCCCGGCCACGCCGCCATAGAGCCAGCCCGCGCCGCCCACCACCAGGATCAGCAGCACATCGGCCGACCGATGGAACTCAAACAGATCCAGCGAGGCAAATCCGGTGGTCTGCGCCAGCAGCGCGCCGGCGGCGCCCGCCACACCGGCCGCCACCGTATAGACCACCGACAGGCGGGATGCGACTGGAATGCCGATGGCCATGGCGCGCAGGCGGTTGTCGCGTATGGCCTTCAGCGTCGCGCCCAGCGGTGAATGCACCAGGCGGCGCATCAGCACAAACAGCACCAGCAGCACGGCCAGCGAGTAGTAGGCGGCCGTGCGGCCCGAGAGGTCGAACTCGAAACGGCCCAGCAGCGGGCCCATCACTACGCCCTGCAGGCCGTCGGCGCCGCCGGTCAGCCAGTCGAGCTTGTTGGCCAGCTCCAACAGGATCAGCGCTACGCCCAGCGTCACCATGAGCCGCGTCAGGTCGCTGCCGCGCTGTATGGTGAGCGAACACACGGCGCCCAGCAGCGTGGCCGTGGCGGCGCCTACCGCCAGTCCCAGCAGCGGGTCGGGCATGACCAGCTTGGCGAACAGCGCCGCCGCATAGCCGCCTATGCCGAAGAAGGCCGCATGGCCCAGCGAGACGATGCCGGTATAGCCCAGCACCAGGTCGAGCGACACCGCGAACAGCGCGACGATGGCAATTTCGTTGATGATGAGTGCGTGGCTGGGCATCAGCACCGGCGCGGCAAAGGCGATGAGCCAGAGCACCGGTTCCCAGGGTTTCCAGCGGCTGCTTTTGAGCAGCGATGTCTGGGCGTTCATATTTACTTGCCTCCCTTGCGCACAAAGAGGCCCTGCGGCCGCCAGATCAGGATCACGATCATCAGGCTGTAGACGATGAAGGCGCCCAGCTTGGGGATGTAGTACTTGCCCGCCACGTCGGCAATGCCCAGCAGCAGCGCGGCCAGCAGCGGCCCGGTGATGGACGAGGTGCCGCCCACGGCCACCACGATCAGGAAATAAATCATGAACTTGAGCGGAAAGCCCGGGTCCAGGCCCAGCACCTCCGCGCCCAGCGCGCCGCCCAGGCCGGCCAGGCCCGAGCCCACGGCGAAGGTCGAGAGGAACACGATGTTGACGTTGATGCCCAGGCCGGCCGCCACGCGCTGGTCGTCCACCGATGCGCGCAGCCGGCTGCCGAAGCGCGTGTGCGCCAGCAGGTATTGCAGGCCCACCGTCAGCGCGGCGCACACCGCGATGATGAACAGCCGGTAGTGGCCCATGCCCAGCATCCAGGCGCCGCTGCCGATCTCGGTGCGGCCCTTGAGCCATTCGGGCAGCTGCACGATCTGCTGCGTCGAGCCCACGAAGTAATCCACACTCGCCACCGCCATGAATACCAGGCCGATGGAAAACAGCACCTGGTCCAGGTGCGGCTTGTGATAAAGCGGCCGGTACAGCGTGCGCTCCAGCACTGCGCCCAGCAAGGCCGAGCCGATAAAGGCCAGCGGCAGGCACAGCAAAAAGGGCACGCCGAAATGCTGCATCAGCAAGACGGTGATGTAGCCGCCGGCCATGGCGAAGGCGCCGTGCGCGAGGTTGATGAAATTCATCAAGCCCATGGTCACCGCCAGGCCCACCGCCAGGATGAACAGCAGCATGCCGTAGGCGATACCGTCAAAAAGAAGGGTCAGCATGCTTGGGCCGGATCATCCGTGTTGCTTGAAGTAGCCTATTCCAGGAAGGGCGCGGAACCGGCTTTGCCGGGCCGCAGAGCTTGCCCCCAGCAGGGGGGGAGGCGCCGCGAAGCGGCGCTTCGGGGGGTTACTTATTCTTGCCGGGATCCTTGACATCCTTGATCACGTCAAACTCCACGTTGTAAAGCTGGCCGTCCTTCTTCTCGACCTTGCGCAGGTAGACGTCCTGCACGATGTCGCGCGTCTGCGCGTCGATGAAGATCTTGCCGCGCGGGCTTTCAAAGATCTGGCCCTTCATGGCTTCGAGCAATGCGTCGCCGCTGCCCTGGCCCTTGCTGGTTTTGAGCGCTTCGTAAATCACGCGCATGCCGTCATAGCCGCCGACCGCCATGAAGTTGGGGCGCAGGCCCTTGTTGGCCTTGGAAAAAGCTTCCACGAACTTCTTGTTGGCAGCCGAGGGGTGGGCCGCCGAGTAGTGGTGCGAGGTCACCACGCCCAGCGCGCCGTCGCCCATGTCGTTGAGCTGATCATCGTCCGTCACGTCGCCGGTGGCGATCAGCTTGATGCCGGCCTTGTCCAGGCCGCGCTCGAGGAACTGCTTCATCACCGCGGCGCCCGCGCCGGAAGGCACAAACACGAAGAGCGCGTCGGGCTTGTTGTCCCTCACCTTTTGCAGGAAGGGCGCGAAGTCCGGATTGCGCAGCGGCACACGCAGCGCGTCGGTCACCTGGCCGCCGTTGAAGGTCAGGCGGTCCTTGAAGAATTTTTCGGCGTCAATGCCGGGGCCGTAGTCGGACACCAGCGTGACCACTTTCTTGATGCCGTTCTTGGGCGCCCAGTCGGCCAGCGCGACCGACACCTGCGGCAGCGTGAAGCTGGTGCGCACGATATAGGGCGAGGCCTGCGTGATGCTGGAGGTCGCGGCCGCCATCACGACCATGGGCGTCTTGGACTGCGTCGCGATGGGCGCGGTGGCCAGGGCCGAAGGCGTGATGCCGAAGCCCGCGAGTACATTGACCTTGTCGTTGACCACCAGTTCCTGCGCCAGGCGGCGCGTGGTGTCCGGCAGCGAGGTGTCGTCCTTCACGATCAGCTGGATTTTCTTGCCCGCCACGGTGTCGCCGTTTTGCGCCATGTAAAGCCGCGCTGCCGCCTCGATCTGCCGGCCGGTAGTGGCCTGCTGACCCGTCATCGGCAGGATCAGGCCTATCTTGAAGGTGTTGTCCTGGGCCAGTGCGGGGCCTGCGGCGAGTGCCGCAACCGATAGCGCGGCGGCGGTGAGGAAGGTACGTTTTTTCATGCTTGTCTCCAGGTAATTTTCAGTTTCTGCCGCCGCGCCAACACTCACACATCGACGGTCCATACGGCCTTGGCAACGGCGGCAAACCGCTGCGAGTCTAGTATGAGTGCTTTGTCAGCACAAATGTTCTTTATGCGAACGACCGGCGTCGCCGTTCACGCTTTAGGGCTTGGTTGGATTCTGTCGCTGCTTGTCTCCCGGTGTGGCACCCGTTTACCGTCGTTTGCGCGATCATCGCGCGCATGGCCCGGTGATCGCACAGAAGTTTTTCACCCGACCATGTCGGGCCGGTAGGAAGAGTCCAGCGTCACCGAGCCGACCACCCGTGAGACACAGGCGCACAGCCGTGTGTTCCCTTGTTTCTCGTGCTCGCTCAGAAACACGTCGCGGTGGTCGATCTCGCCGTCCAGCGCCAGCACGTCCAGTGTGCACAGGCCGCATTCACCGCGCTTGCAGTCGGACACTGCTTCCACGCCCGCCAGCTCCAGCGCGTCCAGCAGGCTGCAGTCGGCCGGCACGGTGATGTCCAGCGCATGGCGCGGAATTCGCACGCGAAAGGCCTGCGGCGCAAGCCGCCCGCTGTTGCCGAAGGTTTCATAGCGCAGATCGGTCGCCGGCCGGCCCGACGCCTCCCAGGCATGGCGCGCCGCGTCCAGCATGGGCACGGGGCCGCAGACATACATCTGCGCGCCCGCGGGCAGTGCCGCGATCTCGGCGGCGAAATCAAGCGGTGCGGCGATGGATGCATGCAGGCCTTCGCCCAGGCAGGCTTGCAATGTTTCGCCGTAAGCCAGCTCGGACTCGCTGCGCACGCCATACAACATGCGCAGCGGCCGGCCCGACTGGGCGCAGCGGCCGGCCAGGGCCTGGGCCATGCCCAGCAGCGGTGTGATGCCTATGCCGCCGGCCACCAGCAGATAGGCCGGCGCGTTGAGGTCCAGCGCAAAGTGGTTGTGCGGCCCGCTCAGCTGCAGGCGGTCGCCGGCGGCCAGCTGCCACATCGCGCGCGAGCCGCCGCGGCCGTCGTCCAGCCGCTTCACCGCGATGCGCCAGCTGTGCCCGTCAGGCTCGCCGACCAGCGAATAGGAGCGTTGCTGCGGCCTGCCCCCCACCAGCAATTGCACCTGCAGGTGGCTTCCGGGTTCGTGGGGCGGCACGCCCTGCCCGCCGGCGGGGCGTATGCGGAACTCGCGCACCGTGGGCGTGAGGTCGTGGATGGATTCAATGACCGCGTCGGTCCAACTGGCGTTGGTTTTCATTTACTTCTTCCGTATGAGTCGTACGCCGGGCATCTGGTCCAGGTTGTGGCTGGCCACGGCGGCGCGCAGGTTGCGCTGGGCCAGGCGCGAATGCTCGCGCATGATGGCCTCGGCGCGCGAACCTTCGCCCTGCTCGATGGCGTCCAGCACCTGGCGGTGCTGGTCCTGCGCCACGATGAGCATGTCACGCGCGCGCGGCGAGTTGGCCTGCACCACGACAAAACCCGAGGCCGAGGCAAACGGCAGGCTGGACACGCGATCCAGTTCTTTCGCGATCACCTCGCTGCCCGCCATCTCGCTGAGCAGCGCATGGAAGCGCTCGTTGAGCGCCACATAGTCTGAGAAGGCCTCGTCATTGAGCGAGGGCTGGCTCAGCACCGCGTCGATGCGGTTCAGGCATTCGCGGGCTTCGCCCAGCACCACCGTGGGCGCGCCGCGTTCGGCTGCCAGCCGGGCCGACAGGCCTTCAATCGTGCCGCGCAGCTCAATGGCCTCGGACACATCGCGCTCGGAAAACGTGCGCACCGCGAAGCCACCGTTGGGCAGTGATTCGAGCAAGCCTTCCTGCTCCAGCCGCATCAGCGCGGCGCGTATCGGCGTGCGTGAAACGCCCAGCTTCTCGACGATGGACAGCTCGGCAATGCGTGCGCCGCCGGGCAGCTCGCCCGCCAGGATCATCTCACGCAGCTGCAGCTGCGCCCTCACCTGCGCGCTCTCCAGGCTGTTGGGGGCGGGAGTGCTTGTGGTGGTCATGTGAAGTGCTTTTGCCATGGGGTTCAGGCCGTCAGGCCGCTAGGCGGATGGGGATGACCGGCGCCGGCGGCGTCTCCTTGGCGATCATGCGGTCTATCAGGCGCCTGGCCCACATGGAGCCGGCATCGATGTTGAGGTTGTAGAACTGGTGGTCCGGGTGTTCATCGATGGCGACCTGCTGGGCCTCCAGCACATGCTCGTCCTCGCGGAAGATGCCGGCAACGCCCTCGCGCAGCTGGTGCGTCAGGCGCTGCTCTCCCAGGCAGTAGTTGCGCGCGAAGGCCCAGAAGTAGTGGCAGCTGCCGTCGGTCTCGGGTGTCACCGTGTTCAGCACAAAACCGTTCACGCCCTTGCTGCGGTCGCCGGGCTGCCCGTCCTTTGGCGGCGCGCCCGAGCCGGCCTCGGCCACGCCGACATCGATGTTCACGGTGCAGGGCGCTTCAAACCTGATGATCTGCCAGCGGTCCACCTTGCCCTTGTAGCCGCGCGCGTGTTCGATCTGCCCGGCCCAGAAAGGCGGCGCATCGATGTTTTCCATCCAGCGCGTCACGGTGGCGGTGCGGTCGCTGTGGGTGGCCACGAAAGGCGCCTCGGCCACGGCGCGCTGGCCGATGCTGGAGCCGTGCACAAAGGTCTCGTGGGTCAGGTCCATCAGGTTGTCCACCACCAGGCGGTAGTCGCACTTCACGGTGATCAGCTTGCCGTCGCCGGCCCAGGCCGGGTCATCGTTCCAGTGCATGTCGGGCACCAGCGCCGGGTCGGCCTTGGCCGGATCGCCCGGCCAGATCCAGACGAAGCGGTGTTTCTCCACCACCGGGAAAGCGCGCACGCAGGCCGAGGGGTTCAGGGTTTCCTGGCTGGGCATATGGGTGCAGCGGCCCTGGGCGTTGTAGACCAGGCCGTGATAGCCGCAGGTCACCTCGTCGCCCTCCAGCCTGCCCATGGACAGCGGCAGCAACCGGTGCCAGCAGGCGTCCTCCAGCGCGGCCACCTGCCCGTCGGTGCGGCGGAACATCACCAGCTTTTGCTTGCAGATGGTGCGCGCCAGCAGCTTGCGGCCTATCTCCACGTCATAGGCGGCGGCGTACCAGGCGTTAAGGGGAAAAGCGGGTTTTTTGGCTTCCATGCATACGCAATGTATACATAAATTGCCAAAAAGCCAAGAAAAAAGGGCAAATTCAGGGTAAATGCGGAATTTATGTATTCAATGAGGGCATCTTCTAGTGGAATACCATGAAGCCTGTATTTGCTCAACCGCCAACTACGGAGACGTTCCCATGACCGCCAAACTACCCGCCCGTTACGACCACGTCGGCAGCTTTCTGCGCCCCCAATACCTGCTCGAAGCCCGAGAGCAGAAAGCCAAGGGCCAGATCACCCCTGAACAGCTGCGCAAGGTTGAAGACCAGGCCATTACCGAGATCGTGAAGTTCCAGGAAGACGTGGGCCTCAAAAGCATCACCGACGGCGAATTCCGCCGCACCTATTTCCACATCGACTTCCTCGAGCAGATCGGCGGCGTGAAGACCGACATCCCGGTCACCATCCAGCGGCCCGACGGCACCATGGAACTGGCGCCGCCCGTGATGCGCGTGATCGACAAGGTGCGCCACGTCAAGGACATCCAGCTGGCCGACTTCCAGTACCTCAAGAGCCAGGTCAGCGCGGGCAACACGCCCAAGGTCACCATTCCCTCGCCCACCATGCTGCACTTTCGCGGCGGCCGCGCCGGCATCAGCAAGGAGGCCTATCCCGAGCTGGAGCCGGATTTCTACGATGACGTCGCCAAGGCCTACGGCGACGAGCTGCGCAGCCTGGCCGCGGCCGGCTGCACCTATGTGCAGATGGACGACACCAACCTGGCCTACCTGTGCGACGAAAAAATGCGCGAGGCGGCTCGCCAGCGCGGCGACGACCCCAATGAGCTGCCGCACCGCTACGCCAAATTCATCAACAAGGTGGTCGCGCAAAAGCCCGCCGGCATGACCCTGGCCATGCACCTGTGCCGCGGCAACTTCAAGAGCACCCACGCCGCGGCCGGCAACTACGAGCCGGTGGCCGAGGCGCTCCTCAAGGAAATGGACCTGGACGCCTACTTCCTCGAATACGACGACAGCCGCAGCGGCGACTTCCGGCCGCTGCGCTACCTGCCCAAGGGCAAGACGGTGGTGCTGGGCCTCGTCACCACCAAGTTCGGCGAAATGGAAAGCAAGGACGACCTCAAGCGCCGCATCGAGGACGCCGCGAAATACGCGCCGCTGGAGCAGCTCGCGCTGTCACCGCAGTGCGGCTTCAGCAGCACGGTGCACGGCAACAACATCGCCGTCGAGGCGCAGCGCAACAAGCTGCGGCTGGTGGTTGAGACTGCCCGCGAAGTCTGGGGCACGGCCTGAGCCGCCCGCGCCCTGAAGCATCTTCTTAAGCGCCGGTCGCCACCGGCGCGGTCCCGCGCTGGCCGCCCCAGCGCTGCCAGGCTTTTTCATGAAAGAAGAAAGCGAAAGCCTGCACGGTCGGCTCCAAGAGACTTAGCGTGATCGCCACCAGGAAATTGCCGGTCACCGCATAGGCGACCAGCGCCGCCACCGTGACGTGCACCACGTAATAGCTGGCGGTTTTCTTCAGCGTCGGCAAATTGGCGCGTACAAGCTCGGTCATGGGCATCTCCTCGAACGGCTAAAAATAGCCAAAAGCGATTGATTTCTTGTAAATAATAGAAATTTCCTAAGCACTTGCCCAATTGATTTGCCCTAAGCGATTCATAGGCCTGACGGGCCTTGGAGGCGCTCTGAAGAGATTTGTTACAAACTGAGCGACTCGGAGGAACGCCGTACTCAAGGTATCCACTTCTGTCAAAAAAGTGTGAAAAAACAAACAGATACGTGCTAAACATGCGTCGCGAGCAGGGAAACTGTTGGACAGAATGAGCCCAAAAGACTACAACCATATAGCAACATTTCGTTGCATTTGGCTAAGGGTTTGCGCTTGTTCCGTCCTGCTGTTTTACTGTCCCAGGCTCCGGTCTGGTTTGTACTGGTTGCCTGCGCCGCCGGGGTCACGCCTGCGTCGGCTCAGGTCAGGCCGGACGCTGGCACCCTGCTGGAATCGCCGGGCCCGTTGCCTTCGCTCCCGCCGCGCGGCGAGCCGCCGGTGGAGTTGCGGCAACCCCAGGCCACCATGCCGGCTTCGGGTGCCGCCCGCATCACGCCGGCAGCCTTCAGCTTCACCGGCAACACGGTGTTCTCCAGCGAGCTGCTGGCCGCCCTGCTCGCTTCCCGGCTGAACAAGCCCACCGACCTGGCCGGCCTGACCGAAGCGGCCAACGGCATCAGTGCCTATTACCGGCAAAAGGGTTATCTGCTCACACAGGCCTACCTGCCTGAGCAGGCTTTCACCGCCGAGGGCGGCACCGTCACCATCGCCATCCTGGAGGCGCGCATCGGCCGTGTCACGGTGCGCGTGGAAGGCTCGGGCATTTCGCAGGCCTTTGCTGAAGGACTGGTTGCCGGCCAGTTGAAGCCGGGCGACGCCGTCACCGAATACGCACTCGACAAACCCGTGCTGCTGCTGCGCGACCTGGCCGGCTATGAGGCCGCCGCGACCGTCCAGCCCGGTGAGCGCCTCGGCCAGGCCGATGTGCTGGTCACCGTGCAGGCCAAGGGTCCACGCGTTGATGGCTCGGTGAGCGTGGACAACCACGGCGCGCGCACCGCCGGCGCCGTGCGCGCCGTGCTCAATGCCAACGTCAACAACCTGCTGGGCCGCGGCGACGTGCTGGCCTTGAGCGCCCAGCACAGCGACCAGGCCGGCTCCGCCCTCTACCGCCTCGGCTACACCGTGCCGGTGGGCGATTCTGGTACGCGCCTGGGTGTGAGCCTGGCGCGGCTGGACTACACGCTGGGCAAACAGTTCGAAGCGCTGGGCGCCAGCGGCAGTGCCGACATCGTCGGCATCAGCCTGTCGCAGCCGCTGCTGCGCGGGCGCGCTGCCAATGTGTACGGCTTTGTCAGCGCCGAACAGAAAAAGCTGGTCGACGAAACCCGCACGCCCGCGCTCAGGAGCGAGCGTGACATCCATGCGATCAGGCTGGGGCTGGCGGGCAACTTCGTCGACGAAGCGATGGGCGGCAGTGGTTTGAACAACTACGCCGTCAACCTCACCTTCGGCAGGCTCTCGCTCAATGCGGCCGACCAGGCGCTGGATGACGGCCTGGGCGGCTTGCGCACGGCGGGCGGCTTCAACAAGCTGAACCTCGAATTCCAGCGCTCGCAGTTTTTTGATGCGCCCTTCAGCTTCCACCTGGCGGCCCAGGCCCAGCTTGCCTCCAAAAACCTGAGTTCGGCCGAAAAAATGGTGCTGGGCGGCCCCAACGGTGTGCGCGGCTATCCGGTGGGTGAAGGCGTCGGCGACGCAGGTTTCCTGCTGAATCTCGAGACACGCTACCAGTTCCCGCAGGCACCCTGGGGCGAGCCCCTGACCCTGCTCGCGTTTTACGACTTCGGCCGCGTGCGCTTCAACCAGAACGGTCCCACCCTGCCCACCAACACCAACACCCTGAGCCTGGGCTCCTTCGGCGTGGGCGCCACGCTGGGCCGGCCCGGCAAGTTCCTCATCAAGAGCTACCTGGCCTGGCGCACCACGCCTGCGCAGCCTTCCACCGGCGACCCGGACCGCGCACCGCGCGCCTGGCTCTCGGCCCAGACCTGGTTCTAGGCCGAGCGCACCCGCGTACTCCTTACTTCCCGAATGACCACCATGAATTCCCCCTCCAACACCCACGCCGCCTACCGCCCTTGGTCCGTGCGCACCGTGGTGGTCAGCATTTCGCGCAAGCTGCGCGCCACCTACCGCATCCGCAGCGGCCGCCGCCTGTCGCATCTGCTCGCGGCGCTGCTGGCGGGGGTTTCGCCCTGGGCCACCGCCCTGCCCGAAGGCGGGCAAGTCGTGGCCGGCCAGGCCAGCGTCAGCACGCCTTCGGCCAATGCCATGGTCGTCAACCAGGCCAGCGACAAGGCCGTGCTCAACTGGCAAAGCTTCAACATCGGGGCCGGCCAGTCCATGCAGTTCGTGCAACCGGGCGCTTCGTCGGTCGCGCTGAACCGCGTCATCGGCAACGGTGCTTCGTCCATCTTCGGTTCGCTGAGCGCCAACGGCCAGGTGTTCCTGGTCAACCCCTCGGGTGTGATGTTCGCGCCCGGCGCGCAGGTCAATGTGGGCGGCCTGGTCGCTTCCAGCCTGGACATCAGCAACGGCGACTTCATGGCCGGGCGCTACAGCTTCAGCGGCAGCGGAACGGGCACCGTCAGCAACTACGGCAGCCTCAATGCCGCGCGCGGCGGCTATGTGCTGCTGGCCGCGCCGCAGGTCAACAACACCGGCGCCATCAGCGCCGAGGCCGGCTCGGTCGGGCTGCTCGCGGGCTCGCGCGTCTCAGTCGACGCTTCGGGTGCGGGGCTGGTGCGCTTCTCGGTGGATGCCGCGGCCGCGCAGGCCGCGATCAACAACAGCGGCAGCATCACGGCCGCGGGCGGCCAGGTGGCCGTGCTGGCCAGCGCCATGGGCGATGCGATGGCCACCGTCATCAACCAGTCGGGCGTGATACGCGCCAACTCGGCGGTGGAGCGCAACGGCATGATTGTGCTGAGCGGCGGCGGCACGGGCGTTGTCCATGTCTCGGGCACGCTGGATGCCAGCGGCGCGGCAGCCGGCCAGAGCGGCGGCACGGTGCAGGTGCTGGGCGACAAGGTGGCGCTGGACGGCGGCGCCTCCATCAACGTCTCCGGCGCGGCCGGCGGCGGCACCGCACTCGTGGGTGGTGACTACCAAGGCGGCAATGCGGCCGTGCAGAACGCCTCGCGCACCTATGTTGCTTCGGGTGCGACGATACGCGCCGATGCGACCGACAGCGGCAATGGCGGCAAGGTCGTGGTCTGGGCCGACGGCGACACGCGCCACGGCGGTGCCATCAGCGCGCGCGGCGGTGCCAACGGCGGTGACGGCGGCTTTGTCGAAGTCTCGGGCAAACAGCAGCTGGACCTGCGCGGCAGCGTCGACGTGGCCGCGCCGGCCGGCACCGGCGGCCGCGTGCTGCTGGACCCGCAGGACATCCTCATCAACATCACGACCCAGCCCTCGCCGCCCAACAATGCCGACGGCACGCCCGACGTCGCCTTCGCCGACCCGCCGGCAGCGGGCACCTACACCATCCAGGTCATCGACGTCATTGGCTACAGCGAGCTCTACCTGCAGGCCACGCGCAACATCACGCTGGCCAGCGCGCTGGCCATGACGGCGGGCAACAAGGTCCGTTTTGACGCCGGCAACACGATTGCCCTCAATGCGGCCCTCACCGCATCCGGCGGCGTGAACCTCTCGGCGGGCAGCATCACCAGCACGGCGGCCGGCACCATTACCACCACCGGTGCGGCCAATACCAATGCCGGCAACGTTACCCTCAACGCCACCGGCAGCATCAACCTGGCCGGCGCCATCACCGCCAATGGCGGCGCGGCGAGCGCCGGCAACCCGGGCCGCAGCGGCGGCGCCGTCAGCATCACGGGCGCGGGCGTGACCGTCGCGGCCGTCACGGCCAGCGGTTCCGCCGGGTCGGGTGCGGCACAAGGTGGTGGCGCCGGCGGCAGCATAGCCGTTACCTCCACCAACGGAATTTCTGCCACAGGCACCCTCACGGCCAGCGGCGCCGCCGGCGGTACCGGCCCCTCGGTCGGCGGCAATGCGGGCAGCATCACCCTGGCCAACAGCGGCGCCGGCAATATCGCCGTGGGCGCGCTCATCGCCAGCACCGGCAATGCATTGACCACAGGTGCAGGCGGCACGGCCGGCGGCATCTCGGTCACCAACAGCGCGGCGGGCGCCAGCCTGGGCACCGGCAACATCACCACCACCGGCGGCGCCAACGGCGACGGCGGTTCGGTCACGCTCAACTCCGCCGGCGCGCTCAGCGCGGGCACTGTCACCAGCAGCGGCGGCACCGCGCAGGCCAATACCTCGGGCCGCAACGCAGGCGCGATCAGCATCACGGCAGCCGGCGCCATCACCGCGCTGGGCGCCGTGGCGGCCAGCGGCAGCGCCGGCACCACGGCCGGCAATGGCGGCAATGCGGCTGCGGTTTCCATCAGCGCCACGGGCGGTATCGCCGGCGCGGCCATCACCGCCAGCGGCGGGGCCGGCGTGGGCACCAATGCTTCGGGCGGCAATGCCGGCGCCATCACCGTGACCAACAGCGCAAGCGGCAACCTGGTCACCGCCGCCCTGACGGCGCAAACCGGCGCGGCCACCGGCACCGGTGTCGCGGGTACAGCCGGCAGCCTGGCCGTCACCAACAACGCGGCCGGCGGCAACCTCAGCACCGGGGCCATCAACACCACGGGCGGTGCGGGCGGCAATGGCGGTGCAGTCACCTTGGCCTCGCAGGCTGGCGTCACCGTGACCGGCACCCTGGGCACCAGCGGCACCGTGCTGGCCGCAGGCACACGCGCCGGCAGCAACGCCGGCAACGTCACCATCACAGGGGTCAACCGCTCCGTCACCGGCGCGATCACCGCCAGCGGCAGTGCGGCCAACGGCACCAACCAGGCCGGCGGCAATGCCGGCGCGGTCAGCATCACCGGCAGTGGCACGCTGGGCACCGTGGCGATCACCGCTTCCACAGGTGGCGCCACCGGCACGGGTGCGGGCGGCACGGCCGGCAGCATCACACTGAGCGGCACAACGGTCACCGCCGGCGCGCTGACGACCACAGGGGGCGCCAATGGCAACGGTGGCAACATCGGCGCCACTTCAACAGCCGGCGTGTTGACCACGGGCGCCATCATCAGCAGCGGCGGCACGGCCAACGCGGGCACGGCCGGGCGCAATGCAGGTGGCGTGACCTTGCAGGCCGCGGGCGGCCTGCTCACCGGCACCACCATTACCGCCAGCGGTACCAACGGCACGCTCACGGGCGACCAGGCCGGCGGCAATGGCGCGGCAATTTCCATCACCGGCAATAGCGGCATCACGGTCACCAACCTCGCGGCCAGCGGCGGCGCCGCAGTCGGCACCAACGCAGCCGGCGGCAATGCCGGCAGCATCACGGTCAACAACACTGGCAACGGCAATATCAGCACCGGCACCCTGATCGCGCAAACCGGCAACGCGCTGGGCACTGGCGCCGGTGGTACGGCCGGCAGTATCAGCGTGGCCAACACCGCGGCCGGCGGCACGCTGTCCACAGCAGCCATTACCACCACCGGCGGCACCAAGGGCAACGGTGGCAATGTCGGCCTGTCGGCCCTAGGCCAGGTGTCCGTACTCAATAACAACATCAACACCAGCGGCGGCGCCACCGTCAACGGCTTGGCCGGCCGCAATGCCGGCACGGTCACCATCAGTGGCGGCGGCCTCAACATGGGCACCGGCACCATCACGGCCAGCGGCGGTGCCGCGGCGGCCACGTCGAACCAGAAGGGCGGCAGCGGTGCGGCCGTCAGCATCACAACCACCGATGCCGTGACCACGGGCGCCATCACCGCCAGCGGCGGTGCGGGCGGCACGACCAACGGCGACGGCGGTGATGCCGGCAGCATCAGCGTGCAGAACAATTCCGCCACGACCGGCACGATCGCACTGGGCGCGCTCACGGCGCGCACGGGTGCGGCGGCGGGTACGGGCGCAGGCGGCGCGGCCGGCAGCATCAGCGTGAGCAACAACGCGGCGGGCGCCAACCTCAGCACCGCGGCGATAGACAGCAGCGGCGCGGCCGGCGGCAACGGCGGCGCGGTCACGCTGGCTTCGCAGGCCGGGGTGACGGTGACCGGCACCCTAAACACCAGCGGCACCGTGCTGGCAGCCGGCACGCGCGCAGGCAGCAACGCCGGCAACATCACGATCACGGGCGTCAACCGCTCCATCACCGGTGCCGTCACGGCCAGCGGCAGTGTGGCCAACGGCACCAACCAGGCCGGCGGCAATGCCGGCGTGGTCAGCATCACCGGTAGCGGCACGCTGGGCACCGTGGCGGTCACGGCATCAACTGGCGCGGCCACAGGCACCGGCGCTGGCGGCACAGCCGGCAGCATCACCCTGGGCGGCTCGGCGCTCAGCGTCGGCGCGCTGACCACCACGGGTGGCGCCAACGGCGACGGCGGCAATATCAGCGCTACTTCCACAGTCGGTGTGCTGACGGCGGGCGCCATCATCAGCAGCGGCGGCACGGCCAATGCAGGCACGGCCGGGCGCAATGCAGGTGGCGTGACCTTGCAGGCCGCGGGCGGCCTACTCACCGGCACGACCATCACCGCCAGCGGCACCAACGGCACGCTCACGGGCGACCAGGCCGGCGGCCATGGCGCGGCGATTTCCATCACCGGCAATAGCGGCATCACGGTCACCAACCTCGCGGCCAGCGGCGGCGCCGCAGTCGGCACCAATGCGGCCGGTGGCAATGCCGGGAGCATCACGGTCAACAACAGCGGCAGCGGCAATATCAGCACCGGCACCCTGATCGCGCAAACCGGCAACGCGCTGGGCACGGGCGCGGGCGGCACGGCCGGGAGCGTCTCGGTGGCCAACACCGCGGCGGCGGGAACCCTCTCCACTGCAGCCATCACCACCAGCGGCGGCGCCAAGGGCAATGGCGGCAACGCGAGCCTGTCGGCCCTAGGCCAGGTGTCCGTGCTCAACAACAACATCAACACCAGCGGCGGCAGCACGGTCAGCGGCCTGGCAGGGCGCGACGCCGGCACGGTCACCATCAGCGGCGCCGGACTCAACCTGGGCACCGGCACCATCACGGCCAGCGGCGGTGCCGCGGCGGCCACGTCGAACCAGAAGGGCGGCAGCGGCGCCGCCGTCAACATCACCACAACCGGTGCGGTCACGACGGCGGCCATCACCGCCAGCGGTGGTGCCGGCGGAACGACCAACGGCGACGGCGGCAACGCCGGCAGCATCAGCCTGGCCAATACGGTCGCCGGCAATGTCACGACGGGCGCGCTGGCCGCACAAAGCGGCAATGCGGTGGGCACAGGCGCCGGCGGCACGGCGGGCAGCATCAGCGTGAGCAATGCAGCCGGCAGCCTCACCACGGGCACGCTCACCACCACGGGCGGCACCTCGGGTAACGGCGGCAATGTCAGCGTCTCGGCCGCGGGCGGCGCCGCGACGGTCGGCACCATCACCACCAGCGGCGGCGCAGCTACCGGCACGGCCAACGGCCGCAACGCCGGCACCGTGGATATTTCAGGCGCGGGCGTCATCACGGCCGCGATCACCGCCAACGGCACCAACGGCAGCACCACGGGCACGGGCGGTAACGGCGGCGCCATCACGGTGAACTCCACGGTGGCCATCAGCAGCACCGGCACGCTCAGCGCCATCGGCGGCAACGGCGCGGGCGCCAACCAGGCCGGCGGGCAGGGCGCGGCGGTGTCGCTGGCGTCCACCGGCGGCAATGTGTCGGTCGCCGCGATCACCACCACGGGCGGAAACGGGGGCACGGGGGTGGCGGCGGGCGGCAACGCGGGCGGCATCACGCTCGATGCGGCGGGCGCCGCGCCCACTATCACCCTGGCCGGCGGCCTCACGGCGCTGGGCGGCAACCAGGTCGGCGGCGGCGTCTCGGGCGCCGGCGGCGCGATCCGCATCAAGGACAACGCCCTGCTCAACGCGGCCAGCATCACGCTGGACTCGCGCGGCGGCAATGCCGGCGCCGGCGTGGGTGCCAACATCCAGCTGGACGGCGCGGTCGACAGCCAGACTTCGGCACGTGCGCTGGTGCTGCAATCGGGCAAGGGCGACGTGAGCATCGCCGGCGCGACAGGTGCCAGCCTGGCCCTGTCGGCGCTGACCGTGACGGCCAACGACATCGCCGTGGGCGCCATCGGCGGCGCCTCGGCCGGCGTCACCGGCGCCACCTCGCTGACGGCCACCACCAGCGGCGCCGACACCGGCGATATCAGCCTCAACGGTGCGCTCAATGTCAACGCGCTCACCCTGTCCGCGGGCAGCGCCCTCACACAGACCGGCGCCATCAAGGCCACCACCGCCAGCCTGGCAGCCGGCGCCGGCAACAACATCACGCTGAACAACGCCGGCAATGACTTCACCGGCGCGGTGTCGGTGGTGTCCGGGTTCAACGTCAGCCTCGCGGACGCCAACGCGCTGGCGCTGGGTACCTCCACCGTGTCGGGCACGCTGGCCGTGAACACGGCGGGTGCCATCACGCAGACCGGCGCCCTTGCCGTGACCGGCGCGGCCACGCTGGCGGCCGGCGCGGCCAACGACATCACGCTGGCCAACGCCGCGAACAATTTCTCCAGCGTGGCCGTCACCAGCGGCAACAACGTCTCGTTGCGCGACAGCAATGCCATAGCTCTGGGCACGTCCACGGCGGCCACCAGCCTGACGGTGGTGGCCGGCGGAACCATCACCCAGACGGGCGTAATCACCGCACCCACCCTGACGGCCAAGACACTGGTCAACGCCGGCGCCGCGATCACGCTCAACAACGCCGGCAACGAAGCCACCACGGTGGACCTGCGCGCGCGCAATGCCGCCGACACGGCCGATGCGGCAGGCGCGATCAACTACCGCGACGCCACCGGTTTCAATGTGGCTACCGTCAATACCACGGGCGCGCTGGCGCTGCAGTCCAACGGCAACATCACGCAATCGGGCGCCGTTTCGGCTGCCTCGCTGGCGGTGGCCGGCACCGGTGCGGGTTCGCTGAACTTCGGCACCCAGGCCAACAACATCACCACCCTCAATGCCATCACGGCGGCAGGCGGCTTTGCGCTGAACAACGGCAACAACAGCACGACGCTGGCGGGCAACCTCAGCACCACCAACAGCGCGGTCTCCATCGACACCGGCACGGGCACCTACACGCAGAACGCCAACATCGACGTGGCCGCCGGCAGCGGGCCCATCACCATCACGGCCGATACCGTCGCCATTGCCGCGAACACCGGCAACAACGCGCTGGCCACCAGCGGCGTACTCACGCTCAAGGCCAAGACCGCGAGCCGCGCCATGTCGCTGGCCGGCGCCGCCGGCTTTGACCTTACGGCCGCGGAACTCACCGCCATTGCTACGGGCGCCACCGGCTCCATCGTCATCGGCGATGCGGCCAGCACCGGTGTGATGACCCTGGGCGGCGCGGTCAATCTCGCCGGCAAGACGCTCACGCTCAACGCCGGCAGCATCACCGATACCGGTGTGCAGGCGATCACCGCGCAGAACGTTTCGCTCAAGGCCAACGGCCAGATCGGCACGGACGCCAGCAACGGCATCGACGTCGCGGCGACCAACCTCAGCGTCAACACCACCGGCAATGCCAACGCCTTTGTGCGCAGCACGGGCGCCATCAACCTGGGCGTGGGCGGCACCGCCTCGAACGTGGGCAGCGGCACGCTGGACCTGGCGGCGGCGGGCGCGGTGACCCAGACGGCGGGCACGGGCAACATCACGGCCGGCACCTTGAATGTCAAGACACTGGTCAATGCGGGCGCGGCCATCACGCTGAACAACGCCGGCAATGCCAGTACCGTCATCAACCTGCAGGCACGCAATGCCGCGGACACGGCCAATGCGGCCGGCGCCATTCAATACGGCGCCGCCGGCGGATACAACGTCGCGGGCATCGCCACAACAGCCAACGCCACCTTGTCCGCGGGCGGCGCCGTCAGCCAGTCCGGCGCCATTGCGGCCGCCGGGCTTGCGCTGACGGGCGGCACCGGCGCCTACACGTTGGCAAACACCGGTAACGCCATCACCACGCTTGCGGCCAATACCGGCAGCGTGGATTACAAGCAGGCCGGCGCACTGGCGGTGGGCACGGTCGGCGCCACGGCGGGCGTGGCGGCCAGCGGGCAGGTCAAGATCGAGACCACCGGCGCGGCCTCCAACCTCACGCTGAACAACGCCGTGAGCTCTTCCGCCGCCGGCGATGCCGTGGTGCTCAAGGCCGGCAGTTCGAATGCGGCCGGCGTCAGCACCGGCGGCCAGTTCATCAACAATGTGGGCGCCGGCGGCGTCGTGGCCGCTTCCGGCCGCTACCTGGTTTACAGCGGCGACCCGGGCACCACGCTCGAAGGACTGGCGGGCTACAGCAAGCGCTACAACAGCGATGCGTCCTATGTGCCCGGCGGCAGCGCCAGCACCTTCCTCTACCGCATCGCGCCGACCCTGACCGTCACTGCCGACAACAAGACCAAGGTCTATGGCGACAGCAACCCGCTGCTGACCGGTGTGGTCAGCGGCCTGATCGACGGCGACACGGCGGCCGGCGTGGGCGTGAGCTACGCCACCACCGCGGTGGACAGGACCGCCGTCGCCGCCGGCCCTGTGGCGATCACCGTGGGCGTCACCAACAACGAGAACTACACCCTGGCCACGACCAACGGCGCCTTGACCATCACCCAGCGTGCCCTGACGGTCAGCGCCGCCGGCACCAACAAGGTCTATGACGGCGGCACCACCGCCACCGTGACGCTGACCGACAACCGGCTGGCCGGCGACGTGCTCACGGCCAGCAATACGTCGGCCACGTTCGCCGACAAGAACGTGGGAATCGGCAAGGCGGTCAGCGTGAGCGGCATTGGCATCACCGGTACCGACGCCGGCAACTACAGCGTCAACAGCACGGCTGCGACCACGGCCAACATCACCGCCCGCGCCCTGACGGTCAGCGCGACCGGGAACAACAAAGTCTATGACGGCGGCATCGCCGCCGGCGTGACCTTGACGGACAACCGCGTCGCCGGGGACGTGCTTACCGCCAGCAATACATCGGCCACATTCGCCGACAAGAATGTGGGAACCGGCAAGGCCGTCAGCGTGAGCGGTATCGGCATCACGGGCACCGATGCCGGAAACTACACCGTCAACACCACGGCTGCGACCACGGCCGACGTCACCGCCCGCGCCCTCACGGTCAGCGCCACGGGAAGCAACAAAGTCTACGACGGCAGTGTCACCGCCGGCGTGACCCTGGCGGACAACCGCGTCGCGGGCGATGTGCTCACCGCCAGCAATACCTCGGCCACGTTTGCCGACAAGAATGTCGGAACCGGCAAGGCGATCAGCGTGGGCGGCATAGGCATCACGGGCACCGATGCCGGCAACTACACGGTCAACACCACGGCCGCGACCACCGCCGACATCACCCAGCGCACCCTCACGGTCAGCGCTACGGGCAGCAACAAGGTCTACGACGGCGGTACCGCCGCCGGCGTGACCCTGGCGGACAACCGCGTCGCGGGCGATGTGCTCACCGCCAGCAATACCTCGGCCACGTTTGCCGACAAGAATGTCGGAACCGGCAAGGCGATCAGCGTGGGCGGCATAGGCATCACCGGAACCGATGCCGGCAACTACACGGTCAACACCACGGCCGCGACCACCGCCGACATCACCCAGCGTGCCCTCACGGTCAGCGCCACCGGGATCAACAAGGTCTACGACGGCGGCACCGCCGCCACCGTGACCCTGGCGGACAACCGCGTCGCGGGCGACGTGCTCACCGCCAGCAATACAGCAGCCACATTTGCCGACAAGAACGTTGGAACCGGCAAAGCCGTCAGCGTGAGCGGTATCGGTATCAGCGGTGCCGACGCCGGCAACTACAGCGTCAACACCACGGCAGCCACCACGGCCAACATCACCCAGCGCGCCCTCACGGTCAGCGCGACGGCGAGCAACAAGGTGTATGACGGCGGCACCACCGCCACCGTCACGCTCTCCGACAACCGCGTTGCCGGCGACGTGCTGGGCGCCAGCAACACCACCGCCAGCTTCGCAGACAAGAACGCCGGAACGGGCAAAACCGTCAACGTCGGCGGCATCGCCATCACGGGCACGGATGCCGGCAACTACAGCGTCAACACCACCACCGCCACCACGGCCAACATCACGCCGGCGTCCATCGCGAACGTCAGCGGCATCACCGCCGCCGACAAGGTGCAGGACGGCACCACGGCCGCCACGCTGGGCACCGGCGCGGCGGTTTTCACCGGCCGCATAGGCGCGGATGTGCTCACGGTGGGTGGCGCCACCGGCAACTTCGACACGCCCGCCGTCGGCAACGGCAAGCCCGTCAGCATCACCGGCATCACACTGTCGGGCGCGGACGCCGGCAACTACGTACTGATGAACAATACGGCAGCCACCACGGCCAGCATCACGCCGGCGCCGGCGAACATGGCCGAACGCACCGGCGACGCGCGCGTCGCCAACAGCACGGCGCTGCCGGTGCTCGAGGCCGACGACAGGCGCGAACAGGCTTTCCGCCGCGCGGCCGGCATACGGCCCGCGACCGAGTTCGCTGAAACGGCGCAAACCCCGGCTTTTCAGCTGGCGGGCTTCCCTGACCCGCGCAGCCCCGGCGGGCCGGCCCAGGCCGACTGCACGGGCACGGGCGGCCGCGGATCTTGCCTGGCCGATCCGGTGGAGGCCGGCCAGGGGCAGTAGACGGCGCCCGCCGACGCCGATTTTCCGGCCTGTTCTGGCAGACAAAAATGGCTACACGGCCGCCATTTCCGGCGGTTATCATGTGGCCGATAACTCACTTCAAAGGGAGCGCGCCATGGCTTTAATGGACTTCATCAAGAAACAGTTCATCGACATCATCCAGTGGACCGAGGCCGACGACGGCACCCTGGCCTGGCGTTTCCCGATGGCCGACATGGAGATCCAGTACGGCGCCTCGCTGACCGTGCGCGAGTCGCAGATGGCGGTGTTTGTCAACGAAGGCAAGGTCGCCGACGTGTTCGGCCCCGGCATGTACAAGCTGACCACGCAGACCATCCCGGTGCTGACCTACCTCAAGAACTGGGACAAGCTCTTTGAGTCGCCCTTTAAAAGCGATGTCTATTTCTTCAGCACCCGCCAGCAGATAGACCAGAAGTGGGGCACGCCCCAGCCCATCACCATACGCGACAAGGACTTCGGCGCTGTCCGCCTGCGCGCCTTCGGCAACTACAACTTCCGCATCGCCGATCCCAAGCTCTTCCACAGCGAAATCTCGGGCACGCGCGATCGCTACACCACGGCCGACCTTGACGGCCAGCTGCGCGGCCTGGTGCTGCAGAATATTTCGAATGCCATCGCTTCCAGCGAGATCGCCTTCCTGGATCTGGCCGCCAACCAGCTGGCCTTTGCGCAGGCGCTGGTCACGCAGCTCACGCCCGAGTTTGCCAAGATAGGCCTCAAGCTCGAAGGCATGACGGTGCAGAACGTCTCGCTGCCCGAAGAGCTGCAGAAAATCCTCGACCAGAAAATCGGCATGGGCATGGTCGGCAACGACATGGGCAAGTTCATGCAGTACCAGACGGCGCAGGCGATTCCCAAGTTCGCCGAAGGCGCGGGCTCGGGCGGCGGTGTCGCCGGCGACGCCATGGGCCTGGGCGCCGGCGTGGCGCTGGGCCAGGTGCTCGCGCAAAACCTGCAGCAGGGCCTGCAGGGCGGCAACGCGGCCCAGGCCGCCACGGCAGCCGCTGCGGTTGCCGGCGTGAAGCCCGACGACGTGATGGCCACGCTCGAAAAGCTTGGCGAACTCAAGGCCAAGGGCATACTCACACAGGAAGAGTTCGACGCCAAGAAGGCCGAGCTGCTCAAGAAGCTGGTCTGATGCCGGTGTCGCCGCGCATCGTTCACTGACCGACCCATCTTGGCATCCGAGCCCCAGCAACGCGCCTACCGCGCGCCGTGTCCCGGCTGCGGTGCGCCCGTTGAATTTCGCAGCGCGCAGTCCACGCACGCGGTCTGCGGCTATTGCCAGAGCACCGTCGTGCGCGACGGCGACACGCTGTCGCGCATCGGCAAGATGGCCGAGCTATTCAATGATTTCAGCCCGCTGCAGCTGCAGGCTTCCGGCGTCTGGCAGGGCCGCAACTTCACGCTGGTCGGCCGGCTGCAATACCAGTACGCGCAGGGCACCTGGACCGAGTGGTACGCCGTGCTGGACGACGGTAAAGCGGCCTTCCTGAGCGAAGACAACGGCGCTTATGTTTTCAGCCTGCCCACCAGTTTGCAGCGCGCCGTGCCGCCGGCCGAAAATTTTCGCGTGGGCGCCAACACGGCCATCAATGCCAAGCCTTTCAGCGTGGCCTCCAACGAGCAGGTGTCATTGCTGTCGGCGCAAGGCGAGCTGCCGCGCCTGCCGGCGCTGGGTACGCCCTTTGCGATGGTGGAGCTGCGCAGCGCCGATGGCGACGTGCTCAGCGTTGATTACGGCGCGGTGGCCGGCGGCGGTGCGCCCGCGCTGTCGCTGGGCCGCTCCGTGTTGCTGGACGACCTGAAGCTCACCGGCCTGAAGGACGAATCCGCCAAGAACGAAAGCGGCAAGCAGTTCAGCTGCCCCAATTGCGGTGCACCCGTCGAAGTCACGCTGGCCGGCAGCAAAAGCATCACCTGCCGTTCCTGCAACAGCATCATCGACCTCACGCAGGGCACCGGCGCGGCGCTCAGGCATGCGATCCAGGACGAGCCCGTCAGCCCGCTGATCGCGCTGGGCAGCACCGGCCAGTTGCAGGGCGTGCAGTGGCAGGTCGTGGGCTTCCAGCACCGCATGGGCTATGAGGCTGACGAGCCGGACGAGCATTTCGGCTGGGACGAATACCTGCTCTACAACCAGAAGCGGGGTTTTACGTTTCTGGTCGATTCCGAGGACGGCTGGAGCCTGGTCAAGCCGGTCACGGGCGCGCCCAGCTTCAAGGCCGGCGGCGCCAGCGCGACTTATCTCAAGACGAGCTACCGCTTGCAAAGCAGCTACACCGCCGAAACCAGCTATGTGGCCGGCGAGTTCTACTGGCAGGTCCAGCGCGGGCAGAAGACATTCAACCGCGATTTCGCCAACGGCAGCGCCCTGCTCTCGCAGGAAGAATCACCGAATGAGGTCACCTGGTCCAGCGGCAGCAAGCTGGACGGCGACCTGGTCGCCAAGGCCTTCAAGCTCGACGGCAAGAAGGACCTGTTCAAGCGTTCGGATGCCAAGCCGCTGAGCAGCTCGGCCGGCATGGGCTGCGGCACCATCATCATCATTGTGCTGCTGATCTTGGTGCTCTTGTTTGTGATCAGCCGCTGCTCCAGCTGCGACCCGAGGTATGAAAATTGTTCCTCGTCCAGCAGCTCGCGCAGTTCGGGCGGCTCGTTCGGCGGTTTTTCCGGCGGGGGTGGCCACAAATGAAGGCCGCCTCTTTTTGCTTCATCCTCTGCCTTGGCGTCTGGCGGGCAGTATTTTTCTGGAGACCATCATGGTGCTTGAATGGCTGAAACCCGCCGCTTTCCTCGGCTCTATCCTGTTCGCGCTGATCGGCGTGATCATCTTCTGGCTGAGCTTCGTCATCATCGACAAGATGACGCCCTATGACCTGTGGCTGGAGATTGTCGAGAAGCAGAATGTGGCGCTGGCGCTGGTGGTGGCCGCCATGGCATTGGGCATCTGCGTAATAGTAGCCGCCGCCATCCACGGCTGATCTTTCCCGGCTACTGCGCGGACCGGGGGCGGCGTTGGTCCGGTGCTCCGAATCCTCACGTACTTCAAGTACGTTCCGGTTCGTCCGCTCCGTCCGCCTTGCCCGCGGCCCGCTCGCTACGCCCTACGCGCCGTCGTTGATACGGCTCGCTTCGCATCGCGTTTTCTGCAATCCATCGCCTCTTTTGTTTTGAACACCGAATCTTCCCCCTCCCCCACGCCGCGCCCCCTCGAGGTCGCGCTGCTGGCCAGCGTCTTCGTCGTGGCGGCCTGCGGGCTGGTGTATGAGCTGGCGGCGGGAGCCTTGGCTTCTTACCTGCTCGGTGATTCGGTGCTGCAGTTCTCGACCATCATCGGCAGCTACCTGTTTGCCATGGGCATTGGCTCTTGGCTGTCGCGGTTTTTCGAGCGGCAGCTGCCTGCGCATTTTTTGCGCATCGAGTTGATGGTGGCGCTGGTGGGTGGCGCCTTGCCGGCGCTGCTGTTTCTGGCGAATGCCTATGTCCCCGGTGCTTTCCGCTTTCTGCTGTATGCCATGGTGCTGCTGGTGGGCACGCTGGTGGGGCTGGAGATTCCGCTGGTCATGCGCATACTGCGGCGCAACGTGGCGCTCAAGGAGCTGGTCTCGCAGGTGCTGACCTTCGACTACCTGGGCGCGCTGGCGGTGTCGCTGGCCTTTCCGCTGGTGCTGGTGCCGCAACTGGGCCTGATACGCACCGGCCTGCTGTTCGGCCTCATGAATGCGGCCGTCGCGCTGTGGGCGTTGTGGCTGTTTCGCGGCGAGCTGCGGCACGTCAGGGCGCATGCGGTGGCCTGCCTCGCGGTGCTGGGTGCGTTGTGCGCCGGTTTTGCGGGCGCCAACCAGATCACCACGCTGGCGGAAGACCATTTTTACCAGGACCGCGTGGTCTTCACCGCCACCACACCTTACCAGCGGATTGTGGTGACCAACGGCCGCGGCGGCCACAGGCTGTTTCTCAACGGCAACCTGCAGTTCGCCGAGCGCGACGAATACCGCTACCACGAGGCGCTGGTGCACCCGGTGATGAGCGCGCACGGCGCGCCCCAAAAAGTCGCCGTACTGGGCGGCGGTGACGGCATGGCGGTGCGTGAGATCCTCAAGTACCCCAGCGTGCAAAGCGTCACGCTGGTTGAGCTGGACCCGGCCATGACGAATCTCTTCAGCCAGCAACCGGCCTTGAAGCGCCTCAACGGCGAGGCGCTGCTGTCGCCCAAGGTGCAGGTCGTGAACGCCGACGCCTTCCAGTGGCTGGACAAAAGCGCAGACATGTTCGACATCATCATTGTCGACTTTCCCGACCCCACCAATTTCTCGATCGGCAAGCTCTACACCAACTCGTTTTACGCGCTGCTGGATCGCCATCTTTCAGCCAGCGGTTATGCCGTGATCCAGACCACCTCGCCGCTGGTGGCGCGCCGCAGCTTCTGGACGGTGGTGGCCACGCTGGAGTCCGTGGGCCTGAAGACCGCGCCCTATCACGCCAATGTGCCCAGCTTCGGCGAATGGGGCTTTGTGGTCGCCAGCCGCCGGCCCTTCAGCCCCGCGACGCAGGTGGGCACCTTGCCGGCCGGCCTGCGCTTTCTGGATCCGCAAATCCTGCCGCTGCTGTTTGATTTTCCGGTCGACATGGCGCGTGTGCCGGCGCCCGTCAACCGGCTCTCCAACCAGGAGCTGGTGCACAGCTACGAGCAGGAATGGGGCAAGGTGCTGCGGTGAAACGGTGCCTGGACTTCATCTCCCTCTCCCTCTGGGAGAGGGCAGGGGTGAGGGCCAACGGCGCCACCCTCGTCGTTGGCCCCCATCCCTGCCTTCCCCCAGGGGGGGAAGGAGAAAATCCATGAAGCGGCGAGTTTTTTTAGTGGCCTCCGCGCTGCCGTTCCCGCTGCTGGGTTGTAAAGAAACAAGGCATATCGAAGGCGGTTTTGTTGGCGTCAACCACGAACGCGGCCACCTATTGCGTCCAGGGGAGCCCGGCAAGGACCCCACCTGGCCCGCACCATCAGCCACGCGGCGCACCCGCGTGCTGATCGCCGGCGGCGGCGTCGCCGGCCTGGCGGCGGCACGCGCGCTGCGGCTGCGCGGCATGAACGACTTCGCAATGCTGGAGCTGGAGGGCAGCGCCGGCGGCAACAGCCGTGGCGGCGTGGTCGGCGGCCTGCCCTGCCCGCTGGGTGCGCACTACTTGCCGGTGCCCGGCGACGGCGCGCGCGACGTGCAGGACTTGCTCGAAGAGTTCTCGCTGCGCCGGCGCGTGGCCGGCCGCTGGGAATATGACGAGCGCCACCTGTGCCATAGCCCGCAGGAACGTCTTTTCATTCGCGGTGAATGGCAGGAGGGTTTGCTGCCCCAGGCCGACACGGATGCCGCCCTGCTGGCGGACTACCAGCGCTTTGCGCAACTGGTGCGGCAGGCCTCGGCTACCGCGCCTTTTCCGATTCCGCTTTCAGCGGGCACACCGGCGCCGTCCCATCGTGCGCTCGATGCCTTGACCTTTGCAGCCTGGCTGGACCAGCAGCAGCTCACGAGCGCAGCCCTGCGCTGGTATCTCGACTACTGCTGCCGCGACGATTACGGCGCGGGCCTGGACAGCGTCTCGGCCTGGGCCGGCATCCACTACTTCGCGAGCCGCCACGGCTTTCACGCGCCCGGCGAGCCGCCCTCGGCTGAGCGCGATGCCGGCGTGCTGACCTGGCCTGAAGGCAACGGCTGGCTGACCCGGCAACTGGCCGCGCCGCTGGGCGAGCGCCTGCACACGGGACGCATCGTGATCCGCGTCGCCGCCGGCCGTCACGGCGTGGAGGTCGACGCCTTCAACGCGGCCACGCAGGCGGTGGAACGCTGGCAGGCCGAGCACTGCATCCTCGCCCTGCCCCTGTTCGTCGCCGCGCGCATCGTTGAAAGCCCTCCGCCCGCACTGCGCGAAGCCGCCGCCCAGCTGCGTTACGCACCCTGGCTGGTCGCCAACCTGCACATAGACTCCGCCCTGCACGACAGGCCGGGCGCCGCGCCCAGCTGGGACAATGTGATCTACGGCGACAACCCCGGCCTGGGCTATGTTGACGCCACCCACCAGAGCCTGCAGGCCGTGCCCGGCGCCACGGTGCTGACCTACTACCGCGCCTTCGGCATAGGTGCGGCCGGCCGCAAGACCTTGTATGAACGGCCCTGGACGCATTGGCGCGACAACGTGCTGGCCGAACTCTCGGTGCCGCATCCGGACCTGCCCGGCAAAGTCACGCGGATGGAGGTGATGCGGTATGGGCATGCGATGAGTGCGCCTGTGCCTGGGGTTCGGAGCAGTTCGGCGCTGCGGGCCTTGCAGGGAACTTTGCCGGCGCCCTGGCAACGGCTGCATTTTGCGCACAGCGATCTATCAGGGTATTCTGTGTTCGAAGAGGCGTTTATGCAGGGGCATAGGAGAGGTATGGCTTTGGGTTTGAGCTGAAGTTGTCTTAGCCGGGTCTTGCTCCGGCGGGCGCGCTCTCCCCCTCTACTTCTGTTCCTTCTCCGCCCTCTTCTTAGGACTGCTGGCCGGGAGTGGCCCGGCGGCCAGTAACTTTTCTTTGCTTCGCCAAAGAAAAGTCACCAAAAGAAAGGCGACCCGCAGTCTGGGTCCCCTGCGCTTCGCTCCGGGGCAACCTGCGGTGCTCGAGCCAAGCGGGGTCTCGCTAAACTCGCTGCGCTGCGCTGCGCTACGCTCAAACAACGCGATCCCTGATCCGCTTGTCTCTGCGCTCCTCGGCCCAGCCAGGACGGGACAATCGGGAGCGGGAACCGAATACCAAATACCAATACAAACAAGGACTCGCCATGGCGAGTCCTTGTGGTTTTCGTATTCGGGTTTCTGTCTTTCGGCTGTTCGGTATTCCGGGTCCCCTTGTGGATGCGCCGAGGAGCGCAGGGCCAGACGGATCAGGGCAAAAACTTGTTTGAGCGTAGCGAGTTGTTTTTGACCCCGTCTGGACCGAGCACCGCAGGTTGCCCGTAGCGAAGCGGAGGGACGCAGCAACCAGGGTCGCCTTTTCTTTTGCTTACTTTTCTTTTGGCGAAGCAAAAGAAAAGTGAGTTGCCGCCGGGCAACCCCCGGCCAGCCACCCTTAAAAGAGGGCGAAGAAGAAACAGAGGTAGAGAGGAAGAGCGCGAAGGCCGGAGCAAGACCCCGCACACAACCCTAGCTCATCAACCGCTCAATCTCATCCGCCTCAACGGGCACGCCGCGCGTCATCAACTCACAACCTTTAGCAGTCACCAGCGCATCATCCTCAATCCGGATGCCGATGTTCCAGAACTCCTTGGGCACATTCTTCCCGGGCCGGACGTAGAGGCCGGGCTCGATGGTGAGCACCATGCCGGGCCGCAGGATGCGTGAAGGCTTGCGCATGATGGGCTGGCCCATAGCGTCCTTGTCGGGGCGGGGCTTGCTGCCGGGTTCGGTGTAGTCGCCGCAGTCGTGCACGTCCATGCCCATCCAGTGGCTGGTGCGGTGCATATAGAACTGGCGATAGGCGCCGGACTCGAGCACGTCTTCGACCTTGCCGTGCTTGGCCTTGGGCAGCAGGCCGGTGTCCAGCATGCCTTGGGCCAGCACGCGCAGCGCCGCTTCATGCGGGTCGTTGAAGCGTTTGCCGGGCTTGGTGGCCTTGACCGCGGCATGCTGCGATTCGACCACGATGTCATACAGCCTGCGCTGGGCCGGCGTGAATTTGCCGTCGGCCGGGAAGGTGCGCGTGATGTCGCTGGCATAGCCGTCGAGTTCGCAGCCGGCATCTATCAGGCACAGCTCGCCGGGCTTGAGCTCGGCATCGCCAGCGCGGTAGTGCAGCACGCAGGCATTGGCGCCAGCCGCCACGATGCTGGTGTAGGCCGGGAACTGCGAGCCGTGGCGGCGAAACTCGTGCAGCAGTTCGGCTTCCAGGTGGTATTCGCGCAGGCCGCCCTTCACACCGCCGCGCAGCATCGCGGCGGAGGCCTGCATGGCCCGCACATGCGCGCCCGCCGAAATTTTCCCGGCGCGGCGCAGGATGGCGATCTCGTGGCTGTCCTTGAAGAGACGCATCTCGTCGAGCACGACGCACAGGTCGTGCTGGCTTGGCGGCGCCTCATCGCCCAGGCGCGTACGGGCGCGTACCTTGTTCAGCCAGCCGTCCACCTGGGCGCCCAGGCCCTCGTGCGTGGCGAACGGAAACCACACCGACTTCTGGTTGGTCAGCAAGGCCGGCATCTGGGTGTCCAGCGCCTCGGTGCTGAAGGCGGCATCAACGCCCAGCCGCGCCGGCGCGGCCTTGGGGCCCAGGCGTATGCCGTCCCAGATTTCGCGCTCCAGGTCCTTGGGGCGGCAGAAAAGCGTGGTCTTGCCGCTGGCTTCAATCACCAACCAGCTCCCGGGTTCGTCAAAGCCGGTCAGGTAGTAGAAGTAGCTGTCGTGCCGGTACGGAAAATCGGTGTCGCGGTTGCGCGGGTATTCGCGCGCGGTCGGCAGCAAGGCGACGCCGCCGCCGGCCGCCTTGAGTGCGCGGGCCACGGCGGCACGGCGTTTCTGGTAAATCGTGGTGGTGCTCATGGTGCGCTGCGTTTTTATCGAGTTAGTGTGCGGTGGTGGTCTGGTTCAGCTCGTTCAACCGGGCCGGCGTGCCCACGTCGGTCCATGGCCCGTGGTACAGCTCGGCGCTGACCTGGCCATTGTCCATCGCAGCGCGCAGCAAAGGCGCCAGTGGGGCTTTGAGGCCCTCGGGGTTGCCGAAAGGCATGGCCTCGAAAAATTCCCGGCGATAAAGGCCTATGGTGCTGTAGGTGAACTTGGGCTCCGCGCTGTCCTTGGCCAGGTTCAGCGCCAGGCCGTCCGGGCCCAGGCCGAAGTCGCCTTTCGGGTTGTGGGCCGGGTTGGGCACCAGCCACAGGTGGGCCAGCTTGCCGCCGGCGGTGAAGCGCTCCACCGCGGCCTGCGTGAACTCAAAGCCCGGTACAAACACATCGCCCGCCAGCAGCCAGAACACATCGCCCAGCAGCGGTAACGCGCGCGCGATGCCGCCCGCAGTTTCCAGTGCGCCGCCAAAATCGACGCCTTCGTGTGAATAGGTAATCGACAGTGCGGACAGCGGCGGGCGGCTTTGCTGCTTGAAGTGGTTTTCCACCTGCTCGCCGAGCCAGGCGGTGTTGACCACCAGGTCGGTGAAACCACCTTGTGCCAGCGCTTCGACATGCCAGTCAATCAGCGACTTGCCGCGCACCTTGAGCAAGGGTTTGGGCGTGCTGTCGGTCAGCGGGCGCATGCGCTCGCCGCGGCCGGCGGCCATGATCATGGCTTTGATGGGTGCACCGCTCACTGCGTATCCCCGCGGTCCAGAGAGCGCTGCTCGGTCCATTCGGGGTTAAAGCGCCGCACCAGCGCGTCCATCAGGCTGCGTGCCCGGGCCGAGTGGTCGCCGCCGAAATTGCAGACGTACACGTCCAGCGTCACGGCTTTTTGCTCGGGCCAGGTGTGCACGCAGACATGCGATTCGGCCAGCAGCACCGTGGCCGTAATGCCGCCGGGGCCGTGCGCGGTGTCCGGGAAGGTGTGGAACAGCTGGTTGACGGCCTGCAAGCCCGTTGCCTGCACGGCCTGCACGCACCAGTCGCCCAGGCGGTCGGCGTCGGTGAGCCAGGCGGGATCGCAGCGGCATTTGTAAAGGTCGGCGGTCAGGTGTAGGCCTTGCATCCCCCGACTTTAGACGATGACCACCGGGGTTGAGGCGTAAATCCCGGCAAATCGACCGGACGGGGCCAGACGGTAAAATACCGGGTTACCCCTGATCTTTCCCCTCCGGAGCAGCCTACATGGCAAACACGCAAATGATGGCGAATGCGATACGCGCACTCGCAATGGACGCCGTACAACAAGCCAATTCCGGACATCCCGGCGCCCCCATGGGCATGGCCGACATGGCCGTCGCCCTCTGGGGCAGCCACCTCAAGCACAGCCCGCACAACCCCAGCTGGTTCGACCGCGACCGTTTTGTGCTCTCCAACGGCCACGGCTCCATGCTGATTTACGCCGTGCTGCACCTGACCGGTTACAAACTGCCGATCGGCGAACTCAAGAACTTCCGCCAGCTGCACAGCAAAACCCCCGGCCATCCCGAATTCGGCTACACCCCCGGCGTCGAAACCACCACCGGCCCGCTGGGCCAGGGCCTGACCAATGCCGTCGGCATGGCGCTGGCTGAAAAGCTGCTGGCCAAGGAATTCAACCGCGAAGGCCATACCGTCGTCGACCACAACACCTATGTGTTCATGGGCGACGGCTGCCTGATGGAAGGCATCAGCCATGAAGCCGCGGCGCTCGCCGGCGCCTGGAAGCTCAACAAGCTGATCGCGCTGTACGACGACAACGGCATCTCGATCGACGGCCAGGTCGCACCCTGGTTCATCGACAACACCGCCGTGCGTTTTGCCGCCTATGGCTGGAACGTGCTGGGCCCCATCGACGGCCACGACGCCGAGCTGGTCTCGCAGGCCATTGAAGGCGCGAAGAAGTCGAACGACAAGCCCACGCTGATCATCTGCAAGACCCACATCGGCAAAGGCTCGCCAAACCGCGCCAACACCGCCAAGGCCCACGGCGAGCCGCTGGGCGCCGAGGAAATCAAGCTCACACGCGAAGCCCTCAACTGGCCCCACGCGCCGTTTGAAGTGCCCAAGGAAACCTATGACGCCTGGGACGCCAAGGCCAAGGGCCTGGCCGCCGAGGCCGCCTGGGACGCGAAATTCGCCGCCTACAAGGCCGCCCACCCCGAACTCGCCGCCGAACTGGCCCGCCGCATGAAGGGCGAGCTGCCCAAGTCATTCGCGCAGCTCGCGGTCGACACCGTCATCGGCGCGCACACCAAGGCCGAAACCGTCGCCTCGCGCAAGGCTTCGCAGCTCGCGCTCGAAGCCTTCACCGCCGGCCTGCCCGAAATGCTGGGCGGCTCGGCCGACCTGACCGGCTCCAACCTCACCAACACCAAGTCCACGCCCAGCCTGCGCTTTGACATGAACGGCGAAGTCGTGCTGACGCCCAATGCCGAGGGCGTGAGCGCCATCGGCCGCCACATCAACTACGGCGTGCGCGAATTCGGCATGGCCGCCATCATGAACGGCGTGGCGCTGCACGGCGGCTACATCCCCTACGGCGGCACCTTCCTGACCTTCAGCGACTACAGCCGCAACGCCATCCGCATGGCCGCGCTGATGAAGCTGCGCGTAGTGCACGTGTTCACGCATGACTCCATCGGCCTCGGTGAAGACGGCCCCACGCACCAGTCCATCGAGCACGCCGCCAGCCTGCGCCTGATCCCCAACCTGGACGTCTGGCGACCGGCCGACACGGCTGAAACCGCTGTCGCCTGGGCCGTCGCGCTCGAGAACAAAAACAAGCCCACCGCCCTGCTGCTGAGCCGCCAGAACCTGCCCTACGCGCCCAAGAAGGACCTCGGCAACATCAGCCGCGGTGCCTACGTGCTGGCCGAGCCGGAAGAAGTCGGTTTGAACAAGAAGCCCCAGGCCGTCATCATCGCCACAGGCTCTGAAGTGCAGCTGGCGCTCAAGGCGCAGGAGCTGCTGGCCGCCCACAAGATCGCCGTGCGCGTGGTCTCCATGCCCAGCACCACGAGCTTCGACAAACAGAAGGCCGCCTATAAAACCGAAGTCCTGCCTGAAGGCATCCCCCGCATCGCGGTGGAAATGGGCACGACCGACGGCTGGTGGAAATACGGCTGCGCCGCCGTGGTCGGCATCGACAGCTACGGCGAATCCGCCCCGGCGCCCGTCCTGTTCAAGCACTTCGGCTTCACCGCCGAGAACGTCGCCGACACCGTGCGCACGGTGCTGAGGAAATAACCGGCCTACACCCGTTCGGGCTGAGCCTGTCGAAGCCTCGTTGCTGGACAGAGACCCTTCGACAAGCTCAGGCCGAACGGAACCCAAAGATTTTCAACCTCCAGGAGCAATGCAAATGACTATCAAACTTGGCATCAACGGTTTTGGCCGCATCGGCCGTAACGTGTTCCGCTCGGCGATCAAGAGCTTTGGCGACATCGAAATCGTCGGCATCAACGACCTGCTCGAGCCCGACTACCTGGCTTACATGCTGAAGTACGATTCGGTGCACGGCCGCTTCGAAGGTGATGTTTCGGTTGACGGCAACACGCTGATCGTCAACGGCAAGAAAATTCGCCTCACGCAGGAGCGCGATCCCGCCAACCTCAAGTGGGGCGACATCGGCGCCACCGTGGTGCTCGAATCCACGGGCCTCTTCCTCGACAAGGCCTCCGGCGAGAAGCACCTGGCCGCCGGCGCGAAGAAGGTCATCTTCTCGGCACCCTCGAAAGACGACACCCCGATGTTCGTCTTCGGCGTCAACGACAAGACCTACAAGGGCGAGGCCATCATCTCCAACGCCAGCTGCACCACCAACTGCCTGGCACCTGTGGCCAAGGTGCTGAACGACAAGTGGGGCATCAAGCGCGGCCTGATGACCACGGTGCACGCCGCCACCGCCACGCAGAAAACCGTGGACGGCCCCAGCAACAAAGACTGGCGCGGCGGCCGCGGCATCCTGGAAAACATCATCCCCTCCTCTACCGGCGCGGCCAAGGCCGTGGGCGTGGTGATTCCCGAGCTCAACAAGAAGCTGACCGGCATGTCCTTCCGCGTGCCGACTTCCGACGTCTCGGTGGTTGACCTGACCTGCGAACTCAACAAGGAAGCCACGCTGAAGGAAATCTGCGCCGAGATGAAGGCGCAAAGCCAGGGCGCACTCAAGGGCATCCTGGGCTACACCGAAGACAAGGTGGTCGCCACCGACTTCCGCGGCGAGACCTGCACCAGCGTGTTCGACGCCGACGCCAGCATCGCGCTGGACGGCACCTTCGTGAAGGTCGTCGCCTGGTACGACAACGAATGGGGCTACTCCAACAAGTGCCTGGAGATGGTGCGCGTGGTGGCGAAGTAATTTGCTTCAACGTCGCATAAAAAAAAGGCGCCTTCGGGCGCTTTTTTTCGTCTCAAAGGAAATCGGCGCGCTATCTTTGGGTATCCCTTGATCGCCCATGCTGACCGCCGAGCAGCAACTTTCCGCTGTCCAGCGTGGCGCGGCTCCTTGATTGCCGACGCTTCTGCGAAAGGTCAGAGCTGGAGTTCTTCTGGAACCGGAATCATGTGGGTTGATTTGATGTCCCGCATGGCGAGACTCGAGTGGATCATGCCAATGCCCGGTACGGTTCGCAGCACCTTTTCCACGAATTCACTGTAGGCATCGAGATCCCGGGTGACGACCTGCAGCATGTAGTCGGCCTGGCCGGTGATTTTGTGGCACGCCAAAACGGCAGGGTGCGCCAACATGGTCTCTTCAAAGCGCTTGGCCGAGACATCCGACGCCTGGATGAAACTGAGCTGCACAAAGCTCAGGATGTTCAAGCCCAGTTTGCGCCGGTTGATGTTGGCCCGATAGCCTGTGATGAAGCCTTCATCCTCCAGCCGCTTGAGCCTGCGCCAACATGGCGTAACGCTAAGCGCCACGTGCCCTGCCAGCTGCGGGTTGCTCATGCTGCCGTCCTGCTGTAGCAGGCGCAGAATAGTCAGATCAGTTTTGTCCAGGAGGTCGGATTGCATTTTTGACCTAAAAATGACTTCATTTTTGGTTGTTCATTCTATTTTTTGCTTTCGAGCAGGTCAATAAAGCAAAACTCTTTCTGGGCGCGAAACATAAACTTTGTGGCTTACACCAACCGGGTTGCCACCATGATTCAGCAGTTCACGCAAGACACCGCGCTACTCATTATCGACGCGCAAAAAGGCGTCAATGACCTATCCCATTGGGGCGGCGCGGCGGGCCGGCGCAATAATCCCCACGCCGAGCCCAACCTCAAGGCCCTGATAGCCGGTTGGCGTGCCGCCAGACGGCCAATCGTTTTCACCCAGCACGATTCCCGCCAGGTCGTGTCACCGCTCAAAATCAGCCAGCCGGGCGGCGCTTTCCTGGACGGTCTCGAGCCCGTGCCGGATGAGCTGGTGGTTCGAAAGGACGTGAACACCGCCTTCATCGGCACTAACCTGGAGTTGGAGTTGCGCAGGCGCGGCATACGGCGTCTGGTGGTCGCCGGATTCTTCACCAATTTTTGTGTCGAAACCACGGTCCGTATGGCGGGCAACATGGGCTTCGATACCTACCTTGCGCACGACGCCTGCGCCACTACAAATCGTATAGGGATCGACGGCGTCGACCACGACCCGGAGTACGTCCACGCGTTGTCGGTGGCCAGCATGCACGGTGAATTTTGTACGGCCTTGAGCAGCCAAGACCTTTTGCACCTGATTCAGGCCGATGCGGCTCACCTGCAGCGCGTGCAGCGTAACGAATGACAAACCGGTTCCGCGAAAGCAGTTCCACCGTTTCATCCATGGCTTTGGCCAGCACCATCACCGACAGGAAACCCATGCGGATCACTATTTGCGAATTGCCTCACGAACCCGCGCTGCTGGCGCGCGCCTGGCCGGCCCTGTGCAGGCACGCCGCAAACGAAGGTTCTGAGCTGGTACTGCTTCCCGAATTCGCTTTCTCAGAGCCGGTGTGGCAGGCACAGACCTTTGATCCCGCTGTCTGGGCCACCGCGGAGGCAGTCTGTGAGCGATGGCTTGAGCGGCTGCCTGAACTCCAGGTCGCGCATGTCGTCGGAACCCGCCCCATTTCGAAAGGCGGCAAACCCTTCAACCAGGGCTTTCTCTGGTCCGCACGCAAGACGCTGCAGCCGCTCCGAAGCAAGGTCCATTTGCCAGAAGAGCCGGGGGGCTGGGAGGCGCGCTGGTTTACGCGGGGCGACCCTGGCTTTCCGGCTTTTCGCGCCGGCGACCTGTCTTTCGGATTGAGCATTTGCACTGAACTGTGGGCGCTCGAAAATTGCGCCTCCTATGCGCAGTCGGGCGTTGCCGCCATCTTGTCGCCTCGGGCGACCAGTCCGGCCACGTTGGCCAAGTGGCTGGCGTTGGGCACTGTGGTCGCAGCGCGCAGTGGCGCCTACAGCCTATCCTCTAACCGCGTACAGGCCGACGGCTCATGCGGCGGAGCAGGCTGGGCTATCAGCCCCGACGGGGAACTGCTGGCCAAGACCTCGGCGGACTCGCCCTTTTGCACCCTCGAAATAGACCTCGGCCAGGCGGCAAAAGCCTGCGACACCTATCCGCGCTACGTTTTCCATGGCAGCTCCGGGAGTGGCGGTGGATAAGCGGAATCGAGAATCCGCCTGACGTCGCCTGGGTACGACAATAAATGGGACTATCGAACAAATGCCTGGAGATGGTTGCCAGCGCAATACCCCGGGCCACTCCAACGCCTGGAAAGGTCAATGTCCATGCCCTTAACGCTCGAAAAACTCAATGAACAAGCCTGGAGTGTTCATCTGGACAACGGTGCGCTGGTGGGTCAGCTCAAGCTGATTGGCGGTGTGTGGAAGTTCAAGGCCATTGGCTACACCACAGGCGGCGATGTGGTACCCGGCGGTGGGCCGCTGACGGATCGCCACAACATGACCTTCGCCGTGCTGGACGAGGCGGCGGTCAACGCCGGATTGACGCCTGGCTGAACGGCCTGTCAGTCCGGCAAGCTCAGGCCGGGCCGTTCATCGTCCCAGGCCATGGCGCTCATCTTCCAGCCTTCAGGTGTTTTGACGAACTGCGTCGAAATCATGCCGCGTGCCTCGAATGCCTCTCCGTTCATCGTGCCGGCCTTGCCGTAGGCGCTGTAGCGGTGCGCGATGTTGCCGAAGACCTGCGTGATTTCCGAGAGTTCCCATTCCTTGAAGCGGGTCAAGGCGCCGCTGTCCACCAGCGCTTGCCGCGGCGCAATGAATCCGGCGATGGTGGATATCTCAGGCGTGGACGCCGTGTTCTTGATCAGCAGGCCGGCGGGAATGAACAGGCTGTGAATGTCGTCATAAGCCGGTTTGCCGCCGGGCTCGAAGGACACCGCGCGGAAGAAGCGGGTGCTCAGACTGTCAAGTTCCTGCTTCACGGCGGTGTGGCTGGGGTCGTTGTTCATGCGGGCATCACTCTTTCTGCGATGCCGCAGTGTAGGAGCTTGCGGCAAGCCCTGCAGGAGGAGGGGATACCCAACGGGCGCCCGTCCTGCCCTGCACTCAGCCGCCTGCCGGCTTTTCTTCCCGCCCGCCTGGGTGGCGCGCAAAGCGTGCCGGCTCACGGCCGTGCACAGGCGCGTCTTCGGCAAACGACCAGCCACCGAACTGCGTGCGCCGGTAGTCGGCCATGGCCTGGGCGATCTCCGCTTGCGTGTTCATCACGAAGGGCCCGTATTGCGCCACCGGCTCGCCGATCGGCTTGCCCTGCAGCAGCAGAAACTCCGCCTCGCCGGCACCGGTGTTGTGCAGCGCCACGGCCTCGCCGGCGCGCAGCTCCAGCGCCGCGTGCTGGTCCAGCCCCCGGCCGGCGACTTCAATGGATGTGCCCTTGAAGAAATACAGCATGCGGCGCGTGCCGTCGCCGCTTGCCGCGGGCAGCTCCCAGCGGGCGCCCGGCGCCATGCGTATCGTCCAGATCGCCACGTCGGCGTCGGCCTGCGCGGCCCAGGAGTCCGGTGGCGGCGGCAGGGGCGCGCCGGCGCCAGCCAGCCGGCCCGCCACCACGGCGACCTCGGTTGTGCGGCCGTCGGCATCGGTGGCCGCCAGGCGCGGAATGTCCTGCGCCCAGAACATGGTGAAGTGCGGCTCGCTCATCTTGCTGCGCGCCGGCAGGTTCAGCCAGATCTGGAACAGCTCCAGCGGGTTGTCATTCTTCTCGTCCAGCAGCGGAAACATCTCGGCATGCACGATGCCCTTGCCGGCGGTCAGCCACTGCGCGTCACCCCGGCCGAAGCGCGCGGTCGCGCCCAGCGAATCGGAATGGTCGATCAGGCCCTTGCGCACCACCGTCACGGTTTCAAAGCCGCGGTGCGGGTGCGGGGGAAAGCCGGGAATCTTCTCGCCGTGGTACATGCTCCAGCCGTCCTTGCGGCTGAAGTCCTGGCCGATGTCGCGCCCGGCCAGCGAAGCGTCCGGGCCCAGCTGCGCATTCGCGCGTGGGTAGGCGTCGTCGTGGTACGCGCAAAAGAGGAAGGGGTCCATGGTGGCCCATGGGAAGCCGAGCGGCTGGGCCCGGAGGACGGGATGTACGGTGGAACTTGCGGCGGTGTCGGCAGGCATGAAGGGCCTTTCTGGCGTGGGGCCTGGTGCTATATCAAAGAACACATATGAGGCCGGCCGCCGCCCCTTCAAGCGCCCCGCCAGCCTTGGTTCAGGCCTTGAGCTTCCAGCCCGTGCGGAAGATCCACCACACAATGCCCAGGCACAGCGCCAGGAAACCCATGATGGCCGCCACGCTGAGACCCACATTGACATCGGCCACGCCGTAAAAACTCCAGCGGAAGCCGCTGATCAGGTAGACCACCGGGTTGAACAGCGCGATCTTCTGCCACAGCGGCGGCAGCATGCTGATGGCGTAAAACGCGCCGCCCAGAAAGGTCAGCGGCGTCACCACCATCAGCGGCACCACCTGCAGTTTCTGGAAGTTGTCGGCCCACAGCCCGATGATGAAACCGAAGAGGCTGAAGGTCAGTGCGGTCAGCAGCAGGAAGCACAGCATCCAGAACGGATGCGCGATCTCGTAGGGCACGAACAGGCGCGCCGTCGCCAGGATCAGCAGGCCCAGCATCACGGACTTGCTCGCCGCCGCGCCCACATAACCCATGACCACCTCCATGGACGACACCGGCGCCGACAGCAGTTCGTAAATCGTGCCCGACCATTTCGGCATGTAGATGCCAAAGGCGGCGTTGGAGATGCTCTCGTTGAGCAGCGACAGCATGACCAGGCCGGGAATGATGAAGGCGCCGTAGCGTATGCCGTCGATATCGCCCATGCGCGAGCCGATGGCCGCGCCGAACACCACGAAGTACAGGGAGGTGGAAATCACCGGCGAGGCGATGGATTGCATGATGGTGCGGAAAGTCCGCGCCATTTCAAAGCGGTAGATCGCGCGGATGGCGTGCCAGTTCATGCGGCCTCCTTCAGGGGAGCGGAATTCACGGTGGTAGCGGTGGTAGCGGGTTTGCCAGCATGCACCAGGCTCACGAAAATATCCTCCAGCGAACTCTCGCTGGAATGCAGGTCCTTGTAATCAATGCCGAGCTCGGCCAGCTGCTTTAGCAGTGCCGCGATGCCGGTTTCCTCGGTCTGCGAATCGAAGGTGTAGACCAGGCTGTGGCCTTCCTGGGCCAGCTCCAGCGGCAAGCCCGCCAGCGCGGCCGGGATGCTTTGCAGCGGCGTCCGCAGCTGCAGGCTCAACTGCTTCTTGCCGAGCTTGCGCATCAGCACCGTTTTGTCTTCGACCAGGATCAGCTCGCCCTTGTTGATCACGCCGATGCGGTCGGCCATCTCCTCGGCCTCCTCAATGTAGTGCGTCGTCAGGATGATGGTGACGCCGCTGCCCTGCAGCTCCCGCACCATTTGCCACATGCCCTTGCGCAGCTCCACGTCGACACCCGCGCTGGGTTCATCCAGAAACAGGATGGTGGGCTCGTGCGACAGCGCCTTGGCAATCAGCACCCGCCGCTTCATGCCGCCCGAAAGCGACATGATCTTGCTGTCCTTCTTGTCCCACAGGGACAGGTCGCGCAGCACCTTTTCGATATAGGCCGGGTTGGGCGCCTTGCCGTACAGGCCGCGGCTGAAACTCACCGTGGACCAGACGGTTTCGAAGGCATCGGTGGAAAGCTCCTGCGGCACCAGGCCGATCTTGGCGCGCGCGGACCGGTAGTCGCGCACGATGTCGTGCCCGTCGGCGGTCACCGTGCCCGACGTGGGCCTGACGATGCCGCAGATGATGCTGATCAAGGTGGTCTTGCCCGCGCCGTTGGGGCCCAGCAGCGCGAGAATCTCGCCGCGCCGGATGTCCAGGTCCACGGACTTGAGCGCATGAAAGCCCGAGGCATAGGTTTTGCTGAGCTGCTGGATGGAAATAATGGAGTTGGCTTGCACGTGGCATCCTGAAGAGAAAGCGGCGCCGGCATGAGGCATGACACATGGGTGGCGCCGGAAGAGACTCGAATCATTCTATAGAGCGATGGTGAAAAAGCGGGGACAAGGGTTTTCAGGCCTTGTGTCTTTTCCGCCCTTCCTGCCGGTGATACCACGGCAGTCCCGGGCCGTCAGGGCCGGCGAAAGGAAACCGGCTGCCGTGCCCAGTAAGTTGAACGCAGGGAATCCAGGCGCACCTCGCCCCCGGTCGAAGGCGCATGCACAAACCGGTTTTCACCGACATAGATGCCGGCGTGGGTGGCGGTGCCCCGCGTCATGAACACCACCAGGTCGCCGGTGCGCACCGATTCCGCGGGCACGGGCTGGCCCCAGTTCACCAGCGCGGCCACAGTGCGCGGCGCCGCGATGCGGGCGCGCGAACGGTAGACGTGGCCGATCAGGCCGCTGCAGTCAAAGCCGGACTCCGGCGTGTTGCCGCCGTAACGGTAAGGCGTGCCCACCAGGCTCACGGCATACAGCGTGACGTCGTTCGCCTCATCGACCGACAGCCGCGGCGGCGTCACGGTGTGCGTAGAAGAGGGCAAGGACGGCATGCTGCCGCAGCCGCCCAGTGCCGCCAGTGCCATCAGCGCGGCCAATGCACAGGGGGCCGCGAAGGCCGCTCGTGAAATGGTTCGGGGTCGGGGAACGCGTGCGGCCTGGGGCATCGAGCCATTGTGTCAGCCCCGGCGCACAGTGGCAACCGCCGGCCCTGCGCATCGCCGCTCACTTTTTCACACGCCGGTAGGTCGCCGTCATGAAGCGCTTCCAACTCCCGTCGGGCTGCAGCACCTGCGAATGCAGCGTGCGCTCGTCAGGGCTTTTGAGGGTGATGACGTCCTGGTAGCGTGCCGTCTTGCCGTCATTCTTGAAGCTCGGGCCTTCGGTGTCCAGGGCCAGCACCTTGCCGGATGTATCCAGTGTGCCGCGGTAGATCCATAGGGTTGTCATCATGGAGCCGGCCCAGGTGCCTTGATAGGCTTTTTTCTCGGGGTCGTACCCGAGTGTCATCAGCATCTCGCCGGGCCCGCCGCCGGGGATTTCACCCCGGCCTTCGCACACGATCCATAGATCGCCCAGGGCGCGCACGGTCTCCGTGCCAGAGCTTTTTGTCGGTGGTTCGCCCGGCGCGCCTTCGCATTCGCTGGTCATGGTCCACTGGCCCAGCAGCTGCCTGAGCCACTCGTGCTCTTTTTGGGATTTCGCTTGCATGTCGCCTCTCCTTTAGTGGCTAAAGATGGGAAGCCGCGTCTTCAGGCGGCCTGCAGCTGCGGGAAGGGCTCGCGCCATGCCGGCAACTGTTCGAGGCGGCCGTGCCAGCGGCGGATTTCCGGGAAACCCTCCAGCGGCAGCTGGGCCTTTTCTGCGTACGGCAGGGTGATGCCTACCGCGAAGTCGGCCACCGTCAGGGCGTTGCCGACGAGGTACTGGCGCCCCTTCAGGTGCGCCTCCAGCACGGCGGCGTAGCGTTCGAAAGCCGGCGTCACCCTCGCGATCTCCGCCGGGTCGGCTTCGCTGCGCAGGAAGCGCGGCTTGATGATGTGCTCGAAATAAAAAGTGCCTGCGGCCGGCGCGAACTCGGTCGCGTCCCACATCAGCCAGCGCAGCACCTCGATGCGGCGCTCATCGCGCGGCCACAGGTCGGAACCGGCCTTTTCGGCCAGGTAGCACATGATGGCGTTCGATTCCCACAGCACCCGCTCGCCGTCGACCAGCACCGGCACCTTGGCGTTCGGGTTCATCGCGCGGAATTCCGGCGTGCGGTGCTCGCCTTTTTCCAGCGCCACGTGGATGAACTCCACCGGCAGTTCAAGGTGCCTGGCCACGGCACAGGCTTTTCGCGGGTTCAGCGTGTCGGCGTAGTAAAGCTTCATGCGCGATCACCTCAAGCCATGGGCAGCGGCTTGATCACCATCCACGACACGCCGAAGCGGTCAACCAACATGCCGAAGGACGAGGCGTAAAAGGTTTTGGTGATGGGCATTTCCACCTTGCCGCCATCGGCCAGTGCGTTGAAGAGGCGCTGGGCCTCGTCATCGCTGGCTGCCGTCAGCGACAGCGAAAAGCCCTTGAACTCCGGCTGGCCGGTGCCCATGTCGTCGGAGGCCATCACCTCGGTCTCGCCGATCTTGAAGCACGCATGCATGATGTTGTCGCCCGGGATGGCCGCACCGCCAGGGCCGCAGCCCTCGGTCATGGGCTCGGGGTTTTCCTTGAAGCGCATCTTCATCGTGATTTGCGCACCCAGCGCTTTTTGGTAGAACGCGATGGCCTCTTCGCAGCGGCCGTTGAAAAACAGGTAAGACTGGACCAGCATGGTTGGCTCCTTGGTGGGTTGGGTTAATGGGTAAGGGTCAAGGGGTTTGGGGTGGGGCTTTCAGGCTCTGTCGTAGGCTTCCTGAAGCTCCTTGATATTGATTTTTTGCATCTTGAGCATGGCGCTCATCGCGGCGCCGGCCTTGGCTGGGTTCTTGTCGCCCAGCATGTCGCCCAGCGCCGTCGGGATGATCTGCCAGGACAGGCCGAACTTGTCCTGCACCCAGCCGCACTGGTTGGGCGCGCCGCCGGCCGAAAGCTTGTCCCAGAGCTCGTCCACTTCGGCCTGCGTCTTGCAATCCACGAACAGTGAAATCGCCGGCGTGAAGCTGAAGTGCGGGCCGCCGTTGAGCGCCATGAATTGCTGGCCCTCAAGCTCAAAACTGCCGGTCATGACCGAGCCTTCAGGCCCCGGGCCTTCCTTGCCGTAGCGCCTGAGCATGGTGATCTTCGAGTTCTTGAAGATGGAAACGTAGAAGTTCATGGCCTCCTCGGCCTGGTCGTTGAACCACAGGAAAGGGGTTATTTTTTGCATGTTCGGCGTCCTTGTAAGAGCGGTTTCAGAGGGGAAATCCACGGTACGGGGGTCTTGCGCGGTGGCCCAATCAGCAGTATTGTGTACACCGTACACAAAAGAATAGCAAAGATAATGAACGCTGTCCACATAAATAAGTAACAAGCCATGTCGAGCGTGCCCCAGCCCCCGCCACCCCGTAGCACCTACCGCCACGGGGATTTGCGGCGCGCCCTGCTGGAGGCCGCTGTGGAGCTGGCCCGCGCGGGCGGACCCGAGGCCGTGGTGTTGCGTGAAGCCACGCGCCGCGCGGGCGTGGCGCCCAACGCCGCCTATCGCCATTTCGAAAGCCGCCAGGACTTGCTGTACGCGGTGCGTTCCGCCGCGCTGGCGGCCGTGGCCCGCGCCATGGAGGCTGAGCTGGCCGCGGTGCCGCAGGATCTACCGGCGGCTGAATTCGCGCGCGCCAACCTGCGCGCGGTCGGCATGGGTTACCTGCGTTTCGCGCAGGCGGAGAGTGGGCTGTTCCGCACGGCCTTCGGCCCCTCGGACGATTTGAAGGAAAGAGCCCAGGGCGTGCCGCCGGACACCGAACGCAAGGGGCAAAGCGGGCTGGACCCTTTTGAGCTCTTGGGCGCCGCCATCGACAAGCTCGTGGGTGCAGGTGTGATGTCGCCCGAGCGCCGTCCCGGCGCCGAGTTCCTCGCCTGGTCGGCGGTGCACGGCCTGGCCATGCTGGTTGTCGATGGCCCGCTGGGCCCTATCCTGGGCCAACAGATGCAACAGATAGGCCAGCGCGTGATCGATATGGTGGAGAAAGGCCTGTGCGAGAAGCAGGCCTTGCCACGCTGATCCGGGTTTTCAGAAGTTGTGCAGAATCCCCACGCCGTAAACCCGTATCACGTCATTGGCCACGCGGTTGTTCGGGTCCTGGCGGTCATAGAAGGCGTACAGCGAAGTGCGGTTGCTCATCTTGTAGGAATAGCCCGCCTGGAAGCGCTTGAGCTTGGCCGCCGGGTCGCTCTGCACATCCTTGCGGATGTAGTTGCCCATGATCTTGCTGTTGGGCGTGAGGTCCCATGAAGCGCCAATCATCTGCGCGTCGACCTTGCTGCGCGACAGCGGGCCGCCCGCGAAGTTGTCGCGGTTGTAGACCGCCCAGGCGCGGATATCCCCGAAGTCGTAGGAGCCCACCAGCATCCACTTGTTCTTGAAATCGTTCAGCAAGGCGCCGCCGCGCTTGCTGTCGGTGCCGTAGCCAAAGCCCAGCCCCAGGGGCCCGCCGCCTTCGCCGTAGCTGACGGACACATCGGTCTGCTTGTAGTCGCTCTCAAAGCGGATCGGGCCGGCCGGGGTCTCTGCCTGGCCTTCACCGTTGAGGTAGTGGCCGGCGCGGAACACGAAGTTGCCGATCACCGGGCTGGCGTAGCCGATGGCGTTCGACACACGTGTGCGTGCGTTGAAGATGGAAGTGCCAATGGCGGTAGCGCCCGCGTCATGAATGACGTACTCCACATTCCTGCTCAGGATGGCGTAAATCGGCGTGCGGCTGGGCGCGGCCGAATCAATGCGGCCGATGTTGACGACGCCGAAGTCGCCGCCGATCCCGACATAGGAGTTGCGGTACATCGGCGTGCTGGAGGCGCCGGTGTCGGAAGAGATGCCCATCTCCAGCCCGAAGAGGGCCTTGAGGCCACCGCCCAGGTCCTCGGTGCCCTTGAAGCCCAGCCGCGAGGCATTGCCCGTGATCAGCGTCTGGGAAAGAGAGCCGGTCTTCGAGTTCTCAAAGCTGGTGTCCATTCTTCCGTAAATCGTCACCGTGCTTTGCGCCAGCGCGGCCACGGGTGTTATTGCGCCTGCGGCCACAGCAGCCAGGCAGATCATCTTCAGTTTCATCCCTCACTCCTCAAGTTTCAAAGTTCAAAAGTTTTTGTCGATGGCGGTGCCGATCACCGCCGTTTGGGCTTTCGCGGGCAAAGCTCCGCCCAAGCCTGAGAAGACTTCGTCTTCAGCAGGGCAGCAAACTAGCCGGTGAATAGGTGCGCGTCAGCCGTCTGGCTGCGGCGCAGCGGCGGCCCGCGTGAGGCCAGGCGCACCGTGATCAATGAAGTGCATGTTGTCTCCAGTGGATTGTTGGGATCTGCGTTTGAGCGGGCGAACTTTACTGGCTCGATTCATTCCACACCACCCGGTTTCACTGTGCAGCCCATGGACCACTCCGTGAAACACCCGCACGTGCATTCGTACTCCCAGGCCCTAGTCCAGAACAATCTTGTTGGCCTGCGCCACGTTCTTGAAGAACTGGATGCGCTGGATGACTTCCTGCCGGTACTCGGCGGGCCGCACATTCTCGGGAAGCATGGCGCCGCGCTTGCGCCAGATCTCCTGCGTGTCCTTGTCGCGAAGAATGGTGCGCATGGCGTCATAGAGCGCCTGGATGATGGGCTCCGGCGTTTTGGCCGGTGCCGCGAGTCCCGTCCATGAGGTGAGGTTCAGGTCAGGCAGCTTGAGCTCGTCAAAGGTTGGAACGTCGGGCAGTTGCGGCACGCGCAGCGGTGCCGCGACGGCCAGTGCGCGCAGGCTTCCGTTCTGCAGCATGCCGAGGTTGGACGAGAGGTTGTTCCAGGTGAGCTGCACCTGCCCCGAGAGCAGATCCGTCAGCGCGGGCCCGGCGCCCCGGTAGGGAATGTGCGTGATGAACACCCCCAGCTTGGCTTTGAGCAGCTCCATGCTCAGGTGCGCCACCGAGCCGTTGCCCGACGATGCGTAGTTCAGCTTGCCCGGGTTGGCCTTGACATAGCGCACAAACTCCGCGAAGTTCTTGACGGGCAGCTTGCCGCTGGCCACCAGTACATTGGGCAGCCTGTCGATCAGGGTGATGTAGGCGAAATCATTGACCGCGTCATACGGAAGGTTGGGTGACACCGCGGGGTTGACCACATGGGTCGACTGCGAGGTGACCACCAGCGTGTAGCCGTCGGGCGCAGCCTTCGCGCCCATGCCGGTTCCGATCGCACCGCCCGCGCCGGCCTTGTTGTCGATCACCACCGGCTGGCCCAGCAGCCTGCCCAGCTTGTCGGAGACGGCGCGCGCCGAAATGTCCACAGCGCCGCCCGGCGGGAAGGGCACGATCAAGGTGATGGGGCGGGTGGGCCAGGCGCGTGCCTGGCTGAATGCCGGGCAGGCCATCACGCCCGCCGCGCCGGCCGCCATGCCGAGGACCTGCCTGCGGTTGCGGATGAGTGTCATGTTGTGTCCTTGAGTGGGGCCTTGCGTTCGGCCTCTATGGTTTCTTCCCTGATGTAGTCCGCGATGGCCTGCAGCACCAGGTGTATGCGCTTCCTGAGTTCAGGAAACTGCCGCTTGGGCTCGCGTGTTGTTTCGTTGAGGTAAAGACCCCGGTTGATCTCGATTTGCAGGCTGTGCTGCCCGAGCGCGGGCCGACCGAAAGTGCGCACCAGGTCCTGGCCGGCGTAAGGGTCGTTCAACGCCACCGTGTAGCCGTGGCGCCTGAAGGCCTCGCCCACAATATCCACGAACGCCGCGCCGCAGCTGGCGCCATGCAGGTTGCCGAGCACCACATCGGCCAAGGGCTTCTCCGGAAGCCCCAGGCGCGCATAGGCATTGCTGGGCATGGAGTGAAGGTTCAGGTGCCACCACCCGCCCTGCCGCGTGCGTGCGCCGGCCAGGGCGTCGGTCAGCGCCCGGCGGTAGGGGCGCCAGCAGCTTTCAATGCGCTGCGCGACCTCGCGCGCATGGAGTTTGCGGTTGTAGATCGGCTCGAGCGCCGGCGTCTTGCTGAACACCAGGCCGTTGCCCAGCCGCACGCAGCGGTCCGACGGCGCCACCGGCCCAGGCCACTCGCCGTCCAGCATCGCGAGGTCGATGTCGTCCTCCGCGCGGTTGGTGTCGATATAGCTGCGCGGAAACGTCGCGTGCACCAGCGTCGCGCCCACCTGCGGCGCGGTGCCCCACAGCTGCTCGATCAGGGTGTCTTCGCATTTGCGCAACTGCTGCAGCTCGATCGCGAAATCGAAATCCTGTGGATAGTAGGTGCCGCTGTGCGGTGAATCGCACACCAGCGCGATGGGATCGCCGGCGGGGCGCATGACTTGGACGGGCGCGGTATTGCTCATGGGCCGCAGTGTGCCGCCCGGGGCGCGGCGCGGCAAACGACAATTTCAAAGATGGTGATTAGATGATCTAATACGTCCCATGAAATTCAAGTCGCCCTCGCTGGCCGAGCTGCATGCCTTTCTCGGGGTCTGCCAGCTGGGGAGTTTTCGCCGCGCGGCTGAGGTGCTCTCCGTCACCCAGGGCGCGGTCAGCCAGGCCATCCTGCGGCTGGAGCAAAGGCTGGGCTGCAGCCTGTTCGACCGGCAGGCCACCGGCGTCGTGCCCACGGCCCGCGGGCGTGAATTCCAGAAGCTGGTGGAAGTGCATGTGGCGGGGCTCGAGTCGGCGGTCACGCAGTTCGGCGGTGCCCCCTCGCAGCACAAGGTCCGTGTCAGCGTACTGCCGACATTGGGAACGCGCTGGCTGGTTCCCAGGCTGGCCGGCTTCCAGTCCCTGAATCCCCATATGGAAGTAGAGCTGCGCCAGTACCGCTTCGACGAAGACTTCAAGCGCGACGACGTGGACCTGTGGATCGCGTTGAAACACCCCGGCAAAAAGTGGCCGCGCGGCATCCAGGGGCGCTACCTGCTGGGCAGGGAGATCACGCCGGCCTGCACACCCGCGCTGGCGCGCAACATCAGGCAGCCGGCGGACCTGGCCAGGCACCCCCTGCTCCATCACATCAATTACCCAGCCAACTGGGCCGTGTGGATGGAAGCCGCGGGCGTGAAGAAGCCCCTGCCCGCGCTGGGCCCGGGCTTCGACCTGGGCAACAACCTGATCGTCGCGGCCACCGCCGGCATGGGCGCTATCGTTATCCAGCCGTGCCTCATCGAAAGCGAACTGCGCAGCGGCCAGCTGGTCCTGCCTTTTGACATTCGTGTGGCCACCGGCCGCAGCTACTACCTGTGCCAGCGTTCGGCCACCGCCCATACCAACCGCGCGGTGGATACCTTTGCCGCATGGCTGCAAGAGCAGGCCACCGACGCGGCCGGTGCGTGAGCCGCTTGCCCGCTCAGGCTTCGCCCGCCGGTTCCGGGCGTGAAGGCAGACCCATGCCCGTGGGCAGGCCCTCGCGCAGCGCTTCGATAAAGCGGCGCAGCTTGGCCGGGTAAAAACTCGAATAGGGATAGATCAGGTAGACCGGCAGCGGCGCGGCGCACCACTGGGGCGCCAGGTGAAGCAGCCGGCCCTCGGCCACGTCATCACCCACCAGCCAGCTTGAGGCAATGCTCGCGCCCAGGCCCAGCAGCGTGGCATTGCGCAGGGCAAACAGGCTGTCCGTGCCCAGGCGCGGCCGTATCGCGAAGCGGTACTCCTCGCTGTCCCGGCCGGCGTGGCGGCGCGTCAGCGTCACTTCGTTGCGGTAGAAGGTCTGCAGCGCCAGCCAGGGCAGGGCCTGCAGCTCGGCCGGCTGCAATGGCGGCGGCCGGCCTTCCAGCAGAGACGGCGCGGCCACCACAATGCGCCGGATCTCGGCGATCTTCACCGCCACCAGCGAAGGGTCTTCCACCGCGCCCACGTGCACCGCGCAATCAATGCCGTGGGCGATGAAGTCCGGCGTGCCGTCGTGCAGCAGCCATTCCACCGTCACTCTTTCATGGCGCCGCAGGTAATCGATCATGGGCCCCACCAGCCGCTGCTGACCCAACGCATGCGGCACGACCACGCGCAGCGTGCCCTCGGGCACCTCCTGGGTGCCGCGCAGGTCGGCCTCAAAGGCGTCCCAGTTGCCCAGCAACTCCTTGGCCCGCGTGAAACAGCGCTCGCCGTCTTCCGTCAGCTTCATCGCGTGGGTGGAGCGCTGCAGCAGCTTCAGCCCCAGCGATCGTTCCAGCGCCTGCAGGCGCCGGCTCACCGTGGGCTGGGTGGCGTTCATCTGCGCGGCGGCGGCCGAGAGGCTGCCCGCTTCCACGATGCGCACAAAGGTCTGCATCAGTTCAATCCGGTCCGGGGCGGTTTTCATGGGTGTGGCATGGGGGCGGTGGTTGTATGCGCTTGGCGTATGACCATTGTGCCCAATAGCCGCCTTCACGGGGCGAAAACCGGCTCGCATACTCGCATCACCTCTCCAAACCTGGATTTCGCCATGACTTCAATCGCCAATACGCATGACCACGCCGAAGCCGGCCTGCCCTTGCCGCTGATCCTCCTGCTTGCCACCGGCGCCGGCCTGGCCGCGGCTTGCCTCTATTACAGCCAGCCCATGCTGGCCCTGCTGGTCGCCGAATTCAAGGCCACTCCCGCCGCCATCGGCCTGGTGCCCACGCTGACCACGCTGGGTTACGCGCTGGGCATCGGCCTGCTCGCGCCGCTGGGCGACCGCTATGACCGCCGCCGCATCATCCTCGGCAAGGCCGCTGCTCTCGTGCTGGCCTTGTTGCTGGCCGCTGCCGCGCCCTCGGTGGCGGTGCTTGCGCTGGCCAGCCTGGCCATCGGCCTGGCCGCTACCCTGGCGCAGGACATCGTGCCGGCCGCCGCCACCCTCGCGCCCGAAGCCCATCGAGGCAAGACCGTGGGCACGGTGATGACGGGCCTGTTGCTCGGCATCCTGCTTTCACGCGTGGTGGCCGGCGTGGTGGCCGAGCAGTTCGGCTGGCGCAGCATGTTTGTGGCCGCGGCCCTCAGCATCGCACTGCTGGGCCTGGCCGTGTGGCGGCGCCTGCCGCGCTTTGCGCCCACCACGCAGCTGCCCTACCTGGCCCTGCTGGGCTCGCTCGCCACGCTGTGGAAGCGCCACGGCGCGCTGCGCCGCGCGGCCCTGGCCCAGGGGCTCATCAGCATCGGCTTCAGCGCCTTCTGGTCCACGCTGGCCATCATGCTGCATGCCGCGCCCTTTAACCTGGGCAGCGGCGCGGCCGGTGCCTTCGGCCTGGCCGGCGCCGCCGGTGCCTTGGCTGCGCCGCTGGCCGGCCGCCTTGCCGACAGCAGGGGCCCGGAAGTCGTCACCCGCCTGGGCGCCGCACTGGTGGCCGCCGCTTTTATCGCCATGGCCTTGGGCCCCAACCAGCTGTGGCTCATCGCATTGGGCGCGGTGGTGTTCGACCTGGGCGCGCAAGCCACGCTGATCGCGCACCAGACCATCATCTACAGCATTGAGCCCGCCGCGCGCAGCCGCCTCAACGCCGTGCTGTTCATCGGCATGTTCAGCGGCATGGCCAGCGGCGCCTGGCTGGGTAGCGTGGTGCTCGCGCGCGCCGGCTGGCAGGGCGTGTGCGTGATGGCCGCGGTATCGGGTGTGGCGGCGCTGGTGGTGCGCATGTGGCCCGCGAAAAAGCTCGTGCCCTGCGCGGCTTGAAGCGGCAAGCGTGGCACACAAAAAAGAGCCTCCCGCGAGGCCCTTCTTCTTTTTATTTGCAACTGCAACTCAAGCTGCCAGCGCTTCCTTCGGAAAATCCGTCGAGGCGGCCAGCGCCTTCCAGCCCTTCAGCTCGCCGTTCACGAACGCATGCTTGTCGGCAATCGTCTGCAAGGTATCCGTGCCCAGCGGCAGGCGCAGCGGCGGTTTGCTTGAATCCACCAGCGCGAGCATGGCCTGCGCCAAGCGCAGCGGGTCGCCAGCCTGGTTGTGGTTGATGCGCGTGGCGGCCAGGCGCACCTGGCCGGCGCTCGCGGCGTAGTCGTCCAGGATCAGCGGCGATACCGCCAGCGAGTTGCTGTCCAGGAAGTCGGTGCGGAAATAGCCCGGCTCCACCACCGTCACATGGATGCCCAGTGGCGCGAGCTCCCCGTGCAGCGCTTCGCTCAGGCCCTCGACCGCAAATTTGGTCGAGCAGTACACGCCAAACCCCGGCGCCGACTGGTAGCCGCCCAGCGACGAGATATTGATGACATGGCCACTGCGGCGCGCGCGCATGGCCGGCAGCACGGCGCGCGTCACGTTCAGCAGGCCGAACACATTGGTGTCGTAGAGGCGCCGCACTTCGTCGGCCGTGGCTTCTTCCACCGCGCCCAGCAGGCCGTAGCCCGCGTTGTTGACCAGCACGTCGATGCGGCCGAAGCGCGCCAGCGCGGCCTGCACCGCCGCGGCGGCCTGGGCCTCATCCGTCACGTCCAGCGGCAGCGCCAGCAGCGCATCGCCCGGCGCAAAGCGTTTGCGCACCGAGTCCGCGTCGCGCGAGGTCGCCACCACCGCCTCGCCGCGTGCCAGCGCCGCTTCGGCGATGCGTGCGCCTATGCCGCGCGCCGCGCCGGTGATCATCCACACGCGTTTGAAATCAGTCTTGGTGTTTGCTGCATTCATGGTCTTGCCCTTCAAAAAGTGTTCAAAAAATATTGCTGAGGAGGGCAATGTAGGTTTTCAATTGCGTGTTGAATAGGCCCTAATCACTGGGTTCATAATCAAGTAAAACATGACAATTGGGGCTGAATCCACAGCACCCCCCAACACGCAAGGAGCCCGCCATGGCCTTCAACGAACTGCGCGCCGTTGCCACCTTCGTCAAGGCCGCCGAGCTGGGCAGCTTGCGCCAGGCCGCCGCCGCGCAGGCCATTACGCCGCAGGCGGCCAGCCAGGCGCTGGTGCAGCTTGAGCGGCACCTGGGCGTGCGCCTTTTTCACCGCACCACGCGCAGCCTGAGCCTTACCGAAGAGGGCGAGCAATTCCTGGAGGCCGCGCAGCCCGGCCTTTCCACCCTGCAGCGCGCCCTGCACGGCGCACGGCGCGGCCGCGAAGACATCGCCGGGCCGCTGCGCATCGCGGTGCCGCGCTCCATCATGCTGGAGGTGTTGTGGCCGGTGCTCGAAGAATACTGCCGTCTCCATCCGCAGGTGGACCCCGACATCCTGATGGACGACCGCATCGGCAACTGGGTGGAAGACCGCGTCGACGTCGGCTGTCGCGCCGGCTCGCCACCCGAAGGCGGCGTCATTTCGCGGCGCATCCTGCCGCTGCAACTCGTCGTTTGCGCTGCACCCGCCTACATCGCGCGCCACGGGGCGCCGCAAAGCATCGACGAACTTGCCGCGCATCGCTGCAGCGGCTTCAGGCACATGGGTACCGGCAAGGCCATGCCCTGGGAATTCAAAGTAGGTGAAGAAGTCGTGGGACGCAGCATCGCGGCCTCATTCCTCACCAACGACGTGGACCTGGAAGCGCGCGCCGTGGTGGCGGGCCAGGTGGTGGGGCAATTGATCGGCGTGACCGCCGCGCCGCTGGTACGCGCGGGCAAGCTGGTTCCGTTGCTCACGCAGCACGTCACCGACCACCTGGGCCTGCATGTGTACTACGGCAGCCGCAATGCCCAGCCCGCGCGCGCCAGGGCTTTTATCGACCTCGCCGTGCAACGGCTGGCGGGTAACAAGGCCTTCTTCCTGGAGCCGCAAGAGCTGGCGCCAGCCGCCCTAAAAGGTGCGAAAACCACAAAGGGCCGGCGCCGCGAATAAGCGAAGAAGGCGATCAGGACTTGGCGGGCGCCAATTCCTTGGCCATCTCCAGGTGGTGCTCCACCGTCGGCAGCATCTTGCTGGCCAAGGCCTTGACGTCGGGGTCCTTGCCGTCCTTCTGCATCTTCTGCAGCAGTTTCACGGTGCTTTCATGGTCGCCCACACCTGCGCGCTTGGCGTACTCCTTGTCGAACAGGTTGCCCGACAGCGCCTTGAGCGCGGTGGCCTTGGTCTTGGCCATGGGGCCGGCGCCGTCCGGCAACGTCACGTTCTTGGCCGTGGCCAGGGCCTGCACCTCGCCCAGCGCCTTGGTGTGGTCATCCACCATCTGCTGCGCGAATTTCTTCACGTCGGCATTCTGCGATTTCTCAAGCGCCATCTTGCCGGCGTCGATCTCGGCCATATTGCCTTGCGCCAGGTCCTGCAGCAGTTTGCGGTCGCTGCGGTCCAGCTTGGAATCAGCGTCGGACTGGGTGGTGGCGGGTGCGGGCGCGGCGCTGCTCTGGGCCCAGGCGGTGGGTGCGGCGGCCAGTGCAAGGGCTGCGGCCGTTGCGGCCAGCGCCGTGCGGCAAAAGAGGTTTGTGTTGGTTCGCATGGTCAACTCCTTCAAAGTGTGCGATTGGAAACGGCAGGTCCGCACAGGAACGCGACGAGACCTGCCGATACCCAAAGATCACGCCGCCCGCTCGCGCCGGGCGCGGGGCTTTTGCCGCATTGCGTGTAGTCCATTCCCTCACCCCCGCGTTCCTACAGCTGTGTCAGCCCCAGGCTGACAGCGGTGCGAGCCCCGGCGGTCTAGATTCGCTACAAAGGCACCCGCGTCGACGCGCCGGGCCTTCCAAGAACAAAAATGCAGTACCGCGCTCCTCCTCTCTCGCGCACACCGTGGGTCACCGGCCTCGTCCTGGCCGTGCTGGGCGCGCCCCTGTTGCTGGCCGGCGCCTGGCTGGGCGTGCTGGGCGACACCTGGTATTACCTGCTCGCAGGTTTGGGCTTTGTGCTGGCGGGTGTGCTGCTGATGCGCCGCAGCCCCGCCGCGCTCTGGGTGTTTGCCGCGGTGGTTGCCGGCACGCTGGCCTGGGCCCTCTGGGAGGCCGGGCTGGACTGGTGGCCCATGGCCGCGCGCGGCGGCGTGGTGTTTGTCATCGGCTTGTTTCTCTCGACCCCCTGGATTGCCAAAAGCTGGCCCGCAAGCGCGAGCGACCACGACGCCGGCCATGTGGGTGGCTGGATGGCGCGCAGCGGCCGCTGGGCGCTCGGCTCAGCGCTGGGCGTGTTCCTTGTCGCGGCCATCGTCACCTGGTTCCATGATGACAACCGCGTGGTGGGCATGCTGCCGCTGCCGCCCATGGGGGCGGGTGCCGCATCGGTGCCTGTCGGCAATGTGCCGGACGGTGAATGGCATGCCTATGGCCGCACCGGCCACGGCCAGCGCTATTCGCCCCTGGCGCAGATCACGCCCGACAACGTCAAGAACCTGGAGATGGCCTGGCAGTACCGCACCGGCGACGTGCGCGGCCGTCCCGGCGATCCCGAGGAAACCACCTTCGAAGTGACGCCGCTCAAGGTTGGCAACCGGCTGTTCTTCTGCACGCCTCACCAGTCGGTGATCGCGCTGGATGCCACCACGGGCGCCGAGGCTTGGCGCTTCAATCCCGAGATCCAGGACAAGCTCGCGCTGCAGCACCTTACCTGCCGCGGCCTGTCTTACCAGCCGCCGCCTGCTGCGCCTGCGCCCGCGCCGGCCGCCCCCGGCGGCTGCGCAGCCAAGCTCTTCATGCCCACCGCCGACGGCCGCGTGATCGCACTCAGCCCCGAGACCGGCAAACCCTGCACGGCCTTCGGCGGCGGCACAGGGCAGATAGACCTCTGGGCCGGCATGCCCAACCGCAAGCCCGGCGCCTACTATTCAACCTCGCCCGTGGTGGTGACGTCGCGCCTCATCATCGTCGGCGGTACCGTGCTCGACAACGTCTCCACCAAGGAGCAGTCGGGCGTCATACGTGCCTTCGACATCAACACCGGCGCGCTGGTCTGGGCCTGGGATTCAGGCCGGCCCGACAGCAGCGCGCCGCTTGCGCCCGGTGAAACCTACACCGCCAACTCGCCCAATAGCTGGTCGATCTCCAGCGTGGACGAAGCACTGGGCATGGTCTATGTGCCCCTGGGCAACCAGCCGCCCGACCAGTGGGGCGGCAAGCGCAGCCCGGCGGTGGAAACCTATTCCTCCTCCGTCGTTGCGCTGGACCTGGCCACCGGCAAGGTGCGCTGGAATTTCCAGACTGTGCACCACGACCTCTGGGACTACGATGTGCCGGCCCAGCCCAGCCTGCTGGACCTGAACATCAACGGCAACCGCGTGCCCGCGCTCGTGCAGCCGACCAAGCAGGGCGAAATCTTTGTGCTGGACCGCCGCACCGGAACGCCCCTGCTGCCCGTCACCGAGGTGCCCGCACCGCAGGGCGCCGCGGAGGGCGACCGCAGCGCGCCCACCCAGCCCCAGTCCGCGCTGTCCTTCAACCCGCCGCCGCTCACCGGCCGCGACATGTGGGGCGCCACCCTGTTCGACCAGCTGTACTGCCGCATTGCGTTTCACCGCCTGCGTTACGAGGGCCGCTTCACGCCGCCTTCCACCCAGGGCACGCTGGTCTACCCCGGCAACTTCGGCGTCTTCAACTGGGGCGGCGTGGCCGTGGACCCGGTGCGGCAGATGGTTTTCAGCACGCCGACCTATCTGGCCTTTGTGTCCAAGCTCGTGCCCCGGCCCGACGACAGCACGCTGATGGTGCAAGGCGGCCAGCGGCCCCAGGGCAGCCTGCCTTCGCTCAATGAAAATTTCGGCGCACCCTTTGCCGTCAAGCTCAGCGCCTTTTTGTCGCCGCTGGGCATTCCCTGCCAGGCGCCGCCCTGGGGCTATGTGGCCGGTGCAGACCTCGTCACCGGCACCATCGCCTGGCAGCACAAGAACGGCACCGTGCGCGATCTGTCGCCCGTGCCGCTTCCTTTCCGCATGGGCGTGCCCAACCTGGGCGGCCCGCTCGCCACGGCCGGTGGCGTCGCCTTCCTCTCCGGCACGCTGGACGACTACCTGCGCGCCTACGACGTCAACAACGGCGACGAGCTCTGGAAGTCACGCCTGCCCGCCGGCGGCCAGGCCACACCCATGACTTACACCGGCACCGACGGCCGGCAGTATGTGCTCGTCGTGGCCGGCGGCCACGGCTCGCTGGGCACGCGCGCGGGTGACTATGTACGGGCTTACGCGCTGCGGCGTGAGTGAGCGCGGCGCGGCTCGCGCCCTGGTCATCTATAACCCCCCCGTCCAGTCTCACTGCGTGTAACCTGCGCCCCCTCGAGGGGGCGGTGCCTGGGGCCGGCGAAGCCGGATCCTCGGCCCCGCTGGTGAAATACCTTTATCACTGGTCGCACCCAAGAATTCTTGACGCCAGCATGAGCCGCGGAACCGGCTTTGCCGGGCCGCAGGCGGGCGACCCCTCGGGGGGCAGGAAGCTACACGAAGTGAGCGACCGTGGGGGCCCTATCTAGCCATCACATCCGCCACCCAATCCACAAACACCCGCACGCGCGGCGAGAGCTGGCGGTGGTGCGGGTAGAGCACGGACACCGGCATGGGCGCGGGCCTGAACCGCGCCAGCACCTCCACCAGCGTGCCCGCCTCCAGCTGCGCGGCCACGCCGTAGCGCGGCACCTGGATCAGGCCCAGGTGCGCGGCGCAGCAGACCTTGTAGGCGTCGGCATCCGTCACTGCCACCGAACCCTTGAGCTGCACCTGGCGCGGCGTGCCGTCCACGATGAAATCCAGGGGCAGCGCCTTGCCCGTGCGGCTTGAGAGGAAGTTCACGGCGCGATGGCCGCGCAACGCTTCCATCGTCTCGGGCGTGCCGCGTTCTGCCAGGTACTCGCGGCTCGCGCAGGTGACTTGCTCCAGCAATGCCACGCGCCGCCCCACCATGCTGGACTCGGTCAGCTCGCCCACGCGCAGCACGCAGTCCACGCCCTCGCGCACCAGGTCTACCAGGCGGTCGCCCATGCCGATCTCGAGTTCGATGTCCGGATAGCGTTCAAAAAAATCGCCGATCACCGGCAGCAAAAAGTGTTTGGCTAGCGTGCCGTGCAAATCCACACGCAGTTTTCCGCGCGGCTTGCTGCCCGTGTTGGTAAAGGCCGATTCGGCCTCTTCGAGGTCGGTCAGCAGGCGCAGGCAGCGCTCGTAATACGCCGCGCCGTCCTGCGTGGGGCTTACGTGCCGCGTCGTGCGGTGCAGCAGCCGCACGCCCAGGCGTTTTTCCAGCTGCTGCACCGCATGCGTCACCGTGGCGCGCGGCAGCAGCAGGTCGTCGGCCGCTTTCGTGAAGCTGCCCAGCTCCACGATGCGCGTGAAGAGCTGCATGGAATGAAATCTGTCCAGGGGAGCCTCGGTTTGATTGTTGGTGCTAATTGAATAGTCATGGCAAGTTTACGGTATTTATCGCACACGGATTGAATAGAACAATCGCTTCACTGACTCACCGAGGGCGCCCATCCACAAGCACCTGGGCAGTCAGAGCAAACCAACCCTTTCACTACCAGGAGCTTCAAATGACCCTTTCAACAACCCAGGCCGCCATCGTTACCGGCGCCTCGCGCGGCATAGGCGCCGTCATCGCCCGGCGGCTGGCCAAAGAAGGCTACGCCGTCGTCGTCAACTACGCCGGCCAGGCCGGCGAGGCCCAGGCCGTGGTGCAGTCCATCACCGCCGCCGGCGGCAAGGCTGTCGCCATTCAAGCCGACGTGTCGAGCGCGGCCGCCGTCAGGCAGTTGTTTGAGGGCAGCCTCAAGGCCTTCGGCCGTGTCGACGTGCTCATCAACAACGCCGGCATCATGCCGCCCAGCCTGCCCGCGCTCGCGGACACCGATGACGACACTTTCGACCGACTGTTTGCCGTGAATGTCAAAGGCACGTTCAACACCCTGCGCGAAGCCGCCGCGCGCCTGCAGCCGGGCGGCCGCATCGTGAATTTTTCGACCAGCGTGATCGGCCTGGCCCTGCCCGGCTACGCGGTGTACGGCGCCACCAAGAGCGCGGTGGAAACCTTCACCAACATCATGGCCAAGGAGCTGCGCGGCAAGAACATCCGCGTCAACGCGATCGCCCCCGGCCCCACGGCCACCGCGCTTTTCCTCGACGGCAAGACGCCCGAGACGATTGAGCGCATGTCGAAGATGGCGCCGCTGGAACGCCTGGGCACGCCGGAAGACGTCGCCAGCGCTGTGGCATTTCTTGTCAGTGACAACGCGGGGTGGGTCAACGGACAGACGCTGCGCGCCAACGGCGGCGTTATTTAGATCCCGTTCGCGTTGAGCCTGTCGAAACGCCGAAGGCCTTCGACCCTTCGACAGGCTCAGGACAGGCTCCTTCGACAGGCTCAGGACAGGCCAAGCTCAGGCCGAGCGGGGTAGCGCCGCCTTTTTCCGCTACCCGCTCTTCTCCTGTCCCGGTGTCCGCTCACCTTCCCAGGTTCTTCTTTATTCGCCCTTCTTCAAATCATCTTCACCTACATCCAGAAAGACACACATCATGAAATCCGTCATCCTTGTCACCGGCGCTTCCACAGGCATCGGCCACCTCAGCGCCCGTTCACTGGCTCAGGCCGGCCACACCGTGTATGCCAGCATGCGCGACACCCAGGGCCGCAATGCGCCCAAGGTGCGTGAATTGCGCGACTGGAGTTTTACCGGGGGCTTTGACTTGCGCGCCGTCGAGCTTGACGTGCTGTCGCAGCCCTCGGCCGACGCCGCCGTGGCACACATCCTGGCCGAGCAGGGCCGCCTGGACGCCGTCGTGCACAACGCCGGCCACCTGGTGGTCGGCCCCGCCGAGGCCTACACGCCCGAAGAAATCGTCAAGGTGCTGGACACCAACTTCCTGGGCAGCCAGCGCGTGAACCGCGCCGTGTTGCCGGTGATGCGCAAGGCCGAAGCGGGCCTGGTGCTGTGGGTCAGCAGCAGTACCGTGCGCGGCGGCTTCCCACCCTTCCTCGGCCCCTATGCCGCCGCCAAAGCCGCGATGGACTCGATGGCGGTGACCCTGTCGTATGAACTCGCGCGCTTCGGCATCGAAACCTCCATCGTCGTGCCCGGCGCTTTCACCAAGGGCACGGCCCACTTCCCCAGCGCGGGCAAGCCCGCCGATGAGGCCATCACCGCCGCCTACGCCCGCTACGACGGCGTGATGGACCAGGTCGGCGAACGGCTCTCGGCGCTAAGCCCTGCCCACGCCGACCCGCAGGCCGTTGCCGACGACATCACCCGCATCGTCGGCCTGCCCGCCGGCAGGCGGCCCTTCCGCTCGGTGATCGATTTCATCGACGACGGCGCAGGCGAGGTCACCGTGGTGGCCGAGCGTGTGCGCGAGGAGTTCGCCCACCGCATCGGCATCGCCGACATGCTCAAGCCCACGCAGCGCCGCGCGGCCTGAGGGCTCGCCTCTTACTTCCTCCCCCGCTGGGGGAGGGCTGGGGTGGGGGCCAACCGGCCTTTGAATATGTGCAGCGATATCAAGCGCCGACAGCCCTCATCCCCACCTTCTCCCAGAGTAGGAAGGCGTAAATCCAGATATTCAAAATCCCAGGAGTTCACTATGCAACCCACGGTCGTCCTCGCCCTCGCCCGCATCCTCATGGCCCTTGCCTTCATTGGCCCCGGCGCTTCGCACTTCGTTGAATCCGTCCGGCTGCGCAACTACGCTGCATCGGCGATAGGTGCGGTCGAAGTCAGCGCCGGTCTGGCATTGGCTTTCGGCTGGCAGGTGCGCTGGTTCGCGCTGGCGGCCGCTGCCTTTTTGCTGGTCGATGCTTTTGCGGCTCATGCTTTCTGGATAGCCGCGCCGCAGGAGCTGCGCAACCAGTTGCTGCATTTTTTCAAGAACGCCGCGCTGGCCGGGGGCTTTGTGCTGCTGGCCTTCGCGAGGCAGGGCCGTTGAGGGACACCTTGCCTACAAAATCGCCTTGGCCCATTCGCGCGGCGACGCCCCGGTCTTCTGCACAAACAGGCGCGACAGCGCCGAAGCGTTGGCGTAGCCGAGTTGCGCGGCGATCGCCTTGAGGGATTGGCCTGCCCGCAGTTCAGCCTGGGTAATCGCCAGCCGCCACGTCGCCAGGTAGTCCGCCGGTGTTTGCCCGACTTTCTGTTTGAACAGCAGTGCGAAGGCACTGCGCGACATGCCGGCGGATTGCGCCAGGCGCTCCAGGCTCCAGGCCTCGCCCGGGTTCTCATGCATCGCGGCCAGAGCGCGCGCCAGGCGGGGCTCGGCCAGTCCCGCCAGCAGGCCCTCGGGCGCGCCGCCTTCCTGCGGATGGTCCAGTAGCCAGCGCAGCAACTGCAGCAGCAGCACTTCAAACAGCCGGTCGGCCAGCAGGCGCTGGCCGCAGCGCACCTGCTCCGTCTCGGCGAACAGCAGCGCCAGCGTGTGCTCCAGCCCTTGCACGCGCGCCAGCGGCAGCACCACCAGGGCCGGCAAGGCACGCGCCAGCGGGTGATCGGCACCGCCGTCAAAAGCCAGCGTCGCGCAGGTGAAGTCGCTGCCCTCCTCCGGCGCGTTGTGGAAGTCGTGCGCCAGGGGCCGCGGGTAAAACACCAGGCTGGGTTCGTTCACCTTCACACGCCTGGGCGCACCGCTTCCCGTGCGGTGCGTCACCACCATGCTGCCGCGCCGCATCACATGCAAAAACCCCAGCCCGGCCTCCGGCGTGAAATGCGTGACGCCGCACAGCGGCCCGTTATGGAACAGGTGGGCCCGCACGCGAAAGCGGTCCATCAGGGCGGAAAGCCGGTCGAGTCCTTCTGTCATCGGAGGCAGTCTTTGTTGTACGGGTGCTTGGACGATAAGGGTGATTTGATGGACGAATTCATCCAATAAATCCTGATTGTCGCGGGAAACTGCCTCCCGTGCCGCGAAGGCTTGAGCCCGCCGCGGCGCGCAATGTCTCATCTCTCAACTTCTACGCTTCAAGGACTCCACCATGTCACGCATTCCATTGATAGATCGCAGCGCCACCTCCGCCGACCGCGCGGCCCTGCTCGAGCAGGTCAACAACGCTTTCGGCGCCACCCCGAATATGTTCAAGGCCGTGGCCAATTCGCCGGCTGCGCTCAAAAGCATGTGGGCCTCATTTGGCGCGCTGGGCGGCGGCGTCATCGGCGCCAAGCTCGGCGAGCAGATCGCCGTCGCGGTCGCCGACCGCAATGCCTGCGAGTACTGCCTGGCCGCCCACACCGCGCTGGGCCGCAAGGCCGGTGTCAGTGCTGAAGCTATGGCTGCCGCGCAGCGCGGTGAATCCGCCGACCCGGCCACCGCCGCGGCGCTCGCATTTGCGCTCAAGCTGGTGAATGAGCGCGGCAATGTGTCCGAGGCGGACGTGCAGGCTGTTCGCCGCGCCGGCTTCAGCGACGAACAGGTCGTGGAAATCCTCGCGCATGTGGCGCTCAACCTTTTCACCAACTACGTCAATGTGGCGTTCGCGGTGCCGGTTGATTTCGCGCCGGTCAGGCTGAGCCGCGCGGCCGCCTGAGGACGCCGCAGGCCCTACTGCGGATACAGCAAAGCCCCCGCCGCGAACTCCGCCTTGAACACCTCCGCCACCCAGTCGGCAAAGGCCCTGACCTTGGCCGTCAGGTGGCGGTTGCGCGGGTACATCACCACCATGGGCAGGTCTTCCACTTGCCAGTCGGGCAGCACGCGCACCAGCGCGCCGCTTTGCAGCAGCGCGCAGGTGCGCCCCGTCAGCGGCGACTGCACCAGGCCCAGGCCGGCCACTGCCGCGCCTATGTAGCTGTCGGCGTCGTTGCAGGTCACCCAGTGCGGGCGGTTTATCTGGCGCATCTCGCCATCCTTTGAAAACTCGAACGGAAAAATCCTGCCCGTCTTGGGCGAATGGAAGTTCACAAAGCGGTGCTGCTGAAGATCCAGGTCTTCCAGCGTTTTCGGCGTACCGTACTGCGCGAGATACGAGGGTGCGGCGCAGGTCACCACCCTGAGCCGGCCCAGCGGCCGCGCCACCAGGGTCTCGTCGTGCAGCAGGCCGCCGCGTATCACGCAGTCCACGCCTTCAGCCACCAGGTCCACCGGCCTGTCGGTGCTGCCCAGCTCCAGCACCATGTCAGGGTAGCGCCTGAAAAATTCGGGCAGCGCCGGCGAGATCACGTGCCGGCCCACGGCGGCCGGCACGTCCACCCGCAGCCGCCCGGCCGGCGTGGCGACCGAGCGGCGCAGCGTGCCTTCCAGCTCGCCCATGTCCTGCAACATGGCCAGCGCGCGCTGATGGTAGAGCGCGCCGTCATCCGTCAGGCTCAGCCGCCGTGTGGTGCGGTTCAGCAGCCGTACGCCCAGGTGCGCCTCGAGTTCCTGCACCAGCGTGGTCACGCGGGCCTTGGGCAGGTGCAGCGCCGTAGCCGCCGCGGTAAAGCTGCCCAGTTCCACCACGCGGTTAAACACTTCCATTGCCCTGTAGCGGTCAACGCTCATTGGTTTGCTTTGCCTTCTTGTTGTCCCGGTCGTTCGGGCTGAGCTTGTCGAAGCCTTGTTGGTTGCGGCCAACCCTTCGCCCTTCGACAAGCTCAGGACAGGCCAAGCTCAGGGCGAACGGAATCGCAATGCCGTTCGACTGGCTCAAATTGTTCTCGAAATAAAGAATAGTTATTTTTATGACTGGCAGTTTATTCCTGTAATTCAAACCAATACAGTCCTTTCACCAAGCCATCCCCATCACTGACTCCAAATTCACCGAAAGGCTCCCCATGAACACCACCACCCTCACCCAGACCCGGCTGGGCGCCAAAGGCCCGCAATCCGTCTCCGCCATAGGCCTGGGCGCCATGGGCATGTCCGGCATGTACGGCGCCAGCGGCGAGGCGCAAAGCATCGCCACCGTGCACGCCGCGCTCGACGCCGGCGTCAACCTCATAGACACCGGCGACTTCTACGGCATGGGCCACAACGAGATGTTGCTGGGCCGCGCCCTCAAGGGCCGGCGCGACCAAGCGCTGGTCTCCGTCAAGTTCGGCGCGCTGCGCGATCCCAGCGCCGGCTGGACAGGCATGGACGGCCGGCCCGCCGCCGTCAAGAACTTCCTGGCTTACAGCCTGCAACGCCTGGGCACCGACCACATCGACATCTACCGCATCGCCCGGCTGGACCCGAACGTGCCGATCGAAGACACCATAGGCGCCATCGCCGACATGGTCAAAGCCGGCTTTGTGCGCCACATCGGCTTGAGCGAAGTCGGCGCCGACACCATCCGCAAGGCCCACGCCGTGCACCCCATCACCGACCTGCAGATCGAGTATTCGCTCATCAGCCGCGGGCCCGAGGCCGGCATCTTTCCCGTGCTCAAGGAGCTGGGCATAGGCGTCACCGCCTACGGTGTGCTCTCGCGCGGCCTGCTCTCGGGCTCCAGCCCCACGGGCCCGAACGACTTCCGCGCCCACCTGCCGCGCTTCACCGGCGATAACGCCGCCAAAAACCAGCAGCTGGTCGATGTGCTGCAGCAGCTCGCCGCCGGCCTGGGCGCCACGGCCTCGCAGGTCGCAATCGCCTGGGTGCTCGCACGCGGCAAGGCCCTGGGCGTCGACATGGTCGCGCTGGTCGGTTCACGCACGCTCAAGCAACTGGGTGAATCGCTGGGTGCCTTGAAGCTCACGCTGGGCGCTAAAGACCTCCAGCGCATCGAAGCCGCGCTGCCGGCCGATGCCGTGGCCGGCACGCGTTATGCCGCTGAGCACATGGGGCACCTGGACAGCGAGAAGTAAGAAAAAAGAAAAGGAGAGCGGCTCTGGACTCGAGCGTCATCAGGCCGGCGTGCTGCCCTGGTTCCAGCCCTCCACGTTGACGGCGTAGCGCGTTGCCTTGCCAACGCCGGTCACCATGAGCAAGCCGTGCTCCAGCAACTCTGTAAGGTCACGGCTTGCCGTCGCTTTGGAGGTGCCCGTGATCTTGCTGTATTTGTCGGTCGTCATGCCGCCCAGGAAGCCACCGTCACCGGCCTCCAGCAGGCGAGCCAATATCTTGCTCTGCCGCTCATTCAGGGAAAAGCCCGAGGCTCGCAGGCGGAACGCCGTTTTTTGCAGTGCCTGTGTCACCACGGCTTGCGACTTGATGCAACATGCCGTGAAGGCGCGCACAAACCATTGAACCCAGGGCGTGACGTCCAGGCCACCCCGTTGTGCCTGGTTCAACGCGTCATAGTAGGCTTCCCTTGACTCGAACATCTGCCGCGAGAGCCCGAACAGACGCGCCGATGAGCCGATGTCCTGGGCGAGCGCCATGTCGACAATCGCCCGGCCGACCCGGCCATTGCCGTCTTCAAACGGGTGTATCGATTCGAACCACAGGTGCGCGATGGCCGCGCGGGCGATGCCGTTGATGGACGGTGCGGTGAGTTGGGCTGCCGTGCGTTGCGCGGGGCGCGTCTCTTCAAACCAGGCCAGGAACAGCTGCATCTGCGCCGCGACGTCGCCCGAAGCCGGCGCGGTGTAGTGAACAACCTCCTGGCCTAGCGGGCCGCTGACGATTTGCATCTCATCCGCATGGTCGCGGTAGCGCCCCACGGCGATTCGCCGAAGGCCCGAGGTGCCGGTCGGGAACAGGGCCGATTGCCAGCGGCACAGCCGGTCTTCATCCAATACCGATTGGTAGCCGTCCGTCGCGTCCTGCATCAGTTCGATCAGGCCATCCACGTGGCGGTCATGTGTGGGCATGTCCGCCAGGCCCAGCCGGCGGCACACCGAAGACCGCACCGCGTCCAGGTTGAGTTTCTCACCCTCAATAGCCGCCGTGGCCATGGCCTCCTGAACCCACAACTCTCCGGTGATCGCCTGCGCCTCGGCCAGCCCGATGGCCTGCATCTGTCCCAGCAGCCGGCCTTGCTCCAGGCGCGCCAGGTTCAGGTCATGCTCAAGCGCGCCGGCGTCAAACACCAGCGCCGGCCAGCCCGGCTGTTGCCACACATAGGCCAGCTTGGAAAATGAGGTTTTGGAGGGCATGAGGCGTATTTTAGCAAATACGCATCAAAAAATGAGGTGTATTTATCAAAATACGTCTCACCTCGCCTTCTTTCGTTGCAAACCTGCGCTTCCGTCCGCCCTGGGTTTGCATGTGGTGGTACGGACCTTGGCGCTGGCCACCCTCCCGATGGAGTCCCTCTCCCGCGAGAGGGTTGGGGTGAGGACTGACCGCTTTAAATCCGCACAGCGCTACATCCCGCGGCGCTAGATCACATTCTTCTCCATCAAAGCGTCGCCCCGCACCAGCCGCCCGGCCGCCAGCGGTGACAAGTCCAGGCTGGTGTAAGCCCCATCGACCATCCACTCCGCCAGGCCCCGCCCCACGGCCGGCGACTGCTGCAGGCCGTGGCCGCTGAAGCCGTTGGCCAGCAGCAGGTTGGGCAGCTGCGGGTGCGGGCCCAGCAGCGCGTTGTGGTCGTGCGTGTTGTATTCGTAATAACCGGCCCAGGCGCGCTGCAGGCGCAGCGCCTCAAAGCCCGGCACCCGGTGCGCGAGCGTCAGCCAGGCCTGGTCGAAGAGTTCGTGGTCCACCTCGAGCGGTGCGTCGTTGTGGTCCGTGCCCTCCGCCGGCGGCAGGCCGCAGATCCAGATATCGCCCTCGGGCCGGAACCACAGGCCGCTGCTGTCTATCGCCAGCGGGCAATCGGGCGCCTTCGCCGGGCTTGCGAAGGCGTACACGCAGCGCCTGCGCCCATACACCGGCAAGTCCAGCCCCGTGCCCGCCAGCAGCGGCCGCGCCCAGGCGCCTGCCGCGTTCACCGCCCAGTCGCAGGGCAGCTGCGTGCCGCCTTGCAGCGCCACCGCCGTCACGCGGCCCGCACTGTGCACAAAGCCCGTGGCCTCGGCTTTCACATACTGCACGCCCAGGCTGCGCGCCTTTTGCTTGAAGGCCATCAGCAGGCCGTAGCCGTCAAACCAGCCCTCGCCGGAGAGGCCCAAGGAACCCAATGCGAGGTCCTCCACATTCAGCCACGGAAAGCGCTGCCGCAACTGTTCGGGCTCCAGCAGTGCCACCTCCACGCCCATGGCGCGCTGCGTTGCGTGGTTCTCGCGCAAGGTGGCCGCGCCGGCATCTGTTGCCAGGTACAGGTAGCCGCGCTCGGTGAGCCCGATGTCGGGCACATCGCCGCCCACTGCCAGGTGCTGGTGGATGTTGCGCAAAAACTCAATGCCGAACTGCGACACCGTGATGTTCACGGGCTGCGAGAACTGCTGGCGTATCGAACTCGCCGACAGCGCTGACGAAGCTTGCGCATACGTCGGGTCGCGCTCGATCACCGTGATCTCGCCGGTAAAACGCGGGTGGCTGGCAAGGAAATAGGCGATCGCGCTGCCGATCACGCCGCCGCCTGCGATCACGACTTTTTGTTTTGTGGCTTGGTTCATGGTGTTGATTTTTGTGCTGCGCCTGGATGAGCACATCCTATCGGGTCTTACTCCCTCCTCCGCTGGGGGAGGGTGGGGTGGGGGCCAGCGCGGGCTTTGAACAACTTCGGCGAGACCCCACGCGCCGTCAGCCCCCATCCCCACCTTCCCCCAGCGGGGGAAGGAGAAAAACTCGCTCCTCTTCAGAGGAACAACCATCACAACGCCCTTGTCGCCGCACAGCGACAAAACATGTAAAGCGCCCGCCGCAAATGCAAGCTTGTGTGTATCGGGTCAACAGCGCCGCATGCACGCCGTTGAACACGAGGCTACATGCTATTCGCCATCAACGATTCAACCTTCCATCCAAGGAGTCTCTTATGAACAAACTGCTCGCTTCCCTGATCGCCACCCTGTTCGTCGGTATCGCTGCCGCGCAGACCACCGCTCCCGCCGCACCGGCAACGCCCGCAACGCCGGCCGCCAAAGCAGAAGTCAAGGCCGAGAAATCCGTTGCCGCGGCCGCAAAGAGCGAAGCCAAGGTCGATGCCAAGGCAGACGCCAAGGTAGAAAAAGCCGAAGCCAAAGCCGCTGAAAAATCCAGCAAGGCCGACGCGAAGGCCGCCAAGGCCAAAGCCAAGGCCGAAGCCAAAGCCGCCAAGGCAGATCCTGAAGACAAAGCCAAGGCTGAGGCCAAGGCCGAGAAAGCCACCATCAAGGCCGACACCAAAGCCGCTTCCACCAAGGTCGATGCCAACGCCAAGGTCGATTCGCTGAAGATCAAGACCGACGCCGACAAGGCCAATGCCAAGCTCGACACCAACGCCGCCAAGGCAGAAGCCAAGACCGATGTGAAGGCTGCCGCAAGCAAGTAAGCGTGTTCCGGCATCGCTGTCGCGTTGCCGTCGCCCATTAAAAAAGGGCAGGTGTTCTACCTGCCCTTTTTTTCGTGCCGACGGCGATCAGATCGCTCAGCCCTTCTCCAGCTCCTGCTTCGCGTGCCCTGCCCCAGGGCCCGTGGGCGCGAGCTCCAGATACGCGCGGAAAGCCTTCTTCGCCTTCTCGCTGTCCCCCGCCTTGGCATGCGCATCGCCCAGGTTCAGGTAGGCAATTGCGCGTGAAGGGTCCATCTTCACCGTGTTCTCAAACCAGCGCGCCGCTTCCTTGAACTTGTCCTGCTTGAAGTAGACAAAGCCCAGGTTGTTCGCGGCCAGCGCGAAATCGGGGCGCAGCTTCAGCGCCTCGGTGAACTGCGCCTCGGCCTCGGCATACTGCTTTTCCTTGTAGAGCTGCAGGCCGCGGTCGTTGGCGCGCTGCGCGAGCTGGCGCGCCGAGCTCGGCACCGCCAGCGGCGTGACGATCTTCTGCTCGCCGCCCTGCAGGTCTTTCACCACCACCGTGGCCGATACCGGTAGAACGGCGGGGCTCTCGACGGTGGTCGCGGCAGCGGGGGCGGTAGCCACGGGTACAGGCGGCCGTGTCGCATCCAGCTTGCTGTTCAGCGCAATGGCATCGCCCGAAAGCTGGCTGGTCTGCGCGCTCAAAAACTCCGCCTCCGCCGGCAGCGCAAACACAAAGTCGCCGCCCTCCGAGCCCGGCAGGCTGCCAAAGGCCGGCGTCTGGCGCGAAACAGCCGACACCGCCGGCGCCACATAGGCCGCCAGCTCAGTCGCGGTGATCAGCCCGTCGCCGTTGAGGTCGGCCTTGCCGGCCATGGCCTGCAGCAGCGTCCAGGTGAAGACCGAATGCCCATTCGGCCCGCCGTCGGCCACCAGCTGGTCGGCGCCGCCGGCCGTCAGCATCTGCCGGCCCAGGCGCTTGGCGTTGTCGCGCAGGAAATTGTTCGCGCCCGCGCCGCGCGTCAGCCCCAGCCCGCTGTAGCAGGCGTCCATCACAAACAGCACATGCTTGGCCGTCAGGTTCTCGGCGATGTTCTGCAGCTCCGTCATGGGCACCGCATCGGTGGCCAACTTGCTCGGGTCGGAATCGGCCGGGATGATGTAGCCCAGGTCGCGGCCCGAGCTCAGCTGGCGCGTCGCGCCGTGGCCCGCGAAGAACACAAACAGCCTGTCGTTCTTCTTCATGCCGCTGCGCGCCAGCTTGTCATTGAAGGCCGAGAGTATGCCGCTGCGCGTCGCCTCCCGGTTCTCCAGCGACAGCACATGCTCCGCGCTGAAGCCGAAGCGCTGCACCAGCGTCTCGCGAATCGCGCGCGCGTCGCGCACCGCGTACTGCAGCTTGGGCCAGTTGGCGTAGTCGTCAATGCCGATCACCACCGCCCACGAATCGCTGTAGCCCGGGTTGGCCGCCACCGGCGCGGGCGCGGCTGCCGCGCCCTTGGCAATGCTGAAGCCGCTGCCGTCCCATCCGGCGAACTGGTAGCCCTCGGCCACCAGGCGGTCCATGATGGCTGGCAAGGCCTTCACCGTGCGCTCGTGGATGTCGTGGAACAGCACGATGCCGCGGCCTTCCTTCTCCACCGTGCGCAACACCCGCTCCACGATGGAGCTGGGCACCGGGTCGGCCCAGTCCAGCGAATCGATGTTCCACATCACCGAGCGCAGCTGCGCGCCCGACAGCACATCCAGCCCCTCGTCATTGCGCGCACCATAGGGAAAGCGGAACAGCGGCGAGCGACGCCCGTCCACCGCCTTCAGCAACTCATCCGTACCCAGCACTTCAGACTTCAAGCCGTCGCCCTTGAGCTTGGAGAGCTGCGCATGCGTCATGCTGTGGTTGGCCAGCGTGTGGCCCGCCTCCAGCAGCTTGCGGCTCACCTCCGCGCGCGGGCCCAGCTTGGCCTTGCCGTCGGCTCCCACCGTGCCCAGGTTGCTGCCCACCTGGAAGAAGATGGCCGGCGCGCCGTACTGCTTGAGGATGGCCGCGATCTCCGCCGTGTACACCCCGTGCGGGCCGTCGTCAAAGGTCAGCACGATGGTCTTGGGCGGCAGGCTGTAGCCGAACACCTCGCCCTCTTCCTCGCCCTTGGCCTTGCGCGTCGGCGCCTTGGGCGCCGGGTAGGGCATCACCACGCCGAAGTCTTTCAATATCTGCGCGCGGCTGTACAGCTTCTTGAGGCTGGCCACATAGTCTTCCCAGCGCTCGCGTTTCAGCTCGATCGCGCGCGGCTCAAAGCGGCCAAACACCAGGCGAATTTCTTTTTCGTAGTTGCGCTCTATCTCCTGCAGCGCGTCCAGGTCTTCGCCTATGCGCTTGTGCAGCTTGATCGCCGGCAGCGAGGTGTCCGCCGCCACCGCCGCCTGCAGGCTGCGCAGCAGCTCGCGAAAGGCCAGGCGGTCCGCGTCGAACAGGCCTTTGTCGCTTTCGATGTAGTCCAGCAGCCCGGCCATCGCGTCAAAGCGCTGCGCATTGCCAGAAGCCGCCAGCGCCGCCATCTGCGCCTCCAGCGCGGCCCCGCGCTCGCGGTTCTCGTGGAACAGGCCCTGGCCCACCTGGTTGGCCATGGCGCGCTCGTTCGTACCCAGGGTTTTCTCGTCGGCGAACAGCACAATGATCTTGCGGTAGCCCGCCAGCACATCCCGCATGCCCGCCAGCAGCTTGCTGGTGTCCATGGGCTCCGCCGTCGCGACGGCCAGCGGTGCGGGCGGCGTCTTGCCGCGCCAGCTCTGGCTGTCCACGCCGATCACGACGGCCGTTCCTGCGGCCAGCAGCAGCACGGCGCCCGCGGCCCCCAGGGCCAGTTTGGTGTTTTTCTTCATCGTGGTGTTGTCGTTTTCATTCTCGTGATGGCAACCCGGCCGGGCCGGTGTTGCCTATCGCCCTCTGGCGCGCCGCCGGCCTTGCCTGTGGCGACGCATACCCTCTGCGGTGGATCATAGCTTTGCGCTCGCGCCCGGCGGGGCATCGTGCGGGCATGGGGTGTCGCACTGAGCCTGTCAGCGCATTCCGACTTCACAGGGCTGCGCCGGCTGTCACCGCCCAAACCCTCTCGCCGCGAGCATGGAAACTTTCACCAGGAGATTTCCCATGCATATCATTCTTGGCGGAACCGGCCATGTGGGCTCGGCATTGAGCCGGCGCCTCATGGATGCCGGCGAGCCCCTCACCATCGTCACGCATGACCCGAAGAAAGCCGGCAAGGCCCACAAGGATGTACCCCGGGGCGCGCAGGTAGCCCTGGCCGACGTCCACGATGTGCCGGCCCTGCGCAAGGTACTGCAGCAAGGCACGCGCCTTTTTCTGCTCAATCCCTCCGCCGCACCGTCCACCGACACCGACGCCGAGGAGCGCAGCACGGTCAAGTCCATCATCGAAGCGATGCGGGGCCTGCGCCTCGAAAAAATCGTCGCGGAATCCACTTACGGCGCCCAGCCCGTGCAGCGCGCGGGCGACCTGGGCATTCTGTACGACATGGAAAAAGCCCTCGAAGCCCAGCCCATCCCTTTCAGCGTGATACGCGCGGCCTATTACATGAGCAACTGGGATGCGGCGCTGAAAACCGCGCGCGACGAAGGCGTCATCGACTCCATGTTCCCGGTCGACTTCAAGCTGCCCATGGTTGCCCCGCAGGACCTGGGCGAATTAGCCGCTCGGCTCATGACCGAGCCGGCCGACAAAACCGGCGTCTTTTATGCCGAGGGCCCTGAGAAATACAGCCCCGGCGACGTGGCCGCGGCTTTCTCGGAAGCGCTGGGCAAGCCGGTGTCGGTGCGCGTCACCCCGCCTGGGCGGTGGGAAGAGGGCTTTAAAGCCTTGGGCTTCTCGCCCGCCGCGGCAAAGTCCTATGCTGAAATGACACGCCTCACCTATGAGCAACCCTACAGCGCCGAGTCGCCCGTGCGCGGGCGCACTTCGCTGCGTGCCTATGTGCAGGCACTGGCGGGCCGGCAGGGCGCCTAGGCATCCCCGCAGCCCCGGCATGGCGCGGCGGCCCGGGCGGTGGCATCATCGGCCCCATGCCCGCAGCACCCCCGCACCAATGCCGCGTCCTGGCCACCCCGTGGGAAGGCGTGTACGCCACACACATTGACAGCGCGCGCCACTACCGCCGCCATTCGCATTCCGTCTTTGGCGTGGGGCTCATCGAACACGGCGCGCAAAAATCCGCCAGTGGCCGGGGCCAGGTCGAGGCCTATGCCGGTGACGTGATCATGTGCAACCCCGGCGAGGTGCATGACGGCCAGCCGCTGGGCGGCCCTTCGCGCCGCTGGCGCATGGTCTACCTGGAGCCCGCCGCCATGACCGCCGCGATGGGCGTGCCCGATGCGGCCGCGCTCGAGCTGACCCGCCCCGTTGCGCAGGACGCGCGGCTGCGCCGGGCGCTGGACCGCCTGCTGCGGCAGCTGCAGCGGTGGAGCGATGGCAGCTGCAGCCCTGATGTGACCGATGCGGTTGATATGGCCGATGCACTGGCCTGCGAAGAGTCGCTGGCGCGGGCCTGCGAATTGCTCGCGGGCCGCCACACCTTTGCCGCGGCGCCGTCGCGCCTCGCAGAAGGTACGCCTTCCATCACCCCGCAACTCCACCAGGTGCGCGACCGCCTGGCCGCCGACCTGCTCGCGCCGCCCGCGCTCGCCGAGATGGCCCTCATGGCCGGCCTGAGCCGCTTCCAGCTGCTGCGGCATTTTGAAAAAGCCTTTGGCCTCACGCCCCATGCCTGGCTGCAGCAGCAGCGCGCCGAACGCGCGCGCGGCCTGATACGCCGCGGCGCCAGCCTGGCGCAGGCCGCGGCCTCCTGCGGTTTTGCCGACCAGAGCCATATGACGCGGCTTTTCACGCGCCAGTTCGGCTTCACCCCCGGCGCCTGGCAAAAGGCGGCCGCCCGCCCGGCCGGCCTGCAATAACGTTCAAGACGCCGGCCCGGCGCCGGGCCAGACTGCGCGCTGTTTATCCATTCCACGGAGCAGCGCGCATGTTCTTTCGCCATTCAGACGCCCTCTGGGCCGACTACCCCGAGCTGGTGCCCGGTGTGCTGCATGCCCGCGGCATCAGTGCCGGCGCGGATGTACGCCCCCGCGTCGCCCACTTCAACACCCTTGCCCAGGCCCGGCTGGCCGCCGCTCCTGAGGGTGAGTTTCCCGAGGTGCAGGCCTGGCGGCGTGCCTTCTCCAAAATGGGCCTCAAGCCCACGCAGTACCGCTGCGCGTCCGAATCCCTGCTGCGCCGCTTCCGCAAGGAAAACGCTTTGCCACCGCTGCATCCGCTGGTCGACTTGTGCAATGCCATTTCGCTGGCCTTTGCGATTCCGATTGCGGTGTTTGACATCGCCAAGGTCGTGCAACAGCTTGAGGTGCGCTATGCCTCGGGCGCTGAAAACTATCTGACGTTTGGGGGAGAGATTGAACACCCCGAGGTGGGTGAGATTGTTTTTGCCGACGCCGCCGAGCCTGCGGCCAATGCCCACGCCCGCCGCTGGACGAATCGGCAAAGTGGACTGTCTGCTGTCAGTGCGGGGACGCGCGATGTGCTCATCGTGGCTGAGGCTTTGCATGCCTCGGCCGCCGAGGATGTGGGGCGCTTGCTCGGCACCCTGGCGCAGGAATTGGCAGCTGTCGGGTCTGTGGAGTCCAGGACCCAGCTGCTGAGCCGGGCCTCACCGCGGTTTGAGTTTTAACTCCCTCCCCCGCTGGGGGAGGGTTGGGGTGGGGGCCAGTACGGCCTTTGAACATGCGCGGCGAAGTTTCAAGCGCCGCCAGCCCCCATCCCTGCCTTCCCCCAGCGGGGGAAGGAGCAAGACAGCTCAACCCGGCTGCTTGTTCACAAACCCAATCACCAGCCCCTTGGCCGTCACGGTGATCGTGCTCGGCTGCACGCCCATGCTGTCGGGCAGTGCCAGGTCCTGCGGTTTCAGCGTATGCAGCACCGCGCCCTGCAGCGCCTGCTCCGCCAGCTGTGGCCCATAGCTGGACAGCAGCATGGAGACCTCAGGCGGCACGCCGTCGAATTGCAACGCGTTCACACGCAGCTCATGCGCGCGAATGGTCATGTCGCTGGCCTCATAGCGCAGCGCGAAGTCCAGGTCAAACGTGCCGGGGTAGGCACGCCGCAGCGCCGGGCCGCCGGCTTCCACCGCCATCGTCGCGCCCAGCCGGTTTTGCTCCGTCATCATGCGCAGCTGCGGCGCCTGCACCGTGATGTCGAGGATGCCGTTGGCGCGTTTGCGCACCGGAAAGCGTTTGGCCACTGCCTCCTGCAGCTGCGCCGTCGTCACCGTGTAGCTGGGCTGGCCGTGCGCGCTGAAGAGCGCCAGCCAGGCCGCACCGCCCAGGGCCAGGCGTGTGGTGGCTGCCAGCAGCCTGCGCCGTTGCAGGGCGTGTTGGCCGCCTTGTGGATCTTGCGGGTCTTGCGGATGGAGTGCTCTCATCATCCCTTCGATGGTGCACCACCCGAATAGTTTCCCGCGTCAGCCAATGCCGCGAAACGCATGCCGACGGCAATGCCTGTTACGGCCCCTTACCGTGCTCTACCTCGCTTTACCGTCCCACCACCGACCAGCCCGCCTTCTGGTTGCTCTTGTCGTTCTCATACTCCCAGGCCGTGCCGCAGCGGTCGCATTTGTAGGGCGTGATGGTGACCAGCCCATGGCGCCGCGTCTCGTGGCGCGGCGAGCCCTGCACCAGCTCCGGGTGGCCGGGTGCCTTGCGCCAGTGGCGCTGTATGCCCGCGCAGGCCTCGCACAGTTCCATCTTTTTGAGTTCTTGCGCGCGCTGGGGGTCTTGGGCCATGGTGTGTTCGTTTGAGTGTTTGTGAGGAGCAGGCCTTCGATTGTCGCCCGTCTGTTTCCGCGGCACCAGGGCGGCGACCACGTTGCCGCAGGGGCGATCATTTGACCCGCCCCATCCTCAGGCCTATTCTTGAATCGCCCAGTCACTCTATTCGGGAGATACATCATGTACAAGCGAATTTTGCTGGCTTACGACGGTTCCAAACCCGGCCAAAAAGCCCTGCTGGACTGCCGCGAGATCGCCCAGTGGAGCCAGGCCTCCCTGACGCTGATCGCCGTCATGCCCCTGCAGCGGCAGGTCGTCGCCGCCGAAGGCGTGATCTACGAGCAAAGCGTCATTGAGGAAGACAGGCATCGCTACCAGGGCATCCTCAACGACGGCCTGCGCCAGCTCATCGAAGCCGGCCACGAGGCCAAGGGCGAAGTGCTCTACGGTGAAACCGTCGATGAAATCGTGCGCTACGCCAGGCAGGTGGATGCCGACCTCATTGTGGTCGGCCACAAGCACCTTGAAGGCTGGGCCGCCCGCTGGTGGCGCGGCTCGGTCTCCAAGTCGCTGATCGCGCATGCGCCCTGCAGCGTGCTGGTGGTGATTACCCGTTAAAACGCGGGCGGGGCAATCAAAGTCTTCTGACCGTATTGGCGGATACCTTTACCGGTATTCATCTGCGTAAATCTGCGTAATCTGTGGATACATATTCATCCGCAGATTTACGCAGATTAAAGGCGGCGCATCCGCGCTGAAGGTATCGCCCTGCCTCGACAACGCGGCGCAACGGCTTGGAAAAAAATCTTTGAAATAGCCGCTTGACTTAGAGCGCGCTCGAAGTCGTACAGTCAAACCCATGACTGCCGCACCCACCGTTTCCCTCACCATCGCCGAGGCCGCGCAGGCCTCGGGCCTGAGCGCCTACACCCTGCGCTACTACGAGCAGATAGGCCTCATCGCCCCCATAGACAGGCGCAGCGGCGCGCGCCGTTACAACGACGCCGACATGCGCTGGCTCGACTTCCTCGTGCGCCTGCGCGCCACCGGCATGTCCATGCGCGATATGCAGCGTTATGCCCAGCTGCTGCGCATAGGCAACGCTTCCGCCACCAGCGTGGCCGAGCGCCAGGCCCTGCTGGAAGCCCATGCCGAACGCCTCGAGGCTGAGATACGCGCCCAGCGCGAGACCCTTCAATACATACGCAAAAAGATCCGCACCTATGAGGAGCTGCGCGCCCAACCCAAACGCGCTTGATCCAAACCCGCCGAGCCTCCCCCGTTCGGGCTGAGCTTGTCGAAGCCCTGTTCGATCCTTCGACCCTTCGACCCTTCGACAAGCTCAGGGCGAACGGTGGGAAAAAAGCTCAGGGTGAACGGTGAGAAAACCAACCGCCACGGTTGAGGACAACCCCACAACCCCACAACCCCACAACCCCACAACCCCACAACCTCACAACCTCACAACCTCACAACCCATACCGCCATCAACTTCAAAGGACCAACCACCATGATCAAAACCCGAACCCTGGGCCGCAACGGCCCGCAAGTCTCCGCCATTGGCCTGGGCTGCATGGGCATGAGCGAGTTCTATGCGAACCGCGACGACGCCGAATCCATCGCCACCATCCACCACGCGCTGGACAAAGGCCTCAACTTCCTCGACACCTCCGACATCTACGGCCCGCACACCAACGAGCTGCTGATCGGCAAGGCCATCGCCGGCCGCCGCAAGGATGTGTTTATCGCCACCAAGTTCGGCATCACCCGCGACCCCAACGATGACAAGGTGCGCGGCTTCAACGGCCGGCCCGAATATGTGAAAGCCAGCTGCGACGCCAGCCTCAAGCGGCTGGGGATCGAGCAGATAGACCTCTACTACCAGCACCGTGTCGACAAAACCGTGCCCATTGAAGACACCGTCGGCGCCATGGCCGACCTGGTGCGCGCCGGCAAGGTGCGCTACCTCGGCTTGTCTGAAGCCTCCGCCGCCAGCATCGCGCGCGCCTGCAAGGTCCACCCCATTGCCGCGCTGCAAAGCGAATATTCGCTGTGGACGCGCGACCCCGAATTCACCGGCACCCTGGCCGCCTGCCGCGAGCACGGCGTGGCCTTTGTGGCGTATTCGCCGCTGGGCCGCGGCTTCCTCACAGGCGCCTTCAGCAAACCCGAAGACCTGCCCGCCGACGACTACCGCCGCAAGTTCTCGCCGCGCTTTGCCGAAGAAAACTTCCAGCGCAACCTCGCCCTGGTCGACACCGTCAAAAAAATCGCCGCCGGCAAAGGCGCCACCGCCTCGCAGATCGCGCTGGCCTGGGTGCTGGCCCGGGGCGAAGACATCATTCCCATCCCCGGCACCAAGCGCCGTACCTACCTGGACCAGAACATCGCCGCGCTGGATGTGGTGCTGAGCCCCGCGGATCTGGCCGAGCTCGACAAGGCCTTCCCGCCCGATGTGGCCGCGGGCCTGCGCTACCCGGCGGCGTTTTTGGGGTCGGTGAATGCCTGATTGAAGGCCTGGGGCTGCGGCAGTGGCTGAAAGCGGATATCCACCACCGAGCCTTTGGCCACCGCCGACGAAATGGCCAGCGACCATTTGAAGCGCTCGCAGATCCGCTTCGTCAAAAACAGCCCCAGCCCGCGTCCGCCGCCGGGCTTCATCGACGTTTGCAGGGCCGCGCTATAGCTGCGCGCGGCCTCCACCGCGTCAAAGCCCTCCCCGGAGTCGCTCACCCGCAGCCTGTGCGGCGTGAGGCTGACCGTGACGTCCCCCTTCTGGGTGTTCTCGGCTGCGTTCCTCAGAAGGTTGGCGATGACTATCCTGACCATCGCTTCCGGCGCATTCACGCAAAGGTTCACGCATTCCACCAGCACAAAGCGCGCGGGCTTGAAGGCCAGCAAGTGCTCATGGTCCTGCATCAGGTCCTGCAAGACCAGGTCGACCCGGGTGCTCTCCATCTCCGCGTCGCCATCCGGCTCGCGCGACAGGTAAAGCAGCGCGCCCATGGTTTCGGTCAGGTTGTCGACCGTGCCGCGAATCCGCGCCAGCGGGCCTTGCGCCTGCGCGGCAAGCGGCTGCTTCGCGAGCACGTCCACCGCGCCGCTGATCACCGCGATCGGCGTGCGGAACTCATGGCTGGCCTGGTCCAGCAGGCTGCGTTCGCGCTCGATAAAACGCTCCACCCTTTCCAGGTGGCGGTTGACCTGCACCGCGATGTCGTGCAGCTCCGCCTGCGCGTAGTCGACCGACAGGCGTTGCGAAGGCTGCTCAGGGTCCAGCGCTTCCATGCGCTGCGCCAGGGCCCTGGCCGGCTTGCGCAGGCTGCCGTGAAGCCAGAGCAGCGTGGCGCCCACCAGCGCCAGGTTGACCAGCACAAAGACGAGGCCCCCTATGCCCACCTTGTTCTGCAGCTGCTCGATGTCGGTCATGTCGATGACGGTGACCACGCGGCCGTCCGCGACCGGCGTCACCAGGGCCGCGTAGTCGTGCTCGTCAAACCGGTCCAGGTCCGATTCGCTGTAGAAGCCGGCGGGCAGCGTGGCCAGGTAGGCCGGCATGTCGGCAGGCAAGGCCGTGCCGCTCTTCAGGTGCCATCCCTTGTAGGCGCCTTGGGTCGGCAAAGGCAAAGCTTGCTGGCTCGTGCTGCCGGCAATGTAGTGCTGGGTGGTCGAGCGCAGTATCTGCTCCCACACCGGGTGCGTGATCATCACCTGGCCGAAGCCCACCGAGACAGTGACGCCCACCGCCAGCAACACCCCAAACGCCACAAACAGCGCGCTGATGCGCCAGTGCAGGTCGAACATGCGCCGTTTATTCGCCATCCTGCACCCGCAAGCTGTAGCCCTGCCCGAGCACCGTGTGCAGGATTTTCGGGGCGCCCTTGCCGTCGAGCTCCTTGCGCAGCAGGTGCATGTGCGACCGCAGGATGTCTTTGTCCAGCGTCCGCTCGCCCCAGATGCGCGACTCCAGCTGCTCGCGGCTCACGATGTGCGGCGAGCGGCGCATCAGGATCTCCAGGACCTGCCGCTTGATCGGCGACAGCGACAGCTCGCGGTCTCCCCGCGTCACCACCAGCGACTGCAGGTTAAAGCGCAGGTCGCCCACTTCCAGCACCTGCCCCGGGGCCTGCGCCGCCAGGCTGCGCGTCACCAGCACCCGCAGGCGCATCTCCAGCTCCGGCAGCGCGATCGGTTTCACCAAGTAGTCGTCGGCCCCGGCTTCAAACCCCTGCAGCTTGCTGCCCAGCTGGTCCTTGGCCGTCAGCATGATCACCGGCGTCCTGGACTTGAGCTCGTCCCGCAGCTGCGTGAGCATGGCCAGGCCGTCCATGCGCGGCATCATCCAGTCCAGCACGATCGCGTCGTAGTGGTTGGCCTGCACCATGCCCAGGCCCGATTTGCCGTCGGGCGCGGCGTCGGGCTTGTGGCCGCAGGCTTCCAGGTAGTCGTAGATGTTCGCCGCCATGGGCGCGTTGTCCTCGACGATCAGGATGCTCAAAGGGCCTTCAATCATGTCCATCTCGGTCCTCCACCTCGCTCCGCTCGCGCAGCGGCGCGGCGGATATCAGAATTTGCGGGAAACCCCGACAAACAGCGAAGTTACCCCATGCGCGTCCCTGTCGACCAGGGGGCTGTTGCGAATCTTGCCCGGCAATGCGCTGTAAGACAGGCCGCCCTGCAGAATCCACTTGTCGGCAAAGGGCCGCATCACCTCGATGCCGACACGCGGGATCACCGCGCTGCCCGGCTTGTAGTTCACCACGCCGCGGGCCACTTCCGCGTCCAGGGTTCCGTAGTAGTAATTGGCCAGCTTCGCCGAATAATGGCTGATCGCGATGTTGGGCGTGATCGTGGCCGATCCCCACTGCAGCGGATAGCCGTATTTGGCCGAGGCCTCGTAACCCTTGCTCGCGCCCGACACGTCGGCCTTCAGCGCCAGCTCCACCACACCCATGCGGCTTTTGAAAGACCCGGCAATCCCCAGGTCCAGGCCGTTGTCGCGGTCCTCCAGCAGGTTGCGGTTGATGCCCCTGGCCGCCAGCTCCGCCACACCGAAATCATCTTTCTTGATGCCGCCCAGCCTGGCGCCCAGGGTGGCATCCAGCGTGAAACCGTCACGGCTGAGCAGGTGGTAGCCACCGCTGATCCCGCGCCAGAAAAACTTCTCGCCCTGGTAGCTGACAAGCGGCACCGCGCGAAGCTTCGCGCTTTCCCCCGCGTAGATGTCGGTGCGCGCCGCCACGCCCACACCCAGGCCCCAGGGTGAAGTGCCGGCCTCGGGCTGGGGCTGCGCATAAGCGCCGGTAGCGGCCGTTAGCGCTGACAGCAACACCACACCGGCGGGAACAACAACAGATTTGCGCTTCATAAAGGATTTCCTTTGGGACGGTTTTTGGAAAAAAGGCCGCCGGCGGACCGCCGGGCTGCACGCACTGTGTCGCGCCGCTGTCGCGGAGATGTCGCGACATCCCCGCGACGGCAGGCGCCGACCATCACCGCCTTCTTTCCCTTTTTCTTTTCCCTTTTTGAAACCGGACACATCTGCATGACCAAACGCCAAGCCCGTCCTGACGCCGCCTCTGCCGCTTCTGCCGCCCATGCCGCCTCGCCTGCGGCTGCCAGGCCCGCCTCCCTGGCCGGCGCTGAAACACACCCGCGCCCGACCGAACGCGAGCCTTCCGCCACGGCCGCGCTTCCGCTGTTTTCGCGGTTCTTCCTCGGCGCATGGGCCGGCAAGCCCGGCATGCTGCGCGGACGCAAGTGATGAGGGTGTGGCGCCGGGGTCCGGCGCCCAAGTTGCGCAGCTTTGCGCCGGGTTGCCCAAGCAGCCAGGGCACGGCATCAAACGCCGCGGGCAATCCCCTGGGCCAGAAGCAGGCCCCTCTCCCACGCCGAACGCATCTGGCCGTACAACTGCTTTGAAATACGAGGGTCGTTGCGGCACCGGGCAAGCGTCTGCACCATGCCTTGGGCAATGCCCTCAATCACCGCCTGGGGGTTGGAAACCCCGCAGACCCGCCGGCCAAAGTCCAGCAACTCCGCAGCGGAGGGATAGGCTTTTGAGCCTTTGGGGCCGGCAAAAAGTTTGAGCGCCATGGTGTAGTCCTCCAGCTCGGGGCCGCCATCGTAGCGTTGGTATTTGTAGATGGAGGTTGTCACCACATCGAACATGGGGGCCAGGCGCACATCATCAGCGCCGCTATAAAGAACGCCGAAGTTTTTGAGATGGCCGTCTCCGTTGCGCACCATGGCCGTGAAGGCGACCTGCTCGTAGAAGCGCGCCAGTTCGGCGTCCGGCAGGTTGATCAACTTCAGGGCAGCAACGACCCGCTCGTAGCTGCCGTGGTACTTACGGTCTGAGAGCGTGTCGCGCACCCGCTGCCCCATGAGCGAGGCCGCATCCTCAAACCCCAGGCGCGAAGCGTCCGGCGCGATGTCGAAACGCTCGATCACCAACAGCGAGCCGTCTGCGGAGAGGTCGAACGGCGCCACCTGAATGCCTGCTTCGCGGGCTGCACTCAGGCACATGAACTCGTTGGCAGACAGGCCGGGATAGCGTTCAGCCGCCATCTTCACGATCAGGGTAGGCACCGGCACCGCGGCCCGGTCGGGCACCATGATCTTGGGCTGGATACCCGAGATGCCCGCGCCCGTGGACAGGTAGGCGTGCATCAGCTCCTGGAAGCGCGCGGGACCGTTGCCGCTGGACAGCAGGTCGGCCTTGTTGACCACCGAAGAGAACGTGGGTGGTGGCGCATCCGGGAGCCGATAGCCCAGCCGTCCGATGCCGTTGTTGCCCATGAGGGCAAGCAGGTGCATCGGTGTGATCACCTGCTTGGGGAAAAACTCGCGGATCTGCAGGAACAGGTAGCCCTCGGGGAGGTTCATGTCCATGGCCGGAAACAGGGCGCCGCCGCCGTCAAAGTGCAGAACGCTTGCCGGCATGAGCAAAGACACGCCGGGCTGGCCAGGGTTGTCGCGGCCTTAGGGCCTGTTAACCCTATTAATGCAAGATGCGTTGCGAGTCAAAAAGGCCTTGAGCAAGGCGCAAAACGCAGGCGGGGTAGACCCCGTCAAGGCTTTGCAACGCCGCGCAAGGCCTTTTTGATCGCAACCCGGAGGGAATGGGGTGAAAACGGCGCCACTCGGCGTTGCGCTCCTAGCCCAGACGCCCGGTCTGGGCGTCGTCGCGCGCCTTGATTGGCACCGTTTTCACCCCATTCGCATTTGCATTAATAGGGTTAACAGGCCCTAGTCGAATGTGAAGGTCGACGCGTGCGCAAGCCGCCCGCTGTGCGAACCGTTCACGTCTACATCGAGCAGGCGGATTCGCTCAGGAAGCATCGCTATCGTCTTCGTCGGCGAACCGGCGCTGCATTTCTTCAAGCGTCGGCATGCCCGCCTTCTCAAGGCTCAGGCAAAGGCCCATGGCGCGCAGGATGTCGAACAGGGAGGCAACCGTCACGTCACCCCCGCGCTCAAGCTTGTGCAGCACGGTTCGGCTGCGCCCAGCCTTGCTGGAGACAGCGACCGCCGAGAGTTTGTTGTCTTCCCGGTATTGGGCGATGGCCTTGCCGAGATCAGCCGGAAGCCTTAGTTTGTCCATCATAGTGAACATTATGGCAATAAATCATGAAATTGTCCATTTTCATGAACATGATTGCCTGGGCCGGCAAGTCCGGCATGCTGCGCGGGGGGGTGTGACGCCGGGAAATGCGCCGTGCGGGCTGCGGGCCGTGGGCTGCGGGCCGTGGGCCGTGGGCCGTGGGCCCCGCTGGCCTCAATGCGCGATGGCCAGCTTGCCGAAGTGCCGCCCGCCGGCGCTGAGTTCGGCATACGCCGCGGCGGTGTCGGCCATGCCAAACACGCGGTCGATCACCGGCACGATACGGTGCGCCGTGATCGCGCGGACCGCCTGCGCCAGGTCGGCCACCGAGCCGGTGCTGTTGCCCACGATGCGCAAGGCCTTCACGATGATGGGCAGCAGGTCAATCGCGGCGGCCGTGCCCGTGACAAAGCCCACCGTGAAAATCGTGCCGCCCATGGCCGCCGCGTTGATGGAGCGCTTGATGGTGGCCTCGCCCACTGTCTCCACCACCAGGTCCGCGCCGCGGCCGTCGGTGAGCTTGAGCACCTGCTCATCCCAGGCCGGCGTCGCGCGGTAGTTGATCAGGTGGTCCGCACCCAGCCGGCGCGCGCGCTCCAGCTTCTCGTCCGACGACGAGGCAATGATCACCGTCGCGCCCGAGGCCTTCGCGAACTGCAGCGCAAAAATGCTCACGCCGCCCGTGCCCAGAATCACCACCACCGACCCCGGCCGCACCGTGGCCGAGCGCACCGCGTTCCAGGCCGTGGTGGCGGCAATCGGCAGCGCCGCGCCCTGCACAAAATCCAGGTGCGCGGGCAAGGCAACCAGGCTGCTCGCGGGCACGGCCGCATACTCGGCCAGCGAGCCCTGCAGGGTGATGCCGCGCATCGCGGCCACATTGCGCGGCGTCATCGCGCCGTCCTGCCAGCCCGGCATGAAGTGCGGCACCACGCGGTCGCCAATCGCCAGGCCCATGGCGTTGCCGTCAACGCCTTCGCCCAGGGCCACCACCTCACCCGCGCCGTCGGCCACCGGCACCATCGGAAACGTCGCGCCCGGAAAGGCGCCGGTCGCGACCGCCACGTCCGCGTAATTCAGCGTGGCGGCACGCAGTCGCAGCAGCACCTCGCCGTGGCCGGGTTGGGGGTCGGGCAGTTCGGTCTGGCGAAATGCACTCAGGGAGTGGGAGGTCAGCTGGATCGCTTTCATGGTCTTTGCTTTCTTGAAAATCTTGAAAAGGAGGAAAGCGCCAGTGTTATTTAGAATCAATTGAAGATAAACGCCGATTTTCTTGATTCATTTAAAAGCGAGAGTGTCAAATGGACTTGCTGGGCAGCATGAAGGTCTACGTCCTTGCCGTCGAAAAAGGCAGCCTCAGCGCCGCCGCCACGGCCTGCGACATCTCCGCCACCATGGCCGGCAACCACCTGCGCACTTTGGAGAAACGCCTCGGCATGCAGCTGCTGAACCGCACCACCCGGCGCCAGCACCTCACGCCCTTTGGCGAGGACTACTACCAGCGCTGCAAGGAAATCCTGCGGCTCGTCGCTGAAACCGACGAGCAGGCGCAGCAGCAGCAACTAGCGCCGGCCGGCAAGCTGCGCGTCACCGCGCCCGTCTCCTTCGGCACCGAGGCCTTGATGCCCGCCCTGTCGGACTATCTGGAGCGCTATCCGCAGGTCAGCATCGACCTCGTCCTGAGCGACCGCGTGGCCGATCTGCTCGAAGAAGGATTTGAAGCCGCCATCCGTGTCGGCCCCGTGCCCGATTCGGCCCTCATCGCCAGGCCGCTAGCGCCCTACCGGCTGATGATCTGCGCATCCCCCGAGTACCTGGCACGCAGGGGCACACCGGTCATGCCCGACGAGCTGAGCCAGCATGAGTGCCTGTCTTTCTCGCCCTCCGCTGCGGCGCATTGGCGCCTGCAGGACCAGGAGCACATCTGCCGCGTGCCCGTCTCAGGCCGCCTGCAGGTCAACCAGGGGCAGGCCCTGCGTGTGGCCGCGCTGCGCGGCATGGGCATCGTGCTGCAGCCGGCCATCCTGCTTGAGGACGACGTGCGCGCCGGCCGGCTGGTCCAGCTCTTCCCCCATCATCAACTCCCCACCCGGCCCATGAGCATCCTCTACCTGCCCGACCGCTACCGCTCGCCCAAGCTGCGCAGCTTTGTGGATTTTGTGGTGGAGCGCTTCAAGTAGGTGGTGCCGTCATGGGTCATGGCCCATGGCTCATGGCTCATGGCTCATGGCTCATGCTTCACCCGCCGGAACAACTCCGGGTAGTCCAGCACAATGCCCTCGTCATCCACCGGCAACTCGGCCTTGAAGCCGCTGCCATCCAGGCTCTCAAACAGGTACAGCCTGTCACGCACGCGCGTATAAGCCTGCGCCTGCGGCTTCACCGCCAAGGCCGGCCCATCCACCCAGGCCATGCGGAATGTGCGCCGCTCCCCCACCGCCAGCGGCTCGCGGCGAATCGGAAAGCTGTTGGTAAACGGGGTGGGCCAGATGTCAATGTCCAGGCACCCCTCCAGCTCGGCCAGGCCACGGCCTTCGCCGTCTTGCCAATGGCCCTTGCCGTCCGTGCGCAGGCTCAGCACCCGGGTGGCGCCGCCTTTTGCAAGGGTGAGATCGGCGCGGCGAAGCTGCCAGGCCTCGTCCCACTCGAGGCGGTAAACCAGGCGAAAGGGCGTGTCGTCTTCATCGATGGCCAGCACCACGCTGTCAGCCTCACCCTGCTTCAGAAGCAAATGCTCAAGCCCCACGCCTTTCCAGGAATCGCTCCAGGTAGGCTGCCAGCAAATTGTGCGAGGAGAAGTTTCGTTGTTCACCATGGTGTGAGCCCTTTCGACGCCTGCTAGCGAATAGGCAAGCGTCAAGCACACGCTAACACCCCTGCTTTACCCTGCTGGTCTTGCGGTTTCTAAGGCGCTTGTCTAAAGAAAGCCAAGGCAAGCACGGTAGGTGTCGGCGGATACCCGGTCTTGAACATTAATCATGACCACAGCGCTGCCAAGAAAAAGCGCGGCCCACAGCCAGCCTGTGAAAATCATGGAATTGAGCTCCGCATCCTGGAGTTTTTTATGCTCACCACGCCAGAGGTACTGGTGCATGGCAGCGCTCTGCATGTCACCCTCCACAAACTTGAGCTTGCGATGAGCCAAGTCCGCCCATACCTCGGGGTGCCTTTGCCGAAAATGGGATTCCAGCTTGCCGTCGTGGAGCGCTCCCCCAATAAAGGCGCCCACCAGGCCGATGATGGCCAAGGCATGCAGCAGGGCCAGGGGGGTGCACATCAGGCTGCACCCGCGAAAGGCAAGCGCTTTGCCTCTGATTGCAGACCACGCAAACACTGGTGTGCCTTGTCCTCCAGATCCACGGGCAACTGTTGCTTGGCTTTTAAATAGTGGTTGGTGAACACATCCAGATACGCCTCCAGCGTCTCGGCCACCTGCTGCTCGCCGGCCAGCGCAAAACACAGCGCCGCCACCTCCGACGTACAGAAATGCTCATCGCGCTGCGACCGCCGTAACTTGTAGCGCGAGAGCTGCTCGCTCTGCAAACTCAAAACAGGCAAATGGTTCAGGTAAGGGCTTTTGCGAAACATCTTCCGCGCCTCGGGCCAGGTCGCGTCCAGCAGCACAAACAGCGGGCGCTTGGCTTGGTGCTCACTGCCGGCATTTGCTGCAATGGCAATGGGTGCCACCTCCGTCACCACCCGCTCCGCCGCCACAAACTCACCGGGAAAGACCAGGTAAGGCTGCCACTGCGGGTCAGCCAGCAAGGCCAGCAAGCCAGGGTCGACTTCGGTACGCGCCCACTCAAAGGCAAAAGTGTCCGGCACCACATCGGCAATCAACCAGCCCGTGTTGCTGGGCTTGAGCGCCTCAATATCCGCCATCACCAGGCACACACCTGCACGCACACCACCAGGCACCACGGGCCGCAAGGCGCACATGCAGTGGCTGGGAATCAGCCGGCAACCGTCACAACGCGGGTTGCGCGGGCCGCCGCGGGCGAGGAAGGGTTTGGAGGCGCGCGCCAGGCGGGTTGTGCGTAGGCGGGAGACGGCGTGGGGCATGGAGGACTTGGCAAGTTCAGAATGCCGGCTATGTTTGGAAAGCTAGGTAGCATCTACATAGACCGAAAATCTAATCTGTAGTTCTACGACTCTTCTCAAGATCTGCAGCAAGCAGTGTTAACCAGCCGGGCAAAATTAGTTGGTCTTCAGGCACGCCTGCGGCCACCAAATCACTTCGTAATTTGAGAACTGAAGAGCCCATTCGAAATGGTACGCGACAGGACACAACGGCATCCCAGGCGGCTTGAATTATTGCAGGGTAGCGCCGATGAATCTCAAGGATTCTTTCTACACCACCCCAAGATGAACTGCGCGCTTGACCGAGAAGTAGGTGCAAATACGTTTTGGCATTCTCGCTTCTCCATACTAGTGAGTCTGCATCCGCTGTTGTGCTTCCTCGCAACATATTGACAAGCTGTTCCGCGATGGTTTGTGTGTTGTAGAGAGGCGATCTAACACTCTCTAGCAGCCAAGTAGCGAGCGGCTCTTCATTTCGTGCAATATTGGATATCTCGCCGGCGAGGCCGAATCGGGCAATGAGCCGCTCGCACACCGATTGGCTCAGTGTCGCGCGGATCAACTCCATCCATTCTGTCTTTCTGGGGTCGCCAAATGGATTACCTGCATTCCAAAAAGGATCCGTGCCGCTAAAGATATCGTCCTGTGCATCGGATTGGATTACTGCTTTCAGTGCTAAAGCCTTCTCACGTTCTCGCAGAGGCCGCTCCGCGAGATTTTTGTCCCACCCTATCCAGCGAGATACAACTGCGATTAAATGAGAGGTAACTACGCCGGTCTTCGAGGCTTCTTGAATCACCGCGTTCGGACAAAATGACCACAGATATTCTAGGAATGAAAGACGTACTTCTGCATCCCTTGCAAAGGCGTGCCAAGACAGATCAGACTCAGAGTCTGCCATGTGCGTTAATGCTTCGCTGTAATGTGAAATAGCGAGATTGAAAAAATCTTGTGCTGAAGATGCAATGCTTACGTGTGCGATATGTGAGCCATGCTCAATGGCATTTACTATTGCCGAAAGATTCTTGGTTTCGGTCCACTCTCCGAACAGGTTTGCGAACTCTTTTTTTGTGAATGTGGGCTCATCGAATACCAAGTTCACCAGGCTATGAATGGTCTCACTCGACGCGTACGCCCAATGACCCAGTAGGCCCAATGCTGCCAGTATGACTCGTTCATCGCTAGGCGAGTTATTCGTCACCATTCGTGCAGTAACCTCGCGACGAAATTCGGTTTCTGCTGTTTTTTTCTCGGTCTCGTTTCCCGACCATAGTAGCCAGTTCGATTCGTGACTCGTGGCGGCATCGACTACGAATGAAGCCGCTTCTGGGCTCGCTTCGTGAATGATTTGATGAAGAAGTAGCCCAAACCAATCGATTTCATTTGGGTTATATCGTTGAGCTGCGTTCTTGAGAACGCCAATTTTCCTCGCTATTAGCTTGACTCGCCTGGGTTCTTTTGGCAAATACTGTTTGGTCGAAACAAGCGTGGAGTCTGGGAGGAAGGGGCAACATGCCGCAAATGATTGGGTAGCGAGCGCGAATTTTTGGGCGTCGGTTGGTGGAGGTATTTCAAAGGGAATATCAACCACTTTTTCTAAAAAGGTTTGTGCATTCTCGCCATATGCTGCGGAGTATTCGGTCAGAGCACGCGCAACCACTTTTCTGTCAAATGCCAAGACAAAACTAAATCCCGGCCAGTCGAGAAGCTCTCGCAAGGCTAGAAGAGTCCTAGGTATTAAGCGTGGATCGGCGCGATCCAGATCATCAACAAAAACGATCACTCGCCGGCTATTGAGCTGAGCCACCAGTGCGTCTATGTCACGCTTGTCGATTGAGAGCCACGCGAAAGCAGACTCGGCTACGCCCGCTACTGCATCGGATGTGCCAGGGGGCAGTTGCCCTGCGATTTCGGCGCCGCGACCAATATGTATGCCAAATTTTCCTAGTCCTTTTGCTCTCACTGCGAAAGTCTTCGCAATCCCGATTTTGGGCGCCTTGATATCTCTAAGGCGTAGCTGCTTAGTCAGTTCAGAATAAAGCAAATGCAGAATGCCAGAGTCACCGACCGCAGACCATGCAGATGACCTTACGATGATTGAACCGTCATCTATTTCAAGACGCTCAAGTAGATTAAGTATGCTAGTTTTTCCACTACCCCAAGGACCATATAAACCGATGCGGGTGGACCAGTTCGCTGGAGTATTCAGAATGGTTCTGTGAATTGCGTTGGCAATTTTTGTGGCGCCTAGTAAATCTTCAGCTGGTGAAGTAATCGGGGCGTCGTGCCCCTCAATTGGATACTTGCCGTCCAGTTGTTTCGAGGTCATTGGTTTCTCTGTTCTTTAGAGGGTCGCGAATTGCTTTGCATTCCATGTATTCAAGTCCATGCGGAACAAAGCGCTTGACCAAACGCACCAGATCCATGAATCCCGATCACAAGCCTTTGCGTCGCGCGAGTCGCTGCCACATAGAACACTCGCGCAGCCTCCTTCTCGTCCTCCCCAGGCGAGGGCATGTTCCCCACGCCGGGTAATGCCACCACGGGAAACTCCAAGCCCTTGCTGACCTTCATGGTCATGACTTTGACTTTGTTGCTGGCGGGATCGAAGTCTCCAGGGCCAAGCCGGTTCTCCACTGGCAACTTGCGTTGCGCCAGCGCCTGCGCGCACATGTCGCGCGTCTTCGTGTCCGCGCACAGGACCGCCATATCTCCCCAGGCAAAGCCTTCTTTATGGGCGTTGGCCAAATGGTCGGCAATAGCGAATGCTTCATCGCGCAGCGTGGGTAAGCGAATGATGAGTGGCGCTTCGCCTTCGCGCCCGCAACTGACAGGCTTGAGCAGCGGAATGCCGTCATCATCCCGGTCATCCGCCGTCAGAAAATCGGCCGCAATCAGGTTGGCGGTTTGCAGGATTTGTTTGGTGTTGCGGTAATTGATTTTCAGGATGGTGGTGCGGCCTTGCGCCTGCACGCCCACACTCTTGAAGCTGAACTGTTTGCTGCGGCTGCGTTCGTAAATGCTTTGCGCATCGTCAAAGAGCAACAGCAAGCTGTTGGTGGCTGGGTCGACCATCTGCGTGACGAGCTTGAGCCATTCAGGCGCGAAGTCGTGGCCCTCGTCAATCATGACGGCCTGGTACTGGCCGCTTGGAATGTGCTTGCGGTCTACCGCGGTAATGACACGCTGCACCAGCTCTTCCACAAACTGCTTGCTGCCAACTTGCCCCGGCAGGGTTTGCCCAAAAGCCACCAATTGGTCGCGACACCATTTGTGAAAGTGGCGCACATGTACTTTGCCGCTCAAGCCTTTGGCGTTCATCACGCTGTGGAGCTTCACGCCCAGCGGTTCGTTGAAACACAGGATGAGGATGGGCTTGGAAGTTGGTGTGTGCGCTTTGGCAAGGTATTCCGCGCGGTAGCCGAGGATCATGGTCTTGCCCGAACCGGCCACGCCGTGAATCACGCGGTGGCCGTCGCCCAGGCTGCGGGCCAACTGCTCTTGCTGCAAATCCATCACGCGCATGATGTCGGGCAGTTCGGCTTCTTCATCGCTGTCATTGAAAAGAGCACCCTGCGTTTGTACGCGTACTTCGGGGAACATGATCCAGCGCACGCGATCAAGCTGCGGCAGTGACATGGCGCCGCCCATCATGTAGGGGAACATGTCCCATAGCCGGCTTTGAAGCTCTTCCGCACTCACCGACTCCAGCATCTCGTCCTGGCAGATCACGCGGTGGGGTTCTATGGCATTGCCGAGTTCGGCATCATCAAACTGCTTACGGGTAATGCCGGTAAACACCACGCCGTAGCTCCACGGAAAGGCCAGCTTGCCCTTGTATTTGCCGTCTTCGTGCACCAGCTGTTTGTCGCGCTGCAAGGCATCGATCACCTGGTGCGTATGTTGGCGCGCCTGCTCCAGGGGACTCAGGACACTTTTGGGAATACCGTCTTGAAGGATTTCCCAGGTCTGTTTATCGGCGCGCAGGATGGTGCTCAGCCGCCAGTCTTTAACCTCCAGCACCATCAGGCCGCGCCGGGGGTGTATCACTACAAAGTCGGGGTGCGCGTACTTGGGGCCAACCGGCACGTCGTACCAGAGCAGATAGTCGTCGTCTAATTTTTGCTCCAGCCGTTCCGCCAGCCGCCTTTCGCCGCTGGTCATACGGGAAACGCAGGTGCCGATTGAGGGAATAAGAGTCGCCATGCCGAAGTCATCAACCTACTAACAGTTTGTGACAACCATCATGACGGTTAAAGCTGCGTACAGCTAGGGTGCTTCTGTGGGCGGGGCGGGCGAAACCTTCGAATTTGCTGGATTTCACATGTAAATATTCACCAAAACACTGCCCCCGTCCGACTTCTCCGCTTTCCCCCTCATCCCTTGTCCTACGCCGCACCCCGCGCGCCCGGCTTACCTTGGTACTTTTCAGGAGGCACACCATGAGCCAGCATCAGGACTTCCAATCCTTTATGAAAACCCGCCAGCATGCCGCGGCGGCGTATGTCAGCGGCAATGCCGCGCCGCTTGCGCGTGTGGTGGCGCATGAATCACCGGCCACGTTTATGGGACCGGGCGGTGGGGCGGTGCAGGGTGCGGAGGAAGTGTGGTCGCGCTACCAGCAGGATGCGGGCCGGTTTGAGCCTGGCAGCACGACGGAGCTGGAAGTTTTAGACATGGCGGCGGGCGAGACGATTGCCTACTGGACGGGTTACCAGAAGGCGATGGCGCAGATGAAGGGGCAGGACAAGCCTGTGCCCATGAAGCTGCGGGTGACCGAAGTGTTCCGGCTGGAAGGGGATTCGTGGAAGCTGGTGCACCGGCATGCGGATCCGCTGGCGGAAGCGAAACATTAACTAGCCCCCACGGTCGCTCACTTACGTGTAGCTCCCTGCCCCCCGAGGGGGCCGCTGCGCCTGCGGCCTGGCAAAGCCAGTTCCGCGGCCCCTGCTTGGTTTAAGAGACCCGTTTGAAGCTTGAGCCTGCCGGCGTAGTAAGCCTGGGTGCGTAGTTGGTGGCCGCTGGCCCCCACCCTGCCCTCCCCCAGCGGGGGAGGGAGTAAGTCAGGGGAGCAGCTCAGGGGGAGAGGGAAGCCCTACCCCTCAAGCCACCTTCACATCAATACGCCGGGGCTGGGCGTGTGCGGCTTTGGGGATGCGCAGCTTGAGCACGCCGTGGGCCAGCTCGGCGCTCACGTTCTCGGTGTCCAGTTCCTTGCTGAGGCTGAAGACGCGGTGGAAACGTCCCAGGCCGACCTCGGTGTGGCTGGACTGCAGGCCTTCGGGTGCGGCCAGGGCGGAATCGGCCTCGATGGTGAGGGTGTCGGCCTCGACCTGGAGCTTGAGGTTCTCCTTGGGCACGCCCGGTAGGTCGGCGTAGAGGGTGATGCCGCTGCTGTCTTCGACCACGTCAACGGGTGGCGTGAGGGTGGCATTGGCATAGCGGGCTGACTGCCCCTGCCGGCCTTGCTGCTGTTGCGTAACCTCGTGGGACGAAGAGCCGTTCTGCATGGCGACATTGCTGCCGCCGTTCTGGCCGTTGCGGCTGTCGGTGGTTTGGCTGGTGGATTTGGTGCCGAACATGGTTGACCTCCTTTGTCTGTAGGTTTGACGCTGTCTGTCTGTTGCTTGCCAGACGCTCAGTGGATGGTGATGCGGCGAGGCTGTGCGGCCGCGCGGCGCTTGATGCTGATGTGGATCAGCCCGTCCTTGAAGCTGGCGTCGACGGCATCGGGGTCGGCGTCTTCGGGCAGGCTGATGACGCGGCGGAAGCTGCCGTTAAAGCGCTCATTGATGTGCAGGGTCGACTGCTGGCCTGCCTCGGGCAGGCCGGACTTGCGTTCGCCGGCGATGGTGAGCATGCCGCGTTCCAGGTCGATCTGCAGGGATTTGGGATCGACGCCGGGGGCGAAGGCATAGACCTCGACGGTCTGCGGCGTGCCGCCTATGTTGAGGGCGGGAAAGCCGCCGCGGCCGAAGCCGCGGATGTTGGGAGACAGGTCGAGCGCCTGCTGTATCTCGCGTTGCAGGCGGTCCATCTCCCCGAACATGTCGTACGGAAATAGGGATCGAAACATGGCGATTACCTCCATTCATTCAGGTTGAACATGAAGCTTGAATGGCGCCGGCCCATTGGCTCGGCGCCCGGATGGAGGAATTAGGAGTTCGCCGAAAAATTTCAAGAGGGGCGAAACCGGATTTGCATCTGGCTGCTTGGGGGGCGTCTTGTTGCGCTGCGGGTGGGGATTTTTTAAGACTTTTTTCGCAAAAAGCGCCGGGCTGCGTGGACTTGGCTCCTTCCCCCGCTGGGGGAAGGTGGGGATGGGGGCCTCCGCGGTTTTGCCCCTTCTCCCTTCGGGAAAAGGCGGGGATGAGGGCTTGCGGCGCGTGAATGTCGCCGGGGTCGTTCGAAGGCCGCCGGCCCTCACCCTGACCCTCTCCCAGGGGGAGAGGGGATGAAGAGCAAAGTGTCGGGCGGGGTTTGGTATTGCTCCTTCTCCCTCTGGGAGAAGGCGGGGATGAGGGCTTGCGGCGCGTGAATGTCGTCGGCGTCGTTTGAAGGCCGCCGGCCCTCACCCTGACCCTCTCCCAGGGGGAGAGGGGATGAAGAGCAAAGTGTCGGGCGGGGTTTGGTATTGCTCCTTCTCCCTCTGGGAGAAGGCGGGGATGAGGGCTTGCGGCGCGTGAATGTCGTCGGCGTCGTTTGAAGGCCGCCGGCCCTCACCCTGACCCTCTCCCAGGGGGAGAGGGGATGAAATCGAAGGCTTTACGGCCGGCGTTCAAACGCCAGCTTGAGGCCCAGCCCGACCAGGATGGCGCCGCTGGAGCGGTACACCCATTTGAGCACCGCGGGCCGGGTGCGCAGCCAGCCCGAGAGCCGGCCGGCGCCGTAGCCGACGGGGCCTTTGACGACAAAGGTGAGGGCGGCAAAGCTCAGGCCCAGCGCGAAGACGGCGAGCGTGGGGTGGCTGGCGCCGGGCATGACGAACTGCGGCAGGAAGGCGAAATAAAACACCGCGACCTTGGGGTTGGAGACATTGGAGAGCGCGCCGTCGAGGAAGAGCCGGCCGGTGGAGCGCGGGGCCGCGCCTTCGACCTGCAGCGTGCTGTCCTTGCTGCGCAGCAGGCCTATGCCGATGTAGATCAGGTAGGCGGCGCCCACGAGCTTGAGCGCGACAAACAGCCATTCGGAGGTGCGCAAAATCGCGCCCAGGCCCAGCGTGGCGAGCACGGTGTGGCCTATGAGCCCGACACTGACGCCCGCGGCGGTGGCCACGCCGGCCGAGGAGCCCTGCGCGACGGAACGCGACATGACCAGCACCATGTCCTGCCCGGGCGTGATGATGACGACCAGCGAGGTGAGGATGAACAGCAGCCAGGAGACTTCGATGAGCATGGCGGATTCCTTGGGGTGAGCTGCCACTATATCGCTGGTGGTGTGTGGTGTTGCGCCTTGAGTGTTGCCCCTTCCCCCGCTGGGGGAAGGTGGGGATGGGGGCCGGCGGCGGATGAACTCGCGCAGTGGTGTTTGAAGGCTGTGCTGGCCCCCACCCCACCCTCCCCCAGCGGGGGAGGGAGTAAGAGGAGAGACCGGCTACCCGCCAAACAACTCCGTCATGAACTGCGTGGACTTCAACCCCGTGCCGGTCAGCAGCACCACCGTGGTCTCGGCGGCCTTGATGGCGCCCGAGGCATGCAAAGCCTCCAGCGCCGCGGCGGCTGATGAACTGGTGGGCTCGGGGTAGAGGCCGATGCCGGCCAGGCGGCGCACGGCGGCGGTGATCTGCTCTTCGGTCAGCGCCACGGTCTGCCCGCCGGATTCGCGGATCGCGTGCAGCAGCTCCTTTAAACGGATGGGCCGCTTGATGGCCGTGCCTTCGGCGATCGTGGGTTTGACGATGCGCTCCACAGGCGCGTCGCTGCCGGCCTGGAAGCTCGCATCAATCGGCGAGCAATTGAGCGGCTGGGCCGCAAAAAGTTTGGGCAGCTTGCTGATCTGGCCCGCGGCCACCAGCTCGCTGAAGCCGATGTGGCAGCCCAGCACATTGCTGCCGGCGCCGGCGGGGATGATGATGTTGTCGGGCGCCTTGAAGCCCAGGTCTTCCCACAGCTCGTAGGCGATGGACTTGGTGCCCTGCAAAAAGAAGGGGTGCCAGTTGTGGCTGGCATAGAAGATTTTTTCGGACTGGCGGATGGCCTCGTATTCGGATTCCTCGCGCGGGCCTTCGACGAGCTGCACCTCGGCGCCGAAGGCGCGTATCTGCGCGACCTTGGGCAGGGGCGTGTAGGCGGGCGCGAGGATCTTGACTTTGACGCCGGCCGCGGCGCCGGCGGCGGCAATGGCCGCACCGCCGTTGCCGGAGCTGTCTTCCAGAATGTGGCCCACGCCCAGCTGCTTGAGGAAGGACACCATCACACTCGCGCCGCGGTCCTTGAAGCTGCTGGTGGGGTTGAACCATTCGAGCTTGAAATGAGGCCGCAGCCCGCCCCACGCTTTTTCGACCAGGGGCGTGCAGCCCTCGCCCATGCTGGCGCTGCTGTCGATGTGCAGCGGCAGGGCGGCGCGGTAGCGCCACAGCGAACGCTCGCGGGTGTCAATGTCGTCGCGGCTGATGCCGGGCAGCGCGCTCAGCATCATGGGGTTGCCGTCGTCGGAGCGCCAGCGGCGGTCGGTGAGCGGGTAGTGTTTGCCGGTGCGGGGGTCGATGTAGTGGGCTGGCATGGGTTTTGTGGAAAGGGTTGGACGGCTGTCCAGGTTCTGGATAATATATCCAGCATTGGATAAATCGTCAAACACGCGCTTCCTCCCGCTGGGAGAGTGAGTAAGGGCGGTATGGCCCCCTTCCCCCGCTGGGGGAAGCTTGGCCTGTCCTGAGCCTGTCGAAGGAGGATGGGGCCCGACTGCGCGCGATGTGCCGCTGTACTGTTCAATGGCCGCTGGCCCCCACCCCCACCCTCCCCCAGCGGGGAGGGAGTAAGAGGGTATTGCTTTTCCCCGCTGGGATGAGTCAGAGCCTGCATTGCTCCTTCCCCCACTGGGGGAAGGCAGGGATGGGGGCCAACCGGCCTTTAACCCACCCGCTGCGCTACGATGAGCCACCAGACAATTTGTCTGAATCCGGAAACCACCGCCATGCCCAAAGCCCCCGTCAAGTCCAGCAAGCCCGACAACAAGCACCTGCTCGCCGAGCTGAAAAACATTGCCGAAGGCCTGGGCAAAACCTTTGCGCCCTTCTGCGAGGTGGTGGTGCATGACCTCACGCACCCCAAGAACGCCATCCTCGCGATTGAAAACAACCTGAGCGGTCGGCGCGTGGGCCAGCCCGCGACGGAGCTGGGCCTGGCGCGCATCCAGGACCCGGACTACCCGGCGGTGATCGCCAACTACGCCAACCAGTTCGCCGACGGCCGCAAGGTCAAGAGCACCTCGGTGGGCATACGCAATGAAGAGGGCGACTATGTGGCCGCCATCTGCCTGAATGTGGACCTGACGCTGTTCAACGGCTTCCAGGCGGCGATGGGTCAGTTCACCGCAATTGAAAGCAGCACGGTGACGGAGACGCTGGACGCCTCGAACGCCGAACGCATCCACCAATGCATCGACGAATTCGCCGCCGCCCGCGCGACGACCGCGCGCTCGCTGCGCCCGGCGGACCGCAAGCAGCTGGTGCAGGATTTGAGGAAAGCCGGCTACCTGGAGATACGCCGCGGCGCGGAGATCGCGGCGGCGTATATGGGGGTGTCGCGGGCGACGGTGTATAGCGACGCGAAGTAAGGCCCAGCGACGAGCCTGGGTCTATCCACAGATGGCTTGCACCGGGGATTGGTCTTCATCTGCGTAAATCTGCGTAATCTGTGGATGAATATTCTTGATCCGCAGATGACGCAGATTTCCACAGATTAAAGAGAAGAAATCACTCCCGGCCTTACCTATCCAGCGCAGGTGGCTACACGACTTTGCATGGTGACCTCCCGATGCCTTCATCTGCGTAAATCTGCGCAATCTGTGGATGAATTTCTTGATCCGCAGATGACGCAGATTTCCACGGATTAAAGAGAAGAAATCACTCCCGGCCTTACCTATCCAGCGCAGGTGGCCACACGACTTTGCATGGTGACCTCCCGATGCCTTCATCTGCGTAAATCTGCGTAATCTGTGGATGAATTTCTTGATCCGCAGATGACGCAGATTTCCACAGATTAAAAAACAAGAGAGGTCTGTGGACAGGGTTGCACGAAGCCGGCCTAAGTGGGAACAGAGGCAAAACCCTTACAAATGAATCCGCCAAAAGTGCGCAGCCAGCCGCACTTGCCCCGATGATGATGGTCGCTTCAGCAAGTGAGGCATGAGGCAACACCGGCAGCAACATCAACGGAGGATGAGATGAAGAACAACACCATCACCACAAGCCTGGCCCTGCTCACGGCGGCCGCGCTGCTGGCCGGCTGCGGCAGCGGCGCGGGTGAACCCAAGAACACCAAGCCGGCCTACCTGGGCCCCATCAGCGTGGGTGTGTACGACGGCGGCAACGACGACCTGCTGACGGCGGGCCTGGGCAAGACCGGCCTGGCCGGCACGCCGCCGCAACCGTTGGACCCGCTAAAGCCCACGGCGGCCGAGCTGCGGCGCATCGCGATTTACAACAACTACCGCGCCATCCTCGACATCTCGCCGGGCGGCGGTTACGGCACGCTCTACGGCCCGAATGTGGATGCGCGCGGCGTGGCCACCACCGGCGAAGGCAAGATCGCCGGCACCGAATACATCGCCTATTCCGACGACGGCAGCGGCCGCTACAACGTGACCATGATGGTGCAGGTGCCCGCCAGCTTCAACCCGGCCAGCGCCTGCATCGTCACCGGCACCTCCAGCGGCTCGCGCGGTGTTTACGGCGCGATAGGTTCATCGGGCGAATGGGGCCTGAAGAACGGCTGCGCCGTGGCCTATACCGACAAGGGTACGGGCAGCGGCGTGCACGACCTGCAGAACAACACGGTGCACCTGCAGAACGGCCTGCGCGCCGATGCCGTGGCGGCGGGCAAGGCGTCCAACTTCACGGCCGCGCTGAGCCCGGCCGAGCGCACGGCCTTCAATGCGGCCACGCCGAATCGCTTTGCCGTCAAGCATGCGTATTCGCAGCTGAACTCTGAAAAAGACTGGGGCCGCTACACGCTGCAGGCGGTGGAGTTTGCCTACTATGTGCTGAACGAACGCTACGGCGCGGTGGCGCATGACGGTGTCTCGCGCCTGCGCACGCTGACGCCGGCCAACACGATTGTGATCGCCTCCAGCGTCTCCAACGGCGCCGGCGCGGCACTGGCCGCGGCCGAGCTGGACACGGCGGGGCTGATCAGCGGCGTGGCGGTCGGCGAGCCGCAGGTGCAACTGGTGCCCGACAACCGCCTCAGCGTGCGGCGCGGCAACAGCACCCTGGCCGGCACCGGCCGCCCGCTGTACGACTACACCACGCTGGCCAACCTGCTGCAGCCCTGCGCCGCGCTGGTCTCGCCGGCCACCAATGTGTTCAACACCGTCAACCCGGCCATCGCCGCGAATCGCTGTGCCGTGCTCAAGGCCCAGGGCCTGGTCAACGGCAACACCCCGGCCGAACAGGCGGCAGGCGCCATGGCCGTGCTGCACGCCGCCGGCTGGCAGCCCGAAAGCGATGACCTGCAGGCCTCGCACTACTCCTTCGCCACGCTGCCTGTGGCGCTCACGTATGCCAATGCCTACGGCCGCTTCGGCGTACAGGACAACCTGTGCGGCTACAGCTTTGCCGCCACAGCGCCCTCCACCGCACCCACACCCAATGTGCCCGTGCCCGTATCGGCCGCCGCGCTGGCCACTTCCTTCGGCACCGGCAACGGCGTACCTCCCACCTCGGGCATCAGCATCGTCAACAACCTGAGCGCGGGCGGCCCGCTGCTCGACGCGGCCTCGCTCTCGGCCGGCAATGTGCAGGACTACAACAGCGCCGGCGCCCTGTGCCTGCGCGCGCTGGTGGCCGGCAACACCCCCGCCGCGCTGCGCGTGCGCGAAGGCATACAGCAGGTGCTGCGCACCGCCAACCTGCAAGGCAAGCCGGCCATCATCGTGCACGGCCGCTCCGACACCCTGGTGCCGGTGGCGCTGACCTCGCGGCCCTACTTCGGCCTCAACAAGATCGTCGAAGGCCGCAACAGCAAGCTCTCCTACATCGAAGTCACCAATGCGCAGCACTTCGACGCCTTCCTCGGCTTCCCCGGCTATGGCGCGCGCCTGGTGCCCTTGCATCGGTACTTTGTTCAGGCGATGGACATGATGTATGCGCACTTGAAAACCGGCGCGCCGCTGCCGGGTAGCCAGGTGGTGAGGACTGTGCCGCGGGGGGCTGTGGGGAGTGTTGTGAATCCGATTACGGTGGGGAATGTGCCGGCGATCAAGCTGTTGCCGGATACTGGCGACAGCATCATGTTTGCCAATAATGTGGTGACGGTTGCGGATTAGTTCAGCCCTCCGTTCGGGCTGAACTGTCGAAGCCGGCTCTTGCACATCCCGTTCGGGCTGAGGTATCGAAGCCTCTTGGTCGTTTTGTACGCCGAGGTTTGGTTGAGTTCCGGGGCCGGGGGTTGCCCGGCGGCAACTCACTTTTCTTTTGCTTCGCCAAAAGAAAAGTAAGCAAAAGAAAAGGCGACCCTGGTTGCTGCGTCCCTCCGCTTCGCTGCGGGCAACCTGTGGTGCTCGGTCCAGGCGGGGTCTCGCTAAACTCGCTACGCTGCGCTTCGCTCAGACAACGCGATCCCTGATCCGCCTGGCCCTGCGCTCCTCGGCGCATCCACAAGGGGACCCGGAATACCGAATAGCCAAATACCAATACCCAACAGCCGAAGACAGGACCCCGAATACCAAAGAAACAAGGACACGCCATGGCGTGTCCTTGTTTGTTTTGGGGTTCGGTATTGGTATTCGGTATTTGGTTTTGGTATTCCGGACTTCCCCGTCCTGGCTGGGCCGAGCAGCGCAGACGGAGGAGGGATAAGGGATGGCGTTGTCTGAGCGTAGCGCAGCGAAGCGAGTTTAGCGAGACCCCCTCCGCAGTCGAGCAGCGCAGGTTGCCCGTAGCGAAGCGTAGGGACCCAGACTGCGGGTCGCCTTTTCTTTGGTGACTTTCTTTTGGCGAAGCAAAAGAAAGTTACTTGCCGCCGGGCAACCCCCGGCCAGCAGACCCAAGAAGAGGGCGGAGAAGGAACAAGAGGTAGAGAGGAAAAGACAGCGCGCAAGGCCGGAGCAAGACCCGGCTCACTGCGTCGGAGGCAGCACCCCATCCAGACTCTCCGCATGATGCAAACAAAACCTCACCAGCTTCTCCACATCATGGGACTTATCAAACACCTCATCCGCCCCCAACTCCCGGCAGCGTACAAGGAGGTTCTCCTGGTTGTGGCTGGTCAGCACCACCACCTTCTGGCTGGGCTTGCGCCGCTGGCAGTCTTTCAGCACACCAAAGCCTGAGCCTTCGGTGAGGAACAGGTCGACGATGGCGAGGTCCCAGTCCTCATGGTCGTGCAGCCACAGGCGGGCGCCGGTCTCGGAATCGGCGTGGCCGACGAATCGCAGCGGCGCAATCTCCTCCATGGCTTCCACCAAGGTGTTGCGTATGTCCGGCTTGTCCTCGACAAGAAACGCGTTGATCAGCATGGAGCCCCCGAAGTTAATCCATGAACTTAATCGCCATCCCGGAACAGGCCTGTCGTCGGCCACCATCGGGGTGTGTAGGCGAAGACTCACTTTAGGGCAACGGCCGCTTTTTAGCCGTAACTACGGGTAACGCGGAGGTAAAACCGGGGAACCAGCCGCCAGCCGGTCGCCGTGCGGCGATCAGTGGCGATTTGGGGAATTAATTACCAATCAGTGGTGGTGGCCGTGCTCGCCGTGCACGTGGCCATGCGCGATTTCCTCCGCCGAGGCGGCACGCACGGCGGTCACCTTGAGGGTGAATCGCAGGGCCTTGCCGGCCAGGGGGTGGTTGCCGTCCAGCATGACGGTGTCGCCCTTGATCTTGGTGACGTTGAAGACATGCCGGCGGCCGTCTTCGCCGCGGCCTTCGAGCTGGCCGCCGACTTTCACCCCGGGCGGGAACTGCGTGCGCGGGATGGTCTGCACCAGGCTTTCGTCGCGCAGGCCGAAGGCGTCCTGCGGCTCCAGCGCCAGCACGGTCTGGAAGCCCGGCTCCTGGCCGTCGAGCGCCTCCTCGATCTTGGGCAGGGTGTTGCCGTAGCCGCCGTGCAGGTAAACCATGGGCGTGTTGCTCTGCTCGACCAGCTTGCCCTGGGCGTCCGCCACCTTGTAGCTAAGTGTGACGGCGGTGTCTTTTGCGATTTTCATGGTGTTCGTCCGGGTGCCCGGGATGCGTAAAAGCGCTGATTTTCGCCCAGGAACGCGGGCGGCCGCGTGGCGGCCGGCAGAGGGCCTGATTGGCCCCTGGCCGCATGGGGCTTTGGCGGGCCCGGCCGGCGCCGGCGGGCGGCATCCGTAGAATCATGCAACATGATAAGTTACATGAAATCAAAAGGCCGGCTTTCCGCCGTGCTGCACGCGTTGCTGCACATGGCCCACCGCGGCGGGCCCATGACGTCGGAGGAACTCGCGGCCTGCCTGCGCACGCACCCGGTGGTGGTGCGGCGCACCATGGCCGGCCTGCGCGAGGCCGGGTTTGTCGTGTCCGAGCGCGGCCACGGCGGCGGCTGGGTGCTGGCGCGCGACCTGGCCTCGGTCACACTGCTGGATGTGCAGATGGCCGTTGGCGAGGCCGACGGTGCAGGTGCCGATGGCGAGAGCCCGCATGCGGACGGCTGCGTCATCGAGCAGTCGGTGCAGCGGGCGCTGGCCGGCAGCCTGCGCGAGGCCGAGGCCCTGCTGGCCAGGCGCCTGGGCGAGGTCACGCTGGCCCACCTGTCGGCCGATTTCAACCGCGCCATGGCCGCCCATCCCCACGCACCGGAGGCCCACCATGCTGCATGACGCCATCATTGTGGGCGGCAGCTTTGCCGGCTTGTCGGCGGCGCTGCAGCTGGCCCGTGCCCGGCGCCAGGTGCTGGTGATGGACGCGGGCCTGCCGCGCAACCGATTTGCGTCGGAATCGCACGGCGTGCTGGGCCATGACGGCAAGCCGGGCCCGAAGCTGCTGGCCGAGGCGCGGCAGCAATTGCAGGCCTACCCGACAGCCCGGCTCTTCAGCGGCCGCGTCAGCCGTGTGGATCACGGTGAGGCGGGTTTTGTGGTGGAGGCCGAGGACGGCATGCGCTGGTTCACCGGGCGCCGCCTGCTGCTGGCCACCGGCGTGGCCGATGTGCTGCCGGACATTCCCGGCCTCGCCGAACGCTGGGGAAAGACGGTGGTGCACTGCCCCTACTGCCATGGCTATGAGATTGGCGGCGGCGCGGTGGGCGTGCTGGGCACGGGGCCGATGTCGGTGCACCAGGCCATGATGTTTGCCGACTGGGGCGAGGTGACGCTGTTCACGCAGGGTGTGGTCGAGGTGTCGGCCGAAGAGCAGGCGCTGCTGGCGGCGCGCAAGGTCAAGGTGGAGGCCTGCCCCATTGCGGCGCTGCAGGATGAGGCGCCCGCGCTGGAAAGCGTGCTGCTGCGGGACGGCCGGCGGCTGCCGCTCAAGGCGCTGCTGGTGGGCACGCAGGAGCGCATGGCCAGCCCGCTGGCCGAAGCGCTGGGCTGCGCGTTTGACGATTCGCCCTTTGGCCCCATCGTGCGCATCGACGCCTGGGGCATGACCAGCGTGCCCGGTGTGTACGCGGCAGGCGACATGGCGCGTGTGCCGCACAGCATCACCTATGCCATGGCCGGCGGCGTGGCGGCGGGCGTCGGCCTGCATGCCTCGCTGATCAATGAAGACGCGCGCAGTGGGGAAACCGCTGCGGCATAAACGTCGGCATCAATACACCGGCGGATACACGGCCGGCGGGCGGGCTGGTTACAGTGGCTGAAGGTTAAAGTGCTTGAAGACCAAGGTGGTTGAAAGAGGCCAAAAAGGCCTCAGCTGCCTTGTTCCAGGTTTCCCTTTCCCCTTTCCCCTTTCCCCTTTTGCCATTTCTGCCCCTTTGCTCCTGCCATGAACCCGACCGACACCGAAACCATTGAGCTGCTGCCCGCCGGCGCCACGCCGCGCCAGCTGTTTGTGCTGCTGCACGACGCGGGCGGCTCGGCCGCCGACATGCTGGAACTGGGCAACCTGCTGGGCGGCGCCTTTCCCGAGGCCGCGGTGCTGATCCCTGAAGGGTTGACGGGCCCGCACGCCGATGCGGCAGGCGCCGCCGCGGCCGGGCTGGACGATACGGCCGCCCTGGCCGCGCGCGTGGAGGCGTTGGCCGCTTACCTGCGTGCGCAGCAGCAGCGCTTTGAGATCCTGCAGTCGGACACGGCGCTGGCCGGTTTTGGCGCGGGCGCCAGCCTGGCGCTGGCGCTGAGCGATGCGCACGACGGCCTGGCGGGCCGCCTGCTGTCTTTCGGCGGCGGCTACCAGGTCTGGCCGGCCCGCGCGCCCGCGCTGACCACCCTGCACCTGCTGCACGGCCAGGACGACGCCGTCGTGCCGCTGGCGCGCACCCGCAGCGACTTTGACCACCTGATGGAACTGGGCGCCGACGCGACCCTGGACGTGGCCCGCTCGCTGGGCCATGAGCTGCATCCTGCGCTGATGGACCAGGCGGTGACGCGACTGCAGACCTGTGTGCCCCTCAGAGCCTGGAAGGCTGTGTAGAGAATCACCCCTGTCCAGGCTCACTGCGTGTAGCCTGTTCCCCCCTCAAGGGGACGGCGCCTGCGGTCTGGTGAAACAATCCCACCCCTGTCCAGGCTCACTGCGTGTAGCCTGTTCCCCCCTCAAGGGGGCGGCGCCTGCGGTCTGGCAAAGCCAGTCCCGCGGCCCCTGCTGGTGCGTGGCCGTGGGTCTTTAGCTACAAGCTTGCAATGGCTTGCCGGCTAGCTGCGGCTTGAGCGCATCGAGTTTGGCCTTGAGCGCCGCATCGGCGGCCGGCAGCCTGAGCAGCTGGCCGCGCGTCTCGGGACGCTCCTGCACCACCTTGGCGGTGCGCACGCCGCGCGTGGCGACCTTGGCGAGTTCGCGTTCGGCCTCGGCCTGCGAGCCGTAGTGGCCCAGTGACAGGCCGGGGCCCAGCGCGGGATTGACCAGGGCTTCAAAGGACACGCCCATGCCGCGCAGCTCGCTGCGCTTTTTGGCGAGGGCGTCTTCGCTGTTGTACTTGCCCATGTAGACGATCCAGCGGGCCGGCTCGACGCTGCTTTCCAGCGTCCAGCTGCCGATGGGCAGGCTGCTTTCGAGGCCAGCGCGCAGCGCGCTGCTTTGTTCAGGGTTGAACAGGCCGGTCTGCAGGCATTCGGGGGCGGGTGGCGGCGCGGGGGTGGAAGCGGGCTCGTTTTCGAGCTGGCGTGCCTCCGTGACCGTGAGCAGTTTCATGGCCTCGGGGCGGATCTGCTGGGCCATGCGCTGCGGCTCGGCCTGGGCGGCCGGTGCCAGGCCGTAGTCGGCCAGCAGGCCGTGCGTCCAGGCGAAGTAGCCGGCATTGGCCAGCAGCAGCGCCAGCACCAGCAGCCTCAGCATGGGCGCGCGCCTTGCGTTGGGTGCGCCGCCACGGGGCGCACGCTGACTTCGGAACTGGTGATTTCTTTCATGCCAGCCGCAGTATGCACCAGCAGTGCGCCGTTTTCGCCGGCGCCGTGGGCCGTGCCCGTGTTGCCGTCGGAAAGCTGCACTGTGCGGCCGGCGAGTACGTCGCGCGCCGCAAAACGCGCCTGGAAGGGCGCGAAGCCGAAGCGCTCAAAGGCCTGCACCGCCTGCACCAGCGGCGGCATGATGCGCAGCAGCGTGGCCGGCGCGTCGAGCTCGGGCAGCAGCTCCTGCAGGCCGCCGGGCGGGATGGCGGGCAGGGCGGCCGCGGGCGCTGACGGGTCCGGCGGCAGGGCGCGGATGTTGATGCCTATGCCGATGACCACATAGCGTATGCCTTCCCAGCTGGCGGTCTCGACCAGGATGCCGGCCAGCTTGCGCTCGCCCTGGGGCGTGGAGAGCCAGAGGTCGTTGGGCCACTTCAGGCCGATGCGGGGCTTGCCGCCGCCGGTGAGGGGCTCCAGGCTGTCGGCGACGCTGACGCCGGCCACCAGCGACAGGCCCGACCAGTCGGCGGGCGCCAGCGGCAGGCCCAGGGAGAAGGTCAGGCTGTCGCCGCGCCGGCTTTGCCACTGGCGGCCCAGGCGGCCGCGCCCGGCGGTTTGCTGCTCGGCCACCAGCAGCAGGGGTTCGGGCCGGGGCTCGGACGTGGGGCTGCCGCCGCTACCGGAGGGGCTGCCGCGGAAGCGGCGCATGAGCTCGGTGTTGCTCGAGTCGATCTCGGGTAGGACCTCGACCGTGAAGCCCGGCAGCAAGGGCGCCAGGGCCTCCCAGAGGGCCTCGGCGGGCCAGTGGATGGGGGATGTGGTGGGGTTGGACGAGGGGGTGCTCATGAAAGCTCAGGGCCCGGGCCCGGCCGGCGGCGGGCCGGACCGGTGGCTACCGCTCAGTCCTTCTTTTTCTTGTTGGGCTTTTTGCCGGCTTTGTCGGCTTTAGTGGCCTTGATGGCTTTCTTTTCAGCCTTTTTCTTCTCCGCCTTGGCCTCGGCTTTCTTCACGGATTTTTTATCGGCCTTTTTATCTGTCTTTTTATCCGCCTTCTTGCCGGACTTTTTCTTGCCCCTGGATTTCTTCTTCTCGTCGTCCTTGGGCGCCAGCAGGGTGCCGCGGCAGTTCTTGGCGCCGCACCAGCAGGGGTATTCGGCCAGCAGCTTCTTGGTGTAGGGCGCGTCGATGATCAGGCCGTAGTCGTAGAACAGTTCCTCGCCGGCCTTGATGTTGCGCAGCGCCTTGATGAAGACGCGGCCTTCCACTTCGTCGGCCTCGCAGTTGGGCTTGCAGCTGTGGTTGATCCAGCGCGAGGAATTGCCGCCGTGCTTGGCGTCGATCACATGGTCTTCGTCGATGTGGAAGTAGAAGGTGTGGTTCGGGTCTTTCGGGTCGTGCGGGTGGCGGCGCAGCGCTTCCTTCCAGTTGATGACCTCGCCCACGTACTCGATCAGGGTCTCGCCCTCGGCCAGATCCTGCACGGCGAAGACGCCCTTGCCGTGCACGCCGGAGCGCCGTGTCTGGATGCGCCGGCCGTCGGCGGCGGGCGCCGGTGCGGCGGTCGTGGAAGAAAGCGGCGCGATAGGTGCGTTGGCCTGGTTTTTTGACACGGGGTATTTTTTTGGTATGGTTAATTCATGCATGTGCGCGTGCGCGCGTATGCGTGCGCACCCGCGCGCGTACATGCGCGAGAAGCCGCTATTGTAGTGATGCATCGTGACGCACCCCTGGAGCCCCTCATGTTCAAGCGCCGAAACCTGCTGCAGACGACCGCCGCCCTCACGGCCGGGTTGGGCCTGCCGGCGTGGGCCAAGGGCGGCGAAAGCCCCCTGCCCCAGCTGGGCAGCACCCTGGCCCTGCCGCCGGTGGCGCTGCTGGACGGCAGCGCCTGGAAGCCCGCCGACGTGGGTGGAAAGACCCTGGTGGTGTACTGGTGGGCCAGCTGGTGCCCTTTTTGCGCGGTGCAATCGCCCCATATAGAAGCGCTGTGGCGGGCGCAGAAGGCCCGCGGGCTGGAGGTGCTGGCGCTGTCCATCGACAAGCAGCCGGCCGCCGCCGCGGCCTATATGAAAGCCAAGGGCTACAGCTTCCCCGCCGGGATGCTGACGCCGGAAGTTGCCAAGCGCCTGTCCAAGCCGGCCGGCCTGCCCGTGGTGGTGGTGCTCAAGGTGTCGCCGGACGGCCGTGAAGGCAAAGTCGTATTCGCTGAAAGCGGGGAAATGTTCCCCGAAGACGTAGAAGGTTTGAAGAAGTACCTATGAAAACCCTTGTGATTGCAGAAAAGCCCTCGGTGGCGCAGGACATCGTCCGCGCCATCACGCCGACGGCCGGCAAGTTCGAAAAGCACGACGAATATTTCGAGAGCGACGAATGGCTGGTCACTTCGGCCGTGGGCCACCTGGTGGAGATCCAGGCGCCGGAAGAGTTCGACGTCAAGCGCGGCAAGTGGAGCTTCGCCAACCTGCCGGTTATCCCGCCCTACTTTGACTTGAAGCCCATCGACAAGACCAAGACGCGGCTCAATGCCATCGTCAAGCTGGCCAAGCGCAAGGACGTGGGCGCGCTCGTCAACGCCTGCGACGCGGGGCGTGAGGGCGAGCTGATCTTCCGGCTGATCCAGCAGTACGCGGCCAGCAAGCTGCCGGTCAAGCGCCTGTGGCTGCAGTCCATGACGCCGGCCGCGATCCGCGAGGGCTTTGACAGCCTGCGCAGCGAAAAGCAGATGCAGGGCCTGGCCGACGCGGCGCGTTCGCGCTCGGAAGCCGACTGGATGGTCGGCATCAACGGCACCCGGGCCATGACGGCCTTCAACTCGCGCGACGGTGGTTTCTTTTTGACGACCGTGGGCCGCGTGCAGACGCCAACCCTGTCAGTGGTGGTCGAGCGCGAGGAAAAAATCCGCAAGTTCGTGAGCCGCGACTACTGGGAAATCCACGCGACCTTCCTGGCCGAGGCCGGTGAATACCCCGCCAAGTGGTTCGACCCGAAATGGAAAAAAGCCGCGGCCAATGCCGCGAACGGCGAAGGCGCCGAGCCCGACCCCGAGCTGAAGGCCGACCGCGTCTGGTCCGAGCGCGAGGCGCTGGCGATTGCCGAGGCCGTGCGCGGCAAGGCCGCCACGGTGACGGAGGAAAGCAAGCCCACCACCCAGGCCGCCGGCCTGCTGTTTGACCTGACCTCGCTGCAGCGCGAGGCCAACGGCAAGTTCGGCTTCTCGGCCAAGACCACGCTGGCCATCGCGCAAAGCCTGTATGAACGCCACAAGGCGCTGACCTACCCGCGTACCGATTCGCGCGCCCTGCCCGAAGACTATCTGCCGGTGGTCAAAAAGACCTTTGAAATGCTGGCCGACAGCGGCATGAAGCACCTGGCGCCGCATGCGGCGACGGCGCTCAAGGGCAACTACATCAAGCCCAGCAAGCGCATCTTCGACAACGCCAAGGTCAGCGACCACTTCGCCATCATCCCCACGCTGCAGGCGCCCAGCGGCCTGAGCGAGGCCGAGCAAAAGCTCTATGACCTGGTGGTGCGCCGCTTCATGGCGGTGTTCTTCCCGAGCGCCGAATACCTGGTGACCACGCGCATCTCGCAGGCCGTGGGCCACAGCTTCAAGACCGAGGGCAAGGTGCTGGTCAAGCCGGGCTGGCTCGCGATCTACGGCAAGGAAGCCGCCGACGAAGTGGCCGACGCCAAGGAAGGCGACAAGGGCCAGAGCCTGGTGCCGGTCAAGCCCGGCGAAATGGTGCGCGCCGAAGTCGTCGAGGCCAAGGGCCTGAAGACCCGCCCGCCCGCCCGCTATTCGGAAGCGACGCTGCTGGGCGCCATGGAAGGCGCCGGCAAGACGATCGACGACGACGAGCTGCGCGAAGCCATGCAGGAAAAAGGCCTGGGCACACCGGCCACGCGCGCCGCCACGATTGAAGGCCTGATCGCCGAGAAGTACATGCTGCGTGAAGGCCGCGAGCTGATCCCCACGGCCAAGGCCTTCCAGCTGATGACGCTGCTGCGCGGCCTGGGCGTGGAGGAACTCTCCAAGGCCGAGCTGACCGGCGAGTGGGAACACAAGCTCGCGCAGATGGAGCACGGCAAGCTCAGCCGCGAAACCTTTATGGCCGAGATCGCCGCCATGACGGAGAACCTGGTCAACAAGGCCAAGGGCTACGACAAGGACACGATTCCCGGCGACTACGCCACGCTGCAGGCGCCCTGCCCCAACTGCGGCGGCGTCATCAAGGAAAACTACCGGCGCTACACCTGCACCGGCAAGAATGGCGATGACGGCTGCGGCTTCAGCTTCGGCAAGACGCCGGCCGGCCGCACCTTCGAGGTGGCCGAGGTCGAGCAGTTCCTGCGCGACAAAAAAATCGGCCCGCTGGACGGCTTTCGCTCCAAGGCGGGCTGGCCCTTCACCGCCGAGATGGTGCTCAAGTTCGACGAAGAGACGAAGAACTACAAGCTCGAATTCGATTTCGGCGACGACAAGAACGGCGAAACCGGCGAGATCGTCGACTTCAGCGGCCAGCAGTCGCTGGGCCCCTGCCCGCGCTGCGGCTCGCGCGTGTTCGAGCTCGGCAAGAACTACGTCTGCGAAAAGTCGGTGCCGACCCTTGAGCAGCCCACGCCCAGCTGCACCTTCAAGACCGGTCAGGTGATCCTGCAGCAGCCGATCGAGCGCGAGCAGATGCACAAGCTGCTGGAAACCGGCAAGACCGATTTGCTCGACAAGTTTGTCTCCATGCGCACGCGCCGGCCCTTCAAGGCCATGCTGGCCTGGGACAAGGAAGCCGACAAGGTGAACTTTGAATTCGCGCCGTCGAAATTCCCGCCGCGCAAGCCGGCGGCCGCGAAAACCGGCACGGTGAAAACGCCTTTTGGCAAAACTGTCGCGGTGAAGGCCGCGAAGGCGCCGGCCGCGAAGAAGGTGGCGGCCAAGAAAACCCCCGCCGCCAAGACCGCCAAGCCCAAGGCACCGCGCGTTGCCAAGCCGGGCGCGGGCCTCAAGCCCAGCGACGCCCTGGCGGCGGTGATAGGTGCCGAACCGGTGGCGCGCACCCAGGTCATCAAAAAGCTCTGGGACTACATCAAGGCCGAAGGCCTGCAGGACGCGGCCAACAAGCGCGCCATCAATGCCGATGCCAAGCTGCTGCCGGTGTTCGGCAAGCCGCAGGTCACGATGTTCGAGCTGGCCGGGATTGTGGGCAAGCACCTGACGGCGGAATAGGCCGGCTCTTCACGAGAGCGGGCGCGTAGGCCGAGGGCGCGTGGCGGGCTGTGAATCTGACAGCCGGCTACACGCCTTTTTTCATGCTGGCAAACAGCGACCAGGCCATGCCCCCCAGCAGCAGCAAACCGGTGCCGAGGGCGGCCCAGAGCCAGGCGCTGCGTTTGGCAGGGCTGTCAGCCGTAGCCGCCGCAGCAACGGCGGATGGCGCGGCAGGGGCCGGAGCCTGCACCGCCAGCGACACCAATGCCGTGTCGGCCGCGACCGGCTTGTTGCTCGAATAAGCCGGTATCAATGTTGAAAGCGGCAGCGCCGCACCGCTTGCCGGCGCGGCGTTGGGCTCGGCGGACGTTTTCCAGTTCAGCGTGAACGGCGGTTGGCCCTGGGCCAGAAACACCACGGTGCGTGGTGTCGTGGCTACCGCGATGGTGGGCGGCGTCGCGCCCAGCAGTGCGACCGGCCCGGCCGTGCGCAGGCGCAGCCTGGGGTAGACCGCGCCGTCCAGCGCGATGTCCGGCGAGCGTGCCTCGGTGCTGCCTTGCGCCAGGCGGTAGACCACGCTGTCGGCCAGCCGGATCTCGCCGGGCGCCGCGGTGGGCCGCGTTGCGTCGCGATGCCGCCGCAGCGCGTACAAAGGGTTGTGCAGCGGCCGCAGGACAGGCTGGGCCGCGGATGTAGGCGTGGGCGCCGGATCGGGCAGGCCCAGCACCTCGAGTTGCGCCAGGGTGTTGGTGTCGGCCAGCGCGATGCGCAGGCTGCGCGCCGGCAGGCCTCGCGGCAACAGGTAGTCGCAGTGGCTGGCCTCGCAGCGCTCGGGCCGGATGGCCTCCGACCATTCCTGCGGCACGGCGGCTTCAGCGGCTTCCACGCTGTCGATGTTCACCGCCGTGAGCTGCGCGCCCTGCGCGGGGTCTGACCAGCTCAGGCGCAGGAAGCGCGCGCGCAGGCCGCCCAGGTCGACGGCCAGGCGTTCCAGGTTCTGGTTGTTGTGGCTGAGCTTGACGAGCTGCTCTTCGCCGCCGACTGGGCGCCAGCTGCGCAGATCGTTGCTGGCCTCCAGGCGGTAGGCGAACACGCCGCGCGTGCCGGCCGCGACCTCAAGGCGCGCCTGCAGCAGGTTGCCGCGCACGTGGCTCACGTCGATCAGCCACGGCACGGCGCCGGTCGCCGGTGCGGCCGGTTTGACCAGTTGTAGAGAGCCGTCGCTGCGCAGCTGGAAGCTCAGCAGCGCATCGGACGGCGCCGCGCCGGCGTTGGCTGGCACGGCAAAAAGCGGCACCTTCTGCGAAGCGCTGTGCGGCATTGCAGCTTCCTCCTGCAACCAGCCGTAAGGCACGGCGTTGCCCGAGGCGTTGCGGATGCGCAGGTCGCGCAGGTCGGTATAGGCCGCGCGGCCGTAGAGCGCCGCCGGCAGGGCCAGGCGGTAGTAGGGGCCGGCTCCTTGCAGGCTGATGGGCGCGCCGGCCTCGCCGCTCTGGGCATGAAGTGGTGCGGCCGGGAGCATCAGCGCCGCCGCTGCGGCGGCCAGCGAAAAGGTGTGCCGGTTCATGTGCCTTCTCCTGCGTTGGCGGCGTTGTCCGGTTTGGCCGGGGGCACCGGCGCGAAGTAGCCGACCAGCAGCAGCAATGCGCCCACGCCGATGAAGGACACGATGCGGAACAGCCCGCCCCGGTCCGCCAGCTCGACGAAGAACAATTTGAGCACCACCACGCCGAGCAGGGCCGCACCGGCCATCCAGAGCGGGCGCAGTGCGCGGCCGTGGCCAAGCACCATGGCCAGCACGCCGCACAGCGCCCAGGTGATGGACAGCGCGGCCTGGGTCAGCCAGGAGGCATACAGCGCATGGAAGTCCCATGGCACGCCGGCGTAGTGGTGGCAGGCGCGCAGCACCATGCCCGTCAGCAGTGCCAGCGCGGTGGCGCCGGCGATGCCCTGGGCCGCGTGTGGGGGCATGCGCACGGGCGAGCCCTCGGGCAGCTCGCGCCACCAGAGCAGGATCGCCAGCAGCACCAGCCAGTTGCCGAGTTCCAGCGGATTGAGCAAGGGAATGTAGGGCAGCGGCGAGGCATTGCCGGCGCTGCCCGCGTTGCTCACCCAGGCCCAGGCCAGCAGGTACAGCGCCACCGGCAGTGCCGCAGCCTCGAGGTAGGCGTGGCGGTATTCGGCCAGCGGCCAGCGCCTGAGCACCGCCTGCGAACGCAGGGCCCACAGCGACAGCGCCGGCACAATGACCCAGCCCAGCAGCGGCCAGCTCGACCAGTGGTCGCCCAGGCCGCCGAATTGCCATTGGCATTCACGCGCGGCCAGCAGCAGGTAAAACCAGAAGCCGGCCACATGAAGGCGCTCCAGCCCGCGCGCGCTCACCCATTGCTTTTGCCCGCGCAGCAGCGGCAGGTGCCACAAGGCCGCAAGCGGCCAGGCCAGCCAGCCCAGCCCGCTTGACGGCACGTAGAGCGCCGTGGAGCTGCCAAGGCCGGCAAGGGCGGCGATGGCGGCCAGGCCGGGCAAGGTGGCCAGGGTGGCGCGGCCCAGCTGGCTCCAGTCGCGGCGGCGCGCCACCAGCAGGCAGATCAGCGACGTGCCGAGCACGATGGCGATGCAGGCCGCCGCGACCTGGACCCCGTAACCGTGGCGCTGCAGCACGTTGGTACTCTCGACCAGCAGGGCCGACAGCCACCAGCCCAGGCCGATGACCACCGGCGCCCACAGCCACAGGCTTTGCGCGCACCAGTGGTTGACCCAGCGCGTTCGGCGCGCCTGGGCTTCCCCAGCCCGCGGTCGGGCTTCTTCCTGGATCCACGCGCCGGCCAGCAGGGCACTGAGGCCCAGCACCACGGCAGTCCAGAAGCCCATGTGCGCGAAGGCCGGCAGCCCACCGGTGTGGGCCGGGGTGAAGGACAGCAGGAGCACGCCGGAGACCACGTGCAGGCCGGCAGCCAGCGTCGCCAGCGGCGTGTGGGCCATGCGCAGCGACACCCAGAGCACGACCAGCGCGCTCAGCGGCCACACCAGCGCGGCCTGTTGCAGGCTGAGCTGGAACAGCATCGCGAGGTGCAGCAAGCCGGTGCCGGTCAGGACGGCAATGATGTTGGCCATCGACCAGTCGGGCGCCAGGCCGCGTGCCAGCGCGGCACGCCGCGCCTGCGCCATGGTCCAGGCTGTGGTGCCAAGAATGCCCAGTGCGATCAGCCCGCCGGCGGCCGCGCCTTGCCAGCCGCTGGCCAGCGCCTTGTCGGCATCGCCGCGATGCAGTGTGGCAATGAAGCCGGCCACAGCCAGCGCCTGCATGCCGTAGCTGACCGAAGGCAGGGGCTTGAGGCCGAAGCGCGCGGCAATGACAAAAACCACCGATGCCAGCACGGCCGTCGCGGCGGCCGCCCAGGGCGGCACCCACCATTGCCATTGCAGCAAGGTGAGCGCGGTCATGGCGACCCATGGCAGCGCGACACCGGACAGCGCCTCCCAGTCCCTGCCCTGGTCGAGTTTGCTCCGCTTGTGCATGGCCCACATCGCGAAGGCGCCGGCCGCGAGCAGCAGCGGCCCGATGGTGGAGCCCTGCAGCAACGCGTGGTCGAGGGCGCCGTCAAGCCGGGTGTCCTGCAGCAGCTTGAATGCGGCACCCAGCAGCACAAGAAAGGAAAACGCCCGTGCATAAGGCCTGGCCTGGCGCGCGCCCAGCCAGTACATGCCGGCCGCCTCGACGGCCCATGCCGCGCCGGTCCAACGGCCTTCCAGGCCCAGCGGAATGGCCAGTGTGCCGAAGATCACGCCGACGATGGCATAGGCCTCGGCAAGCAGTGCCAGCCCGCGCGGCTGCGTCGCAAAGACCATGCGGCCCAGCAGCAGATAGATCGCGGCCAGACCCATGGCCGAGAACGCCGCGCCCAGCTCCCAGGGCCGCATCAGCAGGTATTGCAGGCCGAAGGCGGCCATCGGTACGCCGAAGACCAGCGCGCTGTCGACCCGGCCCACGCGGCGCAGCGTATCGGCCGCGCGGCTGGCCAATGGCTGTGCCGCGTTGCCGGCCGGCGCATCGGCCAGCGTGCGGCGCGCGAACAGCAGGCCGATGGCCGTGAACAGCACAAAGAACACGATCAGGAAAGGCTGGACCACGCCGAACTGGTCGTCGGTGTAGTTGCGCTGCGCCCAGCCCGCGGCGAGCGTGAAGGTGCCGACGAAGCCGATCAGGTTAAGCACGCGCCAAGCCCTGAACCATGCCATCAGCACGATGCCGACGTCCAGCACCAGCAGGTAGGTAAAGAGCCCGACCGGCCGGTTCTGGCCGGTGGAGGACAGCACCGGTGCGGCAAACCCTTCGACCACCGCCACGATGGCCAGCATGGGCGCGTTCTGCAACACGGCCAGGACGGCGGCCAGCACCGACACGGCAAACAGGAAGCCGAAACCGGCAGTCGCGTCCAGCAGGCCGGACACCTTCATGGCAGCCAGCGTCGTCAGGTAAAAAACACCGATGCCCGCGCCCTGCAGGATGAGAGCGTAGGCCGCGCGCTTGCGCCGCAGCATCCAGCCCAGGCCCAGCAGGCCGGCACCGACCAGCGCAACGGCCGCGTAGCGCAGCTCGATCGGCACGGTGACGCGTTCGGCGGTGTAGCGCAGCAAAAAGGCCAGCCCCAGGAAGAGGATCAGCACACCCAGCTTGACCAGCGTGTTGCCGCCAAAGATCAACGCGGCGATGGGCGCGGGCAGCCGGTCGCGCAAGGGAACAGCCGGTGGCGGCGGCGCGGGAGGCGCGCGGCGCACCGGAGGTTGCGGGCTGGCGTCCGCCTTCACATCCCTCATTGCCTCGGGCGCCGGCACCGGCTCGAGCGGCGAAGGAATGGTGACTTCGTCGAAGCCCGTACCGTCATGAGCTGCCGTCGAGACGGCTGCGGGTGCCAGTGTGGGCGTGTCAGCGGCGGTTGCCAGTGCCAGTGCCGGTGCCGGTGCGTGGGCAAGGGCGGGCACCGACAACGAAGCGACCGACGGCTGCACCATGCTGGGCTGCGACGGGCGTGGCGGGGTGAGGGGCTCCGGCGGGTCGGCGGTAGCGGTGCCGGCGTCCTGGGCGCCGCGGCGCTCCAGCGTGGCTACGCGCCGCTCCAGTTCGGCCACGCGCCGTTGCAGGGCGTGGACGTTCACCGGCCCGGCATCTTCATCGGCCTGGTCGTCCGGTTCCTCGGCGGGGAAGGCCCCGGGCCGCGCTTTGTGCACCGTTGAAACGGGCTCTGGCGCATCTTTGCCGAAAAGCTTGGGAAAGATGAAAGCGCCGGCGCCTGCCAATACCAGCGCTAGCATGCCCGAGCCCGCCATCGCACCCAAGATGAGGCCCACGATTACACCGACTATCCACATCCTCGCTCCCCCGGCTGTTTTTGAATCTGCAGTGTAAGGGGCTGGTGGTGTGTGTGGGTTTGGGCGTCAATGCAGCCGAAGCGCCGGCCAGCCGCGCTCGGCGCCTATGGCCGCGAGGGACGGGTCGGCATTCACTGTGACCGGGTGCTTCACGGCTTCCAGCAGCGGCAAGTCATTGATGGAGTCGCTGTAGGCCGTGCTCTTGCAGTCCTTGAAGCGCAGGCCGCGTGCAATGAGCCAGGCGTGCAGGCGCTCGACCTTGCCTTCGCGCATATTGAGCACGCCGGTGGTGCTGCCGGTGAAAAAGCCGCCGCGGATTTCGGGTTCTGTGGCGATCAGGTGCTCGACGTTGAAATAGATCGCGGTGAGCTCGGTGATGAAACGGTTGGTGGCGGTGGTCATGACGACCAGGTCGTCGGCCTCCAGGTGTTTGTCGACCAGCGCCAGGGCGGCCGGCGTGATGCGCGGCACGATCCAGTCGGCCAGGAATTCCTGGCGCAGCGGCTCCCATTCCCGCGCCGTGCGGCCGGCCAGCGTGCCCACGTAAAAGTCAGCGAACTCTTTCAGCCCGACGGTGCCGGCCTTGTAGCGCGCCGCCATGTCGGCATTGCGCGCGGTGAACTCGGTCTTGCCGAGGATGCCTTTGTCGATCAGGAAGTCACACCACAGCACATCGCTGTCGCCGTTGAGCACGGTGTGGTCCAGGTCGAACAGGGTTAGCTTCATGGTGAAGAACTCCAGGTGTCTCTCTGTTCGGCCTGAGCTTGGCCTGCCCTGAGCTTGTCGAAGGGTCGAAGGCTCTGCGTGTTCTGGGAGCGTTTCGACAAGCTCAACGCGAACGGGTGGGAGGGGGTCAGGCTTGGCGCAGATGCCAGGCCTTGGGGCGGGTGAAGGTCTGGATGCCGTACGTGGAGAGTGTCAGGCCCACACCGGAATCGCCGTAGCCACTCCACGGCAGGCGCGGGCTCACGCGGTCGCAGCAGTTCCAATAGACGCTGCCGGCATTGACCTGGGCCAGCAAGGCGCGGGCGCGCGCCTCGTCGGGCGTGAAGACGCCGGCCGTGAGGCCGTAGCGCGTGTCGTTCATGAGCTTCACCGCCTCGTCGTCGCCCGAAACCTTCTGGATGCCGATGAGGGGGCCGAAGCTTTCCTCGCGCATCAGCTCCATGCTGTGGTTGACGTTGCTGAAGACCGTGGGCTCGTACCAGTTGCCCGGGCCCGCGCCGCGCTTGCCGCCCGCCAGCAGCATGGCGCCCTTGGCCTTGGCGTCAGCCACCTGGGCGTCCAGCACGTCGAGCTGCGGCGCGCGCGTGATCGCGCCTATGTAGGTGTCTTCGCTCATGGGGTCGCCCATCTTGAAGGTCTTCACGGTTTCGAGGAAGGCCGTGACAAAGGCGTCGTAAATTTTCTCGTGCACATAGATGCGCTCGACCGAGCAGCAGCTCTGGCCGGTGTTGTACATCGCGCCGTCGGCCAGCGATTCAGCGGCGTTCTTCACATTCGCGTCTTCGCTCACATAGGTCGGGTCCTTGCCGCCCAGCTCGAGCTGCAGCTTCACGAGGCGCGGGCCCATGGCCTGCGCGATCTTCGCGCCGGTCGCATAGGAGCCGGTGAAGAACAGGCCGTCGATCTGCTGCTCCAGCAGTGCCGTGCCCACCGCCCCGCCGCCTATCAGCGGGAGGAACACGTCCTGCGGCACGCCGGCCGCATGCAGCAGGCGCGCCATGGCCAGGCCCGACATCGCGGCGTATTCGGAGGGCTTGTAGAGCACCGCGTTACCGGTGAGCAGCGCGGGGATGAAGACATTGCCGCCGACGAACCAGGGATAGTTCCAGGCCGAAATGTTGGCGACCACGCCCAGCGGCGTGTGCTCGATCTGCTCGGTCATGCCGCCTTCGTTGAACACGGTCTGCGTGTCGGTGGCGCCGTTGACCTCCGCCAGGAAAAAGTCGATGCGCCCCAGCAGGCCGTTGAGCTCGTTGCGCGACATCTTGAGCGGCTTGCCGGTCTCGCGCGTCATGACGGCGGCCAGCGCGTCGAGCTCGGCGACGATGCCGGCGCGAAAGCGCGTGATGCAGGCCTTGCGCTCGGCCAGGGACACGGCCGCCCAGGCGGGCTGCGCGGCGCGTGCGCGGCGCGCCTTGGCGGCGACGGAGGCCGCATCGTCGGCGGGCAGCTCGGCGATCTGCGCGCCGGTGGCGGGGTTCAGGATGGCGAGGGTGTTCATGCTTGTTTTGCCTTGTGTTTGGCGGCGGCCGCGGCCGTGAGGAAATCGTCGAGCAGGGCGGCGTCGTCTATGGTGTCCGAGCCGGGTTTGTGGAATTCGGGATGCCACTGGGTGGCGGCGATATAGCTTTTGCTCTTGTCCTTGCGGCGTATCGCTTCCACGATGCCGTCGTCCACGCTGAAGGCCTCGGCCTCGAATTCGGGCGACAGGTCCTTGATGCCCTGGTGGTGGATGCTGTTGACCCGCACGCGCTCCACGCCGGGATACAGCGCCGAGAGCCTGGAGCCCTGGACGATGTTGACGCTGTGGAAATTCTGGTCGTAGGTCGCGGCGTCGCGATGCACAAATGAGTCGGGCACCTGAGTGTTGATGTCCTGGTAGAGCGTTCCGCCGAAGGCGACGTTGAGAATTTGCAGGCCTCGGCAGACGCCAAAGACCGGCTTGCCGAGCTTTTCAAACGCGGCCACCAGGGCCTTGTCGTATTCGTCGCGGATGCGGTCGCCCGACCATTTTTCGTCTAGCGGCTCTTCGCCGTAGCTGCCGGGCCAGACGTCGGCGCCGCCGTGCAGCACCAGGCCGTCCAGCCACTGCGCGTAGTGCTCATAGGTCACGTCGCCGCGCTGCGTGCTACCCGTGGGGCAGGGCACCATGACGACCATGGCGCCCGAGGACATGACCCAGTGCGCGATGGACTGTTCGACGTATTGCAGTGTCTTGCCGGTGAAGAAGGAGCGCGTCGGGTCGGCGTGCGAAAAACACGCTGACAGACCGATCTTGAGGCGGCTTGCTGCCATTATTGAGCCCCCACGCTTTTCACTTCGCCTTCGACTGCGTGTAATGCGCGAGGCCTTGCAGGCCGCGGCTCGCGAGACGCTTCGCCTCTGTCGCCCGTCCAAGCCTGCGCAGGCAGGCTTGGAGCCGCGGGCTTCAGCCCCTCGGGGGCGCTGCGCCTGCGGCCCGGCCCTTCGACAGGCTCAGGACAGGCCAAGGCCGGTTCCGCGGCCCCTGCTGGAAGGGGGATTCTCTGAAAGCTTTTCATGTTGGTACTCATAAAGCGGACTCAAACAGCATCTTGAAGTCCTCGGCTTTGCAAGGCCGTGGATTCGTCTGGTGGCAGATGTCGGCCGTGGCAATCTCCACCAGGCGCGGCAGCTGTTCGCGCTTGACGCCATGGGCCGACAGCGGGCCGGTGATGCCCACGCTTTCCTTGAGCTGTTTGAGCCAGGGCACCAGGGCCTTGCCGCCGCCGGCCACGCCGCAGACATGGGCGAGCTCATCAAACTTGGCGGGTGCCGACTCGTAGTTCCAGGCCAGCACGGTGTCAATCATCAGCGCGTTGGCCAGGCCGTGGTGCAGGTCGCAGACAGCGCCCAGCGCGTGCGCACAGGAGTGCACCGCGCCCAGGTCTTTCTGGAAGGCGATGGCGCCCATCATGGAGGCCATCATCATGTCGCTGCGCGCCTGCAGGTTGGAGGGCTCCTTGACGGCCTTGAGCAGGGCGTGGGCCGCGATGCGCGTGCCCTCGAGCGCGATGCCGTCGCACAGCGGGTGGTAGGCCGGCGAGAGATAGCTCTCGATGTTGTGGGTGAGCGCGTCCATGCCGGTGGCGGCCGTGACGTGCGGCGGCAGGCCCAGCGTGAGTTCCGGGTCGGCAAACACCACCTTGGCCAGGATCTTGGGGCTGAAGACCACGCGCTTCAAGTGCGTGTCGTTCTCGCTCACGACCGAGGACCGGCCGACCTCGGAGCCGGTGCCCGAGGTGGTAGGCAAGGCCACGAAGTAAGGCAGTTCATTCACGATGGGCCGCACCTTGGGATGGTCCCAGACATATTCGAGGATGTCGCCCTCGTGCGTGGCGGCGATGCCCACCACCTTGGCCACGTCCAGCGCCGCGCCGCCGCCGAAGCCGATCACGCAATCCGCCTTGTGCGCCTTGTAGGCCGCGGCGCCATCCATCACCTGGCTGCAGGTCGGGTTGCCGAAGACACCCGAGAACACGGCCACATCCAGCCCGCCCAGGTGGGTCTTGAACTCGGCCAGCACCGGCAGCGCGGCCAGCGCCTTGTCGGTCACGATCAGCGGGCGTTTGCAGCCGGCGGCCAGCAGGGTTTCGGCCACCTGCTTGCGCGCGCCGGCGCCGAAACGGATGGCGGTGGGGAAGGAGAAGTTGGTGGTGCTCATGGGGTGTTTTCTTGGGAGTGGCTGGAGGATTCGGGTTCAGGTTCAGGTTCTAGTGCTGCTGGGCCGGCATGCGGGAGGGCAGTTGCAGGTACATATGCTGTTTGCCGAACGGTACGCCGTTGACGCGTATGGCGTCGGGCTCCACGCCGAAAGGCGCGAAGCCGGCGCGGGCATACAGGCTCGCGGCCTGCTTGTTGCCCTCGGTCACAGTCAGCACCAGCAACTCCACGCCCTCGTCCCTGGCTGCCTGCACCACGGTGTTGACCAGGGCCAGGCCCAGCCCCTGGCCGCCGTATTCGGGCGCGACATACATCGCGACCAGCGTGGCCTTGTGGCGGTTTTTCAGGCGCGTCTCGCGCGTCATGCCCACCACGCCGGCCAGCGTGCCTTCGACAAAGGCGCCCCACATGGCGGTGTCCGACGCGGGCGACAGGCGCTTCTCGGTGTCCGCCAGCGGGCGAAGGCTCTCCTCCTCGAAGCTGGAGGTGAAGGCATCGGGGTGCTCGCGCAGGCCGCGCAGGCGCAGTTCCCGGTACACGGGCGCATCGGAAACTTCAAGGCGGCGAATTTGCGTCTCAGGGCTGGTGTAGTTCAATTAGATGATCTCGAAATAGCGTTTCATTTCCCAGTCGGTCACGGCGTCCAGCCATTGCCGCCACTCCCACTCGCGGGTGGCCGCGAAGTGATCGACGAAAGTATCGCCCAGCCAGTCGCGGGCGACGGCCGATTTCTGGAAAATCCGCGTGGTTTCGATCAGGGTGCGCGGCGCCCGCGCAATGTGCTCGGCGCCGGCGTTGGTGCCGGTGATGGGCGCGCCCAGCTTCAGGCCTTTTTCGACGCCGTGCAGGCCGGCCGCGATGACCGCCGCCATGGCGAGGTAAGGGTTCACGTCGGCGCCCGGGCAGCGGGTCTCCAGCCGCGTGGCCTTGGGGCTGCCGGCGATCACGCGAAAGCTCGCAGTGCGGTTGTCCATGCCCCAGGTGGGCTTAACGGGTGCCCAGAAGCCGTCGACCAGGCGCTTGTAGCTGTTGATGGTGGGCCAGATCATGGGGCCGAACTCCATCATGCAGGCGACCTGGCCGGCGATGTAGCTCTCGAACAGCTTGCTCATCTTGCGCGGGTTCTTGGCGTCATAGAACAGGTTGGCCTTGCCGTCGGACAGGCTCTGGTGGATGTGGCCGCTGCATCCCGGCAGCTGTTGGTGCGGCTTGGCCATGAAGCTGGGCATGATGCCGAAGCGGCTGCCGATTTCTTTCGCGCCGGTCTTGAACAGGATGGCCCGGTCGGCCTGCTCCAGGGCTTCGCTGAAGGCGATGGCGACCTCGTACACGCCGGGGCCGGTTTCGGTGTGCAGGCCCTCGATGGGGATGCCGAAGGCCAGCATCTCGTCCATGATGGCGTTGAAATATCCCTGGTTCTGGTTCATGCGCAGCAGCGAATAGCCGAACATGCCGGGCGTGAGTTTCTCGGCGCCTACGCCGTTCTTGGCGGCCCAGCTGTGCGGCGTCTCCAGGAAGTTGAACCACTCGAACTCCATGCCGGTCATGGGCATGAAGCCCATTTTTTCGGCGCGCTTGAGCACGCGCTTGAGCGTCTGGCGCGGGCAGACGGCATGTGGCGTGCCGTCGGCGTTGACGAACTCGCCCAGCACAAAGGGCACCTGGTTGTCCCAGGGCACGTGGCGCAGGGTGGCCAGGTCCAGCCGGGCCAGCGCGTCGGGAAAGCCGTGCTGCCAGCCGGTGACCGTGGTGTTGTCGTAGCAGTTGTCCATCATGTCCCAGCCCAGCACCACGTCGCAAAAGCCGAAGCCGCCGGCCGGGTAGGGCTCGGCGGCGCCGAAGAATTTGTCCTTGTGCAGGTATTTGCCGCGCAGCACGCCGTCGATGTCGCTGACGGCGACCTTCATCTTGCTGGCGCCCGATTTGCGCAGCGCGTCGAGCGCGCCGCGGGAGGCGGACGTGGAGGGGGTGGGAGCTTTTTTGGCCATGATGGTGCGCCTTGTGGTTCAGGTGTGGGCGGCGGCCCGGCCTTTTTCGGCCAGGCTGATCGCGAATTCTTCTTCGGGCGAGAGGATCAGCCGGTGCCGGCCGGCCACGGCGAAGTAGCTGACGCCGATGGCGAACCACAGCGCGACCCAGAGCACGCCGACGCGGTAGACCGGGTCGCTGAGCTGGAAGTAAATGGTGACCAGCGCGATCAGCAGGGTCAGCGCGGCGCCCGGCACGCCCAGCGGGCTGCGGTAGGGGCGCTCCATGTGCGGCAGCTTGCTGCGCAGCCGCATGAAGGACAGCGCCTGCATCACATAGGAAAACATGGCGCCGAACACCGCCATGTTGAGCAGGGTACCGCCGATCACGGCCGAGCCCTTGTCCACGCCCAGCGTGAACCACAGCACGAACATCACCGCCAGCGCGACCACCGAGCCGACGATCATGGCGATGTGCGGCGTCTTGCGGCTGCCGTGCGTGACCGACAGCGCCGAGGGGAAATAGCCAGCCCGGCTCAGCGAATAGATCTGCCGGCCCTTGGCGAAGATGATGGTGTGGAAACTCGCCACCAGGCCCAGCACCGCGATCAGCGCCAGCACCTTGGCGGTGCCGCCGCCGTAAATGGCCTTGAAGCCGTCCAGCAGCGGCTCGGCCGAGGTGCTCAGCGCGTGCGAGCCTATGCCCGCGACCGATGGGTTGAGCCACAGGATCATGAAGGCCGAAACAATCAGCGTGAAGATGCCGGCGATGATGCCGCGCGGCATGTCGCGGCGCGGGTCCACCGACTCCTCGGCCGCCAGCGGCAGCTGCTCGATGGCCAGGAACAGCCACACGGCAAAGGGCAGCGCTGCGAGCACGCCGCCGAAGCCCATTGGCAGGAAGGGGCCGCGGCCCTCGGGGAGCACGGCGCCGCCGGCGCCCACGTTCATGGCCCAGCGCGCGAAGTCGATGCGCGGCAGGGCGCTGGCCCAGAAGGCCACCAGGCAGGCCAGGGCCAGCAGCGTGACGGCCAGCGTGATCCGGAAGGACAGCTCCACGCCGATGATGTTCAGGCCGATGAAAACGACGTAAAAGCCTATCCACCACAGCGGCTGCCAGGCCGGCGGCGTGCCGAAGATGCTGCCCATGTAGCTGCCGATGAAGAACACGATGACGGCCGGCGTGAGCACATACTCCACGTTCTCGGCCAGCCCGGTCAGAAAGCCGCCCCAGGGCCCCATGGCGGTGCGCGCAAAGGAGTAGGCGCCGCCGGTGTGCGGCAGCGCGGGCGACATCTCGGCCAGCGAAAACGTCAGCCCCAGGTACATGACGGAAATGATGATGGTGGCCAGCAGCATGCTGCCCCAGCCGGTGGCCAGGCCCAGGTTCCAGCCCGCGAAGTGGCCGGAGATCACCGCCCCTACACCGAGTGCCCAGAGCGACCAGACGCCGGCATAGCGGCGCAGTCCCCTCTTTTCAAAGTAGCTGCCGTCGACTTTCGCGTACTGGACGCTGGAACGTTCTGACATGGTGGCTCCCTAAAGGTTGCTGGATGGGCGGCCGGGTGGCGCCGACTTGCATCCTAGGGCGCGCTTGGGCGCGCCGAAATCCCATTTCGGCAAGCCGCGCGGGCCGGGCTGTTGCAATCGCTTGCTTGCGGGCGGCACGAATCCTGCAAGAATGCGTCCATGGACAAACCGCCGCCAGAAGCCGAAGCCGCTTCCCAGGCCCTGCTGTCGCGCGCGGCCTTCGCCGATGCCGACGAACAGGCCGCCGCCCTGCGCGGCTGGAACCAGAGCTACCTGCAGCTCTCGCGCGGCGCTTTCGGCGGGGAGGTGCGGCAGCTGGAGTTCTCGGGCCTGCGCCTTTTTGTGGAAAGCCTCAGGGAGTCCGTCTACCAGACCGGGAAGATCCGCGAGGGCGCGCTGGCCGTCGGCCTGCCGCTGCAGCTGGGCGGCCCCAGCGTGTTTTGCGGCGCCTCCAGCGATGCCGGTGCCCTGCATGTGTTTTCGGGCACCTCGGGTTTTGAGTTCCGCTCGTCCCGGCGCCATGTGATGCTGGGGCTGGAGCTGGATGAAGCGGCCTGGCGCCGCTGCGGCGAGCACGACCCGGCGCTGCAGGCCAGCCTGGGCGCGCAGGCCGGGCTGCGCCGGCTCGACGCCGCCGCGCAGGCGGGGCTCAGGCAGTGCCTCACGGGTGTCATGGACGCGGTGGAGGCCGCGCCGGATTTGCTGCACTCGCCCGCTGTGCGGGCCGACATGGTGGACACCGTGATGGCCCAGCTGGGCCGCGTGCTGGCGCCCGCGCAAACCGGGCGCCCGCAGGCCGGCGGCACTGCGCAGGCGCACTGGGCGCTGATACGGCGCGCGCGTGAGCTCATGCATGCGCAGCTTGAGCAGCCACCCACCGTGCTGGCGCTGTGCCAGCAGCTGGGCGTGAGCCGGCGCACGCTGCAAAACGCCTTCCAGGCGGTGCTGGGCGTGGGCCCCCTGGCCTATCTGCGCGCCGTGCGGCTCAATGCCGCGAGGCAGGCGCTCAAGACCGCCCCCTCGGTCACGGCGGCCGCGACGCATCTGGGTTTCTGGCATTTTGGTCATTTCGCGCACGACTACCAGCAAATGTTTGGTGAACTGCCTTCGGAATCGTTTCGCCGGTTCCATTAGCCCCCACGCTGGAGAAGAGCCCCCACGGTCGCTCACTTCGTGTAGCTCCCGAGGCCTTGCAGGCCGCGGCTCGCGAGACGCTTCGCCTCTGTCGCCCGTCCAGGCCTGCGCAGGCAGGCTTGGAGCCGCGGGCTCCAGCCCCTCGGGGGCCGTCCGCCTGCGGCCCGGCAAAGCCGGTTCCGCGGACCCTGCTGGTGAAGAGAAGAGTTCCTCTTCCCCGTTCGCTCTGAGGTATCGAAGGGCCGGCACCCAAGGCTTCGATACCTCAGCCCGAACGGAGAAAACCCGTGCGTTCGCTTCCTGTAATGCGCAGCCCCCGAGAGGGGGAGCAGGCTACACGCAGTGAGCCTGGACAGGGGTGGGCTCTTTATCCGGCTGGTGCGGCGGAGCGGATTCCCATGTCCTGCAGGGCGCCGGCCACGGCTTGCACCGCCTGTGCCATTTCGTTGGGGCCTATGGCGCCTATGCAGCCGACGCGGAAAGTTTCCACCTGGGTCAGCTTGCCCGGGTAGAGGACAAAGCCGCGATTTCGCGCGGCGGCATAAAAGGCCTTGAAGTCGTAGCGGTTGTCGGCCGGGGCGTGGAAGGTGACGATGATGGGTGCCTGGATGGACGGGTCCAGGAAGGGCTTGAAGCCGAGCTTGCCCATGCCGGTGACCAGCGTGCGGTAGTTGCTTTCGTAGCGCGCCAGGCGCGCGGGCTGGCCGCCCTCTTCCTCGAACTGGGCAATCGCCTCGGCCAGCGCCACCACCACGTGGGTGGGCGGCGTGAAGCGCCACTGCGTGGTTTTTTCCATATAGGCGTACTGGTCGTGCAGGTCCATGGCCAGCGACTGGCTGCGGCCGGCGCAGCCGTCCAGCACCGCCTTGCGGATAAACACAAAGCCCATGCCGGGCACGCCTTCCAGGCACTTGCCGCTAGCGGCCACCAGCGCGTCGAAGTGCATCTTGCGCGCGTCGATCTCTATCGCGGCGAAAGAACTCATGGCATCGACCAGCAGGCCCTTGCCGTGGGTCTTGCAGACGTCGGCCACTTCCTGGAGCGGGTTGAGCACGCCGGCGCCGGTCTCGCAGTGGATCAGCATCACATGGGTGATGCTGGTGTCGGCTTCCAGCAGGGCGTCCAGCGCGGCGGGCGAGACCTGGGCCGCTTCGTCAAAAGGCATGACGGTGCAGCGCCTGCCCATCAGCGTGGTCAGCTTGGCCGCGCGCTTGCAGTAAGCGCCGTTGTCCAGCACCAGCACATGGCCCTCGCGCGGCACCACGGTGGCCACCGCCGCCTCCACGCTGAAGGTGCCGCTGCCCTGCAGGGGCACGACGACATGCGAATCCTGCCCATGGATGATGGCCAGCAGGCTTTTGCGCACGCTGGCGGTGACGGCGTTGAAGTCGCTGTCCCAGGAGCCCCAGTCTTTCAGCATCGCGAGCTTGGTGCGCAGCGTGGTGGTCAGCGGACCGGGCGTTAAAAGAATTTTGTCTCTGTCCATGGGTTGTCTCTTTGTTATAGGGGGTGATCGGTGGGCTCAGCTTGTTTCGCTGGCGGCGTCGCGCAGGAAAACAGCAGGTCCATGCTGGGCGGCCGCGCGGGCACCTGGTACATCATGTCGGCCACATAACCTCGGTGAAAGGTCTTGTGATTGATGACGTGCAGCAGCATGTCGCCGCGAGTCATGGCGCCTTCGCCGCCATCGACAAATCTGAAATGCACGACCTCCGCCTGCATCTCACTGGTCAAACCCTCTGCGTAACCGATGTACCAGTCGTCAAGCGATTGCTGTTGCCTGCGCAATTGAGCCAGCGTTGGCGTGGTGTCGGTGTTGCGCGATGTGAAGCCATGCGGCCGGCCCTGAAGATGTGCCTGCCAGATCAGGTCAACCACACAGGCGTGGTTCAGTGTGCGGATCATGTTGCCGAACGAAGTCAGGCGCGGCGCGGTCACTTCATCGGGTGGCAACTGTTCAAGTGCCGTGAAGAGGCGATCATTCGCCCAGGCTGTGTAGCGTGTGAGCATGCGAAGGCTGCGCAAGTCTTGCATGGCGGTACTCAGCGCGCGCCGCTTCGCCAGGCTTGCGTACGGCGGTTGACCCACCACGCCAGCGCCATGAACAACAGGGTGGCAATCGTCGAGGCCGCGCCGATCAGCACCGCCATGGCCGTGGCGGCGCCTATCTCGCCGGCCTCGTCGAGGTTGAGGATGGCGATGGAGGCGACCTTGGTCTCGGGCGAGTAGAGGAACACGACGGCCGAGATCGTCGTCATCGCGTTGATGAAGAAGTAGCGCGCGATATCGACCAGGGCCGGCGTGCAGATCGGCAGGGTCACGCGCCAGAAGGTCTTGAAAAAGGGCACCTTGAGCGAAGCGCTGACGGCCTCGAATTCACCGTCCAGCGCTTTCAGCGCCGTCACGGCCGTCAGGTGGCCGGTGGTGTAGAAGTGCACGATGGTGCACAGCGTGAGCAGGGCCAGCGTGTGGTACAGGCCGTTCAGCGGGTTGTCCGGCGCGTTGAAAAAGAAGATGTAGCCCAGGCCCAGCACCAGGCCGGGCACGGCCATGGGCAGCATGGCGAGCATGCGCACAAAACCGCGCAGGCCGTCCATGCCCTTGGTTTTTTCGAGCAGGTAGGCGCTGCAGAACACCAGCGCGGTGCCGAAGAAAGCCGTGCCTGCCGCCATCTTCAGGCTGTTGAGGAAGCCGGCGCCGACTTCCGCATCGACCAGGCCCATGGTGTAGTGGCGCAGGCTGGGCGTGAGGTTGTAGGGCCAGAAGCTGGCAAAGGAGGCGAACACCGCCATGCCCAGCATGGCCAGCACCAAAAAGGCGATGGCGCAGCAGTACAGCGTCATGACCCAGTCGTAGCCGCGCGAGGGCGTGGGCCGGTAGGGCACGGCGCGCGCCGTCAGCATCGCGGTCTGGCGCTTGCTGACGTATTTGTCGACGGCGAAGGTCAGCACGGCCGGCGCGAGCAGCAAAATGGCGACGACCGCACCCTTGGAGAAATCCTGCTGGCCTATGACCAGCTTGAAGACATCGGTGGCCAGTACGTTGAAATTGCCGCCTATCACTTTGGGGATGCCGAAGTCGGTCATGACCAGCGTGAAGGTGACCAGCGCCGCCGAGATCAGCCCGTACTTGGCGCCGGGCAAGGTGATGGTGAAGAACTTGCGCCGGGCGCTGGTGCCCATGGCGTCGGCGGCTTCATAGAGCCGCGCGTCCGACAGCGTAAGCGCCGTGACCAGGATCATCAGCGCGTGGGGAAACACCGCGAAGCATTCGGCCACCACGATGCCGGGCGCGCCGTAGATCTGGTCGATGCCGAGGCCCTGCATCGAGCCCTTGAGCACGCCCTGGTTGCCGAACCAGTAGATCAGCGAAATCGCCGACAGCAGCGAAGGCGCCAGCAGCGGGATCAAGGTGATGCCGCGGAACAGCGCCTTGTACGGCATGCAGGAGCGCGCCAGCGCATAAGCAAAACCGAAGGCCAGCGGCACCGCCACCAGCGTGACGACGCTGGAGACCCAGAGGCTGTTCCACAAGCTTTCAAGCAGCGCCGGGGTCTTGGCGTAGTCGATGAAGTTGTCAAACCAGATGAAGTCGCCGGACTTGCCGAGCAGCGCCTGCTGCAGGATGGCCAGCAGCGGCGCGGCCAGGAAAACGACCAGGATGAGCGCGGCCAGGGCCAGCGCCGCGTAGGCAATGTGGTCTATCCAGTGCGCGCGCTGGCGCACCGTCGCGGGCAAGGGAGCGGTGAAGACCGGCATCAGAAGACCTTGATGCGCTCGGGCAGCAACTTCAGGGGCAGCGAGGAGCCCACCTGCAGCGATTGCTCCGAGAGGAAGTTGAGCGAGAGATAGACCGTGAGCTTGTGGCCGCCCAGCGCGGGCGAGGCCACATGCACATGGCAGAAGGAGCCCAGGAACTCGATCTTCTCGATGGTGGCGTCGAACACATGGGCGTCGCCGGGGGCGATCGGGCGGGCCAGCACGTCTTCGGGACGCAGATAAATTTTGGCCTCGCGATCGGCACCGTCGCAGGGCAGGCACAGCGCGCCGAACCTCATTTGGCCGCCGCTCACGCGCACCGGCATCACATTGACCTTGCCCACAAAGTCGGCCACAAAGGGTGATGCCGGCTCGCGGTAAACCTCCATAGGGGTGCCGACCTGTTCGATCAGGCCGTGGTTCATCACCACGATGCGGTCGGCCACACTCAGCGCCTCTTCCTGGTCGTGCGTCACCATGATGGTGGTCACGCCTAGCTTTTGTTGCAGCGCGCGGATTTCAGAGCGCAGGCGCACGCGCTCCAGCGCGTCAAGTGCCGACAGCGGCTCGTCCAGCAGCAGCAGGCCCGGCGAGGTGGCCAGCGCCCGCGCCAGCGCAATGCGCTGCTGCTGCCCACCCGAGAGCTGGCTGGGATATTTGCTTTCGCTGCCCGGCAGGCCCACCAGCTTGACCAGCTCGCTCACCCGCTTTGCCGCTTCGGCCTTCGGTGTCTTGCGGTTGACCAGGCCATAGGCCACGTTGTCCGCCACGCTGAGGTTGGGAAACAGCGCATAGCTCTGGAACACGATGCCGTAATCCCGCAAAGCCGGCGGCAGCCGCGAGATGTCGCGCCCGCCCTGGTGCACCTCGCCCGAGGTCTGCACTTCCAGCCCCGCGATGATGCGCAACAGCGTCGTCTTGCCGCAACCTGAAGGCCCCAGAAAACACACAAACTCGCCCTTGCGGATATCCAGGTTGATGTCCTGCAAGGCGGTAAAACCGCCGAACTCCTTGCGGATGTGGCGCAGGTTCAGAAAGGTGTCTTGGGTCATTCGTGGGCCGTTAGGTTGCGCTATGCAAAGCTCTTCGCAAGCGGCGGCGTGGGTCCGGCTTTGCCGGCCCACTGCGGCCGTCCCCCTGAGGGGGAACAGCGGCCGGAGGCCGCTGACAGGGGGCTACTTCTTCTCTGTTTTGGAGTTGTAGCGCTTGGTCCACTCGTTCAGAATGCGCTCGCGGTTGTCGGCGGCCCAGTTGAAGTCCATCTTGACGAGGCGGGCCTCGTAGTCTTTCGGCACATTGGCCAGCGGGGGCGCCAAGCCGGGCTGCGCGGTGATCGCGAAGTTCTTGCCGTACAGCATCATGGCGTCTTTGCTCGAGGCCCAGTCGGCCAGCTTCTTGGCGGCATCCAGTTTCTTGGTGCCCTTGTGGATGGCGAAGGCTTCCAGGTCCCAGCCCAGGCCTTCCTTGGGGAACACGAGTTCAATCGGCGCGCCCTTGGCTTTGTTGGTGTTGCCGCGGTATTCAAACGAGATGCCGGCCAGGAACTCGCCCGAAGCCGCCATGTTGCAGGGCTTGGAGCCTGAGTGGGTGTACTGCGCGATGTTTTCATGCAGCGCGTCCATGTACTTCCAGCCGCCGCCCTTGCCGTCCTTGTCGCCGAAGAGCGTGAGCCAGGCGGTCACGTCGAAGTAGCCGGTGCCGCTGGAGGCCGGGTTGGGCATGACGACCTGGCCTTTGTAGATGGGCTTGGCCAGGTCCTGCCAGGTTTCGGGCGTGGGAATATTTTTCTTCTTGGCTTCCGCGGTGTTGAAGCACACGGTGGCGCCCCACACGTCCATGCCGAACCAGGCCGGGACTTTTTTCTTGTCACGGTACTGACTCATGATGCCGTCAAGATTGATGGGCGCATACGGCTCGAGCATGCCCTGCTTGTCGAGCAGCGCCAGGCTGGAGGCGGCCACGCCCATGATGGCGTCGGCCTGGGGGTTGGCTTTTTCCGCCAGCAGCTTGGCGGTGATCACGCCGGTCGAGTCGCGCACCCATTTGATCTCGATGTCGGGATAGGCCTTGTTAAAGCCCTCCTGGTAGGCCTTGACCTGGTCGGTCTCCAGCGCGGTGTAGACCAGCAACTGGGTTTTCTGGGCGAATGCACCGGTGCTGGCGGCGGCCAGCAGGCCGAAAAGACCGAGAAGGCCGATCGCCTTCGGCAGGGATTTGAGATGGGAAGCCAGTTGCATAAAAAATCCTTTGTGGAAAACCTGCAATGTTGTGACTCGTTCGTGCCGGCAATGACACTGCGATGACCAACCTGAGTGCAGGCCCGTCAACCCAGCTCCTTTTTATTTAACGCCGACCCTTTTATCTTGTCAATTGTTTATTGCAGATTGTTGACAATCTACGTTTCTGTGCTTCAATTCAGGGCATGAACGCAGCTTTGCATCCCACCATCGCGCAGCTCCAGAACAGCTCCCTCACCACCGTGGTGCAACAGGAAATCGAGCGCGCCATTCTTGCCGGCGAGTACGAGCCCGGCAGCAAATTGATAGAGGCCACGCTGGCCGAAAAAATGGGCGTCTCGCGCGGCCCGGTGCGCGAGGCCTTCCGCATGCTCGAAGAGGCGGGCCTGGTGCGCACCGAGAAAAACCGCGGTGTCTTTGTGCGCGACATTCCCATCGACGAAGCCATCGAAATCTTTGACCTGCGCGCGGCCATGGATGAACTGGTGGGCCGGCGCCTGGCGGAGAACATCACGGTCGCCCAGATCAAGGAGCTCAAGACCCTTGTCGATTCCATGGAGAAAGCGGTCAAGGCCGAAGACCCGCATGCCTATCACTTGCTGAACCTGAGCTTTCACGACCGCCTGGTTGAAATGGCGGGTAACCGCAAGCTGACCGAGATCTACCGCAAGCTCATCAAGGAGCTTTCGCTGTTCAGGCGCCTGAACCTTGCCGACGGCTGGCTGATGCCGGTGTCGGCCAACGAGCACCGGCTGATCGTCAAGGCCATTGCTTCGCGCGACGCGGACGCGGCCGGCCGTGCGATGTTCCAGCATGTGATCGAGAGCAAGGCGCGCACCATAGAAAACGACTTGCGGCGCCAGGCGGCGCTGGCCAATGCGGCTGGGGAAAGCCCGGTTGGCGGACCCGCTCCTGTCAAGCTTGTTGCCGGCAACGCCGCCGCGCGCAAAGACAAAGACAAGAGCAAGGACAAAGACAAGGACAAGGACAAGGACAAGGACAAGGACAAGGACGTGAACACGAACAAGGAAGGGCTCTCACGTGGCAAACGCTGAACCAATCGGCGAACTGAAGGTGAACGGCAGGACATACAAGCTGCCGTCCCAACCCACGGTGGTCGTCTGTGTCGACGGCTGCGAGCCCGACTACCTCGCACAAGCCGTGGCCACGGGCCATATGCCCTGGCTCAAGCGCACGCTGGCGCTGGGTTCGGGCCTGACGGGCGATTGCGTGGTGCCCAGCTTCACCAACCCGAACAACCTGTCCATCGTGACCGGCGCGCCGCCCAGCGTGCATGGTATCTGCGGCAACTATTTGTTCGATACGGCCAGCGGCACCGAGGTCATGATGAACGACCCCAAGTGGCTGCGCGCGCCCACCCTGCTGGCCGCGCTGTCCGACGCCGGTAAAACCCTGGCGGTGGTCACGGCCAAGGACAAGCTGCGCAAGCTGCTGGGCCACAAGATGAAGGGCATCTGCTTTTCATCGGAGAAGGCTAATGAGGTGACTCTTCAGGAAAACGGCATTGAGGATGTGCTGGGCCTGGTGGGGTTGCCGCTGCCCAGTGTTTACAGCGCCGACCTGTCGGAGTTCGTCTTCGCCGCCGGCGTGAAGATCATGCACAGGCACCGGCCCGACGTGATGTACCTCTCGACCACCGACTATGTGCAGCACAAGCACGCGCCCGGCACCGAAGGTGCGAATGCTTTCTACCGCATGATGGACGGCTACATGCAGCAGCTCGAAGACCTGGGCTGCGTCATCGTGCTCACGGCCGACCACGGCATGAACGCCAAGGCCGGCATGGATGGAAAGCCGGACGTGATCTACCTGCAGGACTGGTTTGACAAGCTGCTGGGCGGCGGCGTCGCGCGCGTGATCCTGCCTATCACCGATCCTTATGTGGTGCACCATGGCGCCCTGGGCTCATTTGCCACCATCTACCTGCCGGAGAGCATCAACATCGAGGCCGCCCGCAAGCGGCTGGCGGCGCTCAAGGGCATGGAACTGGTGCTCTCGCGCGAGCAGGCCGCCGAGCGCTTTGAGTTGCCGGCCGACCGCATAGGGGACATCGTGGCGGTGTCCGAGCGCTTCACAGTGATCGGCACTTCGGCTTCGCGCCATGACCTTTCGGCGCTGGAAGTGCCGCTGCGCTCGCACGGCGGCATGAGCGAGCAGCGCGTGCCGCTGATCGTGAACCGCGCGCTGCCGGGGCTGGACCGCAACCGGCGCTTCCGCAACTTTGATGCCTTTGACCTGGCGCTGAACTATGCGCAGGGTTGAATCTGGTTCCCTCTCCCTCCAGGAGAGGGAGTCATACCGAGGACCATGGTGTGATTGACCAATACATCCGCGACCACCAGCTCAACGCCATGCGCCTGTCGGGCCGCAAGGTCGGCGCGGGCCGCAGCGGCGGCCGGGCCATCGAAGTCTTCAACCCCTATACCGGAAAGCTCTTGGGCACCGTGCCCAAGGCCACGGTGGAGGAAGTGCGGCAGACCTTTGCGCGGGTCCACGACTACAAGCCGCAGCTCACGCGCTACGAACGCGCCGCCGTCCTGAACCGCGCGGCCGCCATCATCCAGTCGCGGCTCCAGGAGGTGGCGAACCTGATCACCGCCGAGGCGGGCTTGTGCCTCAAGGATGCGATCTATGAAGCCGGCCGCGTCAGCGACGTGCTGCTCTTCGGCGCGACCGAGGTGCTCAAGGACGACGGCCAGATCTTCAGCTGCGACCTCACGCCCCATGGCAAGAAGCGTCGCGTCTACACGCACCGTTCGCCGCTGCTGGGGGTGATCACCGCCATCACGCCTTTCAACCACCCGATGAACCAGGTGGCGCACAAGGTGGTGCCCAGCATCGCGACCAACAACCGCATGGTGCTCAAGCCGTCCGAGAAAGTGCCGTTCTCGGCCATCCTGTTCGCCGACATCCTGTACGAGGCGGGGTTGCCGCGCGAGATGCTCAGCGTGGTGACGGGCGACCCGCGCGAGATCGCCGACGAACTGATCACCAACCCGCTGGTCGACCTGGTGACTTTCACGGGCGGTGTGGCCATAGGCAAATACATCGCGTCCAAGGCCGGCTACCGCCGCGTGGTGCTGGAGCTGGGCGGCAACGATCCCATCATCGTGATGGAAGACGCCGACATCGACGAGGCCTCCACCCTGGCCGTGCAGGGCTCCTACAAAAACTCGGGCCAGCGCTGCACGGCCATCAAGCGGATGCTGGTGCACGAGGCGGTGGCGGGCGAGTTTGTAGAGCAGGTGCTGGCCAAGACCCGGGCCTGGAAATACGGCGACCCCGGCGACAAGGCCAACGACATGGGCACGGTGATCGACGAGCAGGCCGCCATGCTGTTCGAATCGCGCGTCAATGAAGCGGTGGCGCAAGGTGCGAGGCTGTTGGCCGGCAACCAGCGGCGCGGTGCACTTTATTCGCCCACGGTGCTCGACCATGTGTCGCCGCAGATGACGGTGGTGCGCGAGGAAACCTTCGGCCCGGTTTCGCCGGTCATACGCTTCAAGAACATCGATGAAGCCATACAAATCTCCAACGGCACGGCTTACGGCCTGTCGAGCGCTGTCTGCACCAACCGCCTGGATTACATCAACCGCTTCGTGAGCGAGCTGCACGTGGGCACGGTCAATGTGCGCGAAGTGCCGGGCTACCGGCTGGAGCTCACGCCCTTCGGCGGCATCAAGGATTCGGGCCTGGGCTATAAGGAGGGGGTGCAGGAGGCGATCAAGAGTTTCACCAACCTGAAGACCTACTCCTTGCCCTGGAACCCATGACTTGTGAGGAATTCGCATGCTGAGCTTTGACGACATCGAACGCCTCTTCGAAGAGCGGGGCGGCGAACAGTACAGCGGCGAGCCGGTGACGCAGCTGCAGCACGCGCTGCAGACGGCGGCCCTGGGCGAGGCCGAGGGCGCGAGCGATGAACTCGTCACCGCCGCACTGCTGCACGACCTGGGCCACCTGCTGCATGACCTGGGCGAGACGCCTTCGCTGCGCGGGGTCGACGACGTGCACCAGTACCGCGCGCTGCCATTCCTGCGCGGCTTGTTTCCCGATGTGGTGCTGGACGCGATCAAGCTGCATGTGGACGCCAAGCGCTACCTGTGCGCGGCGCGGCGCGGCTATCACTCCAGCTTGTCAGCGGATTCCAAGCGCAGCTTGCAGCTGCAGGGCGGCATTTTTTCGGCGGAGGAAGCCGCGCGCTTCATTGCCCAGCCCGGCGCGCAGGACGCGGTGAAGCTGCGCCTCTGGGACGACCTCGCGAAGGACGCGAACAAGGCCACACCGCCGCTGGCGCACTACCTGGCGCGGGCACGGCGTTGCGCCCTTCCCACCGCAGAGTCCCCGCTTGCCGCCTGAAACCCTGGCCCTGACCTGGCCGGTGCTGTGCGCCGTGCTGTTCGGCGCGCTGCTGCACGCGGGCTGGAACGCCCTGGTCAAGTCCAGCGCCGACAAGTCCATGGACATGGCGGTCATCCACCTGATCGGCTCGTTGCTGGCCTTGCCGCTGGTGCTGCTGGTGGGGCTGCCGCGCACGCAGGCCTGGCCTTTCATCGCCGCCTCGGTGCTGATCCACATCGGCTACTACATCGCCACCACGCAGGCCTACAAGCACGGCGACCTCGGCCTGACCTACCCGCTGATGCGCGGTGTGGCGCCGCTGCTGGTGGCGCTGTCGGCCGGTCTCACGCTGGGCGAACCCCTGAGCCCGCTGGCCTGGGCCGGCATTGTGGGGATTTGCGGCGGTGTGCTGGTGCTGGGCCTGAGCCGCCACGCACTGCATGCGCGCAAGGCCGTCGGCTTCGCGCTGGCCAATGCGCTCATCATCGCGATCTACACGGTGGTGGACGGACTGGGCGTGCGGGCTTCGGGCAACGCGCTGCAGTATGTCGCCACCCTGTTCCTGCTTGACGGCTGGCCCTTCGGCCTGCTGATGATGGCGCGGCGCGGCCGCGCCATGGCCGACTACGCGCTTCACCGCTGGCCGGTGGCCACCGGCGGCGCGCTGGCCTCGCTGGGCTCTTACGGCATTGCGCTGTGGGCCATGACGCGTGCGCCGGTTGCCACGGTGGCGGCGCTGCGTGAGACCTCGGTGTTGTTCGCCGTGCTGCTCGGTACCTGGTTCCTCAAAGAGGCTTTCACGCTGCGCCGTTTCGCGGGCACCTGTGCCATCGTAGGCGGCGTGATGGCGATACGCCTTGCCTAGATATGACTATCCCCCCGAAGCGCCTTCGGCGCTTCCCCCTCAAGGGGGCGCAGCCTGCGGCCCGGCAAAGCCGGTTCCGCGGCGGCCACTGGTTGAATACCAAAGAGGATTGCACGTATGAGTATCCCGACCCAAGCAGCAATCGTGATCGTTGGCGGCGGCATCGCAGGCTGCTCGGTGGCCTACCACCTGGCCAAGATGGGAAGAACCGACGTGCTGCTGCTGGAGCAGGGCAAGCTCACCAGCGGCACGACCTGGCATGCGGCCGGCCTGGTCGGCCAGATGCGGCCCAACCGCAACATGACGCAGATGAGCAAGTACGGCATTGAGCTTTATGCGTCGCTGGAAGCCGAAACAGGTCTTGCTACAGGCTGGAAGCAGTGCGGCAGTGTCAATGTGGCGCGCACGCCGGAGCGCATGAAGGTGCTCCGTAAGCAGGTGGCCATGGCCAACAGCTTTGGCGTGGAATGCCACGAGATTTCTCCGCAGGAAGCCGGCGACAAATACCCCATCATGCGCACCGACGATTTGCAGGGCGCGATCTGGTTGCCGGGCGACGGCAAGGCCAATCCGGCGGACCTCTGCATGTCACTCGCCAAGGGCGCGCGCAACCGCGGCGTGAAGATGGCCGAGGGCATTGAGGTGACCGGCGTGATCACGGAGAACGGCAGGGCCGTGGGTGTGCGCACCGCGCAGGGCGAGGTGCGTTGCGAAGTCATCGTCAACTGCGCCGGCCAGTGGGCGCGCCAGTTCGGCAAGCTCGCGGGCGTGAACGTGCCGCTGTATTCGGCCGAGCATTTCTACATCGTCACCGGCAAGATCCCGGGCGTGCATCCCATGCTGCCGGTGATGCGCGACCCCGACGGCTATATCTACTACAAGGAAGAAGTCGGCGGCCTGGTGATGGGCGGCTTCGAGCCCAAGGCCAAGCCCTGGAAGATGGACCCGATTCCCTCGACCTTCCAGTTCGAGCTGCTGGACGAGGACTGGGAACAGTTTGAACCGTTGATGACCGCTGCGTTGCACCGCACGCCCTGCCTGGAGACGGCCGAGGTCAAGATGCTGCTCAACGGCCCCGAGAGCTTCACGCCTGACGGCAATTTCATCCTCGGCGAAGCGCCCGAACTGCACAACTACTTTGTCTGCGCGGGTTTCAACTCGGCCGGCATCGCCAACAGCGGCGGCGCGGGCCGGCTCATGGCCGAATGGATTGTGGGCGGTGAACCCAGCACCGACTTGTGGGATGTGGACATACGCCGCTTCGAGGCCTTTACCGGCAACCGCAAGGCGCTGGCCGAGCGGACCGGGGAGACCCTGGGCCTGCATTATGCGATGCGCTGGCCCAGGCAGGAGCTGGAAACGGCGCGGCCACTGCGTACCTCGCCGCTGTATGACATCCTGGCTGGCAAGGGCGCGGAATTCGGCAGCAAGAATGGCTGGGAGCGGGCGAATTATTTTCGGCCTCGTCTGGATATTTCTTCTCCCTTCCCCTCTGGGGGAGGGCAGGGGTGGGGGCTCGCCGCGCCCGTTGCGGCCCCCATCCCCCTTCGACAGGCTCAGGACAGGCCAAGCTTCCCCCAGAGGGGGAAGGAGCAATACCATCGCCGGCCTGAATACACCCTCGACAAACCCGGCTGGCTCCCCTGGGTCGTCGAAGAGCAAAAAGCCACACGCGAAGCCGTTGCCCTCTACGACCAGACTTCTTTCTCCAAATACCTGCTGCAGGGCCGCGACGCGCTGGCCGTGCTGCAGCGCCTGTGCGCCAACGAGATGGATGTTCCCATCGGCAAGATGGTCTACACCGCCATGCTCAACGAGCGCGGCGGTTTTGAAAGCGACCTGACCGTGATGCGGCAGGCGCCGGACCGCTTCATGATCGTTACAGGCTCGGCGCAGACCGTGCGCGACTTCGACTGGATCACGCGGCATATCGGCGACACCGAACATGCGGTGCTGACGGATGTTTCGGCGATGTACTCGGTGCTGTCGCTCATGGGCCCGAACGCGCGCGAGCTGCTGGCGCTTGTCAGCCCCGACGACCTGTCGCCCGAAGCGCTGAAGTTCTCGTGGACAAAAGAGATTGACCTGGGCTTTGCGCGCGTGCGCGCAGCCCGCCTGAGTTATGTGGGCGGGCCGGGCTTTGAGCTCTACACGCCGATTGAAATGGCGCGCCATGTGTACCTGGCGCTCATGGAAGCTGGCCGGGCGCTGGGCATTCGCGACGCGGGCTATTACGCGCTGGACGCGCTGCGCATAGAGCAGGGCCGGCGCGCCTGGGGCGCGGAGTTGGGGCCGGACGAAACCCCTTGGGAGGCCGGCCTGGCCTTCAGCGTCAAGCTGGACAAGCCCTCCGCGTTCATCGGCAAGGCTGCGCTGCTCAATGCCCAGGGTCTGGCGCTGCGCAAAAAGCTGGTGACGCTGGTGCTCGATACGCCCGAGGCGTATGCCTGGGGCGGCGAAGCCATTGTGCTGGATGGGCAAACGGTGGGCGAAATTTCGTCCGCCGGCTGGAGCCCGCTGGCCGGCGCTTGCGTGGCACTGGGCTATGTGCGCGGCAACAGCGCGAACCACCCGCATGCCGGCACACCGGCGCAGATCGAGCTGTGGGGTGAGCAGGTGGGTGTCAAGCTCTACGACCGCTGGCCGCCCACCCAAAGCTGATCTTCGCAAAAGAGAGCTACATGCCCTCGGGCAGATCCATGTTGACAAACCGCACGGTGACACGCGTGCCGGGTGTTTGCGGATGTCCCGGCAAGGCGGCGTCCTCGATGGAAATTGTCGCGCCGTGCTGCTTGGCGATCTCCAGCACAATCGCCAGGCCCAGACCGGAGCCGTCGACATTGGTACCCAGCGCGCGGTAAAAGGGCTGGAACACCAGTTCGCGTTCCGACTCCGGGATGCCCGGCCCTGAGTCTTCCACCAGCAGCACCAGCACGCCGCTGAAACGGTCCGTCATCAGCCGCAGCGTGACCTGGCCTTTTTCGGGCGTGTAGTTGATGGCGTTGTCCAGCAGGTTGCGCACCAGCTCCTTGAGCAGGGTCGCGTTGCCTTCGAGCTGCGTGGCCTGGTTGCCGGCGTCGGGGCCGTCGTAGCCGAGGTCTATCTGTTTTTCGAGCGCGCGCGGCACCGAATCGGCCATCACCTCCGAGACGATATGCACCAGGTCAATGTGCTGCTTGGCCAGGCTGCGGCCGGTGGTTTCGGCGCGCGCCAGGGCCAGCAACTGGTTGACGGTGTGGGTGGCGCGTATGCTGGCGCGGCCTATGTGCTTGAGCGACTTCTTGAGTTCATCGGCGTCGGTCTCGCGCTGCGCCAGGTCGGCCTGCATGCGCAGGCCGGCCAGCGGTGTCTTGAGCTGGTGGGCCGCGTCGGCGAGGAAGCGCTTTTGCGTGGTCAGCGAGACCTTGAGGCGGCTCAGCAGGTCGTTGATGGAAGACACCAGCGGTGCGACCTCTTCGGGCACCGCGGTTTCGTCGAGCGGGCTCATGTCGTCGGACTTGCGCGCCCGTATGCGCTTTTCAAGCTGGGCCAGCGGCTTGATGCCGCGCACCAGCGCCAGCCACACCAGCAGCACGGCCAGCGGCAGCGTGACGAATTGCGGCACCATGGTGCCTTTGACGATCTCGGTGGCCAGGGTCTTGCGCTTTTCCAGCGTCTCGGCCACCTGCACCAGCACCGGCTGCGAGTTGGCCGGCGCGCCCTTCACGTCCACCTTGAGCCAGGTGTAGGCCACGCGCACGTCCTCACCCTGGATCACATCCTCGCGCAGCCGCACCTCGCCGTTCATGGGCTTGTCTTCATCGGGTGGCGCGGGCAGGTCGTGCTCGCCGCCGAGGTGCTCGCCCTGCGTGCCCATCACCTGGTAGTAAACGAGGTCGGTGTCGTCGGCGCGCAGGATTTCGCGCGCGGGCGCCGTCAGGGTGAACTGCACCTGGTTGTTCCTGACCACCACCAGCTTGGCCAGTGCCTGCACGTTGTATTCGAGCGCGCGGTCAAAAGGCTTGCCCGCGATGTTCTGCGCGACCAGCCAGGTCAGCGCCAGGCTGATGGGCCACAGCAGCAGCAGCGGCGTGAGCATCCAGTCGAGGATCTCGCCGAAGAGGCTGCGGCGTTCGCGTTGGAAGAGTCTTAAGGCCACGGACGGGAATGTTCCAAATTAAAGGCCTGCTGGTTTCGCTCCTTCCCCCGCTGGGGGAAGGCGGGGATGGGGGCTGACGGTGCTGGATAAAACCTGCGGTACATGTTTGGGAGGCCGCCGGCCCCCATCCCAACCTTCCCCCAGCGGGGGAAGGGGCAAGACCAAGACACTCTAGCCAGGAATCTTCTCCAGGCAGTACCCTAGCCCACGCACGGTCGCGATCCGCACCGGCCCTTTTTCAATCTTTTTGCGCAGCCGGTGGATGTAGACCTCGATCGCGTTGTTGCTGACTTCCTCGCCCCATTCGCAAAGGCGCTCGACCAGCTGGTCCTTGCTGACGAGCCGGCCGGCGCGCTGCAGCAGCACTTCGAGCAAGCCGAGCTCGCGCGCCGACAGCTCCAGCATCTGGCCGTCGATAGTGGCGACGCGGCCGGCCTGGTCGTACACCAGCGGGCCGTGCTTGATGGTGCTGCTGGCGCCGCCCATGCCGCGGCGCACCAGCGCGCGCACGCGGGCTTCGAGTTCCTGCAGCGAAAACGGCTTGGCCATGTAGTCGTCGGCGCCGTAGTCCAGGCCCTTGACGCGTTCCTCGACGCTGTCGGCGGCCGTGAGGATCAGCACCGGCATGGCCGAGCCGCGCGCGCGCAGGCGCTTGAGCACTTCCAGGCCGTGCATGCGCGGCAGGCCCAGGTCGAGGATCAGCAAATCGAATTCGGTGTTGGTCAGCAGCGCGGCATCGGCTTCGGTGCCGCTGGCCACATGGTCGGCCGCCGCGCCGGAGGCGCGCAAAGTGCGCAGCAGGCCATCGGCCAGCACCTGGTCGTCTTCGGCAATCAGAATACGCATGGTTGTCTCCAGATATCGGCCCCTTGCGGCCGGGGCAGTTGTGCTTTCGAACAAATTCTAGGCTTTTGTTGCCCCCGCTTTGCTGACACGGCAATGCAAATCAGGCACCCGCATAGGCTTCCAGGCCCAGCGCCACTACGGTCGCCACATCCTGCCCCACCGCCTGGCGGAATTCCTCCTCGGCCTGGCGCACGGCTTGGTGGAAGGCTTCGAGCCAGAGCAAACCCGATTCGGTGAACACCACCCGGCGGGCGCGTTTGTCGTGGGGGTCGGGCTGGCGCGTGACCAGCCCCCAGGCCTCGCACTGGTCGACCAGGTCGCCCATGGCCTGCTTGCTCATGCCGGCGCTATGCGCCAGGTCTGTGAGGCGCGAACCGGCCACGGCCAGGTGGCGCGTGATGTGGATGTGGGCGGCCCCCACCTGGTCGCGTGCCGCGAGGTTGGACAGCGCCAGCGGCACCTCCACGCTGCTGGCCATCAGTGAGAGCACGCGCTCGTCGAAGCGGCGCAGCGCATGGCCCATGAGCCGCCCGAGATGGGTCTGCCGCCAACTGGCCTCGATAGTGCCGAAGGGGCCGGATACAGGTGCCGGGTAAGTCGTTTCCACCATGGAAACATGGTACTTCAATTAGTCAGGCAAACTGACTAAAAATAGGGTTTACTTATTTTTATAGCGCCCATAAAGTACTGGTCATGCATCCAGCGCTGTGATTAAAAGCAGAGGCTGAGAATCCAGGCAAAGAGTTTTATATCGTTGATTTTCAAGGAGTTTTCATGGAACTGACCAACAAGCTGAACCCCGCCCAGAACCCCGTGCAAAGCGCCGCCCTGAACACCGAAAAGGCCAAGGCCCTGCAGGCCGCGCTGGCCCAGATCGAAAAGCAGTTCGGCAAAGGCACCATCATGAAGCTGGGCGACGGCGAAGTGATTGAGGACATCCAGGTCGTTTCCACCGGCTCGCTGGGCCTGGACATCGCCCTGGGCGTCGGCGGCCTGCCGCGCGGCCGTGTGGTCGAAATCTACGGCCCTGAATCCTCGGGCAAGACCACGCTGACCCTGCAGGTCATCGCCGAAATGCAAAAACTGGGCGGCACCTGCGCCTTTGTGGACGCCGAGCACGCGCTGGACATCCAGTACGCGCAAAAGCTGGGCGTGAATCTGCAGGATTTGCTGATCTCCCAACCCGACACTGGCGAGCAGGCGCTTGAAATCGTTGATTCCCTGACCCGCTCCGGCGCGGTCGACCTGATCATCGTCGACTCGGTGGCGGCGCTCACGCCCAAGGCCGAACTTGAAGGCGAAATGGGCGACTCGCTGCCCGGCCTGCAGGCCCGCCTGATGAGCCAGGCGCTGCGCAAGCTCACTGCCACCATCAAGAAGGCCAACTGCACGGTCATCTTCATCAACCAGATCCGCATGAAGATCGGCGTGATGTTCGGTTCGCCCGAAACCACCACCGGCGGCAATGCGCTGAAGTTCTACGCCTCGGTGCGGCTGGACATCCGCCGCATCGGCTCCATCAAGAAGGGCGAGGACGTCATCGGCAACGAGACCCGCGTCAAGGTGGTCAAGAACAAGGTGGCTTCGCCCTTCAAGACGGCGGAGTTCGACATCCTCTACGGCGAGGGCATCAGCCGCCTGGGGGAGGTGCTGGACCTGGGCGTGGCCGGCCACATCGTCGAGAAGGCCGGCGCCTGGTACGCCTTCAACGGTGAAAAAATCGGCCAGGGCCGCGACAACGCGCGTGAATTCCTCAAGGAAAACCCCGAACTCGCAATCGAGATCGAAAACAAGGTGCGCGAATCGCTGGGCATCCCGCTGGTGCAGGTTCCCGGCGGCGCCGACGCCCCTGTCGAGAAGCCGGCCAAGGCCGACAAAGCCGAAAAGGCTGAGAAAGCTTCCAAGGCAACTGCCTGATTTTGAATGCCAAGCAAGGCCCCAGCCCAGTTGGAGCATGCGCTGGAAGCTATTAAACAGCTGGCGCGCATGTTGGGCCCGGCCTGTTAGCCATGGAAAATCCGGTAGATCACAAGCCAGCCAAACCCGCCACCCGTGCGGGTTTTGGCCTTTCGCTCAAGGGCCGTGCCCTGCGCTACCTGGCCGCGCGCGAACATTCGCGTGCCGAGCTGGAGCGCAAGCTGGCGCCGCACGAGGAAACGCCCGGCCAACTGGCCCAGGTGCTGGATGATTTGCAGGCCAAGGATTTCATCAGCGAGGCGCGCGTGGTCGAATCGGTGATCAACCGCCGCGCCGGCCGCTTTGGCGCGGCGCGCATCAAGCACGAGCTGCAAGGCAAAGGCCTCAGTGCGCAGCGGGTAGCCGACGCCATCGACAGCCTCAAGGGCAGTGAACTGGAGCGCGCCCGCGAGATCTGGCGCAAGAAGTTTGAGGGGGTAGCACCCGACGCGGCAGGGCGCGCCAAGCAAATGCGCTTTCTGGCGGCCCGGGGCTTCGGCGGGGACGTGATCCGCCGCGTGGTATCCCAGGCGGATGAAGACTGAGCTTACAGCCCGAGCATCAGTTTCAGGTTCTGTACGGCGGCGCCGGAAGCGCCTTTGCCCAGATTGTCCAGCCGTGCCACCAATACCGCGTGCCGATGCTCTTCATTGGCGAAGACGCGCAGCTCCATCTTGTTGGTGTCGTTAAGCGCCAGCGCGTCGAGCTTGCCCGATTCGGGCGCGGCTTCCACCGTCACCCATTCGCTGCCGGCGTAATGCCTGGCCAGCATGTCGTGCAACTGCGCGCCGGTCGGCTTGCTTGGCAGCAGATCCAGGTGCAGCGGCAGTTGAACCAACATGCCCTGCTTGAAATTGCCGACGGAGGGAATGAACACCGGGCGGCGTGACAGGCCTGTGTACTTCATGATCTCGGGCAGGTGCTTGTGCTTCAGGCCCAGGGCATAGAGCTCAAAGGCGGGCGCGGTTCCGGCCTCGTAGTCTTCAATCATCTGCCGTCCGCCACCGGAGTAACCGCTCACGGCGGGAAGGCTCAAGGGGAAATCGGCCGGTATCGCACCGGCGTCGACCAGCGGGCGGATCAGCGCAATCGCGCCGGTGGCGTAGCAGCCTGGGTTGCCGACGCGGTCTGCGCCCGCCACGGCGGCGCGCTGTGTTTGTGTGAGCTCAGGAAAACCGTAGACCCATCCGGGCTCGGTGCGGTGCGCGGTGGAGGCGTCAATGATCTTGGGCTTTTTGCCGGTCATTGAATCGATCATGGCCACCGATTCACGCGCCGCATCGTCGTGCAGGCACAGGATCACCATGTCCACCTGTGCCATCAGTGCGCGCTTGGCCGCCGCGTCCTTGCGCAGCTCGGGCGCAATGCTGACCAGCTCAATTTGCGGCATGGCCTGCAGCCGCTCGCGAATTTGCAGGCCCGTGGTGCCGGCTTCTCCGTCAATAAAAACTTTGGACATGAATGAGGACTTCCAGGTGCTGACAGCGGATCAAAAAAACGAAATGCAGGGAAACAAGTGCGCAAATAAGGTAAAGGCAGGCGATGCCTTGGCAGGCAAAAACACCTTGAAAAGGGCCAATTCGGGGCTATTCCACGGTGTAAGCCGCGCACAAGAATTGTGCATCGCACCATGATACAGTTCTATGTTGCTGCCTGCAGTGACCGCCGACGTGGTTTTTGGGGCCGGTGTGGCCTGTTTCCGACACCTCACAACCTTGCCCCAGATCCGAGTTGCACCCCTTTTTTACTGAATTCTGAAGGTTTTTCATGAAAATTCACGAGTACCAGGGCAAGGAAATCTTGCGCAATTTTGGTGTTCCGGTGCCGCGCGGCATCCCGGCGTTCACGGTGCAGGAAGCGGTGGAAGCCGCCCAGAAGCTGGGCGGCCCGGTTTGGGTGGTCAAGGCGCAGATCCATGCTGGCGGCCGCGGCAAGGGCGGCGGCGTGAAGGTTGCCAAAACCATTGAAGACGTCAAGCGCATCGCCGGCGAAATCCTGGGCATGCAACTCAAGACGCACCAGACCGGCCCTGAAGGCCAGAAGGTCCGCCGCCTCTATATTGAAGACGGCGCCGACATCCAGAAAGAATATTACGTCTCGGCCGTGACCGACCGCGAATCGCAGAAGGTGGCCTTCATCGCCTCCAGCGAAGGCGGCATGGACATCGAAGAGGTGGCCCATTCCCACCCCGAAAAAATCATCAAGGTGTTTGTCGACCCGCTGGTCGGCATGACCGACGCGCAGGCCAAGGAAATCGCCGACGGCATCGGCATGCCCGCCGACTCCACCGCCCAGGCGACGGACGTGTTCAAGAAGCTCTACAAGTGCTACATGGACACCGACGCTTCGCTGGTGGAAATCAACCCCCTGAACCGCGACAGCAAGGGCAATGTCATGGCCCTGGACGCGAAGTTCAACTTCGACGCCAACGCCCTGTTCCGCCATCCTGAAATCGTCGCCTACCGCGACCTGGACGAGGAAGACCCCGCTGAAGTCGAGGCCAGCAAGTTCGACCTGGCCTACATCAGCCTGGACGGCAACATCGGTTGCCTGGTCAACGGCGCCGGCCTAGCCATGGCGACCATGGACACCATCAAGCTGTTCGGCGGCGAGCCGGCCAACTTCCTGGACGTGGGTGGCGGCGCCACCGCAGAGAAGGTCACCGAAGCCTTCAAGATCATGCTGAAGAACCCCGATGTCAAAGGCATCCTGGTCAACATCTTCGGCGGCATCATGAAGTGCGACACCATCGCCGACGGCGTCATCACCGCCTGCAAGGCCGTGAACCTTTCCGTTCCGCTGGTCGTGCGCATGAAGGGCACCAACGAAGACCTGGGCAAGAAAATGCTGGCCGACTCCGGTCTGCCCATCATTGCCGCAGACACCATGGCCGAAGCCGCGACCAAAATCGTGGCCGCCGTCAAGTAAGCCCAGGAGAACACAAGCATGTCGATCTACATCAACAAACACACCAAAGTCATCACCCAGGGCATCACCGGCAAGACCGGCCAGTTCCACACCCGCATGTGCCGCGACTACGCGAACGGCAAAGAGGCCTTTGTGGCCGGTGTGAACCCCAAGAAAGCCGGTGAAGACTTCGAAGGCATCCCGATTTTCGCGAACGTGACCGAGGCCGCCAAGGCCACCGGCGCCACTGTGTCGGTGATCTATGTGCCGCCCGCCGGCGCTGCCGCCGCCATCTGGGAGGCCGTGGAAGCCAACCTGGACCTGGCCATCTGCATCACCGAAGGCATCCCGGTCAAGGACATGCTGGAAGTGCGCAACCGCATGAAGGCCAAGGAAGCCGCCGGCGGCAAGAAAACCCTGCTGCTGGGCCCCAACTGCCCGGGCCTCATCACCCCCGACGAAATCAAGATCGGCATCATGCCCGGCCACATCCACCGCAAGGGCCGCATCGGCGTGGTCAGCCGCTCAGGCACGCTGACCTATGAAGCCGTGGCGCAACTCACTGAAATCGGCCTGGGCCAGTCCAGCGCCGTCGGCATCGGCGGCGACCCGATCAACGGCCTCAAGCACATCGACGTGATGAAGGCCTTCAATGACGACCCGGACACCGACGCCGTTATCATGATCGGCGAAATCGGCGGTCCCGATGAGGCTGAAGCCGCCCAATGGTGCAAAGCCAACATGAAAAAGCCAATCGTCGGCTTCATTGCCGGCGTGACGGCCCCGGCCGGCAAGCGCATGGGCCATGCGGGCGCGCTGATTTCCGGCGGCGCCGACACGGCAGACGCCAAGCTGGCCATCATGGAAGCCTGCGGCTTCACCGTGACGCGCAACCCCTCTGAAATGGGCAAGCTGCTCAAGGGACTGCTGTAATGCGATCGGGGCGGCGTTCGTAAGCATTACTACGAACGCCGCCCGCGCCCATCCGGGCTAAACTCGAAAAAACAAAAAAAGCGCTGCCCGGCGCTTTTTTTCATTGATAACAGGAGATAGCCATGTTTTTCGGACTGGACCTTGCGTCCCCGCTTTTCTGGAGCGCTTTCGGCTCCATCATCCTCGCCAACATCGTGCTATCGGGCGACAACGCCGTGGTGATCGCCATGGCGGCGCGCACACTCAAGCCCGAGCAGCGCGGCAAGGCCATCTTCTGGGGCAGCGCCGCGGCCATCGTCATGCGTATCGTGCTGACCATTGTGGCCATCCAGTTGCTGACCCTTCCTTACCTGAAGCTCATTGGCGCCGTCCTGCTGGTTTATATCGGCGTGGACCTGCTCAAGGGCGAGGAAGACGAAGACGGCGAGGGCCATGAAATCAACGGAATGATGGCAGCCATCCGCACCATCCTGATCGCCGACCTGGTCATGAGCCTGGACAATGTGCTGGCCGTGGCCGCCGCCGCCAAGGGCAACCTGCCGCTGCTGATCCTGGGCCTGCTGGTCAGCATTCCGCTGATCATTTTTGGCGCCACCCTGCTGACCAAGGTCATGGAACGCTTCCCCATCATCATCACCATAGGCGCCGCCCTGCTCGGTTTCCTGGCCGGTGAAATGCTGCTGACCGACCCTGCTGTGGTCGGTTATTTCGGTCCCATCGGCGAACAAACCGTGACCTTCGGCGGAATCCTGGGCGCCGTGCTGGTGGTGGCGCTGGGCACCTACCTGACCAAGCGGCAGGCAAAAAAGGCGCCATCGGCCTGACTCCGCACGCCCGGCCCTGCACGGCAGGGCCGTCATCGCAGGCCGAATGCCTCTCCGCCTGCCCCTGGCCCGCTTAGCGCGGGCCTTTGTTTGTGCGCCGAAATACTACTTATTTGCAACAGTCGGCATGGCTGCCGTGCAAAAGTCCCTTGTCCAGCCGCACCCCGTCTGTTAATGTCCCTTATCAGGAGACTTGTAACCTGCCGAAACAAAGCCGGCGGGCGTTGCTTGGTGCGCCAAAACGGCCGTCAGCAGGCGGCAGGTAATACAAAGCAATTAAAAAAGCATCCAGCTTATGCACAGCGAAACAGGACAAGGGACGGGCAGTGGCCAAATCATCTAGAAAGCTGAGTCAATTCTGGCGGGCCGACTGGTTTGTCGGCGTCCTTGTGGTGCTGGCCGTCCTTTTTCTGCACGGCCTGACGGATTTTTTCGGCACCCTGGAGCGCCGCTATTACGACTTCGCGAGCACCAGCACCTCTCGCCAGCCCTCCGACCGCATCGCCATCATCGCCATTGACGACCAGAGCATCGCCAATATCGGGCGCTGGCCCTGGCCGCGCGACGTGCACGCGCAGCTGATCGACCAGCTGTCGGCCGCCAAGGCCAAAACCATCGCGCACACCGCCTTCTTCTTCGAGCCGCAGACGGACCGCGGGCTGGTGTTCATCCGCAAGATGAAGGAAGCGCTGGGTCCGGCCGTGGATCCGGCCACCGCAACGCCTGGCGGCCTGCCCGAGCAACTCGGCAAGGTGATCGCCGAGGCCGAGGTCGCCCTGGACACCGACGCCAAGCTCGCGGCCAGCATGAGCAAGGCCGGCAATGTCCTGGTGCCCTCGGTCTTCCAGCTGGGCGTGCCGCAGGGCCGTCCCGACAACCCGCTGCCGGCCTACGCGCTGAAAAGCGCGGTGGATGAAACCAACAACTTCTCGCTGCCGGCCATACGCGGCCAGCAGCCCATCGAGCAGATAGGCGCGGCCGCGGCCGGCATCGCCCACCTCAACCAGTTGCCCGATGTGGACGGCGCCGTGCGCCAGGAGCCGCTGCTGATCAATTACTACGGCAAGGCCGTGCCTTCCATGAGCCTGTTGGTGGCGGCCAAGAGCCTGAACCTCGGGCCGGCGGACATCAAGCTCAATGTGGGCGAGTCGGTGCAGATCGGCAAGCTGATGGTCAAAACCGACGAGTCGGCACTCATGCTGCCCCAGTTCTACAAGGGCAAGGACGGACGGCCTGCCTTCGCGGTGGACTCGTTTTACGACGTGATCTCCGGCAAGATCCCGGCCGCCAAGTACGCCGACAAGATCGTGATCATTGGCGCCACCGCCGCGGGCGTGGGCACCCAGTTTCCGACACCTGCCGGCCCCGGGCTTTCACCGGCGGAAACCATCGCGCACATCACGTCCAGCATCCTGAGCGAGCACTTCATCGTGCAGCCGGGCTGGGGCGTATGGGCCACGCTGGGCGTGCTGCTGCTGGTGGCGGGATACCTCATTGCCGGCCTGCCCCGGCTGTCGGCGGGCAAGGCCGCCATCGTCACCCTGGTGCTGTTCCTGGTGCTGCTGGTGGTCGAGTTCAGCCTGCTCTCGGCGGCCGCGACCTGGCTCAAGTTTGTCTTCCCGGCCGCCCTCCTGGTCATAGGCCACCTGGCGCTGACCACCAAGCGTTTCCTCATGACCGAGGCCGGCAAGCTCAAGTCCGACGAGGAATCGGCCGAAACCAACCGCATGATGGGCCTGGCGCTGCAAGGCCAGGGCCAACTGGACATGGCGTTTGACCGCTTCCGCCGCGTGCCCTTCACCGACGCGCTGATGGACAACATGTACAACCTCGCGCTGGATTTCGAGCGCAAGCGGCAGTTCAACAAGGCCCAGGCCGTGTACGAGCACATGGCCACTTACAACAAGAACCACAAGGACCTGCAGTCCAAGCTCAACCGTGCCAAGAACCTCTCCGAGACGGTCATCCTGGGCGGCGGCGGGGTGCATCCCGGCGGCACCATGCTGCTGGACGGCGGCGCTGTTGAAAAACCCATGCTGGGCCGCTACCAGGTCGAAAAAGAATTGGGCAAGGGCGCCATGGGCGTGGTCTACCTCGGCAAGGACCCCAAGATTGGCCGCGTCGTGGCCATCAAGACCATGGCGCTGAGCCAGGAGTTCGAAGGCGAGGAGCTCGACGATGCGCGCGAGCGCTTCTTCCGCGAAGCCGAAACTGCAGGCCGCTTGCAGCACCAGAACATCGTGACGATTTTCGATGCCGGTGAAGAGCATGACCTGGCCTACATCGCGATGGAATTCCTCAAGGGCAAGGACCTGGCCGACGTCACCAAGGACGGCAGCCTGCTGCCTGTGCCCAAGGTCCTGTCCATCGTGGCGCGGGTGGCCGAAGCCCTGGCCTATGCGCACAAGCAGAATGTGGTGCACCGGGACATCAAGCCGGCCAACATCATGTATGAGCCCGACAGCGATACGGTGAAGGTGACTGACTTCGGCATCGCGCGTATCACGGACTCCAGCAAGACCAAGACCGGCCTGGTGCTGGGCACGCCCAGCTTCATGTCGCCCGAGCAGATCGCCGGCAAGAAAGTCGATGGGCGCTCGGACCTGTATTCGCTGGGCGTCATGCTGTTCCAGATGCTGGCCGGCGTGCTGCCTTTCCGCGGTGACTCCATGGCCGAGCTGATGTACAAGATCGCCAACGAAGAGGCGCCGGATATCCGCATCATCCGCAAGGACCTGTCCCCGCGGCTGGCCCAGATCGTCGCGCTGTCGATGGCCAAGAAACCCGAGCTCCGTTACCAGGACGGCGACCGCTTCGCCGCCGATTTGCGTGCGGCCATCGCTGCATTGCAAGGGGATGCGCCCGTGGCTGCTCCCGCACCGGCGCCGGCTGTCCAAGCCGCCCCGCCGGCCGCTCCCGCAGCCTCTTTTGATGCCACGGTGGTGCAATCCGCCCCCGCCGTCCAGGCGCCCGAGCCCAGGGCCTATGATGCCACCCAGGCCATGAATGCCGGGGGCGAGCAGACATTCGACAAAACCGTTGTCTCCAGGCCACCCGCCGCCGACAAAGACACCCAGTGACAACCCACACAAGATGATTTACGAGATTTGCACACATACCGACCCAGGGCTGACGCGGGACAACAATGAGGATGCGGTGGCCTTTGATGCGGCGACACGGCTTTGCATCCTGGCGGACGGCATGGGCGGCTACAACGCCGGCGAGATCGCCAGCGGCATGGCTGTGGCTTTCATCAAGTCGGAAATGGGGCGCTGGCTGTCCCAGGCGGGCCGGCATGCGAATGCCAAGGAAGTGCGACGGGCGCTGGAAATCTGCGTGGAAAACGCCAACCACTCGATCTTCAATGCGGCCAACTCCAATCCCCAGTACACGGGCATGGGCACCACGCTGGTGGTGGGCGTTTTCCAGGACGGCCGCCTGATGCTGGGCCACATCGGCGATTCGCGCTGCTACCGCCTTCGCGGCCAGGAACTCCAGCAGATCACCAAGGACCACTCGCTGCTCCAGGAGCAGATCGACGCCGGGCTGATCACGCCCGAGCAGGCGCTGACGTCCCTGAACAAGAACCTCGTGACCCGCGCCCTGGGTGTGGAAGATACCGTGCTGGTGGAGGTCAACGAGCACCGTGTGGAGTCGGGTGACCTCTACATGATGTGTTCCGACGGCTTGTCGGACATGGTGGCGGACCCCGGAATTGCCGCCATCCTGACGGGCGCGGGAACGCTGGAGCAGAAGTCCAAGCAGCTGATTGCGGCGGCCAATGAGGCCGGCGGACGCGATAATATTTCCGTCTTGCTGGCTTATGCAAAAGAAGACTCGGCCAAGCGCGGTCTTTTGTCGAGAATGCTGGGAAAATAAGCAGTGACTGAAAATTTAAAAACAGACAGGAGTCGGCCATGCCGAAAATGATCGTCTCTATTGACGGCGTTGTAATCAAGGAAGTCCAGTTGACGAAGGACCGGACGTCCCTGGGCCGCAGGCCTTATAACGATATCGTCATCGACAACCTCGCTGTCAGCGGGGAGCACGCCGTCCTGCAAATGTCCGGCAACGAGGTCTATCTCGAAGACCTCAACAGCACCAACGGCACCTATGTCAACGGCAAGGCCGTGAAAAAACTGTTGCTGCAAAACAGCGACACGGTGGAAATCGGCAAGTACAAGATCAAGTACGTGAACGAGGCCGCGGGCCCCAGCTTCGAGAAGACCATGATCATCAAGGCCGGCTCCGCGGGCCTGGTTGCGCCGCCCGCCGGTGCGCCGCCGGCGGCGCCCGCCGCTGACGGCGGCAACATGAATGCGGCCATCAAGGTCATGTCGGGGGCGGCTGCTGGCCGCGAAGTGGCGCTGGTCAAGGTGGTGACCACCATCGGCAAACCCGGCGTTGCGGTGGCTGCGATCACCAAACGGCCTCAGGGTTTTGTGGTGGCTCATGTGGAAGGCGCGGGCAAACCGACGCTGAACGGCGCGCCTATCGGGGCCGAGCCCGTCCTCCTGAAAAACGGTGACATGCTCGAGCTGGCCGGTACGCAGATGCAGTTCGTCCAACACTGACCCGGGTGCCCGCCCGGGCTTCGCCTTAACGCGGACCGTCAGCATCCAACACCCGAGGTCTCATGAGACTCCTCTCCCGGCACTGGCCCCGCATCGCTGTCACGCTGATCCCGCTCGTGTTTGCCCTGCTGCATGCCAGCGGGGTCATGCGTCTTGGCGTGCTGCAGCGTCTGGACGACATCATCTACGACGCGCGCCTTCGCGCGACCATGCCCCGCACGCTCGATGAGCGCATCGTCATCGTCGATATCGACGAAAAAAGCCTGGCCGAAGTCGGCCGCTGGCCCTGGGGACGCAACAAGCTGGCGGAACTGGTCGAGGAGCTCCAGGACCGCCAGAAGACGGCCCTGTTGGGCTTTGACGTGGTATTTGCCGAGGCCGACGAAAGCTCGGGCCTGAAACGGCTCAAGCAGCTCGCGCAGGCCGAGTTGAAGGACCAGCCCGGCTTCTCTGAAAAAATCAACCAGCTGCAGGCCAGCCTGGATTACGACGCGGTGTTCGCCAAGGCGATCGAGAAGCGGCCTGTGGTGATGGGCTATTACTTCACCAGCGACCGCGACGGGCGCGTCAACGGTGTCCTGCCCGCTCCGGTCATGGGCCGCGAGGCGCTGGCCGGCCGGCCCATCAAGTTCACCAGCTGGAACGGCTACGGCGCCAACATCGAGCAACTGGCCAAGGCCGCGCCGCTGGGCGGTTTCTTCAATTCCATTACCGAGGGCGACGGCGTGGTGCGCTCCATCCCCCTGCTGGCGGAATACAAGGGGCAGTACTACGAATCGCTGGCGCTGGCCATGTTCCGCATGCTGGTGGGCCTGCCGCGGGTCGAGCCCGGTTTTCCGCCGGAGAAATTCCTCACGCGCAACTACCAGGGGCTGGAAAGTATTTTGCTCAAGCAGGGCGGCAAGATGCTGGCGATCCCGGTCGACGACCGGGTTGCCACGCTGGTCCCGTTCCGGGGCAATGGCGGCGCCGCCGGGGGCTCGTTTCGCTACATCTCGGCCGCCGACCTGCTAGCCAAGCGCCTGGCGCCCGGCGCGCTCAAGGACAAGATTGTCCTGATCGGTACCACGGCGCCCGGCCTGCTCGATTTGCGGGTTACGCCGGTCGGGGAAACCTATCCCGGTGTGGAAACCCATGCCAACGTGATTTCGGGCTTCCTGGACGGTAAGGTATTTGTCAAGCCCGACTATGCCGTCGGATACGAGATCGTCATCCTGCTGCTGTCGGGTCTGGCACTGGCTTTCGCGCTGCCCCTGCTGTCCGCCTCGCGGGCGGTCATGGTCAGCCTGGCCGCGCTTGCGGTCATCGCTGGGCTCAATTTCTGGCTGTATGCGGGTTATGGCCTGGTGCTGCCGCTGGCCAGCGCGCTGGTCATGGCGCTGACGGCTTTCGCGCTCAACATGAGTTACGGCTATTTCGTTGAAAGCCGCTCCAAGCGCGAACTGGCCAACCTGTTCGGCACCTATGTGCCGCCTGAGCTGGTCGACGAAATGGTGAAAGACCCCGACAGCTACAACATGCGGGCGACCACCAAGGAGCTGACCGTCATGTTCTGCGACATGCGCGGCTTTACCAAGATGTCGGAGACCATGGAGCCGACCCAGCTGCAGGCGCTGCTCAACAGCGTTTTCAGCCGCCTCACCGACCTGATACGCGGCAATCGCGGCACCATCGACAAATACATGGGCGACTGCGTGATGGCCTTCTGGGGGGCGCCCGTGGATACGCCCGACCACGCCGCGCTGGCCGTGAAAACCGCGCTGGAAATGTCGAACGCCGTGCGCAGGATCAACGAAGAACACAGAAGCAAGGGTTTACCCGAGATAGGCATAGGCATAGGCCTGAACACCGGCACCATGTGTGTGGGCGACATGGGATCGGACATCCGCCGCAGCTACACCGTGATCGGCGATGCGGTGAACCTGGGCTCGCGCCTGGAAGGCCTGTGCAAGACGTATGGCGTCGACATCGTGGTCAGCGAGTCCACCCGCAAGCTGGCGGGTGATTTCGCATGGCAGGAACTGGACAAAGTCCGCGTGAAGGGCAAAGATCAGGCCGTAGCTATTTTTTGGCCGCTGGCGCCGGCGGACCGGATAGACAAGGACAATGCCGCCGAATTGAAAACCTGGGGCATGGCCCTGAAAGCCTATCGTGCCCAGGATTGGGACCAATGTGACGTTCAGTTACTAAATTTGCAGCGGACAAACGGCAAAAAGTTCCTTTACCGGCTGTATGCGGAGCGTGTAGCCTCCATGAGGCTGTTGCCTTTTGACCCGGAATGGGATGGCGCAACCAATTTCGAGACCAAATAAGACAAAAGACTCCACTCAGGCTAACCGGAAAATCTCATGAAAGTACGTGTACTAGGCTGCTCGGGAGCCATCGCCAAGGACTGCCGGACCACGTCTTTTCTGCTGGACAACGATTTGCTGGTTGATGCGGGCACGGGTGTGGGCGACCTCACCCTCGACGAAATGGCCGGCATCAACCATGTGTTGCTCACCCATTCACACCTGGACCATGTCGCCGCCTTGCCGTTGATGGTCGATGCCATCGCATCGCGGCGCACCACGCCCATCCAGATCCATGCCCTGCCGGGCACGATTGCCGCGCTGAAGGCGCATATCTTCAACAACACCATCTGGCCGGATTTCTCGAGGATTCCCACACCCGAGGCACCGTTCGTCAGCTTCCACCCGCTGGAGGTGGGGCAGACGCTGCTGCTGGCCGGAAAGCATGTGGAAGTGCTGCCCGCGGTGCATACCGTGCCCGCCGTGGGATACGCCGTCGCCACCGGCAAGGGTTGCTGGGTGTTCACCGGCGACACCGAACAGAACCCGGCGCTGTGGGCCCGCATCAACCAGATGAACGTCGCCATGCTGGTCATTGAAACCGCTTTCAGCAACCGTGAGCGCGACCTTGCCAGACGCAGCCTCCACCTGTCGCCCCACGCGCTGGCCAATGAGCTCGACTGCATAGAGCGCGGAAAGAATTACCCGATCTACATCACCCACACCAAGCCCGCCGAGACCGACCTCATCATGGCCGAGATACAGCGTTTTGACCAAACCCGACCGTTTGGCCCCAACGTGACACACGACATCCGGTGGTTGCGCGCAGGCCAGGAGTTTGACTTATGAGTGCCGTATTGCAACGAGATCCCCAGGACGAGTTTTTCGACTCGCAGATGCTTCCGCCGCAGGAACGCGGCGTTACCTTTGAGGCGCTGTACTTTCGGCAGCTGCAGCTGGTCACCAATCGCATCCATGAGACCGAAAACATCGACCAGATCATGCTGGAGGCGAGCCAGGACATCTGCAAGCTCTTCAATGCCGACCGGCTGACGCTGTACGCGGTCAATGAGGATCGCACGTCCATCGTGTCCAAGGTCAAGACGGGGCTCAATACCAGCCGCGACCTGAAGCTTCCCGTCAGCGCGCAAAGCATTGCCGGCTATGTGGCCATGTCGCACCAGATGGTCAACATCGCCGATGTGTATGACGAAGATGCCCTGAAAAAAATCCACCCGGCCCTGAGCTTCCTGCAGGAGGTCGACAAGCGCTCGGGCTACAGGACCAAGCAGATGCTGGTGGCACCCGTCATGGACGGGGACACGCTCTACGGTGTCCTGCAGGTCATCAACAATCGCAGCGACCAGCCCTTCGGCAAGCTCGAGGAAGATGGCGCGCGCCAACTCTGCAAGACGCTGGGCATTGCGATACGCCAGCGCATGCAGAAAACCGAAGAGGGCCAGCGGCGCAAGGCGACAAAGTACGACGGGCTGGTCACCGAGGGCGTGCTATCGCAGGATGAGCTGCAGCAATGCATCCAGCAGGCGCGCGAGGAGGGTAAGCCGGTTGAGCACATCCTGATGGCCAACTACCGCATCCGCCCCGCCCAGATCGGCCAGTCGCTGGCGAAGTTTTTCGGTGTGGGCTATGAGCCCTTCAATAGCGGCCGCATACGTTCCGAGATGTTGCACGGCCCGCTCAAGCGGGATTTCATCGAGCAGCAAGGCTGGATGCCGCTGGAGGAGACCACGGAAGGCCTGGTGATCATGTGCATGGACCCGGAGGCCGTGCGCGGCGCCCGCGTCGTGCCCCAGGTCTTCCCGCGCATCAGCAAGTTCGCCTACCGGGTCACGACCCAGACCGAGTTCGAAGAGACCCTCAGCCAGCTGTTCGGGGCCGGTGCGGAGAGCAGCACCATCGACCAGTTGCTGGCGGACATGGATGCGCCGCTCGAAGGTGAGGGCGCCGACGATTCGTCGCTGGAATCCGCGGCGGCCGACAACGAGCTGGTCAAATTCGTCAACAAGGTCATCATCGACGCCTATAACCAGAAGGTCTCGGACATCCACATCGAGCCGATGCCCGGCAAGGCCAAGACCGGTATCCGCTTCCGTGTGGACGGCTCCCTGCAGCCCTACATCGAGGTGCCCGCCCAGTTCCGCCAGGCCATGGTCACCCGGCTCAAGATCATGTGCGACTTGGATATTTCCGAAAAGCGCAAGCCGCAGGACGGAAAGATCAAGTTCAAGAAATACGGTCCGCTCGACATCGAGCTGCGCGTCGCCACGATTCCCTCCGCCGGCGGCGTGGAAGACGTGGTCATGCGGATTCTGGCCGCGGGCGAGCCGATACCGCTCGAGAAGCTCGGATTGACGGCGCACAACAAGGAGCGGCTCGAAAAAACCGTCTCCAAGCCCTATGGCCTCTTTTACGTGTGCGGCCCCACCGGTTCGGGCAAGACCACGACGCTGCACTCCATCCTGAAATTCCTCAACACGCCGGACACCAAGATCTGGACGGCCGAGGACCCGGTTGAAATCACACAAAAAGGCCTGCGCCAGGTGCAGATCAACCGGAAGGCGGGCATCGACTTCGCGCTGGTCATGCGTGCCTTCTTGCGGGCTGACCCGGACATCATCATGGTCGGCGAGTCGCGTGACAAGGAGACGGTGGCCATGGGTGTTGAAGCTTCACTGACGGGCCACCTGGTGTTCTCGACCCTGCACACCAATTCGGCGCCAGAATCCGTCACCCGCCTGCTGGACATGGGCATGGACCCGTTCAATTTTGCCGATGCGCTGTTGGGCATCCTGGCGCAGCGCCTGGCCAAAAAATTGTGCGATTGCAAGGAGGCCTACCAGCCGAGTTCGCAGGAGATCAAGGATTTCATCAAGGAATACGCCGAAGAGCTGCGCAATACCGAAGCCTGGAAGGCCGACGAGGGCGGTGAGTCGCAAAAACTTTTCGAAGACTGGATGGAGCACTACGGCAAGGACGGCAAGCTCACCATGTACCGCGCAGTGGGCTGCGACAAATGCGGGAAAACCGGCTACAAAGGCCGCATCGGCCTGCACGAGCTCATGATCGCCGACGACGCCGCGAAAAGGCTGATCCAGGAGCGTGCCCGCGTCGCGGAATTGTTCGCCTGCGCAGTCAGCAGCGGCATGCGCACGCTGAAGATGGACGGTATGGAGAAAGTGCTGATGGGACTGACTGATTTGAAGATGGTTCGGTCAGTGTGTATCAAGTGACAAAATTGTCGAAAAATTCCGGGCTGAGAGCCAAAAAAGGTAAATCCCGTCGTGACTGGCCATCACTTATGGTGGTATTTGGGCCCTTGGCAAGGTGGCATGGAACCTGCTGCGTTTGAAGGCTAGTTTTTTCAACCAAGGAGTTTCTATGAAGCGTTCAATGCAAAAGGGTTTTACCCTGATCGAATTGATGATCGTTGTGGCGATTATCGGTATTCTGGCTGCCGTGGCTCTGCCTGCTTATCAGGACTACACCAAGCGCGCCAAGATGTCTGAAGTTGTGCTGGCTGCTTCGGCTTGCCGCACCACCATCACCGAAGTGGTTCAATCCGCATCGGGCAGCTTCCCTGCCGATGACGGCTTTGGCTGCGAGGCTTCCAATTCTGCCTCTGCTCCTAGCAAATATGTTGCTCTGATTCAAACCAAGGGCAATGGTGCTGCCTTCCCCGGTCAAGTGCTCGTGACTGTGGCTGCTACCGGTATCGGCGCCGGTGCAGACGGCCGCGTTCTGACGTTGACCCCCAAGACGCAGACAAACGGCGCTGTGGCCCTGGGCTCTGCTATTTATAAATGGGTTTGCGGCCTGCCAGCTGATGGAACCACTGTTGATTCCAAGCTGCTGCCTGGATCTTGCCGCGGTACCTGATATCCTGTTTCTGATCTAGAAAAAAGAGCGCTCCTTCGGGAGCGCTTTGTTTATGCATGCAGTATTCGTTGCCGGTGGTGTTCTTCTCTTTGCCCTTAGTTGGCTCATACCCAGCAAATTTCTTCCATGGGTGAGCTTTCAGAATGAGGCACTCGCATTCCTGTCGGTTTCGGTTATCACATTGGCGGCCATTGCCGCACTTCGCAAAGGCAGTCCTCAGAAAATAGGATTGCCGACTGCGCTTGTTCCCTTCTTGGGGCTGGCAATCATAGCCACCCTTCAGGGTATGACTGGAGATATCGCTTTCTGGGGCGATGTCTGGATGTTTCTGTTGTACCTGGCGCTTTGTGCGATTTGTTTGACCCTCGGCTTTACTTTGGCGCAAAGGGGTCTTGATCCGGAACATCGATTTGGACGGGCAAGAATACAAACTGCTGTAGCGGTTACCTTGGTATGTGTGGCCGCCATGTCTGCCGTGATGGCGGTTGGCGAGGTTCTTGAGCTGTGGCCAGATGCCACCTGGATCATGCGCCTGACCACGCTTCGACGTCCTGGTGCAAATCTGGGGCAGCCCAATCACTTGGCCACGCTGGAATTAATGGGACTTGCCAGCCTGATCTTTTTGCATCACACCCGAAAGTTGCGCGGTTTTCCCGCGGGTGCGGTTTTTGTGGTTCTCTGCATCGGTCTGGCGGCCACGGAGTCCCGCACGGGGACCTTGGCCTTTCTCCTGATGGCGTGTTGGTGGTTCGCAAAACGCAAGCGTGTTGGGTTCAGCGTTTCCCCTTACGCTGCATTGCTTGCCATTCTGAGTTTTCTGTTGCTGTTTTGGGCTTGGCCCCCGTTCTTGCGTTTTGTACAAATGTCCGACGCCAGCATGGCGGTCAATACCAACGCCGGACTGCGCATGATCGTTTGGCCACAGTTGCTCGAAGCCGTAACCATGCGACCCTGGTTAGGCTGGGGTATTCGCGAAGTTGCAAAAGCCCACAATGCGGTGGCGGATCACTACGCCGTAAGTGAATCTTTTTCATATAGCCACAACATTGTTCTTGACTTGGTTCTAGGAGTGGGGCTTCCGCTGGCCCTGTTGCTACTGCTACCTACGGGCGTCTGGCTTTGGAGCCGCGTCAAGGCGGCCGACCAGGTCTCTTCCTGGTTTTGTCTCGCGGTGGCATTGGCGTTGATGGTGCATGCCATGCTTGAATTCCCTTTTGCCTACGCATACTTCCTGGTGCCGGCGATGTTTTTGCTGGGAACTCTGGAGGGTGAAATGTCGGCACAGCCGATGGCAGATGTTGGAATACGCTTTTGTGCGGTATTCGTAACCCTCTTTGCAGTAGTGTGTTGTTGGACAGGGTACGAGTATTTCAGGGCGGAAGAAGACTTCCGCATGGCCCGATTTGAGAACCTGCGAATCGGAAAAACACCTTCCGACTACGAACGCCCCAAGCTGGTTCTATTGACTCAACTGGGAGCTTTGCGAGATAGCATTCGCATACGGCCAGAGCCCGGCATGACGCCAGAGGATATTGAAATCGTCAGGCGAGTGGCGCTTCACTATCCTTCTGGTGCGCCTCTATCGCGATATGCATTGGTGCTGGCTCTCAATGGGAACCCCGAGGAGGCCATACGGCAGGCCCAGGTTCTGCGAGTGTTGCTTGGTGAGGGGGCGTATATGCGCCTTAAGCTTCGGTTTGCAGAAGTCGGTGAAAATACCTATCCCCAGTTGCTTGAGGTAAAACTTCCCTGAAATCACCACGCTACTTAACAGCGTAGCTGGCCCGCATCCAGGGATTACCGACTATTGAGGCCGGGTCAAGCACATTCATGAAGTCCGCCATCATTGCCACCGAGAATCGTAGCGTACTCATCGTTTTAGCCATCACGATACCGTGGCTGAACTCCTTTGCGCCAGGGCCGTCACCTTCTGTGTTGCCGTGGCTTGTCACATTGATTTCCACGGCCAGCCTGATGCTGCTGGCATCGGTGCATGTGACTCCGGTGTCCTTACGTGGCGGTGCTCTTTTGACGCAACGCTGGGCCAGCCCCATAGCTTGCGCGTGGGTGTTGGCCGGTGTGGTCAGCGGCCTCATCGGCCTGCTGCAATATTTCGGCGCTGCGCAGGCATTGGGACCCTGGGTCAATCAGACGCAGCTCGGCGAGGCTTTTGCGAACCTGCGCCAGCGCAATCAGTTCGCAACACTGACCAATATTGCGATGGCAGCGCTGCTGTGGTTGATGGTGCAACAGCCGTCTCGCCCCTTGGGGGGCAAGCCAGGTAAGCCGGCATTGACGGCCTGGCTAGGGATGCTTTTGGCAACTGTTCTGGCCTTGGGCAATGCAGCTTCCGCATCACGAACCGGTGTGCTGCAGGCGTGTCTGCTGATTGCCCTGACAGGCCTCTGGGGCGGATTGCGTCGGCCGGAGTTGCGCCGCGTGCTGCTGGTTTTCGGATTGGCCTATGTGGCGGCTTCGCTACTGCTGCCGTGGCTCATCGGACAGGATCCTCTGCTGAGCGGGACGTGGGGACGCATGCGGGTGGGAGAGGCCTCATGTGCGACCCGCCTTCCGCTGTGGTCCAACGTGTTGCATCTGATTGCGCAAAAACCCTGGTTGGGTTGGGGCTGGGGCGAGCTGGATTACGCGCACTATGTCACGCTATATGAAGGGCTGCGCTTTTGTGACATTCTGGACAACGCTCATAACCTGCCGCTGCATCTGGCCGTAGAGTTGGGCATTCCGGCTTCGGTGTTCGCTTGCGGCGTTCTGACTTGGTGGGTGTGGCGGCGACAGCCTTGGCGTGAGATGGACTCCACGCGCCAGCTCGCATGGTCGGTGCTGGCGCTGATTGGCCTGCACAGTCTGCTTGAATATCCGCTATGGTATGGGCCATTTCAGATGGCAGTGGGTTTGTGCGTGTTGCTGCTATGGCGCGAAGCGGACACGAAGGGGGTGCCAAATCGGCCAAATATGCAACTGGCGCAAATGACATGCTCGTTGTCGGCTTTTGTGTTGATAGCGGCCATCGCCTATGCTGCTTGGGACTACCATCGAATCAGCCAGATTTATCTGGCGTCTGAGGCCCGTGACGAGGCCTATCGTGACAACACCCTGGTCAAAATTCGCGATTCCTGGTTATTCCGCAACCAGGTGCGCTTTGCTGAGTTGAGTCTCACCCCACTCACTCGCGATAACGCCGAATGGACCTTCAACACCGCCACAGCCCTGCTGCACTACTCACCTGAGCCTCACGTGATCGAAAAAGTGATTGAGAGCGCCGTGATGCTGGGGCGCGACGACGAAGCCATGGCGCACATGGCGCGCTACCGGGCGGCTTTCCCGGCGGACTATGCACGCTGGGCACAATCCAACAAGCAGTACTCCCTGGGCCTGCCTCAACGCATGCCTTGAGTTGCCTCAGCCCGCGACAAAGCTACCGGATTTCCCGCCGTGTTTTTCGAGCAGTCTCACGTCGGTAATGGTCATGGCGCGATCCACCGCTTTGCACATGTCGTAAATCGTCAGCAAGGCCACCTGCACAGCAGTAAGCGCCTCCATCTCCACGCCGGTTACGCCCAGGGTTTCCACGGTGGCGCGGCAGGTGATGCTGGCATCGGCGGCCTGGGGCTCGAAGTCCACCGCAACGCGTGTGAGCGCCAGTGGGTGGCACAAGGGAATCAGGTCGCTGGTTCTTTTGGCAGCCATGATGCCCGCAATGCGTGCGATACCCAGCACGTCCCCTTTTTTGGCGTTGCCCTGCAAAATGATGGCAAGTGTCGCCGGATTCATTACGATACGTCCCTGTGCGATGGCAACGCGGTGGGTTGTTGCCTTGGCCGCGACATCAACCATGTGGGCTTGGCCCTGGCCGTCAAAGTGAGTGAGTGCGGGCGAAGAGGCCATGCTGTTACGAAACCTTTACAACAATCCATCATCATAAGACCATGTTTGCGAATCTAAACGCTCGAGCCAGCCGGCTGCTGGCAGCAGGCATTCATTTCGGCCTCAGTCTGGTCATTGCCGCGCTCGCCGCGTGGCTTGTTTTTGCGGTCTGGTATCCCTACCCCTACCGGGAAATCTCCGGGGGCCGCGAGTTGTTCCTGATTGTGGTGGCCGTCGACGTCGTCATGGGTCCCCTCCTGACGCTGACGGTATTCAATATCGCGAAGCCCGCGAAGGAATTACGCCGCGATCTTACGATCATCGGCATGTTGCAGGCAGCGGCATTGGCCTATGGCTTATGGACGGTTGCCGTGGCCAGGCCCGTGCACCTTGTGTTCGAGATAGACCGGTTCAGGGTCGTTCATGCCATTGATATCCCTGAGGAAGAGCTGAAGAGTGCGCCAGAGGGGCTTGGCAGGTTGCCGCTGACCGGCCCGACACCGCTTTCGTTGCGTGAATTCAAAGATAGCAAGGAAAATTTCGACGCCACCATGGCGGCCCTGCAGGGTGTTCCCCTTGGGGCGCGTCCGGTGCTTTGGCAGACCTATGCGCAGGGTGTATCCCAGATCCGGGCACATATGCGCCCGTTGGCGGATTTAAAAGCCCGCTTTCCCGCTAGAAGTGCTGAAATTGACGCCGCCCTGCGATCCGCTTCCCGCCGGGCAGACCAAGCAGGCGCGACCGCGTACATACCCATGGTGGGACGGCAGACTTTCTGGACGGTCCTGCTGGACACCAGCACCGCAGAGGTCATAGCTTTTGTACCCATTGATTCGTTCTAGCCGCGTAGGGTCGCCAAGATCCCGCCCTGTTCTGGCTCGGCTGACGCTGGGCGTGCTTGTATGGGTGGCGTCAGCCAACCTCTCCCTCGCGCAGGCGCCCGTCAGCGCACCCGGCGCCACCGCAGGCTCCCTGCCTTCGCTGGGCGAGACGTCCGAACTGGCGGCCGCGACGGAGCGCCGTATCGGCGACCGCGTTGCCGCCAGCATTTACCGGGACCCGGACTACATCGACGACCCGGTGCTGACGGACTATGTGCAAAGCATCTGGCAGCCGCTGGTGGCCGCCGCGCGGACACGTGGTGAACTGCATGCAGAGCTTGATGAGCGATTTGCTTGGCAGCTGTTCCTGATCCGGGAGCGCAGCATCAATGCCTTTGCCTTGCCCGGCGGTTACTTTGGCGTGCACCTGGGTTTGATTGCTGCCGTTGGCAATGCGGACGAAATGGCTGCCGTACTCGGCCACGAACTCAGCCACGTCACGCAGCGGCACATTTCGCGCATGTTGACGCAGCAGTCGCGCCAGACGCCCTGGATGATCGCCGCCATGGTCCTTGGAGCATTGGCGGCCGGCAAAAACGGCGATGCCGCCAGCGCCGCCATTGTGGGCGGCCAGGCGGTCGCGGTGCAAAACCAGCTCAATTTCTCAAGGGATATGGAAAGGGAGGCCGATCGCATCGGCTTCGGCGTGATGACCGACGCGGGCTTTGAAAGCCGCGGCGTGACCACCATGTTCGAAAAGCTGCAGCAAGCCTCGCGCCTGAATGACAACGGCTCTTTTCCCTACTTGCGATCCCACCCGCTGACGACTGAGCGGATTGCTGCTGCGCAGGCGCGGGTGCAACTGGCCGCTGCGGAGGCACAAAAGCCCTCTCCTGAAAAACTGGTCGAAGCCGGCAAGGCGCGCGTGCTGCATGCCATGATGGCATCGCGCGCACGCATTCTGGCAGCGCCCGGAGTTGACGCGCTGCGCGCCATGGTGACGGAAGCCCAGCGCCGGACCACGCCCCTTCTCTTGCAATCACCGGCCTCGGCGGACAACGTACGCGACGCCGGCGTTGTGTATGCCGGCGCCTATGCGGCGGCGCAGCTGCGCGATTTTGCGGGGGCGCGAACCTTGCTGGCGAGGCTCAGGCCGCTCGTTCCCGCTGATACCCCGCAAGCGGCCGGCATAGCGGACCTGCTGGCCGTCGAAATCGACCTGCTGGCCGGAGTCGTCCCCGCGACGGCCGCAACCGTCGATATTTCAAAGGCTGTGTCGCGCGCGGAAGTCCTGATCCAGGCCCGTTCGCTGCTGGCGGCCCAGCGGGCCCAGGATGTGTCCAGCCGGCTGCAAACCTGGGTGGCGGCCCACCCCAAGGATGCCACGGCCTGGCAGTTGCTCGCGGTTGCGTATGGCAACCAGAACCAGAGCGTGCGGGCAATTCGGGCCGACGCGGAAAGCCGGGCGGCGCAGCTGGACTATCCGGCGGCGCTGGACCGGTTCAAGGCAGCGCAGGCACTGATGCGCAGCAACCCCGGCAGTGCGGACTATGTGGAGGGTTCCATCCTGGACACGCGAACGCGCCAGACGGAATCACTTATCAAGGAACAGGCGCTCCAGGACAAAGTCGACCATTAGCTGCAACACCGAGTAGATCAGCGAGCCTATCAGTGCCGCGCCGAAGCCGGTCACGTTCAGGCTGCTGGTGAGGCTGGCGGCGGCCCAGAACATGAGCGCGTTGACGATGAAGAGGAACAGCCCCAGCGTCACCACCGTCACGGGCAGGGTCAGCAGCACGAGGATGGGACGCACCACCATGTTGAGCGCACCCAGCACAGCGGCCGCGATCAGCGCGCCGGTAAAGCTGCTCACCACCACGCCTGAATACAGGTACGCAACCCCCAGCAGGGCGGCCGCACTGAAAATCCATTTAAGAATGAGTTTCATGGCCAAAGAATACCATCCGGCCGCCCAAAGAAAAATGCGCCCCGTAGGGCGCATTCGCAATAGGCGTCAGGGCTGTCAGTCGGTCGCAACCAGCAAGCCGGCTCCGGCCAGCGCGGTGGCGTAGCCCAGCACGCCCTTGCTTTCCTGGGCTTGGGAGGCCGTCACCGGTTGCATGTCCTGGCCGAATTTTGGCCGGCGGGCATCCAGCACTCGCGCGGCGCCGTGTTGCCTGATCAGGGCCTCGGTCTGGCTGGTCAAGGTGGTTTGCGCCAGTTGGGTCAGTACCGTATCACCCTCTTTCTCCAGCAGAGGCATCAATTGGGCGAAGACTTTCTCCGCCCACTTGCCGCGCCAGCTTTCGCGCGCGCTGTGCGTCACCCATTTGCTGACGCGGTGCGTCACACGGGGTGCGCAACCGACCACGATCCAGCGGGTAGGGTTGCGGGGGCCGCCGGTGGGCAGCATGGGTTGCAGCATTTGCAGGGCATATGCTGCGTCGTCAACGTACACGATGATGTTGTCCATGAAGTTCTCCTTGAGTTGTCGTCGTTGTAGAAAGCTTGCAGGTTGCTAGTTGCTGTTTTCAGTGAGGGATCAGGTCCGCGTCGCGGGTCGAGCGGTTGCGGCGGGTGGCCCACCATCCCGCGCCGAGCACGCCAGCCACGGCCACCGCGTAGGTGATCCACTGGGCTGCGGTATGCATGGTGGCTGCCGAGGGCAAGGCGCCGGGGCCGCCGTAAATCGGGTCAAGCAACTGTTCGCTCACGATCATCTTGGCGGCGGTAAAGGCCAGCACGGCGGCGCCCAGGTTGATGATGATAGGGAAGCGCTCCACCAGCTTGAGCACCATCGTGCTGCCGAACACCACAATCGGGATGCTTACCAGCAGGCCGATGACGACCAGGTCAAAAGAGCCGTGCGCGGCGCCGGCGACGCCCAGCACGTTGTCGATGCCCATCAGGGCGTCGGCCACGACAATGGTTTTCATCGCGCCCCAGAAGGTGCTGGCGACGGGGCCGTCGTGTTCCTTGTCACCCTGGTCGGCCAGCAGCTTGTAGGCGATCCAGAGCAGCCCCAGTCCGCCTATCAGCATCAGGCCGGGGATCTTCAGCAGCCACACCACGCCCACTGTCATGGCGGAGCGGACCACGATGGCCCCCACGGTGCCCCAGACGATGGCTTTTTTCTGCAGGTTGGGCGGCAGGTTGCGTGCGGCCAGGGCGATCACGATGGCGTTGTCGCCGGCGAGCACCAGGTCAATGAGGATGATCGCCAGCAGGGCGGACCACCAGGGGGCGGTAAATAGTTCCAAAGCTCACACTCCATGTCAAGTTTCGACTTGGAAATCCGCGCGAACAGATTTCCGGATTCGTGAAACCGGAAAAGGCCTGTGAGTGGTTCGGGTCTGGAATGGGTGCCGCGAACGCCTCGATCAAACCTGTTCAGGTTTCAATCGAAGGTCTGGCTCGACATGCAGTGTCGCTGCATGCCCAGCAAGCCGGAAGCGTGAGCTTCGTAATGACGACTTGCTGTTAGCGATTTTGCTGTGGTGTCTGTTATCGAATATTGCAGCAAAACGAGGGAGTTACTCCCCTTCGTCTGGATATTGGACAATAAAAAAGGATTTTTTGCAAACCCCCCCCTTTTTTGCCCGGCCCTGGCGCCCAGGTGGCGGCTAAACCCGTTCCGGCGAGGCGATTTTGCCGTCTGGCCGATAATGAATGGCCCGGCCCCGCGGCTTCGCGCATCTTTTCCCTGGCGCAGCCAGCCACCTGATTTGGTACTTTATTCCCATGCCCGGCATCCACATCACTGATATCGAAGCCGCCATCAATTACTGGCGCGACAAAAAGCCTTCGCCCGACGGCGTAACGCTCGCGCCCGAACTGCGCGCCCTGGCCGAGGTGTATGCGCTCATGGTCTTCTACCATGAGGACGAAGCCGACGAAAAAAGCTTCCCGCCCAAGGCGCTGGCGGCCTGGCGCGCCTGGTACGACACCACGGCCGACACCCCCTGCATTGCCATCTGCTCAACCAGCCAGGGCGACGCCCTGTGCAAGGGGTGCGGCCGCACCTTCGACGAAGTACAGCACTGGCCCGAAATGACACCCGGCGAGAAACGCGCGACCTGGCGGCGCATCACGCAGGAGGCGACCGCCTGGCGCTTTGGCCGTTATGCCGACCGGGCGTTGGAAGCTAAAACACCGGCTTCCACCGAAGAAACGCCCTGAGATTGCGGCTATCCATTTAGTAGCGGCCTGCGCCCGTGCGGGCTAAACTGCCCTATGCTCAGGCTGGCCCGCGCTCCCAATATCGCCATCGCTTCACTATGGGTGGATGCCCTGCGGCAGGCCGGCTTTGCAGCCAGCGTGCAGCGTTATTTTCTGGGCAGCGTTGCCGGCGAGCTACCGCCCGACCAATGCCTGCCCGAAGTCTGGCTCACGCATGACCACGAGGAAGCGGGCGCGAAAGCACTGCTGAACGACTTGCGGAACATCCCGCAGCGGCGCTGGCTGTGCGCCTGCGGCGAAATCGTGGAAGGCGGATTTGAGCAGTGCTGGCAGTGTGGCGCTGACATGCCGACCTGACGAAGGCATACAACCAGTAGGGGCCGCGGAGCCGGCTTTGCCGGGCCGCAGGCGCCGCCCCCTGGAAGGGGGGAACAGGCTACACGCAGTGAGACTGGAAGGGGGTCAGACTCTCTTTGCCAGTTCGGCCGCCAAGCCGACATAGCTGCCCGGCGTCATGGCCAGCAGGCGGGTTTTCTCGGCTTCGGGAATTTCCAGCGAGCGGATCAGTGTGTGCAGGTCTTCCGCTTTCACGGTTTTGCCGCGCGTGACTTCCTTGAGCTTTTCATAGGCGCCCTGCACGCCGTAGCGGCGCATGACGGTCTGGATGGGTTCGGCCAGCACTTCCCAGGAGTTGTTGAGGTCTTCGCTGAGCGCTTCACGGTTCAATTCGAGCTTGTTCAGGCCCACGCTCAGGGAGTTGTAGGCCAGCACGGCATAACCCAGCGCCACCCCCATGTTGCGCAGGACGGTGGAGTCGGTCAGGTCACGCTGCCAGCGGGAGATCGGCAGCTTTTCGCTCAGGTGGCGCAGCAGCGCGTTGGCCAGCCCCAGGTTGCCTTCGGCGTTTTCAAAGTCGATCGGGTTGACCTTGTGCGGCATGGTGGACGAACCGATCTCGCCTTCCTTGAGGCGCTGCTTGAAGTAACCCACGCTCACATAGCCCCAGATATCGCGGGCCAGGTCGATCAGGATGGTGTTGGCGCGTGCCACGGCGTCGAACAGCTCGGCCATGTAGTCGTGCGGCTCGATCTGGATACTGTAAGGCTGGAAGGTCAGGCCCAGGCCCAGCGGCTCGGGCGTTTCGATCACGTTGCGGCTGAAGGCTTCCCAATCAAAATCGGGCCAAGCCGACAGGTGGGCGTTGTAGTTGCCCACTGCGCCATTCATTTTCCCCATCAACTTGACGGCTGCGATCTTCTCGCGCGCGGCGGCCAGACGCACCACGACGTTGGCGATTTCCTTTCCGACCGTGGTCGGGCTGGCGGTCTGGCCGTGGGTGCGGCTGAGCATGGGCTCGGCGGCGAACGAATGGGCCATTTCGCGCAGCTGGGTGATCACTTTGTCGAGGGCGGGCAGCACAACCAGGTCGCGGCCGCTTTTGAGTTGCAGCGCATGGCTGGTGTTGTTGATGTCTTCGCTGGTGCAGGCAAAGTGCACAAATTCGCTGGCGCCCTTGAGCTCGGGCCTGGCCTCAAATTTGGACTTGATCCAGTATTCGACGGCTTTCACGTCGTGGTTGGTGGTTTTCTCGATCTCTTTGATAGCTGCGGCATCAGCTTCCGAGAAATTCTTGACCAGGCCCAGCAAATACGTGCGCGCACCTGGGCTCAGAGGCTTGAATTCGGCGAATTTGGCGTCGGACAACGCGATGAACCAGGCCACTTCCACCTGGACGCGGCGGTGCATATAGCCCTGTTCGGACATCAGGGGGCGTAATTGGGCGAGTTTGCCGGCGTAGCGGCCATCCAGCGGGGAGATGGCGTTGATGGTGGAAAACGGGTTGGAAGAGCTCATCCTCCAATTGTAGGGCGAGCGATCCCAGGGGCCGTCCCTGCGGGACTGTCCAGATTTGCGACGTTTGCGGGGGCTGTCAGCCCGGCGCTGGGCTTACTCGATAGAATGCACTTCCCTCGGACCACGATCTCACATCACCATGAAACTCATCGGATCCGCCACCAGCCCCTATGTTCGCAAAGTGCGCATAGTGATGGCCGAGAAAAAACTCGACTTCCAGTTCATCCTGGAAGATGTCTGGGCGGCGAACACCACCATCAGCGCATCCAACCCCCTGGGCAAGGTGCCCTGCCTGGTCATGGAAGGCGGCGAAGCCGTGTTTGATTCCCGCGTGATCGTCGAATACCTGGACACCCTGTCCCCCGTCGGCAAACTGATTCCCACCCAGGGCCGTGAACGGGCCGAAGTCAAAACCTGGGAAGCCCTGGCCGATGGCCTGGTTGATGCCGCCATCCTGGCGCGCCTGGAGGCCACCTGGAGCGGCCGCAACGCCAAGCAGCGCAGCGATGCATGGATTGACCGCCAGATGGGCAAGATAGACGCCACCCTCAAGGCCATGAGTACCGGCTTGGGCGACAAAGCCTTTTGCAGCGGCATCCACTTCAGCCTCTCGGACGTGGCGGTCGGCTGCGCGCTGGGCTATCTCGACCTGCGGTTCACGCAGATCAATTGGCGCGAACTCTATCCCAATCTGGCCCGCCTGCAGGACAAGCTGATGCAGCGCCCCAGCTTCGCGGAAACAATCCCGCCAGGCTGATCTTCAAGCCCCTGCTGCCGCAGGCAGCCATGCCAAATTGATGGACCGAACACAAGGCTCACCGCATGCATGCGGGCCTTGTTGGCCGGAATATAAAAATGCTGCGAAGCGCCCCGGCGCGAACGAGGGAGGGAGGGAGGAGGAGGAGCGCCCCGGGATTGCAGCTGGGCCTGGACGGCTCAGAAGGCTTCGCAACAATGAAACTGTTTATGGCAGCGCTGCCAGCATCAGCCAGCAATGTGCGCTTGCATAAGTATGAGCGCACAAAAGGCCCGGAGTTCCCTCCACACGTGGCGCATCAGGTAAATTTTTGTTAACGGTTCTTGTTGTTTCTTTCTTCGGTGGCGCTGCCCATTCGGCGCCATCACTGGGTCTGGGCCGCGAGCTGTTTTTCGATTTCCTGGATAAAGGAACGACTGGCCGGATCGGCCATGGAATTGAAACCGGTGACGCTGTTGCCGTCGCGCGCGATCACGTATTTGTAGAAATTCCAGCGCGGCGTGGTGCCTGTTTTGGCCGCCAATTGCTTGAACAGCGGGTTGGCGTCTTTGCCGGTCACGCTGGTCTTGGTGAACATCGGGAATTTCACTCCAAAGGTGTTCTCGCAAAAATCCGCGATCTCCTTGTTGCTGCCGGTTTCCTGTGAAAAGTCGTTGGAGGGAAAGCCCAGCACCACCAGCCCCTTGTCCCTGTATTTGGCATAGAGCTCTTCCAGCCCTTTGTATTGGGGCGTGAAACCACAGAAGCTGGCGGTGTTGACCACGACCACCACCTTTCCGCTGTATTGGCACAGGGATTGGGGCTTCTCGTCCTGCAGGCGCAAAAAGTTTTGTTGCAAAAGACCGGTGCAGCCCTGGGGCACTGGGCCAGCCGGGGCGGCTACCGCTGGCGCGGCGGCCTGCAGGGCGACCCAACAAAATAGGGCCAGCTGAAGAGTTCGGGGTGTGGAAACCTGCATGGTTAAACTCATGGGCAATTGAGGTGAGGTGCGTTTTCATTCTGGCGCGGTTCGGTTGCCGGTACAAGTTGCCAAGCAATGTAAAACCAAGCCAAGCGGGTAAACATGCCGGAATGGCCTTGAAATCGCCGGATTTGCCGGTAAATTGCCGATAAATCACAAGTTGTCACATTCGCCGCCTAAAATCACCCTCATACCCAGGATGCGCCGGCAGGCCATCCAAGGCAGATTTATCTGCGTATCGATTGCGAAGGAGTCCCTATGCTTTACCCCGAACTGTTCAAACAGCTTGAATCCGTCCGCTGGGACATGGATAAAGACATTCCCTGGGCCAGTTTTGACCCCGCCAAGCTGACTGACGAGCAGGCCCAGACCATTAAGATGAACGCCATCACCGAATGGTCGGCGCTGCCCGCCACGGAAATGTTCCTGCGCGACAACAAGGACGACAGCGACTTTTCCGCCTTCATGTCAATCTGGTTCTTTGAAGAGCAGAAGCATTCGCTGGTATTGATGGAGTACCTCAAGCGCTTCCGGCCCGACCTGGCGCCCACCGAAAAAGAGCTTCACGAGGTGCGCTTCGAATTTGAACCCGCGCCCGCGCTGGAAACCCTGATGCTGCATTTTTGCGGCGAGATCCGCCTGAACCACTGGTACCGCCGCGCCAGCGAGTGGCATACCGAGCCGGTCATCAAGCAGATTTACACCCAGCTGAGCCAGGACGAAGCACGCCACGGCGGCGCCTACCTGCGCTACATGAAGCGCGCCATCAACAATTTCGGCAATGAAGCGAAAACCGCCTTCACCAAGGTCGGTGTGCTGATGGCCAGCGCCCGCCGCACGGCCCAAGCCCTGCATCCGACCAATCTGCACGTCAACAAGAGCCTGTTTCCGCGCGACACCATCCAGAGCCGCCTGCCCAACCCGGAATGGCTGGAGCACTGGCTGGACACGCAGATCAAGTTCGACGCGGTCTGGGAGGGCAAGGTGGTCGAGCGCATCCTGCACAACCTGAGCCTGCTCATGAACCAGAGCTTCAAGACCGTGCAGGAACTCAACCGCTACCGCAAGGAAATCGGCAAGGAGCTTGCCGACTCCATCATCGCCAAGCCGGCACCTGCCGGCGCCTGATGAAAGACCTGCGATGGCCGAGCGCCTCAGGCGGCAGGAGCCGGGTGGTTGCCCGCGGCGCCCAGGTGTTCGCGGTGGCGAATGCCAGCGACGCTTCGCTGGATTTTGACGGGCAGCTTTTCCAGACCCTGGAAATGCTGGATGCCCACCTGGCGCATGTGGGCGCGTCGCGCGCATCGCTGCTCAGTGTGCAGATATTCCTGGCCGATATGCGGCACAAAAAGCAGCTGGACGTCGCCTGGCGCGCCTGGATAGGCGACGACAGTGCCGCCTGGCCCCAGCGCGCTGTAGTGGGCGCGCAGCTGGACGGCGGCCTGCTGGTCGAGATCGTGGCTCAGGCCTTCCGTTAAAGTCGCGGGATGCCCAGCGATCCCCAGCTCCCCCAATTCCTGCAAAAAATCGTTTCACGCGAAGAGGCGCGGCGGCGCCTGGCCGCCTTACCCCGTCCTGTCGTCTTCACTAACGGCGTGTTTGACGTGCTGCACCGCGGGCATGCCACTTACCTGGCCCAGGCGCGCTCGCTGGGCGCAAGCCTGGTAGTAGCCTTGAACACCGACGCCTCGGCCCGGCGGCTCGGCAAGGGGCCGGACCGGCCGCTGAACAATGAGCAGGACCGCGCCGTCATGATGGCGGCGCTGGAGTCTGTGAGCCTGGTCACCTGGTTTGACGAAGACACGCCGCTGGAGCTGATTTCCGAGCTGCGGCCTGACCTGCTGGTCAAGGGCGGCGACTACGACATGGACAAGCTCGCCGAAACGGCAGTGGTCAGGGCCTACGGCGGTGATGCGCGAGCGATTCCGTTTGTGGACGGCTATTCGACCACGGCACTGGTGAAAAAAATCAGGGCCACATAAGTGGCTTAGAACGGCGAGCGCGGCGCTTGAAGCCGCCGCAACTGCTTCAGGCGGCTTTTGCGATCAGCACGGCGTTGGAGCCGCCGAAGGCAAAGGAGTTGGACATCACCGCGCGCAGGCCCTTGGCGCTGCGCGGCGTCAGCGGGACGTAGTCCAGGTCGCAGCGAGGATCGGGGTTGTGCAGGAAGGCCGTGGGCGGCAGTTGCCCGGCGCGCAGGGCCATCACGCTCGCGATGAATTCCATGGCGCCGGCCGCACCCATGGCGTGGCCGTGCACGCCTTTGCTGGAGCTGATCGGCAAGGTCGCGGCCAGGTCCTGGAAGGCCAGCTTGATGGCGCTGGTTTCCACCACGTCGCCTACGTCCGTTGCGGTGCCGTGGGCATTGAGGTAACCGATGTCTGAAGCCTGCAGTCCCGCATCCGCCAGTGCCAATGTCATAGCGCGAGCCTGGCCCTGTGCGTCGGGCTGCGTCAGGTGGTGGGCGTCGGTGGTGGAGGCGTAGCCGCAGAGCTCGGCCAGAATATTGGCGCCGCGGCGCTTGGCGCTTTCCCAGTCTTCCAGCACCAGCATGGCGGCGCCTTCGGCCAGCACCAGGCCGCTGCGGTCCGCGGAAAACGGGCGGCAGGATGTTTCGGGGCCATCGGCGTGGGGCTTGGCCAGGGTGTGCATGGCCTGCCAGGCCTTGATGGTGCCGCGGTTGAGCAGCGCCTCCGAGCCGCCCGCCAGCATGGCGTCGGCATAGCCGTGGCGGATCTGCCGGAAGGCCTCGCCGATGGAAGCGGCCGATGAGGCGCAGGCGTTGGATATGGTGCTGCTCGGCCCCTTCAGGCCGAACTCCATGGACACATGGGCTGCAATGGCGTTGTTCATGGCCAGCACCACGGTCATGGGGCGCAGGCGCGCGACTTTTTGCTCCAGCAGGGCCGTGTAAGCCACATCGGTGGAGCTTGCGCCGCCGCTGCCCGTGCCCAGCGACACGCCAAAGCGATCGGCCGCGAAGCTGCGTTGCAGAGAAGCCGGGTCTCCCAGGCCGGCCTGGGCCATGGCTTCGCGGCCCGCCACCAGCGCAAACTGGCTGACACGGTCCATGGTCAGTAGCCGGGCGCGGGGGAAATGGGGGTCGGGATCAAAATCGATTGCGCCGGCCAGCACGCTTTCGGTGCCGGTGGGAAACGGGATGTCGACTGCCCGGATTCCGGAACGGGCGGAAAGCAGGGCGTCGAAAAAAGCCGGGGTGCCGGTTCCGATGGCGGAAATGACGCCCAGACCCGTGATGGCAACGCGACGCATGGTTGTCCTGGGGCGCCCGCCAGGGGCTTAAACGGCGGGCTTGCCCGGTGGCAGCAAAGGCTCGATCAACTGGACCATTTCGGCCAGGGTGCGGGGTGGGTTGGCCTGATCAGGGATCTGGATGCCGAACTGGTCTTCGATCTGGAAGAGGAATTCGATGACGGCCAGGGAATCCAATCCGAGGCTTTCCAGCGTGGCATCGGGCAGCAGTTTTTCCTCGCTGATGCCAAATGTCTCGGCAAAAAGTTTGATCAAATCAGAATTCATCACCCAACCAATACATGTATGCAAAGCGTCATTGTCCCACCATCTTTGACGGCCGGGCCAGTTGACGATTGTTCAGATTTCAAGGCCATTTTACAAAAGCGGCGGCGTTGTGTTTGCGCTTCAGGGTGTGTACATCTGCCGGACGGCGTCCGACAGGCTGAACGTTCCCAGGAGCTCCCCCAGATAACTGATGGGCGCCGGAGCAACGGCTGCCGCGCCGATTTCGGCACGCAAGCGGGCGTTGCTGAACACCGCATCGGCCGTCAAAAAAGGCAAATAGGGCTGCAGCGCCTCGAACATCCAGCGCTGGCGGGCAAATTTGGGTGTGGGCACAAAGTCGCGTCCCCGCATCACCATCTTGCCTATGCCCGGCATGGTGGCCGTCAATTCATCGGCCAGTGCCTTGAAAGTCATGGAGTCTTCGCCGGTTGAGACGTGGTAGCAGTCGTGCGCCAGCTCTTCCTTGAGCAGCATCTCGGCGAAGGCGCTTGCGATGAAGTCCACGGGTGCGAAATCGAGCCTGGCCAGCGGTTCCAGGGGAACATCCCCCAGCTCGGCCATCACGGGAATCGACCACAGCATGTTGCGCGCGAGCTTGGCATCGTCGATGCCGCGCGACAGCACGATGCCGGGACGCAGGCTCACAAAGGGGCTGCCGGCGGCGCGCAGCAGGGTTTCGGCGTCGCGTTTGGACCGGATGTAGTCATTGGCATAGCCGGCAAAGGGCATATCTTCCGTGATCACGCCGCGCGGCTCGGTGGTGACCGCCGCGGTGCCGACAAAAAAGCCGCGTTGCGAGGGGGCCAGGTTTTTGAGGATGCCGGAAAACTGCTCGGCCGCCTTGATGTTGATAGGGTAAACCCCAGCGCCGGGCTTGAAGGAGGTGCTGGCCGCCGAGTGCAGGATCACGTCGGCTGACTTCAGCACGGCGGTGCTCAAGCCGAAATTGGGCTCAATGACGTCGCCGGCTTCGGCGGACACCATGTCGGCGAACTCGGGTTTCCAGAGAACGCTCTTTTTGAGGCGCTCCAGGAGGCGGTCGCGGGCCTGGTTCGAATCGGCGGCGCGCACTACAGCGGTGCTGTAGACGCCGCGCGCGGCCAGAAGAAGCATTAACTCGCCGCCAATCAGGCCGGTTGCGCCTGAAAGCAGTACGCGTTTAGACATGTGAAGAAATGTAAAGCAGAACCCTCAAGTATAAGCCAGCCCATGTGACAGAGCTGTAAAAACCTCGTTGGGCAAAGCCGTCTAAATCAGCAAAATGACACGGTAGCCGGACTTTTTTGGGGAGAAAGGCGAGCAACGCCCCTCGCCGCTTTACACCCGGTCATTCCCCGGCAGGCGCCTCCGGCTTAGGGGCTTCGCCATGCCGGCCGCGCAAGCGCCGGCCGGTTCGCTGGATGAAATGCTCCAGGTCGTCGATGTAGGTGAACACCGCCGGCACCACCAGCAGGCTGAGCACGGTGGAGGTGATCAGGCCGCCGATCACAGCGATCGACATCGGCGAGCGGAAGCTCGGGTCCGCCGCGCCCAGGCCCAGGGCGATGGGCATCATGCCGGCGCCCATGGCCAGCGTGGTCATGATGATGGGCCGCGCGCGCTTGTGGCAGGCGTCCAGCAGCGCGTCCCAGCGCGACATATTGTGGTCGCGCCGCGCCACGATGGCGTATTCCACCAGCAGGATGGAATTCTTGGTGGCGATGCCCATGAGCATGATCAGGCCGATCAGCGAGGGCATGGAAAAGCTCTTCTGCGCGATCAGCAGGCCGACGAAGGCGCCGCCCAGGGACAGCGGCAGGGCCGCCAGGATGGTCACCGGGTGCAGGAAATCCTTGAACAGCAGCACCAGCACGATGTAAATGCACAGCACGCCCGTCAGCATGGCCAGGCCGAAGCTTGCGAACAGCTCGCCCATGACTTCGGCATCGCCGATTTCCACGACCTTCACGCCCGCCGGCAGGTTCTTGATGGCCGGCAGCTGCTTGACCGCCTCGGTGATATCACCCAGGGCCCGGCCCGACAGCTCGATTTCGAACTTCACATTGCGCGAACGGTCGTAGCGGTCTATGACCGCCGGTCCGCCGGTAATTTCCAGCGCAGCCACCTGGCCCAGCATGACCGGGCCGACCCCCGGCTTGACGCTGGGTACTGCCAGGCGTTCGAGCACGCTCAAGTCCTTTCGGGCCGCGTCGTCGAGCTTCACGACGATGGGCACCTGGCGCTGCGAGAGATTGAGCTTGGGCAGCGACTCTTCATAGTCGCCCACTGTGGCGATGCGCAGTGTTTCACCCATGGCCGCGCTGGTCACGCCCAGGTCGGCCGCGCGCGCGAAGTCCGGCTTGATAGCGATTTCAGGTCGCACCAGGCTGGCACTCGATGAAATATTGCCCAGGCCGGGAATGGTGCGCAGGTCTTTTTCGACCGCCAGCGCGGCGGCCTGCAAGGCGTTCGAATCCTGCGCCGTCAGCACCAGGATGTAGGCTTCGCCGGAGCCGCCCAGGCCGACCTTGCTGCGCACGCCGGGCAGCGATTCCAGAGCGGCGCGCATCTTGTTTTCGATGCCCTGCTTGCGCGGGCGCTCGCTGCGGTCGTCGAGCAACACGGTCAGCGTGGCCTTGCGGGTTTCCGCCGCACCCTGCATGGCGAAGGGGTCGCCGCCGGCGGTGCCGCCGGCGATGGTGGTGTAGACGGTTCTGACGTGCTCGACCTTGCTGATGAGCTGGCGCGCATGCTCGGCCGAGGCGCGGGTCTGGGCCAGCGTGGCGCCGGGCGGCAGTTCCAGGTAGACCTGGGTCTGCGAGTTGTCGTCCGGCGGGATAAAGCCCGTGGGTAGTAGCGGGATCAAGGCCACCGAACCAAAGAAGAACAGTGTGGCCAGGGCCATGGTCTTCACGCGGTGATGCATGCACCAGGTCGCGGCGCGCATGTACCACTTCATCCAGCCCGGCTCGTCGTGCGTGCCGACGACGGGCTTGAGGATGTAGGCCGCCATCATGGGTGTGAGCACGCGCGCCACCACCAGCGAGGCGAACACGGCCAGTGAAGCCGTCCAGCCGAACTGCTTGAAGAACTTGCCGGCCACGCCGCTCATGAAGGCGGTGGGCAGGAACACGGCGATCAGCGTAAAGGTGGTGGCGATCACAGCCAAGCCGATTTCGTCGGCCGCCTCCATGGCGGCTTCATAGGGCGTCTTCCCCATGCGCAGGTGGCGCACGATGTTTTCGACCTCGACGATGGCATCGTCCACCAGGATACCGATCACCAGCGACAGCGCCAGCAGCGTGATCACGTTGATGGAAAAGCCCAGCAGGTGCATGCCGATGAAGGCCGGGATCACCGACAGCGGCAGCGCCACCGCGGAGACGAATGTGGCGCGCCAGTCGCGCAGGAACAGCCACACCACCAGCACGGCCAGAATGCCGCCTTCGTAGAGCAGGTGCATGGAGCCGTCGTATTCCTCCTGCACCGGCTTGACGAAGTTGAAGGCCTCCACGAGCTCCACGTCGGGGTACTGCTGCTTGAGCTCGGCCAGCGCGGCCTGCACCGCGGCGCCCACCGCGACCTCGCTCTCGCCGCGGCTGCGCGAGACTTCGAAACCGACCACGGGCTTGCCGTCCAGCAGCGCGGCTGCGCGCGGCTCGGCGGTGGTGTCGGTTACAGTGGCGACCTGATCCAGCCGTATGCGCCGGCCGTCGCTCAAGGCGAGTTCGATGCCGGCCAGTTCCGCGGCCGATTTCACCGTTGCCAGCGTGCGCATGGGCTGCTCACTGCCGCCCAGGTCGGCACGCCCGCCGGCGCTCTCCGTCTGCACCTGGCGCAACTGGCGTGAAATGTCGGACGCCGTCGCGCCCAGGGCTTGCAGCCGGGATGGATCCAGCGCAACGCGCACCTCGCGCGAGACGCCACCCACGCGGTTAACCGCGCCCACACCGCGCACCGCCAGCAGTTTGCGTGAGACGTCGTTGTCGACAAACCAGGACAACGCCTCTTCGTCCATGCGCGGCGAGCGGATGGTGAAGGCCAGCACCGGCTGGCCGGCCAGGTCCATCTTGGAAACCACCGGGTCGCGCACATCCGCGGGCAGCTCGCCGCGCACCTTGGACACCGCGGCGCGCACGTCGTCCACGGCTTCCTGCACGGGTTTTTCAAGCCGGAACTCGGCCGTGATGGTGGCGCCGCCGTCCTGCACCTTGGTGTAGATGTGCTTGAGGCCCTGCACGGTGGCGATGGAGTTTTCCAGCTTGCGCGCCACTTCGGTCTCGAGCTGGGCGGGCGCCGCGCCGGGCAGCGAGGCGGACACGGTCACCGTCGGCAGGTCGATGTCGGGAAAGTTCTGCACCTTCATCGCCTTGAAGGACAGCATGCCGGCGAAGGTCAGCAGCACAAACAGCATGACCGCCGGAATCGGGTTCTTGATCGACCAGGAGGAGACATTCATGGGCCTGCTCCTTTCTTACTTGCTTGCAGCCGCCGCCGGCTTGGTGGAAGCGGAAGCCGGCGCGCCGGGAACGGCATCGCTGACCCTGACCAGGTCGCCGTCGTTCAGGAATCCCGCGCCGCTGACGATGATGCGCGCGTCCGCGGCCAGGCCGGAGGTGATCTCCACTCGGTCGCCGGCCAGCCGGCCGGTCTGCACCTTGAGCTGGCTGATGCGGTTGTCCGCATTGAGGCGGAACAGGTAGTTGAACCCGTCCCGCACGACCACAGCCGGCTGCGGCACGGTCAGCGCGGGCGTTTCGCCCAGCTCGAACTCCCCGCGCGCAAACATGCCGGCCTTGGCGGGCGATGCCATGCCGGCGGACACCGGCAGGTCCACATAGACCAGTGCCGCGCGGGTCTGGGGGTCCACGCTGGGCGCAATCATGCGCACCCGGCCCTTGAGCTCGGCGCCGCTGGCGGCCACCACCCTGGCAGTGGTGCCGGCCTTGATGCGGCCCAGCTCGGCCGAGGTGACCTCGGCGCGCCATTCGAGGCGCCCGCCGCGTATCAGGCGAAACAGCTCGGTGCCCTGGGGCACCACCGAGCCCACGGTCGCGGTGCGGGCAGAAATCACGCCGTTGTCGGGCGCCAGCACCTGTGTGTTCCTGCCGCGCAGCTGCTGCGCGTCGAGCACGGCCTTGGCTGCCTCCACGCGCGCCTTGGCGGTGTGTTCGGCGGTGTTGTACTGGTTGATCTGCTGCTCGCTCAGCGCGCCCGAACTCGCCAGCGTGCGCGCGCGCGCCGCGTTGTCGGCCGCGTCTGTCGCATTGGCCTGCGCCTCGATCAGGTTGGCGCGCGCCTGGGCGGTATCGGCCATCACACTGTCGGCCGAGAACACCGCCAGCACCTGCCCGGCCTTGACCTGGTCGCCAACATTGGCGTGCACCTGCACCAGCCGCAAGCCGTTGGACTCGGAGCCGATCACCGCCTCCTGCCAGGCCGTGATGTTGCCGTTGGCGTTGAGCCGCACCGGCAGGCTCATCTTCTGCGGCAGCGCCGTGGCGACCGTCAGGGCCGGCTTGGCCGTGGGTGGCACATCACTCTTGGCTTGCGACCTGGAGAGGAAAAAGGCGGCGCCTCCCGCCACCAGGACGGCAGCAGCGATCAAGGCGATGGCAAAAGGGGTGGGCTTGAGTTTTGGCATGGTGTGCAAGGGCTCTGTCAAAGGTGGCTCAGTGATGGGACGGCGCCTCAGGGCGCGGTGATGGCGGCGGGTGTGAAAGGTGCGGGCACATCCGACACCAGGGGCGGCACCGCCGGCTCGGCCGTGGTCCAGCCGCCGCCCAGCGCGCGGTACAGCGCGACCCAGGCGCTGCGGCGCTCGCGCTGCAGCGTGACCACATTGCTCTGCGCGGCCAGCAAGGTGCGGCGGGCGTCTTCAAGTTCGACCAGGCTGGCCAGCCCGCTCTTGTAGCGGGCCTCGGTGCCGGTGAAGGAAGCGCGATAACCCTGCGCGGCGACCAGCGCGTCCTCGTTGCGCTCGGCGGTGCTCTGCAGCTTGACCAGCGCTTCTTCCACCTCCTGCACGGCCTTGCGCACGCTGGCGCGGTACTGGGCCGCGGCATCCTCGTAGCGTGCCTTGGCGGCTTCCACATTGGCTTCGCTGGCGCCGCCGTCAAACAGTGGAACCGTCAGCTGCAACGGACCGACCGTCCAGGTGTCAAAGCGCTGCGTGGAGGCGCTGGTGCGCGTCTTGGTAGTGAACACGGAACCGCTCAGGCTCAGCCTGGGAAAGCGTTGCGCGCGGGCGCTGCCCACTTCCAGATGGGCGGCGTCCACTTCGCGCGCCGCGTTGAAGATGTCCGGTCGCTGGGCCAGCACTTCGGCCGGCACGCTGATGACGGGTGGTATGGATTCCCGCGTCAGGTCGACGGGTGCGCTGGCCAGCTTTTGCCGCAGGGTGGGCTCTTCCATGGCCGTCAGCGCCACCAGCGACTTGATGTCCAGGTCGCACAGCGCGCGTTGCTGGATGGCATTGGCATGCCCTTCCGCGGCGCTGGCCCTCGCCAATGCGGCGGTGGCGGGCGCCTGGAAGCCGGCCTTGGTACTCAGCTCCGAGAGCCGTGCAGTTTCAGCCCGCGAGGCGGCATCGGCGCGCGCGACCTCCAGCAGTTTCTCGCAGGCGCGCAGGCTGTAGTACTGCGTCGCGACCTCGGCAGCCATTGACACGCGTGCGGCGTGCCAGGTCGCCTGCGATCCCTCAAAGCGCTGCTGGTCGGCATCGCGGCTGGCCGCGTACTGGCCGAACAGGTCGATTTCCCAGGACGTCTGCAGGCCCGCCTCCAGCGTGGTAGTGACCGGCGGTGTTGCCCGGTTCACGGGTGCCGAGCGCCCACGGCTGGCGCTGCCGATGGCGTCGAGTGTGGGCAGCATTGCCGCACCAGAGGCCACACGCGAAGCCCTTGCCTGCTCGATATTGGAGCGTGCGGTCGAGACGGTGGGGCTGACCGCCTCCGCCGCCATGATCAGCTCCACCAGCAGCGGGTCGTTCTGTTGCTCCCACCAGCGGGACAGGCCGGCCAGGCTGCCGTCGTGGGGCAGGGCCGCGGTGGTGCCCGGCGCAGCAGACGGTAAAGGTGCCTGCCACTGGGTCGGGATGGGCGCGGCCGGCATGTTGTGGGGGATGTCTGTGGCGCAGCCTGCCAGTAGCAGCGCGCAGGCGCCGGCCCAGACGCCCGGCCCCCGCAGGTGGAACGGCTTGCGGCTGAAGTCAGGTTTTTTCATGGCTCGGAGTTTTCAGGCGCGGCGCGCCGGCCGCGGGATTGTCGGAAATGTGTTGCCGGCGTGCCGTTTCGACAGTAACCATGGCTTCGGCATAGGCCACCAGGCTGGCGGCCCACTGCTCCACGGCGTCGGGTGCGTCAAACAGCTGCGGCCGGATAGTGTCCACCACCTCGCGGCTGACAAACATCTGGATGGCCAGGCCGGTGATGGAAAACGCCAGCCGGTGCACCTCGTCGTCGGCCTTGGAAATGTCCAGGTGGCGGCACAGCACCTTCACCAGGGCTTCATGTGCCGGCTTGATGCCGTTGTCGATTTCCTCGGCCCACAGGCCCGTGGGCTCAAGCATCTCGCGAAAGTGCAGCCTGGTCGACAGCTGCACCAGTTCCCCCTGGCGCAGGGGCTCCAGGAAGCCCGCGAAAAACCCCTCCAGCGACTGGCGCAGTGTGAAATGCGGCTGGTTGTACAGCGCGATATCGTCGCGCGCGCTGCCCAGCGGCTCGGTGAATACGGCGCGGTACAAGCCCGCCTTGTCGCCGAAGTAATAGCTGATGGCCGCCACGTTCGCGCCCGCAGCCTGGGCGATGTCGCGTATCGAGGTCTTGGCAAAACCCTTCTCGGAGAACAGGCGCAGTGCCGCATGCAGCAGGTGCGCCCTGGCGTGGGCACCGTCCGAGCGTTGCTTGCGGGCTTCGCCTTCGGCGCCGGTCGCGCGCGAGGAGGCTTTGGGGCTCAGGTTGGCATTCATGTGCAAGCATTAAAGCACATGAATCAAACGATTGATTGAATTAAATCAATCGTTTGATTTAAAGGTGGCTATCCACAGCTGCCGGATGGCATCGCACTCCGCCTGCAGCGCGGGGGGCGTAACCTGGGTGGGCTCTTCGTTGAGGCGCGCGTGGTGCTGGACGCGGCGCAGTTCGCGGTAAGCGGCCGCGGCACGCTGGCCCACGTTCTGCGGGAGCAGGCCGGCGGCCTCGGCGCGCTGCAGCAGCGAAATATTGCCGACGTTGTCGATCAGTTCCGGATGCCGTGCGGATTCGGACAGCACCAGGAATTGCACCGCGAACTCGGCGTCCACCATGCCGCCGGGGCTGTGTTTCACGTCGAATTTGTCGCCCCGCACCGGGCGCGCGCTGCGCACTTTCTCGCGCATGGCGACGATCTCGTCGCGCAGCGCCGCGGTGTCGCGCGGGGCGGTGATGACGGTCTCGCGCACCTGGTCGAAGCGCTGGCGCAGCGAATCGCCGCCGAGCACGCAGCGCGCGCGCGTCATGGCCTGATGCTCCCAGGTCCAGGCGGTGTTGCTGCCGCGCTGTTGCTGGTAGCGGGTATAGGCCTCGAAACTTGTGACCAGCAGGCCCGAATTGCCGTTGGGACGCAGGGCGGTGTCGATTTCGAACAGGTCGCCCTCGCCGGTCTTGACGGTCAGCCAGTTGATCAGCTTGCGCACAAAGGTCGCATAGACTTCGGGCGCGCGTTCATCCTCGTCCTCGTAGACGAAGACGATGTCCAGGTCGCTGCCGTAGCCCAGCTCCTTGCCGCCCAGCTTGCCGTAGGCAATGACGGCGAACTGCGGCGTTTCGCGGTGCCGGTTCTTCAGGCGCTGCCAGCACCAGCGGCTGGTGATGTCCAGCACGGCTTCGGCGAGCGCGCTCAGGTCGTCGGCCACCTGCTCCACCGTGAGCACGCCCTCCAGGTCCCGCGCCAGCGTGCGGAACACCTCCGCGTGGTGGGCGCGGCGCAGCAGGTTCAGGCAGGCTTCCTCGTCGTCCTCGCCGGTGCCGCGCAGGGCTGCACGCCGCTGTTCCACGTCGCGGACGAAAGCCGCGCTGTCAAAACGTTCCTTGAGCAGCTCGTCGCTGGCCAGCTCGTCGATCACACCGGGGTGCTGTAGCAGGTAACGCGCCGGCCATTTGGCCGCGCCCAGCAGGCGCAGCAGGCGTTCGTGCACCGCCGGCCGTTCCAGCAACAGCGCCAGGTAGCTTTCGCGCCTGAGCAGGGGCTCTATCCAGTCGATGATGCGCACGGCGGCCTCTTCGGTCACTGCGCCCTCGGCCAGCCAGGTCGCGGTGCGCTGTACCAGCCGCGTCAGGCGCGCGCGCGAATCCTCGCGCAGGCCCAGCACCCGGGGGTGCTGGCGCCACAACGCCAGGCGGGCGCGGAACTGTTCCGGCCACTGTTCCGAGAGCTGTTCCAGCAGGTCTTCGAGTTGCTGCGGCGCGGCCTTGGCCTTGCCGCCGCAGCCCTTGCATTCGCTCTTGCCGCCCAGCAGCTTGTCGAACTCGCCGGCCACCAGTTCGCGGTGCGTGTCAAGTTCGCTCAGGAAGGGGCAGCAGTTGCCATAACCCAGCGTTTCCGCGATCCAGGCCAGGTCGTCATCGCGCGTGGGCAGTACATGGGTCTGCTGGTCGTCGAGGTACTGGATGCGGTGCTCCACCCGACGAAGGAAATCGTAAGCCCGCGCCAGCGCGTCGGCTGTTTCCTGCGGCATCAGGCCCGCGCGGGCCACGCGCTGCAGGGCGTCCACCGTGGGGCGGGTGCGCAGCTCCGGAAACTGCCCGCCGCGCACCACCTGCAGCAGCTGCACGGTGAATTCAATCTCGCGTATGCCGCCGCGCGACATCTTGACGTCGTTGGCGCGTTCGGGGTGGCCGGCGCAGCGTTTGGCCGCGTGCTCGCGGATCTGCCGGTGAAGGGTGCGCAGGGCATCGAATACGTTGTAGTCGAGGTAGCGCCTGAAGACGAAGGGAAGCACCGAGCCGCGCAGCGCCTGCGCGGAACCGTTCTGTACGCATTCCAGCGGCGCGACCACACGGCTCTTGAGCCAGGCAAAACGTTCCCATTCGCGGCCCTGGGCCTGGAAATATTCTTCCAGCGCATTCAGCGACACGGCGGGGGGACCGGAATTGCCGTTGGGCCTGAGCGCCAGGTCCACCCGGAAGACAAAGCCGTGCTCGGTGGCGTCGCCGATCAGGCTGAAGACGGCCTTGACCTGGTGGGCGAAATATTCGTGGTTTGATATCTGGCCGCGGCCGTCGCTGCGGCCCGCGGTTTCGCCGTCGTGGTCGTACACATAGATCAGGTCGATGTCGCTGGAGACGTTGAGCTCGCGCGCGCCCAGCTTGCCCATGCCTACCACCCACATCTGGGCGCGTCCGCCGCCAGGAGCCTGCGGCGCGCCGTGTTGGGCATCGAGCGCTTTGGCCGACTCCCGCATCGCGACATCGAGGGCCAGTTCCGCCAGTTCGGTCATGGCGCGGGTCACCACCGCCAGCGGCGCCTGGTGCTCACAGTCGCCATCGCAGTCCAGCACCACCAGCCTTTCCATCACCAGCTGGCGCAGTACCCGCAGCGCGGCGCCGGTCTCCAGCCCCTGCGCGAGCAGGGCATCCAGGGCGGTCTGCATGCTCGCGCGCACGGGCGCACCGGGCGCGAGCAGCGGGAGCCATTCGGCATAGCGGCGGCGCACGCGCTGGACGAAGCGGGAATAGCCTGACGCAGCCGGCCCGGCGGCGGATGGGGAGTCAGGGCTGGCGGTCAGGGCAACGGTCATCACACTACTTCACAAAACTTCATGGTCCCTCGCCGGACGGACAAGGGCCCCGGCGGTCATAATTCTCTGGTCAATGGAGCCAACGATTCCCAGCCCGCCTACCCTGCCGCCGCGCCGCTTGCACTGGCTTGCCTTGATCCTGCGCATCTTGTTGTGGCTTGTCGCCTCGGCCTGGCTGCTCTTCGGCTTGAGCTGGTTCGTGCTGCATGGCTGGATTGTGCCGCGAATCGGCGAATTCCGTCCGCGCCTGGAATTAGAGGCCAGCAAGGCGCTGGGGGTGCCTGTGCGCATAGGCGGCATCACCGCGCATTCCCAGGGCATGATCCCATCTTTCGAGCTCAGCGATGTCACCCTGCTGGATGCGCAGGGCCGCGAAGCGCTGAGGCTGCCGCGCGTGCTTGGCGCCCTGTCGCCATCCTCGATCTGGGGGCTGGGCTTTGAGCAGATCTACATCGACAAGCCTGAGCTGGACATACGCCGCGCGGCGGACGGAAAAATCTATGTGGGCGGGCTGGACGTCACGCAGGACCGGGCCGGCGGCCAGAGCGCTGCGACCGACTGGTTCTTTTCGCAGACTGAATTGGCCATACGCGGCGGCACTGTGCGCTGGACCGACGAATTGCAGCGGGCGCCGACGCTGGCCTTGACGCAGGTCGACTGGGTCATGCGCAATGCGCGGCGCAGGCACCTGCTGCGGCTGGACGCCACGCCGCCTCCCGAGTGGGGTGACCGCTTCACCGTCAGGGGCATATTTCGCCAATCGCTGCTTGCCGGGAACGCCGGCGACTTCGACGCCTGGAGCGGCCAGCTCTTCGCCGAGTTCGGCCGTGTGGACGCGTCCCGCATCCGCCAATACCTGAACATGGACACGCTGGGCGTGGAGCTGGCGCGCGGCAATGGCGCGCTGCGCGCCTGGGCGGATGTGAGCAAGGGCCGGATCACCGGCGGAACCGCCGATGTGGCGCTGCGGGACGTCGACGCGCGTTTTGGCGCCAAGCTCCAGCCGCTGGCCTTTGAATCCGTCGCGGGCCGCGTCGGCGGCGGCCAGCGCGCCAACGGGTTTGACTTTAGCACCGAGGGCCTGAGCTTTCGCACGCGCGACGGCCTGCAGTGGCCGGGCGGCAATGTGGCCCTGGCCCATACCAGCGACGAAGCCGGCGCGCCGCAGCACACCGAACTCAAGGCCGACAAACTCGACCTGGCCGCACTCGCGCAGATTGCCAACCGCCTGCCGCTGGATGCCGCCACGCATGGCTTCATTGCCTCCTTCGCGCCCAAGGGGCTGGTGGAGGCCATTGAGGCGCGCTGGCAGGGGTCTATCGCCGCGCCCAGAAGCTACGCGGCAAAAGGCCGGGTCGCCGGCCTTACCATAGCCGCCCTGCCTGCTGCACTCCCGCCGCCGGCCGCTGCCGCCGCGGCGCACCCCAGGCCCGGCAGGCCGGGCGTCAGCGGCGCCACGATTGACTTTGACCTCACGCAGGATGGCGGGCAGGCCAAGGTGAGGATCGCCAACGGCGCGCTCGACTTGCCCGGTGTTTTTGAGGAGTCGCTGGTGCCTTTCGAACAGCTGGCTGCAGATGCCCAATGGAAATTCTCGGGCCGCAAGATCGAAGCGCAACTGCGCAACCTCCAGTTCGCCAATGCCGATGCGCAGGGCCAGGCGCAGGCCAGCTGGCGCACTGAAGACGTGGCCGGCCCGGCTCCCGCAACCGGCGCGCCCGACCACCGCTTTCCCGGCGTGCTCGACCTGCAGGGCAGCCTGAGCCGGGGTGACGGCGCAAGGGTCCACCGCTACCTGCCGCTGGTGCTGCCCGAGCAGGTGCGCCACTACGTTCGCGACGCGGTGGTGCAGGGCCAGGTCAGCGACGTGAAGTTCAAGGTCAAGGGCCCGCTCGAACACCTGCCCTTCGCCAACCCGGCGCTGGGCGATTTCCGGGTGTCCGCGAAGATTCGCAACGGCCACTTTGCTTACGTGCCCAAAACCATCCAGCCGGCCGGCGCCGCGCCATGGCCTGCGCTGACCGAGCTGGGCGGCGAACTGGTCTTTGACCGCGCCTCGCTTGAAGTCAACGGCGCCAACGGCAAGGTGGCGGGCCTGCCCGGCCTGCAACTGGCCAAGGGCGATGCGCGCATTCCGGACCTGACCCATGACTCGACGGTGCATGTGAACGCCGACCTCAAGGGCGCGCTGGCCGACGCGCTGGGCTTCGTCAACCAATCGCCGGTAGGCGGCATGACCAGCCACGCACTGGCCGCGACCAAGGCCGGCGGCACGGGTGACTACCGTTTCCGCCTGGAACTGCCTATCCATTCGATCGACAAATCCCGCGTCGAAGGCACGGTCACGCTGCCCGGCAATGATGTGCAGTTCGCGGCGGCCGTGCCCATGCTGTCCAAGCTCAAGGGTGTGGTGAGCGTCAGCGAAAAAGGCTTTACCGTCGCCGGCGGGCAGGCAAGGCTTCTGGGTGGCGACGTGCGCTTTGACGGCGGCCTGCGTTCGCAGCCGCGCGCCACGGGCAGCGCCGAAACAGAAACCGTGGCGACCTTCAAGGCGCAAGGCAACGTCACTGCGGAAGGGCTGCGCCAGGCCAGGGAGCTGGGGCCGCTGGCCCGCATGGCGCAAAGCGCCAGCGGTAGCACGGCCTACACCGCGGCACTCGGGTTTCGCCGCGGCATGCCGGAGCTGGCAATCTCAAGCAACCTGCAGGGCATGGCGCTGAACCTGCCCGCACCGCTGAACAAGACAGCCGAAGCTGTCCTGCCGCTGCGCCTTGAAAACGTCCTGCTGCAGGCATCCATGGGCCCCGGGCAAAAGCTGGAAGACCAGCTCTCGGTCTCGATTGGGCGAGTGGCCTCCGTTGTCTATGTGCGCGACCTGAGTGGCGCCGAGCCCCGCGTGTTGCGCGGCGGCATCGCCGTGGGGCTGGAGCCGGGCGAAACCGTACCGCTGCAGGAAGCCGGCGTGGCCGCCAACATCAACCTGGCCCAGGTGGACCTCGACGCCTGGCAGAAGCTGCTGGGTGACTCCGCGTTCGGCAGCCCGCTGGCGGCGGCCCCGGCCGCGGCGCCTGCCCCGCTCAACCGCAGCGCGGCGTACGCCGCCATGAGCTACCTGCCAACCACCATGGCCATTCGTGCCCGGGAATTGACGGTCGAAGGGCGCAGGCTCCACAACGTCGTGGTGGGCGGCTCGCGTGAAGGCCTGACATGGCGCGCCAACATCGATGCGACCGAGCTCAATGGTTACGTCGAGTTCCGCCAGCCCGGCGGCATTGGGGCCGGGCGCGTCTATGCACGGCTTTCACGCCTGAGCCTGGAGCCCGGCACGGCCAACGATGTGGAGGCCATCCTGAATGAGCAGCCGGCCAGCATCCCGGCTTTGGATATCGTGGTGGAAGACATGGAGTTGCGCGGCAAGAAGCTGGGGCGGGTCGAGATCGACGCCGTCAATCGCGGCGCCTCGGCCGCGGCGCGCGAGGGCGTGCGTGAATGGCGGCTGAACAAACTCAACGTGATCCTCCCCGAGGCCGTGCTCACCGCCAACGGCAACTGGGTCGCCCTGAACGCGCAAGCTGCCGCCGCAGCCACCAACCGTGCCGCGCGCGTGGCCGCCGAACGCCGCCGCACGGTGATGAATTTCAAGCTCGAAGTCGCCGACTCGGGGGCGCTTCTCAAGCGCTTCGGCATGGGCGAGGTGATCCGCCGCGGCAAGGGCAAACTCGAAGGCCAGGTGGCCTGGGTGGGTTCGCCGCTGAGCTTTGACTACCCGTCCATGAGCGGGCAATTCAATGTCAATGTTGAATCGGGGCAGTTCGTCAAGGCCGATCCGGGCATCGCCAAGCTGCTGGGCGTGCTGAGCCTGCAGTCCCTGCCGCGCCGGCTGGCGCTGGATTTTCGCGACGTGTTCTCCGAAGGCTTCGCGTTTGATTTTGTGCGCGGCGACGTCAACATCAACCAGGGTGTAGCCTATACCAACAACCTGCAGATGCGCGGGGTTAACGCGGCCGTGCTCATGGAAGGCTCGGCCGACATCGCCAAGGAGACGCAGGACATCAAGGTCGTGGTGGTGCCTGAAGTCAACGCCGGCACGGCCTCGCTGATCGCCACCGCCATCAACCCCGCCATCGGGCTGGGCAGCTTCCTGGCCCAGATGTTCTTGCGCAGGCCCCTGATGCAGGCGGCCACCCAGGAGTTCCACATCGACGGTACCTGGTCCGACCCGCGGGTCACCAAGCTGGACCGCAAGGCCCAGGCCGACAACAAGCCCAGCCAGGCTGCCACGGAGACACGCTGATGAAAGTAGCCGCTATTCAAATGGTGTCGGGTACCCGCATCGAGGACAACCTGGAGGTGGCCCGGCAATTGCTCGGGCAGGCCGCGGCGCAGGGCGCCGAGCTGGCGGTGCTGCCAGAGTATTTCTGCATCATGGGCCGCAAGGACACCGACAAACTGCAGTTCCAGGAGCGCCCTGGGCAAGGGCCCATCCAGGATTTTTTAAGCCGGGCCGCGCGTGAACTCGGCTTGTGGGTCGTGGGCGGCACCCTACCCATGGCTACGGACGACCCGGCCCGCGCACGCAACTGCTCGCTGGCCTACGCGCCTTCCGGTGAAAACGCGACCCGCTACGACAAGATCCACCTCTTTCGCTTCGCCCAGGGCCAGGAAGACTATGACGAAAGGCGTGTGCTGGAGCCCGGCACGCAGCCCGTGCGCTTCGAGCTGGCGTCGCGCGACGGCCATGTCTACACCGTGGGCATGAGCGTCTGCTACGACCTGCGCTTTCCCGAGCTGTATCGCGCTTTAGGGGCCGATGTGCTGCTGGTGCCCAGCGCCTTTACCTACACCACCGGCCAGGCGCACTGGGAAGTCCTGCTGCGCGCGCGGGCCATCGAAAACCAGGCTTACGTGCTGGCGGCGGCCCAGGGCGGCACCCACGAAAACGGCCGTCATACCTGGGGTCACACCATGGTCGTCGATCCCTGGGGCCAGGTGCTTGCCGAGCGCGAGGAAGGCGCCGGCGTGGTGATGGCCGAGGTCATGGCCGCCAACCTGCGTGGGGTGCGCGAGCGCCTTCCGGCCTTGGGCCACCGCGTGTTGTAAGGAGCCGCCGGGCGTGAAGTTCCCACGTGTCAATGTGAGCCGAGCCAGCCGGCGCTGGGCGCTGTGGGCCCTGCTGGTGGCGCTGGTCGCGGCCTTGCTGGGCATCCTGGTCTGGCTGGCGGGGCGCTATGAATCCAGCATGGTGCAGAGTCGGCTTGAACATGACGCCGCTGAAACCGTTACCGACATCCGTTCAGGCCTCACGCGCAACATCCAGACCTTCCAGGCCCTGCAGTCCAGCGAGCGCACGCCCGGTGCCTGGCACGCGCCGGCCGCCGAATTGCTGCGCGAGCACCGCGAGATCATGCGGCTCGAATGGCGCAGCGAATCGCTTGACGTGCTGGCTTTTGTCGAAACCCCTTACCGCACCTCGGTGTTCGAGCGGCTGGGCAGGGCAAGCATGCAAGCCGACGTGGGCCTGACCTGCACCACGGCCCGGCGCCTGAGCGGCTCTGCCTACTCCACCAGCTATTTCATGCCCCAGCCCGACGGCCTGGGCCTGGAGGTGCTGGACATGTGCCTGCCCATCGTGGTCTCCGGCCGCATCACGGGCTACACCGTCGCCACCTATTCGCTGCAGGACATCCTGGGCGAACTCGTGGGCCGGCAGCTGGCGCGCGGCGTCGGCCTGTCTTTTACCGAGGCCGACGGCACGCGGCTGGCCCTGCACGGCGTGCCTTCGCGCGGCAACCGCATTTACATCGCGCAGCAGCTGCTGGATTTGCCGGGCAACACGCTGGTGGTGCGCATGGAAAGCCGGCTGGGCACACCGGCCCTCTTTCCCAACGTGCTGACGGCGCTGGTCACCGCTATGTCGCTGGCCCTGATGGCGGTGCTCTACCTGCTGGCCAGGGACATGCGGCGCAGGCTCAAGGTCGAGCACGACCTGGGCGAGGCGTTAGCCTTTCGCAAGGCCATGGAGGACTCCGTGCTCACGGGCCTGCGCGCGCGCGACCTGCAGGGCCGCATCACCTATGTGAACCCGGCATTCTGCAAGATGGTGGGCGTGGAAGCCAAGGATTTGCTGAACCAGAGCTTCCCCTCGCCCTACTGGCCGCCGGAACTCGCCGGCGTCTACCAGCAGCGCCAGGAAATCCGGCTGGCCGGCAGCAACCTGCCGCGCGAAGGCCATGAATCGGTGTTCATGCGGCGCGACGGCACGCGCTTTCCGGTGCTGATCATGGAGGCCCCGCTGATCAACGCCGTGGGCAAGCACACCGGCTGGATGAGCGCCATCCTGGACGTGAGCGAGCAGCGCCGCATCGAGGAGCTGTCGCGCGCCAGCCAGGACCGCCTGCAGGCCACGGCCAGGCTGGCCATGGTCGGCGAAATGGCCTCCTTGCTGAGCCACGAGCTGAACCAGCCGCTGGCGGCGATTTCAAGCTACGCCACGGGCTCGCTCAACCTGCTGCAGGAGGAAACCGGTGCGGCCGCTCCGCCGCCGGCCCCGCTGTCCGAAGACCTGCGGCAGGCCATGCGCCGCATCGCCGAGCAGGCCGAGCGCGCCGGCAAGGTCATCAAAAGCGTGCACGACTTTGTGCGCCGCCGCGACCAGGTGCGTGAGGCGGTGCCGCCGCGCGCGCTGCTCGACGCCATCATGCCGCTGGTGAGTCTGCAGGCCCGCAAGCTGGGTGTGCGCGTCGTGATCGAGGTCGATGAAGCTTGCGACCCCGTGCTATGTGACCGCACCATGGTTGAGCAGGTGCTGCTCAACCTTTCGCGCAACGGCATGCAGGCCATGCAGGGGCAGCCGCAAGCGTCGCAGCCCGGCGGCGCGGCGCCGGTGGAGAAGGTGCTGACATTGCGCATACGCCCCGCCGCCTCCAATGCGCACAGCCGCTGGGTCGAGTTCGCGGTGATCGATCGCGGCGAGGGCATTGCCGGGGATGTCGCGGAGCGGCTGTTTACGCCTTTTTTCACTACCAAGGAAGAAGGCATGGGCCTGGGGCTCAGCCTGTGCCGCACCGTCATAGAGCAGCACGGTGGTTTCCTCGGATTTGAAGCGGCCGAGCCGCAGGGTACGATTTTCACTTTCACCCTGCCCGCGGCGCCGTCCCGGGACGGCGATCCACCGCAAGCCTGAAAGACAGCCATGGAACCCATTCACAATGCCACGGTCTACATCGTCGACGACGACGCCAGCGTGCGCGACGCGCTGGCCTGGCTGCTGCGTTCGCGCCGCCTGCTCAGCGAAACCTTCGACAGCGCCGAAGCCTTCGACGCGCGGGTGTCAAAGGGCTTCGAGGTGCGTTCGCCCTCCTGCGTGCTGCTGGATGTGCGCATGGCCGGCCTGAGCGGGCTGGCCATGTTTGAAAAGCTGATCGGCTACGGCCTGCTGCCGACCCTGCCGGTGATTTTTCTCACCGGCCATGCCGACGTTCCCACCGCCGTCGATGCCGTCAAGCGCGGTGCCTTTGATTTTTGCGAAAAACCGTTTTCCGACAACGCGCTGGTGGACCGCATCGAGCAGGCGCTCAACCATTCCGCCGCGGCGTTGGCGCAGCACAGCGAATCCACCGGCCTGCAGGCCCGTATCGACGGCCTCACCGACCGCGAGCGTGATGTGATGCGCCTGGTCGTGGGCGGCCTGCCCAACAAGCTGGTCGCGGACCAGCTGGATATCAGTGTGCGCACGGTGGAAGTCCACCGCGCGCGGGTGTTTGAGAAAATGGGTGTCAAATCGGCGGTGGAACTCGCCAATCTTTTGCGCAGCCTTTAATGCAGGCAAAGCAGGCAGGGGCTATTTGTTGCGTGACTCCGCATCGGGCGCCGGTTGTTCCGGGTCCTTCAGTTCGCCGTTCTTGCGGCCCGAGAACATCGTCCACCACACAATGAACACCAGCAGCAGCAATGCCCCCAGGGCTTCCAGCAAAAGTAAGGCCATGACATTTCCTTGGATACCGTCGATACGCGCCGCGCATGAAGGGCGATCCATGCGGCTTGGGGCGATTATCGCCATCACAGCCTTGCTGGCCTCCTGCGCCAGCCCGCCCTTGCCGCCTTCATCCGTGCCACCGCAAGTGGCGACCGGTAGCCGTCCCGGCGATTCGGCTCCCTTGCCCCCGCCCCTGCAGCAGGGCAAAAGCCGCTGGGTGGCGGTCCGCTGGGCGGAGCTGCCGGGTTTTGAGGAGGACGCGCTGTTCGAGGGCTGGAATGCCTGGCTCAAGAGTTGCGAGCGGCCAGGCCCGGTGTTCGCGCCGCTGTGCGCCGAGGTACGCCGCCTGAGCATTGCGTCCGCCGAAGAGCAGCGCAACTGGATGGTGAGCCGCCTGCAGCCCTACCGGGTCGAGAGCCTGCAGGGCGCTGCCGACGGGCTGCTGACCAGTTATTTCGAGCCGGTGCTCAAGGCCAGCCGCCAGCCCGGCGCCGGCTATGACGTGCCGCTGTACAGGCCGCCGGCCTCACTGGCCAGCCGCAAGCCTTGGTTCTCGCGGCAGGAAATCGACACGTTGCCCGAAGCCAGGGCGGCGCTGCGCGGCCGCGAGATCGCCTGGCTGGCCGACCCGGTGGAGGCCATGTCGCTGCACATCCAGGGTTCGGGCCGGCTCAGCGTGACCGAGCCCGACGGCTCGCAGCGCATGGTGCGCGTGGCCTATGCCGGCTCCAATGAGCAGCCTTTTCGCAGTGTCACCCAGTGGCTGTTTGAGCAGGGCGAAGGCCGCATGGCAACGCCCTGGGTCGAATCGACCAAGGCCTGGGCCGCGAAGAATCCGCAGCGCGTGCAGCAAATGCTCTGGAGCAACCCGCGCTACACCTTTTTCCAGGAGCAGCCCCTGAGCGAGCTCGATACCGCTTTTGGCCCCAAAGGCGCGCAGGGCGTGGCGCTCACGCCAGGGCGCTCCATCGCGGTCGACCCGGGCAGTATTCCCTATGGCACGCCCGTCTGGCTGGCTTCGCGCGGTGGGGCCGGCAACCTGCAAAAACTGGTGCTGGCCCAGGATACCGGCAGTGCCATCGTGGGTGCGGTGCGAGCCGATTACTTCGCCGGCACCGGGCCCGAGGCCGGCCAGTTCGCGGCGCGCATGAACCAGCCGCTGCGGCTGTGGGTGCTCTGGCCGCGCTGAAACCTTCACAACCGCCCACGACAGGAGCTTTTATGAACAAGTCATGGAACACCTGCGCCGCCCTGCTGGCTGCCATGATGCTGGGCGGCTGTGCCGGCAGCAACTGGCAGGGCACAGGCCCGTTCTACCGCTGCGAGCACGGCATCGAGTTTCGTGTCAAATTCATCGACGACACCGCGCTGCTGGACGGCCCCGGCGGGCAGGACTTGCTGCAGCGCGATGCCGGCGGTGAGGGACCGCTGCAGACGGTTTACAGCAACCCGCGCATGCGCGCTGAATTCGGCCTGGGTGCCGGCGGGCGCGAGGCCATCGTGCGCTACCCCCAATTGCCATTGGTGGCGCGCTGCGTGCGCGACTGACCTTTTTTTGCCGGCGGCGCCTAGCGCACCGAGAGGCGGACTTCCACCCGCTGCCCGTCGCGCCGGGTGGACTGCCGGCTGTCGGCGATGCTGCTGCTGCTGCCTGAGCCGGCATCGTCCGAGTCCGCCACGGTCACCCACTCTCCGAGGCGCACGCTCAGCGAAGTACTGGCGGACGATGAAGACAGGGGCGAAAGCGGCGATGACCCTGTGCGGTTGGCCTGCCCCGCGGACAGTTCCAGCTCCACACTGTCGCCGCCGTACCAGACGGGCCTTGCCGAAAAGCCGCTGTTGGCATCAACGAACACGGTCGCGGCCTGGCGCCCCTGCACCAACCGCAGCGGCTGGCTGTTGCCCAGGTTGATGTTGGCGGGGCGGCCGTTGAGCACCAGTATGCGCTGCACCAGGTCGCGCGTGTCGCTGCGCTGGCTGTCCTGAGCCGTGGCCTGGGCGTTGACGCCCGAGCGGCCTGGCTGCAACACGACTCCGCCCTGCACGCCCAGGGCACTCTGGGAACGCAGGCTGCTGCCGGCCTGCCGCACTTCGATCTGCAGGTTGCGCATGGGCAGTGATTCGGGGCCGGCTGCGGGGTTGACCGTGGTTTGTGCCTTCAAGCCGGGGGTTGCAGCCAGCAGGGGCATCAGCAGCAGGACTGCAAAGGCGTTGCGGAATGTCGTCATTGGCGCGCTCCAGGATGGGTGCAGGGCGGTAAGGGATGGGCGATGGTATGGGTACGATGAAGGATAGCCCATGAGCCAATGAGCAAAGGTCATCGCCGTGGTTTTTGCCCCTTGTTGCAGCGTACCGTGCCTTTGTCGGCTGGGTGCGTATGGCATTGCCGCACCGCCATCGAGCAGGGTGTCGAGAGTCATGGTGTGTCAGGGCTAACGGTAGGGTGGTCAGTACCGAGCAGAAAGCCGCAGGCCCTGATCAGGCCAAATGCCCCAGCGGCAGCGCGCTGCTGGCCTTGACCTCGCCCAGTGAAAAACTGGTGTGCAAGTCCTTCACATTGGGCAGGTTGATCAGGTTTTGCAGCGCGAACTTGCTGAAGGCTTCCAGGTCCTGCGCCACCACCTGCAACTCAAAGGTACCGGTGCCGCTGATGTAGTGGCAGGATACGATTTCCGGCAGCTTCTTGATGGCCTCTTCCAGCTGCCGTGTGGCGTCGCCGTTGTTGCGGTCGGCGTCCAGCCGCACAAAAGCCAGCACGCCCAGGCCAATCTTGTGGCGGTTGATTTCGGCCCGGTAGCCGGTGATGAAACCGCTTTCCTCCAGCGCTCGCACGCGCCGCCAGCAGGGCGCGGCCGACAGGCCCACACGCGAGGCCAGTTCCGTGTTCGTCAGCCGTGCGTCGCGCTGCAACTCATTCAGGATGGCGACGTCAAACTTGTCTAATGTTTCCATATTTGCCATTTTGCAGCAAGATTCTTTCTGGATATGGCCTAAATAGGGCAAACAAAGCAAAGACATATCAGGGCCGGCGGCATACACTTTGCATGCATATAGAGGGCCGGCCCTAACCGGGCAGGAGCCTTTCAACGCCCGCCCACAAGGCGGCATTAAAAACAGTCCTGGAGACCCACAACGATGAACGCGCCCCTCCCTGAACATATCCGCAAGGCATTGGAAACCGTCACGCTCGACGACAAATACAGCCTGGAGCACGGCCGAGCCTTTATGAGCGGTGTTCAGGCGTTGGTGCGCCTGCCCATGCTGCAGCGCACGCGCGATGCCATCGAGGGCCTGAATACGGCGGGTTTTGTCAGCGGCTACCGCGGCTCGCCGCTGGGCGGCTATGACCAGGCGCTGTGGGCCGCCAAAAAGCACCTGGCCGCGCAGAACATCGTGTTCCAGCCTGGCGTGAATGAAGAGCTGGGCGCGACCGCCGTCTGGGGCACGCAGCAGCTGGACCTGTATCCGCAGAGCAAGAAATTCGACGGCGTGTTCGGCATCTGGTACGGCAAGGGCCCGGGCGTGGACCGTTGCTCGGACGTCTTCAAGCACGCCAACATGGCCGGCACCGCGAAGCACGGCGGTGTGATCGCCATCGCCGGCGACGATCATGTCTCCAAGAGCTCCACCGCCGCTCACCAGAGCGACCACATCTTCAAGGCCTGCGGCTTGCCGGTGTTCTTTCCGTCCAATGTGCAGGACATCCTGGACATGGGCCTGCATGCGTTCGCCATGAGCCGTTTTTCGGGCGTCTGGTCGGGCATGAAAACCATCCAGGAAGTCGTGGAGTCGTCGAGCTCCATCCTGGTCGATCCGGACCGCGTGAAGATCGTCATCCCCGAAGATTTTGAGATGCCGCCGGGCGGCCTGCACATCCGCTGGCCTGATCCCCCGCTGGAGCAGGAAGCCCGGTTGATGGATTACAAATGGTATGCGGCGCTCGCGTACATCCGTGCCAACAAGCTCAATTACAACGTCATCGCCGGGCCGAAAGACCGCTTCGGCCTGATCGCCAGCGGCAAGGCATTCAACGATACACGCCAGGCCCTGGCCGATCTCGGTTTGGATGAAGAAACCTGCCACCAGTTGGGCATACGCCTGCACAAGGTGAATGTGGTCTGGCCGCTGGAAGCCACCATCACCCGCGACTTCGCCGAAGGCCTGCAGGAAATCCTGGTGGTTGAAGAAAAGCGCCAGGTCATCGAATACCAGATCAAGGAAGAGCTCTACAACTGGCGCGCCGACGTGCGGCCCAACGTGCTGGGCAAGTTCGACGAGCCTGAAGGCGATGCCTCGGGCGGCGAATGGAGCCGATCCAACCCGAGCGACAACTGGCTGTTGCGCGCCAAGGCCGACCTGACGCCGGCCATCATCGCCAAGGCGATCGCCAAACGGCTGAAAAAGCTGGGCGTGCCGGCCGACGTGGTCTCGCGCATGGACGAGCGCCTGGCCGTGATCGAGGCGCGCGAACGCGCCCTGGCCGAAGCCAAGGCCGACACCGGCGAGCGCGCGCCCTGGTTTTGCAGCGGCTGCCCGCACAACACCAGCACGCGCGTGCCCGAAGGCTCCCGCGCCGTGGCCGGCATAGGCTGCCACTACATGGCCACCTGGATGGATCGCTCCACCTCCACCTTCACCCAGATGGGCGGCGAAGGAGTGACCTGGGTGGGCCAGGCGGCTTTCACAACCGATGAGCACATTTTTGCCAACCTCGGTGACGGCACCTATTTCCACAGCGGGCTGCTGGCGATACGCCAGGCCATTGCCTCGGGCGTGAACATCACCTACAAGATTCTGTACAACGACGCGGTCGCCATGACGGGCGGCCAGCAGGTCGGCGAGCGGCCCGAGGGCCATTCGGTGCTGCAGATCATGCAGAGCCTGCGCGCCGAAGGCGTGGCCAAGCTGGTGATCGTGACCGACGAGCCGCAAAAATACAACGGCGCACCCTTGCTGGACGGCGTGACAGTGCACCACCGCGACGAGCTGGACCGTATCCAGCGCGAGTTCCGCGAGATCAAGGGCACGACCGCCATCATTTACGACCAGACCTGCGCGACGGAAAAGCGCCGGCGCCGCAAACGCGGCACCATGGTGGACCCCGAAAAGCGCGTGCTGATCAACGAGCTGGTCTGTGAGGGCTGCGGCGACTGCTCGGTGCAGTCCAACTGCCTGTCGGTGGAGCCGCTGGAAACCGAATTCGGCCGCAAGCGCCGCATCAACCAGAACACCTGCAACAAGGACTATTCCTGCGTGAAGGGGTTTTGCCCCAGCTTCATCACCGTTGAGGGGGGCCAGCTGAAAAAACCGAAGAAGGAAGAGAAGAAGGGCAGCCTCGCTTCCTTGCCGCCGATTCCCGAACCGGTGTTGCCCGTGGCGGAACACGCCTGGGGCATTGTTGTGGGCGGCGTGGGCGGCACCGGCGTCATCACCATCGGCCAGTTGCTGGGCATGGCGGCCCACATGGAAGGCAAGGGCGTGGTCACCCAGGATGCGGGCGGCCTGGCGCAAAAAGGCGGCGCCACCTGGAGCCACATCCAGATCGCCAATCGGCCCGAGGCGATTTACACCACCAAGGTGGACACCGCCAAGGCCGACCTGGTCATAGGCTGCGACCCCATCGTGGCCGCCAGCAAATACACCCTTACCGTCATGCAGCCGGGCCGCACCTATGTGGCCATGAATTCGCACGGCACGCCGACAGCGGCTTTTGTGAAGAACCCGAGCTGGCAGTTCCCCGGAGGCAATTGTGAAAATGCCGTGACTGCCGCAGTGGGCACTGACTTGCTGGGCAGCTTCGATGCCGAGCAGGTGGCGGTGCAGCTGGTGGGCGACTCGATTTACACCAACCCGCTGATGCTGGGCTTTGCCTGGCAAAAAGGACGGGTGCCGCTGTCGCACGCCGCGCTGATGCGGGCGATTGAGCTCAACGGCGTACAAGTCGACAACAACAAAGCGGCTTTTGAATGGGGCCGCCGCTGCGCCCATGACCTGGCCTCGGTGCAAGCGCTGTTCAAGGCTGCACAGGTGATCGAGTTTGTGAAGAAACCGGCGCTGGCCGAAATGCTGGCCAAGCGGGTGGACTTTCTCACGGCCTACCAGAACGCCGCCTACGCCCAGGCCTACCAGTCCTTTGTCGAGCAAGTGCGAGGCGCCGAAGCGGTGCTGGGCAAAACATCGCTGACCGAAGCCGTGGCGCGCTACCTCTTCAAGCTGATGGCCTACAAAGATGAGTACGAAGTGGCGCGCCTGCACACCGACGCGGCCTTCCTGGGCAAGGTCAACGCCATGTTTGAAGGCGACTTCAAGCTTAATTACCACCTGGCCCCGCCCGCCATCGCCTCCAAAAACGACAAGGGCGAGCTGCAGAAGAAGCAATTCGGCCCGTGGATGCTGGGGGCCTTCAAGGTGCTGGCCCGCTTGAAGGGCCTGCGCGGCACGCCGCTGGATGTGTTTGGCCGGACCGAAGAGCGCCGTACGGAGCGCGCCCTGATCGAGGAATACAAGGCCAGCCTGCAGGAAGTGCTGGCGGGGCTGACGGCCGAAAACCACGCCACGGCACTGGAAATCGCCCGGATTCCCGAAATGATCAAGGGTTACGGCCACGTCAAAGCGCGCCACCTGGCCGCCGCGCGGCCGCAGTGGGCCGCATCGATGCAGGCCTTTCGTACCTCCGGATCTACCGTCCAGCGGAAAGCGGCCTGACTTTCCTTTCGCTGAGGGCCCTTGCGGCGGCCCTCAGCGCGTAAACACAGCTTGAAAAGCCCCTGGCACACGCCAGTTACCCCTTGGTGCGGCGGCCCTGCCGCATACAATCGTGGACTTCGCGCCCCGTCCGTGCTGGACGGTGCGCGTGCCAGTGTGTCTTTACTATGTTGTGGAGTTAGCCGTGTTCATTTCTTCCGCCTTTGCCCAAACCGCTCCCGCTGCAGCCGCCGGTGGTGACATGATGTCCTCGCTGACGGGCATGCTGCCCCTGGTGCTGATGTTTGTGGTGCTGTACTTCGTCATGATTCGCCCGCAGATGAAGAAGCAGAAAGAGCACCGCGCCATGATCGACGCGCTGGCCAAGGGCGATGAGGTCGCGACGGCCGGCGGCCTGCTCGGCAAGGTGACCAAGCTGGGCGACGTTTACCTGACCCTGGAACTGGCCCCCGGCGTTGAAGTGCAGTTGCAGCGCAGCGCCATCATCCAGGTCCTGCCCAAGGGCGCGATCGCCACGGCCAAGTAAGTTCTTCATGGCCCCCGTGATGGTTCACGAGGGGCTTTCGGTATTTTGGGGCTGCTGCTTGATGCGGGCGCCCCTTTTGTTCATTTGCCCACCAGGAACAGCCCTCCCATGAATCGTTATCCGGCCTGGAAGTACGCCATCATCGTGGTCGCGCTGCTGATCGCGGCCTTGTACACGCTGCCCAATTTCTTCGGCGAAGCGCCTGCGGTGCAGGTGTCCAGCGCCAAATCCACCGTCAAGGTCGACGGCACCACCCTGGCCAGGGTCGAGCAGGCCCTGAAGGATGCCAGCCTCACGGCCGACGCCATCGCGCTTGAGGGCAACTCGGTCAAGGCACGCTTTGGCGACACCGACGCACAGCTCAAGGCCAAGGATGCCATCCAGAAGGCCCTGGTACCCGATGCGAATGACCCGGCCTATGTGGTCGCTCTCAACCTGCTTTCGCGCTCGCCTGCCTGGCTTACCTCGCTGCATGCCTTCCCGATGTACCTGGGGCTGGACCTGCGCGGCGGTGTCCATTTCATGCTGCAGGTGGACATGCAGGCGGCGCTCACCAAGCGGGCCGAATCCCTGGCCGGTGACATCCGCCTGTCCCTGCGCGAAAAGAACATCCGGCACGGCGGTATCAGCCGCAACGGGCAGGCCATTGAAATCAGGTTGCGCGATTCCGCCACCGTGGCCTCGGCCAAGGGGCTGATCCAGGATCAGTTCGCCGACCTGCAGACCGTCGAGGCGCCGGACGGCACCGAATACAAGCTCACGGCCAGCATCAAGCCTGAAGCCGCGCGCCGCATCCAGGACCAGGCCCTCAAGCAGAACATCGTGACCCTGCACAACCGCATCAACGAGCTAGGCGTCGCCGAGCCGGTGATCCAGCAACAGGGTCTGGACCGCATCGTGGTGCAGTTGCCCGGCGTGCAGGACACGGCCAAGGCCAAGGACATCCTGGGCCGCACCGCCACGCTGGAAATGAGACTGGTGGACGACAGCGCCGAAGCGCGGGCCGCCACGAGCAACACAGGCGCGGTTCCCTTTGGCGACGAGCGCTTCTTCGAGCGCAACGGCCAGGCGGTGATCGTCAAGAAGCAGGTGATCCTGACCGGCGAGAGCCTGACGGATGCGCAGCCCGGCTTTGACTCGCAGAACCAGCAGCCCAAGGTGGACCTCACAGTCGACGCCAAGGGCGGGCGCATCATGCGCGACACCAGCCGCGAGAACCTCAAGAAGCGCATGGCCATTTTGCTGTTCGAAAAAGGCAAGGGCGAGGTCCTGACGGCGCCCGTCATTCAGGGCGAACTGGGCAACCGCTTCCAGATTTCCGGCTCCATGAGCGTCACCGAGGCCAATGACCTTGCGCTGCTGTTGCGCGCCGGCTCTCTGGCCGCGCCCATGGAAATCATCGAAGAGCGCACGATTGGCCCGACCTTGGGCGCCGACAACATCTCCAAGGGCTTTCACAGCGTGTCCTGGGGCTTTGTCGTGATCGTGGCGTTCATGGCGGCTTACTACATGCTCTTTGGCCTGTTCTCGGGGCTGGCGCTGGCCGTCAACCTGCTGCTGCTGGTGGCGGTGCTGTCCATGCTGCAGGCTACCCTGACGCTACCCGGCATGGCGGCCATGGCGTTGGCGCTCGGTATGGCCATCGACTCCAACGTGCTGATCAACGAACGCGTGCGTGAAGAGCTGCGCAACGGGTCTTCGCCGCAGGCGGCCATCCATGCGGGTTATGAACGGGCCTGGGCCACCATCCTGGACTCCAATATTTCGACGCTGATCGCCGGCCTGGCCCTGCTGGCCTTTGGCTCCGGCCCGGTGCGTGGCTTTGCGGTGGTGCACTGCATAGGTATCCTGACCAGCATGTTCTCCGCGGTGTTTTTCTCGCGCGGCCTGGTCAACCTCTGGTACGGCCGCCAGAAAAAGCTCAAGTCGGTTTCCATTGGCACCGTGTGGCGGCCCGCCGCATCCGGCGCCGTGGCGACCAAGTAATCCCGGCCTTTCTCCTGAATTTCCCAAGGACCCCAGATGGAATTCTTCAAAATCCGGCGCGACATCCCGTTCATGCGGCATGCCCTGATTTTTAATGTCATCAGTTTTGCGACCTTCGCGCTGGCGGTTTTCTTCCTGATCACGCGCGGCCTGCACCTGTCGGTGGAATTTACCGGCGGCACCCTGATGGAGGTGAACTACACCCAGGCCGCCGACGTCGGAAAAATCCGCGACACCGTGGCCGGCCTGGGATTCACCGATGTGCAGGTGCAGAACTTCGGCACCTCGCGCGACGTGATGATCCGCTTGCCGGCCCAAAAGGGCGTGAGCACCGCCCAGCAAAGCGAGAAGGTGCTGACAGCCCTGAAGGCGGCCAGCCCCGACGTGACGCTGCGCCGCACCGAGTTCGTCGGCCCGCAGGTGGGGGAAGAGTTGGCCCACGACGGGCTGAAGGCGCTGGCCATGGTGGTCTTCGGCATCATGGTCTACCTGGCTTTCCGCTTCGAGTGGAAGTACGCAGTGGCGGCCATCATCGCCAACCTGCACGACGTCGTGATCATCCTGGGTTTCTTCGCCTTCTTCCAGTGGGAGTTTTCGCTCGCCGTGCTGGCCGCCGTGCTGGCCGTGCTGGGTTATTCCGTCAATGAGTCGGTGGTGATTTTTGACCGGATCCGCGAGAACTTCCGCCGCTACCGCAAGATGAACACCGTAGAGATCATCGACAACGCGATCACCTCCACCATCAGCCGTACCATCATCACCCACGGTTCGACCCAGATCATGGTCCTGTCCATGCTGCTGTTCGGCGGCCCGACGCTGTTCTACTTTGCCCTGGCGCTGACCATAGGTATCCTGTTCGGTATTTATTCCTCGGTATTTGTGGCTGCCGCGATCGCGATGTGGCTGGGCATCAAGCGGGAAGACCTCGTCAAGGCGCAGACCAAAAAAGGTGAGGACCCAAATGACCCCAACGCGGGAGCCACGGTGTAAGCTATAGGCTAACCATCCAGGGCGGTTGTGCCAACTCACAAAAATAGCAGTCTTCTGGTCGACCAGGCTCGCGCGCTGTTTACGGAGCGTGCGGCGCGCATATTGCCCGCGCTGGCCAAAACCATCCAGAGCAAGCTGACCGCGCTGGTCGACCAGCCGGGCAGCACCCGCGAAATGCAGGAGCGGCGGGACGGCTGGATGGCCTTCCAGAAAAGCGGCGATGCGTGGGTTCGAGGCACGGCTGCTGCCTGGACGAACGCGCAAGCCATCCCCGCTCCCAACTCGCCGGCGCGCTTCCTTGATAGCGGCAAATTCGAACTGATGGACAACGACGTGATGGAGGACAAGATCCTCGCTTCACGCCTTGCCCTGCGTCTGCTTGACTTCGCGAGCTGGGAACTCAACGACCTTCGCCTGCGCATCCAGAACCTGGAGGGCATCGCGGAACTCAACAAGCAGGACATCCTTCGTCCCGAAGTGCTCGCTCAGCACCTCGTAGAGCAATGGAGCAAGGCCAGCCTGCCGCGCGAGGTCTGGCTTGCCGTTCAAAGCGGCATCCAGAAGGACCTGGGCGAGCACCTGCTTGAGACCTACCACGCCACCAACGAATTCCTGGTGCAGCAGGGCGTGATGGCGGAGATCGACCTAAGGCCGCTGGTCAAGCGCACGCCTTCGGCTGCGGGTCCTGGCCTTCCCCCAAAAACAACGGCTGAAGCCCAAAGAGGGAACGCCCCGCCAGGCGGCGAGTATCCTGCCGGGTCTGGGGTGGGGGGCGGCCGGGGCGGTAGTGCCCGCGCGGATGGCTCCAGCGGTGTTGCGGGCGGGGCCTCATTCAGGGCGGGCGGCGCTGAATCATCCTACGGAGGTGGCGGCCGGGGCGGCGCAACCGCAGGCCCGCGAGGCCCAGGCGGCGTTACCGGTGGGGGTTCGCAAGGCGGTCCGGGAGCGGGTGGTTTTTCGGGTGGCGGTGCGGCCGCGGCTCCTGGTGGCGGTTTCCGGGGCGGCGGAGGCTTTGGGAACGGCGCCGGGAATGGCCACGGCCAGCCCAACGCGGCAAAAAGCCCTGAAGCCAGCACAGGCCCAGGCCAGGGGGTGTACGACGAAACCCGCATGCAAACTGCCACCACCCCTCTGGCCCGGGCGCGCATGCGCGCCCAGGGGGTGATGGGGCAACTCAAGCGGCTGCTGACAAACCAGGCAGTAGGCTTTGACGACACGCGGCCGAGCAATGCATCGCCGCAGCTGGCGCAGGCCATGGCCAGCGTGGAGCGCGCACAGGAAACCGGCGCGGAACGTACCTTGCTGGTGGATGCGCCGGGGCAGGTCTACGGCCAGGTGCAGGTGGACCAGGCTGTGGGTGTCTTGCGCGAGCGCACGACCAAGCTCAAGGAGGCCGCCTCCACCTCCTCCGAGAAGGCCACGATTGAAATCGTCGCCCTGATGTTCCAGAGCATTCTCGCCGAAGACCGGATTCCCGCGGTGATCCGCGTCTGGTTCGCGCGCCTGCAGATGCCGGTGTTGCGCGTGGCGATCTCCGAGCCGGAGTTCTTCGAGTCCCTGCAGCACCCGGCCCGCCGCCTGATAGACCGCATGGGTTCGTGCGTGCTTGGCTTCGACGTCACGGTGGCCGGCGGCGTGCTCGAGGCCGAGATCAAGCGCGTCGTACAGGTGATCGAGCAATACCCGGAGACCGGGCGCCGCGTATTCCAGCTCGTTTACGACGAATTCGACAAATTCCTGTCCCGGTTTCTTTCGGAGCACGGTAGCGCCGCCCGCGTGGTGAGTGTGGCCCAGCAGGTCGAGCAAAAAGAGACCATGACCATCCAGTACACCATTGAGATGCGCAACATGCTCAATGACATGCCGGTTCGCGATGAAATCCGCGAGTTCCTGTTCAAGGTGTGGGCCGAGGTGCTGGCGATCGCCGCCATGAAGAACGGCCCGCAGCATGAGGAAACCCTCACACTCAAGCGGGCCGCCGTCGACCTGGTGTGGGCGGCAAGCGCCAAGCCCAACCGCAACGACCGCGCCCGCGTCATCGCAGACCTGCCCAAGCTGCTGCAATTGCTGCGCATGGGCATGGGCATGTTGGGCCTGGCCGTCGCCGACCAGGACGGGCACCTGAAAATCATCAGCGACACGCTGGCCGACGCCTTCATGTCCAAGACCGCCGCCATCCCTGTGGAGAAGGTGGAAGCCATGGCCAAGCGCCTGACCAACCTCGAGGACTACCTGTCCGACGAGGATGTCGGGGACTTGCCGCTGGACACCGACAGCCTGGTGACCATGATAGGCATAGATGCCACCGACATCGAAGTGATCGCCGACGGCGGAAGCCATCCCACCGAAGCCATGCGCGCCTGGGCCAAGGAGTTGCAATTGGGTTCCTGGTTCAGCCTGGACCACAACGGCAAGGTCAGCCATGTGCAGTTTGCCTGGTGCAGCAGCCGCAAGCAGCTGCACCTCTTCGCCTCCACCGACGGCCGCAATTTCCTGATCCAGGCGCGCCGCCTGGCCGCCTACCTGCAGGCGGGTTTGCTGGTGCCGACGGAAGAAGAAGCACTGACGGTGCGCGCCACGCGCGACGCGCTGGCCAAGCTCGACGCCAACCCCGAGCGTCTGCTGGGGTAGGTCCTTATCGCCGGGTTGTTAGAGGGCGGCCTTGGTGCATTGGCCGACCACAAGAGGCCAAGCACCGGGTTTCAGCGCCTAGCCAATGAATCAGTGATCAATGCAATGATCAGTGGGCAAGGCGAAATTCCGTGTCGTCGCACAGTTCGTCGAGCACCAGCGCGTCGGGCTCTTCACCGAAACTCCAGTACACCATGAGGACGATGATCTTGAGATCGTCCAGCGTGACAGGGTCGCCGGGAGCTGCCATGGCGCGGTCTATGACGATCTCTCGCATGTGCGGCGGCAACACGCCGGAAGATTCGAGAAAGCTCACAAATCCCAGGCTTTGCGCACCCAGGTGCACCTGCTCCGCGACGGAGTACACGCGCAGGCTGCCTGCGGATTGCGGCTGGATGGCGCAAGTGTTCGCATGGGGCTCGCCCGTGTCCTGAGCGGCTTTGGCCGGCAGGCTGATCTGCGTGCCCTGGGCCGCGATATTCAGGCCGTCAAGCCAGACAAGGGCTGCCTGGATTTCTTCGGCATCGAATCCCGCCGCGGTGAGTTTGCGGCCCAGTTGGTGAAGTTCGGGGCAAGCGTCACCTTGCCAGTAGTTCTCGTAGACGTACACCAGTACTTCAAACATGTACCCAATATAACGCAGATGCAGCCGGCCGTGTCAATCCTTCTGCCTCACCCGCCGCGCGCGGAAAATCCGCAGGCCTTAGCCCGTGAACAGGTTAACAGGTTCTTAGGCAGCGGCCAGGCGCTGGAAGAGCCCACCGGGCAGGCGCACCACCTGGCCGCTCAGTTCGAGCTCCAGCAGGCTGGCTTGCAGCCGTGCGGTGTCCAGCCCGGTGCGCGCCTGCAGGGCGTCCAGGCTCACGGGGTCAAAGCCCAGGGCCGCGATCAGCGGGTCGCGGGCCTGTGGCTCTGCCGCCGCGTCAGCGTTGCCGGCGGTGTGAGCTGCGCTGGAAAGATTCAGTTCCTCCAGCACATCCTGCGCCAGCTCCACCAGCTTGGCGCCCTGCTTGATCAGTGCGTGGCAGCCGCGCGACTGGGGTGAGTGGATGGAGCCGGGAATCGCAAAGACTTCCTTGCCTTGCTCAGCCGCCAGCCGCGCCGTGATCAGCGAGCCCGATTGCAGCGCCGCTTCCACGACAAGCGTGCCGCGGGACAGGCCCGAGATGATGCGGTTGCGCCGCGGGAAATTGGCGGCCAGGGGCGGCGTGCCCAGGGGAAACTCGCTGATGATCATGCCCTGCTGTGCGATGCGGTGCGCGAGCGCCAAGTGCTTTTTGGGATAGACCCTGTCCAGTCCCGTACCCACCACCGCAATCGTCTGGCCGCCGCCCAGCAGGGCGCCGTCATGCGCCGCGCCGTCGACGCCCAGCGCCAGACCTGACACCACGCAAAGCCCGGCATTGCCGAAGGCCTTGGCGAACTGCCGGGCATTGGCTTCGCCCTGCGGCGTCGGGTTGCGGCTGCCGACGATGGCAATGTGGGGCGCCGCCGTCGGCTGTCCGGCGAGTGAGCCCAGCATGTAGAGCATCAGTGGCGGGTCTTCGATGTCAAGCAGGGCCGCTGGATAGGCGGCGTCGCCCAGGGTGGCAACCCGCCGTTCATCGCCAGCCTGCAGCCATTCAAGGGTGAGCTGCAGCTGGTCCGCCAGGCCTGGTGGTTCAGCCAGGATGGCCTTGGCCAGTTTGGCGGTGCCGAGCTGGGTGAGGGCGGCCGTGCTCTGGCCGAAAATGGCCTGCGCGGACCCGAAGGCGGCCAGCAACTTGCGTGCAGTGTCATTGCCCACGCCGGGGCTCAGGGTCAGCCGCAGCCAGGCTTGAAGTTCGTGAATGTCCACGTCGATCTGAATGGGAAGGGCTGGCTGTTGGCGGAGCAAACAGCCGAGGTCGCCCGCCACGCCCGGGAATACGCCTAGGCGCAGGCGCAGGCAACGCGCTTAATTCGGGTTGATGAAGCGGTCGCCGACCTTCACGCCGTCGGTGATCTGCAGGATCAATGCATAGGAAAGCTTGTCAAAGGTGCGGAACACCATCATCAGGCCGTTGCGCTCATTGGGCAGCTTGATCTGCGGCCGCGCGCTGTCGGTTTTGTCCGCCAGCCGCTCGCCGTCCTTCATGATGGCCATGACATGGCCGCGCTCAAGGCCGTCGGCGGCGCCACGGTTGATCACCACGACCTGGTTTTCCGCCGCGTTGGCTACGGCGCTGCCGTAAATGGAAACGATCTGGCCCGTGATCGGCGTGGCGGGCGCGTGCGGCACGTAGCTGACCAGCTCGCGGGCAGGCTCGGGAAGCAGGCGGTCTCCCACCCGCATTTCTTCCTTGGTGGCCACGATATCAATGGTCGCGGGGACGATTTCGGTTTGCGGTTTGCCGTCCTTGCCCGTTACCTGCGCGACGGACTCTCCGCGCATCAATTCGGCCTTGCCGATGTATTGCGCTTCATAGCCGAGGATTTGCTGGGTGGTCGGGTCCTTCAGCGGGGTGGCATTGCGGTAGACACGATAGTCCAGCGGTTGGCCTTTGGCATCACTCAGTGGATTGCCGGTGGCCACGCCGCCCACGTATTCGCCGCGTGCATAGGCGCGATCGCCACGGCTGAGCAGCACACGGCCTTCCTGGGCGGCAACGATGCGGGGAGCTCTTGAGAAGGTCGCATCATCCACCAGGACGGCTTCCGAAAGGAAGGGTTCGATGGCATTGGGCGACAGCGTTGGAATGGAGGCGTCGGCCAGGTTCTCAAAACGGGTGCGGGGCGACACACGCACCGTGTCGGTCGGCGGGCCGTCGCTTGAAGAGGCTTGGCGCGTGCGCAGGGTGGCGCGGCCGCCGGTTTTGTCCAGGTAAAGATGCTGCCCCGGGTAGATGCGGTGGGGATTGCGGATGTCCTGCATGTTCATGCCCCACAGTTCCGGCCAGCGCCAGGGACTCTTGAGGAACATGCCTGAAATCGCCCACAGGGTGTCGCCACGCTTGACGGTGTATTCGTCCGGCGCATTGGGAGCCAGTTCGCTCAGGGGAACGCCCGCCTGGGCCACCTGGGTGGCTGTTGCTTTTTGGCCCGGGGTGATGGGGAAATTCTGGGCATGCAGGCCGCCGGCAATGCCCAAAAGGGCGGTTGCGGCTATTGAAATTTGACTGAAACGACCAAAAATTGTTTGCATCTTTGTAGGCCTTCGGCTCTTTTAGGAGACTGGAACGGCGCGTTCCGCGGCGCAACGGGGCGGAAAAAGCCGTGTCATATCTTGATAAATTACTAACGATTTTGTACCTAAGCCCTTGATTAAGCAACGAATACGCGATTCTGGGAACATCAGGATGCCGAAAAACCGAGAAAAGTGGCGAAAATAGCGACATCTCCCCCTCGGGCCCTTCTTTCCCCTTGCCTTTCCCTCATGAGCCAGCTGACCATTCTTCGTTATCCCGATCCTCGCCTGCACACGGTGGCCAAACCCGTGGCGGCGGTTGATGCGCGGCTGCGCAAACTGGCCGAGGACATGTTTGACACCATGTACGAGGCTTCAGGCATAGGGCTGGCCGCCACCCAGGTCAACGTGCATGAACGCCTGATCGTCATCGACGTCAGCGAAGACCGCAACCAGCCCATGGTGCTGATCAACCCTGAAATCCTCTGGGCCAGCGAGGAAAAACGCGTGGGCGACGAAGGCTGCCTGTCGGTGCCCGGTATTTATGACGGGGTGGAGCGCTCCACCTCCATCAAGGTCCAGGCCCTGGATCTGGACGGCAAACCCCAGATTTACGAAGCCGAGGGCATGCTGGCGGTCTGCATCCAGCATGAAATGGACCACCTGTTGGGCAAGGTGTTTGTCGAATATCTTTCTCCCTTGAAGCGCAACCGTATCAAGACCAAGATGATCAAGCAGAAAAAGGACGAGGATCGCGAGTCTGCCCGCTGAGACTGGCCCGTCCGGGATGCGGGCTTTGCCGACCCGGCCCCGGAGATTTCCCTGGGACTCCTTAGAATCAGGCGCCATGCGCGTCATTTTTGCTGGTACCCCTGAGTTCGCCCGCGTAGCCCTCGAAAGACTGCACGCAGCCGGTTTTGAAATCCCCCTGGTCCTGACTCAGCCCGACCGCCCCGCCGGCCGCGGCATGAAGCTGCAGGCCTCCCCCGTCAAGCAATGGGCGGCGAGCACCGGCATCACCGTTGCCCAGCCGCGCAGCCTGCGCCTGGAGGGCAAATTCCCTGATGACGCAGCCAGCGCCCGCGATGCCATCATCGCCGCGAAGGCCGACGTTATGGTGGTTGCGGCCTACGGCCTGATTCTTCCGCAATGGGTGCTGGACGCGCCCAGGCTGGGTTGCCTCAATATTCATGCCTCCCTGCTGCCGCGCTGGCGCGGCGCCGCGCCTATTCACCGCGCCATCGAGGCCGGTGACACGGAAACAGGCATCACAATCATGCAGATGGATGCCGGGCTGGACACCGGTGACATGCTGCTGGTCGACAAGCTGCCCATCGCTGCGCAAGACACCACCGCTTCCCTGCACGACAGGCTGGCGGAATTGGGCGGGCGGCTTGTGGTCGAGGCACTGGAGCTGGCGGCTTGCGGCGGCCTCAAGCCGGTTCCCCAGCCGGCGGACGGTGTCAGCTATGCCCACAAGATCGAGAAACACGAGGCGATGACCGATTGGACACAGGGCTCGGCCGCGGTTGAGCGGCGGATTCGGGCTTTCAATCCCTTCCCGGGCGCTGCCGGCGTACTGGACGGGCAGACGATCAAGTTCTGGCGGGCCGATATCCTGGCTGGCGCGGCACCGCCTGCGGATGCGCAGCCAGGCCAGGTGTTGGCTGCCGGCCCCCAGGGCGTGGATATCGCGGCCGCCGATGGTGTCCTGCGCGTGGGCCGCCTGCAAAAGGCCGGCGGCAAGGCGCTGGAGGCGGCTGACTTTTTGCGGGGATTTGATATCCGGCCCGGCATGGTGTTTGGCCGGGCGGCGGTTCAAGAGGAATGAGGGTTTTGTGAAACAACTGTTCAAGCACCCGGAATTCCGGGCGGGCGCCAGCGATATGGCGGCGGTCGCTCCGGGCATCGCCGCCTGGGGCCTCATGACGGGCGTGGCCATGATCAAGTCCGGCATGAGCCTCATCGAGGTCTTGCTGATGGCCGTCCTGGTGTTTGCCGGCAGCTCGCAACTGGCGGCCCTGCCGCTTATCGTGGCCGGCGCCCCCATGTGGGTGATCCTGGCCACCGCGTTTTGCGTCAACCTGCGCTTCATGGTGTTCAGCGCCCATTTGCGGCCTTATGTCATGCACCAGCGCATCTGGAAGCGCCTGGGCTTCGGCTACCTGATGGCCGACCTCAACTACGTGCTATTCACCAAGCGGTTTCCGCACCCCGGCACAGACCCCGCCGTCATTGAAGCGCAGGAGGCGTATTGGATAGGGAACTGCGCGATCGCCTGGATCAGCTGGGTGGGCGCCAGCTTGCTGGGCATTGCGCTGGCCAACGCCATCCCGCTGTCCTGGGGCCTGGGCTTTGCCGGCATCCTGGCCTTGCTGGGCATCATGTGTTCACTGGCCACCACGCGGCTGCGGGCCGTATCGGCCGCCATCGCCGGCGCAGCGGCCGTGGCCACCTTCGCCCTGCCGCTCAAGCTCAATATTCTGGTGGCCATAGCCGCCGCAGTCGCGGTCTGCCTGCTGCTCGAAAAACAGGCGCCTGCCAGGCCCGCGACGCCTGCCACCGGAACTGGAGATACGGCATGAACGAGACCGACCTCTGGACCGTTGCCACCATCCTCGGCATGACGGCAATCACCGTTATCACACGCTGCTTCTTTTTCCTGTCTGACAAACCCTGGACGCTGCCCGCCTGGGCCCAGCGCGGCCTGCACTACGCGCCCATCGCCGCGCTGGCGGCGGTCATCGTGCCGGAAATGGTGATGAGCCAGGGCCACCTGATCGCGACCTGGAAAGACGCGCGCCTGTTTGCCGTTGCTGCGGGCACGGCCTGGTATTACTGGCGCCATGGCGTGCTGGGCACCATCCTGGCCGGCATGGCGGTCTACCTGCCGCTGCACATTGCCCTGGGCTGGTAGCTGGTAAGCAAAAGCAAGGGCGTTCTGCAGCCGGGTCTGGAGGAAAACGCCCGCCTACAATTGCGGCAGCTCAGGCCGGCAGCGGCCTGAAACTCCACTTCCCTTGCGAGCTTTCCCCATGAATTTCATCCGTTTTTCCGACCTGTGCGCCAGCGGCAAAGTTGCCGGCAAGCGCGTATTCATCCGTGCCGACCTCAATGTGCCGCAGGACGACGCCGGCAACATCACCGAAGACACGCGCGTGCGCGCCTCCATCCCCTGCATTCGCATGGCGCTGGACGCCGGTGCCGCGGTCATGGTGACCTCCCACCTCGGGCGGCCCGTCGAGGGGGAATTCAAGCCGGCCGATTCGCTGGCGCCCGTGGCCAAGCGCCTGGGCGAGGTCATGGGCCGCGAGGTGGCCCTGGCCTCCAATTGGGTGGACGGCGTGGACATCAAGCCCGGCCAGCTGGTGTTGCTCGAGAACTGCCGCCTCAACAAGGGCGAGAAGAAAAACAGCGAAGAACTCGCACGCAAGATGGCCGCGCTCTGCGACATCTTTGTGCACGACGCTTTTGGTACCGCGCACCGCGCCGAAGCCTCCACCTACGGCATCGCCCAGTTCGCACCCGTGGCCAGCGCCGGTCCGCTGCTGGCCGCTGAAATGGACGCGATTTCCAAGGCGCTGTCCAGCCCGCGCCGGCCGCTGGTTGCCATCGTGGCCGGCAGCAAGGTATCCACCAAACTGACCATCCTCAAGTCGCTGGCAGCCAATGTGGACCAGCTCATCGTGGGCGGCGGCATTGCCAACACCTTCATGCTGGCCGCCGGCCTGAAGATTGGCAAAAGCCTGGCCGAAGCTGATCTGCTGGCCGAAGCCAAGGCCGTGATTGAAGCCATGAAGGCGCGCGGCGCTGAAGTGCCCATCCCGACCGACGTGGTTACCGCCAAGACTTTTGCCGCCGATGCGCCGGCCACCGTCAAGGCCGCCACCGAGGTCGCCGACGATGACCTGATCCTTGACATCGGCCCGCAAACCACCGCCCGGCTGGCCGCTCAGCTCAAGGCCGCCGGCACCATCGTCTGGAACGGCCCGGTCGGCGTGTTTGAGTTCGACGCTTTTGCCAAGGGCACCGAAGGCATTGCCCGCGCCATCGCCGAAAGCAGCGCGTTCTCCATCGCGGGCGGCGGCGACACGCTGGCCGCGATCGCCAAGTACGGTATCGAGAAACAGGTGGGTTATATCTCCACCGGCGGTGGCGCTTTCCTTGAAGTGCTGGAAGGCAAGACCTTGCCGGCCTTTGAAATCCTGCAAAAGCGCGCCGCGGGCTGAGTCATTTGGCGAGCGCGTGAGGCGGCCCTGGGATAGCCCCAGTCGCCAAATTGGTAACGCCTCTGTAACTGTTTCCGTGTGAGAATCGGAAACTAAATTACATGGAGACATTTTCTATGCCGCGTCGCGCCACCAAGATCGTTGCCACCCTCGGACCTGCCTCCAGCGATCCTGCATTGCTGGAGAAAATGATCCGCGCCGGCGTCAACGTGGTGCGCCTGAACTTCAGCCACGGCACGGCCCAGGACCATGTGGACCGGGCCCAGCTGGTGCGCGAAGCCGCCCAGCGCGCCGGCCGTGAAGTCGCCATCATGGCCGACCTGCAGGGCCCCAAGATTCGTGTCGGCAAGTTCGCCGAAGGCAAGGTCCAACTCGAACCCGGCGAAAAATTCATCCTTGATGCCTCGCGCACCGAACTCGGCGACCTGAAAGGCGTGGGCCTGGACTACAAGGAACTGCCGCGCGACGTGAAAGCCGGCGACGTGCTGCTGCTCAACGACGGCCTGATCGTGCTCACGGTGGACATGGTGCGCGGCGAAGAGGTGCACACCACCGTCAAGCTGGGCGGCGAGCTGTCCAACAACAAGGGCATCAACAAGCAGGGCGGCGGCCTCACCGCCCCGGCGCTGACCGGCAAGGACATGGAAGACATCAAGACGGCCATGAGTTTCCAGGCCGATTACGTCGCCGTGAGCTTTCCCAAGAACGCCACCGACATGGAAATGGCCCGCCAGCTCTGCAACGTGGCCGCCGCACCCTACAAGCACAAGCCCGGCCTGATCGCCAAGATCGAGCGCGCCGAAGCAATTCCCAAGCTGGAAGAAATCCTGCGTGTCAGCGACGGCATCATGGTGGCCCGCGGCGACCTGGCCGTGGAAGTCGGCAACGCCGCCGTGCCGGCGCTGCAAAAACGCATGATCAAGATGGCGCGCGCCGACGACAAGGTCGTCATCACCGCCACGCAGATGATGGAGTCCATGATCGTCAACCCGGTGCCCACGCGCGCCGAGGTCAGCGACGTCGCCAACGCGGTACTGGACGGCACCGATGCGGTGATGCTGAGCGCTGAAACTGCCGCCGGTAAATATCCGCTGGAGACCGTCGAGGAAATGGCCAAAATCTGCCAGGAAGCCGAAAAAGCCGAATACAAGGAACTCGAAGGCGACTTCTCCGGCAAGACCTTCAGCCGCATCGACCAGTCCATCGCCATGGGCGCCTTGTTCACCGCCCACCACCTGGGCGCCAAGGCCATCGTCGCGCTGACCGACAGCGGCTCCACCCCCCTGTGGATGAGCCGCCATGACATCCGCGTGCCGATTTACGCGCTCACGCCGCGCCTGGCCACGCAGCGCAAGATGGCGCTCTACCGCAATGTGCGGCCCCTGTTGATGGACACCAGCGCCGACCGCGACACCGCGCTCGAGCAGGCCGAAGGCCACCTGCTGCGCCGCGACATCGTGCAAAGCGGCGATGTGTATGCCATCACCTGCGGCGAGCCCATGGGTGCGCCGGGTGGCACCAATATGCTGAAGATCTGCAGAGTGGCTTGAGTCCCCACGCTTTTCACTCCGCCTTCGGCTTCGTGTAATGCGCGAGGCCTTGCAGGCCGCGGCTCGCGAGACGCTTCGCCTCTGTCGCCCGTCCAAGCCTGCGCAGGCAGGCTTGGAGCCGCGGGCTCCAGCCCCTCGGGGGCGCTGCGCCTGCGGCCCGGCAAAGCCGGTTCCGTGGCCCGGCTGGCTTTAGGAGTTCATTGGCGTAGCGCGTGCTGCGGTCTTCACTAGCGGGGCCGAAGGTCCGGCTTCGCCGGCCCCAGGCGCCGCCTCCTGGAAGGGGGAACGGGCTACACGAAGTGAGCCCGGACAGGAGTGAGCGTGCTTACAGGCGGTTACTGCGGGTATCTGATTCCAAGTCCGGCCAATAACCCCAACTTCCGCAGCCGTTAGAATCAAAGCCTCGGTTACTTCGCGGTTACGGCCTCTACAGGCAGCCCTCGTGCTGCGCGGCCTTCCGCCGGGAACCCGCCTTTTCGGGCAGCTTTTTCAACTTTCTGGGGATTCTGATCATGGCACTCGTTTCGATGCGCGAGCTGCTGGACCATGCGGCGGCCAATGGCTACGGCATTCCGGCTTTTAACGTCAACAACCTCGAGCAGGTGCAAGCCGTCATGGAAGCGGCCAAGGAAACCGGCGCGCCAGTGATCCTGCAGGCCAGCGCCGGTGCGCGCAAATATGCCGGTGAGCCCTTCATCAAGCACCTGATCCAGGCGGCCATCGAGATGTACCCGCAAATCCCCCTGGTCATGCACCAGGACCACGGCCAGAACCCCGACGTCTGCCAGGGCGCGATCGACCTCGGTTTTTCGTCGGTGATGATGGACGGCTCGCTGGAGGCCGACGGCAAGACCATCGCCAGCTATGACTACAACGTCGAAGTGACGAAAAAAGTCTCGCAGCTGGCCCATAAATATGGCGTCACCGTCGAAGGCGAACTCGGCTGCCTGGGCTCGCTGGAAACCATGAAAGGCGACAAGGAAGACGGCCACGGCACAGACGCCACCATGACGCGCGAGCAGCTACTGACCGACCCCGAGCAGGCCGCCGACTTCGTCAAGCGCACGCAGATCGACGCGCTGGCCATTGCCATCGGCACCAGCCACGGCGCCTACAAATTCACGCGCAAGCCCACCGGCGACATCCTGGCGATTGACCGCATCAAGGAAATCCACAAGCGCATTCCGAGCACCCACCTGGTGATGCACGGCTCCTCGTCGGTGCCCCAGGAGCTGCTGGCCCAGATCCGGCAATACGGCGGCAACATGAAGGAAACCTACGGCGTGCCCGTCGAGGAAATCCAGGAAGCCATCAAGCACGGCGTGCGCAAGATCAACATCGACACCGACATCCGCCTGGCCATGACGGCCGCCGTGCGCAAGTTCCTGGCCGAGAACCCCGAGAAGTTCGACGCGCGCGAATGGCTCAAGCCCGCCCGCGAAGCCGCCAAGCAGGTCTGCAAGCAGCGCTACATCCAGTTCGGCTGCGAAGGCCAGGGCGCCAAGATCAAGGGCGATACCCTGCAGGTTGTGGCCGCCAAATACGCCAAGGGTGAACTGGCCCAGGTCGTACATTAAAAGCCCTGAATTTCCCGCCTTCCGCCCGCACGGATTGGCGATAATTCAAAGCCCGCGACTCTTGCGAGTCGCGGGCTTTTTACTGTGACTCCTTCTCCCATGCCCTCCACCATGACCCAAGCACTCCACACCTCCGCCCTGACTTCCCTGCCCCTGCTCGCGCGCGGCAAGGTGCGCGACAACTACGCCGTGGGCAAGGACAGGCTGCTGATGGTGGCCAGCGACAGGCTGAGCGCCTTTGACGTCATCCTCGGCGAGCCGATCCCCGGCAAGGGCGCGCTGCTCACGCAGATGGCGCTGTTCTGGTTTGCCAAGCTGGGCCACATCTGCCCCAACCACCTGACCGGCGAGGCGCCCGAAAGCGCGGTCACGCCGGCCGAAGTCCCGCAGGTGGCGAACCGCTCCATGCTGGTCAAACGCCTGAAGCCCATCCCGGTCGAGGCCGTGGTGCGCGGCTACCTGGCCGGCAGCGGCTGGAAGGAATACCAGGAGAGCCAGGCTGTCTGCGGCGTGCCGCTGCCCGCAGGCCTGAAAAACGCCGGCAAGCTGCCCGAGCCCATCTTCACGCCGGCGGCCAAGGCCGAGGCCGGCGAGCACGACGAGAACATCAGCTACGAGCAGGTGGTCAAGGTCGTCGGCCCGGAGCTTGCCGCGCAGATCAAAAAAATCAGCATCGAGATTTACAGCACCGCCGCGGCCTTCGCGCTGACCAAGGGAATCATCATTGCCGACACCAAGTTCGAGTTCGGCCTCGACGAAAACGGCACGCTCACGCTGATGGATGAAGTGCTGACGCCTGATTCCTCGCGCTACTGGCCCGTTGAAGGCTATGAAGCCGCCTATGCGGCCGGCCAGAATCCGCCCAGCTACGACAAGCAGTTCGTACGCGACTGGCTGGAGAGCGTGCGCATCAACGGCAAGCCCTGGGACAAGACGCCTCCCGCGCCGCACCTGCCGGCCGACGTGGTCGCCAGGACCGCCGCCAAGTACCAGGAAGCCCTGACCCGCCTGACGGCCTGAAGACCAAGCCTCGCACGGCGGCGCGATGGAATTCCTGCTGGAGCTGCTGTTCGAGTTTTTCGGCGAGCTGTTTCTGCAGCTCTTTGGCGAGATGTTCGGCGGTGCGTTCAAGGCTGCCTGGTACAAGCTGCGCGGTCGCGACCACGAATTGACGGCGGCACAGGAAGCCGCCTGGTCCGTCATGACCGGTATTGCCGCCGGCCTGCTGACCGTGCTGATTGTTCCCCACCTGGCGATCCGTTTGCACTGGTTGCAAATTCTCAACCTGTTGCTGGCGCCCGCGGTAGCGGGCCTGCTGGTTGAGCGCTTGCGCGCCTGGCGCGAATCGCGCCGCGAATTCAGCGTGGAAGTCGCCGGCTACGCGGCGCTTTTCGGTTTTGCGTTTGCCCTGACCCGCTGGCTGTTCGGCCAGTAACCCACTAATCCCTAGCTCAACACCACGCTGCTCAGGCGCCGGCGATACGTCGCCACGGTTGGGTCTTCGGGCGGAATCTGCCCGTCAGCCACCTTGGGCTTGGGGGCTTCCATGATGTCGAGGATGGCGATATAGGTCTTGCGTGCGAGTTCTTCGTTCCAGGATTTGTCGCGCATCAGGATTTCGAGCAGTTCGTCGAGCGCGTCAGTCCATCGCTGCTGCACCATCAGGCCGCGGGCTTTGTCAAAGCGGGCGTCGAAGTCGCGCTTGTTGGCGGCGATCCTGGCGTCCAGGCCTGCAGCGGCGCCCGCATCCTGGGTGGCGGCAAAATCCATGGCGTCCATCCAGCGCTTGAGCGAGTCAAAGCGCCGCACCACCGTGGCCTGGGCAATCACCGGGGCAAACGCCACCTTGGCGTCGTCCTCGCGGCCCATCTGCAACAACAGCTTCACGTAATCGAATCGCGCGTTGTCGTCGGCCGGGTTGGCGGCGACCGCATGCTGCAGTTTTTCCAGTACGGCGCTGGGGTCGGTGCTTTCTTCCTCAAGCGCCAGTTCCGGCTCCTCGGACTCGCTGGCCGGCGGCAGGTGCTTGTCCAGGAATTCCTTGACCTTGCCTTCCGGCAAGGCGCCGGCAAAGCCGTCCACCGGCTGGCCGTTCATCATCAGGATGCAGGTCGGGATGCTGCGGATGCCGAAGGCCGCGCCCAGCTGCTGTTCCTGGTCGGAGTCGATCTTCACGAGCTTGAAGCGCCCGGCGTATTCGGCCTCGACTTTTTCAAGAATCGGGCCCAGCGACTTGCAAGGGCCGCACCACGGCGCCCAGAAGTCGATCAGCACGGGAGTGGTCATGGAGGCGGCAACGACTTCCGCTTCGAAATTGGCAATGGTGACGTCGATCATGGTTCAGTGAAATTGGGGCTGGAATAAGGGGTTTCAACCGCCGCGGCGCGGCCGGCCGGGCGCGGGAGCAGTCCCAAACGATAGCATGGGCTCCCAAGCCTTAAAATCAGGGGTTACGGGCGAGCAGCCCGCAAATCCCGACCTCCAAAACCAAAGACCCCAGAAGGTCCCCATGACGACGACAAACAATCCGGCCGCATCCGCCCCCCTGCTGGGCGTGGTGATGGGCTCCAGCAGCGACTGGGAGACCATGCAGCACGCGGTGCAGATCCTCAGCCAGTTCGGCGTGGCGCACGAAGCCCGCGTGGTGTCGGCCCATCGCATGCCCGACGAGCTGTTCGCCTATGCCGAAGCCGCCCAAGGCCGCGGCCTGCAGGCCATCATCGCCGGCGCCGGTGGCGCCGCCCACCTGCCCGGCATGCTGGCCGCCAAGACCGTCGTGCCGGTGCTGGGCGTGCCGGTGGCCAGCAAGCATTTGCAAGGCGTCGACTCGCTGCACAGCATCGTGCAGATGCCCAAAGGGATTCCTGTCGCCACCTTCGCCATCGGCAACGCCGGCGCGGCCAATGCGGCCCTGTTCGCCGTTGCCATGCTGGCCCTGCACGACAAGGCGCTGGCCGCCAGATTGCAGGCGTTCCGCGCCGAGCAGACCGCGGCCGCGCACGCCATGACCTTGCCGCCCGCATGAGCCTTCCTTCCGGACTCCCCGTTTTCCCCGGCACTGTTTCCGCCCCCGGCCAGCCCGCCACGCTGGGCGTGATGGGCGGCGGCCAGCTGGGCCGCATGTTTGTACATGCCGCGCAGCGCCTGGGCTACTTCACTGCCGTGCTGGACCCCGATGCGCAAAGCCCCGCCGGCCTGGTGAGCCACCACCACATCCAGGCCGGCTACGCCGACGAGCAAGGCCTCAAGCAACTGGCCGCGTTGTGCGCCGCCATCACCACCGAATTCGAAAACGTGCCCGCTGGTGCGCTGAAGGCACTGGCTGCCAGCCGCCCCGTCGCGCCGGGGGCCGCCGCAGTGGCCATCGCGCAAAACCGCATCGAGGAAAAATCGCACTTCACCGCCAGCGCCGCTGAATCCGGTGCGCTGGCCGGCGTCAGCTGCGCGCCTTATGCGGTCATCGAAACCGAAGCGCAGTTGCGCGCCGTACCTGCCGACCTGTTGCCCGGCATTTTGAAAACCGCGCGCATGGGCTACGACGGCAAGGGCCAGGTCCGCGTCAAAACAGTGGCTGAACTCGCCGCCGCCTGGGCCGGCCTCAAGCAGCCGCCCTGCGTGCTCGAAAAAATGCTGCCGCTCAAGGCCGAGTGCTCGGTCATCGTGGCACGGGGCTGGGACGGCCGCATCGTGAGCTTCGCGCCGCAGCGCAATGTGCACGTCGACGGCATCCTGGCCGTCACCCAGGCCTATGAGGGCAATATGCCGGCGGCCCTGGCGGAGCGCGCGCTGGCCGCGACCCACACCATCGCCCATCACGTCGGCTACGTCGGCGTACTTTGCGTCGAGTTTTTCCTGGTCGACGACGGCAGCGCCGACGGCGCGCTGGTCGTCAACGAAATGGCGCCGCGCCCGCACAACAGCGGCCATTACACGATAGATGCCTGCGACGTCTCACAGTTCGACCTGCAGGTGCACGCCATGGCCGGCCTGCCGCTGCCGCAGCCGCGCCAGCATTCACCGGCCATCATGCTCAACCTGCTGGGCGACGTCTGGCTCGATGCACACGGCCAGGCGCGCACGCCCGACTGGAATGCCGTGCTGGCCTTGCCGGGCACGCACCTGCACCTTTACGGCAAGACCGAAGCGCGCGCCGGCCGCAAGATGGGCCACCTCAACATCACCGGCGCCAATGTCGCTGCCGTCAAGGCCACGGCACGCCGGGCCACAACCATCCTTGGGCTGCCCGGCCTTGAAGACATCTGATGATTCTGCACGGCACCGAGACGCAGGCCATTGCTGAGGCCGCCCGCCGCATCCAGGCGGGCGAACTGGTCGCTTTTCCGACCGAAACGGTCTATGGCCTGGGCGCCGACGCCTCCAATGATGCCGCCGTCGCCGGCATCTTCGCTGCCAAGGGCCGGCCGGCCGACCATCCGCTCATCGTGCACGTGGCTGACGCGGCGCACGTAGAGGCTTACGCGAGCAGCGTGCCGCTCTTCGCCGCGCGCCTGATGAAAAGCTTCTGGCCTGGGCCGCTCACCGTGATCCTGCCGCGCAAGCCCGGCGTGGCTGCCGCAGCGGCCGGCGGCCAGGATTCCATAGGCCTGCGCTGTCCCGCACACCCCGTCGCGCTGGCTTTCCTCAAGGCCTGCGATACCGGCGTGGCCGGCCCCAGCGCTAACCGATTCGGCCGCGTCAGCCCCACCACCGCACAGCATGTGCAGCAGGAGTTTGGCGACAACCTGCTGGTGCTGGACGGCGGCCCCTGCGACGTCGGCATCGAGTCCAGCATCGTCGATTGCACACGCGGACGGCCTGTGCTCCTGCGTCCGGGCGTGCTGACGCGCGCGCAGCTTGAGGCCGCCTGCGGCCAGGCCGTGCTGGACAAGGACGAGCTTGAGGAAGCCCTGGGCGACGCGCCGCGCGCCTCCGGCACATTGGAGGCGCATTACGCGCCCGATGCCAAAGTGCGCCTGATGGACGCCGGCTCGATACAGATCGCGCTTGACCTCTTGGGCACGGACGCGGCCCACATTGCGGTCTATGCGCGCAGCATTGTGCGCATCAAGTCGGAGCGCGTGTTGTACCGCCGCATGCCCGACGACGCGTTGGCCACCGCGCAGCAACTGTTTGCCGTGCTGCGTGATTTCGATGCCAAAGGCGTCAAGCTGATCTGGGTCGAAAACCCGCCCGCCACCGCCGAATGGGACGGCGTGCGCGACCGGCTGGGGCGGGCTGCCGCGAGCTAAGAACCTGTTTACGATCTAAGCGGGGCTCGCGAAGTGCCGCTATCATGGGGCGGCATATCCTGACAACAAGGTGGCCCATGCTCTCCATCCTCCTCACCATCTGGTTTCTCCACGTCGCGGCCATGATGAGCCCCGGCGCCAATGTGTTGCTGGTGTCGCAGCTGGCGGCCAGTGACCGGGCGCGCAGCGCGGTGTTCGCGGCCCTGGGGGTGACGGTGGGCGCAGCGATCTGGGCGCTGTGCGCGGTGCTGGGTGTCAATGCCGTGTTCCAGATCTTTCCGGGCTTGCGCCTGGCGCTGCAGGTGGCCGGCGGCCTCTACCTGCTCTATGTGGCCAGCAGGCTCTGGCGATCAGGGGGGCTGGCGCTCGGCGATGGCGGTCCGGCGGTGTCATCGCTTGCCGCGTTCCGGCTGGGCTTCCTCACCAACATCACCAACCCAAAATCGGCGCTCTTTTTTGGCAGCGTGTTTGCCGCCTCGTTCCCAGCTTCGCCCAGCCCCGTCTTGCAAGGCGTGGCGGTGGCCATGATTGTGGTCAATGCGCTGTGCTGGCACACGCTGTTGGCCTACCTGTTTTCGCGCCAGCGGGTACGGGCGGTGTATGCCCGCACGCGGGGGACTGCTGACCGCATTGCTTCAGTCGCGGTGGGTGCGCTGGGCCTGGGCCTGCTCGCAGCCTCCCTGCGTGAGGCGCGATCCTAGGCGCTGCTCTTAAGGCAGCGCGAATTGCCCTTCGGGCTGCGGCTCGTCCGGCGCGCCTTGTGTGCCTTCAGCTATCCATTGCAGATAAGCTCCGGAGCCCGCGGTGATCGGGATCTGCACAATCTCCGGTGTTTCGTAGCTGTGGTGCGTGGCGATAAAGCGTTCCAGCGCCGCATACCGCGCCTGTGACGTTTTGACAGACAGGCGAAATTCCGTGTCATTGCACAGCGTGCCCTGCCAGCGGTAAACGCTCTGGATGGGCTGGATCTGCACGCAGGCGCCCAATCGGCTCTCCACAATGCCTTGCGCCAGGCTTTGCGCTTCTTCCGCTGTGGCGGTGGTGGTCAGCACGAGGCAGTACACCTGGTTACCGTTGGTGGTGTGGTTGGCTGCTTGCATTGTGGTGCTCCGGTTCAACCTGCCGCGCCGGGCAGGCACTGCCCAAATTTCAGGCATTGTGGCGCAAGCCGCGCCGGATGGGGGTTTGGCCCGCAAGCCGCAGGGTCATCAACAGCCTTGTCCACACCCCGCAGGGATAACTTTCCCCGCCGGAAATTCACCCGCCTGCTAGCGGGCGATTTCTTTTACAGTCCATTCCAGCAACGCATCCAGCGCCGGGCGCGCGGCGCCCGCGTTCGGGTGGTTGATCAGCCCCACGACGATATAGCGGGCGCCGCTGTTGCCATTGGCATAACCCGCGATCGCGCTCACGTCGCGCAGCGAGCCGGTCTTCAGGAAGGCCAGGCCCGCGACGCTTTTGCCGCGTTCGCGCAGCGTGCCGTCCACGCCCGCCACGGGCAGCGAATCGGCCAGGTCGGCGGCCAGCGGGCTTCTGGCAGCGTGTTGCAGCAGGGCTGAGAGGCCTGCCGCCGTGATGCGCTCCTGGCGGCTCAGGCCTGAGCCGTTGTCCATCAACGGGGGCGGCGTGCCCGGCAGGTTTTTTTTCCACCAGGCCGCCAGCGCGGCGTGCGCTGAATCGAGCGTGCCGCTTTTGGGCTGGCCGAGATTGGCATGCAGGCCCAGCGTCAAAAACAGGTGCTGCGCCATCACGTTGTTCGAATACTTGTTGATGTCGCGCACGACTTCCAGCAGCGGCGGCGACTGGTGCTCAAACCGTATGGCGGCTTTCTCGCCCGAGAGCGTGCCGGTGCTGCGTAGCATGGCGAGTTCTTGCGGTGTGGCATCGCGCGCCGTGCCCGTCAGCAGCCCACCCAGTTGCCGCCATGAGCCTTCGATGGCGCGCGCGGCGAAGCTGGCCGGGTCGGCATAGGCGCTGGGCCAGACTTTTTCGCCGCAGGCCGAGGAATACGTGCCCAGGAATTCGATGTTGACCGGGTTCTCGACGCTGGCGCGCAGTTCGCTGCGCCAGTCGCCGCAGCGCGCCACGCGCACCAGGGGCACGCTGGCGCTCACCTGCACGCCCGCCAGCGGCGGCTCGTAGCGCACCAGCGCGCGGCCGCTGGGCAGGTCCGGCGTGAAGGTCATCACGATGGACTTGAAGTTGATGAGAAGCGCGTCGGGCCGCGCGTTGTAGGGCCGCAGCGGCTCGCCGTCGAACTCTCCCGGGTCGATGGCGGGCACGCTGAAGGCGCTGCGATCCAGCACGATGTCGCCGCGGATCACCCGCGCGCCGCCGGCCTGCACCTGCGCCAACAGTGCCTGCAGGCGTTCCACGACGAGTTTGGGGTCTCCCCCGCCCTGCACCACCAGGTTGCCGTTGAGCAGCCCGCCCGAGGTGTTGCCGTCCAGGATGATGCGGGTCTTCCAGGTGAAGTCGCGCCCCAGCGCATCGAGCGCCGAGTAGGTCGTGACCAGCTTCATCACTGAGGCCGGGTTCATCGGCGTGTCTATCCGCCAGCTCAGGCGCGGCACCGGCTTGCCGCTGCCGGCCTCCACCACCAGCATGGATACGGCGTCTCGCGGTACTTTGGCACGCGACAGGGCTTTTTCAATCGGGGCGGGCAGGCGCGGGGCCTGCGCCAGCGCGGCGCGGGGAGCGAAGGACAGGGTGGCGGCCAGCGCGGCGGCCAGCACGCCCAGTGCAACAGAATGCGGCGCGCGGGGGCGCGGCAAGTCATGGGTCATGTGGGGATTATCGCGGCAGCCCGCCGTCCCTGGCGGGGGATAATCGGGGTGCACCCACCCGCCGGCACCTGCCTCCAGCTGCCGGCGGCCCCGATGACCCGCCCCACCGCATGCCCCAGTTCCTCAAATTCCTCGCCTTTGACACCAGCACAGACCAGATGTCCGTGGCTGTGACCGACGGCGCACGCACCTGGCAGCACAGCGGCCCCGGTGGTGCCCAGGCCTCGACCACGCTGATCCCGGCCGTGCTGGCATTGCTGGCCGAGGCCGGGCTGGCGCTGGGCGAGCTGGACGCCATCGCCTTCGGCCGCGGCCCGGGCTCCTTTACCGGCCTGCGCACAGCCTGTGCCGTGGCGCAGGGCCTTGCGCTGGGCGCACGGGATGGTGCGGGCATGCCGGTGCTGCCCATAGACACGCTGATGGCCGTGGCCGAGGAAGCCCGCTTCCAGCAGGCCGGCGCAAAGCCGTCCAAGGTCACGGCACTGCTCGATGCACGCATGGACGAGATGTATGTGCAAAGCTTCGAATTCAGCGGGGGGCAATGCCGTGTGCTGGGCGAATGCGAGCTGGTGCGGCCCGAGGACTTCGCTCCTGATGCCTCGGCCGGCCTGCTGGCCGGCAACGTGTTTTCCGTTTATGCGGAGCGCCTGCCGGCCGTGCTGCCGGCGCAGGTCGGGGCCCTGCCCACGGCCACCGCGCTGCTGCGCCTGGCACCCGCATTGGCCGCCGCCGGCCAATGTGTCAGCGCCGACCTCGCCCTGCCGATCTATGTTCGCGATAAAGTAGCGCTCACCACGCAGGAGCGCGAGCAGGCCAGGGCCGCCAAGCTCGCCGCCCAACCGCCTTCACCATGAACGCCATCCTCAAGCCGCTTGAAGCCCAGTTCGAAGCCATGACACCCGCATGGCTGGACGCGGTCTTGCGGGTCGAGGAAAGTGCCTATCGCCAGCCCTGGACCCGGGGCAATTTCATCGACTCACTCAATGCCGGCTACCAGGCGCAGCTGCTGACCGGCGGCAACCCGCCCGATGCCCAGCTCTTGGGCTATTTCGTGGCGATGAAGGGTGTGGACGAGGTGCACCTGCTCAACATCACCGTCGCGCCCGAACACCAGCGCCGCGGTTGGGCCCGCATCATGCTTGACGGGCTGGCGATCTGGTCGCGGGCCCAGGGCGCGCAGTGGCTGTGGCTGGAAGTGCGCGTGAGCAATGCGCGCGCCAAGGCGGTGTACGAGCACTACGGCTTTCGCCATGTGGGCACGCGCCGCAATTACTATCCGGCGGACGGCTCGACACGCGAGGACGCCATCGTCATGAGCCTGGCCCTATGAGCCTGGACCTCGACAAACGCCATCGCGCCATGCTGCGCGAGATGGGCGTGCGTGTCTGGTTGCCGCAGGCGCCCGCCGTGGCCGATGCCGCGGTGGACATGGCAGTAGCCGCTGGGAGCCCTCCGGAGAATGCCGCGGCTGTCCTGCAGGAAACCCGTCCGGCCGCGGCCCCTGCGCCGCGAGAAGCGCCTCCTCCTGTGCACACTCCACCTCCTCGCCCGATGGCGGCCCCGCCGCAAGCCGAGGTGCGCGAACCGGCCGCTGCGAACGCTTCCGGTGCCTGGGGTATGGGTGCGGCGCAGGCCTTGTATGCCGAGGCCGCCCATGCCGAAGGCGCGCGCTGGCTGGTGCTGGCCGAAACGCCGGCGGCCGCGCTGCAGCGCGAATCCTTCGGCCCTTTCGAGGGGGAGGCCGGCAAGCTGCTCGACAACATGCTGCGCGCCGCACGCCTGCACAAGGCCGGTGTGGTACTGCTTGCGCCGCTGGTGCGCGGTGCGGCGACCGGCGTGGGCGCTGCCCTGCCTGAAGCGCTGCCGGCGCTGCTCTCCAGCGCCCAGCCCGATATCGTGCTGGTCATGGGCCGGCTGGCCGCACAGGCCTTGCTGCAATCGAGCGAGCCTTTCGGCAAATTGCGCGGCCAGGTGCATGGCCTGCACGGCACGCAGACAGTGGTCACCTATGACGCCACCTATCTGCTGCGCAACTCCTCCGACAAAGCCAAGGCCTGGGACGACCTGTGCCTGGCCATGAGCCGGGTTCGACCTGTCGGCTGAGTCAGCCCTTGGCGGCGCCGTCCCGGCCAGGCGCCAGCACCGAGGCAATCGCCGCCACCATCAGCACCACTGCCGCCCAGTCCTGCCAGTGCAGCACTTCGCCCAGGCCCAGCGCGCCTGAAAACACACCCAGGATGGGAATCATCATCACGCTCAGCGTCGAAGCGATGGGCGGCAGGGCGCGCGCCAGCGTGAACCAGGCCGCGTGCGCAAAGCCGAAGATCAGCACCGCGTTGTAGACAATCGCGGCCCAGGCCGTGGGTGACGGCGTCTTCCATTGCGGCATTTCAAACATCGTGCCCAGCACTGTCATCACGACGGCTGTCATGACTGTCATCCAGAAGGACAGCGTGAGCGTTGCGGCGGGAATGGTGGTCTTGCGCAGCAACTGCGTACCCAGCGCCCACGTGGCTGCCGCCACCAGCGCGCACAGCACACCCAGCGGCCGCCCGGAAAGATTCGTCAGCTCGTACCACAGCAGCAGTGCCACGCCCACAGCGGCGGCCGTCACACCCAGCCAGTTGCGGGGCTTGAGCCTGGCGCCGAAGAACCAGGCGCCCAGCAGCGCCGAGAAAATCGGCATGGTGTAACCCAGGATGGCCGCGCGCCCGCTGCTGAGGCTTTTCACCGCCAGGATGATGAGCGCGTGCCAGACAAACATGTTCGCCGCCGCCAGCCAGAAGAGCTCACGCCACTTGTCGCGCGGCACAAAAAACGGCACCCTCAGCAGCACCATCGCCAGCCCCAGCACCGGAATGCCCAGCCAGATCGAAATCGCCCGGAAGGTCAGCGGCGGGTAGTCCGCAACACCCATCTTCATCACCGGCCAGTTCAGGCCCCAGACCAGGGTAAGCAGGACCAGGATAATGAGTTGGCGCTGGGAGAGTTGCATAGCCGGGCGGAGGGTGAAGGTGCTGCTATTGTCCGGGCAGCGAGGAAATCCTGCAGTGAACGGCCGTGGGGCCATGTTCTTACAATAGGCGGATGAACTTCCTCGACATGCTGGGCGCCGCAGAACGCCAGAACCATTCCATGCTCTGCGTCGGCCTGGACCCGGAACCGGCCAAATTCCCCGGCAAGCTCAAGGGCGACGCCAACAAGATTTACGATTTCTGCGCCGCGATTGTCGATGCCACCGCCGACCTGGTGATTTCCTTCAAGCCGCAGATCGCCTACTTTGCCGCCCACCGCGCCGAAGGCCAGCTCGAACGCCTCATGGAACACATGCGCCGCGGGGCGCCCCAGGTGCCCATCATCCTTGATGCCAAGCGCGGCGACATCGGCTCCACCGCAGAGCAGTACGCCAAGGAAGCTTTTGAACGCTACGGCGCCGATGCGGTGACGCTCTCGCCCTTCATGGGTTTTGATTCCGTTGCGCCCTATTTGAAGTACGAAGGCAAGGGTGCGTTCCTGCTGTGCCGCACCTCCAACCCCGGCGGCGACGACTTGCAGAACCAGCGCTTCGCTTCCATTGAGGGTGAGCCGCTGCTGTACGAACACGTGGCGCGCCTGGCCCAGGGCCCGTGGAACCTCAACGGCCAGCTCGGCCTGGTGGTGGGTGCGACTTACCCGGCTGAAATTGAGCGCGTGCGGACCGTGGCGCCGACCTTGCCGCTGTTGATTCCCGGCGTGGGTGCGCAGGGGGGCGATGCTGTTGCCACTGTCAAGGCCGGCTGGCGCGCCGGCGCGCCCATCATTGTCAATTCGTCACGCGCGATTCTGTACGCGTCGCCGGGGGATGAGTTTGCCGAGGCTGCCCGGCGAGAGGCGGTCAGGACTCGTGATGTTCTCGAGGTGGCCCGGAGCCAAGCTTCGAAGTTGTAGCTGCGCCTCGCTGTCCTTCTCCCCGTTCGGGCTGAGGTATCGAAGTCTTGCATGTACTGACCAAACGGATGGATTCGGCTGGTCTCTTCAATCTGTGTAAATCTGCGCAATCTGCGGAAGAATCTTTTATCCGCAGATTGCGCAGATTTACACAGATAAAACCCATCAAGAGGCTTCGATACTGCTCGAATGATCGAGGAGCACGGCACCCCCCCATCAAAAACCGTACAGCTTCGCTGGGTTGTCGACCAGAATCTTCCGCCGCACCGCATCCGACGGCGCCCAGGAAAACAGCAAGTCATACAACTCCACCTCTGAAGGCGGTGGATTGCGCCCAGGATGCGGCCAGTTGCTCGCCCAGAGGCACCGTTCAGGAAATTTCTCAGCCAGCGTGCGCGCAATCAGGCTCACATCGTCATAGCCGGGCGCACCAACCTTCGAAGTCTCATACGGCGCCGACAACTTGATCCACACATTGCCGGTGTCCAGCATGCGCAGCAGCGACTGGAAAGATGGGTGCTCTGGCCTGACGGGCTCCAGGAATTTGCCGTTGTGGTCTATCACCAGCTTGCAGGGCAGGCGCTTGAGCGCTTCTTCGTGCTCGGGAAAGTTGCGGCCATCGAGTTGCAGGTTGATCATCCAGTCCATGGCGGCCAGCCGCGCGGCCATGGGTTCGAGCGATGCCCATGGCAGCACCGGGTTGATCATCATGTAACGCACGCCGCAGATGCCGCCGTCGTCCAGGCGTTGGAGTTCGGCATCGCTCACATCGGGCGCCACCAGTGCAATGCCGCGGCCCGAATCGCCGAGCTGTGCCACGGCGTCCAGTGTGCAGCTGTTGTCAAAACCGTAGGCCGAGGGCTGGACGATGACGGCGCGGCTCAGGCCCAATGCTTTTTGCGCTTGGCGATACGTAGCCACCGGCAGGTGCGGCGGAACCCAGGCCACATTGGGAACCATGGGGTATCTGTCTTCGTAGATGTGCACATGGCAGTCGCAGGCGCCGGCGTAGGTGGTGTTCTGGGTGGCTTGCATGAAGTTTCCGCAAAAGATCAAGGTGGCGGCGGTATCAGGCCGGTTGCGGCGCATGGGCGGCTTGCTGCCATCGCGTGGCTTGCGCCGCATTCACGGCACCCTGGGGCACGCGCCCCTGCAGCAGGTCGGCCACCTGAGCCACGGTTTCCATGGCCTGGTGTTCCACGGCAGGTGGTGTGAGGCCGCCTATGTGCGGCGAGGCGATCACGCGTGGGTGTGCGGCCACACGCGGCGAGGGCATCTGGTCGGGCGCACGGCCGACGTCCACTGCGCAGCCGGCGAGCGTGCCGGCGTCCAGCGCTGCCAGCAGCGCATCGTCATCCACCAGGTTGCCGCGCGAAGCGTTGATGAAATACGCCCCCGGCTTCATGGCCGCGAAGGCCGCGGCGTTCATCAGGTTCTCAGTCGCATCCGTCGCGGCGGCGAGGCAGACCACGTAGTCGGAGCGCCGCAGCAGCGGCCCCAGTTCGACCTGCTCGAGTTCCTTGCGGCCTGTGGTGCTGTAAGGATCGTGCACCACGGTGCGCATGCCCAGCGCGAGTGCCACGTCGCAGAGGTAGCGGCTGATCTGCCCATAACCGATCACGCCCAGCGTGGCACCGCGCAGCTCGCGGCCCATCACGGGCACCACGGGCCGGCCCGCATGGTAGTCGGCCGCGGCCGCGCTGATGTGGCGGCTCAAGTCAATCATCGCGCCGATGATCCATTCGCTGACCGAGGGAATAAAGCCCGCGCTGGCCTGGGTCACCAGCACGCCGTAGCGGCTGGCGGCGGGTACGTCGATGTTGCGTATGTCGATGGCGCAACGCACATAGGCGAGCAAGCGAGGCAGTGCGGCGAACAGCGCGTCATCGCCCACCGTCTGGCGGTAGGAAATGATGACCTCGCAATCGGCGGCCAGCGCGGCCAGCTCGCCGGAGGCCAGATCGGTGTCGCCCGGGTTGAAGCGCACGTCGGCCACGGCCTGCAGCGCTGCAATCGCGCGGTCGCCGAAGTAGTGCGCGAGCTTGCTTTGGGGGTGGCTGACAAAAACCGTGGCCATTCAAAAACCTTGTGTTTGATCTGCTGCCAAGAAGTCAGCATTTACCCGCGCGGTAGGCGGCAACCGAATCGCGCGCCACCAGCGTGGGCTGGAAGATGTATTCCTGGGTTTCAATGGACGGGTCGGCCAGCCGGCTCATCACGCGCTCGACCATGACCTGCGCCATCTCGGGCACCGGCAGGCGTACGCTGGTCATGGCCGGGTGCATCAGGGTGGAGAGGAACACGTTGTCTATGCCGATGACCGAGACGTCTTCGGGCACAGCCAGGCCCGCGTCGCGAAAGCCCGCCATCAGGCCGAAAGCCATCAGGTCGTTCACGCCTATCACCCCGGTGGGCCGCTCAGGCAGCCTGGCCAGCAGGGCCGCCTGGGCACGGCCGACTTCGCTCATCATCGAATCGCCGTATTCGTCGACCGGCGTGCCTTCAACGACCTGGGCGCCGCCTTCCAGCCCCGCGCTTCTGGCGGCCGACAGGAAGCCGGCGATTTTTTCGTTGCGGCTCATGGTGCGGCCGGCCGGGGTGACAAAAGCCAGGCGGCGGTGGCCCATATCGATGAGGTGCTGCGTGGCGATGCGCGCCGACTCGAAACTGTCCACGGTGACGTGGTCGACGATGGAGCGCATATTGGGCGTGGCGCGCCTGTCGTAGCTCACCATCACCATGCCGCGTTCTGCTGCGGCTTCCACGTGCTGCTCGTCGATCAGTGAAGAGATGGTGATCACGCCGCGCACGCCGTGGGCCAGCAGGTCTTCGAAAAAGCGTGTCTCCTTGTCCCTGTCGCGGTAGGTGTTGCCGATCATGATGCGAAAGCCGTAGCGTTCCTGCGCCAGGGTCTCGATCTCGCGCGCGATGAAGCCGTACATGGGGTTGGCCATGGACGGCACCAGCAGGCCGATCAGCGGTGTGTAGCCGGTCTTGAGCTGGCGCGCCGTGGAGTTGGGCCGGTACTTGAGCTGGGCAATGGCGGCTTCCACCCGTGCCAGCGTTTCGGCGGCCATACGGTTGGCGCGGCCGTTGAGCACGTTGGACACGGTGCTGGTGGAAACCCCGGCCAGGCTGGCGACATCTCGGATCTTGCTCACGGCGTTTGTCTTTTCATCAATGGGTTGAAGGCTGTCACAGCCCCATGCGGGTGGGTAGCCACAGCGAAAATTGCGGCACCAGCACCAGCAGGATAAGCGTGACGAACAGTACCGCCAGGTATTTCATCATGGGCCGGGCCACGTCCTTGACGTGCGTGCCGGTGATGGCGCAGGTGGCAAACAAGCCCAACCCGACCGGCGGCGCGAACAAGCCCAATCCCATGGCAATCACCATGACGGTCCCAAAATGTAATGGATTGACGCCCAGCTGGGCGGCAATCGGCGTCAGCAGGGGCCCGAAAATGATCAGCGCGGGCGCGCCTTCCAGCACCGCCCCGAAGACAATCATGATGAGCACCGACAGCAGCACAAACATGGTGCTGCCCCAGGAATGCGCAAAACCGATCATGAAGGCCGACAGGTATTGCGGTATCTGCTGGATGGTCAGCGCGAAGGACACGCTGGATGCCGCCGCCACGATGAAGAGGATGCCGCCGGCCATGGAGGCCGAGCGCACAAAAAGCTGCGCCACCGACTTGACGGTGAGTTCGCGAAATGCCATCCAGCCCACCACCAGGGCATAGACCACGGCGAAGGCCGAAACTTCGGTGGAAGTGGCTACGCCCGAGGTCACGCCCTTGCCGATCATGGCCACCATGACCAGCGCCACCATGGCGCCGCCCAGCAGGCGGAACATGGGGGTGCGCACATCAAAGGCCTCATTGGGGTCGATGCGCGTGCCGACGTAAATCGTCACCGCCGCCAGCGACAGCGCCAGCACGGCCGCCGGTACCAGCCCGGCCATGAAGAGGCCGGCAATCGAGATGTTGGCGACAAAGCCCATGATGATCATGTTGATGCAGGGCGGTATGGTTTCGGCCATCACGGCCGTGCAGGCCAGCAGGCCCGCGGTTTCGTTCGGGTCCTGCCGGGTCTTGCGCACGGCCGGCATGATGATGCCGCCCACCGCGGCAATGTCGGCCAGCTTGGAGCCCGACACGCCCGAGAAAAAAGCGGTCGCCGTGATGGTGATCAGCCCCAGCCCGCCGCGCACCCGGCCGAACATGCGCAGCAGCAGCTCGATCAGGCGCGACGACATGCCGTTGGCTTCCATCAGCAGCCCGGCCAGCACGAAGAAGGGAATCGCCAGCAGCACATAGTGGTCGGTGCCGGCCATCACCTGCTGCGAATACACCAGCATGGGCAGCGAAGGGTCGGCCATGAAGAACACCAGCGAGGACAGGGCCAGCACAAAGGCAATCGGCACGCCCAGCAGCAGCCCGCCGGTGAAACCCGCGGTCAGCAGCATCCAGGGCTTGATGGCCAGGCCGGGCAGCAGCATGTTCCAGCCGACCACCGCTGCCACGAGGGCAATGCCGATGGCCAGCGTGGACCAGACCACGCGCGAAGGGCCGTTCACCGCGTTGGCGATGCCGAACAGGGTCATGAACAGGCTGCCGATCACCACGGGGAAGGTGTAAATCCATTGCGGCAGGCCTATGGGCGTGGTGCTGGACCAGGAGTCCACCAGCAGTCCGATAGCTGACACGAACAGGCAGGCCGACACGGCCACGATGATCCAGCTCGCGAACTGCATCAGCGCCGGTTGCCAGCGTGCGGGCAGCAGGCCGCGAAAGATGTCCACGCCCACGTGCTGGCTGCGTGCCAGCACCGTGGCCGCGCCGAAGAAGACCAGCACGATCATCAATGCGCGCGCCACCTCCTCGGCCCAGTCGAAAGGCTCGTGCAAAAAGTAGCGAAACACCACCGAGGCGAAAACCACCAGCACGTCGACGGCCAGCACCACGCCCGCGGCGTACTCGGTCATGCGCATCAGCCAGGCCAGCCAGCGGCCGGAAGAATGGCTGACGTTGAAGCCGGGTGCGGATGCGTGCGCCGGGTTGTGCGTGACCGTCTCGGGTGCAAGCGCGGGCAAAGCCGCCGGCAGGCTGGCTTCCATGCTCAGCCCCGCGCCGCGTTGATGGCCGTGAACAGCGGCGCGGTTTCGGGGTATTGCTTCGCGAAGCCGGCCCAGAGCCTGGTTTCCATTTCTTTTCTGACCTGGTCGCGCTCGTTCTTCGCCATGGGTGTGAAAGTGATGCCGAGTTTCTTCAGGTCTTCAATGCCTTGCAGGCCTTTTTCGGTGCCGGTCTTGCGCAGCTGCACCGTCGAATCGGCCGCGGCTTTCATGAAAGCGGGCCGCAGATCGGCCGGGATCTTGTCCATGCCGCGCTTGCCCATGATGCAGACCATGGGGCTGAAGAGGTGTTCCGTCATCCAGCAGTGCTTGACGACTTCGTTGAGCTTGCTCGCCAGCACCGTGCCCGAATCGTGTTCAAAGCCGTCGACCACGCTGGTCTGCGCGGCCATGTAGAGCTCGCCGAAGGAAATCGGCGTGGGGATGGCGCCCATGATCTTGAAGGTCTCAATAAAGGCCGGCGTCGGCAGCACGCGCAGCTTGACGTTCCTGATGTCGGCCAGCGACTTGACTGGCTGCTTGGTGTAGACGTTGCGGGCGCCGTAGTGCGCGCTCCAGGTGATGACCTGGCAGCCCGTGCTTTTCTGCAGCATGTCGTTGAGCTTGGCGCCCACGCCGCTGTCCAGCGCCCTGGCCACGTGCTCGTAACTGTCGAAGAGGTAGCCCAGGTCCAGCATGCCCAGTTGCGGCGTCACCGTGGCCCAGATGGACGAGCCGGTCAGCATCATGTCGACGGAGCCGACCTTGACCTGCTGCACCACGTCGCTTTCCTTGCCGAGCTGGTTGTTGGGGAAGTAGTCGATGCGGATCTTGTCACCCACGGCCTTTTTGAGATTGGCCTCCATGAGTTGCTGCCAGGCGAAGTGCGAGGAGTTGAGGTCCGGCAGGTGCGCGGACGACAGGCGCAGCGCGACGGTGGACTGGGCCTTGGCCAGTCCTGAAAACCCTGTTGCCGCGGCAGCGGAGGCGGCCGATGTGGCCTGGACAAAGCGGCGGCGTGAAAGTGAACTCATGGTTGTCTCCTGATGGTGTTTTTGGCGATGCGCTGAAATCCGGTGTTCTTTGTAGAACGATTTACTGTATCGTTACACCAAATTTCCCGTCAAGCTAGGCCCAGGTGGTTTTGGTAGGTGTTTTCCTCCGTAAACGGGTGTTTTCCAACCATCTGGGCGGCAGGGGGCACGCATCCGAAATCCGCGGGACATGGCCCGTCGCCCCTTTTTGGTTCGCGCGGCAATCGCGGAAAACCCGGGTCTTGACGAGGCCTGGCAGCGGCGCAGAATGCATCAGCGATTGAGCTTGTATGTACAAGTCACGGGCGCGGCAGACCGGTGCATGGGCACGGTTTGTGCTCCCTTCCAGGGCTCCTGGGCGCGGCCGTCACAAGCGGTACGGCGCATTCTTTTTGAACCGTCCAACAGAAGGAAACCATCTTGAACCACATGCTTCCCCTTTTCAGCCGCCGCGTCCTTTGCGCCACCGCCGCAGCCGCCATGCTGGCCTGCACCGGCAACCTCGCGCTGGCCGCCACACCCAAAGACACGCTGGTCCTGGCCTTCGGCTTTGACGACATCATCACCATGGACCCGGCCGAAGCCTTTGAACTGTCCGCCGGCGAAGTCATGGGCAACACTTATGACCGCCTGCTGCGCCTGGACATCAACGACCCCTCCAAACTGGTGGGCGACGTGGCCAAGTCCTGGAACGTCTCGGCCGACGGCAAGACCTACACCTTCGAGATCAAGCCCGGCCTGAAATTCGCCTCGGGCAACCCGCTGACGGCCGAAGAGGTGGCCTATTCGCTGCAGCGCGCCGTGATGCTGGACAAATCCCCGGCCTTCATCCTCACGCAGTTCGGCTTTTCCAAGGCCAACGTCAAGGACAAGATCAAGGCGACCAGCCCGACCGTGCTGACCATGGAAACCGACAAGGCCTATGCGCCCACTTTTGTCTTCAACTGCCTGACGGCCAACGTGGCCTCCATCGTCGACATGAAGCTGGTGCAGTCGAAGGAGGTCAACGGCGACTGGGGCTACGCCTGGCTCAAGACCAATTACGCCGGCTCCGGTCCGCTCAAGCTGCGCGAGTGGCGCGCCAATGAAATCGTCGCGCTGGAGCGCAACGACAACTACTACGGTCCCAAGCCCAAGCTGGCGCGCGTGATCTACCGCCACGTGAAGGAATCGGCCACGCAGCGCCTGCTGCTCGAAAAAGGCGACATCGACATCGCGCGCAACCTGAGCCCGCAGGACATCGCCGCGCTCTCGGCCAACAAGGAAGTGAAGCTCACTTCCACGCCCAAGGGCACGGTCTACTACATCAGCCTGAACCAGAAGAACCCCAACCTGGCCAAACCCGAAGTGCGCGAGGCCATGAAGTACCTGGTCGACTACGGCGCCATCGGCGACACGCTGATCAAAAACATCGGCGTGGTCAACCAGAACTTCCTGCCGCAGGGCCTGCTGGGCGCCAGCACCGAAAAGCCCTACAAGCTCGACGTGGCCAAGGCCAAGCAACTGCTGGCCAAGGCCGGCCTGCCTAACGGCTTCAAGGTCACCATCGACATGCGCACCATACAGCCGGTGCAGGGTATCACCGAGGCCTTCCAGCAGACGGCCAAGCAGGCCGGCATCGACGTCGAGATCATTCCCGGTGACGGCAAGCAGACACTGACCAAATACCGCGCGCGCACCCACGACATGTACATAGGCCAGTGGGGCGCCGACTATTGGGACCCGCACTCGAACGCCGATACCTTCACGCGCAACCCCGACAACGCCGACGATGCCAAGGCCAAGCCGCTGGCCTGGCGCAATGCCTGGGCGATTCCCGAGCTGACCAAGCAGTCGGATGCCGCCGTGCTCGAGCGCGATGCTGGCAAGCGCAAGAAAATGTACGAAGACCTGCAGGCCGAGTTCCGCAAGACCAGCCCCTTCATCATGCTGTACCAGCAGACCGAGGTGGCTGCCTACCGCGGCAATGTGGACGGCCTGAAGCTGGGCCCGACCTTCGACAGCAACTACGTGTTCAACGTTTCCAAGCGCTGAGCGCGCCGGCCCCCAAGCTTTGGCCATTCCTGACCCCACGGCCGCCGGCGTGGCGCCGCTCAGCGCAGTGAGCTCGCGCACCGCCGGCCAGCGCCTGGTGCCCCACGCCAGGAGCTTTGCCAACTTCCTGGTGGTGATCCTGCTCACCTACCTGGGCCTGCTCGCGGTCACGTTTTTCATAGGCCGGGTGATCCCGATCGACCCGGTGCTGGCCATCGTGGGCGACCGTGCGCCGGCCCACGTGATCGAACGGACCCGCCAGGAGTTGGGGCTGGACAAGCCGCTTTACCATCAGTTCTACCTCTATCTGGGCAAAGTGCTCAAAGGCGACTTCGGCACCTCGGTGCTGACGGCCAACCCAGTGATGACTGATATCCGGCGTGCCTTTCCTGCCACGCTGGAGCTGGCCAGCCTGGGCATCCTGATAGGCGCGGGCCTGGGCGTGCCGTTGGGCGTGTGGGCGGCGGTGCGGCGCGGCAAGCTGGTGGACCAGGTGGTGCGTGTGATCGGCCTGGTGGGTTACTCTGTGCCCATCTTCTGGCTGGGGCTGATGGCGCTGCTGGTGTTTTACGCGCGCCTGGGCTGGGTCTCGGGGCCGGGCCGCATTGATGTGAGCTATGAATACACGGTCACCCCCGTTACCGGCCTGCTGCTCGTTGATTCCGCCATGGCCAGCGAATGGGAAGCCTTCCGCAATGTGTTCTCGCACCTGATATTGCCGGCCTCGCTGCTGGGCTATTTCGCGTTGGCCTACATCAGCCGCATGACGCGCTCCTTCATGCTCAACGAGCTCGCGCAGGAGTACGTGATCGCCGCGCGCGCCAAAGGCCTGTCTGAGTCGCGCATCATCTGGCGCCATGCGTTGCGCAATGCCATGGTGCCGCTGGTCACGGTGATCGCCCTGTCGTATGCCGGCCTGCTCGAAGGCTCGGTGCTGACCGAGACCGTCTTCGCCTGGCCGGGCCTGGGCCTCTATATCACCAACTCGCTGCAGAACGCCGACATGAATGCGGTGCTGGGCGGCACCATCATCGTGGGATCCGTCTTCGTCGGTCTGAATCTGCTGTCAGACGTGTTGTACAAGCTCCTCGACCCCAGGACACGCATCAGATGAGTTCCTCCAAGGCCGCATCCCTGCGCGACTGGCTCAGTACCGACAGGCCCGGTTCGCGCCGGCAAGCCTTTATGGGCCGGGTGTACCACGGCTGCCGCGATTTTTCGCGCAACCGGCTGGCCATGCTGGGCCTGCTCATTGTCGTGGCGCTGGTGCTGGTGGCGATCTTTGCCGACCTGCTGGCGCCTTACTCGGCCTACAGCGGCGACCTGCGCAGCACGCGCCTGCTGCCGCCTTCATGGGCGCACTGGTTCGGCACCGACGACCAGGGGCGGGACATCTTCTCGCGCATCGTCATCGGCTCTCGCATCACGCTGATGGTGGTCATTCTTGTGGCGGTGCTGGCCGCGCCGCTGGGCCTCATCGTCGGCACCGTGGCGGGCTATGCCGGCGGCTGGGTCGATGCGGTGCTGATGCGCATCACCGACATCTTTCTCGCGTTCCCGCGCCTCATCCTGGCGCTGGCTTTTGTCGCGGCGCTGGGCCCGGGCATACAGAACGCGGTGATCGCCATCGCCATCACTTCCTGGCCGCCTTATGCGCGCATGGCGCGCGCCGAGACGCTGACGATACGCCAGACCGACTACATCGCCGCTGTGCGCCTGCTGGGCGCATCTCCCTGGCGCATCGTGCTGGGCCATATCATGCCGCTGTGCGTGTCCTCGGTGATCGTGCGTGTGACGCTGGACATGGCCGGCATCATCCTGACAGCCGCCGGCCTGGGCTTCCTGGGCTTGGGCGCGCAGCCGCCCATGCCGGAGTGGGGCGCGATGATCGCCAACGGCCGCCTCTACGTGCTGGACCAGTGGTGGGTGGCGGCCGCGCCCGGTGCCGCGATCTTTATCGTGAGCCTGGCCTTCAACCTGCTGGGCGACGGCCTGCGCGACGCGCTGGATCCCAAGGCTGCCAAATGACGATGAACCCGATGACGGAATCCCAAGCGCCCCTGCTGGTGGTCGACGACCTGCGCGTCAGCTTTCCGCGCCGCGATGGCGGCATGACCGAGGCCGTGCGCGGCGTGTCGTTCATGCTGGGCCGCGAGCGCCTGGGCATCGTGGGCGAATCGGGGTCCGGCAAGTCGCAGACCGGCCGCGCCATCATGGGGCTGACCGCGCCCGAAGGCCGCATCAGCGCTAAACGCCTGGAGTTCTCCGGTGTGGACCTGCTCCGCTGCGCACCAGCCGAGCGCCGAGCCTTGCGCGGCGGCCGCGTCGCCATGGTGCTGCAGGACCCGAAGTTCTCCCTAAACCCGGTCATGACGATAGGCGCCCAGATTGTGGAAACCCTGCAGGCTCACAGCCGTGTTTCAAGCACCGAGGCAAGAAGCCGCGCATTGGCGGCGCTGGAGTCGGTGCGCATCGACGACCCGGCGCGTGTCTTCAGGCTTTACCCGCATGAAGTCTCGGGCGGCATGGGCCAGCGCGCGATGATCGCGATGATGCTGATCGCCGACCCGGATCTTCTGATCGCCGACGAGCCCACCTCGGCGCTGGACGTGACGGTGCAACTGCAGGTGCTCTCCATCCTCGACGCCCTGGTCGCCGAGCGCGGCATGGGGCTGATCCTGGTTTCGCACGACCTTCGGCTGGTGTCCACTTTCTGCGACCGCATCCTCGTGATGTACGCCGGCCGGGTGGTGGAAGAGCTGGAGGCCGGCGGCCTTGCGAATGCCACGCACCCATATACCCGCGGCCTGATGGCCTGCCTGCCGCAGCTGGGTGCTTCCACGCATCCGCTGGCCACGCTGGATCGCCGGCCGGAGTGGGCGCTGTGACGATGCAGGCTTCATCCGCATCGCTGGGCCTGGACGTGAACGGCCTGCGCGTGGAGTATGACGGTTTCGCCGCGGTCGAAGGCAGTTCCTTCACGGTAGCCCCCGGCGAAAGCTTCGGCATCGTCGGCGAGTCGGGCTCGGGCAAGTCCACGGTGCTGCGCGCCATCTGCGGCCTCGCGCCGCGCGCGGCCGGCACGGTCCGGCTGCTGGGCCAGGACAGCGCGCCCGGCAGCAAGGCCTTCAGGCGGCAGGTGCAGATGGTGTTCCAGGACCCTTACGGTTCGCTGCACCCGCGCCAGACGGTGGACCGCATCCTGGCCGAGCCGCTGGCCATCCACGGCATCGCCGATGCCGAAGCGCGCATCGAACGCGCGCTGGAGGAAGTCGGCCTGGGCACGAGTTTTCGTTTTCGCTACCCGCACCAGCTCTCGGGTGGGCAGCGCCAGCGTATCGCCATCGCGCGCGCGCTGATCCTGGAGCCGCAAATCCTGCTGCTGGACGAGCCTACTTCCGCGCTCGACGCTTCGGTGCAGGCCGAGGTGCTTAACCTGCTCGAAGAACTGCGCCGCCGGCGCGGCCTGACCTTCATCATGGTGAGCCACGACCTGGCCGTCGTCACCCACCTGTGTGAGAGGCTGATGGTGATGCAGCGCGGCCGGACGGTGGAGATGCTGCCTTCGGCCGACCTAGCGGCCCGTCAAGTCACCAATGCCTACACGCTGAGTCTGATGGAAGCCTCGACCGGATTCAAGCGCCGCGTTGCGGCAAATACTGCCGTGTAAGTTGGCCTGACGCTGGCGCATTGGCGCGTCACGTGCTTTAATTTCTCTTCAACGCACGGAGGCCACCACCATGATCCACTGGGAAGCCCACGCCTGCCTGCCACTGCACCCGGACGCCGATTTCTCGCCCATGGACGCGCTGCGCACCGCGGGCGTCCACTATGTCTCCATCAACGTCGGCATGGACATGAACCCCGTGGCGCAAATCATGGCGGTGATTGCCGCCTTTCGCGCCAAGATCGCGGCCCATCCCGAGCGCTACCAATTGGTCGCCAGTGTGGATGAAATACGCGAGGCCGCGGCGGCGGGCCGGCTCGCCATCGGCTTCGACCTGGAAGGCGCGATCCCCTTGCAGGAACAGCCCGAGATGGTGACGCTCTACCGCGAGCTCGGCGTGCGGCAAATCCACTTTGCCTACAACCGCAACAACAGCGTGGCCGACGGCTGCCATGACGAGGCGCGCGGCCTCACGCCGCTGGGCGTGCGCATGGTGCGGGCCGTCAACCAGGCCGGCCTGTTGATGGACTGCTCGCACACCGGCCGGCGCTGCAGCCTGGACATCATGGCGGCTTCGTCAAAGCCGGTGATCTTCAGCCATGCCAACCCGCTGGCGCTGGTGGAGCATGCGCGCAATATCAGCGACGAGCAGATACGCGCCTGCGCGGCGACCGGCGGCGTGGTCTGCGTCTCGGGCGTCTCGGCTTTCCTCGGCACACGGACACCTGATGTCAACGACATGGCCAGGCATGTGGCCTATGTGGCCGGCCTTGTCGGCGCGCAGCATGTGGGTATAGGCCTGGACATCAGCTTCCGCCAGGATGAACTCAATGACGACCCACCCGGCGATTACGACCCGGCCTACTGGTGGCCCAAGGCCGCCGGTTATGACCGCAGCGTGCAGCGCATGACTTACACCCCGGTCGAGACCTGGCGGCTGCTGCCCGAGGCGCTGCGCCGGGTGGGCCTGGGCGCGACCGAGATCGAGGGCGTGATGGGCGACAATATGATGCGTGTCGCGGGCATTGCCTGGCAGCACGCCTGAGAACCTCATCAAACTACCGGCAGTCCTTCATGTCCTCCATCACGCTCCGCTTCCTGGCCGAACCCAGCACCGTCAACTTCGGCGGCAAAGTCCATGGCGGCACCGTCATGAAATGGATTGACGAGGCCGGTTATGCCTGCGCCACCAGCTGGGCCAAGCGCTACTGCGTCACCGTTTCGGTGGGCAGCATCCGCTTCCAGCGGCCCATCATGATCGGCGACCTGGTCGAAGTGGAGGCCCGCCTGGCCTATACCGGCAACACCAGCATGAACATCTCGGTGGAAGTGCGTGCCGGCGACATGAAAACCGGCCAGATGGCGGTCATCACCGAGTGCCTGGTGGTGTTTGTCGCGATCGACCTGGACGGCAAGGCCCTGCCCATAGAGCCCTGGCATCCGAACACGCCGGGCGACATTGCCTTGGCCCAGCGCGTCAAGGCGCACCTGGACGCCGCGCGCAACATGCAGCTGGCCTGAGCCGCCTCGGTCCACTCATGCAAATGACAGGCCGCGACCTGGCGGCAGCCTTTACTGTGGTCATGCTGTGGGGTGTGAATTTCGTGGTGATGAAATTCGCGCTGCGCGACTTCACGCCTTTCCAGCTGGGAACGGCCCGCTACGTGTTCGCGGCCCTGCCGCTGGTGCTGCTGGTGCGCCCGCCCAAGGTGGCCTGGAAGTGGATTGTGGGCTACGGCCTGCTGCAGGGCGTGGGGCAGTTCGGCATCCTGTTCTTCGCGCTCAAGGTCGGCATGACGGCGGCGCTCGCTTCGGTGCTGCAGCAGACCCAGGTGTTCTGGACGGCGCTGTTTGGGTTTGTGCTGCTGCATGAGCGCGTCAGCCGCCCGTTACAGATTGGCCTGCTGCTCGCGGCCATGGGCCTGGGCTGCTTTGCGCTCAACTATGTGAACCCCTCCGCCGGCACTGCCGCCACCACGCCGCTGGGCTTTGTGCTCACACTGTGCGCGGCGGCCATGTGGGCCATGTCCAACATCGTGGCGCGGCGTGTGCAGCAAAACTACAGCGACTATTCGCCGCTGGCTTTCGTGGTGTGGAGCAGTCTGGTCGCGGTGCTGCCCTTCGCCGCGCTGTCCTGGGCCTTTGATCCGGAAGCGGCGCGCTGGCATTGGATGGAGGCACGCGCTTCGAGTTGGGCGGCCGTGGCCTACCTGGGTTGGGCCGCCACCATTCTGGGCTACGGCCTGTGGACGAATCTGCTCAAGCGCCACCCCGCGAACCGCGTCGCGCCCTTCAGCCTGGGCGTGCCTGTCGTCGGGCTGGCCACCGGCATGCTGGTGCTGGGTGAGGTCGTCACGCCCTGGCAATGGGCCGGTGTGGCCTTCGTGGTAGCCGCGCTGGCCTGCGTGATGCTGGGCGGGCTGATGCTCAGGTCACGTCCGCAACAGGCCTGACCTTGGCCGCCTGCCCGTTGCCGAACCAGGCCGCCAGCAGCTCCAGCGCGTAGCGTACCTTGGCCGGTTGCTCACCGCGGCGCGGCGTGACGGCATGCACCGGCACGTCCGCCATGCGCCAGCCCGGCAGTACCGGCAGCAAGCGGCCCTCGGCCAGCGCCTTGCGATCGTCCTCGCTCACACCCATGCTGATGCCCCAGCCGGCCAGGGCCAGCGCGTGCACCGCCGTGACCTGCGAGGCATGCACCCGGCCTTCCAGCCTCAGGGTTTCGCGCTCGCCCGAGGGCCCCAGCAGTTCCAGCATGTCCGCGCTGCTGTTGCGGTTGCTGGCCAGCCAGTCGTGGCGCAGCAAATCCCGCGGCGTGGCGGGCCAGCCGCGTTCGGCCAGATAGGCCGGCGAAGCGCAGAGCTGGCGCGTCATGCTGCCCAGCTTGCGCGCCACGAGGCTGGAATCCGCCAGCTCGCCCACACGCACCGCGATGTCCACCCGCTCTTCGATCAGGTCTATCAACTTGTCGTCCAGCAGCAGGCGCAGCGTGAGCCGGGGATAGCCGCGCAGCGGCGCCAGGGCCGAGGCCAGCAGGCTGCCGAAGCCTGCCGGCGCGGTCAGGCGCAGCTCGCCCTCGGGTTCGTCGCGCAGGCGCACCAGCGCCTGCTCGGCCTCGCGTGCGGCGCCCACCATCGCCGCGCAGCCGGCGTGGTAGCGCTCGCCTGCCTCGGTCAGCGTGATCCGCCGGGTCGAGCGGTGCAGCAGCGCCAGGCCCAGTGACTGCTCAAGCTGGCGCAAATGCTGGCTCACGGCGGAAGGTGTCATGCCCAGGCGCCGCGACGCCGCTGTGAGCGAGCCCGCCGCCACCACTTCGGCAAACACGGCCATGCGCTTGAGTTGGTCCAGGGATTTGTCGCTCATTGATTAGTTGTACTTCACAGTGTTATCAGATTTTGCCGTCTATTCATCAATCCGTGAAGTAATCAAACTAATGGCTTTCATCCACAGAGGAATTTCCATGAACATCGCACTCATTGGCGCCACCGGATTTATCGGCGCACCCGTACTTTCCGAACTGCTGGGCCGCGGCCACAAAGTCACCGTGCTGGCCCGCAACCCCGGCAAGGTCGCACCGCAAACCGGCCTCAAGGTGCTTGCCGCCGACGCACTCGACGCCAGCCAGGTTGCCAAGGCCGTGGCCGGCCATGATGCCGTCATCAGCGCCTACAACCCCGGCTGGGGCGAGCCGAAGATTTATGACCTGCACCTGCGGGCCAGCAAAGCCATCGTCGACGGCACGAAACAGGCTGGCGTGAAGCGCCTGGTGGTGGTGGGCGGCGCGGGCAGCCTGTATGTGGCGCCCGGCCTGCAACTGGTGGACACGCCGGAATTTCCCACCGAGTACAAGCAGGGGGCGCTGGCCGCGCGCGAGGCGCTGAACCAGCTCAAGCTCGAAACCTCGCTCGACTGGAGTTTTGTTTCGCCCCCCATCGGTCTGGCGCCCGGCGAGCGCAGCGGCAAATACCGGCTCGGCGCTGATGAGTTGCTGCCCGGCCAGGGCGACAAGCCGGCCGGCATCTCGGTCGCCGACCTGGCCGTGGCCATCGTTGATGAGGTTGAGACGCCGCGGCATGTACGGCGCCGGTTTACTGTGGCCAATTGACGCTGATTGGCCTTGCAGCGCTTGGGCCGGGTCTTGCTCCGGCCTTCGCGCTCTCCCTCTTTTACCTCTGTTCCCTCTTCGCCCTCTTCTTGGTTCTGCTGGCCGGGGGTTGCCCGGCGGCAACTTACTTTTCTTTTGCTTCGCCAAAAGAAAAGTAAGCAAAAGAAAAGGCGACCCTGGTTGCTGCGTCCCTCCGCTTCGCTACGGGCAGCCTGTGGTGCTCGGTCCAGACGGGGTCAAAAACAACTCGCTACGCTGCGCTTCGCTCAAACAAGTTTTTGCCCTGATCCGTCTGGCCCTGCGCTCCTCGGCGCATCCACAAGGGGACCCGAATACCGAACAGCCAAATACCAATATCCAACAGCCGAAGACAGAACCCCGAATACCTAAAATCATAAGGACTCGCCATGGCGAGTCCTTGTTGGTATTGGTTCCCGATCCCGATTGCCCCGTCCTGGCTGGGCCGAGGAGCGCAGAGACAAGCGGATCAGGGATCGCGTTGTTTGAGCGTAGCGCAGCGGAGCGAGTTTAGCGAGACCCCGCTTGGCTCGAGCACCGCAGGTTGCCCGTAGCGAAGCGGAGGGACCCAGACTGCGGGTCGCCTTTCTTTTGGTGACTTTTCTTTGGCGAAGCAAAGAAAAGTTACTGGCCGCCGGGCCACTCCCGGCCAGCAGGCCTTAGCAAAGTGAACAGACGAAGCAGAGTAAGAGAGGATAGGCGCGCCGCCGGCGCAAGACCCGGCTCAACCCGGCTCACCCCACCTTCTCTTCTTTCGTCACCAACCAAATCCCATAACAAACCAGCAGCAACGCCACCCCATTCTTCCACTCCAGAAAACTCTCATCCAGAAACACCGCCGACAGCACGGTCCCGAAAATCGGCACCATGAAGTTAAAGACCGTGATCATGCTCACGCGGTTGTACTTCAGCAAAATCGTCCACAGCGAAAACGCGGCGGATGAAAGCACCACGAGGTAGACCATCAGCAGGGTGGACTTGAGGCCGAAGCCCGTCAGCGTGCCGCCGGTGGCGAAGCCGATCAGCAGCAGCGCCAGGCCGCCTATGGCCAGTTGCCAGCCGGTCAGCACCACCGAATCCACGCGCTGCGAGACCTTTTTGCCGTAAATGCTGGCGGCCGAGAGCACAAAGGCGGCGATCACGACAAAGCCTTCGCCCATCAGCGTGAAGTCGAAGCGGAGCAGGCTTTCGCTGAAGTTCACCACCATCACGCCGGCAAAACCCACGATGCAGCCCAGCACCTTGTTGAAGCTGAGCCTGTCGTTCTTGTAGATGTAATGCGCGAGCAGCACGCTGAAAAAAGTGCCCGTTGCGTTCATGATGGAACTCTTCACGCCGGTGGCGTAGGCCAGGCCGATGTAGAAGAAGACGTACTGCACGCTGGTTTGCGTCAGGCCCACAATGGCGACCTGGCCGAAGGTACGCCTGTCCAGCTGAAACACCGGTTTGCGGCTGAGCAGGGCGAACACCAGCAGCACCAGGCCGGCAAAAATAAAACGCCAACCCGCGAACACCAGCTTGGAGGGGATGTCATCGGCGGCGATGTGAAACAGCGTATAGCCGTTCTTGATCGCGGGGTAGGCGCTGCCCCAGAGCAGGCAGCACAGCGAGGCCAGCAGGAAAACCACTTTGCGCTGGGTGAAAAAGGTGGAGCTGTTCAAACCGGATCCGTTGAAAAAAGAAAGCGAAAAGGCATTGCCTGGACGCTGCGAACGCCCAGGTGCGGAAAACAAAAAGTTCAGAGCAGGCGCGCGAGGTAACGCCCGGTATGGCTGGCCGGGTTGGCGGCGATGTCTTCGGGCGTGCCTACGCCCACCACGGTGCCGCCGCCGGCGCCGCCTTCAGGGCCCATGTCGACCAGCCAGTCGGCCGTCTTGATGACGTCCAGGTTGTGTTCGATCACGACAATCGTGTTGCCCGCGTCGCGCAGCTGGTGCAGCACCTTGAGCAGCAGGTCGATGTCGGCAAAGTGCAGGCCGGTGGTGGGCTCATCGAGGATGTACAGCGTGCGGCCGGTGTCGCGCTTGCTCAGCTCCAGCGCGAGCTTGACGCGCTGCGCCTCGCCGCCCGACAGCGTGGTTGCGGCCTGGCCCAGCTTGATGTAGGACAGGCCTACATCCAGCAGGGTCTGCAGCTTGCGCGCGATGGTAGGCACGGCCTTGAAGAACTCGGCCGCATCCTCCACCGTGAGCTCCAGGATCTGCGCGATGTTCTTGCCCTTGTACTGGACTTCCAGCGTCTCGCGGTTGTAGCGCATGCCTTTGCAGACGTCGCAGGGCACATACACGTCGGGCAAAAAGTGCATCTCGACCTTGACCACGCCGTCGCCCTGGCAGGCTTCGCAGCGGCCGCCGGCGACGTTGAAGGAAAAGCGCCCCGCGCCGTAGCCGCGTTCACGGGCCGTGTTCATCTCGGCCATCAGCTCGCGAATCGGCGTGAAGAGGCCGGTGTAGGTGGCCGGGTTGCTGCGCGGCGTACGGCCGATCGGTGACTGGTCGACGTTGATGACCTTGTCGAAATGCTCTATGCCCTCGATCGCCTCGTGCGCGGCGGGTTCCTCGTGCGCGCGGTACAGGGTGCGGGCCACGGCGGCGTACAGCGTGTCGTTGACCAGCGTGGACTTGCCCGAGCCGGAGACGCCAGTCACGCAGGTGAACAGCCCCACCGGGAACTCGACGCTCACGCCCTTCAGGTTGTGGCCGGTCGCCTTGATGACGCGCAGCGCCTGCATGTCGCCCAGCGTGGCCTGGTGCGCCGCCTCGCGCGCGGCGCGGCGTTCGGCGGCCGGGCTTTGCGGAAAGCGCGAGGTTTTTTTCTTCTCGGCGGCTTCAACGGCCTTCACCGTCGGCAGCCAGGGTGTGCGGCGCTTGGGCACGTCAATCTTCAATGTCTGCGCCAGGTATTTGCCGGTCAGGGAGTCGGGGTTGTCCTTCACCTCATCGAACGTTCCCTGGGCCATCACGCGACCGCCATGGATGCCGGCGCCCGGTCCCATGTCGATGACGTGGTCGGCCGCGCGGATCATGTCCTCATCGTGCTCGACCACCAGCACGCTGTTGCCGATGTCGCGCAAATGCTTGAGCGTGCCGATCAGGCGGTCGTTGTCGCGCTGGTGCAGGCCTATGCTGGGCTCGTCGAGCACATACATCACGCCGGTCAAGCCCGAGCCGATCTGCGAGGCCAGGCGTATGCGCTGCGATTCGCCGCCCGAAAGTGTCTCGGCGCTGCGGTCCAGGCTCAAATAATTGAGGCCCACGTCGTTGAGGAATTTCAGCCGCAGGCCGATCTCGCGCACCACCTTGGCCGCGATCTCGGCCTTGGCGCCTTCCATCTTCAGGCTGTTGAAATACGCGAAGCTTTCGCGCAGGGTGGCGCGGCTGATTTCGTAGATTGCCTTGCGCCCGGGCTGGTTTGCGTCAGCCGTGCCCCCGGGGGCGCTGACCAGGTAGACGTGGCGCGCCTCGGTGCGCAGCCGCGTGCCCTCGCAGTCGGGGCAGGGCTGCACGCTGCGATAGCGGGCCAGCTCTTCGCGCACGGCGGCGGAGTCGGTCTCACGGTAGCGGCGCTCGAAGTTGGTGATCACGCCTTCAAAGGGGTGCTTCTTGCTGATCTTCTTGCCAGCGAAGTTGCCCGAGTCCATCACATAGCTGAACTTGATTTCCTCGTCGCCCGAGCCGTGCAGCACGACCTGCTGGACGTTGTCGGGCAGGCTTTCAAAGGCCGTGTCGATATTGAACTTGTAGTGCCTGGCCAGGCTCTCCAGCATCGAGAAGTAATAGCCGTTGCGCCTGTCCCAGCCCTTGACGGCGCCGCTGGCCAGGCTCAGCGAGGGAAAGGCCACCACACGCGCCGGGTCGAAAAACTCCATGTGGCCCAGGCCGTCGCAGCTTGGGCAGGCGCCGACAGGGGAGTTGAAGGAGAAGAGCCGCGGCTCCATCTCGCTGAGCGAATAGTCGCAGACCGGACAGGAGAATTTCGCGCTGAACAGGTGCTCCTTGTCGCCGTCCATTTCGAGCGCGATCGCCTTGCCGTCGGCCAGGCGCAGCGCGGCTTCGAAGCTTTCGGCCAGGCGCTGCTGCAGGTCGGCCCGCACCTTGACGCGGTCTATCACCACGTCGATGTTGTGCTTCTCGGTTTTCTTGAGCTTGGGCAGTTCGTCGAACTCGTAGGCCGTGCCGTCGACGCGAAAGCGCACATAGCCTTGGGACTGCATCTCGGCGAACAGGTCCACGAACTCGCCCTTGCGGTCGCGCGCCACCGGCGCCAGGATCATCAGCTTGGTGTCTTCCGGCAGGGCCAGCACGGTATCGACCATCTCGCTGACGCTTTGCGCCTGCAAGGGCAGGTCGTGGATGGGGCAGAACGGCGTGCCGGCGCGGGCAAACAACAGGCGCAGGTAGTCGTGGATCTCGGTCACCGTGCCCACGGTGGAGCGCGGGTTGTGCGAGGTGGCCTTCTGCTCGATGGAGATCGCGGGCGACAGGCCCTCGATCATGTCCACGTCGGGCTTGTCCATCAGCTGCAAAAACTGGCGCGCGTAGGTGGACAGGCTTTCGACATAGCGGCGCTGGCCTTCGGCGTACAGTGTGTCGAAGGCCAGGGACGACTTGCCCGAGCCGCTCAGCCCGGTGATGACCACCAGCTGGTTGCGCGGGATATCCAGGTCGATGTTCTTGAGGTTGTGCGTGCGCGCACCGCGAATGCTGATGCGCTGCGCCGCCAGGGCCTGGGCCAGGTAGCGGCCCTGCGCGGGCTCGGCCACGTGCCGGCCTTCAGCGGCCTGGGGGGCGAGGTATTTGCTGTCGTCAGGAGAGTTCAAGATGTGGCAGCCGCAAAACTCTCCATCATAGACCGAAGCACTGTTTCAAGCACAATAGCCGCTGAGATGCCACGCCACAGCGGTGAAATCCCCTTTTTGCCCGTTTTGGGCTGCCTTTGTTCCGGTTTTGAGTCTTTTTGACGTTTATCCCTTGTCCCAGTCTTCCGCCCCCCTGACCATGACTGCTACCGAGCGCCGCGCCAGCGCCTCGCTGGCCTCGATTTTTGCGCTGCGCATGCTGGGCCTGTTCCTGGTGCTGCCGGTGTTCGCGCTGGAAGCGGCCAAATACCCGGGCGGCGACGACCCGGCGCGCGTCGGCCTGGCCATGGGCATTTACGGGCTGACGCAGGGCCTGCTGCAGATTCCCTTCGGCATCGCCTCGGACTGGTGGGGCCGCAAGCGCGTGATTATTTCCGGCCTGCTGGTATTCGCCCTGGGCAGCTTCATCGCGGCCTGGGCGCCTGATTTGAACTGGCTGGTCGCCGGCCGCGCGCTGCAGGGCGCGGGCGCCATTTCGGCCGCCGTCACCGCGCTGCTGGCCGATTCCACGCGCGACGAGGTGCGCACCAAGGCCATGGCGCTGGTGGGCGGCAGCATCGCGCTGATGTTTGCGCTTTCGCTGCTGGTCGCGCCCATGCTGGCGGGCTATATCGGCCTGCACGGCCTGTTTGCGTTGACCGGCGCGCTCGCGCTGGCCGGTATCGCGGTGGTCGCCTGGTGGGTGCCGCCTGAGCCGGCGGAACATGCGAACCGCCCGCGCGGCAGCGTGCTCGAGGTTCTCCAGGACCCCGCCCTGCTGCGGCTGGATTTCGGCGTGTTCGTGCTGCATGCGGTGCAACTGGCCATGTGGGTGGCCATACCAGCCTTGCTGGTGGCGGCCGGGCTGGACAAGGCCCGCCACTGGCAGGTCTACCTGCCGGCGGTGCTGGCGTCCTTCCTGGTGATGGGCGTGACACTGTTCCCGCTGGAGCGCCGCGGCTACCTGCGCGCCGCGTTCCTGGGCGCCGTGGGCCTGGTCCTGGCGGTGCAGCTGGGCCTGCTGTGGGTGCTGCACTCCGCTTCGGCGCCTCACGGGCTGAGTGTGCTGGCCGCCTTGCTCCTCCTGTTTTTCTGCGGTTTCAATGTGCTCGAGGCCACCCAGCCCAGCCTGGCGTCCCGCGTGGCGCCCGCGCATGCGCGCGGCGCCGCGCTGGGTGTGTACAACACCTTGCAGTCGCTGGGCTTTTTTGCCGGCGGCGCGGTGGGCGGCTGGGTCACCAAGGCCCACGGCGCGGCGGGGCTTTTCCTGCTGTGCGCGGGCCTGATGCTGGCCTGGCTGGTGGTGGCCTGGCCCATGAGGGCGCCCGGACGCCATGCGGCCCCGGTTGGCGAGGCCTTGCCGGGCCGGCCAGTTAAACTGTGAGTTATTCATAAATAGCAGGCAGGCTCCGTCCTGCCCTGTAGATCAGCTCAGGAGAACCTCTCATGGCATCCGTCAATAAAGTCATCGTCGTCGGCAATCTGGGCCGCGACCCCGAAATGCGCACCTTCCCGAGTGGCGACCAGGTCGCCAACGTCACCATCGCCACCACCGACAGGTGGAAGGACAAGCAGACCGGTGAAATGAAAGAGGCCACCGAATGGCACCGCGTGGTGTTCAACGGCCGCCTGGCCGAAATCGTCGGCCAGTACCTGCGCAAGGGCTCGCAGGTCTATGTCGAAGGCTCGCTGCGCACGCGCAAGTGGACCGACAAGGACGGCCTCGAAAAATACACCACCGAAATCCGCGCCGACCAGATGCAGATGCTGGGCAGCCGCCAGGGCATGGGCGGCCCCGGTGGTGACGACGGCGGTGGCTACGAAGCCCCACGCCAGTCCGCACCCGCGCGTGCGCCGGCAGCGGCAGCCCCGCGCCAGGCACCGGCGGCCTCCAAGGCGCCCAGCGGTTTTGACGACATGGATGACGACATTCCGTTCTGAATACCCGGCACGAAAAGTTCTTTTGATTCAGGCCCGCGCTCCGAGAGGAGGGCGGGCTTTTTCTTTTTCCTGGCTGTCAGTTCATCGCCCGGTGGACCAGCAGCGTGTCCGTGAACTGCTCGAAGCCCACAACCTCACCGCCACGCAGGTGCCACACATGGGCCGCTCGGGCCTGCATGTCCTTTCCCGTGGCGCGGTAGGTGCCGTGGTAGGTCCCGATCCCGACGATGTGTTCGCCGCCGTCGATGAGGCTTTGCAATTCGAAGCGATAGCCGAGCCAGTCCCTGCCCAGTACGGCAAAGACGTTCTCGGCCACCGCTTGCGGCCCGACCCAGGTGCCCGCGCAGGGAAAGCCCGCCATTTCCGTCCAGCGTGCCTGCGGCGAGACATGGGCCATCATCGCGGCCATGTCGGTCTGGGCCGAGGCGGCATAGTGGGCTCGGATGATGTCGATATTCGACATCATTGGCTTCAGCCCCACTTCATCTCACCCTTGGCGACCTTGGCGCCGATCTGCAGGGCCACGCCCATGCCGGCGTCCGGATAGCGTTTGGTCATGGCCGCAATGAGGGCGGCGCTGTCGGCGGCCTTGGCCAGTTCTTCCTCAAAGGCGACGAGGTAGTCGCGGGTGTAGCGGATCGCGCTTGCGTCCACCGCTGCCGTGGGCACCATGTGGCCGGGCACTGCCACGGCGGGTTTGCGCGCCGCCATGGCGTCCAGCGCCTTCACCCATGCGGCGCGGCCTTCGGCGCCCTGCGTGTCGGCGGTCCACACATGGACGCCGGAGAACAGCAGCACGCCGCCGAAGACGGCGTTCAGCGAAGGCACCCAGATATAGCGGCGATTCGCAAGGCCGTCAACGTCGGTGATCTCCAGGGCCTGGCCTTCCAGGCTGAGGCTCTTGCCGTCGAAGGCTTCGGGCATCACGATGTCGGCCAGGGCCTGCGGGCCGTTTTCCTTGAGCTGCGGGCCCCAGGTGGCCAGCTTCTTTTCCACATTGCCCTTGATGGCCGCAATCGTGGCCGGCGCGGCAATCACCTTGGCGTCCGGAAAGGCCGCCTTGATGGGCGCGAGGCTGAAGTAGTAATCAGGGTCGCTCTGGCTGATGTAAATGGTGGTGAGCTTTTTGCCCGTGGCCTTGATGGCCTCGGCCAGGGCCTTGCCGTTGGGCAGCGTGAAGCCCCCATCGATCAGCACGGCCTCGCGGTCGCCCGAGATCAGGACCGGGGCACGGAAGAATCCGTGCTCGCCGGCGGGAAAGTGTTTCCAGGTCAGGTTGGTATTTGCGGACATAGCGTCTTTCACTCCTAGGATGGCCGTCGCGACACCCGCGGCGGCTACAGTTTTAAGGGCTTCTCTTCGTGTGGTCATGGTTTTTTTGCTTTCTTACGGTTGACTAAAAGGTCTGCAGGTTCAGGCCGCTTCCAGCTCGCTGAGGAGCGCAGCCGGGTTGGAATAGAAATTCGCATGGTTCACGACCCAGCGCTTCGCGCCGGATTCGGCAACCAGGGTGGGCACGCCGCGAGCGCCGAACTCCCGCATCAAGGCCTGCGCCCGGCCGGTACGGGCCTGGTTGGCCGCGAGAAGGTCCGTGTCGGGGTGAGCGAGCATCGCTGCCGCCTGCTCCAGGCCCAACCCTTGCAGAAGGCCGGCCAGCGTCGCCAGCGAGGTCACGTCCTTGCCATCCACATAGCGCGCACTTTGTATGGCCTTGAGCGCGTCCAGTTCCTTCGCCGGCGCCGTCAGGGACACGGCCGTCAACGCCACCGTGGCCGGGCCGCTGTCGAAAAGCCGCTGGCGATCACCGAGAACCTGCTGGCGGTACTGCTCGCTGAAGGGCTGCCCGGTCAGGCGCTCAATGCGCTGGTCGTTGGACCAGGCATAGGCGGCGAATTCGCTATTCATGGGCCTTGCGCCGGTGCCTGAGAACAAGCCGGCCGGCAGCAATTCGAGCTTCACCGCGGGACTTTTCACCAATGCGGACACCAGCGGCGCGGCGCCGTAGCACCAGCCGCACAGCGGGTCGAAAAGGTATTGCAGGGTCTTGTTCATAGGCTTGCCGAGATGCTTTCTGAGTCCATGGGAGCGATGGTAGGCATCAAGCATTGACTGTTAAAGACATCTCTGCTAAACACAATGTATGTTTAAAGCAAACAATCAAGATGACAACAACCTTGGAGGGCTTGGCAACCTGCGGCGCCTGGCCTACTTTGTGGCGGTGGTGGAAACCGGCTCCTTCACCGCGGCGGCGGACCGCCTGGGCATCACCAAGGCAGTGGTCAGCCAGCAGGTTGCGCGGCTGGAGCGCGAATTCCGCACCTCGCTGCTGGTTCGTACCACGCGCAAAGTGCAGCCCACAGAACTGGGGCAGGCCTTTTACCGACGCTGCGCGCTGATCCTGCGCGAGGCCGAGAGTGCCTTTGACGACCTGGCTGAAACCTCGGCGGAGCCCTCAGGCATGCTGCGGCTCACCGCGCCCTTTGACTATGGGGTCGGCGTCGTGGTACCGGCTATTGCCGCCTTCACCCGGCGCTATCCCGCGTGCAGGGTCGATGCGGTCATGAGCGACCAGACGCTGGACCTTATGTCCGGTAACTTTGAACTGGCGATCCGTGTCGGCTGGCTGGCGGAAACCAGCTTGCAGGCCCGCAAAATAGGCTCCTTCCGGCAATTGCTGGTGGCGCCTCCGTCCATGCAGCCGCAGGTGGCGCGGCTCACGCGCCCGCAAGACATTGCCGATCTTCCCTTTGTCGCCAATACCGCCTTGCGTGAGCACCTCAGCTGGAACTTCTCGCTCAACGAGATCGAACGCCAGGCCGTGAATGTGCAGGCCTCGATTTTTCTCGACGCCACCCTCGCCGTGCGCGAAGCCGTCTGCCAGGGCGCGGGGCTTTCGGTGCTTCCGGACTATGCGGTCGCGGCTGATCTCGCAGCCGGCCGCCTGATCCAGGTACTGCCGCAATGGCAGCTGCCCTCGGGCGGCATCCATGCGGTGTTTCCGGCCGCGCGCTTTCGGCCTGCCAAGGTCCGCGCCTTTGTCGACCTGCTGGCGGAGAGGGCCCAGCAGGGGCAGGCCGCGGGCGGCGCGAAGCTAGGTTGAGAGGCTGAGTTTCAGCAGCGCCGCCCCGGCTGCCGCGCCCTGCCTCCTTCCAGCGCAATGAACACGGCATGGCTGGCGCCGATCGGGCTATGGCCGCGTGCGCGCCTGGCGCCCGCGGCAGCCCTGCGCGCCAGCGCCGCGAAGCCCCGGGCCGCCACAAAAGCCAGGAAGGCCGCCGCACTCAAGGGCCGGGCCAGCAGCGCGGCGGCGAGGCCTGGGCGGTAAGGCTCCCAGTACAGGCTCACGCCTTGCGCGCTTTCCGCAGGTTCGATGACAGCGTTCTCGTGGTCGCCAATGCGCACGCGATGGCCGGCCTCGATGAAGTGGTCGCCAGGGTCCTTGCCGCGCGTGAGCCAGAGCCGGCCTCGCAGCACGGTCAAATCGCCGCCGGCGCGGGGCAGGCGCAATGCCTGGCCGGGCAACAGGCGCCGGGTTCCGCCGTGAAACACGGCGTCTTTGGGTTTCGTGTTCATATACAAGCTCTTGAGGTTTATTGGGGGGATGCCGCAGGTGCCGCCGCCGGGCATCAAAGCCCGGCAAGGGCGTGCAATGCGGGGTTGTCGATCTGGCCGGCAAGCAGCCTGGCCGCCGCCGTGCTGGCGCCGTCGCCCAGTGCGCCGCGGTGCAGGCAGGCACGCACCGTAAGCTCACGCATGCCGCTGCGCGCGGCCAGTTCCTGCAGCTCGTTGATCCAGGCCGAGGCCTGGGGCATGGCCTGCGCGACCGCGATGCCGCACAACGCATCGAGCGCGTAACCCTTGCCCCACAGATAAGCATCGGGCAGGCGCACGCAGCGCGCCAGCGCGTCGACCAGGATTTCGGCCGCGCGTTGCGGTTCGCCGCGTGCCATGGCCACGCGCCCCAGTCCCCGGCCGGCGATGCCTTCCCAGCAGGGGTCGCCGATCTGGCAGCCCAGCGCGAAGGCGTGCTCGAAACGGTTCGCGGCCGCCTCCACGTCGCCGCGCAGCAGGTCGATTTCGGCGCGCAGCGATTGCGGCCAGGGCACAAAAGCGGTCCAGCCCGGCTGGGCCAGGGCCACCGACTGGTCCAGCGCCTCGGCGGCGGCATCGAGTTCACCGTGCAGCAGCAGCGCCCGTCCCAGCATGGACAGCGCATAGGCACGCTGCTTGGGGTCGCCCGCCGCCGCGCCCAGCGCATCGGCTTCGCGCAGCAGACTGATGGCCGCCGCGTAATGCGCGGTGTCGCTGAGGGCGCTGCCGTGCACGGTGGCGATGCGCGCCTGTTCGGCGCGGTCGGCGCCCGCGAGAGGCGCGGCGCGTTGCAGCCAGGCCAGCGTGCGTTCATAGCGGCCGCGCAGGAACTCGACATAACCCAGCTCGCGGCAAGCCGCCGCGGCGAGCGCCGGTGAGGCGTCCTGGCCCACCTCCAGTGCTTCATGCAGCGCCGTGGCGCCTTCCTCGTCGCGGCCCCGGGCGGCATGCACCAGCGCGCCGCCCAGGGCCACACGGGCACGCGCGCGCAGCGCCGCGTCGCCGGTGGCATCGGCCTCGACGATGGCGCGGCGCAGGCACTGCAGGCCGGCGTCGAGTGCGCCTGCGCCAATCGCGGCCTCTCCGGCCTCCAGCTGCGCCAGTGCCGCGGCACGCCCGGTGGCCGGCCGCGCGATGGGCGTTGCGGTAGCCGTGCGCAAGGCGGCATCGAGCGTGGCGCCGGGCTGCACACCGAGTTCGCGCCCGAACAACTCTCGGCAGGCGGCGGCCTGGCGCGCCGCGCCCACGCCGTCACCGCAAGCGGCGAGGCTGCGCACCAGCAGTGCCTGGTAGTTTTCGTCCAGCGGGTTGTGGCGCACCAGCCGGCCGGCCAGCGTGGCTGCTTCCGCCGTGGCGCCTGCCGCCATGCGGGCCAATGCGGCCTCGCGCAGCACGGCTTCGGCGGCGGCCTGGAGGTGGCGGCGTTCCGCGGCGAGCCAGACCTCGAAGGCCGGGCTGCCTGAAAAACTCATGCCCTCCAGCAGCTCGCGGTCCAGGCCGGGCGCGCACAGTGCTTGCGCCCAGCTTCCCGACAGCACCGCCCGCAGGTCGACATAAGTTGCCGGCGCCGGCGCAAGCTCCAGCAGCTCGCCGCGCAAGTCCTCGCTGCCCAGCAGGCGCCGCAGCTCGCTGAGGTTCCAGCGCAAGGCGGCCAGCGGGTCCTCCGCATCTTCGAACAACAATCCCGCCAGGTGCTTGCGGCTGACCGGCGCTTCGCTGCGCACCAGGTAGGCGAGCAGGCCCCAAACCTTGTGCCCGCGCGGCGCCGGCAGGGGCTGGCCGCCGCGCTCCACCCGCGGCGGGCCGAGCAGGTGGATGGCAAGCCCCAAAGGCGGTGTGTCGTTCGGGGCTTGCGAACTCACAGTCGGGCCTCAGGCTTCGGCGGTGGTGGGATCTATGACGCCGGTGACCCGCGCGACGGAGTCCGCCGGGAAACCGCCCCGGCGCGCATGTTCCCTCACGAGATCCTCGCTGGCCGCGTTGTAGACGCAGTACATCTTGCCGCCCGTCACGTAGCTCTGGACCCACTGCACGTCGGGCCCGAGTTCGCGCAGTACGCCGCACGATTTCTGGGAAATGGAGTGCAGCTCGGCCGGCTTGAGGGCGCCGAGTCCGGGGATGGCACGTTCGATCACGAATTTGGGCATAACAGTCTCCGTTGAGTTGATGGAGACCCGAAGATAGGCAGTGTACGTGTGAGCCACCGTGTGAGGAAGAAGCCTCGCATGGAGATATTTGCCTATTTGATTTGTGCCTTTTTTCTTACAAATCGGCAGAAGCGGATGCGCTGTTCATGGATAGCATCGGGGTGGTTGCCGCCCTGCGGGTGCGGTCGGCACAACACTTCCAAGAAAATGATGAATCGTTTCCCCTTGCTTTCGCCTTTCTCGCCGCGCGGCATCCTGCGCGGCATGGCCTTGCTGCTGGGCGGGCTGTGCGTAGCCGCACCGGCGCTGGCCGGCGGCAACACCGAACCCATCACCGACATTCTTCCGGCGACGGGCAGCGCCGGGCTCGGCGTGGTCACGCGCGTCGAGCGCTCGCCCTACAAGGACGCGGGCACCCGCTACGACCTGCTGCCGCTCTATCTTTACGAGGGCGAGCGCCTGTTCCTGCATGCCAACCGCGGCGGCGTCAAGCTGCTCAACGGCGACGAGCGCCGGCTGGACCTGTTTGTGGAGCAGCGCCTTGAAGGCTTTCCCACTGAGCGCCTGCCGGCCAGCCTGGCCGGCATGTCGGCGCGCGACTCCGCCATCGACCTGGGCTTGGGCTATCGCTGGCGCCAGCCCTGGGGCACGCTGCAGGCCGAGCTGGTGCACGACATCGGCAACACCTACAAGGGCAATGAGTTTCGCCTGGGCTACAGCTACGACTGGCGTTCCGGCCCCTGGATGCTGCGCCCCAGCCTGACAGTGGCGTTTCGCGACGCCAAGCTCAACAACTATTACTACGGTGTCGAGCCCGGCGAGGCCACGGCCGCCCGCCCCGCCTATGCGCCGGGCGCGGGTGTTCAAACGTCCCTGGGCCTGTATGGTTCTTATGACCTCACGGAACGCTGGCGCCTGCTGGCTGGCGTGTCGGCGACCTTCCTGGGCAACAAGGTCAAGGACAGCCCCATCGTGCAAAAAAGCGTGCTGCCCGCGGTCTATGTGGGCGCGGCCTATGACTTCGGCGGCCACAAACGCGAATGGGCCGAGAACGATACGCCCACCTACTTCAAGCTGCTGTACGGCAAGTCCACCGAGGACGGCTGCCACCTGGCCAAGATCATCACCGCGCAGTGCCTGTCCACGGCCAAGACCAATGCGACCAGCATCACCGGCATTCAGGTCGGCAAACCTTTTCTCAACAACGTGAACGGCTGGCCGCTGGATTTCATCGGCTATGTGGGCCTGACGCACCACAACGAGCGGGGGCTGCAGCCCAATGGCGTGCAGCTCGACCTGTTCATGAAGGCCGTGTACTCAGGCTTTCCGTGGAGCGAGCGCGTGAAGACCCGGCTGGGCCTGGGCGTGGGGGTGTCGTGGGCACAGCGGGCGCCTTACATCGAGGCCTCCAGCCTCGCGGCCAACGGCAAACAGGCCTCGCGCGTGCTCAATTTCCTGGACCCCACGCTGGACGTGAGCCTGGGCGACCTGATCGGCTACCGGCCGCTCAAGGAAACCTATATCGGCTTCGGCGTGTCGCACCGCTCGGGCATCTTTGGTTCGTCGCGCCTGCTGGGCAATGTCAACGGCGGCTCCAACTACATCTATACCTACGTTGAAACGGCGCTGTGACGCGCGGCGCCCGCGGCGGGTGATGCGATCGCTGGCATGTTTTGCACATTGCTGGCGGTGATCACGCCGCCGCCCAGGCAGACCTCGCCCTGGTAGAGCACGGCTGATTGGCCCGGCGTTACCGCCCACTGTGCATCGCTAAACACCAGCTCGCAGCTGTCGCCCAAGGCCTGGCGCAACTCGCAGGCGGCGTCCGCCTGGCGGTAGCGCGTCTTGGCTGCCATGGCGCCGGGCGCGGGGGCACCGCCGGCCACCCAGCTGCAGTCCTGCGCGGTGAGCACCGTCGATTGCAGCCAGGGGTGGTCATGGCCTTGCACCACCCACAGCGTGTTGGTGTCGAGGTCCTTGCGCGCCACAAACCAGGGCTCGTGCTCGCCTACGCCGCGTAGCCCGCGCGCCTGTGCGGCCTTGAGGTCCGCGCCCTTGGCTTTCACGCCGCCTATACCCAGGCCCTGGCGCTGGCCCAGCGTGTAAAAAGACAGGCCCACATGCTCACCGAGCACGCGGCCCTTGTCGTTCTTGATGGGGCCGGGCGCCTTGGCGATGTAGCGGTTCAGGAAATCGCGGAAAGGGCGCTCGCCGATGAAGCAGATGCCGGTCGAGTCTTTTTTCTTCGCATTGGGCAGGCCGATCTCATCGGCGATGCGGCGCACTTCGGTCTTGTGCAGCTCGCCTACCGGGAACAGCGTCTTTGACAGCTGCGCCTGGTTCAGGCGGTGCAGGAAATAGCTCTGGTCCTTGGCCGGGTCCAGGCCCTTGAGCAGCTCGTGCAGGCCGGTGGCTTCGTTTTTGCGCACCCGTGCATAGTGCCCCGTGGCGATTTTCTCGGCGCCCAGGCGCATGGCGTGGTCCAGGAAGGCCTTGAATTTGATCTCGGCGTTGCACAGGATGTCGGGGTTAGGCGTGCGGCCGGCCTGGTATTCGCGCAGGAATTCGGCGAACACGCGGTCCTTGTAGTCGGCCGCGAAGTTGACGTGTTCTATCTCGATGCCGATCACGTCGGCCACGGCGGCGGCGTCGACGAAATCGATATTGGACGAGCAGTATTCGCTGTCGTCGTCATCTTCCCAGTTCTTCATGAAGATGCCGATGACCTCATGGCCCTGCTGTTTCAGCAGGTGCGCCGTCACCGCGGAGTCCACCCCGCCGCTCAGGCCGACGACGATCCGTTGCCGCCTGCCCTCGTGGCTGTGTGTGTTGGTTTGCATGTTGCCCATGGCCTGATTGTAAAAAGATGAACATTTTTGCGCCCGCCGCCGGCCTTGCGGCCCTGCTGGCTATACGGCCTGCGGCTTGCAGCAGGTGTTCAAGGACGAAAACCAGCGGATTTGCAGAGCCGTTCGGACTATTGTCGATAACCGCGCTGCGCCATCCCAGCCGTTTTCGGTGCGGTTTCCCGCAGAATGAAATGCTCCCATCTCCACAGGAGCCGCCACATTGCAACGACGTCAATTTCTCTTTCGCACCGGCCGGGCCGCCATGGCTACCGGCATGGCCGCCGGGCTGCCATGGCTTACGTCGCTGGCCCAGGCCGCGGGCCTCAAGCCCGTGGGCAAGCCCCAGGCCTTCGACTACGCGGCGCTCAAGGGCCAGGCGCGTGACCTGGCGGCCAAGCCCTATCGGGCCCGGGCCATCGCCTTGCCCGCCGGCATTTCGAACCTGAACTGGGACCAGCACCAGGCCATCCGCTTTCGGGACGACCATGCCTTGTGGGGCGATGACAAGCTGCGTTTCGTGGCTAAGTTTTTCCACCTCGGCCTTTTTTTCAAGACGCCGGTGCGCATGCATGAAGTGAGCAACGGCCAGGCACAGGAACTGGCCTATGACCCGGCCATGTTTGACTACGGCAAAAGCGGTGTGCAGGGCGACAAGCTGCCCGCCGATCTCGGCTTTGCGGGCTTTCGCCTGAACTTCCATACCGACCCAGTGCGCGACGTGGCGGCCTTCCTGGGCGCCAGCTACTTTCGCGCGGTGGGCGGCGAGTGGCAGTACGGCCAGTCGGCGCGGGGCCTGGCCATCGACACGGCGCAAACCTTCCCGGAGGAGTTTCCGGACTTCGTCGGCTACTGGCTCGAAAAGCCGGACCCGAAAGCCAATTCGCTGACCGTGTACGCCCTGCTGGATTCGCCCAGTGTCAGCGGCGCCTACCGTTTTGTGATCACGCCCGGCGACACGCAGGTCATGGACCTGGACGTGGCACTGTATCCGCGTAAAACCATAGACCGCCTGGGCATCGCGCCGTGCACCAGCATGTTCCAGACCGGGGAAAACGACAGGCGCATGGGCTGGGACTGGCGTGGCGAGATCCACGACACCGACGGCCTGGCCATGCATAGCGGCACCGGCGAACGGCTGTGGCGCCCCTTGACCAACCCGGCGCAGCTGCAGTTCAACGCCTTCCAGGATGAGAACCCGCGCGGCTTTGGCCTGATGCAGCGCGACCGGAACTTTGACCACTACCAGGATGACGGCGTGTTTTACGACAAGCGTCCCAGCCTTTGGGTCGAGCCCAAGGGCAGCTGGGGTGCGGGCTCGGTGCAGCTGGTGGAAATCCCGACCGCGGACGAAACCTTTGACAACATCGTGGCCTTCTGGAACCCCAAGGACAAGCCGCAGGCAGGCCAGGAGCTGCTGTTTGCCTACCGGCTGCACTGGGGCGGCAGGCCGCCCGCGGCGGAAGCACCACTGGCGCGCTGTGTGGCCACACGCACCGGCCTTGGCGGAGTGGTCGGGCAAAAGCGTACGGTCTACACCCGGCGGTTTGTGGTCGATTTTGCGGGCGGCGACCTTGCGTTGCTGACTTCCAAGGCTCAGGTCAAAGCCATGATCACTGTCTCGCGCGGCACGACGGAGTTGGTGTCGGCCCGTCCGCTGGATGCCATCCAGGGATGGCGCGCCATGTTCGACCTGCGCCCCGACGGCGAGAGCACAGCACCCATTAACCTGCGCCTGTATTTGCAGCTGGACGGCCAGCCCCTGACCGAGACCTGGCTCTACCAGTGGACGCCGCCGCCCATGGCGCAGCGGATTCTTTACTGAGTTGTTGAGTTACTGAGGCTTGGGCTGGACCAGCGGCGCATGCACGCTGGGATCCGTGGTCACCAGGTCCAGCGGATAGCGCTTGCCGGCCAGGTAGTCCTCCAGGCAGGTCAGCAGCAGCGGGCTGCGGTGCATGGGGACGCTTGCCCGTATTTCGTCGGCTGTCAGCCAGACGGTGCGCACAATGCCCTCGTCCAGCGCCTGGCCGGGCATGTGTTCGCCGAGCTCGCCGCAAAACGCGAAACGCAAATAGGTAATGTCCAGCGCTTCATCCTGGCCGGGCACAGCCCGCTCAAAGCGCGACAGGTAGACGCCGACGATGGCCGTGGGCTTGAAGTGCCAGGCGGCTTCTTCCAGTGTTTCGCGGGCGCAGGCCTGCACCGGGCTTTCGCCCGGGTCCAGGTGGCCGGCGGGGTTGTTGAGCTTCAGGCCGTCGCGGGTTTGCTCCTCCACCAGGAGGAACCTGGGGACGCCGTCGATGACTTTTTCTATGACCGCAGCGACCGTGACGCTGGGTTTCCATCGGTTGTTCATGGCGGTGATTATCAGCGGCGCGCGTGACATTTTCTGTGGGTATTTATTTCTCCTTCCCCCGCTGGGGGAAGGTTGGGATGGGGGCCGGCTGCGTTTGAAGTTGCGCTGGGATGGTTAAGGCCGTCGGCCCCTACCCCAACCCTCCCCCAGCGAGAGAGGGAGCAAGAGGGTTTGCGCCGAAGCCCTCTGCAAAACTCTCCCTGAGGTGCTCGACAAAGCACTGCACGGCCTTGGGCACCTGGGCCGACCAGGGCCTCAAGGCATAGATGCGTTCGCCGAAGAAGCCCTGCACCTGCCACTCGGGCAGCACGTGCACCAGGGGCGAGGGCTGGCCGCCGCCCGCGGGCGCGCTGAAGTCGGGCAACAGCCCTATGCCCAGGCCGGCCACCAGCGCCTCGCGCAATACTTCGCTGTTGTTGGCCTTGAGCGTGCCGGTGATGTTGACGCCGACCTGTTCACGCGACTTGCGTTTGCCCTTGCGCACAAAAGTCCAGCTGGCCGCGTTGTGGCTGCCCAGGTAGAGCAGGCAGTCGTGCGCGGCGAGTTCGGCGGGCTGGGTGGGAATGCCGCGCCGCGCCAGGTAGTCGGGGCTGGCCAGCAGGATGGAGCGTGTTTCGCACAGCACCCAGGCCACATGGGTTTCGGGCGGCGTGTTGGTGTGGCGTATCGCCAGGTCGAAGCCCTCGTTGGCCAAGTTCACAAAACGGTCGGTCAGCTCGAGTTCGATGTGGATGTCGGGATAGCGCTTGAGGAAGGCCGCCACGCAGGGGGCCAGATGCTGGCGCCCGAGCGCCACCGGCGCCGTCACGCGTATCAGGCCGCGCGGCGTGCCCACCAGGTCTTTCACGGCCGAATAGCTTTCGCTGATGCGGGCAAAGGCCGGCTGCATGCCGTTGACCAGTTGCTGGCCAGCTTCGGTCAGGCCGACCGAGCGCGTGGTGCGCCGCACCAGCATCACGCCGGCGGCGCGCTCCAGCTCGCTGATGCGCATGCTGGCCGAGGCCTTGGAGACGCCCAGGCGGCGCGCCGTCTCGGTGAAGCTGCGGGTGGCGGCCAGCACCGTCAACAGGTGCAGGTCGGCCACAAGGGGGGAGAGCTGGTCGGAGGACATGGCGTGGAAGCACCGGGCCGCCCCAGGCTTTGATTGTTCAGGAATATGAACAATGTAATCACAAAAGAGGGAGTTATCAATCCGGCCCGGCAGGCCTAGACTGCATCAATCCGCCCCCTGCGGGGCGCCATCAACGCTACGACGTTCCAGAGGATTCCCCATGTCTTTATCGCCCGCCACCGCTCCCCTGGCCACCATAGGCCACTACGTCAACGGCCGTGTGGCCGCCCCCACTTCGGGCCGCAGCCAGGAAGTCTTCAATCCCGCGACGGGCGCGGTGTCCGGCCATGTCGCGCTGGCCAGCACGGCCGAGGTCGATGCCGCCGTGGCCAGCGCGCGGGCGGCGTTCCCGGCCTGGGCCGACACGCCGCCGCTGCGCCGCGCGCGTGTGCTGTTCAAGTTCCTGGAGCTGCTCAACCAGAACAAGGACAAGCTCGCCCACATGATCACCGCCGAGCACGGCAAGGTTTTCACCGATGCTCAGGGAGAGGTCTCGCGCGGCATCGACATCGTCGAATTTGCCTGCGGCATCCCGCAATTGCTCAAGGGGGACTTCACCGACCAGGTCTCCACCGGCATCGACAACTGGACGATGCGCCAGCCGCTGGGCGTGGTGGCCGGCATCACGCCTTTCAACTTCCCGGTGATGGTGCCGATGTGGATGTTCCCCGTGGCGATTGCCGCCGGCAACTGCTTTGTGCTCAAGCCCAGTCCCATAGACCCCAGCCCCAGCCTCTTCATGGCCGACCTGCTCAAGCAGGCCGGCCTGCCCGACGGCGTGTTCAATGTGGTGCAGGGCGACAAGGAGGCGGTCGACGCGCTGCTGGTGCACCCGGACGTGAAGGCCGTGTCTTTTGTCGGTTCCACGCCGATCGCCAACTACATCTATGAAACCGGCGCTCGCCACGGCAAGCGCGTGCAGGCCCTGGGCGGCGCCAAGAACCACATGGTGGTCATGCCCGACGCCGACCTCGAGCAGGCGGTGGACGCGCTGGTGGGTGCTGGCTACGGCTCGGCCGGCGAGCGCTGTATGGCGATCTCGGTGGCGGTGCTGGTCGGCAATGTGGCCGACAAGCTGGTGCCCATGCTGGAGGCGCGCGCCAAGGCCCTGGTCATCAAGAACGGCGTGGAGCTGGACGCCGAGATGGGCCCCATCGTCACCGCGGTAGCGCACCAGCGCATCACCGGCTACATAGACACCGGCGTGAAGGAAGGCGCCAGGCTGCTGGTCGACGGCCGCGGCTTCAAGGGCGCGCAGGCCGGCGCCGGCTGCGACAAGGGCTTCTGGATGGGCGGCACACTGTTCGACCACGTCACGCCCGATATGCGCATCTACAAGGAAGAAATTTTCGGCCCGGTGCTGGGCTGCGTGCGCGTGAAGGATTTTGCCGAGGCGGTGGATCTCATCAACGCGCATGAGTTCGGCAACGGCGTGAGCTGCTTCACCCGCGACGGCCATGTGGCGCGCGAATTCAGCCGCCGTATCGAGGTCGGCATGGTCGGCATCAACGTGCCCATCCCGGTGCCCATGGCCTGGCACGGCTTCGGCGGCTGGAAGAGAAGCCTTTTCGGCGACATGCACGCCTATGGCGAAGAGGGTGTGCGCTTCTACACCCGGCAGAAATCCATCATGCAGCGCTGGCCCGAAAGCATAGGCAAAGGCGCCGAGTTCGTGATGCCGACGGCCAAATAGCACGGGCCCAAGCCGGGCGAGACAGCCCCTTTCGAACCTGTTCACGGTCTAAACGGGGCCGCGCTTGCCCTCCGGGTTGGGGTGAAATCGGGCGATTGAGCCACCCAGGCCCTTGCATGGGCATTAGCCCATGCGGCGTGCCCGGTCGGCCCACTCATCCCGATTGCATCCCAACGCGGCCCCGTTTAGACCGTGAACAGGTTCTTGGCCGCATGAATGGCTGAGGGGGCTTTTTTATAAGTGCCCTTATGCCGGCCAAAAACTATAGACTCCCTTGACAAAAAATCGCAAAAAACTCATGTAAGCTTCATGACAGGTATAAAACACACCCGCAGACACCACATCGCGCACAAGCCCGCCCGCGGGCTGATGTCCACCAAGCCCATACCAACACACTGAGGAGAGACCCATGCTGATTGGGGTACCCGCCGAAATCACGGCCGGAGAAACACGCGTCGCCGTCACGCCCGAGACGGCCAAAAAGCTCAAGGCCCAGGGGCACACCGTCAGGGTGCAGTCGGGCGCAGGCGTCGCCGCCAGTGTTCCCGACGAGGCCTACACGGCCGTCGGCGCCGAGATCACCGACGCGGCGGGCGCCTACGGTGCCGATATCGTGCTCAAGGTGCGTTGCCCGCTGGACAGCGAAATGGGCCTGGCCAAAGCCGGCGGCGTGCTGGTCGGCATGCTCAATCCTTTCGATGCCGCCGGCCTGCAGCGCCTGGCTGCCGGCAAGCTGACTTCTTTCGCGCTGGAAGCCGCGCCGCGCACCAGCCGCGCACAAAGCATGGACGTGCTGTCTTCCCAGGCCAACATCGCCGGTTACAAGGCCGTGATGATGGCGGCCGAGCGCTACCAGCGCTTCTTCCCCATGCTCATGACGGCGGCCGGAACGGTCAAGGCCGCGCGCGTGGTGATCCTGGGCGTGGGTGTCGCCGGCCTGCAGGCCATCGCCACCGCCAAGCGCCTGGGCGCGGTCATCGAGGCCAGCGACGTGCGGCCGAGTGTCAAGGAACAGGTCGAATCCCTGGGCGCGAAATTCATCGACGTGCCCTATGAAACCGACGAAGAGCGCGAAGCCGCCGTCGGCGTGGGCGGCTATGCCAGGCCCATGCCGCCCAGCTGGCTGGAGCGGCAAAAGGCCGAGGTCGCCAAGCGCGTGGCGCAGGCCGACGTGGTCATCACCACGGCGCTGATCCCGGGCCGCGCGGCCCCGGTGCTGGTGACCGAAGAGATGGTCAAGGCCATGAAGCCCGGCAGCGTGATCGTCGACCTGGCCGCCCCGCAGGGCGGCAACTGCCCGCTCACCGAAGCCGGCAAGACCGTGGTCAAGCACGGCGTGACGCTGGTCGGCGAAACCAATGTGCCGGCGCTGGTCGCGGCCGATGCCAGCGCGCTGTACGCGCGCAACCTGCTCGACTTCCTCAAGCTCATCATCACCAAAGAGGGCCAGCTCAAGATCGACCTGGAAGACGATATCGTCGCGGCCTGCCTGATGACGCAGGACGGAGAGGTCAAAAGAAAATGATTGACCGGCTACTTTCGCTGGCAGTACTCACAGCTGCAATGGCTGTTTTGCCTGCGCATGCCGAAACCGTGAAGGTAGGCAGGGCCAACATCGAACTGCCGGAAGGAAACTGGAAAGCGCTCGCGACCAGCGATGGGCAAGACAAGGTGGATGGCAACGGCACGGGTGGTGTGCTGCCGACCGAAACTCGCTCGTTTGCTTTTATCTCGGGCGGCCGCGTGATGGCTATCCTTTATGTGAACTCGTCAAAGGGCGGGGGGTTGCGTGTTAACTGGGTCAATACCTGCACGAGTAACCAGAACGTCCATGCCGTGAATCTGACGGAAAACCCCAATGCGCTCGAATGCATCCGGGCCTCAGTCCCTTTGAAAGCGGAGCCGTATCTTAAGCGTGCCATGCCGGAGGTGTTGAGTGCCCTGGAAAGCGATGGTTTGGCGGTGCCGCCGGCCTTGCAGTTCATCGGCGTCAGTGTAGGCAGCTCCGGTGGCACCAGCATGCAAGTCAACCTGCTTGCGGTGCCGAGTTTTCTGGGTTTGCAAGGCGAAGAAGCTTCAACCCCTCCGGCAAGAGTGAAGCCCGGCCAGCTTATATGGGCGCGCCAGCTGGCGGCTGCTGTCAAGGGCAGCGTTTACTCCATGAGCGGCAACATGACCCTCCCACCCCTGGCATTCGCCACTCCCCGCGTTACTTCATCAACTTCTCAATAGCAATAGGCGATCATGGAAGCAGTTTCTCCCACCATCATCAACCTGATTATTTTTGTACTGGCCATCTACGTGGGTTACCACGTGGTGTGGACTGTCACGCCGGCCCTGCACACGCCGCTGATGGCGGTAACCAACGCGATCTCGGCCATCGTGATCGTGGGCGCCATGCTCGCGGCCGCGCTGACCGAAACCCCTCTTGGTAAAACCATGGGCTGGCTGGCGGTGGCGCTGGCGGCGGTGAACGTCTTCGGCGGCTTCTTGGTTACGCGCCGCATGCTGGAGATGTTCCGCAAGAAAGACAAGAAAGCTGCCGCGCCCGCTGAAGGAGCCGCCAAATGAGCATGAACATCGTCACGCTGCTGTACCTGGTGGCATCGGTCTTTTTCATCCAGGCGCTCAAGGGCCTGTCCCATCCCACCACGTCGATACGCGGCAACATCTTCGGCATGGCCGGCATGACGATCGCCGTGCTCACGACGGGCGCGCTGATCGTCGAGACCTCGGGCGGCAAGGCCCTGGGCATGGCGTATGTGCTGAGCGCACTGCTGGTCGGCGGCGCGGCCGGCACTTTGATGGCCAAGCGCGTCGAGATGACCAAGATGCCCGAGCTGGTCGCCTTCATGCACAGCATGATCGGCCTGGCCGCCGTGTTCATCGCGGTGGCCGCCGTTGCCGAGCCCTATGCCTTCGGCATCGCGGCCAAGGGCGCGGCGATTCCCACGGGCAACCGGCTTGAATTGTTCCTGGGTGCGGCCATCGGCGCCATCACCTTCAGCGGATCGGTCATCGCCTTCGGCAAGCTCAGCGGCAAGTACAAGTTCCGCCTGTTCCAGGGCGCGCCCGTGACCTTCAGCGGCCAGCACATGCTCAACCTGGTGCTGGGCCTGGCCACCATAGGCCTGGGCCTGGCCTTCATGCTGACCGGCAACTGGACCGCCTTCTTCGCGATGCTGGCGCTGTCCTTCGTCATGGGCGTGCTGATCATCATCCCCATCGGCGGTGCCGACATGCCGGTGGTGGTGTCCATGCTCAACAGCTATTCAGGCTGGGCGGCCGCGGGCATCGGTTTCTCGCTGAACAACTCCATGCTGATCATCGCCGGCTCGCTGGTCGGCTCCTCGGGCGCCATCCTCTCGTACATCATGTGCAAGGCGATGAACCGCTCCTTCTTCAATGTGATCCTGGGCGGCTTCGGCGGTGAAGCCGGCGGCGCGGCCGCGGGCGCCAAGGAGCAGCGTCCCGTCAAGTCGGGTTCGGCCGACGACGCCGCCTTCATCCTGGGCAATGCCGAAACCGTGATCATCGTGCCCGGCTACGGCCTGGCGGTGGCGCGCGCGCAGCACTCGGTGAAAGAACTCGCGCAAAAGCTCATCGAGAAGGGCGTCAACGTCAAGTACGCCATCCACCCGGTGGCTGGCCGCATGCCGGGCCACATGAACGTGCTGCTGGCCGAGGCCGAAGTGCCCTACGACCAGGTGCATGAAATGGAAGACATCAACGCCGAGTTCGGCCAGGCCGACGTCGCCATCATCCTGGGCGCCAACGACGTGGTGAACCCCGCCGCGCACGTCAAGGGCAGCCCCATTTACGGTATGCCCATCCTGGAGGCCTACAAGGCCAAGACCGTCATCGTCAACAAGCGCTCCATGGCGGCAGGCTACGCGGGCCTGGACAACGAACTCTTCTACATGGACAAAACCATGATGGTGTTCGGCGATGCCAAAAAGGTGATCGAGGACATGGGCAAGGCCGTCGAGTAAGCACCGCCGACGGCAAGGGGTTCCGCGGCCGGGCGCCGCGGGCCGCTCCACTTTAGAGGGACTTCCCTTCTGATTTCCCGGGTTTCCTAGGGAAAACGCAATAGCCACGAAGATGGCACGCCGTGAGAATCCATGGCTGTAAGCAAAACGTAATGGAGAAGACAAACATGAATGCAGCGACCATTGACCGCCCGTGGCTCAAGGCCTACCCGCCGGGCGTTCCCACCGACATCGACGCGTCGCAGTACCCGTCGCTGGTGGCCTTGATGGAGGAAAGCTTCAAGAAACACGGAAGCCGCGTCGCCTACAGCTTCATGGGCAAGGACATCACCTTTGCCCAGACCGACAGCCTTTCGCAGGCCTTCGGCGCCTACCTGCAAAACCTGGGCCTGGCCAAGGGCGACCGCATCGCCATCATGATGCCCAACGTGCCGCAGTACCCGGTGGCCGTGGCGGCCATCCTGCGCGCCGGCTATGTGGTGGTCAACGTCAACCCCCTGTACACACCGCGCGAGCTTGAGCACCAGCTCAAGGACTCGGGCGCCAAGGCCATCGTCATCATCGAGAACTTCGCCAACACGCTGGAGCAGTGCATCGCCGCCACGCCCGTCAAGCACGTGGTGCTGTGCGCGATGGGCGACCAGCTCGGCATGCTCAAGGGCGCGCTGGTCAACTACGTGGTGCGCAACGTCAAGAAGATGGTGCCGGCCTTCAACCTGCCGTCCGCCGTGCGCTTCAACGACGCCGTGGCGCAAGGCACGCGCCTGACGCTCAAGCGCCCCGACATCAAGCCCGACGACGTGGCCGTGCTGCAATACACCGGCGGCACCACCGGCGTGTCCAAGGGCGCGGTGCTGCTGCACCGCAACGTGATCGCCAACGTGCTGCAGTCCGAAGCCTGGAACGGCCCGGCCATGGCCAGCATGCAGGCGGGCAACCAGCCCACCTATGTCTGCGCGCTGCCGCTGTACCACATCTTCGCGTTCACCGTGAACATGATGCTGGGCATGCGCACCGGCGGCAAGAACATCCTGATTCCCAACCCGCGCGACCTTCCCGCGGTGCTCAAGGAACTCTCCAAGCACAAGGTCAATAGCTTCCCCGCCGTCAACACGCTGTTCAACGGCCTGGCCAACCACCCGGACTTCAACACGGTGGACTGGTCGCACCTGAAAATCTCGCTGGGCGGCGGCATGGCCGTGCAAAGCGCGGTCGCCAAGCTCTGGCTTGAAAAAACCGGCTGTCCGATTTGCGAAGGCTACGGCCTGTCCGAGACCTCGCCCTCGGCCAGCTGCAACCCGACCAACAGCAAGGCTTTCACCGGCACCATCGGCGTGCCGATTCCCGGCACCTACTTCAAGCTGCTCGACGACGACGGCAACGAAGTGCCGCAGGGCCAGCCCGGCGAGATCGCCATCAAGGGCCCGCAGGTCATGGCCGGCTACTGGCAGCGCCCCGACGAGACCGCCAAGGTCATGACACCGGACGGCTACTTCAAGTCGGGCGACATCGGCGTGCTCGATGAAAACGGTTTCTTCCGTATCGTCGACCGCAAGAAAGACATGATCCTGGTGAGCGGCTTCAACGTCTACCCCAACGAGATCGAGGACGTGGTGGCCAAGCTCGACGGCGTAATGGAATGCGCCTGCGTGGGCGTGGCCGACGACAAGTCCGGTGAAGCGGTGAAGCTGGTGATCGTCAAGAAGAACCCCGACCTCACCGAAGCCCAGGTGCGCGAATACTGCAAGACCAACCTGACAGGCTACAAGCAGCCCAAGGTGGTGGAGTTCCGTACCGAGCTGCCCAAGACACCGGTCGGCAAGATTTTGCGCCGCGAGCTGCGGGAAAAGAAGTGAGGCAAAGCCTCGCTTCTTTCAGCGAAGGCTAACAATTGCCCTGCTTGCAGGGCTTGTTATGCCGGAGCTACAAGAAGTGGGGTAATTTTTTTAGAGCCTGCAAAGGTTTTCTAAGGGCGGCGTGAGTCGCCCTTTTTTGCGACCGCATCTGGCGTTTGTCTATGCAGGCTTTGTGGGCACAATCCTTTCATGCCGACATCCCCGCTTTCCCCGACTTCTCGACCCCCCATCGCCATCCTCAGCGCCCTGTTGCAGGAGCAGCAGGGCCTCATGGAGCTGCTGCACCAGCCGCAGAAAGTGATGCACGCCGGCCGCGACTTCTGGCTCGGCGACCTGCACGGCCGGCCTGTGGTGCTGGCCCTGTCAAAGATCGGCAAAGTGGCGGCTGCCACCACCGCGACTGCGCTGATCGAACGCTTTGGCGTGCGCCGCATGGTATTTACCGGCGTCGCCGGCGGGTTGGGCGTTGGCGTGAATGTGGGCGATGTGGTGGTGGCCAGCGACTTTGTGCAGCATGACATCGATGCTTCGCCGCTGTTTCCGCGCTATGAGGTTCCGCTGTACGGCCGCAGCCGGTTTGAGGGCGATGCGGCGCTCACGGGGTTGCTCTTCAATGCGGCCACGGCGGCGCTGGGTGACGGCGGTGCGAGCGCGGACTTTCCAGGCGCGCGCGTCCACCGGGGGCTGATTGCCAGCGGCGATCGCTTTGTGTCAGGGGCTGGTGAGTCGCGCAGCCTGCATGCCGCGCTGGCGGGGGCCGGGCATGAGGTGCTGGCGGTCGAGATGGAGGGCGCCGCGGTGGCGCAGGTGTGCCTGGATTACGGCGTGGCCTTTGCTGCGGTGCGCACCATCTCGGACCGTGCCGACGACAGCGCCCATGTGGACTTTCCGCGCTTTGTTGAGGAAGTGGCGAGCCGCTATGCCCATGCGATCGTCGAGCGGCTGCTGGCCTCGATGTAGCCGCTGCCGCAATAGCCGTGGCAGGCTTCAGCCCGCGCCGTGGCACTTCTTGTATTTTTTCCCGCTACCGCAGTGGCAAAGGTCGTTACGCCCCGGCGTGGCCGGGGCACGCACGGTTTCCACCTTCGGCCCCAGCGTCTTCCACAATTCGCGCAGGTCGTACACCGCCCAGATGGCCTCGCCGAAGGCATTGAGCCGGGCAATGCTGGTGCTGGGCGCGCCGTCTTCGCTCAGGGGTGACACCTCGGGCGCGGCCGTGTCGTCCTCGGTCATGGCCACCACGGCCTGCAGCGCGCCGTCCAGCCATTTGGCGGCATCCTTGTCGCGCGGCGCCGCCCATTCGTCGGGCCAGCTTTCAACCGCGAACATAAAACCCAGCGCCCAGACCTGGGCAAAGGCGGGCAGATCCTCTCGCTTGAAGGCGGCGCGTTCCTCGGGCGCCATCTCGGCCACCGCACCACGTATATCCATCACCTCGGGGTGGTAGCAGTTCTCGTCTTCCAGTGAGTCGACCTCGGCGTCCAGCGCGGTTTCGACTTCCTTCCAGCGCCGGTTCCACAGCGCGAGGAAGCGCTCACCTTGCGCCTCGCTCGTGAAGGAGCCGCCTTCCGGGTCCGGCGCTTCGCCTTCGGCGGGCACGGCCAGCAGCACCGGCAGGTACTCGGCGGCATCCAGGGGCCGGCGCGAGCAGATCACGGCGGCCATAAAGCCTTCGCAGAATTCCCACTGCGGCGTTTCGTCGTAGCGGGTGCGCAAGTCATCCAGGATGGCGTCGAGCTCGTCGAAGTCTTCAGCTTCAAGAAAAACCGTTGAGGGGGTGGTCGATTTGGCGGTGGGCTTCATAAAAAACAGTCCTGAGCGTCACGTGAGGCATCTTATGATGCAAAGTGTATCTGCCGCATCGCGGCCCGCTCATATTGCCCCTTTGCCACGGAAGCGCCACCATGTTTCTTCAGCGTCTGGATGCCCGGTTCCCGATCCGTTACTCCTTCATGGCCCTGTGCGTACTGGGCGTGTTGCTGGCATTGTTCAGCATAGTGGCCTTTGGCCTGGGCTGGGTGCCCCTGCTGTCCCTGCTGGTCTGCCTCGCGCTGGTCAAAGTTGGCGTGCATGACCTGAGGCAAACGCGACACGCGATATTGCGCAACTACCCGGTCATAGGCCATATGCGCTTCCTGTTCGAGTACATACGGCCCGAGATGCGCCAGTACTTTATTGAAAGCGACAGCGAGGCCTCGCCGTTTTCGCGCGCCCAACGTTCCCTGGTCTACCAGCGCGCCAAGAGCGAGCCCGACAACCGGCCTTTCGGCACGCAGCTCGACGTGGGGGCCCAGGGTTATGAATGGGTCAACCATTCGATGTCGCCGACCAAACTGGCATCGCACGACTTCCGCATATGGATAGGCGGCTCGCCGGGCCATCCATCGCCTTCGGTCGAGCCGTGCACCCAGCCCTACCATGCCAGCGTTTTCAACATTTCGGCGCTGAGTTTCGGCTCGCTCTCGGCCAACGCCATCATGGCGCTGAACAAGGGCGCCAAGCTGGGCGGCTTCGCGCACGACACGGGCGAAGGCTCGATCTCGCTGCACCACCGGCTGCACGGCGGCGACCTGATCTGGGAAATCGGTTCGGGCTATTTCGGTTGCCGCAACGAGGACGGCAGCTTCAGCGAGGAGCGCTTCGCCGCCAACGCCCAAGACCCGCAGGTCAGGCTGATCGAACTCAAGATGAGCCAGGGCGCCAAGCCCGGCCACGGCGGAATACTGCCCGGCGCCAAGGTCACCGATGAAATCGCAGCGACGCGCGGCGTGCCGCAGGGCAAGGACTGCATCTCGCCCTCCAGCCACAGCGCGTTTTCCACGCCGGTGGAGATGATGCACTTCATCGCCAGGCTGAGAAAACTCTCGGGCGGCAAGCCCACCGGATTCAAGCTCTGCATAGGCCATCCCTGGGAATGGTTCGCCATCGTCAAGGCCATGCTGGAGACCGGCATCACACCGGACTTCATCGTGGTGGACGGCGCCGAGGGCGGCACGGGCGCGGCGCCCGTGGAGTTCACCGACCATGTGGGCGCGCCGCTGCAAGAGGGGCTGCTGCTGGTGCACAACACGCTGATCGGCGTGAACCTGCGCAGCCGTATTTCCATAGGCGCGGCCGGCAAAGTCGTCAGCGCTTTTGACATGGTGCGGCTGATGGCGCTGGGCGCCGACTGGTGCAACGCCGGCCGCGGCTTCATGATGGCGCTGGGCTGCATCCAGGCGCAAAGCTGCCACACCGGCAAATGCCCGACCGGCGTCACCACGCAAGACCCGGTGCGCCAGCAGGCCCTGGTGGTGCCCGACAAGGCCGAGCGCGTGCGCAACTTCCACCGCAGCACGCTGCATGCCCTGAAGGAGCTCGTCCAGGCTGCGGGCCTGCAGCACCCGCGCGAGGTCAATGCCCACCACATCGTGCGGCGCCTGACCGACACCGAGGTGCGGCTGCTCAGCAACCTCATCATGCAGGTGGAGCCCGGCGCGCTGCTGGGCTCGCTGGAACAACAGCACAAGGTGTTCAGCTACTACTGGCCGCTGGCCAACGCGCACAGCTTTCGCGCCAACACCGCTGCCATGCAGGCGCCGGCCGGGCCGGATGGTGCGGTGGTTTCAGGTGCCGGCGCCCTCGTGGGCTGAATATGCTTGGCCGGGGCCGGGCATCTGGTCGGCCGGCATCGTGCGCTGTGCTTTGACGCCAAGCTTGCCGAGCCGCCTTGCCATGGACAGCACATGCCGGTCCTTGCTCAGCAGCAAGGCCTTGCCGGCCACCGCCAGGTCGATGAATTTCTGGTCGTCGGCATCCTTGCAGGTGATGCCGGCCTTGGCGGCGACCTCCAGCAGCCGGGCATGGCAGTCAAAGGCCGCGAGCACGTCGCCGGCGCTCAATTGGTAAAACGCCAGGCGCGGCGCGATCTGCGGGTAAGCCAGCACGCGCTCGAGCTCGTCGCGCATGGGTTGCGTTGCCAGCCAGTCGAGCTCGCCGGCCTGCAGCGCCTGCTTGAGTGCCTGCGCGGCCGCATCGTTGAACACAAACAGGTCGAGGACGATGTTGGTGTCCAGCACAACAGGCTGCGGCGGCATGGCGGTCACGGCTGGCCGCTCGCCGGGGGGGCGGGGGAATCCTTGGGCTTGCCCCGCGCCGAGCCGGCCACCATGTCGAAGCGGAACAGCCGGCATTCGATCGGGCCGTTCCACATGGGTACGCGGCGCGATTCCTTCAGGCGCATCTTGCCGGGCAGCTTCAGGTCGGGCGTGAGCACGTGGGCCGTCCAGCCCGCGTAATGCTTCTTCCAGTGCGTGGCCAACTGCGGGAAGAAGTCGGCGGCTTCTTCGCCCCAGGCGTTTTGCGCCTGCTCGCGGCCCGGGTTGGCCGACCGGTCACGCGAGGTTTCGAAGGCCGGCTCTTCGCGGGTGTCACCGTGATCGCCGGCGTCCTGGTTCAACGGCTGACCGAATTCGTCGATGGGCTGGTTGCGGTGGTCGTGCTGTATCTGCTGGCGGCGCTGGTCGCGGCCCTGCACGCCGGTGATGCCGGCCACGCCGGCCACATCAATGCGCTCGCCATAAGGCGGGTTCACCAGCATCACGCCGGACGGCGCGGGCGGCATGCGCTGCAGCGCGTCGCCGCCGCGAAACTCCACCGCGCCGGCGACGCCAGCACGCTCGGCATTGCGTTCGGCGAAGTCGACCATGCGGAAGGACACGTCGCTGCCGAACACCGGCGCCATGGGCTGGGTGATCGCGGCTTCCGCCTGGTCCAACAGGCCGTCCCACACATGGCCCTGGAAGGGCAAATATTTCTGGAAGGCAAAGCGACGGTTGATGCCTGGCGCGATGTTGCAGGCAACTTGTGCCGCCTCGATGGCGATGGTGCCCGAGCCGCAGCAGGGGTCGTACAGCGGCACGCCATCCTTGCACAGCTGGTCCCAGCCGCTGGCGGCGATCATCGCGGCGGCCAGGGTTTCCTTGAGCGGCGCATCGCCCTTGTCCTCGCGCCAGCCGCGTTTGAACAGCGGCTCGCCGGAGGTGTCGATGTAGATGGTGATGGTGTCCGTCGTCAGGTGCACGTACACGCGCACGTCGGGCCAGCGCGTGTCGACGCTGGGGCGCACGTCATTGAACTTGGCGCGGAAACGGTCGGCGATCGCGTCCTTGATCTTCAGCGCCGCGAAGTTCAGGCTGGTCAGCGGGCTGTGCTGGGCGGTGATCTCCACCTTGAAGGTCTGCTTGGGCGTGAACCAGATCTCCCAGGCCACGTTACCAGCGGCGTTGTAGAGGTCCTGCTCGCTGCGGTACTGGTTGTGCTGCAGCTCGATCAGCACGCGTTGTGCCAGGCGGCTGTGCAGGTTGAGCTGCAGCGCATCGCGCCAGGAGGCCTGAAGCTGCACGCCGGCGCGCCAGGCTTTGCCCTGTATGCCGGTGACACGCTGCACCTCGGTAGCCAGCAGAGCTTCGACGCCCGCAGCGCAAGGTAAAAAAAGTTGGAGTTGGTTCATGACTGACTTTAAGGGGCGTGGCAGCGCGGCCTGATCGAGCGGCTAGAGTGATTTACGCAAGTTGGCAGGAGCGATTCGCAGGGCTTCGCGGTATTTGGCCACGGTGCGGCGCGCACACTCAATGCCCTGCTCCTTGAGCATCTCGGAAATCTGGTTGTCGCTGAGCGGCTTTTTGGCACTCTCGGACGAGACGAACTGCTTGATCAGCGCGCGCACCGCCGTGCTGGAGGCGTTGCCGCCGGTCTCGGTGCCCAGCGCGGAGCCGAAGAAGTACTTGAGTTCAAAGGTGCCGAAGGGTGTGCCCATGTACTTGGCGGTGGTCACGCGCGAGATCGTGGATTCGTGCAGGCCCAGCTCGTCGGCGATCTCGCGCAATACCAGCGGACGCATCGCGAGTTCGCCATGGGTGAAGAAGTTCTTTTGCCGCTCGACGATGGCGCTGCTCACGCGCAGGATGGTGTCAAAGCGCTGCTGGATATTCTTGATGAACCAGCGCGCCTCCTGCAGGCGCTGCTGCAGCGCCTGGCCGTCCTGGCCCTTGTGCTGCTTGAGGGCATTGGCGTAGATGTCGTGCACGCGCAGGCGCGGCATCACATCGCCGTTGAGAGTGACCTTGAAACCACGGCCCGACTTCACGACGATGACGTCGGGCACGATCAGGTTGCGTTCCACGTTCACGAAGCGGCGACCCGGTTTGGGGTCCAGCCGGCTGATCACGGTGATCGCGCCCTTGATGGCAGCTTCGGTAAAACCGCAGAGATGCGACAGACGCTTCACATCGCGCTTGGCCAGCAGCTCCATGGGGTGCTTGCACACGGCCACGGCGGCGCGTGTTTCTTCGCAGTCCTTGCAGTCAAGAAGTTGCAGGCTTAGGCACTCAGCCAGGCTGCGCGCACCCACTCCCGCCGGCTCCATGTGGTGCAGCAGCTTGAGCGCCATGGCAAAGCGCTGTTCGATTTCTTCCGCCTGCTCCAGGTCGCCACCGGCCAGGCCGGCCGCGAGCGAGGCCAGGCTGTCCTCAAGATAGCCGTCATCGTTGAGCGACTCGATCAGGAAATGCAGGGCCGCGCGATCTTCCTCGGACAGGCGCAGGCCCAGCGACTGGCGGTGCAAAAAGTCCTGCAGCGACTCGTGGCCGCCTGCAAGGTCCGAGGCCTCGGCCTCGCTTTCCTCATTGTTGTTCTTGCGCGCAGGTGCGTCGCCACCCCATTCGCTGTCGTCGGGCGTGGTCTCCACCGTGCCGTCGCCGTCCCAGCTTTCCTCCAGCTTGGGTTCCGCGCTGACTTCGACCTCGCCGGTTGTGGGCACACCCGCGTCTTCCGCGCCGCCGCCGGCCATATCCGCCGCGGACTCAAACTCGCGGCTGTCCTGGCTGACCGGCGTGTTCACGTGCTCCAGCCCGAACTCCTCGCGCACTGCGGTTTCTTCCGACACTTCGAGGAAGGGATTCTCGTCGAGCATCTGCTCGACCTCCTGGCTCAGCTCCAGCGTGGACAGCTGCAGCAATCGTATCGACTGCTGCAGCTGGGGCGTCAGCGCAAGGTGCTGCGAGACGCGTAGCGAGAGGCCTTGCTTCAAGATCACCCCCCCGTTGGATGCTCACTGCGTGTAGCACCCTCCCCCCTACAGGGGGCGCCGCCTGTGGCCTGGCAAAGCCAGTTCCACGGCCCCCGCTTGAAAGACGGGGACGGGCGTGCCAATGCGGCGGTGACACTTGTGGAAGGCCGCAATTGACGTGCAGTGAACAACAAGGGGGGAGCCATTACATTTTGAAGTGCTCGCCCAGGTACACCCGGCGCACATCGGCGTTGTTCACGATCTCGGAAGGCGTTCCCTGGGCCAGCACATGGCCGTCGCTGATGATGTAGGCGTGGTCGCAGATGCCCAGCGTCTCGCGCACGTTGTGGTCGGTGATCAGTACGCCGATGCCGCGCGACTTCAGGAAGCCGATGATGCGCTGAATCTCGATCACGGCGATGGGGTCGATGCCGGCAAAGGGCTCGTCAAGCAAAATGAAGCGTGGCTGGGTCGCCAGGGCGCGGGCGATCTCGACACGGCGGCGCTCGCCGCCCGACAGCGCGGGTGCCGGCGAGTTGCGCAGGTGGTCCACGCGCAGGTCCTGCAGCAGGGCATCCAGCCGCGACTCGATCTCGGCGCGGCCCAGCGGCTTGCCGTTCGTGCCCAGCTGCAGCTCGAGGACGGCACGCACGTTCTCTTCCACCGTGAGCTTGCGGAAAATCGAGGCTTCCTGCGGCAGGTAGCTCAGTCCCAGCCGGGCGCGCAGGTGGATGGGCATGTGCTCAACCGACTGGCCGTCGATGGAAATTTCGCCCGCATCGGCGCGCACCAGTCCCACGATCATGTAGAAGGAGGTCGTCTTGCCGGCGCCGTTGGGGCCTAGCAGGCCGACGACCTCGCCCTTTTGCACGGCCACCGAAACGTCCTGCACGACCTTGCGGCTGCCGTAGGATTTTTGCAGCCCCTGCGCCACGAGGCGGCTGGGGATTGCGGCCTTGGCCGCCGAAGTGTCAGTCACCACATCCATCTGAGCGAGCTCTTCCTAGTTCTTTTCATTGCCCAGCGTCGTGCTGGGGCGCAGGGTGGCGGGCGGGGCCGTCGGTGCGGGCGTGCTGCCTGGGGCGGACGCCGCGGCGCGCGGCGAGAGCATGGCGCGTATGCGGCCGCTGGGGTTGGCGGCAGTACGGTTGCCTCCGTCCACCGTAAAGACGTCGGTGTTGTTGTCATAGACGATCACGGCGCCCGTGGTTTCGTCCACCAGGGTGGCGCCGTTGTAGCGGCGCACCACGGCCCGCTTGATGAATTTGACGAGGTCGGCGCGGCTGTCGTATTCAATGCGCTCGCCCTCGCCTTCGATGTATTCGTCCACGCCGTCGCGTTTTTTGCGATAGAAGGCCAGCTTGCCCGGCGCCGCGATGGCTATCGCCTGCTGGTAGCCCTCGGGGTCCTGGCTCACGTCGACCTGCGCGCCGCGCACGATGGTCGTGCCCTTGGTGATCACCACATTGCCGGTGAACACGCTGGTCTGCTTCAGGTCGTCGTAGCGCAGGGCGTCCGCCTCCGCGTTCATGGGCTTGTCGCGGTCGGCTTTTTCAGCCCAGGCCGGAAATGCCGTCCCCAGCGCCAAAACGGCCGGCAGGATGAGCGAATAAAGGGGGAGTTTCATAAGGCACGAATCTTGCTGCTTTGGGTTCGGCCATTGTAGCCATGCAAGGTGGTGGAATGGCTTGCACGGGGGAATTATCTGGACATAAAAAAACCCGCCGGGAAAGGGGCGGGTTTGACTCGAGCGATGTTATTTATTGCTTGCGGGAAGCTGCAATCAGATACTCGGCTACCTCAAGTGCGCGAGTCATGGTTTGAGCCTGAGCTGCTGAAGTGTAGTAGCGTCCCGCAATCCCCAGCGCAGGCACACCATCAACCTTGTAGGTGTCCTGCAATTGCGTCGCTTTGCGCACTTTGGTGCTGACGGAAAACGAGTTGTACATCTCGACAAATTTTGCCTTGGGAATACCCTGTTTCTCGGCCCAGGCGGCGATCACTTCACCCGTGTGCATTGGCAGTTTTTCAACGTGGATGGCGTGGAACACCTTTTTGTGCAGCTCATCGACCTTGCCCATTGCCTCGAGAACGTAGTAAAGACGTTGCTGCGGTTCAAAATCCGGGCGGAAGGCCACCGGGACGCGCCTGATCGTGACGTACTTGGGCGCTTGCTTTGTCCAGGCCTCAAATTGCGGCTCGAATGCATTGCAATGCGGACAGTTGTACCAGAAGAACTCCACCACCTCGACCTGGCCTGCGGGGACCTCGGTGGGCGCCGGCTTGTCCAGCGTCAGGTAATCGGTGCCGTCCTTGGGGGCCCTGGCCTGGGCTTGCGCCAGCGTGGGCAGGGCGATGCCGCCCAGGGTGGCGACGGCCGCCGAGGCGGCTGAAAACGAAAACTCACGGCGTTGCATCAGATTCTTCTCCTGGTATGACGGAAATGTGGGGCCACCCCCTCCGGGCGGCTTGCCTCAGAGTGCGAGGCACAAGGGTTTGTACACCGGCCCCGTGAAAAGTTCAGCTTATCGCTTCAACGCATCAGCGTTGCACGCGGACCAGCGCCGTTTCGATGGAATTGTTGTCCAGCCGCTCCTTGGCTTTTTCGGCGTCTTCCTTTTTGTCGAAAGGCCCGAGGCGCACGCGGTACACCGTGCGGCCGGCCTGCTCGCGCTCGCTGACCTTGGCCTGCATGCCCAGCAACAGCAGCTTGGCGCGCTGCTGCTCGGCGTCTTCGGGCGTGCGGAAGGCGCCGGCCTGGATGAAGTAGCTGAAAGGATCCACGCTGGGACCGGACGACAGGCCTTCCACCTTGGCCTTGGCCAGGTCGCCCAGCGGGTCGGCCGCGGGAGCGGGCTTGGCGGCGGCGGTTTTGGCGGGCGATGAAGCGGCGGCCTTGGGGCCGGCCGGGTCGGGAACCGCGACGCTGTTGCTTTCAGCGGCGGGCGCGGGCGCGGGCGCGGCTGGCGCCGGCTTGGCGGGTGTCTTGCCGGCCAGTGGCGCGTTCGGGTTCCAGTCCTTGTTTTTCTTGGCTTCCGCCGCATCGCTGTCGGGGTTGCGCGCCTGGCTCTTGTTCATGAAGGGCACCGGCACCTTGGTGATGTAAACCGCCACGGCCAGCGCGGCGCCCAGGCCGATCAGCGCGCCAATCACCAGACCCAGCAGGGTTCCGCCTCGTTGTGTATTCATTCCCTTGCCCACGTTCATTGACTTGTCCTGAAAATCCGGGTGCTACCGGTGTGTGCTTACATGTTTACATCTTGCGCGGGGCGCTCACGCCCAGCACCGCGAGGCCATTGTGCAACACCTGCGCGGTCGCCGCGATCAAGGCCAGGCGGGCGCGCTTGACGACCTCGTCATCGACCAGGATGCGCTCGGCATCGTAATAGCTGTGGTAGTTCGCGGCCAGTTCGCGCAGGAAAAACGCCACGTCGTGGGGTGCCAGGCCGGCGGCGGCATTGGCCAGCATCTCGGGGTACTTGGCCAGCAGCAGCATCAGCGCCTGGGCCTGCGGGCTGTCCAGCGCCGAGAGGTCGGCGGCTTTCAGGCTGGCTTCGTCACCACCCTGGGCTGTCCAGGTCGCGAGGATGGAACAGATGCGCGCGTGCGCGTACTGCACGTAGTACACCGGGTTTTCGTTGTTCTTGGCCAGCGCCAGGTCGATGTCGAAGATGTACTCGGTATCGGGCTTGCGGCTGAGCAGGAAGAAACGCACGGCATCGGCGCTGGTCCATTCGATCAGGTCGCGCAGCGTGACGTAGCTGCCGGCGCGTTTGGAGATCTTGACCTCCTCGCCGTTGCGCACCACACGCACCATGGTGTGCAACACGTAATCGGGGTAGCCCTGGGGAATGCCCTCGCCGGCGGCCTGCAGCCCCGCGCGCACGCGGGCGATGGTGCCGTGGTGGTCCATGCCCTGGATGTTGATCGCCTTGGCGAAGCCGCGCTCCCATTTGGCCAGGTGGTAGGCCACGTCAGGCACGAAGTAGGTATACGTCCCGTCGCTTTTCTTCATCACGCGGTCTTTGTCGTCGCCGTAGTCGGTCGACTTCAGCCACAGCGCGCCATCCTGTTCGTAGGTCTTGCCGGCGTCTTTCAGCCTGGCCACGGCGCTATCGACACGGCCCGAGCTGTACAGGCTGGACTCGAGGTAGTAGTTGTCGAACCTCACCGAGAAGGCCTTGAGGTCCAGGTCCTGCTCGTGGCGCAGGTAGGCCACGGCGAATTGCCGTATCGAATCGATGTCTTCCACGTCGCCCGAGGCGGTGAATTCGCGGTCGTCGGACTTGACCGTTTTCTTGGCCAGGAAGTCGGCCGCGATGTCGGCGATGTAGTCGCCGTTGTAGGCCGACTCGGGCCAGGCGGCGTCACCGGGCTTGATGCCCTTGGCGCGTGCCTGCGTGCTGGCGGCCAGGGTCTGGATCTGCACGCCTGCGTCGTTGTAATAGAACTCGCGCCACACCTGCGCGCCCTGGGTGGCGAACAGGTTGCAGATCGCGTCGCCCAGCGCGGCCTGCCGGCCATGGCCCACATGCAGCGGCCCGGTCGGGTTGGCGGACACGAACTCGACAATCATGCGCTGCCCGCTGCCGGCGGCCAGCGTGCCATACGCGGCGCCGGCCTGCAGCACTTCACGTACGGTTTCCTGCTTGGCGGCGGGCTTCAGGCGGATGTTGATGAAGCCGGGGCCGGCGATTTCGATGGCGTCCACCCAGCGCTCGAAGGCCGGGGCCTTGAGCAGGATGGCGCGCAGGTTTTCGGCCAGCTGGCGCGGGTTGAGCTTGAGCGGCTTGGCCAGCTGCATGGCGGCCGTGCAGGCGAAGTCGCCGTGGGCTGCCACCTTGGGGGATTCGAAGGCGGCTTTTTCGCCCGCACCGAGGGAAAGTTCTTCCAGGCCCGCGGCCAGGGCCGCGAGCAGGTCTTTTTTGATCGAGAGCATCAAGAGATTTTACGGTTAGGGATGCGCCGTCTGAGGCCCGGAGGTGCCCGGCCGTCGAATTTGACGTAGCCAAGCCCGGCCTTCTGTGTTTGAATTCCCCGGGGAATTCGATTTCGCTTTCCCGCGTTTACCTCTGGGATTAACTATGAAAAAACTATTGACCCTGGTCGCTATGACCTTTGCCATGTCCATGAGCTTGTCGGCCACGGCCCACGCGGCGGATGCCGCAGCCGACTGCGCAGCCAAGTCGGCCGAGAAAAAACTGGCCGGCGCCGCCAAGGCCAGCTTCGAAAAGAAATGCGTCCGCGATGCCGCCGCCGCGCCCAGCCCCGCCTGCGAGAAGTCCGCTGCCGACAAGAAGCTTGCCGGCGCCGCCAAGAACTCGCATATCAAGAAGTGCATGGCCGATGAGAAGAAGGCCGCCGCGCCTGCTGCCAAGCCGGCAGCCGCCGCTTCCGCCAAAAAATAACTGATCTCTGGAGTTGGGGGCTTGCCCTCAGTCCTGTAACAGTTGCGCCCTGGCCGCCTGCTTGACGGCCTGGGTGAGGCGCTGCGCCGCCAGCGGCTCGCGTGCCCAGTGCTGCCAGTACAGCCGCACATCGACCGTGCGGCCCGGCAGCACTTCCTGCAGCGGCGGGCGGTGCGCGCGCGCCGCCAGCAGGATGTCGGGCACCATGCCCCAGCCCATGCCCAGCTCCAGCGCGAGCTCGAAGGCATCCACCGCCGGCACGAAGTGGCGCGGGTAGAGTGCGTCCTTGAGCTTGAAATGCTGGGCCAGGAAGGCGTCCTGCAGCGCATCCTTGCGATTGAAAATCACCGCCGGGCTGCCCAGCAGGCGATGGGCCAGGCTGCCCGGCCCCGCCGCCTTGCCGGCCGCCGCTGGCTCGTTCCACTGCGCGACCAGCGCCGGCGCCGCCATGCAGCGATAGCGCATCACGCCCAGCGGCTCGGCCACGCAGCCGCGCATGGCCTGGGAAAGCGTGGTCACACAGCCAGTGACATCGCCGCTTTTGAGTGCGTCATGGGTGTGGTCCTGGTCGTCCACCACCACGTCCAGCAGCAGGCCGTGCCCTTGCAGCACGGGCGCCACGCCGGGCAAAAACCAGCTGCTCAGGGAGTCCGCATTCACCGCCACGCTCAGGCTTTGCAGATGCCCGGCCTTGCCGCCGCCCTGCAGGCCCGTCAGCAGGTCGGACTCCATCAGCCTTAGCTGCCGCACATGCCCCAGCAGGGCCTGGCCGGCCGGCGTGGCGCGCACCTGTTTGCCGCGCACCAGCAGGCGCTGGCCCAGCTCGCCTTCCAGGGACTTGATGCGCAGCGATACGGCGGCCAGCGTCAGGCTCAGGACTTTGGCGGCGTCGCCGAAGCTGCCGTGCTCGATCACGGCGGCCAGGGCATCGAGTTGGCGGGCATCCAGCATGGCTTGTTTTATCAAGAATTAATTGATGAGTTCGAGTTTTAGTTAACTTTGTTTAAGCATTATGGGCTTTGCCCGACACTGCGTACAGACCGCTTCCTGAACCTTTTGAAGAACATCCATGAACCCGCTTGCCGCCCCCGCTTTCCTGACCGGCATGGTCCTGAGCCTCTCGCTCATCATGGCCATAGGCCCGCAAAACGCCCATGTCATACGCATGGGCCTGTTGCGCCAGCACCTGTGGCTGACGGTCGCCCTCTGCGTGGTGACCGACGTGGTGCTGATCGTCCTGGGTGTGATGGGGCTGGCGCAACTGGGCGGCCTGTCCGACAAGCTGCTGGGCGCGATGACAGGCGCGGGCGCGCTGGTGCTGGTGGTTTATGGCGCGCAGGCGATGCGGCGGTTCTTGCAGCCAGCGCCGCAGGCGGCCGATGGTGCGCCGCCGGCCGCCGAAGCGATCCCGCGCCGCAAAGCCATAGGCCTGGCGCTTGCGCTCTCCTGGCTCAATCCCCATGCCTGGCTGGACACGGCCGTGGTCATTGGCACGGCCTCGCTGGCCTATGCGCAGCCCGACAACGCGGTATTCGGCCTGGGCGCCATCGCTGGCTCGACGCTGTGGTTCACCGGCCTGGGTGTGGCGCTGTGGTGCGTGGGGCGCCGGCTCAATTCACCGGCCGTGTGGCGCGCCATGGACCTGCTGGTGGCGCTGATGATGTGGGGGACGGCGCTCTGGTTGCTGCGCAGCTTGTTTTAACGCGGCCTAGCCAAAGCCCCGCGCGAGGAACACAGCCGCCAGCGGAATAAAAGGAAGAATGTGCGCCTGCACCATCACCAGCCGCCGCGCCTTTTTGATCTCCGGCGCATCGGGTAAAGCGCCGCTGGCGCGCAGCGCGCGCCGCCAGCGCACAAACATCAGGGTCGGCTTGATGGAGATCAGGCCCACCACCAGGAACAGGGCCAGCTTTACGTAGAGCAGGGGGTTGTGCGCATACCAGGCCGCGCCCTTGCTGCCCAAAAACACGCGCGCCAGGCCGGTCAGCAGCACGACGCCCGCAGAGATGCCGTACACCATGTCTATCTTGCCCAGCCGCTCGACCACGGCGGCGTTGAGCCATTCGACGCGGCACAGGGCCGCCTCGCTCGCGAGAAAAACCACCATGGTGAGAATCGCCAGCAGGTGGGCATAGGCCAGCAGGGCTTCGAGCGTCATTGCGAGATCCTTTTTGTTGAATACGGCTGTGTCAGGGCTTGGAGCCGGCGCCGGCTGCCGGGGCGCGCCAGAACTCCGGCTGGCTGTAGTGGTGCTTCAGAAAGTCTACCCACAGCCGCACGCGAAGCGGCAAATGCTTGCGCTGCGGGAATACCGCGTAAATGCCGTTGGGTGGCGCGGCAAACTCTTCCAGCAGCGCCACCAGCCGGCCGGCGGCGATCTCCGATTCAACCTCCCAGGTGCTGCGCCAGGCGATGCCGCAGTCGGCCAGGCACCAGTCGTGCAGGACCTGGCCGTCGGAACAATCGAGCGGCCCGCCCGGCTTGAGGTGCACCAGCTCGCCGCCCACCTGGAAGGCCCAGCCGCGCGTCTGCGAAGCGTCGCTGGACAGCGTGAGGCAATCAAAGCGCGCCAGTTCGCTGGGATGCTGCGGCGTGCCGTGGGTTTTAAGGTAGCGCGGCGTGGCCACGCAGAGGCGCCGGTTGTCGGCCATGCGCACACTGACCAGTGAAGAATCCGGCAGGTCGCCCACCCGCACCGCGCAGTCAAAGCCCTCGCCCGCCAGGTCCACGACGCGGTCGCTGAGGTTCAGCGAAATGGTCACGTCGGCATGCTGTTCGCGAAAGCGCGTCACCAGCGGCGCGACGTGGCGCCGCCCGAAGCCCGCCGGCGCCGTGATGCGCAAATGGCCGCTGGCCTTGACGCCACCGGCCGACACGCTGGCCTCGGCGTTGGCCAGGTCGGCCAGCAGGCGCTGGCAGTCCTCGAGGAAGGCGCTGCCTTCATGCGTGAGCGCGATACGCCGCGTGGTGCGCACCAGCAGCTTCACGCCCAGCCGCTCTTCCAGCGCGTCCAGCCGCCGGCCCATGATGGCGGGCGCCACGCCCTCGGACTTGGCGGCCGCCGTCAGGCTGCCGCGCGCCACCACCGAGACAAAGGATTCCAGCTGCTTGAGTTTGTCCATGAACATTCATTATGCGCATGAATGTCAGTAATCAACAAAGAAACTCGGCTTATTCCACCTGCTGTTTTGATGTGTGTTGCTGAAAGGTCAGAACGTGATGCCGCCGGCCTGCAGGGCCGTGATGGCTTCGTTCGAATAACCGAGTTCCTGCAGCAGCTCCCGCGTGTGCTCGCCCAGCCGCGGCGGGTTCATGCGCACGCCGGGCCGTTCACCGCCCAGCGTCAGCGGCAACAGCACAGTGGAGGTGGTTTGGCCCGCGCGCTCGCCGTCGGCCAGGGTGATGGGCGCCAGGCCGCCGGTGGCTTTGAGATGCGGGTCTTCAAGCAGGTCTTGCGGCCGGGTAATGGGCGCAAAGGGCAGCGCATGTTTTTCGAACACGGCTGCCAGCTCAGCGGCGCTGTGCTCCGCCAGGTGCGAGCGCAGCAGGGGCATCAGCCAGTCTCGTGCGCGCACGCGGTCGTTGTTGCTTTGCAGCCGCGGGTCGGCCCGCAATTCCTGCAGGCCGAAAGCCTCGCAAAAAACCGCCCACTGCGTGTCGCTGACCACGGCCAGAAAAATCTGCCCGCCGTCCTTGACCGTGAACACGTCGTACACCGCCCAGGCCGAAATGCGGCTGGGCATGGGCGCGGCGGGCTGGCCGGTCACGGCGTACTGCATCATGTGCTGGGCCACGAGGAATACGTTGTTCTCGAACAGCGCGGCCTGCACTTCCTGGCCCTTGCCGGTCTTCTCTCTTGCGGCCAGTGCCGCCATGGCGCCTATCGCGCCGAACATGCCGCCCATGATGTCGTTGACGCTGCTGCCGGCGCGCAGCGGGTCGCCGGCGCGGCCTGTCATATAGGCCAGGCCGCCCATCATCTGCACCACCTCATCGAGCGCCGTGCGGTGGTCATAGGGGCCGGGCAGGAAACCCTTGTGGCTCACGTAAATCAGCCGTTCGTTCAGCTGGGACAGGCTGGCATAGTCCAGGCCCAGTTTCTTCATGGTGCCGGGCTTGAAGTTTTCGCTCACGATGTCCGCGGTGGCGATCAGCTTGAGGACCAGCTCGCCCCCCTCGGGTTTGTGCAGGTCGATCGCGATGCTTTTTTTGTTGCGGTTGAACATCGGGAAGAAGCCGGAACCCGAGCCCAGGAGTTTTCGGGTGTTGTCGCCGGCGAGCGGTTCGACCTTGATGACCTCGGCCCCCAGGTCTGCGAGCAGCATGCCGCAGGTGGGGCCCATGACCATGTGCGTGAACTCGACGACGCGCAAGCCCGCGTAGGGCAGGCATTTGTTTTGCCCGGTGGCGGGTGCCGCCTCAGCCATGCGTGCCTCCCTGTAAGAAGCCTTTGGGCAGGCCGGCCTCAGGCGTCATGCCGTACAGCGGCTCCCCCGGCAGGCCTGCTTTGAGCGGCGCGCGCGCGGACACCAGTTTTTCAAGATCGACGCCGGTTGAAACGCCCATGGCCTCGAACATGAAGACCAGGTCTTCGGTGACCACATTGCCCGACGCGCCAGGTGCATAAGGACAGCCGCCCAGGCCGCCCAGCGAGGCATCGAAAGTGCGCACGCCTTCTTCGTAGGCGGCCAGGCAGTTGGCCAAGCCCAGGCCGCGCGTGTTGTGCATGTGGGCCGCGCCGGTATGCTCGCCGATTTCCGCGCGCAGCCGCCGGAACAGGCGCCTGACCTGCGCCGGGTTGGCATAGCCCGTGGTGTCCGACAGGCCCGATTCGTCGGCGCCAGCGGCAATGCACTGGGCGGCCAGGCGGATGACGTCGTCCTCGGCGACCTCACCCTGTAGCGTGCAGCCGAAGGCGGTGGAAATGCCGGCCTCGATTTTCACGTGCGGCGCGATATCGTGGCGCAGCGCGGCGACGGCGCGTAATTCCTCCACCATTTCCTCACGCGTCTTGCGCACATTGGCCAGCGAATGCGCGGCACTGGCCGACACCGGCAAGGTGAGTTTGTGCACGCCGGCTGCCAGGGCTGCCTGCGCACCACGCAGGTTGGGCACCAGCGCCATGACCGTGAGGCCGGGCAGGCTCAGCGCATGCCGCACCACCTCGGCTGCATCGGCCATTTGCGGCAGCAGCTTTGCGGGCACGAAGGATGCAACCTCGATCTCGCGCAGGCCGGCCTTATAGAGGGCACTGATCCAGCGCCGCTTGTCCTCCGTCGGCATGACGCCCTTGACCGACTGCAGGCCGTCGCGCGGCCCGACCTCGCTGATAAGCACTTCGGGGCCGGGCGGCCGGGCTATTCGGGAGGGGCTTGCGTTCATAAATGAGGTTCTGTAAGATAGAATGTAGTTCTTTCTTATGATATGTTCCGCGTTGAGCACCGGCTTGTCAAGCCGCATGCCGCGCAAGCCATGAAAGGTGGCCATGCCCCGCAAAGCCCAGATCGAATCCCTTGCCGACAGCCATGCCGCACCCGGCGGCGCGGCCGCGGTGGATCGCGCCCTGACCCTGCTGTCCGCCTTTCGTGCGGGCGACACCTCGCTGAGCCTGGCCGAACTCGCCAGCCGCACGCAGCTGTACAAAAGCACCACGCTTCGCCTGCTGGCCTCGCTGGAGCACGCCCGCCTCGTGCAGCGCCTGGACGACGGCAACTACGGGCTGGGCAACGAGGTGGCGCGGCTCAACGCCGTGTATGCCGCCTCGTTTTCGCTGGACCGCGTGGTGATGCCGGTGCTGCGTGCATTGGTCGCAGCCACCGGTGAAAGCGCGGCCTACCATGTGCGCCAGGGCGATGCCCGGCTGTGCCTCTACCGGGTTGATTCGCCGCACCCGATCCGCGACCACATCAAGGCCGGCGACCTGCTGCCCGCAGATCGCGGCAGTGGTGCCCGCATCCTCATCGCCTTTGACGCCGAGCGGGCCAAGGCGCGCGGGCGAAAAGACCAGCAGCTGTATGCCAGGATTCGCGAGCAGGGTTACTACACCGCCGTCGGGGACCGACTCGCTGAGGTGGCTGGAATTTCAGCACCAGTATTCAAGGCTGACGGTGCACTGGCAGGCGCGTTGACGCTGACCATGCCCGCCAACCGTTACAACGAGCGCTACGTCAAGCCACTGCTGGAGTCCGCCCGTCGCCTGACAGGCCAGATGTAGGGTGCCTGCACCGCGGCTCAGGCTTACGCGGTGGTGGGCTCGATGCGCCACTGGATGTTGAGCGAAAACTGTTCCCCAGGAGCCAGTTCACGCAGGCCGGGTTGCCCCGGCAGGTGGAAGGCGTCGATAGGCTGCGTGATGGGCTCAAAGCAGAATGCCGGCCCTTGGGGTGGCCGGTAGACCAGGCAGAAGTGCTGCGCTGTGCCGCCGTCGCGCTCAAAGTCCGGCATGCTGGCCGTGACCTGCAGGCCCAGTTCGGGCCAGGCAATACTGGCCTTGCCGCCCCAGCCGGTGTAGCCGTTGTCGATGAGCGGGCCGTTGGCCGGCGCGCCCTTGTTCAGGTTCCAGCCGGCCGGAAACTCGGTCGTGTGCGCCACCGGCAGCGGATCCTCGCCGCAGAGCCACACACCTTGCACGGGCGCGGTGATCCGCGTCTGCGGCGTGCGCGGGAACCAGGGATGCACGCCCAGCCCGTATGGCAACGGCGCGGTGCCCAGGTGGCGCACCTGCACCCGCTGGTCCAGCCCTCCTTCTACCAGCCGGAAGGTCTGCACGGCCTCATATTCATAGGGGTTGCCGTCAAAGCCGTGTGATGCCAGCGTCATGACCAGTGTGTCGTCGCGCGGCTGCTCAAGCTCCCAGGACTGCAGCCAGCCGTCGCCATGGATGGGATAGGGCTCACCCTTGCGGTTGGCTCGCATCGCATGAAACCGGCCCGCGTGCGTGAAGCCGCCGCCGCTGATTCGGTTGGACCACGGCACCATGGCAAACGAAGCGGTCTGGTAGAGGTCCTGCGTTTTGCCGTCCCAGGGCCGCCAGAGGTCCAGCGGCCCTTGCGGGCGGTCAAGTTGCCAGGCGGCCACGCTGCCGCCCAGCGAGGGCACCAGCCCCAGGCGCTGGCCGGCATGGTGCAGCCAGACAACAGGATGTTCGGAGTGGGTCATTGAAGGTTCTTTCGCGGTAAGGCTGTCGATGTGTTTGTGCGCTTTGTGTGTGCTTTGCATGCAGCATCAGCCGCCGAACAGGCCGGCCGGCATACCGGGGCTGTCCATTGCGACAGCGAACAGGCCACCGGCCAAAGGCTGGGCCTTGAGTTGTTCGGGCGTGAGACCGGTCCGGGCCGTGCTGATAAACAGTGTGCGCAGATCAGGCCCGCCAAAGGCGCAGTTGGTCACATGGCTTGTAGGCAGCGGCACGCGGCACAGCTCCCGCGCGGTGACCGGGTCGTGGCAGCTCACGCAGGCCCCTCCCCAATGGGCGATCCATAGGCGGCCGGCGGCGTCGGTCGTCATGCCGTCAGGCACACCATCGCCTTCCGCGAAGGCCAGCCAGAGCCGCTTGTTGGACAGGGTCCCCGCCGCCCTGTTGAAGTCGTAGATATAAACGCGGCCGTTGACCGTGTCGTTGAAGTACAGGTTGCGCCCATCGGCGGACCAGGTGGGGCCGTTGGTCACCGCAAAACCTTCGTCGTGGCGCGTGCAACGGCCATCGGAGTCATAGCGGTACAGCGCGCCCGTGGGGGCCACGCAGTTGAAGTCCATGGTTCCCGCCCAGAACCGGCCTTGCGAATCACATTTGCCGTCGTTGAAGCGGTTGCCCGGCAAGCCAGGCTCGGGCTGATGCAGGTAGCGGGGCTCGCCACCCACGGCAGGATCAAACAGCGCGAAGCCGCGCCTCAGGGTGACGACCAGGCCGGGTGCCTGGGCCCGTTCGGCCACCGCGGAAATTTCCTCGCCAAAGGACCAGCTTTTGCACTCGCCCGAGGGCGGGTCAAAACGGTGCAGGCGGCAGCCAAGGATGTCTACCCAATACAGCGCCTGTTCGCGCGGCGACCACACAGTGCCTTCCCCCAGCAGGGCCTGCGCCGGGTGGACGCAATGCGCGATGCCGGGCACGGGGGTGGCCGGTTGCTGGCTGTGCGTGCCTGCAGGCTTATCCGGAATCGAAGTCACTGATGTCTCCCTGTGGGTCTTCTTGGCCTCTTGACGCGGTGCATGATATCAATGCATAGTAATACTGGAAACTTATTATTTTTCAACCAATACATATCAAAATTGCAATGTCAGATACTTTCAGCTCCATTCCTATGCGTGCGGCCCCCGCAAGCGACACGCTTTCCGTATTTCCCAGCCTGAAAGGGCGGCCGGTTTTTGTCACCGGCGGCGGAAGCGGCATAGGCGCCGCCATCGTGACGGCGTTTGCGCAGCAGGGCGCGCGTGTCGCCTTCATTGATGTCGCCAAGGATGCCAGCGAAGCGCTCGCGCAGCAACTTGCGGACGCGGGGCACAGCCGCCCGTGGTGGCGCGCCTGCGACGTGCGCGACGTGGCCGCGCTGCAGGGGGCCATTGCCGAGGCGGCGGCTGCGCTGGGGGATTTCTCGGTGCTGGTCAACAACGTGGCCAGCGACGACCGCCACAGCCTTGAGTCCGTGACGCCCGCCTACTACGACGAGCGCATCGCGATCAACGAGCGCCCCGCCTTTTTTGCGATCCAGTCGGTGGTGCCGGGTATGCAGCGGCTGGGCGCCGGCTCCATCATCAACCTGGGCTCCACCGGCTGGCAGGGCAAGGGCACCGGCTACCCCTGCTACGCCATCGCCAAGTCTTCGGTGAATGGGCTGACGCGCGGGCTCGCGAAAACGCTGGGCCGCGACCGCATCCGCATCAATACCGTGTCGCCGGGCTGGGTCATGACCGAGCGGCAGATCAAGCTCTGGCTGGATGCCGAAGGCGAGAAGGAACTCCAGCGCAACCAGTGCCTGCCCGACAAGCTGTTGCCCCACGACATCGCGCGCATGGTGCTTTTCCTGGCATCGGACGACGCGGTGATGTGCACCGCGCAGGAGTTCAAGGTGGATGCCGGTTGGGTATGAACTTGGCTCCCCCGAGGCGCCATCGGCGCCACCCCCTCAAGGGGCGACACTGGCGGCCCGGCAAAGCCGGCTCCGCGGTGTCCCTGGTCTGGGCCGCGCGGGTTTTAGAACCTGGTCACGGTCTAAGTGCGGCCCTGTCTAGATCGTGAACGGGTTTTAGTCCGCTTCCAGCTTGCGGCCGTAGAGGGTCAGGCTGGCCGTCTTCAGCGCCTTCATCATGATCTTGGCGGCGGGTGAGGGCAACCGGTCGGTGCGGGTGATGATGCCGAAGGCGTCCATGTGGCAGGGCATGTCCAGCGGCAGCACCGAGACGAGGCCGTGCGTCGCGTAATACTTCGCCACGTCGGCCGCGACCACGGCCACCATGTCGCTTTGCTGCAGCATGCGCGTGATGAAGAGCAGCGCCGAGGACTCGACCATATTGATGGGCGGCGCGAGCCCCTCTTCCTGGAACATCAGCTCAAAGCGGTGCCTCAGCACACTGCCCGCCGGCGGTACGATCCAGGCGGCCGACACCACGTCACGAAGGGTCAGGCCCGATACACCCAGCAGCGGATGGCCGGGCCTGGCCATGGCGCACACCGGCTCCTCGACCAGCGGCTCGTAGCGCAAATGGGTCTTGTCATGCTCGGCAAAGAGGCGCGCCACCAGGATGTCGAGCCTGCCCTGCTCCAGCCGCTCCAGCAGCACCGGGCTGGTTTCGATGTCCAGTGAAATGCGCAGGCTGGGGTGCTCCTGTTTGACCACGGCCACCGCGGACGGCAGCAGGGCCAGGCCCGGCGAGGTGATCGCGCCTATGCCCACCTGGCCGAAGTGCCCGGTCTTGAGCGCGGTGAGTTCGTCATTCGCCTGGTTCAGGCTGGCCAGCGCCATGCGCGCATGCCGGATCATGGTCTCGCCATACCAGGTCGGCCGCATGCCGCGGGGCAGGCGCTCAAACAGCGGTACTTCCAGCACATCCTCCAGGTCCTTGAGCAGCTTGGAAGCCGCCGGCTGGGTCATGCTGAGGACCTGCGCCGCGCGGTGGATGTTGCCCTCTTCAGCCAACGCGACCAGCAGCAGCAATTGGCGTGTTTTGAGCCGGGCGCGTATGAACCAGTGGTTGTAGGGAGTCATCGGGTTTTCCAGAATGTGTAGAACGATATCGATTTTGTCAAAAAAACGATTAGATTGATATCAAAATCGATTCTAGACTGCAGGCCATGAAAAAGCTTCTCTCATGAGATTCGGCGAATTGCAGCACAACGCCCGGCACTTCATCAACGGGCGCTGGGAAACCGGCACGACCACCGGCATCAGCACCAATCCCTCTGACACCCGTGAGGTGGTCAGTGAGTATGCACGCGCTGATCGCAACCAGACCGAGCTCGCGATCCGCGCCGCCTCCGAGGCTTTGCCGCACTGGAGCCGCAGCACGCCGCAGCGCCGGGCCGACGTGCTCGACCAGATAGGCAGCGAGATTTTGGCGCGCAAGGATGAGCTGGGCATGCTGCTGGCGCGCGAAGAAGGAAAAACACTGCCTGAAGGCGTGGGTGAGGCGGCCCGGGCCGGTCAGATATTCAAATTCTTTGCCGGGGAGGCGCTGCGCGTGCAGGGCGAAACCATGGCATCGGTGCGGCCCGGCATCCATGTGGATGTGACGCGTGAACCCGTCGGCGTGGTGGGCATCATCGCGCCATGGAATTTCCCGCTGGCGATTCCCGCCTGGAAGATCGCACCTGCACTGGCTTATGGCAACACCGTGGTCTTCAAGCCGGCCGAGCTGGTGGTGACCTGCGCCTGGGCACTGGCTGAAATCATCAGCCGCTGCGGGCTGCCCGCCGGCGTGTTCAACCTCGTCATGGGCAGCGGCCGGGAAGTCGGCCAGGCACTGGTCGACAGTCCGCTGGTCAATGCCTTGAGTTTCACCGGCTCTGTGCCCACCGGCGAGCGCCTGCTCCAGGCGGCCGCCGCGCGCCGCGCCAAGGTGCAGCTTGAAATGGGCGGCAAGAACCCGCTGGTGGTGCTGGCCGATGCCGACCTCGACCAGGCCGTTGAATGCGCGGTGCAGGGCTCCTATTTTTCGACGGGCCAGCGCTGCACCGCCTCAAGCCGCCTCATCGTGGAGGCGCCCGTGCACGACGCCTTTGTGGCCCGGCTGCGCCACCGCATTGCCTCGCTCACCGTGGGCCACGCGCTGGAGTCGGGCATCGAGATGGGGCCTGTGGTTGATCAGGCGCAGCTTGACCAGAACCAGGCCTACCTGCAGATCGGCCGTGATGAAGGCGCCGAGCATGTCTGGGGCGGCGAGTTACTCAAGCGCCCCACGCCCGGGCATTACATGAGCCCGGCGCTGTTTCTGGCCAAGCCGGAGCACCGCATCGCGCGCGAAGAAATCTTCGGGCCCGTAGCATGTGTGCTGCAGGCCTATGACTTTGAGCATGCGCTGGCCCTGGCCAACGACACGCCTTTCGGCCTGTGCGCGGGCATCTGCACAACCTCGCTCAAGCATGCCATGCACTTCAAGCGTAATGCGGAGGTCGGCATGACCATGGTGAACCTGCCGACCGCCGGTGTTGATTTTCACGTGCCCTTCGGCGGGCGCAAGGCGTCGAGTTATGGGCCGCGTGAGCAGGGCCGGTATGCGGCGGAGTTCTTCACCACTGTGAAGACCGGCTACATGCTGGCCTGAACCGCCGAAAGGCGGCCGGGAGTTGCCAGTTTCATTTCAACCAAGGAGACAACATGAAGATTCATCGCCGTACCCTCGTTGCCGCACTCGCCAGTGCGCCGTTTGCCGGTTTGCTGCCGATTTCCGCATGGGCGCAAAAACCCATCGTGCTGGGGTTCAGCCAGGTGGGCGCGGAAAGCGAATGGCGCACCGCCAACACCGAGTCCATTAAGTCGGCCGCCAAAGATGCCGGCATTGAGCTGAAGTTTTCCGACGCCCAGCAAAAGCAGGAGAACCAGATCAAGGCCATCCGCTCCTTCATCGCGCAAAAGGTGGACGTGATCGCCTTCTCGCCCGTCGTCGAATCGGGCTGGGAAACCGTCCTGCGCGAGGCCAAGGCCGCCAAGATACCCGTGGTGCTGACCGACCGCTCCGTCAACGTGAAGGACACCTCGCTCTATGTGTCCTTCATGGGCTCCGACTTTGTGGAAGAAGGCCGCAAGGCGGGCCGCTGGCTGGTAGACAAAATGAAGGGCACGACCGGCCAGGTCAACATCGTCGAGTTGCAGGGAACCGTGGGTTCTGCGCCGGCCATCGACCGCAAAAAGGGCTTTGAGGAAATCATCAAGGCCGACCCGAAATTCAAGATCATCCGCTCGCAGACCGGCGACTTCACCCGGGCCAAGGGCAAGGAAGTGATGGAAGCCTTCCTCAAGGCCGAAGGCAAGAAGATCAATGTGCTGTTCGCGCACAACGACGACATGGCCATTGGTGCCATCCAGGCGATTGAAGAAGCGGGCATGAAGCCGGCAAAAGACATCACCATCATCTCGATCGATGCCGTCAAGGGCGCTTTTGAGGCCATGATGGCCGGCAAGCTCAATGTCTCCGTGGAATGCAGCCCCTTGCTGGGCCCGCAGTTGATGGCCGCGGTCAAAGACATCAAGGCCGGCAAACAGGTTCAGAAACGAATCGTTACTGAAGAAGGGATTTTTCCGATGGAAGTGGCAGCCGCGGAGTTCCCCAAGCGTAAGTACTGAGTTGCGGCTGCGATAGCGCACAGGGATACTGGAAGATTCACAAACAACATTTCTAGGAGACTGTTCATGAAGCGTATTTTTCTGAAGACTTTGCTGGCCGGCATGGCCGCGGCCGCCCTCGGCATCGCGCCGCTGGCATTTGCCCAGGACAAGGGCACCATCGGCATCTCGATGCCGACCAAGTCCTCCGCCCGGTGGATCGCCGACGGCGACAACATGGTCAAGGTGCTCAAGGAGCGCGGCTACAAGACCGACCTGCAGTATGCCGAAGACGACATCCCGAACCAGCTCGCCCAGATCGAGAACATGATCACCAAGGGCGTGAAGGTGCTGGTGATCGCCTCCATCGACGGCACCACCCTGTCCAAGGCCCTGCAGAACGCGGCCGACAAAGGCGTCAAGGTCATTGCCTACGACCGGCTGATCAAGGGCTCGAAGAACGTGGACTACTACGCCACCTTCGACAACTTCCAGGTCGGTGTGCTGCAGGCCACCAGCATTGTGGATAAGCTGGGCCTGAAGCAGGGCAAGGGCCCCTTCAACATCGAGCTCTTCGGCGGCTCGCCCGACGACAACAACGCCTTCTTCTTCTATGACGGCGCCATGAGCGTGCTCAAGCCCTACATCGACAGCGGCAAGCTGGTGGTGCGCAGCAAGCAGATGGGCATGAACAAGGTGGGTACCCTGCGCTGGGACGGCGCGGTGGCCCAGGCGCGCATGGACAACCTGCTGTCCGCCTACTACGGCAACGAAAAAGTCCATGCGGTCCTCTCGCCGTATGACGGCCTGTCCATCGGCATCCTGTCGTCCCTGAAAGGCGTGGGTTACTGCACCGCGCAGCAACCCTGCCCCGTGGTCAGCGGCCAGGACGCGGAAATCGCCTCGGTCAAGTCCATGCTCAAGGGTGAGCAGTACTCGACGATCTTCAAGGACACACGCGAGCTGGCCAAGGTCACGGCAAACATGGTGGACGCCATGCTGTCGGGCAAACAGCCCGAGATCAATGACACCAAGACCTACAACAACGGCGTGAAGGTCGTTCCCTCCTATCTGCTCAAGCCGGTGGCTGTCGACGCCTCCAACTGGCACAAGGTGCTGATAGACAGCGGGTATTACAAAGAATCGCAGATCAAGTAAGCACTGATCGAACAAACGGTCCCGTACTGCAACTGCTACTGCGGTTGCGGTGCCGGGACCGTCAACGCGAAGAGGTGGCAATCACCTTTGCATCAAAAGGACAGGCATTGGAAACGATTCTGGAGATGCGCGACATCCGCAAGACCTTTCCAGGGGTGGTCGCGCTGAACAAGGTCAACCTGCGCGTGCGCGCGGGTGAGATCCATGCCATCGTGGGTGAAAACGGCGCCGGGAAATCGACCTTGATGAAGGTTCTCTCGGGGGTCTATCCGCACGGCTCCTATACCGGCGAAATCGTCTACGAGGGGCAGGAGCGCCGGTTTGTCGGCATCCACGACAGCGAGCGTGTTGGCGTCATCATCATCCACCAGGAGCTGGCGCTGGTTCCGCTGCTGTCCATCGCCGAGAACATCTTCCTGGGCAACGAGACCGCGCGGCGCGGCGTGATCGACTGGATGGCCGCGCACGCCAAGACACAGGCCCTGCTGAAAAAAGTGGGCCTGAAAGAGTCGCCCGCCACGCTGATCACGGACATCGGTGTCGGCAAGCAGCAACTGGTGGAAATCGCCAAGGCCCTGTCCAAAGAGGTCAAGCTGCTGATCCTCGATGAGCCCACAGCGAGCCTGAACGAGAACGACAGCCAGGCGCTGCTGGACCTCCTGCTGGAACTCAAGGGCCAGGGCATCACCTGCATCCTGATTTCACACAAGCTCAACGAAATTTCGCGCGTGGCGGACTCCATCACCGTCCTGCGCGACGGCAGCACGGTTGAAACACTGGACTGCCGCGCCGAAACCATCAGCGAAGACCGTGTCATTCGCGGCATGGTGGGCCGCGAGATGGCCGACCGCTACCCGCCGCGCCAGCCGGACATCGGCGAAACCGTGTTCGAGGTCCGCGACTGGAATGTCTACCACCCCTTGCACACCGACAGGAAATTCATCAAGGACGTCAACCTGCAGGTGCGGCGCGGGGAAATCGTCGGCATTGCCGGCTTGATGGGCGCGGGGCGCACTGAGCTTGCCATGAGCATCTTCGGCCGCTCGTGGGGGCGGCGCATCAGCGGGCAGGTGCTGCTGGGCGGCAAGCCCGTCGACGTCGGCACGGTCGAGAAAGCCGTTCGCCACGGCCTGGCCTATGTGACCGAAGACCGCAAGGGCAACGGGCTGGTGCTCAATGAAGACATCCAGTTCAATGTGTCGCTGGCCAACCTCAAAGGCGTTTCCCGTGCCGCCGTGGTCGACAGCGGCCGTGAATACCAGGTGGCACAGCGCTACCGTGAAAAACTGCGCATCCGCTGCTCCAGCGTTGGCCAGAAGGTCGTCAACCTCTCCGGCGGCAACCAGCAGAAGGTGGTGCTCGGGAAGTGGCTGTTCACCGACCCCGAAGTCCTCATCCTCGATGAGCCCACGCGAGGCATCGACGTGGGCGCCAAGTACGAGATTTACACCCTGATGGCCCAGCTTGCGGCCGAAGGGAAATGCATCATCGTCATTTCCTCGGAAATGCCTGAGTTGCTGGGCATGACGGACCGCATCTATGTCATGAACGAGGGCCGCTTCGTCGCCGAGATGCCGACGGCCCAGGCCTCCCAGGAAAAGATCATGCGCGCGATCATGAAAGCAAGCTGAAATGAATAACGAGACCTCCAACGCAACCGCGTCTACGGCCAAGGCCGCCGCCGCGAGCGACAAATCAACGCTGGACTACCTGAAGCACAACTTCCGCGAATACGGCATGCTGGTCACGCTGGTGGCCATCATGGTCTTCTTCCAGTACATGACCGAGGGCACGCTCATGCAGCCCCTCAACCTCACCAACCTGGTGCTGCAAAACAGCTACATCGTCATCATGGCGCTGGGCATGCTGCTGGTCATCGTGGCGGGGCATATCGACCTGTCGGTGGGGTCGGTGTGCGGTTTCATCGGCGCGCTGGCCGCGGTGCTGATGGTGCAGTACGACTGGAACTTCGTGCCCGCCTCGCTGCTATGCCTGGCCTGCGGCGCGCTGATCGGCGCGGTGCAGGGGTGGTTCGTCGCCTTCTTCCGCATTCCGTCCTTTATCGTCACGCTGGCGGGTATGCTGGTGTTCAAGGGCCTGGCGCTGGCACTGCTGCAGGGCCAGTCGGTAGGCCCCTTTCCGGAGTCGTTCCAGAAGCTCAGCTCCGGCTTCATGCCGGACCTGCTGAGCAGCGAAGGCCTGCGCATGACCTCGTTGTTGCTGGGCGTGGCGCTTGCCGCGGTGCTGGCCGTGGCCGGCCTGCGCGCGCGCGCCGGGCAGCTCAAGCATGGTGTCCAGGTCGAGCCCGCGGCTTTCTTTTTTGCCAAAACCGCTGTGTTTGCCGCGCTGCTGGTTTACTTCAGTTACCTGCTGGCGTCGTACAGGGGCCTTCCCAATGTGCTGATCGTGATGGCCGTGCTGATTTTCCTGTTCCACTTCATCACGGGCCACACCACCATAGGCCGGCGCGTCTACGCGCTGGGCGGCAATGAAAAGGCGGCCAAGCTCTCCGGCATCAAGACTGAGCGGCTGTCCTTCTACACCTTTGTGAACATGGGCGTGCTGGCGGCGCTGGCGGGCCTGGTTTTCGCCGCACGCCTGAACACCGCCACGCCCAAGGCCGGCCTGGGATTTGAACTCGATGTCATTGCCGCCTGCTTCATCGGCGGGGCCTCGGCCTCGGGCGGTGTGGGCAAGGTCATGGGCGCGGTGATCGGTGCGTTCGTGATGGGCGTGATGAACAACGGCATGTCCATCCTGGGCATAGGCATCGACTACCAGCAGGTCATCAAGGGCGCGGTGCTGCTGGCCGCCGTGTTCGTCGACGTCTATAACAAGAACAAGGCATGAACCACCCGGCCGTTCCAAAGGCGGATACCGCAGCGCTTTGCGCGGAGCTTGCCCCATGACCACGGCCGGTACCGATACCCACATCGCCCCCGTGCTCGAACTCGAGGGTATTCACAAGCAGTTTGCTGGTGTTGCGGCGCTGCGTGACGTGCGTCTGCGGCTCTACCCTGGTGAGATCCACGCCTTGATGGGGCAGAACGGCGCGGGCAAGTCCACATTGATCAAGGTCCTGACCGGTGTGCTGGAGGCCAGCGGCGGGCAGATGCACCTGGACGGCAAGCCGGTGTGGCCGGGCTCTCCCCTGGCCGCACAACACCTGGGCATCAGCACGGTGTACCAGGAAGTCAATCTCTGCCCCAACCTCTCGGTGGCGGAAAACATCTTCGCGGGCCGCTACCCGCGCTGCGGCGTGGCGCAGGGCTGGCGTATCGACTGGGCCGAGGTGAACCGCCGCGCGCGCGAGCTGGTCGCGCGCGTCGGCCTGGACATCGACGTCTCTCGCCTGCTGTCCAGCTATCCGGTCGCGGTGCAGCAACTGGTTGCCATCGCGCGCGCCATCAGCATCGAGTCGAAAGTCCTCATCCTCGACGAGCCGACGTCCAGCCTGGATGACGATGAAGTGCAAAAACTCTTCGAGGTGCTGCGCCGCCTTCGCGACGGCGGCCTCGCCATTGTGTTTGTGACCCACTTCCTGAACCAGGTCTATGCGGTGTCCGACCGCATCACGGTCTTGCGCAACGGAACTTGGGTCGGCGAGTGGCGGGCTGCTGAGCTGGGGCCGCAGGCATTGATCGCCGCCATGCTCGGCCGGGAACTGGCCGCGCAGTCCGCCGCCGCCGCGGCAGCCCCCAACTTTGATACCGCCACGCCGGCGCTTCTGGAAGCTGAAGGCCTGGGCCAGGCAGGCCAGTTGCAGGCAGTGGACCTGCGCGTGCGCGCCGGCGAGGTGCTTGGCCTTGCCGGGCTGCTGGGCGCTGGTCGCACGGAACTGGCACGCCTGCTGTTCGGCCTGGAGACACCGGACCGCGGGGTACTCCGGATCGACGGCCAGACCGTGAGCTTTTCCAGTCCGGCTGATGCGATTCGGCATGGCCTGGCGCTGTGCCCGGAGGAACGCAAGACCGACGGCATCGTGGCCGAGCTGTCAGTGCGCGAGAACATCGCGCTGGCGCTGCAGGCGCGCATGGGCGTGCGCCGGTTTTTGTCGCGCGCCGAGCAGACGGCGCTCGCTGAACGTTTTGTCCAGGCCATGGGCATCAAGACCGCGAGTGTGGACACGCCCATAGGCCTGCTGTCGGGCGGAAACCAGCAAAAAGCCATGATCGCGCGCTGGCTCGCGACCGAGCCGCGCCTGCTGATCCTGGACGAACCCACGCGCGGCATCGACGTGGCCGCCAAGCAGGAAATCATGGAGCAGATCCTGCGCCTGGCGCAGGCCGGCATGGCGGTGATCTTCATCTCTTCTGAAATGAGCGAGGTGGTGCGTGTGGCGCACCGCATCGTGGTGCTGCGTGACCGCCGCAAGGTCGGTGAGCTGCCGGCCGGCAGCAGCGAAGACGCTGTGTACGAACTGATTGCGGCTACACCATGAAACACCCCCGAAGCGCCTTCGGCGCCTCCCCCTCAAGGGGGCGACACCTGCGGCCCGGCGAAGCCGGTTCCGCGCTGTCCCTTGAAAGGGGGACGGCCTGGGGCTATCGGTCGCTACTGGCTGCGGCCATGAGGCATCGACTGGCCTGGCCGCTCATCACGCTGTTGCTGCTGCTGGCGGTGAACACCGCGTTTAACGCCAGTTTTCTGCACATGGAATGGCGTGACGGCCACCTGTACGGCAGCCTGATCGACATCCTCAACCGTGCTGCGCCGCTGGTGCTGGTGTCGCTGGGCATGACGATGGTCATCGCTACCCGCGGCATCGACATTTCAGTGGGCGCGGTGGTGGCCATTGCCGCCGCCGTGGCCGCCTGGATGATAGGCGGCTCGGTGACGGGAAGCGTGAGCCGGTTCCCCATGCCGCTGGCGATTCTTGCGGCACTGGGCATCGCGCTGCTGTGCGGGCTGTGGAATGGCCTGCTGGTCGCCCGTGTGGGCATGCAACCCATCATCGCCACGCTCATCCTCATGGTGGCGGGCCGCGGCATCGCGCAGCTCATCACCGGCGGGCAGATCATCACCATTTACTACTCGCCCTATTTCTTCCTGGGCAGCGGCTATCTGCTGGGCCTGCCTTTTTCGCTCTTTATCGCGCTGGTGGTCTTTGCCCTGCTGTACCTGGCGGTGACGCGCACTGCCCTGGGGCTGTTCGTCCAGGCCGTGGGCATCAACCCGACCGCGGCGCGTGTCGCCGGCGTGCAGGCGCGGCGGTTGATGGTCGCGGCCTACGCCTTCAGCGGTGTGTGCGCGGGCATCGCGGGCCTGTTGATCAGCTCCAACGTCAAAAGCGCCGATGGCAACAATGCGGGCCAGTTGCTGGAGCTCGATGCCATCCTGGCGGTGACGCTGGGCGGCACCGCGCTCACCGGTGGCCGCTTCAGCCTGGTGGGCAGCGTGATCGGCGCGCTGATCATCCAGACCCTGACATATGCCATCTATTCACTGGGTGTGCCGCCCGAGATCAATCTGGTGGTCAAGGCGGTGGTGGTGTTTGCCGTGATGCTGCTGCAGTCACCTGAATTCCGCGCCGAGATCGCTATCCTGATGCGGCGGCCCGCCGCGCCGGGGGTGCGGCCATGAGCTCGGTGGTCACCAAACCCATGGGAGAAGCCCGGGAGGCCCTTCCCAGGCCGCCGGCGCCGGCCGCAGCGGCGTCCCGCTTCAATCCCAAATACCTGCCGCTGGCCGTCACCATCTCGCTCTTCGTCGCCATGGCGACCATGGGATCGGTGCTTTACAGCGGCTTCTTCTCCGCGCAGGTTTTCCTCAACCTGCTGGTGGACAACGCCTTCCTGATCATCGTCGCTGTGGGCATGACTTTTGTCATCCTGTCGGGCGGCATTGACCTGTCCGTCGGCTCCGTGGTGGCGCTCACCACCATGGTGTCGGCAGCACTGGTGGAGCACCATGGCTGGCATCCGGCGGCGGTGATTCCGCTGGTGCTGCTGATGGGCACGGCCTTCGGTGCTTTCATGGGTTTCCTGATCGAGCGCTTTCGCCTGCAACCCTTCATCGTGACGCTGGCCGGGATGTTTCTCGCGCGCGGCCTGTGCTACCTGATCAGCGTCGACTCCATCAGCATCACCAACGAGCTCTATACGGACATTTCGCAGCTGCGCATTCCCTTGTGGGAAGGGGCGTCGCTGTCCGTCGGCGCCATGATCGCCGTCGTGGTGCTGCTCGTCGCGGTGTTCGCCGCGCACTGCACGCCTTTTGGCCGCACCGTGTATGCCGTTGGCGGCCATGAACAGTCGGCGCTGCTGATGGGCCTGCCGGTGCGCCGGACGCTGGTAGGGGTCTACACGCTCTCGGGGTTCTGCTCGGCGCTGGCGGGTGTGGTCTTCACCTTCTACATGCTCTCCGGCTACGGCCTGCATGCCGTGGGCATGGAGCTTGACGCCATTGCCGCCGTGGTGATCGGCGGCACCTTGCTCAGCGGCGGCGTGGGTTATGTGGCCGGCACCCTCTTTGGCGTGCTGATGCTCGGAATCATCCAGACCCTGATCTCATTTGACGGCACCCTGAGCTCCTGGTGGACGCGCATTGTCGTCGGCGTGCTGCTGTTTGTCTTTTGCCTGTTGCAGCGCTTGCTGGCAAACCGCACGCGCGCATCTTCCTGAAACCTTATCGACCCCCACCTACCCATGACTAGCACCAAGCGAAAACTGCGTTCCACTGAATGGTTCGGCTCGGCCGACAAAAACGGGTTCATGTACCGCAGCTGGATGAAGAACCAGGGCATTCCCGACCATGAGTTCGACGGCCGGCCCATCATCGGCATCTGCAACACCTGGTCCGAGCTCACGCCCTGCAATGCCCACTTTCGCAAGATCGCCGAGCATGTGAAGCGCGGTATTTCAGAGGCGGGCGGCTTTCCGGTGGAGTTCCCGGTGTTCTCCAACGGCGAGTCCAACCTGCGCCCCACCGCCATGCTCACGCGCAACCTGGCCAGCATGGATGTGGAAGAAGCGATCCGCGGCAACCCCATCGATGCCGTGGTGCTGCTTACCGGCTGCGACAAGACCACGCCCGCGCTGCTGATGGGTGCGGCGAGTTGCGACATCCCGGCCATCGTGGTGACCGGCGGGCCCATGCTCAACGGCAAGCTGGAAGGCAAAAACATCGGCTCGGGCACGGCGGTGTGGCAGTTGCACGAATCGTTGAAGGCGGGCGAAATCCAGCTGCACCAGTTCCTGGCGGCTGAAGGTGGCATGTCGCGTTCGGCTGGTACCTGCAACACCATGGGCACGGCCTCCACCATGGCCTGCATGGCCGAGGCGCTGGGCGCTTCGCTGCCGCACAACGCAGCCATTCCCGCGGTGGATGCGCGCCGTTACGTGCTGGCGCAGATGTCGGGCGCGCGGGCCGTCGAGATGGCGCGCGAAGGGTTGACGCTGTCGAAAATCCTCACGCGCGAGGCATTTGAAAACGCCATCCGCGTCAACGCGGCCATTGGCGGCTCCACCAATGCGGTGATCCACCTCAAGGCCATCGCGGGGCGCATCGGCGTGCAGCTGGAGCTCGAAGACTGGACGCGCATCGGCCGCAACACGCCCACCCTGGTCGACCTGCAGCCTTCCGGCCGTTTCCTGATGGAGGAGTTCTATTACGCCGGCGGCCTGCCCGCCGTGCTCCGCCGCCTGGGTGAAAACAAGCTGCTGCCTCACCCCGACGCGCTCACGGTCAACGGCCGCACGATATGGGACAACGTGCGCGAGGCGCCGCAGTATGACGACGAGGTGATACGCCCGCTCGACAACCCCCTGATCGCCGACGGCGGCATCTGCATACTGCGCGGCAACCTGGCGCCGCGCGGCGCGGTCCTCAAGCCCTCCGCGGCCTCGCCCGAACTGCTTAAACACCGCGGCCGCGCGGTGGTGTTCGAGAACCTGGAGCACTACAAGGAACGCATCGTCGACGAGAACCTCGACATCGACGCCAGCTGCGTCATGGTCATGAAAAACTGCGGCCCCAAGGGTTACCCCGGCATGGCCGAGGTCGGCAATATGGGCCTGCCGCCCAAGCTGCTGCGCCAGGGCATCAAGGACATGGTGCGCATCTCGGACGCGCGCATGAGCGGCACCGCTTACGGCACCGTGGTGCTGCATGTGGCGCCCGAGGCCGCCGCCGGCGGGCCGCTGGCCGCCGTGCGCGACGGCGACTGGATCGAGCTTGACTGCGAACAGGGCCGTTTGCACCTGGACATCAGCGATGCCGAGCTGGCTGCGCGCCTGGCCGCACTGAACGGTGCAGCCGCGGCGGGCATGCGCGGCGGCTACCAGCGCCTGTATGTCGACCACGTGCTGCAGGCCGATGAGGGCTGCGACTTCGATTTCCTCGTCGGCTGCCGCGGCTCGGAAGTGCCCCGCCACTCCCACTGAACGCATTGAGCAGTGAAACCCTGAAGCATTCCCCCAACCTGATCGCCATACAGCCATGAGCCCATCCCGCCAACCGCGTTACCGCGGCATCTTCCCCGTCGCTCCCACCACCTTCACCGAGGCCGGCAAGCTGGACCTTGAGAGCCAGAAGCGCTGCATCGATTTCATGATCGATGCCGGCTCCGACGGCATCTGCATCCTGGCCAACTTCTCCGAACAGTTCGTGCTGTCGGACGAAGAGCGCGAAACCCTGACCCGAACCATTCTTGAGCATGTGGCCGGGCGCGTGCCGGTGATCGTCACCACCACCCACTTCAGCACCAAGGTGTGCGCCGAGCGCAGCCGCCGCGCACAGGACATGGGCGCGGCCATGCTGATGGTCATGCCGCCCTACCATGGCGCAACCTTTCGCGTGGGCGAGCCGCAGATCTACGAGTTTTATGCGCGCCTGTCGGATGCGGTGGACATCCCCATCATGATCCAGGACGCGCCTGCCAGCGGCACCGTGCTGTCGGCCTGCTTTCTCGCGCGCATGGCCCGCGAGATTGAACATGTCGCCTATTTCAAGATCGAGACCGCCGGCGCCGCGTCCAAGCTGCGCGAGCTGCTGCGCCTGGGAGGCGACGCGGTCGAAGGCCCCTGGGACGGCGAAGAGGCCATCACCCTGTTGCCCGACCTGGACGCCGGCGCGACCGGCTCCATGACGGGCGGCGGTTACCCCGACGGCATTCGTCCCATCATCGAAGCGCACCGCGCCGGCGACCACGACAAGGCCTACGCGCTTTACGAAAAGTGGCTGCCCCTGATCAATTATGAAAACCGCCAGGCGGGCCTGCTGGCCGCCAAGGCCTTGATGAAGGAAGGCGGCGTCATCGCCTGCGAAGCGCCGCGCCATCCTTTTCCAGGCATGCATCCGGACACGCGCGCCGGGCTGCTGGCGACCGCCAGGCGGCTGGACCCGCTGGTGCTGCGCTGGGCGCGGTAGACGGAATAGGAGCGGGAGCGGCACACCGGCGTAGCCTTCGGCAAACCGGGACAGCCGGCTGTCTGGCAGCGGGTGATTGCATCGATAAATGTCATGGATAAAGCGATTTCGCGGTAATTAATCGCGACGCATGTATCAAATACAGTAGAGGGGCTATGGAAAAGCCCCGCTCCCACCCGACTGCCGCGCTGCGCGCCGTGCTGTTCGACGCTTACGGCACGCTGTTTGACGTCTACAGCGTGGGCCTGCTGGCCGAGCAGTTGTTCCCGGGCAAGGGCGAAGCGCTGGGTGTGCTCTGGCGCGACAAGCAGATTGAATACACGCGCCTGGTGACCACCAGCAACGGCGGCGCGCACTACCAGCCCTTCTGGGAGCTCACACGCGCCGGCCTGCGCTATGCCTGCAAGCGCCTGGGTCTGGACCTGGGCCCCGGCCAGGAAGACCAGCTCATGAACCAGTACCGCCACCTGTCGGCCTTTCCGGAAAACCGGGAAGTGCTGCAGGCGCTGAAGGCGCGCGGCGTGATGACCGGCATCCTCTCCAATGGCGACCCATCCATGCTGGGCGTGGCCGTGCGATCGGCCGGGCTGGAGGGCTTGCTGGACCACGTGATCAGCGTCGACAGCATCCGCAAATACAAGACCGCCCCCGAGGCCTATGCGCTGGGGACGCAGGCCACAGGGCTGGAGGCCAGGCAGATCGCCTTTGTGAGCTGCAACGGCTGGGATGCGCTGGCGGCCACCTGGTACGGCTACCGCACCCTGTGGGTCAACCGTTACCAGCTGCCGTTTGAAGAGCTGGGCACGCAGCCCGTGTACACCGGCAGCAGCCTGCGCGACGTGCTCGCGCTGCCTTTCCATTGATCAATTGACGATTGACGCCAATTCACGTTTTATTTTTGCTTCTACGAACAAAGGGACAACACCATGAGCAACGCGAGCACCCCCCACGCCAGCAACACCGCGCGCACCACCAGCCACCGCCTGCAGGTGGCCACGCCGCTTTACCGCTTTATCGAAGACCAGGTGCTGCCCGGTACCGGTGTGGCCGGCGCCGCGTTCTGGAAAGGCTTTGATGCCATCGTGGCCGACCTGGCCCCGAAAAACATCGCCCTGCTGGCCGAGCGCGACCGCCTGCAGACCGAGCTTGACACCTGGCACAAGGCCAACCCCGGCCCCATCGCCGACATGGCGGCCTACCGCGCCTTCCTGGAAAAGATCGGCTACCTGGTGCCGCAGCCCCAGAAGGTCGGCATCACCACGTCCAAGGTGGATGACGAGCTGGCGCTGCAGGCCGGCCCGCAACTCGTGGTGCCCATCCTGAACGCGCGTTACGCGCTCAATGCCGCGAATGCGCGCTGGGGCAGCCTTTATGACGCGCTCTACGGCACCGACGTGATTGCCGAAACCGGCGGCGCTGAAAAAGGTAAAGGCTATAACCCGGTGCGCGGCGCCAAGGTGATCGAGTACGCGCGCTATGTGCTGGATCGCACCGCACCGCTGAAAAAAGGCTCCCACATCGACTCGGTCGCTTATACGGTCAAGGGCGGCGAGCTCATCGTCACGCTCAAGGACGGCAAGGGCGTGAAAACCACCAAACTGGAAGACGCCAGCCAGTTCATCGGCTACCAGGGCAAGGCCTCGGCGCCCTCGTCGGTGCTGCTGCAGCACAACGGCCTGCACCTGGACATCCGCATAGACCGCAGCACGCCCATCGGCAAGACGGACGCGGCCGGCGTCAGCGACCTCGTTGTCGAAGCGGCGCTGTCGACGATCCTGGACCTGGAAGACTCGGTCGCCGTGGTCGACGCCGAAGACAAGGTGCTGGCCTACCGCAACTGGCTCGGCATTTTGCAGGGCACGCTGACCGAAAGCGTGACCAAGGACGGCAAGACTTTCACCCGCGGCCTGAACCCCGACCGTGAATACGTCTCGCCCAAGGGCCGGCCCGTCACGCTGCACGGCCGCTCGCTGATGTTCGTGCGCAATGTCGGCCACCTGATGACCAACCCGGCGGTGCTGTACACCGGCGCGGATGGCGCCACGCGCGAAATCCCTGAAGGCATCCTGGACGCTGTGGTCACGACCACCATCGCCATGCACGACCTCAAGCGCAAGGGCAAGCCCGGCATCAGGAACTCGCGCAAGGGCTCGGTCTATATCGTCAAGCCCAAGATGCACGGCCCGGCCGAGGTCGCGTTTGCCGATGAGCTCTTCGGCCGCGTGGAAAAAATGCTGGGCCTGCCGGGCAGCACGGTCAAGCTCGGCATCATGGACGAGGAGCGCCGCACCAGTGTCAACCTGAAGGCCTGTATCGCCGCCGCTTCCAGCCGCGTGGCCTTCATCAACACCGGCTTCCTGGACCGCACCGGCGACGAGATGCACACCGCCATGCAGGCCGGCCCCATGATCCGCAAGGGCGACATGAAGGCCAGCGCCTGGATCGCGGCCTATGAGCGCAACAACGTGCTGGTGGGCCTGTCCTGCGGCCTGCGCGGCAAGGCGCAGATCGGCAAGGGCATGTGGGCCATGCCCGACCTCATGAAGGCCATGATGGAGCAGAAGATCGCTCACCCGAAAGCGGGTGCCAACACCGCCTGGGTGCCCAGTCCCACGGGCGCCACGCTGCACGCGCTGCACTATCACCAGGTCAAGGTCAGCAAGGTGCAGAAGGAGCTCGAGAAGATCGACGCCGGCAAGGAGCGTGAAGCCCTGCTGAACGGCCTGCTGCAGATCCCCGTGACGCGTACGCCAGCCTGGAGCCCCGAAGCGAAACAGCAGGAGCTGGACAACAACGCCCAGGGCATCCTGGGCTACGTGGTGCGCTGGATCGACCAGGGCGTGGGCTGTTCCAAGGTGCCCGACATCCACAACGTGGGCTTGATGGAGGACCGCGCCACCCTGCGCATTTCCAGCCAGCACATGGCCAACTGGCTGCTGCACGGTGTGGTGAGCCGAGCCCAGGTGACGGAAACCTTTGAACGCATGGCAGCCGTGGTCGACAAGCAGAACGCCGGCGACCCGCTGTACAAGCCCATGGCCGGCAACTTCGGCGCCTCGGCCGCCTACAAGGCAGCTTGCGACCTGGTCTTCAAGGGCCTGGAACAACCCAGCGGCTACACCGAGCCGCTGCTGCACGCCTGGCGGCTGAAGGTCAAGGCCGGCGCCGCCTGAACGTGGTCTGGGCGCTGTTACCCGCTAGAGCTCGCCGGCATCCACCAGCTGCCGCTGTTTGATCACGATGCGCAGGCTGGGATGGCCGGGCCTGCCCGAGCGAAACAGCATCACATCGGCGTCCGCGCGGGTCCACGATGCGGTGTCTGCCATGGCGCCGGGTGCAGTGCCAAAGGCCGCCAGTTCGGGGCCCAGTTTTTCGCGCAGTGATTGCAGCAAGGCTGCCTGGGTCCGGGCCAGCGCTTCTTCGGCGCCTGGGCCGGAGGCGGGGTTGAGCAGCACCAGGTCCATCTGCGCGAGCTTCTGCTGCGCAAAAAACAGGGTTTGCTCGAAATGTTCACCCTCACACAGCGCATCGGGCACGCGCAGCGATCCCAGCGCGCCGGAGGGCAGGCGCCGGGGCAAGCGCACCGGTTCGGTGCCGGCCAGAACGCCTGTGACCTGCTCGGGGCTTTGGCCCAGCAGGGCGGTGTTGTCCAGCACCGTATGGGGCCAGGCCGTGGCGCAGAAGCACAGCACGCAGGCCGCAAGCCATGCAGCCCTGAAACCGCGGAAAAAGGGGCCAAATGAGGCCAAAATACACCCCGCCTAAATGGACGGCCGCCCGGCCGCCGAAAGTGTTGCGCCAAACCGACCTTTACAAAGAAGCGCCGATCTTACAAAAAAACCTCCTCCAATCGTGCATTCGAGTCATTTAAGCAGCAGCTTGCGCTGCGTTCCCAGAAGAGCGTGGCAGGAACCATATGTGTACAGGCGAAACCAAGTGAAACACTTTGCAATCATTTCAATGAAAACACCGTTGGCCCTTACCCTAGACAACTCGCTACCCCCGGCACGGATGGTTGCCAGCCGGCTGGCTGGGTGCTTTTACTCTTTATTTCCGGAAATCCTGGCTCCAGATGGCTTCGCAACCTGACGTTCTTCAGTCCTGTCTCCAGTCGGCAGCCACAGCAGCTCGGTCCGCCCTGGAAAAGTGCATCGAAGATGCCGTGGCGGGCCTGCAGGTGGCCGAAACCCAAAGCCAGAAGGTCGTCGAACGCGACGAGCTGGCCACTGCCTGGCGCGGGCTGCTGAAGAACAAGTCCACCTGGAGCCAGCAATATCCCGCCGACCTGCTGGTTCATTTCAAGGCCAATGTGGCCGCGGCGGCGCAGGCGGCGCGTACGCCCGAAGGCGCCGAAATGCGGCCGGCCGCTTCGGCCGCGGCCTCGACCAGCTCCTTTGCCTCCCTCAGCCACGCCAGCTTCTCTCTGGTGGACGACCAGGACGTTTCCAACGCGATTGAATCCTCACGCCTGCTCCAGCAGGTGCTGCCGGCCGTGGACCACATCCTGGCCGAACTCAACAAGCTGATCAGCACGGTGCAGGGCTTGTCCAATGTGAGGCCCGACCTCAACCCGTTGCGCCCCGAAGTTTTCGCGCAAACCCTGCGCGAGATGATTGTGGCGAGCAAAGCCGAGCCCGCCGTGGCTTCGCTGTGGCTCAAGTATCTGGCCGACCCGCTGGGGCGCGAGCTCAAGCGGCTTTATGAGCGGCTGGTCAATCAGCTGGAGCTCGCCAATATCCAGGGCGCCAGCTACCGCGTGCTGTCCACGCCGGCCAGCGTGGGCCGCGGACGCGGGCGGGGTGGTAATGGCTCCGGCGCGCCGGGTTCCGGCCCGGGCGGCGGGGGCGAGGGTGACGGAAGCGATCGCAGCGCAGAAGGCGGTTATGGCGAGGGCGGCGGCAAGCCGGTGCCGCAATACGCCGACCTGTCCAACTACGAGATCCGCGACGAGCTGTTCCAGGACTTCCTGTTCCACGGCGGCAGCAACGCCCACCATGGTCTCGCACCCTCGTATTACGAAACTGTCGAGGAAGAACTGGCCGCGCTCCAGGCCACGCCCGATTCCGCTTCGGCGCCGTTGGCCGAGTCCCGCGGTGGAGGGTATGCCACCGGCTACCAGGACATGGCGGCAGTCGACCGGCCGCAGCGCCTGGTCGATGAACGCAGCCAGCTCAGTCCGCAGGTCTGGGGCTCATATGCCAAGCCCCGCGAACGGGCCATTGTGCGCACCCAGCTCAAGAAGGAGGCCCGGCAGGTCGGCCAGGTGCTGGGGCTGGAGGTGGTGCGCAAGCTGGTCAACCAGGTGGCGCAGGACCCGCGCCTGCTGGTGCCGGTGCGTGAGGCCATCGTCGCGCTGGAGCCTTCGCTGCTGCGCCTGGCCATGGTGGACCCGCGCTTTTTCAGCGACGAAGGCCACGCCGGGCGCCGTGTCATGGAGCGGGTCGCCCAGCGCAGCTTCAAGTACAACGACGAATTCAGCCCCGAGTTCCTGGCTTTCTTTGAGCCCGTCACACGCGCCTTCAACGAGCTCAACAGCCTGGCCATCGAGGATGAACAGCCCTTCGGCATGGCCTTGGCCAAGCTCGAATACGGTTGGGACGAACAGGACCAGCTCGAGGCGGAAAACCGCAACAACGTGCTGCAGGCCCTGCGTTTCGCCGAAGAGCGCCAGACCCAGGCCGACCAGATTGCCTTTGAACTGAGCACCCGCTCGGACCTGGACAAGGTGCCCGGCCTGGTGCTCGATTTCCTCTTCGGCCCCTGGGCGCTGGCCATGGCCCACGCCAGGCTGATCGATACGCGCAACCAGATCGACCCCATGGGCTTCGGCTCGGTGGTGCCCGACCTGCTCTGGAGCGTCAAGCGGGAAGTCACCCTCAAGCGCCCGGCCAAGCTGATCGAAATGATTCCCGGCCTGCTGGCCAAGCTGCATGAAGGGCTGGAACTGCTGGGCCAGGATCCGCGCGAGAGCGAGCCCTTTTTCGAAGGCCTGATGAAGCTGCACCGGCCGGTGCTCAAGCTGCGGCGCCTGAAAAGCCAGCGCGATGCCGAAGAGTCGGGCGCCATGCCGCTGGAGCCGGAGGAGGTTCCGGCCACGCCCGAACAGCGCCGCGCCAAGGCTGCCGCCCATCCCTGGCTGGCGCCCGAGGACCTCGATGCGGCCGGCTTTGAAGACACTTTGCCGACGGCGCCGGGTGAACTCGCGCCGATGGAGGAGGACGACAGGCCGCCCGCAGCCGTGCAGTCCGACCAGGCTGTCGAGGAGCAGGAAGAGGTCGACTCTTCCCATGCCGAGCTGATCGCCCAGCAGGAAGCCTCACCCAACGCCGCACCGGCCCTGGCCCAGGCCGATGCCGAGCGCCTGCTGATGAGCCTGCGGGCCGGCCACTGGGTCGACCTTTATTCGCGCCGGCGCTGGCTGCGCGCCCAGTTGATCTGGGCTAGCACCCGGGGCACGCTGTTCATGTTCGTGAGCCACGGCGGCCAGCCGCATTCCATGACCAAACGCAGCTGCGAACGCCTGATCAGGGAACGCCTGCTCAGGCCGGTCGACAACCAGGGCGTGGTGGCGCAGGCACTGGATGCGGTCGCCTCGGAGGTCGCCCAGGCCGCGCCGGCCGACCATGCCGAGACGGAAACCGCGCAGGCCTAGGGTGTAGGAAGTGCCAAGCCGCCGCACGCGGCGCTGTCTGACGCCCTCGCGCCCCGGAGGCGCGCACATTGATGAATCCGTTTTCATCTTCAAGGGCTGTCATGGTTGAAAAAAACGCTTCTGTCCATTGGGAAGGCGCCGGCAAAAAAGGCCAGGGCCGCATCAGCACCGACACCGGCGCGCTCAAGGCCTACCCCTACGGCTTCGGCAGCCGCTTCGAAGACGACCGCAGCGGCACCAACCCGGAAGAGCTGCTGGGCGCGGCCCATGCGGCCTGTTTCACCATGGCCTTCTCCTTTGCGTGCGACAAGGCCGGTTTTGCCACCGCCTCGGTGGACACGCGCGCCAAGGTTCGTCTGGTGCCGCAGGGCGACGGTTTCCTGATCGATCGCATCGCGCTGACGCTGGAGGCCGAGGTCCCCGGTATCGACGAAGCCAGGTTCCAGGAAATCGCCGAGGGCGCCAAGAAGGCCTGCCCGCTTTCCAAGGCACTGGCGAGCGTGCCGGAGATCACGCTGGTTGCCACGCTTCACGCTTAAGCCTCACACATCTCCGCATTGGAATGCCCGCCCGTGCGCCTTACCACCCATTTTTCCTTTGAAGTGCAATACGCGCAGGATAGCGGCGCCGCCAAGGGCGAGCGGGACGCCTTGATGGCCTCCCTGGGCCCGACACTGCAGAAGCTGTTCGCGGTGGACGATCCTTCCGCCACCGTGACGGTGAGCGACAGCCACAAGGGTGACGGCAACAGGATCATCGAACTCGTCACCACACTGCAGGACGCCGAAATCGCCGGTATCCTGCGGACGTTTTCCGGCCGGCATGGCGTGAGCGTGAGCGCGCTGGAGTAACAGGGCTACCGCGCCCCCGGTGCGGCCGTGCTCAGGCCTGCCAGACCCCATAGCCCGCTTCACGCAGGCCTATGCCCAGTTCGACCTCCATCTCGCGTGCCGCGTCGTAAGGCATGGGGTTGTACATCTCGTAAAGCCGCGGCAACAGGCGCACGCCGAAATCGCGCGCGAAGCGGTTGGACTGTATGCCGGCCTTGTGTTTGTCAAAGCGCACATCCGGATCCAGCCCTGTCATGCCCACATACACAAAGGGTTTGCCCAACTGGTAGTCCGGGTTGGCGCGGTGAAAGCGCGGCACGTCCCATACCTCGGGCGCTAGCTCGATCACGTAAACGCTGTAGTGGTGGCTTCGGGGCCGTGCGGGCATGGCGGTGTGCGGCAAATGACGGTGGCTGGCCATTGGGCCAGCCCCTACTTTACTGCGCCGTGCCTTGCGCTGGTACTTGAGCCTGCGCGGTTTGCGGTGCTGCCTGCGGCTGGGGTGTTTGTTCCGATACGGGCTCTGCTTCTTCCTGCACTTGCGCCCAGCTGCCCGAAGTCACCAGCAGGTGGATGAAGTGCAGCTTGGCCACTGCGTCCGTCGGCAGCACGAAGGGATAGAAATCGGGCTGGCCCATGCTGCGCGACATCTCGTTGAGCATGGTGGTCAGCCGCGCCCAGTGGTTGACAAAGGCCAGGAACTGCCCGGCCTGCGCATGCTCGGGCTGGTACAGCGCATCCAGCGTGAAGGGAGTGAATTCGAGGTCGAAGAGGTCCACGCTGAGGCCGAAGCTCTGCGCCGTGTCTATGCCGTCGCGCATGTGCAGGTAGTGCGCCCAGCATTCGGCCCAGTCTTCCCAGGGATGGGTGCTCGCGTAGGCGCTCACGAAATGCAGCGGCCAGTCCGCGGGCGGCCCCTGGTCATAGTTGCGCTGCAGGGCGGCCTCGTAGTTCTGGGTCTCATCGCCGAAGAGCCGGCGAAAATCCTCCTGCCAAGCCGTGCCCGCCACCAGGCGGTCCCAGTAATAGTGGCCCACTTCATGACGCAGATGCCCAAGCAAGGTGCGATAAGGCTCATGCATGGCCTTGCGCACCGCCTCGCGCGTGGCGTCGTCGGCCTCGTCCACGTTGAGTGTGATCAGGCCGGTGCTGTGCCCGGTCATGACGTGCGGCCCGTTGACCGGCGAGCGCAGGAAGTCGAACATCAGCCCGCGCCTGGTGTCCTCGCTGATGCGGGACGCCACCGGCAAACCGAGCAGGATGAGCGACGACACCAGCCGGCGCTTGGCCAGCTCGATCAGGCCCCACAGGTAGCCGTTGTCGGGTTGTTCCGGGTTGGTCAGGTCGGGAATCGTGCGGTTCAGCCGGCAGGCCCGGCACATGTCCGCGGGGTCTTGCGCGTCGATCAGCCAGTTGCAGGAGGCGGGTGTGGAGAGATTGAGGCAGCGCTTGTAGGTCGCCACACCATCGTCATGATCGTCGCCGCCGTTCATCGAGCCTGTTTCGGCGACCTGCGGCTGCTTGGCCCCGGGCGTGGATTCCTGGCCGGGAATTTTCTCCAGCGCGGGTGGCTGGGTGTTGTCGGGTGGCGGTTCGGCCGGTGCCGTGCCGGCCTCCCACTCGCGCCAGGTATTGGCCCGCGGGCCCGGCATCAGCGGCAGCAGCAGGCCGCGCTCGCAGTCGTAGCCCAGCGGCGTGCCGCAGGCCAGGCACTTGCTGTTGCGAAAGAACACCGGCTGCCCGCAATGGCAGCGATAGTTGCGGCCCGCCAGCAGGGGCAGCGACGGCTCGGCGGGGTTGGACGGCGTGGTGGAAGACAAGTGCTTGCCCGGATGAATCTGCGGCGATGTTGCGAGGGGATGCGGGGTGCGGTCGCAACCGGCCGGCAAAGATGCAGTGTCCCATGGTTTGCCGCACAAGGCTGCAGCGGCAATACCCGTCAGCCTGTCAGCGCAGGCCGACAAAACAACCGGCCGCCGCGCTTGCTTTTATCATCGGGTACTCGCACGCCCCGTGGCAATCCCGCCGCGGGCACTTCATTGACTTCATCCAGAGGAAACCATGCCTACTTACCACGTCGAAATGATGGAAGGCCGCACCATCGAGCAGAAGAAAAAGCTCGTCGAGGCCATCACCCGCGTCAGCGTCGAGATCCTGGGCGGCCAGCCCGAATCCGTGGACATCCTGATCACCGACGTCAAGCGCGAGAACTGGGCCACCGGGGGCAAGCTCTGGTCCGAACCCAGGGATTAACGCCGGGCCAGGCGCATGACCGCTTCTCTCGCCGCCCTGCAGGCGCGCCACGGCCCGCGCTACCGCTGGCTGCTTCTGCTGTCGGTCATGATAGGCACGATGGCTTCCATCATGTCGTCGACCATCGTCAATGTGGCGATTCCCGACATGAGCCATCACTTCACGCTGGGCCAGGAGCGCGCGCAGTGGGTCAGCTCGGGTTTCATGGTGGCCATGACGGTCTCCATGCTGACCACGCCCTGGCTGCTGGCGCGCTATGGCTACCGCCGCACTTATGCGGGCACCATGCTGCTGCTGATGGCCGGCGGCATCGTCGGCGGGCTGGCCAACCATTTCGCCCTGGTGCTGGGCGCGCGCGTGGCCGAGGGCCTCGCGGCCGGTGTGGTGCAGCCGATTCCCGCCATCATCATCATGCGGGCCTTCGGGCCGCATGAGCAGGGCCGCGCCAGCGGCCTCTTCGGCATGGGTGTGGTGCTGGCGCCCGCCGTGGGGCCCAGCATAGGCGGCGTGCTGGTCGACCTGTTCGGCTGGCGCTCGATTTTTTTCATGGTCATCCCGCTGTGCCTCATCTCACTGTGGATGGCCTGGCGTTATGTGCCTGACGCCGCGCCCGGCGGCGTGGCGGCCAACCGCAACACGGCCATGATCGATTGGCGCGGCCTCCTGCTGGGCGCGGTAGGCACGCTGTGCCTGCTCAACGGCATGGTGGAGTTGCATGCCGCGGGCGGCGGCGTACGAGCTTTTGCCTTGCTGGGTAGCGCGGCCGCCGCGCTTGCAGCTTTTGTCTGGTGGCAGCATCGCCTGGCCGCCACCGGTGGCGCGCCGCTGATGAACCTGGCGCTCTTTGGCTACCGGCCCTTCGCCATGGGCAGCATCGTGGCCTTCATCTATGGCACGGCCCTGTTCGGCTCAACCTATTTGCTGCCGGTCTATTTGCAGCTGGGCCTGAAGCTTTCGGCCTCGCATGTGGGCACCATCCTGCTGCCGGCCGGGCTGGTGCTGGCCGCGACGATTGCCGGTGTGGGCCGCCTGGCCGACAGGCACCCGACCTGGCTCCTGGTGAGCACGGGCCTGGCGCTGCTGGCCGCGTCGTTCGCCTTGATGCTCACGGTGGACCTGGCCTCGGGCCTGTGGATGCTGGTGGCCTGGGCCACGCTGGGCCGCATAGGCCTGGGTTTCATCCTGCCTTCGCTGAACCTCGGTTCGCTGCGGCCGCTGCATGAGCATTTGCTGTCGCAGGGCGCGAGTGCGATCAATTTTTTGCGCATGCTGGGCGGTGCCATCGGCGTGAGCCTGTGCGGCATCGTGCTCGAATGGCGGCTTGCGGCCCATGGTGATTCGCTGGCCAATGCCGGCAGCGGCCCGGCGCGGCTGGCCGCCTTCAACGAAGCGTTCCTGATGCTGGCCGCGCTGTGCCTGCTGGCCATGGTGGCTGCCTGGCAGCTTCGCACGCCCGCGGCCGCCGCCACCATCACCACCGACGACCCACAGAAAGCAGGCTGACCATGTGCCAACTCCTGGGCATGAACTGCAACGCCCCCACCGACGTGACCTTCAGTTTTCGCGGCTTCGCCCAGCGCGGCGGCCACACCGACCACCATGCCGACGGCTGGGGCATCGCGTTTTTTGAGGGCGATGACAGCGTGGCCGGCGCCGGCGACAAGGGTCTGCGCCACTTCGTTGACCACCAGCCGGCCTGCAGCTCGCCGGTGGCCGAGCTGATCAGCCGCTACCCCATCAAGAGCCGCAACGTGATCTCGCACATCCGCAAGGCCACACAGGGCCGCGTGGCGCTGGAGAACTGCCACCCCTTTGTGCGCGAGCTGTGGGGCCGCTACTGGGTGTTCGCGCATAACGGCGACCTGAAGGATTTTTCGCCGCGCCTGCACGGCAGCTTCCGGCCCGTGGGCACCACCGACAGCGAGCGCGCCTTCTGCTGGATCATGCAGGAGATGGCCAAGTCGCATGCGGGCGTGCCCAGCGTGCGCGAGCTCAGCATCACGCTGCGCGAACTCGCGGCGCAGATCGCCGGCCATGGCACCTTCAATTTTTTGCTGAGCAACGGCCAGGCGCTGTGGGCCCATGCGTCCACGAATCTCTACTACGTGGAGCGCAAGCATCCCTTTGCGCACGCCACGCTGAGCGATGAAGACGTCAGCGTCAACTTCGCAGAACACACGCGGCCCACCGACAAGGTGGCCGTGGTCGTCACGGCGCCGCTGACCACCAACGAGCAATGGACGGCCTTCGCGCCCGGCGAGCTGAAGGTGTTCGAGGACGGTGCGCTGGCGGCGGCCTAGGGGCCCGCCTAAGGTTTGGGGCAGGCCGCAGCCTGGCCGTTCAGCTGCTGCTGTTCGTGACGGAAGCTGGCAACGTTTTTGCCTCCATCACGCTGCACCGTCACCACATAAATGCTGTCGAAGTCGCTGCCCTTCCAGTGCGGCACGGCGCCGGGCTGGCCGCCCATATCGCGCAGCATGGCCTTGACCAGGTCCTCGAGCTTTTTGTGTTCCCAGGCGACCAGCACCACCGCGTTCTGGTAACGCGGCGCCGCCAGCTCCTGCTGCAGGCCTTTGATGTCCTCAAAACCAAATGAGGTGTTGATCGGCAGGCCCGCCTGCACGGCCGTGGGCGCAACGGTCAGCAGCGGCCGCACGTAGTTGTAAAGCTCATCGCCGTCGGGCTTTTTCTCATGTGGGTCGGAGGCGAAAACAAAATCCGGCTTGCCGAACTTGCCCAGCAGCACGGCCGGCAGCGCCAGCGCGCGGTTCAGCCCCTGGCAGTTGATCTGGCCCAGGCCCTGGGCTGGCTTTTCCGCGTGGCGGATAAAGATGATTTTTTGCTCGGCTGCCTGGGCAAGCAGGGGCAATGCCATGCAAGCACAGATGGCAATCGGCTGCAGCGTGTGGCGCAACGAACGAAGGCGAAGGGCTGGTTTCATGGTGCAGGCGTCAGAGGTGGGGCCTGCCAGCTTAACCGCCGCGCCGGCGGCGTCAAGCCTTGAGCGCCGCCTCCAGCGCATCGATGAACATGGCCGCCACGTCAAAGCCGGCCTGGTCGTGGATTTCCTGGAAGCAGGTCGGGCTGGTGACGTTGATCTCGGTCACGTAGTCGCCGATCACGTCGACGCCGGCCAGCAGCAGGCCGCGCTCGGCCAGCACCGGGCCGAGGGCCTCGGCGATTTCAAAGTCGCGTTTGGACAGCGGCTGTGCCACGCCCAGGCCGCCGGCTGCCAGGTTGCCGCGCACCTCGCTGCCCTGCGGGATGCGCGCCAGGCTGAAAGGCACGGGCTTGCCGCCGATGACGAGCACGCGCTTGTCGCCCTTGGCGATCTCCGGCAAAAACTTCTGCACCATCACGCTTTGCGCGCCGTTGCGGTTCAGCGTCTCGGTGATGCTGCCCAGGTTCAGGCCGTCCTCCTTGACACGGAAGATGCCCATGCCGCCCATGCCGTCCAGCGGCTTGAGGATGATGTCCTTGTGCTCCGCATGGAAGCGCTGGATGTCCGCCGCGCTGCGCGTGACCAGCGTCGGGCCGCTGAATTGCGCGAACTCGAGGATGGCGAGCTTTTCAGGGTGGTCGCGCAGGGCGCTCGGTTTGTTGAAGACTTTTGCGCCCTCGCGCTCGGCCTGCTCCAGCAAATGCGTGCTGTAGAAATACTCGCTGTCAAAAGGCGGGTCCTTGCGCATGATGACCGCGTCAAAGCCCGCAACGGTTTCGCGCGCGTCGGGCCGGGCGGCATCGGCCGTGAACCAGGTATCGGCATCACCGGTCAGCGTGATGTGGCGAACCTGCGCTGTCACCTTGGCGCCGGTTTGCCAGTTCATCTCCGCCGGCTGGCAGGCGCTGATACGGTGGCCGCGCTTCTGGGCCTCGCGCATCATCGCGAAGGTGGTGTCCTTGTAGATCTTGAAGGATTCGAGCGGGTCGGCGACAAAAAGAAAGTTCATGGTTTTTTGGGAAATGGTTCGGGCGTCCGGCGCCGACACGGACGAGGATTCACGGCCTTGCTGGCCGTATTGTTGTACAAACAGCGCTGGTGTGCCTGAGACCAGCTTCCAAAAGGCCGAAGCAAGACCCGCCCCAAGCCCACATCATCATCCCCCTTTACCCCGCATGATCGCCGAAGCCACATCAGGCGTGGTTTCAGCATAGCGCTTGAACTCCATGGTGTAGGTCGCACGGCCTTGCGTGAGCGACCGCAGGGTCGTGGAATAGCCGAACATCTCCGACAGCGGCACCTCGGCGCGCACCAGCTTGCCGCCGCCGCCCGCGATGTCTTCCATGCCTTGGACCATGCCGCGCCGCGATGAAAGGTCGCCCATCACATTGCCCATGAAGTCCTCGGGCGTTTCCACCTCCACCGCCATCACGGGCTCGAGCAGCACCGGCTTGGCACGGCGCATGGCTTCCTTGAAAGCCAATGAGCCGGCCATGCGGAAGGCGTTTTCATTCGAGTCCACGTCATGGTAGGAGCCGAACACCAGCGTGGCTTTCACGTCCACCACCGGATAGCCCGCGAGCACGCCGGCCTTCAGGGTTTCCTGAATGCCTTTGTTGACGGCGGGAATGTACTCGCGCGGGATCACGCCGCCCTTGATGGCGTCGACGAACTCATAGCCCTTGCCCGAAGGCTGCGGCTCCAGGTTGAGCACCGCATGGCCGTATTGCCCGCGCCCGCCCGACTGCTTGATGAACTTGCCTTCTACGTCGTTCACCGCCTGTTTGATGGTTTCTCGGTAGGCCACCTGCGGCTTGCCGACATTGGCTTCGACATTGAACTCGCGCTTCATGCGGTCCACCAGGATTTCCAGGTGCAGCTCGCCCATGCCCGAGATGATGGTCTGGCCCGACTCCTCGTCGGTGTGCACGCGAAACGAGGGGTCCTCCTGCGCCAGGCGGTTCAGTGCGATGCCCATTTTTTCCTGGTCGGCCTGGGTCTTGGGCTCCACCGCCTGCGAGATCACCGGCTCGGGGAACACCATCTTCTCGAGGATGATGACGTGGGCCGGGTCGCACAGCGTGTCGCCGGTGGTCGCGTCCTTCAGGCCGACAGCCGCGGCGATGTCGCCGGCGCGCACCTCCTTGATCTCGTTGCGCTCATTGGCGTGCATCTGCAGGATGCGGCCCAGGCGCTCTCGCTTGCCCTTGACCGGGTTGTAGACGGTGTCGCCCGCGCTGACCACGCCCGAGTACACGCGAAAGAAAATCAGCTGCCCGACGTAGGGGTCGGTCATGATCTTGAAGGCCAGGGCCGAGAAGGGCTCCTCGTCCTTCGGGTGCCGTTCGGCTTCGGCGTCGTCCTCGGTGTGGCCCAGGATGGCGGGCACGTCCACCGGCGAGGGCAGGTAGTCGATCACCGCGTCCAGCATGGCCTGCACGCCCTTGTTCTTGAAGGCGCTGCCGCACAGCATGGGCACGATCTCGTTGGCGATGGTGCGCTGGCGCAGGCCCTGCCTGATTTCGTCTTCGCTCAGCGGCTCGCCGGCAAGGTATTTGTTCAGCAGCTCGTCGTTGGCTTCGGCAGCCGCCTCTATCATTTTGGTGCGCCATTCATTGGCAGTGGCCAGCAGGTCGGCCGGGATGTCGCCGTACTCGAACTTCACGCCCTGGCTGGCGTCGTCCCAGATGATGGCCTTCATCTTGACCAGGTCCACCACGCCCTGGAAATGGTCTTCCGCCCCCACGGGGATCTGCACCGGCACGGCCACGCCTTTGAGGCGCTCGCCGATCTGGCGCTGCACCCGAAAGAAGTCCGCGCCCACGCGGTCCATCTTGTTGACGAAGGCCAGTCGCGGCACCTTGTATTTGTTGGCCTGGCGCCAGACGGTTTCCGACTGCGGCTGCACGCCGCCCACGGCGTCATAGACCATCACCGCGCCGTCGAGCACGCGCATGGAGCGCTCGACCTCGATGGTGAAGTCCACGTGGCCCGGCGTGTCGATGATGTTGATGCGGTGCTCGGGGTAGTTGCCGGCCATGCCTTTCCAGAAGGCTGTGGTCGCCGCCGAGGTGATGGTGATGCCGCGTTCCTGCTCCTGCTCCATCCAGTCCATGGTGGCCGTGCCTTCATGGACTTCGCCGATCTTGTAGTTCACACCCGTGTAGAACAGGATGCGCTCGGTCGTGGTGGTCTTGCCGGCGTCGATGTGCGCGCTGATGCCGATATTGCGGTAACGCTCTATGGGGGTATGGCGGGGCATGGCGGACTCCTTCTTGCCGGCCGCGCATGTTCGGTGGAGGTTGTGGCACGGCCGGGCCCGACAGTTTGCGCCAAAGCGGCGGTTTTTGCTTGGCTGTTTGCAGCAGCCCTTCAGGCGTCAGGCTTGAAGCTCAGCTGCCCTGCAGCATTTCCCGCATGAAGGCAGGCAAGGGCCAGCCAATGGACAGCAGGTATTGCGCCATGGGGACCACCACGGCACGCACCGAAGGCCGCGCGCTCATCCGGTCCCGCCAGGCCACCAGCAGCGGCGTGGCCGGTGTGATGGGGGCGCCCTGGCGTTCGCCGAACAGCATCGCCATGTAAAGCGCGATATCGGCGAAGGAAAAGCTTTCCATCATGAATTCCCGGCCCTGCAAGAGCTTTTCAAGCCGCCTGTAGAAGTCGCGCGCGCCGGCAATCGCCGTGACGGCCTGCGGGTCGTTCAGGTCGTGCTGCAGGCCCATCAGCTTGATGATGTGGGGGAAGTAAACCTCATCCGACATGTGCTCCATCTGGCGCGCACGGGCGCGGGCGGCGATGCCGGCCGGCCAGAGCGCCGGTTCGGGCTTCAGGTCCTCCAGGTACTCCATGATCTGTGTTGAATCGAACAGCTCCAGGTCGCCATTCACCAGCACCGGTACCTGCTTCTTGGGGTTGATGCGCACGACCTCAGGGTGTTTGGGCGAGTAGCCTTCGGCCTGCGTGAACGGCACCATGACGATATCGAGCGGTATGCCTTTTTCAAATGCGGCGATCTGCACCTTGGCGCCGAACATGCTGAGGGCGGCCGAGTACAGGCGGATGGATGGCGATGTGGCATTGGGTGTGGATGTCATGGGTGTTGATGGGTGTTGGTATGTCGTGAGTTGGCGTGAGCAGGCAATTCTTCAATGTGCTGAAAGCGGCGGTTCGCGGTCAAACAGGCCGGGCGCGCCACCGATCTCCGCGCCCTCGATCAGCAGCATGCGCAGCTTGGTCGAGACGCCGCCGGGCGCCGAGAAGCCGCCCGAGCGCGCGCCCGAGGCCAGCACGCGGTGGCAGGGCACGATGATGGGAAACGGGTTGTGGCCCAGCGCCTGCCCCACGGCGCGCGATGCGCCGGGCTCGCCCAGCAGGGCGGCGATCTCGCCATAGGTCTTGGTCTTGCCGGGCGGGATGTCCTGCGCGGCTTGGTACACGCGCTGGTGGAAGGGCGTCTCGTGGCGCAGGTCCAGCGCACAGAAGCGCAGGTCGCGGGCCTCGCCTTCGAGCAAGGCCGCCATGGCGTCTATGGCCTGCTGCTCGGCGGGCGGCGGTGTGCCGGCCTCCAGCAGCGGGAAGCGCCCGCGCAGGCGTGACAGCATGCGGCCTTCGGTCTGCTCGGGCAGGCGCACGGCGGCGATGCCGTGCGCATTCCACACCAGCGCGCAGCGGCCGATGGCGGTGGCAAAAAGCGTGAAGTGATGAGGTTCGCTGCCGGTGCTCATGGTTCGCCACATGCTACACGCGAGTGGACATCCGCGTGGAATGTAAGAATTAATTTCGTTACCTCTCTTGCATGCTGCTCCAGCTTTTAATTTTTCGCAGACGTACCATGCCTTCTTTTTGAAGGAACTCACATGGCAACACCGTTCTTTGGCAAGCGAGAAAACGAGACACCGACGGGCCTGCGCAACAGTCCCGGAAACGGTTACAGCAACTCCGGCTCGGCCAGCACGCTGCATTCGGCTCCGCTGTCCAGCCAGCAGAACAGCGGCGCCAAACCCCTGAACGAAGCCGCGCCCTCCGCCAGCACCGCCAAGGAAGGTGGCAGCAAGCTCACGGTGGGCCCCAACATCAAGCTCAAGGGCGTGGAGATCACCGATTGCGACACGCTGGTCGTCGAAGGCCTGGTGGAAGCCACCATGGATTCGCGCGTGATCCAGATCTCGGAGCAGGGCGCCTTCAAGGGCTCCGCGGAAATCGACGTGGCGGAAATCCGCGGCGAGTTCAACGGCAACCTTACGGTGCGCCAGAAGCTGGTGATCTATTCGACCGGCAAGGTCACGGGCATCATCCGCTACGGCAAGCTGGTGATTGAAGAAGGCGGCCAGCTCTCGGGCGAAATCCTGTTTGGCGCCTTGGCCGCGGCCAAGTCCGCCACGGCGGTGAAGCCGGGTTTACAGGCGGTGTAGGAGACAAAAAGCGGCGGCGGTTTCAACCGGGCCGGGAACAGCCGCATCCCTTCCCCACCGTTCGCGGTGGGGAAGGGATGCGGCGTTTTCGCGCTGGCTGTTTTTTTGGCGATGTTCGCAGCCACCGGTATGGCTGATTTTGAGCGGGAGGCAAAGGCACTTCCTTCTCGGAGCAGGACCTGCGCCAGTGCGGGTGCCCGCATAACGGGCAACAGGCAGGGGCCCTGCGCCGGGGGAATCCTGGCGTGGGCAACTCCTTGAGGCGCTGCGTTACCGTGGTGCCTCAAGCCGTCCCTGGCCTGCACGCGCACCAGGGAATCACCAGAGCAAACAATTACTGGGCCTGCAAAAACGCGCGCGCTGCGCTGGCTTGCGGGCGAAAAAAAGAGGCCCTGACGGGCCATCAGGCCGCCGTTAACGGGCACAAAGGGTAACGAAAAGTGCGAGGCCAGGAAGTCTGCGCACACTGACGCAGGGGTTCGCGCCAGAGCTGCATGCAGGCAATGCAGAGCCAAAAAAACCAGGCCGATCGCTGGGTGCGGGAGGAACGGAGAAAGTGGTGAGGCGGCAGTTCCCCAGCGATTGAAAAACCAGTAACCAGGCTGATCCGCCCTCCGCACAAGGGACTGCCACGTACGGTCGTCAGGGGCTGGCGAACAGGTCCCCTTGCGGCCATTCCTTGATGGCATTGGCTGCGCCCCACAATGCCTGGTCGATGTCCTTGAAGAAGTTGCGGCGCTCGGCATGCTCCGGCCTGGAATTGAAAACCACCACCCATGCATAGCCTTGCCGGGTTCTAAGTGCCAGGGCTTGCAGGCCGGGCTGGCTGCCGGTGTGCCACCAGTTGTCGCCCTTGTCGCTTCTGACGACATGGATGCCCGCCGCATAGAAGCTGCGCGGGTTGCCTCCTTTCGCCAGCACGGGCTCGGTGCGCATGGTGCGCACCGATTCCTCGCTCAGCAGTCGCTTGCCCCGCGCACCGTCAATCGCGAGAAAAAATTTCAGAACCTCCGTCGGCGTTGCGATCCACGCGCCCAATGCATCCATGTTCTCGATGGAATAGCTGCCATAGGGGCTGGGCACATTGGCATTGGTGACGCCAGGCGCGCCGCGCTGCATGGGTTCTCCGGGATGGGGGTAGTACTGGGTCTCGCCGGGCCGGCTTTCGGTGCTGCTAGCGGCCTGGAAACCCTTGCCGATGGTGGGCTGCAAAAACTCTCTGCTGCTGAAGGCCCGGTAGGACTCGCCGGTGACGATCTCCACCACCCGCCCCAGCATGCAATAGCCGGTGTTGGAGTAGGCGAAGCGCTCGCCGGGCGCGAAGTCCAGCTTGTCCTGCAGCGAATCGCGAATGATGGCATCGCAGCTGACGGGTGACACGCCTTGCCGACGCGCAACGTCCCTGAGCCTCGGCTGGAAAAAAGGGTCGCCGGATCGCTCACGGTCAAATCCGCCTGAATGCTGGAGCAGGTGCCGGATGCGGATATCCCTGGCGCGCGGGTCGGCGGGCGGTGAAGAGACGATTCCGGCTTTTTCGAGCAGGGGAAGCACCGGATCGTCCAGTTTCAGTTTCCCGTCCTCGGCCAGCTTGAGCACCATGACCGCCGTCAAGGTCTTGTTGATGCTGCCCATGCGGCTGAGGGTTTGCGGCGTCATGGCCTGCTGCTTGTCCTTGTCCGCATAGCCATATCCTTTGGCGAGCAGCAGCCTGCCGTCCTTGGCCACGGCCAGGCTGGCGCCGGGAATATTGTGTTTCTCCATGATCTCCAGCACGGCCTTGTCGAAGGGCTCGAGATGAGGCAGCGCAGAGCCCTGTTCCAGGCACAGCCCTGATTGAGGCAGCCAGGCCAGCAAGGCGCCGGCCACACCGCAAAGCAGCCGGCGGTGCATGGCGCGAAAAGCGCGAGGAGCAGGAGACGGAAAGGTGACAGAGGCGCTGAAGCTGTTGGACTTTGTCATGTGCATGGTTGCGGTGCCGGTGGGTTGCCCGTGCACAGTCTAAGCGCTTGCCGCGCGGCTGTTCCGGCCGGCTAGAAACGCGGCAAGTCGGGATGCTTGATCTGCCCGGCACGCACCAGCATCTTCCCGTATTCGGCGCAGCGGTTCAGCGTGGGGATCACCTTGCCGGGGTTGAGCAGGCCCTTGCCGTCGAAGGCACGCTTGAGGCCGAACATCTGCTCGTTCTCCTCGGCGGAAAACTGCACGCACATGGAGTTGAGTTTTTCCACGCCCACGCCATGCTCGCCCGTCACGGTGCCGCCCATGGCGACGCTGGTCTCCAGGATGTCGGCGCCGAAGAGTTCGCAGCGATGCAACTGGTCGGGGTCGTTGGCATCGAACAAAATCAGCGGGTGCAGGTTGCCGTCGCCCGCGTGGAATACATTGGCGCAGCGCAGCTGGTATTTCTTTTCCATCTCGGCGATGGCGAGCAGGATGTCGGCCAGGCGCTTGCGCGGAATCGTGGAGTCCATGCACATGTAGTCGGGGCTGATGCGCCCCGATGCCGGGAAGGCGTTTTTGCGGCCGCTCCAGAAGCGCAGGCGTTCGGCCTCGTCGCGGCTCACCGCGATGGCGGTGGCGCCGCAGCGGCGCAGCACCTCACTCATGCGGCCGATTTCCTCCTCAACTTCTTCAGGTGTGCCGTCACTTTCGCACAGCAGGATCGCTTCGGCGCTGAGGTCGTAGCCGGCGTGCACAAAATCTTCCACAGCGGCCGTCATGGGCTTGTCCATCATCTCCAGCCCGGCCGGAATGATGCCGGCGGCAATCACGGCGGCCACGGCGTCGCCGGCTTTGCGCAGGTCGTCAAAGCTGGCCATGATGCAGCGCGCCTGGCGCGGCTTGGGCACCAGCTTCACGGTGACCTCGGTGGTTACGGCCAGCATGCCTTCGCTGCCGATGATGACGCTCAGCAAGTCGTAGCCGGGGGCGTCGAGCGCATCGCCGCCGAACTCGACCTCCTCGCCCTCAATCGTGAAACCCCTGACCTTGAGCACGTTGTGCACCGTCAGCCCGTACTTCAGGCAGTGCACACCGCCCGAGTTTTCCGCGACGTTGCCGCCTATGGTGCAGGCGATCTGGCTGGAAGGGTCGGGTGCGTAATACAGGCCCAGCGGCGCAGCCGCCTCGGAGATCGCCAGGTTGCGCACGCCGCCCTGCACCACGGCCGTGCGGCTGGCGGCGTCGAGCTTGAGGATTTTGTTGAACTTGGACAGCGACAGCGTGACGCCCAGCTTGTGCGGCATGGCACCGCCCGAAAGCCCGGTGCCGGCGCCGCGCGCCACCACCGGTACGTCCAGCGCGTGGCAGGTCTTGAGTACGGCCTGCACCTGTGCGTAGGTTTCGGGCAGGGCTACCACCAGCGGGCGCTGGCGGTAGGCCGTCAGGCCGTCGCATTCGTAAGGCGTGGTGTCTTCGTTGTTCCAGAGCAGCGCGTGGGCCGGCAGCACGGCCTGCAGTGCACGCACGACTAGCGACTGCCGCTCGGAGCGTTCAAGCTGGCTTTGCTGTTCATGCGAGGCGGGGGCGTTCATGGTCTGTCTGGTCCCGGGGTTGATGCCAGACCAGACTGTAGGGCAAGCGGCGGCGGCCGGGTTGAAAAAATTGAATGCCGGGCGTGAAATGCCGGCCGCCACGGTCCGTTCAGGAGGTCAACAGGATCAGGACTTGGTTCCGGGGGCCTTGCTGGCGCCGGGCATGTCGTAGAACTTGACCTTGCCGGTCTTCACGTCATACATGGCGCCCACGATCATGATCTCGCCTTTTTGTTCCATCTCACGCAGGATGGGGCTCTTCTCGCGAATCGTCTCTACCGTGAGGTGCACATTGCTCTCGGCCACCATCTCGACAAAGGCATAGTTCTTGGACGTGCGGTCCTTGATGTCGGCGGTGATCAGGTTCGCGGCGGGCTTGATCTTGCCGATAAGGCCGGTCAGGTTGCCCAGCTGGGCGTCGTCGCAAGCACCCTTGATGGCGCCGCAGCTGGTGTGGCCCATGACCACCAGCAGCTTGGCGCCCACGACCTTGTGCGCGAACTCCAGGCTGCCCAGGATGTCTTCATTGACGATGTTGCCGGCCACACGTGCATTGAAGAGGTCACCAATGCCCTGGTCGAAAACGATTTCGGCGGGCGCACGCGAATCGATGCAGGACACCACGCTGGCCAGCGGGAACTGCCCGTCTGCCGTGGCCTTCATTTCCTTGAGGTAGTTCTGGTGGCGCGGTTTGCCGGCGACAAAGCGCGCGTTGCCGGCCTTGAAGCGCGACAGGATTTGCGCGGGCGTGACGGCGTCCTGGCATGCCTTGGCGTCCTGGATGGTGCAGAAGGTGCCGGGCTTGACGGCCTTGGCTGCCGCCTTGCCTTCGGCGTGGGCCAGGGGGCCAATGGCCAGCATGGACAACAGGATGGCGGCCACACCGGCGGCCAATTGATTTTTTCTCATAGGAATTTCCCTCGTTAAACAGGTTTTTGACTATGTGCCCCTGGCCCGGCCTTCACCCGGTGCCACGGCCAGTCCATCATAGGCATGAGCCGGCGGGGGCGCACAACCATTTGTCGGGCGCATGAGGGCTCGTTAATGCTATTGACGTACGCAAAATGCGCTACAGGTCAAACTCAAAAGGCCTTGGGCAAGGTGCAAAACCCAGACAGGGTGGGCTCTCGGCAAGGCTTTGCAGCGCCGGGTAGGGGCATTCTCATTCACGGGCCTCGGGGGCCTAGGGCCTGTTAACGCTATTGACGCAAGATGCGTTGCGAGTCAAAAAGGCCTTGAGCAAGGCGCAAAACGCAGGCGGGGTAGACCCCCGTCAAGGCTTTGCAACGCCGCACAGGGCCTTTTTGATCGCAACCCGGAGAATGGGGTGAAAACAGCCCCACTCCGCGTTGCGCTCCTAGCGCAGACGCCCGGTCTGGGCGTCGTCGCGCGCCTTGATTGGGGCTGTTTTCACCCCATTCGCATTTGCATCAATAGCGTTAACAGGCCCTAACCCAGGCTTTTGCGCAGCCAGTCGGCAAAGGCGGCGCACTCCCAGCGGTCCATGGTGCCGGTGCGCCAGCACAGGTAGTGCGCATGGGGGCTGGGCACATTGCCGGCGAAAACGGCATTGCTGCCCAAGCGCACCAGCGAGCCGTTTTCCAGCCAGGGCGCGCCAAGCTTGAGGCGTATCAGCGCAATGCCCATGCCGGCCGCGGCGGCATCGCACATCAGGCCTATGTCGTTGAACTGGGAGCCGTCGGCGGGCTCGGGCCAATCGAGTTTGTGGGCGGCAAACCAGGTGCGCCAGGGCTCCAGCGGCGAGCGCAGCAGGCTTTCGCCTTCCAGGTCTTCGGCCGCCTCAAAGGGGCCGTGCTCGCGCACAAAGGCGGGCGAGGCCAGCGGCGCGACTTCGTCCCTGCTCAGGCAGACATGCTCGAGGTCCGCATAGCGGCCGGTGCCGAAGCGCACGATGAGGTCGGCATCTTCGGCCACCACGTCAAGCAATGGAATCGACACCTGCAGTGTGAGGTCGATCTCGGGATAGGCATCGGTGAACTGGCGCAGGCGCGGGATCAGGATGGAGCGCGCAAAGGTCGGCGTGACCGCCAGGCGCAGCTTGCGCTTGCCGGGCGTGGTGCTTTGCCCCGCCGCGCCTGGAAATTTTTGCAGGGTGGCCAGCCCTTCGCGCACATGGGCCAGGTATTCGCTACCCTCGGTCGTCAGCGAAAAATCGGCGCGCCCGAACAGCTTGGTGCCGATGATCTGCTCCAGCTGCTTGACGCGGTGGCTGACCGCGCTGGGCGTGACGCACAACTCCTCGGCCGCCTGCGTCACGCTGCGCAGCCGCGCCAGCGCCTCGAAGGTCAGCAGGCATTGGATGGGCGGGATTCTGCTCATGGTGCGTCCAGTGTGGGGCCGGCTTGGGTGCGTGCTTTCTCGAATTCTTCGGTACTCAGGCCCTTCTCCAGGCGGGCCAGCATGCTGATCACAACGGGGGAGCCGGATTTTGCGGCCAGCGCCAGCCAGGCATGCCCGGCCAATCGGTCAGTCTCAACCCCCCTGCCTGTGGTCAATGCAATGGACCACTCAACCTGCGCGGGTATGAACCCTTTCTGGGCCGAGCGCCTGAACCAGGCAGCGGACGCGGCCAGGTCCTTGCTCACGATACTTCCGTGCAAGTAGGCCATACCGAGATGGTATTCGGCGTTACGCTGGGCGTTGTGTATGTATTCCTGGCTGGCTTTGCCTGAGCGCAGCACGATGTCGGGCACCTCGCCCTGGCCGTTGGCGAAAGCCTCCATCTGCGCAAACTTGCGTTGGTTGAACGCCTTCGTGCGTTCAGCGGCCTCTTCAGCGGGTACGCCGAGATCGGCTTGCCGGGCCACTGCCTCGCTTAACACGGCCAGAGCCTCCAGCGGCGTGGCGCCGGGGCGCATTGCGGGCGAATACCAAGCGGCAAGCATGAGGCGATCAAGGTCCATCAGCACGTCGCTTCGATAGGGGAAATAGCTGAGCACTGTCTTTCCGGAAGGATGGCCCGGGATGCCCATGGCGTGCATGATTTCATGAAACGTGCAGCGCCACGCGCTCCGGGAGCGCATCTTTACCTGGACCTTCTCGTAAATGAAGCGGCTCGCCCGGACATAAGTGGTCATACAAGGCGCGTTGTCCTGCAACGCAGTGTCACTGACGACTTCAATGTCCAGCATGGCGGCTGTTTCGGCGCCGGCTTGCCCTGAAACGTCTACGAGCTGGACGCCAACGGTACCTGCTGCTGCCCTCAATCCATTTTCGATGTGCTCCTGGTGGCGGGAGAGGTCGGCACCATGGAGGCGATAGCGAAGGGTTTTCCCCCAGCGCAGGACCTGCGTGGGAGTGCCGCGCTCATCCCACAGGCTTTCCCAGACGGTTTGCAGGTTGTCGTCCAGCTTGTCGGCATGCGCCGAACCCAGGCAAAGGCACAGCAACACGCTGCCCGTCAGGATGCGCTGCAGTCGTGTTGTCATGGGCGGGCGAGGGCGGGACTACTTGAAGATCACCGTCTTGTGGCCGTTGAGCAGCACCCGATGCTCGCTGTGCCATTTGACGGCGCGGGCCAGCACCTGGCTTTCGGTGTCGCGGCCCATGGCGGTCAGGTCTTCCACGGTCTTGCTGTGGTCGGCGCGGGCCACGTCCTGCTCGATGATGGGGCCTTCGTCCAGGTCGGCCGTCACGTAGTGCGCGGTGGCGCCTATCAGCTTCACGCCGCGGTCATGCGCCTGGTAGTAGGGCTTGGCGCCCTTGAAGCTGGGCAGGAAGGAGTGGTGGATGTTGATGGCGCGGCCGGCAAGCTTGTGGCACAGCTCGTTGGAGAGCACCTGCATGTAGCGCGCCAGCACCACGAGCTCGGCGCCTTCGGATTCGATGATCTCCAGCTGCCGGGCCTCGGCCTGGGCCTTGGTCGCCGCGGTGACGGGAATGTGGTGGAAGGGAATGTTGTAGCTGGCCGCCAGCTGGTAGAACTCGCGGTGGTTGGAGATGATGGCGCGCACGTCCACCGGCAGCAGGCCCGACCGGCAGCGAAACAGCAGGTCGTTGAGGCAGTGGCCTTCCTTGCTGACCATGATGACGGTGCGCATGGGCTGGGTGGTGGCGTGCAGCTTCCAGCGCATGCCGAAGGGCTCGGCGAAGGCCTTGAGCCGGTTGGAGAGTTCCTCATGGCCCAGCTTGTCGCAGGCGAACTGTACCCGCATGAAAAACAGGCCTGTGTCGTGGTCGTTGTACTGCGCGGCTTCTTCGATATTGCCGCCGTTGTCCAGCAGGAAGCCGGAAACGGCATGAACAATGCCCATACGGTCCGGGCAGGACAGGGTGAGGATATAAGCGTGATTCATAAGGGATGAATTGTCGCAGGTGAGGCCGGCACCCGCCGGGAAGTGCCAGAATGCAGAAACAGCCCCCGCTACCGTTTACCCCCATCCAGGCCTGGAGACGGACCGGAATACAGACACGGATCCAGAGCCGCACCACACGCAGGAGACACGCATGGCCTACCAGAACTTCAACATGGAGCATCACTGGCTCCCTTTCACGCCCAACCGCAGCTTCAAAAAAGACCCGCGTGTGTTCGTGGCCGCCGACGGCATGCATTTCACGACGCACGACGGACGGCAGGTCATCGACGGCATTTCCAGCCTCTGGTGTGTGGGCGCCGGCCACAACCGCAAGCCCATCAACGACGCCATCAAGCGGCAACTGGACACGCTGGACTACGCCACCGCCTTCCAGGCCAGCAACGACCAGGCCTTCAAGGCCGCCGAAGTCATCGCGGGCATGGCGCCCGGCGACCTCAACAAGGTGCTGTTCTGCAACTCGGGCTCGGAGGCGGCTGACACCTCGCTCAAGGTCGCGCTGGCCTACCACCGCGCGCGCGGCGAAGGCCACCGCAATATCTTCATCGGACGCGAGAAGGGCTACCACGGCGTCGGCTTCGGCGGCATGAGCGTGGGCGGCATTCCCGCCAACCGCAAGGTCTATGGCGCCTCGCTGCTGCCGCGCGTGGACCATATGCGTTTCATCCACGACCCGGTCAACCATGCCTACATCAACGGCGCCGAGCCGGTGTGGCAGGAAGACCTGCTGCTCGAGCTGGAAAACCGCATCCTGCCCTTGCACGACCCGAGCAATGTGGCCGCCGTCATCGTCGAGCCTGTCGCCGGTAGCGCCGGTTGGTATCTGCCGCCCAAGGGCTACCTCCAGCGCCTGCGCGAGATCTGCGACAAGCACGGCATCCTGCTGATTTTTGACGAGGTGATCACCGGCTTCGGCCGCCTGGGCACGGGTTTCGGCGCCGACTACTACGGCGTGGTGCCCGACATGCTCAACTTCGCCAAGTGCGTGACCAACGGCGTGATTCCCATGGGCGGCGTGATCTGCTCGGACCGCATCTACGACGGCATGATGAATGCCAACAGCGCCGCGCCCGAGCACGCCATCGAGTTCTTCCATGGCTATACCTACTCGGGCCACCCGGTGGCCTGCGCGGCGGCGATCGCGACACTCAAGCTGCTCAAGGACGAAAAGCTCTACGAGCGTGCCGGGCAAATGGGCAAGGTGCTGGGTGACGCGATGCACGGCGGCCTCAAGGGCCTGCCCAATGTGATCGGCATACGCGCCCTGGGGCTGGCCGGCGCGGTGGAACTGGCTCCCGTGGCCGGCGCGCCCGGCAAGCGTGCTTACGACGTCTTCATGGAGTGTTTCCGCAACGGCGTGCTGGTGCGGCCTGCGGCCGACAACATCGTGGTCTGCCCGCCCTATATCGTCGAGAAAGAACACATAGACCGCATCGTTAATGTGGTGGCCGACGCGATCCGCAAGCACGCCTGAGGACGGGTTCACCCCTGTCCAGGCTCACTGCGTGTAGCCTGTTCTCCCCTCAAGGGGACGGCGCCTGGGGCCGGCGAAGCCGGACCCTTGGCCCCCGCTGGTGAATACTGCAACCCCGCTAGCGACACCCTGAATCTTCAAGCCAGCATGAGCCGCGGGACTGGCTTTGCCAGAACGCAGGCGGGCGGCCCCCTTGGGGGGCAGGAAGCTACACGAAGTGAGCGACCGTGGGACCTACTTCTTCCCCAGCTGTTTGTCCAGGCCCGCGCAGTAGTCCTTCTCGGGCAGCGCGGGCGTTTCCCACACGGCGTCGAAGGCGTCGGCTGCCTCGTTCGGCGCGGCGCCACCCGCGCGCAGGCGCACGGCCTTGGCCTTCACATCCGACGGCAGGTGCCGCGGCACGCCCAGCTGGCGGTCCGCATGGCCGCTGCCGGTCAGCAGCACCACGGTTTTGCCCGGCAACGCGGCCTGGGCCAGTGTGTTGGCCATGCTGATGTCCTTGGCGATCTGTATGCGGGCCATGGGCGTAACCTGGCTCTCGGGCAGCAGGTCGCAGTGGCCTGTGCGTATCAGCTGCTGCTGAGCCTTCAGGGCCGGCCCCGGCAACTGCTGGTCCAGCCGGCTGTCGGCCATGCGCGACGGCATCAGCGCCCGCGGCAGGTTGGCGCCCAGCACCGGCACGCCGGCGCGCACCGCCGTCATCACGGCGGGGCCGTAGGCGGCCCAAGGCCAGCCCTTGTCGTTCCAGTTCAGCGCGTTGCGCACCTGCTGCTCGGTGACGCTGGGTTTGAGGGCCGAGGTGCTGGTGCCGGTATCGGCCATTTCCAGCGCCAGCCCGGCCAGCGTACCACGCGCGGCGAGCAGGGCGACGACCTGCTGCTCGATCTGCTGGTGTTCGGCCGCGTCATGCTGCTCGCCGAGGAGGAGGATTTCCGCCGGAAGCACGGCTTGCAGCCGTGCTGAAGTCTGCGCGCTTTCGCGGTCGGGTGCCTGCAGGATGGGCGCTTCGGGCCGGCCCGCACAGCCGACGGCCAGGACCATTGCGGCGGCGCACAGCGACCATGCCGAAGAACGAGGAGCGGCAAAACAAGGCATCGGTGGATACTAATGCCTTCCGCCGGTTTTTTCCGCCGTTTTTTGGCCGCGCTTCAAGCCATGCCGTTTGCTCCGTTCCCCTCCCGTGCTTTTTTCCTGCGTGCCCTCCTGACGTTGCTGCTCGCCTGGGCCGCCGCCTCCCTCTGCGTCTGGCTGCGCACGCCCCTGCCCTGGATGATCGGCCCCTTGCTGGCGACGGCCATGGTGTCCATGCTGGGCGGCCCGACGGCGAGCTGGACGCCGCTGCGCAACATCGGGCAATGGGTCATAGGTTGCGCGCTGGGGCTGTATTTCACGCCGCAGGTGGTGGCCCTGCTCGGGGGGCTGTGGTGGGCGATCGCGCTGAACATCCTCTGGGCGCTGGCCCTGGGCATGGCTTTCGGTGCCTGGCTCTACCGGGTGCATCACGGACCGGGGCCTTTGCATGTGAAAGGCCTGTCGCGCATCACAACCTACTTTGCCGCGCCCATAGGCGCCGCGTCCGAAATGACGCTGATGGCAGAACGCCACGGCGCGCAGACCGATCTTGTGGCCTCGGCGCACAGCCTGCGGGTGCTGCTGGTCACTCTGGTCATTCCCTTCGGCTTCCAGTGGGCTGGCCTGCATGGGCTGGACACCACACTCCCCGGTGCGCGCGTGGTGCAGTGGCCCGGCCTGGCCCTGCTGGCCGTGCTCACCGGCACAGGTTGCTGGGTGATGCTCAGGCTGAAGCGCACCAACCCCTGGTTCATAGGCGCCCTGGTGGTTTCGCTGCTGCTGACGGCCTGCGGCGTCACGCTTTCGGCTCTGCCGCAGTGGATGACCAACGCCGCGCAGCTGGTCATAGGCATCAGCCTGGGCGTGCGCTTCACCAGCGGCTTTGTGCACATGGCGCCACGCTGGCTGGGCTCGGTGGCGCTGGCTACGTTGGGAATGATTGCGCTGTGCGCGGGGTTTGCATGGTCGCTGGCGCAATTCACCAGCCTGCACTGGGCCACATTGCTGCTCGGAACCTCACCGGGCGGTATCGCCGAAATGGCCATCACGGCCAAAGTACTGCAGCTCGGGGTGCCGGTGGTCACGGCATTTCATGTCACACGATTGGCAGCGGTATTGCTGCTGGCCGAGCCCATGTACCGCTGGATTTACGAGAAGCGCTTAGAGGCGCGGACAGAAAGCCCACCTGCCGAGTAAGCCCCCTCTTCACCAGCCGGGGCCGCGGAACTGGCTTTGCCAGGCCGCAGGCGCAGCGCCCCCTCGGGGGGCAGCGCACTACACGGAGCCGAAGGCACAGTGAGAAGCGTGGGGGCTCAATGCAATGACATCGGGGTGTTAGCCAACCCGCTGTAGCCCTCCAGCGTGTCTTCGATTTCCTCTTGCGTAGGCGTGTTCTGTGCCCATTCGCTCAAACGCTGCTGGAACATCTCGGCCCAGGAGCCGTCCAGGTAGACCTCTTTGCCCGAGCGCTTGTCCACGATTTCAAATCCGTGGCGGGCCAGCTGCGGGACGGCCGGAGCGGGCGTGGATTCTTCCGGTGCGTTTGCCTGGATTTGAACGATGGCAAAAGAGTCGGAGTCGTAAAGCATTTGCATGATGAGGTCCTTTCTCGTCAGATAGCAACGATGAGGCCAAGTTCAAGAGCTGTCACCATACGGCATGCAAGTGTTCGGTAAAGAGGCTCCACACCGTGTAAAACCACACACATGGCACCCACCACTGTGCGGCAATCACAACGCGGATCGCGGCCTCAGGCTTCAACCTTTGCCGAGGGTGCTGAGTTGCTGGTCGATGAAATCGCCGTTGGACTGGGTGATCTTGTTGCGCACCGGCAGGTAGCCCAGCGAAGGTGCGTACCAGATCTCGACCTTCTGGTCGAACTCGCGCCGCGGCTGGCGCGTGAGCTTGACGGTGGCCAATTCGCCGAAAGGCAGGGCGAGTTTTTCTTCCGACTCCACCAGGAAGGTCCAGGTGTCGGCATCGCGCGGGCCGACGGTGTAGATCGAGATGGTGGAACCGGTGGGGAAACCTGCCGGGTTGGCTGCCAGCATGCCGCCCAGCTGCATGAACACGCTGACCCGGTCCTGCACGCCTTTGACCCAAGCCAGCGTGGGCGTGTTGGCGCTGAAGCTGATCTGGTTTTTCTCGGGCTCAAAATGCGCGGCCACTTCAGTGCGGGATTTGTCCGAGAAGCGCGTGGGCGCCAGGCCCTCGGGGCCGAGCTGCCCGGTGCTGGCCATGCTGCGTGAGCCGAGGAACAGGGCGCTGACACGCATGAGCGCGTCATAGGCGTCACCGGTGTTTTGCCAGCGCAGCTCGGCGTTCGCAAAATAGTTCATGCCCTTGGAGTTGCCGGTCATTTTGTATTCGAGCAGCACGCTTGCAGGCAGGGCCACGGCCGTCACCGGTGCCTGGGCGGGGCTGGCGGGTGCTGCTTCGGAAGCGCTGGCGGCAGGGGCTTCGGCCCTGGCGCTTGCTTCGGCCAGCAGGTCCGCGGGGCTGGGCGCATCGGGCACATAGTCGGCCGGCCGTGGCTGGGGCGCCCAGACCGGTGCCACGTCGCTGGAATCCTGCTCCGGTTTTTTCCTCGCGGGCTTCCGTTTTGGCGGCGTGACGGGCTCGGGCCGTGCCGCCGGTACAGGCTCAGCGGGCTTTGGCGGCGGCACGCTGCGTGTCACGAAAACCTGGGTCGCTTCCGACGAAGGAGGCCGCTTTGGGCCGAAGCGCATCGGCACGGAGGTCAGCACCAATGTGTGTGCGGCCAGCACCAGCACGGCCAGCAGGGCCAGCGCGCGCCGGGGCGGTGCGGTGGCGGGAAGGGCGGGTGCCAGTGTGCTCATGCCGCTTCGAACCCCAGGTCACGTGAAAGTTGCCGGGCCGCTGCCGCCAGCGGCCGCGCCACCGCGCCGTCCCAGGCGGCATCAAAGGTGGCCAGCGAACCCAAGGCCACCATGCCCAGCGCCAGGTGGCCGTCGGCATCGAAAACCGGCGCGCAAAAACCGGCCACGCCGGGCAGCAAAGTGTTGACGGCGCGCGCCATGCCGCGGCGGCGCACTTCCTCCAGCACCTCGGTCAGGCCGGCCATGGTCGTGGGCACGTCCTGGCGCGCGAGTTTCTGGTTGCGCGCCAGCTCCTGCTTGGCCAGCCGCGCCAGCCGGCCCTGCGGCCTGGTGCCGGTGGTGAGCAGGCGCGGCGACATGAACGCTGCAAAGCACAGGCCGGTGGCCGAAGACAGCAGCGGCATCACGTCGCCCAGCCGCAGGTTGACCGTCACCGCCCGCGGCGACTCTTCCCAGTGCACCAGTGTCGGCCCCTGGTTGCCCCAGACGGCCAGGGCCAGGGTCTGGCCGGTCTGTGCCATCAGGGGCTGCAGGCGCTGGCGAGCCATTTTCACGCTGTCAATTCTTGAAAGGGAAGCGAGCCCTAACTTGAGCGTTGCCGGGCCCAGGTCATAAAGCGCGGTGCCAGGGTCCTGCACCACCAGTTCCAGCCGCTGGAAGCTCACCAGGTAGCGATGGGCCTTGGCTGCGCTCATGCCGGCCGCCGCCGCCAGGTCGCGCAGCATCAGTGGGCCGGGTGAGGTGGAGAGCACCTCCAGCAGGGCAAAGCCGACTTCGAGCGACTGTATACCGGCGCGCTGCGGCGCCGGGTTGCGGTGTGCGGAAGTGGTGGCGCCGGGCTTGGCTTTCATGGGCTTGACTAAAATTTCGGGTGACCCGTCGGACTGAAAATCATGGATCGTAATGCGGGCCCGCAAGCCACCGCCGGCCATGGCGCACACGGCACAATCAGGCCTGCGCCGTAAACCGGCAGCCACCCACCAGGATATTGATGAAACTCGCCACTTACAAAGACTCTTCACGCGACGGCCAGCTCGTCGTGGTGTCGCGCGACCTCTCCACGGCCCATTATGCGACCGGCATCGCCGGCAAACTGCAGCAGGTGCTGGACGACTGGAACTTCATGTCGCCGCAGCTGCAGGACCTGTATGAAACCCTGAACAGCGGCAAGGCTCGCCATGCCTTCCCTTTTGAGCCCTCGCGCTGCATGGCACCCTTGCCGCGCGCCTACCAGTGGGCCGACGGCTCGGCCTATATCAACCATGTGGAGCTGGTGCGCAAGGCCCGCAATGCCGAGGTGCCCGAAAGCTTTTACAGCGACCCACTGATGTACCAGGGCGGCAGCGACGACTTCATAGGCGCCTGCGACGACGTGGTCGTGCCCAGCGAAGATTTCGGCATCGACTTCGAAGCCGAGATCGCCGTAATCACGGGCGACGTGCCGATGGGCGCCACGCCCGCCCAGGCGCTGGAAGGCGTGCGCCTCCTGATGCTGGCCAACGACGTGTCCCTGCGCAACCTGATCCCGGGCGAACTGGCCAAGGGCTTCGGCTTCTTCCAGAGCAAGCCGGCCACGGCCTTCAGCCCTGTGGCGGTGACGCCGGACGAAGTGGGTGATGCCTGGGACAAGGGCCGCTTGCACCTGACCGTGCAGAGCACCTGGAACGGCCGCAAGGTCGGCATGTGCGAGGCCGGCCCCGAAATGACCTTCCACTTCGGCCAGCTGATCGCCCACATCTGCAAGACCCGCAATGTGCGCGCCGGCAGCATCGTGGGCTCGGGCACCGTCAGCAACAAGGACTGGAGCCACGGCTACAGCTGCATCGCTGAAAAACGCGCGATTGAAACCATTGAAGACGGCAAGCCCAAGACCGAGTTCATGAAGTTCGGCGACAGCATACGCATTGAGGTCAAGGGCAAGGACGGGATGTCCGTGTTTGGCGCCATCGATCAGAAGGTTGTCGAAAACGCCTGATCGGACCTCATTCCCGCTCGCCCCATCTCCCCTTCCCGTTCGCCCTGAGGTATCGAAGGGCTCAGTCCGGACGGGGAGATTCAAGCTTTTCTTCAATCTGCGTCAATCTGCGTAATCTGCGGATAAAGAGAATTCATCCACAGATTACGCAGATTGACGCAGATAAAGACCATCACAGGAAGGGCGTTGCGTCTGCGGATGGGCCCTTCGATAACTCAGGGCGAGCGGGTAGGCGAGTGCGTGGCTACTTTGAGTAAGCCTTGCGTGAGCCGTCTTCAAAGACTGCCTCGTCGCTCAGCAGCTTGCCGTCGTTATCCCAGGTCTTCTCGCGCGTGATGCTGCCGCGGTCGTCATAAACCGATTCGGCCACCAGTCTGCCTGCCTCGTTAAAACGCTGGTGCGTGCCCAGAGGCAATTGCCGGTAGCGATTGCCCGCGCTGTAGCGGCCGGTGCGGGAGACCTTCCCGTTGTCGAAGTAGTCAGTGGCCTGCAGCCAGGCGTTGTCGCCTTCGCCGCCGAACTCGTTCTTGCTGCGCAGCTGGCCGTTCAGGTAATACGACTGGTCGATCACCAGTTTGCCTGCGGACCATTGCCTGTCGCGCGTCAGGGTGCCGCTGTCGGCGAACTCCTGCTCGCGTTCCTTGAGTGAATTCCGGGGGATTTCGCTGTCCAGCTTCCACTGGATTTCGCGGCGCTTGACGCCGGCATTGTTGAAATGGCGTTCAATGCGGGTGCTGCCCGACACTTCATCCAGGTAGTCCGGCTTGCCGTTCTCACCCAGCGTTTCATGGCGGATGCGTTTTCCGGCCAGGTAGCTGCTGCTGCCGCTCAGCACGCCCTTGCTGCTGAAGAGTTCGACCTTGGAGGCGCCGCCCGAAAAGCCGCACCAGCGGGCGTCGTCGGCCGGCGCCGCCAGCAAGGGCTTGTCGCCGCAGCGCAAGGCTTGCAGCTGGCCGCGATCGTTGAATTCAGCATAGGCCTGCTCGAGGCTGCCGCCCGCGCGGGGCCCGTAAAACACGATGCGCCGCAATTGCCCGTTGGGGTGAAAGCTGCGCGCCAGACCGGCCTCGGTGCCGTTGTCGTAGACGGAGTCGCGCAGCACCTGGCCATCCGGCGCGAAGTCGCGCGCGCGGCCGTGCCGGTTGCCGCGTTCGTTTTCGCTGAATTCGCGCTGCAGCTTGCCGTTCTGGTAGTAGCGCATCAGGCCCATGAACTTGCCGCCCTGCAATTCCTGCTCGCGCACCAGCTGGCCCGAGTCGCGGTCCTTGCAGCGCATGATGCCGGTCTTGCCGGCGGTGGTGTTGCCATTGTTGGGGTTGACGCTTTCGCCGTTGACTTCGCAGTCCTGCACCGCGTGCGCCCAGGGCGAAGCCAGTACGCAGGCAAAAAGAAGGGCGAGGCCCTGCACGGATTTTTTCAAGAAGCAGCTCCGGTTTGGGTGATGAACAGCCGGATGCCGCGCAGGAACATCTCGACCGAAATGGCGACCAGGATCAGGCCCATGAGCCGTTCGAATGCCATCATCACGCGGTCGCCGGCCACGCGCTGTATGCGTTCGGACAGCACCAGCACCACCGCGCAGACTGCCATGGTGACGCACAGCGCGGCAATCCATTCAAGCCGGCGCTCCGGCGCCTGCGACACCAGCAGCATCACGGTGGCCAGCGCCGACGGCCCGGCCAGCGCGGGAATGGCCAGCGGCACGATCAGCGGCTCGCCCCGCAGCGGCGCGGCTTCGGGCTGGTCCGAGGGGAAGATCATGCGCAGCGCGATCAAAAACATCACGACCGCGCCGGCGATCTGCAGCGACAAATCGCTGAGGTTCATCAGGCGCAGAAAGCCGTCGCCGACGAACATGAAGGCCAGCAGCAGCAAAAAGGCGATCAGCACCTCGCGCAGGATGACGAACATGCGCCGCTCGGGCGCCACGCCCTTGAGGGCATTGACAAAAATCGGGATGTTGCCGAAGGGGTCGGTGATCAGCAGCAGGAGCACCGTGGCGGAGGCAAAGGTATAGGCCATGCGGTGAGCTTATCAGGCCGCGCTTGCACATGAAGACCAAAAACCGGTTGACGTCCCGGCCCAGCGTTGCACAATGAAGACAAGGGAGTGAGCCGGGCTGCCCGGCCGTCCCATCCCGCCTTTGATGCAATCATGCCCAACAAGCCAGGAGACCTTCATGAGTGACGCAGACAATCCTTCCTTCCCCGGTTTCGGCAAGCTGGTGCCCGGCTTTGATTTCCTGCAAAACCTGGCCAAGCAGGCGGCCGGCAGCGCCACGCAAAGCATTCCGCAACTGCCCAACCTCGGGAACTGGGTGGCGCCCACACTCAACGTCGAGGAGCTCGACAAGCGCATCGAGGAACTCAAGGCCGTGCAGTTCTGGCTGGATCAGAACGCCACGGCGCTCAAGGCCACCATCCAGGCGCTGGAAGTGCAGAAGATGACGCTGGCCACGCTCAAGGGCATGAACTTCAACATGGGCGACGTGGCCAACGCCTTCAAGCTGAAAGTCGCCGACAGCGTGGCCGGCGGCGTGCAGCGTGTGGCTGACAAAGCCAGGACGTTTTCGGGATTGGAGGTTCCGCCCTCCAGCTTTGGCACCGGCAAACCGGCCGCCAAATCGGCCAAGGCCAAAGCACCCGCCGCGGGCAAGGCCGCCGCAGCCGCGCCCGGTGTGGTCGACCCCATGCAATGGTGGGGCGCGCTGACGCAGCAGTTTCAGGCGATCGCGACCGACGCCATGAAGGATGCCGCCAAGAAGGCTGCCATGGATACCACCAAGAACCTGGCCACCGGCCTGGCCAAGGACGCGGTGAAAACCGCCACCGGCATGGCGACGGGCATGGCCCGCAACATGGCTGAAACCGCGGGCAAGACCATGGCGGGCGGCGCACGCGCGGCCATGAACACGGCGCTGCGCAGCAGCCAGGGCTGGCCCACGCCGGATGCCGTCAAACCCGCCACGAAAACCGCCGCCAAAACGAAACCCAAGGCGCCGGCGCGCAAGGCCGCCCGCAAGACCTCGCGCTGAGCCGGGCCCCGATCTTTCACCTTGTTTCATAGACACTCACCAGGACCCCATGAAGCTCTTTCCCTACGGCCACGCCACCCATCCGCAATGGCAGATGGCGGCCGGCCTGGTGCTGGCGCAATTGCGCGCCTACCTGGCGTTGCCCGGGTATGCCAAGTCGCCCACGCTTGCGCTGCTCTATATCACCGACCACTATGCGGCCCATGCGCAGGACATCCTCGACCACCTGAGCGCCGAGCTGCCCGAGGTCACCGACTGGAGCGGCACGGTGGGCGTGGGCATTGCTTCCAACAATGTCGAGTACTTTGACGAGCCGGCCCTCACGGTCATGCTGTGCGAGCTGCCGCACGATCAGTACCGCGTGTTTTCCGGCGTGTCGCCCTTGCCGCCAGCCAGCAGCGGCCGCTTCAAGGCGCATACCGCCCTGGTGCATGCCGATGCCGGCACGCCCGATGTGGCCGAACTGATCGCCGAAATGGCGGAGCGCACCTACAGCGGCTATGTCTTCGGCGGGCTGGCTTCCAGCCGCTCCGGTACCGTGCAGTTCGCGCTCAGCGGGCACGGCAACGTCAAGGGGCAGGGCGCGGCCGGCGGCGTTTTCAGCGGCGGCCTCAGCGGTGTGGCTTTCGGCCGGGGTGCAGCCCTGATGTCGCGCATCACCCAGGGTTGCCGGCCGGTGTCGGCCGACCATGAGATCACCGCCTGCGAGACCAATGTGGTGACCGAACTGGACGGCCGGCCCGCGCTCGACGTCATGCTGGCGGACCTGGATGTGTCGCTGGACCAGCCGCGCGAGGCGCTGGCCAGGGTGCGCACCACGCTGGTCGGCTTGAGCCGGCCGGCTGACATTCCCGTTGACGGCGCGGCCCATGCGGGCCGGCGCGCGGGCCAGTTCGGCGCCGAGGTGCGGGTGCGCCACCTGATAGGGCTGGACCCGGCACGCCGTGGCATCGCCATCGCCGAGGTGCCGGCTGTGGGCATGAAGCTGGCCTTTTGCGAGCGCAATGTGGAGGCCGCGCGGGCCGATTTGATCCGCGTCTGCGCCGAAATCCGTGAAGAGCTGGAGCCCGAGGAGGTCACGCTGGAGGTCGCCAACGCCCTGAGCGCGCCTGAGGCCGAAGCTATGCCGCATGCGGCCCGGCGCATCGCCGGCGCGGTGTATGTAAGCTGCTCGGGCCGCGGCGGCCCGCATTTTGGCGCGCCCAGTGCCGAAATGCAGATCGTGCGCCGCGCGCTGGGCGACGTGCCGCTGGTCGGCTTTTTCGCCGGCGGCGAGATCGCGCGCCACCACCTTTACGGCTATACCGGCGTGTTGACGGTATTTACGTCACTGGAATAGGCTCACCCCTATCGACGCTCACTGCGTGTAGCGCCTTTTCCCCTTCTGGGGGACGGCGCCTGCAGGCCGGCAAAGCCGGACCTGCGGCCCCTGCTTGAAGAAGCCGTGAGGCCTTACAAAACCTGCGCTTCCAGCAACTCCACCGGGTCGCCGTAACGCGCGGCCATGGCCACCACGGACGGGTCGCGCAGCGCGCACAAAAAGCCGTCCTTGATCAGCGTGTTGCCGCCTGCGGTTACTGTTGCGTCCAGCGTGACCAGGTCCATGTGCACCGGCGGCTCTTCCCAGTCGGGCATCACGCGGCGTATGTAGTCGCTCGGCCGGGCCAGGTCTATGCCGAAGTGCAGCGCGCCGGGGGCGTTGGAGCCGGCCGGATAGATGGTGTGGCGCGGCGCCTTGGGGTTGAAGCCGCAGCCACCGCCTTCAATCATGCGGCCGCCCACCAGCATCTCGCGCAGGATCACGGCCTCTTCCGAAATGCCTTCCACCGATGAAATCGTGTCGCCTTCAAACCGCACGGCGATTTTTTCTTCAAAAGGTTTGGCAAAGCCCACCGCCCACTGCGGATAGAGCACACCGGCCATGGGCACCACGGCCTTGAAGTCATTCTTGACCGAGTTGTGGTCCCAGAGGTTGGGCCCGTGCGTGGGCAGGTAGTGCACATAGCAGCCGTCTTCCTCCGCCGTCATCTGGCCGCGCCAGCGATTGGTGGCCAGCTGGTTGGTGCGCATTTCCTGCGTGAAACTGATGCGGAAATCGCTGCCGCGCGGGTCGGTGAAGCGCAGGTCGAAGCCGCCTTCCGTCGGGTAACGGGCCGCCGTGCCGCGGATGATCTCGCCGATCAGGTCGACCGGGAAGCGCGCCTGCGGCGTGTGCAGCAGATCAAGGTTGCGGAAGTAGGTGATCTTGACCCAGCGCTGGCCGCCGCGCCGCAGGTTGATGCATAGCGGGTCCAGGATGGAGCAGAACCAGGTTGACACCACAAAGGTGGCCTTCTTCAGCATGGCATGCACCTCTTCCGGCACGGCCGTCACCTGGGTGCTGGGCTCCATGTAGACGCGCACCTCGGCCCCGCGCGATTTGGCGATGCCGATCACCGCGTCAATCACCCGCGGGTCCAGCAACGGGTCGGCCAGCATGAGCACCCGGTCGCCGGGACGTATCGCCATCACCCGCGAAAAGTTGTCCAGCGCCTGGAAGAAATACTTGGTCTCGGTCAAGTTGGCGGCCACGGGAGCGGGCAGGCCGACGTAGGTGGAGGTGTTTGTCATCGCGGTTTCAGATCAAATTGCATGCATGAGCTAGCTTGTTGTGCCGAATATTAGCAGGAATCGCAGAATTTACTTAGTTGACTAATATAATTGCATGCAATGTTGCCCCTGATCACTGCGGAGATATACCAGCAGGGGCCGTGGAACCGGCTTAGCCGGGCCACAGGCGCCGCCCCCTTGAGGGGGAACAGGCTACACGCAGTGAGCCTGGACGGGGGTGCTACCGTCGGAGCGCAGCAAACGCCTCAAACTCCCAGCTCCGCATCGCCAGCAGCAGCGTGAACCCCTCGCGGTCCTTCTCGCCCAGCTTCTGGTCGCTCTGGTGCTGCTGGGCAAAATCCTGGGCCACGCGCTGCATGCGTTCCAGGAAGGAGGGCGCCAGGCCGCGGCCTATGGAGCCGTGCACGAGCAGCAGGCCCTCGCCGGCGCCGTCGAAACCGCCTGAAAAATAGTCAAGCAAGGCGTTCTCGCGAAAGTAATCCATCACTGGCCCGTGCGGACGCCAGCGGAAAGTCTTGGCGAGCTTGAGGCGGTAGCGGTTCAGGGGCTTGAGTTCGATGATGCCTATGCGGTCCAACTGCGCGAGGTACTTGATGCACTCGGCTTCCGAGAGCCGGTAGCTGCTGGTGATCTGCTCCAGCGTCCACTGCGACAGCACGCAAATCGCGGTCAGCAGCAGTTTTTTGTCGGCCACCACGGCTTTCTCCTGCGCCTCGGTCAGCTCGGCCAGCAGCGGCTGGGTGTCTGCGATGCGCCTGGCGAGGTCGGCGAAGTCCAGCTTGAGCGCGCGGCAGATCGCGTCTATGCGCGACAGCGGCATGTCCCCTTTGGCCAGCATGCGCTTGACGCTGGACTCGGCCATGCCGAGTTTGACGGCCAGGTCAGCATAGGTCATGCGCGCGGCCTTGAGTTCTTTTTTGAGGACGGTGACAAGGTCGGCGGTGGTGCTCATGGGTATCGATTATCGGTACTTTGGGTTTGAACGGTGTCCACCGCGCTGAATTTTGATGCTGGCACTCGTCCCGCCCGGCACAGTGCGGCTGAGTCACACAGACGAAGGAGCTTTCCGCATGCAGACCACCCCATCCATTCTTCACCGCCGTGTCGAGCCGCTTCCCTGGCGTGCGCGGCCTGGTGCCCTTGCCTGCCGCCGCGAGTGCGGGCTCGCCGCCGTTTTCCTGGTGCTGCTGGCAGCCGCGTTGCTGGGGCCTTCGCTAGCCCAGCCGGATCACTACCACGCCTTCGCCGACCAGCGCAGCTGGGGTTGGCTGCCGCACGCGATGGACGTCCTCAGCAATCTGCCCTTCGCGCTGTGGGGCATGGTGGGCATCTGGGCGCTACTGCGGGCGGTGCGTGGGCAGGCTGTCAGCGCAGCGGCGGCGGCGATGGCGGGGCTGTTTTTCGGCGGCCTGTGGGTCACTGCGGCGGTGTCCGCGGCCTACCACCTGCAGCCGGGCGATGCCGGCCTGGCCTGGGACCGCGGCGGCATGGTGCTGGCCTTTGCCGGGCTGCTGGGCCTGGCGGCGATGCGGGCTGTCAGCACCCGCGCCGGAATGGCGCTGGCCACGGCCGTGCTCGTATTGGGCCCGCTTTCGGTCTATGCCTGGTCGCTGAGCGGCAATGTGTTGCCCTGGGCGGTGCTGCAAGGAGGCGGCATGGCAGGTATCCTGGTGTTTGCCTGTTTGCGCCCAGCCCAGGCCTGGGAACTTCCGGTGCGCTGGGGCCTGGTGATCGCGATCTATGCGCTGGCCAAGCTGCTGGAGCTCGGTGACCACGCAGTCTATGAGTGGACGGGCCACCTGGTGTCGGGCCACAGCCTTAAGCACGCGGTGGCTGCCTGCGCCGCCTGGCCTGTGGTGTCGGCGCTGCTGACGGCGCGGGAAATCAGGGCAGAATGCCATGCACCATCCAGAAACAGAGCAGGCCAGTCGCTCAAGCGCGTAGCCCGCCGCACAACAACCGAAACGAGGAGTCACGCATGAGTGTTGATACGGCCACACCGGTGTCGCCACCGCCTGTCCAGGGGCATCCGAACCAGTTCGCGCTGCTCAAGCAACGCCGCTTCGCGCCTTTTTTCTGGACGCAGTTTTCCGGTGCGGCCAATGACAACCTCTTCAAGTTTGCCTTCACCGTGATGGTGACCTACCAGCTCAGCGTGAGCTGGCTGCCTCCGGCGCTGGCCGGGCTGGCGATAGGTGCTTTGTTCATCCTGCCGTTTTTGCTGTTCTCGGCCACCAGCGGCCAGGTGACCGACAAGTTCGAGAAAACCCGCGTGATCCGCTTCGTGAAAAACCTTGAAGTCGTGATCATGCTGATCGCCGCTGTAGGCTTCATGAGCAGCAACCCCAACGTCCAGGTGCTGGTGCTGCTGGGCTGCACTTTTTTGATGGGGCTGCATTCCACCATCTTCGGCCCCGTCAAATTCGCCTACCTGCCGCAGGCGCTCAATGAACGCGAACTGACCGGCGGCAACGGCATGGTCGAGATGGGCACTTTTGTGGCCATCCTGCTGGGCCAGGTCGTGGGCGGGCTGCTGGTTGCGGTGCCGCATGTCGGGCCGGACTACGTGGCCATGGCTTGCGTGGGCCTGGCCCTGGTCGGCCGGCTGGTTTCACAGTTCATTCCGCTCACGCCGGCGACCGACCCGGGCCTGAAGATCAACTGGAACCCGGTGACGGAAACCTGGCGCAACCTCAAGCTGGCGAACGACAACCTGGTGGTGTTCCGCTCCATGCTGGGCATCAGCTGGATGTGGTTTTTCGGTGCCGTCTTCCTGAGCCAGTTCCCGAGTTTCGCCAAGGAAGTGCTGCACGGCAATGAACAGGTCGCTTCCCTGTTGCTGGTGGTGTTCTCCATCGGCATCGCCACCGGCTCGCTGCTGTGCGAGGTGCTCAGCAAGCGCCACGTGGAGATCGGCCTGGTGCCGGTGGGCGCCATCGGCATGAGCGTGTTCGCAGTGGATTTGTATTTCGCCTCGCGCGGCCTGCCCGGCGCGCCCGTCATGAGCGTGGGCGAATTCATGTCCCAGCATGCGCACTGGCGCGTGATGCTGGACCTCGCGCTGCTGAGCCTCTTCGCGGGCCTGTACAGCGTGCCCATGTATGCCCTGATCCAGCTGCGCAGCCAGCCCACGCACCGGGCTCGCATTATCGCGGCCAACAATATTCTCAATGCGCTGTTTATGATCGTCAGCGCCATCCTGGCCGGCGCCCTGCTCAAGTCCGGCTTCAGCATTCCACAGATCTTCCTGTTTGTGGGCCTGGCCAACGCGGTGGTGGCCTTCTACATCTTCATGCTGGTGCCCGAGTACCTGCTGCGCTTTGTCGCGCTGATCGCCTCGCGCCTGGTCTACCGCTTCAATATCACCGGTGACGACAACATCCCGGCCCAGGGCGCGGCCGTGCTCACCTGCAACCACGTGAGCTTTGTCGACCCGGTGCTGCTGATGGCCGCCAGCCCGCGCCCCATCTACTTCGTGATGGACCACCGCATCTTCAAGATGCCGGTGCTGGGTTGGCTGTTCCGCCTGGCCAAGGCCATTCCCATCGCGCCTCGCACGGAAGACCCGGTGCTGTACGAAGCGGCTTTTGAAGCGGCCGCCAAGGTATTGCGCGATGGCGACCTGCTGGCCATCTTCCCGGAAGGTGCCATCACCAAAAACGGTGAGCTCCAGGCCTTCAAGGGCGGCATCATGAAGATCCTGGAAAACGCCGAGCGCGACGGCCTGCAGGTGCCGGTGGTGCCCATGGCGCTGACCAATCTCTGGGGGTCTTTCTTCAGCCGGGTGGAAAAAGGCACGGCCATGGTCAAGCCATTTCGCCGTGGATTCCTCAATCGTGTGGGCCTTAACGTCGGCACCGCTGTGGCTGCCGCAGAAGTGGCGCCCGCGGACCTGCAGATTCGGGTGGCACAACTTCTTCAACAGGGAAACACATGAAATCGCTTCAATTCTTCAAGGCAGGGGGACGCTTGTCGCGCGGGGGCTTCTGGCTTCACAGCCTCGTCGTCTGGGGGCTGTTTTACCTGGTGTGGGCCGCGCTTGGCGATGCTGGCCCGAGCATCCTGACCTGGATGATCAACGTACCGGCGCTCGCGGCGCTGGTGTTGATCTGCATCCGGCGCCTGCATGACCGGAATTACTCCGGCTGGTGGCTGTTGCTGCTTGCCGTGCCTGTGTTGGGGGCATTGTGGCTGATCTGGCAGCTGGCGTTCAGGCGCGGTGTTGCCGACGGCAATCGCTGGGGAGAAGACCCGCTGCAGGCGCAGGGCGACTACCTCGTCGTGGGCTAGGTTTTATAAAAACGAGGGAGCGAGAAATGCAACAAAACACCATGATCGTCAACGACGTCACCGGCCTGAACCCGGTGGCGGTCTGGGCCATCAGCCGGCCGAAGACGGTGGCTGACGTGGCCGATGCGATCCGCCGCACCGACGGGCCGATTTCCGTGGGCGGGGGACATTTCAGCATGGGCGGCCAGACCGCCAGCCCGGGCAGCCTGCACCTGGATATGCGGGACATGAACCAGGTGATTGCGTTCTTTCCACAGGACAAAATCATTCGCGTTCAGGCCGGCATTCGCTGGTGCGACATCCAGCGCTTCGTCGATCCGCATGGCCTGGCTGTCAAGATCATGCAGACCTACGCCAACTTCACGGTGGGCGGTGCGCTGAGCGTCAATTGCCACGGCCGCTACATGGGGTTGGGCCCGGTGGTGCTGTCGGTGCGCGCGATCAAGGTGGTGCTGGCCGACGGCAGTGAGCAGGAAGCTTCGCCGACCGACAATGCGGAGCTGTTTTACGCGGTGATAGGCGGCTATGGTGGCGTGGCGGTGATTGTCGAGGCTGAACTGAGCCTGGCGGACAACGTCAAGGTCAAGCGCCTGGCACGCAAGATGAGCGCCGCCGAATACATCAGCCACTTCAAGGCCAAGGTCCGGTATTTCCAGGACGCCGTGTTCCACAATGCCGACCTGTATCCGCCGCATTACCGCAAGGTCCGCTCGGTCACATGGGCGCGCACCGACGAAGCTGCCACCGAGCCGCGGCGCTTGCAGCAGGGCGGCCAGAGCTATCCCTTGAACCGCTATTTCGTCTGGGCCGTCACGGAAACCCCGTTCGGCAAGTGGCGCCGCGAGTACCTGATCGACCCGCTGCTCTATATGTTCCGCAAGGTGCATTGGCGCAATTTTGAAGCGGGCTACGACGTGGCCGAACTCGAACCCGCTTCGCGCAAGCACACCACCTATGTGCTGCAGGAGTACTTCATCCCGGTAGAGCGCTTCGACGACTTTGTGCCAAAAATGGCCGAGGTCCTGCAGCGCCACAGGGTCAACGCACTCAACGTGTCGGTGCGCCACGCGCAGCAGGATCCGGGCACGATGCTGGCCTGGGCCAGGGGCGAAACCTTTGCCTTTGTGCTGTATTACAAGCAGCGCACGCGCGATAACGCGATCAACCGTGTGTCGGTCTGGACGCGCGAACTGATAGACGCGGCCATCAGCGTGGGCGGCAGCTATTACCTTCCTTACCAGCCGCATGCCACGGCCCGGCAGTTTCACGCGGCCTACCCAAGAGCCGCGGAGCTGTTCGCGATGAAGCGGCGGCTCGACCCGCAGTTCAGGTTTCGTAACGTGTTGTGGGATACCTATTACGCGCCCACCCTCGCCGCTCCCGGCACAACCAGCACGCCCGATACGCCGGGCACTTCGACTGACGCCATGAACAATGCCAAACCCACCTCGGAATTCAGGGCCGTCTTTTCGGATGCCCGCTGGCGTGACGGCTTCTACAAGTTCCTGCAAAACATCTATCGCCTCTATCCCGAGGATCGCTTCCATACCCTGATCAAAACCACCTCGGCGGAACTCGGGGACGACGAGGCCGTTTACCGCCGGTTGCAACGCGAGTTGCCGAAGATCAAGCCCGCGCTGGCCGACCTGACGCATGCGTTGCCCGCGCTGTTCAAGCAAAAGAAGGAGATGGCAGACCAGACCCTGCGCCTGCTGGACGGCCGAAAACGCATCGACGGCTATGTCGAGATCGGCTCGACGGGCCGGTACATCAGCGAACTGCGCAAGCGCGTGGATGTTGGTGGCCCCATCACGCTCGTCAACGACCTTGCGCCGACGAATTCGCCGGTCGATATCGCGGAACGCGGCGGCCTGCGAAAAATAGGCGGCTTTGTGCCCATGGGTGACTACGACCCCCTGCCTGCTTCCATGCCCGATGCCAGCGTGGACCTTGTGACCTGCTACATCGGCCTGCATCATTGCCCGCTGGACAAGCTCGACAGCTTTGTCACGTCCATCGTAAGGGTGCTCAAGCCGGGCGGTACCTTCATCCTGCGCGACCACGACGTCACGACACCCGAAATGCACACCTTTGTGTCGCTGGTGCACGCCGTTTTCAATGCCGGCCTTAACGTACCCTGGGAAACCAACCAGCGTGAGTTGCGCCATTTCAGGCCTGTCGCGCATTGGGTGGCTTACCTGGGCGAGCGCGGGCTCAGCGATACGGGCCGGCGGGAATTGCAGGCCCATGACCCTTCCGACAATGTACTGCTGGCTTTCACCAAGGCCGGCGCGCGGGTGGCGGCATGATGCGGGGCCTGCGTATGCTGGGCGCGGTGGGTGCGCTTGTCGCCGGGCTTGCTTTGGCATCCGGCATTGCAGCGCCCACCAAGCCCGTGGCGGGCGCGGAGCACGTGCGTGGCGTGGAGCAAACACTGCTGACCTACCCGGAATGGTTCCTGGTGTTCAGCCCGTATGAGTATGGTGAGTTCATCGGCGCGAGCGCGCCCAGCCGTTTCCCCTATTACGGGCATACCGCGCAGTTCTGGGAAAGCTACAAGGCCGTGTTTGATGAGACGCGGCGGCGCGGCCTGGACCTCAACGCCGGCTACCACCTCATGATCATGGTGATAGGCACCAGCACCAGCGTTGAATACGCCCTGAAGTCCGCCTACGAGACCTTGATCGGCCGCCTTGCCGAGTCAACGGCCGGCCGGCCGACACCGGAAGACCGCCATGCCGCAGCCGTCGCGCAGGACTACGTGCGCTTCATTCGCGTGCAGCCCTGGTACGAGTACGACTTCGGCAAGGCCTTGGCCGGCCTCTGGCAGGGCGTTCCCGCCACCGGCCCCGACATGCTTCGCAAGTGGGAGCGGCGATTCGCGCTGACGACTGAATACGCCGTCAAGATGGCCTATGCCAAGCTGATCAAGCTGGGCACCAAATCAATTTACGATGCGCCCCTGCCGGTCACGGCCGTGGTGGCCAAGCCCGCCCCCGTGGCGAATGCGACCCTGCCCGAACTCAAGCTGCTGCAACCCCTGCCGGACGGCGCCGCGCTGGTCACCATTCCACGCTACGAAGCCTTTATGACCTATGCGCAGGCGCTGGCTGGGCAAGGTGTCAACTTCAGCGAAATCGCGGGGAACGATTCCTTCATCCTGGTCAGCGTGCTTGCGCCCGGCGCGTGGAGGCCTGAAAGCCCCGCCGCACCGTTGCTGGTGCAGCCCATACTCACGCAGCCGGGCACCCAGCGCGTTGTGATGACACTGCCGGTGGCCCATCTGGCCGAGGCCTTGCGGCAGTGGAAGACGGCGAAGCTGCAAATCGAGCATGTCTTTGATTACTGAGCCGGGCGCAAGAAGGGCGTCGGCCGCGGCGGCACGCCGCGCCCCGCGCGGATGGCTGTCCTTGGTGCTGCGGTTTCTTGGCGCTGGCTTGCTGTGCGTGTTTTTGCTGCTGGGCTTGTCGTGGGCACGCATGCTGTGGGTTGAAGACCGCAGCCCGCGCCAGGCGGCGCCAGCGCAAGGGCGCTGGCTGCATGCGCACGATGTCGAGCTCTACGTGCAGGAGTTCGGAGATCCGGCCGCACCGCCGCTGGTCTTGACCCATGGCACCGGCGCCTGGAGCGGCACCTGGGACCAGAACGTACAGGCCATGGCCGCCGCAGGCTACCGCGTCATCGCGGTTGATCTGCCGCCTTTCGGCTTCAGCACGCGGCCGGCTTCGCGCGACTACAGCCGCGGCGCGCAGGCACGCCGCATCATCGGCCTGATCGACGCGCTGAAGCTTGGCCCCGTGACCTTGCTGGGCCATTCCTACGGGGGCGGGCCCGCCGCCGAAGCAGCCATGCTGCAGTCGGACCATGTGCGCCGCCTCATCCTCGTCGACGCTGCGATCGGGCTGAGGGAGCATCCCGCGCCGGCGGAAAGCGGCGGCATCGCGGCGGGTCTCTTCGGCATCCGTCCGCTGCGCACCGCGCTCATCGCCACGGTGGGCACGCAGCCGCTGTTCAGCGAGTTCTGGTTGCGCAAGTTCGTAGCCCGCAAGGAAGTCGTCACGCCTTCGCGCACGGCGATCTACCGCCGGCCTTTTGTGCTGGAAGGTTTCACCGCAAGCCTAGGCGATTGGGCTGTGCAGTTTGCCGGCGAACATGGTGCATCCCTGAGCGAGAAACCTGAAGGCTTTCGCAAGCTGTCCGTGCCGCTGACGCTGCTCTGGGGCCAGGAAGACACGATCACGCCGCTGTCCCAGGCCCAAACCCTGCAGCAGTTGGCCGCCGGATCCAGGCTGGTGGTTTTGCCCGGCGTCGGGCACATCCCGCAAATCGAGGATCCAGCCCTGTTCAACTTGCATGTGGCCGAGGCACTGAAATTGCCCTAGCCAGGGTTCGCGAAAAGTATCAGTATTCAATACTCTCCGATCATTCCCTGGGGACTGTATTGTCATTTGCATGATTTGCGGGGGGCTTGGCCGCACAGTGGTGGCACCTCAACAACCGCAAGGTTTTTATGCAGACGCTGATACACCGTGACTCCAAGCCCTGGCAAGTACAGGTCTGGGTTTCCTTCCTGATTGCCGTTTTCCTCTGTGCCGTGGGACTGTCCTACCTGCCCGGCAAGGACCTGGACCGCGCCTTCATGGTCATGGGTTATTTCTTCTGCCTCTCGGCGGCCTTTGTGCTGGCCAAGTATGTGCGCGACCAGCAGCAAAGCAGGGCCGAAGGCAAGCTGGCCGACACGCCCATGTTCAAGCTGGTGGTGTGGGGCGGCTTCTTCCTGGCCATGTCGCTGACCGGCTGGGGCTTGTGGCGCATGGAGATCAACGAGACCTACAAGGCTTTCCTAGGCGTGAGCTGGCTCTACCTGATTACCTGCAGCTTCACCCTGGCCAAGACCCTGCGCGACAGCCATGAAGCCGACCGCAGCGAAGCCCGCATGGGCCGCGCTGCGCGCAACCACGCGGCCAGCGAATAAACAAAGCCAAGAATTCTCGAACAAGGAAACATCATGAAGAACCGATTTGTCGCTTATTGCACGGCCGTTTGCATCACCCTGGCGGGAGCCGCCTCGTTCAACGCACAGGCCCAGTCTGAAGCCTCGGCCCTGAGCGCCGTATCGGCCCTGCCGATTGCGTCTGTGGTGGTCGGCGGCAGCGCCGCTGCCGGCGCGGTGGTGGCCATCCCGGTGGTGCTGTCCACGGCGGGTGCGGTGCTGGTGGTCAAGACCGTGGAAAGCACGGCCCGCGGCACGTTGTATGTACTGGAGCGCGCCTCCGACGGCGCCCGCGCCAGCATCGAGGTGGTGGGCAGGGGCGTGGCCGGCGCGTCCATGGTGGCCGGCACGATGGTGACGGTCAGTGTGGTGGGCGCGGGTGTGGTGCTGTCGGCGGCCGGGGAGGCCATCGCCTTTATTCCCAACGCGCTGGGCCGAGCTCTGCTGCACAACGAGCGCCTGACTCAATAAGTCCAATAAAAGCCGGAGTCAATCCATCATGAAAATCCTGAAAACCCTTTGGCCAGCGCTGCTGGTGGCCGCTGCGCTGGCTATGGCAGCGCCCGCCCATGCGGGGCGCTCCTGTGAAGCGCGCAAGACCACACCCCAAACCGTCGAGCGTGCCATGGTGCTGGCTGAAAAGACACTGTCGGCGCTCAACGCCAGCGGCGAGAAAGTCGTGCTGCTGGCGCGGGCCGGGCAGGACCTCAGCAAATACGGCCTGCGCTATTCGCACTTGGGCTTGGCCTACCAATTGCCCGACGGACAGGGCGGCATGACCTGGCGCGTGGTGCACAAACTCAACACTTGCGGCACCAGCGAGTCGGCGATCTACCGGCAGGGCTTGGCCGAGTTCTTCCTCGACGACCTGTGGCGCTTTGAAGCCGCCTGGGCTGCGCCCTCACCGGAGATGCAGGCCAAGCTGCTGGTGCTGCTGCAGGACCGCGGCCGGCTCACCACCATGCATGAATGGCGCTACAGCATCGTGAGTTACGCCTGGGGAACCAAATACCAGCAGTCCAACCAGTGGGCGATTGAAACGATGGCGGCCGCGATGGAGCCGAGAATGAACACGCGAGACCAGGCGCAGGCCTGGTTGAAGTTCAAGGCGTACGAGCCCACCACGCTGATGCTGGGACCTTTGACGCGACTGGGTGGGCGCATGACTGCGGCGAATGTCGCTTTCGATGACCATCCCAACGAAAAGCGGTTCTCGGACCGTATCGAAACCGTCACGGTGGATTCGGTCTTTGCCTGGCTGCAGCGTGCCCGCATGACGGACGGCAAGCCCGTCACGGTTATCAGGCTGTGATCAGGCGTTCAAAGCTGGCCCGGCGCCGTATCCGGTGCGTCACGCTTCACAGTGTCGAACAGGGCGATGTCGCGCACGTTCTTTTGCACCGCCACGGCGGCGAACAGGCTGAGCAGGAAGGACATGGCGAAGAAGCCGGTCTCGCTGGATGAGAGCGAAGAGTTCCACAGGCCTATGGTCAGCAGCAGCACAGCCAGGCCCAGTGAGACCCAGCAGAGGCCGAAATAAATGCCGGTGACCGGGATGTTCTCAATCCGGTCGCGTACCGACTTCTGCAGCGAGACGGCCGAGAAGAGGCCGTACATAAGCAGCGTGAAGTAGTAGCCCTTCTCGTTGAGCTGCATATTCGAATTCCACAGGCCGCTCAGGTAGGTGATGGAGCCTACAAGCAACGCGGTCCAGGATGCCCCCACGAAGGCTCCCGTGGGGCGTTGCATCGCGCGCATTACAGGTTCTCTGTTCATTTCCCGTCTCCTCGTTTTGTTTGATCAGTTTGTAGTATCGCCGAGCTGATAGTATCGAAAAAAGCTACCCGCCGGCTACCTTGCATGCGACTGCGCGCAAACCCGAGGGGTGCCGCGCGCGTCACGCCGCAGACTTGCGCCGTGTTCAACCACCCGAAGAGGTCTCTTCCATGAGCAAATCCTTGCGACTGTCCGAGAAATGGTTTCGCCGCGGCCTCTGGCTGGTGGCTTTCGTGTTCGCCGGCTTCCTGATCGGGCTGGGTGGCACCGTGGTGGGAGATCTGCCCAAGGTTGAGCGGCAGCTGTCACTCGACGACTACATGGATGTGAACGCCAGCACCGCGGCGCGCAACGCGATCAAGGCCGCCGAGCGCGCCGAACTGGACGCGCAGGCCGCGCTGGAGCAGGCTCAGCTCAAACGCCGTGCCGCCCAGGCCGACTCGGCCGCGGCGCGCGAGACCTTCAACAACTGGTTGTCCACGCGGCACGCCACACAGCTGCCCGAGCAGGACCCGGAGCTGGTTTCGCGCACGCGGGCGCTGGATGCGCTCAAGGAGCGCGAGCGCGCGGCCGGCGTGGCCGTTGAAGCGCAGCAGCAGGCCGCACTCGATGCGCGCCAGGGCGCGGCGCGCGAACGCCGCAAGCTCAGTGAGATGCAAGAGGCGGCCCAGGTGCAGCTCAACGCTGAATACCGGCGCGTGGAGCTGCGCGTCTTTTTGTACCGCCTGGCGCTGACGCTTCCCCTGCTGGTGGCAGCCGGTTGGCTGTTCGCGAAAAAGCGCAAGAGCACTTATTGGCCTTTTGTCTGGGGCTTCATCTTCTTTGCCCTGTTTGCATTCTTCGTCGAGCTGGTGCCTTACCTGCCGAGCTACGGTGGTTATGTGCGCTACATCGTGGGCATTGTCGTTACGGCGCTGGTGGGCCGGCAGGCCATCATCTCGCTGAACCGTTACCTCGAAAAGCAGAAGCTGGCCGAGCAACTGCCCGATGCGCAGCGCCGCGAGGAGCTGAGCTATGACACAGCGCTTACACGCCTGTCAAAAAGCGTGTGCCCCGGCTGCGAGCGCGCGGTGGACCTTAAAAACACGGAGATCGATTTTTGCCCGCATTGCGGCATAGGCCTGTTTGACCACTGCTTCAAGTGCACGACGCGCAAGAGTGCTTTTGCCAAGTTCTGCCATGCTTGCGGCACCACGGCCGAGAAGAAACTGCTGCCGCCTCAGGTAGCGGGCAGCGCACCGGTATCCTGAGCGCGAGGCTCAGACAGGACGGCCGAAGAAGGGGTAGCCCGGGTCGTTGTAGCCATGGCTGGAGGCATGGCCGGGCACCACCAGCTCGTTGACAAAGGCTTCGTCGTCTTTGTCCAGCACCAGGTCCACCGCGCCGTACACGTCTTCCAGATGGGACAGGGTGCGCGGGCCGACGATGGCCGAGCTGATCAAGGGATTGGCCAGCACCCAGGCTGCGGCGAACTGGCCGGGAACCTGGCCTTTGCTTTCGCAGCGCGCCTTGATCTTCTGCGCAATCACCAGGGACTCTTCGCGGAACTCCGTCTCCAGGATGCGCTTGTCGCCGCTGCCGGCGCGTGTGCCTTCGGCCGGCGGCTGGCCGGGCAGGTATTTGCCGGTGAGCACGCCGCGCGCCAGCGGGCTGTAGGGCACCACACCCAGGCCGTAGTGGCCACAGGCCGGCAGGATCTCGACTTCCGGGCCGCGATTGAGCAGGTTGTAATAAGGCTGGCACACCGCGGGCGGCGGCACGCCCTGCTCCTTGCACAGCCGCACCACCTCGGCGATGCGCCAGCCGCGGAAGTTGGACAAACCGAAGCTGCGCAGCTTGCCGGCGCGTATCAGGTCGCCCAGCGCGCGCACAGCTTCCTCCAGGTTTTCCTCGTGGTAATCGCGGTGCAGGTAGAGGATGTCCAGGTAATCGGTCTGCAGGCGCGCCAGGATGGCGTCGGTCTGCTGGATCAGCCAGCGGCGCGAGTAATGGCTCTCGTTGATGTTGTCGCTGACCGCGTTGCCCAGCTTGCTGGCCAGCACCCAGTGCTGCCGCTGGCCGGCCAGCAGCTTGCCCACGTCTTTCTCGGATTGGCCCTGGTTGTAGACGTCGGCTGTGTCGATGAAGTTAAGCCCGTGCTCGCGGGCCGAAGCCACGATGCGCGCCGCTTCCTCAAACGGCGTCTGCTTGCCGAACATCATGGTGCCCAGGCACAAGGCGGACACTTTGAGGTTGCTGTTTCCAAGGCGGCGGTATTGCATGGTCATCTTTGTACGGGAAGGAAGAGGGGAAAGCTGTGATGGTGCCTGAGGCCGAAGCTTTACGCTGCGCACCGGCTATTTCCTCGCCTTCGTGAATGGGCGGTGGCCCCCTATCGAAATTCAATGCGGAGTTGAGAAAAGTATCTATTTTTGATGCTAATGGTATCTATTGAATGATCTTGTAGCTTTAAGTGCAACCTTTTGAGGGCCGCGCCGCACACTGCGCGCACAAGCATGTGCTTGGGCCTTCGGGTTATGTATGAAGATCAATTCTTCGCTGTTTTCCTTGCCACCTTTGTCAGGTCTTTCGCGTTTGACGTGCCTGGCGCGCCGCACGGCTCTGGCTGCCGCGGTGCTGGGCGCCACGGCGCTCACGGGCTGCTATGTCGTGCCGGTCCAGCCCAGCCATCCGCCGGTTTCATCCACCGTGTACGTCACACCCGCCGCGCCGGTGCCCACGACGTTTGCGGCGCGGCTGTATCCAGCCAACGAACTGGCCCAAGGCTACGGCATGGTCGGCGCGGTGGTGACCAATGACATGAACGGGCGCGGGACTTTCACCACCAATATCAACGGTGAAAGCTTCAACGGTGAGGCCACGCGCATCGCGGGCTCATCCGTGCGCGAAGGCGTGGCCAATGGCTCGGGCAGCCGGGGCAGCTACATCAGCTGCCGCTACCAGATGAACTCGGCCACCATGGGCACCGGGCAGTGCAAGCTGTCCAACGGCGCGCAATTCACCATGCACGTGGGTGGTTGACTCGCTATTGGCCTAGCGGCTCCGCCGCTGCGACCTGCGGGGCCGCCTTGAGGTGGCCCACATACTGCAGCGGCTTGTGGATGCGGATGGAGGGCACGTCGCCCTCCCGCATGTGCAGCAGGTCGCCGGGGTTGATCAGGCGCGGGTCGGCATCGGTGAGCGGCAGGCCCGCGCTGCGGTAGGCCTCCAGGATGAACTGCGAGCAGAAGAACTGGTCGTTGCGCCCCAGGCCCAGCTGCACAGCCGCGATGCCGCGTATGCAGAAGTCCCGCACCATGGAGGGCACCAGCGGCAACTCGCACATGCGCCGCTCCAGCGCGAAGGGCGCTTGCAGCATCACACCGACGTAGTTGTATTTCTTGCCTTCGTGGCTGGCCGCGAAAGTGTTGATCCTGGCGGCTTGCTCCGCCGTGATGTCGGGATGGCGAAAGGCCACCACCGTTGCCTCGTCGGCCAGAAGGGCGTCCACGCTGCGGATACGGATGCCCGATCCCACGGCTTCAGCGATCCGCTGTTGGCCCATATACACCGCGGCGTGGCTGACCGGGGACAGCGTGATCAGGCGTATGCCGACCGAGTTGATGCCGTTCTCAGCCGTGAGGATGATGTCGCCGGGCCGCAGGGCGTTGGCGGCGATCAGCTCCCCACCGTTGCCGGGATTGAGCGCCATGCTCTGAAAGCCCAGTGTGGGCGCGCCGCTGGTTTCATGCGGCTTGATGGCGGTGGCGCAACCGCTCAGCGCCAGCATGGCGACCAGGGCCAATGCCCCTGCAAATCGTGTGAATCGGCGCATGTGTTTCCTCCCTCAAATTTGGTGGGGGCGGGTTGCAAGCTCAGGGCTTGGCTCGCTCCACCAGGTATTCTTTGGCGTACCAATAGGTTTCGGGCGACTTGAAGGCGCCCAGTGTGCCTTCCTTTTCGTCCTGGCGCGAGCGCAGGTCCCAGCGCTCGTCAATGACGCGGCACTGCTCGCAGGGCTTTTCCCCGGGGCGGCGCTGCACCAGCGCATAGCGCGTGGTTTTGAAGAGCGCATCCACATCCTGGTAGTCCACCGGTTGCGCGGCGAAATAGGGAACGATTTTGGCGCCGGGGATGATGAACTCGTAACGCTCGAAATGGCCGTTGAAGTTGCTGGGTACCGACAGCGGCTGCCCTTTGAGCAGTGCGTTGGTTTCGGCGCGGAAGCGGCCCATGTCGCCGTTGAAAGGCGCGGTCACCCAGGCCAGCGCGAACAGCACCGCAAAGCTGCTGAGCGCGGTGACCGGGCGGGTCCAGCCGGGCTTGACCATGCCCGCGACACAAGCCACAGCCAGCACGCCCAGGAACAGCCAGTACAGCGGCGAGTACAGCCATGCATCCTGCGTGGCGCGCACGCCGCCGTAGCCGATCAGGCCCATGGCCAGCGCGCCTATGAGGCAGATCGCCAGCGTCAGGCTGAACCAGATGCGCGCGATGCGGTCCCAGTACAGCGCGATCAGCACGGCCAGCGCTGGCATGGCGGGGATCAGGTAACGCGTGGAGCGCTGCGTGGGCACCATGAACACCAGCGCGAAGGCCAGCAGCCAGATCCACAGCGCTTTTTCGGTGTCGCTGATGGTTTGCGCTGTGCCCCGGCGCTGGCGCCAGGCTTTCCAGGCGGCCCACGTGCCGCCCACCGCGACGGGCAACAGGAAGAGCGCGTTGGAGTAATAACCCGTGAGGATGGTCAGGATGCCGCTGCTGCCGCTGAAGGCAATCGCGAAGTAACCTTTTGACGAATTCATCTTGCCGGCGTTTTCGCCCACGACGAATTCGCGCCAGACCTCGCCCGGCTGCGGGTCGATGGCAAACCACAGGCCGAAAATCGCCAGGGCCAGCACGCAGATGGCTGTCACCTTGAGCGCGTCACCCACGATGCCGGGCCGGAAAACTTCCCAGGCTGGCTTGCGCGCGCCCAGCAACTGGTAGCACAACGCGAGCGCGAAACCGACCGGCACCACCATGACAAAAGACTTGTAAAGGCAGCCTATGCCGATGGCGATGCCCGCCAGCAAGGGAAACTTCCAGCGCGAGGCCAGCAGCTTCGCCGGCGACCAGGCCACCGCAAAAAACACGCCGAACAGCCAGAAGGTTTCAGGCGCGCTGGTCAGGTAGGGCCGGCCGTAGCGGTAGGTGCTGAAGAAAGACAGGTAGACGATGGCCGCGATGGCGCCCATGGTGAGTGCATGGCGGCGGCCTGCCGGCGCGGTTTCGCCGCGGATGATCTTCCAGGTAAGCAATGCCGTCATCAACGCGATGGCCCAGGTGTAGGCAATGCTGGGCAGGCGCAGGTTGAGCAGCGTCCAGTGCTCGCCCCAGCCACCGGCCACCATGGCCTGCCAGAACAGCACAGGTGGCTTGGTGTTGCGCATGAAGTCGTAGGAGCTGACCAGCGGCAGCCATTTGCCGGTGTCCGCCGTCAGCCGCGCGATGTGGGCATAGACCAGCTCGTCACCGTTGCGCGGAATGTGGTCGCCCGCCAGGCCGAACAGGTAGCCCAGCGCGACCAGGATGGCCAGGCCTATCCAGATGCGGTGGGCGGGCAGGCGTGTTTTCAGGAATTCAGGGCTTGTCATGGATGTCGTTGGGCGGTGTGTGCGCAGCCGTGTCGGCTCCAATTTTGGCTCGCCGGCGGCGGAAAGTCATGCGGTCGTTGGCCACAAAATTGCAGACGCTGGACACCGCGATGGCCAGCACATTGGCCAGCAGGTAATGCATGTGCAGCGCCAGCCACTTGGTCAGCAGCGACTGCAGCACGATGGCCAGGCCGGCCGCCATGACGTATTTGGAAAACAGGAACAGCGCCGAATGATGGACTTCGTGCCGCCGGTCGCGCCAGGTCAGGCGGCGGTTCCAGTAGAAGTTGCTGATGGTGGCAACGGTGATCGCCAGCGCGATGGAGTAGTTGAGCCGGTCATGGAAGTCCACGATCCAGCTGAACAGATACTCCTGCGCAAGGTACAGCACCGCCACGTTGACCACCGTGCCGCTGGCGCCCACCACGCCGAACTTGATGAAGCGCCAGCGCACCATGGGCTGCAGGCGCTCGGGCAGGCGCCGTATGACGGCCTCGGCAAAGGATCGGAGTGTGGACATCAGGACCTTGGATTCAGGGCGCCGCCAGGCACTCGCGCGCCTTGGCCAGCACGGTGTCGGGCGCGATGACCTTCAGGCACTGGTTGTCGCCGTCGCAGTAGGAGGAGCGGTGGTTGTAGGCGGTCAGGCAGGGGGAGCAGGGCCACTGGCTGTAGAAGGAATGGCATTGCGGCGTGAGCGGCGCATACAGGCCCGGGGTCTCGGGGCCGAACAGCATCAGCGTCCAGATTGGCGTGAGCGCGGCGAACTGGCCCGGGCCGCCATCGTTGGTGACCAGCAACCGCGCCACATGGAACAGCGCCAGCAGCTCGGAAATCGAGCGCGTGTAGCCAGTGAGGTCGATCACGGAGCTGGTCGGGCTGCCCGGGAAAGCGGCCTGCACATCGGCCACCAGCTGCCGTGCCAGCGCCTGGTCGTCTTTCAGGCCGATCACCGCCACGGCGCAGCCGTCGGCCACCAGGCCCCGGCACAGCGCGGTGTAGGAGTCCAGCGGCCAGGCGCGTATCGGCAAAATGCCGCCGCCCGGGTAGACCAGCACCAGGGGCTTGCCGGCGATCGCGGGAAAGTCCTGCGCGAGGCGGGCCTGTATGCCGGGCACCAGCGCCGGGGCCAGTTGCACATGCGGTGGCGGTTTGGCGGCCCCCATCATCGCCAGGTTCGCCGGCAACTTGGACTTGGGTACGGCGGTTGAATCAATCGCGCGCGCCAGCGTCAGGAACTGCGCGCTGATGTGGTGATAGGGGTTGTAAGGTACAGGCCGGTTGATGTGCGAGCCGCGGTACAAGCCCTCCTGCGTGTGGCGATGAAAGCCCACGCGGATGCGCGCGCCGCTGGCATACGACAGCAGGCTGCTGATGCGCGAGAACAGCTCGCAGTCAATCGCCACGTCGACATTGGCCCGGCGCAGTTCGCCAATCGCCTTCCACAGGCTGGACAGCAGGCCGCCCAGCGATTTGTCGTCCACCGTGTGTACGTTGGCCGGGTCAACCACCTGCATGAGGTCCAGGATCTCGCGGTTCTTGCCGAACAGCAGGGCGTGCAGCGGCGCATCGGGGTAGCGTTGCTTCAACTGCGCGAACATTTCGTGGGCCAGCACCAGGCTGCCCATTTCCGACAGCAGGATCACCACGATGGCGCGCGGCGGCTGGTCGGTGCCGGAGGCGGGACGGAATTGCCGCATCACGGCATCGATGCCGGATACCGCGGCACAGAGCGGTATGCCGACCCAGCGGTCAATCCAACGTTGCAGCTTGATATTCATTACACCCCCCGCTGCCGGTCGGCGCGGAACTGCGCACTGAATGCACCAAAGCGGCCGGCATCCAGCGCGTCGCGCACTTCCTGCATCAGGTTCAGGTAGTAGTGCAGGTTGTGGATGCTGGACAACATGGGGCCCAGCATCTCACCGCAGCGATCCAGGTGGTGCATATAGGCGCGCGAGAAATTCTTGCAGGTGTAGCAGCTGCAGGTTACGTCCACAGGCTGGTCTTCGGTTTTGTAGCGCGCGTTGCGTATCTTCAGGTCGCCGAAGCGCGTGAACATGTGGCCGTTGCGCGCATTGCGGGTCGGCATCACGCAGTCGAACATGTCGACGCCGGCGGCCACGCCTTCAACCAGGTCTTCAGGCGTGCCCACGCCCATGAGGTAGCGCGGCTTGTCGGCTGGCAGGCGGTGCGGCGTGTGGGCCATGATGCGCTGCATTTCTTCCTTGGGTTCGCCTACGCTGACGCCGCCGATGGCGTAGCCCGGCAGGTTCAGGTCAACCAGCGCGTCCAGCGACTCCTGGCGCAGGTTCTCAAACATGCCGCCCTGCACGATACCGAAGAGCGCGTTGGGGTTCTCCAGTTTGTTGAACTCAGTGATGCAGCGTTTCGCCCAGCGCAGGCTCAGCTCCATGGAGTGGCGCGCTTCACTTTCGGTGGTGATGTGGCCCTTGGTGTCGTAGGGCGTGCATTCGTCGAACTGCATCACGATGTCGCTGTTGAGCACCGTCTGGATCTGCATCGAGATTTCGGGCGTCAGGAAGAGCTTGTCGCCGTTGACGGGCGAGGCGAACTTCACGCCCTCTTCGGAAATCTTGCGCATCTCGCCCAGCGACCAGACCTGGAAGCCGCCGCTGTCGGTCAGGATGGGCTTGTTCCAGCTTTCAAACTTGTGCAGGCCGCCGAACTGCTGCATCACGTCCAGGCCGGGCCGCATCCAGAGGTGGAAGGTGTTGCCCAGGATGATTTGCGCGCCCATATCGTGCAGCGACTGCGGCATCACGCCCTTGACCGTGCCGTAGGTGCCGACCGGCATGAAGATGGGGGTCTGCACCACGCCGTGGTTGAGCGTCAGTTTGCCGCGCCGGGCGTAGGAACCGAGGTAGGCGCCGGCCTTGTCGTCCGGGCTTGTATCGGTCTTCAGAACTTCAAATTCGAGCATCTCGTGATTGTCGCAGGTGTAGGCCGTCGGCCCAGGGCGCCCGTCAGGGGCTTTTTCGTTCCAGCAGCATCGCGTCGCCATAGCTGAAAAAGCGGTAGCGCTGGGCAATTGCATGCCGGTACAGCGCCATGATGTGCTCGTAGCCCGAAAACGCGCTGACCAGCATCATCAGCGTGCTTTTGGGCAGGTGGAAGTTGGTCAAGAGCAGGTCGACCACGGCGAACTCAAAACCCGGCGTGATGAAGATGTTGGTGTCATTGCACTCGGGGCCGAATTTGGCGTGCGACTCCAGTGCGCGGACCGTGGTGGTGCCCACGGCCACCACGCGGCCGCCGCGCGCCCTGCAGGCGGCGATGGCTTCCCGTGTGGCCGCCGGGACCTCGAAGCGCTCGAAGTGCATGGTGTGGTCGGCGATGTTTTCGGCCTTGACGGGCTGGAAGGTGCCGGCACCCACATGCAGGGTCACGCTGGCGCGCTGGATGCCGCGCGCTTCCAGTTCGGCCAGCACGGCTTCGTCAAAATGCAGCGCGGCCGTGGGCGCGGCCACTGCGCCCGGGTTTTTGGCGAACACCGTCTGGTAGCGCTGCTCGTCGTCGGCCGAATCGCTGTGGGTGATGTAGGGCGGCAGCGGCACATGGCCGTGCTGCGCCATCAGCGCGTAAGGGTCGCTGCTCAGGCGAAAACGGTACAGCGGCCCGCTTTCCTCGGGCCAGCGGCCCAGCAGGGTGGCGGTAAAGCCCCCTTCCATCTGCAGCACCGCGCCCGGCAGCGGCTTCTTGCTGACCTTCATGTGGGCGGCAACTTCATGGCCGACATCGGCGTGCGGTGAGAGCACCCGTTCTATCAGCAGCTCCAGCTTGCCGCCGCTGGCTTTCTGCCCGAAAAGGCGGGCCTTGACGACCTTGGTGTCGTTGAAGACCAGGAGGTCGCCCGGCGACAGCAGGCCGGGAAGTTCGGTGAAGCGCCGGTCCGCCGGCGGGCTTGCGCGCCCGTCAAGCAGGCGTGAGGCGCTGCGCTGGGCGGCGGGGTGTTGGGCTATGAGTTCTTCGGGCAGCGTGAAATCAAAATCGCCGAGGGTGAAATGCGTCTTCATCTTCATGTTCATGAAGGCACAATTGTCCCATGCCGCCACCTGGAGCCCCCGCCCGCAAAACCGCCCCGCCCGAGGCCGCGGCGGGGGCGCCGGCCGCACCCCCGCCCCGGGCTGAAAAAGTCCCCGCCAAGTCGCCGGCACAAAAAGCCCTGGAAAAGCTGGGCCTGCGCCGCGACATCGACCTGGCCCTGCATTTACCCCTGCGCTATGAGGACGAAACCCGCATCGTGCGCCTGGCCGACACCCGCGACGGCGACCTGGCGCAGATCGAGGGGGTGGTGACGCGCAGCGACATCACCTTCCGCCCGCGGCGCCAGCTGCGCGTGACGGTGGACGACGGCAGCGACACCTGCACCTTGCGCTTCATCAACTTCTACCCGGCCCACCAGAAAACGCTCAGCGTGGGCGCGCGCGTACGGGTGCGCGGCGAGGTGCGCGGCGGTTTTGTCAGCCGCGAAATGATCCATCCGAGCTTCCAGCTGGCCGGGGGCGAGTTGCCGGGCGCGCTGACGCCGGTGTATCCCACGGTGGCGGGCCTGCCGCAGAACTACCTGCGCAAGGCCGTGCTCAGCGGGCTGTCCCGCGCCGACCTTCGCGAGACGATCCCCGCCGAGTTCTTCGGCAGGAACGCGCCGCAGCTTGAGTGGAGCCTGCGCGACGCGCTGCGGTTTTTGCACCACCCGACACCCGATGCCTCGCTGGCCACGCTGGAAGACCGCAGCCACCCGGCCTGGCAGCGCCTGAAAGCGGAGGAACTGCTGGCCCAGCAGCTGTCGCAGCTGCAGGCCAGGCGCATACGCGCCGCCATGCGCGCGCCGGCACTGGCGGGACCGGCCATGCGCGGCCCGCAATGCACGCTGGAAGAGCAACTGCTGGAGCGCCTGCCCTTCCGGCTCACTGCGGCGCAGCAGCGCGTCTGCGGCGAAATTGAAGCCGACCTGAAGAAAAACATCCCCATGCACCGCCTGCTGCAGGGCGACGTGGGCGCCGGCAAGACCGTGGTGGCGGCGTTGGCTGCCGCCCGCTGTATCGACGCGGGCTGGCAGTGCGCGCTGATGGCGCCCACCGAAATCCTGGCTGAACAGCATTTCCGCAAACTGATCGGCTGGCTGGAGCCCCTGGGCATCAAGACCGCCTGGCTGACCGGCAGCCAGAAGGCGAAAGAACGGCGCGAGATGCTGGCCATGATTGAGAGCGGCGACGCCGGCCTGGTGGTGGGCACGCATGCGGTGATCCAGGACAAGGTGAAGTTCAGGAACCTGGCGCTCGCCATCATCGATGAACAGCACCGCTTCGGCGTGGCCCAGCGCCTGGCCCTGCGCAGCAAGATGACGGAAGGCGGGCAAGAACCTCATTTGCTCATGATGACCGCCACGCCCATCCCGCGCACCCTGGCCATGAGCTACTACGCCGACCTGGACGTCTCCACCATCGACGAGCTGCCGCCCGGCCGAACGCCCATCGTGACCAAGGTGGTCAGCGATGCGCGACGCGACGAGGTGATCACGCGCATACGCGGCCAGCTTGCCGAAGGGCGGCAGATTTACTGGGTCTGCCCGCTGATTGAGGAAAGCGAGTCCATTGACCTGGTCAACGCGACGCAAACCCACGAAGCGTTGAGCGCCGCGCTGCCCGGCGTGATGGTGGGTCTGCTGCATTCGCGCATGCCGCTGGCCGAGAAAAAAGCCGTCATGGCGTTGTTCACGGGCGGCCAAATGGGCGTGCTGGTCAGCACCACCGTCATCGAGGTGGGCGTGGACGTGCCCAATGCCTCGCTGATGGTGATAGAGCACGCCGAGCGCTTCGGCCTGAGCCAGCTGCACCAGTTGCGAGGCCGGGTCGGGCGCGGCGCGGCGGCTTCGGCCTGCGTGCTGCTGTACTCGACCGGTGATGCGCCCCGGCTCGGTGAAATGGCGCGCGAACGCCTCAAGGCCATGGCCCAGACCAATGACGGCTTTGAAATCGCCCGGCGCGACCTCGAAATCCGCGGGCCGGGTGAGTTCCTGGGCGCCCGGCAGTCGGGGGCGCCTTTGCTGCGCTTTGCCGACCTGGCCACTGACACTGAACTGTTGGCCTGGGCGCGCGAGCTGGCGCCCACCATGCTGGACCGGCATGCGGAACTCGCGCATCGGCACATCCTGCGCTGGCTGGGCGGCAAAGCAGAATACTTGAAGGCCTGAGAGCCATTCTGGTGGCACGGCGTTTGAGAAAAGCAGCACAATAAGCCCATGACGCTGACCGAACTCAAATACATCGTCGCCGTTGCCCGGGAAAAGCATTTCGGCAAGGGCGCTGATGCCTGCCATGTTTCTCAGCCCACGCTTAGCGTGGCCATCAAGAAGCTGGAGGAAGAGCTGCAGGTCAAGCTGTTTGAGCGCAACGCCAATGAAATCACGGTCACCCCGCTGGGCGAGGAGATCGTGCGCCAGGCCCAGAGCGTGCTCGAGCAGGCCGACAACATCCGCGAAATTGCCAAGCGCGGCAAGGACCCGCTGGCCGGCGCGCTGCGCCTGGGGGTCATTTACACGATCGGCCCCTATCTCTTGCCGGACCTGGTGCGCCAGGCGATCGCGATGACGCCGCAGATGCCGCTGATGCTGCAGGAGAACTTCACCGTCAAGCTGCTCGAGGAGCTGCGCACCGGCGAAATCGACTGCGCCATCCTGGCCGAGCCTTTCCCGGACGCCAACCTGGCGATCGCGCCGCTGTATGACGAGCCCTTCATGGCGGCCGTGCCTAACGGCCATGCGCTGGCCGCGCGCGATGGCGTGACGGCCGAGGAGCTCAAGAAGGAAACCATGCTGCTGCTGGGCACCGGCCATTGCTTTCGCGACCACGTGCTGGAGGTTTGCCCCGAGTTCGCGCGCTTTTCCAGCAGCACCGAGGGCATACGCAAGAGCTTTGAAGGCTCTTCGCTGGAGACCATCAAGCACATGGTGGCCGCGGGTATGGGCATCACGCTGGTGCCGCGCCTGGGCGTGCCCAGGGAGGCGCTACTGGAACAAGCCTCCAAAAAGCCCGCCAAGGGAAAGGCTGTGGCGGCCCGCAACGGTACGCCGGCCGAGCAGCCCTCCTTCATCAAATACCTGCCCTTTGAAGGCGACGTGCCGAGCCGGCGCGTGGTACTGGCCTGGCGGCGCAGCTTCACGCGCTATGAAGCCATTGCCGCGCTGCGCAATGCCATCTACGCCTGCGAGCTGCCCGGCGTCATGCGCCTGTCTTGAATTGCGCCTATGACGCGCATTGAGGGCTGCTGTTGTGGCCCTCGCCCTGATTTCGTTAAAGTTATCCCTGAATCCGAATATCTCAAGAAGGAAACACCATGGCCAAGTCTTCCGCCAAGCCTGCCGGCAAATCCGCCGCAAAGCCCGCCCCGTCCATCAACATCGGCATCAGTGAAAAAGACCGCGCTGCCATCGCCAAGGGCCTGAGCCGCCTGCTCGCCGACACCTACACGCTGTACCTCACCACCCACAACTTCCACTGGAACGTGACGGGCCCCATGTTCAACACGCTGCACCTGATGTTCATGACGCAGTACACCGAGCTTTGGGCCGCGGTCGACCCGGTCGCCGAGCGCATCCGCTCGCTGGGCCATCCCGCGCCGGGCTCTTACGCGCAGTTCGGCAAGCTGGCCTCGATTCCCGATGTGCCGGCGGTGCCGCCCAAGGCGCTGGAAATGGTGCGCATCCTGGTGCAGGGCCATGAAGCCGTGGCACGCACTGCGCGCGAACTGTTCCCGCTGGCCGACAAGGCCGGTGACGAGCCGACGGCCGATCTGCTGACGCAGCGCCTCACGGTGCACGAGCAGACCGCCTGGATGCTGCGCTCCCTCCTGGAAGAGTGACGTGCCTCCCGGCCTGTTAAGGCGCAAGCTCGATCTTTACCTTCAACTGATCCGCTGGAACCGGCCGGCCGGCTGGCTGCTGCTGCTGTGGCCCACGCTGTCGGCGCTGTGGCTGGCTTCGCACGGCTTTCCGGGTTGGCACCTGCTGGCGGTGTTCACGCTGGGGACCATCCTGATGCGCAGCGCGGGCTGCTGCGTCAATGATGTGGCCGACCGGGACTTCGACCGCCACGTCAAGCGCACGGCCCAGCGGCCGGTCACCAGCGGCGCGATGCCCGTGCGGGAGGCGCTGATCGTGGGCGCTGTGCTGGCGCTGCTGGCCTTTGGCCTGGTGCTCACCACCAATACCACCACCATCGCCTGGTCCTTCGCTGCGCTGGTGATCGCCCTGGTCTACCCCTTCGCCAAGCGCTATGTCTCCATGCCGCAGGCCGTGCTGGGCGTGGCCTTCAGTTTTGGCATTCCCATGGCCTTTGCGGCCGTGCAGTCGCGGGTCCCGCTGCTGGCCTGGGTGTTGCTGCTGGGCAACCTGTTCTGGGTGGTAGCGTACGACACCGAATACGCCATGGTGGACCGTGACGACGACCTCAAGATCGGCATGAAGACCTCGGCCATCACGCTGGGCCGGTTTGACGTGGCAGCGGTGATGTTTTGTTACGCCGCCTATCTCGTGGTCTGGGCTTGGGCCGTGCCGGACATGGTGTGGCAATCGCCTGTTTTCTGGATTGGCATGGCCGTGGCCCTGCTGCAGGCCTTGTGGCACGGCTGGCTGATTCGCAAGCGGGAGCGCGAGGACTGCTTCAAGGCTTTTCGCCTTAACCACTGGCTGGGTTTTGCGATTTTTGCGGGAATTGCCCTGTCTTACCTGGGCCGCTGATTCGGTCGAACAAGCAAGCGCCCACAAAAAAGCCCGCTTGGAGCGGGCTTTTTTGCGTCAGCGAGGGCTGATCAGACGGCGGCCTTTTTAGCCTTTGCCTTGCGCTTGGCCTTCTTGGCCTTTGCCTTGGCGGGAGCGGCGGCCTTCTTCTCAGGGGCTGCTGCAGGTGCGGGTGCTGCAGCTGGTGCTGCGGCGGGAGCAGCGGCTTGGGCCGATGCGGACGTGGAAACCACGGCCAGGGGCATGGCGAGGACGGCTGCGCTGATGAGGGTGGACAGGACTTTGTTCATGTGAAGCTCCGGATGTTGGAAAAGATGTAAAGCGGATGCCGCCGGGAGTGTCCCACAGTGTGTGGACCAAGACAAGCTGCACGTACGCCCGTGTTCAACGCCTGCCACAACCTGGCGGTTGACGCGCCTGCGGCTACTTACATTCAGGCGCCGCCGAATTCATTGCCCAGCTCGGTGGCGCGTTGCCGGGCGGCCTCGATGGCGCGCATGAACTGCGCCTTGACGCCGTCCTGCTCCATGGAAGTCAGCGCGGCATAAGTGGTCCCGCCCTTGGAGGTGACCCGCGCGCGCAGCTCCTGCGGCGGGTCGTCCGACGCGTGCGCCAGCGCGGAAGCGCCCACAAAAGTGCCTATCGCAAGCTGGCGCGCCTGCGCGGCGGGCAAGCCCATGCCGACGCCGGCCTCAATCATGGCCTCGATGAAATAAAACACATAGGCCGGGCCGGAGCCCGACAGCGCGGTCACCGCGTCGAGCTGGGCTTCCTCGGCGAGCCACAGGCATTCGCCGGTGGGTTTGAGCACTTTTTCGATCATTTGCCTGTCGCCATCGCCGGCGGCTTTGCGGGCGAACAGGGCCGTCATGCCCTTGCCGACCAGCGCCGGCGTGTTGGGCATGGCGCGCACCACACGCTCCGTGCCCAGCCACTGGGCAATGCTGTCCGAGCGCACGCCAGCCGCCACGCTCAGGTGCAGCGCGCCCTGGGTGTGGGCGCGCGTTTGCAGCGCCGCTTCTTTGAAGACCTGGGGCTTGACGGCCCAGACGACCAAGCCGGCGGCGGCCAGCCCGGCGCCCGGGGTTTCGAGGGCCTGCACGCCGAACTGCTGCATAAGCCTGGCGCGTTGCTCGGCAAAGGGCTCGACAACCTGGATCTGGCCGGCAGGCAGGCCTTGCTTGAGCAGGCCGCCGATGATGGCGCTGGCCATGTTGCCGCCGCCTATGAAGGCGATGTGTTCGGTGTTTGCGGAGGGTGTGGAAGTCATGCGTTGTCAGTCCAAAAATTCAAAGGCCAGCCACTGGGTGACTTGCCGGGCGCTGAAATTGTCGTCGCTGATGAACATCAGGCTACGGCGCCCATTCGGAAGCACCGGGCCCCAGCTCATGCCTTCGGTATTGTCCAGCCGTTTGAGCCGCGGCCCGGCGCCGGGGCCGGTAAAGGCCGAAAAATCGGCCAGCAGGGTCTTGCCGGCCGGCCCGTAAGCGCCCGGCAGCAGTGCGGGAGAACTCAGCGTGTCGGAGGCCTGGCGCGTGTCGATCAGGTACAGGCGCAAGGAATTGCCGGCCCCGTCGCCCCAGCCGGCCATATAGGCCCGCTCCAGCACCAGCATGCGCTCGGCGTCCAGTATCAGGATTTCCGCCACGCCGTTGTCGGCGAAGGCCGTGGGCGGCACGGGCGGGCGCGGAATGGCGTCTGGCACATAGGCAATCTGCCGCAGCGCTTTGCCGTCGGAGAGGTCGATTTCGGTGAAACGGCAAGGCCCGCCCGGTGCCTGCACGGTGGGCACGGGGCCGTCCTGCAGCAAGGCGTTTTCCATGGCGATCCAGGCCGTGCGGCCGTCGGGTGCCAGCGCCAGGCCTTCAAGCGTCAGGTTGCCGCGCGGCCCTGCGCCGGCCTGGAAGTTGAACATCGCCGGCAGCGCGAATTCGCGTACAAAGCTGCCGTCGGGACGTGCTTCACGCAGCCAGGGCGCGGTACCCGTGGGCGCATGGCCTTCGCTGGTCCACAGCAGGGTGTTGCTGGCCGCGCGCCAGCGTATGGCTTCCGGGTCGGGTACCGGCCCGCCCTGCAAGGCCGAGGGGTAGGCGCTGCCGTCGGCCTGGCGCAGCGTGGCCACGCCCTGCAGCTCGGGCGTGCCCAGGCTGTCCATGCCCAGCGCGATGCGCGCGGTGTAGAAGCGCGCGGGGTTGATGCTGGAGCCGTCATCGCTGATCAGGTAATAGAGGTCGGCGGCGGGGTCGTAGTCCATGCCCGACAGCCCGCCCACGGTGCTGCCCTGAAACTGCAGGCGGTGTGCAATGCGCGATTCACCAATCAACCTCAGGCGCGCGCGGGGCGGTTGGCTGCTGGGTGCTGGCACTGGCAGCGGCGCTGCGCAGCCGGCCAGGCCCAGCACGGCGGCTGCGCCAGCGCCGGCAACAAGACGGCGCCTAGAAAGAGACGTGGCAGGGATATTCATCCGGCCAGTCTAGCGGCCGCCTTGACGGGAAATGTGACAGCCTTATTGCAACACGGTCTGCCTGACCGCCTGCTCCCAGCGCGCCATCAGCTCGGCCGCCCGGTCCGCACCCAGGGTGGGCAGGAATTTGCGCTCGGCGCGCCACATGCCCGAGAGCTCGTCGATGCTGCGGTACACCCCGCTGGACAGCCCCGCCAGGTAGGCGGCGCCCAGTGCGGTGGTTTCGATCACGGCCGGGCGGATCACCGGGATGCCCAGCAGGTCGGCCTGGAACTGCATCAGCAGGTCGTTCACACAGGCGCCGCCGTCCACGCGCAGTTCGGCCACAGGCGCGGCGCCAGCGCTGACCGCGTCGCGGCTCATGGCCTGCAGCAGGGCCGCGCTTTGGTAGGCGATGCTTTCGAGCGCGGCGCGTGCGATGTGGGCGACCGTGGTGCCGCGCGTCAGGCCGGTGATGGTGCCGCGCGCGTCGGGGTTCCAGTAGGGCGCGCCCAGGCCGGTGAAGGCCGGCACCATCATCACCCCGCCCGAGTCGGGCACGCTTTCAGCCAGTGCCTGGACCTCGGCGCTGCCCTTGATGGCATGCAGGCCGTCGCGCAGCCACTGCACCACGGCGCCGCCCACGAACACGCTGCCTTCAATGGCGAACTGGGTCTGGGCGGATATCTGCGCCGCGCTGGTCGTCAGGAGACCGTTGCGGGACGTCTGGAATTGCCCGCCCGTGTGCATCAGCATGAAGCAGCCGGTGCCGTAGGTGTTTTTGGCCATGCCGGCCTTGAAGCAGGCCTGGCCGAAGAGGGCGCTTTGCTGGTCACCGGCGACCCCGCCCATGGCGATGGCGTGGCCCAGCAGGTCGGGCCGCACTTCGCCGTAATGTGCGCTGGACGGCAGCACCTGGGGCATCAGCGAGGCCGGGATGCCCAGCAAATCGAGCAACTCCTCGTCCCACTGGTTGGTGTGCACATTGAACAGCATGGTGCGCGACGCGTTGCTGACGTCGGTAGCGTGCAGCGTGCCGCCGGTGAGCTGCCACATCAGCCAGCTGTCGATGGTGCCGAAAGCCAGTTCGCCGCGCTCTGCCTGGGCCCGCGCGCCGGGCACGTTGTCGAGCAGCCACTTGAGCTTGGTGCCTGAAAAATAGGCATCGATGAGCAGCCCGGTCTTGGACTGGATCAGTTGTTCCTTGCCTTGCTCGCGCAACTCGGCGCAGGTGGTTTCGGCGCGCCTGTCCTGCCAGACGATGGCGTGGTGGATGGGCTGGCCGGTCTTGCGGTTCCAGACGGCCGTGGTTTCACGCTGGTTGGTGATGCCCAGCGCGCGGATGTCACTGGCCTTGATGTTGGCCTTGGCCAGCACCTCGCGCGCCGTGGCCAGCTGGGTACGCCAGATCTCCATGAGGTCGTGCTCGACCCAGCCGGGCCTGGGGTAAATCTGCGGCAGCTCCTGCTGCGCCAGGGCCACGATGTGGCCGTGTTCGTCAAACACGATGCTGCGGGAACTCGAGGTTCCCTGGTCGAGGGCAAGGAGGTAAGTCATGCGCTGGAGTGTATGAAAACTGCTGATTCTGTGAGGGGGCTCAAGCCTTGGCCACTTCGCAGTTCACGTCCGCTTCCTCCAGCAGGGCCGGGAAGGGTTCGGGCGGCGGCATGTCGGTGAACAGCCGGTCGATCTGCGAAAGCCTGGCCAGCTCGACCATGGCAGGGCGGTTGAACTTGCTGCTGTCGGCGGCCAGCCAGACTTCACGCGCGTGCTCGATGATGGTCTGAGCGACCTTGACTTCGCGGTAGTCGAAGTCGCGCAGCGTGCCGTCGGGCTCTATGCCCGAAATGCCGATGACGGCGATGTCGACGCGGAACTGGCGAATGAAGTCCACCGCTGCCTCGCCCACGATGCCGCGGTCGCGCGCGCGGACCACGCCGCCGGCCACGATGACCTCGCAGTCAGTGTTGCCGCACAGGATGGCGGCCACATTGAGGTTGTTGGTGATGACGCGCAGCCCTTTGTGGTTCAGCAAGGCTTTGGCGACGGCTTCGGTGGTCGTGCCGATGTTGAGGATCAGCGAACAGTCGTTGGGAATGCGCCTGGCTACAGCCTCGGCGATGCGCGCCTTGCCTTCGGCATTGAGGCTTTCGCGCTGGCGATGCGCGATGTTTTCAATGGTGGACGTGGGCACGCGCACGCCGCCGTGAAAGCGGGTCAGCAGGCCGGCTTCGGACAGGCGCTGCACGTCCCGCCTGACGGTCTGCAGGGTGACGTCGAGCTTCTCGGCGAGTTGTTCCACGGAGGCCGAGCCATGGGCACGGACCACGTCAAGAAGCTTGATTTGCCTGGGATTGGAGTTCACGCGGATCCAGAGTCTGAGAGAGCGGAATTAAAAGGACCTAAGGATGACCGATGAAAGGCTTGAAATAAACTTTATATCGAAACAAAAGGAAACAGATAAGGGTAAACAATTAGATAAAACAATCACAAAGGAAGAAAAATAGAAAAAAACCGAACTTCAAGCCGAAGTTCATGGTGTTCTCCATCAACCTGTCCGCAGCTTCCTCAGGGAGTGTTTCTTTTGTTGACCGTCTTCAATTTCCTGGCTGACGCAGCCTCCGTGCCGGGCGGAGGAGCCGCGTGATGCAGCTGTCCCTGGACCAGATCAGCAAAAAGGTCGGCGCCGAGCAGTGGCTGTACGACATGAGCCTGGCGCCCCGCAGCGGGGAGGTCACGGTGTTGCTGGGCGCCACGCAGGCCGGCAAGACCAGCCTGATGCGCATCATGGCCGGCCTGGACGTTCCCACGCACGGAAGGGTCCTGGTCAATGGCGCCGACGTGACCGGCATGCCGGTGCGCGAGCGCAATGTCGCCATGGTGTATCAGCAGTTCATCAACTACCCCTCGCTGCGCGTGGCCGACAACATTGCCTCGCCGCTCAAGCTGCGCGGCGAAAAAGACATTGACCAGAAGGTGCGAAGCCTGGCCGAGCGCCTGCACATCGACATGTTCCTGGACTGCTACCCGGCGGAGCTCTCCGGCGGGCAGCAGCAGCGCGTCGCCCTGGCGCGCGCGCTGGCCAAGGGCGCGCCCCTGATGCTGCTGGACGAGCCGCTGGTCAACCTGGACTACAAGCTGCGTGAGGAATTGCGCGAAGAGCTGACCCAGCTGTTTGCCGCCGGAGACTCCACGGTGATCTACGCCACCACCGAGCCCGGCGAGGCCCTGCTGCTGGGCGGCTATACCGCGGTGATGGACGGCGGTGAGCTGCTGCAGTACGGCCCGACGGCGGAGGTTTTCCATGCCCCGCAGTCGCTGCGCGTGGCGCGAGCTTTCAGCGACCCACCTATGAACCTCATCGCGGCACTGCCTGCCGCGCAAGGCCTGCAGCTGGCGGGCGGCCCGGCGTTGGCCCTCAAATTGCCCGAAGCGCCTCCCAGCCGCCTGGCCTCTTTCACGGCCGGGGTTCGCGGCAGCGCGCTGCGTGTCTCGGCACGCGAAGGCGACGTGGCGCTGCCGGGCAAGGTCGAGCTGGCCGAGATTTCAGGTTCCGACACCTTTGTCCACGTGGCGACGGCCGTGGGCGAACTGGTGGCGCAATTGACAGGCGTGCACTACTTCGACCTGGGCGCATCCGTCACCCTGTACCTGGACCCGGCGCAGGTTTATGTGTTTGATGCCGAAGGCGCGCTGCTGCTGGCGCCTGAGCGCAGGGGAGGCCACGTATGAAATACCTCTACCTGTCTGCCGCAAGGAGGTCTTATGGCACGCATTGACCTGGACCTGGCCCACGCCTACCGGCCCAACCCGCGCGAGGACAGCGACTACGCGTTGCTGCCGCTCAACATGAGCTTTCGCGACGGCGGCGCCTATGCGCTGCTGGGCCCCTCGGGCTGCGGCAAGACCACCATGCTCAACATCATGTCCGGCCTGCTGGTGCCTTCGCAGGGCAGCGTCAAGTTCGACGGCGTGGACGTGACGCGCGCGACACCGCAGCAGCGCAACATCGCGCAGGTGTTCCAGTTTCCGGTGATCTACGACACCATGACAGTGGCCGAGAACCTGGCCTTTCCGCTGCGCAACCGCAAGGTGCCGGAAGACCAGATCAAAAAGCGCGTGGGCGAAATTGCCGAAATGCTGGACATGAGCGGCCAGCTCAACCAGCGCGCAGCCGGCCTGGCGGCTGACGCCAAGCAAAAAATCTCGCTCGGCCGCGGTCTGGTGCGGCCCGACGTTTCGGCGGTGCTGTTCGACGAGCCGCTCACGGTGATTGACCCGCACCTCAAATGGCAGCTGCGGCGCAAGCTCAAGCAGATCCACCATGAACTCAAGCTCACACTGATCTATGTCACGCACGACCAGGTCGAGGCGCTGACCTTTGCCGAAGAAGTGGTGGTGATGACGCGCGGCCGCGCGGTGCAGACCGGCTCGGCCGACGCGCTGTTCGAGCGGCCCCGCCATACCTTTGTGGGCCACTTCATCGGCTCTCCCGGCATGAACTTCCTGCCGGCCACGGTGGACGGCGGCGCATTGCGCGTGGCCGACCGCCCGCTGGCGCTGCCGCCCGGGCGCTCCATGCCCGATGGCGACCTCAAGCTGGGCGTGCGCCCGGAGTATGTGGTGAAGACCGCGCCCGGCGACCCGGCGGCGCTGCCCTTCACCGTCATGCTGGTGCAGGACATCGGCACGCATTTGATGCTGACGGCGCGCATCGGCGAACACACCCTCAAGGCCCGGTTGAACCCGGCCTCGCGCGTGCCGCAGGTCGGCGAAGAGGTCTGGTTGCAGGTCATGGGGCCGCATACCTGCTTGTACCTGAATGACGAACTGGTGGACGCATGAGCACGACGACTAAACCCGTGAATCAGAAGGCCTGGCTGCTGGTGCTGCCGGTCATCATTTGCGTGGCCTTCTCCGCCATCCTGCCGCTCATGACGGTGGTCAACTATTCGGTGCAGGACATCATCTCGCCGGAGCGGCGCGTGTTTGTCGGCACCGAGTGGTTTGCGTCCGTGATGCGTGACGAGGAACTGCACGCGGCGCTGTGGCGCCAGCTCACCTTCTCGCTGGCGGTGCTGGCGGTCGAGATCCCGCTGGGCATCGCGCTGGCGTTGTCGATGCCGGCGCAGGGCTGGAAAGCGTCGCTGGTGCTGGTGCTGGTCGCGCTGTCGCTGCTGATTCCCTGGAATGTGGTCGGCACCATCTGGCAGATATACGGCCGGGCCGACATCGGCCTGCTGGGCGCGATGCTGCAGAAGGTGGGTTTTGACTACAGCTACACCGGCAACGCCACGCATGCCTGGGTGACGGTGCTGATGATGGATGTCTGGCACTGGACGCCGCTGGTGGCCCTGCTGTGCTACGCCGGCCTGCGCTCCATCCCGGACGCCTACTACCAGGCCGCGCGAATAGACGGCGCCAGCAAGTTCGCGGTGTTCCGCTACATCCAGCTGCCCAAGATGCGCGGCGTGCTGATGATCGCCGTGCTGCTGCGCTTCATGGACAGCTTCATGATCTACACCGAGCCCTTTGTGCTCACGGGCGGCGGGCCGGGCAACGCCACGACCTTTCTCTCGCAATACCTCACGCAAAAAGCCGTCGGCCAGTTCGACCTGGGCCCGGCGGCGGCTTTCTCGCTGATTTACTTTTTGATCATCCTGCTGCTGTGCTTCGTCCTCTATAACTGGATGCAGCGCGTGGGCACGCAGGAGAAGGAGGGCGTGGAATGAACACCTCAAAATTCCAGGCGCGGACACTGTTCCTGATCGCCTACATCCTGTTTGCGCTGCTGCCCATCTACTGGATGGTCAACATGAGCTTCAAGACCAATAGCGAGATCCTGTCGAGCTTTTCCTTCTTTCCCCAGCAATTCACCTGGGACAATTACAAGACCATCTTCACCGATGCGTCCTGGTATTCGGGCTACATCAACAGCCTGATCTATGTCGCCATCAACACGGTGATCTCCATCACCGTGGCATTGCCGGCGGCCTATGCGTTCTCGCGCTACAGCTTCCTGGGCGACAAGCATGTGTTCTTCTGGCTGCTGACCAACCGCATGACGCCGCCCGCAGTGTTCCTGCTGCCCTTCTTCCAGCTCTACACCACGGTGGGCTTGATGGACACCCACATCGCGGTGGCGCTGGCCCACCTGCTGTTCAACGTGCCGCTGGCGGTATGGATTCTGGAAGGTTTTATGAGCGGCATCCCGCGCGAGATCGACGAGACTGCCTACATCGACGGCTATTCCTTCCCGCGCTTTTTTGTGCGCATCTTCCTGCCGCTGATCAAGGCCGGCGTGGGTGTGGCCGCGTTCTTCTGCTTCATGTTCAGCTGGGTGGAATTGTTGCTGGCGCGCACGCTGACCAGCGTCAACGCCAAGCCCATCGTCGCGACCATGACGCGCACGGTGTCGGCCTCGGGCATGGATTGGGCGACGCTGGCCGCGGCCGGTGTGCTGACCATCGTACCGGGCGCGATCGTGATCTGGTTTGTGCGCAATTACATCGCCAAAGGTTTTGCGATGGGCAGAGTATGAGTTCCCCCCGAAGCGCCTTCGGCGCCTCCCCCCAGGGGCGCCACCTGCGGCCCGGCGAAGCCGGTTCCGCGATGGCACTTGGATGAGAAACAGGAGATGACAAATGTTTGAGTGGATGGCGTGGACTACGCCCGTAGCGATTTTTTTCAGCTGCATCGTGCTGATGCTGGTGGGCATGACGGTGTGGGAGCTGAAGTCGCCGACGACGATGCGGCGCGGCTTTCTGCCGCTGGAGACTACGCGTGGCGACCGGCTGTTCATCGGCCTGCTCAGCGCGGCCTATGTGAACCTGATTTTTGTCGGCTTCAGCAACAAGCTGGCCGGCTGGCTCGGGCTGGAGGCGGAGCCCTCGGTGTGGATCAGTTTTGTGCTGTCCATGGCCTTGCTGGCGCTCATCATGCGCAAGGGCTAGCGGCCGGACCTGAAGAAAACTAAAGAGTGCAGAAAAAGGAACCCGGCTCATATTCCCCGGAGCCGAACAAGCCTTCAACCACGGGGAGTGAACCAATGAGGAGACAAGTCATGAAGATGCGTTATACGGCGCTGGCGTTGGCCGCAGTGTGTGCCATGGCCAGCCCTGGCTGGGCGGGTGAGGCCGAGGCCAAGAAATGGATTGACAGCGAATTCCAGCCCTCCACCCTGTCCAAGGACAAGCAGCAGGCCGAGATGAAGTGGTTCATCGACGCGGCCAAGAAGCTGCAGGGCAAGGGCGTGAAGGAAATCTCGGTCGTGTCCGAGACCATAACCACCCATGAATACGAGTCGAAGACGCTGGCCAAGGCCTTCGAGGAAATCACCGGCATCAAGGTCAAGCACGACATCATCCAGGAAGGCGACGTGGTTGAAAAACTGCAGACTTCCATGCAGTCGGGCAAGTCAATTTACGACGGCTGGATTTCCGACTCCGACCTTATCGGTACCCATTACCGCTACGGCAAGATCCTGGCGCTGTCCGACTACATGGCCGGCGCGGGCAAGGAATACACCAACCCGGGCCTGGATCTCAAGGATTTCATCGGCACCAGCTTCACCACGGCGCCCGACGGCAAGCTCTACCAGCTGCCCGACCAGCAATTCGCCAACCTGTACTGGTTCCGTGCCGACCTGTTTGCGCGCAAAGACCTGCAGGACAAGTTCAAGGCCAAGTACGGCTACGACCTGGGCGTGCCGCTGAACTGGAGCGCCTATGAGGACATCGCCGAGTTTTTCACCAATGACGTGAAGACCATCGACGGCAAGCCCATCTACGGCCACATGGACTACGGCAAGAAGGACCCGTCGCTGGGCTGGCGCTTTACCGACGCCTGGCTGTCCATGGCCGGCACCGCCGACAAGGGCATTCCCAACGGCATGCCGGTGGACGAGTGGGGCATTCGCGTGGCGGCCGACAAGTGCACGCCGGTGGGCGCCTCGGTGTCACGCGGTGGCGCCACCAACTCGCCGGCCGCGGTCTACGCGCTGACGAAGTACGTGGACTGGATGAAGAAGTACGCGCCCAAGGAAGCCACCGGCATGACCTTCGGCGAAGCCGGCCCGGTGCCTGCGCAGGGCCAGATCGCCCAACAGATCTTCTGGTACACGGCCTTTACCGCCGACATGACCAAGAAAGGCCTGCCTGTCGTGAACGATGACGGCACGCCCAAGTGGCGCATGGCCCCCGGCCCCAACGGTCCCTACTGGAAGCAGGGCATGCAAAACGGCTACCAGGACGTGGGCAGCTGGACCTTCTTCAAGGACCATGACCCGAACAAGGTGGCGGCCGCCTGGCTGTATGCGCAGTTCATCACCTCCAAGACTGTGTCGGCCAAGAAGTCGGTGGTGGGTCTGACCTTCATCCGCGACAGCGATATCCACCACGAGTACTTCACCAAGAATGCGGCCAAGTACGGCGGCCTGATCGAGTTCTACCGCAGCCCCGCACGCGTGGCCTGGACGCCGACCGGTACCAATGTGCCCGACTATCCCAAGCTGGCCCAGCTCTGGTGGAAGAACGTGGCGCAGGCCGTGACGGGTGAGAAGACACCGCAAGGCGCGATGGACACGCTGGCCGATGAGATGGACCAGGTGATGGGCCGCCTGGAGCGCGCCGGCATGGCCAAGTGCGCACCCAAGCTCAACCCCAAGGGCGACCCGGCGAAATGGCTGAGCGACAAGGGCGCACCGTGGGCCAAGCTGGCCAACGAAAAGCCCAAGGGCGAGACCATCAACTACGACAAGCTGCTGCAGGCCTGGAAAGACGGCAAGGTGCGTTAAGCAGTGGGGTGGGGGCGGTGTGGCGCAATGTGCCGCACCGCCCGTTTTTTTCCTGCCTGTCACAGGCGGCGCTTGCCGCCACGATGCTGGGGTAAGCTCAGCACCACTTAAAAAATGGGTTTGTATGGAACGGGACTCAAAGCCCATGTTGACTGAATTCGCACCTGCGGCCACGCGGCGCCAGGACTTGATGGACAGGCTCGCCGAGCCGCGTCACTATGACATCGCCATCATCGGCGGTGGCGCCACCGGGTTGGGCGTGGCACTGGATGCTGCCGCGCGTGGGTTTTCCGTGGTGCTGGTGGAGTCGCACGACTTTGCCAAGGGCACGTCTTCGCGCGCCACCAAGCTGGTGCACGGCGGCGTGCGCTACCTCGCGCAAGGCAATATTTCTTTGGTGCGCGAGGCGTTGCTTGAGCGCACCACTTTGCTGGCCAATGCCCCGCACCTGGCGCAGCCGCTGCCTTTTGTCATGCCGTCCTACAAGTTCTGGGAGGCGCCGTTTTACGGCATAGGGCTCAAGATGTATGACGCGCTGGCCGGTAAGGCGGGCCTGGGCGCCACGGAATTTCTCAATCGCCGCGAAACCCTGAGCTACCTGCCGACCGTGCAGCCGAACGAGCTTAAGGGAGGCGTCAAGTATTGGGACGGTCAGTTCGATGACGCGCGGCTGGCGCTGGCGCTGGCCCGCACCGCAGCGCGCCAGGGTGCGTTGCTGGTGAATTACTGCTCGGCCACGGGTTTGATCCATGAAGGCGGCAAGCTCGTCGGCCTGCATGCGCGCGACCAGGAAACCGGCCGCGAATTTGAGATACGCGCCAGCTGCGTGGTGAATGCCGCCGGCGTCTGGGTTGACCAACTGCGCCTGCAGGACGGCCAGGCCATAGGCCGCGATGCCAAACCCATGGTGGCGCCCAGCCAGGGCGTTCATATTGTGGTGGACCGCTCGTTCCTTCCTACCGACCATGCCCTGCTCGTGCCCAAGACGGCCGACGGCCGGGTGCTATTTGCCGTGCCCTGGCTCGGCAAAACCATTCTGGGCACGACCGACACCCCGCGCCACGACTTGGCACGTGAACCGCTGCCTTTCAAGGAAGAGGTCGATTTCATCCTGCGCGAATCGGCCCGCTACCTGAGCCGGGCACCTGGCCCGGCGGACATCAAAAGCATCTGGGTGGGGCTTCGGCCCCTGGTCAAGCCGCCGGATGAGGACGCCGGCAGTACTCAGGCGCTGTCCCGCGAGCACACAGTGCTGGTCAGCAAAAGCGGCCTTGTCACCGTAACGGGCGGGAAATGGACGACCTACCGCGCCATGGCGGAAGATGTATTGGCCAAATGCTTCAGTGCCGCGCTGCTACCCCCGCGGGCAGCCGGCAGCACCACTCATTTGAAGTTAGTTGGCGCTCACAACTCGGGTCATAAGATCAGCGAAGCCCCTGGCCCTCACTTATATGGCAGCGAAGCCGCCTCCCTGGAGAGCCTGCCGGGCGCCGGCCGTGAGCTGGGTGGCGGCCTGACCGAGGCCATGGTGCGTTTTGCCGCCCGCCACGAATATGCTCGCACGGTGGAAGACATGTTGGCGCGGCGCTCGCGCCTGCTTTTCCTGGATGCCGCGCTGGCCCGGACCCTGGCGCCCGAAGTGGCCGCGCTGCTACTGCAGGAAACCGGGGCGGATCCCCAACTGGACGCGTTTTTGGCGCTTTGCGGGCAATACCTGAGCTTGCCCGGCTGAGCACCAAAGATGGGCAGGCCGGGTTCGGAGGGAAGCGGCTGGACGGAGCGCCTTTCGGGACTATGCTTTTGATAGCAATAAATCCCCGCCTTTATTGGTTCTGAATCGGATATTTAGACCCCAACTTCACCCCTGCCAATTGGTGGCCATGGGTTCTTGCGACAGCTTCCGAGGGCCTGCCGGCCTGGCTGGCGAGCTTGTGGGGATATTTTCACGTCAGCCGGTTGACACGCCAGGGTCATTCAGTCATAATCGTGGGCTTCGCTCTAAAAAGGCGAGGAATTCTGCCTAACGGAAGCGCTGCAAGTGGTTTGCGGTGTGGACGACAGGCCCAAGACTGATTGGCTGGCGGCTGAGCGCGAAAGCGAAAAAGCCGCCTTCCGGTGCAAGTTGGGAACACATTTAAATGATTCAAACGCAATCCAAGCTCGATGTTGCTGACAACACGGGTGCCAAATCCGTGATGTGCATCAAGGTTCTGGGCGGCTCCAAGCGCCGGTACGCCAGCGTTGGTGACGTCATCAAGGTGAGCATCAAAGAAGCCGCTCCGCGTGGCCGCGTCAAAAAAGGCGAGGTTTACAGTGCTGTGGTCGTTCGCACCGCCAAGGGCATCCGCCGCGGTGACGGCTCCCTCGTCAAATTCGATGGCAACGCAGCCGTGTTGCTTAACGCCAAGCTGGAGCCTATCGGCACCCGCATCTTCGGACCAGTGACGCGCGAACTGCGCACTGAAAAGTTCATGAAGATCGTGTCCCTGGCTCCTGAAGTTCTGTAAGGACGCGCCATGAACAAGATTCGTAAGGGCGACGAGATCATCGTGATCGCCGGTCGCGACAAAGGCAAGCGCGGCAAGATCACGCTGCGCAAGGACGACAGCCATGTCGTGGTTGAGGGCATAAACCTGGTGAAGAAACACGCCAAGCCCAACCCTCTCAAGGGCACCACCGGCGGCATCGTCGAGAAAAGCATGCCGATTCACCAGTCGAACGTGGCAATCTTCAATGCCGCGACCGGCAAGGCGGATCGCGTTGGCATCAAGCTTCTGGCGGACGGCAAGAAAGTGCGCGTCTTCAAGTCCAGCGGCGAAGAAATCAAGGTTGCATAACATGGCAAAGACCGCACCCGCACCAGCTGCTTTGCAGGCACGCCTGCAAACCCAGTACCGCGAAAAAATCGCCCCCAGCCTGGTTGAGAAATTCGGCTACACCTCGCCCATGCAGGTGCCCCGTATCACCAAGATCACGCTCAACATGGGTGTGAGCGAGGCCGTCGCCGACAAGAAGGTCATGGACAACGCCGTCGGCGACATGACCAAGATCGCCGGCCAAAAGCCTGTTGTGACCAAGGCCAAGAAGGCTATCGCCGGTTTCAAGATCCGTGAAGACCTGCCCATCGGCTGCATGGTGACCCTGCGCGGCGTGAAGATGTATGAGTTCCTCGATCGTTTCGTCACCGTGGCACTGCCCCGCGTGCGCGACTTCCGCGGTATTTCCGGCCGTGCCTTCGACGGCCGCGGAAACTACAACATCGGCGTGAAAGAGCAGATCATTTTCCCTGAGATCGAGTACGACAAGGTTGACGCCCTGCGCGGTCTCAATATCAGCATCACCACCACGGCAAAGACCGATGAAGAGTGCAAGGCGCTCCTCACCGCTTTCCGTTTTCCGTTCAAGAACTGAGGCGGGACATGGCAAAACAAGCTTTACTGCAACGTGAACTGAAGCGCGAAAAACTCGCCGCCAAGTTCGCCAAAAAATACGCTGAACTCAAGGCTGCGTCCAACGACGCCAAGCGCTCCGATGAAGAGCGCGCCCTGGCTCGCCTTGAACTGCAAAAGTTGCCCCGCAACGCCAACCCGACCCGCCAGCGCAACCGCTGCGAGATCACGGGTCGCCCGCGCGGCACGTTCCGTCAATTCGGCCTGGCTCGCGCCAAGATTCGCGAGATGGCTTTTGCTGGTGATATCCCTGGTATCACCAAGGCAAGCTGGTAAGCATAGGAGAACCGCAAAATGAGCATGAGTGATCCTATCGCCGACATGTTGACCCGCATCCGCAATGCGCAAATGGTCGAAAAGGCCGTTGTGCAGGTGCCGTCGTCGAAAGTCAAAGTTGCCATCGCGCAGGTGTTGAAGGATGAGGGCTACATCGATGGCTTCTCCGTCAAGACCGACGCAGGCAAGTCCCAGCTGGAAATCGCCCTGAAGTATTACGCAGGCCGCCCTGTGATTGAGCGCATCGAGCGCGTCAGCCGCCCCGGCCTCCGCGTCTACAAAGGCCATGGCGCCATCCCCCAGGTCATGAACGGCCTTGGTGTGGCAATTGTCACGACGCCCAAGGGTGTCATGACCGATCGTAAAGCCCGTGCTACCGGTATCGGTGGTGAAGTGCTTTGCTACGTGGCCTAACGGCGGCATTGAGGAGAAACTGAAATGTCTCGTGTAGGAAAAATGCCGGTCTCCGTCCCCCAGGGCGTGGACGTGGCCATGAAAGACAACCAGATCAACGTCAAGGGCGCCCTCGGCACCCTGGCGCTGGCGCAGAACGCGCTTGTCACCATCAAGAACGATGCCGGCAAGCTGAGCTTTGTGCCGGCCAATGACTCGCGTGAAGCCAATGCCATGAGCGGCACGATGCGCCAGCTCGTGAACAACATGGTGCTGGGCGTGACCAAGGGCTTTGAGAAAAAGCTCAGCCTGATCGGCGTGGGTTACAAGGCCCAGGCCCAAGGCGCCAAGCTGAACCTGACGGTGGGTTACTCCCATCCCGTGATCATGGACATGCCGGCCGGTATCAAAGTCGAAACCCCCACCCCGACTGAAGTCGTGATCAAGGGTTCTGATCGCCAGCGTGTGGGGCAGATCGCCGCAGAAGTGCGCGCCGTCCGTCCTCCCGAGCCTTACAAGGGCAAGGGCATCCGCTATGCGGATGAGAAGATCACGATCAAAGAAACCAAGAAGAAATAAGGAGCTGCATCATGTTGACCAAAAAAGAGCAGCGCCTTCGTCGTTCACGCCAGACCCGCATCCGCATTGCCACGCAAGGCGTTGCCCGTCTGACCGTCAACCGCACCAATCTGCACATCTACGCCAGCGTTATCTCCGGCGACGGCACCAAGGTTCTGGCTGCCGCTTCCACCGCGGAAGCCGAAATGCGCAAGGAAATCGGTGCTGCGGGTAAAGGCGGAAACGTTGCTGCCGCTCAAGCCATTGGCAAGCGCATTGCCGAGAAGGCAAAAGCAGCAGGTGTAGAAAAAGTGGCGTTTGATCGCGCCGGTTTTGCGTACCACGGCCGCGTCAAGGCGCTGGCTGATGCGGCCCGCGAAGCTGGTTTGCAGTTCTAAGCAGACTGGAATTAAGTATGGCTAAGTTTCAAGCAAAATCGAACAACGACGCTCCAGACGATGGTCTGAAGGAAAAAATGATCGCGGTCAACCGCGTGACCAAAGTCGTGAAGGGCGGCCGTATCCTCGGTTTCGCCGCACTCACGGTCGTTGGTGACGGTGACGGCCGCGTCGGCATGGGCAAGGGCAAGTCGAAAGAAGTGCCGGCAGCCGTGCAAAAGGCCATGGAAGAAGCGCGTCGCAACATGACCAAGGTCTCGTTGAAGAACGGCACGATTCACCATAACGTGTTCGGCCACCACGGTGCGGCCAGCGTCATGATGGCGCCGGCTCCCAAAGGTACCGGCATCATCGCCGGCGGCCCAATGCGCGCTGTTTTCGAAGTCATGGGCATTACCGACATCGTGGCCAAGAGCCATGGTTCGAGCAACCCTTACAACATGGTGCGCGCCACCATGGACGCCCTGAACAACTCCACGACCGCTTCGGAAATCGCGGCCAAGCGTGGTAAATCGGTCGAAGAAATCTTCGGTTAAGGCGGCATTGACATGACCAAAGAAACCAAACTCAAAGTCCGGCTGGTTCGCAGCCCGATCGGCACCAAGGAATCGCATCGCGCCACCGTGCGCGGTCTGGGCCTTCGTGGCGTCAACAGCGTCAGCGAATTGCAGGACACGCCCGCAGTGCGCGGCATGATCAACAAGATCAGCTATCTGGTCAAGATTGTCTGAGCGGAGATCCATCATGGAATTGAACGGAATCAAGCCTGGCCAAGGCGCCAAACATGCCAAGCGCCGTGTCGGCCGCGGCATCGGCTCCGGCCTGGGCAAAACGTCGGGCCGTGGCCACAAAGGCCAGAAGTCCCGTGCGGGCGGCTACCACAAGGTGGGCTTCGAGGGCGGTCAAATGCCCATGCAGCGCCGCTTGCCCAAGCGCGGCTTCAAGTCGCATCTGCTGAAGTTCAACGCCGAGGTCACCCTCAGCGCGCTGGAGCAGCTTGGCCTGGCCGAAGTGGACCTGCTGGCACTGAAGACGGCCGGCCTGGTGGGCCAGCTCGCCAAGAACGTCAAGGTCGTCAAGTCGGGTGAACTGTCCAAGGCTGTGAAGCTGAACGGCATCGGCGCCACGGCAGGTGCCAAGGCCGCCATCGAAGCCGCCGGCGGCTCCATCGCTTAATAGATCTGACTGGATAAATCAGTGGCAACCAACTCGGCTCAAATTGCGAAAACCGGCAAGTACGGTGATCTGCGCAACAGGCTTGTGTTTTTGCTGCTGGCCCTGGTGGTGTACCGCATCGGTGCGCACATCCCGGTGCCGGGGATTGACCCTGGCCAGCTGAAAGAGCTTTTCAAGGGCCAGCAAGGCGGTATATTGAACCTGTTCAATATGTTCTCCGGTGGTGCCCTGTCGCGGTTCACCGTCTTTGCCTTGGGCATCATGCCTTACATCTCGGCCTCGATCATCATGCAACTGATGACCTACGTCGTTCCGACGTTCGAGCAGATGAAAAAAGAGGGTGAGGCCGGTCGCCGCAAGATTACGCAGTACACGCGCTACGGCACCTTGGCCCTGGCGTTGTTCCAGTCCATGGGCATTGCCGTGGCACTGGAAAGCTCGCCGGGCCTGGTCCTGGCGCCTGGCTTCGGTTTCCGCATGACGGCAGTTTTCAGTCTGACGGCCGGCACCATGTTCCTCATGTGGCTGGGCGAGCAGATCACCGAGCGCGGCCTGGGTAACGGCATTTCGATCCTGATCTTTGCGGGTATCGCGGCTGGTTTGCCCAATGCGATGGGCGGCCTGCTGGAGCTGGTGCGAACCGGTGCCATGAGCATAGTGGTGGCCATTGTGATTGTCGCGGTGGTTGTGCTGGTGACCTACTTCGTAGTGTTTGTGGAACGCGGACAGCGCAAGATTCTTGTGAATTATGCGCGGCGGCAGGTGGGCAACAAGGTGTATGGCGGCCAGTCGTCGCATTTGCCGCTGAAGCTGAACATGGCGGGCGTGATCCCCCCGATCTTCGCTTCCTCGATCATCCTGCTGCCCGCGACTGTTGTGGGCTGGTTCAGCGCCGGCGACAGCATGCGTTGGCTGAAAGACATCGCCAGCACGCTGACACCCGGCCAGCCGATCTACGTGATGCTGTACGCCAGCGCGATTGTGTTCTTCTGCTTTTTCTACACGGCCCTGGTGTTCAACAGCCGTGAAACGGCGGACAACCTGAAGAAGAGCGGTGCTTTCATCCCCGGCATCCGGCCAGGTGACCAGACCGCCCGTTACATTGACAAAATCCTGGTGCGCTTGACGCTGGCAGGTGCGGTGTACATCACGTTTGTGTGTCTGCTGCCGGAGTTCCTGATTTTGAAATACAACGTGCCGTTCTATTTCGGCGGTACGTCGTTGATGATTATTGTCGTGGTGACCATGGACTTCATGGCCCAGGTGCAGAACTACATGATGTCGCAACAGTACGAGTCCTTGCTTAAAAAGGCGAACTTCAGGACCTCATTGGGCGGTTAACCGGATATTGAATGGGATATGTCTAAAGACGATGTGATCCAGATGCAAGGCGAGGTTGTAGAAAACCTCCCCAATGCAACTTTCAGGGTGAAGCTTGAAAATGGACATGTTGTACTGGGGCACATTTCGGGAAAGATGCGCATGCACTACATCCGCATTCTCCCCGGTGACAAGGTAACCGTTGAATTGACGCCTTACGATTTATCGCGGGCACGCATTGTTTTCCGTGCCAAGTAAGCACAGAGTGAAAGTTTAGGAGTAATAGAAATGAGAGTTTCAGCTTCGGTCAAGAAGATTTGCCGCAATTGCAAGGTTATCCGTCGCAAGGGCGTTGTCCGTGTGATCTGCACGGACCCGCGCCACAAACAGCGTCAAGGCTGATTTCAAGAGTTTTAGAGGACGAACATGGCTCGTATCGCTGGTATCAATATTCCGCCGCATCAGCACGCCGAAATCGGCTTGACTGCTATCTTTGGCATCGGTCGCACGCGCGCTCGCAAGATCTGCGAAGCGTGCGACATCGCCTACGCAAAGAAGGTCAAGGACCTGACCGACGGCGACCTGGAAAAAATCCGTGAGCAGATCGCCCTGTTCACCATCGAAGGTGACTTGCGTCGTGAGACCACGATGAACATCAAGCGCTTGATGGACATCGGCTGCTATCGCGGCTTCCGCCACCGTCGTGGCCTGCCCATGCGCGGCCAGCGCACCCGGACCAATGCCCGCACTCGCAAGGGTCCGCGCAAGGCCGCTGCAGCTTTGAAGAAATAATTGAGAGGTCGTCATGGCAAAATCCCCAAGCAATAACGCCGCACAGCGCGTTCGCAAAAAAGTTCGCAAGAACGTGGCCGATGGCATCGCCCACGTGCACGCTTCTTTCAACAACACGATCATCACCATCACGGATCGCCAAGGCAACGCTTTGTCCTGGGCTTCTTCCGGTGGCCAAGGCTTCAAGGGTTCGCGCAAATCCACGCCTTTCGCAGCGCAGGTCGCTTCGGAAGTAGCTGGCCGCGCCGCCATTGAGCAGGGTATCAAGAACCTTGACGTCGAAATCAAGGGTCCTGGTCCTGGCCGTGAATCGTCGGTTCGCGCACTGGGCGCACTGGGCATCCGGATCAATTCGATTGCCGATGTGACCCCGGTCCCGCACAACGGCTGCCGCCCGCAAAAGCGCCGCCGCATCTAATCCCCTGTGCCTGGCTGTACGGCGGTTTGTTTTTCAAGCCGTCAGACGCCGGGCATTTTTACCAAGCCCACCGCCGGCGGATTCCGATCTCCGGCTCCTGCATGTGAATGCAGCAGATGAAAAAAGGACACTCAAGTGGCACGCTACCTCGGCCCCAAGGCCAAACTATCCCGCCGTGAAGGCACCGACCTGTTCCTGAAGAGCGCACGCCGCGCCATCAGCGACAAGGCCAAATTCGACTCCAAGCCAGGTCAGCACGGCCGTACCTCTGGTACCCGCACCTCCGACTTCGGCCTGCAACTGCGCGAGAAGCAGAAGGTCAAGCGCATGTACGGCGTGCTCGAGAAGCAATTCCGCCGCTACTTCGAGGAAGCCGATCGCCGCAAGGGCAATACCGGCGCCAACCTGCTGTTTCTCCTGGAATGCCGCCTGGACAACGTGGTGTACCGCATGGGCTTCGGCTCCACGCGCGCTGAAGCACGCCAGCTGGTGTCGCACAAGGCCATCACGGTCAACGGCATCTCGGTCAACATTCCTTCGTACATGGTCAAGACCGGCGACGTCGTCGCCGTGCGCGAGAAGTCGAAGAAGCAGGCCCGCATCACCGAAGCTCTCGAGCTTGCCAAACAGGTCGGCCTGCCCGCCTGGGTCGATGTGAACGCCGACAAGGCCGAAGGCACCTTCAAGAAGGTTCCTGACCGCGACGAGTTCGCCGCCGACGTCAACGAATCGTTGATCGTCGAGTTGTACTCACGCTAATTTTCGTTCCTGCGGTACGGGGCACCGTACCGCCAGGGTGTGCTTCGCCGGCCTTATCGGTGTAACGAACCGAGGGTATTGAGAGGAAGACTGCATGCAGACCAATTTGTTGAAACCAAAAACCATCAATGTGGAGCAGCTTGGCACCAACCGCGCCAAGGTGACTCTGGAGCCGTTCGAGCGCGGATATGGCCACACGCTGGGCAACGCGCTGCGCCGCGTACTGTTGTCGTCCATGGTCGGCCACGCCGCCACCGAAGTCACCATCGCTGGTGTCCTGCACGAGTACTCGTCGATCGACGGTGTGCAGGAAGACGTTGTCAACATCCTGTTGAACCTCAAGGGTGTGGTGTTCAAGCTCCACAACCGTGATGAAGTCACGCTGAGCCTGCGCAAGGACGGTGAAGGCCCCGTGACCGCCGCCGACATCCAGACCCCGCACGACGTGGAAATCATCAACCCTGAGCACGTGATCGTGAACCTGTCGCACGGCGGCAAGATCGACATGCAGATCAAGGTCGAAAATGGCCGTGGCTATGTGCCGGGCAACCAGCGCCGCTACGGCGACGAATCGCCGAAATCCATCGGCCGCATCGTGCTGGATGCCTCGTTCTCGCCCGTCAAGCGCGTGAGCTACACCGTCGAAAGCGCCCGCGTCGAGCAGCGCACCGACCTCGACAAGCTCGTGCTGGAAATCGAAACCAACGGCGCGGTGACGGCGGAAGACGCTGTCCGTGCTTCGGCCAAGATCCTGGTTGAGCAGCTGGCAGTGTTCGCACAGCTCGAAGGCAATGAACTGGCCGCGTTTGACGCGCCTGTCCAACGCAGCTCGCAGCAGTTCGACCCCATCCTGTTGCGCCCCGTCGACGAGCTTGAACTCACCGTCCGCTCGGCGAACTGCCTCAAGGCCGAAAACATTTACTACATTGGCGATCTGATCCAGCGCACTGAAAACGAGCTGCTCAAGACCCCCAATCTGGGACGCAAATCCCTCAATGAGATCAAGGAAGTGCTGGCCTCCCGCGGCCTCACGCTCGGCATGCGCCTGGAAAGCTGGCCTCCCGCCGGCCTCGACAAGCGTTAATTACTGGAACCACAAGACCTTGCCTGAACGGAGGTCTCGCACGGGCAGTACCTGATACGGCTGCCCGGATTTTAAAAAAGGAAACTTATCATGCGTCACGGACACGGACTACGTAAACTCAACCGCACCAGCGAGCACCGCCTCGCCATGCTGCGCAACATGATGAACTCGCTGCTGCAGCATGAAGCCATCAAGACCACCTTGCCCAAGGCCAAGGAACTGCGCCGCGTGGTCGAGCCTATGATCACCCTGGGCAAGGAGCCCACGCTGGCCAACAAGCGCCTGGCATTTGACCGGCTGCGCGACCGCGACATGGTCGTCAAGCTGTTCGCAGAAATCGGCCCTCGCTACAAGGCTCGTCCTGGCGGTTACACCCGCATCCTGAAGATGGGTTTCCGCGTTGGCGACAATGCACCCATGGCTCTGGTTGAACTGGTGGACCGTCCTGATGTGTCGGAAGACACTACCGCTGACGCGGCCAAGGCAGAGTAAGCTACAATACAGATATACCGCGCGGTGGAGCAGCCTGGTAGCTCGTTGGGCTCATAACCCAAAGGTCGTAAGTTCAAATCTTGCCCGCGCAACCAATACCCTGGTTAACCAAGCCAGCAGCAACGCCCACTTCATGTGGGCGTTTTGCTTTGCGCCTACATTTGTGCCCGCTCAAATTTGGCCAGAGCGATAGGGACCATTGGGTACATCCTGTTCAACCGCCTCGAGTCCTGTTAAACCACCTTGACAGCAGATCCTCGTAAGTCAGTTACATCTGGGGGATGTGTGATTTGAATTCCATCGAAATCTGATTCAATTAGTAGACTGAGCCCCTCGAGCTGGACCACGGGGCAGAGATGAACCGATACGCTTGCCGGGCCTTCAGAAGGAGACGTCCACGTCATCAAGAGGTTTATATCGCAGGCATACGGCGCAGTTCAAGCTGCAACTGTGTAGCGACATCCGCTCAGGCGCCCGGCTGCAGTGAAGCCCAAACAAAGTACACGCTGTCTGCCGATCTCATCCAGCTGCGGTTAACCCAGTTCGATCATGATGAGCTCAATACCGAGGAAGCCGAGGCGGATGCCATCGCCGAGTACGAAGCCAAGATCGCCGCGCTGGAGCGAAAAAGTGGGCAACTCACGATGGAACTGGAGCTGGTCAAAAAAACACCGCGCCTGCGCCTCGTGAACGACAACGAGAAGTCCCGCATCATCACCGGCCCGAAGCCTGCTCCATCCGACAAGGGTGCCAAGTGATGAACGACCGCGCACCTTCTATTACCGCGCCATCGGTGACACCGGTGGCTTGGCAGATGGCCACCTGGTTGAACTCATCCAGGCCATTCAGGACGAGCTACCCGGCTATGGTTATCGACGCGTCACGCACGAGTTGCGCCGACGTGGCCATATCGTCAATCACAAGCGCGTGGCCCGCCTGGTGAATGCGGGCATCAAGCCGCGCCGCCACTTCGTTCGCACGACCGACAGCTATCACGACTCACCGATCTTCCCGAACCGGTATAGCAATGCGATCCCGAGCCGACCTGATCTAGTGTGGGTCGCGGACTTCACGTACATTCGTATCGCTACCGGATTCTCCTACCTGGCCGCCATCCTCGATGCGCGCAGCCGTAAGGTCGTGGGCTACGCGATCCCCCTCCGCATTGACACGCCACTGGCACTGGCGGCGCTACGCCGTGCACTCGAGAGCCGACGACCAACGCCAGAGTGCATTCACCATACGGATCGCGGCTGTCAGCACGCGAGCGACGCGTACTGGCGAGCGCTGCGGGAGGCTGGGCTTCGCGGCTCGATGAGTTCACCGGCCAATCCGTATGACAACGCTCAGGCTGAGAGCTATATGAAGATGCTCAAGGTCGAGGAGGTGCACCTAGTTGGCTACGAGACCTTCGCGATGTGGCAACACGGTTGCCAAGCTTCATCGACGAGGTCTACAACGCCAAGCGGCTTCACTCAGCACTTGGCTACCGTTCACCCAACGGATTTGAATTGCAACTCGCCCAGGATGTAGCTTAGTTCTGATGCACCCCGTGGTCCAATTCGAGGGGCTCACTCCATATAAGTGGAGCAGATTTCGATGGAATTCAACATCATCTTTAAGAAAAGAGGCTTGCATTGTCCTTGCGCAGACAATCTCGCCTCAATTGTTCTTTCAATTGGCTAACCTTCTAGCTGCATCCGTGGAAGCTTTTGCGATGACCGTCTCTTGAGTTGAGTCGCATGCTAATAAAGGGGGTTTGTCATGTTGTACTTTATCGAATTAAGCCAGTTCTCGATGGAAGACTTAGTCCAGCTCAAAGAGCTAAGAACCCAGATGGACAGCAGCATGGGCCGCGCGGTGCGCTGGGTTGAATGGGAAGCGCATAGCGCCAGCGCCAACTCATGGCCTGATATCACGCTGATCAACGCAGCGCGCTTGGATTGGAACGAGCTTAAATCCATTGTCAATCAATGCTCGGCCGAAACCATTGTGCTCACAAACCGAAAAGATCCGTTATTGGGCTTGCCGACCTTGCCTCGGGTCGATGCGTTGGACGATTTGCTGCCGTTCATGCCAAGACGTTCCTCATGGGCTGCACGGTCAATGGCGTTAAGGAACGTGAATGGATTCCATCGCCGCCACGGAGAGGATGTCAACACGACTCCTATGCCCCTCAAGGCAAATATCGCTATGTCTGGAATCGGCAGATAGCTGCTATTTCGCGACCGTTTGCTGAAGCCACTTTCCAGTATGAACACCAAACTGAGATAGCTTCTACATCCACGTATGTCCAGCACCTACAAATTTGAGCTGTTGACGGGGATGGGCCTTAGCGAATCGTGTGCACTCCAAATATTGCCTCGTGTGAGGATGACTGGTTTCGACCCACAGGAAATCGTCTGGTCCAAGGGAAGCGGAGTTGCCGCTTGGACTTACATCGTTTCCGGGCTGGTGGGCGCGAGTGTTCCCATACAGGAAGGCAGCAGCATTCATGTCGATATCTACGGCAACAGAACCTGGTTTGGCGAAGAAGCGTTGCTCAATCGCTACCCTTCATCGTTCGAGTATGTATGTCTTACTTCTGTGAGAACGGTGGAGATACCGGCATCTGATGTACTCGCGGCTTTTCAGCGCGAACCAGAATTCGCCCGCTACATAGCCTTGCTGATGGCCTGGCGAAGTCGCCGGAGCTCAGAAATGGCCGTGCTCATGAAGCAAGGCAGTCCGGCCCTGCGCGTCGTCATGGGGCTGGCCTTGTTCGCGGAGGCGCTGCAATATCACTCATCGCGCCCTCCCACGCAGGGGGCGGAAGGTATCTCTGTGAAGATACCCGTCAAGCAGTCGATAGTGGCTTCCATATGCGGCGTCTCGCGAAGCGCCTTCTCGGAAGTTGTCCGGCAACTCGCCTCGGCGGGGTGGATGCGCCTGGACTATGCAACGCTGGAACTATGCTCTTTGAGAGCCTGGTTGCGATTTTCCTTGAAGCATCGACAGACCCGCATGAACATCAAGAAGCCATCAGTGGGCGAGCTTCTTCTATTGATGGAAGAAGCCTCTACGCATTAGTCAGGGCGAGAGCGTCCATATACTGCCTCGTCGCCATCTACTTCCGGTGACCTCGCTGCGTAGCCTCACGCACGCCCGCGGTGAACCATGGCACTCGTCTAACGACGAGCCGGTTAATTCGTTCCCTGAATCCGGCAATTCGTACCTCCAAAACCCCATTTCGTTCCTTATAGACCTGCGGGGCAGGCTGTTTCGTTATCTTCAATCAACATTGTGCATAGCGAGAAAAACGAGGTCACGATCCATGCCAAGCACCCCAGAAGCCCTCCTCTATGGCAGGGAAATTGTTGTCTGGATAACGCGGGCCATCACTTGCTTTTCTGAGAACTACATCACGGCGTGCCTGAATATGCATCGAGATTGTCTTCGTGCAGACAAAGCCACGGTCGACTTTGTTTGCGATCAATATGCTTGCCATCAACTTCGCAAAGCAGGCAATCGCTGCTTGCTGTGAATGTGAATTTCAAACAGGCTTTACCCAGGGATCAAGAACCATGATGTACTTTATTGAGCTCAGCCAATTCTCGGAAGAGGACCACGCCATCACCCGGACACTCAGGGAACAGATGGGACGCCGCGAGCGCAACACCACGCACTGGATTGAGTGGAAAGGTGATCACTCCAGCGAGAGCTTCTGGCCTGACGTCACACTCGTCAATGCGGCCCGCCTGGACTGGCGGCAACTCAAATCCATCGTCGATCAGTGCAGGGCCGACACCATCGTTCTCGCCGGCCGGAATGACTCCATGCTTTCCCTGCCGACATTGCCCCACATAGCAAGCCTGTGCGATCTGTTGCCGCACATGCCCGCCCATGGTCTTTTCCCGGCGACAAGGTTCTCCAGCTTCCACCGTTCGCAAAACCATAGCCCTCTGTGGGTTGACACGACCCCCATGCCCGCCGGGGCCTGGCTTTGACATTGCCCTGCTGGCGATGCATCAACAAGTTCAATGGCATAAGCACTTCAAGTCTGTAGGCCTTCTTTATGTCTAGTTCATATATCTACCAGTTGTTGACGGGGCTGGGCCTCAGTGACCGCTATGCGATCCAGATGCTGCCCCGCGTGAAAATGAGCAACTTCGATGTGGGCCGGGTTATCTGGCCCAAAGGTGGGCAGGTGCAAGCCTGGACCTACATCAGCTCCGGCCTGGTGGGTGCCAGCGTTCCCCTCCAGGAAGGCGGTTGTATTCAGGTCAACATCTACGGCCCCCGCACCTGGTTTGGCGAAGAGCCTTTGCTCAATCGCTACCCTTCGTCCCTGGACTACGTCTCCCTGACTCCGGTGCGCATGGTCAGCATATCGACCGCCGATGTGATGGCGGCGTTCCAAGACCAGCCGGAGTTTGCCCGCTTTGTCGCTCTTCTGGTGGCCTGGCGTAGCCGGCAGCATGCGGAGCGAGTTGTTCTGGTGAAGCAGGGCAGTCCGGCCCTGCGGGTGGTAATGGGCCTGGCCTTGTTTGCCGAGGCGATGTACTACAACTCGGCTCGCCCGCCCACACAAGGCCTGGACGGGGCCTCGGTCGAAATCCCCGTCAAGCAATCTGTCGTGGCTTCGGTCTGCGGCGTGTCACGCAGTGCTTTTTCTGAACACGTGCAGCATTTGGCCTCTGCAGGATTAGTGCGGGCGAACTATGCAACGCTGGAACTGCTCTCCGTTGAAACCTGGCTGCGGTTTTCCCGCAAGTACCAAAAGTCCCGCATGAATGTCACAAGGCCCACCATGGAGGAACTCATGGCGCTGTTGCAACAGGAATCTGTTTTAGTCTGATCCACTCCAGACGGTCGCGCGGGCAACCCGGGGTGTTCGTTTACGTGCCACCCTGGCGTTGTGGCTTTGCCTCTTCTCTACCTCCTTACTGCGCAGCTGAGTAATCGCGCGATCCTGTAATCGAGCAATTCCGGATGGACCGGATGGCAAGCCCGGCAATCCGCGCAAGCAATGTGTGGCCAAACGCACAAGCTGGCACATACCAACACGTAAACCGGTCGCTATACGACAAAGATTGTTTTTCTGTAGACAATCCGGCTTTTTTTTTCTGAGGAAAAGCCTATGCTGAAAAACAAAGTAAGTCTAAAGAAATAGTAGTCCTAATAAAAAGGCCTGATTTGGTCTTCGTAACGGAAAAATTTCGAAAGACTATTAGTTCTTAGGTATTCGTCAAAACCCGCCAGTGTGCTTTGGGGACGCGCCCAACCCCAAGCGCACTTGAGCTCAAAGAGGAGGGACAAGCATGCGGGCGCCAACACCGGTTTTGCCATTCGATGAATCAGGCTCCGGGTCTTCAGGCCTGGCTGCAGGGCAGCACGCGCTCCCACCCTTGGACACCGGGCTTGCCTGCCTCGTGATGCTCTCGCAATTTCACGCCGTGGCGACCGATCCCGAAAAGCTGCGGCATGAATTCAGCCACAACGGCCAGGTCCTGGGCATTATTGGCATCCTCAACGCGGCCAAGAGCCTCGGTCTGGTGGCCGCGCAAAGGCGCCCGTCGCGCGCGCGCCTGGCGCTGGCCGCCCTGCCGGCCATCGCCATCGGCAAAGACGACACCTTCTTTATCCTCGCTCGCGTCGATCAGGGTACTGTCCTGATCCAGGATCCCAGCGCCACCGGGCCGCAAATCATTGAACTGGCGGAATTCGAGGCTCGTTGGTCCGGCGAGCTGATCCAGATCACTTCGCGTGCCTCGCTGGCCGGCGAGCTCTCCAAGTTTGACTTCAGCTGGTTCATCCCCGCCGTTGTCAAATACCGCCGTGCCCTGCTGGAGGTGTTGCTGGTTTCCCTCGTGCTCCAGTTCTTCATGCTCGTCACGCCGCTGTTCTTCCAGGTGGTGATGGACAAAGTGCTGGTACACAACGGCCTCACCACCCTGCATGTCGTGTGCATAGGCCTCCTCGTCATCTCGGTGTTCGACGTGCTGCTCACCGGCCTGCGCAGCTACGTCTTTGCCCACACCTCCAGCCGTATCGATGTGGAGTTGGGCGCGCGCCTCTTCAGGCATTTGCTGGGCCTGCCCATGGCCTACTTCACGGCCAGGCGCGTGGGCGATTCGGTCGCCCGCATCCGCGAGCTTGAGAGCATCCGCTCCTTCCTCACCGGCAACGCCATCACGGTGGTACTGGATCTGCTGTTCTCCGTCGTCTTCCTGGCGGTGATGCTTTATTACAGCGTGTGGCTCACCCTCATCGTGGTGGTCTCGCTGCCCTGCTATGCGCTGCTCTCGGTGCTGTTCACGCCGCTGCTTCGCGCGCGCCTCAACGAAAAATTCAACCGCGGCGCCGAAAACCAGGCCTTCCTGCTTGTCCAGTGCCGACCCGAAGCGGCTGGCCGGCGTGATCGGCACCGTGCTGCAGACCACCGAGAACAAGGCCCCGCTGCCTTTGGAAAGCGTCTATACCGATCGCTTCCTGCCACCCGCCAGCGAGCGCATGCCGCCCGCCTGGCACCGTTGACCACCAAGGGCAGGCCGCAATGACGCAGCAAGATGAATTCATGCGCCGGGCGATCGAGCTGGCAAGGAGCGGCAGCGCGGCCGGCCATGGCGGGCCGTTCGGCTGCGTCGTGGTCAAGGACGGTGTGATCATCGGCGAGGGCTATAACCAGGTCCTCAGCAGTGCGGACCCTACCGCCCACGGGGAAATCGTGGCATTGCGCGATGCCGCCAGGCGGCTGGGTAGCCACGATCTTTCGGGCTGCCAGGTCTATAACATCTCAGTGCCTTGTCCCATGTGCATGGCCGCCATGTATTGGGCCCGCATCAGCAAGATCCACTATTGCTGCAAACCTGAAGATGCCGAAGCCATAGGCTTTGACAACGCCGAAATCGACCGCCAGCTCGCCAAACCGCTGCATGAGCGCTCAATCGCAGCGGAAGAGATGCCGCAGCTCTATGCGGAAGCCTGGGCGGCTTACTACGCCTGGGCGCGCAGCGCCGGCCGCATCAGGTATTGAACTCCCGGAGCGCCCATGTCCAACGCATTTGTCGATCCCCGCAATTCCAGGTGAGCGCGCGATGAACAGCAGGATCACCCTGAAGCTTGCACCCTGGCTCGCGTTCGCGGCGCTGCTTGTCGTCTGGCAAGTGGTCTGTGACGGTTTCTCGGTCTCCGAATTCATTTTTCCCAGCCCGCTCGAGGTCGCCCGATCCCTGGTCGAGTACGCCGGACCTATTACCGGCCATGCACTGCACACGTTCTGGGTCACTATTGCGGGATTCGCACTCGCTGTCGGCGTCGGGGTGATTCTGGGGGCGCTCATAGGTTCGTTCCCGGCCTTGCATGCGGCCCTGTATCCGCTGTTCACCGCCTTCAACGCGCTGCCGAAAGCCGCGTTCGTCCCTATCCTGGTGGTCTGGGTGGGAATAGGCGTCGGGCCCGCGATACTGACCGCCTTCCTGATCTCCTTCTTCCCCATCATGGTGAATGTCGCCACTGGGCTCGCGACAGTCGAACCCGAACTGGAGGACGTGCTGCGTGTACTGGGTGCGAGGCGCATCGACGTGCTGCTGAAGGTCGGCTTGCCGCGCAGCTTGCCCTACTTCTTCGCCTCGCTCAAGGTTGCCATCACCCTGGCATTCGTCGGCTCCAACGTATCCGAAATGACGGCCTCGAACGAGGGTATCGGCTACCTGCTGGTGTCCGCCAGCGCCTCCATGCGCATGCCGCTGGCCTTTGCCGGGCTCGCCACCATCGGCGCCATGGCCATGGCGCTGTACCAGTTGTTCGCTTTCATGGAGATGCGCACCACGGCCTGGGCGCATCGCGGCCGCGGTACTCACTAAGGTCCAAACCAAAGGGGGGTTCAGAGAATGAAACTGACACGCATTGTGATCGCGGAAGACGATCCGCAGCAGGCCCGGGGCCTCGCGAACCTGGTAACGCAGCTGTCCGGGCACTGGCATGTTGAAGCAATCGTGCATTCGCAGGCGGAGCTGGAGCGTGCTTTGGAGAGCGTTGTGCCTGACGTTCTGTTGCTGGACCTGCATATCCCGGGCGGCCACTTACCCGGCTCGCTCGAGGCGAATTCGCTCGACGTTGTGCGCCAGGCCGCCATCCAGCCCTTGGTGATCCTGGTCACCGGTGACCCGTCCCAGGCCCTGGCCGCGTTTGACAACCAGGCTGTCGATTACGTCCTCAAGCCCGTCAGGCAGGCTCGGCTGGCGCAAGCGCTGCAAAGAGCCGACAGCATGATTTACGCCCGGCGGGCCGCCGCTGCGGATGCGGCTTCTGCGGCACCTGCCGCCACGGGCCTGTCCCGCTGGCTGACAGGCATGCGCGGGCGCGACGTCGTGCCCCTGGACCCCAGCGAAATTCTGTACCTGCAGGCTGAGCGCAAATACACCATTGCTGTTTTGCCGAGCGGCCAGGTCTTGATGCGAAATGGCATCAGCGACATCGAGGCGAGCCTGGACGACTCATTGTTCAAAAGAGTGCACCGCAGCACCATCGTCAACATGAAGCGCGTTGAATTCATGCGCCGCGACGAAATGGGGCGCTTCCGGATCCATATCAAAGGACGGCCCGAAACGCTGGCGGTCAGCAAACCTTTCGAACAGCAGTTCAAGCCGGGTTGAACGCCGCCTCGTTAACAGCCCTTTCTTTGTTCACAGCTAGCACTGATGGCATGTTGGCAGCGTGCCGCCACAAAAACAGAAAAGACTCGCGGTGTATTGTTTAAACCTGCTGGATCCGGCGAGTCGCCTCATGGCCATGCTGCCTGCGGGAATTCTCGCAAGCGCTGCGCTTTTGCTTGGTCTGGTTGCGGGTGGCTGGGCCGGCTGGCTGGCCCGCGGCCGACGGCCCGTTGCCCAAGGGAAGATGGTTGCCGGCTTTGAGGGGCGCGGTATCGCGGATATCTCCTGCCTGTGGGACCCGCACGGCTGCCTCAACGCATTGAACCGCAGCATCATCAGCGCGCCTCCGTCCTCGCCCTTGGCCGAAGACAACTCTCTCTACGCGGTGAGCGACCACCTGAGGCTGCTGGCCCAGCTCAGCCAATCCGGCGGCTGGGTCTCTTCCGCGAGCCTGCAGGAATGGCTGGAGGCGCTGGTGGCGTTGCAGCCGGGTGCGCCGGCCGGCGGGGTCTGCAGCGTTGCCCTGCCTGAAAACAGGGTGCAGCGGCTGCAGATCTTGCCGTTGGGGATGGCCTTGCTGCCTCTTTTGCGCCAGGCCAAGCCGCTAGCGGGTGTTTTGATTGAAGCGAGCGACATCCGCCTTCCAGGCGACACCGAGCAAACCGCCAGCCTCGCGCTGCGGCTGCGTGTGAGCGAAGGGCGCAAAGCCGATGCGCCGCAGGGTGATCAGCCCGCGCGGCCGCCGCGGGAGTGGGATGTGGAGCTTGTTTGCGAATGCACTGTCGCTCATTGAGCAAACGGTCCGCCGCTGGCTCGTAGACCCTTTACCGTATCAACACATCAGCATTCGCGAAGTCGCGATAGTCGCAAGCCCTTCAGTCCGGCACCACCGCCGTCACCTCAATCTCCACCCGCGCGCGATCCTCGACCAGGCCCGCCACCTCCACGCAGGTCATGGCCGGGAAATTCCGGCCCATGACTTCGCGGTAGGCGCCGCCCAGCTCCTTGAGCCTGGCCACGTATTCCACCTTGTCGACGACGTACCAGGTCATGCGCACCATGTGCTCCGGCCCGGCGCCGCCGGCTTTCAGCACCGCCGCGATGTTTTGCAGCGCCTGTTTTGTCTGCGCGACAAAATCGTCGCTCTCGAATTCCTGTTTCGCGTTCCAGCCGATCTGGCCGCCCACAAACAGCAGCGCGCCGCGTGCCAGCATGCCGTTGGCGTAGCCCTTGGGTTCGGCCCAGTCAGGGGGTTGCAGTTTCTTGATCATTGCGGCTACGCTCCAGGGGATGTTGGTGATGTTTGCAAATAGGGCAGCAAGGCCTCGCGTATCGCATCGGGAATGCGAACAGCCTTGCCGTTGGGAACTTCGGAAAATACGACCACGCCATGCGCCCTGAGCTTGACGGCGCCGTCCTCGCCGAGGATTTCATATTGCATGCCCAGGCTCGCATTGCCAATGCGCGTGAGCTCCAGCGTCATCGTCAGCGCGTCGCCGTTACGGCACATGTCCAGGAACTCGGCCTTCAGGTCCACAATGGGTACGCCCGTGCCGCCGGCGATCAGCTGGTGCTCGGGAAAGCCGATGTGCGCCAGGAAGTCCTCCTGCACCTCATGCAACAGGTAAAAAAACTGCGGATAAAAAACAATCCCCGCCGGATCGCAGTGGTGAAAGCGCACGCGCTTGGCAACGCTGAACTTCATGGCTGGCGCAGCCTGAAGCGTTGCAGCTTGCCCGTCTCGGTGCGCGGCAGCTTTTCCACAAATTCCACCTGGCGCGGGTATTTGAAGGGCGCCAGCGTCGCCTTCACGTGGTCCTGCAGCGCCTTGACGGTGGCATCGCCGCCCGCCTCGCCGGGCTTGAGCACCACAAAGGCCTTCACCACCATGCCGCGCTCGTCGTCGGGCAGGCCCACAACGCCGCACTCGGCTACGGCCGGGTGCTTGAGCAGCGCGTCTTCCACCTCCGGGCCGGCCACGTTGTAGCCGGCGGTGATGATCATGTCGTCGGCACGCGCCTGGTAAAAGAAATAACCATCGGCGTCCTGCATGAAGGCATCGCCCGGGTAGTTCCAGCCGTCCTTCACGTAGTTGCCCTGGCGCGCGTCTTCCAGGTAGCGGCAGCCCGTCGGCCCTATCACCGCCAGCTTGCCTATGGTGCCGCGCGGCACCTCGGCGCCGTTGTCGTCCACCACCTTGGCGGTGTAGCCCGGCACCACCTTGCCGATGGCGCCGCGGCGCACGTCCGCGCCAGCGGCCGAGATGAAGATGTGGAACATCTCCGTCGCGCCTATGCCGTCAATCATCTCGATGCCGGTGGCATCCTTCCACAGCTGGCGCGTCGCATCCGGCAATCCTTCGCCGGCGCTCACGCACAGGCGCAGGCCGGGCACCCCATGCTGTTTGGCAAAGGGCGCCATCTGCCGGTAAAACGTGGGCGCGGTGTAGCAGATGGTCGCGCCCACCTGCTTGATCAGCTTCACCATCGCCTCCGGCGTGTAGGGAATCGAGGGGTAGTACACCGAAGCCCCGGCCCACATCGGAAAAATCAGCATGCCGCCCAGGCCGAAGGTAAAGGCCAGCGGCGGCGAGCCCACCACGATGTCGTCCGGCTTCGCCTTCAGCACATGGCGCGGCCAGGCCTCGCAGGCCGCCAGCACGTCGCGGTGCGTGTGCACCGCCGCCTTGGGTTTGCCCGTGGTGCCCGAGGTAAAGGCCATCAGCGCGATGTCATCGGCCGACACGGGGCAGGGCGTAAATTGGCCGTCCTTTTGCGCCGAGAGCACGGCCAGCGATCCCGGCGCATCCATCAGGTTAAAAGGCACGATGGTGGGCAGTGGGGCGCTGGGCGCCTGCGCCGCCTGCAATTCCTCCAGCAGTGTGGCATCGCACAGCGCCAGCGCGGGCCGGGCTTTTTCAATGATCTCGCCCAGCTCCTTGGCGCGCAGCAGCGGCATGGTCGCCACCGCCACCAGCCCGGCCTGCACCACGCCCAGCCAGGCCAGCGCCATGCCGATCGAGTTGCCGCCGCGCAGCAGCACGCGGTTGCCGGGCACGAGGCCGAAGTCTTCAATCAACACCTGCGCGATGCGGTTCACGCGCTCCAGTGCGTCGGCGTAGGTCAGCGTGATCTTGTCCGAGCGCAGCAGCGGCTTGTCCGCGCGGCCTTCGCGAAAGGCCTTGTCAAACAGCGACTGCACCAGGTTGGCCTGCGCCGGGATGTGCAGCTCGGGCAGCGCATACACCAGGCGCGGCAGCTGGCCGGCCGGCGGCAGGCGGTCATGCACAAAGTGGTCCGGCTGCGCGGAAGGGGCTGAAACCGCGGTTCCGATGGACGGGCGTTCGGTATCGGAGACAGGAGTGCTCATCGTGCTCATGATTGCAATGCGGCCTTTCCAATGATGAGTTGCTGCACTTCGGTCGCGCCTTCGTAAATGCGCAGCGAGCGTATGTCGCGGTACAGGCTTTCCACCTTGGTGCCCACCTTCACGCCCAGGCCGCCGTGCATCTGCAGCGCCATGTCGATCACCTTCTGTGCGTTCTCGGTCGCCGTCATCTTGGCCATGGCCGCCTCGGCGGTGATGCGCGCACCGCTTCCCAGGCGCTCGCTTTCGTCGCGCATCCAGGCGGCGCGGTAAGTCAGCAGCGCGGCGGCATCCACCAGCGCCGCCATCTCGCCAAGCTTGGCCTGCGTCAGTTGAAAGTCCGCCAGCGTCTGGCCGAACATTTTTCGTTCTTTCGAAAAGCGCACCGCCTCGGCCAGCGCCCGGCGGGCCATGCCCAGCGCGGCGGCCGCCACCGAGGCGCGAAAAATGTCCAGCGTCTGCATCGCCAGCTTGAAGCCGCCATGCAGCGCGCCCAGCTGTGCGCCGCGCGGCAGCTTGCAGTGCGCGAACTTCAGCGTGGCCAGCGGGTGCGGCGCCATCACGGCGATGTGCTCGCTGCTGTCCAGGCCGGCGTTCGCCGCATCAACGATGAACGCCGTGATGCCGCGTGTGCCGGCGTCCGGGTCGGTCTTGGCGAAGGTCACATAAAAATCCGCGATGCCGCCGTTGCTGATCCAGGTCTTGCTGCCGTTCAGCGTCCAGCCCTCGCCGGTGTCCGTGGCCGTGGTGGCCATGGCGCCCACGTCCGAGCCCGCGTCGGGTTCGCTCAGCGCGAAGGCCGCAATCTTCTTGCCGCTGGCCACCAGCGGCAAATACGCCGCCTGCTGCGCCGGCGTGCCCGCCAGCGTGATGGCGCCGCTGCCCAGGCCCTGCATTGCAAACGCAAAGTCGGCCAGCGGTGAATGAAAGGCCAGGGTCTCACGCAAAATCACCAGCGCGCGCGAATCAAGCTTTTCAAGCGCGCCGCCCAGCGCCCCATCCTTGCCCGCCGGCACGCAATAGCGCAGCCAGCCTTCAGCGCCCAGCAGGCCCACCCACTCCTTGCAGGCCTTGCGGTCGTCGCTTTCGTCGATGTGCTGTTGCGGCGCCCAGTCGGCCAGGCGCTGGCCCAGCGCGCGGTGGACTTCGTCAAAAAAAGGCAGTGCCAGATGCGTGGTGCTCGATCGCATGTTCAGTCCTCGTTATCCTGCCGTGCTCAGTCGCCCTGGAACACCGGCTTCTGTTTCGCCGCAAACGCCTCGTAGGCGCGCGTGAAGTCCTTGGTCTGCATGCAGATGGCCTGCGCCTGCGCCTCGGCTTCAATGGCCTGGTCCAGCGTCATCGCCCATTCCTGGTGCAGCATGGTCTTGGTCATGCCGTGCGCGAAGGTCGGGCCCTCGGCCAGCTCGCGCGCCAGCTTCTGCGCTTGTGCCAGCAGGTCCTGCGGCTCATGCAGCGCGTTGAAAAATCCCCACTGCAAACCCTCTTGCGCATTCATCGCGCGGCCGGTGAACAGCAGCTCCGACGCACGCCCCTGGCCAATCAGCCGTGGCAGCAGTGCGCAGGCGCCCATGTCGGCGCCCGCCAGGCCCACGCGCGTGAAGAGGAAGGCCGTCTTCGCCTGCGCCGTGCCCAGGCGCATGTCGGCCGCCAGCGCCATCATGGCGCCCGCGCCCGCGCAGATGCCGTCAATCGCCGCGATGATGGGCTGCGGGCACAGGCGCATCGCCTTGATCAAATCGCCCGTCATGCGCGTGAACTCCAGCAGCTCGGGCATGCTCATCTTGGTCAGCGGCCCGATGATCTCGTGCACGTCGCCGCCCGAGCAGAAATTGCCGCCCGCGCCGGTGATCACCACCGCCTTCACGTCGGTCGCGCTGTTCAGTGTGCGAAACAAATCGCGCAGCTCGGCGTAGGAATCAAAGGTCAGCGGGTTCTTGCGCTCGGGGCGGTTCAGCGTCAGCGTCGCGACGCCCGCCTCGAACGAATAGGCGAAATGCTCCGCCTGGTGGTGGGCCATCGCATCAAAGTGCGCGTGCATGGGGTTGGCCAGGCCTATGTAGTGTTTCATGTGGTTTCCAGTTTGGCGTCGGCCAGTTGGTTGTGGTGCTGCTTGACCTTGCCCAGCAGCTTGTGCAGCGATTCGACTTCGCGCGGCGACAGGCCTTCAAAGGCCGCGACGATCCAGGCTTCATGCTCGGCCGCCATCTCGTCAAACAGCTTGCGCCCGCGCGATGTCAGGCGCACGCGGTAGGCGCGCCTGTCGCCTTCCACGTCCACCCGCTCCACCAGGCCCTCGGCCACCAGCTGGTCGGTGATGCCTGTGACGTTGCCGCCCGTCACCATCATGCGGCGCGACAGCTCGTTCATCTTCAGGCCCTCGGGGCTGCGCTCCAGCTGCGCCATCAGGTCAAAGCGCGGCAGCGTGGTGTCGAACTGCTCGCGCAGCTGGGTGCGCACCTGCTTCTCCACCAGCTGCGTGCAGGTCAGCATGCGCAGCCACAGCCGCAATGCTTCCGGGTGTTCGCTGTGGCCTCGTGCTTCCATGTCCATGGGGGTCTCCTTGCTGTGCTGCTTGTTTTGCTTTTGGTTTTGCTTTTGCTTTGTTATTTGCCGGCCGCGGGTTGCGCTGCAAGTGCAAGTGCCTGTTGCTTGGCGACCTCGCGGTACAGCTGGTCGCGCCCGCTCAAATAGGGTTTGGGCCAGCTCACATGGCGGCTTTGCAGCTTGGCCGCCTCGTGCAGCGTCCAGGCCGGGTCGGCCAGGTGCGGGCGCGCAATCGCGCACAGGTCCGCGCGGCCCGCCGCGATGATGCTGTTCACGTGGTCCACCTCCGAGATTGCGCCCACGGCAATCGTCTGTATGCCCACCTCGTTGCGTATGCGGTCGGCAAACGGCGTCTGGTACATGCGGCCGTACACCGGCTTGGCCGCCCGTGTCGTCTGGCCTGACGACACGTCGATGAAATCGCAACCCGCGGCCTTGAAGAGCCGCGCAATCGCCACCGCGTCGTCCGCCGTGTTGCCGCCCGGCGCCCAGTCGTGCGCCGAGATGCGTACGCTCATGGGCCGCCCCGCCGGCCAGGCCGCGCGCATCGCGGCAAACACTTCCAGCGGAAAGCGGCAGCGGTTTTCCAGGCTGCCGCCGTACTCGTCGGTGCGCTGGTTCGTCAGCGGCGTGATAAAGCTCGACAGCAAGTAACCGTGCGCGCAATGCAGCTCCAGCCAGTCAAAGCCGGCCTCGGCCGCATAGCGGGTCGACTGCACAAACTCCGCCTTCACCCGGTCCATGTCGGCGCGCGTCATGGCCTGCGGCACCTGGTTGCTGGGGCCGTAGGGCACGGCGCTGGCCGCCAGCAGCGGCCAGTTGCCGCTGGGCAGCGGCTCATCGGCCGCTTCCCAGCCCACCTGGGTCGAGCCCTTGGGCCCGCTGTGGCCCAGCTGCATGCCTATCCTGGCATCCACGCCCGCGCCATGCACAAAATCCACGATGCGCTTGAAAGCCTTGGCCTGCGCCTCATTCCACAGCCCCGGGCAGCCCGGCGTGATGCGGCCCTCGGGGCAGGGCGCCGTCATTTCCACAAACACCAGGCCGGCGCCGCCCAGCGCGCGCGAGCCCAGGTGCACCAGGTGAAAGTCCTGCGGCACGCCATCCACCGCGCTGTAAGTCGCCATGGGCGACACCACAATGCGGTTCTTCAAATTCAGTTCGCGGACCGTCAGCGGCAACAACATGGGCGGCGGCGCATGCGGCGCGTTGCTCTTGGCCAGCCACTGCTCATAGCCTTGCAGCCAGGCCGCATCGCGCACGCGCAGGTTTTCATGGCTGATGCGCTGCGAGCGCGTCAGCAGCGAATAAAAGAACTGCTCGGCCTCCATGCCGCTGTAGCGGTCTACGTTCTCAAACCATTCGGTCGAATTGCGCGCCGCGTTCTGTATCTTCAGCACCTCCACCGAGCGCAGGGCCTCATAGTCCTGCAGGGCCGCCTTGGCATCGCCGCCGTGCTGCGCAAAGCGGTTGCTCAGCTCGATTGCGTCTTCCAGCGCCAGTTTGGTCCCGCTGCCGATGGAGAAATGCGCCGTGTGCGCCGCATCACCCATCAACACAATCGGCACCCGCTTGCCCTTGATGGTTTCCTCATGCACCCAGCGCTCGCACACCACGCGCGGAAAGCGTATCCAGATCGCCGAGCCCCGCACATGCGTCGCGTTGTTGATCAGCGCATTGCCGTCCAGGTATTTGGCAAACAGGCGCTCGCAGAAGGCAATGCCTTCCTCCTGGCTCATCTGGTCCAGGCCGTGCGCCTTCCACACCGCCTCCGGCGTCTCCACGATAAAGGTCGAGGTGTTCGCGTCAAACTTGTAGGCATGCGCGGCAAACCAGCCGTGCTCCGTCTGCTCGAATGCAAAGGTAAAGGCGTCAAAGGTCTTGTGCGTGCCCAGCCACACAAAGCGGCAGGCGCGCAGCTCCACGTCGGGCTTGAAGGTCTCCGCATAGCGGTTGCGCACGCGGCTGTTCAGGCCGTCGCTGGCCACCACCAAGTCTGCGTCGTACTTGGCCGCGATGGCCTGGTCGTCCTGCACATCGGTTTCAAACACCAGGTCCACACCCAGCGCCATGCAGCGCTCCTGCAAAATGTTCAGCAGGCGCTTGCGCCCAATCCCGCAAAAGCCGTGGCCGCCCGAGCGCACCGAGCGCCCCTTGAAGAACACCTCCACGTCGTCCCAGTGGTTGAAGGCGTCGCCGATCAGCTGCGCGCTCACCGGGTCCGCCGCGCGCAGGTTCTCCAGCGTCTGGTCCGACAGCACCACGCCCCAGCCGAAGGTGTCAAAAGGCCGGTTGCGCTCCACCACCGTCACCTGGTGGGCCGGGTTTTGCAGCTTCATCAACAAGGCGAAATACAAACCAGCGGGGCCGCCGCCCAGGCAAAGAATGTGCATGAAAGCGTACTCTCTGGATTAATCTTGCCTTAATTGTTTAGGTTTAAAGTAAATCCGTCAAGCAGGGTTTACCGCCACCTGGAAAGCTGGTGTAACTGAGGAAGTCATCGGGGAAATGGGCAGGAGAGGGCCGCAGGCGCGGCCCGGCGGCACGCGGGCCGCCTGCAGGGGTCAGGGGGACTGGAAGCCCGCTGCGCGGTAAGTAAGCACCAGCGTGTCGCGGTAGCCGCCGCCGGCCTGCTCGTCCGCCGGCAATATGGGTGTGGTTTCGTGGATCACCCGCGCGTCGTCCAGCAGCAGCGCCGTCAGCGGCTCCTTCATCACAAAGCGCACGCCGTGCGGGCCGTTCGCGTCAAACACCCGGGTCTCGCCGCCCTTCACGCCCTGGCGCGCCACCATCATCACCACCACAAAATCCACCCCGTCGCGGTGCGCGCCCTCCGGCGTCGGCCGGCCCACCCCGCCCGCCGTGTCGATGCGGAACTGGTGCGCCTCGATATACCAGCGCTGCGTCGGCCGCACCTGCGCAAACAGTTTGCCCAGGTTTGCGATCAAATCTGTCCAAGCCCCCGCCGTGGCCACGGCAGGCTCCACCGGCTCAAACCAGCGCTCAAAGCCGCCGTGCAGCGCGTTGTAATCCGTAGGCTGCCAGTGCGCCCGGTGCGGCGTTTGTGTGAGTGTGCCCGCGGCCACCTCCTGTACAAAGCACGAGTGCCGGCGCTTGCGGTAATGCCCGCCATCCTTCAGGTGGGCATCCGGCGGCAGCCTGTCCCACGAAGGCACCAGCGCCTGCCAGGCCGGCGCCCAGGTGGCGCCCAGCTCCAGCGTGGCCGTCAGCTCGGCCGGGTTCAGCAGACTCAGGCCATCCTGGCTGAGCGCCTGGCGGGCCGACTTGGGGACAGTGGCGATATTGAACATAGGCCGCTATTTTGCTTGAGGCGGCGGGGCCCGCCCGGTGACCGGCGCCGGAAACCTTTCAAACCTGAAAGGTGAAACTTGCCTACACACAGGCTGCTCAAAACTTCCCATAATGGGTTCGTCTGTTTTTCTTTTGCCTATCCGTTCAACTTGAGGAGCCATCCATGCTTTACAAATTCAAATCCAAAGACGCCGGCGATGTGATCATGCTCGAAGCCAACGGCCGCAAAGTGCTTGAAATCATCGGCAAAGACCCCGCCCCCAAAGGCATCATCCTGCCCGAGCAGATGCCCGCCGCCATCGCCGCCCTGCAAGCCGCCATCGCCCATGAAGAAGCCCACGACGCCAACGCCGAAGACGGCGTCGTCCCCGGCGACGGCCTGGGCCTGCGCCAGCGGGCAGTGCCTTTTATTGACATGCTGCAGCGCAACCTCAAGTCCGGGCATGAGGTGGTTTGGGGGGTGTAGTGCCGCGAGCGCTGTGGGCGCTTAGCTTTTTGAAAAGAAAAAGCCCTGGTGACAGGGCTTTTTTATAGGGGCTGTACTTTGCGGCGGGCTTTAAAAATCACTCACACCAAGGCGCTTCAAAGCATCCTTGGCCGGCTCCAGGCCCTGCAGCGCGGCCTTCTTGTACCACTCGATAGCAGCCGCCTTGTCCTGTGTGCCGCCCCATCCATATTCATAGGCGTGGCCCACCTTGTACTGAGACTGCGCGAAACCCGCCGTGGCGGCCGACAGGTAATAGGCAAACGCCTTGCGCAGGTCTGCCGGTTGGCCGATGCCGTTTTCAAGCTGCGACGCCGCGTTGTGCGCGCCGCGCGCCAAGCCGGCCTCCGCCGCCCGCACAAACCAGTCAAAAGAAGCCTTGGCATCCGGCCGGGTGCCCTCACCCCGGTAGTACATCACGCCCACGTTGTTCATCGCATAGGGGTGGCCTTGCTCAGCCGCACGCCGGTAGTTGTCAAGCGCTAGCGCAGGGTCGGCCGCCATGCCAATGCCATGCACCTGGTTCCACGCCAGGCTGGCCTGGGCCAGCACAAAACCCGCCCCGGCGGATTTGCGATACCAGGTATTGGCCAGCTCTTGGTTCACCACCACGCCCAGCCCCTGGCTGTAAATCATCGCCACCGCATGCTGCGCACGCGCATTGCCGCCATTGGCCAGGCGCAGCAACTCTTCACGCGCGCTGGCTGAGCCCTTGGACGCCGCCGCAAACAGCGGCACGACTTCAGCGTTCGGCAACTTCGACAGCAAGCGGTTAAACGGGTCCGCCAGTGACACAGGCGCCGCCTTGGCCGCCTCCGTAGCGGGTGGTGACGGTGGCACGCTAGCGGCGGCAGTGCCCGTGCTGGCGCCGGCCGCAGCCGCCATTTCCGCCTGCGCCGCCGCATTGCGCTCAGCCGTCGTGCCCGCCAGCGGCTGCGCCGCGGCGGCAGCAGCCGTGCCATTGGCACCCGCAACAGGAAACAAACGCGAAAGCGCCTGCGCCGCCCCTTGCTTCAAGCCCGCCGGGTCGGTCGTCGACGCGGCAAACTTCTCAATGTACTGGCGCGTCGTATCCGGGTTGCGCGAAAAGCGGTGCGACACCACAAAGGCATCGGCTGCGCGCTGATCCTGCCCCTGCGCCCCCAATACCTCTGCCAAGTTGGCCCAGGCCGCAGCCCGTGCCGGCGCCAGCGCGAGTGTGTAGCGCAGCTGCGCCTCCGCTTCGGGCAGCTTGCCCGCGCGGTACAGCACATAACCGTAGTTGTTGGCAATCTCCTGGTCGGAAGGGTCGGCCCGCCGCGCCTTCTCAAAGTCCGCCATCGAATCGGCAATCTGGTCGGCCTTGAATTTCTCAAGTGCCGTGGTGTTCAGCCGCCGCGCGAGCTTGCGGTCCCCGCGCGCAGGGTAGGGCAGTTCTTCAATCTCGGTTTTTGCATCCCACACCGCATTCGCATCGCGAGACGCGGCGCCTGCGAGCATTTTGCTGACTTGCTCCAGGCGCGGGGTGATGGGGGCGCTGGTGCTTGTGCCAGCTTGCGCGAAAGCCGATGGGCAACTTGCCTGAAGTGCTGCAGCCAGAACGCAGGCGGCGAAAGAATTGCGCGCACCTTGACGTGCCGTTTTCTTGATCATGAAACCCTCCTCCTTATGGTCGCGAGAGTTTATCTGCAGGACTCTTGAATATGTGATTTGTGTCTATTCGGCCTATGAGGGATGTGTATGTGCAGATGCCCAAACGCTATTGGCGTCTTGCTCGTCATCTCTTTACAGTCAATCCGCTATTGCATTGCAAAGGGGTTGGTCCTGGTGTTAGATAAAAGCGTTTCTATGCTCTCAGTTAGATCAATCACTACCCGCTCCATTGCTGTGGTGGCGCTATTTTTGATATTTGTCACTCAGGCAGGATGTCAAACGAATTCGTTCTCCGACAGACCACTGGTAGCACCGCAAATTCGCATTGAGAGGCAATCCATCTTCCGATCATGGCCTGGAGGTGAATACCAAAGGGGGCTTATGACCCACGCTTCTTCAAGCGGCAACGCCTGGGAATCCGCTGAAACGAAAGCAACCGTTGTTGGTGTGCGTATGGGGCAGCCGGAAGATGCAATGCCAGCGTTGCTTGTTAAAACGCCGTTTGGCTTGACTGGATGGCGTCGCAGAGACGTCGCCCGAGGTTCTTCGTCACTTGATATCTACCTATGCAATTGAATCAGAGAAAGTGAAAGAAAGTCCGTCCTTGTCTCGTCCTGTTCGGCACTCCTTGGCGGCTATTTAGGGTAGTGCTCCCCCCAGTGAATCTCTGGAAGATTCGCGAGGAAGAGATCGCAGTCTGCCTGCTCGGAAAAATAAAACTCGTTGTAGCCGAAGTCGTAGTCTGTCTTCACGAACCAATGCGAGGTCCACTTCCCGGTGTGGCGGTGTTCCGTCTCGTCGGAGCAAACCCTGTACTCAGAATATTTCTGCGTGCACGAGCCTTCCATCGGACCAAAGCGTTGCCAGCACCAGCGATGCGCATAGTCGAGTTCCGGATAAGCCACTTCAAGCATCACTGCGTAGGGAAATCGGCGCAGGCGATCCTCTCTTTCTAAAGCCGAAGAATCTCGTTCCTCGGGCGAATTAACTTCGCAGGCGAGATATCTTTCGATCGAGGAAGGTCTCAGAGTGCTCAGTGCCATGGGGTTCGCGAGATTGGGGAAGGCTGGTGTGGCCAGATATTGAGTTTAGCCCGTGTGAAGGCAAGCACCATTTAGTCAAGATGAGATGTTCTGAAGAGCCTATGGGGAAATCCGAGAATGAGCATCAAAGTATTTGTGCTCATCGCCAAAAATTAAAACTTTAATTTGCACTTTCAGATATTTTCAACAATCAGTATCCGCCTGCGGACAATTCGCGGAAGAACTCCCTAATTTGCGCCCTATGGTTCGTGGTTGAAAAAATGACGGGGAGGTCGGCATGAGGTTGCGGCAATAGGCGGCAACTCCGGCAATTGCGCGACTCCGGTCATCTTCAACGATGAATGATGAAGGAGTGAGCCATGGCAGTGCAATCAGCGGAAAAGAAAAAATCAACGCAAATCAGCATGGGCGTCGCCATGCTCATTTTGGTAATTACCGGATTGACCTATGTAGCGGGAATCCAGCACCTCCTGGCAGCAAGAGCCGCCTCTCGGGCGACGCAAGAAGCTCAATGGGTTGACGACAAATCCCCTGCGTGGCACCTGCAACTGGATGACTCTTCAGGGCGGAAGATCTTCATCGGGTTCAAATATGGAGATCGCGTGTACATGGACATGTCGGACTGGTGTCAACAACCAGGGTTCAGGGCGCATGCCGACGAGGACGGGCTGATCGAGGTCAAAGACCGGGAAGGGGTCCCGCTGGTGATGGAAGCCCCTGACATTGTGCTTCCCGACAGTTTGGCTCATGAGGTTTGGACTGTTGTCAGTGCCTACCAGCCGCCAGAGAGCCGGGTCTTTGATACCCCCTACCAGTGGTTGGGCAAGGTTCACTCGCCTGCCGTGGGTGCTTGTCTGTTTATAGGGCGGAGAACCACAACGAAAACTCCTCGAAAAATCTATCCAAACTACGCCGAACCCGTCATCGGTCTTATGGGGCGGGAGGAAATGTCCGACGTCCGGCTGCAGGTGCATGAGGGGGCAATCGAGGTGACATCTAAGAACCGCCTCGAAGCGCTTCGGAAATTTCCATGGCTGCTTGCCTGGCTGCATCAATTTAGCAGCAACGCCGCCAAACAATGCGGCTCTTCTGGCGACTTCTTGCCATCAAGCCTGGTATTGCCAATGAAGGTCAAGATACTGCCGAACGGCCAGCAAACTATGCACTGGCTGGCGGCCACGGGATGCGAGCGGCTGGATCGTTGGTCGCTGGTCATGGCGAATGAAGACGGAACCACATCGTTTGTTACCTTGGACGAGTCCGAGAGGCCTTCTGGATACACGCCCGCCAAGGTGTGGACCACCGACATTGATGGCGATGGGATGCCGGAGTTTCTTATCAAGGCGCAATACAACGAAGGCTCACGATACGTGTTACTTCAGTTGAACGAGAGTGAGGGTGGAGGCTATTACTTCACTGAAGTTGCTGCATCAGCGTACGAGGGGCTTTGACATGAATCACTCAAATTCAATTCGCGTTCTTTTTATCTATATCGGCATATGCCTAATCTGCGTTTGTCCGGCCAGGGGGCAGGAAACGGTTGAAGTCGGCAGCAGCTGCACTGGAAGAAGCAAGCTACCTCAAGCCTTGCTATGTGCTGAAGGGTATGTGATTGACTGTCTTAATGCAACTAATGTCCGAGAAGCGCTTTACTGTGCCGCTAGCGAGTTGCAAAAGGCCGACAACGAACTCAACCGTCTTTACCAGCGCGTACTAAAAAATCTTGATAGACCGAATGATGAGGATGCCGATTATCACGGCGCACGAAGGGCGCTTACTGAAGGCCAGCGCGCATGGGTGAAATTCAAAAAGGCAGATTGTGAAGTTCCTGGATATCTGAATCTCAAGGGAAGCAGTCAATCGAATGAAATGATCGCTTGCGAACTGAAAAATACCAAGAATCGCATAGCTGATCTCAACACCTACTTCGTGCCATGAAAAATCCCGGACAGCATAGGTTTCGATTCTGCAGCCTACTAGAGAACACCAATATGAGGCTCAATTCCAAGTCGGCAATCCTTGTCTTTCTATTCATCTGCTTCAGTGTGAGCGCGATGGCGGATTCGAAGGCTCCTACGCATTGCAAATCTAACGAAAAGGTGATTTTCTCGTGTCCTTTCAAAGATGGGAAAACGGTTTCGCTTTGCGCATCGCCTGATCTGTCACGAGATAAGGGAGTCCTGCAGTATCGGTTCGGGCGTATTGGACGAAAGCTGGAATTCAGTTATCCGCAGAACCCGAAGCATCCCAGCACTCAGTTCTTCTATTACCCCGGTGAATCATTCGGGGATTCAACCAAAAATTGGTTCTACGGACCTTCGAGAATAGTGTCGTTTCAAGTTGAAAAGTATCTTTATTCGCTCGAAGTTTTTAAGAATGCCCCAACAGGTGAGTTCTATGGCTCAGTTGTGGTTAAGCGAGAGAAAAACATAGGTGAGGGTTCGGCCGAAACTTTGGTTAGCTACACCTGTTCATTAGATGAGGCAATCGATCGAATTCAAGATCTTGATGAACTTGAGATCCCGTATCGTCGCTGAGTTGCTCACTTCGTATGTCCATCAAAAATTAAGAACCAAAAATGGCTGTCGAATCTAAAACTGATCCACTTCTGACCATGTCGCCAAATCGGCTAGCGTCAATAGCTTTTCATGTCGTGGGAATACAGACGGAAGGCGGAAGTACACCATATACGGGACCCGCAAATGCAGGAGGAGCAAGCGGAATCAGCATCGGCGTGATGCAGCACGATTTCGGTCAGAGTAAAAGTCTAACCCTTTCGTATGCTGAGGCTATCGTTAATTGGCATAGCGAAAACGGTTCGACTCTATCGATAACACCCGCAGCTATTGCTGCGGCCTTGGGGGCCCCGCCAAAATCCGGACTTCTAACCTCTGAGATTCGTAGTGCGATCTCGAGCTTTGGGGCTGCTAGTCAGGGCGCCGATTGGATATTCAGAAATTTTGATCAAGGTCATGTAAACACGGCAGTGCTTGCAGCCCAACGAGCATTCGCAACACCATACGGACAAGCAGTGTTGTCTGAAGAAACACACGCAGAGGAATTTGCTGCGTTCGTAATGAAAATTCGAAATCAATATGGGGCGGGTACGGAGGGTGGAAATGGGGCCGTTAAAAGCCCAGGTTTTGGCGCTTTGATGGATTACCTTAAGGAGGGCACCGTTAAGTTATTTGACAGTCAACATCCTGGTCAAACAATTACCGTAGTCGCAAGTCATCCTGAGGAGTTCAACCGTCAGGACCTGTTAGGCTTTGCACGTGCTTATACGGACACTAGGAAATCATTGAACGAGGCGGTTTACAACGGTCCAGTTAGCGCCCTCAATAGCGGCTCTCTTTATAACGCCATACTCGACTCCGACTCCCCGCTGAGCGATGTGCTAAAGCGTGTGGAAGCCAAAGGGAATTTCTCGCCGACACTGATTGCGACTGATCCCGATGTTGCGCTTGCTCGTGCAATGTTCGGCACCGACACGGGCCGAATGAAAAGCGCTGTCGCCGCCATCAATGATGCAACCACTCTTGACCCTGTTAGTGTCTCAGTCACGCTGGGACAATACCCCGGAACACTTTGGATAGAGCCTTTATCCGGGCGGATCGCACTTAGCTACAAGAATTCCAACAGCGGTTTTGTTGTCAGCGCCAACGGATATGTCAAGTTTGCAGACAGCGCCGTTGTTAAAGATGACAATGTGCGGACGCTTCAAATTGGTGAAGGTGAAACTGCTGTTACTTTTGATCAGGTTGCTACGCCGCTAGCGAACGCTACGCTGCCACGTGTAGCTCCACTCGCGACTGCGCCAGTGGTGTCGGTTCCAAGTCCTGTTCCAAGCAATAACGCCCCTGCAAATCCCAGCTCAGCTGGCCCGGCTTCGTCGGTCAATCACGCTACGACCGGGGCGATTTATCTCAGTAGAGATGGCGCCAGCGCCACACTTCCAGATGGCCGAGTGATCAATGCCGGCCCAGGCGACAAGCTGGAACTGGATGGTGATGGTAATCTCAGTGTGACCCGTTCCGTATCGGGCTATAAGCCAGAGGATGCGGTTTACTCAGTTAGTTTGTACGAACGAAGTGGGCAAGTTGTCGCTGGTACGCAAATACAGATAGTGGCTGATCCTGCGCACCCTAACGATCCGGCCTACAGTACTACTGTCGTTCAGGGGCAAGAGAGAGAAATCACACAGATTCAGCCTGATGGATCCAGTACAACCGTCAGAACTGTGTTCCAGACGGGATTTGGCTGGATTGAACAGGCCACGGGCGAAGTTGTGCAAACTGTGGCCGAGTGGGCGCAGGAACGTTCAGCGCTGAATGCAGTTCCACGATCCGAATCTCCGAGGGCTGATACAGACGCACAGAGTATTTTTCGCCGTCTTGAACTCCAGCAGAAAAATGGCCCCAAGGATGATGCGGTCACAAGCCTGCGCACTCTGAGTCCAGATGAACTCAGAGCCTTCGAAACCGGCCTAGCCCAAGCCGCAGCGGAAGTTCCTGGTACAAATTACGCCGATGCGAGTGGCTACAGCGGCAACATCACGGCTACGGATGCCGGTGGCGGTTCAGCCCAACAAGCACAAGCCCAGCAACTGCTTCAAGCCAAAACCGAAGCCAGTCAAGCCGCCAGCGCCGTCAGCCTGATGAACAGCATCATCGGCCTGCAGCATTGGGACAACATGAGCGACCTGCAGCGCACTGCGGTCATCGCCAGCATTTACAACGTGGCCGACAAGTTTTCCAAGGATGCTTTGCCGGGCGACCTGGGGGCGACCGCTTCCGCGCTGGGCTTGCTCAATGCTTTGGATAAAGGCGATGCGGGCGGCATGCTGGTCAGCGGCGTTAGCCTGATAAATGCCATTGCCGACAATAAGGCTAGCGAGGTCATTGGCAACGCATTGGGTATCAATACGGCTGATGTGGTGCCCGGTATCGGCCTGGTGCTGGCGATCGAATCCGGCAATCCCATGTCCATCATGGCCGCGGCGGCCAACTTTATTCCCATCTATGGCCAGTTTATTTCTGTCGCTTTGAGCGTCCTTGGTGACGCATTCGGCGATGACGCTCCCGACATCCCCATGCGGGAAGGCCTGGCGCATGCCGAATGGGACGCCGCAGGCAACACGGTTGTTGTGACCGACCAGGATGTCGAAGGCGGCGGGTCGACCGCCACCGCCTGGATGAGCAGCATGGTCGACCGCTTGCAAGCCCAGCTGGCCGGTGTGCATGATGAAGCCGGCAACAGTTATGCCCTGGTTCCCAACCTTCTGCCTGCGATTGGCTTTCAGTACGATCCGGACGGCTTCGACCTGGGCAATGGCGGCAGGGGCTTTGTGTACCTGAAGTGGACGGACGAGAACGGCGAGAGCCAGACACGCTATTACGACGGTACGGGTAGCCGGAACGACGGTACGGGTGAGACCTTGGCCGGTGACTTTATGCAGCATGCGTTTGGTGCGATTGCGCCGGCGTGGCAAGTTCAAACCGTGCTGGCACATTACCAACGGGGCCTCGGCATAGAGCTGCCACGTGCGGAAGCGAGCTTGCCACAGGTGCTGGCTGATGGCCTCCATCAGGCGACGCAGGTCATCACCCTGGCCTTGCCCGTTGAGCTGGCATTGCAGGACACCCTGATCGATGTTGACGGCGATGGTTACCTCGAACGGACCCAGTGGCTGGCCGAAAACCAGCAGGTGCTTGCGGTTGATGCCGACGGCAACGAGGAGATCAGTACAGGCGAGCTGTTGAGCCTGGACTGTCTGGCTTCCCGGAACAGCCTGCGTTGGCTGGATGCGAATAGCGACGATATCCTCGATGCGCGCGACCCGGCTTTCTCGGCGTTGCGCCTGTGGCTGGACGTCAGTTCGGATGCGGACAGCCACGGTGAAACGCAAACAATGGCACAAGCAGGTATTTCGGCGATTGACTTTGGCAGCAATCCGCCTGCCATCTTGCACCTGGATGGTAGCCGCACAGTACTCACCATTCAGTCGCTGAATGCCGATGTGCTGGGGGTTCAGTACCAGGCCGTTGAGGGCGGCGTGCTGCAATTGGATGAGCAGGCCAGCGGTCCGGTAGCGGCAACCTTGCATGCGGTCAACACGCGGGGGTTTGACGGCCAGGCGGGCTATGTGCACGGCGGCACGGCAGATACGGACGGTGGCGAAGCGTCCGTCGATGCCGGTGACGGTCGCCTAGTAGCAGCTTCTGCCAGCGCCATTGCCACTCAAAGCGCGCGAACCGAGACCGTACTTGGCGTCGGTGACGCGCGGATTCGGGTGGGGACTTCGGGTAACACGCAGGCGGGGCAAAGCGCTGCCCCAGCAGCTGGCACAGTCCTGGTGCGCAATAGCGGTGTTGTATTTGTTCCCCCAGGCTTCACCAGCGTGGGCGCGCAGCTGCGCGAAGCCGCCGAGGACATGGTGCGCGGTGCGGATGCGGGAAGCTTCGCGCCGCTGGGGGTATTGGCGATTGGAGCCGCGTCGGTGCAGTGGCCCGCAGTGGCAACGGCTGCGCCTCTAATGCTGGACGCTCGCGCTGCGACCTCCGTGGCCCCGACGGGTCAGACTCCAATCGAACACGTTGATTGGCTGATATGGGAAGGGGCGCGGACTAGCGGTGCTGCCCCTGCCGGCGCAGCACCTGAACTTCGGCAGGTGCCTACGGTTGTCAACTGGAGCTCAAAAGTCGGACCGGCTAACACCATCGCCAACGTGGATGTGGCTTTGGAGCCGCCGGTGCCGTTGGAATGGGCCTCTCCCATTAGTGCGCTGTCTGTGAATGCCATGGATGGAAGTGTGTCACCATCAGCCCCGGCTACTTATGGTGGAGACGATGCCGTGGCGGACAGCCTCATGGCGCCCTTCGCGCTGGCAAACACCTTGCTGGACTACCCCGAAATACACGGTGAACAGGCCAGTGGCCTCGAAGACAGCCGCCTGCACTTTCTTGAGACCCTACTGCTATCCAACGACCGCACGGTCAATGCGCTGGCCCATCCCGGAGAGCTCGGCCTGCATATCAGCTCGGTGTTTGCCCCAGAGCACGGCAGTGTATCGATGCAAACCAATGCGCAGGGCCTGACAGAGGTGGTGTTCCTGCCAGATGCCGACTACCACGGCTTGGCCTCGTTTGGCTACACGGTGACGGATCAATATGGCCTGTCTAGTAACGCTCGCGTGGGCCTGAAAATCGGCGCCGTTAACGATGCACCGGTTACGCAAGACAGCCATATGTCCAGCGGGGAAGACGTCGTGCTTCATTTTGCGCCCGCCGACCTGCTGACCAGTGCCAGCGACGTGGACATGATCACCGACGGTCAGCAACTGTCCATTGCCGGCGTTGTGGCGGCGCGCCATGGTGTGGCTGCGTTAATGCCTGATGGGCGTATTCGGTTTACGCCTGATGCCGACTACAACCAAAGCATCGATGGGCTCGCCAGCTTCACTTATGGCGTCAGCGACGGTGCGGGCGATGTAACGCTCGCTACGGTATGGTTATCTCTGGCGTCAGTCAACGATGCACCGCGCCTGCAAGACGAATTCACCCATGCGCTGGAAGACCAGGTGCTGCGCATCGATCCAGCTGACCTGATGAGCAATGATTCTGATGTCGACAACCTGCATGCCGACTTGCGAATCAGTGCAGTCGGTGATCCCACCCACGGCAGTGTAGCGCTTCAAGTACGGCCCGGTGGCGGCAATCTGATCGTCTTCACACCCGAAGCCAATTACCACGGTGTGGCCTCCTTTCGCTATACCGTCACGGACCCCGAGGGGGGCAGCACCGCCGCCACCGCGCAAGTTGTACTGACAGCTGTCAATGACGTGCCAGTCGCTCAGGACGGCCATCTTTCCAGCGCGGAAGACACCGTATTGGATTTCGCTTCCGCCGACCTGTTGGCCGGCGCCAGCGATGCTGATATCGCGACCGACGGCCAGCAACTGTCCATCAGTACGATCGCGGAGGCTCGGCACGGCGCGGCGGTGTTGATGCCCGATGGCCGTGTCCGCTTTACGCCTGATGCGAACTACAACCAAAGCATAGACGGACTGGCGAGCTTTACCTACAACGTCAGTGACGGTACAGGGGGCGAGACGTCGGCCACGGTGTGGGTGTCTCTAGTGCCGGTCAACGATGCCCCGCGCCTGCTGGGCGAGACGGCGAATGCGCTGGAAGACCAGGTGTTGAGTATCGCTGCGGCCGACCTGCTTGCAAACGACATGGATGTGGACAACTTGCACGCAGAACTGCACGTCAGCGCGGTCGGCGATGCCGTGCATGGCAGTGTTGCGTTGCTAGTCCAGCCTGACGGCAGTAGCCGTATTGTTTTCACACCCGAGGCCGATTACCACGGCATTGCTTCCTTTCGCTATACAGTCACCGACCCGGACGGTGCCAACAGCATGGCAAGCGCGCAAATCGCACTGTCGGCGGTCAATGATGCGCCGGTCACGCAAGACGAAACGGTCGTCGGCAGTGAAGACACTGCCTTGCTGTTCACCGCTGCCAGCTTGTTGGCCAATGACTTCGATGCCGACACCGTCTTGGATGGCGATGTGCTTCGCATCACGCGTGTGGGCATGGCAGAACACGGCCAGGCGTTTCTGCAGCCCGATGGAACGGTTCGTTTTGAACCGGACGCGGACTACAACGGCCCGGCCAAGTTCAACTACTGGGTGGGTGACCGGGATGCTGCGCAGATAACCGTCGGAGAAGGAAATGAGACGGAGGCGACCGTCAACCTGACCATCCTGGCAGTCAATGACTTGCCGGTTGTCAAGGGCGAGAGCATCAACAGCGATGAAGATGTTGTCCTCAATATCAATCCGGCACTGCTGCTGGCAAACGACACGGATGTGGACGCGATCACCACAAACGGGGAGCCAGCTCAGGTTCTGTCCATTAGCGCGGTGGGTGGTGCCCAGCATGGCAACATCGCGCTGCTGGCCGACGGTACCTTGCAGTTCACACCCGATCCGAACTACTTTGGTACAGCCGGGTTTAGCTACACGGTGGATGACGGCCGTGACGGACTGGTGCAGGGCCAGGTGGTGCTGAACCTGGCCCCTCTCAACGATGCGCCTGATGTTCTGGGCGAGATCGTCACTTTCAACGAAGATGAAATTCAGACCCTTGCGCAAGACCAGCTACTTGCCAACGACAGCGATGTAGACAACTCTCATGGTGACTTATGCGTTGTTTCGGTGGAGAATGCCACGCATGGCACGGTGTTGCTCAATGCGGACGGAACCATCCGCTTTGTGCCTGAAGCTGATTACTTCGGCGCTGCGCAATTCACCTACAACGTAGCGGATGGAGCTGGCGGCTTTACGGCCGGTCTCGCGAGCCTGGATATTGCGACTGCCAATGATGCGCCACGCCTGATGGGAGAAGCGGTCACGCTGGATGAGGACACGCAAGCCCGCTTTGCACCTGACGCGTTGCTGGAAAATGACGGCGACGTTGACAATCCCCATGCCGATCTTCAAATCACTGCGGTGAGCAATGCAGGCCATGGCAATGCGCAGATCGTCGCGGGCGAGATTGTCTTCACGCCCGATCTCAACTACAGCGGAACGGCGAGTTTCGATTACACCGTCAGCGACGGCGCTGGGGGAACAAGCCTGGCCACCGTAAACCTGACTCTCAACCCGATCAACGATACGCCGGTTGCCAACAGCGAACTGGTTTGGGGCAAGCAAGGCGTGAGCTATACCCTCACGCAAGCCGCCCTGCTGGCGAACGATACAGACGCCGAATCACCCGCGGCTCTGCACGTCAGCGCGATCAGCAACGTACAGCACGGTTCGGCGGTCTTGAGCGCCGATGGCAGCGTCCGATTCGTACCACTGGCTGGGGACACCGGGCGCGGCGGCTTTGACTATGTGGTGCAAGACCCCGACGGCGGCGCCGCTACTGCCACGGCGCTGATTGATTTCTCCCGTGTCAATATCAATCCAGTGGCGACAGATGATGGTTTCATCGGTTACGAGGACACCCCCTTCAACATCACTCAGGCCCAGTTGCTGATCAATGACAGCGATGCTGATAACCCGATCTCTGATCTGCGGGTGACTGCTGTGGGGAGCGCTTCGAATGGCACAGTGAGCTTGCAGGCGGACGGCTCAGTGCGCTTTGTAGCGGCGGCGGACTTCTATGGCGCGGCGAGCTTTGCTTATCTGCTCAGCGATGGCGACGGCGGCCAGGCCTGGGCCACTGCCCGGCTCTCGGTGCAGCCTGTCAACGATGCCCCCGTGATCGACGAAATCATCTTTGGCCGGCCGGTTTATGGTTATCTGCCCGGTGCAGTCGCCACGCAGGATGTTGCAATTTACGACGAGGCTCAGGGGCTTGCGCTGGCGAACACTGGGTTTTTGTATAGCAGAACCTATAGGGGCATTAGTAGCGACAGTGACGGTTATGGGGCACCTGCGTACGACTATGCGATGGTCAACCCCACCTATTACCGCAACGGTCAGATGCGACCCGTATTCATTGAAAATGTGGACGCTACATACCAGGACCCCAACAACTACGAAAAATGGATGTACCCTGGAGATGGCACCCGCCCGGTAGACGACCCGTACCGCCAGAACGGCTATATCGTCGCCTATGACCCTGATGGGGATTCGGCGGCCATCAACTATGCGATTGCGAGCACCCCTCAGCATGGGCACGCCTGGGCCAATCAATTTACTGCTCATAGCACGCCGCGGGACTATAGCCACACCGTGGCGCAGTGGTATGCCGTGGCACAAACAGGCGCCTGGCAGTATTACAGCCAGCGCGGCGACCCCTACAGCGGCGCCGATCCATTCACCATCGCCGTAACCGACGGCAGCGGCGCTACGAGCTACCTGACCATCAACACCGCGCAGGTGGGTTCCATTGCGCCGGTAGCCCTGGACCTGGATGGTGGTGGCTTGCAATATCTGGGATTGGACAAGTCCAAGGCCAGCTTCGATGTCGATCAAACAGGTGAACGCCAGTATCTGGCTTGGGTTGCGCCTGGTGATGCGCTGTTGGCGCGTGACATCGGCGGCGACAGGACCATTGACCGTAGCGACGAAATCGCCTTTACCGGCTATCTTCCCGGAGCCAATACTGACCTTGAAGGCCTGGCCGCCTTCGACAGCAACACCAATCAACGGTTGGATCCTGGAGATACCAACTGGCGTGAATTCGGCGTCTGGCAAGACAAGAACAGCAATGGCATCAGTGATGCGGGGGAGTTCTGTGGCCTTGACGAAGTCGGCATCGCGCAGATTGATCTTCAAAGTGATCGGCAGACCCGGCAACCCGCGCAGGGGGTCACTGAAGTGGGTCGTTCCAGCTTTACCTGGACAGATGGACGAACAGCTGCGGTGGGCGACGTGATGCTGGCTGTGAGGGGTGATCACTTGCCTGCGTCATCGCCTGCAATGTCCGTCGACGCTCCAGTACTACCTACCCCTGAGCACATGGCCTTGTTGATGGTGCAGGTGATTAGCACAGCGACCGCTGAATGGGAAGCCATGCGCGGGGATGGCTCTTTGGCCTGTATTGAAACCTCGAACCTGCAGGACGTTCACCAGTCCCTGATGGCCGCTCAGGCCGAATGGATGCAGGCGTCCCAGATACAAGCTGTTCAGCTTCACGGCGTCGCATCCTGACGGGTTCGTCTCCGTCTCGATCAACGCTGGCGACCGCTCTCTCGGTTTGCTTTCAGTTCTTTCACTCCTTCCTTTACCTCTTCTTTCCTATTCCTTACCTGCGGACTCATGTTCAATCTCCATACATCCCCTCAAAATCCCTCTCAGCCAGATTCCGATCCTGCTGCTGCAAATGCGACGTTGGACGCGCCTCCGCCAAAGGCTTGCGGTCTGGTCGCGGTGTTTTTGCATCTCATCGGAACCCATGCTGATGTGGTGCGGCTCGCCCGGCACTATGCCTGGCCTGCTGAAGGTCCTTGCAGCGCGGAACTTGTTCAGGCTCTGCAAGGTTTAGGGCTAGGGGTGGAGCACCACCACGCAGGATGGAGCGAATTGAAACAGGGCCACTGGCCCGCGCTCGTGCGAGGTTCGAGTGGAGATTGGCTGCTGATCGGCCACGGCAGCAAGGAGGGCGTGGTGATCCAGACCGATCCCTCTGTCCAGGCAAGGCCGCTTTTCTGGGCACAGTTTGCAGAGCTGATGTCTCCGCTGGACGAGCTCGAATGGATCACGGCCCGCCCTCCGCGCGGCGCAGTGGATGCCGACCCTACGGATGCATCGAGCCCAGGCTTCGGTGTGGGGTGGTTCTGGAAGTCGCTCAGCCAATACAAGCAGATGCTGGGAGAAGTGTTAGTCGCCTCCTTCTTCGTGCAAATCTTCGCGCTGTTGACGCCGCTGGTTTTCCAGGTGGTGATCGACAAAGTGCTCACGCACCGGTCAATGAGCACACTGGACGTGATGGTGGTCGCGCTGCTGGGTATAGGCATTTTTGAGGTGGTGCTCAGCGCCATGCGGCACTATCTATTGAGCCACACCACCAGCCGTGTCGACGTGGAGTTGGGCGCCAAGCTGTTCCGGCACCTGTTGCACCTGCCGCTGCCTTACTTCACCTCGCGGCGCAGCGGCGAGACGGTGGCCCGTGTGCGCGAACTGGAGAATGCGCGTAACTTCATGACCGGAGCGGCCCTGACAAGCTGGCTGGATCTGCTGTTTGCGGCGGTGTTTCTGGGCGTGATGTTTTATTACAGCGCGACGCTGACCCTGATTGTGATTGCCGCCTTGCCGCTGCTGTTCGCTGCGTCCTGGCTCATTACGCCACTGATGCGCAAAAAATTGGAAGACAAGTTTGCACTGGGCGCGGAGAACCAGACCTTCCTGGTGGAGACCGTCACTTCGATGGAGACCATCAAAAACCATGCGGTAGAAGGTGCCTGGCAACGTGATTGGGAGCGGCGCCTGTGTGACTACGTGACGGCTTCATTTGAATCCGGCCACCTGGGAAACGCCACCAACCAGCTGATCGGCCTGGCCAACAAGCTGCTGACCGTGCTGTTGCTCTACTTCGGTGCCCGGCTGGTGATTGATGGCGACCTGACGGTAGGCGGATTGATTGCCTTCAATATGCTGGCGGGCCGCGTCAATGCGCCCATTCTGAAGCTGGCGTCCCTGTGGCAAGAGTTCACCCAGATGAAGGTCAGCGTGAAACGCCTGGCCGACATCATGAATGCCGCGCCGGAGCCAGCTTTCCGTCCCAGCCGCAGCACGCCACCGGCCCTGGAAGGCCGCGTGACCTTTGAACATGTCACCTTCCAGTACGCCCCGAACGCGCCCGAGGTACTCTGTGACCTGAGCCTGAACATCCTGCCCGGCGAGGTCATAGGCATCACCGGGATTTCTGGCGCTGGCAAGACCACCTTGATGCGGCTGATACAGCGCCTCTACCTTCCCGCCAAAGGTCGCATTCTGGTTGACGGAATGGACCTGAGCATGCTGGACACAACATGGCTGCGCCGCCAGATCGGTGTGGTGGGGCAAGACACGGCCCTCTTCAATCGCTCGGTGCGTGACAACATCGCGCTGGGAAACCCGGCCATGAGCATAGAGATGGTGATGGACAGCGCTAGGCTGGCCGGTGCCCACGATTTCATCCTGCAGCTTCCCGATGGCTACGACACGTTAATCGGCGAGCGTGGGAGCAAACTCTCGGGCGGGCAACGCGCACGCGTAGCGATCGCTCGGGCGCTGGCGACCAATCCGCAGATCCTGTTGCTGGATGAAGCCACGGCCTCGTTGGATTACGAAGGCGAAAGGGTCATCCATGACAACATGGCGTACATCTGCGAAGGCCGCACGGTGTTTATCGTGGCCCATCGCCTGTCGACCTTGCGCATGGCTGACCGCATTCTGGTGCTGGACCATGGTCGATTGATTGAAACCGGCAATCACCGCGAACTCCTGGGAAAAAAGGGCCGCTATGCCTCGCTTTACCAGGCGCACCAGGTTCTGGAGGAAGCGTGGTGAGCAAGCTCAACCCCCCGATGAACGCCACATCCGGTGCACCCACTGAATACGCGATGTTCAGCAGCGCCGCGATCGCCCTCCGCCGACGGCCGCCGGCCTGGATCGCGCGCATGGCCACCGCAGCCATCTGCATCATGACGATAGCCGCACTCGCTTATGCCGCCCTTGCTTCCATGGACATCGTGGTTTCCGCGCAAGGGCGCGTCAGCGCATCGGGCAAAAGCAAGGTGATCCAGCCTCTGGAGGCCGGGGTTGTCAAGGCTATTGCAGTGCGCGACGGCCAGGCGGTGAAAGCCGGTGATGTGCTTGTCGAGTTGGACGCGACGGCTAGCCTGGCCGACCGCGACCGGCTTCGCCGCGAAGCCCAGGAGACGCAGGCCGATGTGCTACGGCTTCAGGCCTTGCTGTCGGGCAAAGAGGTATGGGCGCAGGCACCCGATTTACCACTTGCCATGGTTGCCAACCAGCAGGCCATTCTGGCCGGCCGGCGCAGCGAACAGGATTCCCGCATCGCCGCCCTGGATGCCGACATTGCGAGGCGATCAGCGGACCGCGATGCGATTGCCGCCAGCATTGCCCAGTTGTGGGCCAGCCTGCCGCTGGTCCGCCAAAAACACGCAATGCGTGAGGAACTGGCGAGCACCGGACATGTTTCGCAGACCGGATTGATCGAAACCCAGCTGGAGCTGCTCAATATGGAGAAAGAGCTTTCCGTGCAGAACAACCGGCTCAACGAGTCCAATGCAAGCCTCAATGCGGCAGTTCAGCAACGCAAACAGGCGCAGGCGGAATTCCGCGCCCGGGCCAGCGCGGAGCTGGTGGACGCCATACGCAAACATGATGCGGCGCGCCAGGAATTGGTCAAGGCGACCCAACGCCGCGAACTGCAGACCCTGCGCAGCCCGATTGACGGCGTGGTGCAGCAGCTGGCGGTCACGACTGTCGGTGGAGTGGTGACCCAGGCCCAGCCATTGATGACGATTGTTCCGCATAACGCCGTGCTGGAGGTCGATGCCCAGGTCATGAACCGCGACATCGGCCATGTCAAGGTCGGCCAGCGCGTGATCAACAAGGTGGAAACCTTTGATTTCACGCGCTTTGGTTATATCGAGGGCACTGTGCAGTGGGTGGGAACTGACGCCGTGAATGATCCCAAGCTTGGGCCGGTCTACCCGGTGCGCATCCAGCTGGGCAAGGCCGAGACACCGAATGTGGTGAATGGCCAGCGTGGCGCCGTGACGGCCGGCATGAATGTGAGTTCGGACATCCGCACCGGTGAGCGCCGCATGATCGAGTATTTCATCGCGCCCTTGCTGCGCTACAAGCAGGAGGCCTTGCGTGAACGTTGATGCTCTTTGGTTGAACGCCCGGCCATCGTTGGTTGGCGTTGCCTTGATGATCTGGATGCCCATGAGCGCTTCGGCCGATACGCTTCTGGATGTTTACCACAAAGCTCAGCAACGCGACCCGGCTTACGGCGGCGCAGTTCATGCCCTGCAAGCGGCGCGTGAACGGGTACCCCAGGCGCGGGCTGGCTTGCTACCCGCGGTCAGCCTCGTGGGTACTACGAGCCAGCAGTCCGGACAGGTCTCCTTCAGCGAAGCGGCTTATGTAGACCGCAATGTACGTAATCGCAGCTGGAATTTGCAGCTGACGCAGCCCTTGTGGCGTGCCGCGAGCTGGGCGGCGCTGGACCAGGCTGAACAACAGGAGGCCCTTGCCGAAGCCCAGTTTCGGCAGGCCGAGCAGGAACTGATACTGCGCACTGCCCAGGCCTACCTGGATGTGCTGACGGCACAAGAGGCCCAGCGCGTGGCGCGGCTGCAGGTTGGTGCCGTCATACAGCAGCTGGAACTGGCAAGGCGGAATTTTGAGGTGGGAACTGGCATCGTGACAGATGTGCACGAGGCCCAGGCCCGGCTTGATCTGTCGCGCGCCCAAGCGGTGTCGGCGGGCGGTGAACTGAAAAATAAGCGCGGTGAGTTGGTGCGCATTCTTGGCGGGCCTTCGCCCAGGCTTGCTGGCCTGCGGATGGACAGTTCATTGCCCAGTATCCAGCCGAATGACGAGGAGCCCTGGCTGGACAGTGCTCGCGAGCAGTCCATTCCAGTACGCGTTGCGCAGGCAACGCTGGACGTGGCGAACCGTGAAATCACCAAAAGCCGGGCCGCCCATTCCCCGACGCTGGATTTCACAGCCGGCTATGGCACCAACTACAGCTCGGGCAGCATCACTTCACCAGCTGACATCTCGGTGCGCTCGCGTTCCAGGCAGGTCGGCTTGAATCTGAATATCCCGCTATTTGCCGGTGGCGGCGCCCAAGGGCGTGTGCGCGAAGCGTTGGCTTTGAAGGACAAGGCCGAGGATGACTTGGAAGCGGCGCGTCGGCAAGCGGTTGCGCAGGCGAGTCAGGCATTCACCGGGGTGGTTAGCGGCGTGGCGCAGGTTGAGGCCCTAGCCTCGGCGATAGCGTCCAGTAAAAGTTCGGTCGACTCCAACAAGATCGGATTCCGTGTCGGCTCGCGCATCAACATCGACGTGCTCAATGCTGAGCAACAACTCTACACGGCCGAGCGCGACTGGCATAAAGCACGGGCCGAGACCTTGATGCAAGGCCTGCGCCTCAAAGCCGCAAACGCCACGCTGGCCGAAGCGGATTTAAGTGCCATCAATAACATGCTCGAAACCGGACCACAGCCATGACCCAATCCTCTACTCCTCCTGAAACATCAAGAACCCCCCAGCCATCCAGATCGGCGGAGTCCCATCCATCAAACCACGATGCTCTGCCGCCGGAGGATCTGGCGGAACTGGCCAACCTTGCCAAAGAGCAGGCACGCAAGGTGCTGGGCAAGATTCCGATGCTCGGTGCCGTGGGCTGGCTGATGATGCAGCAAGCTGCCAGCCGGCACACCTTGCTGAGTGAACTGGAGTGGCGGGTCATGCCGGCGCTGGTTCTGAACCAGGCCAAGCTGTACCTGAAGGATGAGGTGCCCATGGCATTTGTCTCCTGGGCCAGGCTCAGCGAGGAAGCGGCGCAGCGCTACCAAGCGGCACCGCGCCAACTCAGCATGGCCGACTGGGCCTCAGGCGACCAGATCTGGCTGGTCGATGTATTCACGCCTTATGGCGGCGCACAGGAATTGCTCAAGGACCTGCGCGGGAAGATGTTTGCCGGGCAGGTGGTGCGCCAGTTGATGCCGACCGGGCCGGCGCAGGCTCGGGTGCTTACCTGGCCTGCCGTGGCGGAAACCAGTAAGCCCGAGCAGGGTTAATCCACCTTCGCCCCAGAAGCCTTCACCACCTGCGCCCACTTCTTGTGTTCGGCGTTGATAAACGCCGTGAACTGCGCCGGCGTATTGCCGCTGGGGATGGCGCCCTGGGCTAGAAGTTTCTCTTTCATCGCCGGTGTGCCCAGTGCTTTGGCGGCTTCCTGCTGGATGCGGTTGACGATGTCGGGCGGCGTGTTAGCGGGGGCGAGGAGGCCAAACCAGGAACTGGCCTCATAGCCTTTGAGGGCCGGGCCGCCGGCTTGTTCTATGGTGGGCACGTCGGGCAGGGCGGCTGAGCGTTCGGAGCTGGTGACGGCTAAGGCTTTGAGTTTGCCGGCCTTGATGAGCGCCATGGAGGAGGGCAGGTTGTCGAACATGACGTCCATGTCGCCGCCCACGAGTGCGAGTAGCGCGGGGCCGGAGCCGCTGTAGGGGAAGTGCGTCATGTAGGTGCCGCTCATGGTTTTGAAGAGCTCGCCTGCCAGGTGAATGGAGGTGCCGTTGCCGCTGGAGGCCATGTTGAAGGTGCCGGGTTTGGCTTTGGCGGCGCGTATGAAGTCGGTGACGTTGTTGATGCCGGCGGCTTTGGCTTTTTCGGCGTTGACGACCATGACGTTGGGCACGCCGGCCACCAGGGTGATGGGCGCAAAGTCTTTTTGCGGGTCGAAGGCGAGTTTTGAGTACAGGGATTTGTTGATGCCGTGGGTGCCGACGGTGCCCATGAGGAGGGTGTAGCCGTCGGGCGCGGATTTGGCGACGATGTCTGCGCCTATGTTGCCGCCGGCGCCGGCGCGGTTTTCCACGACAAAGGGCTGGCCGAAGGCTTTGGAGAGTTCAGGCGCCATGGCGCGGGCCAGGATGTCGGTGGTGCCGCCGGGGGCGAAGGGGACGACGATTTTGACGGGCTTGGTGGGCCAGTTGGCGCTTTGGGCCCAGGCGGAGGGCGTGGCCATGAAGGTGGTGAGGGCGGCGAATGCGGTGGCCATGACGCCCGCTGTGTAGCGAGTTGAACGAAAGAATGTTTTGGAATTCAAAGGGCTCTCCAGAGGGATGGCCGGCGGCGGTTGCCGGGGGTCACTGAAAGATAGCGTCCGCAGGCACACGGTTCAAGGGGCTAAACCCGGGACTTCCGGGTTCCTGTCTTCATCTGCGGAAATCTGCGCAATCTGTGGATAGAAATTCATCCGCAGATTACGCAGATTTCCACAGATTAAAGACAAGATTTTTAGCTGCAGAATCTGCGGACACAAAAAAAGCCGCCCGGCGTGAACCGGGCGGCTTCGCTGTTTAAGCGGCGAATCGTCAATCAGTCCGCAAACTTGCCGGCAGCCTCGATCACGGGCTTGAGCTTGTTGATCTCGGAGACGACGAAAGCCTTGTGGGCGGCGGGCTCGACGCGCTTGTCGGTCACCACCACGGCGCCCAGGCCTTCCTGCTTCTTGATGAAGTCGGGGTCTTTGAGGGCAATCTTCAGCGCGTTGTTGAGCTGGGTCAGCACGGCGGGGGGCGTGCCCTTGGGTGCGTAGAGGCCGTGCCAGATGGTGAGGTCAAAGCCCTTGAGGCCCATTTCCTGCAGCGTGGGGTAGTCTTTGAGCAGCTTGTTGTTGCTCAGGGGCTTGGCGGTGGTGACGGCAAAGGCCTTGACGCGGCCGGCTTCGATCTGGCCGGTGGTGTTGGTGGTCTGGTCGCACATCATGTCGACCTGGCCGCCGACCAGCGCATTCATGGCGGGCGCGGTGCCGCCGAAGGGAATGGTGGTCATCGCGTCTTTGGCCTTGATGGCCGACTGCCACATCAGGCCGCACAGGTGCGATGCGGAACCCAGGCCGGCGTGGGCGATGTTGAGCTTGCCGGAATTGGCGCGGATGTAGTTCTCAAAATCGCGGTAGTTGTTGGCGGGCAGCTGGGGCTTGCCGATGATGGTCATGGGCACTTCGTTGATCATGCCGAGGTACTCAAAATCGTCGGGCATCTTGTACGGCAGCTTGCGGTACAGGGCGGGCGCGGCGGCCATGCCAATGTGGTGGACGAGCAGGGTGTGGCCGTCGGGCGTGGCGCGGGCCACCTTGGCGACGCCGATCGTGCCGCCGGCGCCGTTGACGTTTTCCACCACGAAGTTGGCGTTGCCGCCCATGGCCTTGCGCATGGCCTCGGCCAGGTCGCGCGCGACGCGGTCGGTCGGGCCGCCGGCCGCGAAGGGCACCACCAGGCTGATGGGCTTGGAGCTGGGGAAGGCGGTTTGCGCGTGCGCGGCAAACACGGTGCTTGCGGCAGCGGCGAGGACTAACAGGCTTTTCTTCATGATGAGCGTCTCCTTGAATCTGAAGGCGCCAAGTTTACGGTCCCCTTACCGCCGCAACATCGCGGGAACTACGTAAGGGGTATCCATACACCACCCCCGTCCAGGCTCACTGCGTGTAGCCTGTTCCCCCCCTTCCAGGGGGCGGCGCCTGGGGCCGGCGGAGCCGGACCCTCGGCCCCCACTGGTGAATACCCGCCCTTCGCACGCACAGGATTCTTCAACCCAGCATGAGCCGCGGGACTGGCTTTGCCAGACCGCAGGCGGGCGGCCCCCTCGGGGGGCAGCGACCCACACGAAGTGGGGGAGCGTGGGGGCTACTTATAGCTGCGTGCGTCCTCAATAACCTTGCCGTCGTTGGGGAGACTGCCGGGCGCCACCAGCTGCACGGTGCCGCGCAGCTTGGTCACGTCGCGTATCGCTTCGCTGATGCGCTGGTCCAGCCCGTCGGGCGCCGAGGCCGCCTCGACCTGCAGGTGCATGCTGTCGTTGGCCATCTCGCCGCTGACGACCAGCCTGGCCTTGAGCACTTCGGGAAAGCGTTTGGTGATGTCGGCGACCTGGCCGGGGTGCACAAACATGCCGCGCACTTTCACGGTCTGGTCGGCCCGGCCCATCCAGCCCTTGATGCGGGTGTTGCTGCGGCCGGTGGGGCAGGTACCCGGCAGCACGGCCGAGAGGTCGCCGGTGCCGAAGCGGATCAGCGGGTAGTCGGGGTTGAGCGTGGTGACGACCAGCTCGCCGACCTCGCCCTCGGCCACCGGGTCGCTGGTGCCGGGGCGCACGATTTCCACGATCACGCCTTCGTCGAGCACCAGGCCTTCGCGGGCTTCGGTTTCATAGGCGATGAGGCCCAGGTCGGCCGAGGCATAGCACTGGTAGGCGGCGATGCCGTGTTCGGCAAACCAGTCGCGCAGGCTGGGCGGGCAGGCCTCGCCCGAGACCATGGCGCGGGTCACGCTGGGCAGCGCGACCTTCATCTCGGCGGCCTTGTCGACAATGATTTTCAGGAAGCTGGGCGTGCCCACATAGCCGGCGGGCTTGAGCTCGGCCATGGCCTGCACCTGCTGCTCGGTCTGCCCGGTGCCGCCGGGAAAGACGGTGCAGCCCAGCGCATGGGCGCCGCTTTCCATCATGGCGCCGGCCGGCACGAAGTGGTAGCTGAAGCAGTTGTGCACCAGCTGCCCGGGCCTGAAGCCGGCGGCGTGCAGCGCGCGCGCCATACGCCAGTAGTCCTTGCGTGTGCTGTCGGGCTCGTAAATCGTGCCGGGGCTGGCGAACACGCGCGGCATCGCCGCGCCATAGCGCAGCGCGCTAAAGCCGCCGAACACATCGCCGCCGGCCTGGCGCGAAGCCTGCTGAAGCGCCAGCAGCTCGTACTTGCGCGTGACCGGCAGGCGCGCCAGCGCGGCGCGCGAGCTGACGGCGGCGGCGTCCACGCCCTTGAGGATGGCCCCGAACGCAGCCGCATGGGCCTGCGCATGCGCGACCTGCTGCGGCAGCGTGGCGAACTGGGCGGCTTCGCGCTCCGAAGGGCTTCGTACTTCCAGGGTGTCGTAATGTGTGGTCATTCGATGTTTTCCAGATCCTGCAATACCTCAATACGGAGACTCGAAACCAGCCGGGGCCGCGGAACCGGCTTTGCCGGGCCGCAGGCGCAGCGCCCCCTCGGGGGGCAGCGCATTACACGCAGCCGAAGGCGAAGTGAAAAGCGTGGGGGCCCTATGCGAGCCACCGTTTGCGGCGCTTGTAGCTCTTGACGTCCTTGAAGCTCTTGCGCTCGCCGCCGCCCACGCCCAGGTAAAACTCCTTGACGTCCTCGTTGTTGGCCAGGTCGGCGGCGGCGCCGTCCATCACGACGCGGCCGCTTTCCATGATGTAGCCGTAGTCGGCGTACTTCAGCGCCATGTTGGTGTTCTGCTCGGCCAGCAGGAAGGTGACCTTTTCTTTCTGGTTCAGGTCCTGCACGATGTTGAAGACTTCCTCGACGATCTGCGGCGCCAGGCCCATGGAGGGTTCATCGAGCAGCACCATGGAGGGGTTGGCCATGAGCGCGCGGCCAATGGCGCACATCTGCTGCTCGCCGCCCGAGGTGTAGGCCGCCTGTGAGGCGCGCCGGGTCTTGAGGCGCGGGAAGTAGTTGTAGACCTTCTCCAGGTTGGCCGCGACCTCGGCCTTGCTGGCGCGGGTGTAGGCGCCGGTCATCAGGTTTTCCTCGATGGTCAGGTGGGCAAAGCAATGCCGCCCTTCCATGACCTGCACGACGCCGCGCTTGACGAGGTCGGCCGGCGAGAGGTTTTCAATGCGCTCGCCGCGCAGCTCGATGGAGCCCTTGGTGACCTCACCGCGCTCGCCCTTGAGCAGGTTCGAGATGGCGCGCAGCGTGGTGGTCTTGCCCGCGCCGTTGCCGCCCAGGATGGCCACGATGCGGCCTTCGGGCACCTGCAGCGAGACGCCCTTGAGGACCAGGATCACGTGGTTGTAGATGACCTCGATGCCGTTGACGTTGAGAACGATGTTGGGTGTGTCCATAATTTTTCCTGCCAATCTTGAGAGCTGCCGGCAAGGCGATCAGCCCTCAAGGCTGGCGGCTCGCGAGAGCCGCGCCCCTCCCGCCTGGCGAGAGGGGTTGGGGTGGGTGCCGTCAGTACATGGCAAAGCCAGGCTGAGCGGCCATGCCGCTCAAGACTGGCAATCGGCCGGAGTACGCGCCGTCAGCTTCTTCTCGGTCGCGTACTTGGCGGCGGTGGTCTTGACCAGCGGCTTGATCACCTGCTCGTCGGCCTGCAGCCAGTCGGAGGTGAACTTCCATTCCTTGCCGTCCCAGGTGTGGATGCGCGCCCAGGCCGAGCCCATGTGGTCGGAGCAGGAGGTGCTGATGGGCCGCATCACGCCGGCAAAGCCCAGCGCGTCCAGCTTGGCCTGGGTGAGGTTCAGGTTCTCCAGGCCCCAGCGCACCTGCTCGCCGGTCATGATCTTGCCTTTGCCGAAGCGCTCCTGCGCGGCGCGCAGGCCTTCCACGCCCAGCATGGCGCTCATGGCGCCGCGCATGTACAGCACCTGGCCGACTTCTTCTTTCGGGCCCGTGCCCTGGCCCTTGCCGTGCACCATGGCCAGCATGTCCTTGACCAGCTTGGAGTTGGGCTCGGCGCCGTGCTGCATGGTCACGGCGTTGTAGCCCTTGGCGCCCTCGGCCACGTCCTTCACGTCAGGCTCGGCGCCGGCCCACCACACGCCGTACATCTTCTCGCGCGGATAGCCGGTGGCCTGCGCTTCCTTGATGGCGGTGGTGTTCATGATGCCCCAGCCCCACAGCGCCACATAGTCGGGGCGCGACTGGCGGATCTGCAGCCAGGTGGCCTTCTGCTCCACACCGGGCGCGGTGACGGGCAGCAGCTGCAGGGTAAAGCCGTGCATGGCGGCGCGCTCCTGCATCAGCGGGATGGGTTCCTTGCCGAAGGGCGAGTCGTGGTAGACCAGCGCGATGCGCTTGCCCTTGAGCTTGTCGAAGCCGCCTTCCTTCTTGGCGATGGCCTGCAGGATGGCGTCGGCGGCGACCCAGTAGGTGCCGGCGATCGGGAAGTTCCACTTGAAGATGGAGCCGTCGGCGCTTTCGCTGCGGCCGTAGCCCACGGTCACCACGGGGATCTTGTCGATGGGGGCTTTTTCGGTGATGGCGAAGGTGGCGCCGGTGGACAGCGGTTGCACCAGGGTGGCGCCGCCGTTCTTGCCCTTCAGGCGCTCATAGCATTCCACGCTGCGCGCGGTGTCGTAGCCGGTTTCGCATTCCTCGAACGAGATCTTCACGCCGTTGATGCCGCCGCGCGCGTTGACCAGCTTGAGGTAATCGACATAACCGTTGGCCCAGGGCACGCCGTTGGGCGCGTAGGGGCCGGTGCGGTAGGACAGCACAGGGAAGAACTGCTCCTTCGCCTGGGCATAAGCGCCGGTCGCCACCAAGGACGAAGCGCCGGTGGCCAGCACGGCCACTGCCAACATCAATTTACGAATCTTCATTGTTGTCTCCTGGGAAATAGTCATGAACACACTGAAAAACTCAAAAAGAAAATTCAAAAGGAAAAACGGGCACCTCAGTAAACGATTTAACAGTCCATCGCGCATTGGTGATTGCGAGCAGGTCAATGGGGAAATGGCCATAGCCTGAGCTTTTGTTTCCCGACCGCCCACAGCTTGGCCAAGCCATGCGGCTCGACAATCAAAAACCACACAATCAGCCCGCCGAAAATCATCAGCTCCGCGTGCGAGATGCCCGCCGTGGAAATCGACAGGTCCAGCCAGCCGGCCAGCACCGGCAGCAGCTGGCTCAGCACAATCGGCAGCACCACGATGAAGGCGGCGCCGAAGAAGCTGCCCATGATCGCGCCCATGCCGCCGATGATCACCATGAACAGCAGGCGGAAGGAATAGTCCACCGAGAAGGCGGCCGGCTCCCAGGCACCCAGGTAGATAAAGGCCCACAGGCCGCCGGCGATGCCGATGATGAAGGAGCTGACCGCGAAGGCGCTGAGCTTGGCGTACATGGGGCGTATGCCGATCACCGCGGCGGCCACGTCCATGTCGCGTATGGCCATCCACTCGCGGCCTATGGCGCTGCGCACCAGGTTCTTGGCCAGCAGGGTGATCACCACCACGATGGCCAGGCAGAACAGGTATTTGCTGAGCGCGCTTTCGATGGGCAGGCCGAAGACCTGCAGGTTGGACACCGACACGGAACCCGAAGGCGTGTCCATGGTGAACCACTTGATGCGCAGGAACATCCAGTCGCTGAAGAATTGCGCGGCCAGTGTCGTCACCGCCAGGTACAGGCCCTTCACGCGAAGGCTGGGAAGCCCGAACAGGATGCCGAACAGCATGGCGCACAAGCCGCCCAGGATGAGCGCCGGGATCAGCGGCATGCCGGGAATGCGCACGAAGAAGTTGTAGGCCCCATAGGCGCCCACCGCCATGAAGGCGCCCGAGCCCAGCGAGATCTGCCCGCAATAGCCGACCAGGATGTTGACGCCCACGGCCGCCAGCGAAAAGATCAAAAAGGGAATCAGGATGGCGCGGAACAAATAGTCGCTGGCCAGCAGCGGCACGGCGATAAAGGCAAAGGCCAGCAGCAGGCCTATGGCCACCCGGTCCTGCAGGATCGGAAAGATCTGCTGGTCGGACCGGTAGCTGGTTTTGAACTGGCCGTTTTCTCTGTAAAACATGGTTCTCTTTAAGTAAAAAGCGGCTCAGACGCGGTCAATGATCTTCTCGCCAAACAAACCTTGAGGCCGGACCAGCAAGACGCAAAGCGCGAGAACGTAGGCAAACCAGATCTCAATGCCTCCGCCGACATGAGGGCCCAGAAACACTTCGGCGAGCTTCTCGCCAACGCCCAGAATCAAGCCACCCACAATCGCACCGGGCACGGAAGTCAGTCCGCCCAAAATGACCAGCGGCAACGCCTTGAGCGCCAGCACCGACAGCGAAAACTGCACGCCCAGCTTGCTGCCCCAGATCACGCCGGACACCAGCGCGACGAAGCCGGCAACGCTCCAGACAATGACCCAGATGCGGTTCAGCGGGATGCCGATGGACTGGGCGGCCTGGTGGTCGTCGGCCACGGCGCGCAGCGCGCGGCCGGTGCCGGTGTACTGGAAGAAGGCGGCCAGCGCGGCCACCAGCGCGGTGGCGATGAGCGCGGCGACCAGGTCTTCCTGGTTCACCAGCAGGCCGCCCTGGAAGACGCTGTCCAGCAGGAACAGCGGGTCCTTGGGCATGCCCACGTCGATCTTGTAGATGCTGGAGCCGAAGATGGTCTGGCCGAAACCGTCGAGGAAGTAGGAAATGCCCAGGGTCGCCATCAGCAGCGCGACGCCTTCCTGGTTGACGAGCTTGCCGAGCACCAGCTTTTCGATCAGCCAGGCGGTCACCACCATGATGGCCAGCGCGGCCACGAAGGCGAGCCCGTTGTTGATGAACTTGTTGTCCAGGCCGGTCCACTGCGGAATCCATTCCGAAAACCGGGCCATGGCCAGCGCCGCGAACAGCACCATGGCGCCCTGCGCGAAATTGAAGACGCCCGAGGCCTTGTAGATCAGCACAAAGCCGAGCGCGACCAGCGAATACAGCATGCCGGACATCAGGCCGCCGATGATGGTTTCAAGAACGGGACCTAGCATCAGGCTCCCCCTGTTGCGGGCTCACTTCGTGTAGCCGCCTCTCCCCCTGAGGGGGACGCCGCCTGTGGCCCGGCAAAGCCGGTTCCACGACGGCCCTTGCACGGAGGCATCATGGGTTGCGATGAGCGCTGTAGTTTCATTTTGGTGTTCTCGTCCATGTCAGTGGCTGGTTCCGAGGTAAGCCCGGATCACGTCTTCGTTGTTGCGTACTTCGTCGGGGGTGCCGTCGCCGATTTTTTTGCCGTAGTCGAGCACGACCACGCGGTCGGAGATGTCCATCACCACGCCCATGTCGTGTTCAATCAGGACCACGGTGGTGCCGAACTCGTCGTTCACGTCGAGCACAAAGCGGCACATGTCCTGCTTTTCCTCGACGTTCATGCCGGCCATGGGTTCGTCGAGCAGCAGCACCTGGGGCTCCATGGCCAGGGCCCGGCCCAGGTCCACGCGTTTTTGCAGGCCATAGGGAAGCTGGCCGACGGGGGTCTTGCGGTAGGCCTGGATTTCCAGGAAGTCGATGATTTTCTCGACCGCCTCGCGGTGCATGATTTCTTCTTTTTCGGCCGGGCCTATGCGCAGGGCCTGCAGCAGCAGGTTGCTTTTGATCTTGAGGTTGCGGCCCGACATGATGTTGTCGAGCACGCTCATGCCCTTGAACAGCGCCAGGTTCTGGAAGGTGCGCGCCACGCCCATCACCGCCACCTGGTGGCTGTTCATGTGCTTGAAGGTCTGGCCGCGAAAGGTGATGGAGCCCTGCTGCGGCGAATACACGCCGTTGATGCAGTTGAGCATGGAACTTTTACCGGCGCCGTTGGGGCCGATGATGGCGCGTATCTCATGCTCCTTCACATTGAAGGAAATGTCCGACAGGGCTTTGACCCCACCAAAATTCAGGGTGATGTTTTTGACGTCAAGAATGACGTCGCCGATTTTTTTTGTCATATCCGGATCCGTTCGCACTGAGCCTGTCGAAGTGCTGTTGGAGAGGGGAGAGGGGCTTCGACAAGCTCAGCCCGAACGGTGAACGCAGCCCGAATGGTGAAGTTGCTCATGCTGCCGCCTTCACCGGCTCAAAGGTCCGTGTATCGCTGATCTTGAGCGTTGCGCTCACGCTGCCGCTGCGGCCGTCTTCAAACTTGACGGTGGTCTCAATGAATTGCTCGGCCTTGCCGCCGTAGAGCGCATCGATCAGCGGCTGGTATTTCTCGGCGATAAAGCCGCGCCTGACCTTGTTGGTGCGTGTGAGCTCGCCGTCGTCGGCGTCCAGCTCTTTGTGCAGCACCAGGAAGCGGCTGATCTGCGAGCCGGCCAGCAGGGCATCCACACTGAGGTCGGCGTTGACTTTCTCGACGCATTCCTGGATGAGCTGGTAGACCTCGGGCTTTTGGGCAAGATCGGTGTAGCCGGCATAGGGCAGGTTGCGGCGCTCGGCCCAGTTGCCGACGGCGTCGAAGTCGATGTTGATCATCACGCAGACTTTTTCGCGCCCGTCGCCGTAGGCCACGGCTTCCTTGATGTGCGGGAAGAACTTGAGCTTGTTCTCCACATACTTGGGCGCGAACATGGCGCCGTCGTTGGCGCCGCCCTTGATGCGGCCCACGTCTTTGACGCGGTCGATGATCTTGAGGTGGCCGCTGGCGTCCAGGAAGCCCGCGTCGCTGGTGCGGTACCAGCCGTCGGCGCTCAGCACCTCGGCGGTGGCCGTGGGGTTTTTATAGTATTCCCGCAGCAGGCCGGCCGACTTCACGAGGATTTCGCCGTTCTCGGCCACCTTGATCTGCACGCCCTCGATGGGCACGCCCACGGTGTCGGCGCGCGCCTGGTTGTCGGGCTGCAGGCAGACGAACACGGCGGTCTCGGTCGAGCCGTAAAGCTGCTTGAGGTTGATGCCGATGGAGCGGTAAAAGGTGAAGAGGTCGGGGCCTATGGCTTCGCCGGCGGTGTAGGCCACGCGCACCCGCGAAAAACCCAGGGTGTTGCGCAGCGGGCCATAGACCAGCAGGCCGCCCAGCGCGTACAGCGCGCGGTCCAGCGCGGCCACGGGCTTGCCGTCCATCAGCGCGGGGCCGGCGCGCTTGGCCACGCCCATGAAGTAATGGAACATGGCGCGCTTGATACGGCCGGCGTCTTCCATGCGGATCATCACCGTGGTCAGCAGGCCTTCAAAAATGCGCGGCGGCGCGAAGTAGTAGGTCGGGCCGACTTCCTTCAGGTCAATCGTCACCGTGCTCGCGCTTTCGGGGCAGTTGACCACATAGCCGCAGGCCAGCCACTGGGAATAGCTGAAGATGTTCTGGCCTATCCAGGCCGGCGGCAGGTAGGCCAGCACTTCCTCGCTGGCGGTGAGCTTGTCGAAATCGGCGCCGGCCCTGGCGCGGTCCAGCAGGGTGTTGTGGGTGTGGACCACGCCCTTGGGGTTGCCCGTGGTGCCCGAGGTGAAGAACATCGCCGCCACGTCATTGGGGCCGGCTTTTTCAACCTCGGCCTTGAAGAAGCCCGGCTGTGCGGCGGCAAAGCTTTGACCTGTGGCCAGCAGCGCGTCCAGCGACTGCAGGCCGGGTTCGGCATAGTTGCGCAGGCCGCGCGGGTCGTCGTAAACAATGTGCGCCAGCTGCGGGCACTGGCCGCGTATCTCCAGCAGCTTGTCGACCTGCTCCTGGTCTTCCACCAGGGCGAAGCGCACGTCGGCGTTGTTGATCGGGAAAATGCACTCGGCGCCCACCGCGTCCTGGTACAGCGGAATGGGGATGGCGCCCAGGGACTGCGCGGCCAGCATGGTGGCGTAAAGCCGCGGCCGGTTGGCGCCGATGACGACCATGTGCTCGCCGCGCCGCAGTCCCAGCTGGTGCAGGCCGCAGGCGATGTGCTCCACCAGCTGCGCCATGCCGGCCCAGCTGTGCGCCTGCCAGATGCCGTACTCTTTCTCGCGCATGGCGGCGTCGCCGGGGCGCTCGGCCGCATGTTTGAGCAGCAATCGTGGGAACGTGGTCTGCATTCGCTTTTTGTCTCCGTTCTGCGCGGTTTTTCAGGAAAACCGCTGGTATGGGGCGAATAGTAGGACCGGCTTTGACGCTATGGTGTCATTGCAACGACAATTTCCGGGTAAGTCCTACTGGGGTGTCCCCGGGGTTCGGCTGGTTTATCGGATAAAGCGGCCGTCGCGCGAAACCATGGTCAGTTCCACGAAGCGCGAGGCATTGCGGGCGGAGTCGCTGAAGCTCACTTCAAAGCCGCCCAGGTCGTAGCGCTTCAAATTCCAGGTGCTGTCGATGAAGGCGGCGCGGGTCGGGTTCTTGCCGGCGCGGCGCAGCGCCTCGGCAAACACGCGGGCATTGATATAGCCTTCCAGCGCCAGGTGCGAGGGCTCCAGCGCCACGCCGGCGGCCTTCCAGGCCTGCTGGAATTCGCGCACCATGGGCACCACGGTGTTGCCCGGCAGCGGCACCACCTGCGACACCGCGATGCCGGTGGCATCTTCCCCCATGGCCTTGAGCGTGGCCGCCGCGCCCATGATGGACAGCGCATACAGTGACAGCCCCTTGCGCTGCGCGCGTATGGCCTTCACGAAATCGATGGTCGGCTTGCCGGCCAGCCCCACCAGCACGGCCTCGGGGTTGGAGGCCGTGATTTTTTCGGCCGCCGCGCCGGCGTCGGAGGCGTTGTTTTCCACGGTGACCGTCGCGGTCGCGTCCAGCTTGTGCCTGGCCATGGAGCGTTGCGTGGCGTCGAAGACTTCCTTGCCGAAGGAGTTGTTCTGGTACACGATGGCGATGCGCTTGATGCCTATGGTCGCCAGGTGCTGCACCAGCTGCTCGGCCTCGTCGGCATAGCTGGCGCGTATGTTGAAGACGTTGCGCGCATTGGCCGGCCGGGCCGACAGCGCCCCTGAAAACGGCGCGAAGAAGGGCATGCCCGAGTCCATCACCTGCGGCAGCATGGCCTCGATCATGGGCGTGCCCATGCAGTTAAAGAGCGCGAAATTGCTTTTGTCGTCGATAAAGCCCTTGACGTTGCCCAGCGCGCGCTTGACGTCATAGCCGTCGTCGGCCACCGTGAGTTCTATGGGACGGCCGTTCACGCCGCCTTTGGCGTTGATGCCGGCGAAGCAGGCCTTGGCGCCCTGGTGCATGGCCTGGCCCAGCTCGCCCAGCGGGCCGCTCAAGGCAATGGATTGGGCGATGCGGACCGGGCCGCTGTCCTGCGCGCGTGCCGGGCCGTAGAGGACGGCGGGCACGGCGGCGAGCGCGCCCAGCATGCGGCGGCGTGTGGGTTGGCGGGTGCTTGTCAGTGAATCGGTTTTCGCGCTGGTGGCCGTGCTGGTCATGGGTTTGTCTCCTGGTTGTCGTGGGGCTCGTGATGCACGCGTGAAGGCTCTTGGCGGCCTGTGTACGCGGGGCAGATGCTATGCTTTGAACGCGCGGCCGACTGTCTGTGCGACGACAATCCAAGGGTTGCGCCCGCCCGGGCTTTCCCTGATCCGCCACCCCCTTTCTTGCTTGAACATTGCGAGCATGGCCACCGAGTCACCCCTTCACCAGCGCCGCAGGGCGCCCACACCGGACGAGCTGCGCGGCATCCCCTGGCTGCCGCTGCTGCTGCCCGATGAGCGGGCACGCGCGGTGGCCGTGCTGCAGGTCGGCGATGCCGCGCCGGGCGATTACGTGTGCCGTGTCAGCCGGCCGGTGACCTACTGGTTCGGCGTGGTCGAGGGCCTGCTCAAGATGAGCAGCGACAACGCCCAGGGCATGACCATGACCTTTGCCGGCCTGCCGCCCGGCGGATGGTTCGGCGAAGGCACGGCGCTCAAGCGCGAGCCCTACCGCTACAACATCCAGGCGCTGCGCAAAAGCGTGGTGGCCGGCCTGCCCATAGACACCTTCCACTGGCTGCTGGACCATTCCATCGGCTTTAACCGCTTTGTGATGAACCAGCTCAACGAGCGCCTGGGCCAGTTCATCGCCGCGCGCGAGATCGACCGCATGAACAACCCCGACATCCGCGTGGCGCGCAGCCTGGCCGCGCTGTTCAACCCGGTGCTTTACCCCGGTGTGGGGCAGGTCCTGCGCATCACGCAGCAGGAGATGGCCTACCTGGTGGGCCTGTCGCGCCAGCGCGTGAACGAGGCGCTCAGCGCCCTGCAGGACCAGGGATTTATCCGCATCGAATACGGCGGCCTGCGCGTGCTGGACCTGGAGGCGCTGCGCTCCAGCGTGTTCGCCGCCAAGGACGAGGGCGCTTCGCCCGCGCCCCGACGTTAGCGGCTAAGGAGCGAGGCCGGCGATGGCCTGGCGCAGGTTGTCCCGCGCACGGGCCTCCAGCGCCGCCTGGAAATGCGGCGTGCTGTAGAGGGCCGGCCGGGCCAGGAAGGCCTGCAGAATCTCCGCGCGCTTGCCGCGAAACACAGCCTCAGGCACAAACGCGTATTCCTGCCGTATCTGCTCTTCGTATTCCGCGAAACGCGGCGGCGGGGCACCCAGGATGGAGAGGTCGATATCCACCAGCAGCTGCGCATCGGGCGCCACCGGCAGCGCGCTGTGGCAGGTGGCCATGATCAATTCGTCAACACGCTGCACGGCGGCCTGGGCCGCGCCATGGCTTTGCAGCACGGTGCGGGCCCAGTCGGCGCTTTGCCGCTCGTTGTCATGGCGCTGGGTATCGTAGACGGCGTCATGGAACCACAGCGCGATTTCCACTTCGCCGGGGTTTTCGGCCAGGTGGCGGACCGCCTCGAAATGCGTGAGGCATTCCGTGAGATGTTGCAGCGTGTGGTACTTGCGATGCGGCTCCGAATAGCGCGCCAGCAGCTGGTCAAACACACTGCGGGTGATGGTGCGCGGCGCGAGCGCGCTGGTGCAGCGCTGCCAGGATCGGGCCAGCAGGTCTTGGAACTCGGGGGTGGTGTGCGCCATCAGTAGAGCGTGGATTTTTGCCGCGCCGGCAATTCGCGGTCGTATGTGTCGCCGTCTATGGCCGCCGCCGTCAGCGCCTGCAGCATGGCGCCGGGCGTGGGCACGCCCTCGGGCCGGCTTTGCGGCGCGGCCTGCCAGAGTCTGGAGCGCTGCAGCGCCCGCGCGCACTGGAAGAACACCGACTCGACGCTGATCACCAACACGCAGTGTGGCGGCTTCCCCTCCATGGCAAAGCGCTGCAGCATTTCGGGCGCAATGCTGATGCGGGCACGGCCGCACACGCGCAAGGTTTCGCCGACACCGGGCACGAAAAAAATCAGCGCCACGCGCGAATCGGTCAGGAGATTGCGCAGGCTGTCAATGCGGTTGTTGCCGCGGCGTTCCGGCAGCAGCAGGGTCTTGTCGTCCTGGACGGCCACAAAGCCCGGCGGGTCTCCGCGCGGCGAGGCATCCAGCCCGCCGGGCCCCGAGGTGGCCAGCACCGCGAAGGGCGAAGCCCGGATCAGGTCCTGGTAGGCCGGGTGCAGGTAGTCCACCTCTTTTTTGAGGGAGGCTTCGCCGACGGCGCCGAACAGTGCTTCCAGTTGCGGCAGGCTGGTGATGGTGTGGGGGTCGATGGGTGCGTTCATGGCGGATGCGTTCATGGGTAGGACTTTATCGCTTTGATGTGGATGCGCATAACGCCTCCACCAGCCGGAGGGCGGGCGCCGACAGCTGCTCGAAGCTGCGCGCGCAGATCAGCAACTGCCGGTCGGCCCAGGGGTCGGAAAGCTTGAGCAAACGCAGCTTGCCCGTGCCCGCGTGGCGCTGGGCCGCGACGGCCGGCACCACGGCCACACCGACGCCGGCTTCGACCATGCGGCAGACGGCTTCAAAGCTGCGCAGCCGTATGCGGGTGCGCATGCGCAAACCCAGGCGCTGGGCTTGCAGCGTCAGGTGCTGGTGCAGGGCGCTGTCCTCGCCCAGGCCGACAAAGTCATGGGCCAGGGCCTGCGCGAAGGCCAGGTGGCGTTGGCGCCCAAAGCCGCTCCGTGCGGGCGCCACCAGTACCAGCTCGTCGCGCCGGAAGGGCCTGGACTCCAGGCTTGAGATGTCCGTGGAGTCGGCCACGATGCCGAGCTCGGCCGCCTGGGCCAGCAGTTGCGCGACGATCACATGGCTGGGGCGCTCATCGATATCCACGTCCATGGCCGGGTGGGTATTGAGGAAATCGGCAAGTGGCTGCGGCAGGTAGCCGGTGATGGCGGCGGTGTTGGACAGCAATCGCACCCTGCCGGCAAGGCCGCCCGCGTAGTCGGCGATCTCGCCGTGCATATGCTCTATCTGCTGCAGCACCAGGCGCGCATGGTGGGCCACGGCCAGGCCGGCCTTGGTCGGCTTTACACCGCCGCGCAGGCGCTCCAGCAGCGGCACGCCAAGAGCATCTTCCATGCCGCGTATGCGCGCGCTGGCCGAGGCCAGCGCCAGGTGCGACAGCTTCGCGCCCGCCGTGATGCTGCCGGTGTCGATGGCATGCAGAAACAGCCGGAGATCGACCAGGTCAAAGCGGATGTTGGCGGGGTTGGCCATGAAAGAGGTCAGCCTTCGGAAAAGGCTAAGGCTGCCAACGCATATTACCGCTTGAGCATGGGGCACGGCCCTGCGCAGAATCGGCCCCATGAACTTGCACAACATCGCGGGCATGGACCACGGCACCTTCCTGATGGTCATCGTCGCCGCTGTATTCCTGCTGGCCGGGCTGGTGAAGGGCGTGGTCGGCCTGGGGCTGCCGACGCTGTCCATGGGCTTGCTGGCCGGCGTGATGCCGCCCGCGCAGGCCGCGGTGATTTTGATATTGCCTTCGTTTTTGACGAATGCCTGGCAGATGTGGGACGGCGCCGCGCTGGGCCGGCTGCTCAGGCGCCTCTGGCCTTTGCAGCTCGGCGTGGCTGCCGGAACGCTGTGGGCGCCCGTGAGCCTTGTCACCCTCAATGCCAATATCGCCTCGGCGGGGCTGGGGGCCTCATTGATGGCCTATGCAGTGCTGGGGCTGGTGGCCGCCCCGATGGCTGTGCCCCGCCGCGGCGAGGCGTTTTCTTCCGGCGCCACCGGGCTCATCACCGGCGCCATCACGGCGGCCACGGGGGTGTTTGTCCTTCCGGCCGTGCCTTACCTGCAGGCCCTGTCGCTGAAGAAAGATGAGCTGGTGCAAGCGCTGGGGCTGTCCTTCACCGTTTCCACCGTCGCGCTCTTTGCGCGCCTGGTGCTTGAAGGCTCATTCTCGGAGGCCGCGTTGCCCGGCGGCTGGAGCTGGCTGGTGGCTTTGCCGGCGGCATTGCTGGGAATGGCGGCGGGCCAGATGCTGCGCGGCCGGTTGAATGAGAAAAACTTCAAGCGGCTGTTTTTTGCGGGCCTGCTGGCCATAGGCCTGTATATGGTCATTGGCAGCGCCATACGCTGGCTTGCAGGCTAAGCACCGGATGGGCGCCGGGTGGGACAATACGGGGACACGGCCGCTGCTGCGCAACCCTGCGGCCCCCGTTGCCATCAATTACCCAGCCCATGCAAGACCCTCTCAAACCCGGCGCCGGCCCCAAGCCCACCGGCGCCGCCGTCCGTATCCCCAAAGCCGCCGCACCGGCGAAGGCGCCGGGCGCGCCCGCCGCGACTGTGCGCCTGAACAAGCGCATGGCCGAACTGGGCCTGTGCTCGCGCCGTGAGGCCGATGACTGGATCGCGCGCGGCTGGGTGCGCGTGAACGGCGCGCCGGCCGTGATGGGCCAGCCCGTCGCTGCGGACGCGCGCATCGAGGTCGACCGCCAGGCCGAGCAGCAGCAGCGCCTGCAGGTCACCATCCTGATCAACAAGCCGGTCGGCTATGTCAGCGGCCAGGCCGAAGACGGCCATGAGCCGGCCGTGGCGCTGGTGCAGCCGCAAAACCGCTGGCGCGAATGCAACAGCCGCATGCGCTGGGGCCACGAACAATTGCGCGGCCTGGCGCCGGCCGGGCGGCTGGACATCGACTCGATAGGCCTGCTGGTGCTGACGCAGGACGGGCGCGTGGCGCGGCAGCTGATCGGCGAGGATTCCGAGATTGAAAAAGAGTACCTGGTGCGCGTCAGCTATGGGCCAGAAACCACCAATGTGCAGGCCCTGTTCCCTGCCGAAAAACTGGCGCTGCTGAACCACGGCCTGAGCCTGGACGGCCAGGCGCTGCGGCCCGCGCAGGTCTCATGGCAAAACCCGGAACAGCTGCGTTTTGTGCTCAAAGAGGGCAAAAAACGCCAGATTCGGCGCATGTGCGAGCAGGTGGGGCTGTTTGTGACCGGCCTCAAGCGGGTGCGCATAGGCCGGGTCAACCTGGGGCACCTGCCGGTGGGGCAGTGGCGTTACCTGGCGCCGCACGAGCACTTCTAGCGCCGTTCAAAGCCCGCCGGCGGTGCACCGATGGGTACTGCTGTCCTACTTGGACCCGCGCCAACGGACGGCAGCATCGGGCGGGTGGGGGCCTAAAGTGGGTTTTATGGCACTGATTACCTACCTCGTCGAGGACAACGAGATCGTCCTGGAGAACCTGATCGAGGCGCTACGGGAGATTGCCTCCGTCGAGGTCACGGGCCATGGAGCGACCCAGGCCGAGGCCAGCCAGTGGCTGGGCACGCACAACGGTGAGTGGCACCTGGCCATCGTCGACCTTTTCCTCAAGGAGGGCAACGGCCTGGGCGTGCTGGCGGGCTGCCGCAGGCGCGAGCCGTACCAGAAGGTCGTGGTGCTCACCAACTACGCCACGGCCGACATACGCCTGCGCGCCGCCGACCTGGGCGCCGACGCGGTGTTCGACAAATCAAGCCAGCTGGATGACCTGTTTGCCTACTGCAGCGAGCAGACGGCCTATGCGGCGCGGCCGGAAATCCAGCGGGCCCAGCGTGAAGCCCTGCTTCGCAGGCGCCTGGCGAGCGGCTCTGCTGTTTAGCTTGTTATTGGGCAGCGCGCAGTAACTCATGGCGTGACGCCAGTGGGCTGACGGCCTGTGCGCCGCGCGCCTTGCCGTCCGCGCCCGGCGTGAAGTGACCTGCAGCTTGCCTTCGTTGTGCCGGTGTGGGGGGCTTACTCACAGCGGACCTCCGGGCTGGCCTGCAGGGCCGAAGCCGGGCCGGTGTGCGTGGCGGTGCAGCGGCCCAGGCCGGCGGGCAGCTGCTTTGCGGCCTGCGCGGTGGTTTGCGCATAGCCGCAGGCCAGCCAGTAGCGTTCGCTGCCGCCGGCGAGGCTCCAGGTCGAAAGCAATTGCTTGCCGCTGCGGCTTTGCTTGTCGGGCACCAGGCTGGCCATCTCGCGCGGGTGGCCTGAGAACAGGCTGATGTTGTTGAAGGGGTGGGGCTGGTTGGTGCCTACGGCCTCCCAGCCTGCCGGCGCCTGGGCGCTTTCCGTGACGGCCAGCGTTGCCGGGCAAGTGAGCACGAGGGGAGCTGCCTGTATTGCCTGTGCGCCCAGGCTGGCGAATGCCAGGGCCATCCATGAAATCCGGTGCATGCGAAAAACCTCTTGTTGTCTTGTGGTGGTGTCCATAGCCGGAGGCGGGCTCCGTGCTGTGGGGCTGCGCCCTCACTCCGCGCGGCCCCCAGCCCGTATTTGAATGGATACGCCGCATTTTGGGTAGGCCTGCGGCAGGCTTGCCGTGTTTCAGTTGCAATGCGGGCGCCATGTTTCTGACATGGGCCGGGCATGGAGGGATTCAACAATTCATTCAAGACGGCCCACGGCACTTGCCGGCAAGCCGGACCCCACACAAACCAAACCTGGACAAAAACTGGAGGCCCTGATGAACTTGAATCTTGTGAAATCCCTTTCCTTCGTGGGTGTGCTGCTGGCCGGGGGCTTGCTGTCCGGCTGCGCGCAAATGGTGGCGCAGGCCCAGGCGCAGCAGCAAGCCATCGACGAGCGCGACTGCAACCCGGGTTCGCAGTGCTATCGTTCGCTCACGCCTGAGCAGAAGGTCCAGCTGGTGGCCATCAAGCAGGAAGCCGCGCAGCGCGAGAAGGACAGGCAGCTGCAGCGCGACGCCCTGCAGATGTTGCAGAACCGGCTCCAGAGAAAGTAAGCTCAGGCAGATAACCATGGATGGAGGGATTCCGGATGCGCACCTGCCGACCTGACGGAGGAGTTTTCACACGTTCGCTGACCCAGATGGCGGCGGCCTGCAGCCTGGCGCTCGCCGCCGGCGCGGCGCTGGCGCAGGCTGAGGCTCCGGCGCCCATCCCCGCGGCCGTGGCCGCGCAGATCGACGCGCTGGTCGCCGAATACGTGCCCGGCGTGCTGCCGGGCCTGCAGCTTGCGGTCGGCAAGGGCGGTGCCGTGATCTATGCGCGTGCTTATGGCATGGCCGATGTGCGCGCCGCCGTGCCCATGACACCCGCCACGCCGGTGAAGATAGGCTCGGTCACCAAGCAGCTCACGGCGGCCGCGCTGCTCAGGCTCCAGGAGCAGGGAAAGATCTCGTTGGCCGACCCGCTGTCGCGCTGGATTCCCGAGCTGCGCTACCAGCCCGATCCGGCGATCTACCAGGTCATGCAGATGGTGGCCGGCATTCCCGGCGCCGACAAAGACCCCGACGACCTGCTGCTGGGCAGCATGCCGGCCGTGCTGCAGGAGCCGCCCTTGAGCAATGCGAAGCTGTACGCCAACCTGCAGGCCAGCGGCCTGTTCGCGCCGCCGGGCACGGCCTACGACTATTCGAACGCCGGCTACATCGTGCTGGGCCGTGTGATCGAGCGCGCCAGCGGGCAGCCGCTGGAGGCGGCTTACACCCAGCTGCTATTCAAGCCTGCGGGCATGGCGGCCTCCTACCTGCTGGGCCCGCAGCCCAGGGCCGGCGCCGCCATCGGTTACTACCGCGTGAAGCCCGGCGATGCCTGGCGGGTGTGCCCCGACCTCAACTCGGGCTTTGACGCGACGGGCGGCGTGGTTTCCACCGCCTCCGACATGGTGCGCTGGAACGGCGCGCTCAAAAGCGGCGCCGTGCTCTCGGCGGCCAGCCTGGCGCGCATGCGCACACCGGCCGTGCTGGCCGATGGCAAGGCCGCACCCATAGGCATGGGGCTGGCAGCACTGGGCGGGCCGGGCAGCTATGGCGCGGCCGGGCAGACGGTCAGCTTTGCCTCGGTCAATGCGAGCTACGGCAGCGGTTATGACGTGGTGCTGCTGGCCAACGGCAGCAACACCATCGGCGACGCGGCCTACCCGCGCTTCGCTTTGGCCGCGCGCATCCACAACGCGCTCAATCCCGGCGCGCCCGAGCCCGTGCCGGCAACACCGCCCAACCCGGTCGCCATCGCGGCGGCTCCGCCGACGGAGTTGCTGGGGCTTTGCAAGTAGGTCAGCAGGCACGCCGCAATATTCGCTGGCGTACGCGAGGTACTGCCCCCACAATCGGGCATGCATACACCCCAGCAGCCCGGCGGCGCGCCAAGTTCTTTCCCGGGCGGGCTGTTGCCCACCTGGCTGCATGTTTCCGACATCCAGGGCCTGGCGCAGCTTGCCACGCAGGCCACGCTGGGCGTCACCGGCCTTGCCGAAAGCGTGCAGGGCAATGTCTACAAGGCGGTTGCCGCACCCTTCGGCCCGCTGGGCGCGAAATTCATCGACCGCATGCCGGGCGGCAGCGGCGTGCGGCCGCTGGGCATCACCGGCCTGGTGTACGGCGGCATCAAGGGCGTGACGCGGCTGGCCGGCGGCGCGGCCAACGCGTTGCTGTCGCGCGCGGCGCGGCCGAACCCGCATGAATCGACACCACCGCGCGAGGCCATGCTGTCGGCATTGAACGGCGTGCTCGGCGACCACCTGCAGGAGACGGCCAACCCGCTGGCGATTGTCATGCAGCTGCGCGTGGGAGGCCGGCCGCTGCTGCTGGAGCCGCAGGCCCTGAGCGAGCGACTGCCCGGCGCGACGGGCAAGCTGCTGGTGATGCTGCACGGCCTGTGCATGAACGACCTGCAATGGAACAGCGATGCGGCTGCCGGCGGCCACGGCGAACAGCTGGCGCGCGAGCTGGGCTGCACGCCGGTCTACCTGCACTACAACAGCGGCCTGCACATCTCGGCCAATGGCGAGCAGCTGGCCGGCCTGTTGCAGCAACTGGTCAAGGCCTGGCCGCAGCCAGTGCAGGAGATCACGCTGCTGGCGCACAGCATGGGCGGGCTGGTCGCGCGCAGCGCCTGCCACCAGGCGGCCGCGGCCGGCTACAGCTGGCTGGCCCAGCTCAAGGCATTGGTGTTCCTGGGAACGCCGCACCACGGCGCGCCGCTCGAGCGACTGGGCAGCTGGGTGGACGGCGTGCTGGGCGGCAACATCGTGACCAGACCCTTCGCCAGGATAGGCCAGGTGCGCAGCGCCGGCATCACCGACCTGCGCCACGGCAACCTGCTGCAGGCCGACTGGCATGACGCGGGACGCTTTGAGCGCGGCCCCGACGCGCGCCAGCCCGTGCCGCTGCCGGCCGGCGTGGCCTGCTACACCGTGGCGGCCACCACGCTGGCACCCGGCAAGGGGGCCATGGTTGCGGTGAAGGAGGCGCTGGCCCGCAAGATGGTCGGCGACGGCCTGGTGTCGCTGGAAAGCGCGCTGGGTGTGCATGCCGATCCGGGCCGCTGCCTGGCTTTTGCGCCAGAGAACCAGTGGATCGCGCAGGGCATGAACCACATGGAGTTGCTGAGGCGGGCTGAGGTGGCGCGGCAGGTGGGGCGTTGGCTGGGTGCCTGAGTTCCAGAGGCTGATTCCCGCGGCGCCCGGCCTGGGCGCCGCTGCCGGTGCAGGCTTACCAGGAGATAGTCAGCTCAAGCGGCTCCGTGGAGCGCATGGGGGTTCCGGCCAGGACGGCAAGGGCGCTCATACGCTGGTGCTGTCCTGCCTTGCCGTTGGTGGCGCTGGCAATGGCCTGTACGTCTACCGTGGCGGGGCAACTGATGCGCACGATTTCCTTGGGGCCGTCATTCCGCCCGCGATGGGTGCAGCGGTGGTCTGCCGTGGCGGCTTCGCTGAAGGTGTTCAGCACGATGGTGACGCCAAACGACGCGGAGGCGCTTTGCGCGTGGAGCACGGGGGAGGCCAGCAAAGCCTGGGTGGCAAGCAGGGTGCCCAAAGCTGTCTTGAAATTTCGCATGGCGTGTACTCCTGAAACTGCCAGTAGTAACGGCCATTTTAGTGAAATTGATAAATTTAGTAAAAATTGATTCTCAATTTAATTCGTGAAATTTTTGGCAATTCTTGCCAAAATAAACCTCAAAACGTGTGATTGGATAATCTTCCTGAAGATTTCGATGAATTTACTGATTTTGTCAATTTGACGCGTGTTGAGCTAAGTTGGTAGTCCCCATTGAATGCGTCGTGCTTGACGGGGTGAAGTGCAAAGTCGCCGCGCTGCTTGTTTATGGCGGCTTAGTACGTAATGGTGAGCGTATGGCTCTGCTGGGCGGTGCAGATGACCGCCGAACTCGAACAGGTCCCTGCAAGGCCGGCAGCAATGGACCCATTGATGGTGTAACTCTGGGGCAAACCATTGGCCGTTACTGTCGCTGCATTGCTCAAGGTCAGTGTGTAAGGCAGGGTTAACAAAGTCCCTCCTGCTGCATTCAGGCTTGGCGTGTAGCTCACGCCATTGGTGCAGCGCACGCTGTAGGGCGTGTTTGCCGTGGCTGTCGTGGCTTGGAATGAGGTGTAGTTGAAAACAATCGTGCCTGGTGGTGTGGTGAACTGGCACGAGGTGGTGTTGATGATGCTGACCGCCAGTGTGTCGGTGTCTATCTGGGTTCCCACTGAATTGAGCAGGCTCATGGTCACGGTGTCTGTGAAGGTTGAGGCCTTGACATTTTGCAGCGCGGGGATGCGGGCATAGAACGGTTTGGTATCACTTGCACTCATCGTGGCGGTGGTGCCGAAATTGACCGTGCCCGAAAAAGCCGTCAGCGTAGTGTTGTTCCAGGGGCCTGAGCCGGCGGCAATCCGGTAGAGCTCGTAATCGATCCGGTTTTGCCCCCCTCCTGGTGCGGCGGCCCGGTTAGTGGGCGGGGCATTCGCATTGAGCCCGTCATTGGCGCGCAAGGTATAGGCAAACGTGGTGGGGTCGCTCGTCAGCCCGCGCGTGCAGGTGACGGTATAGCTTCCTGTCGTGTCGTTGGCTGTGGCGATGGTTTCGGAGTAAACCGCGGTGAAGCCCGCTGACGTTACCTGGCAGGTGATAGCCGCCTCGGCCCGCAGCGCGCAAATGCACAGCAGGGCTGCCAGGGCGATGCGCAACGCGTAAGAGACGCTCATCGATAGACTCCGTGAGTCGCGTTAGCCCTCGAGGCCGGCGACTGTGATCGGGTGATAGTAAGCTCTTGTAGCAGTATCGTGAATGGCGCGGTATTACGCCAATTTTCCTGGCCTCGCGGCTGAAAATTCGTGACAAAAGTCACGTTGCATGAAAGGCGGTCGTGACGGCGCGGCATGGGAAACACGCTGGCCGCTTCTATCCGTATCAGTATGTGACGGTCAAGGTCCGTGACTGCGGCGCACTGGTGCAGGTGCCCGTGCCGCAGGTACCGGACTGGCCGGCGGCGATGGTGCCGTTGATCGTGAAATTCTGCGGGAAGCCCGTGCCTGTCTGGCCTCCCGGATTACTCAGCGCCAGGCTGTAATTCAGATTGAGCAGGGTTCCCGTTGTCGCGTCCAGCGCCATGGTATAGGTCTCCCCAATGGTGCAGCGTACGGCATAGGCCGTGCTGGCCGTGGCGGGGACCGGCTGGAACGAGGTGTAGTTGAACACGATATTCCCCGGCGGCGTGCTGAGCAGGCAGACGGACTGGTTGTTGATGCTCACGGGGAAGGTGGGGAAGACATCCGTATTGCCCGGGCCGTTGTCATAGCGTAGCCGCATAGTCACGGTGTCGGTGAAAACCTTGGCGTTCTTGTTGAGCCCGGCCGCGATACGGCTGTAGAAGACGTGCGAGACGCTGGCCGTCAGGCTGGTGCCAAAGTTGACCGTGCCCGCGAAGTCCGTGGCATTGGTATAGCCCCAAACACCGTTGCCTGGCGCGATGCGAAAAAGGTCATAAGCGATCTGGTTGGCCGTGCCGGTGCCGTTCACCGCCTGGTTGGTGCTTCCGGCGCCGGGGTTGAAGCCGTCGTCGGCCCGCAGGGTGTAGGCGGAAGTGGTCGGGTCCGCCGGGCCGCGCGAGCAGTTGATCGTGACAGTCCACGCGCCGTCCGTGGGATTCGGGTCGTTCTCGAAGTAGACCATCTGCACGGGCGTCGCCGTGGCATTGCAGACCAGCGCGGCCATGGCTGGCGCGCCCAGCAGGGACAAGCCCAGCGCCGCGGCGGGTCGCCAGGGGTTGAATGAATTCACGGTTTGACTCCTGGGCAGTGGACGGGGCCCACGCGGGTGATGTCTTCCAGGCTGCCGGGCGGCAGCTCAACATTGAAGGTGCAGCTTGTGCCGTTCCATTTCAGGCGCAGCCGGTTGCTGGCTTGCAGGCCGGTGACAAAGGCCTCGCCGCGCCGGGCGACAAAAAACTCCTTCTTGTCGCCGATCAGCTCGACTTCGGCGCCGGCCGGCGCCGGCTCGCCATTGTCAAGCACGATGCGGATCAGGGCGCCGCGGCCGGAGCGCACGGGGAAGGTGATCTTGACACCGCCGCGCAGGGCCGGCACGGCCTCCTGCTCAATCGAGTCGAGCTCGGCACTGATGGGCAGTTCAGTCGGGTCCAGCCGCACACTGTTGCGCTGGAAGGGCAGCAAGCGGGGCAGCAAGGCGACACCGTCTTTGTCGGTGCGGGTCAGCGTGCTGCCCTGGAAACCCACGCCGACATCGGCATAGCCCGGGACTTCGACGATGGCGAAACTGTCCTGTACCCTGCGGGTTCCGAAGACCCGGCCTTCGGCCATGACCATGCCCCCTACAAGGCCCAGGCGCAGGTTCTGCTGGTTCTGCGCGGCGCTGACGTCGGCTGAAAACAGGCCCTTGCTGCCCTGGTAGTAGGCGCCGCCCTCGGTATATTCGCCCTCCGCGCGCCGGCCCAGCGCCGTACGCCAACCCCAGCCGGTCTCGGCGCTCAGCGCGCGGCTGGCGTTCACATAGCCTTCGGTCGTGCCGCTGCGGCTGGTGACGCCGGATGCAAGGGTGATGCGGTTTTCCAGCGGCACGATCAAAGTCGCGCCCACCGAGGTGCCGGAAGTGATTCCGCTGAGCCGGGTGGCGCTCAGTGTCAGGGCGCTGTGCGCCCCGAGGCGCATGGTGTAGTTGATGGTGTAGGTGTCGAGCTTGCCGGTGTCGTAGTTGTCAAAGCCCGCGTAACTCAGGTTGAAGGCGCCGAACTTGTCGGTGCTGTAGCTGTAGCTGGCTGTGGTTTGCAGGCGAGGCAGCGGGGATGCGGTATCTATGCCCAGCTGGCGATAGCCGCGCGAGGCGCCTTCCGCGCTCAGCGAGACACCGTGGCGCAGGCCGGTGCGCTCTATCCCGACCATCCAGTTGTGGCCGCGGCCGGCGGTGTCGCTGCGGCTGAAGGACACGGCGGTTTGCCCCAGCATCTGGAAGGGCAGCTCATAGCTGGCGCCCGCGCCCACACGCGCCAGGGGCCGGGACCATTCGCCATTCGCCTCGACGGTGATGCTTTTGGTCAGGCCCTGGCGCCACAGGCCTGAGACAAAGCGCGGGCCGTAATCGGCGTTCTCGGTGCCCAGCTGGTTGCGTATGGCGCCGGCCTCGAAGCTCCAGTCGCTGAGGTTTTCCTCCAGCAGGTTGGCATTGCTGAAGAATGGCTGGGTGATGACGGTCTCACGGCCCAGGATGTCACGCACCACCACCCGCGCTTCGCCGGCGCCCGTCAGCGCGGGGAAGTTGTCGATGCTGAAGGGGCCGGAGGGCACCTTGGAGGTCTGCCGCAGCGCGTCGTTGACATACAGCTCCACCGTGCTGGGGGCCGCTGACAAGCCGGTGACGGTAGGAATGGGCTGGGTGACGAAACCGGGCTGCAGGGAAAAATTTTTCGCGAACTGCACACCGCCGAAATAAACCGAGCGCCCGGAAATGCCGGTGCGCGTGCTGCTGTCGCCCAGTCGCAAGGTGCTGTTCGATTCCAGGAAATTGCGGGTGTAGGTGGTTTCAAGCCGCCGCCATGAGGCCTTGAGCGTTGGATCCTGGCTCACGAGGTTGCGGCCCACATAGCTGCTGGTCAATAGCCCCCATTGACCGGAAAACCCCAGCTCGGTCAAAGCGCCCAAGTCTCTCGCCACCGTAGTGTTGCCAATGGAATCCCGGTTGCGGCTCGTGAGGTAGTTCAGGTCGTAGTTAGCGAAGAATGCCGGCACCGCCGGCGACAGCGGCGGGCGCATGGCCGATTCCTGCGTCAGGCGTACGGCGTTGAAGGCTGCTGGGGAAAATATCAGGTCAACGGACTGCTCGGCGAAATTCAGCCGTGCCTCAAAGCCCGGGATGGCCGAGAGGGCATACCAGCGCTGCCCCTGAAAATCAATGTCCTGTGCGCTGGGACGGCGGTTCAGCCGCCATTCCTCGAAAGCGTCTTCTGGCGCATACAGAATGCCGTTGCGCTCCAGCAGGGTCCAGACACCGCCCTTGGTGCTGTTGATGAACACTTCCAGTGGAAGCAGGCGGTCATTGGCGGCTCGTGCCGCCGACGGTACGTTGGCAGGTGCCGTGGGTTGCGCCTGCGCGGCCAGGGCGCAGCACAGGCCGGCGATGCCTATGGCCAGGGGGTGGTGCATTCCTAGGACCTGCTGACGCCTCCTCATGGGGCTTTGATCAAGGCAGGGTAATACTGGTCGTCTGGCTTTGCCCGTCGTCAAAGGTCACCACGAGCTTGGCTTCGCCCGCCGTGATCGCCTGTTCGCTCTTGAGGCCGACGATTTTGCTGGCGCCCGGCAGGATGTAGCTGCCGCCCTCGAATTTCGCCAAGGCCTGCTCGCCCCGCATCAACGTCGCTTCGCGGATCTGGGCGTAGGCCGTTCCCGTGTTGCCACACAAGAGGCCCACGGTTTTGGCTTCCGGGCGCTGGACAGTGCAGCTCACCTGGCGCTTGGCCACGGGGGGGGTGATGAACACTGGCATGCTGAGGGCCAGCGCGATGGGAACCTGTATGCCGGGCGCGGGCTGGGCTTCCGGCACCTCGCGGATGATCATGCGGTAGGTCAGTTGGCGGCTAGCGTCAGCGGGTTTGAGCAGGGCCAGGCGGACGACCTGGCGTGCCTTGGGCGCCAGCTTGATGATGGGGGGCGCCAGGACCAGGTCTTCTGTGAGCACCAGCTCGTCGGTGCCGTCAGGTTTCTGGCTCCAGGTGTTGATGTCAGCCTGCAGCACGACTTCGGTGTCGGCTTCGTTGGTCAGGGTGACAGCGATGGCGCGGTCGCGCGGCGTCATGTAGAGGCGAACGGGCGTGACGGAAAACACGCCGGCCGTGGCGGCGGCCCAGGGCGCAAGCAGACTCAGCAGGAGAGCGTAAGTGACGAGGCTGCTTCGGCGCTGTGGGACGTTCATCCCTAGAAGGATACCAGCATCTCGATGGATTTCGAGTGGTTGCCGGCATGGGCAAGGCGCACCGCGGTCAGCGTGCCCTGCACGTCCTGGAAGCGCAGGCGGGCCTGTTTTTCCATCTCGGCCGCTTCCGGGCCCATGGCATAGCGCCGGCTTTCAAATTCCCAGCCGTCGTCGGCCTCATCGCCCGCCGAAGCCTGGCGCTGGTCGTCCAGCCGGCAGGCCATGCGCGAACCGGGGTCATTGCGGGACAACTCGCTGCGGCAGTAGTCGGGCAGCAGGGAGTCGCGCGTGGGACGAAAGCCTGGCTGGAAGCGGGCATTTCCCAGCGGATTGACTGGCGCGATGCTGACAAAGACATTCGTGTTGCAGCGCACCTGCACCGAGCTTCCTCCAGCTCCGGCTCCGCTCGCGCTGATGCAGGCGTTGCCGTTGCCGGTGGTGTTGCTCGGGTTGACCAGGGTGATCTGGACCGAGAACTGGCCGGCAGCCGTACCGGCGAGGCTGGCCGCCGCCATCAAAAGGAGGAAAACACCGAAAGCGGGTTTGCCGAGCATACGAGAGGGCCTGATGGAAGCTCGAATGGAACCTAATTTCCAGCCAATGAGATCAATATGTCACGTACAGGGTGTATCCCCTGTTGGTCGCCGAGGCATTGGTACACGGTGCAGCGCTGCTCCCGCAGGTGCCGGCTTGGTCGGCCGCCATCGTGCCACTGATCGAATAGTTCTGCACGTTTCCGTTCGGCGCAGTCGTCGTTGGCGCAGTGATCGTGTATTGCAGGTTGACGGCGCTGTCCGTCGTGGTCACGCTCGCGGTTCCGGGGCCTGCTGCTGTTCCGAGGGTCAAGCCGAGGGAAGGTGCTGCCAAGCCATTGGTGCATTGCAAGGTGAATCCACCGCCTGTGGCTGTCGCGGCAGTGCCCTGCAAGGCCGTGTAGTCAAATTGCACGGGAGCAATTGCCCCGAGCTTGCACGCAGCGGTCAAATTGATATTGACGTTGAAGGTGCCCGAGGTGGTCGCCGCGTGCGCGGGCAAAGTGGCGATAGCTGAAAGGCCGAGGGCGATTACTAAAATAAGCTTTTTCATGACTGCTCTCCGGTTGATTGATCGAATGAATGACGGGACAAATGTGAAGGTGAATGAACTGTAACTAGGTATTTCTAAAAAAAGTGGGTTTGTAACCGTAACAGAGTCTGCTAGTAGGAAATTTGTCACGGCAAGCCCTTGAAAAGATTGGATTTATTCAAAAATGAATTCAAAAGAACTACTGGTAACAAAGGTAAATGTGACCAAAAAATGCGGCTTATTTCTCACGAATAGCGCACTTGTAACGAACTTGAAACAACTATGACCCAGACCATGCAAAAACAAACCCTCTCCTTCCAGGCCGAGGTGGCCCAGCTGCTCAAACTGGTCACGCACTCCCTCTACTCGAACCCCGAGATCTTTCTGCGCGAGCTGATTTCCAATGCTTCGGACGCCTGCGACAAGCTGCGCTTCGAGGCGCTCAACGATGCCTCGCTCTATGAGAACGACTCCGAACTCAAGGTGAAAGTGAGCTTCGACAAGGCCGCGAACACGCTGACCATCACCGACAACGGCATAGGCCTGTCGCAGCAGGAAGCCATCGACAACCTGGGCACCATCGCCAAGAGCGGCACGCGCGACTTCATGGCCAAGCTCTCGGGCGACCAGAAGAACGATGCGCAGTTGATCGGCCAGTTCGGCGTGGGTTTTTATTCGGGCTTTATCGTGGCGGACAAGATCACGGTGGAAAGCCGCCGCGCGGGCCTGCCGGCGAACCAGGGCGTGCGCTGGGTGAGCGACGGCACCGGCGAGTTTGAAGTCAGCGAGATCGAGCGTGCCGAGCGCGGCACCAGCATCATCCTGCACCTCAAGGAAGACTCGCTCGACTACCTCAACGCCTGGAAGCTCAAGGGCGTCATCAACAAATACTCCGACCACATCTCGCTGCCCATCCTGATGCAGAAAGAGGAGTGGAAGGACGGCGAAAACGACCAGCCCGGCGAGATGGTGACGACCGGCGAGTGGGAAACGGTCAACCAGGCGACGGCCCTGTGGACGCGCGCCAAGAAGGACATCACCCAGGACCAGTACGACGAGTTCTACCGCCAGCTCAGCTACGACAGCGAGGCGCCGCTGGCCACCACGCACAACCGCGTGGAAGGCTCGACCGAATACACGCAGCTGCTGTTCATCCCGGCCAAGGCGCCCATGGACATGTTCAACCGCGACAAGGCCGCGGGCGTGAAGCTCTACGTCAAGCGCGTCTTCATCATGGACGATGCCCAGGCGCTGATGCCGACCTACCTGCGTTTCGTCAAGGGTGTGGTGGACTCGTCCGACCTGCCGCTCAATGTCTCGCGCGAGCTGCTGCAGGAAAGCCGTGCCGTCAAGGCTATTCGCGAAGGCTGCACCAAGCGCGTGCTGGGCATGATCGAAGACCTGGCCGCCAACGACGCCGAGAAGTTCAAGACCTTCTACGCCGAGTTCGGCGCCGTGCTCAAGGAAGGACTGGGCGAGGACTTCGCCAACCGCGAGCGCCTGGCCAAGCTGCTGCGCTTTGCTTCATCGACCACCGACACGGTGAGCGTGGGTTTTGCGGACTACAAGGCTCGCATGAAGGAGGGCCAGGACGCGATTTACTACATCACGGCCGACACGCTGGCCGCCGCGAAGAACAGCCCGCAGCTCGAGATCTTCCGCAAAAAGGGCATTGAAGTGCTGCTGATGGCCGACCGTGTCGACGAGTGGGCGCTCAACTACCTGCGCGATTTCGACGGCACGCCGCTGCAGTCGGTGGCCAAGGGCGCGGTGGACCTGGGCAAGCTGCAGGACGAGGACGAGAAAAAGGCCGCCGAAGAAGCGCAGACCCAGTTCAAGCCCATCCTCGACAAGCTGAAGGAAGCCCTCAAGGACAAGGCCAAGGACGTGCGCGCCACCACGCGCCTGGTCGATTCGCCGGCCTGCCTGGTGGTGCAGGACGGCGACATGTCGACCCAGCTGGCCCGCATGCTCAAGCAGGCCGGCCAGTCCGTGCCCGAGGTCAAGCCCATCCTCGAGGTCAACGCCCAGCACCCGTTGGTGAAAAAGCTCGAAAGCGGCGAGCACTTCGACGACCTGGCGCACATCCTGTTCGACCAGGCCCTGCTGGCCGAAGGCGGCATGCCGAACGACCCGGCGGCCTATGTGCGGCGGGTGAATGCGTTGCTGGTGTAAGAGCCTGGTTGGTCAAAAAAAAGCCCGCTGCGTGCGGGCTTTTTTTTGCGCCTCGTCGCCTTCGCCGATTTGTCTACACGACCAGCGGCGCTTCCTGCATGGCCTCGGTCTGCTCTTCGAGCATGTCGACCTGGCCTTTCCAGTAGTCACTGGAGCCGAACCAGGGGAAATTGATGGGAAAGATGGGGTCATGCCAGCGCTGCGCCAGCCAGGCGCTGTAATGCACCAGGCGCAGCGTGCGCAGCGGCTCTATCAGCGCCAGTTCGCGGCGGTCGAATTCGCGGAACTCCTCATAGCCGTCGACCAGCGCGCCCAGCTGCCGCGTGCACTGGGCGCGGTCGCCGGAGACCAACATCCATAAATCCTGCACAGCCGGGCCGCTGCGCGCGTCGTCGAGGTCGACAAAATGCGGCCCCGCGAGCGGCAGGCCTTCGGGCGTCCACAAGATATTGCCGGGGTGGCAATCGCCGTGCAGGCGCAGGGTTTGCACATCGCCCACGCTCTCAAACACGTTCTGCGCGACCAGCATGGCTTCGTCAAAGGCCTTGCGCCAGCGCGACTCCATATCCAGCGGGATATAGCCGTGGGCGCCCTTCGTGCCGGGGCCGCCGCCCAGCAGGATGTCGCGCGGGGTAAAGCCGAAGGTCTGCAGGTTGAGCGCCGGGCGATGGACAAAGGGCTTTGCGCTGCCCACGGTGTGGATGCGCGCGAGGAAGCGGCCTATCCATTCCAGCACCTCGAGGTTGTCGAGCTCGGGCCGGCGCCCTCCGCGGCTGGGCGAGACGCTGAAGCTGAAGCCGCCGAAGTGGTGCAGCGTGGCGCCGTCCAGCAACAGCGGGCCGACCACCGGAATCTCGGCGGCCATCAGCTCGGCCGCGAAGGCGTGCTCTTCGGTGATCTGCGCGTCCGTCCAGCGGTCCGGCCGGTAAAACTTGGCGACCACCACGTCGCCCGCCAGGTCGGCTTCGCCCACGGGGCTTTCGAGGTGCACCTGGTAGACGCGGTTTTCGTAGCTGGACAGCGCCATCAGCCGGCCGTCGCCCAGCAGCCCTACGCTGGCCAGCGCGTCGAGCACGCGGTCAGGGGTCAGCGTCTCGTACGCATGCTGCGCGGCGCTGGCGGGAGCTTGGCTTTTGTCGGTCATGCACCGATTGTCGGCGCAGTTGCCGGGGCCAGCCAGCCGGTGCGTGTAAACGGCTGTTCCCGCCATCCTCCGTTCGGGCTGAGGTATCGAAGCCCCTTTACAGGCCGCATCTGCCCTTCGATACCTCAGGGCGAACGGGGACGGCCAGGATTTGGAGTATCTTCTCAGGGCAGCAGGATGTGCCCGCTGCGCGGATCGGTTTTGCCGGCCAAGACTTCACGGTAGGCCGCTTCCAGCGCTGCCTGCCCGGCATGGCGCTGAGGCACAAGCCAAGGCGGCCGGGCGCCTGTCACCTGTCGGGTGAAGTCCTGCCAGGCTTGCGACAGCTTCCGGCCGAAGGCCTCCGTGCCCCATTCCGCGACGCGCTTTTTGACCTGGGCCGGCGCGAAAAACAGCACCGGCTTCGGGCCCGGCAAATCACGGCTTCCGCCCTTGGCTGCAAGTTCATCGACATGGGTGCCGCCTATGGCGCAGTTGTAGCGGAGATTGCCGAAGCGGCCGTGGATGCGCTGGCGCAAGGCGGTGCTGCCGGCGAAATCAACGTAGATGCAGGGCGTGTCGGCAGCGATGCTGTCCAGCTGTTCGTAGCTCAACACGCGGCTGTAGCAACCCAGGCTTTCGCAGAAGGCCATATTGCCTGGCGAGGTCAGGCCCACGACCCGCAGGCCGGGGCGCCGGGCGAGCTGGAAGGCCGTGCCGTAAGCCGTCTTGCTGGAGGCACTGGACAGCAGCAGGGTGGTGCCTCCGCCGAAAAAATCGTTGTCGGCCAGGAAGTCATCGATCAGGAAAGAGGTGATGAACAGGGGGCGCAGCAGCGACTGCACATCTTCGGTGGCCGCGTCGTAAAACGGGTCCGTGCTGCAGCGCAGGTACTGGTTGTAGACGACAGGCAGCGCCTGCCGGTGCGCGGCGCCGTCAAAAAAGCCTGTGGGCGTCACGCGCGTGGGCTGCACTACCAGCGCATTGCCCATGGGGTAATAGCCGTAAAACTTCTCCCCCACGGCGACGCCTTCGCATTGCGACTCCAGCACAGTGGCGAAACCCCAGACCGGGATGCAGCCCCAGCCTTCTTCACCGGTCGGGAAGAACTGCCAGTAATTCATGGCCTCGCCGAAGGCCGCGTAAGTGATGTTGTTGGCGGTGAGCGCGAAAGACTCAATGCCCAGCCGAACTTGGCCGGGCGCCAGCGCCGCAGGTGCGCCGGTGTGCCAGCGGGTTTCGGAAAGGGCGTCCTTGCGAACTTCAAAATTGGTGGAGGCTGCAGTGCTCATATCCCCACCGTAAATGAAACGGCCCGCCGGTTCAACACCGGCGGGCCGCATTAGTGACACACCCCCGTCCAAGCTCACTGCGTGTAGCTTGTTCCCCCTCGAGGGGGCGGCGCCTGGGGCGGCGAAGCCGGACCCTCGGCCCCCACTGGCCTGGAAAGACCGACGCTCACACCATGCGATGCGAAGCGAGCCGATCAAAAGCCAGCATGAGCCGTGGAACCGGCTTTGCCGGGCCACAGGCGGGCGGCCCCCTCGGGGGGCAGCGACCCACACGAAGTGGGGGAGCGTGGGGGCTTTACTTCAGCGTGATCACGACGTCGATATTGCCGCGAGTCGCGTTGGAGTACGGGCAAACCTGGTGGGCTGCGTCCACCAGGGCCTGGGCGGCGGCGCGGTCCATGCCGGGCAGGGTCACGTCCAGACGCACGGCGATGCCGTAGCCGTTGGGGATCTTGCCCAGGTCAACGCTGGAGTCGATGGACACGTCGGCGGGCACGTCGATCTTCTTCATGCCGCCCACGGCCTTCATGGCGCCGATAAAGCAGGCGGCGTAGCCGGCCGCGAACAGCTGCTCGGGGTTGGTGCCGGTGCCCGAAGTGCCGGGCGAGCTCAGGGTGACGTCCAGGCGGCCGTCGTCGGTCCTGGATTTGCCGTCACGGCCGCCGGTGGTGTGGGCGTGGGCGGTATACAGAACTTTTTCGAGCTTGGTCATGGTGGCTTCCTTTGGAAAAAATACCCCGTTCGGGGCGGGTTAAAAATCGGTGAGAGGGTGAATCAGATCAGCCTGGGTCAAGCGGTAAGCCGCTTGCGGAAAGACTGCACTTGCTGCGTCAGCGACACAAGTTCGGGAATCGAGCACTGCGTGGCGCTCAGGATGCAGCCCGGGATCTTGGCGGCCTTGGCTTTGAGCTTGCGGCCCGCGGCCGTCAACGTGATGTGCACGCGGCGCTCGTCCTGCACGGCACGGATGCGCGAGACCAACCCGGCGGTTTCCATGCGCTTGAGCAGCGGGGTCAGCGTGCCTGAATCGAGGTACAGGCGTTCGCCGAGCTCGGACACCGTGAGGCCGTCCTGCTCCCACAGCACCAGCATCGCGAGGTATTGCGGGTAGGTCAGGCCCAGCTCTTCGAGCAGGGGCTTGTAGAGCTTGGTCATGGCCAGCGAGGTGGAATACAGGGCGAAGCACAGCTGGTTGTCCAGCTGCAGCATGGCGTCTGCGGAATCGGTCTTGTTTGGCATGGGATAAATTATAGCTCGCAATTAAATTGCGCACAAGTTAATTTATTCAAAGGTGTTTTCCGGGATGGCTGAAGGAGGGTATTCCTGCCGCCGGGCGCCTGGGCAAGGGCGCCCCACTAAACTGGAGGCATGCAAACCACTAGCCCCGCGCGCGCCGCAAAACCCTCCAAAGGCCCCGGCAAGCCCACGCCCGCCGCGCAAGTGATTGAAGAGCTGCGCCCCGGGCAGTCCATCGAGCTGCTCAAGGAGCTGCACATCCTCACGCGTGAGGGCAAGCTCAACCAGGACACCCGGCGCAAGCTCAAGCAGGTCTACCACCTCTACCAGTTCATAGAGCCTCTGCTCAAGGACGTTGCGGCGCAAAAAGCCGGCTTCACGCTGGCCGACCACGGCGCCGGCAAGTCCTACCTGGGCTTCATCCTCTACGACCTGTTCTTCAATGTGGCGCACGCCGGTGAACCCATGGACGGCCGTGTCTACGGCATAGAAACCCGCGCCGAGCTGGTCGAGAAATCACGCAGCCTGGCTGCGCGCCTGGGCTTTGCGCGCATGTCCTTCCTGAATTTGACGGTGCAGGAGGCCACAACGTCGGCCGAGCTGCCCCCCACCGTCGACATCGTGACCGCCCTGCATGCCTGCGACACCGCCACCGACGACGCGATTGCCTTCGGCCTCGCCAAACAGGCGCGCCACATGGTGCTGGTGCCTTGCTGCCAGGCCGAGGTGGCCGGCGTGCTCAAGAAAAGCCGTGCACTCTCCTTGGCCAAGACCCCGCTGGCCGAACTCTGGCGCCACCCGCTGCATACGCGCGAGTTCGGCAGCCAGATCACCAATGTGCTGCGCTGCCTGCAATTGGAGGCCAATGGCTACCAGGTCACGGTGACCGAGCTGGTGGGCTGGGAGCATTCGATGAAGAACGAGCTGATCCTCGCAAGCCGGCCCGCCCAGCCCCATGCGGGCAAGACGCGCGCGGCGCAGGCGCGTTTGCGCGAGGTGCTGGATGAACTGGGCTTGGGCGAGCTTACGGCGCGTTTCGCGGTGCAGGCCGTTCCGGCCTAAGCCAGTCCCCTGCGTTCCGCCGCCAGCTCGCGGATGTCCGCGATCAGCGCCTGCTGCGCGGGCGTGGGCGCCATGTCGGCGCGCAAGGTCAGGCCCACCAGTTCCTCCGTGCCCGCCATGCCGACGGGCAGCTGCTGCAGCGCGCCGCTGTCCAGGTCGGGCCGCACCGCGCCCAGTGGCGAGACCCAGACCGCATCGCTTTGCAGCGTGTAGCCGCGCGCGATCGATACCGACAGCGTTTCAATCGTGCGTGCCGGCAGCGCCATGCCGCGCGTGAGGAAAAAACCGTCCGCCGTGTGGCGGATCGCCGTGCCCTGGGTGGGCAGGATCACCGTGAAGCCCTGCAGCCCCGCCAGCACGTCGGCTTTGGCGTCACCTTGCGCGAGCAGCGGATGGCCCGGTCGCACGGCCAGCACCAGCGGGTCGGCGTAGAGGTGCTCAAAGCTCAGGCCCAGCATATGGGCCGGCTCGGCGAAGCGGCCAATCACCAGATCCAGCTCGCGCTGCCGCAGCCGCGCCAGCAGTTCGGGGTTGGCGCCCGTGTGGATGCGCAGGCTGGCGTGCGCATCGGCCTTGCCGGCGTCCTGCCGCAGCAGCAGTTGCGGCATCAGCCAGGGCGCCACCGTGGGCAGCACGCCGATCGTGACCACCGCATGGCCCTGGCGCCGCGTCTGCGCCACGCTGGCCACGGCCTCGCGCAGCGCGCTCACGCTGGCGCCTGCATGGCGCAAAAAGGCCTCGCCCTCGCGCGTGGGCACCGCGCCCCGGCGCCCGCGCTCGAACAGGCGCACGGCCAGCAGGTCTTCCAGTTCCTTGAGGGTCTTGGAGACGGCCGGCTGGGTGACGGCCAGCACATCGGCCGCTTTTTGCAGGCTGCCGTGCTGCGCCACCGCCAGGAAGCACTGCAGATGCCGGTATTTGATGCGTTCGTCGACCATGGGCTGATTTAACCACTATCGCCGGAAATCGGCTAATTTGGTTATGGATGTTGCCGTGAAAAGTCAATATACATAACCATTTCAGACGATTAAAGTCGTTCCAGCGCCGGAAATTCTTCAAAAACCCCTCCGGCAGCCCATCTGATCCACGGAGACACCATGAAACCCGACCTGAACAACAGCTTCCTCGCCCCGCGCGACTGGACCAGCCACTCGCCCCATATCTATCCCGGCTACAAGTCCACCCTGCTGCGCGGCCCCAAGCAGCCGCTGGTGCCGATCAAGCAGGCGCTGGCCCAGCTCAATGCGCCGGTCTATGGTGTTGAGCAATTCGGCCCGCTGGACAACGACCTGACGAAAAACGCCGTCAAGAACGGCGATCCGCTGGGCGAGCGCATCATCGTCACCGGCCGCGTGATGGACGAAGACGGCCGGCCCGTGCGCAACACCCTGGTGGAAGTCTGGCAGGCCAATGCGGCCGGCCGTTATGTGCACAAGGTCGACCAGCACGATGCGCCGCTGGACCCCAACTTCCTGGGCGCCGGCCGCTGCATGACCGACAACGAAGGCCGCTACAGCTTCAAGACCATCAAGCCCGGCGCCTACCCCTGGGGCAACCACCCCAATGCCTGGCGGCCGCAGCACATTCATTTTTCGCTGTTCGGCGACTACTTCGCGAGCCGCCTGGTCACGCAGATGTATTTCCCGGGCGATCCGCTGCTCAGCTACGACCCCATGTACATGGGCGCGCCCGACAGCGTGCGCGAGCTGATGGTCTCCAGATTCAGCCTGGACGTGACCCAGCCCGACTACGCGCTCGGTTATGTGTTCGACATCGTGCTGCGCGGCCCCAAGGCCACGCGTTTTGAATAAGCGGCGTAAGGACCACACCATGAGCCAGCTCAAACAAACCCCTTCCCAGACCGTCGGCCCCTTTTTCGCCTACGGCCTCACGCCCACGCAATACGGTTACGACCTCAAAAGCCTCTTCACCCCCGTGCTCGCGCAGCCGAATGCGCAGGGCGAACACATACGCATCACCGGCCAGGTCTTTGACGGGGCAGGCAACGCCATCATGGACGCCATGGTCGAGATCGCCCAGCCCGACGGCAGCGGCCAGCCTGTCACCTCCGTGGCGGATGCCGAAGCGCGCGGCTTCACCGGCTTCGGCCGCTGCGGCACCGGCACCCTGCCGCAAAGCCACTACGAGTTTTTCACCGTCAAGCCCGGCGTGGCCGCTGCCGGGCAGGCCCCTTTCATCAACGTCTGCGTGACCATGCGCGGCCTGCTGGTGCATACCTTTACCCGCATCTACTTTGAGGACGAGGCGGAGGCGAATGGCAAGGACGCGGTGCTGGCCAGCGCGCCAGCCGCGCGGCGCGCCACCCTGGTGGCTAAACGTGAACAGACGGCGGCCGGGCCGCAGTACCGCTTTGACATCCATATGCAGGGCGATAAGGAAACGGTGTTTTTCGACCTGTGAGCGCGTGAGGGCTTGCAAGGCCCTCACGTGACGAGCTTGCCGCGGAGGGCTATAAAAGCGGTTTACCCACGGGAGCCCGCATGAGCATAGAACTCGACCATTCCATTGTTTCGGCCCGCGACAAAGTGGCCGCGGCCCGGCAACTGGCGGAGCTGCTGGGCGTGCCCTGGTCGCCCACGGCACTGGGGCCGTTCTCGGCCGTCTATGTCAATGAAGGCCTCACGCTGGACTTTATTGATACCGACGAGGACTTCCCCGTCCAGCACTTCTGCTTCCGCGTCAGCTCGCAGGACTTCGACGCCATCCTGGCCCGCATCCAGGCGGCTGGCATTCCCTATCGCAGTACGGTGCGCGGGCCTGTGGACCGGCGGGTCAGCACAGAGTTCGGCGGCAAGGGTGTTTACTGGAACGAGCCCGAGGGGCATCAGTGGGAGATGCTGACGGTGAGTTACGCAAGGCAGGCTGGGTGAGCCGGTCACGCTGTGTTGGTTGATGTTTTGCTCCTTCTCCCTCTGGAAGAAGGCAGGGATGAGGGCTGACGGCGCTTGTGCTTGCTCTGCGTATTTGAGGCCGCTGGCCCTCACCCTAACCCTCTCCCAGGGGGAGAGGGAATAAGAAAAAGGCCATGGCTCAGTCCTCGCCGTAGTCGTGGTCGGGGTGATTGACGGTGCCCAGTTTCCAATAACCCCGACCCACGATCCGGCTGCGCTCCACACCCAGCTCTTCAATGAGTAGCTGACGAATCCGCCGCATCGCTGCGGCCTCGCAGGCCAAGTAGATACGGGCCTCGGCCGCAGGTGCACCGGTCTGCCGCAGGGCGGCTTCCAGCGCGGTGCCGGCCTTGCTGTTGTCGGCGCCACGCGCCACCCAGCGGGCTTCCACCATCGCCGCGCTCTGCAGCGGGCGTTGCTCGGCGGCATCGACAACTTCGACCAGCACCTGCGCCCGCGCGCCTGGAGGCAAGACCGCCAGGATGGTTTCAAAGGCGGGCAGGGCGCTGTCGTCGCCGATCAGCAGGTGCACCGGCGCGTCCAGTGCGAGCTTGTAGCCGGGGCCGGGCCCCATCAGGAACAGCACCTGGCCCACCTGCGCCTGCGCAGCCCAGGTGGACGCGGGGCCGTCGCCGTGCAGCACAAAGTCAACGTCGACTTCATGTGCATCCGCGCGCACGGCCAGCGGCGTGTAGGTGCGCATGGACTTCGGCCTCGGGCCGTCGGGCAGCGGGCGCTCCGGTTCCGTCTGGCCGGGCTCGGGAAAGATCAGCTTCATATAGCTGGCCGGGTCGTTCACCTCAAAGCCTTCGAGTTCGGCGCCCTGCAGCGTGATGCGGCGCATCAGCGGGCTCAAGGTTTGCACGCGGGTGACCTGTACGCGGCGCGGCGGCCGGCGTTTGCGTGGCGCGGCCTCGGGTGTTGCGGGTGGAGGTGAGGTGGAGGGTGAAACGGGGGCAGTGGACATGGTGACTTTCAAAAAGAGGGCAGCGCCCGGTGTGCATCTTTGCGTTGGGCAGATCTCAATTGAGAATAATTATCATCTTCTGCAATGACCGGCGCTGGCCAAGGGCAATGTCCTACCGGGGCGCGCGAAGCGGGTGCAGTAAAGTAAGCCCAAGTGTCGCCCAGGTTCCCGCCCCTGCGGCCGCCGCTTCACCCGTCAGCCTTTCCCCTTATCCCCCACTTCATCTTCAGCACCAAAATAAATATGACAACTTTCGGAACCCCTTTGTCCCCTCACGCTACCAAAGTCATGCTGCTCGGCTCCGGCGAGCTTGGCAAGGAGGTGCTGATCGCGCTGCAGCGCCTGGGTGTGGAGACGATTGCCACCGACCGTTACGAGAACGCGCCGGGCCAGCAGGTGGCCCACCATGCGCGCACCATCACCATGAGCGACCCGGCCCAGCTCAAGGCGCTGATCGAAAAAGAAAAGCCCGACCTGGTCGTGCCCGAGATCGAGGCGATCGCCACGCCCATGCTCGAAGAGCTCGAAGCCGCTGGCACGGTGCGCGTGATTCCCACGGCCCGGGCCGCACGCTTGACCATGGACCGCGAGGGCATACGCCGCCTGGCTGCCGAAACCCTGGGCCTGCCGACCAGCCCCTATGTGTTCTGCGACTCGCTGCAAGAGCTGCAGGCGGCCATCGATTCCACCACCGGCTACCCCTGCATCGTCAAGCCGGTGATGAGCTCTTCCGGGAAAGGCCAGAGCAAGATCTCCGGCCCCGACGATGTGAAGAAAGCCTGGGACTACGCCATGGCCGGCGGCCGCGTAAGCCACGGCCGCGTGATCGTCGAAGGCTTTATCGACTTCGACTACGAGATCACCCAGCTCACCGTGCGCGCTGTGGGCGCCGACGGCAAGATTGAAACCCATTTCTGCGAACCCATAGGCCATGTGCAGGTCAACGGCGACTATGTGGAAAGCTGGCAGCCGCATCCCATGCGCCCGGCCGCGCTGCAAAAAAGCCGCGACATCTGCAAGGCCGTGACCGACAACCTGGGCGGCCAGGGCCTGTTCGGCGTCGAGTTGTTCGTCAAGGGCGATGATGTCTGGTTCAGCGAAGTCAGCCCGCGCCCACACGACACCGGCATGGTCACCCTGTGCACGCAGTGGCAGAACGAATTCGAGCTGCACGCGCGCGCCATCCTGGGCCTGCCGGTCAACACCGCGCTCAAGAGCCCGGGCGCCAGTGCCGTGATCTACGGCGGTGTCGACGCCGAGGGCATTGTGTTTGACGGCGTGGCCGAGGCGCTGCGCGTGCCCAATTCCGACATCCGCCTCTTCGGCAAGCCCGAGAGTTTTGTGAAACGCCGCATGGGCGTGGCCCTGGCCTTTGACGCCGACGTGGAAACCGCGCGCATCAACGCCAAGACGGCGGCCGCCCTGGTCCGCCCGCGCAAGGCCGGCTGACATCAGAGACAAGAGGCTGCTGAAGCCATGCCTGGAGCTGTTCCCCGATGAATGTAGGTGACCTGCACCTCATGGAGGACGCCACCTGGCGCGTGTTGTTCTCGGCCGTCGTGGCCGTGGTGCTGGCCCTGGTGGTGCACGGTGTGGGCGCGGCGGTAATCCGGCGTGTCACGCGCAACCTGCCCATCTCCAGCGCGGTGGCGCGCCGCTGCTGGCGGCCCTCGCGCTTCGCGCTGCCCCTGATCGCTCTGCAGGCCGTCTGGCAGGCCGCGCCCGATGCGCTGCCGCTGATCTCGCAGGTTCGCCACGGCAATGCCTTGCTGCTGCTGGCCACGCTGACCTGGCTGGGCCTGCGCGCCGTGGACGGCGTGGCGCAGGGCGTGATTGGCAAGCATCCCGTCGACGTGGAGGACAACCTCAATGCGCGGCGCATCACCACACAGACGCGGCTGCTCGCGCGCACCGCGGGCTTCATGGTGCTGATCGCGGGCCTGTCGATGATGCTGATGACCTTCCCGGGCGCGCGCCAGCTGGGCGCCAGCCTGCTGGCCTCGGCCGGCGTGGTCGGCATCGTGGCCGGCATCGCGGCGCGGCCGGTGTTCAGCAACCTGATCGCCGGCCTGCAGCTCGCGCTGGCCCAGCCCCTGCGCATCGACGACGTGCTCATCGTGCAGGGCGAATGGGGCCGCGTCGAGGAGATCACCGGCACCTATGTGGTGCTCAAGATCTGGGACGAGCGGCGCATGGTCATCCCGCTGCAGTGGTTCATCGAAAACCCCTTCCAGAACTGGACGCGCAACAGCGCGCAGATCATAGGCACGGTGTTCTTGTGGGTGGACTACCGCATGCCGTTGGAGCCCCTGCGCCAGGCCGCGCGCAGCGCCTGCGAAGGGGCGCCCGAATGGGACAAGCGCCTGTGCCTGCTGCAGGTGGTGGAGGCCGGTGAGCGCAGCATGCAGCTGCGCCTGCTGGTCACCTCAGCCAATTCAGGCCTTAACTGGGATTTGCGCTGCAAGGTGCGCGAGGCGTTAGTGGATTTCATGCAGCGCGAATACCCGCAGTTCCTGCCGACCATGCGGGCAGAGATCACTCATAGCGGCAATGGCAACGAAAGCGGCAATGCCAATGTCAATGCCAATGCCAATGGTCCCCAGGAAGAGAAAGCCTCAGCCGGCCCATCCGCGAAGACCTGATACCCCGGGCCTGCTCAGGCCGCGGCATCGAGGCAGCCGGCAAACACCGCGCTGCTCACCAACTCAAACTCCTTGGCTTCCGGCAACTGGTAATGCCACCACTCCATGGGATGGTGCACAAAGCCTGCTTCCAGCATGATGGTCAGCAGCTTCATGCGGTTAAGCTGCACGGCGGCCGGCAGGTCGGCGTAGAAGTGGTGCGATGCGCGCGTCATGGTGTCCACAGGCGTGCCCATGTCCAGCTCTTGGCCCTGGGCATCCAGCAGGGTCAGGTCCACCGCCACGCCGCGTGTGTGGTTGGAGCCCTTGGCCGGGTCAGCCACATAACCGGGCACTGGCAGCACCGCCCAGAGTGCTTCCTGCGCCTCATGCGGGCGAAAGGCGTCAAAAATCTTGAGCCTGAAACCGAAGGCGCGCGCCCCGGTGACCGCGCGCCGCAAACAGGCCTCGGCCTCGGGGTGCAGAAAGCAGAGCTTGTGGTCGTAGATCACCTGGCCCGTGAAGTTGTCGGGCCGCGCGTACATCATGTCGATGACGACATCGTGCGTGGCCTCCCTGATCTGGACGAGGGGCGCTGGGTTCATGTCGGCCGGCTTACTGGAAAGCCACTTCCGAGAAGCTGCGCAGCTTGCGGCTGTGCAGCTGCGTGATGCCTTCGGCGCGCAGCAGTTCGATGGCGCGTATGCCGATGCGCAGGTGCTGGTCGACGCGCTCACGGTAGAAGTGGTTGGCCATGCCGGGCAGCTTGATCTCGCCGTGCAGCGGCTTGTCGCTCACGCACAGCAGGGTGCCATAGGGCACGCGAAATCGAAAGCCGTTGGCGGCGATGGTCGCGCTTTCCATGTCCAGCGCCACCGCGCGGCTCTGGCTGAAGCGGCGCTGCGGCTGGTTGCCGGGCAGCAGTTCCCAGTTGCGGTTGTCGGTGGAGGCCACGGTGCCGGTGCGCATGATGCGCTTGAGGTCGGGGCCGACCGCGTGCGTCACGTCGGCCACGGCTTTTTCCAGCGCGACCTGGATTTCCGCCAGCGCCGGGATGGGCACCCACAGCGGCAGTTCCTCGTCCAGCACGTGGTCTTCGCGCACATAGCCGTGGGCCAGCACGTAGTCGCCCAGCTGCTGGCTGTTGCGCAGGCCCGCGCAGTGGCCCAGCATGACCCAGGCGTGGGGACGCAGCACCGCGATATGGTCGGTGATGTTCTTGGCGTTGGCCGGGCCCACGCCGATGTTGACCATGGTGATGCCGCTGTGGTCGGCGCGCAGCAAGTGGTAGCCCGGCATTTGCGGCAGGCGCGGCGGCGGCACGCCGAGCTCGTCGCCCTCGGCGGCAGGCAGGCCGGTGCGGCGAGTCACCACATTGCCGGGCTCGATGAAGGCGATGTACTCGCTGTTGGGGTCGGCCATGGCCTCATGGCCCAGGCGCACGAACTCGTCGATATAGAACTGGTAGTTGGTGAACAGCACGAAGTTCTGGAACCAGTGCGGCGAGGTGCCGGTGTAGTGGCGCAGGCGCTGCAGCGAATAGTCGACGCGCGCCGCCGTGAACAGCGCCAGCGGTTGCGGCTCGCCGGGCAGGGGCTCGTAGGTGCCGTTGGCGATGCCGTCGTCCATGGCGCCCAGGTCGGGCAGGTCGAACACGTCGCGCATCAGCATGCGGCGCGCCGCCGTCATGCTGCCTTCGATGTGGTCGTTCTCGGCGAAAGAGAAATGGATGGGAATCGGCTGCGCGCTGGTGCCGACCTCAAGCTCGACATCGTGGTTCTGCATCAGCAGGCGGAATTGCTCCAGGTAGTAGTTGCCAAACAGGTCGGGCCGCGTCAGCGTGGTTTCAAAGCGGCCGGGGCCGGCCACAAAGCCGAAGCTCAGCTGCGCGATGTCCGGCGTTTCCAGGATGGCGCGTGCCACCGTGTCGGTGTGGATGCGCACAAAGGGGTAGCAGGCGCGCACGTGGCCGGGCAGGGTCTCGCCGGCCACATAGCGCTGCATGGCGTCGCGCAGGTGGGCGATCTGCTGGTCGTAGATCGCGCGGACCTGGGCCAGCGCGGCGGCCGGGTCGCTGTAACGGGTGGGGGCGATGAAGGGAGGAAGATAGGGCATGCCACCATTGTGCGGCAACTCCGCGCAGGCTGTTCTTCACGCGCAGACCCTAGAATGCATCGATGAACCCTTCCAGGCCCATTGGGCAACTCTTTGGGCTGTTGCGCCCGATGCTGGGCACGCTGCTTGGTGCGCTGTGCCTTCAAGCCGCCTATGCCCAGGCTCCCGCACCGGCACGCGGCGGCCAGGCGGCCGCCTCCGCGGCGGCGCCGGCGCAAATCTCCCGGGACGCCCAGCGCGCCTACGAAACCACCCGCGACAAGCTGGTGCAGATACGCACCCTGCTGCGCAATTCCAACACCCAGGCCAGCGTGGGCTCGGGCTTTTTTGTCTCGGCCAATGGGCTCATCATCACCAACTTCCATGTGGCCAGCCAGCTCGCGCTGGAGCCCGAGCGCTACCGCGGCGTCTACGTGCCGGTGGACGGCAAGGAGGCGGAGGTCGAGCTGCTGGCTTTCGACGTGCGCAACGACCTGGCCCTGCTGCGCGTGAAGACGCCGGCCACGGGCATGCCGCAGCTGGCCTTTCGCGGGGCCGATCGCCCGCTGGCGCGCGGCGAGCGCATCTATTCGCTGGGCAACCCGCTGGACATCGGTTTTGCCGTGACCGAAGGCACTTACAACGGCCTGGTGCAGCGCAGCTTTTACCCGCGCATCTTTTTCGGCGGTGCGCTCAACCCCGGCATGAGCGGCGGCCCGGCGCTCGACGATGCTGGCCAGGTGGTCGGCGTCAATGTGTCCAAGCGGCTGGACGGCGATTTGCTGAGCTTTCTGATTCCCGCGCAATTCGCCCAGGCCCTGCTGGCCAAGGCCGCCTCGGCCCAGCCCATCACCAAGCCCGCGCATGCCGAAGTCGCGCGGCAGCTCGGTGAACACCAGGCCCTGCTGACGCAGCGCTTCACCGCCACGCCGCTAACCGCGCAAAAACACGGCGGCTACAGCGTGCCGGTGCCCGACGATGCGCTGGCCCGCTGCTGGGGCCGCGGGCGAGAGCCCGACTTCAAGGCCTTCGACCTGGAGCGCACCGACTGCCAGATCGACAGCCATGTCTACGCCGGCGACTTCAACACCGGCTACATACGCCTGCGCTACGAGGCCTACAACGCGCCCAAGCTCGGGCCCCTGCGCTTTTCCGCGATGTACTCGCAAAGTTTTGCCAATGAATACTTCGCCACGCGCGGCTCGCGCAAGGCCACGCCCGCCGAGTGCTCGGAGCGTTTCATTGAAACCGGCGGCATGCCCATGCGCGCCGTGGTCTGCATGAGCGCCTACCGCAAGCTGCCCGGCCTTTACGACGTCTCGGTGCTGACCATGTCGGTCAACCAGTCCACGCGCGGCGTGCAGGGCCGCATGGATGCGCAGGGCGTGAGCTTTGACAACGGCCTCAAGCTGGTTGCGCACTACCTGGACGGTTTCAAATGGGAGGAGGGCAAATGAGCACCACTCCCATCCTGGGCCTGCTGCAGGCCACCGACCGCAATGGCGCCTTGGTGGGCCGGCTTGAAGTGCGGCACTGGCCCGTCACCGTGGGGCGCGCGCTCACGGCCGACCTGGTGCTGGACGACAGCCATGTGGCCGGCGAACACCTGCGCATCAGCCGCACGCCCGAGGGCGGCGTCAGCGTGCAGGTGCTGGACAGCGTCAATGGCGTGACCCTGGGCCGCGCGCGGCATGGCCGCGATGCGCAATTCAACTGGCCGGCCGGCGAGGCCCTGGCCCTGGGCCGGCTCAAGCTGGGCCTGCGCCTGGCCGAGGCGCCGGTCGCGGCCGAAGAACCGTTGCCGCATTTCCCCTGGCGCACCACCGGCTGGACGCTGCTGGCCCTGGCCGGCATGCTGGCCCTGGTGCTGGGCCAGTCCTGGCTCACGCTGACCGAGCCTTCGCAGTTTGCGCGGCAACTGCCCGCCATGCTGGGCGGGGTGATCCTGGTCTTCACCCTCTGGGCCGGGCTGTGGGCCCTGGCCACCAAGCTTTTCACCGGCCATTTGCAGTTCTGGCGCCATGTGCGCATCGCCTGCTTCAGCTCGCTCGCGGTGCAGGCGGTGTCCACCCTGGCCGGCCTGCTGGCCTTTATGTTTTCGCTTGAAAGCCTGGCGCGCTTTGAGGGGCTGATGCTCCTGCTCGGCGTTGCGGCCGGCGTCTATGTGCACCTCACGGTCATCGTGCCGCACCGCCGCCGCGGCCTGGCCGGGCTGGTGGCCGGCATTGCCATACTCGGCACCGTGGCCTTGCTGGGCACCAACTGGCTGCAGAACAAGCGACTGTCGAACAAGCTGTATCTGTCCACGCTGTATTCGCCGGCGTTACGTGTGGCGCCCGCGGTGCCTGTGCCGCAGTTTCTGGAAGAGGCGGGGTCCATCCGCCAGCGTTTGGACGAGCGCTTGAAGGATCGTGAACCGGATGCCGATACGCCGGAAGATCCGGACGCGGACTGAACACCTTTCGCCTCGTCCGGCTCATGGTCTCCTCCCCGTTCGGGCTGAGGTATCGAAGCCCTGGTGCTGCGCTGGCCCTTCGATACCTCAGGACGAACGGAGCGGGGAGTGACTCAGAGAATTTAGCGCTACCCGGTCAGGTTTTCACCGGTTCCCGCATCGTCACAAACTCTTCAGCCACCGTCGGGTGTATCCCGATGGTGCTGTCAAACACCGCCTTGGTCGCACCCGCCTTCATGGCCACGGCAAAGCCCTGCACGATTTCGCCGGCGTCCGGGCCCACCATGTGCAGGCCCACCACGCGGTCGGTGGCGTCTTCGACCAGCAGCTTCATGAGCGTGCGTTCGGTGCTGCCGCTCAAGGTGTGCTTGAGCGCCTTGAAATCGGCGCGGAACACCGTGACCTTGCCGAATTTCGCGCGCGCGTCGGCCTCTGAATAACCGACCGTGCCGATGTTGGGGTGGGTGAACACGGCGGTCGGCACAAACTCATAGCTCATGCTGCGCGGCTTCTTGCTGGCGGCCGGGCCGAAGAGCTGGTCCACCACCACCATGGCCTCGCCCAGCGCCACCGGCGTGAGCTGGATGCGCGCCGTCACGTCGCCCAGCGCGTAGATGGAGGCCACCGAGGTCTGGTAGTGCTCGTTGACCTGTATCGCGCCGGCGGCGTTCACCGCCACGCCCACGGTCTCCAGGCCGATGCCGTTTGCATTCGGCACACGGCCGGTGGCGTAAAGCACCGCGTCCACTTCAAGCCCTGCGGCGCCGCCTTTGAACTCGACCTGAAGGCCGGTGCCGGTCTTGGTGATGGCATTCACTTCGGTGCCCAGCCGCAGCGTGATGCCGGTCTTGCTCATCTCGGCGGCGATGAAACGGCGCACGTCTTCATCAAAACCGGTGAGCAGCATGTCGCGCCGGTGTACCTGGGTGACCTCCGAGCCCAGGCCGTTGAAGATGGAGGCGAACTCGCAGGCGATGTAGCCGCCGCCCACCACCATCAGGCGTTTGGGGAAAGGACTGAGGTCAAACATGTGGTCCGAAGTCAGCACATGTTCGCGGCCCGGCAGCGCGGGCACGGTGGCGGTGCCGCCGGTGGAGATCAGGATGTGCTTGGCCGTGAATTTTTTGTCGTCGACCTCGACGGTGTGCTCGTCGAGCAGCCGGGCCCAGCCCTTGATGATCTTCACGCCGGCGTTTTCAAGCAGCTGCACATAAATGCCATTGAGCCGAGCAATCTCGCGCGCGCGGTTGGCCTTGAGGATGTCCCAATCGAACTTCGGCGCTTCGCCCACCCAGCCGAAGCCGTGCGACTCTTCAAAGCTGTCGCCGTAGTGGGCGGCATAGCTGTAGAGTTTTTTCGGGATGCAGCCCACGTTGACGCAGGTGCCGCCCATGGCCGCGAACTCGGCCAGGCCCACGCGCGCGCCGCGCTGGGCCGACATGCGCGCGGCGCGCACGCCGCCACTGCCGCCGCCGATCACAAAAAGGTCAAAGTCAAAAGTCTGCATGCGCTGTATTCCTTGTTCTGTTCTTCATCGTCCGCCATCGGGTGCCTGGATGCCGGCCCATCAGGACTGGAACTCCTTCAGTTCCTGCTTCATCCATTCAATGAACACCCGCGTGCGCATGGGCAGCAGCCGGGCGTGCGGGTAGACCACGTTGATGGGCCGGGGCGGCGGCTCGAAATCCTCCAGCACGGTGCGCAATTGCTTGGTCTTTAAAAACGGCGCCACCTGGTAAGAGAAAAACGAACCGAATCCCGCCCCCGCCGCGCAGGCCGCCACGGCCGGTGCGATCTGGTTGAACTCCAGATTACCACTGACGGCCAGCCGCAGCGGCCGGCCCTGGTCATTGAACGGGCCCCATGTGGGGGAATGGTCGGTCACGCGCACGCAGTTGGCCTTGAGCAGGTCTTTCGGGTGCCTGGGTACACCGTGGCGGCGCAGCCAGACAGGGCTGGCCACCACCAGGCGGCGGATGCGGCCCACGTTTTGCGCGACCAGGCTGGAGTCCTCGGGCTCGCCTATGCGTATGCCCACGTCTATGCCTTCTTCGAGCAGGTTGACCACCCGGTCCAGCAGCACCATGGAGCAGCGCATCTTCTCGTACTGCTGCACAAAACGCGTGACGGCGGGCGCCACATGCATCTGCCCGAACAGCATGGGCGCGGTGATGGTCAGGTGGCCGGCAGGCTCGGCCGCATCGGCGGAAAGCGCCGCCTCGGCATCGGCCAGTGCGGCCAGCAGCTGGCGGCAGCTTTCCAGGTGGCGCCGGCCTTCCTCGGTCAGTGAGATGCGCCGCGTCGTGCGGTTGAAAAGCCGCACGCCCAGTTCCGCCTCGAAACCGGCCAGCGTGCGCACCACGGCCGGCAATGAAGATTCCATGACCTGGGCCGCGGCCGTAAGGCTGCCCTGCTCGGCGATGTGGATAAAGGCCTGCATGGCTTTGAGTTTGTCCATGGGCGGATACTACGCCTGCGGCGGTGATTAATCCAGTAAACGGATTAGTTAAATGCAAGCAAAGCCATTTATTCAGGATATCGGTTCAAACGGAATCCGTCCCAGAGCCTTTTTTGCAACTTGACGAAAGCCCACCATGAGCACACCCGCCGCCAAAGCCCAACCCACCCAGCCCATACGCTTTTACCGTTTTGCCATCTCGGGACACTCACATCGGGTGGAACTGTTCCTCTCGCTGCTGGGCTTGCCCTTTGAGCGCATCGAAATCGACCTGGCCGCCAGGGCGCACAAGACACCCGCCTTCCTGGCCATGAATGCCTTCGGCCAGGTGCCGGTGATCCAGGACGGCGACGTCACGCTGGCCGATTCGAACGCCATCCTTGTCTACCTCAATGCGCGCTACGCGCCGGATGCCGACCAATGGCTGCCGCGCGATCCGCTGGCCGCCGCGGCCGTACAGCGCTGGCTCTCGGTGGCGGCCGGCCAGCTGGCTTTCGGCCCGGCGGCCGCGCGCGTGGTCCAGCTCTTCAAGCGCCCTGAAAACCCCGAAGCCATTGAACGCGCGCATGCCCTGTTCGCGGTGATGGAGCAGCAACTGGGCCAGACGGCCTTCCTCGCGGGCAGCACGCCCACGCTGGCCGATATCGCCAACTACAGCTATGCGGCCCACGCGCCGGAGGGCAATGTCTCGCTCGATCCGTATCCCGCGCTGCGCGCCTGGCTGGCCCGCATCGAAGCCTTGCCGCGTTTTGTGCCCATGGTCAGGACGCCCATAGGCCTGGCCGCATGAACGCCCCGGCCTTTCATGAAGGCGAGCGCGCGGCGCAGTCGCGCGTGGGCGCGGCCGTGCGCGAGCGGATGGCGGAGATCGGCCCGCGCGTGATCCGCGACTTCATGCCCGACCAGCACCGCGAGTTCTTCGAACAATTGCCTTTCATCATCGCAGGCACGGTGGATGCCGCCGGTCAACCCTGGGCCTCGGTGCTGGCGCGCCCGCCAGGGTTTATCCATTCGCCTGACCCGCGCCACCTGATGCTGCGTGCACTGCCGCTGGCAGGTGATCCCTTGCGGCAAACGCTGGCCGATGGCGCGGCGATAGGCCTGCTCGGTATAGAGCCGCACACGCGCAGGCGCAACCGCATGAACGGCATGGTTCGCGGTGTCAATACCGATGGCTTTGCGGTGGAACTGAGCCAGAGCTTTGGCAACTGCCCCAAATACATCCAGGCCCGCGAGCCCGTGTATGTGGACCGGCCCACGTCCGCCGCCGGCCCGGTGGTGCATGAGTCGTTGCAGCTCGACGATGATGCGCGCCGCATCATCACGCACGCCGACACATTCTTCATCGCGACCGCCTACGCGGGTGACGGCGCACAGGCGGGCCGCGCCGGCGGTGTGGACGTCTCGCATCGCGGCGGCAAGCCCGGCTTTGTGCGCGTGGAAGCCGACGGCACGCTGACCGTGCCAGATTTTGTCGGCAACTACTTCTTCAACACCCTGGGCAATCTCGTGGTGAACCCGCGCGCGGGCCTGTTGTTCATTGACTTCGACAACGGCGACCTGCTGTACCTCGCCGTGACTGCAGACATCATCTGGGACGGCCCCGAGGTGGATGCTTTCACCGGCGCGCAACGCCTGATGCGTTTCAAGGTGCAAGCGATGCGGCTGGTGGAGTCGTCACTGCCGCTGCGCTGGGGCGAAGCGGAGCTGTCACCCGTGCTGGAGGCCACGGGCCGCTGGGTCTGAACCTTTCAGCCTATGGCCTCAAGCGCCAGCTCGCGCTCCAGCCACGCGCGGAATTTTTGCACCGCAGGCCGTTCAGCGCCGTGGGCCGAGGTGATGATCCGGTAGGCCAGGCCGTCCACCGTTTGGCCCGGCAGGACCACCGTGAGCTGGCCGCTGCGCAACTGCGGCAGCACCAGCGGCGTGCGCCCTATGGCAATGCCCGCGCCCTGTACGGCCGCGTTCAGCACATGCTCGTACTGCGAAAAATACAGGCAGGGCTGGTGCGCCGATTGTTTCAAACCCAGGCGCTCATACCAGTCCGGCCACGACATCCAGGGAAAGCGCGTGGCCGGGTCGTAGTACACCAGCAGCGGCACGCGCGGGATGTCGGCGGCCGAACGGATGCGCGCCGCGACGGCCGGCGCCGCCACCAGCAGGGCCTGCTCCTGCAGCAGCGGCGGCGGGCCCGGGTCATCGGGCATTACCGGGTACAGCCGCACGGCCAGGTCCATGCCTTCGCGCTCCAGGTTGACCCGCGCCTCCGATGCGTCGACGCGCACATCGATGGCGGGCTCCAGCTGCTGGAACTTCGCCAGCTTGGGCGCCAGCCACAGCGCGGCGAAAGAGGGTGTGGTGGTCACCGCCACCGAAGCCCGGTCCACCGCCAGCAGGTGGTCCACGGCCGAGGCCAGCTGCCCCAGTGCCGCGCGGGCCGCCTCATACAGCTCGCGGCCCTGCGGCGTAAGGCTCAGTCCCTTGCCGCCGCGCAGGAAGAGCGGCGCGCCCAGCGCGTCCTCCAGGCTCTTGACCTGCTTGCTGACCGCCGACTGCGTGATGCACAGCTCCTCGGCCGCGGCGGTGAAGCTCAGGTGCCGCGCCGCCGATTCAAAGCCGCGAATCGCGTCCAGCGACATGGCGCGCAGCGCGTGGGAGGAAGAAGGGCTCAGCATGGCATCAATGATCAATGGTATCGGTGACGTGGCGGCATGAACGGGAGGAATACCCCGGATGACAAACCATCCGGCCGCGCGGGCCGGTTCCAAAGAAGAATCAAACCACACTTTTGAAAGGCGTGGCCATGAACATCCCACAAACCCCGCAAACTCCATTGAAGCTCGGGCCCATCCCCGAACGCTTTCGCCTGCGGCGCGGCCAGGCCCTGGCCTGCACCGAGGGCTGCCTGTGGATCACCAGTGACGCCCTGGCCGGCCGCCGCGACAGCGACGTGGTGCTGGAAAGCGGCCAGTCTTTTGTCACGCCGCAGGCCGCCACTTATTTTGTGGGCGCGCCGCGCGGCAGCGGTGTGCTGTCATTCCTGCCCGTAACCCGGTTGGAGACTTCATGCTGATAGAAACCGAACGCCGTGGCCAGCATGTGGTGCTCACACTGAACCGGCCCGAAAAGCTCAATGCGCTGAGCTATGAATTGATCGACGAACTCATGGACAGGCTCCATGCCCTGGAACGCGACGACAGCGTGCGCTGCCTGGTGCTGACGGGACAGGGCGACAAAGCCTTCAGCGCGGGCGCCGATATTGCCGGCTTCGCACCTGACATCGCGAGCTCACCCGAGGCGGCCTATCGCAACTTTGTGATGCGCGGCCAGGCCATGACACGGCGCGTCGAAAACTACCCCAAGCCCATCATCGCGGCCGTCAACGGCATCGCCTTCGGCGGCGGCTGCGAAACCATGGAGGCCTGCAGCATCGCCATTGCGGCCGAACATGCGCGTTTCGCCAAGCCCGAAATCCGCCTCGGCTTTCCGCCGCCCTTTGGCGGCACACAACGCCTGCCGCGCCACATAGGCCGCAAGCGCGCCAATGAAATGATTTTGACCGGCGACGCCATCAGCGCGGAGGAGGCCTTGCTGATAGGCCTGATCAACCAGGTGGTGCCCGCCCACGAACTGCTGCCCGCTTGCCTGCGCGTGGCGGACCGCATTGCCGAGAATTCCGCCGTGGCGGTGACGGCCTCGCTGCGCGCCGTGACGCGCGGGCTGAATGTCTCCATCGACGAAGGCCTGGCCATTGAGGCCGCGCAGTTCATGATCGCGGCTGCTTCGCGGGATGCGCGGGAGGGTACCGCGGCGTTTCTGGAAAAACGCAAGCCGGTGTTTGGCGGTGTCTGATATTGATTCCAACGGCGGCTATGGGTCAGAGCAACGCCGAGGCAGGGTGATCCGGTCTTGAACACGACGGGAGAAATGGAATCAACTTGCGTTGAACATTTCTTGAGACCCACACTGTGCTTCCTCGTGGGGCTGCGGCTTTCGTTCCTTCCGGGAGCAGGAGTATCACTCTCTGCTTCTGCGCCATTGAGCCGGTTCCGGAAAGCGCAAGACTGACGAGCATGAAAAAGCAGTGGAACTCCTCGCCTATTCCACTCGGAGGCTCTATGAACACCTTGTCGCAGAAGTTAACCCAGCCTCCGGACACGGGTACCGTGAAATCCGGCGTCAGCACCAGGCCGTGGCCGGCGACAGCGAAGTGGTCTTCTATCGTCAGAAGTGCCATCCAGTCCGATGGGGCCAGGCGGTGATCCTGAGTCCTCGCGCTTGCGGTGTCCGGGCGGCCGTCGGTTCCGTTCAAGCTCACCCTCGATATCAGGCTGCTTCGGCAGCTTTTGGGGCCGTGGTATTCAAATGGCAAGCCGATACCTGCGATGAGGCGACCTCGATCAATGCCGGCCTCACTTCCCGGCAGACGGGCATGACATGCGGGCACCGGGGGTGGAATGCGCAGCCGTTGGGAACGTTCAAGGGACTGGGCATCTCGCCCGCGATGGGTTTGTAGGTCAGCGGCTTGGCATCCATGCGCGGCGCGTCAGCAATCAATGCCTTGGTATAGGGATGGTTGGGCCGGCTGAAGAGGACTTCCGTCTTGGCCAGTTCCACAATGCGGCCCAGGTACATGATCGCCACCCGATCCGCCAGATATTCCACCACGGCCAGGTTGTGGCTGATGAACAGGTAGGCGAGGTTCTGCTCCCGCCTGAGTTTCTGGAACAGGTTGAGCACCTGCGCCTGGATGGATACGTCGAGCGCCGAAACCGCCTCGTCACAGACGACCAGGGACGGCTTCAGTGCCAGCGCCCGCGCAATCGCGATACGCTGCCGCTGCCCGCCCGAGAACTGGTGGGGATACCGCGCCCCATAGCTGGCATCCAGTCCCACCTGCTGCAGCAGGCCTTTGACGAACGCGTCTTTGTCTTTCGCGGAAACCAGGCCGTGGTAAATGGCGGCCTCGCTCAGGAGCTGGTCGACGCGCAGGCGTGGATTGAGCGAACCGTAGGGGTTCTGGAACACCATCTGGACATTGCGATGCACATCGGGGAAATACGGTTTCCCCGGGATCTGGTGCACCATGACCTTGCCGCCTGAGGGCTCCAGGATGCCCGCCGCGATCCGGCCGAATGTCGATTTGCCGCAGCCGGATTCACCGACCAGGCCGAGCACCTCGCCGGCGTCGACCTGCAGGTTGATCTCGCTCACGGCGGACACCTGCTTCGCAAGCTTGCGGGAAAGTTTCAGCTTGTGCGCCAGCTTGCCGCCCAAGGTCTGCGGAGCGCCAAACCGTTTGGAGACATTGACTGCTTCAAATATCGTGCTCATAGGGTGTCAGCCGTGAAGAGGGGATGAAAGCAAAAGAAGGACCGGTCATCCGTCTGGATCTGCCCGGGTGTCTTGCGGCATGCCTCTGTCGCCCGGTTGCACCGCGGCGCGAACGCGCAACCCGGCGGCAAATCGAGCAACGGCGGCGTGCTGCCCGGAATGGGTTTGAGCAGCGAGCCCCGGTCCTGCGACTTGGGCAGGGAGTCGATCAAACCGCGGGTATACGGATGCCTTGGCGAGCGGATGACATTGGCGACCGCGCCTTGTTCAACGATGCGCCCCGCGTACATCACGCAGACCTGGTCCGCGAGGTCCTTCACCACGCTCAGGTCGTGGGTGATCCAGACCAGGCCTGTGCCGCGCTCCTTGGTGAGCTTGCGGATCTGGTAAAGGATCTGCGCCTGGATGGTGACGTCGAGGGCGGTGGTCGGCTCGTCGGCAATGATCACGGCCGGCTCGTTGACGATGGCGTTGGCAATCGCGATGCGTTGGCGCATGCCGCCCGACAGCTCGTGCGGATAGGCGCGCATCCTCTCGGCCGGCGCCGGGATCCCGACCGCGGCCAGGGCCGCGCATGCGCGCTCCCTGGCGGCTTGGGCGGAGACCTTGTCGTGGATGCGTATGGTTTCCGTGATCTGGTCGCCCACGCGGATGACGGGATTGAGCGACATCATGGGGTCCTGGAAGACCATGGCCATCTCTTTTCCCCGTATCCGGTTCCATTCAGCGGCGGAGGCCGCGCGTATGTTCTTGCCGCGAAGGAAGATTTCACCGGCGACCACGCGCCCCGGCGGGTCCACCAGGTTCATCAGGGACATGGCCGTGACGGACTTTCCCGACCCCGACTCGCCCACCAGTGCCAGGATTTGCCCCTGCTCCACCGAGAAGGACACATCGTTCACCGCCTTGGCGATACCGGCCTTGGTCTCGAAGTGGGTCGTCAGCCCGCTGACCTTCAATGCTGTTGTGCTCATACCTGGTCCAGCTTGGGATTGAAAACGACACGCAGGCGATCGCCTATCAGGTTGATCGCCCCGACAAGCAGCACCAGCGCCACCCCGGGGTAAACCGATATCCAGTACTTGTTGGTCAGCATGTACTCAAAGCCGTTGGCAATGAGCAGGCCCAGCGAAGGCTCTGTCTGGGGCAAGCCTATTCCCAGGAAACTCATCGTGGCCTCCAGGCTGATCGCATGCGCGGTTTGCAGAGTACCGGTCACAATCAGCGTGCCCATGCAGTTGGGCAGCACGTGCCGGAACATGATTCGCCCGGCGGGCAGGCCCTGCCCCATCGCCGCTTCCACATACTCCCTTTGCTGCTCGACCAATGCGGCCCCGCGCACATTTCGCGCGTAGTACGCCCATTGGACGATGACCAGTGCGAGCAGGGTCTTGTCCACGCCCTGGCCCAGCGAGGCCAGAAGCACCAGCGCGACCAGGATCGCCGGCAGGCTCAGCTGCAGGTCCACGATCCGCATCAGGAACGCGTCGACACGCCCGCCGAAATAAGCCGCCGCCAGTCCCGCGGTGGTGCCGATGCAGAGCGCGGCCATGGCGCTGAGCAGGCCGACAGCCATGCTGATGCGCAGCCCGTAAAAGATCGCGCTGAGCAAGTCCCTGCCGGCGCCGTCGGTGCCGAGCACATGCAGCATCCCGCTCGCTTCGCTGCGCGCGCCCGGCGGGAGCTCCGCGTCCACGATGGAGACAGCGGCCAGGTCGTAAGGGTTCTGCGGTGAGAAGAAAGGTGCCCCCCACGCCACAACGAACAGCAGCGCAAAAACCAGGAGCGCGGCCGCCGCCGTTTTGCTGAGCAGGAACTGCTTGCGGATCCGGCCCCAGGGCGTTTGCGCGGGCGGCGGCGCAGCCTGGCCCGCCTCCTGGTCCTGCGGTTTGAATGATTCGGTTTTGATCATGGGTGTCTCTGGTTTTTTTATGCGCTTGTTTGTTCGCGGGTTTATTTGCTGGTTTATTTGCTGGTTTATTTGCTGCGGGCCCTGAGCCGGGGATCCAGGATCACATACAGCAGATCGACGACAAGGTTGATGGAGACCACCAGCAGGACGGTGACCATGAGGTAAGCCACCACCACCGGCCTGTCGAGGTGAAGAATCGAATCGATGATGAGCTTGCCCATGCCCGGCCATGCGAACACCGATTCGGTCACCACGGAGAAGGCAATGAGGTGGCCGAACTCCAGCCCGACGGCGGTCACCACGGGGATCATCACGTTCGGGGCGATGTGCCTGGCCAGCAGCCTGAGTCCGGAGACGCCTTTGGCGCGCGCAAAGCGCACGTACTCCTGCTGCACCACGTCCCTGGTTCCGGTTTCAGTCAGGCGTATGACCATGGAAATCTGGAAGATGGCGAGCGTCGTCGCCGGCAGGATCATGTGCCTGAGGCCGTCCCAGGTCATGAAGCTGAAGGCGATGCCGAACAGCTGCCCGGTATCGCCCCGCCCACCGGATGGCAGCCATCCAAGGTTCACGGAAAAGATCAGGATGAGGATGAGCCCCTTCCAGAAGGTGGGAATGGTGACCCCCGCGACGGAGAACCCGGCGATGAGTTTGTGGGCCCAGGAGTTGGGCATCAAACCCGCGACCAGCCCCAGGGGAATGCCGATGGCCAGCGCCAGTATCAGCGCGACAAAGGCCATCTCGAGCGTCGCCGGCATGCGCTCCAGAACAATGGAAAGAGCCGGCCGGTTGAAGACAAAGGACCGGCCCAGGTCCCCTTCGGCCGCATGTTTCACGAATAGCGCGTACTGCTCGTAGAGGGGGCGGTCCAGGCCCAGGCTGCGCGCAGCGGCATCGATTTCTTCCGTGGAGGCATTGGGACTCACGAGAAGGTGGATGGGATCGCCAATGAGGTGGATGCCGGTGAAAGCGATGGCGGACATGAGTGCCACCACGATCAGGCTGTCCCGCATCCGCTGGAGTAAAGGTCCAAACATCAGATTGCATCCTTGTTGCTTGCCGCGAGGCGGGCGGGGTGCCACGCCTGCCTCGCACTGATTCGCTTGAGTCCGCAGTCTCCATTCGTGGAGGCCGCAAAGCCCCCTCTATTGCACGTCACTTCCATCAAAAACTCCAGTACGGGGGAAGCTTTTTCCCCTGCCATCCATCCCTTGCCCATGCGGTCGCAAGCCGGCCACGCCCCGCGCATTGCCAGCTTCCATTCCGTGCATTCGCGGCAACGCCACCGCGAAATTTCTTGACAGTCATCACCGCTTCATGGTCTAGTTGTAATGCTGTTTGATACAGTGTATCGCTAGTCAAAACAAAAAACAAGCGACTTTTTCAGTATTTCGATGGTCGGCGAGGAGGGAAGTTGGACAGACCGGGGCGAACTCCGCCCACAAAACAACCATGCGGCGAGGGCCTGTTGCCTCGCCATCCACCAAACTTTTCAGGAGTAAGAAATGAATTTAAAAATGGTTTGCCTGGCTGCCGTGGCAGCGGGCACGCTGGCACCCGCGGCCGCGCTGGCACAAAGCACGGTGACGATTTACGGAAGAATGGACACGAGCTTTGAGAACTCGAAGACCGGCTCTCTTTCCCAGACGCTGATCACCGGCAATGCCTCGCGGCTGGGCTTCAAGGGCACCGAGGACCTGGGCGGCGGGCTCAAGGCGCTCTTCGGGCTGGAGATGGGCATCTCTTCCGACACCGGCGCCTCCAGCACGCCGATGTACCGCAACTCCTATGTGGGCATCGGCGGCGACTTCGGTGTCGTCAACATCGGCCGCATTGATTCGGCCGCGCCCAGCCGCACGCCCATCTATGCCATCCTGGGTCGGAACGTGGAGTACGTCATCCACGATGCCGGCGCTACCGCCATTGGCACCTCCATCTTCAACGCACGCACGCGTGTGTCGAACGCCATCGGCTACGCCAGCCCGGTGATCGGCAACTTCGTGTTCCGCGCCGGCCACTACCTCAACGGTGAAGGCCAGGCAGAGACCCCGGCCGGCCCGATCCGCTTTGAGAGCGACTACAAGCAGACCGATGTGTCCGTCAGCTACGGCGAAGGCGGCGGGCCCCTGGGGCTGGGCTTTGGCTACGGCACCGACAGCAAGCGCGGCGGGGCCTTGCTCAATGACTTCAAGAACAAGTGGATGCTGGTGGGCTCCTACGACTTCGGGGATATCCGCGCCTGGGCAGTCTACAACCGCGACAACTTCTCGGGCGGCCCGCTGTCGCGCAGCAAGGTCAACGCGCAGATGATTGGCGCTTCCTGGGACCTCACACCCAACAGCAAGATCATGGGCAACTACATCCGCAAGGATGTGCAGAGCGACCCGGCGGCCAAGCTCAAGCGCTTCCAGGCGGGCTATTCCTACAAGATGAGCAACCGCACTTCGCTGTATGCCTTTTATGACCGCCAGGACCCGAACAACCGCGTGGCCAATGACGTGATACGGGTTTACGGCGTAGGCATCCAGCACAACTTCTGAGTGCTGCGGAACCCGCCAACATCCGGTTCAAAAAGCCCGCCCCCGGCGGGCTTTTTTCCATAGACAACAGGAACGCCTCAAACAGGCGCCATCATTTCTGAAGGCATAGCCATGTCAATTAAACATTGGATCAGCACAAGCATTCTGGCGGCAGCGTGCGCAACCGCTTCATCAGCCCCGCAAGACATCGTGATAGGCCAGGTCGGCCAGCTCAAGGACCCGAACTCCGCCGCGAGCCAGGTCAAGGTGGGCGTGCAACTGTATTTCGATGCCGTCAACGACCGGGGCGGCGTCAACGGCGCAAAGCTCAAGCTCGTCACCAGGGACCGCGGGCCGGAGGCCGCGGACTCATTGGAAAAAACCCGAGAGATCCTGCAGGAAGAAAAGCCGGTTGCCCTCATTGGGTTTTCCGGGACCGCCCCCGTCGAAGCCCTCATTCGCGAAAACGTACTGGCCGCGGCAGGCATCCCCCTGGTAGGTCCTCGCACGGGCGCCGTCTCGCTTCATGAGCCGGTCGACCCGTGGATTTTCCACACGCGCGCCAACTATGCCCAGGAGGTCCAGAAGATCGTGTCCCACATGAGCATCATCGGGCACAAACGCATCGCGGTGCTCTACGAGAAGAGTCCTTTCGGCGTTGAAGGCTACGACCGGGCTCTGCGCGCCATCAAGGGCAAGAACCTCCAGCTCTCCGGCTCTGCGAGTTACGAATACGGCACGACCCAAGTCGCTGAAGCGGTCGCGATGATTCTCAAGGCCAAACCCGATGCGGTGATTGCCGTGGCGACGAGTGCGGCGACCGCCGAGTTCTACAAGAGCCTGCGCCAGGGCGGCAGCTCGGCTTTCGTGGTTGCGCTTTCGGTCACCGATGGCGCCGCCGTCGTGAAAAAAATCGGCAAGCAGGCGGCCTACGGATTGGGCATTGCGTTGGTGGTTCCCGATCCGGCCAGCAAAACGTCTGTCCTGGTCAGGGAGATGCAGGAAGACCACAAGAAATACGGTGCGCAGGGGACGGACCTGAACCTGGCGGTGACTGAAGGCTACATCGCGGCCAGGGTGCTGGCCGAAGGCCTGAAGCGCGCCGGGCCGAACCCGTCTTCGGCAAAAATCAAGCGGGCCCTGGAGTCAATGAGGGATCTGAATCTCGGTGGATTCACCGTCAATTTTTCCCCGAAAAATCACTCGGGCTCCTCGTATGTCGACATCATCGTACTGAGTCCGGACGGTAGAATGCTCCGCTAATCCAAACATACCCGCCGAAGGAAAATCGGCGCCAAAGAAGGCATGGACTATAACGTCGCGTCGGTAGATGAAGCACTCGGCCTGTTGATGCTTGTAGCCCAGAGCCCGGGTTTGGGCGTGACCGAGCTTTCCAAAAGATCGGAGATCACCAAAGCCAGGGCGTTTCGCCTTCTCAGCACGCTGGAGCGGCGCGGTTTCGTGCAGCGCTCAGGTGATGCGGCCACCTACCACCTGGGCTACAACGCCTTGCTCGTGGGCCTGGCCGCCGATGAGCAGGTCAGCCTGGTCAGGCAGGCCAGCAAATACCTTCAGCAGTTAGCGAGCCAGTTCAACGAGATCGTGCAGATTCGCGTGCGCGACGGCTTTGAGTCGGTTTCCGTCGCGCGGTGGGACTCCACCCATGATGTGCGCATCCATGGGTCTGTCGGCATGAGAAGGCCTCTTCACGGCGGCGCATCGGGAAAGGTTCTGCTGGCCTACGCTTCCACGGAGTTCCTGAACGAATTCTTTGCCCAGGACTTCCAGAAGTTCACGCCCAACACCATTGTCCAGCGCTCCAAGTGGAATGAAGAGCTGATCAAGATTCGCAAACAGGGTTACGCGACATCGCTGGGTGAGATCGCGACGGAGGTCCTCTCCATCGCGGCGCCGGTTCGCGACGGCACCTCAAAAGTCATCGCCGCCATGGCGATCTCCATCCCTTCAAGCCGCATCACACCCAAGGGGCTGGAGAAGCTGGCCAAGCCGCTGTGCGCGGCGGCCGACGATCTTTCGGCGGAACTCGGATACCGCGCCGGCGTATCCGCGGCCTGACCGCGGCGCAGGCCCCGGGCCCGCGCGGCGTCGTTCTACCGGGAGCGTTTCGGGATCACGGGGAGCACCACGTGCGATGGGTACCGGCTGCTCATATACACCTTGTTGAGCGCCGTCCTGCTCGTCGTCGCCCGCGCTTCAGGATCGCCGGTGTTCGGGTTGACGTCAAAGTGCGGGAAGTTGCTGCTCGAAATGTCGACGCGTATGCGATGCCCGGCCTTGAAAAGATTGCTGGTGGGAAAAGCCTCGATGCGTATCGGATAGACCGTGCCGGGCACCATCAGCTCCGGGTTCTCCCATGAGTCCCTGTACCTCACCCGCAGGATGCCGTCAGTGAGGTTCATCGCGAAACCGTTGGGATAGTCCTCGTTGGCTGGGTAGACATCGACCAGCTTGACGGTGAAATCCGTGTCGGGGCAATCGGACGATATCCACAAATTCGCCACCACAGGCCCTGTGACTTCAATGTCCTGCGGCAGCGGTTCGGTGGAAAAAGACAGCACGTCCTCACGATCCGTCAAAGGATGGAAGGGTTCCGCGCAACCAAAAAAACGTTCGTCGGTCGTCTGGTCAAAGGCGCCGGCCAGTATTCCGGGCGGGCGGGACACCACGCCGCCACCCAGGGTGGGAACGGGGTTTTGGGGGTCGAAGCGGTACTCCAGCACGCCGCCATCGCCTTGCGGGATGGCGAGTGAAAGCCTTCGGTCGGTGTGCAGGTGGTAGGGCTTGAACTGCGCGTCCGGAATCGGCCAATCGCGCTCGGACCGCCAGTTGCCTCCATGGTCAAGCCGGCCATCGCCATTCTTCCGGCCGGAGCCGCCGCCCATCACAAACAGCTTCACCGGGGCGTCGTCTTCAGCGGTCGGCCTGTCTTTGAGCCATCGGTCAAACCACTTCAACCGGGCTTCGAGAAAGGTCTCGGCCAGGTGAGGGCCGAAGGTGGATTGCTCGCCGAAATCCACGTCGCCCGAGTGGCTCAGCCAGCGGTTCCCGTGCACCCACGGGCCAAAGACCAGCTGCACGGGAGCACCCAGCTTTTTGAGGCTCATGTAGTTTTCGGCCGCGGTGCGCGTATAGACGTCGTACCAGGAGGACATGTGAACCGAGGCCACGTCCTGCAGGTGATGGTAGAAACCCTCCGCATAGATGCCGGGCTGCTTCCAGTACTCGTCGAAGGAACCCCGCTCCCATTGGTCGAAGAGAAACTCCTCATACTCGGGGGTTTCGGAAAGCGGCGAATTTCCGCGGCGCCACGGCATTCTCCTGAACCAGTCGTCGACGTCGATGTTTTTCAAGGTGCTCGCGACGGCCGTGTTTCCCGACCTCTGGGCGATGCTGGACGCGAAGAGAACGGCCCAGGCCGCCTGCTTCAGCTCATACGCCCCGCCCTGGCGAATGCCGCTTTGGTAGCCGTTTGAAAACCCGCCGGAGTCGACATACATGGCCACCAGGCCGGGAGCGCCGGTGGACGCCAGCGCCATCTGGGTATGCGCCGCGTAGGAAAGGCCTTTGGTTGCTATCTTGCCGTTGGACCAGGGCTGCCGGACTATCCATTTGCAGGTGTCATGCCCGTCGTTGGCCTCACTGAGGTATTTGGTGAACGTTCCCTCGGAGCCGTACCTGCCGCGGCAGTCCTGGTACACCACGATATAGCCCTGGGCCACGAAGTAGGTCGCAACCTCTTCCCGTGACATGGGGCCCGTACCTCCCGGTTCGCGTTCAGTGCGGCTGTCGAGGTGCTTTCCATAGGGGGTGCGCTCCATGATCACCGGAAATGCGCGCTGCTCGTCACCCGGCTCCACCCGCGGGCGGTAGATGTCGGTGGCCAGCCTGATGCCGTCCCTCATCGTAACCATCACATTGCGTTCAATCACCATGGCGAGATTGCTGAACGTCGAGTCTTTCATGTACTTCCCTGGTTTGGCGCGTGTGGACAGCTGCCACCGCCCTGTTCGTTGATCCGCTTACTTCGAAGCCGCTTCTTTGATGCTGCTCGCCAGTGTGAGCCCATCGCTGCGCGGGGCCATGCTGAGGCCCTTTCGCAACCCCCATGCCGCCTTTGCGTTGTGCACCGGTATGACGGCAACGTCCTCGGCGGCCAGCCTTGCGGCTTTTCGCTGCAGCTCTTCGCGTTCCTTCTCGTTCAGCGTCCTGGAGGCGGACTGGATTACCGCGTCAAATTCCTTGTTGCTGTAGCGGCCGTAGTTGTTGGCTCCGGTTCCCAGGGCCTTGTCAAAGGTGGAAATCGAAGCGGTGTAAGGCTCCAGCGAATCACCGAGAACCGCGCCGACACCAAACATGGCCAGGCTGAACTCGGGCATGCCCCCCGCGCCGCCGCTTGTCGCGCGGGTCACGAAATTGGCGTAGGGAAGTGTCCTGGCGTCTGTCTTGATGCCGACCTGGGTCAGCATCTGGGCGATCGCCTCGCAGACCCGCGCGTCGTTCAGGTAGCGGTCGTTGGTGCAATGCAGGACCACCTTGAACCCGGAGGGATAGCCCGCCTCGGCCAGCAGGGCCCTGGCGCGCGTCGTGTCCGCGGCTTGAAGCTTCAGCGCAGGCTCGTAGCCGAAGAACCCGGCTGGAACGATCTGCGTTGCAGGTTCTGCATCGCCTTTCATGACGAACTTGTTGATGGCCTCCCTGTTGATGGCTGTCGTGATCGCCTGGCGCACCCTTTTGTCCTGGAAGGGGTTTTTGGCCAGCGGCTTTCCATCGTTGCCGGTGACATAGGGGGAGACCGGGCGGAACTGGTCCATGTGCAGGTGGTTGAACATATAGGACGCCGTGGACACCACGGTCACCTTCTCGCTCCTCTTCAGGGTCTCGCTCAGGCCGCCCGCGGCCCCGTCAATGACATCCACACTGCCGCCCAGCATCGCGGCGGCCCTTGCCGGCTCCTTCGGGATGAACTGGTAGGTCACTTTTGACCAAGCGGGCTTGGCGCCCCAGTAGGCATCATTGCGTGTCATGGTGACCTGCTGGCCTGGTATGAGCCCCGCGTACTTGAAAGGCCCGGTGCCCACCGCCGCCTTGCCGCTCTCGAACTCCTCCTCCTTGATCTCCGCGCCGCTTCCTTTGGGAATGATGGCCACCAGGCCCACGTTTTCAGGCAGCGTCGGCGCGGATTCCTTCGTCTTGATGATGACCGTCAGCGGATCCTGTGCCCGGACGCTGTCGACCGTTCTGAGATAGGTCTTGAACGTCCGGGGCCCGGCCAGGGCCCTGGCCCGGTCCAGCGAGAACTTCACGTCGTTGGCCGTCAGGGGCTCGCCGTTATGGAACTTGACGCCCGGGCGCAGCTTGAATTCCCATTGCTTGTCGTCTATCGCCTTCCACGACAAGGCCAGCAGCGGAACGGCATGCAGCTTCTCATCCTGGCCGATCAGCGAGTCGTAGACGTTCACCCAGACACTGCGGTTCGCCGCGCCCAGGACATGGGGATCGGCGGAAGTCACTTCGGACTTGAAGCCTATGCGTAAGTCGGCGGCCGGCGCAACACCCGACAGCGTCACGGCCACAGCGGCGGCCATCAAGCGGCGCGGACCCGTTAGTGCGATTCCCATTCCAATGCTCCAGTAGGTTAGGCCCAGCTTGTCTCACAAAACAGGTGAACACAAGTAAGGTTTGTTGTATCGACAAATGATACCTTGTTTTATTGTATGATACATGAACTCAATTCATTTTGGGGAGTACCCAGGCCGCTTTGAATGGTTTTCCTGCGCTGTGAGGGGCGGGCCGTCGGGGCTTGGATACCCAGGCGCCGATAATCGGTGCATGAGTACCTCTCCCAAGACGCCCGCATCCGGCGCGGCAAGCACTGATTTCAGCAGCCTGTCGCTGAGCCCGGCCATGCTGGCCAACCTGCAACTGCTGGGCTACCTCAGCATGACGCCCGTCCAGGCCGCCAGCCTGCCGCCGGCGCTGCTCGGCAAAGACCTGATCGCCCAGGCCAAGACCGGCAGCGGCAAGACCGCGGCCTTTGCGATCCCCTTGCTGGCCAACCTCAACCCTCGGCGCTTCGCGGTGCAGGCCATGGTGCTGTGCCCTACACGCGAGCTGGCCGACCAGGTCACGACTGAAATCCGGCGCCTGGCACGCGCCGAAGAGAACATCAAGGTCGTCACGCTCTGCGGTGGCGTGGCCCTGCGTGGGCAGACCGCCAGCCTGGAGCATGGCGCCCACATCGTGGTCGGCACGCCCGGCCGCATCATGGACCACCTGGAGCGCGGCAACCTGAGCCTGGAAGCGCTCAACACGCTGGTGCTCGACGAAGCCGACCGCATGCTGGACATGGGGTTTTTTGACGACATCGCCACCGTGGCCAAGCAGTGCCCACAGGAGCGGCAAACCTTGCTGTTCTCGGCCACCTACCCCGAAGGCATCGCCAAGCTGAGCCAGCAGTTCATGAAGGCGCCGCAAACCATCACGGTGCAGGCCCAGCACGAAAAAAGCAAAATCCGCCAGCGCTGGTACGAAGTCAAAGACAGCGAACGCCTTCATGCCGTGTCGCTGGTGCTCAACCACTACCGCCCGGCCAGCACGCTGGCCTTTTGCAACACCAAGGTTCAGTGCCGCGATCTGGTGGCCGTGCTGCAGGCCCAGGGCTTCAGCGCGCTGGCGCTGTACGGCGAGCTGGAACAGCGTGAGCGCGACCAGGTGCTGGTGCAGTTCGCCAACCGCAGCTGCTCGGTGCTGGTGGCGACCGACGTCGCCGCGCGCGGCCTGGACATCTCGCAACTTGAGATGGTCATCAACGTCGACGTCACGCCCGACCCTGAAGTGCACATCCACCGCATAGGCCGCACCGGCCGCGCCGATGAAGAGGGCTGGGCCATCAGCCTGGCCGCCATGGACGAGATGGGCTCGGTCGGCAAGATAGAGCAGCTGCAAAAGGCCGAGTCCGACTGGCACAAACTGTCTGAACTCACACCCGCCAGCCAGGAGCCGCTACAGCCGCCCATGGCCACCCTGCAGATCGTCGGCGGCCGCAAGGAAAAAATCCGCGCCGGCGACGTGCTGGGCGCGCTGACCGGCGAGGCCGGCTTCACGCGCGAGCAGGTCGGCAAGATCAACGTCAATGAATTCTCCACCTATGTCGCGGTGGACAGGCGCATCGCGGCCCAAGCGCTGCATAAGCTCTCCACCGGCCGGGTCAAAGGCAAGAGCGTGAAGGTGCGCCTGCTGGAAGAGTGAGACGCGGGCGTGCGCCGCTCTCGGCGGTTTTGTTGCCGCAATCCTGACTCCGTTTTAACCAGCAGCCGGACGTGCAGCCTGCGCGGCTTTGCTTGCCCGGTTGTCGTTGGCACAGAACGCTGACTCGGGTCAGCGCTGAAGGCCACGGCGCTGAGTTTGCAGCCTGTCTTCTTGTCTGGTTTCCGGCGGGGCATCAACGGTGACTCCGAACTCCTCTTTTTAGTTCTTCTCCGCGCGCGCCCGCTGCGTGGGCAGGCGCGTGCGTGTCTGGGTCTGTGTTCGTCCTTGTGGCGTTCTGGTGTTTGTGTCCATTCTCTCTATGAGAGATGCGTATTTTTGAATGCTCAAACACTATTGGCGCCTTTCTCCACATCTCTTTACAGTCCAGCGACCAAGAAATAGAAAAAAGAAAAGAAGAAAAGGAGAGGTGAGGTGAGGTTTATGTTGAATCAACAGGTGACGGCATGCGAAGACATGCTTGATCTCCTTCAAAACCAAAGCGATCGATGAAGGGTGTTTCTCTTTTCATCGCGATAGCGGCATGGATCGCCGCGTGCGCATGGGCCGTCGAAAAAACCGGCAATCTGATACCCGACCGGTCCATGCGCCTGCTGACCAAGTTCTTTCTATTTGTGATCATCAGCACTGCGCCTTTGCTCAACGTGATGACAAAAGCCGCTGAATTTTGCGCGTCTGGAAAGTGGAGCGAACAGAAGGCACAGTGGTGCGCCATGGCCGCGAGCACCTACGGCGCACCTCGCAAGGGTCCGCAATGAATTGCGTTAACAAGCTGTTGCAGCTGCGTTTGTTTTGTGGGTTGTGATGCCATTGAGCACCGCTCTGTACAACTGATCGGATAAAGAATGTTAAAGGCGACCGGCTTTGATGTCTTGTTTGCTGCGGTAGGCAACTTGTATTTGTTGCTTGCTTTGGCTGGAGTTTGTTTTGCGCTTTGGGTCGGTAAGACCTGGACGCGCAAGTTCGCCTATGCGGCAATAGTTTTTGGGCTATTCATTGCACCCATCGCGCCTGAGATGTATCGAGCGATTGAGTATCGCGGCAAGCTTGCGACGGCGCGGGCGATGTTTGAGGAGCGGTGTAAGACGGCGGGGGAGAGGATCTATACGACGGTGGAGGGTGTGGACGGCGTGCTGCTATTGAAGGTGAGGCAGTATGACGTGAACCAGTCCGACCCAATGATGGCAGGCGCCGCTGTCGCGCATGAATTTTCTGGCGACGGTTACATACGGTCTTTTCTTCTCTACGAGCGCGAACCTGGGCAGGGAAACGGTAGATCGCTTGTGCAAGATTTTTCGACGTCTGATCGGCCCGGCTATCTGTATGTGGATGCTCTTGACCCCAAAGACAACAAGAGATATCGCTATACGCTTGCGGCAGATATGCGAGTAAAGCAAGAGGAGGCAAAAGACCCGCCTCCACGCTACGGAGTCACCTATGACGACCTCGTTGTGCCAAGTGACCGCAAATACTGGATTGCTGGGAGCACAGTCAAAGTTATCGATCTGAAAACTCAAGAAGTTCTGGGAGAGTTTGTGCGCTACGCCATCGAGCCTGGCCAAGGCAGTGAAGCTGGGCAGCGAACGCCCTGGCTGTTTGCGACTGGTTGCAATATGAAAACCGGCTATGGCAGTTACAGCCCCCGCCTTTTTGTGGATCAAGTTTTGAAACCCATCAAGAGGGGCTCTAAATGACAGTTGATATCGCGACCTATCTGAAATATGCCAATCTTCAAATGGCGGCAGAGGCGCTGTTTGAATTCAATCCCATATCCTTCACGGGAAATGAGCCTCCCGGCGCAACAGCCTCATACCCAAGTATTCCTCTGGATTATTTGAAGAACGGCAACAATCGATCCAGCAAATTCACCGCCATCCAAGCCGACGAATTCAGCAAAGACTGGACGATAGTCGAGCACAAGAGCAATACCTCGACAGGTTTTTCGGGAACCTTGTTCCGCGCATTGCGAAGCGATGAGTCCCGGGGCATCAAAGAGGGCGAACTCGTCATGAGCTTTCGCTCCACGGAGTTCATAGACGATGCTGTCAGAGATAACCAGGCCACCAATGCATTGGAGCTCAAAGAGAAAGGCTGGGCCTTCGGGCAGATCGCAGACATGGAGGCTTGGTACGCCAACCTGAAAGAAGGCGGCAAGCTCGATCCGGGTGTGTCAATCACCATCACTGGCTACAGCCTGGGCGGCCATCTGGCTACGGCTTTTAATCTGTTGCACCAGGACGAGACCACATCCTTCGGCGCGCCTTTGATCAGGGAAACCTATACCTTTAATGGCGCCGGCGTGGGGCAAGTCAGCGCCGGGCACACCCTGCAAGATGTCATCGACGCCTTCGTCCAGTACCGAAGTGGCTCTGCTTTCGTAAATCTGGGGAATCCACAGCTCAACGACATCTACGTGAGTATCCGCTCCCGTATGGATGGAACACGGCCGCCCGCCGCAACGGACTACAGCCAGGCGCAGGCCCTCATCGTTCAGTATGGAGATGCTGCGCTTCCCATCCTGGAGGCTTTACAGCGGGTCGACAAAGTAATGCGCGAACAGGAGCGGGTGAGCGGCATCCAGAACGCAGGCGGCGCCGGCCCACTTGACGTGGCCCTTGACCGGATTGAGGCGGCCACCATGGACTACCAGATGGCCGTGGTGCTGGCCTCCGCGAACACCCTTCCGTATCGTACTGGGCTGAGCGAGTTAGGCTTGGACCTGCTGCGTGATTTTCGGGCTTCAGCGTCGGGGCCCGGCCTGCCCAATATGTTTGATGTTTACGGCGCGACCTATCCATCCGCCGTGTCCAACTCCCAGCTTCACTACGGCACGCCAATCAAGGTGGCCATTGAAAATCAACCGCTTCTGCGCGGCAATGTGATCTGGAATGCCACTACTCAGTCCCGTCTGTACCTGGACATCAAGCTACTGACGGACAACTTCAGCCAGAACGATTTTGGCGACACGCACAGCCTGGTACTGATGGTTGACTCGCTGTCGGTGCAAAACGCCTTCGCCCAGCTGGACAACACTTTCACACTGGATAAGGGACTATCGCTGATCATTGCCGCAACGAATGCCCCGGCTGAAACCAGCACATTCAGCCAGGGGCACGCGGAAGGAGATGCGCTAGAGGAGCTGCTCACAGCGCTGGCAGCCCAGCTGGGCATCGGCATCCCTGAGCTGAAACCCAGCCTGGACGGCAACACCTGGTTTGAAGTTGAGGACAAGAATGGGAACACGGGCCGCGCCACCTTCCACATGGCCTTAAACAATATCGTCAGCTCTGACATCTACCAATCACTGCGTGGAAAAACCAGCATTCAACTGGTCAATGCCAATCTGGCCTATCAGGCCAAGGCACGGGTCGGCTTTGAAGATGTCGTGGCTCTTCAGACCCTCAGCCCTTTTGTCATGAGTGGAGCGGGAGAGGCCGGAAAGGCCGCGCTGGATGGCTTATGGCAAGGCGGTACCTGGGGTGCAAGCTACACCGATTGGTTGCAAGACCTGTCCTTGCGCAGCCTGGGTAAAGCGCCCGAAACGTTCACCGATCAGTGGATGGATGACCGCGCGTCCATGCTGCAGGCACTGATCAGTGCCAACACCCGTAATTCCACCGCGAACCCTGATGGTTACCTGGCTGTGGAAGGTTTGCTCACTGGAAACACGAATACGCGGTACATTGATTTGCCCGGCAACAACCTGCTGCAGGTCAATCACACACGCATCAACCCCAGCACCGCATCGGACGCGAATGAATACGTCATCTTCGGGAGCAAGAGCGACAACCTCATCAACGGAGGCTCCGAAGCGGACCATCTTTATGGCGGCGGTGGCATTGACACCCTGAACGGCAAAGCCGGCAACGACTACCTTGAAGGCAACGCAGGCGACGACACTCTGGACGGCGGTAAAGGCGACGACACCCTGATCGGCGGTGCAGGCTCCGACACCTACCGCATCACCGCCGGCGAAGGCTTCGACACCCTGACAGACAAAGACGGCAGGATCGAGCTCAAGCTCGGCGCCGAGGTCATCACGCTGGCCGGCGGCCATGCCGTTCCAGGCTCGGCCAACACATGGATGGGCCACGACGGCCGTGTGTACTACAGCCTCATTGCTTCTTCAGGCAGCTCGGGCGCGATGGATCTCATCGTCACCACCAGCGCCGGCGCCTTCAAGGTACGCAACTTTGAAAGCGGCGACCTCGGCATCACGCTGGAGGGTGCGCTGCCCGACACGATAGAGCGCACAGCAGGCGGATTCGACCACCCCGGCGCGGAAGTTTTTACACTCACCGCCCCCTACACCTGGTTTGAGGTTGAACAGCGCGGCGACCACGACAAGATCATTGTCGACAGCAGTGACGGCGCAGTCGTCACGCCCCGCTATGGCGGCGGTGGCGGCGTCGCAGATGCCGGCGACATTCTCATCGGCGGCTCGGGCAACGACCTGCTGGCCACCGGCATGGAAGATGGCGCAAGCGTGTATCGGTCCACCGTCGACTTGACCCGAGACATCATCTCCTACGAGTACAACCCCGCCGGCCTGACCGTGGACGGTGTTCTCTACTCTTACTTGTTCAGCTATGCCAACAGCGCACAGGACGTCGGCCGCGACCACCTTGAAGGAAACGCCGGCTCCGATGTGCTGGCTGGCGGCAACCGCGGCGACGAACTGCTGGGCGGCAGCGAGGGGGATTTGCTGTTCGGTGGCCGCGGCGCGGACTACCTTGACGGCGGCTCGGGCAATGACCTGATGTTTGCCAGCCACTCCATTGAACGCCAGCATCTCACAGAATTTGCGGAAGTCGGTACCGGCCAGACCGTGGTGGCCAGCTCCATCGTGGGCGGCGTGCCGGTCTGGCGCTTGTTGAGCACCCAGGTGGGCACAGACCTGCGCTACAGCTTGGAAGGGTTGAATGTCATCGACACCACCAACGAGATAAACCGGCCCTTGGGTGTGGACCTGAGCAACTATGTGGATGCCAGCACCTCGATCTACGGCGACGGCGGGGACATGCTCTTCGGTGGCACGGGCGACGACCTGCTCATAGGCTCGCACGCGACGGACTATCTTTACGGCCAGCAAGACAACGACACGCTTTATGGCCGCGGTGGTGCGGACCGCCTCGAAGGCGGTGACGGCAATGACCGGTTGTACGGCGATGGCGTGGCCGGCGACGTGACATCATGGGCCGCAACGCCTGAAAGTCTGTACGGTGATGATTATCTTGATGGCGGAGCCGGCAATGACTTCCTCGACGGCGGCAACGGCATTGACACCTTGCTCGGCGGGGACGGGGCGGACTGGCTTTACGGCGGCAAGGGTGACGACACCCTGATCGGGGGCGAAGGGCAAGACCGGCTTTACGGTGAAGACGATAACGACACCCTGGTAGTGGGCGCCACCGATATCGCCGAAGGCGGCGCCGGCGACGACATCTACCAGGTCAACGGCAATGCCGAGCTGACAGATGACTCCGGCCAGAACAGCTACACCATCGACGCCTCCCTGGCGACCGTGGTCAAGCTCAAGGATTCCTCGCACGCAGCCGGCACGCTCAATATCATCAACGCCGGCAGTGCGGCAGAGGCACCCGTGCTGACCTTTCTGCCAAACGGCAACCAGGTGTTGACCATAGGCGCGCTGCAGGTACAGGGCACCGGTTGGGTGGATGGCTCCCTGGCGTCTGCCAGCGTCAACGGCAGGACCTACACCGCGAAAGAGCTGTTGCATCGCAGTCCTACGCCCCGGGCCGTGGACGTCACCGGCGCCAACCAGGACGTCGTCACGGGCCTGGGCGCGGACAATATTTCGGTGCATGGCGGCGGCAACACCATCTCTGCGGGCGGGGGCAACGACCAGATCCAGCTCGGCTCGAGCGGAAACACCTTGAGCTTCGAGGTGGGTGACGGCATGGACCACGTCGCGCTGGCTGCCGGCGTGCTGGGCGCCGCATCACCGGTCACGATTGCGCTGGGCGATCAAACCGATGTTTCCAATCTTCGCATCGGCCTTGCGCAGGGAAACACCAAGTCGGTGGTGCTGTACCTGGACTCAAGCCGCACAGACAGCATCACGCTGGAACCCGCCTACGGCGATGATGATGACGTGGAGTTGTTCCTCGCCGACATCGTGGTGACGGCCGGAACCCAAACCACCACGCTGGCCGGGCTTCTGGCCGCAGGGCAGGAAATCGAGGGAGACGATGGCGACAACTACTTGATGGCGTTTAACAAACCCAGCGTGCTGTCAGGCGCGGGGGATGACGACACCCTGGCCGGCAGCAGCTTTGACGACACGCTGGACGGGGGCGCCGGCAACGACGTGCTGGCCGGGGGCGCTGGTGACGATACGTATGTGTGGGGGCGAGGCGGCGGCAACGACACCATCAATGAGGACGGTGGGGTCGACAGCGTGCTGCTGAGCAATCTGGTGGCGGCCGACATCCTGGTGCGAAGCGACATTGGCGGTGCCCTTTTAATCAAGGTGATTGACACCGGTGAGGTGCTGCGGGTGCCGGGGGGATTTTCTGCTTATGCCCCGCAGGCTGTGATCGAGAAAGTGATCTTTGCCGATGGAACGCAATGGGGCCTGGACGAGCTCAAGCTCAAATCACTGCAGGGCAGCGCCGGTGGCGATGAACTGTGGGGCTTTGATACCGATGATACGCTGGATGGCGGCGACGGTAACGATTTCCTGAGGGGCGGGGCAGGCAATGACCGCCTGATTGGCGGTGCCGGAAACGACGGCCTGGGCGGCGATTCAGGCAGCGACACTGTTGTATGGGGACGCGGCGACGGCGACGACCAGATTTATGACTGGGGCGGAAGCGACGACGCCGTGGAGTTCCGGGGCCTGAACGCCTCGGATTTGACGATGGTCCGGTACAACGGTGGGGACGCTTTTTTTTGGATCAACGATACGGGTAAAAGGCTGGCTATCACGCAGGATTTTTATTCGCTGGACGAAAGCCTCTACACCGTTGAATGGCTGCGTTTCGCAGATGGTTCCAGCTGGAACATCCAGGACCAATCGCTCCATATCGAGCTGAGGGAGCGCCACGCTTTCGACCAAGTACTGACTGGCTGGTCGCTGGGTGACCACATCGTGGGCGGCGTTTCAGACAACTACCTGTATGGCGCGGGGGGCGACGACATCCTTGACGGCGGCGCAGGCGACGACCAGCTGTATGGCGGTGTTGGCGATGACACCTACCTGTGGTCAACCGGCGCAGGCAATGACTACATCAGCGACTATGAAGGGCAGTATGGAGAATACGTCGCCGCCGACAATTACAACTACCACGGCGGGGGTGGGTTTGACACCCTCAGGCTCAAAGGCGTGGACCCAGCCGACATCGCGCTGAACTACGACCCCGATTACCTTGACCTGACCGTGCGGATCATTTCCACCGGTGAAACCTTAACCGTGGCCCAAGGGGTCGACCATGCAAGCCTGAATTATTTCCTGGAGCGGATTGTTTTTGACAACGGCGTGGTGTGGAACGCCGGCGACATCTGGACGCTTGCGGGTGGCGGCACCGCCAATCACGCGCCGAGCGGGGCCATCAGCTTGCTGCACAACGGCACACCGCTGACGGCCGCCACAAACGTGCAGCAAGGCGACATATTGACCAGCACGCACACGCTGGCCGATACCGACGGACTGGGCGCCCTGAGTTACCAGTGGGAGAGCTTTGGCAGCAACGGATGGACGGCCATTGGCGGCGCGACCGCCGACAGCTTCACCTTGACACCCAACCAGGGCTGGGGCAAGGTGCGCCTGGTCGTCACCTACACCGACGGCTTTGGTGCCAAGGAAAGCGTGGCCAGTGCGGCCACCGCAACGGTCAACCAGATCATGGGAACCGCCGATGCCGATACCCTGGCCGGCACTGTCGGTGTTGACCGGCTCGAAGGCCTGGCCGGCGACGACGGGTACGTCGTCAACAACGCGGGCGATGTGGTGGTCGAGAACGCGAACGAAGGAACCGATACCGTCACCAGCGATGTGGACTACATCCTGACGGCCAATGTCGAAAACCTGGTGCTGACGGGGACCGCGTCCTTGAGCGGTGCGGGCAATGCGTTGAACAACACCCTGGCAGGCAACGGTGGCAACAATGTGCTGATAGGTGGCTTCGGTACGGATACTCTGCTCGGCGGGGAAGGCGAAGATGTGATCGATGGCCAGGCCCCGGTTGCGGGTGTCTTGGCGACTATGTATATGACTAGCGCTACCGCCGGGAAATATGTTGTGAGCGGCGGTTCCGTCACGCTGTTCACGCTTAGCGATGGCGCAGTTCCCGCTGTATCGCCAGGGCAGTCCTTGAAGGTCGTGGATGGGGGAAACTCGGTGAAGGTCTATGTCACACCCGGCAGCAGCATGGATGGCAGCGAATTGATGGCGAACGAAACCTGCATTCACCTGAGCGGGAGCTTCTCCGACTACGCCCAGGCAATCGACCAGGGCACGGGTGTCTACACATTCACCCGCGTTGCAGGCCTGCCGGCAGGGCAAAGCGAAAGCGCCCTGGTAGCGGTATCCGATGCGGATGTCCATCTGTACTTCGCCGACGGCGTGATAGGGCTCAACGGCATTGCCGATACACGCCTGGTGGACATGGATACCTTTGTGTTTCATCCGATCCAGCAGGACTGGCTCACGGGCGGCGCACAAGCCTGGCCTGCCAGCATTTCGCTTTTGAGCCAGGGCGCCGACCGGCTTGTGGGTGGCCTGGGCAATGACCAATATTTTGTGGACGATGTTGGCGACTTGGTGGTGGAGAGCGCCGCAGAAGGCATGGACACCGTGCGGTCCAGTATCAGCTACACGCTGGGCGCCAATGTCGAAAATCTGACTCTGACCGGTGCGACCGCGCTTAACGGTACGGGTAATGTCCTGAACAACACTCTTTATGGCAACAGCGGCAACAACGCGCTCCGTGGCGGCTGGGGCAATGACACGCTAATGGGCGGCACAGGCGATGATGTGATGGACAGCTTCAGCCCGGAGATAGGCAAGTTGTATGTCGTTAGTACCGGGAACGGCATCGTGGCTCGATCCGCTGTGGGAGACCAAGTGCTGGAAACCGCCATGTTGGGTGGTTGGCTACCCTCGGGCCATGTGGGCCAGGCCCTGCGGACTTTGGGCTCATCTTTCGTGGACAAGGTCTATGTGACAGCTGGTAGCAGCGTGGATGCCACGAGCCTGGGCGGCAGCGTTGATGAGATTTACCTCACGGGCCGCCTGGGCGAATATGCGGCGGCGTACGCGGGAAACACGATCACTCTGACGCGCCAGACCGGCTTGCCCGTCGGTCAGGCGGAGGTGGTCATGCTCTACGGAGGTACGGCGGCTCAGTTCGACAATATATATTTCAGCGATGGCTTCATTCAGAGCTATGCACTGTGGAACGCCATCAAGGCTCGCACGGCTGCGGTGCTGGACACTGGCCGGCGCACAGACGCCTCCGTCCCTGCGCCGGCGGTGTTCAGTGAAGGCGCAGACATCATGGCGGGCGGTGCGGGTAACGACACCTATATGGTGGACGACACGGGCGACGTGGTAACTGAACTGGCCGACGAAGGCACGGACACGGTGCAAAGCTACCTGGCTAACTACACGCTGGGCGCCAATGTCGAGAACCTGACGCTGACAGGAAGCGCCGCCCTCAACGGCACAGGCAATGCCCAGGCCAACGTGTTGAGCGGCAATGCGGGCAACAACATCCTGACAGGCGGCGCCGGCGGGGACAGCTACCTGGCCTACCGGGGCATGGGGCAGGATCGCATCGTGGAGAACGACACAACGCCGGACATTGCCGATGTGCTGCTTTTTGGCGCTGGCATCAGCAGCAAGCAGCTGTGGTTCCGTCACGTGGGCAGCGATCTGGAGGTCAGCGTGATCGGCACGGCCGACAAGGCCACGGTGCAGAACTGGTATCTGGGCAACCCCCATCACGTGGAGCAGATCAAAACCAGCGATAACAAGGTGCTGCTGGACACCCAGGTTGAAGCCTTGGTCCAGGCCATGGCGGCGTACGCGCCGCCAGGCATGGGCCAAACGGATCTGTCAGCAACTTATGCAGCCGCGCTGGCGCCGGTGTTGGGGGGCGCCTGGCATTGAGCTGCCCCCTGCCGCAGAGTTTTAACGACCGGCCAATGCCGCCCGGTTCGACACCAGGATATTGCTTTTCTCCAGCCGTCCGCCGGACTGGATGGCGTTGATCCATGCATCGGTGGAGCCAGCGGCGGCAAAACGCGTGTGGAAGACGACGCTGAACACGCGATGGATTTCTTCAGCGGTGGCGCTGCCGGCTTCGTTGGCATAGGGCAGGGCGCCTGTGGCGTCCTGCAAAAACTCCACATGCAGGCCGCGGTGCGTGGCTTCGAAAATCGTGGAGGCGTCGCAGTTGTGCGTCATGTAGCCAATCACCGTGAGGGTGTCTATGCCGCGCTGTTCCAGCCAGGCCGCAAAGTCGGTGCCGGTGAAGACGCTGGGCCAGGCTTTTTCAATGTAGTGGTCGCGTGGGCGGCTGGCCACGGCTTCGTGCAGCGCCCAAGAGGCTGAGCCCTTGGCGAAGAGCGGGGCGGCGGGGGATTCGCTGTGCTGCACGACCACCACCGGGATGCCGGCCTCGCGGGCGGCGTCCATGGCGCGGGCGATGTTGGGAAGTGTCTGCGCCACAGGCGGGTGTTCGATCAGCAGGCCGCCGTTGAAGTACTCCATCTGAACGTCGATCACGACGAGGGCGCGGCGGGGGGCTTGTGATGGCTGTTGCTGTTGCTGGTGCTGTGGTGCTTGGGTTTTGCTCTGGGTCATGAAAGGCTCCTGAAAAATAACAGCGGGTGTTGCTGATGGATGAATTGTTGGCCGGCATGGGTTTTCGTGACAGTGGCCCAAATGCCAACATGCGATAGAATCGGGCCATGCCACCTCGCGCACTGCTTTCCAGCCGTCAAGCCGCCAAACCCGCGAAGCCCGTCAAGATCACCAAGACCGCCCGCCAGGACGGCAGCGTGGCGGTGGTCGCGTTTGACGGCATCAGCCCCTTTCACCTGTCGGTGCCCTGCATGGTGTTCGGCAACGATTTTTCGGGGGTCGACCTGCCGCGCTTCAAGCTCGTGGTCTGTGCTGAAAAGCCGGGCACGCTGCGCACGACGTCCGGCTTCGGCATCAGCGTTGAGAAAGGCCTGGGTGCGCTTGCGAAGGCGCAGACCATCGTGGTGCCGTCCTGGCGCGACCCCATGGAGCGCCCGTCCGAAGCCTTGCTCAAGGCCTTGCAGGCCGCGCACAGGCGCGGCGCGCGCATTGTGGGCCTGTGCCTGGGCGCGTTCGTGCTGGCCGAGGCGGGCTTGCTGAACGGCCGGCCGGCAACCACGCACTGGGCGCTCGCTTCCGCCTTTGCCGAGCGCTATCCCGAAGTGCGGCTGCAGCCCGATGTGCTCTATGTGGACGATGGAGACGTGCTGACCTCGGCCGGAACCGCCGCCGGCATCGATTGCTGCCTGCATGTGTTGCGCCTGGATTACGGCGCCGAGGCGGCCAACCGCGTGGCGCGCCGTATGGTGGTGGCGCCGCAGCGCCAGGGCGGGCAGGCGCAGTATGTGGAGCAGCCGCTGCCGGCCACGGGCGCCGGCCATCGGCTGTCTGACATCCTGGCCTGGGTGCAGAAAAACCTGGACCAGCCGCACAGCCTGGATGCGCTGGCGGCGCGGGCGCTGATGAGCCGGCGCACCTTCACGCGCCACTTCCGGCAGGTCACGGGCACCACGGTGGGCCAGTGGCTCACCAGCCAGCGCCTGGGCCTGGCGCAGCGCCAGCTCGAGTCAACGGACCGCAGCATGGAGCAGATCGCCGTGGATGCGGGCTTTGGTTCGGCGGTGTCCTTGCGCCAGCACTTCGCGGCAACGCTGGGGACTTCCCCCTCAGCCTACCGGCGCGAGTTTCGCGACGCCTGAGCGCCGACAAAAAAGTGCGCAGGGCCTGCGGCCTGCGCGCTTTTTCGTTTCCTTGCTGGATGCGCCGCGGCTCAAGCTTGCTGCGATGCGGCTCTGGCGGCTTTGCGGCGGCGTTCGAGGAAGGCCTGCAACTCACCGATGACACCTTTGCGGAAGGCCAGCACGCAGGCCACAAAGATCGCGCCGATGATCACGGTGACCCAGGAGCCGACCTTGTCGGCCAGCAGGTTCTGCAGCGCAATCACGATGCCCGAGCCCATGACCGGGCCGAAGAAGGTGCCCACGCCGCCCAGCAGCGTCATGAGGATGACCTCACCCGACATGGACCAGTGCACATCGGATAACGTGGCAAAGCCCATGACCAGTGTTTTCATCGAACCGGCCAGGCCCGCCAGCGCGGCCGACAGCACAAAGGCCAGCAGCTTGTAGCGGTCCACGTTGTAGCCCAGCGAGATGGCGCGGGGTTCGTTCTCGCGGATCATTTTGAGCACCTGGCCAAAGGGCGAATGCACGATGCGCGAGATGAACAGGAAGCAGGCCACGAATATCGCCACGACCACGTAATACAGCGAGATGTCGGATTCGAGGGGCAGCAGGCCGAAGAGCTTGCCGCGCGGCACGCCCTGCAGGCCGTCTTCGCCGCCGGTAAAGCTCGCCTGCAGGCAGACGAAGTAGACCATTTGCGCAATCGCCAGCGTGATCATGGCGAAATAAATGCCCTGGCGGCGTATCGCCACCCAGCCGACCAGCAGCCCGATCAGCCCGGCCGCCGCCGCGCCGGCCAGCAGGGCCAGCTCGGGCGTCCAGTTCTGCGACTTGATGAACCAGCCGGTGACATAAGCCGCCGAGCCGAAGAAGGCCGCGTGGCCGAAGGACAGCAGGCCGGTAAAACCCAGCAGGAGGTTGAAGGCGCAGGCGAAGAGGGCGAAGCACAGCAGCTTCATCACAAACACCGGGTAGAGGCCGAGGAAGGGCGCGGCCAGCGCAAAAGCCAGCAGGACAAGGTAGGTGATGCGCAGCATGTTGGCGGCTTTGGTGGAAAGGGCGCTCATGGTCAAGCCTCTTTACCAAAGAGGCCGGCGGGCCGGAACATCAGCACGATGACCATGATGACGAACACCACGATGTTGGAAGCTTCAGGGTAAAACACGCGGGTTAGTCCCTCGACAATGCCCAGGCCCAGGCCGGTGACGACCGATCCGAGGATGGAGCCCATGCCGCCGATCACGACGACGGCGAACACCACGATGATCAGGTTGGAGCCCATCAGCGGGTTGACCTGGATGATGGGCGCGGCCAGCACGCCGGCCAGGGCCGCCAGCGCGGCGCCAGCGCCGTAGGTCAGCATCACCATCATGGGCACGTTGATGCCGAAGGCCTGCACCAGCGGCGCGTTTTCGGTGCCGGCGCGCAGGTAGGCGCCCAGCCGCGTGCGCTCGATCAGGAACCAGGTGCCCAGGCACACCACCAGCGACACCACCACCACCCAGGCGCGGTAGATGGGCAGGCGCATGAAGCCGAGGTCCATGGCGCCGGCCAGCAGGTCGGGCACGTTGTAGTTCTGGCCCGAAACGCCGTAGATTTCACGGAACACGCCTTCCAGCACCAGCGCCAGGCCGAAGGTCAGCAGCAGGCCGTAGAGCGGGTCCAGCTTGTACAGGTGCTTGAGGAAAAGCCGCTCGATGACCACGCCGAGGATGCCGACCGCCAGCGGCGCCAGCACCAGCGCGAGCCAGTAATTCATGCCGAACTGGTCCAGCATGATCCAGGCGGCGAAGGCGCCCAGCATGTAGAGCGCGCCGTGCGCGAAGTTCACGATGCCCAGCAGGCCGAAGATCACCGCGAGCCCCAGGCTCAGCATGGCGTAGAAAGCGCCGTTGACCAGGCCCAGCATCAGCTGGCCCATAAACGCTTGCAGGGGGATACCGAAAATTTCCATGGGAACCTGTCAGGACACCAATACCGTTGCTCGTGGCGGGGGCGAGAGATTTTTAAGGAAGCAGCCGGTCATTTCCGCATTGCTGTGAAATGACCGGCTGGACCAAACCCCTCGTTCTTCTCCGTTTTTTCTTTCGTCAGTTCTTCGTTACTTCTTCACAGCCGCGCACTTGGATTCGGCCACCGTGGTGAAAGCCTGCTCGCCGGGCACCTTGGCCACGGTCTTGTAATAGTCCCATGGGGTGGTGGACTCCTTGGAGCTCTTGACCTGGAACAGATACATGTCGTGGATCATGCGGCCGTCGGCGCGGATCTGGCCCTTGTTGTAGAAGTCGTCGATCTTCATGCCCTTGAGCGTGCTCATCACCTTGTCGGAGTCGGTCGTGCCGGCGGCCTGTACGGCCTTGAGGTAGTTCATGGTGGCGGAGTAGTCGGCCGCCTGCAGGCTGGAAGGCATGCGCTTGTATTTGTCGAAGAAGCGCTTGGCGAACTTGCGCGAGGCGTCGTCCTGGTTCCAGTACCAGCTGTCGGCCAGCTGCAGGCCTTCGGTATTGGCCAGGCCCAGGCTGTGCACATCGTTGATAAACACCAGCAGGCCGGCAACCTTCATGGTCTTGCCGATGCCGAATTCCTTGGCGGCCTTCATGGCATTGGTGAAGTCGCCACCGGCGTTGGCCAGTGCCAGGATCTGTGCCTTCGAAGACTGCGCCTGCAGCAGGAAGGAGGAGAAGTCGGAGGCGTTCAGCGGATGGCGGACGGTGCCGGCCACGGTGCCGCCGTTGTCCTTCACGACCTTGGAGGCGTCGCCTTCCAGCGAGTAGCCGAAGGCATAGTCGGCGGTCAGGAAGTACCAGCTCTTGTTGCCGGCCTTGACGAGGGCCGAGCCGGCCACCTTGGCCAGCGAGACGGTGTCATAGGCGTAGTGAACGGTATAGGGCGAGCAGTCTTCATTGGTCAGGCGTGCGGAGCCGGCGCCGATGGCGATGAAGGGTTTCTTCTTTTCGGTGGTGACCTTGGACATGGCCAAAGCCGTGCCGGAGTTGGTGCCGCCTATCAGCATCTGCAGGCCGTCCTTGTCGATCCACTCACGGGCCTTGGACGATGCGACGTCGGCCTTGTTTTGGTGGTCGGCGCTCAGCACTTCGATGGGGCGGTTCAGCACCTTGCCGCCGAAATCCTGCACCGCCCACTTCAGCATTTCCGCGCCGGCGGGGCCGTCGATGTCGGCGTAGAGGCTGGACATGTCGGTGATGATGCCGATCTTGATCGGGCCGGTGTTCTGCGCGAAGGCGGCGCCGGTGAGGCCGACGGCGAGTGCGGCAACAAGTGCTTTGAGTTTCATGGTGTCTCCTGTTATGGATGGGGTGAACGGGGGAAATCGAAAGGGTTGGAAAGGGATTTGGGCGCAGCCTGCGTCAGACGCCGAGGTATTCCTGCAGCATGCCCATGTTGCCGGCCAGCTCGCTCTGCGCGAACTGCTTGACGATGCGGCCGTGCTCCATCACGTAGAAGCGGTCGGCCAGCGGCGCGGCGAAGCGGAAGTTCTGCTCGACCAGCACGATGGTGTAGCCCTTGGCCTTGAGCGTGAGGATCATCTCGGCGAGTTTTTGCACGATGACGGGCGCCAGGCCTTCGGAGATTTCATCGAGCAGCAACAGGCGCGCGCCGGTGCGCAAAATGCGCGCCACGGCCAGCATCTGCTGCTCGCCGCCCGACAGGCGCGTGCCGGGGCTGCCCGCGCGCTCCTTCAAGTTGGGGAACATCGCGTAAATCTCGTCCAGGCTCATGCCGCCCGGGGCTATGGTGGGCGGCAGCATCAGGTTTTCCTCGGCCGTGAGGCTGGCGAAAATGCCGCGCTCTTCGGGGCAGTAGCCCACGCCCAGCCGCGCCACCTTGTGCGGCGCGAGCTTGACGGCTTCCTCGCCGTTGATGCGGATGGAGCCCTTGCGCGCACCCGTCATGCCGACAATCGCGCGCATGGTGGTGGTGCGGCCCGCGCCGTTGCGGCCCAGCAAGGTCACGACCTCGCCTTCGTTGACGCTGAGGTTCACCCCATGCAGGATGTGCGACTCGCCGTACCAGGCGTGCAGGTCTTCTATTTTGAGAAGCTCTTTCGTCATCTAGTGGGCTCCCTGGAGCTCTGTGTTCGCGGTGCCCATGTAAGCCTCGATCACCAGCGGGTTTTTAGAGACCTCACCGTAAGGGCCGTCGGCAATGATGGCGCCGCGCTGCAGCACGGTGATGCGGTCGGCGATGGAGGACACCACGTTCATGTTGTGCTCGACCATCAGGATGGTGCGGCCGGCCGACACCTTTTTGATCAGCTGCGTCACGCGGTCCACGTCTTCGTGGCCCATGCCCTGGGTGGGCTCGTCCAGCAGCATCAGCTCGGGTTCCAGCGCCAGCGTGGTGGCGAGTTCCAGCGCGCGCTTGCGGCCGTAGGGCAGGTTCACGGTGAGTTCATCGGCGAAAGCGCTGAGGTCGACCTCGGCCAGCAGTTCGCGGGCACGGCCGTGCAGATGAAACAAAGTGTCTTCGGCCTTCCAGAAATGGAAGGAGGTGCCCAGGTTGCGCTGCAGCGCCGCGCGCACGTTTTCCAGCACCGTCATGTGCGGGAACACCGCCGAGATCTGGAAGGAGCGCACGATGCCGCGCCTTGCGGTCTGCGCCGGTTGCTCAAAGGTGATGTCGGCGCCGTTGTAGACGATGCTGCCGCGCGTCGGTATGAGGAACTTGGTGAGCAGGTTGAAGAAGGTGGTCTTGCCGGCGCCGTTGGGGCCTATCAGCGCGTGGATGTGCCCGCGCTGGACCTTGAGGTCCACATTGTTGACGGCCACGAAACCCTTGAATTCCTTGGTCAGCCCTCGCGTTTCGAGAATGAACTCCACGGACACATCGCTCTCCGGCAGGTAAGGGGTTGAAGTCACGGAGCGCGAAGACGTCGCGGCAGTTAGCAGCCGCTGGCCAGGCCCGCGAAACACAACTGGTCATCGTAGCCATCGACCTGGGAGAGCAGTACCGGGTCTGACCCTTAGGTAGTTTTGCGTGATGGGCAACCCTGAGGGCGTTGCAGAGGGCGTTTTGTGAAAGCCCTCTGACTTGTTACTTACTGTTCGCGATTGCGATTGGGGCCTCCGTCGCCGCGGAAGTCGCGTGCATTGGCCTGTCGGGTGTCCCTGGCCTGGGCAGCTTCACGTTGGGCCTGTTGTTGCGCCTGTGCCTGTTGCTGCTGACGTTGCTGTTGCTGTTGCCGCCGCTGTTGTTGCTCCTGGGCCTGTGCTTGCGCTTGCGCTTGCGCTTGCGCTTGCGCTTGCGCTTGCGCTTGCGCTTGCGCTTGCGCTTGCGCCCGGTGCTGCTGTTCCTGCTGTGCGCGTTGCTGCTGCAGCTGCTGCTGTTGTTGCAGATGCTGCTGTTGCATCTGCTGCTGCAGATGTTGTTGCTGCCTTTGCGCGGCTTGCTGCTGGCGTGCGTTTTCCTGGTCGCGCTGGGCCTGTTCGCGCAGGGCGCGCTGGCCTATGGATTCCTCACCCTGGCGGCGCTGTTGTTCCAGCTGCGGCGCTTGCAATCGCTCCCGCTGCTCTCTTTGTTGCCGCTGCTGTTCGTGCTGGGCCTGCTGCTGGCTGCGCTGTGCCTGTTCGGCGGCACGGCGGTCGGCGGCGGCGCGGGCCTCGGCATTGGCATTGGCAGCCTGGGCGCGTTCCCGCGCTTCATTGCGAGCCCGTGCGTCACGCTGGGCCTGTTCGCGCAAGGCGCGCTGGCCTATGGCCTCCTCGCCCTGGCGCCGCTGCTGTTCGAGTTGGGGCGCCTGCAGTTGTTCCCGCTGCTCTTTTTGCTGGCGTTGTTGCTCGCGCTGTGCGCGCTGGCTGGCCTCCAGGGCAGTGCGGTCCGGCGCGGGTGTGGCGCGTGGGGCTTGCGCGCCGCCTGGCGCGGTGGGGCCGGCATGCCTTTCATCCCGGTTGTCATCGCGCCGGGCGTCCCGCCGGTCGTCGCGGCGCTCATCATGCCTGCCGTCGCGGCTGCTGACCACCGGCCGCGCGGCCACGGCGGGTGGCGGCAAGGCGGCTGCGGCCACGGGGCGTTGCCGTTCGCGCACCTCTGCCTGGCTTGGGCGTTGCGGCAATGCCGCACGGTCCGCGACGAGCTGCGCGCGGCCCAGGTCGGCACGGCTCAAGGCGTGCTGGCTGGCGCGCACCGGCCGGCCGCGCTCGAAGTCCTCGCGGCTGACGGCCGTCACGGCGGCGGGCTGGCGCTGGTAACGGTAGACATTGGTCACATTGTTGGTGACGTTGACGGTGTTGTTGACCACGATGTTGTTGTTCACCTGCGTGACGTAGCGCGGGCTCACGCGGTAGGTCGGGCGGAAGGCCTCGCCGGGCGCCAGCGGGAACCAGCCCACGCTGGGGCGCGGCGCGCCGCCGACCGAGATGTTCCAGCTCACGCCGCCGCTGCTGCCGCCTACAAAGGCCACCAGCGCGGGCGCGTATACCGGGCGCGGAGCGAGGCGCCCAGGCACCCAGGCCCAGCGCGGACCTATCTGGGCCCAGCGGCCGTAGTGGAAGGGCGCGAAGCCCCAGGGCGCGTCGTCCACCCAGGTCCAGCCCCAGGGCGAGACCCAGGCCCAATGGCCCATGCGGTAAGGCGCCCAGTTGACGGGCACGGCGCGCGGTATCCAGACGGCGCCGTAGCTCGGGTCCTGGCTCCAGCTGCCGTAGCTGTCGAGCTGCTGGTAGCCCACGGTTTCGCGCGGCACATAGCGCGCCGATACCGACTGGTCTTCGAGCCTGTCGCGGCTGGCGGCCCATTGGTCAAAAGCATCCTGGCGCGATGCGCCGGGCCCGGCCGGCACCAACTGCGTGCCGCTGAAGTTGGCCTGCTGGCCGGCGGCCAGGTTCACCGAAGCCGCGCCGTCGCCGTAAATGACGCCGCCGCCGGACTGTGCGATCACGCGCGTGGTGTCGCCGGCCGGGTCCACGTCGAGGCGGTAGTCGCCGGGTTGCGACACCACAAAAGCCAGGTTGGGCGTATCGATTTCCAGGCGCTGGCCGTCAAACAACTGGCGCACGCGCAGCCTGACCGTGCCCTGGGCCAGGCGCAGCTGGGTGGTGTTGTCGTCCAGCGTGAGGAAGTCCAGGCTGGTCTGGCTGTTCATGCGCACGGCGGTGGAGCCGGCGTAGAGTTCGGCGCGCGCTTGGGGGCCTGTCCACAGCCTGTCGCCGCCCGTCAGCGGCCGGTTCAATGCGGCGGGTGTCCAGGTGTCGCCCGCATTGGCGGGGGCAAAACTCACGGCGCCTTCGGCCAGGTTGAGCCGGGCCACGCGGCCGGGCGGGTCCACGGCCTCAGCCTGCGGTGCGGGCTGCTGCGCCCAGGCGACGGGTTGCAGCAGCGCCAGCACAAAAGCGACCGCCGTCAGCACAAGGTACCAGTAAAGGTCGGAAAAGCGAAAGCCCCGGAATGCGTGGCTGGGATCGTCGCGGAATGTTTCGTTATCGGTGCGGGTCATGGTGCACGCTCTCTTCCTGTCGTTGAGGGCTCATCGCGTGGGTCGGTGATGAGGCCGGATGGAGGCTGTGGCCTATGAGAACCTGTTCACGGTTAAAGACCACCATACCCATGACAACGCGCCCGAAGATGGATGGAGTGCTAACAGGCGGTAAAGATTGCGCGATTCGCGCGGGCGATGAAACAGGATGTAATGGTCCTGCCTGAAAATCACCAAAACAATGTGAGACGATGCCGCCATGCGAGATTTCTGGACTTCCAGCGGCTTTCAGCACCTGCGCCGCACGCCGCGCGGCTGGCTGCAGCCTACCGACAACTACCTGCGGCTCCTCCTGGCGCGGCCCGAGCTAGCCCTGGTCCCCGAGTCCTGCGACGCCGAGCGCGCCCTGCATGCCGCGCTGGCGGCCTCGCCCTCCAGGCCGGTGGCGCCCGGCGAATTGCAGGCGCTACAGGATGAGGATGCGCGGGACAACTATGCGCACTTCCTGCGCTTTCGCGACGGCCTGCTGGCCGCGGGCACGCTGGAGGCGTATTACCTCAGCCTGTTCCCGCGCGACGGCACGGGCCGGGTGGACATACCGCCGCTCTTCGTCGACCTGCTGGTGCAGGCCATGCTGCGCAACCTGCTGGATGATTGCGATGATGCCTATGAGTTGCGCGCGGCCGAGATGCTTTTTCGTCCGCAGCGCATCAGCATCGAAGGCGGCAGGGTGCTCAGCGGCGACCTGGCGATGCTGGACATGCTTCATGAAACCGGCGGTGTGGGCGACTTCGGCCGCTTCCTGGCCGAGGCGGGGGCGCCTGTGCCCGCCATCGAACTGCAGGTGCTCAGTGAGGACAACGCGGCCGCTTATTGGCAGCAGGCCGACGGCCACCGCTTTTTGCTGGACCTCACGCATGAGGTCAACAATGAGTTGAGCCATGGGCTGGTGCTGACCCTGGTGCGCGCGCAGTCGGGCCTCAAAGCGCTGGCGCGTGTGTTGCAGAAATGGGTGGCCCACCTGCTGGGCGTGAACGTCACCATACGCCCGGTGCAAAAGGTGGATGACGAGGCCTGGCGCTGGCACGTGGGGCTGGACGCCGGGGCCACGGCCCTGCTCAATGATTTGTATGAAGGCCGTGAGGTGGAGCCGGCGCGCTTGCAGCGCCTGATCAGCCTGTTCCGGCTCGACTTTGCCGACCCGCGCGAGATGCGCGCCGACGTGGCGGGCAAGCCGGTGTACCTGGGGCTGATGACGGACGCCGGCGGCGTGCTCCGGCTCAAGCCGCAGAACCTGCTGGTCAACCTGCCGCTGTCTGCGGCGGCTTCTTAAACGTAAAAACGAATCAGTCGCTGCCTTCCATCTCCACGACAAGCACGCGGGCCTCGCCCACCGGTGAAGCAATGTGTTCGGTGCCCACGCTCGCAAAGAAGATGTCGCCGGTTTCCAGCATCACCGAGCATTGGCCGCAGTTGTCGCGGTATCGCATCTCGACGCGGCCGTCGAGCACGGCGAACACTTCTTCGCCCTCGTTGATATGCCATTTGTAAGGCTTGTCGGTCCAGTGCAGCCGGGTGGTGATGCCCTGCATATTCGCCACCGTCATCGCACCCCAGGCGCGTGCCGCGGTGAAATCCTTGCTGCGAATGATCTTCATGTTTCTCTCCATCGTGTGGGCGCCGTGGCGCAATGAAAGCCACGCCATGCTACGTCGCGGGGCCGATGGAAACATGAATTCTTCGGCCTGGATTAATTCCATAAGCGCATCACTGAAATGCCTTGGGCAACCCCGCCTCCTGAGGCTGCGGCGCTAAGATGGCTTTCATGAAAACCGTATTGCTGCCCTGCGGCGAAGCCGTCCCCGCCCTCGGCATGGGCACCTGGAATGTGGGCGATGCGCCGTCCCGCCGCGCTGATGAAATCGCCACCTTGCGGCTGGGCCTGGACCTGGGCTGCACCCTGGTCGACACCGCGGAAATGTATGGCGAAGGCCTGTCCGAGGAACTGGTCGGCGAGGCGCTGCAGGGCCGGCGCGATGAAGCCTTTGTCGTGAGCAAGGTGTATCCGCACAATGCATCGAAGGCCGGCATGGTGGCCGCGTGTGAACGCAGCCTGCGCCGCTTGCGCACCGACCGCATAGACCTTTACCTGCTGCACTGGCGCGGCTCGGTGCCGCTGGCTGAAACCCTGCAGGCTTTCATCGCGTTGCAGAAGGCCGGCAAGATACGGCACTACGGTATCAGCAACCTGGACATGGCCGACATGAAGGAGCTGTGGGCCTTGCCCGGCGGCAAGGATGTGCAGGCCAACCAGCTGCTGTACAACCTCACGCGGCGCGGCATTGAATGGGACCTGCTGCCCTGGCTGCGCGAGCGCCGCGTGCCGGTGATGGCCTATTCACCGATCGAGCAGGCGCGCCTCTTGCGCCATGCGGGCCTGGCTTGCTTTGCCAAAAACCACGGCATGGCGCCGGCGCAGGCCGCGCTGGCCTGGCTGCTGGCGCAGGACGGTGTGATCGCGATTCCCAAAACCAGCCACCCCGACCGGTTGCGTGAGAACGTTGCGGCGGCCGGTATTGAACTCAGCGCAGGGCAACTGGCCGAGCTGGACACCCTGTTCAGGCCGCCTTCCAGTGCTACTCCGCTGGAGATGATCTAACCTCGCCCCGCATCTTCAGCCGGCGCGACGGGTCAGCCTGGTGCAGGTACACCGCGAAGGTATCCCATGGCATGCTGATGGCGAGCCGCGACATGATGCGCCCGATCTCACCGCGGTGGTAACCGCTATGGATCACCAGGTGGGTCAGGATTTCCTCGCGTGACATGCACCCCTGGTCCCCGTCGGTGAACACAAATGACATGGGCTCGGATAACTGCTCCGGCGTGGCGGCTTCAAGGTAGTCCAGGTACCAGCGGTCGGAAGCCGTCACGGCAAGGCGCAATTCCTCCAGCGTGGGCGTGTGCGGCGTATTGTCCGCGGCAAAGTTGTGCGCGGCACCGACGAGATGCGCCGCGAATATCCGGTCGACGACGTAGTTGTGGTTGAGCAGCCGCAGGGCGGCCTGCTTGTCCTGGGCGTGCAGGTCGGCGTCAAAGCCTTCCATCTTGTCCAGGAACTCGGCATTGGCCCAGGCGCGGTAGCTAAAGAGGGTGCGCAGCAATGCGAGAGCGCTCATGTTCAGCCTGTCCTTTTTTGTTCGGAAAATGTGAGTACGATGTCCATATATTCAGGGGGATAGGGCCAGGTGTCTACTCGCATTTCGGCGGCACGGTTATCGATGCGCAAAGAGCCGCGCCAGGCGCGTTCCCGGGCTACTGTGGAGGTCATCGTCCGCGCCGGGGCTCGCGTTCTGGCCGACCGGGGCTGGGCCGGCTTCACGACCAACGAGGTTGCCGAAGTCGCCGGCGTCAGCATTGGTTCCATTTATCAGTACTTCCCCGACAAACGGGCGTTGACAGACGCCATCCGGCGCCATCACCTGGATGACGTGCTGACGGTGCTGCGAAAGGCCGGGCAGGGCGGGTCGCTGCACCAGCTGATTGATGATCTTGTCGACGGCATGATTGCGGTGCACAGTGTTGATCCCGCGCTGCACCGGGTGCTGCTCGACGAGGTGCCGGGCGATGCCGGGGCCGGTTCCGCGCATCGCGCGTTCGAAGCCGAGTACCTGGAACGTTATCGGGCCATTGTTGCGATGTCCGGCCGCGGGAAAGGGCAGGCCGCCGGGGTCGTGGTGCAGGTGCTTTCTTCCGCGATGGAAGGCGTGATTCATGGCGCTGCCCGCAGGGGCGTTTTGGCGTCGCCGGAGATCAGGCGCGAACTCGTGGTGATGATCCGCTCATACCTGGTCCCGGGACGCCGGTGACATAGGCTGCTGCTACGCCGGAAGCGGCGAATTACCGCCAGCCCATCGCCGGACGCGAAGCCAGCCCCCGCGGATCACGCTCGGCTCCAGCCTTGTATAGACAAGGCGGCGAATAAAATTGAAGGCCAAAAACCGGCTGCATGCGAGCTCTCTCGTTCGCCTTTATGCTTGCAGGCCCCATCAGGAGACCTTCCCCCCATGCTTCGCAAAATTCTGTCTTTCGTCGCCCTCGCGCTGGCGCTCGGCGCCGCGCAGGCCCAGCCCTTCCCGGCCAAGCCCATACGCCTGATCGTTCCCTTCCCGCCCGGTGGCGGCACCGACATCCTGTCGCGCCTGGTGGCCACCAAACTGACGGAAACCAGCAAGTGGACGGTAGTGCCCGACAACCGCGGCGGCGCGGGCGGCACCATCGGCATTGCCGAAGCCGTGCGCGCTGCGCCCACGGGCTACGACATGGTCATGGGCCAGAAAGACAACCTCGTCGTCGCGCCCTGGCTCTACAAAAACCTGAGCTATGACCCGACCAGGGACCTGGTGGCCGTGGCCCACGTGGCCTATACGCCGGTGGTCATCGTCACGGGCGTGCAGTCGCGCTTCAAGACCCTGGCCGACGTGGTGGCCGCGGCCAAGGCCGCGCCCGACAGCGTCACCTACGGTTCCCCCGGCAACGGCACCACCATCCACCTGGCCGGCGAAATCTTCAACAGCGCCGCCAACATCAAGCTGCGCCACGTGCCCTACAAGGGCTCCAACCCGGCCATGATGGATGTGCTGGCGGGCAATGTGGACCTCATGGTGTCCTCGCTGCCTTCGGCCATCTCCCAGATCAAGTCGGGCAAGCTGCGCCCGCTGGCCGTCACCTCGGCGCGCCGCAGCACCTCGCTGCCCGAGGTACCCACCGTGGCCGAGCTCGGCTTCAAGGACTTCGACGTCAGCACCTGGTACGGCCTCTTCATGCCGGCCGGCACGCCCAAGGACATCGTGGCCACCGTCAACGCCGAGGTCAACAAGCTGCTGGCCACGGCCGACGTGAAGGCCGCCATCCATGCCCAGGGCGCCGAAGTGCAGAACATGACGCCCGAGCAGTTCTCCAGTCTGCTCAAGACCGATTACGCGAAATGGAAGGGCATCGTGCAGGCTTCCGGCGCGACCATTGAATAGCCCCCACGCTTTTCACTTCGTGTAATACGCGAGGCCTTGCAGGCCGCGGCTCGCGAGACGCTTCGCCCCTGTCGCCTGTCCAAACCTGCGCAGTCAGGTTTGGAGCCGCAGGCTCCAGCCCCTTGGGGGCGCTGCGCCTGCGGCCCGGCAAAGCCGGTTCCGCGGTCCCTGCTGGTGAAGAAAGAATCCTCTCCTTCGTTCGCCCTGAGCAACCGTCTTAAAAGTCAAGCTGCATGAAGCGAATCCTTCCAATGGTTGCCGGATTTGGCGATGGCATTGAGGGTGGTGAGGAGTTTGCGCATGACTGCGACCAGGGCGACCTT